>Ga0206118_100006_pt1 | contig 795353 bp, 709 predicted proteins | sample 3A20Ametagenome_FD_177999 | JGI IMG/M metagenome (GOLD analysis project Ga0206118, IMG submission 177999) | Enriched microbial communities from leaf-cutter ant dump, University of Wisconsin, Madison, United States - 3A20A | ecosystem: Environmental > Terrestrial > Nest > Insects nest > Nest... | reverse complement strand
TAATCGTTTTCTTGCCAATGGTTAAGTCGGCACCGGTATAGGCTAAGGTATAGTTCGTGCTTAAAGCCAGATCGCCCTGCGTAATCGCATAGGTACCGATGTTCTCGCCCGCTGCACGGCTCAGTGCACCGCTAAAGCTGTCACTACCCATCAGTGCCGGACTAAAGGTATAGGTTAAAGCCGGATCGCTGTCGCCGTAGGTTTTAGACTTGGCTTGCGCCGTAACCGTAATCGTTTTCTTACCGATCGTTAGATCAGCTCCCGTATACGCTAAGGTATAATTGGTGCTTAAAGTCAGATCGCCCTGCGTAATCGCATAGGTACCGATGTTCTCGCCTGCTGCACGGCTTAGTGCGCCGCTAAAGCTGTCGCTACCGATTAGCGCCGGACTAAAGGTATAGGTTAAGGCCGGATCTGCATCCCCGTAGGTTTTGCTTTTTGTAGCCGCGGTAACCGTAATCGTTTTCTTGCCAATGGTTAAATCAGCTCCCGTATAATCTAAGGTATAATTGGTGCTTAAAGTCAGATCGCCCTGCGTAATCGCATAGGTACCGATGTTCTCGCCTGCTGCACGGCTTAGTGCGCCGCTAAAGCTGTCGCTACCGATTAGCGCCGGACTAAAGGTATAGGTTAAGGCCGGATCCGCATCCCCGTAGGTTTTGCTTTTTGCAGCCGCGGTAACCGTAATCGTTTTCTTGCCAATGGTTAAATCAGCTCCCGTATAATCTAAGGTATAATTGGTGCTTAGCGTTAAGTCGCCCTGCGTAATCGCATAGGCACCGATGTTCTCGCCTGCTGCACGGCTTAGTGCACCGCTAAAGCTGTCGCTACCCATCAGTGCCGGGCTAAAGGTGTAGGTTAAAGCCGGATCACTCTCGCCATAGGTTTTAGACTTGGCTTGTGCGGTAACCGTAATCGTCTTTTTGCCAATGGTTAAGTCGGCACCGGTATACACTAAGGTATAATTGGTGCTTAGCGTTAAGTCGCCCTGCTGAATAGCATAACTACCGATGTTCTCGCCCGCTGCACGGCTCAGTGCTCCGCTAAAGCTGTCGCTACCGATTAGCGCCGGACTAAAGGTATAGGTTAAGGCCGGATCTGCATCCCCGTAGGTTTTAGACTTGGCTTGTGCGGTAACCGTAATCGTCTTTTTGCCAATGGTTAAGTCGGCACCGGTATAGGCTAAGGTATAGTTCGTGCTTAAAGCCAGATCGCCCTGCGTAATCGCATAGGCACCGATGTTCTCGCCCCCTGCACGGCTTAGTGCACCGCTAAAGCTGTCGCTGCCCATCAGTGCCGGACTAAAGGTATAGGTTAAGGCCGGATCCGCATCCCCGTAGGTTTTGCTTTTTGCAGCCGCGGTAACCGTAATCGTTTTCTTGCCAATGGTTAAGTCGGCACCGGTATAGGCTAAGGTATAGTTCGTGCTTAAAGCCAGATCGCCCTGCGTAATCGCATAGGTACCGATGTTCTCGCCCGCTGCACGGCTCAGTGCACCGCTAAAGCTGTCACTACCCATCAGTGCCGGACTAAAGGTATAGGTTAAAGCCGGATCGCTGTCGCCGTAGGTTTTAGACTTGGCTTGCGCCGTAACCGTAATCGTTTTCTTACCGATCGTTAGATCAGCTCCCGTATACGCTAAGGTATAATTGGTGCTTAAAGTCAGATCGCCCTGCGTAATCGCATAGGTACCGATGTTCTCGCCTGCTGCACGGCTTAGTGCGCCGCTAAAGCTGTCGCTACCGATTAGCGCCGGACTAAAGGTATAGGTTAAGGCCGGATCTGCATCCCCGTAGGTTTTGCTTTTTGCAGCCGCCGTAACGGTGATTGTTTTCTTGCCAATGGTTAAATCAGCTCCCGTATAATCTAAGGTATAATTGGTGCTTAGCGTTAAGTCGCCCTGCGTAATCGCATAGGTACCGATGTTCTCACCCGCCGCGCGGCTCAGTGCTCCGCTAAAGCTGTCGCTGCCCATCAGTGCCGGACTAAAAGTATAGGTTAAAGCCGGATCGCTGTCACCGTAGGTTTTAGACTTGGCTTGCGCCGTAACCGTAATCGTTTTCTTGCCGATCGTTAAATCGGCTCCGGTATAGGCTAAGGTATAGTTCGTGCTTAAAGCCAGATCGCCCTGCGTAATGGCATAGGTACCGATGTTCTCGCCCGCTGCACGGCTCAGTGCACCGCTAAAGCTGTCACTACCCATCAGCGCCGGGCTAAAGGTATAGGTCAAAGCAGGATCACTATCCCCATAGGTTTTGCTTTTTGCAGCCGCCGTAACCGTAATCGTTTTCTTGCCGATCGTTAGTAAGAAAGTTTCACTGGCTGGTAAATATGTTCCATTCCCTGCCTGACTAACCGTAATATCAACCTCACCCGCTTTCTTTATTTTTATTTTCCACTTTCCGCCGTCTGTTGCATCCTGATAGGCTTCGGCAATATTATTATCTGCTGAAGCATAGCTTAATGCCAATCCCGAAGAAGTAGTAGCACCGGGCTCAAAATCGGCATCGCCATAGGTTTTTGAAATTGCCGGAGCAGTGATCGTTTGTGGCAGTGTAGACACTGTGCTAAATGAAATTTCCGATCCATAAGAAGTTCCCTTACTATTTATGGCATATGCTTTCACATAATACGTTACCCCGGCTGCCAAAGTTGAAATGGTCTGGCTGAATGCCCCGGTTCCGGATCCGATAATCACTTTTGTCCCGGTTGCCGTAGTCGGATTTGTACTGGTGCTGTATACAACGCCCCGCTCTGTGACTGTCGCTCCTCCATCACTACTCACATTTCCACCTAAAACGGCACTGTTATTTGTAATAGAAGATGCATTCGCCGTAGTGACAACCGGAAGAAGTATAGCAGCGAAGTTTCCAACAATATTTTTATGACCATCCATTGTTATGGTTAATGGATTATTGGTGCCTGAAACGTCACCGCTCCACCCGGTAAATATAGAACCGCTTGCCGGTGTAGCCGTCAGGGTTACCGTTGAATTGGGACTAAACATGCTGGAAAAAGCATTTGTAGCTGAATTAATACCTGCCGGGTTACTCGTAATGGTTCCATCAGATCCTGTCTGTTTATTAAAGCCCACATTCAGCATTTTAGTTTCGATTCCGCCGCTCACGGGTATCGTGAAATCAAACGTATTCCCATACCCATAATCACCACAAACCTGGGGCGAACCACTATATTGCATGATCAGGCGGGCATAAAGATTGCCATTATAAGTGTTAGCCGGAATAGCAATATTTCCTGAAAAAACACGTGTTCCGGTAAAACTGGCATTCTGATCAAAAACCAGTTCATTACTTTGGTCACCCGGCACACCGCTTTTATCGAAATCGATCCATATTTTTACATATTCCAGGTATTCGCTATCCGTAACCACAGTTACACTGACCGGCATATTTGTTCCTGCAGACACAGCCGTAACCGGATCAGCGGTATAATCATAATAACCTGGCCCGGAGTAGCCTGTATTCCCAGCATACGTTTTGCCATTTATACTTACCGATGAAACAAATTCACAGCAAAAATCAATCGGCTTGGAAGCGCAAAGCGGACTGGAAGCAATAGCCAGCGTTGTCACACCGGATGTTTTCTGAGTCACTCCATCACTTACAACACAACGATACTTATAATTATTAAAGCTTTGAGGTATAGCAAGCAGTATTAACTGCGCCGTATTTACACCGCTATGATTAGGTCCGTTGCTTAATGTGTTCCAGGTGCTTCCACCATTTGAGCTATACTCCCATACGTACGTTAAACCACTTCCATTGGCTGTCACATTGATAAAAGCATTACTGTTAACCCCTGTAGTTAAAACGGCATTGGAGACCTCTACCGTAAAATCATAACTATTGCTATATAGCATAGCATTCACCCAGCTCCAGGTGTTCTTGTCTACAAAGCCAAATGTTTTCGCAGAAAATGCAATTTCAGGGAACCCAAATTTTTCCTGAAAGCGGGCAGGCGATGATCCAGTGTGGTAACTACCAGCGTAAAGCTTAAACGAGTGTAAAAAAATAACGTACAGAGAAAACAGTAAGAGGCGCTTCATCATAATGATCGAATTAAAGATTCCACGAAATTGCAAAATCCATAAGCATACACCAATGACGATAACAGGGTGTTTGTTCAATAAATAGAAAAGCAGCTGCCCCGATAAACGGGGCCATAGGATAAGAGCATTTTATTTATTTGACAGGCGTAGCGTTATTTCAAGATGATTTCGTTTTTATTTAACAATTAATTTTAGATTAATAATTTAAACAAATCACATATATGTTTAAACATACTTCAATTATACATTAATTAATTTAAACGACAAAACAATTTGGTAAAAAGTATATCCGTTTATGACAAAGGAAGGTTTCTAAGACAGGCTTCACAGGCTCCTGACAAAGGTTTTATAGGTGTTTTATCCTGTATTAAACTACCCTTAATACGGGGTTAGTTCGGAGTTTAGTCGGACTTTGTTCGGACTTGTGACACTTGTAGCCGAATAAACCCTGAGTAATCCCCCTCTCAACTCTAAACTAAATTTGTTTATATAGTTAATTAAACCTACTTTTAATATCAATCTGGTATACAGAAGCTTAATATTCAATAAGGTTTTAGCTAAAAAAGAACGCATATGGCACTTATTAGTGGAAATATCATCGGTTTAATCCATGGCAAGCTGGGCGAAGCGGTGGCCTATCAGCTTAACGGTAAATATGTGCTCCGGTCGCTGCCGTCTAAATCCAGAAAAAATAAGAAAGGAACCGCCGCACAGCAGGTAAGCCGTTCCAGGTTTACGAAGATGCAGTTCTTCTTAGGGCCTATTCTTCCTTTTATCCGGGTAGGCTTTAATATGGAAGGCCGGGCAAAACAAATGACGGCTCATAATGCGGCTAAATCATACAATATGCGGAATGCCATTAATGAACAGGGCGAAATTGATTATAGCAAGGTGCGGGTATGCTACGGCCGGTTAGCCGGTGCGGAAGAACCCGCCTTTACAAAAGACGGTGATCTCCTGCATTTTACCTGGACGTATAACATGAAATCACAGGGGTGGTCAGATGATCAGGTGATGGTGCTGGTTTATAATCCTGAAGAAGACAGCCGCGTAATGATTTTAAGCGGAGCGAAGCGTAAAAAGGGCCAGGAAACACTCAAAATGACCGGGCTGGCAAAAGGTTGTGTGCACCACGTATGGATCGCATTTATCTCGGATGACCGTCAGGAAATATCGATGAGCACTTACCTCGGTGAAGTCAGCTGCTGAAATAAGTGGCTATAACATGCCGCCGCAAACAGAAAGTGTCTGACCTGTGATGTAGGCACTCATATCGGAAGCCAGAAAAACACAGACATTGGCAATATCTTCCGTTTCACCGGCACGTTTTAAAGGAATAGCAGCTTCCCAGCCTTCTACCACCTTCGGATCTAATACATCGGTCATTTCTGTACGGATGAAACCCGGAGCCACTACGTTGGCCCGGATATTCCGGGAGCCTAACTCTTTAGCGATGGATTTGGTAAACCCGATAATACCGGCTTTTGAGGCCGCATAATTGGCCTGACCTGCATTTCCGTTTATGCCTACTACAGAACTCATATTAATAAAAACACCTTTTCGGGCTTTCATCATCGGTTTTGAGGCCGCTTTCGTGATATTAAATACCGATTTCAAATTCACATCCAGCACTTCATCCCAGTTCTCTTCGGTCATGCGCATTAGCAGCCCGTCTTTCGTAATACCGGCATTGTTCACCACGATATCCAATGCACCAAATTCGGCTACAATATCATTAATTAGTTGCTCAGCCTGATCAAATTTTGAGGCATCTGAGCGATAGCCTTTCACTTTTGTCCCATAGGCCTGTAATTCTTTTTCCAGCGCCTCTCCTTTTTCGACGGATGAAAGATAAGTGAACGCTACATTAGCGCCCTGTTCTGCAAATTTCTCTGCAATTTTGCGACCGATTCCCTTTGATGCACCGGTAACCAGCGCTGTTTTTCCTGCTAATAATTTCATATTTGTGGTTTTATTCGTTGATTGGTTTGTTGGTTTGGTTCGTTTTTTGGTTTGATTAATCTTTGTTCCTTCGTGCTTGTTCCTTTAATCCCCCGCTGCCGGCTCCTGCTGACTCAGACAATGAAAACTGCCCAGTCCCCAGATAATATCAACAGAATTTAGGCCTGTCACTTTCCGGTCGGGAAAAGCCTGCTGAATAATGGACAGGGCTTTCTCATCGTTCTTATCCCCAAACACCGGTACGATCACCGCGGCATTTGCGATATAAAAATTAGCATAGGATGCCGGAAGGCGGGTATCTTCATAGAGGACCGGTGATGGCATGGGCAGCTCTATAATCTTCAATGGCCGGCCGTCCTTTAGCCGCATTTCCTTAAGCAACGCTAAATTTTCCTGAAGAATAGCATAATTTTCATCCTCCGGGTTTTCTTCAATGACGGTGAGCACCGTATCTTCATTCACAAAACGGGTAATATCATCGATATGACCATCCGTATCGTCTCCCACGATCCCGTCACCTACCCATAATACCTGTTCAGCACCATAAAATTCCTTAAGATAATCTTCAATCTGAGTCTTATTCAAATGCGGGTTACGGTTCTCGTTCAATAAGCAGGCTGTACTGGTTAAGATGGTACCGGCCCCGTTAAATTCCACAGAACCGCCTTCCATTATAATTCCAGGTTCAAATAAGGGCAAATTAAAATGGTGTGCGATCTTTGTGGGAATGATATCATCGAGATCAAAAGGCGGGTATTTCCCACCCCAGGCATTATAGCCCCAGTCGACCACTGCTTTTTCCTTACCCCGAACCACAAAAGCCGGTCCGTGGTCACGACACCAGGCATCATTGCTTTCGTTAAAATAAAATTCTATCTGATCCAGATCGGCTCCGGCTTTGCGCAATTCCATTGTTGCAAAAGCTTTCATCGCCTCATCTTTCACATTGATACGGACTTTCTCGCCGGCCGCTACGATCTTTATAAACTCGCAATAAGGCGCATAAATAGTCGCTATTTTACCAGGCCAGGAAGCTTCTTTATGCGGCCAGCTTAACCAGGTAGCCTCATGCGGCGCCCATTCAGCCGGGAAAGTGTAACCCTGTTTTTTAGGTGTAGTTTCGAATCGTTTATTCATCACCATCAATGTAGCGTTTGGTAATGGGTTGATAGGAATCAATACGCCTGTCGCGCAGGAAAGGCCAGTGTTTACGGTAAAAATCTGATTCGCTCAGGTCAAGCTCCACCACTTCGGTCTCTTCGTGATCATGCGAGGCCAGGTATAACAGCTTACCCTGGGCGTTGGTAGCAAAACTACCGCCCCAGAACTTCATTGCGCCTTCCTGCTCAAAACCTACCCGGTTAACACTTACCACAGGAACCCCATTGGCTACGGCATGTGAGCGTTGGATGATCTGCCATGAATTATACTGATCGGTATTGGTTTCGTCATCCTGATCGGTAGCCCATCCAATGGCCGTAGGATAAAACAGGATCTCGGCTCCCATTAATGCGGTAATACGCGAGGCTTCGGGATACCATTGATCCCAGCAGATCAGGATACCAATCGTCGCATAACGGGTCTTAAATACCTTGTAACCCAGATCACCGGGCGTGAAATAGAATTTTTCATAATATGCCGGATCGTCCGGGATATGCATTTTACGATATTTTCCTAAATAGGCACCATCGGCATCGAGAATGGCAGTGGTATTGTGATAAAGCCCTTCTGTCCGCTTTTCAAACAAGGAGGCCACAATGACCACGTTCAATTCTTTTGCGATTGCCGAGAGAGCATCGGTTGAAGGACCGGGTATCGGCTCAGCCAGATCAAAATGATCATAATCTTCTACATCACAAAAATAAAGCGATGTGAAAAGCTCCTGCAGGCAAACGATCTGCGCTCCTTTTGCAGCAGCTATCCTGATCTGTGCAATGGCCTTTTCCAGGTTTTCCTGTTTATTTTTAGTGCAGGTCATCTGCACCATTCCAACTTTTACGCTACGCATCATTAAAAATTTAAGCACCTCAGCGGTGGCAATCCTTTATCTAATCCGCATTCATGAATGCATTACAAAGGTAAGGAAAAAGGTGAAAAGAGGGAGCTTTAAGTTCGCATAAAGATGAGCCGCCGGTTATAACAGCTTTTTGTTATACGCATAGCGCATCAGGCCGATGGCATTACTGGCGCCTGTTTTCCGCATCAGGTTTTTACGATGGGTTTCGACGGTTCTTTCGCTGATAAACAGCTTATCGGCGATCTGTTTGCTGGTCAGCTCTTCAGCCAGCAGGCGTAAAACATCCAGTTCCCGTTCCGTAATATGGTTCTCGGCAGATTCCTGCGGCAAAAAAGAATTCAGCAGCACTTTATTCACTTCAGCACTCCAATACTGCCGACCGTTCCGGATCGTTTCGATGGCATTGACCAGTTCCTGTTGAGCGTATTTCTTAAGCACATAACCGTCTACCCCGGCCCCCAGCATTTCCCGGACTACCGAAGCCTCATCATGCATGCTCAACACAATGATTTTAAGTGCAGGCTTAAGCTGCTTCGCTTTCGTGACCAGGGTAAGCCCGTTCATGTCGGGCATAGAATAATCGGTGATCAGCAGGTCGACCTCGTTTTGCTTCAGATACGCCAGACCAAAATCTCCCGAAGTAATCTTACTGACCACTTCAAGATCTTCTACACCCGTCAGGAGTGCCTGTAACCCATCGGCAACTATGGCGTGATCATCCACTAAAAGAATCTTCATGATAAAAATGCAAAGCTAATTCACTAAATTAAAGCATTTTATTTATAAATAGCAAGTAATATTAACCCCTTAAAAAATCAGGGTTAATACGGATACATAAAATAACTTATACTTAATAAATTTAACGGGAAATATGTCCTTATTCAAAATGAACCTACGCTTCTTTTATATCGTGCTGCTTACCGGCTTTTTTATTCCTTCCGCGATCTATGCGCAGGATCAGGCGTTACGGGAAAAAGTAGACAAGCTCACGGCCACGGCGACCAAATTTCTTTTGAAGCCCGATTCACTGATCGTGTATGCCGATCAGGCGTATGAACTGGCCAAAAGCGGAGATTATAAAAACGGCGAAGCGGTAGCTGCAAAACTAAAAGGTATCTATGAACATCGCAAAAGCAATTTTCCTCAGGCTATTGCTTATTATAAGGAAAGCCTGGCCATTTTTACGGAACAGAACAATCCCCTGGAAATCGCCAAGGCAAACCTCAATATAGCCACTTCTTACAATGGCTTAAAGGACTTTGTGAACAGTATCGGATATGGATTAAAAGCACTCCGGATCTTTGAGCAGATTCACGATGCTAACGGCCAGGGTCGGGTTTTAAACCTCCTCGGTATTAGTGCTTCAGCTCAAAATGACTATAAAGAAGCGCTTAAATATTTTAAGGCTTATAATGCACTGGCTAAAAAAGCCGGTGATCAGGTAGAAATTGCGACCAGCTATAATAATATCGGAAGTACGTACCAGGTACTCAAGCAGCCTGACTCGGCGATACACTACCTTAAACTGTCATCACAGATACACCAAAAGCAGGGAAATACCACCGGGATCGGAACAAACTATGAAAATATTGGCGCCCTTTATAACGAAAAAGGCGATTTCAAAACCGCACTTTCGTATTATAAAAAAAGCCTGGAGGCCTACAGCAAAAATGGTGACCGGCGGTTTATGAGCCACGGATACTATCATATCGGCATGTCGTATAAACAACTTAAAGATACGGTAAATGCCCTGAACTGGCTGAATAAGGCGCTTAAATTAGCGGGTGAAGTAGGTGAAAAAGAAATTCTGTCCGGTGCTTATGCGCGGCTATCGGAGATCAATGCGGCTGATCATCACTATAAAACAGCTTATGAAAATTTAAAAAGATCATCCTTAACGGATGACTCCATTTTAAATCTAAGTAAAAATAAAATCATAGAGGAGTTAAAAACCCGGTACGAGGTCGACAAAAAGAACCTGCTGATCAGGAACCACGAGGTTGAAATTGCGAATCAAAAACTAAAAGTTCAAAAGCGGAACATCCAATTGATATCACTCAGCATTTCCTTACTGCTGACGGTCATTCTGGCCTATTTTATCTATAACCGGCGGAAGCTGAAAGCCCGGGCGCAGCTCCAGGAAGAGATTAACAAACAACAGGATATGGCTGCGAGAGCCGTTTTAGATGCAGAAGAGCGCGAACGAAGACGAATAGCAGGTGATCTGCATGACGGCGTAGGCCAGATGCTTTCAGCGGCATTGCTCAACCTGAACTTACTTTTTAAGCGACTGAACTTAAGCGGTGAGAATCATCAGCAGGCGGAGCATTCACTTTCGCTGGTCAATGACTGTTATGACGAAATGCGCAGCATCTCCCATCAGATGATGCCGAATGCCTTAATTAAAGCCGGGTTAGCATCGGCCGTAAAAGAATTTTTAAACAAGATCGACCGGGATATCCTGAAAATTAATCTTGAAGTGATCGGCTTGGGGCAGCGTCTGGATGAGCAAACCGAAACCGTCATCTACCGGGTCATCCAGGAAACAGTGAACAATGTGATTAAACATGCGGAAGCCGACAAGCTTAACATCTCTTTAATTAAAGACGAGGAAGGTATAACGGTAACGATCGAAGACAATGGCAAAGGTTTTGATAAGAACAAAGTGGATCTCAGGTCGGGGATAGGTCTGACCAATATCTTATCCAGAGTGAGCTTCCTGAAAGGTTCTGTTGATATTGATACTGCCCTGGGAAAAGGCACACTGGTGGCCATTCATCTTCCGGGGTAAAAGGCTGTGGGTGCTCCTTATTCATTTTTCAGGCTCCTGAAGCGCGGTGCGGTATTCCTGCTGCAGTTCAGACAGGCATTTTGCACATAAGCATCCTTCAAATAACTCGCTGATGTATTGAACTTCATTCAGATTGAGCTGCACTTTACTGCATTGGCATTTGGTATAAGCATTTGCCTTACATTCTATCGCTATACCACAGCGCTCACAGGGAATGATCTCATGCTTTGACATTTTACAAAGATAAAAAAAGGGACAGAATTGCTATCCTGCCCCCGTACTGTACTTATCAAACTAAAAAACTATCCGGAACAGCTGATACAGCCTTCTTCCATGGTACATACCGGTCCGTCTATAATTTCTTCGGCTGCATTATTAATGACTTCAGGAATAACAGCTTCGATGGCTTTACCGGCCTGGTTTTCTACCGTAAATTTCACGGCCTGCGAAGCGGCCTGCGTACGCAGGTAATACATACCGGTTTTCAGTCCTTTTTTCCAGGCATAGAAGTGCATAGAGGTGAGCTTCGAAGCGTTTGGCGCATTGATAAAGAGATTCAGGGATTGCGACTGACAGATATATGCGCCACGGTCGGCTGCCATATCAATGATATTCCGCATTTTGATCTCCCAGACTGTTTTATACAATTCTTTGATATAATCCGGAATTTCAGCAATATCCTGGATAGAACCATTCGCCAGGATAATACGGTCTTTCATCGTTGGACTCCATAAACCTAAAGCCACCAGATCTTTCAGCAGATGTTTATTGACCACAATAAATTCACCGCTTAACACCCTGCGGGTATAAATATTTGAGGTATATGGCTCGAAGCATTCATTGTTTCCTAAGATCTGCGAAGTTGACGCCGTTGGCATCGGTGCTACCAGTAAGGAATTATACACACCGGTTTTTACGACACGTTTGCGTAACTTATCCCAATCCCAGCGCTTGCTTTTTGGCTTTACATCCCACAGATCGAACTGGAATTTTCCTTTTGATAAAGGCGAGCCTTTAAAGGTTTCATAAGCGCCATGTTTCTCGGCAAGGTCGGCCGAGGCATTCATGGCAGCGAAATATATCGTTTCAAAGATATCGGCATTCAGTTCTTTGGCTGCTTCGCTTTCAAAAGGCAAACGTAACAGGATAAAAGCATCGGCTAAGCCCTGTACACCTAATCCTACCGGACGGTGACGGAAATTCGAATTTTTGGCCTCCGGTACCGGGTAATAATTATGATCGATAATTTTATTCAGGTTAAGCGTCACCTGATAAGTAACCTCATAAAGTTTCTGATGATCGAACTCGCCATTGATCACAAACCTTGGCAGTGCCAGCGAGGCCAGGTTACATACGGCCACCTCATCTTTCGAGGTGTATTCAATAATTTCCGTACACAGGTTCGAGCTCTTAATCGTTCCCAGGTTCTGCTGGTTAGATTTGCCATTGGCGGCATCTTTATACAGGAGATAAGGTGTTCCGGTTTCGATCTGTGCATCTAAAATAGCAAACCACAGTTCCTGTGCTTTAATGGTTTTCCGCGCTCTTCCCTCCTGCTCATAACGAACGTACAGCTTATTAAACTCTTCTCCAAAGCAATCGGCCAGACCGGGTGCTTCATCAGGTGAGAACAGACTCCAGTCGCCATTTTCTTCTACACGCTGCATAAACAGATCGCAGATCCATAAAGCATAGAAAAGGTCGCGGGCACGTAATTCTTCTTTACCATGATTTTTACGTAAATCCAGGAAAGAAAAAATATCGGCATGCCATGGCTCCAGATAAATGGCAAAAGCGCCTTTACGCTTACCACCGCCCTGGTCTACATACCGTGCCGTATCGTTAAATACCTTCAGCATGGGTACGATACCATTACTGGTGCCGTTCGTACCGCCAATATAGGCGCCTGTAGCACGAATATTATGAATGCTCAATCCGATACCGCCGGCACTCTGTGAGATCTTAGCCGTTTGTTTTAACGTATCATAAATACCTTCAATACTATCATCCTGCATGGTTAACAAAAAGCATGACGACATCTGCGGCTTAGGGGTACCGGCATTGAACAACGTAGGGGTAGCATGGGTAAACCAGCGTTCACTCATCAGGTTATATGTTTTGATCGCGCTATCGATATCTTCTTTATGAATACCGACGGCTACACGCATAAATAAATGCTGCGGACGCTCTACGATCTTACCGTTTATTTTTAAGAGATACGATTTCTCAAGGGTTTTAAATCCGAAATAATCAAATCCAAAGTCACGGTCATAAATGATCGTACTGTCTAAAATATCTGCATTCTCTTTAATCACCTGCCACACATCTTCCGCAATCAGAGACGATCCTTTATCGGTTTTGGGATCAATGTATTCATACAGCATTTCCATCGTTTTAGAGAACGACTTAATGGTATTCTTATGCAGGTTGGACACGGCGATACGTGAAGCCAGCAAAGCATAATCAGGGTGTTTGGTGGTTAAGGATGCGGCAGTCTCTGCGGCCAGGTTATCCAGCTCTGAGGTGGTTACACCATCATACAACCCTTCAATTACCTTTTTGGCCACATCAATAGGGTCTACTAATTCTGCATTAAAACCATAACACAACTTCTCGATACGAGCGGTTATCTTATCAAACTTTACCGCTTCCCTGCGGCCATCTCTTTTTATTACAAACATCCTTTATATCATTTTTGGTGCATGTTGATCACAGCGGCACCGGTTTAAAAATAGAATTTGTTTTCGTCTTAAAAATCCTCATCCAGGGAGAATGTGGAGGCTTTATCTTCTCCTCCGCTCATAACCCCGCTTTTCTGGTAATCGCCTACCCGTTTTTCAAAGAAATTCGTTTTACCCTGCAACGAGATCATCTCCATGAAATCAAAGGGATTCGTGGCATTATAAATTTTGGCATAACCTAATTCGATCAGCCAGCGGTCGGCCACAAACTCAATGTATTGGGCCATCAGTTTGGCATTCATGCCGATCAGGGCTACCGGCAGGGCATCGGTTATAAATTCCTTTTCAATTTCCACGGCATTGCTGATAATACCATGCACCTGCTCCTGCGGCAGCTTATTGCTTAACATACTATATAAAAGGCAGGCAAATTCGCAGTGCGAACCTTCGTCTCTCGAAATCAGTTCGTTACTAAATGTTAATCCCGGCATCAGGCCGCGTTTCTTCAACCAGAAGATCGAGCAGAAACTACCGCTGAAGAAAATGCCCTCCACTGCGGCAAAAGCAACCAGGCGCTCTGCGAATGTTCCGTTCTCAATCCACCGCAAGGCCCATTCTGCCTTCTTTTTTACAGCAGGAACAGTTTCTATGGCATGAAATAACCTGTCTTTTTCTACCGGATCTTTAATGTAGGTATCGATCAGTAAGGCATAGGTTTCGGAATGGATATTTTCCATCATGATCTGAAAACCATAAAAACAACGCGCTTCCGGCAACTGCACTTCGCTCATAAAGTTTACTGCCAGGTTCTCATTTACGATACCATCGCTTGCCGCAAAAAAGGCCAGGACATGAGAAATAAAATGTCTTTCCCCATCGTTCAGACTATCCCAGTGCTTAAGATCATCCGATAAGTCAATTTCCTCCGCCGTCCAGAAACTTGCTTCAGTCTTCTTATACATTTCCCATATGGCGGGATATTTAATCGGTAAAAGGACAAAACGATCTTTGTTTTCCTTAAGCAATAATTCTTCTTCTTGCGGCATACAATTAAATTTTAACGTTTAGAAATGTGCATTTACTTTTAAGTGTAACACGATGAAAAGCGATGACGCTGCTACACTTAAATTCCGTGTAAAAGCTCTCTTAAAATAAAACCGCTAACAGGCATCATTTAGTTGAATTCAGGTTTAAAATGATTACACATCATTTCTTAAATCACTAAACATTAAACACTTAAACAATAACTAAGGTGGTTTTCTTTTAAAGAACTTTGTTTAACAAATATAAAAGACGGCTGATTTTTTATGCCACAAAGTTGTTAACATGTTGACAGAATCCTGTTCAATTTTCAGGATAAAGTGATCAGAAACAAGTCGAAAAAAAGCTAATTATTTCTTTTTTAAGGAGTACGAAATTAAAATGAGTGTTAATAATTTTAAGAACGAAGCAAAGAGGCCATGCACAAATGAATGGTCATGGTATGACATAGGAAATTTCCACCCTGGCATAGCCCAGGCGATAAATACCCAGCGCTTTGGCAGCGCTTTGCGAAATATCCAGTTCAAACTTTTTACTGAAAGGTCCGCGGTCATTCACGCGGACTTCAACGGTTTTCTGGTTATGCAGGTTTTTAACTTTAACCATGGTACCAAAAGGAAGGGAACGGTGGGCGGCTGTAAATTTGGCTGCACGGTAACGTTCGCCGGAAGTAGTTTTACGGCCTTCAAACTTTTTAGCATAGTAAGTGGTATAAATCGTTCTGACTACGGTATCAGGGTCTTTTTGCGGAAGCACCTGCGCACAGGCACCAAAACTGATCAAGCTTAAAAACAGAAGTAGTCGTATCATTTAACGATTTATATCCAGCTATCCGGTAAAGGGCAAATATACAAAGCCATTGTATTATTATGGATATATTTATTACTTTTATACCAATTTTAAACCATTTGCTTTAACCTTTTTCAAAAAATTGTTTACGCTCATGTTGCAACGTCTTTATACTGTTTTCATTCTTCTGTTCTTTTCGGTCGCCGTTTATGCACAGAAAATCAAGATAAATGTGCTTCCTGCAGATGTCACTATTCACCAGGTAAACACCGGTGGTGCAGAAACGCTTTTAGGTACAGGGTCGGCCGAGATCAGGATCAGCAAGGATGAGCCGGTAAAGCTGATGTTCAGAAAACCGGGTTTCCGACCATTTACAAAGACCTATGAACGGATAAAAGGTGTAGATGTAAAAAAAGAGGATCTGGTGGAACTCAAAGAACGTATGGTTACGGTAACCGCAGAACCCTATGATGCCAAAATATACGCCAATGGCATAGAGATCGGCACGAAGAAAATCTATGCTTATATTCCGGAAAACAGTTCTGTCACCGTTGAAGTGACTAAACCGGGATTTTACAAAAAAACACGCACCTATTATAACCAGGCTGGCCGTGACCTTCCGCCGGTAGATGATTTTATTGTATTGGAAGACCGGTCGTTAAAGGTAAAACTATCTCCTAATGAAGTGCAGATCTTTGTAGACGGCAAGAAGTTACCTGACAATTCGGACGAAATTATCATTCCGTCTAAAAGTACGGTTGCGGTCGAATTCCGTAAAGAAGGTTATGCCCCGGTTGAACGCAGCTATTCCAATAAAGAAGGTATGCCCCAACCGCCACTTTACGAAACGGTTATTCTAAAAGACCGTATTGTACGGGTAAACACCACGCCTAATGATGCCTCTATCAAGGTTGACGGGAAGAAAGTGGCAACCGGTGAGTATGAAGTAAAAGTGCTTGACGGTGCCTGTGTGGAAGTGATCGTTGAAAAAGCCGGTTACGCTTCGGTGGTGAAAAGCCTGTGCAACCAGCCTAATATGCAGGCCCCTCCTATCAACGATCATATCGTTTTAAAAACCGATGAAGCCTATACATCATCTATCCAAAGTGATCAGGCTAACGTGAACTTTAACGTCAGCGTAGGGGCTAACCGTAACGCTGAAGATGCCTGGAAGATCATGAACCAGATCATTACCAGTTATTTTGATGTTATCGAGATGTCTGATAAAGAAACATCGTATATTCGTACAGCCTGGTCGATCAAGAATTTCCCGAACAATACCATCCGCACCCGCGTGATAGTAAAACCAGGAAGTACGGGCAGTTCGCAATATGTGGTAAAAATTCAGAGTGAGGCTTCCGGATCGGCCAACACCGCTGCCAAAGATGATGAAAAATTCAGGGAGTGGGATCGCCTGCTGAATACCTATAAAGATGTCATCAGTGAAATGCAGGCCCGCTTAAGATAAAGCCCTTCTTCAGACCCCGCGTCAGGTCCACGGTAAGTCCACTACAAGTCCACGGCAAGTCCGCTATACGTCCACGGTTACGGGCCTGGTATACCTGTGATTCAGGCGTAGTGCCGTTTGCGGTCAGAACACTTTATTTGAACTCATACCCGCAATCGTAGCAATGGTAACACTGATTAGCTTTAAACGGATAAATGCTAAGTACAAGAGAGACCAGTGTAACCCACCAGCTGAAACGTTTCCGGGTCGCCTGTCCCAGACCTACATTTGAGGAGCCACACTGCGGGCAGATTACCTTTTCTGTTTCCCCGTTATCCGTTTGCGGCAGCAGATTATGCTCCGCAAGCAGGGCATCGATACGTTCCACATCTTTCTCAAATACATTCAGCTTTACCCCGCCGATGGCCTGATTATACAGCGGATTAATCGTGGCCACGTTTTCATCGGTAAGGAAACAGGGAATCCCGCTATCTTCCAGACGCGCTTTAATGATAGCGGCCTCCATCGGATTATAATAGGTACTGTGTACAATGATTCGGTCTTCCATATATGGTGCAAGATACGATTTTTCCCCTGGCTCCCCAAGCCGCTTCCATAACATATGCTTTTAAACCCTTATCTTTGAATAATGAAAATCACGTTGATGGTGATCGGGAAGACCGAGGATGCCTATTTAATAGAAGGAACGGATAAATACCTGAAACGGTTAAAACATTATATTCATTTTAATTTTTTAACTATTCCGGATGTTAAAAATACTAAAAATCTAACCGAAACACAGCAAAAAGCAAAAGAGGCAGAACTGCTCCTGAAGCAGCTCACCGCATCAGACGTAGTCGTATTACTGGATGAAAAGGGGAAAAAGTACAGCTCTGTAAACTTTGCCGCTTACCTGAACAAACAGATGATCGGCAGCGTACAGCAGCTGGTTTTTGTCATCGGCGGGCCGTATGGTTTCGATGAACGTATGTATGCAAGGGCCAACACCTTGCTTTCACTGTCTGATATGACTTTTTCACATCAGATGGTCAGGCTGTTTTTTACCGAACAGCTTTACCGGGCTTTCACGATCCTAAAAAATGAACCTTATCATCATGCCTGATTATGGAAACGGCATGTTTTTATCATCTTTTAAATAAAACGAACCATGTTAGGCCGAAATTATAAACGAAATTACCGTTTCAGGACAGATACCTCTAAAGAAAAAAGGTATATGAATATCGTGATCATTATCGCGCTGATCCTGCTTATCCTGTGGTATATCTTTTACTAGATGATCCTGAAAAAAAAGCGCCGGAACGGATGATTCTGACGCTTTTCCAGGGGATAAATATTGATCTAAACACCTTTTTTACTGGTCATATTTGCCTTTTTAGCGGGTGCTGATGCTTTAGTGGTCGGTGCTTTTGCATTTCCGGGCTTTGCTTTAGCCTGTGCCTTCGGCTTGCTCTCGGTTTTCTCTTCGATCACGGCGGCAGGCGTATCGGTATCAGGTGCTTCTTCCGTGAATAAAGGCAGGTCTTTCAGCAGGGTGTACCATACCAGAATCTTTTTCATATCGGATGTATACACCCTGTCTTTATCATAACCGGGGGCTACCGATTCAAAAAAAGTTTTCAGGGCAGCCGAATCGGCTTTTGAATCCGGCACATTTTTAAGCTCTGCAATCTTCTTCAGCACATCTACTAATTTCAGCTCCCCATCTTCACCATAAATAGTAATATCTTCTAACGAAGCCAGTTTTGTGGTCGACAGGTTAGCGACTATTTTTAATTTCTGCGCATCCAGGCTTTCCAGAACATAACCTGCCTTATTTTGTCCGATAAGTTTAAACAAACCCGGTCTGCCGGAAACCGCTACAACTCCTCTTAAATTCATATGTTAATCTTCTACAATTTCAATCGTTACAATTTTATCGCCTTGTCTGATCTGGTCAACCAGGTCCACGTTTTCAACCACTTTTCCAAAACAGGTATGGTTGCGATCCAGATGTGCCGTGTTCGTACGGCTATGACAGATAAAGAACTGGGATCCACCGGTATTTCTACCGGCATGTGCCATCGATAATACACCGCGATCATGATATTGATTATCGCCTGTAAGTTCACAGTCAATCTTATATCCCGGACCCCCGGTGCCCGGAATACCGTTTGCCCCTGCTTTAGAATTGGGGCAGCCTCCCTGGATCACAAAATCAGGAATGACCCGGTGAAATGTTACACCGTCGTAGAAACCTTCAGTGGCTAATTTTTTAAAATTGGCAACTGTATCAGGCGCATCTTTCTCATAAAACGTAACCGTCATATCGCCTTTTTCAGTTTTAATTATTGCTTTACTCATAATATATAGTTGTGAGCGCCAAATTTAACAAATTGAAACGATTAGCCGTATTTTATCTGCATAAATTATATTACATTCGTTCAAAAATAGCTTATGCGGTTAAAGAAGTTTTATTTTTTTGCACTATTTCTTTTCGTAGGTTTTGCAGCAAAGGCCTCATCTATACTCATTTATATGGATGAAAACCAGAAGAATCACCTCAAGGCCTATGGCATTGCTTTCTGGTGCCTGAAGCAGCAGGCCGAGGTCGACTGGCTGCTGAACTATCGCGGGGGCAGTTTCCTGGTCAGATATGCCAAAACGATCGAAGATGAATGTAAGATCAGGGGCGTTTCATATGAGGTCATGGCCGATGGAAGGGTGACGGCACTTCTTGCCGAGATCAGTAATCCCGATGTGAACATGGAGATGGTAAAGCTGGAAAAAGCACCAAAAGTGGCTGTGTATTCCCCAAAAAGTAAACTTCCCTGGGATGATGCCGTGACGCTGGTACTGACCTATGCCGAAATCCCCTACGATGTGATTTACGACGATGAGATCCTGAAAGATAAATTGAGCATGTACGACTGGCTGCACCTGCATCATGAAGATTTTACCGGGCAGTATGGCCGGTTCTGGGCGTCATTCCGGAACACGACCTGGTACCAGGAAGATGTACGCTACCAGGAAGAAGCCGCCCGGAGAAATGGTTTTACTAAAGTTTCGGCAATGAAGCTGGCCGTGGCCAAACATATTAAAGAGTTTTGTGCCGGTGGCGGCTTTCTATTTGCCATGTGCTCGGGAACCGACAGCTTTGATATTGCCCTGGCGGCTGAAGGTGTCGACATTTGTGAACGGATGTTTGATGGTGACGGTGCTGATCAGGATGCGCAGCGTAAGCTGGACTATAGTAAGAGTGTAGCCTTTAAAGATTTCAGGCTTGACATGAATCCGGAACGTTATGAATTTTCGGATATTGATGTCACCCAAACCCGTCATTTTAATGAAAGTAATGACTTTTTCACCCTATTTGATTTCTCGGCTAAATGGGATATCGTGCCGACCATGCTGACCCAAAATCACGAAAGGGTGATCAAAGGCTTTATGGGGCAGACTACGGCATTCCGGAAAAGCCTGATTAAACCGGAGATCACCGTTTTGGGTGAAAATAAAGGCGGCGGCGAAGTACGGATCCTGCATGGTACAATTGGCAAAGGGCAGTTTACGTTTTACGGCGGGCACGATCCGGAAGATTATCAGCACCAGGTAAATGACCCGCCTACCGATCTGAGCTTACATCCCAACTCGCCCGGATACCGGCTCATCTTAAATAATATTTTATTTCCGGCGGCCAGGAAAAAACCGCAGAAGACCTAATGATCCGGCATCTGCGACGGGTATGAATTTTGTTATAAACTATGCATGTCAAAAAAGGATAAAAAGAAAAAGAAGGATAAAGACAAAAAGAAAAAAAAGGAGTGCTGCGAAAAATATTTAAAAGGCAAACGGTGTAAAAACTGTCCGATGCGCTCTTAAATATCCTATGACTGCAGCAGCAGACATGTATTTGCCCGGATTATTTTAAAATCTCTCTTGATATCACGATCTTCTGTATTTCCGATGTCCCTTCACCAATGGTACACAGCTTGCTGTCGCGGTAATATTTCTCTACCGGAAAGTCTTTCGTATAACCATATCCCCCAAAGATCTGCACCGCTTCGGTAGCACAGCGGACAGCGACTTCAGAGGCATAATACTTCGCCATTGCCGATTCTTTGGTGACCGGTTGATGGCGGTTCTTTAAATCGGCCGCCTGCCTGATCAGTAATTCTGCTGCCTCTATCTCGGTGGCCATATCGGCCAGCTTAAAACTGATGGCCTGAAAACTGGAGATCGGCACCCCAAACTGCTCACGCTCTTTGGCGTAAGCCAGTGCTGCTTCATAAGCACCTTTAGCGATACCCAAAGCCAATGCAGCGATCGAAATCCGGCCGCCATCCAACACCTTCATGGCCTGTTTAAAGCCTTCTCCTTCGTTTCCTAAAAGATTGGCCCTGGGCACCCGGCAATTATCGAAAATCATTTCCGTGGTTTCTGAAGCACGCATCCCCAGCTTATTTTCTTTTTTACCAGCCGTAAAGCCTGGTGTTCCCCGCTCCACTACAATGGCCGATATTCCTTTCGAGCTGCCGGATTCACCGGTACGTACCATGACGACGGCAACATCGCCCGATTTTCCGTGCGTGATCCAGTTCTTTGATCCGTTGATGATATAATGATCACCATCGGCTATGGCTGTCGTTTTCATCCGCAGCGCATCCGATCCGGTATTCGCTTCAGTGAGACCCCAGGCACCGATCCATTCGGCCGTAGCCAGCCTGGGCAGCCATTTTTGTTTTTGGTCGTCATTGCCGAAGGCGAGAATATGTCCTGTACATAACGAATTATGTGCTGCAAGGGATAAACCTACCGAGCCACATACCTTTGCGATTTCGACAATAACATCCACATATTCCTGATAGCCAAAACCGGAGCCGCCATAGCTTTCAGGCACTAAAACACCCATAAGGCCCAGCTCGCCCAGCTGCTTAAAAATTTCGACCGGGAAATACTGTGTTTCATCCCATTCCATGACCCGGTTACGAATATGTTTCCCGGCAAAATCGCTAACCATATTACGGATTAAGCGCTGGTTTTCTCCTGTTTGAAAATTAAGTCCTGACGACATCGTTCATTGATTTATCATAAGAAAAGTTTAAATCCGCGATACCTGAACCGGCTGCAACGGATCTAAACTTTCCATAAATTTATACTTGGCTGAAGCAATGATAAGGAATAAATTTTACAATGCAAGCATAATAAAATACGTCTAAATGAAGAACGTTTCAGTATTTGGTTCAATATCGCCATGGTTTAAATCGTACCGGACAGAAAAGCGGAAAAAAAATATTTTTAGAAGTCAGGAAGAATCTGCAATATATTTACCAACGATTATGGAAACAGGCCTGAAGCCGCATCCTGCACTGAAAAAATATAGATGCGACGAATATTAAAAATAGTACTTCTCTTTTTAATGAATGCAGGGTCTTTGCAGGCACAAAAGGTATTTGCAATATATAAACCTAATCCGTTGGATAGTTTTTTAAGGCAACAGGCAGATACCACGCTCTCTTTCAGGCTGACCACAAATTTCAATACGGACATCCCCATCCATTACCTGAGTAAGAAAGGGGATACGGTAACGTTATATCGTTATGGGTCATCTTTTAATCCCTATATTGTAATGCCGCAAGCTATAAGAAAAGTTCTTTTTAACATACACATCGACCGGAAAGCTTTTGGGGATACGCCGGAGTTAAGCCGTCTTTTTAATGCAATTGATGTGCCTCAAAGTGAGCTTTGTCAGCTTTGGAAAAACATTATGACCCTAAATCCAGGCCATATGCATGATGATGTTGCCGAGGGTTATGGCTGCCCTGTCAAAAAAGAAGGTAATACCACTTATGACAATACCATTTATGATGGTGTGGGAATACATTTGGCTATCCTTACAAAAAGTAACGTAAAGTATTTTTATTTTAATGAACCAGAATACTACGAAAAGGAGTGTCCGGGTCGGAAAGGTCGCAAAACCATCGTGGCTATACAAAAGCTACTGGCACCTTATTGTAAATTTTGGAATCGCTGATCGCCAAACGCTAATCCTAAACGCTAAACGCTGCTCACGAATCACCCAAACGCGGTAAGGGAGAAAACGTGCGGTGAAAATGCCTGTAAACGTTCGCTGCCTTTCAGAAAATCAAGACTGATCAGAAAAGAATAAGCCGCTACAGAAGCACCCGATAGTTCTACCAGCTGCGAAGCCGCCACTACTGTACCTCCCGTGGCTAACAGATCATCGTGAATAAGTACCTGCTGACCGGCTCTAAAGGCATCCCGGTGCACTTCGAGTGTGGCACTTCCGTATTCCAGATCGTATGATTGCTGAAGGGTAAGGTAAGGCAGCTTTCCGGCTTTTCGAATGGGAACAAAAGGCACATTTAAAGCCTGGGCCAGGGCGAGGCCAAATAAAAAGCCCCGGCTTTCAATACCGGCTACTGCATCAATTTGCAGGCCTGCTACCTGTGCGGTCAGGGCGAGGGTAATTTCATGACACAATTGAGGGTCTTTTAATACCGGGGTAATATCTTTAAATATGATCCCCGGTTTCGGAAAATCAGGCACATCCCGCAGGGTTTGTTTGATCTTATCACTTAACATTAAATTCTAAATAAGGTGAAAGTCGTTCAATCGTTTTCGCATCCAAGATAAGTACTTTTTTTAAGTCGGCAATACCGGTATAATGCCCGTGTTGTTTACGATACTGGAGAATGGCATTCATTTCTTTATAGCTAAGGTAGGGATGTGAGCGCCATTGATCGAATGTAGCGGTATTCACCGCAATTTTGCGGATGGCATCCCGGTCGACCAGCAGCTGATTTTCCAGGTCACGGAACTTCATACTGTCGATCCCGTATACCTCAAGAAGCTGTTCTTTTTTATAAAATCCGCCTAAACGATCCCTGTATTTGATAATGCGGCGGGCAAAGGCCGGCCCTATTCCTTTGAGCTGATCCAGCTGCGTAGTATCGGCCCTGTTCAGATCAATGAGCGGCCATTCTTTTTGCGGGCGTTGTTCGTGTGCCCGTACAAATGGTCTGGCATTCCCGCTTTGCGGCACTGTGATACGTACATAAGGTGCCAGTCGTTCATATTGCTGTGGGGAGATCACGAAAATACGCTTCAGATCTGTGGCTTTATAAAAGCGGCCGCCTTTATGCCGGTAATTCATCAATACCCCGGCCTGCCGGGCGGTTAATCCCAAACGTTGCCAGTCATCGGCAGTAATGCGATTAGGATCAAACACAAATAATGCCGGTTCTTTTTTAGCTCCCGATCGTTTTCCATTGGCCGGCGAAACCGTCGCTGGCGATGCAGCCTCTTCCATTTGCCATTCCAGTTGCTGTACACTTTTTTCATCAGCAGGGGTCCACACCGGGTCAGCCGGCGAGAGGACATCCCATACCGGCGGAGCCCATAGCGTAGCCATCAATAGCCCGGTTAAGACCAACAGCCCGTCATATTCCCTTTTTGTAATGCCAAAGTGATTATTTAGCCAATTTTTAACAGATCGCATGGTACTACAATTTTAAATCTTATTTTTGAATTTGCTTTCCGTATAAACCCTTGATTCTACATGAAAATCATTACTAAAACAGAGTTTGCAAAAGCAACCAAAATCGACAAATTAGGCGTTCCCGGTCTCGCTGCCCTGTTAATGGAAGTGATGAAGCTGAACGATATTAATAAGGTTTTCTCCCAGAATGAACACTATGAAGGACTCGAATTTGTGGATAAAATTCTGGAAACCATTGGTGTTTCGATTGATTTTGATGCGGATGAATTAAAGAATATTCCCAAAACAGGAGGGTTCATTGCCATAGCCAATCATCCTTATGGCGGCGTTGAAGGTTTAGCGTTGGTAAAGTTGCTTTGTACCATCCGGCCGGAAGCCAAAGTGATGGTTAACTTTATTCTAAAGAAAATTCCAAACCTGAGCGAGTTTTTCGTGGCGGTAAACCCTTTCGAGAATGTGCAGCATTCATCGAGTATCAGCGGCCTGAAAACGACCTTTGATCTTTTACAAAATGGCATTCCGATCGGTATTTTCCCTGCCGGTGAGGTCTCCACCTTTCATATCGACAGCCAGCAGATCACCGACCGCCTCTGGCACCCGGTCGTCGGAAAACTGATCGCCAAAGCCAAAGTGCCGGTCGTGCCGATCTATTTCCATGGCAATAACGGTGTGTTATTTAATATCCTGAGCTTTATACATCCGACACTAAGGACGGCCAAGCTTCCTTCTGAGTTTTTAAATAAGCAGGGATTAAAGATCAAGGTCAGGATCGGCAAGCCTATTAAAATGGAAGACATTTCCTATAAAAAGGATACGAATAAGCTGCTTGATTTCTTACGTGCACGTACCTATGCTTTAGGTACCAGTTTAGAGCAGGAGAAAAAACTGTTCAATCCGATCCAGCTATTCAAGATCCGGAAGAAACCGCAGGAAGTTATTGCCGAAACCGATCGTACGCTCATCTGTGCTGAAATTGCCCAGCTGGAAAATTACCGGGTATGGGAAGAAAAAAATTACGAGGTGTACATCACGCCAACATCCAGCATCCCGCATATCCTGAGAGAAATAGGACGCCTGCGCGAGCTTACGTTCAGAGAAGTAGGCGAAGGTACCAACAAGAAAATAGACCTCGACAACTATGATATTTATTATCATCATCTCTTTATCTGGGATAAGGACCTTCAGCAAATTGTGGGCGCCTACCGTATTGGCAAGGGCGATGAGATATTGGATACCATGGGCCGAAGAGGCTTTTACCTTTCGGAACTTTTTAAAATCAAGGCCCCTTTTTATCCGATCTTACGACAAGGCATCGAACTTGGCCGTTCCTGGATCAGGAAAGAATACCAGCTTAAACCCCTTCCGTTATTTCTTTTATGGAAAGGCATTCTGAAATACCTGGTTGATAATCCGCAATACCGGTACATGTTCGGGCCGGTAAGCATCAGTAATAACTTCTCCACGTTTTCAAAATCGCTGATCGTTGATTTTATTACGAAGAATCATTTCGATTACGAGCTGGCCAGCTACATCAGGCCTAAAAATAAATTCAGGGCTGATTTAAGTCCGATCGATAAAGACCTCTTGCTGGAAAATAGCGAAAACCTGAAAGACCTCGACAGCCTTATTGCCGACATTGAAAATTCACATCTGAAAATTCCGGTACTGCTTCGGCAGTACCTGAACCTGAATGCAAAAATTATCTGTTTTAATATCGATCCTAAGTTCTCCGATTGCCTGGATGGCTTTTTATTAGTCGACCTGCAAAAGATCCCGGCTGAAATGCTGGAAAAGGTTGGAAAAAATTTTTGATAAAAAGCGAAACCCCGGGAACCAGCCGGGGTTTCTTTTTCAACTAACCTAAACTTACTATTAAACTTTTACCAGAAATTTAACATTGCAAAAGTAAGGAGCGAATGTTAGCACAACATTAACCCTGTGTTATTTTAGCCAGACCGGCATGAAACAAAAACAGCCTCCGAAATATCAGAGGCTGCCCTTATATCGTATTTTTTATGTATGCTTATTTTACAGCACCCGGAGTGGTGTAAGGCAGGGATTGCGGATCGAAATGCGCCCATCCGGCTGTCCAGTCGGTCGTGCCGAATGCGCCTTTATACGCTACTTTTTCAAAAAATGAATCAGCCACTTTGGCATCGCTAAATACAGCACCGGCAGCAGCAATCGAACCGGTTTTCAGCGTAAAGTCCGGGCGGCCTGCTTTTGTACTTAAATCGCCTGAGAACAGGTTTGGTGCATTGAACAGGTCAGCGGCATATAACGCGTCGTTAAATACGTTATCCGCTCTCAGCGTTGCTTCAAATAAGGCTTTATTTTCGCCTTTCACTTCATTTCCTTTTGAATTACAGGAAGCGATAATATTATTCACAAATTTTAAAGATCCTGACGTATAATTGGTCGATGTAGCGCCGGCAGTAGCCACTTTACTGTCATCGATATAAACACCTTCCGGGAATCCTGCAAAAACACTGTTAAACGTACTGATAGACGAGTTACGGCGAATTTGTGCAGCATGCTGGAAGTTCGCGTTCTGTTTACCCTTATCGCCTGAAGCCGCGATCGGTCCGATTACGGTAATGTTCGAAAATACAGCGCTGGTTTTAGGCGTTAAGTTAGAGCCTGAACCATCATTATCTGATTCGAAACCGTTTGATCCCGACTGGTCGGCCGTTACGATTAAACGCTGCGCCAGTGCAAACTGGATCTTTCCGGAAAATCCGAAATCAGTATCGAAATCATCATCCCATCCGTCAATAGCCAGTAAATGTTTTGCATTTACGGTTCCGCCAAACCACTCGAATGAATCGTCACCAGAACGGTAAACCTGTACATAATCAACCGTTGTACCGGCGCCCACGCCGCCGAACGTAATACCGTTAATTTCATTATCCGGACTTAAGGGGATACCGGCAAATTCAACCCGTACGTATTTTAAAACACCTGAATTATCGTTCGGATCAGTACCGCCGTATTTACCTTTACCTGAACCATCATCGGCAATACCTTCAATCGAAACATCCGTACCCTGGTTCACCGGTGCTTTACCTAATAAGATCAGACCGCCCCAATCGCCTTCCCTTCTGGCACCTGCAGGTTGTGCAGATGTAAACACAATGGGCTTTTCAGCTGTACCTTCGGCCATGATCTTTCCGCCACGCGAAATCACTAAAGAACCTTTAGTAGCCTTATCCCCTTTGATGATGGTTCCCGGTTCAATGGTCAGGGTTGCGCCTGACGTGACATACACTGTTCCTTTAAGAAGATAAATTTTATCAGCCGTCCAGCTGGTACTTTTTGAGATGTCGCCCTTCACTTCGACCGCACCTTCTGCTGCCGGCGTCGGATCATCTTCTACTTTTTTTGAACAGCCTGTTACGATTAACATCAATGCAAAAGCTGCACATAATAATTGTTTTTTCATCTGTTTAGATTTGTTTTTAATTGTGATGAAGCGATCAGATTTATCATCCCACTATGTGGTTTGAAAAATCATGATGGTTTCATCATGTTTATTTTATTTTTTTACCACTTTATCTTCATGGTTCTGACACAAAGGTCTGAACCCTATATAACTCACCTGTTAACAGAGGTTTAAGTTCGTGTTAAACCTGGCCGTCTCATGTTAAATTAAAATGTATAGGAAAACGACATGCTGTAATTGCTTCCGGTTTTGTAGCTGCTGATCGTCTGATCGGTGTTCCCGTTGAGTGTATTTCCCACCGGATTATACGATTTCGATTTATCTTTATCGAAATACAGGATCGTACGCTGGTTTAAAATGTCACCGGCATTGAACTTCAGCTCCGCCCGTTTAGACGCTTTAATGCTAAGCTGGAAGTCGATCACATCGCGCGGGTTTTCCCACACGCTCGGAAATTGCTGTCCGCCTGCTTTATAAACTTTCCGGCCAACGCGGTTATAGAGTACATTAATACCCATTTTGTTATCCAGAAGGCTGTGTTGTATGCCGGCATTGATTACATAAGGCGCCTGCCCGACCATAGGTCTTTCTTTCTCCTGCAATTGCGGGTTACCCGGATTCTCCACTTTTGACCGGATCAGCGCTACGTTGGCATACAGAGTGGTATTTTTCAGGAAAGCCACATCGCCCATGAAGTCCAGTTTCTTCCGGCCTTCGAGTTCCAGGCCGTAGGTAACAGCCTTTTTCGCATTAAAATAAGAAATGATCGCTGTGGAGTTCACATCATCGATATAGGATTCGATGGCATTCGTAAAGTTCTTATAAAAAGCCGATACCGACAGGATCTGCCCTGCAGCGGGATAAAATTCATAACGTAAGTCCATATTATCAATCAGGGCCCGTTTCAGGTTTGCATTCCCGGCCTGAATGGCCAGCAGCTCATAATCGTAATACTGGAAAGGGGCCAGTTCTCTCAGCTCAGGCCGTGCCAGCGTGCGGGCGTACGACATTCTGAAATTAGCTTTTGGCGTAACACTATACGTAAAGTTCACTGAAGGCAGCACATCGAGATAATTTTGCTTCACCGGGTCGACCAGGGTACTGAATGTATTCAGGTTTACGTTAAACTGTTCTGTCCGCACACCCCAGACGATCCTTGTTTTTTCACCGATCTTATTATCGAGCATAACATAGGCCGCATTGCTGAACGCATTCGCAGTATATTTATCCCCGTCGTTAGCGATCTCATCCAGACGGTATTTACCGGATTCAACCAGGTCTTTTCCAAACAGGGAACTTAACGGCCGGGTACGGATAGCATTCGCTTCAACCGGATCGTTCGTATTCAGGGTCATACCAATAAAACGCACATCAAAATCACGGTCCCTGAACTGCGAGCTTAAGCCTGCTTTAAGTGTAGCAGCTTTCGAAAACATATTGAGCGGCAGGGTATAGTTCAGGTTGCCTCCATAACCGTTTTCGTGCATATTCGAGAATAAACGGGTGTTGGCCTTGCCAATGCCGGTGACGCTGGCTTTAAACCCGTTGGGATCATTGCGGTCGGCCACGTTGCGGAAGTACTCTACTTTACGCTGATCAGGCTGATCGTTCAGCACATCATCAAAAGACAATGACCAGTTTAACTTATCATTCTTAGGGCTCAGCTTATGATTTCCTTCTAAAGTAGATTTAAATAATACTTTCTGCAGCAGATCGAAGGCATAAAACTTCACATCTCCTCTGGATACGTCGTTCCCCTGCCGGAACAAATAGCTATCGTCATACACTTTATTATAGAGGTTCTTAAACGTGATCTTGCTGTTCCCATAACTGTAGGCCAGATTGGCCAGTGCGCCCAGGCTGGTCGAAAATTTATACTGGTTGTCGACAAAATGATAGACGTGAAAGCTCCTGTTAATATCCGGTGTTATCGTTTGTGCATTCCGGTAGGTAAAAGCCACTACGGCTCCCAGTTTTCGCTTATCATCGATCTGCTTCACCTTACCCCAGCTTAGCTGGTAGTTCTGGCCGGGCATGGCATTCATGGAATAACGGTTCCAATCGGTCGGGAGCTGTTGTATGGCGGCAATATTTTGCGCCGGACTTAATCCTTTTGTAATCGTGCCTGTACCAGGGAAATCAGGAACCAGAGCCCTGCTATTTCCATCAAACCCGATATAGTGAAGTCCTGTCCGCGGCCCGCCCTGAAAATCGTTAAAGGTCGACACGCTGTTATAACCGGTTCCGATACCGACCGAAAAGAAATCATGGTCGGGTACATCTTTGGTGAGCACCTGAACGGCACCGCCGGTAAAATTTCCCGGTAAATCGGGTGTAGCCGTTTTGTTGATGACCAGGTTATCGATCAATGATGCCGGCACGATATCAAAAGAAAAGGCCTTCCGGTTAGGCTCCGTACTTGGCAGCTCGGCATGGTCTAACAGTGCAGCATTATAACGATCACCCAAACCACGGATCACCACAAATTTATTATCCTGGATATTTGCACCGCTTACCCGCTTCAACACATCCGAGGTATTCCGGTCGGGTGATTTCTTAATTGTTTCTGACGACACGCCGTCGCTGATCGAGGCACTGTTCTTTTGCCGGGCATACAGCGCATTTACGGTTTCCTGCTTATAATTAGCGGTAACTACTACCTGGTTCAGGGTATTTACCGCTTCGTCGAGCACAACGTTCAGCGTGGTGTTTGCACCGGCGTTCACCTCTACTTCACTGATCTTTTTGGTTTGATAAGTAACATAGCTTACTTCTATGCTATATTTACCTGTGGCAAGGCTGGCTAAGGTATATTTACCATCCACATCGGTGGCCACAGCTTTGTTTGTTCCGCTGATCTTTACGCCGGCACCGACCAGGGGTTCACCGGTTTTTTGATCGGTGACCTGTCCTGAAATTTTGCCCAATCCCTGGGCAAAGGCGAATACATGGAAACCCGCCAGTAGCAGGGTCATGAATGCTTTTTTAAATGCTGCTTGTGATTCCAATTTTCCTGAATATTTGTTTCAGCAAAAATATTATCACAATGTTACCCCGATGTTAGCCCTGGATTATCCTTTATTTATGCAAAAGTTAATTTATTGTTAAATGCCCTTTTCCGGATCAAAGAGGCCACAACACCTGTTTTGCTGTCTATGACCAGATGAACGATAAATTAACAGTGATTTAATCGGCCAGGCACATAAAGACTTTCCTCACCAATTTTTTTACATCCGTATTCCATGAATAAACCCTAATTTTGTTTTCAAATCGGAGACGTATGTCGGTAAACAAAGAAATTAAAAGAGTAACTACGCACATTTTACAGGAAATGAAGCACAGGCAGGAAAAGATTGCCATGCTTACGGCGTATGATTATTCGATGGCCACCATTTTAGATGATGCAGGCTTAGACGTGTTATTAGTGGGCGATTCGGCATCGAATGTCATGGCTGGTCATGAAACGACCTTACCGATCACGCTTGATCAGATGATCTACCATGCACAATCGGTGGTACGTGGTGCCAGCAGGGCCTTTGTGGTGGTCGATCTTCCCTTTGGTTCGTACCAGGGCAATTCAAAAGAAGCCCTGAACTCGGCCATCCGTATTATGAAAGAGTCGGGTGCACATGGCGTAAAGCTGGAAGGCGGTATTGAAGTGGTCGATTCGGTGCGGCGGATTATTACGGCAGGTATCCCTGTAATGGGGCATTTGGGTCTTACCCCCCAGTCGATCTATAAGTTTGGCACGTATACCGTAAGAGCAAAAGATGAGGAGGAAGCCGGCAAATTAAAAAGCGATATCTTAGCCTTACAGGAAGCCGGTTGCTTTGCTGTTGTGCTGGAAAAAATTCCGGCGAAACTGGCAAAAGAGGTGACCGAAAGTGTGCATATTCCTACCATTGGCATCGGTGCCGGACCTTATTGTGACGGGCAGGTACTGGTGGTAAATGATATGATTGGCTTAACCAAAGGGTTTAAACCCCGTTTTCTGCGCCAGTATATTAATTTATATGACGGCATCCGGAATGCTGCACAGGATTATATCCAGGATGTGAAGGCAGGCAGTTTCCCGAACGAAAAGGAACAATATTAAGCGCTGTACGAACGGATTCGTTATACCTGGTCCAGGGATTTCCGTTGTTTCACCTCTGCCTGACGAAACTGTCCCGGCGTTAAGCCGGTTACCTTTTTAAACTGGTTGCTCAGGTAAGCCACACTCGAATAATGAAGCTGGTAAGCGATCTCACTAAGCGATAATTCATCATAAAGCAGCAGCTCTTTTACTTTTTCAATTTTCTGTGCAATAAAATATTTCTCGATGGTGGTACCTTCAGCTTCCGAAAACAGATTCGATAAATAGCCGTAATCGAAATGCAGGGTATCACTTAACCGCGTAGAGAGATTGGTTTTTATGGCGTCATGCTGGTAATGTATCAGATCAATGATCTGATTTTTGATCTGCTCAACGAGGCGGCTTTTACGATCGTCCAGCAACTCAAAGCCAAGGCTGTTCAGTTGAACGGCAAGATGCTCTTTAAGATGATCTATATTTTCTTCATCAAGCGTAACCTCACCCAGCTCAACAGAGAGCGGATGAAGCCCCTGTTGTTCCAGAACCGATCGTACCACCATCCGGCAGCGGTCGCAAACCATATTTTTAATATACAGCTTCATTACGCCGGGTAAGAAATGCTTATTGTTTATGGGATGGCTGATCTGCAGGTACAGTTACGGGCTTCGCCGAATTTTTATCGGCCCGCTCATATAAACAGCACTGATGTAGCCTGGTATAAGCCTCATCCGGTGCAATATAGGCTTCATTATCATAACCGGCTAAAGCTACCCGTTTCAGGATTTCGTCGGTATTGGTACGTTTGGCATCATACGTTACGGTTGCCTTTTTGGTTTCACGATCCCAGTTCACCTTTGCCAGCTTATCCACATTTGCAGCTTTTTCAATGGTACTCTTACACATCCCGCAATTACCGTAAATTTTTACAACGGCAGTCTTCGAATTTTTAATCTGTGCTTTACCCGGGTTTGCCCATAAGAGCAAGCCTAACGAAAAGAAAATAGAAACGACAATCGTTTTCATATATGTTATTTTTTATAGTCCATACGAAAATACCAAAAAGATCACAGAAAAGCGGGTACATTCCACATCCTGATAAACCGATGACAGGGATTTTTTATAAATCTTACAAAACCATTCCAAAATTCCATAACAGTTCCTGCCGGTAAAATGACCAACTTTGTCGTGTAAAAGTGAAACCACCGAAATATGTCCACGAAAAATCAACATACCATCACACAGATCTTTCCGGTATTAGGCATGTCATGTGCATCCTGTGCAGGCAGCGCCGAAAGTATTGTCAGCCACCAGGAAGGCGTTGTGGAAGCTTCTGTAAACTTTGGCACCGGAAATCTAACCGTTAAATACCTGCCCGATGTAACGGATGCCATTCAATTACAAAAAGCAGTGCAGTCTGTAGGTTACGACCTGTTGCTGGAAGACGAAAGCAAACAGCAGGAAACACTCGAAACGATCCACGCTCAAAAATTCCAGATACTAAAGACAAAAACCATATGGGCCATTATCCTGTCTTTACCGGTGGTGATTATCGGCATGTTTTTTATGTACATCCCCTATGCCAATGAAATCATGTGGCTCCTCTCTACGCCGGTGGTGCTTTGGTTAGGAAAAGACTTTTTTATCAACGCCTGGAAACAGGCCAGGCACCGTTCAGCCAATATGGACACCCTGGTGGCATTGAGTACGGGTATCGCCTACCTGTTCAGTGTATTCAATATGCTGTTTGCCGATTTCTGGCATCAGCGGGGATTACATGCACACGTGTATTTTGAAGCATCGGCTGTGATCATCGCTTTCATTCTGTTAGGGAAATGGTTAGAAGAAAAAGCAAAAGGCAATACATCATCCGCCCTGAAAAAGCTCATGGGCTTACAACCTAAAACCGTTATGGTTATACAAGCCGATGGAACGGAAAGATCAACCGCTATTGAAGGTGTGAACACCGGTGATATCATCCTGGTAAAGCCAGGTGAAAAAATTGCCGTCGATGGCCGGGTGATTTCGGGCAGTTCGTATGTGGATGAAAGTATGTTAAGCGGTGAACCCGTACCGGTATTGAAAAAAGAAAATGACAGCGTATTTGCCGGTACGATTAATCAGAAAGGCAGCTTCCGGTTCAAAGCAGTGAAAGTAGGTGCAGCTACTATGCTTGCCCAAATCATCCGGATGGTACAGGATGCGCAGGGAAGCAAAGCACCTGTGCAAAAACTGGTCGATAAGATTGCCGGCATTTTTGTTCCAACGGTAATGGGTATTGCGGTACTGACCTTTATGCTTTGGCTCATTTTGGGCGGTGATAACGGGCTTGTTCAGGGGCTGCTGGCAGCCGTTACGGTATTAGTGATCGCCTGTCCCTGTGCATTGGGATTAGCTACGCCTACGGCGATTATGGTGGGCGTGGGTAAGGGTGCTGAAAAAGGCATCCTGATCAAAGATGCGGAAAGCCTGGAGTTAGCCAAAAAAGTAAACGCCATCATACTGGATAAAACCGGAACAATTACCGAAGGCAAACCTCAGGTAACCGGCATGCAATGGCTCAACCATGATGATACCCGCAAAGACATTCTGTTCAGCATTGAAAAACAATCAGAACATCCGCTGGCCGAAGCGGTCGTAAAACATCTGGAAGGGGTATCCCCCGTTGTATTGTCCGATTTTGACAGCATTACCGGCAAAGGCGCAAAAGCCCGTTATCATGACGAAACCTGGTTTGTTGGCAACAAAAAACTATTGGCCGAAAACCAGATCCCGGTCGCCGCATCCTTACAGCAAAAGGCTGATGAATGGAGTAAACAATCCAAAACCGTTATCTGGTTTGCAGACCATCAACAGGCCCTTGCTGTATTTGCCATTGCAGACCGCATCAAAGAAACATCGGTACAGGCCATCCGGGAGATGCAGGAAATGAGTATTGACCTGTATATGCTCACCGGCGACAACGAAGCCACCGCCAGGGCCATCGCACATCAAACAGGCATTGCACATTATCGGGCAGAAGTACTGCCTCAGGACAAAGCCGATTTCGTAAAAATGCTGCAGCAACAAGGTAAAACCGTAGCCATGGTAGGCGACGGTATCAATGACAGTACCGCTCTGGCCGCTGCCGATGTCAGCATAGCCATGGGCAAAGGCTCAGACATTGCTATGGACGTAGCTAAGATGACCATCATTTCATCCGACCTGACCAAAATACCACAGGCCATCCGCTTATCCAGACAGACGGTAGCCACCATTCAGCAGAACCTGTTCTGGGCATTCATCTATAACCTTATCGGTATTCCGGTAGCGGCAGGTATCCTCTATCCGGTAAACGGTTTCCTGCTCAACCCGATGCTGGCCGGAGCCGCCATGGCTTTAAGCAGTGTGAGTGTGGTGAGTAATAGTTTGCGCCTGAAGTGGAAAGCGTAACGCGCTTATGGCTTAAAATAATTTTTCACAAAAGATTTGCGCAAGTAAATAATTGCATATATATTTGCAAGCATATACTTGCATAATATGGAAACCCGAAGAGATGTATTTCAGGCCATTGCCGATCCCACCCGCCGCGCCATCATTGGCATGATTGCTCAAAGTCCGGTAAACGTAAATACCATTGCCGAAAAATTCGATGTCAGTCGCCAGGCCGTATCCCTGCACCTTAAGATCCTGGCTGAATGCGGATTATTGATCGTTACACAACAGGGACGTGAACGATTATGTGAAGCCCGGCTGGAAAAGCTGAACGAGGTACACGAGTGGGTAGAGCAATACCGCAAGCTCTGGCTCGACCGTTTCAGCGCCCTTCACCGTTTCCTGGAGCAGGAAGCACCGCAGCCTTCTTATGCTCCCGATCAAAAGAAATCTAAATCTCCTTTAAAAAAATCAAATCATGGAAAAGCAAAAAAACAATGAGGTTTTTATCGAAGAAACCTTCAATGCCAGCTGTGAACGCGTTTTCAGGGCGTGGATCGAACCTGAACAGCTGTTGAAATGGTATGCACCGGCCGGATGCAGCATTACGTTTAAAACATTGGATGCCCGGACAGGCGGCCGTTTTCACTCCTGCATATCGAATCCGCAGTTTGGCGATTGCTGGTGTATCGGCGAATATAAAGAGGTCGTACCTCATGAAAAAATCGTATTCAGCATGATCAACGCTGATGAAAACGGACACCCGGTCAATCCGGCCGAAATCGGCATGGATCCTGACTGGCCGGGAGAAACACTGGTAACCATATGCCTGAGCCCTGTGGGCGACAAGACCCGGCTCACCTTACACCAGACGGTATCACAGGAACTGGCTCAAAAAACCGGTGCTTACAGCGGATGGACCATGATGTTCGATAAACTGAAGGAAGTGGTTAACGCATAAATCTTATTCGAGTTCTACCCAGTTCCCGTCTTCACGGATAATTTCAATAAGCTCTGCCAGGGCCGATGGGGTATCAACATTTTTCTTGACCACCTCTTTACCCCGGTATAGCGTGATCTTTCCGGGGCCGGTGCCTACATAACCATAGTCGGCATCGGCCATTTCGCCCGGGCCATTCACAATACAGCCCATAATGGCAATCTTGATCCCTTTCAGATGATCGGTTTTAGCCCGTATATACTGCGTGGTTTCCTGCAGGTCGAACAGCGTGCGGCCGCAGCTCGGGCAGGAAATATATTCGGTTTTACTGATGCGGGTACGGGTAGCCTGCAGGATCCCGAAGCTGGTGGAATTGATCGCTGATAAAGTTACGGCAGGGGCATCGATCCAGATCCCGTCGCCAAAACCATCCGTAAGCAGGGCACCCAGATCACTGGCAGCAGCGAGGCTGAGTGCTCCGGCATCGTGATCCGTATAGCACCTTTTCAGGATCACCGGTGTCTGGATATTTTGCTGCTGCAAGGCTACCATAAAGGCCCGTTGCTGCTGCATCGCAAAGGGGCCCTGTGCTTCGAGGATAATGACGGTTTGCCCGCCAATTGTGTGCATGAAGACTTCAGAGAAAGAAGCGGGCGTAAGGCTTAAAAAGTTCAGCATTGGCTGCTTTTCTCCTTCATACCGGAGATATTCCTCCTGCGTATATAAAGGATAGCTGTTTTGCCTGTCGGACAACTCCCGCCAGGTGGTGTAATCATATACCTGTCCTAAGCCCCCGGGAAAGGAGAAAGAGGGCAGCTGATCACCCAGATACACAAAATCACAGGCGAGATCGCTCAGGTTATATTTATCGAGCATGGCACTGTACTGGTAGCCTGCCTGATTTAGAAAATAGGGGTCTTTTAAATTCTGGTTCCGTACATCCAGCATCACTACCGGCGGCTGGTGCCCCCCTACCTGCTGTATCGTCTGTGATACGCGACGGCTATATTGATAAGGGGAATAAGTAGCCGGAATAGCGTGAATGACCGGACCGCCAAATGCTTCCTCCTGGTTTTCATGGCTAAGCTGCTCATAGCGGGCAGCCAGGGCTTTGGCCACGGGCGCTTCAAACTCGGGATCTTCCGTCAGCGATACACGAATGGTATCGCCCAGACCATCCGCCAGCAAAGTACCAATCCCTACGGCCGATTTTATGCGCCCGTCTTCCCCATCGCCGGCCTCAGTAACCCCCAGGTGCAGCGGGTAATTCATCCCCTCTTTTACCATCGTTTGCACCAGCAGGCGGTAAGCCTGCACCATGACCTGCGTATTGCTGGCTTTCATCGAAATGCAGAGGTTATAAAACTGCTGGTCTTCGCACATGCGGATAAATTCCATAGCCGACTCGACCATGCCGCGCGGGGTATCGCCATAATGGCTCATGATACGGTCTGAAAGTGATCCGTGATTGGTACCGATACGCATTGCCGTACCATATTCTTTACATATTTTGACTAAAGGGGTAAACTTCTTATAGATCCTTTCCAGCTCTGCCTGGTAAGCGGCATCGGTATATTCCAGGTTTTCGAAACGCTTTTTATCGGCATAGTTGCCGGGATTTACCCGCACTTTCTCTACAATACGGGCAGCCATTTCGGCAGCATTAGGGGTAAAATGAATGTCCGCAATCAACGGCACGTCATAGCCCCGTGCACGCAGCTCTTTTTTGATATTGTCCAGGTTTTCGGCTTCGCGGATGCTGGGTGCCGTAATTCGCACATAATCACAGCCTGAATGCACCATGCGGATGGTCTGCTCCACGGTCGCCATGGTATCCATGGTGTCTGTTGTGGTCATGGACTGGATCCGGATCGGGTTCAGTCCGCCCATCGGCAAATGCCCGATCGTAATTTCGCGTGTAAGAAACCTCGAATAACGGTTCAGATCATGACAATATCCGCCTTTTAAAGCCTGCATTTCCGGTTTATTTTCCATTTGCAGCAAAGATAAGGTAAAATGCGCAAAGCCGTTGTCAAATCTGAAACATGTGTCTTATTTCTCTTTTCCGGCGGGCACAAACACCATGGAAATGGAGTTTACACAATGCCGAATATTCTTATCGGTAAAACCCTCGCCTTCAAATACATGCCCTAAATGCCCGCCGCAATTGGCACAAACGATCTCTATCCGGCGACCATCAGGGTCAGGCAGGCGTTTCACGGCACCTTTGATCTCATCATCAAAAGCCGGCCATCCGCAATGCCCGTCAAATTTCGAATCGGAGGTATACAAGGCTGCATTACAGCGCTTGCAATGATAGGTACCCTTTTCAAAGAATTTATCATATTTTCCGGTGCCGGGATATTCCGTTCCTTTACGAACGATCACATCTTCTTCTTCTTTCGTTAATTTATTCCATTCCATTTTTTTTGCAGTTTTTGAACGATTGGTAGCTGTTTCCTGTTTCTGTGCACATGCCGTCAGGACCGTAAGGGTCAACATACAAAACAGGGCGATGGTTTTATTTAATATTGAATTCATTTCCAAAAGGGTTAATACAAATATAACGGAACCGTATTGAAAAAATTTCATCTGAACGTAATGATATCATAGCCGGTATTTCATAAAAAAAGCGTTGGGTAAAAATACCCAACGCTTTCCTTTTATCTTTTTATAATCTTATTTCTTTAACAATGCGGCCATAGCTTCGCCGATCTCTGCCGGGCTTTCTACCACTTTAATACCACACTCGGCCATGATCTTCATTTTTGCAGCGGCCGTATCATCTGCCCCGCCCACAATGGCACCGGCATGTCCCATACGGCGTCCCGGAGGCGCGGTCTGGCCGGCAATAAAGCCCACTACCGGTTTCGTACCATGTTCCCTGATCCAGCGGGCAGCTTCCGCTTCCATACCACCGCCAATCTCACCGATCATAATGATCCCTTCCGTCTCCGGATCGTTCATTAATAATTCAACCGCTTCTTTTGTGGGCGTACCGATGATCGGGTCACCGCCAATACCAATGGCTGTGGTAATACCCAGTCCGGCTTTCACCACCTGGTCTACCGCCTCGTAGGTTAAGGTACCGGATTTCGACACTACCCCTACGGTACCTTTCTTAAAGATAAAACCTGGCATGATACCGATCTTCGCTTCATCAGCCGTGATCACTCCCGGACAGTTCGGCCCGATCAAACGGCAGTCTTTATCCGAAAGGTATGATTTTACCATGATCATATCTTTTGTCGGGATACCTTCTGTAATGCACACGATCACTTTAATTCCCGCTTCGGCTGCTTCCATAATAGCATCAGCTGCAAATGGAGGCGGCACAAAAATAATAGATACATTTGCTCCGGCTTCTTTAACCGCATCTTTTACCGTATTAAATACCGGCCTGCCCAGATGGGTTTGTCCGCCTTTTCCCGGTGTAACACCACCTACCACATTCGTACCATACGCGATCATTTGTTCAGCATGGTAGGTACCTTCGTTACCGGTAAAGCCCTGAACAATTACTTTTGAATCTTTATTGACTAAAACACTCATTGTATCTATTTTTTGTGCAAACTTAAGCTAATTGCAATGGAATGTCAAATGCAATCCGAATTTTGGCTTAAAAATCTTCTTCGGCCTGCTCAATCGTAGCCGGTTTTATAGCCAGGCGATATTTCTGCTCATCAAACTCCTTTTCGCTTTTAGCGATCACGATGGTGGCGATACCGTTTCCGATCATATTGGTAATGGCACGGGCCTCACTCATAAAGCGATCTACACCCAGCAGAATGGCAATATGTTCTACCGGCATGATCTTCAGGGCAGTCAGTGTACTGGCGAGCACAATAAATCCGCTTCCGGTTACGCCGGCTGCTCCTTTTGAGGTCACCATTAAAACAGCCAGTACCGACAGCTGTTCACCCAGGCTCAGCTCAATTTTGAACACCTGTGTTAAGAAGATCACGGCCATGGCCAGGTAAATGGCCGTTCCGTCGAGGTTAAAGGAATAACCTGTAGGAATAACAAGCCCTACCACCGACTTATCACAGCCGATGTCTTCCATTTTTTTCATCATACTGGGTAAGACCGATTCGGAGGATGAGGTACCCAGTACGATCAGGATTTCCTGGCGGATGTATTTTAGATATTGCCACAGGCTGAATTTATAATAGCGGCAAATGGCATTCAGTACCACAAAAATAAAGCAGAAACAGGTCAGGTATACAGCGCCCATCAGCTTCATCATGGGTAATAAGGTACCTAAACCATATTTACCCACACTATAGGCCATACCGCCGAACGCACCCAGCGGCGCCAGCCGCATCACCACTTTCATGACATTGAAAAGCACCTTTGAGATCTTATCAAAGGTCGAGATCAGCGATGTTCCGGTTTCACCCAGCCTGCTCAGCCCATATCCAAAGAAGATCGCGAAAAATAAGATCTGCAGGATCTCCCCCTTGGTAAAAGATTCGAAAACATTCTTAGGAATAATGTGCGCCACAAATTCCAGCCAGTTAATTTGCCCGGCCTGGGCGGTATAATTCGCAATTTTAGCCACATCGCCCTCCGGTACTTCGACATTGACACCGGGTTTAAGCACATTCGCCACCACTAAACCGATCAGGATAGCCAGGGTGGTCACGATCTCAAAATAGATCAGTGCCTTTCCGCCCACGCGCCCCACTTTCTTCATATCGCCCATGTGCGCTATTCCCAGCACGATCGTAAAGAAAATAATCGGGGCGATCAGCATACTGATCATATTGATAAAGCTCTTACTGATCAGCTCCGCATAGGATGCAAATCCGGGGTAAAGAAAACCAACAAGGATACCCAGCGCAATGGCCAGCAGCACCTGGAAGGTCAAATTGTAGAAAACATGCTTCATGAACCTGATTTAAAGCATGAAAGATATAAAATTTCCAACGTTTAACAGCGTTTAAAAAAAATAGCATCAGCATTCGCTAAAATACTATCATTGGTTTTTGTATTTTTATCGCTTTATAGGAAATTACCGGTTATGAACAGATGTTGTTTTCTTCTCTTAGGTATTTTACTGGCTTCGGGTTTTTATGCCTGTAAAAAAGAGCAGGTGGATAATCAGCAATTTGTAGAAAACGCTGTCCGGGGGAAGTGGCTGCATAAAAAGAGCATTTCTATTACGTTCAAAAATGGCGTGCAAATAGCCAATGATACGATTTATTATGGCTTAGACAGTCCGGCGGTTGTATTACCGGTAGATACCATACAGTTCCTTGCCGACGGTACCTGTATTAAACAGGGACAAAAACTTTCGTATAGCATCGATAAAGCCGGCGATTATCTCCAATATGAAAGCAGTCCGCCTGACACCTGGAAAATTGAATACCTGCGTTTCAGAAGTATTATACTGAACCAGGAAACCACTGAAACCAAGGGCACCGATACGTACCGGTATTATAAAGAAGATCAGTTAACCCGGTAATCAGGGTTTTACCATGAGCTTATCACCCGCGCTGAATACGCCAAAGGCAGCCTGATCAAATTTGAACAGGCCTTTCGATGTGATTTTCAGATTTTGAGGATTTGCTAAACGGATCACCTGGCTTTCGCCGGCTACCGTAGCGCTGTTTCCCTGCACAATGATCGCTGTACTTTCATCAATCCCCACACACACCATCTCCGGATGTGCCGCAAGCGCCGAAATAAGACGGTTATAGCGGTTTCGTTTCAGGAAATGCTGGTCGATAATGGTATGTTGCAGCAGTCCCAATCCTTCTGAAAATTCAATGTTCTTATCCCAAAGCTTATTAAACGTCTCCTTGTATACGGTGTCCCGGAGTTGTTTCCCGGTGATCATATGTTTGCTCATCACCGCAGCGCCCGCACTGGTTCCGGCAATCGTAGCACCTTTGGCATAGGCTTCATGAATGGCTTTATATACCGGTGTTCCCCATACACATTTCATAAAACGGCTCTGATCACCACCCAGAATATAAATTAACCGGGCATTTTTTAAAGAGTCGATCCATATATGATCGTTCACATCATGCCTGCTGAAATTAAAATTACGTATAGGATGTGCGGTCAGTTTTTTGATCTGCCGGGTAAAATATAGAAAGCCGGTATCAGGAATTTCACTGGCCATGGGCAGTACAATGATGTAATCATTTGCTTTTAAAGCCGCCGTTTCCAGCATCTGCTTCATCAGGGCATCCGGGCGTTCGCCGCCGCCGATAATAAATAATTTACCTTTAGCCGGGGCTGATGTTTTTGCCGGTAATGCCTTAGCGGGTAACTGCGCCTGCGCATGGCCAAGGAAAGTAAGCAGGCCGCATATGAAAAGAAAGGTCCGAAGTCTCATTATTGTGCTTTTTTAAGTAATACACCCTCATTTACCGACCACCAGTAGGCTTTACCACCGGTGGCTTCATTAAAATTAAAGCTCGATACGTTAAAGTGGCCACCACCGTCAACAGCGGCCATGATCTCATATACTTTTACGGCTTTATCGTCATGAAGCCAGGTGACTTTCGTGTTGGGCAGCAGTTTTTCCGGTTTTTTGGTATCTTCTGTCATTAAAAAATAGGCATAGCTGTAGGGTCTTGAGGCAGAATAATCGCCGTATACTTTTGCGAAACCGCCCGCATCAATACACACGGCCGTACGTTCATCAGCAGCGATCGCTTTTACCGCAATGTTCCAGTCTTTCAGTATCCGGCCCAGGAATACGACTGATCTGCCTTCGCGTTCACGGGTAAGGTAATGCTGGTCGGTTAGCACATTTTGAAGATAAGGCGCTTTTAAAAAATCGTCCCTGTAAAGCGTAATGGTATTGTCGTAGGGGTTTTGCAGGGCAACGGCCGAGGTGGTGCTTCCGTTCTCGCCGCTATAATACATCGATCCCAGAATAGCACATCCGGCGCTTGTACCGCCAACAGGTGCTTTCTTTTCGGTAAGGAGATAATTTAAAGCTTTTTCTACCTTCGTTCCTTTCCAGTAGTTCATATAATCAGACTGGTCGCCTCCCGCAATGAATACCATTTCGGCATTACGGATAATATAGGCTACCTGGTCATTATTTGCCAGCTCTTTAGAGTTGATCAATAAGGTTTCTACCGAGTTTACATTGCCCAGGCCATTCACATACGCATTGTAGGCCGCCGTACCGGTAGCGCGGATAATGACCACATCACCGCCACCGCTACGCGCGATCATCCATTTAAATGCCGCATCTACATCCGTCCCGCCACCCATAAGCACCAGGCCGCCATTTACGGCTGTAGTTACATTGGCCGTATCGCCGACAATGCCGATAGAGCCGGCACGGGTGCCTGTACCTCCTGTTCCCCCGTTACCGCCGGGCTCAGCCGGCACGGAAGGTTTCGAAGGAGCCGGGTCCTTAGTTTTTCCGCATCCGACAGAAAACACGCTGAGATTGATCAATAACACTAAAAGAAGCTGCTTCATAACAGGGGTTAAAATACCTGTGACCGGAATTTCCGGCCACAGGCGGGATGGATTAATAATTAGGATTTTGTACCGTATTTTTATTGACCGAGATCTCTAAAGCCGGGATAGGGAACGCATATTGTGCCTGTGCCGGCGTTAAGGTTACTGCACCCGATGCATTGACTGCATCCTGGGCTAAACGCTGTACCGGAAGATTTCGCCGGCGCAAATCAAAGAAACGATGACCTTCAAAAGCCAGTTCTTTAAACCGCTCGCTATATATAGCATTCATTAATGCCGTCTTATCGGCAAAGGTTTGCGCGGTATATCCCGGGATACGGGCAGTGCGGAGTGCATTGATATCGGCAGCGGCATCACCGGTTGATTCGGCACGGGCTTCGGCACGGATCAGGTACATTTCGCCGGTTCTGAACAGCTTAATATCGGTTAAACCGGGTGATGCAGGCGTACCGCCAATATATTTATTCACTAAATATTGTGATTTTGTACCGGTACGGGTAGGATCGTATTTAATATATGCAGCATAACGCAGGTCATTGGGTAAAAGGGCAAACTCATTGATGAGCTTAAAAGAAGGCGCATAAAGTACGATACCACCGGTCTGGCGATAATAGAAATCACCGATCCGGCCATCCGTAGTACCTACACGCTTCAATTTCCAGATCACTTCACTGTCGTTTGCATCGGTCCATAAGCCTGGAAACTGAGCCTGTGTGGCTAAAGGAACCGCATTGATCACTTCGGTGGAATAAGTAATGGCATCTGCCCAGTTTTTCTCATAGAGCGCTACACGAGCCTGCATGGCGGCCACTCCGAGACGTGTAATACGGGATTTATCGGTAAAGTTTGCCGGGATCAAAGCTTTTGCAGCATCCAGATCGGTTTTCACATTGGCGATCACCGTTTCAAATTTATCTCTGGCGGGGTAACTGATCTCCGATTTCTTCATATAAGGCACGCCCAATGCACCGGTCTGGTAAGCCGAGGCATAAGCCCTTAGCAATTCAAAATGAAGATAAGCCCGTAATGCCAGCAGCTCTCCTTTATAGCGGTTGGCTAAAGCCACATCCGAACCGGTAAAGGTTAAGTTCTCCTGTGCCGTAAGCACCCTGTTTAAACGGTCGATAGCTGTATAATTATTGTTATACAGTGAGGTTACCGAGCCGCTTCCGGCCGTATATAACCAGCGGAACGCGTCACTGTTTCCCACCGTATTTTCAGTCGGAAACATATTTTCGTCGGCCACGGTCGAGCTTAAGCTGGTCATCGAATAATCGACAAGGGCATACGCACCAATCAGTCCGAGGTTGATATCGCTGATATTACGAAACGCCTTTTCAGGACTAATCGAATCTGTAGGCCTTAAATCGAGCTTTGTACAGGCGGTACCGGTCATTACCACGATAGACAGTACCAGTAAGTATTTTTTATATAAGGTGTTGATCATGATTTTAAGGATTAAAAGTTAACATTCAGACCAGCCGTGTACGTTCTGGTGTTTGGGTATTGGAAACGGCCATACACCGCATTATTTTCCGGGTCTAAGCCTCTCCATTTTGTCCAGGTATACAGGTTTTGTCCCTGCACAAATACCTTCACTCCTTTAACCAGGCGTGTTTTTTCGACAAGCTGTTTCGGAAGCGAATAGGCTAAGGTTACATTTCTTAACCGTACGAAAGAAGCATCCTGTATATCTTTCGAGGTAAAGTTCCGGGGAATGTCGAAGCGCTGCAGAATGGCATTATCACCTGGTTTTTTCCAGCGGTTCTCCAGCATTCTTACCGTCTGATTACTGGTAGCATAACGTTGGTTTTCATTATAAAAATCCTCATTATTCCAGCGCATCACATCCTGTACGAAAGAGAATAAGGCAGAGGCACTAAATCCTTTATAGCTTAATGCGGTATTAAAACCACCGGTAAGCTTCGGATAAAGACCGCCCGAATTGGTCGTACTTTGTGTATTTACATTATAAGTGGTCGTAATGGTCCCGTCCAAATTATAATAACGGGCATCGCCGGTGGCAGGATCAACACCTGCCCAGTCTGGCGCATAGTAAGTACCATACGGTAAGCCTACTTTTAAAATACGGGTATCGCCGTCCGGATAAGAATCCGTTACATCAGTTACATGCAGCACCACGTTTTTATTATAGGCAGCGTTTACGCCTAACGACCAGGTAAAATCGCCTGCTTTCAGTACATCGCCGTTCACTTCAAGTTCCACACCCCGGTTACGCATTTTTCCGGAACTTAAGTTCAACGAAGAGAAGCCCGACGTAGCCGAAGGCGGCTGATCGATGAACATATTCCGGGTTATCCGGTTATAAAAATCAACCACAAAACGTAAACGTCTTTCTTTAAACATGCTTAGGTTAAACCCAACGTTAAACTCATCCACATATTCCCAATCGAAATCGGCATTTCCGGCATTTACCGGACGGATGCCTGAGATACCGGCATAGCTGGTACTTACCGAATAGGTAGGCAGGTACAGGAAGTCGCCGCCAAACGGACTGGCCGTTGTTCCATAACTGGTCCGGAGGGTAAGATCTGAGATCAGTTTTGAATCGTTTAAGAAATCTTCGGCTTTTGCATTCCAGTTAGCGCCCACCGAATAGAACCCATGCCATTTATTCTGCGGCGCTACTTTTGTGGAACCGTCATACCGGTAACTTCCGGTTAAGGTATATTTTTGATCAAAGGTATAACGCGCTACCCCCATGAAAGAAGCAAGTGCACTCTTGCTTTTTCCGCCGGTAACCGATGGCAGGTAGGTCGAGCTTCCGTTGGTTACGCCAGCAGGTGTTTCGGGTAAACGCCCGTCAATACCATACGCACTAAAGCCAAAAGAATTATAATTATTGTAAACATATTCATAGAATGCCGAAACTTCAAGATCATGCTTACCGGCAAATACCTGGCCAAAAGTTAAGCCCGAAGTGGAGATCACGTTAAAGTTCCGGCGATTACCATCCGTTAAACGGCCTTTTCCGCCCAGTGTATTCGCTACGCTTCGTGAGCCATAATACGAATCCGGATTGATAAAAAGCTGGTCGGTAGAATTCCGGTAATCGACACCGGCACGGGTACTGATCTTTAACCCCGGCAGGATATCATAGGCAAAGGACGTTCCGATAATGGATTTGAACTGGTCGGTTTTATCCGAAGAGTTTAACAGGCGTTCCAACCCCTGGGTACCTTCCCGCTGATCGAGGATAAAGTAGGAGGATTTATTGCCCGGATGTACCAGGGTACCGTCTGATGCATAAGGATATTCATAAGGTAAGGCGTAATATACCGAAGCCATGGCCGTACCGGCGCCTGTTCCGCCTTCACCTTCGGTAAAGCTTGAGCTGGAAAAGCCTAAGGACACATTCACGCTTCCGCTGAACTTATCATCTTTAAAATCGAGGTTACTGCGTAGTGCATAGCGCTGTAAGCCTGTACGTTTGGCTACTCCTTCCTGCTTATAATAATTCACGGAGTTATAAAAACGCAGCTTCTCGTTTCCGCCGCTAATGTTTACCTGCTGTTCCTGGAACTGGCCTTTCTGAAAGAAGATATCACGCCAGTCGGTATTGATCTGTCTTAAACTGTCGAGAATAAAATCAGCTCTTCTTCTGAATGCATCTGTTCCGGCAGCATAATTCGGGTTTTTGGGCGAGTAGGTCCAGCCTGGTCCTACATTCCGGTTCGACAATACGCCTACTTCTTCTTCAAAACGCAGCCGTTGTTCGGTATTCATCATTTCAAAATTGGGCCGGCTCAGGTTAGCAAAACCATATTGCGAGGTATAACCCACCGCAGGTTTTCCTGCTTTTCCTTTTTTAGTGGTCAGCACCACGACCCCGTTCGAACCTCTCGACCCATATAAGGCTTTGGCAGTGGCATCTTTCAGTACCGTGGCCGACTCGATATCTTCGGGATTGATCGTTTGAAAATACCCGGCCTCGATCGGGATACCGTCCAGGACAAATAAAGGAGTGGTTGATCCGTTTACACTGCCGATACCTCTGATCACGACCGAAGCACTCTGCCCGGGCTGACCTGAAGTGGAGATCACGCTCATTCCCGAAACACGCCCCTGCAGGATCTGATCAACGGTTAAGCCCGGTACATCATTAATCTTATCGGCAGCAACGGTTGCCGTTGAGCTGGCCGACTGTAATTTAGAATAGGCCGTATAACCGGTAATGACCACATCTTTTAAAAGATTAGCAGATGGTGTAAGCGCAATGGTCCCTAATTGTTCTTTTGCGGCCAGCTCCCTGTCGCCATAACCTACATAGGAAATGACCAGTGTAGCCTGCTCATCGACATTTCTCAGGATAAAGGTACCGTCATTGGCCGTAGCCGCGACCAGGCTTCCGCCTTTCACCCGAACGGTTGCGCCAGGCATGGGAGCACCATTCTCATCCACTACCTTACCCCTCACATCAATGTTCTTTAATACCGTATTCGTGATTTTGGGTACAATAAGGATGGTATTTTCCTTAATCTCGTAGCTGAAAGGCTGCGATTTCAGCGCCATCGTTAAAACTGTTTCCAGTTCAGCATCCCTGACATTCAGGTTCACCGGTCTGGAGTTTTGCTGGATCAGGTCGGTCTCATACAGGAAAAAATAGCCTGTCTGACGCTTTATTTCCTTTAGAACCTGTTCTAAAGGCATATTTTTCTGATTAATACTGATCCGCTGCGAAAAGGCTGTTGAGGCACTCAACTGCATACTTAAGGCGGTAAGAAAAATAAAAGTCAATTTCATGGCCCTGACGAATTTGTGGTGGTAAAATCTCATACATTCTTAGTTTGTTTGTTATGTTAATTGGTTGATTTTTGCTTATTTATCGATCACTTTTACCCGTTTACCGCTCATGATCTCAAATTTTATGCTACCGGTTTTTTCCAGCATCCGGAGTACTTCCGAAAGCTTTGCGCTCCGGGGCACCATACCGTTATAGCGTTTTTTAGGAATGTCTTTTTCATCGATCTGGATGTCATACCAGCGTTCCAGCTGAAAAAGAATACTGGTCAGGTCGAGGTTATTAAAGCGGAAAAGCCCGTCTTTCCAGGCAGTTTCATCAGCCGTCTCCACCATTTTGACCGTAAATTGCCGGTTTCTGAAGATGGATTGATTGCCCGGAACCAGCAGCTTGCTCATCTCCCCTGCCCGAACATTCACACTCCCTTCCACCAGCGTTGTCCGTATGGCTTTTTCTTCTGCATAAGCATTCACATTAAAATGGGTTCCCAATACTTCCACATCATGTGCAGCGCCGTTTTCATTTTCAGTGCGTACCAGGAAAGGATGTTTTTTGTCTTTAGCCACTTCAAAATAGGCCTCTCCCTTCAGCAGCACCTGCCTTATCGCACCGGTGAACTGTTCCGGATAAGTTAACGAGGAAGCCGCATTGAGCCATACCCGGGTACCGTCCGGAAGGTTGATCCTGAACTGCCCGCCACGCGGGGTTTCGACAGTATTAAAGCCCGGGTTAATATTTTCGGGATGCGTTTTCTGCGCCGCATAGATAAGCTGCCCGTCTTTCGTCTTCGCGATGGCCAGCTGTCCATTTTGTAAAATATGCTGATCTTCACGATGATCTAAAACGACCTTTGAACCGTCGGCAAGCGTTAAGATGGCTTTATCGGTACCGGGCATTACATCCACCACGACCGATGATGGTGCGGTTTGTATTTGCTCTTCGGCTACGGGTTTGTACCGGGTTTTATATAAAACAGCGGCGCCAAGGACGATGACTAAAACTGCGGCATAGCGGTACCATTTCGTATGTTTCCGCAAGGTTGGCGGATGGGCCATGGCCTGTTTTAACTGTGCTAAGCCCTCATCTTCCAGCTCGCGGGTTTCAGCGGCCGAAAGATGATCAGGAAAGGCTTTTTCTTTATCAAAGTACTGATAATACGCTTCAATAAAACGCTTTTCTTCTTCGGATGCAGTTCCCGAAATATAACGCTTTATCATTTGCTGAAGATCTTTCTGATGATTCATCTCGATGGGTTTTAAAGAGATGTACCTGAAATCACAGAAAGTCCCAAAAAATTTTAAAAAAAATTAGCCCCCTGTCTTATTCAGGCCGGCAGCGGATCAGATTGAAGACAGGTTCGGGTTGAATGCCAGATTCACTCAACGTGAAAGCCAGACCGAAAGCAGCAGCACCAGAAACTGCGTAAGCTTTAAGCGCAGGGCATGAGAGGCCGTATGAAGCTGGTTTTGAACCGTTTTCCGGGAAACATTTAACCGGACGGCAATATTTGCCGTACTCAGGCCTTCGAAATAATACAGGATAAAAATATGCCGGCGCTTTTTGGGCAACGCCTCGATATAATGCTGAATTAGCATTTTCGCTTCCTTTTCTAATAAACCGGCATCACTGGCCAGCGGCGAGATAATTTCCCGTTCAAAGGTTTCATTAAAAAAGGCAGCCCGCGGATCCCTTGAAATATGCTTTAACACCTGAAACCGGACGGCCGTATGTAAATAGGCAACCGGATTATCGATTGTTATTTCCTCCCGGCGTGTCCATAAGCTCATGAATACATTCTGGATAATATCTTTACACTTCTCTTTATCCGGAAGCCGCTTATAGGCCGACGTATATAATGACGACCAGTACCGGCGATAGATCTTTTCAAAAGCAGCGCTATTACCCTGCCGGAGCAAAGCAAAAAGCAATTGTTCTGATTCAATAGGATCGGAATTTTCCAAGGGTTTGATCGTTGATGAATCAAACTTAATCATTTTTATCGGTCTTTTGCAATACCGGCCGACGAAAATTGTAAATCGTATAACTGCTTATAATAGCCGTTAAGACGCAATAACTGCTGATGGGTCCCTTTCTCTTTAATCATTCCCTTATCGAGCACAATGATCAGATCGGCTTTCTGGATGGTGGATAAACGGTGTGCAATGACAATAGCTGTCCGGCCCTGCATCAGCTGATCAATGGCCTGCTGGATCAGTATTTCGGTTTCCGTATCGACCGAAGAGGTCGCTTCATCCAGGACCAGGATCGCCGGCTGATAAACAAGTGCCCGGATAAATGAGATCAGCTGGGCCTGTCCGGATGAAAGGGTTGCTCCCCGTTCCATGACGTTATAATGATATCCGCCGGGCAGGCGCTCAATAAATTCATGCGCCCCCACTTTTTTAGCCGCACGCACCACATCGTCATAGGTGATCAGCGGATTATGCAGCGTAATGTTATGGTAAATAGTGTCCGAGAACAGGAATACATCCTGCAAAACAGTGGCGATATGACGGCGAAGATAATCGAGGCGATAATCTTTAATATCCACATCATCGATCGTTATATTTCCGCGCTGCCGTTCATAAAAGCGGTTCAAAATATTAATGACCGATGATTTCCCGGCACCGGTAGCGCCGACGAGGGCTACGGTCTGCCCCGCTTTTACCTCAAAAGAGATGTCTTTCAGGACATACTCCTCTGCCGAAGGCTCCCTGTCCTGCTCATAACTAAACCAGACCTTTTCAAAGCGGATCGCACCTTTCATCCTGTCGGGCGCATAGGTTCCTGTGTCGGCAGTAGCCTCGTGCGTATCCAGCACTTTAAATACCCTTTCGGCACCTACCATGCCCATTTGCAGGGTATTAAACTTATCCGCAAGTTCGCGGATAGGCCTGAACAGCATATTAATAAACAGGATGAACGATGTGATCGTGCCGGGCTGCACATCCAGGGGTTTCGCTAAGATACTTTTAGCCCCGTACCAGATCAGCAGACCTAAAGAAAGGGCGGAAATAAGCTCTACGACCGGAAAAAAGATCGAATAATACCAGTTGGAACGGATATTGGCATCGCGATAGCGGGAATTGATCTTCTTAAACCGGGCATACTCCTGCTCTTCGCGGGCAAAATACTGGATAATGGAAATACCGCTGATGTGTTCCTGTAAAAAAGTATTCAGGTTCGCTACTTCGGTACGTACCTGCTGAAAGGCTACTTTTATGGCCCTTTGAAAAATGCGTGTAGCCATCAGCAGCAAAGGAACGGGCAACAGCACCACCAGGGTAAGCTCCCAGTCGATATAAAACATCACCACCATGATCACCAGCACCTGGAGCATATCGCCCACCATGGCAATTAAACCTTCTGAAAAGATATCGGCAATCGTCTCCAGGTCTGAAACCGTCCGGGTAATGAGCTGCCCGATAGGAGTCTGATCAAAATATTTAAGTCGTAACCGGCTGATGTGGTTAAATACATTCCGCCTCAGATCACGGATAGCCGACTGGCCGATGGTATTGGTAAGCAGGGTCTGGCTATACTGGATCACGGTTTGAACAGCCAGGAGCAGAAGCATCAGCACCGTCATCTTCACTAATCCGCCGTAATCACCTTCCAGGATAAAATGATCAACCGTGTACCCTACCAGCCAGGGCCGTACCGGGGTAATCGCAGCCAGTAAAACCGTTAAAATTACCGCCCAGATGAACAGGCTCCGGTATGGTTTTACATACGCAAAAACACGTTTAAGCAGGTCAAAATTAAAAGTATCACCGGTAATCTTCGACATCAGGCAGACAGGTTATGGGGTATAGGGGTTAGACATACGGATAGGCGATATGCGTGAGATACAAGCCGCATGCCGGTACCGATTGCCCGGCATTGCTCCGGTCCTTACTGTGGATGATCGCTTCGAGATCCTGTGCATGGATCGTGCCCCGGCCCACCCCGATCAGTGTCCCGACAATAGCCCGTACCATATTCCGCAGAAAACGGTCGGCCGTGATGTGAAATACCAGTGAACTATCGGCCTGCCGTTCAAACCGGGCGTTGCTGATCTTACAGTTATTGGTAAAGGTTTGCGTATGCGCTTTACTGAAGCAGGAAAAATCAGTAAAACGGGGCAATATGGCTGCTGCCTCATTCATCGCTTCAAGATCAAGTTCGCCCTTATATAACCAGGAGCGGTTCACTTTAAAGGGATCCTTATGAAAGTGGATAAAGTAACGGTAAGACCTGGATGTGGCATCGAAGCGGGCATGTGCATCATCAGCAACATTAAATATACGTTTAACCGCAATCGTATAAGGTAATAAGGCATTTATACCGGTCATGGCCCTTTCAGCCAGATCGCCGGTCGTTGAAGGCACATCAAAATGGGCGTAAAACTGCGTGGCATGCACACCCGTGTCGGTACGACCGCAACCTACCGTATCAATTTCTGTCCTGAACCAGGTACTCAGCGCTTTGTTGAGACATTCCTGCACACTTGCCGCATCGGGCTGTACCTGCCAGCCATGAAAGTCCGTACCGTCATAGCTGATCTCGATAAAATATCTTTTACTGCTCACGAAGAACAAAAGTACTTATTATCTTTAAGAACTTCTTATCTTTAGTTTTTCGGGAGTAGTCATTATTTATTATGATCGTTTTATCAAAAGTTTTAATCGCCTTTGTTGCTATAGAGCATTTATTCATTTTATGGATGGAAATGTTTGCCTGGGAAACCGTAGCCAAAAGAGTTTTTAAAGGCGCCATGGCTGAAGAATTGTTTAAGCCGACTAAAGGGCTTGCTGCTAATCAGGGCCTGTATAACGGGTTTCTGTCTGCCGGCCTGATCTGGACTTTCTTTATCCAGGATACTTTATGGCAGAAAAACATTGCCATTTTCTTCTTAGGCTGTGTGATCACGGCCGGTGTTTTCGGCGCTTTGGTATCCTCCCGACGAATATTCTTCACCCAGGCCTTACCCGCTATCCTGACGCTGATCTTTGTGCTGTCAGCCTCTTGACACTCGCCGATCTTTTGTTAAGTTTGCTTAAAATTTAATTCATATGATTCAAAGAATACAGTCCGTTTGGTTATTACTGGCGGCGCTTACATTAAGCGGCCTTATTTTTTTACCTCTGGCTACGTCTAATTTAACAGGAGCCGAATTTCAGGTCCTGGCGGCTGGTTTATACCAGAAAGTGGGCAGTGCGTATAAAAATGTCGAACCAAGCTGGTCTTTGCTCTGTGCCGTGATCGCCGTGGTATGCCTGTGCTTTGTAACTATTTTTAATTTTAAAAACAGGAAATTACAAAAGAGAATAAGCTTTTTAATCATTATCCTTATTATCGGCTTGTCGTTCTTATGCAGCCGCTACGCCCAGAAAATTCCGGGCGGCATGGAGATTTCCAATCTGGGCACCGGGATGTATCTGCCACCCCTGGCCATCGTATTTTGCTTAATGGCCATTCGGGGTATTAACCGTGATGAACAGTTACTGCGTAGTGCTGACCGGCTGAGATAATAAAAATTCCAATAATTATCTGTACCTTTGCGCCTTAATTTTTAAAAATTCATTATGATAAACCCATTTAGTAAATTGGGGATAAGTGATGATGTTGTTAATGCCATTAAAGCGTTAGGTTTTGAAAATCCTACGCCTATTCAGGAGCAGTCCATTCCTGTGTTGTTAGAGGGTAATAACGATTTCGTTGGTTTAGCCCAGACAGGAACAGGAAAAACAGCCGCATTTGGTTTGCCGCTGTTAGAATTAATTGATTTTCAGGTAAACAAGCCGCAGGCACTTATTTTGTGCCCTACGCGGGAACTGTGTTTACAGATTGCGAACGACATCCGGAATTTCTCCAAAAATACGCCGAATGCCAGCATCGTTGCCGTTTACGGTGGTGCCAGCATTATGCAACAATTACGTGAAATACGTAATGGCGTACAAATTGTTGTGGCCACGCCCGGCCGTATGTTAGACATTATCGGTCGTAAAGCGATCGATTTTTCGAATGTAAATTATGTGGTGTTAGATGAAGCCGATGAAATGTTAAACATGGGCTTCCAGGAAGATATTAACGATATTTTATCGACCACACCCGAAGACAAAAAGACCTGGTTATTTTCAGCAACCATGCCTCCTGAAGTTCGGCGGATCGCCCGGAACTATATGGAAAACCCGGTTGAGCTCACCATGGGGGTAAAGAATACCGGCAATGAAAATATCGAACATGAATATTATGTGGTACGTGCCCGCGATAAATATGCGGCACTAAAACGTATTGTCGATTTTAATCCCGAAATTTTTGCCGTAGTGTTCTGCAAAACCAAAATGGATACGCAGGATGTAGCCGAGCACCTGATCAAAGACGGTTATAATGCCGACTCGCTGCATGGTGACCTCTCCCAGCAACAACGCGATAAAGTTATGCAGCGTTTCCGTGAACGGAACATGCAGCTCCTGATCGCTACCGACGTGGCTGCCCGCGGTATCGACGTGAACAATGTCACGCATGTGATCAACTTTTCATTGCCAGACGATACGGAAAGCTATACGCACCGCAGCGGACGTACCGGCCGTGCCGGGAAGACAGGGGTTTCGATCTCGATCATCAACTCGAAAGAGTTTGGCAAAATACGGCAGCTCGAAAAGATCATTGGTAAAAAATTCACCAAAGCCGAATTACCGACCGGCTTTGATGTCTGCGAAAAGCAACTCTTCTCTCTCATTCACAAAGTCCATAACGTGGAAGTGAACGACGAGCAGATCGATCAGTATATTCCCCGTATTATGGACGAATTTGCAGATATGAGCAAGGAAGAAGTGATCAAGAAATTTGCCTCTTTAGAATTTAACCGCTTCCTGGAATATTACCAGAATGCACCTGATCTGAATGCCCCGGAAGAACGCCGCGACAGGGCCGAGAAAGGCGATCGCGGTACCCGGAGCTTTGGCAGCAATGGCTACACCCGCTTATTTGTAAATGTAGGTTCGGTAGATGACTTTACCCGGGGCGACCTGTTAGGCTTTGTATGCAATAATGGAAAGATCAGCGGAAAGTCGGTTGGAAAAATTGATTTAAAAGGGGTATATTCCTTTATTGAGGTCGAGAGTGATAGCGTAGAGGCCTTATTCAGCAACTTCAAAAACGTGAAATTTAACGGCCGCGAAGTGCGCCTGGAAGTAAGCGGCGAAGCGCCGGTGAGCCGTAGTCATGAAGGCGGCGAGCGGAAGCGCAGCTTTGGCGGCGGAAGCGCAAGACGTGAAGGCGGCTATGGTGGAAATTATGGCGGTGGTTACGGCGGCGGCGACAGACGCGGAGGCGGAGGCTATGGCGGCGACCGCAGAGGCGGCAGTTCAAGACGCGACGGTGGCAGTTCCCGTGATAACGGCGGGTTCCGCGATTATTCAGGCCGCAGCCGTGAAGAGCGAAGCAGCGGCAGCGGAAAAAAGCGTCGTTCTTAAACCCATCTCATGAATAAACTACAGAAGGCTTTGCTCCGTTTGGCGCAAAGCCTTTTTAATTCAGCTTCTCTGTTAACAAACGAATTTCAGCCTGCGGCAAATGTTGTTGGTACAGGATATGATAGACCGCATCGCAGATCGGCATATGCACCTGGTATTTGCGGTTAATATGATACATACAACGCACGGCATAATAACCCTCAGCCACCATATTCATTTCCAGTTGCGCCGATTTTACCGTATAGCCTTTGCCAATCATATTACCAAAGGTACGGTTGCGGCTAAACTGTGAATAAGCGGTCACCAGCAAATCGCCTAAATAAGCCGATTCTTTAATGTCGCGGTCAATCGGATGAACGGCGTCGACCAGATCTTTCATTTCGCGGATCGCATTCGAGATCAGTACCGCCTGGAAATTATCGCCATAGCCTAAACCATGACAGATACCGCTGGCTACGGCATAAATATTTTTAAGTACGGCCGCATATTCCGTCCCGAAAATATCGTCTGAAATATTCGTCCGGATGTACCGTGTCGCCAAAAGATCTGCAAACTGCCCGGCAAAAGGCAAATGCGGGCAGGCAATTGTCAGGTAAGACAGCTTTTCAAGGGCCACTTCTTCTGAATGACAGGGGCCTCCTATCACCAGTATATCTTCTAAACGTACCCCGTATTTCTGATTTAAAAACTCGGCAATAATCAGGTTCTCGTCAGGAACAATACCCTTAATGGCCGAAACGATCTTTTTCCCCTCAAAGTCTGCCGGGTGTATACCTTCCAGGGCTTCTTTCAGGAAGGCGGCGGGTACATTCAGTACCACAAAATCAGCCGGGCGGATCAATGCGGGCAGATCAGACGAAATATGGTGTTCCGGCAGGTTGATCTCTACAGAGCTCAGGTAATTCGGGTTATGCCTGAATTTCCGGATATGATGAATAGTATCATCATTTCGCATCCACCAGTAGATCGCTTTTGGCGATGGATTATCAGACAGCATCTTCACCATAGCGGTTGCCCAGCTTCCGCCCCCGACCATTGCAACGTTTATCGACATAATTTTAAATTCTGAACAAAAAAAAGGTTTAAGCAAATAGCTTAACTATTTACTTAAACCTTGAACGTTTCAAAATTACTTAAATATTCTAAAAAGAAGGGATTTACTTTTTATTACCGGTACTGAACAGCTTGTCTTTTGTGGTCTTCTCCACTTTCGCACCATCTTTAAGCTTATTCTGGATAGCCGAATAAGGGCCGCTCACGATATTCTGCCCGGCTTTCAGACCTGATTTCACAATAATATACTGATCGTCCTGGATACCTGTAGTGACCTCCACTTTCTTTACTGTCGAAGCTTTATCATCGAACAGGTAAACATATTGTTTGATCTTCTTATCGGTCAGTTTAGTCTTCTGCTTATCTTCCTGCTGATCATTTGACGGCTTATCGGAAGATTTATCGGTCTTGTTCCCGTCGCCGGTAAATACCGCCTGAATTGGGATAGCCAGACTGGTTTCACTTTCACTTTCTATATCCACTGTAGCCGATAATCCCGGACGGAATGGTGAAGGCAGGTCTCTGGCACCGCCTTTTATAGCGCTGTATGAATCAGGTAAGATACGCACCTTGACCGAGAAGTTTGTCACCTGGTCAACCGAAGTGGTCGTCGTACCTACACTGGTCGAAGAGCTGGCGATCTCTGTTACAATGCCTTTGAACTTCTTATCGGCAAAGGCATCTATTTCGATCGTAGCACTGTCACCTACATTTACCCGGTTAATATCATTCTCATTCACTTCCACATTCACTTCCATGCTGGTTAAATTTGAGATCCGCATGATCTCTGTTCCGGCCATCTGTGACGTTCCCAGAATACGGTCGCCCAACTCGATCGACAATTTAGACACGACGCCGTCAACCGGCGAATAAATGGTCGTTTTCGCTAAATTTGCTCCCGCTTCTTTCACATTGGCACTCGACTGTTCTAATCCGAATTTGGCTCCGGTAACACTGGCTTTTGCACTTTCGAGTGTTGCTTTTGCGGTTAAGTAGGCGGCTTTTGCGGCATCAAACTCAGACGCTGAAATTACCTTTTTATTGAATAAAGCCACATTTCTTTTATAGGTAGCATCTGCATTGACGAAGTTCGCTTCGGCCTGTACCAGCTGCTGCTGGGCAGAAGTCACATTCGCTTTCTGTGCATTGTATGATGCTACGGCACGCTCATACCCTGATTGTAAAACATCCGGACGCACTTTACATAATAACTGGCCTTTTTTTACCACATCACCTTCTTTAACCAAAAGTTCGGTGACTTCACCTGAAACTTCAGAGCTTAACTTTACCTCGGTTTCGGGTTGCAGCTTTCCACTGGCAGTGACCGTTTCCACTACTTTTCGCTCACTGGCTTTATCAACGGTGACCTTTTCAATCTGCTCGCCGCCGATCAGGCCGGTAAGTTTAGCAATAATCAGCAGCGCTATCAATGCACCAATACCAATTAAGATGTGTTTAAGTTTCATGCTGTATTTGTTTTTTTGTTTTTTCGTTGATCAGTTTGTCCGATAGGTTATGGCCGTGTAATGTATATCCGAGTTAAAAACTAATCTGTTTTCCTAAATAATAATCAATGACTTTCGCTCTGAACAGCAGGTCATATTTGGCCTGGATCATATCAATTTCGGCTTTATTCCGGTTGGTTTGCGCTGTACTGTAATCTAAGGAGTTCACCAGCCCTACATTATACCGCTCTTCGATCACATAATACGAGTCTTTCTGTGCCTCAAAGGCATTTTTTGTCGATTCGTAACGTGCTTCAGCTGCTTTTAGATCGGCCACCGCCTGATAAATGATCTTATTCAGGTTATTTTTGGCCAATTGCTCCTGTGTTTCGGTCTGCATTAAACTGATCTTGGCGCGGGTTATACCTGAACGGGCCTGTAAGCCGTTAAAGATCGGTATCTGTAAACTCAGGCCAATGCCTTTGCCCAGGTTATTCTTAAACTGATCACGCAGGGTCTGGCTGGGCACTAAAGCATTATAGCTGTAAAAATAACTGGTACCGTAACTTCCGCTTAACGATAAGCGCGGGTATAGGTTGCCCCGGGCCACTTCTACCCCAATCTTCGACGCGCTGGTATTGAGTTCGGCCAGCTTAATATCCGGGAACGTACTCAGGGCCTCCCTGAAGATCTTTTCCGCGTCAACGGCAGTAGATGGTGTGGTAAAACTGTTGATCGGCGGCAGCTGCACCTCATAAACGGTTGATGAAGGAATATCCATGAGCTGTGCCAGGGTCAGATAGGAGATCGACAGGGCATTGGCCGCATTGGTCACATTCAGCTCAGCAGTAGCCACCTGCGATTTGGCCTGCGACAGGTCGGCCAGCGTTTTATTTCCCTCATCCAGCAATTGCTGCTGCTGGTTTAACTGCTGACGTGCTACGGTGAGCTGATCCTGTGCTGCCGTTAAAAAATCCTTATTGTATAAGATCTGTAAATACGAGGTGATCACCTGTAAGATCAGATCGTTTTTTACTTTCTCGGTTGATGCTTTGCCGGCATCCAGCAGGAGCTTATTCTGCCGGATCTGATTTATCCTGGAAAACCCGTTAAAGAGATCCACACCTGAACTTAAACTGGCACTCAGCGTATAACGCTGTGTATTTTCATAAAGCCCTGATGCGCTCTGGCTCCTTCCCCAGCTCATATTTTGTTGAACACCTGAATTTAAAGAAGGATATAAGGCCAGCTTCGACTGTTTCAGGTTTTCATCAGCCAGGCTTTCGCTCAGCTTCGACTGTTTCACCTGCAGGTTATTACTCAGGGTTTTATCAATTGCCTGCTGGATCGTGATCACCTCCTGGGCATAACCCAGACCGGCATAGCCGAGCATGGCTGTAGTGAACATCAATATCCGTTTTTTAAAAAGGCCGGAAAGAGCAACTTGTTTCATAAACATTTGTTTCGCAATAATAAATAAACAATTCATTCAATTTTGTAAATTTTTAAGTACAGCCCTTTATTGTGTATTTTTGGACATGCACCTCGTTAAACCACCACTTTTACTGAAATGGCTGTATCCAACACTTACCTGGAACAAATCACGCACCGAAAGGATTGTTTATCTCACCTTTGACGACGGACCGGTACCCAATGTTACAGAATTTGTGTTAAATACTTTAAAAAGCTTTCACATAAAAGCTACTTTTTTTTGCATCGGCGATAATATCCAAAAGTATCCTTTAATTTTCGAACGTATTAAAAATGAGGATCATAGCGTCGGAAATCATACCTTTAACCATCTTAACGGCTGGAAGACCGACACCAATACCTATATTCAAAACTTTCTAAAATGCCAGGAAATTTCCGGCACCCCGCTTTTTCGGCCGCCTTATGGAAGGATAACCCAAAGCCAGATCCGGCACTTAAAGGCCTTAGTTTCCCCAACTTCAGCCACAACGCCCGCAACGTATCACCCACACCCGCCTTCACTTCAAATCGTCATGTGGGACGTGCTGAGCAGGGATTTTGATACCCGTTGTTCACCCGAACAATGCTATCAGAACGTTATCCGACATACCGGCAATGGCTCCATTATTGTTTTTCATGATAGCCTGAAAGCCTTTCCACGTCTTGAATATGCCCTGCCCCGCGCCATTGAATACCTTTTGCATGCCGGTTATCGCTTCGGCAAATTATAAACAGCCAAACGGAATGCCAAAAACGGAATACTGTCTTTTTTTCTTTAAAACGGCATTTTTCAGATGCAGCGCGGTGAAGACTGTTCAGAAATGCACATCTGTGTTCATTTCCGGTCAATACACACGCTTCGGCAGGCTCATCATGACAGGAGAGCCCCGGTGGCCCGCATTATTCTTAGAACCATTCTAAATAATATAATGAGATCAAGATGATAGGCTCCCGCTTATTTTTTTCGTAAATTCGCCAATTATAGACGAATAGATTAACTAAATACAGAATATCAATGGCGTTTGACATCGAAATGATCAGAAAGGTATATGCCAACTTTAGCAGCCGTGTAGATGCGGCGCGTAAAGTGGTCGGCAGGCCTTTAACTTTATCCGAAAAAATATTATATGCCCACCTTTGGGACGGGTCTGTGAACAAGGCTTTTGTGCGGGGTACGGATTATGTGGATTTTGCACCCGATCGCGTAGCCATGCAGGACGCCACGGCACAAATGGCCTTATTACAGTTTATGCAGGCTGGCAGACCTCAGGTGGCAGTGCCTTCAACGGTACATTGTGATCACCTGATCACGGCCAAAGCCGGTGCAGAGATCGACTTACCGCAGGCGAATACCGAAAGTAAAGAAGTATTCGATTTCCTGGCATCGGTTTCTAACAAATATGGCATCGGTTTCTGGAAACCGGGAGCAGGGATTATCCACCAGGTTGTCCTGGAAAACTATGCCTTCCCGGGCGGCATGATGATCGGAACAGACAGCCATACGGTAAATGCCGGCGGATTAGGGATGGTGGCCATTGGTGTAGGCGGTGCTGATGCCTGTGATGTGATGGCGGGCCTGCCCTGGGAGCTTAAATTCCCGAAACTGATCGGTATTAAACTTACCGGAAAGTTAAACGGATGGACCTCTGCAAAAGACGTGATCTTAAAAGTAGCCGGTATCCTGACCGTAAAAGGCGGGACAGGGGCTATTGTAGAATATTTCGGCGAAGGAGCAGAAAACCTGAGCTGCACGGGAAAAGGCACGATTTGTAATATGGGCGCCGAAATTGGGGCTACGACCTCTACTTTCGGCTACGATAAGAGCATGGAACGTTACCTGCGGGCTACGAACCGCGGCGATGTGGCCGATCTGGCGAATGGCATTGCAGCACACCTTACCGGTGATCCGGAAGTATATGCCAACCCGGATAAATATTTCGATCAGCTGATCGAGATTGACCTGTCTGAGCTGGAACCTTACCTGAACGGTCCGTTCACACCGGATCTGGCTACCCCTATTTCACAAATGAAAACCGCTGCCGAAGCCAATGGCTGGCCTGTAAAAGTAGAATGGGGACTGATCGGATCCTGTACCAACTCCTCCTATGAAGACCTGTCACGTGCCGCTTCGATCGCCAGACAGGCCCTTGATAAGGGCTTAGGCCGTAAAGCTGATTTCGGTATTAACCCCGGATCGGAACAGGTACGCTATACCGCCGATCGCGATGGCCTCTTAGGTACATTTAAAGATCTGGATGCGACCATCTTTACGAATGCCTGCGGGCCCTGTATCGGGATGTGGGATCGTGTAGGTGCTGAAAAGCAGGAAAAAAATACGATTGTACACTCCTTTAACCGGAACTTCGCTAAACGGGCCGATGGTAATCCAAATACCTATGCTTTTGTAACTTCGCCCGAAATTGTAGCGGCATTAGCCATTGCCGGTAACTTAGGCTTTAACCCGATTACCGATACCTTAACGAACGATAAAGGGGAACAGGTAAAACTGGAACCGCCCGTGGGTGATGAATTACCGGTAAAAGGCTATGCTGTAGACGATCCCGGCTACCAGGCGCCTGCCGTAGACGGCTCGAACGTACAGGTGCTGGTATCCCCTGCCTCTCACCGCCTGCAATTATTAGATCCGTTCCCGGCATGGGAAGGAAGTGACCTCAAAGGGCTTAAACTCTTAATTAAAGCTAAAGGGAAATGTACTACCGACCATATTTCGATGGCGGGGCCCTGGTTAAAGTTCCGCGGGCACTTAGACAATATTTCCAACAACATGCTCATCGGTGCCGTGAATTATTTCAACGACAAGACTGATCATGTCAAAAACGCCCTTACCGGCGAATACGGACCTGTTCCGGCCACCCAACGCGATTATAAAGCACAGGGCTTAGGATCTGTGGTTGTGGGGGATGAAAATTATGGTGAAGGCTCCTCACGGGAGCACGCGGCCATGGAACCCCGTCATCTTGGCGTACGTGCTGTACTGGTCAAATCATTTGCCCGTATTCACGAAACCAATCTTAAAAAACAGGGTATGCTGGCGCTTACCTTTGCCGATAAAGACGATTACAACAAGATCTTAGAAGACGATACGATCGATATTCTTGGCTTAACTACCTTTGCGCCCAATGTACCTTTACAAATGGTCTTACATCATGCGGATGGCACATCAGAAACCATTAGCGTAAACCATAGCTATAATGAACAGCAAATCGACTGGTTTAAAGCCGGCGGTGCTTTAAATATCATCCGCAGGGAAGCTGCTTTAAAGGCAGCGGGGCTTTAGGCCATTACCCCCCGGTAAACGTAAAAAGCGAAGAAGGTTAAAACCACTCTTCGCTTTTTTTATCTGTACTGCAGTGCAGCTATTTGATTTTTGAACACGTTAGCCCAAAACCTTAAAGGGCGGCGCTACATCATCCAGACCGTAGCTGCTCACTTTCAGGTCTTTGATGATACCGGTCTTTAAGCTATATACCCAGGCATGAACGGCCAGTTCCTGTCCGTGTGCCCAGGCATTCTGTACGATCGATGTATTCACTACGTTGGCTGCGCTCTCAATGGCATTGAGCTCAACCAGGCGGTTAAAGCGCTGATCAGGATCTTTCATGGTTTGCATTTCCCGTTCATGCATACGGTATACATCGCGGATATGACGCAGCCAGTTATCAATAATACCCACCTGTTTGTTGCCTAAAGCCGCATTTACACCGCCGCAGCCGTAATGACCGCATACGATAATATGCTTCACCTTCAATACATTCACCGAATAATCGAGTACGCTTAAAAGATTCATATCGGTATGGACCACTACATTTGCAATATTACGGTGCACAAAGATATCACCCGGCAGCGTATTCGTGATCTGGTTGGCCGGTACACGGCTGTCTGAACAGCCGATCCATAATACCGGCGGATTTTGCCCGGCCGAAAGCTTATTAAAATAATCCGGATCCAGGCTTTTCATTTCTTCAATCCAGTCCAGGTTTCCTTTTAATAAAGCATCATAAGATATATCTTCTGTTTTTATTGTTTTTGCACACATCGTCTTAATTTTTAATTTGTTCTGCTAATATATTATTTAGTTTAGGCATGGTATACTGACTTTTAATATTTTCTAAAGTTACAATAATACCCTTAGTATAAGCATTATGCTTATAATTAAAAATGGCTTCAAGCACATCGGGATCGATATATTTGGAGGCCGAGCCATCGATAACGACATTGGTTTCGGGCGGAATACCGGCCAGCGACAGCTGTATGGCAGCCTTGTTTAAGAAAGAGACCTCTTCTGCCAGTGCGATCCGGATATTTTTCTTATTACCCTCTTCTTTCACCTTGTAAAAATAAGGATTTCGCATCGTCGTCCGCAACAGGTAGAAGATCGAAACCAGCATCCCAACGGCCACCCCTTTCAATAAATCGGTAAAGACCACAGCGATCACGGTAAGCGCAAAAGGAATGAACTGGTTCCACCCTTTGCGATACATTTGTTTAAACAGTGAAATACGGGTGAGCTTATAGCCGGTCACCAACAGGATGGCGGCCAGGCAGGCCAGCGGGATCAGGTTGATCAGCGTAGGGATGAACAACAGCGACAATAATAACATAAACCCGTGGTATACGGACGACATCTTCGTCCGTGCACCGGCATTAACATTTGCCGAACTGCGTACAATGACCGAAGTCATCGGTAAGCCGCCGAGCATCCCGCTGCCGATATTACCGATACCCTGTGCCAAAAGTTCACGGTTAACCGGGGTTACCCGTTTCAGCGGGTCAATTTTATCGACAGCCTCTACCCCTAATAACGTTTCGAGGCTCGCCACGATCGCCAGCGTTCCGGCAACGACCCATACCTCCTTATTGCCGATAGCCGAGAAATCGGGCATGCTGAACAACCCGGCAAACGCATTCCAGCCGCTTACTACCGGGATAGCCACCATCTGTTCAGCCTTAAGGGCATAATTACCCCCCTGAAAGGCCAGACCTAAAAGGATTCCTACCGCCACCACGATAAGCGGAGCCGGCACAGCGTTCAGCTTTTTAACTTTAGGCCAGTATACTAATATGCCTATAGATAATACACTGATGAGAAGAGCTGCAGGACTTAAATGGCCCAGCGCATTCCCAATCGCTGAAAATGTATTCTGCTGATCGGACTGCGAAAAGGCCAGGTCGCCCAGGAAATCGCTGTCCACACCTAAAGCATGCGGAAGTTGCTTTAATATTAAAATTAAGCCAATAGCAGCCAGCATACCCTGGATAACACTCGACGGGAAATAATTTCCAATAGTGCCGGCCTTTAAAAGGCCGAGCACCAATTGAAAAGCACCTGCCAAAACCAAAGCAAGCAAAAACACTTTATAATCACCTAACTGGGTGATCGCACCTAAAACGATCACGGTCAAACCAGCCGCGGGCCCGCTCACACTCAGGGGCGAGCCGCTAAGCACACCCACTACGATACCGCCCACAATACCGGCGATCAATCCTGCAAATAAAGGAGCTCCTGAAGCCAGGGCAATCCCTAAACACAGTGGCAATGCCACTAAAAACACGACGATACCTGAGGAGAGATCGCGCTTTATATTTTTCGGTTGAAAATATTTTTTAATATCGGAACCCAAAAAGCCCGAATTTATTCTTTCCATAAATTTTTCTTTAATCATTCATCATTTTTAACATACGAAAGCCATACGCCGGTACAATACCTGCGTTAAACCTATGACATAAAAACTAAGAAAAATTAGGAGGAGGCGTGGGCACGGAAGGATGGAAAGGATCTACATACCTCCTGAAATGATCTATAAAACTATTTTTTATCCCCTGAATGGTAAACAGGGAGGCATCCTGAAAATCTACGCGGTGAAACATGAGTTTATGATCCACATACTTCTTAACAGATTTTCCCTGATCATCGCCATGATTTTCATTTTCGAGCTGCATGATCACAGCGCTCATTAAATTTTTATCGAGATTTGAAAAAAATACCGGTGCTCCTGAGATGATCATCTTTGCCGAAAAGATGCCCAGAAAAGCGATAACAACCCATAACCGATATTTTCTTAAACGCATGAATGCTTTTTTTCAATTCAGAACGTTCCAAAAATAACGCCTAAACTGGTAAAGCAATAATTTTTTAAGTAATAGAAATGTAATTTGTTATTTTAGCCCCGCAATCCCTTTACGTATGCGAAGATACTTTTTGTTCCTCCTTTTTAGTATTCCTTTCTTTGTTGCCGCACAGAACAACAACGCACCTTCTTCATACGATGTGCACGATATTCGGATTACGGGCTACCTCCAGGCACAATACCAGAAGGCTCAGTCGGCCGGGATCGCTTCATGGTCGGGCGGTGATTTTGATAAAAATGCCGACAGCCGGTTCATGATCAGGCGCGGACGTTTAAAGATCGATCGTGTGGATGATTTTTCAAGCATCGTTTTTCAGCTCGACGGCACACAGGATGGCATAAGGCTCATGGATGCTTTTATCCAGTTCCATCCGCCGGCATTAAAGTCATTACGCTTTACCGCCGGTTTATTTAACCGCCCGTTTGGCTATTCCATTGTCTATTCCTCGGGCTATCGTGATTTTCCGGAACGTGCCCGCGTATTTCAAACATTAATGCCACGTGAACGCGATTTAGGTGCGATGATCAGTTATCATCCGCAGAAAGCGCTTAAATTTCTGACAGCCCAGCTGGCGATGGTGAATGGCAGCGGGTTAAATGCCAAAGATTACGACAAAGGCAAAGACCTGATCGGTAATGTAAGTTTTAACTTCGACAGTCTTGCGCACCAAAAGCTGCAGATAGGCTTTGGCGCTTCATGCTATAAAGGCACGGTACGAAGCCATACGGCTACTCTGTATGAAAGCAAAGCAGGCCGTTTTATAGAAAACACCCATACCGGTAACGAAAACCGGCAGGTAACACGCGATTATTATGGTTTTGACGTGCAGGTAGCCTATACCCATGCATGGGGGCTCACCAGTCTTAAAACGGAATATATTGCCGGCAGGCAACCCGGCCTGGCGGCTTCCGCTACGCTAAGCGGCCCTGCAGCCAGCGTGAGTTTTAACAGTCAGCCCACAGGTAACCTATACCTGCGCAATTTTGAAGGCTATTATTTCTGGCTTACCCAGCAAATTGCAGGCACTAACCTGACCGCCTTACTGGCCTGGGATGTATATGATCCCAATACGGATGTGGATGAAGAGGAGATCGGCTTAACCGGCAATTATACGACTGCGGGCGACTTAAAATTCAGCACCTTAGGGTATGGGCTCACCTATTCGCTCAACTCAAGATTAAAATTAACGGCTTATCACGAACAGGTTTCCAATAAGGGAACGCTGCTCAGCAGCCACAGATCAGACTTAAAAGATGATGTATTCACCGCCCGCTTGCAATACCGGTGGTAATGTGTAATTTTAACCGATGGAAAATAAGATCGACATCTTACGGGATAAAATAAAAACGGCCCATCTGGGCGGCGGGCAGGCACGTATAGACAGCCAGCATAAAAAAGGAAAGCTGACCGCCCGCGAACGCCTGCATTTTTTATTAGATGAAGGCAGCTTTGAAGAAATAGGCATGCTGGTGACCCACCGCAGCACCGATTTTGGCATGGAGCAGGAAAAATATCCGGGTGATGGTGTTATCACCGGCTACGGCACCATAAACGGTCGGCTTACCTATGTCTTTTCGCAGGATTTTACCGTTTTTGGCGGGTCACTTTCCGAAACCCATGCTGAAAAGATCTGCAAGATCATGGAAATGGCCATGAAAAACGGAGCTCCGGTTATCGGTTTGAACGACAGCGGCGGTGCACGTATCCAGGAAGGCGTGGTTTCACTGGGCGGTTATGCTGATATCTTTTACCGGAATGTGCAGGCATCGGGAGTCATTCCGCAGCTTTCGGCCATTATGGGGCCCTGTGCCGGCGGAGCGGTATATTCACCGGCTATTACCGATTTTATCCTCATGGTGGAAAACACTTCATATATGTTCGTCACCGGACCCAATGTCGTGAAAACCGTTACCCACGAGATGGTAACCTCCGAAGAACTGGGCGGAGCAAACACCCATGCATCGAAATCCGGAGTCACGCATTTTGCCTGCGCCCATGAACTGGACGCCATTAACCATATTAAAAAGTTATTAAGCTATATGCCGCAGAACTGCGAAGAAATCCCTGCGGCACTCCCTTATGAGCCGGCAGATGAGCTCCGCCCCGGCCTCGACCAGTGTATGCCTGAAAATGCAGCTCAGCCTTACGACATCCGGGAGGTGATCACTGCGGTAGCCGATGCCGGCAGCTTCCTGGAAGTGCATGCCGCTTATGCCGAGAACATCGTGGTAGGCTTTGCCCGCCTCGCCGGACGCAGTATCGGTCTCGTGGCGAACCAGCCGGCTTACCTGGCCGGCGTGCTCGACAGCAATTCATCCACCAAGGCCGCCCGGTTTGTCCGTTTCTGCGATTGCTTTAATATTCCTTTACTCGTTTTTGAGGATGTGCCCGGCTTCCTTCCCGGTACCGACCAGGAATGGAATGGCATTATTACCAATGGTGCCAAGCTGTTATATGCCTTCAGCGAGGCTACTGTTCCGCGGATCACCGTAATCACCCGGAAAGCCTATGGCGGGGCCTATGATGTCATGAACTCCAAACATATCGGCGCCGACCTGAATTATGCCTGGCCAAGTGCCGAAATTGCCGTTATGGGCGCCAAGGGCGCTGCCGAAATTATCTTTAAACGGGAGATCAGCGGCGCTGAAAACCCGGAAGCGAAATGGCTGGAAAAAGAAAAACTGTATTCCGATATTTTTGCCAACCCTTACCGGGCTGCTGAACGAGGCTTCGTAGACGAGGTGATCGAACCTTCGCAAACCCGTGCCAAGCTGATCAAAGCCTTTAAGATGCTCGAAAATAAAGTGGTCAATAACCCCAGAAAGAAACACGGAAATATCCCCTTGTAAGTAAAGGAGGGAAAGCTTCCCTCCTGAGCGATCATACGCCTGCTGCAGGTTATTTGCCCGGAACAATGGTCATCCCTTTCGAGACATCCATGACAGGCGTTAAACCCTGGCTGGGCACATAGATAATTTGAGGGAGGCTGCCCTTATCGGCAATCTTCTCTAAGGTGCGGATAAAAAGGTACTGGTTATACGTGGTGGACAAGGTACCATTCTCCACTTTCATGGCCTCAGCCATACCCCGTGCACGCTCGATCTCTGCGGCAGCATTCAGCTTTTCGGCCTCCAGACGGGCTTTAGCCTCTTCGACCAGTATTTTACGATTTTGCTCAGCCTTTGCCATTTCGGCCTTACCGGCCATCTCCTGCTGCCAGACATTATAAACGGGCAACCCGAACATTAATACAATGATCACGATGATCCCTGCCACAAACAACGGAATAAGTAACTTTCCTGCATTCATAAAATAAAAGGTTAAAAAGATAACGGTTACCCCATTGTAACCGCATTGTCTTAAATATACACAAAGAAAGCGAAAACTTCAACATTCTTCATCATTTCACCTGAATTTAGTACATTGTAGCCGTGACGGCACCTGTTGCCCGGCACACCCCTGTTTATATTCAATTAAAATGGCAAAGAAGAAAGAAGAAAACCCCAAAAAACATGTATCTGTGGTGACTAAAAAATCGCTGCAGTTCTTTGAAAAATATATCAATAACCCCTCGCCTACCGGTTATGAATGGGGCGGGCAAAAATTATGGCTCGATTACCTGAAACCATACATTGATGAATGCTTCATCGATAATTATGGTACTGCCGTGGGTGTCATCAACCCGAAAGCCGATTATAGGGTGGTCATTGAAGCCCATGCCGATGAAATCTCCTGGTATGTGAATTACATTACGAACGATGGCCTGATCTATGTGATCCGTAACGGCGGATCGGACCACCAGATCGCTCCTTCAAAACGGGTGAATATCCATACCGAAAAAGGCCTGGTTAAAGCCGTATTCGGCTGGCCTGCCATTCATACGCGTCATGGCGAAAAAGAAGAAACACCGCAGTTAAAGAATATCTTTCTCGATTGCGGCTGCACCAGTAAGGAAGAGGTTGAACAATTGGGCGTGCATGTAGGTTGTGTCATTACCTATGAAGACGAATTCATGGTGTTGAACGACCGCTATTATGTGGGCCGGGCACTGGATAACCGTGCCGGTGGTTTCATGATCGCCGAAGTTGCACGCCTGTTAAAAGAAAATAAGCAAAAGCTACCTTTCGGGCTCTATATCGTGAACGCTGTTCAGGAAGAGATCGGCCTTCGCGGTGCCGAAATGATCGCCCAGCGCATAAAGCCCCATGTGGCTATCGTGACCGATGTAACCCATGATACGACGACCCCGATGATCAGCAAGATCACCCAGGGCGACCTGGCCTGCGGCAAAGGCCCGGTGGTTTCCTATGCGCCGGCCGTACAAACGAACCTGAACAAGCTGCTGATCAGTACTGCTGAAAAGAAAGAGATCCCCTTTCAACGCCAGGCCTCGTCGCGCTCCACCGGGACTGATACCGATGCTTTTGCCTACTCGAACGGCGGCGTACCTTCTGCACTGATCTCCCTGCCTTTACGCTATATGCATACCACGGTCGAAATGGTGCATAAAGAAGATGTCGACAATGTGATCCGGCTGATCTATGAAAGCCTGCTGAACATCAGCAGCGGACAGGATTTCAGAACCTTTAATAAAATTTAAATACGCAAACCATTTTTTATGAGCGATTTGAAAGACCAATTCATTGAAAAGATAAAATTGTCGTATGCCCCCGGCGGGGCTTCCATTTACCTGGGTGCCGGCATGCTGAATGGCGAGCCCTATGCTGAAGCGGAGGTAAACCTGCCTCTGCGCATGATGAACCGGCACGGCCTGATCGCCGGTGCGACGGGAACGGGAAAGACCCGGACGCTGCAGCTTTTAGCCGAACAACTGTCGGATGCAGGCGTCCCGGTATTCATGCTCGATGTAAAGGGCGATCTTTCCGGCCTTTATCAGCCGGGAAGCACAAATGCAAAGCTTGAAGAGCGCGCACAACAGTTGGGCAAACCCTTTACACCGGCCAGCTACCCGGTAGAGCTTTATTCCCTCACCGGGAAATCAGGGGCCTCCATGCGGGCTACGGTTACCGAATTCGGACCGGTATTATTAGCCAAAATCCTGGAACTCAATGAAACGCAAACCGGTGTATTGGCCGTGATCTTTAAATATGCCGACGACAATAAGATGCCCATTGTTGACCTCAACGATCTTAAAAAGGTTTTAGGCTATTTATCAGAAGGTCCTGGTGCTGCCGAGATCAAAAGTAGTTATGGTTCTATCTCATCGGCCACGGCAACGACCATTCTACGCAAGATCGTTGCCATTGAGCAACAGGGACTGGGCGGCCTTTTCGGTGAAACTTCATTCGATATTGAAGATCTTTTTAACCGGATCGACGGCAAAGGGGTGATCAGCTTATTGAATATTTCGGACGTACAGCATCAGCCGGTATTATACTCTACTTTTTTACTCAGCCTGCTGGCTGAAATTTACCAGTCGATGCCCGAAGTGGGTGACCTCGACAAGCCTAAGCTGGTGTTTTTCTTTGACGAGGCACACCTTTTATTTAATGATGCGCCTAAAGCGTTTCTGGAGCAGGTAAATACCATTATCCGGCTCATCCGCTCCAAAGGGATCGGTGTTTTCTTCTGTACCCAATCGCCGATGGACATTCCCGAAACGGTGTTGGCACAATTGGGTAACCGGGTTCAGCATGCCTTAAGGGCTTTTACCCCCAATGATGCCGAGGCATTGAAGAAAACCGTGAACACTTATCCGAAATCTGATTTTTACCAGATCGATAAAGTGTTAACCAGCCTGGGTACCGGACAGGCCCTGATCACCGTACTTAATGAAAAAGGCATTCCCACCGAAGTGGTGGCTACCCTTTTAACCCCACCCAAAGCGGTCATGGGGCCTATGGCAGCCATTGAATGTGAAAAGCTGATGCAGAGCAGCCCGCTGTTTAAAAAATACCAGGAAACCATCGATCCGGTGAGCGCTTTTGAAATGCTGACCGACCGTATCAATGCCCGTGCAGCTGAAGAACATGCCGCAAAAGCAGTACAGGAAGAGCAAAAACGCGAACTGGAAGAAGCCAGGCCCCGCCGCGGTGAAAAATCAATCGTCGAACAGGTCATGGGTGCAACCATCACCCGCCAGATCGGGAAAGAGATCGTACGGGGTATTTTCGGTATGCTGAGCGGCAAAAAAACACGCTCACGAAGCGGTGGACTTTTTGGCTTTTAAAATGTACTTTTGAAGAAATTTAAAATCTATCTTTAGCATGAAACCAACTTTACTTATTCTGGCAGCCGGTATGGCCAGCCGTTACGGAAGCATGAAACAGGTCGACGGCTTTGGCCCTAACGGCGAAACCATTATCGACTATTCTATATATGATGCCATTAAAGCCGGGTTCGGAAAGGTGGTCTTTATCATCAAGGAAGAATTTGCCGAACAGTTCAGGAACATCTTCGACGCGAAGCTGCGGGGCCGAATTGAGGTCGATTATGTCTATCAGAATTTCGATCTTAAACCTTTTGGGATCGAAGAAGAAATTTACCGTGAAAAACCCTGGGGCACCGCCCATGCCGTGCTTTCAGGCCGGAATGTGATCAAAGAACCTTTTTGTGTGATCAATGCCGACGATTTCTATGGTTATGATTCGTACAAAAAGATGGTCGACTTTTTAACGACCGAAGCCCGCGACGATCACTTCTCCATTATCGGCTATGAGCTGGGTAAAACCCTGTCTGATTTTGGTGCCGTATCGCGCGGGGTGTGCGAGGTAGATGCGGAGGGTAATCTTTCAGGGATCGTTGAGCGCACTAAAATATACAGGGATGGTGAAGCGATCGTATATGAAGAAAACGGCTCCACTTATCCGTTAAGTGCCACCACACCGGTCTCGATGAATTTCTGGGGTTTCACGCCTGCCGTTTTCAAGGTCACGGAAGCGCTGTTCAAAGTGTTTGCCCTTGAAAACAAAGACAAGCCCAAAGCCGAGTTTTTTATCCCGCTTATCGGCGAAAACTTTGTGAAAACGAAAACCGCGAGCTTTAAAGTGGTGCCTACTTCCAACCCGTGGTTTGGCGTTACCTATAAAGAAGATAAACCTTTTGTACAGGCGTGTATTGATCAGCTGATCAAAGACGGCGCATATCCCGAAAAATTATGGAATTAACGATCGATGAGGCGATCCTGGAAGCCTATGGCTTTGATGCAAATGCCATTGAGGTTCATCAGACAGGCTCCGGGCATATTAACCGCACCTACCTGCTTTCGGTAACCGGCGGAAAAAAGTATATCCTGCAATCCCTGAACACCCAGGTATTTAAAGATCCTGAAGCCATTGCCCATAACATTGAAACCGTAGCGGCATGGCTAAAGGCGCATGATCCGGCATATTTGTTCCCCGCACCGCTCCCTACTCTTAACGGTGAGCTTATGGCCCGGCACAATGATGAATACTGGCGCTTAATGCCTTATATTCCGGATACGGTGGCATTCGATGCCTTAAATGAACCCAAACAGGCCTATGAAGCGGCTAAACAATTCGGGAAACTAAGCCGGCTGCTGAATGATTTCGATGTATCCCGGCTAAAACCTACTATCCCGGGATTTCATGACCTGGGCTGGCGTTATGAGCAGTTCACCGAAGCCTTAGCACACACCTCTGCCGGCTTCAGGGAAAGCGCCCGTCACGAAATAGAAACCGCTCAGCATTATCATTTTATTGTAGATTACTTCCGGTCTTTTCTTCGCCGGGATGATTTTCCTGACCGGGTGATGCATCACGACACCAAGATCAGCAATGTGCTGCTGCGCGAAAGCAGCTACGAAGGGGTTTGCGTAATCGATCTCGACACGCTGATGCCGGGTAAGTTTATATCAGACTTAGGCGATATGATGCGCACCTATTTATGCGCTTTCTCAGAAAACGAACGTGACCTGGAAAAAGTAAAGATCCGGCTGCCTTATTTTAAAGCCATGATGGAAGGTTACCTTTCGGAAATGGCCGACAGCTTAACGGAAACTGAAAAAGAGCTGCTGCTCTTTTCGGGAAAATATATGATCTATATGCAGGCATTGCGCTTCCTGACTGATTATCTGAATGGCAGTATCTATTATCCGATCGCCTATCCGGAACAAAACTTAGACCGGGCTAAAAACCAGTTCAGGCTGCTCAGTGAACTTTTCAGCCAGGAAAAGATCCTGGAAGATATCATTGAGGATTGTTTGTAAGAAATTCTACCCCGAAGCCGGGTCCGGCTTCGGGGGTACTGTCTGGATTACACCACGATATTTATAATCTTCCCTTTTACGAAAATCACCTTTTTCGGTTCTTTTCCGTCAAGATAGCCCTGTACCTGCGTATTCTCTAAAACCGCCGCTTTCACATCAGCTTCGTCTAAGCTCAGGCTTAAGTTCAGGTTCATCTTCATCTTCCCGTTCACCGAGATCGGGTAGGCAAATTCATCTTCTTCCAGGTAAGCCGGGTTAAAGACCGGATAAGGCGTAGCCGACAAACCGGAATGGCCTAATAACGACCATAATTCTTCACAAATATGCGGCGCATAAGGTGAAAGCACCACGACCAGATCGCTCAATATGGCGCGTTTATTACATTTGAGATCGGTGAGCTCATTTACGGCGATCATGAAACTGGATACCGAGGTATTAAACGAGAACCGTTCAATATCGTCCTGAACCTTTTTAATGATCTTATGCAGGGCCTTTAATTCGGCTTTGGTGGGTTCAGCATCCGACACTGTAAATGCCCACTGCTCATTATGGAACAGTCGCCAGACTTTACGCAGGAATTTAAATACGCCCTCAATACCATTCGTATTCCAGGGTTTGCTTTGCTCTAACGGACCTAAGAACATTTCATACATCCGCAGCGTATCGGCTCCGTATTGCTCGATGAGCACATCGGGATTGACCACGTTGTATTTCGATTTCGACATCTTTTCGATCTCCACACCGCAAACGTATTTACCGTTTTCCAGGATAAACTCCGCCTCCGCAAATTCAGGCCGGAAAGCTTTAAATTTCGGAATATCCAGGATGTCGTTCTCTACGATGTTCACATCCACATGCAGCGGAATGGTTTTGTAGTCATTGCGCAGGCCATAGGATACCAGGGTATTGGTTCCCCGGCCATCCGCATCTACCACCCGGTATACAAAGTTGCTCCGCCCCTGGATCATCCCCTGGTTGATGAGCTTTTTAAACGGCTCTTCTTCCTGTACATAGCCCAGGTCTTTCAGGAACTTATTCCAGAAACGGCTGTACAGCAAATGGCCGGTAGCATGTTCCGAGCCGCCGATATACAGGTCTACATCTTTCCAGTAGGCAATGGCTTCTTTGGATGCAAATGCCGAATCGTTATGGGCATCCATATACCGATACCAGTACCAGCTGCTTCCCGCCCAGCCCGGCATGGTGCTCAGCTCATAGCTATCGCCATGGCAGGGGGTCCAGTCTTCGGCCCTGCCCAATGGTGGCTCACCGCTTTCGGTGGGCAGGTATTTATCAATTTCAGGCAATACCAGCGGCAATTCTTCTTCCTGCACCAGGTAAGGGATACCGTTTTTAAAATATACGGGGATCGGTTCACCCCAGTAACGCTGGCGGCCGAAAATGGCATCCCGCATCCGGTAGTTCACTTTGGCTTTCCCAACCCCTTCGCGTTCCAGCCAGTGATTTAAGTAGGATATGGCTTCCTTATAGCCCAGGTTATTGATAAAATCAGAATTCACGTAACAGCCTTCTTTGGTCGGGTCGGCCTCTATATCAAGGTTTTTTTGCGAATCAAGAATTTGAACTACAGGCAGGTTAAAATGGCGGGCAAACAGCCAGTCACGCTGATCGCCGCCTGGCACGCCCATCACGGCCCCGGTACCATAACCCGCCAGCACATAGTCGGCAATCCATACAGGTACCTTTTCATTATTTACCGGGTTGAGGACATAGCTGCCGGTAAAAGCTCCTGAAACCGTTTTCGTATCGGCCATGCGGTCTAACTCCGATTTCTTTTTGGTTTGCGCGATATAAGCGGCTATTTCATCCTGCTGTTCAGCTGTGGTTAAGCGGCTTACCAGCTCATGCTCGGGGGCTAAAACGATAAACGACACCCCAAAGATCGTGTCTACACGGGTCGTGAATACTTCGATGATGTCCCGGTCCGGATACCCTTCTCCCTCAACGCGCTGCGCTGAACGTTCTACCTCAAACTTCACCGATGCGCCTACACTTTTTCCGATCCAGTTACGCTGCATTTCTTTGACGGGTTCCGGCCAGTCGATGGTGTCCAGTCCCTGCAGCAGGCGCTCGGCATAGGCCGATATCCGCATGCTCCACTGCATCATTTTCTTTTGCTCTACAGGAAAACCACCGCGTTCAGAAAATCCGTCTTTCACTTCATCATTCGCCAGCACGGTACCTAAGCCCGGGCACCAGTTCACCGTGCTCTCTTTCAGATAGGTTAACCGGTATTTCAACAGCATCTCCTGTTTTTCTTCTTCCGTAAATGCGGCCCAGTCGCCCGGCAAAAAGGCGGGCACATCTTCATCGCAGGCGGCCTTTACATCGGTATTTCCGGACGTATTAAACCGCCCGATCAGGCTGGAAATGGGTTCAGCCCGATCCGTTTCGAGGTTATACCAGGCATTGAACAACTGCATGAAGATCCATTGGGTCCATTTATAGTACGACGGATCACTGGTGCGCACTTCCCGGCTCCAGTCGAACGAAAAACCGATCTGATCCAGCTGGCGGCGATAGGTGGCGATATTGGCTTCGGTAGTGACAGCCGGATGCTGCCCGGTTTGAATGGCATATTGCTCGGCCGGTAAACCAAATGAGTCGTAACCCATCGGGTGCAGCACGTTGAAGCCTTTTAAACGTTTATATCTTGAAAAAATATCAGAAGCAATATAGCCCAGCGGGTGCCCGACATGCAGGCCTGCCCCCGAAGGGTAAGGAAACATGTCTAATACATAGTATTTGGGTTTTGCACTATTTGTGTCGGCTTTAAACGTTTGGTTTTCAGCCCAATACTTTTGCCACTTTTGCTCTATCGCTTTAAATTGATAATCCATTTAACGTAAAAATCTATAAATCAGCGCAAAAATAAGGATTTTAAGCCTTTTCTATGCATTAAAGGAAAAAGAAATGATCCGGCTGAGGGTGATAGGTAGCCATATTGGCTCCGGTGGTGACAGCCTGATGCTGTCCGGTTTGCCCATTTTTAGTGCTTCAGATTCTCGTTCACAAAGTTCCGTATATATTTACGGATCATCTCCCTTACCTCACGGAACTGTTCCATGACCTGCTCTTTCGTACCCACCGCCTTTGCGGGGTCTGGAAAGTCGTAATGTAGCTTTATTGCCTTAGATGAAAAATAAGGACAGCTTTCTCTGGCATTGTCGCAAACGGTGATCACAAAGTCGAAGTCGATATCGGTGTATTCGTTGATATTATTTGACGTATGGCCTGATATATCTATTCCATCACGCCTCATGATTTCGATAGCTTTTGGGTTCACGCCATGTGTTTCAATGCCCGCACTGTAGATTTCCGCAATATCACCTGCAAAGTACCTGAGATAGCCCTCGGCAATCTGGCTACGGCAACTGTTGCCCATACATAGCACCAGTATTTTTTTCATATATTTAATCACAACATCCCGGCGGACAACATGCCTGTTTTGTTTCCATTGGTTTTTCCGCAAATACCGTTACGCTGAAGATGCCCGTATCACCGTTCCGGAAGCTTTCGATTTCCTGCGATGAAAGATATCCGGACAGTATATCATCGGGAATGATGATCGGTTTTTCTTTCTGTACGGTTACGTTCCGGAAGCCGTTGGAACTGATCAGGCCAAGATAGGCGTCCTTTTGTATAGCCCCCGCAACACATCCGGCGTACATTTCGGCATCCTTTCTCAGTGCATCGGGCAGTTCACCGACCAACACCACATCAGAAATACTGAAGTGTCCCCCGGGTTTCAGTACCCTAAAGATTTCCCTGATGACCGCATCCTTGTCTGGTACAAGATTAAGTACGCAGTTACTGACGATCACATCTGCAATCTCCGGGGTAACTGGCATTTTCTCGATGTCACCCTGCCTAAACTCGACGTTATGGTAGCCCAGTTTTTCTGCGTTCGCCCTGGCTTTTTCGATCATGGCCGGCGTAAAGTCGATGCCTATCACCTTGCCCGTTTCGCCCGTTTCGTTCCTTGCGATAAAACAATCATTGCCCGCACCACTGCCGAGGTCGATGACCACATCGCCTTTTTTGATCCTGGCAAACCGGGTTGGAAGTCCGCACCCAAGCCCAAGGTCGGCATCGGGATTGTAGCCCTCGATTTCGGTATAGTCATCGGTCATAATGTTGTAGACCTCTGTTGAACATCCGCCAGCACCACAGCATGATGCAGCATTGGTATCCCTGTCCTGCAGGGCGATCTCGCTGTACTTCTGTCTAACGAGTTCTTTTAGTTTTTCGTTCTCTTCCATATTGATTGTAATATTACGATTGAATTGATTAAATTTTTTAACAGCAGCTCTGCTCACCCTTATACGAACTGAATAGGTTGTTAAGCTCCTCTTGCAGCGTTTTCCATGCTTTTGGCTCAATACAGTAACAAACGCTTGCACCCTCTATTGTTCCCTGTATGATGCCTGCATTCTTCAACTCTTTGAGATGCTGCGAAATGGTAGCCTGTGCCAGTCCAAGTTCGTTTACCAGATCGCCGCAGATACATGCATTCATCTTGATGAGTTCCTGCAAAATAGCTATGCGTGCCGGATGTGCAATCGCTTTCAATTGTACGGCCAGGCTGTTCTGCTGCCTGGTATAGATTTCTGATTTCGTAGTTCCCATATCGCAATATTACGATATAATGGGATCAACCACAAATTATTTATCGCAATATTACGATTTAATTATTCAAATAATTGATATTCAGCCATATAATTTGCAATTTCTCGCAAGCGTATTCATCATGATGTCATCAGTTGTTCTGTTTCGCTCCAATCCCTGAAACGACGGATGTGCATCGCATCCATCCCTGTATGGTATTCCGTCTTCTCTCCACCCTGCCGGTCAACAGCTACACAAAAAACGGATGACGCCGGAAACGCATGGAATATGATCCGGTGAAAGGTTTTAGCAGATCATTAAAAATGTATGATGATTATACCTTAAATTAGCAAAACCTTATCCGGCAAATACAAATAATGATATTCATCCCCACAGGCCGCTTCCTGATCCTGCTGATATGCCTGTTGGGTATACAGGCAAACGGCCGTTGTGCGAGCCGGCAGCCGGATGTGTATGATATCATTGCACAACGGGTGCACCAGGACCAGTTAGACCAGGTAAAAGACATAAAAGAATTAGACGGGGCGGTGAGCAGCGCGCTTAAAACCCTCGACGCTCTGTCGGGCCGCTGGACCGATGTGGATTATGCTGACCATAAGCGGATCAATGTGAGCTGGCTGCCGGTACTGGACCGGATGCGTAAAATGACGATCGCCTATACCCATCCCCAAAGCCGGTTTTATAAGGATACAGCCTTATGGCAATCCATTCAGAAAAGCCTGTTCTATTTTAGCAGCCACAAACCCCTGCCCTATTGCGATAACTGGTACCAGCAGGGAATTACCCGTCCGCAGCGACTGGCTTTAAGCCTGCTTAATATGCAATTTGGGGAAAAGCCACTGGATAAAGAGGTGGTCAAAGTGGTCCTTGCTGCAGCCTGTATCGATACCGCCGTGACCAGCAATGGCCGCAATAACCCGATGCATAAATACAATTTCGGGGCGAATAAGTCGGAGATTGCTTTAGGCTGGGTCTACTTAGGGGTTTTACTTAAAGATAAAAATGTACTCCAAACCGCCGTTCGCGAAGCCTTTGCACCTATACAATTCACCACCGGCGAGGGTATCCAGTATGACTATTCCTATGATATGCACTATGGCTATTTATATAACGGCACCTATGGGCTGGTTTTTGTGAACAGCGTGCTCAGGACAGCGAACTTTGTGCGGGATACAGAATTTGACCTCCCGAAAGACAAATTAGTGCTGTTCAGGACCTTTTTAAAAGAAGGGATCTTTGGGGTGATGCGCGGGAAAACGATGGATTGGAATGTCATGGGCAGAGGCCTGTCCAGAAAGGGCGTATTGCATAAGGACCTGGACAATGAATTAAAGCTGCTGAGCCGGACAGACACGTCCGCAGCCCCTTATTATAGCCACATCCGGCAACGTATGCAGGCCAAAGAATCCCTGAACCTGAACGAAGAACCGGCACACCGCCATTTCTGGCATACCGATTTTACAGTGCATACCCGCCCGGACTATTATTTTTCCATTCATGCGGTTTCCAAAAGAAACCATGCCCAGGAAATCGGCAACCAGGAAAATCTGCGGGGCTATTGGGGTGCACAGGGTACTGCCAACCTCATGGTTAGCGGGCAGGAGTTTAAGGATATCTTTCCGGTATGGAACTGGGCAAAGCTACCCGGCACTACTTTACCGGATACGGTACCCATACCGGCCGATAAGGCACCCGGCTCGGGCGACCGTTGGGGTACTTCTCCTTTTGCGGGAGGGCTTAGCGATTCGCTTTACGGCGCTGCAGCCTATGTAGTCGATCATGATTTAGGTACATCCTACAAAAAGGCCTGGTTTATGTTCGATAAAGAGATTGTTTGCCTCGGAGCCGGCATTCATTCATCGCTTCCGGGTATTCCGCTGTCGACCACGCTCAACCAGGCTATTTTAGCTAAATCCGGCATCCGGCTCAAAGAAAAAGGAAAGCCGTTCCGGGCAGCCGGCTCCAAACCTTTTGTTTACCAGGGCCATGCGGCCGAAGTTTTTCTGATCGGTAATGTAGGCTATATGCTTATGGGAGAACATCCTGTAAAATTAACGGTCGAAGACCGGACAGGCAGCTGGCAAAGGATCCGCGGAAACGGCAACGACGATGGTGCCGGGCGGGAAGAGCGTAAAACAGTCTTTCAGCTGGAAATAACCCATGGTGTACAACCTTTGGATGCCACGTATGCGTATATGCTTTTGCCCGGCATCACCGAAGCCACCTATAACACGTTGTACCGGAAAAAGAATCCGGTGCAGCTGATCGCAAATTCAGCCGATCTGCAAGCCGTATATCATCAGCCGCTAAAAACAGGACAGGCCGTATTTTACAAGGCAGATCAGTGGTGTAAAATGGCAGATGTGGAAATCATCACCGATAAGCCCTGTATCCTGATGCTGAAAGCCGGTACCAGAGGACAATACCAGCTTTCTGCGGCCGACCCCACCCAGCAACTGAAAACAATAAGGGTAACGCTGAAAAAGAGCGGGCAGCAGCGATCACTGCTACTGGAATTACCCCGGTCGCCATATGCCGGCCAAACCGTGCAGCGCGAAGTGATTTTTTGAAATTTGCACGTACCATTCCCCTATGTGGCAATATATTTACAACTCCGTTTCCTGTTTCTGCATATCTTTCGTTATTTTCGCAAACAACTAATCACCATAACATGGAAGAATTTGAAGTAAGCGACGCCTCTAAGAAAACGAAGACCATCTATATTTCGACCATTTTCAGCATTGCACTGGTATTGCTGATGTTAGGGATGCTGGGATTGATCCTCGTACATGCAAAAAACCTTTCTAACTATGTTAAAGAGAACATTGTTTTGAACATTATTGTGGATGAAGGCGCAAAAGAAACCGATGTACTGGCGTTTCAGAAAGAGCTGAACGGCATGAATGCCGTGAAGCAGACCCAATATGTGAATAAGGAAGTGGCACAGCATAACCTGACGAAAGATCTGGGGGAGGATTTTGTCAATTTTCTCGGTTATAATCCCCTACTTTCGACCATCGATGTGTATCTGAAAGCCGATTTTGCCAATAACCAGAGCATTGATGCACTGAAAAAGAACCTGGAAAAAAACCCGATCGTCAAGGAAGTGATCTACCAGAGTTCACTGATCGATATGGTGAATAAAAATATCAGTACGATTGGTCTTATTGTGTTAGGCTTTGCGATTATCCTGCTGGTCATCGCCATTGCACTGATCAATAATACGATCAGGCTGGCCATTTTTTCCCAACGTTTCTTAATTAAAAGTATGCAGCTGGTAGGTGCTACGAAAAATTTTATTCGTAAACCTTTTATCCTGGTAGCTGCATTACACGGGTTAATTGCTTCTTTTATTGCTATTCTTATCCTCTTAGGGGTTTTATATTATACACAACGCGAGCTTCCGGAGATCATTATTTTACGAAATTATACCGAATTCGGTATCGTATTCATGGCTTTAGTGGTGATCGGCATTTTTATTACGGCCCTGAGCACCTGGTTTGCGGTGAGCCGGTATTTACGTTTAAAAATTTACGACTTATACAGATAATGGCAGAAAAACATTCGAATCCTGCACGCCAGGAACAAAAAACAGAAATGGTATTCAGCAAAAAGAACTATCAGCTTTTGCTGGTCAGCATCGCGATCGTAGTGATCGGGTTCCTGCTGATGATCGGCAAAGAAGGTGATATTTATGACACCCGCCGGACGTTAATTGCCCCCATGGTGGTGCTTTTGGGTTTTGCTTTCGGGGTGTATGCTATTCTGAAAAAATAAGCCATGAACTTTTTTCAGGCTTTTATCCTTGCCATTATCGAAGGGTTAACGGAGTTTTTGCCGGTTTCCTCTACCGGCCATATGATCATCGGATCGTCGATGATGGGTATCCAGTCCGATCCTTTTGTAAAGCTCTTTACCATATGCATTCAATTGGGCGCTATCCTGTCGGTAGTGGTATTGTACTTTAAGCGCTTTCTGAAGAGCCTGAACTTTTATGTCAAGCTTATCTTTGCATTTATCCCCGCAGCAGTTTTCGGGTTTTTATTCAGCAGCAAAATCGATGAATTGCTCGAAAGTCCTGTTGCCGTAGCCCTCTCGCTGGTGATCGGCGGGATCATCCTGCTCTTTGTGGATAAATGGTTCAAAGCGCCTGAGATCTACCGGGAAGAAGAGATCAGTTATCTTACCGCGTTAAAGATCGGCTTTTTTCAATGTATAGCGATGATCCCCGGCGTGTCGCGTTCGGGGGCAACTATTGTAGGGGGAATGGCGCAAAAGCTGAGCCGTAAGGCTGCTGCCGAATTTTCTTTTTTCCTGGCCGTGCCCACGATGTTCGCTGCAACGGCTAAAAAGCTGCTCGATTTTTACCAGGAAGGCCATGTCGTTTCGGTACAGCAAATGAAGATCCTGGCCTTCGGAAACCTGGTCGCCTTTATCGTAGCCATGCTGGCCATAAAAGGATTTATCGATTACCTCAACCGGAACGGATTCCGCCTGTTCGGCTGGTACCGCATTATTGTGGGACTGGTCATTTTGGCCTTATCAGGCTCCGGGCACAGCCTGTCTGTGCTTTAATTTGTAAATTTGCCTTTTCAAATTTAATTCATCTTGGACCAGACCACATTACATTTCCCTGATTTTGATTTTGCCGGGGGCGAAGTGCTTTTAATTGACAAGCCCTATACCTGGACCTCTTTTGATGTGGTCAACAAGATCAGGAATACCCTGAAACCGCAAAAGCTGAAGGTGGGACATGCCGGCACACTCGATCCGCTGGCTACCGGCCTGCTGGTGATCTGTACCGGAAAACTGACCAAACAGATCGACATGTTCCAGGCCGAAGAAAAAGAATATACCGGAACCCTGGTACTTGGCGCCACGACACCCTCATTCGATCTGGAAACGGCTATCGATTCGGAGGCCCCTTATGCGCATCTTAAAGCGGAAGATATTGACGCGGCAACTGCTGCTTTCCAGGGAGAGATCGAACAGTATCCGCCGGCCCATTCGGCCGTAAAAGTAAATGGCGAACGCTTATACGTAAAAGCCCGCCTGGGAGAGGAAGTGGCCTTAAAGAAACGCCAGGTTACCATAAGTACGTTCGCGATCACCCGCGTGGCGCTGCCTGAGGTCGACTTCAGGGTGGTATGCAGCAAGGGCACCTATATCCGGTCGCTGGTTTCAGATTTTGGAAAAGCACTGGGCTGCGGCGCTTACCTGAGTCGTCTCACCCGCACCCGCAGCGGCGCCTTCCTGCTGGAAAATGCGTTCGAGCTTTCTGCATTTATCCGGCATCTCCGGCAGCAAAAAAAAGAAGATACAGATCATTTTCAACATGGAACACCTCAAAAATAAAAAGACCCGTTTTCTTAAAGAGTGGCTGCTGATCAGCTTTGGCGTGATCTCGGCCTGTTTCGGGTTAAAGAGTTTTCTCATTCCCAACCATTTCATTGATGGCGGGGTTACGGGCATTTCGCTCCTGATCAGCACGCTTACCCAATGGGACCTGTCGTACCTGATCGTGGCCATCAATGTGCCTTTTATGCTTTTAGGCTACCGGCAGATCGGCAAAGTATTTTCCGTGAAAACCATTATCGCCATTGCCGCCTTATCGGTCGGCCTGGTGGTGCTGCCCTTCGCCCCCATTACACACGATAAACTGCTGATCGCGTTCTTTGGCGGCTTCTTCCTGGGAGGTGGTATCGGCCTGGCCATGCGCGGCGGATGTGTGATCGACGGCACGGAGGTTTTAGCTTTATTCATCAGCCGGAAAAGCACCCTGACCGTAGGGAACATCATCCTGATCCTGAACATTGTGATCTTTGCTTTTGCAGCGTATTTTCTCAACATTGAAACCGCCTTATATGCCATTTTAACGTATCTTTCCGCATCGTATACCATTGATTTTATTGTAAATGGCCTGGAAGCCTACACGGGTGTCACGATCATTTCAGATCATAACGAAGAAATTAAGCGGCTCATTATTGAAGATATGAAAAGAGGGGTGACCATTTACAAGGGGAAAAGCGGTTACCTGGAGAAGAAGAACATTGATATTATTTATACCGTAGTCACAAAGCTTGAAATGAACAAGCTGCAGTCGGAGATCCGGCAGATTGACCCCGACGCCTTCGTGGTACAGCAGCAGATCGCCGATATTAAAGGAGGCGTTGTAAAACGTCAGGCATTACATTAAAACGATCTGATCTTGAAAATATATCACCAGCTTTCCGAATTTAAAAAATTACATCATGCGATCGTGACGATCGGCACGTTTGACGGTGTGCATTACGGGCATCAGAAAATCATTAAACGGTTATGCGAACTGGCCAGAGAGAAGCAGGGCGAGAGTGTGATCCTCACCTTTTTCCCCCATCCAAGGCAGATCATCGACCCGGAGAACCAGGCCCTCAAAATGATCAATACCATCCCCGAAAAAGCTGCTATTTTAGCCGGACTGGGTGTCGACCACCTGATCATTACCCCTTTTACACGTGATTTTTCAAACCTAAGCCCCGAGGCATATATTAAAAACATCCTGATCGATACGATCGGCACCCGGCAACTGATCGTGGGCTATGACCATCGTTTTGGAAAAGACCGTAAAGGCGATATGCGCACGCTCGAAGCCTGTGCCGGCGTATATGGCTATTCAATAGAAGAAATTCCCGAACAGGATGTGAACGATGTAGCCGTAAGCTCTACAAAGATACGCGAAGCCCTTTTAAAGGGCGATGTGTCGTTAGCGGCATCCTACCTGGGATATCCCTTTTCATTGCAGGGCCCGGTCATTAAGGGCGATAAGATAGGCCGGACCATCGGCTTTCCGACCGCTAATATCTTTATCGAAGAAACCTATAAGCTCATTCCCGGTGATGGCATTTATGCGGTGACTATTGAAATGGATGAAACCTATAAAGGCATGGCTTATATTGGCCAGCGGCCAACGATAAACGGGATGACCCGGAACATTGAGGTCAATATTTTCGATTTTGATCAGGATATCTACGGACAAACCATCAAAATGAACTTCCTTACCTTTTTACGGCCGGATGTTAAATTTACAGGGTTAGCCGATCTGACCCGGCAGCTGCACCAGGATAAGGAAGACACGCTTCGCTTTTTCGACACCATGAAATCGTCATAAAACCACTTTCCATACCTTAAAAACCGATATTTTTTCGTATATTTAAGGCAATGCGATTTTTTATACTTTTTATGTTATGGGGTTTCCTGTCTTTTCTGGCTGCCCCCTTTCCGATGCAGGCTTCAGCAGTGACTGCTTCAGAATGGTATGACGTAAAGATCGCACCTGTTAAAACCCTTAGTTCTCCGGCCTTAAATACGCATGGTCATGAAACGGTCGAGATACCGCATGAGCGGATCCTGCCCAATGCCGGTCATTTTCATTTTCCGGCAGGCATAAGCCTGCGCACCCTGACCTATACCGGCCTTTTGATGCCTGATGTACAGGAAAGGCCTTCCTATCCCAGAACAACTTACAATTACCGGTTCATTTTTAACTGCCTTTATCCAAAGCATGTTTTTTGGTAATCACGCTATTTCCTTAGCGCTTATTCCTTACCATTATTAAAAAATAAACCCATATGATACACTTACCCGTTCTGATTGCCGATTTAGGCCTTATTCTCGCTGCTGCCGGAGTGACCACACTCCTTTTTAAAAAAATTAAACAGCCCCTGGTATTGGGGTATATCCTCGCCGGGGTTATCGTAGGCCCGTATATTGATTTTATGCCCACGGTAACCGATCATGAAAGCATCACGATCTGGGCCGAGATCGGCGTTATCTTTTTGTTATTCAGCCTGGGGCTGGAATTTAGTTTTAAGAAGCTGGTGAAAGTAGGCGGCTCAGCCTCCATTACAGCCATTGTAGAAGTGGTGTTCATGCTGCTCATTGGCTTTGGTGTGGGAAAGATGTTAGGCTGGAGTACCATGGACAGTATCTTTTTAGGGGGTATCTTATCCGTTTCGTCGACAACCATTATTATCCGTGCTTTTGAAGAACTCGGCGTAAAACATAAACGTTTTGCCGGCCTGGTATTCGGCGTACTCATTGTAGAGGATCTGGTGGCTATTTTACTCCTGGTGCTCCTCTCTACCTTAGCGGTAAGCCAGCAGTTTGCAGGGACTGAAATGCTGATCTCCATTTTAAAGCTGGCCTTCTTCCTGGTGCTCTGGTTTTTAGGCGGTATCTTTTTAATTCCATCGTTCCTGAAAGCGACCAAAAAGCTGATGAACGATGAAACGATGCTGATCGTTTCGCTGGCCCTTTGCCTGGTGATGGTATTACTGGCCGTAAAGGTAGGTTTCTCGCCGGCTTTAGGTGCCTTTATTATGGGCTCTATATTAGCCGAAACCACTTTAGCCGAAAAGATCGAACATCTGACCAAATCGGTAAAAGACCTGTTCGCCGCTATATTCTTTGTTTCGGTAGGCATGCTGATCGATCCTAAGATCTTAATGGATTATGCTTTACCCATTGCCGTGGTGACACTGGCAACGGTTTTTGGGAAACTGATCAGTTCAGGACTGGGGGCCCTGCTGTCTGGTCAGCCGCTAAAAACATCGGTACAGGCCGGGATGAGCTTAGCCCAGATCGGTGAATTCTCCTTTATTATCGCCACATTGGGGGTAAGTTTAAAGGTAACCAGCGATTTTCTCTACCCGATCGCCGTGGCCGCATCCGCCATTACCACCTTTACCACGCCTTACCTGATCAAGGTTTCCGAACCCTTTTATCATTTTCTGGTACGCATCCTGCCGCAGAAATGGATCGACAATATTAACCGGTACTCGTCCAGTACGGAAGGAATCACGACGTTCAGCGACTGGAAAGTGCTCCTTAAGGCCTATACCTTCAACACGATCATTCACGGGGTCATCCTGGTAAGCATCGTCCTGCTATCGTCACGCTACCTGCATCCTTTTGTAGCCGGGCATCTCTTAAACGGGAATAATGGCATTATCGTTACCCTGGTGATCTCGCTCATCATTATGGCGCCTTTTTTATGGGCCTTAGCCATCCGCCGTATCGAGCGGAAAGCCTATTCGCACCTTTGGCTGAATAAAAAATATACCCGCGGCCCATTAGTCGTGATCGAGATCCTGCGGATTGCCCTGGCCGTATTCTTTGTAGGTTTCCTGATCGTCCAGTATTATACCACATGGATCGCCGTAAGCATTGCTTTAGTGCTCATTTTAGGTGGTATGTTCATTTTCTCTCAAAAGCTGCAACGCTTTTATGAGCGTATGGAAACCCGCTTCCTGTATAACCTGAATGCCCGGGAGCAGGCCAACAAGCAACCGGAGATCTTACCCTGGGATACCCACCTGCTCGAGCTTACCGTGGCTCCTGAATCGCAGCTGGTTGGAAAAAGTCTTGTCGACCTGGCGGTAAGAGAAAAGTACGGGATCAATATTGCCCTGATCGAGCGGGGTAAGATCATGATCCCCACGCCTTCCCGGGATGAACAGCTTTACCCGAACGATAAAGTGCTGGTGATTGGCACGGATGATCAGCTGGCTGCCGTGCAACCCTTATTCGACGGTGATGCCGAAGAAGTGGCAGGCACCTTCCCGAAACAGGATATGACGCTGCAAAAGATCGTGATCAACAGCAGATCGGCTTTATTAGGGCAAAGCATCCGCCAGTCGGGCATCCGTGAAAAAACGCAGGGACTCGTGGTAGGGGTTGAACGTAACGGACAACGCATCCTTAACCCGGCTTCAGAGCTTGTTTTTGAAAATGAAGACACGGTATGGATCGTAGGAAACAATAAACGGATCGCTGAATTGCTGAAACAGGAATAATCCCGTCCATATGCATGTTCCGGCGTATTTTTTGGATTGCATAATGAATTGATATTTTATTTAGATATATTCGCTTCTGTTATCCTATTCTTACATGAGGTTTGAAGAAGCCCGCATATATATCGTAGACCGGCTGGAAAAAGAGCTGCCTGCGCATCTTTTTTACCATAATACAGATCATATAAACGATGTGTATGAGGCTGCGGAGCGCATTGGCAAAGCTGAAAAAATAGCCGGTCGTGAAATGACCTTATTATTAACGGCAGCTTTGTTCCATGATTCGGGTTTTATATCCGGGCCCCGGAACCATGAGGAAATGTCTTGTGAAATTGCCAGAACTACCCTGCCGCGCTTTGACTATACCGGAACCGATCTGGATCAGATATGCGGCATGATCATGGCCACAAAAATACCGCAAACACCGGGAACCCACCTGGAAATGATCCTGGCAGATGCTGATCTGGATTACCTGGGCAGGGACGATTTTTTTGTGACCGGTGAGCGGCTTTACCGTGAGCTCTGTTATTTTGGCACGCTTCAAAACGAACAGGAATGGAACATGCTTCAGCTTCGTTTTCTGGAAAGTCATCAGTATTTTACGCATACCGCTATCGAAAGCCGGAAGCCGAAAAAGCTACAGCATATGGAACAGATTAAAGACAAAATAAATTCATACCGCTTTTCATGAAAACGCTTCAATTTTCTTCGCCCTTTGCTGATTTCCTGTATATGTTTACCGGGATCATTTTCTGCGGTTTCGCACTGAAAAGTTTCCTGGTTCCCAACCACTTTTTTGACGGCGGCATCACCGGTATTTCACTGCTTATTCACGAGGTGTATCATTTTAACATTGCTTATGTCATCGTGCTGGCCAATCTGCCGCTGATCTTTATGGGCAACAAAATGGTAAACCGGAAGTTTGCGATCAAAACCCTGGCAGCAGTGGTTGGTCTGGGTCTGTGTCTCCAATTTATCCCCTATCCGCAAATTACATCCGACAAGCTTCTGGTCTCGGTATTTGGCGGGGTATTTATGGGCATTGGCGTGGGGCTTGCCATGCGCGGAGGCTGTGCACTGGATGGCATCGAAGTATTAGCACTGTATACCGGGAAACGCATCAGCTTTACGATCAGTGAAATCATATTGGGCATTAATATCATTATCTTTTTAATCGCAGCATTTAAACTCGGCTTGCCCACCGCATTATATTCAATTCTTACGTATTATGCGGCTTCAAGAACCATTAATTTTGTGGTTGAGGGTCTGGAAGAATACACCGGGGTAACCATTATATCCGGCGAAAGCGACCGGATCAAGGAGCGGCTGGTGATGGAACTGGGCCGCGGGATAACGGTGTATAAAGGAGAACGGGGCTACCTGAAAGAGAGTTTTGAGGTGAGCAATCCCGTAGATATCGTTTTTACGGTCGTTACGCGTATGGAATTAAGGAGACTGCGCAATATGGTAAACGAGGTCGACCCTAAAGCCTTTGTGTTTACAAGTGTCATTAAAGAAGCTGCCGGTGGTGTACTTAAACGCAGGGTAAGACATTAAAAGAGGCGTCTTCCCCTCAGTTAATCACCTCGTATAACACAACTTCTTCTGCTTTGTTCTTGAGCGCGGATACCCCGACTTCCCGGCAATTAAACGATTGTTTTACTTTTTCATAGCAGGCCTGCGGGATCAGGATCTGGTTCTTTCCGGCAACCGACTGCAGGCGTTGCGCCGTATTTACCATATCGCCGATCACGGTATAATCCAGCCGGCGTAAGGTGGCTGAGCCGATATTTCCTGAAACCATTTCACCGCTGTTGATACCGATAGAAACTTTTGGCGAAAAAGAATGATCTGCCGGTAAGGCTTCTAAGGTGTTCCGGATGGCCAGCGCGGCATCAATAGCCCGGTCCAGATGAAAATCACCTTTAAATACGGCCATAATACAATCGCCAATAAACTTATCGACAATGCCGTTCTGTGCAATGATCTCTTTTACCATGACATCAAAATAAGTATTCAGCATTTTAACCACCGTATCCGGGCTTTCATTTTCACTGATGGCGGTAAAGCCGCAGATATCGATGAATGCGACAGAACCCTCAATGGTTTCGTTATCGGTAAGTGAATTTTCATATTCACGCGTGCCCATAAAATTAAGGACATTCTCATCCACATACATTTTAAGGATATTATTCTCCTTGACCGCCCTTAGGGTCTCTTTCAACTGTTTGACATGGCCGATCGTTTTTTCCATCGTCACTTCCAGGTCCTCAAAATTGACCGGCTTGGTAATAAAATCAAAGGCACCCCTATTCATGGCCGTACGGATATTGTCCATATCGCCATAGGCTGAAACCATTACCGCTTTAACCAGCGGGTTTTCTTCGTTCAGTTTGGTCAGGAGAGTAAGGCCGTCCATTTCGGGCATGTTAATATCACTTAACACAATATCAATATCCGGATGTTCCAGTAGTTTCTGAAGTGCATCGTTCCCGTTTATGGCAAATACAAATTCATATTTCTGCTCTCTGATCTTCTGTCTGAATTTCTGCCGGATAAGGGTTTCCAGGTCTATTTCGTCGTCGGCTACTAATATTTTGGTCATTGTATCTTCGTTTTAAGCTTTTCCTTTAATGTATTAAAATCTACGGGTTTTGTTAAAAAATCATCCGCGCCCAATTTCATAGCTTCGTTATAATTGTCTGCATCGCCGTAGGCGGTGATCATCATCACCGTAGGAGGAGGAGCGTGGAATTTCTCTTTGATCTTCCGGAGCAGTTCCAGGCCGCTCATGCCCGGCATATTAATGTCAGACAGGATCAATACCACTTCATTTTCATGATTTTGCATATATTCAAGGGCCGTTTCGCCTGAAAAGGCAAAGGCAAATTCCATCTGATGGCTCCTGATCTCATTTCTGAATTTCTGCGTAAAAAGCATCTGCACATCGGTTTCGTCGTCGACTACTAAAATTTTCATGGTCTTATTCCTTAATTTGAGGGTATGAAGATGGTAAATTCCGTGCCGGTATCTTCATTTTCGTCACCGGCCTTTGAACGGACAGACAATGTGCCTCCATGCCCTTTGGTAACAATATCATAACTCATACTTAAGCCCAGGCCGGTTCCTTTGCCGGTAGGTTTGGTGGTAAAGAACGGCTGGAAGATCTTTTCGGCAATGGCAGGTGGAATACCGGTTCCGTTGTCTCCAACTTTTATCTCCACACCGTTTTCCCGTTTCCGGGTGCTAATATAAACGGCGGGTTCATAGGGCCGCCCGTCACTTCCTGCCGGATTTAAGGTCTTTCGTTCATTTACGGCATAAAACGCATTGGTCAGTAAATTCATGATCACGCGCCCGATATCCTGCGGTACGATGTTTACTTTTCCTATAGACTCATCGAAATCGGATTTAAAAGCCGCATTAAAGGATTTGTCTTTCGCGCGCAGGCCATGATAGGAAAGACGAAGGTATTCATCGCACAGGGTATTGATATCTACCGCTTCTTTCTGGTTGCTGCCTGCCCTTGAATGTTGCAACATACCTTTCACAATGGCATCAGCCCGTTTCCCGTGATGATTAATTTTATCTAAGTTCTGTGAAATGTCATGGATCAGCTCTTCACGTAACCCCGGATCCGCCTCGCTTTCTTTGCTCAGCTCTTCCTTCAGCTCGCCGAGCAGCTCAACACTCACTTCCGAGAAGTTATTGACAAAGTTGAGCGGGTTTTGAATTTCGTGGGCAATACCGGCCGTAAGCTCACCCAGGCTGGCCATCTTTTCGGAGTGGATAAGTTGCGACTGGGTAGATGTTAACTCATTGATGGTTTTTTCCAGCTGCTGTGTCCGTACCTGAACTTTCTCTTCCAGCAATTTATTTTCACGTTCAAGCATAGTTGACCGCATCTTGACGATAATATATATCACACCTGAAAATGCCAGGATATAAAGCGCCCACGCCCACCAGGTTTGCCACCATGGCGGAAGAATAGTGAACTTAAACGTTGCCGGATCACTCCATTGTTCGTTAAAACCTTTGGTAATGACTTTAAAGGTATAATTGCCGGCACCTAAATTATAATAGATCCGTGATGATGTTTTAGGCCCGGTTTCCGACCATTCCTTTTCGGCTCCTTCCAGTATGTATTTATAAACAATTTTATTACGGGCAACAACAGACGGGTTAATAAATGAAATACTGAATACGTTCTGATCATAAGGCAGCTTAAGCCCAACCGGTAAGTTATAACCGGTTGTGACATCATCCCATTGAATATGATGGTCTGTCAGATAGCCTGAATCATCCGGGAGCTTATCCTTTGCATATTTCTTATTGCCGATCTGAAGGGTATCGCCATTCGCCAGGTTAGCCCCGATGATCGTCTTCTTCAAAAAAGACGGATTCTGATCCATGATGCTCAGTCCTTTGATATGAACCCGGGGTTTTATGGTATCGATCACCGGATCCTGGTGCACTACGGTCAGGATAGGTGCTGCTGCCCACCATACCTGCCCGTTGGTGAGTGATGTAGCACTGGCCTGGTTGTAATCGTTATAAGGAAACCCGGCCGATTTTGAATACGTATAAAAATGCCATGGAAGGTCTTTCTTCGCGGGTCTTTCGACCACAACCAGCCCATTATCGGTAGCCAGCTGTATACGGCCCTGAACTTCCCCGATATCGTATATACTGGATTGTGATAATCCTTGTTCTGCGGAAATATTGGTAATGGTTTTCAGGGCAGGATCCAAAACGGACAGGCCCTTATCGGCACCGACAAAAATAGTACCGTCCAAAGCCTGGAACAGCATTGATGTATAGCTGCTTGCCAGCCCGTTTGTTTCATTAATTTTCCGGATCGTATTGGCAGACGGATCGATAAGGTTCAGCCCCATATCGGTCACGATCCATACCCGGCCCTGTTTATCTTCTTTAATCAGATAGGCCACATCTGAAGTAAGGCCATGTGCTTTATCCAGCTGTTTTACTGTTTTATTGAACAGATCAAAAACAAGCAGCCCCTTATCACTTACGGCCCATACCTTACCATCCGCCCTGCGTAGTCCCGTAAAGGTGAGGCCACCTATACCTGCTTTCTGTGTATTATAAAACGTCATGGTGTTGGCCGGCAGATCAATAATGGCAAAACCGCCTATGGTGCCGAGGAAAAATACATCTGTACCGATCTTTTCAATGCTCCTGTTCGTATTAGCACTTATTTGTGGTGGAAATTTCAGGAAAGACAGTTTTTCCTTTGCGGGATCGTAGATATTGACACCGGTATACGTAGCCATTAATACCCGGCCTTTCGAGTCTTCGCGTATGCCCCATATATCGTCACTGCTTAAGCCATCCTTAGAGGAAAAATACTCGTTCATCATGCCTTCCGGATCAATGAGCAATGCTCCATCGCCCTCGGTACCGATCCAGATCTTTCCTTCAGTGTCGCGGGCACCTGAAACGATGTCTGCTTTTTTGAAAATTTTGCCCCCCGTATACATGCTTTTTATACGGCTTGCTTTAGGGTCATAGACACTTACAGAATCCTCGCTGACCATCCACACACGATTACTTTTATCTGTATAGCTGGCTCTAACTCCGCCAAAATATCCTTGTTTCGCGCTTAGCGTACCAATTTTTTGCTCTTTTAGCGAGATGAAACTGGCTCCCTGATTCCCTATATCTGAAATCCATACCTTTCCGGAACGATCTTCCATAAAGTCAAACGGGTAAGCCGTATTCAGGCCTTCTTTGCGGCCAATAAAACGTATCGCTTTACGCGAAGGATCGATAATGCCAATTTTATCTTTGAAACCTACCCACACATTGTCTGAACGGTCTACATACAGACCAAACGTTTCCTGTAAGCCTAAATCCGGATATTTCATCCACATACTTATAGGGTAAAGATTTTCTTTTTCAAGATCTATCCAGCCCGGACCGTTGCCCCATAGTACGCCGGCCGAATCGAATGCTATTCTGTATCCCCCTCCTTTTCTTAACCGGTAATTCTCAACCACATTGGTTTTCAGGTCTATCCGGTACAGGCCCGTGGTACGGGTAATGAGGAGCAGGCGGCCCTGCTTATCGATAAGGAGATCGTAACCTCTTTCCTGGGTACCCGTAATATCGCTCCGGTCAAAAAAGTTATAGTTATAAAACTCATTACCGGTGTATTTTACCAGCCCGCGTTCTGTGGACAACCAGACATTTCCCTGGGGGTCGGTCACCATGGCATACACATTGTTTCCAATAAGACCTTCTGCCTGTGCCAGTTTCAGGATGCCTGAGTTTCCTTTGTCAGAAAGACTGGGGATGTTGGCGACAGTAACCACCGGTTTGGGCAAAAGGAATTTTGTCAGGCTGAGTTTAAAGGGTTTTATGGCACCCAGATTAAGGCTGATCTTGTCCAGATTGTTCAGGTCAAAACCCATTTCTGTAACCGGCGTTTTCAGGGGTCTGAAAGCATTCACTCGGAAAGGCACTGCCGGCAGCTGTTCAAAATTGATCTTTACAGACTGCGGCACAGGAAAGCTGTCGGCCGGATGGGTAACCCAGTTTATGGGCTTCGCTTCCGGCATTTTAAATGCTTTACTTTCAGGAACTTTATAACGGAGTTCGCTTTCGGCAAGTTGCGTTTCAGACTTCAGGTTGCAGGATGCGCATGCGAATAAAATGTACAGGACTAAAGAATACCTGGCGGTTTGGATGATCGGTTTCACGGAATATCGCTTTAAATATCTTCAAAAGCTCGCTTCATCAGGGCTACGGCTGCCATTTCATTCCATTTCCGATCTGCCGTATTCATGTTCCGATGATAAGCATTTAAGATACGTTCATGTTTGTTTATCTATGCAAGATACATATTTATATGATAATATGACAGCGCAATATGAAACAGGATGATAAAAAACTACAAAGCGCAACAAATGTTCGACAAAAGAAAAAAGGTTACGTGATTTCTCTCGTAACCTTTTCATTTTCAAGTGGTATGGGCCGGGATCGAACCGGCGACACATGGATTTTCAGTCCATTGCTCTACCTACTGAGCTACCGTACCAACTTCCCGTTTGGGATTGCAAATGTAGCTTCTTTTTTTAAAAGCTAAAACATTTTTTTATATTTTCTTTATAAAATCCCCAGAACCTACGCATACCACCTATAAATCAACCGCTTATCAGGGGAACATATATTTACTTATTCATATCCATTCTAAATTTATAATTTTATGCATGCATAGCAATATGTTTTAGACAGAAAACCATTAACTTCGCTAAAATATCAGGTGTAAACGATGATCGCTCAGCTTATATTCATTGTACTTTGCCTTGCAGGTATAGGCTTGTTTGCTTTTAATCTGCGAAAGGTAATCCGCAATATTAATTTAGGTAAACCGGCTAACCGGACAGACCAACCGGCAAAGCGCTGGCTTACGATGCTAAAGGTAGCTTTCGGGCAGACCAAAATGGCCGCGCGCCCTATCCCGTTTATACTGCACCTGGCCGTATATGTGGGCTTTGTGATCATTAACCTGGAAGTGCTGGAGATCATGATCGATGGTATTTTCGGCACACATCGTATATTTTCCGGGCTTGGCGGACTTTACAATTTCCTGATCGGCAGCTTCGAAGTCCTGGCCATTAGTGTGTGGTTAGCCTGTTTTATCTTCCTGATCCGCCGGAATGTACTTAAATTAAAACGGTTTAACGGTCCGGAGATGAAAAGCTGGCCGCGATCAGATGCCAATTATATCCTGGTTACCGAGATCCTGCTGATGAGTGCTTTCCTGGTCATGAATGCTGCTGATGCAAAATTACAGGGATTGGGGGCTGATCATTATATCCAGGCAGGGACTTTTCCGGTAAGCAACTGGCTACAGGGGCTTTTGCCGGCCGATACTCATCAGCTCATTTTAATAGAACGGGTTTGCTGGTGGTTTCATATTGCCGGTATTTTTGCATTCTTAAACTATCTGCCTTATTCAAAACATTTCCATATCCTGTTTGCATTTCCGAATACTTACTTTTCCAACCTGCATCCCAAAGGGGAATTCAGCAATATGAGCAGTGTAACGAATGAAGTGAAAGCCATGCTCGACCCTTCGTTCGTGCCGGCCGATGCCGCCCCCGGCCGGTTTGGGGCAAAAGATATTCAGGACCTGAGCCGTATGAACCTGATGAATGCCTACACCTGCACCGAATGCGGGCGCTGCACTTCGGTTTGCCCGGCTAACCTGACCGGTAAATTATTGTCGCCAAGAAAGATCATGATGGATACCCGTGACCGTATGGAAGAAGTGGGCCGGAATATCGGCAAACAGGGAGCGGACTATCAGGACGGGAAAGCCTTATTAGACGATTATATTACCCGGGAAGAAATATGGGCATGTACCAGCTGTAATGCCTGCGTACAGGCTTGTCCGGTGAATATCGATCCGCTGGCAATCATCATCGAGCTCCGGCGTTTTGCGGTCATGGAAGAATCAAATGCACCGGCAAGCATCAATGCCATGCTGGGCAATGTAGAGAACAATGGTGCGCCATGGAAATATGCCCCTGCCGACCGGTTTAACTGGGCAGAAGGAGGCGCTGAACGTTAACACGAAACAAAATGGATTTTAAAGTACCTACAATGGCTGAACTTTTGGCCAAAGGCGAAGAACCCGAGATCTTATTTTGGGTTGGCTGTGCCGGAAGTTATGATGAACGGGCACAAAAAATAACCCGCGATATCTGTAAGATCCTGCATCATGTAGGGATAAAGTTTGCCGTATTGGGTACCGAAGAAAGCTGTACCGGCGATCCTGCCAAACGGGCCGGAAATGAATTTCTTTTCCAGATGCAGGCCATGACCAATATTGAAGTGCTCAATGCCTACAATATTAAAAAGATCGTAACCGGATGCCCGCATTGTTTCAACACCCTGAAAAATGAATATCCTGGTTTGGGCGGAAATTATGACGTTATTCACCATACCCAACTGATCCAGCAATTAATTGACGAAGGAAAACTACGGGCAGAGGGCGGCGAAAGCTTTAAAGGAAAAAAAATAACCTTTCACGATCCCTGCTATTTAGGACGGGGAAACCAGGTCTATGAAGCACCGCGGAAAGCACTGGAGGTTTTAGATGCACAACTGGTGGAGATGAAACGCTGCAAAAGCAACGGCCTGTGCTGCGGGGCAGGAGGAGCACAAATGTTCAAGGAACCTGAGAAGGGCCATAAAGACATCAATATTGAACGTATTGAAGAAGCGTTAGAAACCCAACCACAGGTGATTGCCGCAGGCTGCCCGTTCTGCATGACCATGCTGAGCGACGGTGTTAAGCTGAAAGACAAAGATCAGGACGTTCGTGTGCTGGACATTGCTGAGATCATTGCCCGCGCAAACGGCTTATAATTATTCGGCTTTGCCTGCAGTGGTCAGGCGCTGATGAAAACGTTTGAACTGATCAGCCAGATGGTTTAACTGCTCCGCTTCGATCTGTTTTAACGGGATCACCAATTGCATGGCCATCGTGTCGATATCGCCTTTCCGGTCATTATGCGTTTGCACGATCACATCATCATTCCGGGTAAACAAACAGAGTTCACCTTTAACATTCGTGCCATAATAGGCCATCGCTTTGAACCGTAAAAGGTTAAATGAAAAAAGTTCTGTTTTCCCGTTCTTATAGTACTTCTTATACTTGCAAAAACCGGTGTTAGTAACATTGATCTCAAAACGCCGCAGGTTAACGCCATCCGTACCGGAATCATAATACCGGGTAAGGGCTTCCTGAATAGCGCCGGCTTCCTCATCAGCAGGTACAGTTGCTGCTGTCAAAAAAAACAAACAAAAGGAAAAGAAAACCGGCTTTTTTAAGTGCTGTGTAAACTTTTTCATGGCATCGTCGATTAATCCTCCGTAAATTAATCTAAAATCATAAATTTGAATATGTTTTTTTCTCCACAATCGAAAGTCTGGATCTATCAGAGCAACCGCGCCTTTACGGATACTGAGCTGGTTTCTTTACAGCAGAAATTAGATGCTTTTACCAAAGACTGGGCCGCGCACGGGCAGGCCTTAAAGGCTAAAGCTGAGATCCGTCATCATTTTTTCATTGTGCTGATCGTTGATCAGGAACAGGCAAATGCCAGCGGATGTTCTATTGATTCATCCGTTCGCTTTATGAAAGAAGTAGAGAAAGAATATGGCATTGATCTTTTCGACCGGTTTAATATGGCCTATAAAATTGACGACCAGGTCTTTGTAAATACCAAAGAAGATTTTGAAACGCTGATCAGTATGAAGAAAATTACCCTCGACACGATCGTATTTAATAATCTTGTCCAGACGCTGGCCGAATATGAAACGCGTTGGGAAGTTCCGGTTGCAGAAAGCTGGCACCGTTCTGTCTTTGCTGAACAACTTCAGGCATAAGTTCATCTGTACAGGCTGTACCACCGTAATGGTGTAAAACAACTATTCTGATTTATTTGTTATCTTGTATAACATTTAAATGGCGCTATGGCTCGTTGGCTTAAAATTTCCTTAAAAATTATTTCGGCGATTTTTATAGTGATGGCCCTGCTCTGGTGCGGCCTGGCCTATTATCTTCATCAAAACAACAAGACCGTATTACAGTCTATACTTCAGCAGCTTAATGCCGGCCTGACCGGAAAAATGCATGTCGGTGCGATGGAACCTACGCTGCTTAAGGGCTTCCCGGGTGTTTCGGTCTCTTTAAAGGAAGTAAGCTTAAAAGACAGCCTTTGGGAACATCACCGGCATGACTTACTCCATGCAGGCGATATCGACATTTCGCTGAACGTTCTTTCTCTCCTGACCGGCCAGATCAACATTCGTAAAATAGCCATCAATCATGCTCATGTATATATATATACCGACAGTTCGGGATACAGCAATACCAGTATCTTTAAACCGAAACCGGCCGGCCAGGCCACCACGAAGAAAGAACAGCCGGACTTTGAGGTCGGAAAGATCGACTTTAACGGGGTGAGCCTCGTTGTGGACAATCAGAAAAGATCAAAACGCTTTCATTTCGATTCGGTTAACCTCAAAGGAAGAGTAAAATATCCTGATTCCGGGTGGACCGGTTCTTTCAACCTGAAAACAAACATCAGAAGCTTTGCCTTTAATACGAAAAAGGGGAGTTTCTTAAAAGATAAAGCGTTGCAGGGCACATTGATCGCGCACTATGACAGGCAGCACCAGGAGATCATCCTGGATCCCGGGAAATTAAAGATCGGGGGTGATGACTTTTATATCGGGGCACAGATCAACCTGGCTAAGAATGACCCTGCATTTTCGATACAGATCAGGGCTGATGCCATTTCCTATGAGCGGCTCTCTACACTGCTGGCCCCGAATATCTCTTCAAAATTACTGAAATTCGCCATTGCGAAACCGGTTCAGGTAACCGGCACCATTGCAGACGACGGTAAAAAGGATCACAGCGATCCTTTGATCCAGGTGCGGATGATCGTTAAAGATAATACGGTAACCTTTCCTTCGGGAGAACTCACCCGTTGCAGTTTTACCGGTACGTTTACCAATAAAAATAAAGCAAATGAAGGTATAGGTGATGAAAACTCACTGATCCGCTTTTACAACCTCACCGGTGATTTTTACAATGCCCCTTTAAAGGTCGATACCTTTTCGATTACGAACCTGTCACGCCCGATTGCTGAAGGCTTTGTAACGTCGACCTTTAACCTGAATAAACTAAACCGGAATGTGGGAGAAGATACTTTCCTGTTTAAGGACGGACAGGCTGATCTCCGTTTGTTCTGCCGCATGGATATCGATAGCTTCCGGTTTACCAAACCGGTACTCTCAGGCAATGTAGTGATCAAAAATGCAGACATCACCTACCTGCCCCGCCATATGCGCTTTGTTAAAAGTAACCTCACCCTGTTCTTTAATCAAAAAGACCTTTCCATGACCAACAGCCGTTTTCAACTCGGGAAAACGATCTTATACGTGGATTGTCATATTCAGAATTTCCTTAACTTTTATTATACGGATCCGGCAAAGATCGTGGCTGATCTTAAACTTCGAAGTCCTGTCCTGTCCTTAAGTGAATTTATGACCTTCCTGGGCCCGCGGAAAACCGTAAAAAAGAAGATCAGCCCGGGAAGTTCTCCTGCCGCCCTGGCCGATCAGCTGGCCACTGTACTGGAACTTTCAAGGGTCAACATCGCACTGAATGTCGATAAAGCGATTTACAAACGTTTTGTAGCAAACGGCCTCACGGCAGCAGTCGCCATGACGAACGAAGGAATTTATTTCAATAACATTCATATTAACCATGCCGGGGGCAGCTTAAAACTAAACGGGAACATTAAACCGTCGGGAAAGGTAAATACATTCCTGATTAACTCATCCATTAACCGGGTAAATGTCAAAGAGTTTTTTCACGCTTTTGAAAACTTCGGGCAGACGACCATTACAAGCCATAACCTGAAAGGACTGATATCGGCGACGGTAAATGCTTCGGGCCGCATCACCGACCAGGGTAATGTAGTATCCCGATCCATGTACGGGCAGGTTAACTTTAAACTCCGGCAGGCTGCACTCATCGGTTTCGACCCTTTACAGAAAGTACAGAAGCTGGTTTTCAGAAACCGTGATTTTAGCTATATTAACCTGGATGACCTGGACGGCACCCTTACTTTAAATGGCGACAGGGTGAATATCAGCCCCATGAAAGTGAATACCAGCGTATTGAATTTTAATGTGAAAGGTATCTATGGCTTTAACGAAGGAACGGATATTGCGATGGATATTCCTTTAAGAAACCCTAAAAAGAATGAAGGGATTACGGATAAGGAAGCGCTTGAGCTGGCGCGCATGAAGGGTATTGTGTTACACCTCAAAGCGGTTGACGATGGCAAAGGAGGTATAAAGATCCGTTGGAATGGCAATCACGATTAAAACATCCCTGCGCCGGTTTTCCGTCTCTAAAAATCCAGCGGCCCCAGTCTTCGCATATTCCGCATAATGAGCGATTGCCGGTGATAGATATAAGCGGTCGGTTTCCGGGGTGTCCATCGTAAGGGATTAGGAAAACAGGCCGCGATCAAAGCGGCTTCGGCCCTGGAGAGCTTCCGGCATGATTTACCAAAGTAAGCCTGTGCTGCAGCCTCAGCACCATAGATACCATCGCCCATTTCAATCACATTGAGGTATACCTCAAGAATGCGTTCTTTGCTCCAGAGTACTTCAATGAGCAGGGTAAAATAAGCTTCAAAGCCTTTCCGGATAAAAGAGCGGCCAGGCCATAGAAATACATTCTTTGCCGTTTGCTGGGAGATCGTACTTCCTCCCCGTATTTTCTTTCCTTTAGCATTACTTTCGTAAGCCTTTTCAATGGCTTTAACATCAAAGCCCAAATGTTTTAAAAAAAGCTGGTCTTCGGCCGCCACTGCCGCCCGTTTCATCGGCTCGGAGATCTCGTCAAACTTTACCCACTTTTTTGTTATTTTTCCCGGCTTACCGTCGGCCTTACGTTCAAGGTTACGCTGTATCATCAGTAAGGTGACCGGCGGATTCACAAAACGGTAAATGAGCACCCACAGAACAGACAGGGCAAAGAACCAGAGCAGCCATTTTCCGAGTATTCTTCCGGATCGCCTGATTACAGAAATACTGCTTTTCTTTTGTGCCATAGCTGCAAAGGTAATTCTTTATATGCAAAAAGCCGCTCTGAAAAGATCAGAACGGCTTTTAATAATTTTATAATGCTATTATTCTGCGACTACCTCAAAAGCGACTTTTACTTTCACTTCTTTGTGTAAATTCAGATTAGCAACATATTCACCTAACATTTTAGGCTCTGCTTCAAAGGTAATGCGACGACGGTCAACCTCAAAACCTTTTGCTTTTAAGGCTTCGGCGATCATGATGGTATTCACCGCACCAAAGATCTTTCCGCTTTCACCTGCTTTAGCACCGATGCTTAATTTTACATCTGCTAACTGCGCTGCAACAGCTTCCGCATCTTTCTTAATTTTATCCTGTTTAAAAGCAGCCTGCTTTAAGTTCTCTGCCAATACTTTTTTAGCAGACGGAGTAGCCAGTTGTGCAAATCCCTGAGGGATCAGGTAATTACGGCCATAGCCTGGCTTTACCGTTACGATATCATCTTTCTCACCTAGTGACTTGATATCTTGCTTTAAAATAACTTCCATTTCTCTGCGCTTATTTTAATTGGTCAGTAACAAAAGGTAATAAACCAATATGACGGGCACGTTTTACAGCCTGCGCCACTTTACGTTGAAACTTCAATGAAGTACCTGTTAAACGGCGAGGTAAGATCTTACCCTGCTCATTCACAAATTTCAATAAGAAGTTTGCATCTTTATAATCGATATACTTAATGCCATTTTTTCTGAAACGGCAGTATTTTTTTCTGTTATCGTCTACCTTAGGAGCGGTAACATATTGTATCTGATCCTTTGCCATTATACTGCTGCCTCCTCTTTCTTAGGTTTTTTGTTGAAAGCTCCGCTACGTTTTTTCTCGTTGTAGGCCACCGCATGGCGATCTAACTTCACGGTTAAGAAACGTAAAACACGTTCATCACGTTTTAATGCGAGTTCTAACTTGTTAATAAATTCCCCATCCGATTTGTACTCGGTAAGGTGGAAAAATCCGCTTGCTTTTTTGTCAATCGGATACGCTAATTTTCTCAGACCCCAATTGTCTTCTGCGACAATTTCGGCTCCGCTATCCGTAATCAGTGTTTTGAATTTGGCAATGGCCTCTTTCGCTACTTCTTCGGATAACAACGGGGTAAGAACGATAACAGTTTCGTACTGATTCATTTTTTGTTGTTATTTTTTAATTTTTCTAATTATCCGCCTATAAAACGGGTTGCAAATGTAGGCATATTTTTTTATACAAACAAGACTTTTCAAATTCAATGTAAATTCATCATTGGCAGATTACACTTTTGCAGATTTCCCAATGATCTCCTGAACCACCCCCGGATCTAAAAGTGTGCTGGTATCGCCAAGATTGGCGGTATCGCCTTCGGCTATCTTTCTTAAGATACGCCGCATAATTTTTCCGGAGCGGGTTTTCGGCAAACCGGAAACGAACACGATCTTATCGGGCTTAGCGATAGCACCGATCACACGGGTTACCGTTTGCAGGATGTCTTTTTTGGTCAGTTCTTCATCGCCATGGGTATTCGGAAAGATCACAAAGGCATAAATACCCTGCCCCTTTACTTCATGCGGGTACCCTACCACTGCACTTTCGATCACACCGGCATGCATATTAATGGCATTTTCAACTTCGGCCGTACCTATGCGGTGCCCAGAAACATTGATCACGTCATCTACCCTGCCGGTGATACGATAATAACCGTCTTCATCCCTTAAACAGCCATCGCCGGTAAAATAAAGATCGTCATAGGTAGAGAAATAAGTCAGGCGGCAACGTTCATGATCACCATAGGTAGTGCGTAACATTCCCGGCCAGGGAAACCGGATACACAGATTACCATTCACCCCATTGCCTTCGATCTCTTTTCCGTTCTCATCCACCAGCACCGGTTGTATACCTGGCAAAGGCAGGGTCGCAAAACTGGGCTTAGTTGGCGTTACAAAGGCAATCGGTGAAATCATAATGCCACCTGTTTCTGTCTGCCACCAGGTATCCACGATCGGGCAGTTTTCCTTTCCGACCTCCTCATTCATCCAGTGCCAGGCTTCCTCATTGATCGGTTCACCCACTGAGCCTAACACCCGCAGGCTGCTCATATCTATTCCCTGAAGCGGGGCTGTTCCGAAACCCATTAACGAGCGGATAGCCGTAGGCGCTGTATATAAGATATTCACTTTATGCTTTTCGACGATCTGCCAAAGCCGCGATGCATCCGGCCATGTAGGAATGCCTTCGAACATCAGCGTCGTTGCCCCCTGCGAAAGCGGGCCATATACAATATAGGAATGCCCGGTGATCCACCCGATATCGGCCGTACAGAAAAATACTTCATCCGGCTGGTAGTTGAACACATTTGCAAATGTATAGCCTGTATATACCATATACCCGCCGCAGGTATGCACTACGCCTTTGGGCTTACCGGTTGAACCCGATGTATATAGAATGAAGAGTACATCTTCGGCATCCATTTCTTCTGCCGGACAATTCGCGTCAACTAATTTCACTTCATCCTCCCACCAGCAATCACGGCCTTTGAGCATCGAAACCGGTGTACGGGTATGTGTTAATACGATCACTTTCTCGATGGTCGGGCAGCCGATCAGCGCATCATCAATCACTTCTTTCAATTGAATTTGCTTATTTCCCCGGAATGCACCGTCGGCCGTGATCACCAGTTTACAGGCAGCATCATTAATACGATCGGCAATGGATTTTGCCGAAAATCCACCAAACACTACGGAATGGATCGCCCCTATGCGTGCACAGGCCAATACGGCAATCGCCAGTTCCGGCACCATGGGCATATAGATACAGACCCTGTCGCCTTTTTTCACGCCGTTTCTTTTCAGTACATTGGCAAAACGGCAAACCCGTTCATGCAGCATGCGGTACGTCAGGGTGACCGAATCTCTTTCCGGATCGTTAGGCTCCCAGATGATGGCCGGTTTATCACCGTTTTCAATCAGGTGCCGGTCTAAACAGTTATCGGTAATATTTAACTTCCCTCCTTCAAACCATTTGACAGCCGGTTCTTTAAAATTCCATGATAACACCGTATTCCATTTCTGTTTCCAAAGAAAATGCCCGGCAATTTCAGCCCAAAAAGCCTCGGGCTCCTGTATGCTATACTGATAAACTGATTCGTATTGTTCAAAAGAAGTAATCTGCATATGTATTTTAAATAATTCCTGATTTAAGGGAACCAAACTTAGATATATTCATTGTTATATACAAAATAATTGCGTTCATATCACCAGTGATACCCTGTAAAACCTGTATCGTGAAAAGGAAAATACGGAATTAAAAAAATAATTAGCGCCCAGGCTTGTTCATTAAGAAAATTATTCTGATATTTGCACACTCTTAAAAAAATTAAGCAGCGAATAATCAACAAAATAAATAAAGTCATGTCAAGAGTTTGTGATTTAACAGGGAAAATGGCGATGTCTGGCTTTAACGTTTCACACTCGAACGTTAAAACTAAACGCAAATTTTATCCTAACCTACAACTTCAGAAGTTCTATATTCCTGAAGAAGATCGTTGGGTAACCTTAAAAGTGTCTACTTCAGCGATCAAAACCATTAATAAGATTGGTATTTCTGAAGCGATTAACCGTTTCATGAAAAAAGGATATTTGTAAAAAGCACTGGCCGGGTATCCGGCTTAAATAAGATATAAAATGGCAAAAAAAGGTAACAGAGTACAAGTTATTTTAGAATGCACTGAGCATAAGGCCAGCGGTATGCCGGGCATGTCCAGATACATTTCTACGAAAAACCGTAAGAACACTACTGAGCGTTTGGAATTAAAAAAGTTCAACCCGGTATTGAAAAAAGTAACTGTACATAAAGAAATAAAATAGACGTTCAGTCTCTCCATCTTTAAGATTTTAAAAACATGGCAAAGAAAGTAGTTGCAACCCTGAAAACAGGTACCGGAAAAGAATATTCAAAAGTGATCACGATGACCCGCTCACCTAAAACCGGTGCTTATTCATTCAAAGAACTTATCGTTCATAACGACCACGTAAAAGATGCTATTGCTGCTGCAAACAGTAAATAGTTCGATTCACAAGTAAGAGCAAAGCCGTTCCGATACAACCGGAGTGGCTTTTTTATTTTAAAATAATATGGGTTTATTCGATTTTTTTAAGAAAAAAGAAACGGCACCTGAAGCACAGGAGGCACTGGAAAAAGGACTGGAAAAAACGAAAGAAGGTTTTTTAAGCAAGATCACCAAGGCGGTGGCCGGCAAATCGACGGTCGACGATGACGTGCTGGATAACCTGGAAGAGGTATTGGTGACATCGGATGTCGGCGTGGCCACCACACTAAAGATCATTGATCGTGTACAGGCGCGCGTGGCTAAAGACAAATACCTTTCCACCACCGAATTAAACCACCTTCTGCGTGATGAGATCCAGCTTCTCCTGGCCGAAAACAACAGCAATGATTTCCGGAATTTCGAATATGGCGATCACAAACCTTACGTGATCATGGTGGTCGGTGTAAATGGCGTTGGAAAAACCACTACGATTGGCAAGCTGGCCCATAAACTTAAAAAAGAGAACCTGAAAGTGGTTTTAGGCGCTGCTGATACCTTCCGGGCTGCCGCCGTTGAACAGATCAAGCGCTGGGGCGAACATGTAGGGGTAAGAGTGGTAGCGCAGGCCATGGGATCTGATCCTGCCTCCGTAGCTTTCGACACCCTGCAATCAGCCGTAGCTAACCAGGAAGATGTGGTCATTATTGATACTGCGGGGCGTTTACATAATAAAGTGGGCCTGATGAATGAGCTCGGCAAAATCAAAAACGTGATGCAAAAAGTACTCCCACATGCGCCACACGAAATACTTTTAGTCCTCGACGGCTCTACCGGGCAAAATGCTTTCGAACAATGCAAACAATTTACGGAAGCCACTGATGTGAATGCATTAGCCATTACCAAGTTAGACGGTACGGCTAAGGGCGGGGTCGTGATCGGTATTTCCGATCAGTTTAAGATCCCGGTAAAATATATCGGTGTTGGGGAGAAAATGGATGACCTGCAATTATTTGACAAGAAAGAATTTGTGAATAGCTTATTTAAATGATTACAAAAAAGAAAAGCGCCGGCATGGTAAAGCCTAAAATTAATGTCATCACGTTAGGCTGTTCTAAAAACACTTACGACTCAGAAGTGCTGATGGGACAGCTGCGCGGCAATAACCTTGCTGTTGAACACGAAGCGGCAAAAATGGGCAAAAACGATATCGTCGTTATCAATACCTGCGGTTTTATCGACAATGCCAAACAGGAGTCGATCGATACGATTCTGCAATACAGCCAGTTAAAAGACGAAGGCAAGATCGGGAAAGTGATCGTTACCGGATGCTTATCCGAACGCTATAAGCCGGAACTGGAAGCAGAGATCAGCAGTGTTGACGCTTATTTTGGCACCAATGATCTTAAAGACATCCTGCACACGCTGGGTGCCGATTATAAACATGAGCTGATCGGTGAACGACTGCTCACTACGCCTTCTCATTTCGCCTATTTCAAAATTGCCGAAGGTTGTAACCGGCCCTGTTCGTTTTGTGCTATTCCGCTGATGCGCGGGCAGCATGTTTCAAGAGCCATGGAAGAGCTGGTGAACGAGGCCGGAATATTGGCCGCTAACGGCACGAAAGAACTGATCCTGATTGCGCAGGACCTTACGTATTATGGTTTAGACCGTTATGGAAAACGGAATCTGGATGAGCTGCTTCGCCGCCTGTCGGATGTAAACGGTATAGAATGGATCCGCCTGCAGTATGCTTATCCTTCGGGCTTTCCGATGGAGATCCTCGATGTGATGAACGAAAGGGATAACATCTGCAAATACCTCGATATGCCCCTGCAGCACATTTCAGACCGGATGCTGAAATCTATGCGTCGCGGTACAACGAAACAAAAAACCATTGATCTGGTGAACCAGATCCGTGACAAAGTGCCCGGTATTGCCATGCGGACTACTCTCATCTGCGGATACCCCGGTGAAACGGAACAGGATTTTGAAGAAATGTACAACTGGGTGTCGGATACCCGATTCGACCGGCTGGGATGTTTTACCTATTCACATGAAGAGAAAACCCACGCACATTCCCTTCACGATGATGTATCTGAAGAGCTGAAGCAGGACCGTGTTGATCAGATCATGGAACTCCAGCAGGGTATTTCCTATGAAATCAACCAGGAGAAGATCGGCCAAACGTATAAAGTACTGATCGACAGAAAAGAAGGCGACTTCTTTATCGGCCGTACCGAATTTGACTCACCGGAAGTAGATAACGAGGTGCTGATCGATGCCCGTGCAGGCTATGCAGGTATCGGGAGTTTCGTGAATGTTAACATTAACAGAGCTGAAGATTTCGACCTGTATGGACAGCTTGTAAAATAATGCTTACTCATGAAGGCAAAATACATTTCTTACCGGGAGACCCATGCGTTTTCAAAATTAGTGCTTGATTATGTAAATGATGAGCCTTTTTTAAAACCCTTTTACAGTTTCAGGCCCGACCTTAACGGTTTAAAAGAGGCATTTGAGCAACGGAATTTTAAAGGGAACCGCAGCGTATTGGTTGAAGTACTGACCCGGCAATACCGGCATCTTAAACCGCATCAGGCGGTAAGCCATAACATCGGACTATTAGCCCACCCTGATACGTTTACGGTGACCACCGGGCATCAGCTTAATCTTTTTACCGGCCCCCTGTATTTCATTTATAAGATCGTGACCACGATTAATCTGGCGCTGGAATTAAAGATGGCATACCCTGATAAGCATTTTGTACCGGTTTACTGGATGGCTACCGAGGATCACGATTTTGAGGAGATCAATCATGTCCATATCGAAGAAAAGAACATCAGCTGGATCCGGCAAACCAACGGGGCTACAGGACGTCTGGATACAAAAAGTGTAGCCGCAGCCGTAATGGCCTATAAAGGTTATCTGGGTATTTCCGAAAATGGCAAACACCTGGCCAAACAGGTTGAAGAGGCCTACCTCCAACATGATAATCTGGCCGATGCCACCCGGTCGCTGGTGAACAGCCTGTTCGAAAAATACGGTCTTGTGATCATCAATGCGGATGAACCGGCGCTAAAGCAGCAGTTTTCCGCCATCATGACGCAGGACATCATCGGACAGCATAGTGCCAAGCAGGTTGAACAAAGCAGCATACTGCTCAGCGAAGCCGGTTATAAAACACAGGTAAACGGACGGGATATTAATTTCTTTTACCTGAACGAAAACCTTAGAGAACGTATCTTATTTAAAGACGGGCTTTATACGGTAAATCATACAGACATTACCTTCAACGAAGAAGCCTTACGGAACGAAATACACCAGCATCCTGAACGTTTTAGTCCCAATGTGATCATGCGCCCGCTTTACCAGGAGGTAATACTGCCTAACATTGCCTATATTGGCGGAGGCGCCGAAGTGGCCTACTGGATGCAGTTAAAAGGGATTTTTGATGATTACCAGGTCGACTTCCCGGTGTTACTGCTGCGGAATTCAGCCCTGATCATCGATAAGCGCAGTATGGCCAACCTGCACCGTCTTGGTTTTACGATCGAGGATATTTTCCTCCCGACGAGTACTCTTCAGCAACACTGGATAGCCAAAAACAGCGACACTCAACTTAGCCTGAACGATGAGATCAGGGCCGTACAAGCCATTTTTGACCAGATCAGGCTTAATGCCTATAAAATAGACAAAACGCTTGAAGCCTCTACCGAGGCTGCCAAGACCAAAGCTACAGATGCCCTGATCCGGCTTGAAAAAAAGTTATATAAAGGCGAAAAACGAAATCATGCAGTTTCATTAACCCAGATCGAAAATGTAAAATCCCGGCTTTTCCCTACCGGTGTTTTACAGGAACGGGTACTGAACATCGCGCCTATGTATGTAAATTACGGGGAAGATTTTATTTCTTCGCTCGTGGAGAATTTCGAGCCCTTAGGCGGCGATTTTACGGTTTTACTGGCATAAGGCCGGAAAGTCGGATGTCGGATGTCTGACGACGAAAAACGATAAACTATAAACGAAGAGTCTGTATGTCTAAATACTAAGTACTAAATACTAACTACTAAAATGAACTTTATCACCTTTTCTGAGAACCGGTTAAGAACATTTACCGAAACTGTCTTTACGGCGATGGGCTGTAGCGATGCACATGCAGCATTAGCAGCAGATGTACTGATTAAATCGGATCTTCGCGGTATCGATTCACATGGTGTGGCACGTTTGAGCGGTTATGTAAGACTTTGGGAAAAGAATAGAATAAATGTGAAGCCTGATATCCGTGTCGTTCATGAAACGCCAAGTACCGCTACGGTAGATGGTGATGGCGGATTGGGATTAGTGGTAGCACCTTTTGCCATGAAAACGGCTATTGAAAAGGCAAAACAGTGTGGCAGTGGCTGGGTATCCGTCAAAAACTCCAATCATTTCGGTATTGCAGCTTACCATTCCTTATTAGCAGTAGAACAGGATATGATCGGGATCAGTATGACAAATGCCAGCCCGCTGGTAGCTCCAACCTATGCTAACGAACGTCTTTTAGGTACCAACCCGATGTGTTATGCCTTTCCGGCAGGAAAATATCCTCCCCTGATCGTGGATATGGCTACTGCAGCGGCAGCCAACGGAAAGCTTGAAATTGCACAACGGGCAAATCAGCCCATTCCTGAGGGATGGGTACAGGATAAGGACGGGAAGGTCTCGGTGAACCCGAATGAACTTAAGAACGGCGGTTCCTTATTACCCCTGGGCAGCGATAAAGACCATGGCAGCCATAAGGGTTACGGGTTAAGTGCAACGGTCGATATTCTTTCGGCCGTACTTTCCGGTGCCAATTATGGACCATGGGTACCCCCTTTTGTAGCCTTTCTCGAGCCGCCGGCCGACCCGGTTGGTGAAGGTATCGGTCATTTTTTCGGTGCCATGCGGGTAGACGGATTCCGACCGGCAGATGAATTTAAGGCACATCTCGATCATTGGATCGATCGTTTCAAAAGTGCTAAAACCATAGATCCTGCGAAAAAAGTGATCATTCCCGGAGAACCCGAACATCAATTCGAAGAAGAACGAAAAGAGCATGGCATTCCCCTGATTGACGTCGTTGCAGACGATCTCTATGCGCTCGCTAAACGATTTGGAATTCCGTTTAGTCGTTAGTAGCAAGTATATAGTAACAAGTAGTAAATACTAAGCCGTATACATCAGGCACTTTTGATGCTAAATACTTGATACCTGATACTTACTTGATACTAAATACTTGACGCCTGATGCTCAGTACTAATGTATTCCTTTAAATATCCTGTTCCAGCGTATTTTATGGAAGAATGATCCCTGGCTATCGAAGCTCATCCAGATAAAGAGGGCCTTACCTACAATATGATCTTCCGGTACAAAGCCCCAGTAGCGGGAATCGGCCGACTGGTGACGGTTATCCCCCATCATCCAGTAATAATCCATTTTAAAGGTATAGGTGGAGGCCTTTTGCCCGTTAATTAACCATCCGTCGGCTGCTTTTTCCACTTTGTTTCCCTCATAAATGCGGATGCTTCTTTCATATAACGGCATCGTCGTGGAATCGATCGTAACTGTCCAGCCTTTCTTCGGAACAATGATCGGACCGAAATTATCCAGGTTCCATTTACGGTTCGGATCGTGCGGGAAGATCGCCTGGTCATATTCATCTTTTGGTGCCAGAATTTCCTTTACGGATTTCACATATTCTGATTTTTTCAGTCCGGCGATCATATCCGGTGTTCCGTCAAACTGGTAAGTATTAGCATCTGCCTGAAATACGCGGAATCCCTGTTCTTCAAACAATCGGAAATTCACATCTCCGGGTTTGAATTCTACGAGGTAAGAAAACCCTCCCGTACCCACTAAAGGGGTATTTTTCCCATTTACAATGGCCATCCCCTCCTTCATGCTGATCGTATCGCCGGCAATGGCAATGCAGCGCTTAATAAAATTTTCCCGTTTATCCACCGGACGACTTACAATCGTATTATTGGCCCACACGGCTTCGCGGCCGCTTCGCATGACCATCTGGTAATAATTATCGTCTTGTGCCGCTAAAGCGACCGTATCGCCCTCAGGGAAATTAAATACGACCACATCATTGCGTTTAATTTTCTGCAAACCCGGCAACCGGCGATATTTCCATTGTATACCATCATAATAGGCTTTCGTTCCGATAAGCGGCATGGTATGATGTGCAAAAGGGAAAGCCACCGGAGTCATGGGTACGCGTGCACCATAATTTACTTTGCTTACAAACAGGAAATCGCCTACCAGCAATGAGCGTTCCATAGAGCCTGAGGGAATAGTATAGGCTTCAATAAAGAAAACCCGGATCAGGGTAGCAGCTACCACGGCAAAAATAATGGCATCGGTCCACTCTCTTGCTTTTGATTTTTTCTTCTTAGGGGCCTTATCCTTATTTTTTTGCCAGAATTTATAATTCATTTTTGTTTAATTAATACCCGTTTCAGGGTGTAACGTTAATCTACCGTATGAAGTATTTCATGATATATGCTCAAAATTGAACACATCTGCAATACTATAAAAACCCTGCTTATTTTGCAACCATTCCGCCGCAATCACTGCGCCTAATGCAAAACCGGCCCGGTTATGTGCTGTATGTTTGATCTCGATCTCATCAACTTCCGAACTATACAGCACGGTGTGTGTTCCGGGTACATTTTCAATCCGGTGCGACTCGATCAGCAGCTGTTCCTGCCTGAATGCATCCGGTACTGCTGTTCCAACAAGTTCATTTACCCATTCCTGCTTCCTGTCGAGCTCTTCGATAATATCTTCAGCAAGTGTCATGGCTGTACCGCTTGGTGAATCTAATTTCTGCGTATGATGAATTTCTTCGATCTGTACTTCATAGGCCGGATAATTATTCATCAGCTTAGCCAGTATTTTATTCACCTGGAAAAAGAGATTAACACCCACACTAAAGTTAGAACCATAAAGCAATGTATTGTTACTTTTAAGGCAATCATTTTTTATCTGCTGTAACTTTCCGTACCAGCCTGTGGTACCCACCACTACCGGCACTCCTGCTTCGAAACAGGCATAGATATGATCTACAGCTACATCGGGTGCACTGAAATCAATCGCCACGTCGGCCGCTTCCAGATTGTCAGCCGTAAGATCTTCAGGGTTTTCCAGGCCGGTTTTCAGGATCACCTGATGTCCCCTTTCCAGGGCGAAACGTTCAATCAGCTGGCCCATTTTGCCGTAACCTAATAATGCAATGTTCATCTGTTTATAATTTGAGTGTTAATTTTAGTGCGGGCGTTAAGCTGTTATGTCCATACATTGTACCTGACTGGATAACAGACGGACTGATCTTTATACCGAGACCATCATTCACATCCAGGTAATTTAATCGCGCCGTTACATAGGCATCCACAATGTTTATTCCATAGGTGAGCGCTAAAGAGATCAGTACGATTTCGCGGTTGTTCTTGTAAACAGCTTTACCGGTATACAAACTTTGCGTATCACGGTATCCGGACAGCGCACCATCCGGATTGGGCTGATCGTTATGAAGCCTGCGATATTGTAATTCTTCCAGAAACAGGTGATATTTCTCGTTATTATCTATATAAGACAGCGTAAGCATAGTGCCTGCTACGTAAATTGCAGCTATTTTCCCGACGATGGCTAATTTTTTACCGATGCCTTTCCCCTGGATACGGCCGCTCCTTACATCATCCACGACCAGGCCATAATCATATACCTGACCCAGGCCTGGCAAAAACATAGAGCGGTGGGCAGCAATCCGGCCCGCTACTTTTCCCTGGTTCACGGTAACCGGCGCAAGCGTATCGATTTTGCCTTTCGTGGTGGCCAATGGCTTTTCATTTACGGGATCCTGGGCCTTCAAATCCATGAAAACAGCAAAAACAAAAATAAAGGCTATTAAAAAACGCATTACCAGTCTAAAAGTTCTAAAATACGCTGCAGGTCATCATCCGATACAAAAGGAATCTCAATGGCCCCTTTCCCGTTCCCGTTCACTTTGAGCTTTACCTTTGTTGCAAATTTTGAAGCCAGCTCTTTCTGTAATTTCTGGTATTCAAAGGTATCGGCCGCAGGCTTTGCCCTGGGCTTTACCTGCACATGATGAATACCCCGCACCAGCTCTTCTATTTTTCGCACTGAAAGGCCTTTATCAATAATTTCCTGATGAAGGAATAACTGTTTGTCCTGTTCTTCCACACCTATCAATGCCCGGGCATGCCCCATAGATATTTTTCCGTCGCGAATAGATGCCTGAATAACCGGCGGAAGCTTAAGCAGGCGCAGGTAATTGGCCACTGTGGAGCGGTTTTTCCCTACCCGGTCGCCCAACTGTTCGGGTTTCAGCTTACACTCATCGATCATCATCTGAAAACTGAGCGCCACTTCGATCGCATTCAGGTTTTCACGCTGGATATTCTCAATAAGCGCCATTTCCAGCATCTGCTGGTTATCGGCTGAACGGATATAGGCCGGAATATGGGTCAGACCGGCCAGCTTTGAGGCACGCAGACGTCGCTCACCGGAAATGAGCTGGTAATGACCGGGGGCCTGTTCCCTGACGGTAATTGGCTGAATAAGTCCCTGTACCCGGATCGATTCGGCAAGTTCATTCAGTGCCACCTGATCAAATTCGGTACGCGGCTGATAGGGGTTGGTTTCAATCTCACTGATACTCACTTCACTGATGTGATTTCCCCGTTCGGTTTCTTTTACAATTTCATGTTGTGGTTTTGAAGGATTAATCGATTCGCTGTCTTCCAATAGTGCACTAAGCCCCTTCCCTAAACCTGTTTTTCGCTGAAAAGATGTCATCTCAAAAAATTATATCGTAGCCGTATTTACTTCCTGCTCTTCGGTGAGCAAACCGTTTTTCCGTACAATTTCACGGGCCAAATTCAAATAGTTAATGGCTCCTTTACAGTTAGCATCGTGCATAATGACCGATACGCCGTAACTTGGTGCCTCGCTTAAACGCGTATTCCGTTGGATGATGGTATCAAATACCAGATCCTGGAAATGTGTTTTTACTTCTTCCACGACCTGGTTGGATAAACGTAAACGCACATCATACATGGTGAGTAAGATGCCTTCGATCTGCAGGGCCGGGTTTAAACGCGTTTGTACAATTTTAATGGTGTTCAGCAATTTCCCCAAACCCTCTAATGCAAAATATTCGCACTGCACCGGAATAATGACCGAATCGGCTGCCGTGAGCGAGTTAATGGTGATCAGGCCTAAAGAAGGCGAGCAATCGATAATAATGAAATCATACTGATCTTTCACCTTTTCAAGTACGCCTTTCATTTTATATTCCCGGCTGCCCAGGTTGATCATTTCAATTTCAGCACCTACCAGGTCAATATGTGCCGGCAGAAGATCTAAATTCGGTGTTTCTGTTTTTACAATGGCCTCGGCAGGATCCACATCATTAATGATACATTCGTAGATACTGTTTTTGATATTACGGGGATCAAAACCAATACCCGACGTGGAGTTTGCCTGCGGATCGGCATCCACCAACAGGGTCTTATATTCTAATACGGCCAGACTGGCGGCTAAGTTTATGGACGATGTCGTTTTACCTACCCCGCCTTTCTGATTTGCTAAAGCAATAATTTTACTCATTTAAGTTACCTGAATTGAATTGGAATGTTTTACCATTTATTGTCTGAAAATGCTATTTTTGCTATATATAAAGCTATTTTTAACAATTAGCTAAGATACAAACTAAATCCCAATATTGGTATTTTGATAACACGGGTTTTAAACATCTTATCCACAATTTTAGCATGATCACCATCGTTTCCGGGACAAACAGGCCTAATAGCAATACGCTAAAAGTGGCAAAATATTATCAGCACCAGCTGGCTGAGCAGGGGCTGCAGACGGCTTTACTTGACCTGCAGGAACTTCCCCCGGATTTTATCGGAAACGATTTATACGGGGAACGAAGCCAGGCATTTTTACGTATACAGCAAGTCATTACCGAAACCCGGAAATTCCTGTTCATCATTCCCGAATATAACGGCAGTTACCCGGGTATCCTAAAAGTATTTATCGATGCCTGTTCATTCCCCGACAGCTTTTATGATAAAAAGGCCTGCCTGGTGGGAATCTCTTCGGGGAAATATGGTAATATCAGGGGTATTGACCACTTTAACGGGGTTTGCGCTTACCTGCACCTGCATGTGATGCCGCTGCGCCTGCACATTACCAACATCAAGAGTGAGCTTAATGAAAATGGCGACTTTTTTAAAGAAGATACGCTAAAGTTTACAAACGAGCAGATCGCGAAATTTATCGTGTTTTAGGGGGAGGGTTGAGGGTTAAGCGTTATAATTTATCCAGGTTTTACCCTCATTCCCGAAAACGAAATATCCCGGATGGAGCATTTCGGCAATGTCTTCGAGACGCGTTACCCAATCCCGGGGCTCTCTGGCCAATACCAGCGAATCATCGAGCATATATACACGGTTATAGGCCACTGCAGGCCATTGGGGCGACAGGCCGGCGATCACTTTGCTCATTAATGCGCCAATACCGGTCTGATATTCGAAATATAAAATAACGCGGGCCAGCTCCGGGTCATCGACCCGCTCGCCGCCGGCTAATTCCAAAAGATGATCCAATGCCTGATGCGATATATGATCTATGGTCAGGCAGGCCACGGGAACCTTATCCGTAAACATGATCTTATGTACAACCAGATCAACCCGTTCCTGCAAAGCTTCGCGGAGATCATCATCCGTCACACTATTTATCAGCTCATTTAAAAAAGACATGCATTTATTTTATTAATTTGTGCAAAAATAAGATTTCTCCGTTATGCACAGAACACTCCCTGCTATTATTTGGTTTTCTTTTCTTCTTGTTTTCTGCTCCTGTTCACAAAGCCGGAATAGCGATAAAAAAGTATTCAATATTAACCTCGACCAGAATGTAACTTCGCTCGATCCGGCATTTGCCCGCAACCAGAACGCCATCTGGATGATCAACCAAATCTTCAACGGGCTTGTCCAGGTCGATTCGGCATTGAATACGGTGCCCTGCATTGCGAAGAGCTGGCAGATCTCTGCCGATCATCTTACTTATACGTTTAACCTGAGGGATGATGTTTTTTTTCATAACGATCCCCTTTTTAAGAACGGCAAAGGGAGGAAAGTGATTGCGGCCGATTTTGTCTATAGTTTCTACCGTCTTATTGATCCGAAAGTAGCTTCTTCGGGAGGCTGGATCTTCAGCGATAAAGTAAAAGACATCAACAGCTTTAAAGCCCTGAACGATACTACATTTCAAATTACACTGGTTAAACCTTTCCCCGCGTTCATGAAGCTGCTTACCACACAATATTGCTCGGTGGTACCTAAGGAAGTGGTAGAGCATTATGGAAAAGATTTCAGAAGTCACCCGGTAGGTACAGGCCCTTTTACTTTTAAATATTGGAAAGAAGATGAAATTCTCGTATTACTGAAAAATGAAAACTATTGGGAAACAAAAGACCACCAGCGTCTTCCCTATTTAGATGCGGTTAAGGTTACGTTCATCAGCGATAAGCAAAGCGCTTTTATGAATTTCATTAAAAAGGAGCTTGACTTTTTTAACAGTGTGGATGGCAGCTACCGTGATGATATTTTAACGAAAAGCGGGAAAATGACGGCTAAATACCAGGGAAAGTTTCAGCTGATCAAAGGCGCATATTTATGTACGGAATATGTTGGTATCCTGGTCGATCCCTCGAAAGACCTGGTCAAAAATTCACCTTTGAAATATAAAAAGGTACGGCAGGCTATTAATTATGCCATTGATCGTCAGAAACTTATCAAATACCTCCGGAACAGTATTGGCACACCCGCCATCTATGGTTTTATCCCCAGAGGTATGCCCGGGTTCGACAGCGTACACGTAAAAGGTTATGATTATGACCCTGTTCGGGCAGCAAGACTACTGGAAGAAGCCGGTTTCCCGAATGGCAGGGGAATGCCTGAAATCAAATTAAGCACGTCTACCACGTATAAGGATCTCATTGAATTTATCCAGGGTGAATTAACCGCTATTGGTATGAACGTAAAAGTAGATGTGAGTCCCAGTGCCAGCCTGCGCGACATGATGTCGAAGAACGAAGTGAATTTTTTCCGCGGTTCATGGATTGCCGATTATCCGGACGGCGAAAACTATCTTTCGGTTTTTTATTCAAAGAACCGTGTTCCCTTTGGCCCCAACTATACCGGCTATTTCAATGATGAATTTGACCGTTTATTTGAGCAAAGCTATTACGAAAGCGATGATCAGAAACGCTTTGCCCTTTATCATCAGATGGATAACATGGTCATGGAGCATTCATCAGTCGTCCCCATCTTATACGACCAGAGCGTAACCATGCTGCAAAACAACATCAGCGGATATATGATTAATCCGCTGAGTTTAATGATTTTGAAATACGTGCAAAAGCAATGATTATTGCCCCATTCCGCCCATTTGTCCACCCATCTGGCCCTGCTGCTGGTCGGTTTTAATATCGTCGTTTTTAATCTTTTTCTTCTCTGTGAATTTCAGCTTTCCAAAATTATAGCTGAAATTTAACCCGAACGAACGAAGCGGGTAAAGGATATGCTGCGACTGGTAGCTGAATTGCGATTCCGTCACCGTTCTGATATCCAGATCACGCTTGAACGGATTAAGCACATTCAGTCCGATGGTGCCTTTTTTCTTTAATATTTCCTGTTTCAGGGCAAAGACATAAAAGAACATCGCCTGGGTTTTGCCCTGGAATGTACGGCGCGGCGAATTCACTGCACCAAATAATTCCAGGCTTAAGCCCTTTTTAAAGGTACTGGCCGAGCGTAAAAAGGCATTATAATTTACGTACGTCCCGGTATTCACATTTGTTGCCGGGTTCTGAACCTGGTAGGTATTCACCCCGATGTTACTCATTAAGGTCCATTTAGGTTTCGGATTATATGAACCGAACAGGTTAAATCCGTAGCTTTCAGACGTACCCACATTGATAAAGGTGGTCAGTACTTTATTTGGATCTACCGCATCTACCTGGTTAGCATTTTCGATCACGTTATGCGTGTTGCGATAAAAGACCGAGGCATTAATAATAGAGCCTTTGATAAACGTAGAATAGCCCAGTTCGAGATTATCGCTCAGTTCCGGGTTCAGGTAAGGATTACCCTGGAACACGGCAAACTGGTTGCTTTCATTGCGGAAAGGATTCAGATAACTGAGGCTCGGCCGCTGTACACGACGATTATAGCTCAGTTTCAGGGTCGACATCCCTTTTAAGGTTTGCGAGATCACCGCACTTGGAAACAGGTTAAAATAATCTTTCTGATAATTGTTATCGTTAATATTGATATCCGTATACTCTGCTCTTATTCCTCCTTTAAACTGCAGATTCTTCGCCAGGCCAAAACTGATCGTACTGTAAGCTGCACCCACATTCTGGCTGTAATCAAAATCCTGTGCCGAATTATTACTGTACATACTCCGGATATTCCGGAAAATACCTTTACCGCCTGCTTCAAAGATCACTTTTTTGCTGAAAGGGTATACGTAATCGCTTTGCACCGTATATTCTTTGTTTAAGCCTTCGTTATTGCTGGCTGTACCAAAATCGGCAGCAGCGGGTATTTTAAGCGTATTCTGAAATTCGTTCGTATTCTTACCGGAAGTAAGCTGTCCGGAAACCGAGAACTCCTCACCGGCTTTTTTACTGGTATGTTTGTAATCCATATTCCAGTCGAGATTCCGGTTACTCATATCGGTCGTGCTGATATTACGTGCCGACACACCGTTTATCGTCAGGTTTGCTTCACCCGGGCCGCCATTATAGAAACGATTGTATTTAGCAGTCGTACTGATATTATGATACAGGTTGAAATCATAATCCATACCCAGGCTGCCATTGTACATGTCGCGGCTCCAGTCTGATAAGCCTTTCTGAAGTACAGTACTGGTTATACCATTATGGATCGTTCTGTTTTCAAGGATAACCGACGAGCTTTGCGGATAAGCCAGCATAGTCCCGAATGCGGTATTCACACTTAAGCGGCCGGTTTTGGCGGTCAGGTTAAATGCCCCTGTATTTTGACGGGTACCGGCTGATGCATTTACGCTGCCGCTTACCCCCTGTGCGTTGCTCTTTTTAGTAATGATATTGATAATACCGCCTGAACCTTCCGCATCATATTTCGCTGAAGGACTGGTAATCACTTCCACACTTTTCACCTGGTCTGCAGGGATCATTTTCAGGGCATCAGCCACGCTGTTCGCCATTGTTCCTGAGGGTTTGCCGTTGATCAATACCCGCACTGAACTACCCCTTAACTGCACATTGCCATTGATATCTACCGAAAGCATAGGCACCTTACGCATAACATCGGTAGCATCTCCGCCGGCATTTGTAGCATCCGCCTCCGCATTGTATACCATACGGTCGATCTTATTTTCGATCATGGCTTTCTGGCCTTCAACCGTTACTTCCTTCAGCATACCGGCGCTGGCGCTGAGCACCAGGGTGCCCAGGTTCTGATCGGGCCGTTCAGGAGTTGTTTTTACCGTAATAAGTTTTGTCGTATAGCCCAGGAAACCTACGCCTAATTTATATTCGTCGGGGGCAATATTCAGAAGAACAGCTTTTCCCTTTTCGTCGGTCACACCGCCGTTTACCGGTTTATTATCTTTAGCTTTAACCAGCGACACACTGCCATACTCAATGGGTTTTCGTGTGGCTGAGTCAATCACAACCAGGGTAATACGGCCGGTTACAGATGGTTTTGCGGCTCCGCCCATTCCCGGAATCTGTGCCCTTACCTGGATCATTAACGTCATTAAAAAAAAGCCTGACAGTAAAATTCTCTTCATGTATTTCTCTATTTTGTATGGATTAGTCTACCGAAATTAGGCTTTGTTACAAGACAATTATAGATATTTCAGACAGGAGGAATAAAAAGGCCGGTGAATGGTCGTTTTAAAACGGTGAATTGGTGAGCGATCATCAGGCACCCAGCATTTCTTTTACTTTTTCACGGTTGGGTTTTGATACCGGAATTTGTACCGTTTCCTTCTTTAATAGAGCAGGACCTGTCGGCACCGGCGGTGCAGGGATGGGCGGTGGTGGAAAATCCGATAAAGAAAACTAATCCAAAAAAGAAAATGAGGAGAATAATCAATTCAGCCAGGGCTATATTGAACATGGCAACAGATGTGTGCAGTGTGTATATCATTTTTATATTTTTTTGCCAAAACTATACTTCTATATCGTAAAATAACAGGTTTCTTTAGGATTTGCAGCGGTCAGCTGAGTAAAAAGCAGTACCGGATGAGGATCAGAAAAACTGGAGGAGGGTTTGTTTAACGATCAGATATAAAGCTAATGCAAAAAGAAAGATCGCGATAGACCGGTTAATGATATGACTGCTCAGGGTGAACTTTTCCTGAATGTAGCGGGCAAAATGTGCATAGCCATATAAGGCAATGGCTGACCCCAGCCCTGATCCCACGCTGAAAATAACCAGCGAAAGGTAATCTGTCCGGATCCAGTCGTGCAGGATCACATAGTTCCCGAAAAACAACCAGAACGGAATTTGAACAGGGTTAAGTACGCCCAGGAGGATCCCATAAAATATACTTCCTTTGCGGCTCCGGTTATCGGCCTTTGTTCTGGGCATTTTTTTCCGGTTCACCCAGGTAATGGTACCCATCACCAGGAACAGGGTGATCATAAAGAAATCCACATACGTACCCAGGCGTACTTCGCTGATGCTCGAATCGAGGCTCACATCACTTGAAAGCCATCTGGCCAGGCGCATCATTCCGAAGGTAAACACCACCTCTACACAGGAGAACGACAGGATGAAATACCAGGCTTGCCGCATCCCCCGGTTAATCGCAAGCTGTGCTACGGTCAGGTTAATATTTCCGGGCGGGATATAACCAAAGGCATTCAGGACAATGCCGATTATGAAAGTTAGCAAGAGCATAGATTTACGAAGATACTATTTCAAATGTGCTTTCAAAAATTGACCGGTATAGGAGCCTTCCACCTGTAACAGGTCTTCCGGTTTCCCTTCAAATACGATATGTCCGCCTTTATCTCCGCCTTCAGGCCCGATATCGATGATCCAGTCGGCCGATTTGATCATATCCATATTATGTTCGATCACCAAAATCGTATTTCCCTGTTCGATCAGGGTATTCAGGGCGATCAGTAATTTTTTAATATCATGGAAATGCAGGCCGGTAGTCGGCTCATCAAAAATAAACAGGGTTTTATGGGCATGATTTCCTTTGATCAGAAAGGATGCCAGCTTGATCCGCTGGGCTTCACCTCCGGAAAGGGTATTTGACGACTGCCCGAGATGCACATAGCCTAAACCCACATCCAGCAGCGGATTTAATTTATGGAGGATCTTTGGTTCTTCTGCAAAAAACTGTACTGCTTCTTCAACGGTCATCTCCAGGATATCGGCCACATTTTTATCTTTATAGGTCACATCCAGCACCTGCTGTTTAAAGCGTCGGCCGCCACAGGCTTCGCAGGGCAGGTAAATATCAGCCATAAACTGCATTTCAATTTTCACCTCACCCTCGCCCTGGCAAACATCGCAGCGGCCACCTTCTACGTTGAATGAAAAAGCAGCCGGTTTAAGTCCGCCGGCTTTAGCGGCCGGTAAGGCTGCAAACAGGCTCCGGATATCATCCCATGCCTTTACATACGTAACCGGGTTAGAACGTGACGAACGGCCGATCGGATTCTGATCCACCATCTCTACCTGACTGATCAGTTCAATATTCCCATAAATACCATCATAAGACCCGGTTTGTTCGCCGGCATAATTTCCTATGGCTTTCTGCAATGCAGGATATAAGATCTTTTTTACCAGGCTGGTCTTTCCTGAACCGGATACACCCGTAACGCAGGTAAACACGCCCAGCGGAAATTTAACATCTATATTTTTCAGATTATTTTCACGGGCGCCTTTAATCAGGATATGATCTTTCCACGAGCGGCGATGTGAGGGTATTTCAATCTTTTCCTTGCCGGCAAGATAACGGCCGGTTAAGGAATGTTCATCATGAATAATTTCCGGATAGGCTCCACTAAACACCAGCTGGCCGCCATGCGTTCCGGCCTCAGGACCGATGTCGATAATATGATCAGCCGCCCGCATCATCTCTTCTTCATGTTCTACGACCAGCACAGTATTCCCCACATTGCGTAAAGACTGCAAAACCGAAATCAGCCGGTTCGTATCGCGAGGGTGCAGACCGATACTGGGTTCATCTAATACATATACAGAGCCCACCAGGCTGCTGCCTAAAGAGGTAGCCAGGTTGATGCGCTGGCTTTCGCCGCCCGACAATGTATTCGATAAACGGTTTAGTGTCAGGTAACCGAGGCCCACATTATTCAGGTACAGCACACGATTGGTAATTTCGGCAAGCAGGCGTTTTGCGATCTTCTGTTCGGTTTCGGAGAGCTGCAGCGTTTCAAAGAACGGCAGCAGTGCCGACAAGGGCATGAGTACGATATCAACGATCGACCGGCCATTAATTTTTACATAAGAAGCATCTTTACGGAGGCGCGATCCCTTACAGTCAGGACAGATGGTCTTCCCGCGGTAACGCGATAGCATTACGCGGTATTGTATCTTATAGGTTTGCTCTTCCAGCTCCTTAAAAAACTGGTTCAGCCCGGCAAAATAGCTGTTACCCGTCCAGAGCAACTCTTTTTGTGCAGGCGTTAATTCATTGTAGGAACGATGTATGGGGAAATCAAAATGATGTGCGTTTTTGACCAGTTTGCGAAGCCACTCGCCCATCTTCTCCCCCCGCCATGGTGCAATGGCATTATCATACACACTTTTACTTTTATCCGGTATAACGAGATCTTCATCAATACCGATCACGTTTCCATAACCTTCACAACGTTTACAGGCTCCGTAGGGATTGTTAAAACTGAAAAAATGAGGTGTAGGCTCCTCGAATTTTATACCATCGAGCTCAAACCGGTCGCAAAAATGCGTCTGTATACCCTTATGTTCTACAAAGCAATCGCCTTTACCTTCAAAAAAGGCTGTTTGCACCGAATCAGCAATACGGCTTAACGTTTCATCGTCGTCATGAACAACAATACGGTCAATTAAAATATAAAGAGTATCGGTTAACGCCGTATCGGCTACCGATCTGTCTTCGAGCATCTCTTCGATCTTCACCACGGCGCCTTTAAAGTAGATCCGTAAAAATCCTTTCTGCAATAACACCGCCAGCTCTTCTTTTGTACTCCGGTTATGGTGTGGATGCAGCGGACAAAATACCGTAACCACTTCATCCTCGCCTAATGTCCTGATAAAATCGACTACACTGCTCACCGTATCGCGCTTCACCATCTCGCCTGAAACAGGCGACCAGGTTTTCCCGATCCTTGAATACAGCAGTTTCAGGTAATCATATATTTCGGTCGATGTACCTACGGTTGACCGCGGATTTGAAGTGATCACCTTCTGTTCGATGGCAATAGCCGGTGCAATTCCTTTAATATAATCCACATCCGGTTTATTCATACGCCCCATGAACTGCCGGGCGTAGGCTGATAAGCTTTCCACATACCGCCGTTGCCCTTCTGCATACAGGGTATCGAATGCCAGCGACGATTTTCCTGAACCGGACATTCCGGTAACCACCACTAATTTATTTTTGGGAATAGCCACATCAATGTTTTTCAGATTGTGTACCCGGGCTCCTTTAATGAGGATATACTGATGCGAATCTTTCTCTGTTTCCTTACTCATTTACGCGTTGATAGAAGAAAGCGAATATACGGCCAAAATTATCATTTTTGAGCGTAACCCCTTTAAAAAAAATACGCGTTTTTACAGAATTTTACATTTTTTAACTTTTTATTATTTGGTTTTTCAAAAAAAAATCTTTCTTTTGGGATTATAACGCGTATACCACAGGAAACCCACATCTTAACCAAAGGAGAATTGCTATAGATTAAAAAGCTACCTAATTTATTTTTTCAGTAAAAAAGAGAAGGAATTTTAATGTTACGCACTCCTATGAAGCTACAACAGTATAGTGATCAGGATTTGGTGAAGTTATATCTTAACGGAGAAGAGTCTGTTATTGCAGAGCTATTAAGACGTCACAAATCAAAAATCTACACCTCCATCTATTTATTGGTAAAAGATCAGTACTTAGCGGAAGATATTTTTCAGGATACCTTTGTTAAAGTTGTTAATACCCTGCGCGGCGGCCGGTATAACGAAGAAGGAAAGTTTTTACCCTGGGTGATGCGAATAGCACATAACCTGGTCATTGACTATTTCAGGCGTGAAAAGCGGGCACCTATGATTACCAGTGCCGATGGTACGGACGTGCTTAACCTGATCCAGATACACGAAGAAAGTATGGAAGAACGCATGCTGCGTGAACAGACCCATGCCGATTTAAGGGCGATGATCCAATTATTGCCGGATGAACAGAAAGAGGTGCTGATCATGCGGCATTATGCGGATCTAAGCTTTAAAGAAATAGCGGATCTGACCGATGTGAGTATAAACACCGCATTAGGCCGGATGCGGTATGCCCTGAGCAATCTTCGCAAAATGATGAAGGTTAAAGAAGTTTCTTGAGAAGAAAATAGAGGGCTGAAGACGCAGGATTGAAATTTGTCGGTATTTTATTTGACCTGAATAAAATAAAATGTAAATTCAATAAAATAAATGACAGCAAGTTGCGTTAAAAAAATTAAACATTTTTTTGCTTATGGTTAAAACCTCTACTTCACAAAATCCTGTAAATCTTTCGAACTCCACTCCTGACCGTACCGAGCCTGCCCAGGTAGAGGATGAGCTATTTTACAACAGCATTAAGCCACAATTAAACCGCCTGATCAAAGAGCCCTCAGAAGCTACCATGGAACGGGTGCTGGCATATGCCATTCAAAAATAATTTCATTCCGGTCAGGAAAATTGGTCATATCCTGCATGAAACTTATGCAGGCGGGATGAGTTATGTTCAAAAATCACATTTACATCCGTATCTTTGTGAATGCTGAAGAAAGAACGGTACCGGCTTTTCGTAGATCATTTTACGGCTAAGCAACCTCACGCCGAAACAGAGCTGCATTACAACAACCCTTATCAGCTGCTGGTTGCCGTAATTTTATCTGCCCAATGTACGGATAAGCGGATCAACCAGGTTACTCCTGCGCTCTTTGCCCGCTTTCCGGATGCGAAAGCACTTGCAGAGACCACACCCGATATTGTATTTGATTACATCCGGAGCGTAAGTTATCCGAACAACAAAGCCAAACACTTAGTGGGCATGGCCCATATGCTGGTCCATGAATTCGGCAATAAGGTACCTGCAGATGTAAACGAATTACAGAAAATGCCGGGCGTTGGACGTAAAACGGCCAACGTTATTGCTTCTGTGATTTATGATATGCCGGCTATGGCTGTTGACACCCATGTTTTCAGGGTGGCTAACCGGCTGGGTTTAACAAATGGCAAAACGCCTTTAGCGGTAGAGAAAGACCTGGTGAAGAACCTGCCCGAGAACACCATTGCCATTGCCCACCACTGGCTTATTCTGCATGGCCGGTATATCTGTGTAGCACGCCATCCAAAATGTGCGCAATGTGAACTGACTTACTTTTGCCGGTACTATGAGAAAAACATTAAAGCTAAATAAATTAGCTTAACTCATAATAAATAAAATTTATTTTTCAAAATATTTGCATTTATCAAAATAAAATTGATATGTTTGCTAAAGTTATTAGTAAATTATTTATCAGCCGTTACGTTACATTTATTCAGCACAAGGCATAATCGTTTAAAGACATGAATCCGAACACAGACAAATTAAAAGCATTACAGTTAACTTTAGATAAGTTAGAAAAATCATACGGAAAAGGCTCTATCATGAAGCTTGGCGATCAGGCTGTGGAATCGATCGAAGCCATTTCTACCGGTTCCATCAGTTTAGATATTGCCCTAGGAATTGGCGGGGTTCCAAAGGGTCGTATTATCGAGATCTATGGCCCTGAATCGTCCGGTAAAACCACTTTAGCCACACATATTATTGCGGAAGCCCAGCGTAAAGGCGGTATTGCAGCTTTTATCGATGCCGAACATGCTTTTGATAAATTTTATGCCCGGAAGTTAGGGGTAGACGTGGATAACCTGCTGATTGCTCAACCCGATAATGGTGAACAGGCCCTGGAAATTGCCGATAACCTGATCCGCTCAGGTGCTATTGATGTGATCGTGATCGACTCTGTAGCGGCATTAGTACCGAAAGCAGAGATTGAAGGTGAAATGGGCGACAGCCGCATGGGCTTACAGGCCCGTTTAATGAGCCAGGCCTTACGTAAACTTACCGGTACCATTTCTAAAACCGGATGCTGCTGTATCTTTATTAACCAGTTACGGGAAAAAATAGGGGTCATGTTCGGGAATCCGGAAACGACTACAGGCGGAAATGCCCTGAAATTCTATGCCTCATTACGTCTCGACATCCGCAGAACTTCACAGATCAAAGAATCAGACGAAGTATCCGGCAACCGCGTAAAAGTAAAAATTGTAAAGAACAAAGTGGCGCCGCCATTCCGGATAGCTGAATTTGACATCATGTTTGGTGAAGGCATATCAAAGACCGGCGAAATTATTGATCTCGGTGTTGACTTTAACATTATTAAAAAAGCGGGGTCCTGGTTTTCATATGGCGATACTAAACTTGGACAGGGAAGAGACGCTGTTAAACAACTGTTATCAGACAACCCTGAATTAGCCGAAGAGATCGAGCAAAAGATCAGGGTCGAAGTTACCGGCGATAAACTCGAGGAAAAAGAAGATTAGTTTTAAAAAGTATTTTAAAATATTCCCGGACCGTATAAAACGGCTCCGGGATTTTTTTATTCCTTACCTGAAACTGGATGCTTTAGGCACCTCCTGTTGGCCAGGTTGTGTAAATTTCTTATCTAAAGTCATGATCGAATAAATGGCCAGTATAATTCCGGCAATTAATAATAATATTCCCCAATAGCTTCTGTTCCGGTCCTGCCTGATCACCCAGATCAGGAAAATAAGTAAAGGGACGACCAATAATCCAAAAAAGATATAACTGTTTGCTGCCATCATTAAGATCTTAAAAGTTCATTCTTGCCATCGGAGCCACCTCCTGTCCGGTAAAATCACCGGCCAGAAATTTATGATAACCGGCAATCGCTATCATTCCGGCATTATCTGTACAATATTGAAATGCCGGGATATATACGTTCCAGCCCATTTGCGCCTGTGCATCATATAATGCCTTTCTCAATCCCGAATTAGCTGAAACCCCACCGGCAATGGCGATATCTGTACACTGATACTCTTTTGCCGCCTTCTTTAATTTCTGCATTAAAATGGTAATAATACTATGCTGTACGGATGCACAGATATCATGCAGGTTTTCGTCTATAAATAGTGGGTTTTCCTTTTGCCTGTCACGGATAAAATACAGAATAGCGGTTTTAAAGCCGCTAAAGCTATAATTCAATGCCGGAATTTGAGGTACGGGAAATTTAAAGGCCTCCGGATTCCCGAGTTGTGCATACCTATCAATCAGTGGCCCGCCCGGATAAGGCAGGTTTAAGATCTTTGCCGTTTTATCAAAAGCCTCGCCGGCGGCATCATCGAGCGTTTCGCCAACAATTTCCATATCGAAATAGTCTTTCACCAGTACAATTTGTGTATGTCCGCCCGAAACCGTTAAACATAAAAATGGAAACGGCGGGCGGGGCTCATCAATAAAATGGGCCAGAATATGCGCCTGCATGTGGTTTACCGCGATCAATGGCAACCCAAGCGCCAACGCGAACGATTTCGCAAACGAAACCCCTACCAGTAACGAGCCCAGTAAGCCCGGTCCACGCGTAAAAGCTACGGCATCAATATTATCTTTCGCGATCTGTGCCTGCTGAAGTGCCTGCTGTACGGCCGGCACTATATTTTGCTGATGAACTCTCGATGCCAGTTCAGGAATTACACCACCATAATTTTCATGAATTGTTTGGTTTGCAACAACATTGGCAGTAATTTTGCCGTCATTACAAATAGCAACGGAAGTTTCGTCACAGGAAGATTCGATGGCAAGGATAATCGGCACGCTGTTTATAAATTAATACACAAAGGTATCAAAAAAGTATTAAAATTTCTGCTCTGGACACTGGCATCAATAATCATATTGCTTGCACTGGCCATATTTTCATTGCGATTTAAACCCGTTCAAACCTATGTAGCCAAAAAAGCCGCAGCCTGGCTCTCTAAAGAGCTTCATACTACGGTGTCTATCGGCAGCCTGTATATAAAGCCGTTTAAATCGCTTGTACTCGAAGAGTTCCTGGTACTCGACCTGCAGAATGATACCCTGGCCAATTTTCCGAAGTTCACGGTTGATCTAAACCGGTTATCGCTTAAAGAGCGGATCATATCGGTGAATACACTTCAGATCAATGGCGGTTCTTTCTTTCTGAAAGATTATAAAGACCATACGTCTAATCTTGACTTCATTATCGATTATTTTGACAGCGGACCCCCTCCTGCCGTAAAAAAGAAAAAATACAGGATATTAGCCGATCGCATTATCCTGAACGATCTTCATTTCCGGTATAAGAACCTGGCCCGGAACGAGACCGTTAAGGGTATTAATTTCGATGATCTTCACCTGAACGGGATCAACGGTATTTTTGAAGAATTAAGCACCGAGAAGCATCTTATCCAGGCCAGGATTAAAGACCTTACGTTTAAAGAAAAAAGTGGATTTTACCTGAAAAACCTGAGTACAGAAGCCACCATCGATACAAACGCGATCGAATTAAAAGCGCTGCTGTTAACCACCAGTCGCACACGGCTAACCGACTATTACCGCATGACGTTTAAGACCTTCCGCGACTTTAACGATTATGAAAATAAGGTAAACATGAAGGCCGGTTTTAAGAACAGCTACATCGCCTCTGCCGACATTGCTTATTTTGCGCCTGCCCTCGGCAAAATGAAACTGAATATAGACATCGACGGGCAGATAAGCGGTTATGTGAATGACCTGAAAGCCAAAAACCTATCGGTAAAAGCCGGAAATGCGACCTATATAAAAGGTGATTTTGCCCTGAAAGGGCTGCCCCACTGGGAACAGACCTTTATTGACATGAAGATCGAAATGGCTGGCACCAATAAAAAAGATCTGGATGAATTGCTCACGGATATTGCCGGAAAACCGGTTAAAGACATTCCGGCCATCGTCGAAAAATTCGGCAATGTAAACTTTAGCGGCTCTTTTACCGGTTTCCAGAACGACTTTATTGCGTTTGGTGAGTTTAAAACCAAACTCGGGCGGCTGCAATCGGATGTAAACATGAAGATCGATAAGAAAGGCATCCCTTCTTATACCGGCAGTGTTAAAACCTATGATTTCCATATCGGCGAACTCCTGGATGAAAAAAGTTTAGGCCGCCTGAGCTCCACACTGTATGTAGAGGGCCGCGGAACAGAGGTAAAACAACTCACCGAGCAGCTTAAAGGTCATATTTCCTATATCGACTTTAATAAATACCGCTACCGGAATGTAAACATTAACGGCACATTTGATAAACAGCTGTTTGACGGGAATCTTCATATCAATGATCCGAATATTCAGCTGGCTTTCGACGGGAGCGTAAATTTAAATCCCGAACTTCCTGTTTTCCGCTTTAAAGCTGATATTAAAAATGCGGCACTGAAAACCCTGAACCTGGTCAGGGATTCCATGCTTTTAGATGCCTCGTTCAGTACGAATTTTTCCGGTGATAATCTTAACAATATTCAGGGTCGCTTATTGATCGACCAGATAAAGATCAACAATAAGAACGGCAGCTATGACGTCGATTCCATACAGCTTCGTGCAGAAGGAATTGGTGTTAACCGTGTCCTGGCAGTCAACTCTGACATTCTCGATGCCAGTATAAAAGGGCAATATGATCTTAATACCATTGTATCGTATTATAAAGCGATCGCGAAAACGTATATCCCTTCATTAGAAACAGAAATTATAAAATACAATCCGCAGATCTTTAATTTCGACCTGCGCATCAAGCGCTTTGCACCAATTGCCGAATTAGTGGCCCCCGGGCTGGTATTGGATAACAATGCTATTCTGATCGGCAACTTTGACTCGCGGAATAACGTGGCTACCCTAAACGGCTTTATCAGCAAGCTTAGTTATAAAGGCATTGTCGCCAATAATATTATTCTGGACGAAAATACCACAAGTAAACAAATTCAGGCCAGTATTACTTCCGATCGCGTCGATCTTAGCGACAGTGTGTTCATCAAAAACGTGAACATTGTGAACATCCTGCGTAACGACAGCCTGGCACTTAACATCAAGCTCTCGAATGCTGATGATGCCAACCAGCTCGATTTAAACGGCCTGGTCGAATTTTCAGCCGATACGACGGCCAAGATCAGCATCCTGCCTTCCAACCTGAAGATCAATAATGAAGACTGGTCGATCCAGGAAAAAGTGAAGATCAGTTTCAATAACGGCAAAACGGAGATCACCAACTTTGACCTGAGCAACGGCAAACAACTTTTAACGGTTGACGGGATGTTGTCTGAAGATCCTTCCGACCTGCTTTTAGTCGGTTTCAGTGATTTTAATCTTAAAACGCTAAACCCCTTCATGAAAACGTTCGGCATCAGGTTATCCGGTCTGGTTAACGGAAAAACACAACTGTATAATGTGCTTAAATCGCCAAAAATTAATGATAACATTACCATCGACTCACTAACCCTGAACGACATTTACATTGGCAAACTAACCGATACATCAGGGTTCGACCAGCAGCAGGCGCTGGCTAATGTATATGCCCATATTTTAACCGACAACCGCGAAACCTTTAAAATTAACGGCAACCTGGACCTGAACAAAAAGGAAATGGACATTGATGTGAAAATGGACAATAGCCAGCTCGTTATCCTGGAACCTTTTGTAGATAAGCTGGTTTCGAACCTGAAAGGTCATATATCTGCTGATCTGAAAATAAATGGCCCGCTGAAAAACCCGGCCATTAACGGGAACATTACGTTCGACAGGGGGCAGCTTACCGTTAATTATTTAAAAACCACCTATATCCTGGATGATAAAGTAGACGTTGATCATAATATTATCCAGATCCGGGATCTTGTCCTTAAAGACGTTGAGGGCAATGAAGGAACAGCCAACGGTACCGTAAACCTGAATAACCCTGACAATCCTGACATACAGGTGTCGTTAACCACCAACAACCTCATTGCGTTGAATACGACCTCAAAAGACAACAGCCTTTATTATGGTAAAGCCTATGCTACGGGAACTTTTGCCTTTAGAGGGCCTACGGATAATATGTTTATCGATATTAATGCGAAAACAGAAAAAGGCACGGTCTTCAATCTTCCGCTGAACAGCTCTGAAACCGTTTCTGAAAAGGACTTTATTACGTTTGTGAGTAAAGATACCACTAAAGTGGTACAGACCCGGAATAACTTCAATGGTCTGCGGATGAACTTTAAACTTAAAGTAGACCCCAACAGTACGGCCAATATTTATACCGTGATCGGGAAATTAAGCGGCAAGGGCAACGCCGAACTGGAGCTGAATATTTCCAGCATCGGCGATTTTGAGATGAAAGGTGATTATATTATCGAGAGCGGTTATTTCGATTTTACCGCCCGCGAAGTGATCAACAAACGGTTTGATATCCGCCAGGGAGGCACAATACGGTGGACCGGCAATCCCGCCAATGCACAAATTAACCTGAAAGCGATCTATGCGCTGCGGGCAAACCTGAAAGACCTGTATACCGCAGCCAACAGCGATAATACCAGCGTACAACGGATACCTACCGAGGTAGAAATGAGTTTGAACGGCTTACTAATGGATCCTAACCCGACGCTGGATATTTTCTTTCCGGCAAATCCTACTGTAAAAGAAGAGCTTCAGGCCTATTTTAACGATGGCAATAACCTGAATAAGCAGGCTTTAAGCCTGATCGTTCAGCGCCGCTTTGCACCGGGTGCCGGCGGGAAAGAAAATTTTGCCCAACAGCTGGGGTCTATTGGGACCGGAGCAGCGTCTGACCTGATCTTTAACCAGCTTAACGATATGTTTTCATCGCTCAATCTGAACTTTGTAGATATCAATATCCGTTCGCTTAACGAGTTCAGCGGTTCGACCAAGCTTTTTAACGACCGGGTCATTATAAATTTAGGTATTGTAGACAAAGCCAGTGAAAGCGACTTTTCACCTATTGGTTTCAATAAAGACAATGTAGGCCGGGAGTTTGAAATTTTAGGCCTGATTAAAAAAGACGGAACGCTGATCGGCAAACTGGCTAATAAGCCACCCACCCAGCAAAGTGTATTCGCCAATCCGGGCATCGACCCTAACCTCAATGTGACCTCGCTGGGGCTTTTATATAATCAGCAGTTCGATACCTTTAAGGAACTTCTGCAGAAAATAACCGGGAAATACCGTCGTGAACAGCAACGAAAAGAAGCGGAAAAGAAAGAGCGCATGAATAAAGAGGCTATCATGGAACAAAGCCGGAAATCGCAGAAGAAGTAGAACTTCGCTCCCCTAACCTTTCATGATCTGGTGTCCCATTTTATCCCGCTTTGTTTTGAGATAACTTTCGTTGTACTTATTGCTCTTGATCTCAATAGGTATATTTTCGACAATCTCCAGGCCATAGCCGATCAGTCCGGCCCGTTTTGCAGGATTGTTCGACATGAGCCGCATTTTGGTCACACCCTGTGCCCTTACGATCTGCGCACCTACGCCATAGTCGCGTTCATCGCCGCGAAAACCCAGTTCAAGATTAGCTTCGACCGTATCCAGACCTTTATCCTGTAAATTATAAGACCGTAGCTTATTAATCAGGCCAATACCGCGCCCCTCCTGGTTCATATACACGATCAAGCCGCGGCCTTCTTCTTCGATCATCTGAAAAGCTTTATGTAGCTGCGGTCCGCAATCACAGCGGCAGGAACCAAAAATATCGCCGGTTACACATGAACTATGAATGCGGGTTAAGACCGGCTCACCCGGTGCCCAGCTACCTTTGCTGATGGCTAAATGGGTAGCATTATTACTTAATTGCGTATAAGCCGTCATTTTAAACTCCCCCCATTGCGTCGGGAGATTTACACTCACTTCTTCCCGGATAAGGCTTTCGGCCGAAAGACGGTAAGCGATCAGGTCCTGTATCGAAATAATTTTAAGGTGATGACGGGCTGCAATTTCCATCAGATCAGGCAAACGTGCCATGGTGCCATCCTCATTCATAATTTCAACCAGTACCCCGGCAGGCTCGAAACCCGCCAGGCGGGCAATATCAATCGTAGCTTCGGTATGGCCGGTTCGACGCAATACCCCTTCACGGCGCGCCCGCAGCGGGAATATATGCCCGGGCCTGCCCAGATCTTCAGGTTTGGTATCCGGATCAATTAAAGCCTGAACGGTTTTGGCGCGGTCATGTGCTGATATACCCGTGGTACAGCCCTGGCCAATCAGATCTACCGAAACCGTGAATGGCGTTTGATGCAGCACGGTATTCTGCTTTACCATTAATCCGAGGTCCAAACGATCACAAAGGTCCTCCACAAGGGGCGCACAAATTAATCCGCGGCCATGTTTAGACATGAAATTTATAATTTCAGGAGTCACATTTCTCGCTGCCGTGATAAAGTCGCCTTCATTTTCACGGTCTTCATCATCAACCACAATAATTATTTTGCCCGCTTTTATATCGTCAAGGGCTTCTTCGATCGTATTTAATTTAAATTCCATGGATGGATTACTGGTCTAAATCGTTTTGCAAATTTACAACCTTTCGCTGCAATTTGTAAAGGGGAAATATCACGGCTGCGTAAGGTTATCTGCGTTCCGCTTCTTTCTTTTAAAGAGGTTAAGCACAAGCTGCTTATAATAATCAATATCAAAAATAGCCGAATCGACTGTAGCTTTATAGGTGAGGAATATGCCCAGGGGACTTAATATAAAGATGGCCATCCACATTCCGAAAACAGGGTCGAGCGAGCCTTCTTTTGCCGATTTTTCGGCCACTGTAGAAATGATATGGTAAATCAGAAAAAAAACAACGGCAATGACTACCGGCAGGCCTAATCCGCCTTTGCGGATGATCGCCCCCAAGGGTGCCCCGATAAAAAATAATAGTAAGCAGGATACCGCCAGTGTAAATTTGCGCTGGTATTCGATATCTGATTTCATCACCTCTTTTCGTCTCAGATCATATTCCATCAGCCGGTTATCGACCACCTGCTGTACCGATGCGGTCAGATCGATCCCGTTTTGAATGGTTGAAGTACGCATGCTTTTAGGAATAGACCGCAGGATATCATTCGGGATCACTTTGGGTTTTACCTTTAAACGGGTGTACCCTTTCACATAGCGGGTTTGTTTATAATAACTGCCTGCATTGATTTCGGTGGTTTTATTCAGGCTGTCGATGGTACGGTTTATCGAATCGGCACGTTTGGTGAGACCTTTCAGATTAAGCATGGGCGCATTATCCTGGAAACGCTCTTCTTCGGTACGGTTAAATTTAGTGAAGCTGGAGAAATCAAGCTTGACTTCGGTTTCTTTAAACCGCATCCGGGTTAAGGTTTGCCTCGGATTATACACCAGGCTGCCACTTCCTTTTGCTTCTTCATAGCTGATGCCGTCAATCAGTTTCAGGATCAGCACATTTCCATCCTGTGTTTTGATCATTCTTCCTTTTTTAGCCAGAATAATGGTTGGTATTCCATTGGAAGTATTATGATTGTAGATCGTGATGCCAAAGAGCGAATCCGGGTTTACTTTACCTTTTCGCTCTACCCGTATGGCATAATTGGGGATGCTGTTATTAAAAACGCCCGGCTTTATCAGGAATGATAATTTCTTATTCCGCATATCATAAAGCAGCGAATAGTATTTTGAATTCGCTTTGGGCAGCATATAGTCGGAAAAGAAAAAAGAGGCCACAGAAAGGGCGATCACCAGCAGAAATAAAGGGCGCATCGCTTTTTGGAGTGATATCCCTGCCGACTTAATGGCTACCAGCTCATAATTCTCACCAAGGGTACCAAAGGTCATGATCGACGAGAGTAAAACCGCTAAGGGCAGGGCCATCGATACACTTACGGCCGACTGGTATAGCATGATCTCTAAGATAGTATACCACTCGAAGCCTTTTCCTATAAAATCATCAATGTATTTGAACAGGAAAAACATCAGCAGAATAAACATCACAATAAAGAATGTGACGATAAACGGCCTGATAAATGCCTTAATTATCAGTAAATGTATCTTTTTCAAGTTACAAAGATAAAAAAGCGAATTCATTTAAGCGCCTAATACACTCAGTAAATAGGTAATCTGGTTATCCCATATCTGTTTTCGTTCGGCAAGTGCTTCATCGGCTGCAAAATCGGTGATGGTCAAAGCCACATCATTGGTTAATTCATCCTGAATAATTTCCATTTCAAAATAGCAATGGGGTTCATCTTCAAGCCACTTAAATTTCACCAGTTTATTCTCTTTAACACTAAGGAGTTTTGCTTTTTGTACTTCGTCGTCCCACGTAAATGTATATACCTGATCCCGTACGCTCACATCATCGGCAAACCATTGCGCCAAACCGTTCGGCTCGCTGATAAAACTGAAGAGTATACGTGGCGACGACCTGATTTCGTATTCTAATGTAAATTTTTTCTTTTCTGACATCCTAAAGCACAGCTAATCTAAAATTGTGATAATGATTTTTCATTATTTGTTTCTAAAGAAAAGTAAATTATTCTATATTTGCAACTCTTTAAAAAATAGTCTGTAAATATTTCGACTATTTTCATTTGGCGGGGTAGCTCAGATGGTTAGAGCGTAGGATTCATAACCCTAAGGTCGGCAGTTCGATCCTGCTCCCCGCTACTTAAGGAAATACCATACTTACGGTATTTCCTTTTTTTATGCCAATAAAAAAAATCACTAACAAATAAAGCAATGCGTAAATAAGTTAAGAACATTTCTTATTTTTAATGATGGCACGAACCTTTCTCACCCTCATTATCTGCAGCTGTTTTGGACTATCTGCCTTTTCACAAACTGCTGCTCATGGTTGGAAACCCGGCTTTAATGTTAAAGAATGTGATGAATTACTGGCACTGAATGCGGCTTTTCTGGATACGGCAAAAACGAATAACTTTAAAGGTTTCCAGGCCGGATATAAATTTCTTTACCGCTCGGCCAGTATTGGACTGGATAATGTCTGGGATTTGTGGCTAAGAGACGACAGTACCGTGGTGATCTTATTACGGGGTACTACAGCCGACCCCAGGTCGATCCTATCCGACTTTTATTGTGCAATGATACCTGCCAAAGGCGAGATCAGGCTTTCAGAAACCAAACGAATAAGCTACCACCTGGCCGATGATAATCGTGCAGCCGTTCATGCCGGTTTCCTGGTGGGGTTTGCCTATCTGGCTGACGATATTTTACCCCGGATGGATTCCTTATATCAAAAAGGCTATCATCATTATCTGGTTTCCGGCCATAGTCAGGGCGGTGCATTATCTTATCTGGCAGGTGCCTGGCTTATGCATTTGCAAAAAAATGGACAATACCCGCTATTGCAGGTAAAAACATATGCCAGTGCTGCACCAAAGATAGGGAATATGTACTTTGCCTACGATTTTGATAACATGACACGAATGGGATGGGCATATAGCATTGTGAATGCTGCTGATCCGGTACCGGAAATGCCTTTTACCACGCAGCAGGTAGACATAGATATGAACAAACCTAATCCTATTATGAACCTCATTGAGCGGTTTGATCAACTCCCTTTGTTGAAGCGAATAGTGGTGAAAGGTGCTTTTAGAAAAATGATAAGGCACTCCGCTAAATCATCAGAGGCCTACCAGAAATACCTGGGCGGCTATACCGCCGGTTTTATCCGCAGGATTTTACCCGAGCTTAAGCTTCCCGAAGCTATAAATACGACTTACTTTGTGCGGCCCGGGGTGCCCATATCTTTATTGGTTAATCCGGAATATCTTGACCATTTTAAGATAAACGATGGCCCCTATTACCATCACGGACTTGCACCTTACCGCTTTTTATTGCAGCAGTATTACAAAAGTGACTAACGTTCGCCGTCTATGTCCTCACCCTGTATGGGCAGTGCGGCCATGGCTTTTGATATGACCTTCTTCAGATCAATGCCTTTACCCAATACGGGTTTAAAAATATCACCCATGCTGTTGATACGCTCCGGTGCATTGAAAATATGGAAATCTTTCATTTTTAATCCCGATTTTACTTCCGACCAGTCCAGCGGCATCGACACCGTTGCGCCCGGCTTAGGGCGTACGGCATAGGCGCAGGCAATGGTGGCATGTGGCCTGTTTTGCAGAAAATCGATATAGAGCTTTCCCTTCCGCTTGGCAATTGGGCGTTCAATAGTCGTAAAACGCGGCAGCTCACGATGAATTAAAATAGCTATAACACGGGCAAATGCTTTGCTTTGTTCATAGGTATACTTATTCCCCAGCGGAATGTAGATATGGAGACCTGTTGAGCCGCTCGTTTTGCAATAGCAGGGCACACCCATATCGTCCAGTATGGCTTTGGTTACCTGGGCGGTTTCGATAACCTGCTCAAACGTATTTTTATCCGGGTCAAGATCAATAATGCAAAACGTAGGGTGATCGGGCTTCTTCACCGTGCTGCTCCAGGGGTTCATTTCGATACAACCCAGGTTGGCCATATAGAGCAGAGTGGCCTCATCTTTTCCTACCAGATAATGGCGGTCGCGCCCGTCATCACTATGATATACGCAGGTATCAACCCATTCGGGCACTTTGCCTGTTACATCTTTAAAGTAAAAACCTTCGCCATGAATGCCGTCGGGGAAGCGGTTCATGCTTTGCGGGCGCCCTTTTAAATAAGGAAGAATAACCGGAGCTACCTGGTCATAGTAATTAATGAGGTCGCGTTTGGTGATCTTTTCTACCGGCCAGAAGATCTTGGTCAGGTTGGTAAATTTCAGTTCATGCCGGTTTATCTTTTTCACCTGCGTATTCTCTGAAGGGTGCAGCAATGTTTTCCGCCCGCTCCCGGCAATCACTTCGTCGGTTGACTTTTCCACCTCGAGGTTAACCTCCTGCGCTTTCTTATCATCGCGCATCCCGTTAAAAGAAGGATGCCGCATTACCCCGTCGGTTGTTATTTCGGTATAGCTCACCTCGCCGATCAGTTTGGGCTTGAGCCAGGTTACAGTAGCATGCGGCGGGGCGGGCCGAAAGCGCGAAGGCTTGTTCACATCGGGTTCTTCCTTAAATGGCGGCTTATCGGTTACCAACGCTTCAAACTGTTGCATCATATTCTTTTGCTGCTGCTGATTAAAGCCGGTACCCACCTTTCCGGTGTATATAAAGTTTTTCTTTTTATCATATACGCCCACCAGCAGGCTGCTGAAATATTTCGTTGTGCCTTCGTTTTTGGTATATCCCCCAATAACTACCTCCTGGCGCTTAGCCGCTTTAATTTTAAGCCAGTCTTTAGTGCGGTCGCCGGTATGATAAAGACTGTCTTTTCTTTTCGCCATAATACCCTCCATACCCATTTTCTTTGCGGCCTCCAGGAACTCTGTTCCCGACGTATCAAAATCCCGGCTAAGCCGGATAACGGGGTTTTCGGGTAAGACCTGCTGCAATATTTTACGCCTTTGCGTGAGCGGCAAACCTTTCAGGTCATATCCATTATACCAGATCATATCGAATACATAAAAGAGCAGCTCGCCATCGGCCTCACTGCGCCAGTTCTGTAATTTCCCGAAATTGGCATGGCCATTTTCAGTAACCACGACCACCTCGCCATCCAATACGGCCCGGAGGCCGAGTTTTTGTAATTGCGCGTATACCGGGTAAAACTTATCCTTAAAGCTCTTGTTATTACGCGACTTTAGCTCTGCCTGTTTTCGGTTAACGAATGCCACGGCACGGTAGCCATCCCACTTCACCTCATAGATCCAGCCGGCACTATCGAATGGCTTATCCACCAGCGTGGCCAGCATAGGCTGTACCTCTTCATAAAAAGGTTGTTTTGGCACCCCTTTAAAAAGGGTTCGGGCCGGTGGTTTAACCTCTTTAGCGGTGCTGCTTTTTTTGATGATCTTCTTTCCCTTTCCATATACCCGGTCGGGGTTTTCTTCCAGCCGGGCAATGGTCTTTCCCGAAATAACCGACTTATCTTTAGCCGTAATATCGGTAGTGCTGGCATATTTGTCGTCGAGTTTCATGAGCAGCCAGCCATTTTCGCCACGGCCATGTGCTTTTATCAGGGCGAATTGCCCTTTTAGTTTTTTGCCTTTCAGGATAAACTTTAACTTCCCGTAGTGCAATTCACGGAGCAGTTGTTTTTCCTGTTTCCGGATGTCCTGATCAAGCGGTTCGGCAGGCGCATATGTACCCTGGTCCCATACAATTACCGTACCTCCTCCATATTGTCCTTTAGGAATAATGCCTTCAAAATCCTTATAGTCGTAAGGATGATCTTCTACCATCATGGCCAGCCTTTTCACTTCCGGATCGGTAGAAGGTCCTTTAGGGATGGCCCAGCTTTTCAGTACCCCATCCATCTCCAGCCTGAAATCGTAATGAAGATGGGACGCATCATGCTTCTGCACAACAAACCTGAGCGCGTTACCCCGGGCCCTGCCTCCAAAGGGTTCCGGTGTTTTATCTTTGGAACGTTTTTCCCGGTATTGCTTCAAACTCATAAAAACAACTGCGCTATAACTACAGCCTCACCTTTACCCAAACAACAGGTACGGTGCAATGTTTTTAAAAGTTCAAACCAGAGAAGCCTTTAACGTTTAATATTTTAAGCCTGTTTTTTTACAGATAAAATGTAAGAGCCATATAGGACCAATCAGCAGGAATTTAAGATCGTCTAAAAAGGATGGTTTCTTCCCCTCTATTTTATGGCCAATAAACTGGCCAATCCAGGCTACTATAAAAATAATAAGGCAAACCAGCCATACCGCCGGGCCTCCGGCAGCCTGCCATTGTTCCAGCTGTACGATAAAAAATGACATGATGCCTACCACCCAGATCATCAGGAAAGAAAGCACAGGCGAAAGCGTATAATAATAGTAGATCGAAAACGCGATCAGGAACGATGCCCAGTTCAAATACATGTTATATCGCCCTAAGAACTTCAGTTCGGGAAAGGGGATCATCCACACCAGCCCTAACAAACTAAATACAATAAGCGGCACGCAAATCCAGTGAATGGCTTTATTAACAGGGTTTTGATGACTTTCGGCATATTTATCAAAATAAATATCGACCGGGCGTTGTACAGTTTGTTCCATCGGTTTTTCTTTTTGCTCTATAAAATTAAAAAAAGCGATGGAAATTTCCATCGCTTTTTTTGGGTGCCTTGCAGCCTGCCCTGTTTATTTTGCAAAAGCAACGGAGCGGGTTTCGCGAATTACCGTTACTTTAATTTGTCCGGGATAGGTCATTTCGGTCTGTATGCGGTTCGAAATATCGGCAGCCAGCAGTTCCGCCTGCTGGTCGGTTACCCGTTCACTTTCGACCACTACCCGCAGTTCGCGACCGGCCTGTATGGCAAAGGTTTTCTCCACACCGGGATAAGACATGGCCAGCTCTTCCAGTTCTTTTAACCGTTTAATATAGCTTTCTACCACTTCGCGCCGGGCACCTGGCCGGGCACCTGAAATCGAGTCACAGGCCTGCACAATCGGCGCAATGAGCGATGTCATTTCGATTTCATCATGGTGGGCACCAATGGCATTACATACATCAGGATGTTCTTTGTACTTCTCGGCCAGCTGCATCCCTAAAATAGCGTGCGGCAATTCGGGATTATCATCAGGCACTTTACCAATATCATGAAGAAGCCCTGCCCGTTTGGCCATTTTCGCATTCAGGCCCAGTTCGGCCGCCATAGTGGCACAGAAGTTGGCTACCTCACGCGAGTGATGTAACAGATTCTGCCCGTAAGACGAGCGGTAACGCATCCGCCCTACCATACGGATCAGTTCCGGGTGCAGGCCATGTATGCCCAGGTCGATCACGGTACGTTCACCGATCTCTACAATTTCGTCTTCAATCTGTTTTTTGGTTTTGGCCACCACCTCTTCAATACGGGCCGGGTGGATACGGCCATCGGTAACCAGGCGATGCAGGGCCAACCGGGCTATTTCACGCCGAACCGGGTCAAAGCCCGAAAGAATGATCGCTTCTGGTGTATCATCCACAATAATTTCAATACCGGTAGCCGCTTCAAGGGCACGTATATTCCGGCCTTCACGACCAATTACACGGCCTTTGATCTCGTCGTTATCGATATGAAAGATCGACACCGAGTTCTCAATAGCGGCTTCAGAGGCTGTACGCTGAATAGTCTGGATCACTACTTTTTTCGCTTCTTTACTGGCTGTAAGCTTAGCCTCATCTACAATATCTTTTACCTGCATGAGGGCCTGTGAGCGCGCCTCGCTTTTCATATTTTCGACCAGCTGGTTCCTCGCTTCCTCAGCACTTAAGCCGGCAATGGTTTCCAGCTGCTGCACATGCTGATTTTTAAGTGCATCTACTTCTTCCTGCTTTTTAGCCACCACGTTTAGCTGACGCTCCAGATTACTCCGCTGGTTATCGAGCTCATGCTCTTTGCGGTTAAGATTTTCGAGTTTCTGATTTAAAGATTGCTCTTTTTGCTTAATTGAGTTTTCACGCTGATTAATTTCCTGGTTTCTTGAGTTTACATGCTGTTCATGTTCGGCTTTTAGCTGCAGGAATTTCTCTTTCGCTTCCAGAAGCCGGTCTTTTTTCAGGATCTCGGCATTGGTTTCGGCATCTTTTAAAATCTTCTTGGCTTTACTCTGGGCGGCAATTTCTTGCTGTTTAAATAAATTTCGAAGCAGATATCTGCCCAAAACCACACCCACCGCCAAGCTAACGAGTATGTATCCTATTATTCCTAATATTTCCATTGTTTTGTTGTTAAGTGTATGTGAATAATCCTGGTCTTTTCTTTCTAAAAGCAGGTTATCCTATTGTTTGTTACATAAAAAAACCGTTACTAAATTTTCATGATTCGTGTATACCACGTAAACAGGAACATACATATCCTTATTTACAGGTGTTGAAGCATAAAAACTTAGCCACGGCTAAATTTTATATACAGAAAGGGAGTTGTTAAACCCCACTCTGCTTTATGACCCTTATTTGGCGAAAAATCCGTTCAATAAACTGTCTAATTGTTCGACTTTATCGGCTACAGCCGTATCCTGGTGCTGCGCCTTATGCTCGGTTCTCAACACGGCCGTTGCATAATGCAATACCGCCATCGACAACAGATCCTGCTTATCCCTGACCGCATAATTTTCCTGGTATTCTTTTATACGCTCATTAATGATCTTTGCAGCCCGCCGTACAATTTCTTCTTCTTCTACATTTACCTTTAGCGGGTAAATGCGATCCGAAATCGTTATTTTTATCGAGATTTCTCCCATTTTTTTGCTTTACTTCAACACAAATGCTGCTTTATTTTTTAAGCAACACGACACACTTATCAATTTCCCGCACAAATTCGTTAATTTTTTGCTTTATATCAAGTGTCTTTTCACTTGTTCCTTCGATACTCTTGGCTAATTTGAGTACTCTTATCTTTTCATTGAGTTCGGCCACGTTCATTCTGGCCTGTTCAAATGCCTGCTTTACCTGCCTGTTCTCTTCTCTTAATAATGTATTTTCTTCCTGAAAAGCCGTACAAAGCGCTATAAGGCGATCTGTTTTCTGCACTATCTGATCTAACTGGTCGGCTACCGAAGACATTGTTCTTATTTTTTTATTTTCTTATTTCTGCCTTTGCACTTTGTGCTAAGTTATGGATAATATTTTGCATTATAGCATCAATCTGTTTATCCGTTAGCGTTTGTTCTTCATCCTGCAGGGTAAATTGCAAAGCATACGATTTTTTACCCTCCGGCAGTTTATCGCCTTCATATACATCAAACACCTGTACATTTTTCAGCAATTTTTTCCCGGTTTTAAAAGCAATTGCTTTTAAAGCATCGAATGTAACGGCTTTATCGACCAGCATCGAGAGATCGCGGCGCACAGCCGGGTATTTTGGCACTTCTTTATTGATCACGCGGTTTTTCTTTACGGCCTCTAACAATGCGGCCCAGTCAAAATCGGCATAGAGCACTTCTTTATCGATGCCGGCAGCCTTCCTGTCGGCCCGGGTTGCCGCCCCGAATGTAACCAGCGCTTTCTCACCCCTAACGTATTTTAATCCATACGCAAAATCGGTATCGTCAACGTCTGCCACCTGGAAGCTGGCCAGCCCTAAGCGGCCTATTACCGCATCAACGGCTGCTTTCAGGGTATAAAAAGTAACGTCTTTACTATCCTGGTTCCATTGCTCAGGTTGCTTTGCCCCCGTCAGCAGCAGCAGCAGCCGTGGCCTTTCTACATATTTTCCATCAATTATATGATAGGTTTTGCCAAACTCATAAAATTTAAGGTCGGCATTTTTACGGTTCTGGTTATAGGCCACACTTTCTAAAGCCGGCTGTAATAAGCTTTGGCGCATCACGTTCAGGTCTGAACTTAAGGGGTTCAGAATGTGTACGGCTTCATCCGGCTTTTTCGACAGGGCCGCTTTGGTAAGCGAGTTGCACCAGATCTCATAAAAACCATTCGCCGTAAGCATATCGGCCACCAGGTTTTGGGTATGCTCTTTATCAGGCTTTTCTGTATAGGCCAGCGAAGCATTTATTTTTGCCGGAATGGCAATATTATTATAACCGTAAATGCGCAATACTTCTTCGGTAATGTCGCATTCGCGGGTCACATCTACTTTATAGGCCGGCACACTCAGCTGTAAGCCCTGCCCGCTGGCCTGCTGCACGGTTATACCCAATGCTTCTATAATTTCGCGGATCTCGTTTGGCGGTATGGTCTGGCCAATTAAGGCGTTAATATGCTCAAAACGTACCGCTACGTTAAACGGCTGTACAGGTTCAGCATAATCATCGGCCAGGGCGGATGTGATCTCGCCGCCGGCAACTTCCTGTATGAGCAGGGCGGCTCTTTTTAGTGCCAGCACGGTCATTTCGGGATCGGTGCCCCGCTCAAAACGAAACGAAGCATCGGTTTTTAAGCCATGCCGTTTAGCGGTTTTACGCACCGAAACGGCATTAAAATAAGCACTTTCGAGAAAAATACGGGTAGTTTGCTCACTTACACCTGAATGTTTACCGCCAAAAACACCGGCAATACACATGGGGCCTTCGGCATCGCAGATCATCAGATCGTCGGCACTAAGTTTCCGCTCTACATCATCGAGGGTTACAAAAGGCGTTCCCTCTGCACATTTTTTAATCACCACCTGGCGGCCTTTAATCTGGTCGGCATCAAAGGCGTGCAGGGGCTGCCCCAATTCGTGCAGCACATAGTTAGTTACATCTACAATATTATTAATGGGACGTATGCCAATCACGTTCAGCTTTTCTTTTAACCAGTCGGGCGATGGCTTTACCGTTACCCCGCTTAAGGTTACGCTGCTATACCGGGGGCAGGCGGTGTGGTCTTCTACCCTTACCGGGATGGTAAGCGTTTCGTTAGCGGTTTTAAAGGCGCTCACATCAGGCAGGCGGTAACTGGTGCGCAAATAAGCGGCCAGATCGCGGGCTACGCCTAAGTGCGAAGCGGCATCGGCCCGGTTAGGCGTTAAACCGATCTCGAACATATAATCGTCTGTGAGCTTAAAATAGGTTTTCGCATCGATGCCCACCGGTGTATCAGCGGGTAACACCATAATGCCGGCATGCGAAGCCCCCAGCCCGATCTCATCTTCGGCACAGATCATTCCTTCTGAAACTTCGCCGCGTATTTTTGATTTGTTAATGGTAAAAGGCTCACCCTCATTCGGGTATACCGTGGTACCTACGGTGGCCACCACTACTTTCTGGCCGGCAGCTACATTGGGTGCGCCGCATACAATCTGCAATAAAGCGCCATTACCGGTATCTACCCGGGTTATCCGCAGTCGGTCGGCATTGGGATGTTGTATACAGGTTTTTACCTCGCCAATCACCAGGCCTTCAAGGCCACCGGCCACCGGCTGTACTTTTTCTACACTCTCTACTTCCAAACCTATATTGGTAAGGATCAGCGAAATTTCGTGCGGTGTTTTATCGGTTTCTATAAATTGCTTAAGCCAGTTGTATGCTATTTTCATTCGTATGGATGGTTAGCCCCTGTAAACCCTCTTTAAAAGGACACACGGTGCATAAAAATTAATTGCAAAGATATTATTAAATGCCGAAAGCTGAAAGGCAAATTTAGGGGCTGCCCGCAAACCTTTTTGCAGCGTTGCTGTTGTTTTAAGATAAAAAATAAATGATGAGGGTACTGCTATTTCTTATTTTTTTATGCCTGGCGGCCTGCAGGCCAAAGACCGGATCAAATGAACAAAAAAATGCCGAAGCGCCTTCGCCCAACATTACGGTGGCAGCCCATGAATGTTACCGCTATGTTAAGGGCAGGGATACGGTAACGTTAATGCTGCTCACTTCGGGTACGACCGTTAGCGGCCAATTGCATTATGCGTGGTTCGAAAAAGACCGCAGCACGGGCAGCCTGGAAGGCAAAATGTATGGCGATACGCTGTTAGCCACTTATACCTTTAATGCCGAAGGGCTACGCTCGGTACGCGAGGTAGCTTTTCTGAAGCAGACGCAGCAGGTTATAGAGGGCTTTGGCCCTGTTGAAGAAAACAACGGGCAGGTCCGGTTTAAAGACTTCCGTAAACTTGACTTTAACGGGGCACTTGTACTGGATAAGGTGCCATGCCGGTAGGGCCGGAATTGGTTATTTGTTTTTTCATTAATTATGCTTATATTGTTTTTCATTAAAACCGAATAAGATGAAAAAATTAATTTCTATCATGAGCTTTATGCTGCTATTTGCTGTTGCACCGGCCATCGCAAATACGAATGTTGCTGTCACGCAGCAAAGTGATTTTAATTCAACCCCTCCTGGTGTATTAAGAGGAAGTGCATATTCTGATGGCCGTTGGCTCTCTTTTTATGCCGATGATTATTCTACTACTGAAATATTAGGAACAGAAATTAACGGCGATTTTTGGGTTACCGACGGGTATTTTTATACCGTTGGCAGCACTCAATATGTAAATGCGACAATTTATACAGCCAGCGGGATTATTTATTATAATGGCCCTATTAATTGAAGCTTAAATCACTCTTTTTGGATACAATTTGATTTATATGTCTATAAAAAAACAAGACAAAGAAAGTCAAGCCTATAATTCCATTATACAATCCGTTCAGCAAATTTGATGTAGAAGCAAGATATGTATATAAAAAATACTCTGCTATTGCTATTAAGACAATGCTTATTATAGATATAAAGTATATCATCTTCCTTACTTTAAAAGAAAAATGTAGCGGCATTAAAAAGAACACAACACATGCTATTGGCATAAAAAGTAAAAGCCATAGATAATAAAATAGATCTTAGCCATTTTTTATTTCGCTAACCTGCAAAAAGGAATAGTTTCCATTCTTAAGCGTTAAAAATATATAAAAGGCGAAATACTTAATTAGGATATATATCGAGATGCTGATTAAAGTTGGTCTAAACATAGTTTACAATCTTTTATACCATTGGGCTGGCTTATATGAGTTATCATTTGTCCTAGTATGCGTAACCCTGAATGAGGGCTGGTTATATTGCATTATTTTTTTGTCCGTTCAGAGTTAATTTTTCTGAAGGAAAGACATCTGTTGCCGCTGATACAGATAAGTTGCCCTTTGAATAATTTAGATCTAATTTTTGGGCAACATTCACAATATTAAAACCCATGGCATTTAATCCGAACTTTCAATACGGGTTACCGTCGTAGCGGCAAGCGTATCTATAAATATATCCCAGTTTCTATAATCTACTAAATCATCTCTACTTTTGCAAGTATTCGCCAAGTCATTTTCTGAGAATTTAAACTCCGCCTTTGCTATCTTTGTATGAAATAAATTTGAATTTGTTTTCTCCTGAATATTGGGAAATGTAATAGTCGTACTTACTACTTTCACATTGGTAAAAAGTGCAACAAAAACAAACAGCAATATTTTAACAAGCAATTTCATTATCTCATTACTGTTTTATTAGCTTTTTATATTCCTGTGGCAACCACTCTCGTATTTCTTCCTGCTCTTCTTTCGGTTGCTTAAAATGTTCTCTAAAAACAGATGCTAATTCAGGTTTAAAACCAATTATATCCAATGGATATTCATAGTCATTTGCAGAGTATTTACCCCAATCTCCATTCTCGCCAAACACAAAATATTCATTGTAACTCATTTCCAAAAGAACGGCTGATATATAATTTCCGCTTGTTAGTTCTTCCCAAGTTATGTTTACTGGAAATTTCATCCTGAACATTGGTTCGCCTTCCATAAATTCTTGCGAATGCTGGATAATTACAAAATATTCTTCTCCAACTTCCTGCATAGCTTTTTGCAATTGCTTAAAATCTTCTTCTAAGAACAAACAACCACCCCTTAAAGCTATCATCTCAAATTCAGGATGATAAATTAAATCGGGTAAGCTCTTGCGTTGAACGAAAACTTTATCCTGTATCGGCTTCCAAATGCTTAAATACTCTTGCTCCGCTAACCAATATTTTTGCAAATATTCTTCTGCAAGTTTCTTGTTTCCCCACTGGTCTGAAGGAATTAATCTTGAAAAATCGGCTTGCCAATAATTCATATATTCTTCTATATGTCTTGAATATTCTTTCATGGCGTAATCCTGATTTTATACATTTGACCTGCTTTGTTTATATCAATTGTGTAAACACCTGTTTTAGTAGAAAAGTGATTAAATAAGGTTGTGCCATCTTTCATAATAATTCCGCCTCTCGATGTTGCTCCTACAGAACCTTGCGTAATCGCTTTGAATATTGATGGTCCATCTCCCTTCACAAAACCTTGCAAACCAGCATTTACTTTCGTCAAATTTCCTGCCCCCTGAATTAAGCTTTCCGCACTATTAAATTGGTTTAAAAGTTTCGTACTCGTCTTAGCGGCTTCATCAATTCCTTGAGCTACTATCTTCCTTAAAGCAGGTCCCATTGCTTTCTCGGCAACCTTGGCTACAAGTTTCCCACCAAACACATCTAACATAGCCGCTCCGGCACCCATAGCAACAGCCGTATTATCTCGCTCTACTATACCTTTAGACATCATTTTTGCTGCACCAAGCACAGGGATATAATCCAATACCTCCAGATTTTTCTCTACCTGTTTACTATATGCAACAACCCGGCTAAGCCTCTCCTGGCCTTCAGCCTTTTCAATTAATTCTTCCCTTGATCTTGGTTGTGAAGTGCCTATTTTAAAGAAATCCATGGCTTTCTGCAACCAGCCCGGAGGGTCATCATCTCCATTATTTGTCATCAGGTCTTCCCACGCACTTCTATCACTCATCATACTTTCCCAACGGGCACCACCGATAACTTCCATCCCGAACATCCCATCTACATCTATAAACCTGACCGGATTATTCAATCCATAGCTGTACGGAGAAAACCGTCTGCTCTGCTCCGCCAGCGGATCTATCACATTCCACCTTCCCACAACCGGATCATAGAACCTTGCCCCATAATCATATTGCCCCAGCTCATCCTGCAACTCCTTGCTGTTATAAAGATACTTATTATTCCCGGCCGTAACAACTTTGCGCAGGCCAAAAGCGTAGTAGTCATCCGCCTGCAATTTACGCAACACCCCGCCGTTCTTATCAAAACTATACCGAACATTGCCCAGGTGGTCTTTCAGATCATATTCATATACATACGTGCCACTGTTGTTTCTTGCACGGCCATAGGCATGCTGTATAAAATCAATCGTATCGTTTTTAGTGTGTATGCCCTCAAAATAATCAATCACCGTTGACGTGCTCACATCCTCCTTTTGCAGCTTCTTCCCTTCAGCATCATATACATAATGATACACATTCAATCCTTTGCTCACGCTAACAGGAAGGTTCAGGAAGTTATAGCTAATGGATGCACCATTGTGGCCATCAGTGGTGGCATTACCGTTCAGATCATAAAAATAAGAATTGGTTACCCACTCTACATGCTGCAGCTGGTTGCCGCTATATACATACTGCCGGGCAGCACCCCCATCACGTGATAAGGTATTGATATTGCCCATTTCAGTATAGGTTACCACTTCGTTCATGTTCACACCGGTGGATGCGGCATGGGTAAGCCGGTTCAACCGGTCGTAACGGTAATCAAAACGCTTGGGGAAACTGCTACCGCTGCCCCATAGCTGCACGGCAATATTACCATTATACTGCGGGTAACTTAAGGTATCATAACCCAGCTTAAAGCTAAACTGGGGTGATGTATGGCTCTTTAACCAACCGCGCGGGTTATACGCATATTTGCTGGTTTGAAGAAAAGCAGTACCATTTTCAGAATGCAGCTCCTGCTGTTTCAGCTGCCCGATCTCATTATAGCTAAACCGGGCCAGCCAGATGCGCGCCTGGCTGTTGATTTGCTGCAGGGCGGCCAGTGCGCGCCCGGCATGGTCATATTGCAGGCTATCCCGAATAAAAGTAGTTGCAGCCGATACCGGCGTGTGCTCTCTAACCGAAGCCGTAAGCTCGCCGGCAAAATTATAGGTGTTGGTGGTGCGTTCAATACCGTTACGATGGTTTATACCCACGGTTTCTTTATGCCGCCCTTCATCATCATAATAATACAAATACCAGTCTTCACTGAGCTGATCGGTACGGTAAACCCGCTTACCGGTTAATAGCCCCCTTGTTTTGCTGCTCACAGTACTATGCGGCGGCAGCGTAGCGCCCATGTTCAAAAAAAGATAATCATCATAATACTGCATTTTCCAATAAGCCGTAATCGATACATTCGGGTAGGCCACATTGGTATATCCGGTAGGCGTACTGTTATCGCGGCTTTCCCAAAGCGGCAGGCCAATGGCCACCACATTGTATTGAAACGTAACCCGGTCTGAACCATCCTGGTAACCACCCTGCATAATTTCTCTGCCCAGGGCATCGTATTTATAGAATGTCCACTGGTAAATGGCCCGCTGGTTGGCATCCTGCGTAAAAATAACCTGGTCTAACAGGTTATACACCAGGTATTCCCAGCCCTTGCCCGGTAACTTCTTCTCCACCAGCCGCTTGCGCCCGTCATAATGATAACCATACATATATTGCAGAAAAGCAGGCGTTTGCTCGGTAAAAGACGTTAAGGCGGCTGAGCCTATACCGGTTACTGCCGGGGGCAGCACATAACGCAGCAGCCCCATATCGTCATACACATAATAGGTATCATAATAATCGCTGGTATTGGGGCGGTAGCGCTTCAGCACCACCAGCCCGTCCAAATTGGTAAAGGTTTCGGTAGTGCCCGCTAGGCCATCGGCTGCCTGCCAGTTTTCATCGCAGGTAATGCTTTTTTTAAGGCGGTTAGGCTCATAATAGCCAGAAGTTGCCCCATTACCATTGCTGTATAAAATCCATTGCCGCACTTCAGAGCTGGTATTGGTAGCATAGCCGGTACGCACGCTATGGCCCGAGCCGCTAATGGATGCCCGGTAAGGCTGCCAGGTGTTGCCCGGCGCACCCTGATCGAGCGGGCGGTTAAGCGGGCTTTTCTCCGGTACATTACGGCTGTAGGCATAGGCTGTAGCGGTAATGCCGGCCGGCGGGCTTTGATAATAGGTCTGCTGGCCGCTGCCCGGCAGCAGCGCATCGTTACGGAAAGCTGCCCCGTTGCCATTTACCGTATAGGGCTCAAAAGCCAGCACCTGGCGGCCCAGGGCATCATACAGGTATGGCGTAATTAAATCCTGCCCCGTGGGGCTGGCCTGCCAGCCTGTTTGCTGGAGCATGCGGCCCAGCCCGTCATAATAGCTCACTGTACGGTTTACCTGATCAACCGGCAAACCACTCAGCTGGCCTGCGGTGGTTTTTCCGGAAACCTTAACTTCATTTACCATGATATAGTTATGGGCAGCCGAAGGCGATTGGGCGCCAACCGGCATACCGGCTGATAAAGCTGCAGCCGTAAATAAAAAAATCCAAAACTGTTTCATGGCCGGGTCCTCCTTAATGATGTGCTGCAGGTACCTTTTTCATCCGCATATTGCTGCCCCTCGCGGGCTATTTTGGCCAGTGCCTGCTGGTTGGCATCGGCCTGGCTTAGCAGCGAGCTGAATGTGCCCGCCGGCACGGTATACGTTATGGTACTGCCCGTGCCCGTCTGGCATATTTTGGTAAAGGCCTGGCTTTGCTGCTGGTTATAATATACCGTTACAGACGATGCGCTTCCAAACACATCATGGTAAATATAAGAGCGGGTAATAAACTTCTGGTGATCTCTGATCACCGTAAGGCGGCCATAGGCATCATATTCATAATACGTTACGTTTCCGTTAGGTTCGGTCATGCTGGTCATACCCAGGTGCGGCTCATAGGTAATGGTGCTGAGCTCGCCATCAGCCGGGAAAACCGCCACATCATCAATGGCCGTACCATCGCTCAGCACCTGGGGGCCGGTGTAGGCCTGCTGCTTAAAATTCCACTTCCCGCCGCTCAGGTAATAATACCGCAGCATGTAGCTCCGCGCATCGGGAATAGTCCAGCTTACATTAAAAGTACCGGTTTTATACCACTTGCCGGTATGGGCATCGCCTGATGTGGCGGCCGCATCATCTTCAAAGTTTTCGAAATAGAACGATGCCGGCGTGGCATTTTTACATTCGGCAATGACCAGCCCATTGCGGTAGCCATATTTGTAACTGGTTTTGCTGCCCTGCGGGCGCGATTGGGTAAGCAGTTTGCCCTGCAGGTCGTAGGCATCAAAATTGACCATAAATTGTTCAGGACTGGCGCCCGTGCGCATCGAGATTTGTCCCGGCTCAAACTGGTTATTGGGCCACGACGCATAATGATGGGTTACTTCCTGCATAAAAGTAGTGTTACTGTATTGCGCTGTACGTACCGGAATAGCCACCCGGTGCTGTGCCAATAGCCCCAGGTAAGGGGCCGGTGTGCCCTGAAGAGCCATTTCTTCGGGGTAGCTGATCACCATGCGCTTCACAGGCCCCTCACTGGTAAGGTACAGCATTTCATTGGGCTGCTGGTGCTGAAAGCTGTTATAAACGCTTATCTGCCGCTCGGTAAGGGGCTGCAGCCCGTCGGGGTTATACGTAACTGTGGTTACGGTATCGGGATACATCCACATGCCCACGCGCGTGTACCGCATCACATCAAAGGGTTCGAACATGGGTGCAGCAGGCGGATCATAAATCACCACATTAGGCCACGATTGTTTCACCACGTAGTTATCCACTTCTTTATACCCCCTTGAATCACTTTTATAATGGGTACGGGTTTCGCGCACCAGCGTGTGGGTATAAGCATCCGGAAAAGTGCCCTGCAGGCTAAATTCATATTTGCGGTCTTCCATCCCTACCGGGTAGCCCACATTAGAAAGGGGCACGCCCTGAAAAGCTCTGCCCCGTATTAGCTGGGGGTTAAAACCCTGGCTGCCCAGGTAATGATAGGCCGTGCCGCCGTTAACGCCCTGATCGTCCTGCAGCACGATCACATCCTGGTAATACAGGTGCGTACCCGAAGTATAAAACAAGGGGTTTATGCCAGTCGAGTAGCCCACCAGGTAGCTGCATTTGGCTACCGAGCCGTCTGTGCAGGTCTGGCCATCGAGCAGTTCGGCATAATATAAAGACAGGTTAGGCTTTTCCCGCAGCAGGGCCGACGATTGCGCGGGCGTGCTCAGGGCGTGATAGGCAAAACGCCTGATCTGCAGCTCGCCGGTATTGGGTATAGAAAGGTTCCGTTTAACCCGCACTCCGCCGGTTACATAATTTTGCGTAAGGGGAGGGCCATAGGTTTGATAGGTAAAATTGATACCGGCCAGCGTAGCCTCGCCATAGGCGGTATAGTTCAGGGTATAATTTCCCGGGGCCAGCAGCAGCGATTTGGTATACACCGTGCCAATAGGCATTAAATAGGTGTAGACCACCACACTGGCGGCATTGAGCACTTCAACAATAGCATGCTGACGGACCCCGTCGTTTGTGCCGTTACCGCTGTACTGTACCGTCATATCGAGCGTTACATTCTGGGCTACCGTGAGGGTAAAAGGGTATGTGACAGACACAGGGTCTTTTACACCCGTTCCCTGTACCGAACGCGACACCGTGGCAGGCGGCAGCGGGGCCGAGCGGGTTTCATACACCAGGTTAGGCTCATACTCGAGGCTGTCGCTGCCGCCGGTAGGGTAAAAAATACGCGTTAGCATACCCGCAGCGGCATAATCGCCATCGGGTTCACGGTTGGCCAGCGTACCAAAAACCTGCTGTATTTCGGGTACGTTGCTGGTAGGGATAAGGTGCTGGTTATTTTTACCGTTAAAATACCCCCAGTAATCCTGTGCAAAAGAAAGCCGGGAGGCCAGCGTGTTCATTTGCTTATAGTGCATCTTATAGTTTTGCGCGGTTAAGCCGCTACTTTGCCGGCTCACCTGCTGTAAAAAAGGGCGGGTCCATAAAAAGCTACTGCCATTGGCATTATAGTAGCTGTTATTACTGGCGTAGGTATATTGCAGCTGGAACAATTCGCTGGCGGTAAACTGCGTGCTGTCGGTTACGCTTCGGGTATAATACTGAACCGCCGAAAGCAGCGAATCGCCGGGCAGATCAGCCCGGGTGCTGTACGAAAAACGCACCTGCTGGTACCGGGAGGTGATCGTTTTAAGGATTACGCCCTGGTGCCTCAGGTCTGAAAAACAGACCTGGTCTTCGCTCCTGGCCGGGCAGGTATTGGGCGGGCAGGCCGGGTTAACCAGCGTGGCGGCAGGGGTGCGGATGCGCGTTTGCGTAACATCGGCAAGGTAATCATAATTACAGGCCGCATAGCTAAAGGTAATAGTTTCGCCATGTATGCCGCGTATGGTTTTCAGGTACCAGGCATTGGGAATAAACGAATTATATACCCGGCCGCAACTGCTTCCGGCCGGTACGGTACGTGTTTTTTCAATGGCCCCGGTACCGCCAAATTCGTAGCGGATGCCCTGTGCATCGGTAATGCGTATGCTCCAGCTGCTGCCCAGGGCATGATCAAGGTTCAGCTCTATTTTTAAAGGCGCTGCCGTAGTTAAAACGGCGGCCTTTTTGTTGGTGGGCTGCAGAAAAAAAGTACCGCTGTACCCGTTAAAGTTAAAACTGAAAAGATCAGTTTGCGTATCGTAAAGGCCAGAGGCTGCACTATCGAGGTATTTATAAACCGCGGTATTATCATTGTACAAATCGGGCGGGGCAGTAAGCCATTTATGGTCTTCATCGCTCTGGTCAAAAACCGTGCGGCTAATCACACCGCCGGCCTGCAGCAGCCAGCTCATGCCGGCCCGTGAGGCTATTTCATTAATTTTAACCCCGTTGCCACCCTGGTAGCTCAGCTGGATGTTCAGATTAAGAGCGCCCTCTTTTACCGGCACCAGCGGAATACCGGCACTGGCCGCACCGGTGGCAAAATTGATGGGCAGCCCGGCATAACGCGTAAGCGCCCAGGCATCAGGCGCCGGCGGCAAAACAGTGGTGAGCGAAGGGGTATTTATAGACTGCTGCGCTGTAAGCGGCAGCCATAAGCATGCCGGCAGGCAGGCCAAAAGCAAACGTTTAAGCATAGGTAGAGATGTTAAAATTTTACACGTATCGGGTATTCGTGCCGGAAATAGGTAACTGAACAGGTAAAACAGGAAAGGCTAAAAAACAGGGGGCAGATGTGAAATAATACCGGTTCTTTACACTGTTATAAAAAGGGAATGCATCAAAATAAGTTAAACCCTATACGAATAGTATTCCATATTAATCTAAAGTTAAGCCTTTAACGGTTAAATTCCAAATTCTTTTGAAGATTCGATGAAAACGTTCGCTATGTGTGCTGATCCGCATTATCATTTAAAAATACTTTTTAAGAAAATATTAAATTCCACTTATTTAAAGTATAATTATTTGAAAATCAAAGAAATATGCTTTGAAATTAAAAACACATTGTGTTAATTGAGTTTCATTAACGCGATCATCCCATTAACTACCTTAAGCACAGGTGTAAATATACCTGTTGCCGGGTAAAATTTTAATATGGGATGAATAACTTTGAGAAACTCTTAGCGCTTTTAACACAAATACATCTGCTGCTTAAGGCACTGCATGAGCAAACTCATGCAGAAAAGAACTTACCTGACAACGAAGAACTGCTTACCCGTTTACAGGTATTAGAACATTTGAAAATTAGCGACAGCACGTATCGCCGGCATGTAAAAAAAGGTATTTTAAAACCCATGAAAATGCCCGGAGGCCATCGCTATTATAAACACGATCTGGAAGAAGCTTTTAAAGAAAGTATCAGACGCGGCCGTATTTAAAGGATAAGACCGTGATTACCTGACCCCCGAGCAGGCACACCTGAAGCACGGTGTGCTCAACAAAAGGTGGAGACCAAAAGCAAAGCAAAATAGTACTTGTATAGCTGAAACAGAATTATCAAATGGCAATGTATAACCAAAATAAAAATAACAAATACTGGTGTATAACCAATATCAAATTAATTCATTAACCTGTATAGCTATATACGGATAAGACAAAGGATAAGACCGTTTGGGATTCCTTTACCTCTTGTTCGGGACTCGTATACCCTTTGCTTACCTTTTCTATACCCATTTCTATACCCTGGCTATACCCCTTTGTATACCCCCTGCCTAAACAAAGGGTATGGAAATCATATAGAACACCTCCGAAAAAGGTAAGCCCGGCACCTGCCAGGTATAAGCAGGATGTATAAAAAACCCGTACCACCGTCAAAAACGTTCATTATGGTCTAATATCGTCTATTATCGTTCAAAATGTATTTACCGGCCCAAGCGCCCATAAGTTTGCCCTCATAATCACATACCGGTAACCGCGATTATGAATAAACAGATTTTTTAACTTTTAAAATTTTAACCTTATGGGACGCTATTCAAAAGGTGCCAACGGCACCATCTCGGGTAAAGTTGGAAGTGTGGTAGGCGCCAAATGGCGCAGCATCCGTTATTTACGTTCTTTACCTTCAAAAAGCAGCAAGCCTGCCTCCGAAAAACAATTGGCCGTGCAGGCCCGCTTTATGCTGGCGGCACGCCAGCTCAGGCCAATAAAAGATGTTTTAAACCTGGGCTTTAGCGATAAAAAGCTAAACAAAATTACCGGCTACAATGCGGCTGTAAAAAACTTCATCAATAATGCCATCACAGGTAACTATCCTGATTACAGCATCGATTTTTCGAAGTTTCAACTTAGCAATGGGTCATTAAGCCCGTTAACAACTCCTGCATGTAGTGTTGGTGTCAATGAACTCCGTATGAGCTGGCAATCCAAACCCAACCGTTTTTCGGCATTTGCAGACGATGAAGTGGTTGCACTGGTATACAATGAGACTGCAAAGGTATATTCTATTGACGATACCGCTATGCGGAGCGAGCAAATAATAGTATTTACCCCATCGGCCAGTGCCGGCGATGTATTACATGTGTGGGTGTTTGCCGTGAACCGCGATGGCGATATGGTTTCGCCCAGCCAATACGTGGGGCAGCTTATTTATACTGTAGAGAGCTAACGGTTTAATGCATTGATGAATAAATGGTAAGCCCCCAAAGGCTGGTATGATGGCCTTGCTGTATGCAACTGTTTCCATTATCGGCCAAACTACTACCGGCCGGCCGGGGCTTCCATTTTTAACTAAACAACAAGATGATGTTACATACTATTTATATACCTCAACCGCTTAAAGCCGCTTACCGCTTCGTTTTCATAAGTGCTATTCTATGCCTTATGATTTACGGCAGCAGCAGGCTTTCAAATCTCTGGCCGGCAGCCGGCCTGCTTGATACCGCTGTTTTGCAGCTGCTCTTATTGAGTGTACTTTACTTTTTAGGCATAACCATTTTGGTTTGGTGGCTGCTGCAAAGAGCCTGGGTAAGCATAGGCCTGCCCCCTGTTCAACGGATGGTTTCACACTTTAACACCTTTACCCAATGGCAACAATTCGCATTTTACTGGTGCTCTTTTGCATGGCTTTTATTAGCCGCTATATTAACGCTAATGGCCGTATTTTAAACCCACAACACACAACCCGCAACACACTAATAAGCATTGCCCGCTCACAAATAGGCGTACGCGAAGCTACCGGCCGTAACGACGGGCCACAGGTCGAAGCCTATTTACACACCACCGGCCTGCCCCCCGGCCACCCCTGGTGCGCCGCCTTTATAAGCTGGGTGTTTAAACGGGGCGGCTATGCAGCCCCCCGCACCGCATGGGCACCGGCCCTGTTCCCTAAAAGCAGGCAAACGCAGCAGCCCCAACCGGCTGATGTGCTGGGCCTATATTCGGCTACAGCAAAGCGTATTGTACATGCCGGTTTGGTAGAGCGCCGGCAGCACCATTGGGTTATTAGCATAGAGGGTAACACCCAACATAACGGGCATGATGGCGTATACCGCAAATGGCGGCATATTAAAACGATAAGCTGCTTTGCCGATTGGGTTAAACCTTAAAACATAATGAATGATGAAAACGACATCTATTACATACGCTTGTTTGGCTTTTGGCACATTTACAGGCTTAAGCGCCTGCCATATGTTAAAGCGCTATAAACAGCATGAAAAAACAGAGCAGGCTGTTTATCGGAACAGCCATAGTGCAGCACAGCATCAGCAAGATGATAAGCTGCAATTATTATGGGCCGATAGCAGCACCAACCAGATTGAAGTTACCCTGTGGCCGGCCGGCAGTTTTACGTATACGCCTCAAAACGGTTTTACAGGCCAGGCACACCAGCTACAGATTAAAGGCTTGCAGCATAACCAACAGCATGCTTTGTTAAACGCCCAACATTATACAGACAGCGCTGTGTTAAAAAATGCTACTGTTCAAAAAAAGCAAAAGCAGATATTAACCCAAAAACAAAATGCAAGATCTGGCTACTCTTGGTGGGTAGTGGGTATTGCCCTGCTTTTGCTTTTATATGGCTATTCTAAATGGAAGGACTAATGCTATATTATAATTAAATGGTGTAAAATGCTCCGTAAGCGAATGCTTATCGGGGCATTTTTGTGTTGTGAAGAAGAAATATTACCAATCAAGGGTAAAGTTAAGATACATGGCAATTATTGAAATAACAAGTAACACCCACAAAATAAACATCAACTTTCGATGTTCGGCCAATTGTTGTTTTTCGTCTTCATTCATATTCATAATTCATAAAATAGATTTCATTTTTTGAAAAGACCGCCAGTCTTTTTTTCTATTATCATATTTAAAAGGAATTAAAAAACCAGCATCATGTCTGTATAAATTAGCACGTTAAAATGCCATAAACTTTTCAAGTTCGATGTTAAAAGATGCAAGAGTTGTTCTAGCACCTTAATGATATAATAATTAAAGAGATATACTACTTATTTATTATCTTTTTCATTAAAATAATATTCCGATTATTCTATAATAATGATAGCTTTAAACTATCTAAATTCGTAATGATATATTAGAATTACTACATTTTTTCGAAATATTTCAAACTAATATAAATCTAAATTTATCGCTTATGGATATCATTCCTAAACTTACCTATACCATTGAAAGTACTCCATGGTATTTTGGTGCCTATTTAAACATGGCCAGGCACAATGTTTATTTATTAATAAACCACCTCACAGAAAAATTTTCACATCTTAAATATGAAAAATTAAAGGACGACAAAGAAATAAAGGGAAAAAATATTTTAACCGAAATATTTGACACTACAAAGTCTGATCTCGACGAAGAACGTTTCAGAATATATAAATACTTAGTACGAGGCCATTATTTGCCTTTTATTAAAGTTTATAGCGATAGTAAAGGAAATGCATTAGAAAATAACCCCCTGGTTTATTATGATCGTTTGCATCAATTCATCAATAACAGTTTTGCATTATTAGTTAAATTTCGTGATGCATTTTCACATTACCTCGCTTTAGATGAACATGGAAACAGTATAGACAGCAGGCAGCTAAATATAGATCATGAAATTGCGCATGATTTAGAAACAATTTTCCAGGACTCTCTCTCCCTCTCTGCCAGCAGGTTCTATCTAACACAACAAGAAAGTGATTTTGAGCATCTAAAACACTACGCGCTCTTCAAGGAAACTGAAACTAAGTTAAGTGAAAATGGTTTTTATTTTTTTATCTGTTTATTTTTAGAAAAACAATATGCCATTAAATTCTTAAAAAAGATAAAGGGATTTAAGAACGAAACCATACCAGCATTTAGAGCTACCTTGCTCGCATTTACTCATTATACCATAAGAATACCCGATATACGTTTAGATAACGATGAACCGCGGATGGGTGTGTTAATGGAAATGCTTAATGAGCTCCAAAAGTGCCCTATAGAGTTATATAAACGTTTAACCGATGAAGATAAAAAGAAATTTGAACCCGCTTTAGATGAGGAATCGCAACTCAACCTTATCCTTAACAGTACGGCTAATAGCGAAAATTTAAGTGATGAGCAAACAGATTCGCTCTTAATAGATCTGACCACGCTAAAAAGACATCAAAACAGGTTTTCATATTTTGCGTTACGCTGCATTGACGAGCTCAATCTATTACCTGGTATTCATTTTCAGATTACGGTAGGAAAGATAGAATTACGTGCATATCCAAAAGTTATTGGCAAAGTTGCAACAAACCGTCGGATTCTTAAAGAGGTCAATGCTTTTGGAAAATTATCAGCATACGAGGGCAAAGAGAATTGGTTTTCTCAACAGTTGAAAATGATATATGAAGATGAAAACTTAGTATTCGATCAATATAATCCACACTATAACATACAGGAAAATAAAATAGCCTTTTATGTTCTCGATTCCGGGACATCCGGCACCTTGCTTCCACTAAAGAAGAAGAATACACTACCTACCGGGTTTTTAAGTTTAAATGATTTACCAAAACTAATTGTACGGGCACTTAACTCGCCAGGCCGAACTGTTTCATTAATAAAAGATTTTATAGCAAAAAATGAAAATATCATTTTAAATGAAGATGCATTAGTAGCCTGGAAAGAACAACTGCATTTAGATCCTGCCGTATTTACAAGAAGAATTATTAAGGAAAATGCGTTAAGAGGAAAAGAGGGAATAGCCTACCTCACGCAACGTAAAACAGATGCATTATTTAAAAGATATAAAGCACTCTCCATAAAAATAGATAGTTTAGCCGGGCTAAAAAAATTAATCGATCAACTACATTCAAAAAAAGATAAAGAATACATTAGTCAAATTGTTTATACGCACTTTCTTAATAAACGCAAAGATGCTTTAGCAGGAATATTACCCAAGGGATTGCCGGTTAATCAACTGCCACTTAAGGTTATAAACTATCTGTTATCCTTAGAAACCGTAGGCCATAAGAAAAAGTTCCTTCACTATATAAAAGAGGAAAAAAGAACCTGTAAAACCAGGTTAAAAGCATTAAATAAGCAGGAAAACAATGCTCCTAAAATAGGTGAAATAGCCACATTTTTAGCCCGTGACATCATTAACATGGTAGTTAATGAAGAAACTAAACAAAATATAACATCGGCTTATTATAACAGGCTGCAGAATAAAATCGCCTATTTTAGTATATCAAAGCCCGAAATAGCCGAGATGCTTACTGAATTAAATTTGTTCGATAAAAAAACTGGCCATCCTTTTTTAGACAAAGGTAGTATTATGGCCTCAAGCGGGATTTTAGCTTTCTATGAGTATTACCTCGTCGAAAAAGCAGCCTGGATAGATAAACAAATTTTACACAAAAACCAGCTAAAAAAAGATTTAGAATCTCACCTCAATAAATTACCTTTTGCGTATGCCAGAAGATATCAAAAAAACAACGAAGTTAACTTTACCAAGTGGCTTATTAATAAAAAAGTAATGCCGGTAAATATTCCAAATAACCTTTTTGATGCCGACGTGAATAAAATCCTGAAAGACAGTTTAAGAAAAATGGGCATTGCATTTAAAGACACTGAAAAATTTGCGTTATTATTATCCAAATCGATGATGGGTGATACGCAGCCGTTTTATACTTATAAAAGAGAATATACTGTTGATGGCGAAAAAATTCCTTTTTACCCGGCTAACCAGTCAGGAAAGGATATAAAAACCGATTATGGCAAACATGCTGATGCCAGTGAGAAAGAAATCCGGTTTATTCAAACCCAGGATAGAGTTATAAAGCTTTTATGCCGTAACATAATACAAAGTATTGTTAAGTTTAAAGAAAGCAACCTGGATATCATATTAAACAATATCTACCCCTTTTCAGAAACCAGTGTATTAAATGCACCACAAAAATTTGAGTTTACTTTGCCGAAAAATGGCAAAAAGAAAATCATAGTGGCCGAAGATACATCAGCTCAAAAAGAACAGGTACTACGTTATAAAGGTTTAAGCGACCTTGAAGAAAGAAAACAATATAATGGCCAGAAAGGTTACCAATGGACCATTAAAGATTTTGGGCGTTTTAAACGATTTGTACACGACAGGCGATTATCTGAAGTTCTTGATTATATTGACGCCCCAAATGCTACGTTCGATTTATTGGCTTACCAATTAGATGAATATGATCGGTACAGAGTTGAGATATTCCAACAAACTTTTGATTTTGAAAAGGCTATAGCCATAAAGCACTTAGATCGTGTAAAACATTTCGATTCAATAGATAAGGCGGGAAAAAAAGGAAAAATCGCTGAAGTATCCTTTAGAGTTTATTTAGATGTCTTAAAAGAATTGAAAATATTAGCTACAGATGAGGCGGATTTACTAAAAAACGTTCGAAATAAATTTTCACATTCAGAGTTTCCTCCTTTCATAAAAAGTTTAACTAAAATTACAAGTGAGAACATTGCTTCTTTTGAGGCTAATAAATTTACTAAAGATGCCATAAGTGCTTTAGATATATCGGTTCCTTCAAAAATTTTAAACGAGTACAAAGCTGTTTTGAGTAAATTCAGTTAGAAATAGAAACGTCTGCTTCGTTTACGATTAACTCTTTAAGGTAAATACTATTTGCAATTGAATTTATTGATTAAGCATCAGTAAATGAACACGATAAGCAACCCTATGTTGTAACTGGCCTTAGTTTGAAGGCTAAAAACAACGACCCAATGGTAGCACTGCTAAATTGAGATGTTGTAACTGGCCTTAGTTTGAAGGCTAAAAACAACGGTATAATAAAAATTCCTATCGAGTTCGTTGTTGTAACTGGCCTTAGTTTGAAGGCTAAAAACAACCTTGGATAGGATAGTAATTATTCTTCGCTTGTTGTAACTGGCCTTAGTTTGAAGGCTAAAAACAACGTTATAAGATGCTTTTGAAGTCGGAACAAGTTGTAACTGGCCTTAGTTTGAAGGCTAAAAACAACAAGCAAGGGTATAAATTTAACGTTCATCGTGTTGTAACTGGCCTTAGTTTGAAGGCTAAAAACAACTTTTTACAAGTGGCATAAGAACTCCTCCGTGTTGTAACTGGCCTTAGTTTGAAGGCTAAAAACAACAGTCTACTCCTTTAAAATGAGTGCTTGTATGTTGTAACTGGCCTTAGTTTGAAGGCTAAAAACAACCCATAACATTAAAGTTTGTATTTATAAACTGTTGTAACTGGCCTTAGTTTGAAGGCTAAAAACAACAATATTCCAGCAATTAAAGAGGTTTTACAGTTGTAACTGGCCTTAGTTTGAAGGCTAAAAACAACATATAATCTACTTACATCAAATTCTAATGGGTTGTAACTGGCCTTAGTTTGAAGGCTAAAAACAACATATTTGTAATACTGATCAAAATGATCCAAGTTGTAACTGGCCTTAGTTTGAAGGCTAAAAACAACAAGCAGTCTGAAACGGTTACAATTAACCGTGTTGTAACTGGCCTTAGTTTGAAGGCTAAAAACAACTAGTTCTTTTTTGCTGTTTACCCTCAAGTAGTTGTAACTGGCCTTAGTTTGAAGGCTAAAAACAACAGGTTAATTGTTCTAGTTTTAAATCTGGGGGTTGTAACTGGCCTTAGTTTGAAGGCTAAAAACAACAAAAGGGAGAGCTAAAAGCAGCTCCAATTAGTTGTAACTGGCCTTAGTTTGAAGGCTAAAAACAACTAAATCCTATACCAGATAAATCATGGTCATGTTGTAACTGGCCTTAGTTTGAAGGCTAAAAACAACCTGTTGGCTTAACGCCATTGATGGAGGTGAGTTGTAACTGGCCTTAGTTTGAAGGCTAAAAACAACGGTTTCTTAGTTTATATTCTGTCTATTATTGTTGTAACTGGCCTTAGTTTGAAGGCTAAAAACAACGATCCCGGCGAATGACATTGTAGCCTATAGGTTGTAACTGGCCTTAGTTTGAAGGCTAAAAACAACGGTGATCACTTCACTATAGTAATCTTTTCTGTTGTAACTGGCCTTAGTTTGAAGGCTAAAAACAACCATTAAGCCGAAATTTAGAGCATCCTGAAAGTTGTAACTGGCCTTAGTTTGAAGGCTAAAAACAACATCTCGGGTCATCAGTAGGCATAGCCTTTAGTTGTAACTGGCCTTAGTTTGAAGGCTAAAAACAACAGATTTCTCTGTCGTCTACTTTCATAATTTGTTGTAACTGGCCTTAGTTTGAAGGCTAAAAACAACCATGTGAAGTTTTACGATCAATTCATTTAAGTTGTAACTGGCCTTAGTTTGAAGGCTAAAAACAACCATGATGCAGAAAGAGATGACTTTACTAAGGTTGTAACTGGCCTTAGTTTGAAGGCTAAAAACAACACTGGTTAGGAAAGCGAAATCGGCCACGATGTTGTAACTGGCCTTAGTTTGAAGGCTAAAAACAACAAAGGGCAAAGAGCACCTAAGCACCCTACGGTTGTAACTGGCCTTAGTTTGAAGGCTAAAAACAACTACGCAGCTGCACCTTTTGTTTTCGGAATCGTTGTAACTGGCCTTAGTTTGAAGGCTAAAAACAACTAGTTTACTGATTTTTTTAAGTTCGTCAACGTTGTAACTGGCCTTAGTTTGAAGGCTAAAAACAACGGCAGGAAAACACGTGTTGTTGAACAAACCGTTGTAACTGGCCTTAGTTTGAAGGCTAAAAACAACTAGTTTACTGATTTTTTTAAGTTCGTCAACGTTGTAACTGGCCTTAGTTTGAAGGCTAAAAACAACTGCCTACTATTAATTCTACCATAAACCAAAGTTGTAACTGGCCTTAGTTTGAAGGCTAAAAACAACGGAAACAACATGGTATAAGACTTTTGCTTAGTTGTAACTGGCCTTAGTTTGAAGGCTAAAAACAACCCTCTTCTGCAGTAGTGGTAAATCGTGCATTGTTGTAACTGGCCTTAGTTTGAAGGCTAAAAACAACCACAAACTCCCTTTTCTTTCTGCCTGATCCGTTGTAACTGGCCTTAGTTTGAAGGCTAAAAACAACACATTTAAACTTCATTTAGATTTCTTTGAAGTTGTAACTGGCCTTAGTTTGAAGGCTAAAAACAACAGGTAACTTATTATTTTTAATGAAAATTAAGTTGTAACTGGCCTTAGTTTGAAGGCTAAAAACAACTTTTGCTATTCATACATGCTCTAAGGGGTAGTTGTAACTGGCCTTAGTTTGAAGGCTAAAAACAACACAGCAGTTAAGCGGAAGACATAAACACCAGTTGTAACTGGCCTTAGTTGGAAGGCTAAAAACAACATAGAAATGCGGCAATTAGCAAGAACATTTGTTGTAACTGGTCTTAGTTGGAAGACTAAAAACAACCAACGTTCGGGCTTACTTGTAGTATATTGAGTTGTAACTGGCCTTAGTTTGAAGGCTAAAAACAACAATAACAAGCAGATAGTATAGAGCTTAATAGTTGTAACTGGCCTTAGTTTGAAGGCTAAAAACAACTCAGTGGGGTAAATCATTAAGAGAATGAGGTTGTAACTGGTCTTAGTTCGAGGGCTAAAAACAACATACATGTTAATATATTAACTTGCATTGTAGTAAAAAATGCACTTCAATTAAAACTCTTTTCAGGAAGAAAATCTTTAGGCGACATGCCAAAATGATCGGCCAGTTTATTAATATGATTAAGATTATACTTAGCACGACTTCTTTGATTTTCCACGTTAGCAACAAAGGATTGCTTAACCCCAATGATATAACCTATATCGGCCTGTGTAAGATTCTTATCTATTCGTAATTTACGGATAAAATCGATTACATATTGTTCTATTGGGGTTAATATAGAATCATGCATATATCCACTAAGGAAAAGATAAAAAAATTTTGATATATAATACATGTATTATATATTTGATATAAATAAATTAAATGCTGATGTAAAGTCTATTTTTGCTTAACGCAAGAAATTAGAGGCATCTTACTGAGTCTTGAACTGGAAAACTGGTAATTTGAAAGGGAACAAGGCGATGTAGAGATGCTCACGCTATATGGCGTGAGCTCTTTTTGTCGTTCCCAAGGTATACCAGTACCCCCAGTCGATGAATTGAGTTTCACGCCATATGCGTTTCCAATTCTCACAAGAATCGTATAACCAAATACGAGCCATGAAAAGGATAACCAAACCCCTATTTACCATTTGCAACAGCCTGCCTGCCGGCAGCTGCTTTGGGTTATGCCTTTCATGCCACCTCATGTTAACCTACGCTTTCGACAGGCTTTATCCCCTAAAGCCTAAAAACCCGGTTTAGTACCGTTAAGCGAAGCAGGCGGGCTATACAGTTAATGGTTATTTAATTTAGGTAAACTGCCAACGCCTGCTTTTCTATCTGTTTTTTTAACCGTAACACCTTGTGGCCAAAAGCTGCCTGGCCGCTTATAGCCCATAGCCTAACGCCTAAATAACATCAAAAATAAACAATACGCTCTTATGATACCCTATTCAGAACCCGCATTTTTTAACTTAGAAGCCGCCTGGGTAACCCGGCATAAACGCTGCCTGGTGCTTCAGCCAACGGCTAAAAGCCATAAGCTGAAAACCAACGGCGGCCAGCCTTTTTTTAAAGCCGGCCCACAGGGCATACAGCTGCAAAACTGTAGTTTAAAATACCTTATTGCCGAGCTTAACCTGGTTTACCACCGCCCGGCGCCCTATTATATTATAAATGGCACAGGCTATAAGGGCGGGGTCGATATGCATTTGCAGGGCAATCTGTTCCATTTTGATGTGTTAAATAAAGCGTTAAAAAGCTATGGCTTAACCATAAGGCTGGATTACTGGCCCGTAAACGTGTTAATGGTGAGAGAAACAAAATCAACCTTAACTTTTTAAACCAAATATAAACTACAACAACAATGAAAAAATTAACGCTTTTAAGCGTAATGGCTATGCTTTGCCTTTGTTTTGGAGGTAAAATATACAGTCAGAATACCACAACAAAGATTACGCCGCTTACACCTGGCAGCAAAGTTCCCGACAGCTTCTGGCAGGTAAACCACAGCTTTTTAACAAACGGTAAATCGGTAAAGCAATCGTTAGCGGCTTATAAAGGCCGGTTACTCATTATCGATTTTTGGGCTACCTGGTGCGCACCCTGCCTGGCTATGCTGCCTAAGCTCGAAGCGCTGCGCAGCCGGTTTCCTCAAATACATATCGTATCCGCTTCATATATGGGTGCCGATACGATACGCTCATTTATGGCCGCAAATAAGCAGATTAACCCTGCTCTGCAAACCATTACCAACGATAATTATCTGAGAAAAATTTTCCCGCACCTTACACTACCCCATTTTGTATGGATTAATGAAGAAGGGAAAATAGCGGCCATAACAGGCGCAGAAGAAATAACGGCTAACCAGATAGAAGCCGCATTAAAAGGCAATTACGGCTTTACATACAAGGAAGAGAAACCAATTAAATATAATGCCGCAAAGCCTTTGATTACACAACATATAGAAGAACATACCCGTCAGCTTTTAATAAGCAGTATCATGAGTAAACATGTTGAGGGCTTGCAGCCACTGTTTATAACGCAATACCAAACCGATAGCACCGGGTACCGTGCTTCATACCTAAACCTTTCTGTGGCCAATCTTTTTGCACTTGCCTATACAAACTTAGGTAACTTTCGGCGGCAGCGATTTATTACCGATCAGGTAGACAGCCTGCCGTTTACCTATCCAAAAGACCGCCTGCAGCTAAGAGAATGGAGCAAAAAGAACACGTATTGTTATGAGTTAACCATTGCGCCCGAACTGCATAAAAGCATAAACGATTTTTATCATCAGATGCAACGCGATATGGAAAACTACTTTCCCTATAAAGCCAGTATTGAAACCAGGCGGTTAAAATGCCTCGCCCTGATACGAACAGACAGTACGAAAGCCTTACTAACGCAGCATAAGAACAGCCCCGGAAAGCGTAAAATTGATTTTAATGGTTTTGACGGCATAAATATTCGCCTCGACCGATTAATACAGCCATTAAGTACATATTACCTGCAAAAATATCCTTTGCCGGTAGTTGACAATACCGGTTACCCCGAACCTGTCGATGTATCGTTTAAGGCCGATATGACCAGTGTTCAATCCATAAATAAAGGACTGCTGCCTTACGGGCTGCAATTTGTTGAAAAGGAAGCCGATGTTGCTGTTTTGGTATTACGTTATCGCAAATAAAATTTAACCGCTTAAAAAATGAACAGATATTATATTATAATACTACTTCTCTTGGCTGTTTCAGCAGCAAAAGGCCAGTTATTTAAGGCAAAAGTAATTGATCAAAGTACAGAAAAACCCATAGCCGGAGCCGTGATCAGCTTTAAAAATTCGAATACAAAAACCGTTTCAGATAGTGCGGGTAATTTTTCAATTGTATTAAAAAATGCTGAAGATATGATCCGGATCAGCCATCTGAATTACCTGACCAGACAAATAGCAGCGAATGAAACGGCTAACCTGAACGTGGTTACATTACAGCCACGTTACCATGAATTAAACGAGGTAACCATCGTGAACGACGGGTATCAATCCGTTTCAAAAGAAAGGATAACCGGATCGGTAACCACTATTGGCACAAAGCTGCTGGAGCGCTCCGTGAGCTCAAACATTTTGGAACATTTACAGGATGTAACACCCGGTTTAATTTTTAACCGCACCGTAATTGTACCCGGCAAACTCAATATCACCATTAGGGGGCAAAGTACGATTAAAGGGGATACTGATCCGCTAATTATTCTTGACAATTTCCCTTTCGAGGGTGATATTAATTCCATAAACCCTAACGATATAGCGGATATTACCTTGTTAAAAGATGCGGCTTCGGCATCAATCTGGGGTGCCCGGGCCGGAAACGGCGTTATCGTCATCACCACTAAAAAAGGCAATCCGAACAAGCCATTTAGTGTAGCATTTTCGAACACAACAACAGTGGGTATGAAACCAGACGAATTTTATGAACAAAGAATAACAACGGCTGATTATATCAGCATTCAAACGCGTCTGTTTGATGAAAAATTCTATCTTACCACCGAGCAGAACGACCTTAAAAATACATCGCACGCCTCACTGCCTAACCTGGTCGAAATTTTAATTTTAAAAAGGGATGGAAAGATCAGCGAAGCGGAAGCACAAAGCCGTATCAATCTTTTAAAAGGATATGATATCCGATCAGACATTAGTAGGTACTTAGATCAAAAAAGCATTAATCAACAATATGGCCTGAATGTTTCGGGAGGGGGAAATCAGCATACCTATTACTTTTCAACCGGCTTTGATAAATTTCAAAGTAATAAAATTGGAAATGGTTCTGAACGTTTTAACCTTACCGCTACCAATACATGGAACATATTAAATAATCGGTTTAATATGGCCAGTACCATGCAATATACAAATCTTATAAACACGACAAATGCCCCCGCTTTAAGCGCTTACGAACCTTACGACAGGATCGCTGATGAAAATGGTAATCCATTGGCGTTTAACAGTTACAGGCAGTCATTTATCGATGAGTCGCAGCGCCAGGGTCTGTTAAACTGGAACTATATACCACTTAACGAGACAGATAAATCGAACAATCAACTTGTAAAAAACAGTTTCAGGCTAAATAATACCATTAGTTTTTTGATCACAAAAGGTTTAAAAGCCGAAGCACTTTATCAGCTTATTAAAAACAATAGCCGCCGGAAAAGGATATATGGCGAAGACAGCTATTATGTTCGTAATCTGATTAATAACTATACCCAGCGCCTGGCTGATGGATCTTTATCGAGGGCAATTCCGTCAGGGGCAATTTTTGACACCGATCTGAGTGAAGCCATAAACCACAATATCAGAGGACAATTAAAATATGACCGGGCCATAGGAAGCAAACACCAGCTAAATGGCCTGGCCGGTTACGAATTAAAAACATTTGATACCGAAGCCTATGAATACCGGCTTTACGGTTATGATACCGAACATGCCACCAGTATGATTGTCGATTATGTAAGTGTATTTCCTACCTATTCACGGCCCGGTAGCCGGGTAGGCATACCCAGCCGGGAATCGCAAAGTGGTTTAACCGATCATTTCATTTCCTGGTATGGCAATCTATCCTATCAATATGCGAACAGATGGGTTCTTTTTGGAAGCGGCAGAATTGACCGGAGTAATTTATTTGGTGTAAACACCAATCAAAAAAGTAACCCTGCATATGCAGTCGGTATAAACTGGAGCATCGATAAAGAACCCTTCTATAAATTAAAATGGCTTGAGCAGCTAAATTTACGGAGCAGCTTTGGATACACCGGCAATATTGATAAAACGCTTTCTGCATATACTACGGCGAGCTACCTGGCCGCCAGCAGAAATCCCTTAAATACCAGAGCAAAATTACCTTATGCACAAATTGTTAATCCGCCCGATCCCGAATTACGATGGGAAAAGATTAAAATCATCAATATAGGATTGGATTTTGCCATGCTTAAACGGGCTGTCTCGGGAAGCATTGATGTGTATACCAAAAAGGGTATCGACTTAATTGGCGATACGCCATTTCCGGCATCAAGCGGGATATTAAACTTTAGAGGTAATTATGCCAATACGAAAGTGAAAGGCTTTGATTTGACGTTGAATACCCTTAACATCAATAAACAGCTGCAATGGCGAACCAGCTTCTTTCTAAGTTACGCTCATGAAGAGGTGACCAATTATGCCAGAAAAGGAACCACACAGAATTACTTATATGACCGGGGGACGCCGATGATGGGTAAGCCACTCTATGCGATGTACTCCCTTCCCTGGGCAGGTCTCGATCCACAAACGGGCGACCCGTTGGGTTATTTGAACGGTGAAAAGAGCAATAATTACGCTGAGATTTTCAGTAAATATACACCCGAAGATTTGCTTTTTAACGGATTAATACGGCCTTCTCATTATGGCGCAATCCGGAATGATTTTAATTGGAGAGGCTTTAGCCTGTCGGTGAATATGAATTACCGGTTGGGGTATGTATTTAAAAAGCCCAGCATCTCCTATCAAAACACCTATGGTTTGACCAGTGCCCATGCCGATTATTATTTGCGTTGGCAGAAACCGGGTGATGAACAGATCACCAATGTGCCCTCTATTCCTGCAACAGCCAATAATTTAAGGGATAATTTTTATGGCTCGTCTACTATCCTTCTTTCAAAAGGCGACCATGTGCGGTTACAGGATATCAGGTTAGCCTATACCATGAAAAATATAAAACCCACAAATTCTGCATTTAAAAACGTCGAAATTTATCTCTACAGTAACAATATAGGCTTACTCTATAATGCGAATAAAGTAGTCGACCCTGACTATTATGCCTCGGGAAAACCTCCCCTCAGCTTTTCTTTAGGAATACGAACCGGATTTTAAAAAACAAATTTATACAGATGAAAAAAATAGTCTTTTACTCCATTGCGATTGGAGTGTTTAACTTACTGAGCTGCCAAAAGGAATTTTTAGATGTTAAACCGAACAAAGCATTGGTGGTACCAACCACCTTGACCAATTTCCAGGCCTTGCTCGATAACATTAGCATCATGAACCCCACACCTACGCTCAATCTCCTCACCGGCGATGAATATCTTATTATTGATAATGGCCTGCAGAAATTATCAAATGATGTGGAACGGGATGCATATCTCTGGAAAACGAATCAGTTTAAAATAGAGAGAACACTATCTGAATGGTACAAACCTCATCAACAGATATTTTATTCAAATGTTGTTTTAGATGGACTGGAAAACAACAAGGAAAGCCTGTCAAAACCTAATGAATATAATAGCGTGAAAGGTGCGGCCTTATTCTACCGCGCTTTGGCCTTTTATAACTTGACCCAATTATTCTGTCCTGCTTACGAAGAAAAAAATGCTGCCAAAACTGAAGGTATAGCTTTAAGATTAACCGCAGATGTTAATCTGCAGCCTGAAAAAAGCAGTTTACAGGAAAGCTATGATCAGATCATTTCCGATCTGAAATTAGCACAGCAATTACTCCCTGAAAGAGCCTTAACCAAGAACAGGCCAGGCGGTCATGCTGCCATAGCACTGCTTGCCCGTGTATTTCTGACCATGAGCAAATATGCTGATGCCGAAAAGTGGGCATCGGCCGGGTTGCAAATCGACAACCGACTAATTGATTACAATACCGTACCACAGGGCGTTACAGCACCCTTTCCCGATCCCTTACCCAACAATAATGAAGAGCTTATTTATGCGGTAAACAAAATTGGTTATACCTTTGGTGGCGCAGGAGTACTAAGAGTTGATAACGATCTGTTAAGTCGTTTTTCTGACAAAGATTTACGTCCTAAGATCTTCTTTTATAAACCGGCGAGCGGGGCAGTCAACAACAAAAATTATGATGGCCTGGCTACAGATGAGCTTTATCTTATTCAGGCAGAATGCCTCGTAAGACAGGGTAAATTTGAGCCGGCGGCAGCACTAATCAACACATTAGGAGTTAATCGTTTTCAAAAAGGGAGCTATACTCCGGTTACTTTTAACAATGAAACCGATGCGCTAAACTATATAATCCTTGAACGTCGAAAAGAACTGTTTGGCCGGGAAACCATACGGTGGTCAGACTTAAAACGGCTTAATAAAGATCCTCGCTTTGTTAAAAATTTACGTCGAACCTATAATGGCATAGAATACGAATTAAATGCGCAAAGTCCTTTATATATTTATCCGTCGCCCATAGGGCAATAAAAACATAAAAGGTAGGCCATCTGAGCCTACCTTTTTTTGACCTTCAAACCGATATTTTATGGCGTATAAGGTCTGAATTCACCTGGAGTTCCATTTTGAGGATCGGGTGTATTGTTATCAGGAATTTCTGTTTCGTCGAAAAAAGCCGTACAAAACTCATCCTCATGCTGATCACAGGTATATTGGCCTTCTTCTAAATCATTAAAAGGATCAACATACGTTAGATTTGACAAATCTACCCAATCAATTCCAGTCAAAGTTTGGATTTTGCCATATTCAACCATGTTTTTCTTTGATGCCTTAAACGCACTCTGCGTTAGCACCAAACCCAGCCCTAACACCAGGGCCAATACAGGTAAGAATTTTTTAATATTTTTCATGTTTGTTTGACTGCTGTTTTGCATTTGAAAAAGCAGACGAAAAAGTTTAGATTTAAATTTGAATACTATATGCACCGTTTTGGCAGGTGCTTGCCTGCCGGTGCGGGTTTCCAAAACCTGTGCCGGCATGGTTATGTTCAGGGCTTTCGCGCTATTTTTTCGAGCCATACGCCTGCCATAGCCGCCAGCAAAAAGAAGAGGTTAAACACCAGGTGCGGCCCCCAGCTTAATTGTTTTAGCACACCGCCGCAGCTGCAGGGTACCCGGTCATAATAACCCAGCAGCACCAAAGCAATATAGCCGCTAAATAAAAGAAGTAAAAAAGCCGAAAGCACAAAACCGGCTAAACGGGTTTTACGAGGCAATAAAAGTAAGGTAGCCGCAATTTCGCTTAAGGGTATAAACCAGAGTAAAAAGGCAGCCATAGGCCTGCCCAGGGTTTGATTGCCTAACTGGCGTTTAAATTCGGGCATATCGGCCAGCTTACTGGCGGCTGTATATACCCACAACAACACCAAAATGCTGCAGAGCAGCGAAAGCAGGAAAGGGCGGTAAGACGTAAACAGCGTTTTCATCACAAACATTTATCCCAAAATTAGATAGAAAAATGCCGCTGTAAACCCTAAATTTCACGTAGAAAACACTGTAAATTTACAGTGTTTTTACGGGCGTTGTGCAAAGATGCCGGCCTGTAAAACAAAAACGGCAGCCTCCTTTTGGGATAACCGCCGTTTAATTAACATTAAATAAGTTAAGGCTAAACGCTGTTGTTTATTTAAAAGAAAAGCAATTATTTAATTACATTTCTCAATAAAGAAGCGATATCGGCTTCCTTTTTCAGGTTAAGCTTGTTCTCCTTTACATAACCATTCGCTGCAGGTGTGTTCAGATAGTCTAAAACAAACTTCTCGTTTAATTTTGCTTCTTTCACTTCTCCGTCACGAACAAAGAAATAACGGGTAGTCGATTCGATCTTTTTTTCAGGAACACCGGTATTATACCCTTTACTTTCAACGATATCTTTATTGGTATCTTTAAGAAACTTCACCTTACCGTCGTATAAAACTTCCACAAAATGATTTTTCTTTAAGCCCGCGCCGCTAAATCCTTTCCGGTATAAAACTGTTTTACCATCATGCTTGATATAAAACTCTTTTACATCTTCACGGAAAACACCTGGTTCGCCCTTTTCATTTTTAACCAGCAGCTCATTTTCAAGTAAATTATACTTAAGATCAACCCGCATATTTACAAATGAAGGATCACTGAACACCACTGTTGCATCCTGCCATTCCTCAAACAGGAAAGGATTCCCTGTAAAACCCAGATTTCCACCACTCACTTGTTTTATCAGCATAGGATCAGCACTAATTCTGACATTCTGCGATAACTGTGCAATACTAACCTTACCAAGAACTGTTAGTAAGATTAAAACAACCATCTTTTTCATATGTAATTAAATTTAGTATCTAAGTTACAAAAAAAAGAGGGATTAAAAAACCCCTCTTTTTTATTTAAAATCAAGTTAAACAGAATGTTACCTTTCAGCTTTAAACTTCCAGGTTTCACTTACCGTCCACCGGCCTGAGGTCCAGTTCACCGTTATAGAACGGTTACCCGGGTTAAATTTACCGCTTACATTAGTAAATACACGGGTGGTCACTACAGGATCTGATACACCGATCAGGTTGTTGGTTACCGGATCGAACTCAAATTTCAGGTAAATACCAGTATTAGCTGCTGATGTACCGGCATTGTTGATCACGATATAACGGTCATAATCATAATCAAGATCATAAACAGTTACAGAATTCGGACCTGCTGTGGTCAGCTCAAAATCTCTTGGGTAATCACCTTTATATAGAGCATTGGCATCAACACAGGTACCATCAACGGTGTAAACAGCATCATAAGCATTCTTAATGCTGATCAGCACAAGGATCGTTCCTGCACCATCTTTTAAGGTTAATCCACCGGTCTGGTCCACTTTATAAGCTACTGCATATTTTTTGCTTAAGTCCCATAAGCTTCCGTTCAGGTTGATCTTGATGTTTTTAGAGAAATCACCCGCACTGAAATCAACGGTATAACCTGTACCGCTTTTAGCCACACCGGCATCAGCAGCTAAGGTATAGATCGACTCAGGCAATACCTCATAGTCCGTACCATTTTTGGTATTATACGCCGTAATGGCAGCAGGATCGGCCACTAACGTTACCCGGGCTGATGAATTCAAATCAGCTGAACTTACGGCATCTCTGCGCACACTAAACAAATGTACTTTTTCTTTAATTCCACTAAATGGCGTAAAAAACAGACTTTTTGAAGGCGCTTCCAAAAGCTTAACCATCGTAGCCCCTTTATCGGCTACGGACTCCACTTCAAAGTTATCCTTCCGGCAACCTACAGATGTTCCTAACAACGCGGTCGCCAATAACAGATATATATATCTTCTTTTCATTTTTGTTATTTTATAATTTTAGGCTAAATTATTGATCCCACCAGATTCTGGCATCCTGTGTATTTGCACCGCCAGGAAGTCTTTTGATGGCCTCGTCATTATTTTCCTTATTACTTTGCTGCTCAGAAGTAGCATATGCAATTCTTCTTGGAATTTGTTTGCTGGCATTCGTAGCGGCAGCAGCCGGGGTTAATGCCGGGAATCCTGTTTTTCTCCAGATGTTCCAACCGGTTAATCCGTCAGGATAGCTGGCAATATAACGTTGGGTAGAGATCTTACGCACATTATCAGCCGCACCTGCAGCGCCTAAGGCTACATTTGCTCCCGATAAATAAGTGGCGTCAGGTGTACCTGCTCCCCATTGCTCATAAGATAAGGTAATACCGGTGTTATAAAGCGTAGTTAAGTTCTCGCTTGTCCAGCCTAAGTTCGCAGCCTCAGCTCTGGCTAACGTGACCTGAGCCGCAGTAATAATATACATCGGACTGGTATCCTGGCGCAGATCGCCTCTTAATACACGGGCCCAGGTTACATTATTATTGGTAAAGCCTTCAGTAGTGGCTTTATCGCCGCCGTAAGGAATACCTACATTCGAAGTCTGGAAGTTCCCGGGTTCTTCAGAAGCACCACCAAAAGCACTCTGGCGGGCATCGCCTAAAGACGCCATTAAATCGGTCATCGTTTTGCTTTCACCTACGTCTTTACGACCATCATAAAGGTTACGGATCGTGTTTCGGTAGTTACCACCCGGATAAACCAGTTTAAAGTTCTGTGCATTGGTAGTAATAACGCCTGAAGCTTCAGCTAAGGCAGCTTTTACCTGTGTAGCAGCATAATCACTTGCACCTGGGTAGCGTTTCGATAACTGAACAGCCATTAATACCCGCATAGAGTTTGCAGTACGTTTCCATGAAGCTACATCACCGCCAAATACGATATCACCACTAATCGGAGAGCTGTCGAAAGCCGCAACAGCTTTGGTTAACGCATCGATCATGCCTTTATAGATCTGCTCCTGTGTATCATATTTAGGTGTCACAAACTCCACGCCTTTTAAGGCCTCACTGTAGGGAATATCACCCCACTGGTCGGTCATGCGCCAGAAATAGAACTGCTGTAGAATTTTAGCCACCTGGCTTTGATTGTTACTGGCATCAGTCGTAATGATCCGCTGCAGATAATTCAAAGTACCGCTGTAAGTACCGGTAAAAGCCAGCTGCTGCAATGAATAATTCATCGCATCAGGATACTGACTTTGCGAAAAGTACTGCGAATAATAACCGGCTAATGTACTGAAAGCCTGTCCGCCTAAACCCGACTCCACATTGGTTAACAAGGCCCCCACATTCGGTTCTGTAATGGCCGATGGGCTGACATTCGTATCCCCAAAATCACTGAATTTTTTACATCCGGCAGCGCCTAAAACCAGCACACCTGCCAATGCATATATAAATCTCTTTTTCATTTCTTTCAATTTAATATTTTATTGATTACGACTTAAAACCCAATTCTTAAGTTAAAACCAACACCTCTTGTTCCAGGAAGCTGTGCAGTTTCACCAGAAGTGTATGCAATCTCAGACGGATCATAATCTTTCGAAGTAGTATAAATCAACAACGGATTTCTGGCGATAACGGAGAAAGTAGCGCTTCTCATAAACTTATCAGCACCCCATTTTTTCAATGGTAATCTGTAACCGATAGCTACTTCACGTAATTTCACAAAAGTCAGGTCGCCAACATAGTCATCAAACGTTTTGTTGTTATACAGGTTTTGGTAGTAAGTCATCGCATCGATATAGTAAACTTTACGCTCACCTGAAGTATTATCGATACCTTCTACACGTACACCACCGCCATCGGCAACAGCATCACGCACCGATTTACCTTTGTCGTTGATCGCTGCAGTACGGGCTGTTAAACCACTATATGAACCCCACTGATTCGAAAGTGAAACGAATTTACCGCCAATTTGCCAGTCAATGTTTGCATTCACTTCGAAATCTTTAAAGAGCACGAATGAGTTCTGTAAACCACCGGTGTGCTGAGGTAATGCACTACCGAAATACACGTTAGGATCGTTAACATAACCTCCTGAGGCATTTAACAATGGTAAGCCGGTAGCCTGATCTCTCTTAATACCATTACCATAAATCTGTCCCCAACGCATACCTTTCTGATGGATCAGGTAAGGCATAGTGGTACCCCAAACGGCTTCTACAGAAATACGATCCTGTTTGTATTTATTACTGATCTCGATAACATCGTTTTTAAGCAGGTTAGCATAAGTAGCATTCACATCCCAGCTAAAGTTCGATGAACGTACAGGTTTTCCGTTTAAGGAAACCTCGAAACCTTTACGATCGATACGACCCATATTGGTAGTTACTGAACTGTAACCTGAAGCGCCGTTCACCGTGATAGAACGTGGGAAGTCGATCTCTTTCGCTACCCAGTATGTACCCGATGCACCTAAGCGTCCTTTTAAGAATTTCAAATCGATACCAAACTCAGAGTTCGATGAAGTAGCTCCTTTAATATCAGGGTCAACCAGTGTACCAGGTGCTGACATTAACAAAAAGCCATTCCATTTATTGGCACTGATACCGTAAGAAGCACCCGGATAATCATAAGCACCAAGTGCCTGAGGGATCTCTCCGTAAGAAGCTCTCAATTTACCTTCGTATAACCAGTTAAACGCGCTCACTGATTTTAACAGATCACTGAATACAAATGAAGCACCTACCGATTTCGATAAGATATCATTGTGTTTTATAGGTAAAGTAGAATACCAGTCGTTACGTATCGATCCGTCGATAAATAACATGTTTTTGTAACCAAAAGTAGCACGTGCTAACAGCGCTCTGTATTTATCAGTTGAACGGCCGTTACCATTAGTAGCAGTAGTTACAGAGTTACCTAATGTAAACAGATCCGGGATCGATAAACCATCAACCGTGCCACCGCTATTGCTTTTTGAAAGTGCACGACGGATATCCATACCACCGGTAACATCAATGCTGAAATCTTTGATTTTCTTGGTATAAGTACCGATCAACTCATAGTTTTCGATATTTGAATAAGTAGTTCCGGTTCCATAATAACCTTTTACTAAACCGTTATTACCTGAAGTCTGAGTACCCGACTGATCTAAACGGCTACTGTACTTATCTTCATACCAGGTCGTATTTTGTTGTTTACGATATGTACCGGTAATTTTAAGGTCGTTAGTTATTTTATAGGTTAAACCAATATTACCATACCAACGGTCTCTCTGATTTACTTTATCAATCAGATCATAATAGGTATAGAAGTTATACCAGTAGTTTGCGGCGTAAAAACCTTTAATGTTGCTGGCGTTATAAGAACCCGGGTCATTGTGATTCCAGCTGGCATAAATGCGCTCTGAACCATTCGGGATATATAAACCTCTTAGCTCTTTCATGATGTTCATATCCAGATCCCGGTGAAACCACTGGTTAAATGAACCTGTAGTCTGGTTGGTGGAATAACCATCATTAATATCACCATTTAATACCGTATTAATATAGTTGATATTTGCAGCTAAGGAAAGATTTTTAGTAATATTATAATTACCTACAAAGTTAAAGGTATTCTTTTTCAGGTTAGTGTTAGCCACCAAACCATGGGTATACTGATTTCCGAAAGATACTTTAACATTGTATTTATCGGTAGCGTTATTATAGCTTACCGAGTTATTATACGTAACACCAGTATCATAGTAATCTCTGGCATTATCTGGTTGAGCCACTAAACTCGTTGTTTTATACGAATATTGTGTTCCGGGATACCAGGCATACCATGGAATATACTCCTGGCCTACCATACGAGGACCCCAGCTTGAGTCATCACTGTAGTTATGATAGTATTTTCCGTCTAAAGCTTTCCACTCTACAGGGTCACCTTGTTTCCAGTTATACTGCATAAGATCGCCGGAGTTACCACCTGCATATACGTTCTGATAGTTTGGAAGAATATACGCATTCTCGAATGTAGCACCGATATTCACCGTTACACCACTTCCGGCACCGCTCCTGCCTTTTTTAGTCGTGATCAGGATCGCACCGTTAGAAGCCTGCGAACCTAATAGCGCTGCTGCTGAAGGTCCTTGTAAAATGCTCACATCCTCAATATCATCCATATTGATATCGTCAGCATTTGGAAGGATAGTACCATCAACTACATATAAAACACCGGCATTACCTGTACCGAAACCACTGGCACCTCTTAACCTTACAGTAGTATTTCTACCTAAGGCAGCTGCCGACTGGCTTCTTACCTGAACACCGGCAACTTTACCGGCAAGCGCATTGTTTACATTTGTACCTCTAACCGTATTCAACTGTTCGCCGGTAACACTTTGAATATTTGAAGATGCGGCTCTTGAGGATGTTTTCGTACCATAGGCACCTTCAATCACAACCTCACTTAACACTTTGGCATCTGGTGTTAAAACCACATTTACTACGTTGCCGCTAATCGCTATCTCTTTCGTTACGAAAGCGATAGAAGTAACAACAAGAGTCTTGCCGCTTGCAGGCACTCTCAGTGAGAATTTTCCCTGCCCGTCAGTTGCAGTAGCCACTCCCTGCACTTCCTTCACCCTTACCGAGGCACCCGGAATAGGCAACCCGTCTTCGGAAGAAGTAACTGTACCACTAATTGTTCTGTCTTGAGCCATTGCCGTACCGACAATAAACAAGAACATGAACAAACTTTGTAGAAGTTTTTTCATAAATTAATAAAATTAGTTATGCGTTCTACTTTCTGCCTGCGGCTTGTTAAATTCTGCCGCGATCGTTAAAAGCAACCCCGAATATTATTACTCCCTTATTTTTTTGAGATTAGCTGATTAATTTAAAATCAAGTAATATGAACACACAAAAAAAAATTTCAGAAGTAATCACATTATGGAAGTCAGACAAAAAGCAGTATGTAAAAAAATCAACCTTTGCGGCCTATGCTCTTTTAATTGAAAAACACTTAATGCCTGCATTCGGGAATAAATACGATATTGAAGAATCTTTTGTTCAGACATTCGTATTTCAAAAATTAGAGCAGGGTCTTAGCCAGAAGACGGTCAAAGACATGTTAACGGTATTAAAAATGATCTTAAAGTTTGGTATAAAATACAAATGGTTAGAAAACAAACCGCTGGATATTAAATTTCCGCCACAAACCGGGAAACATCATATTGAAGTATTAAGCCGTTCTAATCAAAAGAAAATGATGCACTATATAAAAGAACACTTTACATTTCGGAATTTGGGTGTTTATATATGTCTCAGTACAGGAGTGCGTATAGGTGAAATATGTGCACTTACCTGGGAGGATATAGATTGCAGTGCAGAAATCATAAAAATAAGAAAAACGCTTCAAAGGGTTTACCATATCGAGAAAAAGGCCCATAAAACAGAGTTACTCCTTGACACCCCTAAAACTAAAAATGCTGTCCGGGATATTCCCATGAGCAGAGATCTGCTAATGATGTTGAAGCCTATTAAAAAAATTGTAAATAACTCATTTTTTATGTTGAGTAATGATGTCAAACCCTTGGAGCCCAGAACTTACAGGGATTATTACAGGAACTTTATGAAGGAGTTGGGTATACCTGAATTAAAATTCCACGGACTTAGGCATAGCTTTGCCACAAGATGTATTGAAAGTAAATGTGACTATAAAACAGTGAGTGTATTATTAGGGCATTCTAATATTAATACTACTTTAAACTTATACGTGCATCCTGATTTAGAGCAAAAGAAAAAGTGTATTGATCAAATGTTAAAAGCCCTAAAGTAAGGTCTTAAGAATGGAAGAGTTAAGTTGAATATCAGGTTCAGTGATAGTAAACAAAGCGGCACTCAGAAACTTAAAGCAATTAATAGCACTTATGCACGGTGATCAGAAGTATCCGGAATTATCTGTTAGAAAGGTAGGGTAAGGCAAGTGTCACATCAATATTATTTTTTGCTTTTATTTATGATCAATAGCGCGTTAAATAGAGATTTTGGTGAAAAAAACGTTAAAAAATGTTAAATAATACTTGCTTTATACCACCGAATATTCATATCTTAGTGTTTTAATTAACTATTAACTAACCTAAATTTTATTAATTTATGAAAAGACTTCTACAAAGTTTGTTCATTCTGCTGTTTGTTGCCGGCACGGCAATGGCACAGGACAGAACAATTACTGGTGTTGTTAAGGCTTCAGACGATGGCCTTCCAATTCCAGGCGTAACAGTACGAGTTGCTGGTTCTGCCAATATAGCGGTACAAACCAGTGCAGACGGTAAGTTTTCACTAAAAGTACCTTCATCTGCAAAAACCCTTGTTTTCACTTTTTTAGGGTATGAAACTAAAGAAGTTTCGATTGCTTCAGTCATGAACGTCTCTTTAAACCCGGAAACAAAGATCCTGAATGAGATTGTTGTTTCTGGCGGGGGTCTTACGGCCCGTAAAAAAGAATTAGGAGCAAATCAAACTACGCTTTCCAGCGAAGCGATCACCCTGGCTAAGCCAACTAACATTGTTGCGGGTTTAGCCGGTAAAGTAGCTGGTTTAAATGTACAGGGAGTTAGCAGTGGTGTTAATCCTAATTACAGGGTAGTACTGAGAGGTATGCGGTCGTTAACCGGTAATAACGAGGCTCTAATCGTTATTGATAACGTTATTGTGCCAAACTCCATATTAGGAAACCTTAATCCGGACGATATTGAAAACCTTACTGTGCTGAATGGAAGTAGTGCTGCTGCACTTTACGGTTCGGCAGCTTCAAACGGCGCCTTAATTATCGTGACGAAAAAAGGCAGAAAAGCCGACGGATTTGACATCAAAGTAATGAATACCACGATGCTTGAAGAAGTAGCTTTCTATCCTAAAATGCAAAAGCAATTCGGTTCAGGTTCTGATAACGATGTTCAGATCTACAATCCGATAGAAAATCAACAGTATGGTCCTGCTTTTGATGGTGTAGTCAGACCGATTGGCCGTGTACTTCCGGATGGTTCTTACCAGATGGTTCCATATTCATGGACGAACGAAAAATACAATTTCTGGGATACCGGTGCAACCAATACAACTGATTTTTCAGTGTCATCAGGAAGCGGCGGAAAAGGAAGCCTATATGCTGCGGCACAGTTTGCCAAAGCCACAGGAACTACTCCGGGCGATAAATATAATCGCTCAACAGCCAGAGTAGGCGGCACACGCGTTATTTCAGACAAAATTACCTTTACCTATGGTGCAAATTATGTTCAGAACAGATATGATATTACCACACAAACCAGTAATATTTACAACTACCTGCTGAATGCGCCTGGTCAGGTTCCGCTAACAAAATACAAAGACTGGAAAAATGACATTCTGGCCAGCCCGAACGGTTACTTCAACGCATATTATAATAACCCATACTTCATGGCCGACAACTACAGGCAAAAAACCAGAAATGATTATTTTGTAGGTAGTACAGAATTAAAATACAAACCTTTAGAATGGTTAGATTTTACAGGCCGTTTAGGTTTAACCACCCAAAATGCTTCTACTAAAAGTTATTCTGACATTTTTATATTCGACCCATTCTTTGCTAATCAGGCCGGATCCAGTGAATATAAAAAACAAAATATCTTAGGGGGTGTTACAGACAGCTATAGCTATACCACCAATATTGTGAGTGACTTTATTGTTCACGGACAAAAAAAGGTAGACGATTTTAAATTTGATGTAACTGTATTAGGACAATTAATACAAAGACAGGCTAAAAATGGAAGTGCTGCTGTAAGTGGTTTGGTCACAGCCGGTATTTTTAACTTAGCCAACAGTTTAAATACCCCAACAGCCAGTGAGACGAACTCATTGACCAGATCATATGGCTTATCAGGTAAACTCGATATTGGTTATAAAGATTATTTATTCTTAACCTTAACCGGCCGTAATGACTGGGTTTCTGTATTAGCCCCTGAAAACAGATCTTTCTTCTATCCAAGTGCAACATTGTCTTTTGTAGCCAATGAGGCTTTAGATTTCATTAAAGATGTTAACCAAATCGACTTCCTGAAATTAAGAGGCGGTCTGTCTAAAGTTGGACAGGTTAACATCGATCCTTATAGTTTAGTACCTACTTTCTCTCAGGCAGCAGGTTATCCATATAATGGAATAGGCGGTCTTTCAGTAGGTGACCAAATGGTATCAGCCAGCCTTAAACCCGAAATCACAACACAATGGGAAGCTGGTGTAGATTTTAGCTTGTACAAAAACAGAGTTAATGCTGGTTTTACGTACTATGATACTAAGACAAAAGACCAAACGGTAGCTACGGGCGTTTCCAGTGCAACGGGTTTCTCTTCATTATTAACCAACACAGGTCAGACCAGCTCAAGAGGTATCGAAGCCACGCTGTCGCTTACCCCGTTAAGAACAAAAGACTGGGATGTTACGCTGAGCTCGAACTATGCTCATTATGATAATACGGTTGATTATATCAGTGCCGACTTAAGCCAGTTAACTTTAGGCGCTTACGGCGGAACGATCGGATCATATGCCGAGGCAGGCCAGCAATTCCCTGTCCTTAAAGGTAAAACACACGTGCGTGACTCTCAGGGCCGTATTATTGTAAACCGTATTACCGGTTATCCTTCGGCTACAACCGGCATAAGTGTTTTAGGACAGGCAAATGCGGCGCATATTTTAGGCGTTAACCTGAATGTTTCTTATAAAGGATTTACCTTATACGGATCAGGCGAATACCGTTCCGGTAATGTGATCTATAATGCCGGTGGCGGTACATTCGATTTCAGTGGTGCCGGCTATAATACAGGCATTTATAGCAGAGACCGTTTTGTTATCCCTAATTCATCTTATTTAGATCCTGCAACCAACCAATACGTGGCAAATACAAACATTACCGTTAGAGATGGTGGTCCGGGTTATTGGACCATTTCAGGCCCCAGAACAGGTATCAATGAAAACTATGTCACATCTGGTGCATTCTGGAAAATCAGAGAGCTCTCTTTAGCGTATAATTTACCAAATTCTGTATTGGCGAAAACAGGCTTCATCAAAGGAGCCAGAATTAGTGTTCAGGGAAGAAACTTATTTGTTTTCTTACCTAAAACTAACGTTTATACCGATCCGGAATACAGCGACGGAAATGGTCTGAACAGTGGTAACGCGATTGGTTTAACCAACCTTGGACAAACTCCACCTTCCAGATATTATGGCGCTACATTAACGATTAATTTATAATATAAATAGAGATGAAAAGAAATATTAAATATATATGTGGATTATTTATTGCGATATCTGCTTTTTCTTGTAAAGAAGACTTAGATATCAATACTAATCCCAACCGCGCAACAGCCGCGACGGTTGACCTGGTTCTGCCTACCGCTATTGTATCTACCGCCAATAGCCTCACCGGACCTACAACTACTTCATATAACTCCATGGGTGCACAACAGGTAGGGTATTACGCCAATGGCGGAGGTGTGAGTGGCTGGGGCGGTATTATCTCCTATAACTGGCAAACCGACAATTTTGCAAATTTGTGGGCAACCACTTTTGATATTTTAACCGATGTAGAATATGTATTGAAGAATTCTGCAGGCAATGCTACTTATAAAGAGTTTGAAGCAGCAGCTAAAGTATTAAAAGCCTATAATTACTCCTTATTGGTAGATACCTATAATGATGTGCCCTATACCGAAGCTAACTTGGGCAATGAGAAATTACAGCCAAAATATGACAAGGCGACTGATATTTATAAAAATATAGCTACCCTGCTGGATGAAGCCATTGCTTCTTTTAAAACAATTACCACTGCAAGTCCGCTGTTTGTTAAAAACGATCCGCTTTATGCAGGAAGTGCTGCTAAATGGGCTACGTTTGCACAAACGTTAAAGTTGAAACTGATCATAAAAGGAACTGGAAAAGTGACCTTTACCAATACCAGTTTTGATCCTGCCGTAGGCTTTATTACGGATGATGCCACGGTAAACCCTGGTTATGCCAAATTAGACGGTAAACAAAATCCTTTATGGAATTCATGGGCATATAACTATGCCGGTACCGCTGTTGCTGCTGCAAGTCAGTATGCCGTGACACCGTTTATCATGTCATTCTACAATGGCACTAAGGTTAAAGATGCGGCCAGACTTGCTGTTACGTACAAAAATGGTGCAACAACACCTGTTAATCAATTAGGTTACCAGGAGTCTGATGCGGGAAGAGGTTTGGCACCCAGCTCATGGTTTATAGGAACCAATTCAACTACTTACAGTAAAATTGGTATTCTAAAAGGTCCTGATGCCGGGCAGCCTTTAATGTTGGCTGCTGAAAGCTATTTCTTACAAGCGGAAGCGAATGTGAGAGGTTTATTAAGCGGAACAGCAAAAACAAACTTCGAAAATGGAATCGTTGCTTCATTAAGATATCTGTATAAAGACAATACCGGCGCCGTCACAGCAGGCAAAAACCCTACGACAGATCTGGCTACCTATAAAGCAGACAATGCATTAAGCCCATTGGTTAATTTTGACCTGGCTACCACAGATGCGGCTAAGATTGAAGCCATTATTACACAGAAATATCTGGCATTCAATATGCTATTCGGTCACGAAGCATGGAATGAATACAGAAGAACAGGTTATCCTAAAATTACAGGAACGGCTAAAACGGATACATTTGTTTCCATCACATCAGAATCGACAGCTGCCGATAAATTACCAACAAGGATCCAGTATCCTTCAAATGAATTTAAGTATAATGCAGCTAACGTTCCGGCGGTTAACGTTTATAGTAATAAAATATTTTGGGCAAGATAGATAGAAATTTAATATGAAAAATTTTATAAAATATACAGCAGTTTTGACCCTTTTAGCAGGAAGCCTATCTTCTTGTTTAAAAGACGAAACGATGATAGGTCCTGATGCACCCGGAGCTGTTAAAAATGTCATTGAATTTAAAAATATCGGAGGTATAAAGTCAGGAACAACAGCTCCTTATGCTTTGTATATTCCGTTTACTTTAGATCCTACTGCAGCATCTGCTGAATTTGAAGGTATCGTTAATTATGCTGGTGCTGAAGTAGCGCCAAGCGATATTACTGTTAATATTGCGGCAGATCCGGCTGTCATAACAGCATATAATGCCGGTGTTTCCGGGGCTAATTTTACACAATTGACTGCAGCAGCATACTCATTCCCTTCATCAGTTACCATACCTAAAGGGCAGCGGGAAGCTAAATTTAAAATAACCGTTAAACCTGGTAGTTTCGATGCAACGAAAGAAAATGCGCTGGCATTAAGAATTACATCTGCATCAACCGGTACGATCAGCGGAAATTTTGGTGCTGTGATCTTTAGTATGCCATTAAAGAGTGTTTGGCAGGGTACTTATACCGTTCGCTTCAATAACAACTATGGCGGTATTGATATAAACATTGGTGACTTTACAGAAACCGGTGTTAAACTGGAAACTATAGGACCAAATAAACTGCAAACACAATATGCTGCAAATACATATTCCGGTTATACACAATATCAGTTTAACGGATCCAATACCTCTATTACTTCTGTAACGGTATTCTCAGGATCAATTCTGGCTTCTTCTGTTGACGGGGTTGATTTGATCGATCCGGTAAATGGTAAGTTCACGGTTCGCTATACCTTTGCGGGTCGGGGTATGACAGAAACCTGGGTTAAAACAGGCCCATAAAATAGCATATACTGCTTTTTTAACAGGCATATAACAAAACCGCCTCATCGTAACGATGAGGCGGTTTTGTTTATAGTAAATCCAAAAGTTTTTCCAGGTGATGATAACCAATTCCAAAATTGGTTTTGATCGTTTTAAGTTTCATCAGCAAAGTCTCTTTACGTCCTGGCTCCTGCCCTTTATGCTTTATACCCACGATCAGTACGTTTTTTGGCGTATGCTGATCCGATATAAACTCAAAAACCTTCGTTCTATACCCAAAATACTCCAATATAAGTGCCCGGATACCATCGGTGACCATTTCAGCCTGCCGCTCCATAAAAATGCCGTAGCGGGTCAGAAAAGATACTTCATTTTCCACTTTATTTTTTTCTATTTCCCTTCTGATCTGTTTATGACAACAGGGTGCCACTACAATCAGTTCGGCACCAGCCTTAATACCTTTGGCAATGGCATCATCAGTAGCCGTATCACAGGCATGAAGTGCTATCAGAAGATTAATGGGACGAAGTGGATACGACTCAATGGTTCCCTGCTCAAAATGCAGTTTTGTAAACCCTGATTGTGCAGCAATAGTATTACACAGGCTGACCAGATCCTGCCGGTATTCTACCCCGGTTACTTCAGTTTCGCTATAAAGCTGCCGCAGATGATCATACAAAGCAAAGGTTAAATAACCTTTCCCCGACCCCATATCTACCACATGCCTTATCGTACCTTCCGGCCATTCTTTGATCAGTGGATTTAAAATTTCAATATACCGGTTTAGCTGTTTGTATTTATCCTGCGCATGTTTAAATACATGACCACTGGCATCGGTAATTTTCAACGCCTGCAGGTATGGGTTTCCTTCCGGGCGGATCAGGCGTTTCTTTTCCCTGTCGTGCCGCGCATCAGGCTGTAACCTGACCGGAAGTTCCCGTTTACGGATAACTGCATTTTTACCTTTAAGCCCGGCTTCAAAAATAATCTCCTCGTTCGTGGTAAATAAAGTAGCTATTTTAAAATCAGCCCGCAACAATACACTAATCAGGCCGGTTCCTTCTTCAAGGGTATAATTCTTAAAAAGATCACGGGTTTTATGCCGGTATGTAAACGATAACTTTTCGCCGCTTTTAAGAACGATTCTTTTAATATAGATATTTTTCAGACTATCGTCAGCACCCTGATAATTCCCAAGAGAGAGTTTCACGAAGGTATTTTCGGTGATCGCTGTTTCCAGCTGCACCATGAAATTTAATAAAACATCAGCCATAAAAAGACGAAGTATAGACAGGAACAGGTTTTACAATGAAAAGAATTATAATCGCAAAATTAACACAGGTCGGTTTTCATTTCACAAAATTATACTTTAAATTAGGAAATCATTAATCCCGATTCATTTATAATGAGTGACTTTCAAATAAAAAAATCAACCACTGTTTATGATGCCATCGTAGTAGGCTCAGGAGCAGGCGGTGGTATGGCCGCCTACGTATTAGCGCACGCAGGGCAAAAAGTACTGATGCTGGAAGCCGGACAATATTTTGATCCCCGTCTGGATGCACATCAGCTGAAATGGCCCTGGGAATCGCCCCGACGCGGTGCAGGAACGGTTCGTCCGTTTGGCGATTTCGACGCCTCTTACGGGGGATGGCAACTGGATGGTGAACCGTATACCAAAAAAGATAATACAGCGTTCGAATGGTTTCGCTCGCGCATGCTGGGCGGGCGTACCAACCACTGGGGGCGAATATCCTTACGGATGGGGCCTTTAGATTTTAAACCTACCGATGGTTTAACGGACGAATGGCCTGTTTCATATGATGATTTAAAACCTTTTTATGATAAGATAGACCGGATGATTGGTATTTACGGTACGGCAGAGGGTATTGAAAATGAACCGGACGGTATCTTTATGAAACCGCCAAAACCCCGCCTGAATGAACTCTTCATCAAAAAAGGCGCTGAAAAGGCGGGCGTTCCGGTCATTGCCGGTCGCGGATCGGTAATGACCGAGGCTATCCCCGGAAACAAAGACCGTGCACCCTGCTTTTATTGTGGCCAGTGCGGCCGGGCATGTAAAGTATACGGTGATTTTTCGGCTTCCTCCTGTCTGGTCATTCCCGCCGTGAAAACGGGTAATCTTACTGTAATTACGGATGCCATGGTCAGAGAGATCATTGTGAATAAAGACGGTACGGCAAAAGGTGTTTCCTATGTGAATAAAAAAGATATGCAGGAATACCAGGTGAATGCCGCCATTGTCGTTTTAGGAGCAAGTGCATGCGAATCGGCCCGTATTCTTCTCAATTCAAGATCAAACCAACATCCTAACGGCGTGGCGAACAGCAGTGGCGTAGTCGGCAAATACCTCCATGACTCTACCGGCGCCAGTGTTTCGGGTTTCTTACCGCAGTTAATGGATCGTAAGCGCTATAACGAAGATGGCCTCGGCAGTGTTCATATTTATTCACCCTGGTGGCTCGACAATAAAAAATTAGATTTCCCCAGAGGCTATCATATCGAGTATGGCGGAGGAATGCGAATGCCATCTTACGGTTTTGGAGGCGGTGTTCCGGCAATGGCAGGTATGGTACCCGACCGTAACGGAAAGATGAAAGACGAGGGAGGTTACGGAAAAAGCCTGAAAGATGATTATCGCCGGTTTTATGGTACGGGCGTAGGTATGGCTGGCCGGGGGACAGCCATTGCCCGTGAAGATAATTATTGTGAGATTGATCCGAATGTAGTCGATAAGTATGGCATTCCGGTATTACGTTTCCATTATAAATGGGCCAAAGAAGAAATCCTGCAGGCAAAGCATATGCAGGAAACTTTTTTATCCATTATGAAAGAAATGGGCGCTATTGTAACTTCCAGGATCCAGGGGCCGGAAACGAATTACGGACTGGAAGCACCCGGAAAGATCATTCATGAAGTGGGCACCATCCGGATGGGCAATAACCCGGCTAAGTCAGCACTGAATAAATATTGCCAGGCGCATGACTGTAAGAATCTTTTTGTAGTAGATGCCGCTCCCTTTGTACAACAGGGCGATAAGAATGCCACCTGGACCATCCTTGCCCTGGCCATGCGCACAGCAGAATACATTTTAGCAGAAAAGAAAAAACAAAATATTTAACATGAACAGACGTGATTCACTGAAAGCCATAGGGCTCACTGCTTTAAGCACATCGCTATTGGTTGCCGCCTGTAAAACAGGCGAACAGGAAGAGAAAAACGCAGAAGCCGAAAGTCTGGCGGGCCGTGAAGCCTGGGAAACGGAACGCGATAAAAAACTGATAGCGGAAACTTTCTTTACGCCACACGAAATGGCAACCATCACCATACTGGTCGATATCATTATCCCTAAGGATGAGGTTTCAGGCAGCGCATCAGAAGCTAAAGTGCCCGAATTTATTGAATTTATTGTGAAAGATATGCCCGAACATCAGCTACCGCTTCGGGGCGGCCTCAAATGGCTTGATCTGCATTGCTTTAACCGTTATGAAAAAGCATTTATAGATGCTACCCGGGAACAGCAGATCACAATTATTGATGAGATTGCCTATCCGAAAAAAGCAAAACCCGAAGTACAGGCAGGGGTAGCCTTCTTTAACCGGATGCGAAATCTCACCGCTTCCGGTTTCTATACTACCGAAATGGGTATTAAAGATATTGGCTATGCAGGCAATACACCCAACCAATGGGCAGGTGTTCCCGGCGATGTATTGAAACAATACGGTTTGGAGAATGTGAACATATAAAAACGTATTAAAAAAGCCCCTGATGAAATTCATCAGGGGCTTTTCTTTGACAGGATTAAACCTGATTATGCTTTTGGAGCCTCTTCCTCATCAGCAGCTGCTTCAGGAGCAGACTCTTCTGCCGCAGGCGCCTCTTCAGCCGCCTCAACCGCCGGAGCAGCTTCCTCTTCCACAACCACTGCTTCTTCAACCGCTACTGCTGCTTCAGGTGCTTTTTCAGCAGCAGGTGCATCAGCTTTTTTAGTGGCTTTGCTTCTTCCTCTACGGGTAGTTTTCTTCTCTGCTGCGGCTGTATCTTTTCCATATACATCATTATAGTCAACCAGTTCGATGATGGCCATTTCTGCATTATCCCCTAAACGATTGTTTAACTTGATAATACGGGTATAACCACCCGGACGGTTAGCCACTTTCCCGGATACTTCACGGAATAATTCAGTTACCGCCTCTTTATCCTGTAAGTAAGCGAATACGGTACGACGTGAATGCGTAGTATCATTTTTAGATTTCGTAATAATCGGCTCTACATATACACGTAAAGCTTTCGCCTTCGCTAACGTAGTAGAAATACGCTTATGCTTAATTAATGATGATGCCATGTTACCTAACATCGATTTTCTGTGCGATGTGGTCCGGCCTAAATGATTGTGTTTTTTACCGTGTCTCATTTTTTTGTTTTAAAGTGTATACCGTCTCGCTGAACTTAATCTGAGGGAATTATACACAGTGAATAATTTTAATTCTTTAAGTCATAAGTATTAAGTGATATGTTATAAGTACGATACGTATAACTTACAACTTATAACTTTTTACTCTTCATCTAACTTGAATTTAGCCAGGTTCATCCCAAACGATAACTGTTTAGATTTTACCAGTTCCTGAATTTCAGTTAATGATTTTTTACCAAAGTTTCTGAATTTTAGCATATCGGCCACATCATAAGAAACCAGGTCTGCTAAAGTACGGATATCCGCTGCTTTAAGGCAGTTTAACGCACGTACAGAAAGGTCAAGATCAACCAGTTCGGTTTTAAGAATCTTACGCATATGCAGGATCTCTTCATCAACCTCTTTGGTCTCTTCTTTAGCCTGTGACTCCAATACCAGATTCTCATCAGAGAATAACATAAAGTGCTGAATTAAAATTTTTGCAGCTTCTTTAAGGGCTTCTTCAGGATGGATAGAACCGTCAGTAGAGATGTCGAGAATTAATTTCTCGTAATCCGTTTTCTGTTCAACACGATAGTTTTCGATCGTGTATTTCACATTTTTCATCGGTGTGAAGATCGAATCGATCGCGATTACACCAACTACACTGTCAGTAACTTTATTTTCTTCTGCAGGAACATAACCGCGACCTTTATTAATGGTTAACTCGACCTCCAGGGTAACCGTTTTTTCCATATTACAGATCACGAAATCAGGGTTCAGCACCTCGAAATTGTTCGAGAATTTTGTAATATCACCGGCAAGGAATTGCTCCTGTCCGTTAATGATAATAAAAACTTTCTCTGAATCTCCGGAATCGCCTACTTTCTTAAAACGAACCTGTTTTAAGTTAAGAATGATTTCTGTTAAATCCTCTACTACACCTTTAATGGTAGAAAACTCGTGAGACACTCCTGAAAAACGAATACTGGTAATGGCATAACCTTCTAATGAAGAAAGTAAAATTCTCCTTAAGGCATTACCAATAGTTACACCGAAACCGGGTTCTAAAGGACGAAATTCAAATTGACCATCGAAATCAGTTGATTTCTGCATGATTACCTTATCGGGTTTCTGAAATGCTAAAATTGCCATTTATAATGTTTTTTTCGTTATTAATGTTGTGTAACGTAAAAAAGTTAAAGCACTCAAGGATGCTTTAACTTGTATGATTACTTAGAGTATAACTCTACTATAAGGTTCTCTTTAATGTTTTCCGGAATTTCATCACGGTTAGGATAAGTCAGGAATTTACCGGATAACTCGCCGGCATTCCAGTCTAACCAGTTAAACTTATTGATCGTTCTTCCGGCTACCGAGTGCGTAATGGCCTCTAAGGTTTTCGATTTTTCACGAACGGCAACCACATCACCTGCTCTTAACTGATAAGAAGGAATATTGACCACTTCGCCATTTACGGTAATATGCTTATGGCTAACCAGCTGACGTGCAGCGGAACGGGTTGGTGCAATACCTAAACGGTAAACGGTATTATCTAAACGGGCTTCCAATAATTGTAATAAATTATCACCGGTAATACCTCCGCGTGATGAAGCTTTAGTAAATAAGTTACGGAACTGCTTCTCTAATACACCATAGGTATATTTTACCTTTTGTTTCTCCATTAACTGTACAGCATACTCTGATTGTTTCCCTCTTCTTTTAGAAACACCATGCTGCCCCGGAGGATAGTTTTTACGCTCTAATGCTTTATCAGGGCCAAAGATAGGCTCTCTGAATTTACGTGCAATTTTGGACTTTGGTCCGGTATATCTTGCCATTGTTTTGTGATTTTAAAGTATCAGCCCGACCGCATCGGGCGACTCTTAGCTTTAAAAATATAATTAATTAAACTCTTCTTTTCTTAGGAGGACGACATCCGTTGTGCGGAAGTGGGGTAATATCTTTGATCGAAGTCACTTCAAGACCGGCAACCTGCAGGGTACGGATCGCTGACTCACGGCCTGAACCTGGTCCTTTTACAAATACCTCTACTTTACGTAAACCTAAATCAAATGCCACTTTAGCACAATCTGAAGCAGCCTGTCCGGCAGCATAAGGGGTATTTTTCTTCGATCCCTTGAAACCCATTTTTCCGGCTGATGACCATGAAATGGTTTGACCATTGTTATTCGTTAACGTCACAATGATATTGTTGAATGTAGCATTGATATGTGCCTGGCCAACAGGCTCAATCACTACAATACGCTTTTTGGTAACTTTTTTACTCTTAGCCATTTTTTCTTTTAGATTTTAGATACGAGAAGTGAGATGTGAGAAATTCAAACCCCGGCACTCTATATCCTAATTTTCTTTTTTATTCCAGATCGAGATGAATTGATGACATGCTGTTCTCAAATCCCCCATCTCAGATCTATCCCTTATTATTTACTTGCTTTTTTCTTATTCGCAACTGTCTTACGTTTTCCTTTACGGGTACGGGAGTTATTTTTAGTACGCTGACCACGAACCGGAAGACCTTTACGGTGACGTAAACCACGGTAACAGCCAATATCCATTAAACGTTTAATGTTTAACTGAACTTCCGACCGTAATGCACCCTCAACTTTAATGCTATCATTAATAATTGTACGGATGGCCGATAATTCGCTGTCTGTCCAGTCTTGTACTTTTTTGTTAAAGTCGATACCTGCCTGTGTTAAAATGTGCTGGGCAGTTGATCTGCCTATACCATAAATGTAGGTTAAACCGATCTCACCTCTTTTGTTCCTGGGTAAATCTATACCTGATATCCTTGCCATATTTATAAATTGTTTTTAAAATGAGCGACCGAACGGCGGGCCACCGTTGTACGGAACACGCTCCAATGCTTTAATTATCCCTGACGTTGCTTGTATTTAGGATTTTTCTTGTTAATCACGTAAAGTTTCCCTTTACGGCGAATAATCTTGCAATCAGCGCTACGTTTTTTAATTGACGACCTAACTTTCATTATATTCTGTTTTTATTCCTATTTGTATCGATATGTAATTCTGCCTTTCGTTAAATCATAAGGCGACATTTCCAGTTTTACCTTATCTCCAGGCAAAATCTTGATGTAGTGCATCCTCATTTTACCCGAAATATGCGCAATAATCTCATGCCCGTTCTCCAGTTCAACCCGAAACATGGCATTCGATAATGCTTCTCTGATTACTCCGTCTTGTTCAATTGAGGCTTGTTTAGCCATATTTTATTGATTTTTACTTAATTAGCTGCTATTAAACAGGGTTGCAAAATTAAATAAAAAAATTTAATTTTTTACTTTTTTTCGTATAAAACTTCTTCGATCAGCGAAAAGGTCGATAAAACATCTGCTTTCCCTTTCTTTACGGCTACCGTATGCTCAAAATGTGCTGATGGCTTGTTATCAATCGTAGTCACCGTCCACCCGTCTGACCAGAATTTCACGCCTGCTTTTCCGGCATTGATCATGGGTTCGATAGCGATAACCATCCCTTCTTCCAGTTTGATCCCGCTTCCACGCTTACCGTAATTCGGCACCTCGGGTTTTTCATGGAGTTCAACCCCTACACCATGTCCTACCAGTTCCCTGACCACCCCGAAGCCATTAGCCTCGGCATGTTGCTGAACGGCAAAAGCAATATCCCCGATCCGCATACCCACCACAGCTTTCTCAATGGCAAACTGCAGGCATTCCTGGGTTACCTGGCATAGCTTTTGTTTTTCGGCATCCACCTCCCCGATCGAAAACGTATATGCCGAATCACCAAAAAACTTATTCTTAATGACACCACAATCTACCGAGATCAAATCGCCCTCTTTAATGACATAATCATTTGGGAAGCCATGCACCACCTGTTCATTTGGTGATATACATAATGAATTCGGAAAACCACCGTAATTTAAAAAGGCCGGTATGGCCCCGTGATCCTGAATAAATTCATACGCCAGCTTATCTAAAGCCAGCGTAGTAATCCCTGGCCGGATAATTTTAGCAACTTCGGCCAGGGTCTTTGAAACCAGTAAAGAACTTTCTCTTATGAACTCAACCTCTTCAGGTGATTTATAATAGATCTTAGACATTAAATCTGAATTCTCCTTTATAATGCGGCTGCGCTACCACCGGCAGCAGGAATAGCCGAACGCCCTCCCACACGACCAGTTTTCATCAAACCGTCATAATGACGCATTAACAGGTAGCTTTCGATCTGCTGTAACGTATCCAATACCACACCTACAAGGATCAGTAAAGAAGTACCACCAAAGAAATGCGCAAACTCCTGTTGTATGCCCAGTTTAACCGCTAATGAGGGCAGAATGGCAATAACAGCCAGGAACAATGAACCCGGAAACGTAATCTTCGAGATCACATTGTCAATAAATGTAGATGTAGCCAATCCTGGTTTTATACCCGGAATAAATCCGCCGTTCTTCTTCATATCGTCAGCCATTTGGGTAGGGTTAACCGTAATAGCCGTATAGAAGAAGGTAAAGGCAATGATTAAAAACGCGAAAGTTAAACTATAGGTCAACGAAGTAATATCGCTGTACTGATGCAGCCAGCTGTCCTGTAAAGAAGGGAATACACTAATCAGCGCATTCGGAATAAACATTAAAGCCTGTGCAAAAATGATGGGCATAACACCTGCCGCATTTACCTTTAAAGGGATATACTGCCGAACGCCGCCTACCTGCTTGTTACCTACGATACGCTTTGCATATTGTACCGGCACCTTACGTACCCCCTGTACAATTAATATCGTGAAGATCACGACGGCAAATAATGCGATCATCTCCAGTACCAGCATGATCGGACCGCCGTCATTGCCTGCAATACGTGAAGCACCTTCCTGCTGAAGGGCAATAGGTAAACGGGCGATGATACCCACCATAATGATCAGTGAAGTACCATTACCAATACCTTTATCGGTGATCTTTTCACCCAGCCACATCACAAATAAAGTACCTGCGGTAAGTGCGAATCCGGATAAGACGTAAAACAGGGTGTGATCGATCATAATCGCTTCTACAGGAACCTGTGTTTTTACATAACCTGCAGCCTGAACAGCAGTAATGGCTACAGTAAGATAACGGGTAATCTGTGTCAGTTTTTTCCGGCCGCTTTCACCCTCTTTCTGCATTTTCTGGAAAGTAGGTACAGCGATACCCAATAACTGCACAACAATCGATGCCGAAATATAAGGCATTACACCTAATGCCAGGATAGATACTTTAGAGAAAGCACCACCTGCAAACATATCTAATAAACCTAAAATACCACTTTTCTGGGTATTCACTAATTGCGTAGGGTCTACACCGGGCAGAACCACCTGACAAACGAATCTGTAAATCAACAGGAGCATCAACGTAAACAGAATACGTTCTTTTAACTCCTGAATTTTCCAGATGTTACTTAAAGTAGTAAATAGCTTCTTCATTTATTATAATTTTACAGTTGAGCCTCCGGCTGCCTCGATCGCTTTTTGAGCAGATGCAGAAAAAGCATGGGCAGTCACATCTAATTTAGCTTTAATTTCACCACGGCCTAAGATCTTTACCAGGTCGTTCTTTGACACTAAACCATGCTCCTGTAACGCAGCAAAATCAATTGCAGTTAAATTGAATTTCTCTGCTAATGCCTGTAATACATCTAAATTGATGCCTACATATTCGGTACGGCTGATGGGTTTGAAACCTACCTTAGGTACACGACGTTGTAATGGCATCTGACCACCTTCAAAACCTACTTTTGTAGATGTTCCTGAACGTGATCCCGCTCCTTTATGGCCACGGGTTGACGTGCCGCCACGTCCTGATCCCTGACCTCTACCAATTCTTTTCTCTTTTTTTACGGCACCTTTCGCCGGTTTTAAATTACTTAAGTTCATTGTTAAACTTGTTTTGCTACCCCTTCGCTTTCACTAATCAGGAATAACGGTAAATAAATAAAGATCTGTTTAAAGATATCCTCTCTAAACAGATCCTGAGAATTAAATCTGCTCCACTGCGACTAAGTGGTTAACTTTTCTAACCATCCCGATGATGGCAGCATTCGCTTCAACCTCTACGCTTTGGTTCATTTTAGTTAAACCTAAAGCTTTCATGGTTCTTTTCTGGCGCTCGCTTCTGTCGATAACGCTTTTTACCTGGGTGATTTTTATTTTAGCCATGATCTTATCCGTTAAAAACTTTATTTAAATCCACACCACGATGCTGTGCCACCGTGTAAGCATCACGCATTTTAGTTAATGCATCTACTGTCGCCTTTACCACGTTATGCGGATTTGATGAACCTTTTGATTTTGCCAGTACGTTGTGGATACCGGCACTTTCCAATACAGCACGCATAGCACCTCCGGCAATTACACCGGTACCGATAGCAGCAGGTTTGATCAACACAAAACCACCTGAAAATTTACCGATCTGCTCATGCGGAACAGTACCTTTTAAAATCGGAACTTTTACCAGATTTTTCTTGGCATCATCCACACCTTTAGCGATGGCTTCTGTCACCTCTTTAGCTTTACCTAAACCATAACCCACCACGCCGTTCTCATCGCCTACTACCACGATGGCAGAAAAGCTGAATGTACGTCCGCCTTTGGTTACTTTGGCAACACGCTGTATACTCACTAAGCGATCTTTTAATTCGATTTCGCTTGTTTTAACTCTTTTTATATTGATAGTTGACATCTTATCTTATTTCTTAGATTAAAATAATAGACCAGCTTCGCGGGCACCTTCAGCCAGCGATTTAACACGACCATGGTATAAATAACCATTTCTGTCGAAAACAACTTCTTTCACACCTGCTGCAAGTGCTTTTTCAGCGACTAACTTGCCCACAGCAACAGCCTGCTCTGATTTGTTTCCTTTACCGGTAAAATCTTTAGATAAAGATGATGCTGAAACAATTGTATTACCAGTTACATCATTGATGATCTGAGCATAAATCCCTTTATTGCTTCTATAAACTGATAAACGTGGACGGTTTTCAGAACCTGTTAATCTTTTTCTGATACCTTGTTTTATACGATCTCTGCGAGATAATTTTTTTCCTGCCATTTTAATTATTTTTTAGAAGCTGATTTACCTGCTTTTCTTCTTAATTCTTCACCCACAAACTTGATACCTTTACCTTTGTATGGTTCCGGTGCACGTAGTGAACGGATTTTTGCGGCTACCTGACCAATCAGTTGCTTGTCGATACTTTCTAAAATGATTTTAGGCGTCTGACCTTTTTCTGAAGTCGTGGTTACCTTAATTTCCTGTGGTAACTGAAACACATAGTGGTGCGAATAACCCAGTACTAAATCTAAGGTATTTCCTTGATTTGAAGCACGGTATCCCACCCCTACCAATTCCTGCTCAATTTTAAAGCCTTCGGTAACGCCAACAACCATATTGTTGATTAAAGAGCGATATAAACCATGTAAAGCTTTATGCCTTTTCTGATCAGAAGGGCGTTTTACGGTTAAAACACCATCTTCCTGACTGATCGTGATATCGCTATCTACTGCCTGGTGCAGTTCTCCCTTAGGACCTTTTACGGTAACGATATTATCATTTGATACGGTTACGGTTACACCGGCCGGAATATTAATCGGATTTTTTCCTATTCTTGACATTATGCGATCCTCCTATTAATAAACGTGACACAATACCTCACCGCCAATGTTCAACTTGGCTGCTTCTTTATCGGTCATTACACCTTTGGAAGTCGATAAGATTGCGATACCTAAACCATTTAATACTCTTGGCATATTTTCAACACCGGCATATTGTCTTAAACCGGGTTTACTGATCCGTGTTAGTGAACGGATAGCCGATACTTTAGTAATTGCATTATATTTTAACGCAATTTTAATAACTCCCTGAACGGTAGAGTCTTCAAACTTGTAGTTTGCAATGTAACCTTTGTCGAAAAGTACTTTAGTGATTTCCTTTTTCAGGTTAGAAGCGGGAATTTCTACAATTCTGTGATTTGCCTTGATGGCATTTCTTACCCTTGTAAGATAATCCGCTATTGGATCTGTATTCATTACTATGGATTTATGATAAGGGTTTCCGTACGCGTCACCCGACCTCCGGACCTTTTATCGGTTAATATTCATTTTCGGACTGCAAAGATACAGTCAAAAGTACAAAGTATCAAGTCAAAAGTATCCGGCATTAAACAAACGTTATTCCGGTACTTATCACCTGATACTCGATACTCAGTACTCCGTACTATATTATTACCAGCTTGCTTTACGCACTCCGGGAATCTTACCTTCTAAAGCCATCTCACGGAATGTTACCCTTGAGATACCGAAAGTACGCATATATCCGCGGGGACGGCCGGTTAACTTACAACGATTGTGTAAACGCACAGCTGATGAGTTTTTGGGTAGTTTATCCAACCCTGCATAATCACCTGCAGCTTTTAACGCTTCACGTTTTGCAGCAAATTTTGCGACCAGTTTCTGGCGCTTTACTTCGCGGGCTTTAAGACCTTCTTTTGCCATTATTGCTCTGTTTTTTGATTTTTAAATGGTAATCCAAATTGTTTTAAAAGTTCCAATGCTTCAACATCATTGGTAGCCGATGTTACAAACGTAATATCCATACCTAAAATTCTGTTGATCTTGTCAATATTGATCTCCGGGAAGATAATCTGCTCGGTAATTCCTAACGTATAATTACCTTTTCCGTCGAAACCTTTATCATTGATACCTTTAAAATCTCTGATCCGTGGCAAAGCTACGGAAATTAACCGGTCTAAGAACTCGTACATATTATTATCACGTAAAGTTACACGTACACCTACCGGCATACCTTTACGTAATTTAAAGTTTGAGATATCTTTTTTCGATTTTGCACCTACGGCCTGTTGTCCGGTGATGGTCGTCAATTCAGAAATAGCGCTGTCCATCACTTTTTTATCGGTTACGGCATAACGGCCTACACCCTGATTGATAGCGATCTTTTCTAATTTAGGAACCTGCATTACGCTTTTGTAGTTGAACTTATCTTTAAGAGCACCTACAATTTCCTCTTTATATTTACTTTTTAATCTTGGTACGTATGCCATTATTTAATCTCCTCCCCTGATTTTTTAGCTACTCTGACTAATTTTCCGTCGGCATTTAATTTTCTGCCAACACGGGTAGTTTTACCTGATTTCGGATCAACTAACTGTACGTTAGAAATATGAAGAGCTGCTTCTTTCTTAATAATACCACCATTTGGAGTGGCCGCATTAGGTTTTGTATGTTTTGAAACAAGGTTAACACCTTCTACAATCACTCTGCTTTTGTCAACAAGTACTTCCTGTACTTTACCTTGTTGGCCTTTTGAGTCGCCAGCAATAACCTTTACTAAATCTCCCTTACGGATCTTTACTTTGGCTTGTGTTACTTTATTTTTCATATTATAATACCTCCGGTGCTAATGATACAATTTTCATGAATTGTTTTTCACGCAGTTCTCTCGCTACCGGGCCAAAAATACGTGTACCACGTGGCTCATCCTGGTTGTTTAACAACACGGCTGCGTTGTCGTCAAAACGGATATAAGAACCATCCTTACGTCTGATCTCTTTTTTCGTTCTCACTACAACTGCTTTAGAAACTGTTCCTTTTTTAATGTTACCTGAAGGCAAAGCGCTTTTAACCGTAACGACAATTTTATCGCCAATAGAAGCATACCGTTTGCCTGTTCCACCAAGTACACGGATCACCAATACTTGTTTTGCGCCGCTATTATCGGCTACGTTTAATCTTGATTCCTGTTGTACCATCTTATTTAGCTCTTTCTAAAATTTGTACCAATCTCCAGTTCTTGTTCTTGCTCAGCGGACGAGTTTCCTGGATTAATACCGTATCACCGATACCACATTCGTTTTTCTCGTCATGAGCCATAAATTTGGTAGTTTTCTTCACAAACTTACCATAGATCGGGTGTTTCACTTTACGCTCTACAGCCACTACAACAGATTTATCCATCTTGTTGCTTACTACCAACCCAATTCTTGTTTTTCTTAATTGTCTTTCCATTTCGACTCTAAAGTTATTTAGTTTCCATTGCAGACTGCGCATTACGCTTAGTCAATTCAGTTGCTAATCGGGCTATGTCTTTTCTTACCTTCGTAATACGGGAAGGATTTTCTATAGCCGAGATCGTATGCGCGAATTTTAACTTTACCAAGTTTTCTTTTTCTTCTGCAATCTTAGCTGTGAGTTCTTCTTTTGAAAGCCCTGTGATTTCTGAGTTCTTCATCTTATTATTTATTATACTTGGGTCTAGCGGTTATAACAACAAGTCATTTATAACATTGATCCCATTTTCTTTTTATGCTTCTACGTAATCTCTACGTACTACAAATTTGGTTTGAACTGGTAATTTCTGTGCGGCCAGGCGTAATGCTTCTTTAGCGATCGCTAATGGTACACCTTCGGCTTCAAAAATAACACGTCCGGGTCTTACAACGGCTACCCAATACTCAGGAGCACCTTTACCTTTACCCATACGTACTTCAGCTGGTTTTTTGGTAACCGGTTTATCCGGGAAAATCCGGATCCAGACCTGACCTTCACGTTTCATGTAACGAGTTACCGCAATACGGGCTGCTTCGATCTGGCGGCTGGTAATCCAGCTGGCCTCTAACGATTTGATCCCGAACGAACCGAATGATAATTCAGCACCACGGGTGGCCAAACCTTTCATTCTGCCCTTTTGCATCTTTCTGAACTTCGTTCTTTTTGGCTGTAACATCTTATTTTATGATTATCGTTATACGATTTGTTAACTATTTGCGCGGACCTCTGTTCGATCCACCTTTATTATCTCTTCCGGCACCTGAGCGACCTCCTGAGCGTTTATCGCCTCTTCTGTCGTTACCGCCTCTTCTATCGTTTCCACCATCACGACCGTAAGCGCCCTGTGGTCTTTCACCACCTTTACCCGGAGCATGACCGGTAGCACCGATGTTCGGAGAAAGATCACGTTTACCGTAAACCTCACCTTTACAGATCCATACTTTAACACCGATCTTACCGTAAGTAGTTAAGGCTTCGGCTAACGCATAGTCGATATCGGCACGGAACGTATGCAAAGGAATTCTTCCCTCTTTATACTGTTCGTTACGTGCCATCTCCGCGCCGCCTAAACGACCTGAACACATGATTTTAATGCCTTCTGCACCCATACGCATGGTTGATGCGATAGTCGATTTCATGGCTCTACGGAAAGAGATCCTTGCCTCTAACTGTTTGGCAACGCCTTCGGCCACTAACTGGGCATCTAACTCAGGACGTTTAATTTCAAAGATGTTGATCTGAACTTCTTTCTTCGTCAGTTTCTTTAACTCTTCTTTGATTTTGTCTACTTCCTGGCCGGCTTTACCGATCACGATTCCCGGACGTGCTGTATGAATAGTTACAGTAATACGTTTTAAGGTACGCTCGATCACTACTTTTGCCACACCGCCTTTTGCGATACGTGCCGAAAGATATTTCCTGATTTTTTCGTCCTCAACTAATTTATCAGCATAGTTGTTGCCCCCGAACCAGTTAGAATCCCAGCCTCTGATGATTCCTAACCTGTTACCTATTGGATGTGCTTTTTGTCCCATTTCTGTTAATTAGTTTGAGTTTCTACGTTTTTACTATCTACTACTAAGGTTACATGGTTAGAACGTTTACGAATTCTGTAACCACGACCTTGTGGTGCCGGTCTTAATCTTTTTAACTGGCGACCACCGCCAACCATTACTGTTTTCACGTATAATTGACTTTCTTCAGGGCGAGAGCCTTCATTTTTTGCTTCCCAGTTTTTAATCGCAGATAATAAAAGCTTTTCCACTTTAATAGCTGCCTCTTTATTGGTGAATTTTAAAATGCTTAAGGCTTTCTCCACACGCTCACCTCTGATCAGATCTACAACCAAACGCATCTTACGTGGTGAGGTTGGACAATTGTTTAATTTCGCTAATGCTTCCATCTCTTAATTATTTTTTCTTATCAGAGTGACCTCTAAATGTTCTGGTCGGAGCAAACTCTCCCAGCTTGTGTCCTACCATGTTTTCTGTTACGTATACCGGAATAAATTTATTTCCGTTATGCACTGCAAATGTGTGACCAACAAAATCCGGGGAGATCATTGATCGGCGTGACCAGGTTTTGATCACAGACTTTTTGCCTGAATCATTCATAGAGATCACTTTTCTCTCTACGTTGTGGTCAATATAAGGTCCTTTTTTAATTGAACGAGCCATTATTTCTTCCTTTTCTCTATGATGAAACGATTTGAATATTTAGTGAGTGAGCGGGTTTTATAACCTTTCGCTAACAATCCTTTTCTTGAACGTGGGTGACCACCGGATGCACGGCCTTCACCACCACCCATTGGGTGATCAACCGGGTTCATCGCTACCGGACGTGTTCTCGGACGACGACCTAACCAACGGTTACGGCCGGCTTTACCTAATACCTCGTTTGCATGATCAGAATTTGAAACGGTTCCGATCGTCGCTAAACAGGTCACTAAAATTAAACGGGTTTCGCCCGATGGCATTTTTAAGGTAGCATATTTACCGTCTCTTGCTGCTAATTGCGCATAAGCACCGGCACTGCGCGCTAACTGTCCGCCTTTTCCGGGGTGAATTTCCACATTATGGATAATCGAACCCAAAGGAACGTTCGCTAATTTTAAAGTGTTACCTACTTCCGGCGTAGCTGAATCACCCGAAAGCACGGTTTGTCCCACTTGTAGTCCTTCAGGAGCGATAATGTAACGTTTCTCGCCATCTGCATAATGTAATAATGCAATACGCGCGGTACGGTTTGGATCGTATTCAACAGTAGCAACTGTTGCAGGAATATCAAATTTATCCCGTTTAAAATCGATTAAACGATAAGATTTCTTGTGACCGCCGCCAATATAGCGCATGGTCATCTTTCCTGAGTTGTTACGACCTCCTGATTTCTTAGAAGATACAACCAATGATTTTTCGGGCTTGGTTGCGGTAATCTCCGTGAAGCCTGCGCCCACCCTGAAACGGGTACCCGGAGTAACTGGTTTAAATTTTCTTAAGCCCATAGTTAAAAATTATATTCGTATTAAATATTTGCGTAATAATCGATCGTTTCGCCATCTTTTAGGGTTACAATCGCTTTTTTATATTTCGGACTACGTCCAACCACGATACCGCTTTTGGTGTTTCTGGCTTTTTCTTTTCCGTCAACCACCATGGTATTCAGCGCTACAATCGTTACACCATACATTTTTTCGATGGCCTGTTTAATCTGCAGCTTATTTGCTCTGTGGTCTACTCTGAACGTAAAACGGTTAGCTTTCTCGGTTAATGCCGAAGCTTTTTCTGTTAAAATCGGTTTATGTAAGATTTCCATATTACTTGGCAAATGCCTCCTCCAGTGTTTTAAGCGAATCGGCAGTTAACAAAAGTTTACCTGCATTTAATACATCATATGTATTTAACTGATCAGCAGTGATCACTTTAGTTTTCTGAATATTCCGGCTTGATAAATAGATATTGTTATTTTGTGACGGTAATACCAATAAGGTTTTCTGACCGGCTAAATCCAATGCATTTACCAGATTCACGTAGTTTTTGGTCTTAATGTTATCGAATGTAAAATCTTCCAATACCACTACGTTATTATCAATCGCTTTATAGGATAAAGCAGATTTACGGGCCAGTGATTTCAGCTTTTTGTTTAATTTAAAACTGTAATCCCTCGGCTGAGGACCAAAAATACGACCACCCCCATTAAATAAAGGTGATTTAATACTTCCGGCACGTGCACCGCCTGTACCTTTTTGTTTATATAATTTACGGGTAGAACCTGCAATCTCATTACGCTGTTTTGATTTATGCGTACCCTGACGTTGATTGGCCAGATATTGTTTTACATCTAAATAAATGGCATGGTCGTTTGGCGTAATACCGAATACCGACTCAGGAAGCTGCACCTTGGCACCTGTCTCTTTTCCTGAAATATTTTTTACTTTAACTTCCATCTGCTTATTTATCTAAGATTACATAAGAACCTTTAGCTCCGGGTACGGAACCGCTAACTACTAAAAGGTTTTGCTCAGCATACACTTTCAAAATCTGTAAGTTTTGAATTTTTACCCTGTCGCCACCTGTTCTTCCGGCCATACGCATACCTTTAAATACACGTGAAGGATAAGAAGACGCACCTAGTGAACCTGGTGCACGCATCCTGTTATGCTGACCGTGTGTCTGACCACCTACACCACCAAAACCATGACGCTTAACTACACCCTGAAAACCTTTACCTTTTGACGTGCCCACCACATCTACAAAGTCGCCTTCACTGAAAATATCCACAGTAATGGTATCTCCGATAACAGGAGCACCGTCAAACTGTCTGAATTCAGCTAATTTACGCTTTGGAGTGGTGTTTGCTTTTGCAAAATGACCTTTCAAAGGCTGCGTGGTGTTTTTCTCTTTGGCTTCATCGTATCCTAGTTGAACGGATACATAGCCATCTTTCTCTTCGGTCTTTACTTGTGTTACAACACAAGGCCCAGCTTCGATCACCGTACAAGGAATATTCTTTCCTTCGGCGTCAAAAATACTGGTCATTCCTACTTTTTTTCCAATAATACCTGACATTTTCTATTTAAATTTAACACCCATCGAAGCAGTAGGGCTTCGTTCAAGGTGGATATACATTCCCGCTAAGGGACGGCAAAAATAGAAAATAAATATTAATTTTCAAATAGTTAGCTAAAAAATATTAGCAATTATTTAATCGGGGGTAAAAGGCCCTGCATCAATGCGCAATATCCAGGTATAAACTGGTCACAATAATACATAATACAATAATGCCGATGAACACATACATATAATCTTTTTCCATCAAAAAACTGAATATCGAAAAGACCACACGGGCTATCGGGGTAAAGATCAGCAATAAAACACCAAACTGGATCACCGCCAGCGCATCGAAATGGCGCAAACCGATCAGAATATCGGCGATAGACGAAAAGGGTGTGCTTTCAGGAGTAAACTCCCCAAAAGAAACCGGCCGGCCGGAATGACCGCTTAAATAAAGAATACCGCCTATGCAAACGATTAGAGTAGATAGCAATACACCTACCCGTAGCAGGGTACCCAGGATAACCTGCACATCCTTATCGCCTAAATAATGTTTGATACGCCTGCTCATAAGTTGCCGCTTATTCCTTTATAGATCATTTGCAAGGCCAGAAAGGTCACCACTACCGCAAAAATAATTTTCAGCTTATCGGTCTTTGTCCGTATTAAAATCTTTGCCCCCAATGTGGCGCCGGCAATCACCCCCAGCGTTACGGGCATGGCAATAGACGGCTCGATTTGTCCGCGGTGAAGATACACCAACGCACTGGCCGCCGCAGTAACACCGATCATAAAATTACTGGTGGTGGTCGACACTTTAAAAGGGATCCGCATAATATTATCCATACCGATCACTTTTAGTGCTCCCGAGCCGATACCTAACAAACCGGAAAGCGTACCGGCCACAAACATCATGGCAAAACCACCCAATACCCGGTGCACCGCATACGGTTTGAGTGTACCCTCAGAAGGATAGCTGCCATTCAGCTTAAAATAATTGGCCAGCAGGCTGGTTTTTTCATTATCTGAATGATCTACTTTTTTCCGCAGCATCATCAGTGCTGAGAACAACAGGATCACACCAAACAGGATCACGATATAATCGGCTTTAATCAGACTGGCAATGATGACCCCTGCAATAGCGCTCAATGTGGTAGCCACTTCGAGGAACATACCGATACGCACATTGGTAATACCTTCTTTTACATAAGCAGCTGCCGAGCCTGATGAAGTGGCAATGACCGATACAATGGAGGCACCAATGGCATAATGGATATCTACGCCCAGGCCAAGGGTAAGCAGGGGAATAATAATGACCCCGCCCCCTAATCCGGTCAGCGACCCTAAAAGACCTGCCGCAAAGGCACCCAATAACACAATAATCGTAAACAGTAAGACGGTCATTGCTGCAAACTTAGCCATATTCATTTGTATATGCAATATCATGGTCTTGCATATAAATGAATGCTCTCCCCTATCCGCATTTAGACGACCCGCAATCGCTGCAGGTCAGGCATCCCTCCTGATAATGCAGGTTTGTCGAATTACAGTTCTGGCATTTTTGCTTATTCACTTCTGTACCGTCGGGGATATATCTTTTTAAGGCCCTGGCCACACCGTTTTTCCAGGTATTGATGGCCTCGTCTAATTGCAGACTACCAATCAGCTCCACTACTTTTTCAATGGGCATACCATGCCTTAATGTACTGGAAATGAGTTTGGCATAATTCCAGTATTCGGGATTAAATTTATGCGACAGCCCTTCGATAGTTGTTTTATAGCCACGCTGATTTTTAAACTGGAAATCATAACGCGAACTGCCATCCGCTTCCCTGTTCTTAATAATCACGCCTTCGTTTACCCAGCGGGGGATAAGGATACCGTCGTCATCGTCGGCCAGACCGGTAAATATTTCATAAGGCCTACCGTCGATCAGGCCGATAAAGGCAATCCATTTATCTTTATTATTCTGAAAACGAACCACATCAGCTTCTAATACCGCAGGGCGGATAAGTGGAAATTCACTTGGCAATACGGCATGTTGTTCTTTATTTTCTTTGTCGTTCACGGCAACCAGCACGCCTGATCTTGATCCGTCGCGATATACGGTTACACCCTTACACCCGGCTTTCCATGCCTCCATGTAGAGTTGTCCGACCAACTCCTCCGAAACATCGTTCGGCATATTAATCGTTACGCTGATCGAATGATCAACCCATTTTTGAATGGCGCCCTGCATCCGCACTTTTTCCATATAATCCACATCATTGGATGTCGCTTTATAATAGGGCGACTTTGCCACCAGTGCATCCAGCTCATCCTGACTATAATGCGCAGCAGTATCATGCCCATTGATCTCCATCCAGTCTTTAAACTTATGATGAAATACGATATACTCTTCCCATGAATCACCTACTTCATCTACAAAATCAACCCGCACGTCTTTATCATTCGGGTTTACTTTTCTGCGACGTTTATAGACCGGCATAAAAACCGGTTCAATACCCGAAGTAGTTTGTGCCATTAAACTGGTGGTACCCGTAGGCGCAATGGTTAACAAGGCAATATTACGGCGACCATGAACGGTCATATCATCATATAACTGCGGATCTTCTTTTTTAAGCCGTAGCATAAAAGGATTATTCTTTTCACGATCTTTATCGTACAACGCAAAGGCGCCTCTTTCTTTCGCTAAATCTACCGAAGCCCGGTAAGCCGACAGCGCCAGTGTTTTATGCATGTTAATTGAAAAAGTCGTAGCTTCTTTACTTCCGTAGCGCAGGCCTAATGCCGCGAGCATATCCCCTTCGGCTGTAATGCCTACCCCTGTACGCCGGCCTTCCTGTGTTTTTTTCCGGATATTTAACCACAGGTTTTTTTCGGTTCTTTTTACTTCCGGATCTTCCGGATCCTGATCGATCTTCTGCAGGATCGCATCGATCTTCTCCAGTTCCAGATCAATAATATCATCCATTAAGCGTTGGGCAATGGCCACATGCGTACGGAAAAGATCCTGATTAAAGGAAGCCTTTTTTGTAAAAGGCTGGTCAACATACCCATACAGGTTAATCGCCAGCAGCCGGCAGGAATCATACGGGCAAAGCGGAATTTCGCCGCATGGATTTGTGGAAATGGTCTGATAGCCCAGATCGGCATAGCAATCAGGCAATGATTCTTTTATGATGGTATCCCAGAATAAAATACCAGGCTCTGCCGATTTCCAGGCATTATGGACTATTTTTTTCCAGAGGGCCTCTGCGGCGATCTCTTTGGTAAAAACAGGCGCAGGACTATTCACCGGGTACTGCTGCCGGTAAGCTGATCCGTTTTCTACGGCCTGCATAAAGGCATCATCAATCCGTACCGATACATTGGCGCCGGTGACTTTACCCTGTTCTAATTTAGCATCAATAAAATCTTCCGCATCAGGATGCTGAATAGCCACCGAAAGCATCAGTGCACCTCGCCGGCCATCCTGCGCTACTTCACGGGTGGAGTTTGAAAAACGCTCCATAAAAGGCACGATGCCTGTTGAAGTAAGCGCCGAATTTTTAACCGGCGATCCTTTAGGCCGTATATGTGAAAGGTCGTGTCCTACCCCGCCTCTTCTTTTCATCAGCTGTACCTGCTCTTCATCGGTTTTCATGATACCACCATAGGAATCGGAAGCTGCGGAATTACCGATCACGAAACAATTAGACAGTGAAGCGATCTGATACGGGTTTCCAATACCCGTCATCGGGCTGCCCTGCGGAATGATATAACGGAAATCTTTAAGCAGGTTAAAAATTTCTTCCGTGCTTAAAGGATCCGGATATTTTTGTTCTATACGCGCAAGCTCATTGGCTATCCGGTAATGCATATCATCAGGCGTCAGCTCATACAGCTTCCCGAATGAATCTTTCAGAGCATACTTATTTATCCATACACGGGCGGCCAGATCGTCACCCTTAAAATAGCCTAATGTAGCTTCAAAAGCCTCATCAACACTATATACTGTAGTCGTTTCTATTTCCTGCATCATATTCAAACTTACAAAAAATATAAATTTTAAAACAATACTGTTGATAAAAGTTGTCAAAAATTATTAATCAACTAACTGATAATTAAATATATATAATTTTTAAATTCAAAAAAAGTTTACAAAATTTAAACAGTATTCAATTTACATTAGCTGGCTTATCATTTTTGTGCTGAGTTCCAGGCCCTCCTGCAGCCGTTCGGCAAAAAAGGATTTTGTAGCTTCAAATTGTTCTTTGTAACCGCACAGATCGCCTAATTCGATAATAGAAGCCCATTCATGCACCGCCGTGTGAAAGGCAAGATCATCTGCACGGATAGATTTATCGTATAATGCCGTCTGAATGGACTCTTCAAGAAGGTCTTCATGTCTAAAAAGATATTCGGCTATACCCAAACGGAGTTTAAAAGGCGGTGTCTGGCAAATCAGGTTGGCATAGGGGTTAATCCCGAGCTGATGCCAGGTATATACCATGCTTAATATGCTCAGGTGCGAATTGGGGCGGTGCGATGCCTGCGACAGCGTAAAGGCTTTCATTGTTTCATCATCAAATAGCAGGAAATCTGTTTTCGCTCCGAAAATAGATGCTCTTGCACGATCAATCTTTTCCCTGAACGGTTCAGCTTCTTCGCAGATCATCAACCGGAATAGCTCGGCCTCGCAAGTGGCATATACCCTCACCTGTTCTTTGGCAAATGGATTTAGCAGAGCCAAACCGGCATAGATATGCGATTTATAACTGAAAATACGTAACGTGGTCAGAATTTTTACACTGTCGATACCATTCGCATAAGCGCCGTTATCCCAGGGAAAAAAACCGGCCGTTTTCCAGGCCGTGCCCATGCTTTCGAAACCCATATGAGTTACCGCCTGTGTATCCGCCATGATCTTGTCGTGCTCCAGGTAGTTTTCCAGTTCGATGATATTAGATCTCAAAGCCCTGTAAACGGTTAAAGCTTGCTCGTATTTTTCGTCAATAGCCCGGTGACGGATTACAATGAGCGACTGGCCTTCGGTTTGGAATGCAGGCCCATGAAGCGAATGGCAGGTAACAACGTGCGCATCATCTGGTAAAAATTGTTCAAAAGCCCTGATCTCCGGATGCTTCACAGAGGTTTGGCCGGACACGATCGCTCCGTATTTAACGGAACGGGCATAGGTTTCGACTACCGGGCCGATCTGCTCCGCTTCGACGCAAAAAATCAGGAAATCACTTCGACGGACCACTTCATGTCCGTCGGCTAATACCTCTACGCCATGCGGCTCCATGGGCATACGTAAAGCTTCATTCCGGGAAGCCTGGTCTGCACCATATACCCTATAGCCCGCTTTCGCTAAAGTCGTGGCATACAATTTTCCCATATCGCCTAAGCCGATAATTCCGATTTGCATACTTCAAAAATAGCGGCTATGTAGCCTAATAATAATGACTACGATCATAATTTAGGATGACATGAGGGGAAAGCTTAAAGCGAAAAGCTCAACGGCAACCGCTCAACGAATTACTAAATACTATTAATTTTCCTTATACTTGTTAAAACAAAAGAAATAGCGTGATGAACCAAAAGCTGTCTTTCCTCGTTTTATCCTTTTTGGCTTTGTGGTGTACCTCTTCTTTAGCCGCTCAGACGCCGGCAACAAAACCCGCATTGAACAAAGCTACGGTCAGGCCCAATACAACTACGCCTGTAAAGCCAAAACGCATCTATTATCCCGACACGGTAAAAAACACCGATTTCAGTCTGAATGGCCAGTACAACTTTATGCTGTCGCGTTCCAGAACTGTAAATGGCTATAAACTGGTGAACCCCTACCGGCTGAGCGGATTATGGCAAAGTGTTACCGATACGCTCAAAAAAGAACGGCAGCAATTACAGGCGGCAAAAACAAAAGTGGCCGGGCATGAAAAGACGATCGCCGGTTTGCAGGCCGACCTGAACGGAAAGGAAACTTCATTAAACGATCACCATTTAAAACTAAACGAGATCGGCTTTCTGGGCTTAACATTCGATAAAAGCACTTATCATTTAATGGTGTGGTCCATTATCGGCATATTGGCGATTGCCTTAGCAGTGGTCATTACCCGATCAGCCAAAAATATCCTGGAAGCCCGTCATCGCACCCAACTCTATGAAGAGATCTCGGCTGAATACCAGGCCTTCAAAACCCGGGCTAATGAGAAAGAGCGAAAACTGGCCCGTGAACTGCAGGATGAGCGTAACCTGGTAGAAGAATTAAAAGGAAGAAGTTAACACTAAAAAGCCCCTTAAGAAAAATTCCTAAGGGGCTTTTATACGTAATTAAAATCACGTTATACTTTGATCTCTACTTCAACGCCGCTTGGCAATTCAAGTTTCATCAGGGCATCAACGGTTTTAGAGTTCGAGCTATAAATATCTAAAAGACGTTTATAGGCACATAACTGAAACTGCTCACGTGCTTTTTTGTTCACGTGCGGTGAACGTAAAACAGTGAAAATTTTCTTCTCTGTTGGCAATGGAATAGGACCACTTACCACCGCACCCGTAGGTTTAACGGTTTTTACGATTTTCTCGGCTGATTTATCAACCAGATTGTAATCGTACGATTTTAATTTAATTCTGATTCTTTGGCTCATGTTATTTTAATTATGACCACTTGTTAGAGCTATTGGTAACAAGCGACCGGATAAATACTATTCTACAGATCCTTTAACTCTGCCTTTTGATTTGGCTACGACCTCATCCTGAACGTTACGCGGAGCAGCTTCGTAGTGATCAAATTCCATTGTCGACGTAGCACGTCCTGAAGTGATGGTCCGTAACTGCGTTACATAACCAAACATTTCCGAAAGGGGCACCAACGCTTTGATTACCTGGGCGCCGTTACGGGTATCCATACCCTGCAGCTGACCACGACGACGGTTTAAGTCGCCGATGACATCACCCATGTTTTCTTCCGGCGTTAAGACTTCGATCTTCATGATCGGCTCCATTAACGTAGGCTGACATTTAGGAAGTGCTTCACGATACGCCATTTTCGCTGCCAATTCGAATGACAGCGCATCCGAGTCAACCGCGTGGAATGAACCCTCAATTAAGCGTACTTTCATATCCGGAAGCGGATAGCCGGCTAACACACCATTGGCCATGGCCGCAGCAAAACCTTTCTCTACAGAAGGAATGAACTCTTTCGGAATAGCACCACCCACAATCTCGTTCACGAATTGTAAACCGCCTTTTTCGTAATCTTTATCGATCGGCGAAATCACCACCTGGATATCGGCAAATTTACCACGACCACCGGATTGTTTTTTGTAAACCTCACGGTGTTGTGTCGTACCAAAGATGGCCTCTTTGTAAGCTACCTGTGGTGCACCCTGGTTAACTTCTACTTTAAACTCACGTCTTAAACGGTCAATTAAGATATCTAAGTGAAGCTCACCCATACCTGAAATTACCGTCTGACCGGTTTCTTCGTCCGTTTGTACACGGAATGTAGGATCTTCCTCGGCTAATTTACCTAAAGCGATACCTAATTTATCCACATCAGCCTGTGTTTTAGGCTCGATCGCTAAACCGATTACCGGCTCAGGGAACACCATTGATTCTAATACGATCGGGTGTTTCTCATCGCAAAGGGTATCACCGGTTTTGATATCTTTAAAACCAACTACGGCACCAATATCACCTGCCTCGATAAAAGGAATAGGGTTTTGTTTATTGGCGTGCATCTGGAAGATACGCGAAATACGCTCTTTATTACCTGAACGGGTATTTAATACATACGAACCGGCATCTAATTTACCCGAATACGCACGGATAAAGCATAAACGGCCTACAAAGGGATCGGTTGCGATTTTAAATCCTAAAGCGGCAAAAGGCTCATTTACATCTGGTTTACGTGAAATTTCTGCATCTGTACGCGGATCAGTACCGGTTACGGCTTCCTGATCAAGCGGCGAAGGCAATAATTCCATCACCAGGTCAAGCATGGTTTGCACACCTTTGTTTTTGAACGATGAACCACATACCATCGGTACAATGGAGTTATCCAATACCGCAGCACGTAAGGCATCTAAAATTTCGCGCTCGGTTAATGAGTTCGGATCGTCGAAGAATTTCTCCATTAATGACTCATCATAACCGGCAACAGCTTCTAATAATTTTTCACGGTATTCCGCTACTTCATCCACCATATCGTCAGGAATTGGCACTTCGGTAAAGGTCATCCCTTTATCGTGCTCGTTCCATACAATACCACGGTTGTTGATCAGATCCACCACACCTTTAAAGTTATCTTCAGCACCAATAGGCAACTGTAAAGCGACCGCATCAGAACCTAACATATCTTTAACCTGTTTTACTACTTTTAAGAAGTCGGCACCTGAACGGTCCATTTTATTCACGAAACCGATACGTGGTACTTTGTAGTTATCGGCTAAGCGCCAGTTGGTTTCTGATTGAGGCTCAACGCCATCAACCGCCGAGAATAAGAACACTAATCCGTCTAAAACCCGTAACGAACGGTTTACCTCTACGGTAAAGTCCACGTGACCCGGGGTATCAATTACGTTTACCTGGTATTTGTTACCACGATAGTTCCAGAATACAGTGGTTGCTGCCGATGTAATGGTAATTCCACGTTCCGCTTCCTGCACCATCCAGTCCATCGTTGATGCACCTTCGTGTACTTCACCAATTTTGTGGTTAACACCGGCATAGTAAAGAATACGCTCTGTAGTGGTGGTTTTACCGGCATCGATGTGCGCAGCGATACCTATATTTCTTGTAAATTTTAAATCTCTTGACATCTTTATCTTAGAATCTGAAATGCGAGAAGGCTTTGTTTGCTTCCGCCATTTTATGTGTATCTTCTTTCTTTTTAACCGCTGCACCCTCGCCTTTAGCTGCCGAAACGATTTCGCCTGCTAATTTCTCTTTCATGGTTTTTTCGCCGCGTTTACGTGCGTAAGAAATTAACCATTTCATCCCTAACGCAATTTTACGCTCCGGACGAACCTCGGTAGGCACCTGGAAGTTGGCACCACCCACACGGCGTGATTTTACTTCTACAGCAGGCATTACATTGGCTAAAGCACGTTTCCATACTTCTAAACCGTTTTCGCCGGCTTTTTTCTCGGCTAACTCAACGGCATCATAAAAAATAGCATAAGCAATCGATTTTTTACCATCGATCATCATATTATTTACAAAGCGGGTTACCTGAACATCGTTAAATTTAGGATCAGGAAGAATAATTCTCTTTTTTGGTTTTGCTTTTCTCATGTCTGTTTCCTCCTAATTATTTCTTTTTACCTTTTGCCGGTGCTGCAGCTGCCTGTCCCGGTTTAGGGCGTTTAGTACCATATTTACTACGACGTTGGTTACGACCAGCTACACCTGATGTATCTAATGCACCACGAATGATGTGGTAACGTACACCCGGTAAATCTTTCACACGACCACCACGGATTAATACAATCGAGTGCTCCTGTAAGTTGTGACCTTCTCCCGGAATGTAGGCATTCACCTCTTTTCCGTTGGTTAAACGTACACGGGCAACTTTACGCATTGCTGAGTTTGGTTTTTTAGGGGTAGTGGTATATACACGTGTACATACACCTCTTCGCTGTGGACAGCTGTCCAACGCCGGAGACTTACTCTTGAACTCCAGTGCTACTCTACCTTTTCTAACTAATTGTTGAATGGTTGGCATTTCTTGCTTTTTGTTTCTATTATGTTTAATTTACCCTAATCCCGCCGGCTTACAACCAGCCCACATTAAGGGACTGCAAAATTAGAACAAATTCTTTTAACTATCAAGAGGTTATCTTATTTTTTTATAGAGCTAAAATCTCATCTTCAAAATGCGGTCATGTCACTCCTCACCAAAAGTAATTTTCAACGGATCATGCTCCTCCTGCAGGGGTTTAGCCTGATCCTGCAATTCGTCCTGTTTAAAGGAAATATCCTGAATTTCTTCAGTTATTTTACGATCCTAAGCAATCTTCTATGGGGCATAGCGCTATGGTGCAGCGTATTCCTGAACCGCACAAAGGCTGGTGATTTTTTATCCGGACCTGGAATCGTAAGCGCCATTACGCTCTATCTTTTTATCGTGGGGCTGGTGTATAACCTTGTTTTAAGAAGAACATGGGATCCGCAGGGATGGCAATGGCTGGCTGATAACCTGCTGCATGTGGTCAATCCATTCCTGATCGTATGCTTTTGGAGTTTTTATATCGAAAAGGGAACCCTGAAATGGAAAGAAAGCCTGAACTGGCTGTGGTTTCCGCTTATTTATCTGCTGTACAGCCTGGCCAGGGGTCATATCGTGCACTGGTATCCTTACCCGTTTTTAAATGTGGCCGTATCCGGATATCTGCAGGTATTCATCAATGCCGGCATGGTCCTGATCACATTTGTGCTGTTCGGCAGCCTGCTGCTCTGGCTCGATCGTGTGCTCCGAAAAGTTTAACGCTTCACCACGATCATTCTTCCGGTAACCAGGGTAAACGTATAGATCATATATAAACCATCGTCCTTAATATCGATCGATTCGACCAGTCCGGTTTTACTGAACGTATCGGTGACCAGGTCGCCGGCTTTTATTTCCCGAAGCTGCGCTTCGGGGGTTTCTTCATTTATTCTGATCATAATTATTCAAAGATACAACTATTCGCTGATCCATAACACCCTCGTAGCTGGCTATACCTTACTTCGTAGCTGGTTTAATCATAACAGAGAGATAACAGAGAGATAACAGGGACATAACAGGGGGTTGACAGGGACAAATCCGTCTAATCTCCCTGTTATGTCCGTATAATCTCAGTATGGTTTCCGAATAAAGACTGAACATTATATGAAACAGGTACGAAGCAGGTAATAAGCCAAGAGGGAAACATTAAAACGCCAGGAGCCCCGGAAGGATTTTCCCGGGGCTCCTGGCAACATTCGTATAATATTTAATGCTTACTTATCTTTTGTAAACACATAGCTTTCGCCGCCTGCCGAAAGTGCTACTTCATTTTTAGAAGGGTTAAAGTCAAACTCCAGGTTTCCGCCTTCATTACTGAAGCGGTTTCCACTTACAAATTTCAGGGCAAATGCCGGCTGGTTACCCAACTGAAGCATAAGTTTGCCATCCGCTTTGGTCACCACCAGCTTTACAGGCGCTTCAGGGTTAGAATAGGTACCTGTAAACACATCCAGATTGGCTGGCGGTGTGGCAGATTCGGCAGCAGAAGCAGCTCCATCTGCACTCCATTTGTTATTATCGGCATTACCATCCGGGATCTGTCTGTCCGGATCCAGCTCTACCGTTACCACTTCTTCCGTTGTCGGATAACGTACTAACCAGCTGGTATTTTTCATCCACACATCTACCGGAATCTTAACGGCTTCTGTTTTTCCGCTCCTGGTGGTTATGCGCAGGATCACCGGCATCGGCATTTTTTCGAGGTTATTCACCTGAATAGTATAACCTGTAAACGCATTGGTTTTCACCTGTTTTACATCGCCAATACCCAGATCCGTTTTCCAGCTGTTCAGGAACCAGCCTCTCCAGAACCAGCTTAAGTCTTCGCCGGCAGCATTCTCCATAGAACGAAAGAAATCAAATGGTGTAGGATGCTTATATGCCCAGTTCTTAATGTACTGTCTGAAAGCATAATCAAACCGTTCCTGTCCAAGGATCTGGTTTCTCAATAACGTCAATCCCCATCCCGGCTTGCTATAGAGGTTATAGCCAATGTTCTGCTCTTTCATACCATCAGGTATCAGCATCATATTCTCCAACGCCGGATTGCCCAGGTTACGACCGATATTATGCCAGTTTGGAACACGTGGTTTATATTCGCCGTTATTAAATTCTGCGGAAGAAATATCATTGATAAAGGTATTGAATCCTTCATCCATCCAGCCGAATTTACGTTCATTCGAACCTACGATCATCGGGAACCAGGTATGACCAAACTCATGATCAATTACACCCCAGGCACCGCCCTTTTTAGCTGTCCATCCGCAAAAAACAATTCCGGGATATTCCATGCCCCCTATATTGGTAGCCACGTTAACAGCCATCGGGTAAGGATATTCAAACCACATTTTCGAATAATGCTCAATACTTCCTTTCACATATTCCACGCCACGACCATAGCTGTCGGCACCGTTACTTTCTACCGGCTGCGCCGATACGGCTAATGCTTTTTTACCACTTGGCAGATTAATACGGGCAGCATCCAGCACAAATGCCTTTGAAGAAGCCCAGGCAGCATCCCGGGCATTGGTAATTTTAAACCTCCAGGTCAGTTTATCTTTTGCCGGACGGGAAGCGGGATCGGTAACTTCAGCTTCTGAACGGATGTGAACTGTTTTATCACTTAATTTAGCTGCATTCCAGCGTTTTAGTTGCTCAGCGGTAAATACTTCCTGCGGGTTTAATAATTCGCCCGACCCTACAACGATATGGCTGGCCGGGGCGGTAACCGAATAGGTAATATCCCCATATTCGCAATAAAACTCGCCGCCGCCCCAATAAGGCAGGGTATTCCACCCGATCACATCATCATACACACACATCCGCGGAAACCATTGTGCAATGGCAAAGATCTCACCGTTTTTGGTGGTTAAGTGACCCGTACGGTCTGATCCTTCTTTAGGTACGATATAGGAATAATCCATCTTAATACTGATCACATCACCTGCAGGGGCCATCGCATTGTTTAAGCGGATCTGCATACGCGTATCTTCCACTAAAGATGTAAACTTAACCGGCAGGTTCTTTTGGGATACACTGATGTTCCGGATCGTATAGCCGGCATCAAATTTCTCACCCTGTGCGCCATAGCGACTGCGGGCCGGCGTAATGGCATAGCCTCTTGAGGTTTCTTTAAACGTATTCTGGTCTAACTGAAGCCATAAATAAGGCAGCTTATCCGGGCTGTTATTCTTATACGTGATCACGATCGTTCCGCTCACTTTATTCGCAGCTTCATCCAGGTTAGCCGTAATCGTATAGTCCACCCGGTTTTGCCAGTATTTAGGTCCTGGCGCCCCGCTTGCCGAACGGAATTCATTGCCGTTCTGCGTATAGAACAGCGGGCTGAATGCTTCGGCCGGATTATAATTCGTAGCCGGCTGCTGGGCATAGCCTGTCAGGCTCCACACACACAGCATAAGCACGTAAATCATAGATTTTGAGTAGTTTTTAAGCATATGAGTTTATTTTTTTTATAAAGGTAATGGCTAATGAAGTATTTCCAAACTATTAATCAATTTTGTTACGGCCATAAGGACCAAAATAACGCTAAAAGACGACTAACGGTCACATAAGTCTTTCAGGGGTTTTCTTTCGTTTTACCCAAAGGAGGTAATTTCCGCTGGTCAGGAGGTAGTGAAAGCCATTCACGGTACGATTTCGCGGTATAATATTCATAGTTAAAAGGCCGTTCCGATTTCACCATGGGTATAGTTGGACGGTATAACTGCATGAAATTCTTCAGATCCTCTCCGTCGATCTTTAATAGTTTCTTCACAAAGTCGACAGAGAAGTTACGGACAATCTCTTCATTGTACTGATCTTCCTCTTCCAGCTCCTGCTCTTTTTGCTGCATACGCCGGTATTTATTATATCCCAGGTTAAAGCGTAAGCCTCCGCGTTCTTTTGAATAATCGAGCTGCCGGGCCGGCAGGGCTGAAGGATCTTTAGTGTTCAGATAGGGGGAGATTTTTGCCCCTATAATGTTTACGGTATTCAGTGTATTCACGCTTGGCCGGAGATACACGTTGCGGGGAAATAAATTGATCAGGTATACCGTATCCGTTTCATAACCTGCCATCCCAAAAGAAACCAGATCTCCTACTTTGGCACTAACGGCAAAATGACCGTCTTTATCAGTAAGTGCCAACGCTTTAGTCGATAAATTTCTGACCATTACGCCTTCTAAAAGCACAGATCTGTTTTTGTCGTCATAAATATTGCCCGTTAATGCCGTTTGAGCATGTAAGCGAATACTCACGATCATAAAAAAAAACAGAAATACCTTCAGCCGCATATACAATTAACCACAAAAACTATGCTAACAATAACATGTGGATGAAATCCTTAAACTTAGGAACATTCAGTGGCTTGGTTAAGAGATAATCAATTCCGATATCCTTTTTAAGCTCCTCTTCGGCAATAGTGGTGGTCGAAATCACAATAATGGGGGTATCTTTCGAGATTTGTTTTATCTGTTTAGAGGCCTCAAATCCATCCATTTCGGGCATATATAAATCCATGATCACCAAACTGATATCTTTTTGCTTAAACCGTTCCACGGCATCGACACCGTTATGCGCCACAATTAATTCAAACTGATAACTTTTTAGTATCTGCTGAATTAATAACACACTCATCGGCTCATCTTCTACGATTAGTATCTTCTTCTTTTTACTGGAATGGTCTCTAAAACTAAATTTCACGCTAAAAACGGATTATACTTTACTTTCTCAAAGATAAACAATGGCAGGCGAATTACAAGGGAAAAACAAATGCCATCAAAATATTACACTTAAAGTTAAATAAAAATCAGCATATTTTTAAAGAAATTGTTGACCATAAATTTCTTCATCAAAGCCAATAGCCACGGGAACGCCATTTTTCTCTACAACAGGACGTTTAATGGCACTGGTATGATGAAGCAAATAAGCAATCGCTTTTTCTTTAGAGTTAATTTCAATTTGATCTTCTTTGCTCAGTTTCTTATAAGTTAATCCCTGGCGATTGAGCACTTTTTCCCAACCGAAAACCGCAACCCATTCCTTCAGTTTTGCTACCGTAATACCGCTTTTTTTAAAGTCATGAAATATCACTTCCTGCTGGTTTTGCTTTAACCAGTCAAGTGCCTTTTTTACTGTATTACAATTCGGGATACCGTATACGATCATGATGACTTATTTAACTGACGGCAAGTTTAAGCTATTCTGTTTTAATTCCCTAAAAATTCTGACAATTGTTTCCTTAAACCTTATTTCATCACATTTTTCAGGTGATTGGTCACATTTTTATAAAGAATAGAATTTTACCACTTAACATTGTGTCGTGACAGGGCGTATGATTTGCGATCATCACACACCATATTTTAAAATTCTCATATTAAAAACATGAATAACAGCGACTTTAAGAAAATTGAATTCTGGATTGCGACCGGATTATTTCTACTGACCATTTTCCTGCTGCTCTCGGGAGCAGACCGCGACTTTAACGGTTTCCGGTATAACATTGCCTACCCTTTCCGTGAAGCAGGTATCCCGTTTTCCTATTTCAGCCACTATTTCATACCCCGCATCATTAGTTTGTCGGTTTATTACAGCTGCTTCCTTCTGCTCAATTATGTGCTTATACCGGCAATTTTCGGGAAAAAAAACACGGCCTTAAATATTACCTGGTCCACCTTATTATTATTGGCCATAAGCCTGACGAACTGGATACTCTCTACGTACAGCAAGGCATATATTCTGGTCCGGTACGATGATATTAGTCAGGCCTATGCCTTTTTATTTGGTAAAAGCCTTATTTACACGATCCTGGTTTTCCTGCTGATCACCTTTTATGTTGCTATAAAGACTTTTCTGCCAGCTATTTTTAAACAAATCACGGCTAAATATCAGCATGCGCGTATTTACCAGGAATGTACGGTAGCCGTTATCATCTGGATCTTTGTGTTTATCCTGCTGGTGATGCAATCGTCTGTTAACGAAGTAAGCATATTATGGTTCTTTTGCGTGCCTATTGCCATTCTGCAATATGGTTTTTCATTAAGCCGTTTCATTCCTGACCTGAAAGCGCGCAATAAGGGATTTTTAGGCTATCTGTTCCGGTGCATATTGCTGATTGCATTAACCGCCCTTTTGTTATCGCTCATTTCCCTGTTCATCTTTCAGGATGATGATGCCTTTATGATTCCATTCGCCTTTAACATGGGGATCCATGCCTTTATAACCACTCCCTTTTGCTGGATTATCTACAATTACCGCTTAAAAAACCGCACAGAAATTAACGACCTTAAAAAAGAATTAGGAAGATCGGATGCGAATTTAAGCTTTCTGCAATCCCAGATCAATCCTCACTTCCTGTTCAACGCGCTTAACACGTTATATGGCACCGCACTCCAGGAAAATGCCGAACGCACCAGCGAAGGCATTCAGAAATTAGGCGACATGATGCGATTCATGCTCCATGAAAATTTAAAAGATAAAATTCTGCTGACAAGAGATATCGATTACGTTGAAAATTATATGGAGCTGCAAAAGCTCCGGACTTCCCGTTCGGCAGACATCCTCATTGACACCAAAATTGAAGCACCGCTTGAAAATCTCGAGATCACGCCTATGCTGCTTATCCCCTTTGTGGAAAATGCATTCAAACACGGCATAAGTTTACAGTCGCCTTCTTATATCCGGGTTAGCCTGCAAACCAAAGACCGTACCCTTTATTTTGATGTACATAACAGCATTCACCTCAAGCCCGACAACGATCCTGAAAAATTAAAGAGCGGCATTGGCCTTCAAAATGTAAGACAACGCCTGAATTTATTATATCCCGGAAAGCATGAATTGATTATCCGTGAAAGTGCTAAAGAATTTTTCATTCACCTGACCCTGCAATTATAAATCCTCAACTTATCCCTATATTCGCTAAAAAAGAAATGAATTGATGATCGCCATCGCCATTGATGATGAACCTATTGCCCTGGAGGTCGTTGCCGCACATGCAGCTAAGGTACCCTTTGTGGAACTGACCGCCACATTTACCAATGCATTTGACGCCATAGTCTTTCTCCAGCAAAATAAAGTTGACCTGATCTTTTTGGATATCAAGATGCCTGACATCAGTGGGATCGACTTTGTAAAAACGCTTTCCCGGCCACCCATGGTCATCTTTACGACCGCATATAGCGAACATGCCGTTCAGAGTTTTGAACTCGATGCCATCGATTACCTGTTAAAGCCCTTTTCGCTTTCCCGGTTTCTGAAAGCCTGTCATAAAGCAAAAGAATTATTCGATCTGCGCAGCAGTGCTATGGAGCTGAAAAATGCATTTATTTTTGTAAAAGACGGTTACGAGCAGGTAAAAGTGCTTTTAGAGGATATTTTATACATCGAAGCTTCGGGAAATTATACGCAGTTACATCTCAGTGACGGAAAAATGCTCAGCTCGAGAATAACCATCCAGGAGCTGACAGGCCTCTTGCCCGCAAAGGAATTCATCCGTGTTCACCGGGCCTTTATTCTTGCCAAAGATAAAGTAACCCGGTTTGATCGCTCGCAAATCTGGATCGACGACAAGGTTATTCCGGTAGGTGCAACTTATGCAGCATCGCTGCAATTCTTATAAATTCCTTTAACAGGAAAAGCGTATATTGCATATAAAAGGGAAGCGCCTTTACTTTTATAAATGGGTATCAAATTGTATCTTTACCAAAGACTACGGATAAAGAAGATATGAATAACACCACACTGACCCCTTTTTCAGGCGTAAAGATCCTGTTGGCCGAGGATAACCCGATCAATACGTTCCTGATCGTCAGGATCCTGAAAGAATGGAATGTGGATGTAGATATTGTAGAAAACGGACAGGCTGCGCTGGATAATATCCGGGAAAATAATTATCATCTGGTCTTAATGGATACCTATATGCCGGTCATGAACGGGCTTGATGCGATCCGCTTATTACGTGAAGGCGCCATACCGGGCAAAGAGCACCTTCCGGTGATCAATTTCTCTGCCGCCATTTTGGATGCCGACCGTAAAATGGCTATTGATGCCGGTGCAAATGATATCCTGGATAAGTCTTTCGAACCCCGGACACTGCATCAGAAAATTTCCCAATGGTTAACCGTGTAACCTATTTATTAAAAAGGGTCATGGTCTGAGGGCCGCCTACGGTTACAAAACTCTTGATCAGGCTCACACTCCGGTTAATGAGAAGGGGCAAGTCTTTTTGTTCATCTTTGTCGAAAGGGCCAAGTACATATTGTGCCTGCATTCCTTTCCGGAAGTTATCGCCAATACCAAAACGCAGGCGGGCATAATTTTGTCCGCCGCAGAGTTCCTCGATACTTTTTAACCCGTTATGGCCGGCACTGCTTCCCTGAAGCTTTAACCGCAGTTTACCCATCGGCAGCGCCAGGTCATCCACCACGACCAGTACATTTTCAGGCTGGATCTTAAGCGCTTTCATCCAGTAATTTACCGCCTTACCACTCAAATTCATATAGGTAGTTGGTTTGATCACATACAATTTCTTCCCCTTAAAACCCACTTCTGCATAATACGCTAATTTCAGGAGCTCAAAATCGCCCCCCATGTCTTTTACCAGTGCATCAGCAATATTAAAGCCAATATTATGACGGGTGTCTGTATATTCGGGACCAATGTTACCTAAACCAACGATTAAAAATTTCATGCCGCTAAGATACAGGATTATTAGTCCATAAAAAAAGCGGCACCATGCGCCGCTTTTTTTAATATTCGGAATACCCGGTTATTTACCTTTTGCTTCGTTCTCCGCTTGTTTTAAAGCTCTTGACATCGCCACAGAAACAATCGTATCTTCAGGCGTGTTGGTCACTGCATATTCGCCTTTTACTAAATCGCGAACACGGAACAAGTTTCCTACTTCTAATTTGGCAATGCTTACTTCAACGACCTGAGGCATATTTTTAGGTAATGCCTTAACACGCAGTTTACGTAATTTTTGTACCAGTTTACCCCCCATTTTCACACCTGGTGAAGTTCCGGTTAATTTAACAGGGATTTCCATGACGATTTCTTTTTCTTCAAAAAGCTGAAGAAAATCGACGTGTAATAATAAATCGGTTAAAGGGTGAAACTGTACATCTTTAATAATGGCTTTGGTTTTTGTATCACCGATGGTGATTTCTAAAAAGTTAGCCTCCGGTGTGTAAATAGCTTCGTTCAGATCAGCTCTGACTACGGCAAAATGCACCTGCTCGTTGCCACCATACAATACTGCAGGAACTTTACCTTCGTAACGAAGCTCCTTAGCATCGCGTTTCCCTACGTTCTCTCTCAGAGAACCGCTAATAGCGATTGTTTTCATCTTGTTATTATTTTGTTTTAAAGGTGATGAAGCTTTCGAAATCTTATGATTTCTCAGGTTTCATCTTGTTATTATTTTATTTGTTGTTAATATTTACGTATCAATTATCCCTCTACCCTGAACAGATCACTGATCGAGCCATGCTCATTCACATTGGCAATTGCCTTTGCAAAAAGCTTCGCTGTGCTCAGTACCCGTATCTTTTCACTTTCTCTTTTCAGCGGAATGGTATCGGTCACGATCAATTCTTCCAGCACCGAACTTTCAATCGTTTCATAGGCCTTTGCCGATAAAACGGCATGTGTACAAACGGCTCTTACACTGTTTGCGCCATTTTCCATGATCAATGCCGCTGCTTTTGCCAGCGTACCGGCTGTATCACAGATATCATCAATCAGCACCACATCCTGGCCGGTCACATCCCCGATGATCGACATCGATTCGATCTCATTGGCACGTTTACGACGCTTATCACAGATAATCACTTCAGCATTAAAAAACTTGGCGAACGTACGCGCCCGGTACGATCCGCCCATATCCGGCGAGGCGATGGTCAGGTTCGGCAGGTTTAAACTTTTGATATACGGCACAAAAATGATCGATCCGTCTAAATGGTCGACCGGAATATCAAAAAATCCCTGAATTTGTGCCGCATGCAGATCCATCGTCATGATCCGGTGAATACCGGCTGCCTTTAACAGGTTGGCCACCAGCTTAGCGCCTATCGCTACCCTGGGCTTATCTTTACGATCCTGGCGTGCCAGACCATAATAAGGCACTACAGCGGTAATATAATGTGCCGATGCCCGTTTTGCGGCATCCACCATGAGCAATAACTCCATTAAATTGTCTGTAGGCTGGCAGGTTGACTGCACCAGGAACACATCGCATCCCCTTACCGACTCGTCAAAAGAGGGCTGAAATTCACCATCACTAAACCGGTTAAGGGTTACGGCACCTAAAGGTCTGCCATAAGATTCGGCAATTTTTTCGGCTAAATCTCTCGATCCGGAACCGGAAAAAATCTTTACGGGGTTAAATTGCAGTGGCATGATTTGCGCGTATCAATGCGGTTTAAAAAAAATCGGATTGCGTTTTTTCCACAATCCGAAAAATTTGTTGTCCGACCTGGATTCGAACCAAGACTAAATGAACCAAAATCACTTGTACTACCCTTATACTATCGGACAATCAATTTCAAAACAGCCGTTCCGAAATGGAATGCAAATTTACGCATATTTTCCATTGATGCAAATATGAATTTAAAAAAAATGTTAAAGCCTCGATTTGATGATATTAATCTCAATCTATTTCTTTAATTTCGGCAGCACTTTACAGACAAATACTTCAGTTTTATTTAATAAAAAACGGATGAACTATTCAAAAACGAACAATATTATAGGCTGGATTTGTTTTCTCATCGCCACCTTATCGTATATCTTAACCTTAGAACCTTCAGTCAGTTTCTGGGATTGCGGAGAATTTATTGCATCGGCCTTAAAAATGCAGGTCGTTCACCAGCCCGGAGCCCCGCTGTTCCTCATGATCCAGCGCTTTTTCTCGCTTTTGGCGCTCGGCGATGTGAACAAGGTTGCTTATTTCATGAATGTAGGCTCGGCGATTGCCAGCGGGGCAACGATCCTTTTCCTGTTCTGGACCATCACCGCATTAGCAAAGAAAATCGTCCTGAAACCGGGCGAAGAACTTAGTCCGGCCAAACTCATAGGCATCATGAGTGCAGGTGTGGTAGGCGCTTTAGCTTATACCTATTCCGATAGTTTCTGGTTTTCGGCTGTTGAATCCGAAGTATACGCTCTCTCTTCCTTATTTACAGCCATTGTTTTCTGGGCTATTTTAAAATGGGAGGCTGTTGCCGACCAGCCCCATGCCGATAAATGGCTCCTTTTCATTGCCTATATCATGGGATTATCCATTGGTATTCACCTATTGAACCTGTTAACCATTCCGGCCATCGCTTTTGTATATTACTTCAAAAAGACCCGGCAGGCGACGACGAAAGGTATCTTTAAAACCTTTATTATCGGCATTCTGATCCTGGCTTTTATTCAGTACGGCATTATTCAGTATCTGGTTTCATTTGGTGCCTATTTCGATCTGTTCTTCGTGAACACATTGGGCATGGGCTTCGGTTCAGGCGTACTGGCATTTGCCATCTTATTAATTGCAGGCCTTACATATGGTATTCTTTATTCAGAAAAACATAAGAAAAAAGTGCTGAACATGGCGCTTTTATCCACCGTACTGGTCATCTTCGGCTATGCCTCTTTTGCCATGATCCTGATCCGCGCGCAGGCCAAACCTAATCTGAATAACAGCGATCCTGATAATGCTTTCTCTTTTCTGAGCTACCTGAACCGCGAACAATATGGCGACAGACCTCTTTTATTCGGACCAAATTATAACTCTATTCCAAAATACGAACCGGATGGCAGTCGGCCCGTGACCAAAGAAACCGGCACCATTTACCGTAAAGGTGCCACAAAATATGAGGTGGCCGGTAAACGTACCAAACAGGTATATGGCGAAACTGAGGGTTTCCCTGACAGCCTGCGAAGGCTTCAGCATGAGGTTTTCTTTCCGCGAATGTACAGTGATGAGGCCCGTCATGTGGAATATTATAAAGACATGATGAATTTAAGCGACAGCGATTATCCGGGCTTTGGAAAGAACTTTGGTTTCTTTATGAAATACCAGACCGGCCTGATGTATATGCGTTATTTTATGTGGAATTTTGCAGGCCGCCAGAACGATGAGCAGGGGCAGGGGAGTTTATATGAAGGCCAGTGGCTAAGCGGTATAAAGCCGGTCGACGCTCTTCTGTTAGGTGATCAGTCTAATCTGCCGCCATCCATCAAAGAAAGTAATTCTTATAATCGTTTTTTCTTCCTGCCGCTGATATTAGGCCTGTTAGGTGCTGTATGGCATTTTAAACGTAACCAGAAAGATGCCGGCATCATTGGCCTCCTGTTTTTCTTCACCGGCCTGGCCATTGTGATCTATCTTAATCAAAAACCCATGGAACCCCGTGAACGGGATTACGCCTATGTGGGTTCATTTTATGCTTTTGCGATATGGATCGGGCTCGGCGTGCTGGCTATAAGCGAATGGTTAACAAAATGGATACAGCCCAAAACCGCAGCGATCGGGGCAGCGGCCCTGTCCCTGTTATGTGCACCGGTCATCATGGCCGCCCAGGGATGGGACGATCATGACCGTTCTACCAAAATGGTGGCGCATGACATTGCCGTAAGTTATCTCGAATCCTGTGCCCCGAATGCGATCTTATTTACCTATGGTGATAACGACACGTATCCTTTATGGTATGCCCAGGAGGTGGAAAATATACGTCCCGACATTCGCTTAGTGAATCTCAGCTTATTTGATACCGACTGGTATATCAATAATATGAAACGAAAAGTACACGAATCAGAAGCCCTGCCGATTTCCATGAAACCGGAGCAATATGTTTCAGGCGTACGCGATGTGATGTATTATAAAGATTATAAGATTGCCGAACCGATAGAATTAAAACAGATTGTGGATCTGCTGCTTTCTGACGATGACGATGATAAATTACCGCTAAGCGACGGAAGCAAGACGAACTTTATCCCGACAAAGAACTTTAAAATGACGGTGAATGCCCAGGATGTGATCCATACCGGCACCGTACCGGCATCTGAAGCCGGAAAAATCACCCCGGTCATGGAATGGAAATTTAACAAAGGCTATGTGACCAAAGGTACGCTGGCCATGTTCGATATTCTGGCACACAACAATTGGAAACGCCCGGTTTATTTCTGCAGTACCGTTCCTTCTGATCAGTTTAACGGTCTCGACAATTATTTGTACAGTGAAGGATTGGCCCTACGCTTATTACCTTTAAAAAAGGACAGCCTGGAAAGTGAAGACCAGGCGGTTAACCTCGACCCCATGTATCAGCATGTCATGCATAAATTTAAATGGGGAAATGTAAAAACCGCCACGTACTTAGATCCGCAATCGCAGGACGACATTTCCATTTTCAACAGCATTTTTAACAGCTTAACAACAGCACTGATCAAAAATGGCAGAACAGAAGATGCGAAGAAAGTTATGAAACGCTACGAAGAGGTCATGCCGGATAAAATTTACAGCCTTCGTACCGTAATGGGTGTACCGGCTATGGCAAAAAATCTTTATACGCTTGGCGAAACCGAAAAAGCAAACCAGCTGATCCGGAAATCGGCAGCACATATCCGTAAAGAGCTTACCTACCTGGCCGATGTGTCGAAAAGCAAAGGGATGCTGGTTGGTGGTCAGAACATCCAGATCGCGTTAATTTATGGTTTAGAGCCCATGGCAAAAGTGGCGGACGATTATAAACAGGATAAATTGAAGGCTGAATTAGAGAAAGATTCGAATGAACTATACAACAAATTCAGTATGTTCTTTGGACCGCATTAATATTTACAGACATTAAACCTTTTACATTTTTTGAAATCTTAACCTATGTCAAGATTTCAACACTGAAAAATGAAATATCTTTGAGCATAAAAAAAATTAGAACTATGAAATTAAAAAACACCTCCATTTTATTGTTAGCCGTTGCAGCCGGCTTCTCTTTCTTATTCGCTGCTTTCAGCCCGAAGGCCGACACCTATACCGTTGACGTCAGCAAATCGACCATTACCTGGGAAGGAAAGAAATTTACGGGCGGTCATAACGGAACTGTAGATTTAACTTCAGGCACACTTATCTTTAACGGTAAAAAATTAACAGATGGCGGTTTCATCGCTAATATGACCACCATTAAGGATGCCGATAAAAACGGCGGACTGGAAAAACACTTAAAAGCAGATGATTTTTTTGGTGTTGAAAAATTTCCGGCAGCACAATTTGTGATCAAAAAAGTGGAAGGCAACGGAGCTAACGTAAATGTTACCGGCGACCTGACCATTAAAGGGGTAACAAATCCGATTACTTTCCCCGCTACCATCACCTGGAACGCCGATAAAACCGTTTCGGCTGTAGCTGAAAAAATTGTGATCGACAGAACCAAATATGGCATCCAATTCCGTTCAAAATCTATTTTTTCAAATATTGGCGACAATTTCATTTATGATGACTTTACCATCTCCGTGAAGTTAGTGGCTAAAAAATAAATTATTTAATCCCAACAAAAAAAGCCGGTTCAGCTGAACCGGCTTTTTTTGTTGAAAACGGAATTTGTGAATCCGGTTTTCAATCAATACCTTTAAATCACCAAACACACCTGAATTAGACCTATATCGCTTCATTGCATGTCCGCCTCAACACTTCGCCTTTTAGTCATCGACGATGATGATATTAACATCTTTATTATTCGAAAAATCGTCAATAAAATCGAACTGGACATTGATATGGTCTCTAAAAGTAATGGGCAGCAGGCTATCGATTACCTGCGGCAAATCCACACGGAAAGTCAGAAATTACCGCATTTAATTCTGATCGATATCAATATGCCGTTGATGAACGGATGGGAATTTATTGAAGCGTATGACAGTTTAGGCATTCAGCAACCGGCAGATATGTATATCTTATCTTCTTCGGTCTATGAAAATGATATTGAGAAATCTAAGAGTTATAAAAGTGTAAAGGGTTTTATATCCAAACCTCTTTCCATGGAGCGTTTAACCGAACTGATCAAAGCGATACGGATTTAACTATAGAATCGCTTACGACTACACGATCCTGAACCGCTGCTCTTCATCTAATTCCACATATGCCTGTGCTTTGGATTTGGCGTGGTAGAAAAGGCATTTCCAATGCTGCTCCGCTGCTTTTCGGCCAAACTCTTCTCTTAATTCCATCGCTTTCCGGCCATCATAATCGTATTTGGCAATAAACTTCCGGATCAGTTCTTCCGGTTCCGGCAATACATCACCGCCAAAAAAAACACGGTCATCACCCTCTTCGATCAGAAACACCTGATGATAAGGACAATGTGCACCAGTCAGCTCATACGTGATCTGCGGCGTAAGCTTTCCGGAGCCTTCGACCAGCTTTAGCTGTGCATTTCGCTGTAAAAAGTCGAAAATATCCGTATGGTAGGAAGACGATGGGCTTGTAAAAGCGGTTTCCCATTCACCACGCTGCATCACATAAGTAGCATTGGGAAAGCTCAGTTCCATTTTACCCCCGAGCTGATGAACCATCCCCCCCGAATGATCGAAATGCAAATGCGACATGAGCACCAGATCGATATCACCCGGGTCAAAACCCGCCTTTCTGATGTGCTTATGCAGCTGCAGTTCGCCATGCTCATCACTGTAACCCAAACCCGTATCTAACAAAACCAACTGATGGTCACATTCCACCAAAAAAGGCTGAACATGAATAAATAAAGAAGCCGGCCGGTCGGCATGTTTATCTTTCTGAGGATCAAATGGTATAAACTTCTTGGTGGCATCAACCGAATAAGAACCTTCATGCAAGGTATGAACCTGAAGCGACATAAGCTATTTTAAGAAATAAAATTAAATGATATATTTACGGGATACAAAGATAGGTAACCCTTTATAAATCCCATCATGAAATGCACATTGCAGGCGGGATTGAACAGCAAGATAAGACGAACAGCAGGATGGAAAAAAGATGGGCGATAGCAACACTCCACGATAGCGAAAAAATAAATGATCTTGCACAGGTACTGAATATTGATTCTACTTTAGCCGGCATCCTGGTACAGCGGGGTGTCACCAGTTTTGAAGAGGCCCGCCATTTTTTCAGGCCATCTATGGCGCAGCTCCATGATCCTTTCCTGATGAAAGGGATGAAAACAGCGATACAAAGGATCAGCCGGGCACTGGAAGACCAGGAAAACATCCTTATTTATGGCGATTATGATGTGGACGGCACAACGGCCGTAAGTCTTGTATACAGCTTCTTCAGGCTGTTCAGCGACAGGCTTTCCTATTATATACCCGACCGGCATAAGGAAGGCTATGGTATCTCTACGGCCGGCATTGACTATGCTGCTGCCCAAGGCGTCACCCTGATCATTGCATTGGATTGCGGGATCCGTTCTGCCGACAAGGTCGCCTATGCAAAGGCCCTGGGTATTGATTTTATCATCTGTGATCATCACTTACCCGGTCATGAGATCCCACAGGCTGTAGCCGTGCTGGATCCGAAGCAAAACGATTGTTCTTATCCATTTAAAGAATTATGCGGTTGTGGTATCGGGTTTAAGCTGGTGCAGGCGTACTGCACGGCACATCAATTGCCAGCCGATTATTACATGCCCTACCTCGATCTGGTCATGGTGAGTATCGCTGCAGATATTGTCCCTGTAGTGGACGAAAACAGGGTATTGGCGCATTTCGGATTAATCAAGCTCAACGAAGATCCGTCAGCCGGCCTGCGGGCGCTCATGGAGATATCGGGTAAGACCGGCCCTTATACCCTTACCGATGTGGTCTTTACCCTGGCTCCACGAATAAATGCAGCGGGACGTATGGATCATGGACATCAGGCGGTGAAGATGTTACTCTGCGAAGAAGATACCGCTCCCGGGCAAAGTTTATGGATCAATCATCAGAATGCTGACCGTAAAACCTTTGATCAGCTCATCACACGGGAAGCCTTAGCGATGATTGAAGAAAGCGACGAACTGATAAGACGGAAAACCACTGTTGTATACCGGCAGGATTGGAATAAAGGCGTGATCGGTATTGTCGCGTCGCGCCTTACCGAAAAATATTACCGGCCTACAATCGTATTGACCGAATCGAACGGTCAATATACCGGTTCGGCACGCTCCGTGGCCGGCTATGACCTGTATGAAGCGCTCCTGAGCTGCAGTGATCTGCTGGAACAATTTGGCGGCCATAAATATGCCGCGGGTTTAACCGTACATCCTGCTAATTTAATGGCATTTTCGCAACGCTTTGAAGAAGTCGTTTCCGCCACTATTCATCCGGAGTTACTGATCCCGGAGATCAGGATCGACAGTGTACTGCATTTTGATCAGATCAATGCAAAGTTCTATCGTATTTTAGCGCAAATGGCTCCCTTTGGTCCTGAGAATATGAATCCCGTTTTTGTAAGCCATCATGTTTACCTGGCCAGGCCGGCACAGCTTGCCGGCACAAATCATTTAAAATTGAGCGTAAAACAACAAAATTCACCTATTTTTGACGCCATTGCTTTTGGTCAGGCTGAAATGGAGAAAAGATTATATCCGGATATCCCGTTTTCGATCTGTTATACGATAGAGGAAAACAGCTGGAAAGACAAAAGAAGCCTGCAGCTGAACATTAAAGACATCAAAACCGAAAATTAGCCATCATGATTTTAAAAGCGGAGCATCTGATTAAAAAATATAAGCAACGGACGGTTGTAAACAATGTCTCTTTCGAAGTAAGCCAGGGGGAAATCGTAGGGCTTTTAGGCCCGAACGGTGCCGGAAAAACGACCTCATTTTATATGATCGTAGGTCTGATCAAGCCTAACGAAGGCACTATCTATCTTGATGGCCATGATATTACGAAAGACCCTATGTACCGGCGCGCACAAAAGGGGATCGGATACCTGGCTCAGGAAGCCAGTGTATTCCGCAAGCTGAGTGTGGAAGATAACATCCTGGCCATCCTCGAAATGACAGGCATGAGCCGGGCTGAACAACTGGACAAACTGGAAGAGCTCCTCACCGAATTCAGCTTACATAAGGTCAGGAAGAACCGGGGTGATTTACTTTCCGGGGGCGAACGGCGACGGACAGAGATTGCGCGCGCCCTGGCCGCAAACCCTAATTTTATTTTATTAGACGAGCCTTTTGCCGGGGTTGATCCGATTGCCGTTGAAGAGATCCAGAGTATCGTGGCTAAATTGAAAGAAAAGAACATCGGCATCCTGATCACCGACCATAATGTGCAGGAAACCCTTTCGATCACCGACCGCGCCTATCTCCTGTTTGAAGGGAAGATCCTCGAATCAGGGACACCTGAGGTACTGGCCGCTAATGAAATGGTCAGGAAAGTGTATTTAGGATCTAACTTCGTTTTACGCAGAAAAAAATTTTAAGAGTATTGTATGGCCATTGTTAATTCCATATTTACCTGGTACATGAAAAAGCGCATCCATCAGATCGAGCTTTTTATGAAATATCCTTTAGAGGTACAGGAGGAATGGCTGCAAAGCCTGCTGAACAGCGCGCAAAATACCGAATGGGGCAGAAAATATGATTATAAGTCCATCCTCACCGCCGCCAGCTTTAAGGAACGCGTGCCCATACAAAATTATGATACGCTGAAACCTTATATTGAGCGGATGTTAAAGGGTGAGCAGAATATTCTATGGCCTTCAGAGATCCGGTGGTTCGCCAAATCATCGGGTACCACCAGCGATCGCAGCAAGTTTATCCCCGTGTCGGAAGAAGCGCTCGAAGAATGTCATTTTAAAGGCGGGAAGGATATGATCTCCATCTATTGCAATAACCGGCCGGATACACAGATGTTTACCGGAAAAGGACTGGTATTAGGCGGCAGCCACCAGATCAACCAGCTTTGCGATGATATTCATTTCGGCGATCTCTCGGCTGTGCTTATCAAAAATCTGCCGATGTGGGCCGAATATTACCGCACACCGAATATATCCATTGCCTTAATGGATAATTATGAGGAGAAAATCGACAAAATGGCCGAAGCCACCATTAAGGAGAACGTAACCAATATTGCCGGCGTACCCACCTGGACCATTGTATTAGCTAAAAAAGTGCTGGCACTTACCGGCAAAAAGAACCTGCTGGAAGTATGGCCTAACCTCGAACTGTATTTTCATGGTGCGGTGAATTTTACCCCCTATCGCGAGCAGTTCAAAGAGCTCATTCCTTCGCCCGATATGTATTATCTGGAAACCTACAATGCCTCAGAGGGTTTTTTTGGGATCCAGGACCAGTCACATTCCGAAGAGCTGTTGCTCATGCTCGACTATGGTATTTATTATGAGTTCCTCCCTTTGGAAAACCTGGAAGACGAACAGCCCAAAACGCTTTCCCTTGACCAGGTGCAGCTGCATAAGAATTATGCCATCATCATTACCACGAATGCCGGTTTATGGCGTTACATGATCGGCGATACCGTACAGTTTACATCGCTTCATCCCTATCGTATCAAAATAACCGGCCGCACCCGGCATTTTATTAATGCTTTTGGCGAGGAAGTCATTATCGATAATGCCGAACAGGCACTGGCCAAAGCCTGTATGGAAACATCGGCCAAAATTAAGGATTATACAGCCTGCCCCATTTATTTTCAGGGTGAAGAAGCTGGCGGACATGAGTGGATCATCGAATTTGAAACACAGCCTGATCATTTTGAACGTTTTATCGATATCATGGATCATACGCTCCGGGAAATCAATTCCGATTACGATGCCAAGCGCTTTAAAGATATGGCGCTTCGGCGGCCTAAAGTACATAATGCCCCGGCCGACACTTTTTACAACTGGCTTAAGCAGCGCGGAAAATTAGGCGGGCAGCATAAAGTGCCGCGTCTGGCCAACGACCGGCAATATGTAGATGAGATTTTGAAGTTATTGCATTAGTCTTTCCACCGCCATTCGCCGGCAATCTTAAGAGGTTCTTTCAGGCGTTGTTCAATCAGGAAGGCTTCCAGTTTTTCTTCGGTTTGCTTTTGCACCGGGATGCGGCTGGTATTCGCTAAGGCATAGGCTAACATGGCTCCGTAACGGACGGTATTTTTCAATCCCTGTTCATCCACCAGCTTAAAGGTATCACCATCTGAATGATAAAAAGGGCCTGAATTATTCGGCAAGCGCCCCCCTGCTCCCCCACCTGTCGGAATACCTTCCAGTAAAAACGGCTGATGATCGCTGTGCAGTCCCGCACCGGCTAAAAACATATTCTTAAAGCCGGTATCGATCCGGTTGATCGTGCTTCCCCATTGGGTAAATAAGGCTTCCATTTCTTCTCGTGAGGTCGAAAAGCCTTTCGGATCATTGGTCATGTCAAAGTTGAGCATGAATCGTACCCGATCCAGTGTTTTATCCTTTTTGGCCTGTGCCACATACGATTTAGAGCCCAGCAAACCCTGTTCCTCACCCATAAACAACACGAACTCTACCGTGCGCTTAGGTTTAATATGCAGCTTCTTAAACGTACGCACCATATCCATCACGGCAAATGAACCGATACCATTATCAATAGCACCCGTGGCCAGGTCCCAGCTGTCTAAATGCCCGCCCACCACGATCTTTTCATCCGGCAGTTCCGTTCCTTTAAACGTAACGATAACATTTCTGGCCTTAATAAGCCCTGAAAAATTGGTCATATCGATGCGGGCATACTGCTTTTCCGTTTTTAACTTTTCTTTTAAGGCCATTCCGCTTTCAAGACTGATGCAAACGGCCGGAATAGGAATAAGTTTCCCGGTAACCGAAGCCGTTCCGGTTAACAGCACGCCGTTTTTCACCGTATTGATAATCATCACCCCAAGGGCGCCATATTTGATGGCGAGGGCTGTTTTCTCTGAACGATGCAGGGAAGCCGTACCTTTTGGTGAACCGGGCAGCACCCCCAGATAGATCAGCGCAATTTTGCCTTTCACCTGTTCGGGCATGGCCTGATAATCGGCTTCCAGACCATTCCCCACGTCGACGAGCTCGCCGGTGATATGCGCCTCGACCGGTGAGTGGGCCAGCGTTACGGCTCTTAGCGGGCTTAGTGCACCATTTAAGGAGCCGGTGGTGACGGAAAGCGTTTTACGATTCCAGCTTTCGACTTCAAAAGGCTGATATTTTACATCACAACCGTACGATTTTAACAGCTCATATGCAAAGGCTTCCGCCCTGGCCCCGTTGGCAGAACCCGTTAAGCGATGCCCGATCGTTTCGGTGGCATATTTCAGACGGGCATAAGCCTCCGAATGTTCCTGAACTTCGGTATTGATCTGCTGAAAGGATTTTTCAAAATGGTCCTGCGCTTTGGCTACGACCGAAAAAGCCAGTAAAGCGATGATAAAAAGATTTCTCATGGGATGAAAATAAGACTTTTTCCCGTCTTTTACACAAGTGGCGTGGAATCATTTATTTTCGGCTTCTTCTTTGGAAACGCCAGTGAGGCCAGGATGCTGCTCGTCAGGATAAACAGGATGATCAGCAGGGAATGCTCGGTGGTAAAGCCCCAGCCCTTCAGGTAATCGTGCGCTAACATCTTGATGCCGATAAAGGTGAGCAGAAATGCCAGACCCGTTTTCAGGTAATGAAACTTATGAATGATGTTAACCAGCAAAAAGAACATGGACCGCAGTCCCATAATGGCAAAAATATTGGAACAAAACACAATATAGGGATCTTTTGTCACCGCAAAAATGGCTGGTATCGAATCAACCGCAAAAATAAGGTCGGTAAACTCCACGATCAGCAATACCAGGAACAGCGGCGTAATAAATTTCTTTCCGCCGGTTCTGTAAAAGAACTTTTTACCCACATAATGCGGGTGAACCTTAAAAAAACGGGATGCAAACCGCACCACAGGATGATTCTGCGGATCGATCTTATTATCCTCCTCTTTTGAAAAAAACATTTTCATTCCCGTAAACAACAGAAATGCCCCAAATACATACAGTATCCAGGAAAAGCGGGTAATGAGGGCGGCGCCGGCAAAAATAAAAATGAAGCGCATCAGAATGGCCCCCAGAATGCCCCAGAATAATACGCGATGATAATATTTTTCAGGAACGGCAAAGGCCGAGAAAATGAGTACAATCACAAAGATATTATCGACAGACAGGGCATATTCGATCACATAACCGGTTAAAAATTCAATGCCCAGGTTTTTCCGGTAAATCATCAGGCTTTCTTCGAAATGCCCGGGTACGAGGCTAATGGGATGACTATGGTTTTTAACCACCTCCCGGAGTCGGGCAAAGCTGTCAATGCCATGGAGGTAATCGCCTTTCAACACCAGCAGCAAATAAAAGCTCAGGGCCAGTACCACCATCACAAAGCTCATAATGGCCGCCTGCTTTAAACTAATGGTATGTTCTCTTTTACTGAACAAGCCCAGGTCGAGTGCCAGGATGAACACGATGAACAACAGGAAACCGATAAGGAATAGTGATTCGTGCGACATTATTTTTTACGTGCTGTGGTATATCTTACTAATTGTTCAAGGCCCCGGCGGGCATCGTTATCTTCAAACTGATACAAAATATCAAAAGCTTCCTGCTGATATTGCTGCATTTTCAGCTCGGCATGCTGCACACCCTGCTTCCCGTTGACAAAATCGATCACCTCCTGAATTTTCCGGGCATCATCCTGGTGGTTTTTCACCAGGTCGATGATCTGCTTCCGCTCGGCTTTACCCGCTGCGTTCAGTGCGTAAATAAGCGGCAGTGTTACCTTTTTTTCTTTGATATCAATGCCTAAGGGTTTACCCACATCGTCGGTACCAAAATCGAAAGTGTCGTCTTTGATCTGAAAAGCAATGCCTACCTTTTCCCCGAAAAGGCGCATCTTCTCCACCGTTTCGGCATCTGCCCCTGCCGAAGCCGCTCCGCAGGCACAACAGGAGGCAATAAGAGAAGCCGTTTTCTGCCGGATCACCTCAAAATAAAGCGCTTCGCTGATATCCATACGCCTTACTTTTTCAATCTGCAGTAATTCGCCCTCACTCATCTGCTGCACCGCTTCCGATACAATCTTTAACAAAGCCAGCTCATTATGGTTTACCGAAAGCAGTAATCCCTTTGCCAGCAGAAAATCGCCTACCAATACAGCGATCTTATTTTTCCATAAGGCATTTATGGAAAAAAAGCCACGGCGCTCATAGGCATTATCCACCACATCATCATGTACCAGTGTAGCGGTATGCAGGAGTTCAACCAGCGTAGCACCCCGGTAAGTCGATTCAGCAATCCCGCCGCAGAGCTTTGCTGCGAAAAAAACAAACATTGGCCGCATTTGTTTACCCTTGCTTTTTACAATATAATGGGTAATACGGTTCAGCAAAGGCGCATCGCTTTGCATAGACGCCTTAAATTTTGTTTCAAACGCTTCTATCTCGGCAGCTATGGGCTGTTTTATCTGATCTATTCCGGACATTCAGGTTAAAAAATGTGTTTGCAAACTTAACTATTAAAAGCGTATTTTTAATCAAATTATTACCGTGAAAATATTTATCACCATCCTTATCGCCCTGCTGGTTTTATGCACGATTATTTATTTTATCGGCCCAAAACCTGCTGCCCCTCATTATGGCATGGTGTTACCGGATGTCCCTGAAGTTGCCGGTCTGCCGGCTTATGTAGCCGAACAGGAATCGCATTACGCGGTCAAACCAGGCAATGAGGCCGAAGTGATATGGGCCGACCCGCTGCAGCATGTCCAAACCGAATACGCAGTGGTCTACCTGCATGGTTTCTCCGCTTCAAAAGAAGAAGGCAATCCGGCGCACCACTTTTTAGCACAATCGCTCCGTGCCAACCTGTACCTGGCCCGCCTGGCTGACCACGGCTTAGATACCATTGCACCGATGGAATATTTTACGGCAGAGCGCCTTTGGGAGAGTGCTAAACAGGCCTATGCCATCGGTAAAAAACTGGGCAAAAAAGTGATCATTGCAGGCACCTCTACCGGCGGTACGCTTGCTTTGCAATTAGCGGCGTCTTATCCTGAAATCAATAGCCTGGTACTGCTCTCGCCTAATATTGCGATTAATGATGATAAGGCCTGGTTATTAAACAATCCCTGGGGGCTGCAGATTGCCCGGGCGGTCACCGGTGGAAACGAACGGATCGTGGAGGGTAAAAGTGACGATTACAAGAAATTCTGGTATACCAACTACCGGCTTGAATCGGTTGTGCAACTGGAAGAACTGCTGGAAAGCAGCATGACACCTGCGCTCTTCAAAAACGTAAAACAGCCGGTACTGATGCTGTATTATTATAAAAATGAAGCCGAGCAGGATCCCGTGGTGCGGGTAGATGCCATGCTGAAGATGTTTGATGCCCTTGGCACGCCTGCAGCACAAAAGCAAAAAGCAGCCTTGCCCAATACCGCTAACCATGTTATCGGATCGGCGATCACCTCAAAAGATATTGAAGGCGTAAAACGTGCCATGAGCGATTTTATCCGGCAACGGAAAGAAGAAATGTAATTCTTCTTTTTATGAATTTACATGATGCAACATTTTGCATAAAATTGCGACACCAACATAAATGCTAATGTATAATTTAAGACTTTTCTTTGCGGGGTGCCTGCTATGCATTTTTCCGCTGCTCTTATCGGCACAACAATTTACCATAACCGGTACAACAGAGGGACTGGATGAGGGTACATGGATTTATTTAAAAAAAGCATCACCTCAAATTATACTCGATTCTGCTCAGGTGACACAGGGAAGAGTTACATTAAAAGGTAAAATAAATGAAAAAGCGGAACAAGCCCTTCTGCATACGGCTAAATTTTCAAATTATGTGATCTTCTGGCTCGAGGCGGCCCCAATGAAAATGCATCTGAGAAACGGAGCATTTAAACAGGCAACATTTTCCGGTTCAGCCACACAGCTTGAAAATGAAAAACTAAGAAATAGAATAGATCCTTTGCGACACCAGGAAGACAGTCTTTTAAATTTGCTTTCAACAAATAAAGATACGGATGTAAAAAATGCAATCCGTACAAAAATAGAAGCGATAAATCGCGAAGAACGTGCCACCTATATTGATTTTGTGACTACACATCCGCATTCCGTAATTGCTGCAAACATTCTGAAAATCTATTCATCCACCTGGGGAAAGGAAAAAACACAGGAACTGTATGAAAAGTTAAGCCCTGAAATAAAATCGTCCACATACGGACGGGATATCTATGACTATCTTACCCTTGCACAGGATATCAGGGTTGGCGGTAAATATGCCGATTTTGAGCAGACAGATACCGAGGGGAAACCTGTAAAATTATCAGCAATCAAAGCAAAATATATCTTATTAGAGTTCTGGGGTTCCTGGTGCGGCCCATGCAGAGCAGAAAACCCGAACTTAGTGAAAACATACCAGGCGTATCGGCCTAAAGGTTTCGAAATTTTAGGCGTAGCGGCCGATGACAATAAAGCGCAATGGCTGCAAGCGATAAAACAGGATAAACTACCGTGGACAAACGTTTGTGATCTGAAAGGCGATCAGAATAAAGCCGTATTGATTTATGGTATCAACGCTTTTCCCACAAATTTTCTGATCGACGAAAATGGTATTATTGTCGCTAAAAACCTGAGGGGCGAGGCTTTACAAAAGAAGCTTGCCGAACTATTGCCTTAAATGGGCTTATGTGTAGCTTAAAATTTTTTATATACATTTGTATTATATTAAAAAGAGGATCATTATGAGTACAGCAGAATTAAACAACGCAAAAGTAGATTTAGTCCGCTACATTCTCAATGAAGCAGACGCAAGTGTAATCAAGAAATTAATGCACCTGATTTACGAAAAAAAAGAAGTACCATCTAAAGCTAAAAGCCTCTCCTCTCATTTAGGAAAATTAAAGAGAGGAATAGACGGCTTAGCCTATCAAAAAGAAATCCGGAATGAATGGGATTGATTTTATAGCTGACACCAATATTTTACTCTATATTTTAGAGGATTTACCACAGGTAAAAGAAATAAGTGACCACTCCTTTGCTATATCCGTTATCTCTGAAATCGAGCTATTAGGTAAAAAAGATATTTCCAGACAGGATACCAAAATCATAAGAAACCTGTTAGGCGACTGTATATTATTACCTTTTACTGACTCCGTAAAAGAAAAAACAATTGAACTTAAGCAAAAATATACGATAAAGGTTCCTGATGCAATTATAGCAGCCACTTCAATAGTCTATAAACTCCCTCTTATCACTGCTGATAAAGGATTTGCTCAAATCAAAGGCCTAAACGTTCGACTACTATTTTTTTAATACCTTAACTTAGCCGTGTTATTCTTACATCGCCTTACTCGGGCAGGCAAAGTCTGTTCGTTTCAGGTTCGTGGCTTTAATGGCACCATAACCACCGGCAATATCAATCACCTTATCTATTCCTCTGGCCTTTAAGATGGAGGCCGCGATCATAGAGCGGTAACCACCGGCACAATGAATATAATACGTATCGTCAGGATTTAATGAAGATGTCCAGTCATTAATGTAATCCAGGGGGCGGGCAAGGGTCATTTCCAGGTGCTCCGCTTCATACTCACCGGGTTTACGTACATCAAGGGCCAGGAGATGCGCATCGGCATTCACGGCCGCTTCAAAAGTATCGGCCGAAACCGAGGTAATTTGATCCGTCTCCTTACCGGCCGCCTGCCATGCGGCTATTCCACCGGCTAAATAGCCTATGGTATGGTCATAACCTACACGGGCAAGGCGGGTAATAGCTTCTTCTTCTTTACCTTCATCCGTAACCAGTAAAATTTCCTGCTTCAGGTCGGTAATTAAAGCACCCACCCAGGGGGCGAACTGCCCGTTTAAACCGATATTAATAGCGTTCGGGATAAATCCTTTGGCAAACACCTGCGGATCGCGTGTATCCAATACCAGTGCGCCGGTTTCATTCGCGGCCACTTCAAAGGCTTCCGGCGACAGGGCTACCAGGCCATTTTTATAAATGGTATCGATGCGTTCATAGCCGCCTTTGTTCATCGCGGCATTCTTGGCAAAGTATTGCGGCGGAGGCAGGATACCATCCGTTACTTCGCGAATAAACTGCTCTTTAGTGGCGGCTTTCAGTGCATAGTTTACTTCTTTCTGATGGCCTAAGGTATCGAATGTTTCCTTGCTCATGCTTTTCCCGCAGGCCGAGCCTGCGCCATGCGCCGGATAAACCATAACATCATCAGCGAGGGGTTTAATTTTGCTGTTCAGTGAGTCATACAGCATCCCGGCCAGATCGTCCATCGTTAAATTCCCTTTCTGTGCCAGGTCAGGCCGGCCCACATCACCAATAAAAAGGGTATCACCGGTAAAAATACAATGTGCTTTCCCATTCTCATCCGTAAGCAGATAGGTGGTTGATTCTAAGGTATGCCCGGGGGTGTGCAATGCTGTGATGGTGATATCGCCCAATTTGAACTGTTCACCATCTTTCGCCACATGGGCTTCAAAATCCGTGACGGCAGTAGGTCCGTACACAATAACCGCCCCCGATTTTTCAGCCAGATCGATATGTCCGGATACGAAATCGGCATGAAAATGGGTTTCAAAAATATACCGGATCTGTGCGCCGTTCTGTTCAGCTTTTTTCAGGTAAGGACTTACCTCGCGCAGCGGATCAATGATGGCCGCTTCACCATTACTTTCAATATAATATGCCGCTTCGGCTAAACAACCCGTGTATATTTGTTCTATTTTCATGATATATGGGCTTAACTGATTACGATCGGACCCCCGCCAACCGCATACAAAGGTAAAATTTAATCTATTTTAAAGGGATGATTTTCATCATAATTGCAAAAGTTTTACGGAATAAAGGCAGTCTTATGCATGATCGCGACTAAGCTCACCCACGAGAGAAAGCTCCATGCGCCGGCAGACTTCATCTTTCGGCAGGCCCTGGCCTAATAAGAACATCAATTTGGTAACCGTGGCTTCAAAGGTCATATCATAGCCGCTGAGCACGCCTATTTCCTGCAGGTGCCGGCTGGTTTCGTAAACGCCCAGCTGCACCGATCCGCCTTTGCATTGTGAAATATCAACCACGATCTTTCCACCAACGATAGCTTTTTTAATACAATCGATAAACCAGGGCGCGGTAGTGGTATTTCCTGAGCCGAAAGCTTCTAAAATAATGGCTTCGACATCTGATTCCGTGATCGCTTTTACGGCAGTCTCCGGTATACCAGGATACATTTTCAGCACACCAATATGAGGATGAAAAACGGTATGTACCACTAAAGGATCAGACGGTGCCGGGAGGATGTAGTTCGGGAAGAAATCTAAATTCACTCCCGCTTCGGCTAAAACCGGGTAATTCGGGGAAGAAAAGGCTTCGAATTTTTCTGAATTGTTCTTAATGGAACGGTTTCCTCTAAACAGCTGATAATCAAAATAGACACACACTTCAGGTACCATTGCCCGGCCATCTTTCCTGGTGGCGGCAATTTCGAGGGCTGTGATCAAATTCTCCTTGGCATCCGTGCGGATTTCACCTATAGGCAATTGAGAGCCTGTGAGTACTACAGGCTTTGCCAGGTTTTGCAGCATAAAGCTCAGCGCCGATGCCGTGAACGACATCGTATCTGACCCGTGCAGGATCACAAAGCCATCATAATGATCATATTTTTCCCGGATCAATAAAGCCAGTTCTGCCCAGATCGCCGGGTCCATATTGGATGAGTCGAGTATAGGATCAAAAGAATGTACAGAGAGCTGGTAATCTAACCTGGCCAGTTCCGGTACATTCTCCTGGATCTGCTCAAAATCGAAGGGAATGAGTGTGCCGGTCTTAGGATCGTTCACCATGCCGATGGTTCCGCCGGTATAGATGATGAGAATTTTTGTCATATCGGTATTCCAAATATTTTTTGTGCATTAGCGGTAGTTATAGCGGCTACCTCTTCAAGGCTCAGCTGATAAATATCGGCTACTTTCCGGGCAATATATATCAGGTAGCTGCTCTCATTGGGTTTTCCACGAAAGGGTACCGGCGCCAGGTAAGGCGAATCCGTTTCTAAGACGATATGGGCTATCGGCACCTGCTTTAGCACCTCATCCAGGCCTGCTTTTTTATAGGTCACTACACCGCCTATACCGAGATAAAAGTCCAGGTCAATGGCTCTTCGGGCCTGCTGCACATCACCGGTAAAACAATGAAAAATTCCTCTTAAACGCTCATCCTTTTCCGTTTCAAGTACTTCAAAAACTTCATCAAACGCTTCCCGGCAATGAATCACAATAGGAAGGCCTGCAGCTTTAGCCCATGAGATCTGGACCTTAAAGGCCTCCTGTTGCATGGGTAGTGTGCTTTTATCCCAATAAAGATCGATACCAATTTCACCAATAGCATAGATCTTCCGGCCGGCCAGGGTTTCATGGATGGCATTAAGTTCCTGGGTATATCCCTCCTGTACATCACAGGGATGTAGGCCGGCCATCGCAAAACAGTTTCCCGGATAGCGGCTCACCAGCCGGTCGATCATGGCCACTGAAGCCAAATTCACATTGGGCAGGAAAAGACGTTCTACACCGGCTGCAAAGCAGCGATCCAGGAGTTGTTCCTGCCGGATAGGATCCTCTTCATAATAAATATGGGTATGCGTATCGGTCAGGATCATGCGCAAAGGTACTTTTTGTTTATGAAAAGGCATAAAAAAGCCCCGCTTTTATGAGCAGGGCTTTTTTACTTTATTATTTTTTTACAGCGGCCGGAGGGGTTACCGGTGCCGGAGGAGCAACAGGCGCACCTTTTTTGATGTCTTTAATTTCGATATCAAATACAAGCGGGCTATATGGCGGAATGATCGGCATACTGCCCTGATCACCATAAGCTAAATTAGATGGCATGATCGCGGTGATCTTTCCACCTTTTCCAATCAGCTGTAAGGCTTCCACAAAGCCTTTGGCAATACCTTCGCTTAACGGAATAGGTGCAGGCTGATAGCTCTTCATCGGGTTCGGAGTCATATTTTCTTTCGCAACTTTCTCTACGTTGGTATCAAATACATTCAGTTTTCCACTGATTCTTTTATTGGTTAACTGCCCAACATATTCAACAATAGCTGTATCGCCCCAAACCGGTTTCGGTCCCTGACCAGCTTCTTTGATCACATATTGCAAACCGCTTGGCGTAGTCGTTAACTTAAGGTTATTGTCCTCCGCATATTTTTTCATTTTTGCAGTTTCGCTTGTTTTAAGTTTTTCAAGTGATGCTTTAAAATCAGCCTCGAAAAATTCAGCTGCCCTTTTCTGGAAAGTACTGTCTGCTTCTTTCGGTTTCTTACTGAATACTTTATGGAATTTCACGGTATAGGTCAGATATTTCTGATCTTTGAACTGCTCTGGGCGAGGTTGTTTATTATGAAAAGCCATGGTATCAATATTCAGTTTAAAGGTAACACTGTCGCCTTCTCCAAACAGGGTCAACACGTCATTCATATCCCCATCGTACATTTTTTTACCTACCGGGAAAGCTCTTGGCAATCCAAAATCATAGGTAGCATCTAAGATCGAATCTTTATCGTTCTTTTGGATAAAGTCGATTTTTATAATATCGCCTTCTTTAATTTTAGGGTTACCGGCATCTTTATGAACGGTATACAACAAACCACCTTTACCTTTTTGTTCTTTGTTGCAGGCAGCCATCAGTGCCGATGCAGCGAAAAGGATTACGAAACTTTTTTTCATCTGTTTTTTTTAATTGTTTTTTTATGTGTCAGATGGAGCCCGCAAGCTCGGTTCATCTGTTTTTTTAATTGTTTTTTTCTTTACACCTTACAGGTTTTATTTTCATTTTGCGCTTTAATACTTATCGTATCATTGAAGCAGCTGCATCTTATATTCCGGCAAAATAGCTTTAAATTCAGCTACTGTGGTGAATAAATCCGCTTCTGAAGCACCTCCTGCAGCATTCCGGTGCCCTCCCCCGTTAAAATATTTTTTGCATATTTCATTGGCCGGAAAATCGCCGGTCGACCGCAAAGATAATTTAACTTTATCAGTTCTTTCAATAATAAATGCAGCTAATTTTATTCCGTTAATCGAGAGTGCAAAATTGACGATCCCTTCTGTATCACCGGTAGAAATGTCGTAGCGTTTTATTTCTTCGGCGCTGACCGAAATGATAGCTGTATTCAATTCATGCAGCACTTCCAGTTTTTCAGAAAGACAGTAGCCCAGAAAACGAAGTCGCTTTTCGGGAGCATTATCATATACCAACTGATGAATACGCCAGTGTTCGGCACCTAAATCCATTAAATTGGCCGCAATACGGTACACCTCAGAGGTCGCTGCCGGAAAGCGAAAGGAGCCCGAATCGGTCATGATCCCGGTATACAGGCAGGTCGCCACATCCTTATTGATTAACAGCTCATCACCCAGTTCATTCACAATAAAATCATATACGAGCTGTGCAGAAGCGCAGGCATTGATATTCCAATGCCTGAAATCATCAAAATCTTCCGGGTCTAAATGATGATCGATCATGACTTTTACCCCTTTGGCCGTACGGATATGTTCGCCAAGCTCGTTTATCCGGTTTAAGGCATTAAAATCCAGACAGAAAATAAGCGATGCTTCGTTCACGAGCTGAACCGACCGTGCTTCGTCTTCCGTATAAATCAGCACCAGCGAATGATGCGGCATCCAGTGTAAGAATTCAGGATAGTCTGTGGGCGTGATCACGGTAACATGATGCCCCTTTTGGATTAAATAAGCATATAATCCTAACGAAGAACCCATCGCATCGCCATCGGGTTTATGATGCGTCGTGATCACCACTTTCTGAGGTGTTTCCAGTAATGTTTTTATTTCGTTCAGGGAAATCATAATCTAAAGAGACAAAGCTACACATTTTAGGATGAATTGAAACCTTTTATCAGACGAGGCTTTAATTTTAATATTATAAAGTGTAATTTTGCAAAAAATTTTGAATAAATTAAAAATGAGCACAAATAGAACTTTCACCATGATCAAGCCTGATGCGGTTGCAAACGGGCATATGGGCGCAATTATTAACGATATCACCAAAGCAGGCTTTAAAATTATTGCTTTAAAATACACAAAATTAACTCCTGAGAAGGCCGGCGAATTTTATGCCGTTCACAAAGAGCGTCCTTTCTATGGCGAACTGGTTAGCTTTATGTCATCAGGTCCTATCGTGGCAGCCATCTTAGAGAAAGAAAATGCCATCGAAGAATTCCGGAAACTGATCGGCGCTACAAATCCTGCTGAAGCTGCTGAAGGCACTATCCGTCAGAAATACGCGAAATCCATTGATGCAAACGCCATCCATGGTTCGGATTCGGATGCGAATGCGCAGATCGAAGGCGATTTCTTCTTCACTGCTGAAGAACGTTTCTAAGATGAATAAAATATGTCTTGCGGCCTGCTTCCTGTTTGCCGGCCTGTCTGTACATGCACAGACCATCAAAAAACCATTACCGGTTAAAAAACCTGTCCCAGCACCCGTAAAAAAGCCTGCGCCGGCTACTCCTCTAAAGAAGACACCTGCCGCGCCGGTCTTTAAATCGAATTTAGATTCAGCCAGCTATGCCTTTGGTTTTTCGATGGGCAGTCAGCTCAAATCGGGCGGTTTAAAAGGGCTGAATTATGATCTGCTGGTCAAAGCGCTAAAAGATGTATTCACTGAAACGCCTCCGTTACTAAGCCCTGAAAATGCACAGGCTTGTATTTCCAATCTTTTTGAAAGCCTGAACAAACAACAGGAAGAGGTCAACAAACAAAAATATGCAGTGAACATCCGGGAAGGAAACGCATTTTTAACGCACAATAAAACAAAACCCGGGGTTAAGGTGACACCCAGCGGCTTACAATATGAGGTGATCACTGCCGGTCAGGGCGAAAAACCAACGGCCTTAGATCAGGTTACCGTTCATTACAAAGGCACCCTGCTGAGCGGATTCGAGTTCGACAGTTCGTATAAACGCGGCGAACCCGCTACTTTCCGGCTTGCCCAGGTCATTAAAGGCTGGACAGAAGGCGTTCAGCTCATGTCGCCAGGCGCCAAATATCGCTTTTTTATCCCTTACGATCTGGCTTATGGGAGCACCGGAGCCGGCACTGACATTCCTCCGTACAGCGCCCTGATTTTTGAGGTTGAGCTGCTTAAGGTCGGCACACAGGAGTAGCTAAAAACAATAAGGCTTCAGGTTTGTTGTATACAGACCTGAAACTTTATTGAAATCTTATGCAGATAAAAAATTACATTACTCGTTTCCTGGCCCTGGCCGGCCTCATGCTTTTCAGCAGCTGCGAACTTGTTGAAGGTATTTTTAAAGCCGGCATGTGGACAGGTATTCTGATGGTCGTGCTGGTCATCGGCCTGGTCATCTGGTTAATTGGTAAAATCTTTGGCGGCAAACGATAATTTTATAAAAAAACAAGCTCGGTAATGACTTCTGATCCGGCATGTTCATTCAATTTTTGAAGGATACCGGATTTGACCATCAGCAGCTCATTTTTAATGACAGATGATTCGATGCGGACAAAGAGTTTTTTCTGACTTACATAGATCTGTGTGGTCCGGTTAGCGATAGCCGTTCCCATAAGTTCCGGCCAGTAAGCTACAATACCGGTCTCATCGAACTTACCGCGCAGCCGATACACGGCCAGCATTTTGCTGATCGCCTCTTTCAGGGTCATGTCGTTTGGCTTACGCATATTCCGCCTTTCCGTTCGAAACATCAAAAAGCCTGAGGGCTACTCCGATCTCATTAAAAATAAATACCACCCGCTCCCGGCTGGTATCTGTAATAAAGATCTGGCCAAAATCATGATGCGAAACCATTTCCATGAGCTTATGCACCCTGCGGTTATCGAGCTTATCAAAAATATCGTCCAGCAGCAAGATAGGTTTAAATCCTTTAAAACGCTGCAAATAGGCATATTGAGCCAGCTTTAAAGCAATCAGGAACGACTTCTGCTGCCCCTGTGAACCTGAACGTTTTAAGGGCATACCCGATAAGGTAAACTGGAGATCGTCTTTATGAATACCGGTAGTGGTTCGTTCCAACACTTTATCACGCGCTGCACTTTTTTGGAGCAGGGCCGGGAAACGTTCTTCATTTAATTGTGACAGATAAACCAGACCTGCATCTTCAGCTTCATTGCTGATAAAACGATAATACTTGTCGAAAAGCAGTATAAAATCATCCATAAACTGTTTTCGCTTTTCAAATATCTGTTCTCCCGAACCCACCAGCTGCGTTTCTATGATCTCCATTAAGGCAGGATCAGGCATTTTACGTTGTAGCGCAGCCTGCTTTAGCAGTGCGTTCCGGTTCAGCAGATATTTATTATACTGGATAAGTTCATCTAAATAAGCAGCATCCGTTTGCGATATCACATTATCCATAAAACGCCGGCGTTCTTCACTTCCCTCCATAATAATATTGATGTCGTAAGGCGAGATCATGACCACAGGAAATAAGCCGATATGATCGGCCAGTTTCTCATATTCTTTTTTATTCCGCTTAAATTGCTTTTTCTGATTACGCTTTAATCCGCAGCTTATTTTTTCTTCCCTTTCATTACGGTCAAAATCACCCTGTATCAAAAACAGGTCTTCGCCGCTTTTAATCTGGTGACTATCCACAGGATTAAAATAACTTTTGCACAGGCATAAATAATGAATACCATCGAGCAGATTCGTTTTTCCGGCACCATTATTCCCGACAAAGGCATTTATGGTCTCCGAAAAATCCAGTTCTGCGGAAGCATAGTTCTTAAAGTTAAGCAGCGTAATATTTTTTAACCACATGACAAATACAAAGATAAGGGTTAATTTTTGAGTTTTTGGGGTAATTTAGCGAACGAATATCCTATTTAAACCGGCTCTTTATTAAATAGTTAAAAAAGGGGTTGATACTTCCATTGAAAAACGTATTTTTGCAATCTTAATTTTTAACATACATGTCTACAAAAAATAAACCGTTAGGGCAACCTGTGAGAAAGACTTCTTTTTTTGAAGAAAACAGCAAGAGTTTACTTTTTATTGCGGCCGCGATCTTAGTATTAGGTGCCATTGCACTTTATTATTTTGCTTCTTATCTGCCCGGCCGTGCCGACAAGGCTGCTGCACAGATGTATAAAGCAGAACAATATGTCGGGATCGACTCTTTAGCCAACAAAGCGATCAATGGCGAAGGCGGTTATCCGGGTTTAGCCGAAATTGCGGAAGAATATGACAACACTAAATCAGCAAACCTGGCCAACCTGTATTTAGGCGGCATTTATCTCCGTAAAGGCGAGTATAAAAAAGCCACTGAAGCATTAGGCAAATATACAGCCACCGGCAGTCCTGTAGCTGATCCTTTGGCTTTAGGTCTTTTAGGTGACGCCTATAGTGAATTAAAAGATTACAAGCAGGCCGCTACCTACTATAAAAAAGCAGCCGATAAAGCCAGTAATAAATTTACTTCGCCGATGTTCCTTAAAAAATTAGGACTGGTACAGGAGCAGCTTAATGATTTTAAATCGGCCGAAGAAACGTATACGAAGATTAAAAATCAGTTTCCTGAAAGCCAGGAAGCCAGCGTTATTGACAGTTATATTGCCCGTGCTGCTGCACAGGTGAAATAAGCATGGCCTCACATCTTAAAAACCTGTCCGACTTTTCCTACACCACCATTCCTTCAGGCGAAGCCTTTAAAATAGCCATCGTTGTAGCGGAATGGAATGCAAAAATTACAGGTGCGCTGTATGACGGGGCTTTACAAACCCTGCTAAAACACGGTGTTAAAGAAGAAAATATTTTTACTGCCGCAGTGCCGGGAAGCTTTGAGCTCAGCGCAGCTGCTGATATCCTGTTAAGCCGGAAACCTGACACCGACGCGGTTATCTGTATCGGTTGTGTGATCCAGGGGGATACCAAACACTTCGATTTTATCTGTGAGGCTGTAGCCAATGGGATTACCAATGCCAGCCTTAAACACCATAAACCTGTCATTTTTGGGGTACTTACGACCAACAATGAAGAACAGGCCTTAGACCGTTCCGGCGGGAAGCATGGCAATAAAGGTGATGAAGCCGCTATTACGGCCTTAAAGATGGCCGATTTTGCTGCAAACCTTTAAAATTTACCTTGTCCTTGTCCATAAAAGTCAGTACATTAGTTGTTCAAAGAGAAGAACTATGGCCATAAAGAAAATCACGATCCTGTTGCTGGTAGTATTTTGTGCGATCACTATTTTGCAATCCTGTTCCTCACGTCTCTGCCCGGCTTACAGTACGTATCCCGAGGGAAAGAAAAAGCGACCTTAGCATGAACTGGATCAATCTGACCGACATTTCACAATTAGATGCCCTGGCCAATGATATTCAGCCAGGACTCATTTTCAAGCATAGCACCCGGTGCTCGATCAGCATGATGGCTAAAAGACGCTTTGAAATGGATGCCAGCCTGCTTCCTTCTTCGCTGAAGCTTTATTTTTTAGATTTACTGAAACACCGCGACCTGTCGGCAGCCATTGCCGAAAAATTTCAGGTACAACATGAATCACCACAGATCCTTCTCATTGCCGACGGGCAGTGCATTCTTGAGGCCTCCCATAGTGATATCGCTGCTGCAGAGGTTGCCGAAGTGGTTCAGGCCCATAGTTAAATGGTTGTTTTGTTGAATAGTTGTTTTGTTGAATGGGAATAACACCAAAAAAACCAACCACCAAAAAACTAAACACCCAATCAAACAATCAATAATTAAACGTGATTTCCTGTTTAATATCCGGATGCAGGCTATAGGCTACCGGGCAGGTTTTAGCTGAACGCTCAATGATCTCTTTTTGTTTATCACTGTAATGATTTGCCGGGAACTGAAGATTAACGATGATTTCGGTCACACGTCGTGGGTCTGTTCCCATTACTTTTGTAATTTCGGCTGTAGTGCCATCAATGTTGAAGCCATGTGTACGGGCAGCAATACCTACAATGGTGAGCATACAATTCCCTAAAGAAGTAGCCAGCAGATCACTCGGCGAAAAGGCTTCGCCCTTACCCTGATTGTCGACCGGGGCATCGGTGATGATCTCTGTACCGGATTTTAAATGCACCGATAAAGTCCTCAGCTCACCGGTATACGTAATTTTCGAAGTTGCCATAATGGAATAATTTAAGGTAAAATTAAGATTTCAGTATCAGTAAAGCAAAATCTGAGCCCTGAAACCTCCTGGTGGCATATTACAAAAGCCTTCGTTTTACCGCATACAGGCGGTAACGGATCAGGTCATAATACATCGCCACCAGTAAAACCGATGCTGCAAACAGAAAGGTGCTGAACCTGAACCAGGCAAACAGGATCCCACCCAATGTTCCACCGGTAAAGAAAAAGACAATAATGATCATTTTCAGAAAGATATTCTTACGTAACTGCTGCCGCTCGACCGTGTTCCGGTAGAAAAAAAGCTGGGAAAGCTCTATACCCAGATCAGTAAATAATCCGGTAAGGTGTGTGGTTCTGACCCTCGATGTTGAAATTTTAGTGACCAGTGCGTTCTGCATCCCCATGGCAAATAGTAAGGCGCAGGCCAGGAAATAGTTAAAGCGATCGCCCCAGCCATAATCATCGGCAAAAAAACCGATCGTCGCCAAAATGCTGATTTCGATGGATAGCGGTAAAGCATACGCCATTTTAGGCCTGAGGCGGGAGAAAACTTCGACCAGCGTATTGGAGATAAATGCACCTAACAGGAAAAAGAAAATAAACAGCAGAAAGATGAACGCCGTTTTAAAAGCTTCTTTACTGAATTCTTCTGCAAAATAAGCAAAATGACCGGTTACATTGGTAGTCAGCACTCTTAACCCCAACACACCGCATACGTTGACCATACCCGCTACACATGATAGCATGGACGCCAGTCGTAAATTATGAATATAGGCTCTTCGTTTGCCTTTATGACGAAACATTCACTCAAATTTACAACATTCCAACATATTCCCATCGCTACAATTCAAACCTAATCCGTAACTTTGTGCCATGATTGAACTTCCTGTCGTTTCAGCCACTCCTGAAAAACCCCGGAAACCCGACTGGTTAAGGGTAAAGCTCCCTGTTGGAAAGGAATATGCGCAGGTTCGGAGCCTGGTTGATACCCATAAGCTACATACGATCTGCGAGAGCGGAAATTGCCCGAATATGGGTGAATGCTGGGGCGCAGGTACGGCAACGTTCATGATCTTAGGCAATATCTGTACACGCTCCTGCTCCTTTTGTGCGGTAGCCACCGGGCGCCCTTTAGCCGTCGACACGGATGAGCCTAACCGTGTAGCCAACTCAGTGAAGTTAATGCAGGTGAAGCATTGTGTGATCACTTCCGTGGACCGGGATGACCTGAAAGACGGCGGATCAATCATCTGGGCCGAAACCTTACAGGCCATTCGCCGTGAAAGTCCGGAAACCACATTAGAAACGTTAATTCCTGATTTTAAAGGCCAGTGGGATAATCTTTATCGTGTACTGGAAGAACGCCCGGAGGTGGTTTCCCATAATATGGAAACCGTAAAGCGTCTCACCCGCCAGGTGCGTATCCAGGCAAAATACGATCGCAGCCTCGAATGTCTGAGACGAATTTCTGAGTTCGGATTGCGAACCAAAACCGGTATTATGCTGGGCTTAGGTGAAACGGAAGACGATATTTATGAAGCGATGGACGACCTGGTAGCGAATGGCGTTCATATTCTTACACTTGGACAATATTTACAGCCTACACGAAATCATCACCCGGTGGTTGACTGGATTCATCCGGATCAGTTCGCTAAATATAAAGAGGTCGGCCTGGCAAAAGGACTGAAATATGTAGAAAGCGGCCCGTTAGTCCGTTCTTCCTACCATGCCGAGAAGCATTTGTTTGATTTTTAAACATATTTCCTTAACACAACCGGCAGCCTGCCGGCTACCTGGCTGGCCGTCACCACAGCGCTTTCTTTCGCTAATTCTTCACCGGCTTTGCCATGCAGGAATACGCCTGTCAAAGCAGCGCTTGCCGCATCATAACCCTGTGCCCGTAAGCCGGCCAACGTACCGGTAAGCACATCGCCCATACCGCCGGATGCCATAGCCGGGTCGCCGCTTGAATTAACCACCACCTGCCCGGACGGAAGATGAATAAAGCTGTAACGGTTTTTCAGGATGATGATGATTTTTTTTTCCTTTGCTATTTTACGGGCCGTTTCAATCCTTTCCCACCAGTACTGATGCGCGCCAAACAAGCGGTCAAATTCTTTTACATGTGGGGTAAGTATGCTGTTTTCAGGAATTTCATCATATAATGCCTTATTCTCCGATAATAAGGTGAGTGCATCGGCATCCAATACCAATGGTCGCTTTGTCTGCATAAACCGGGAAAGCAGCTGATGCGAATCTGCCGAAAGACCTAAGCCCGGCCCTATGGCCAGCGCATCATAAAGGGCAAGCTTTCTGACATCCGGTAAAACCGGCCGTGCATGTACCATCACTTCAGGCAGCCTGCTGTATAAGGCCTGAAATCCTGATTCAGGAATACATAAGGTGGTGAGACCGGCACCGATCTTCAGACAAGCTTCAGCAGTGAGTAGACCGGCACCCAGGCTGTCGGTATTACCCGCGGCTAAGAAAGCATGTCCATAGGTGCCTTTATGACTAAAAGGCTGACGTTTCTCCAGTAATGCCGGCATATCTTCCGCTTCGAGCCATTTCCAGTCGGCCGGAAGCTGTGCCATAAAACTTTCCGACAGGCCAATATCAACCACGGTAAAATCCTGCATAGCCCGAACCGATTCGGGAAACAGAAAGTTTAATTTAGGGCGCTGAAAGGTAATTACCCAGTTGGCTTTTACGCCCGTATAGGGTTCCTCCATCGGGCCTTCGGTATAAAACCCCGAAGGCACATCAACAGTAGCCACCTTCTTTCCTGCAGCATTTATCCTCGCCGCAAGCGCTGCGTATTTCCCATTTAAAGGCCTGTTTAAACCTATACCAAAAAGTGCGTCAATAATGATATCGGTATTTCCGGCATCCAAACCTCCGGCATCATCAAGTTTAATGATTTCAAGCGCATCATATTCTTTTTCAAGTGCTTTCAACTGTTCCAGATAAAACAGATAATCAGCTGTATGCGGTTTGTCATCAAACGCAGTCAGGTAAACTTTTAAAGCCGGTACCTGCCCGCATAAGATCCCCGCAATGGCCAGGCCATCGCCGCCATTATTACCAGGGCCACACACTATGCTGATCGACTGATTGAAGGCAACAATGTCTTTAAAAGCCGTTACAAATGCCTGCGCCGCAGCCAGCATCAGCCCGGCTGATGTGATTCCGTGATGCTGAAGGGTATAAGCATCTGCCTCCCGAAATTGCGCTGCGGTTAAAAGGTTCTTCATGCAATGAAGATACAAAATTCCGTGCTTTACAAGCCCATTTCCTTTTTCAGGAATTTTCCGGTAAGGCTGATCGGGTTTTGGATCAGCCCCTCCGGTGTTCCTTCAAAAATAATGCGTCCGCCGCCGGCGCCCCCCTCTTCGCCCAGATCGATCACCCAGTCGGCCACTTTCACCACATCAAGATTATGCTCAATCACTAAAACCGTATTGCCGCGCTCCACTAACTGGTTCAATACGCCTAACAGCACATGGATATCTTCAAAATGTAAACCGGTAGTCGGTTCATCCAGAATATAGAAAGTTTTGCCTGTATCTTTCTTCGATAGTTCGGTGGCCAGCTTTACCCGTTGCGCTTCGCCGCCTGAAAGGGTGGTGGATGCCTGTCCGAGGCGGATATAGCCAAGGCCCACATCATAAAGCGTTTTTATTTTCCGGTAAATGGCAGGGATATGTTCAAAAAAAGCACAGGCTTCTTCAATGCTCATATCCAGCACATCACTGATTGATTTACCCCGGTAGCGTACTTCGAGCGTTTCACGATTATATCGCCGGCCGCCGCATTCTTCACAGGGCACGGCCACATCGGGCAGAAAATTCATTTCGATCACTTTCATACCGGCACCCTGACAGGTTTCACAGCGGCCGCCTTTCACATTAAAGGAGAATCTTCCGGGTTTATATCCCCTTATTTTCGCTTCCGGCAATTGTACAAACAGATTACGGATATCTGAAAAAACGCCCGTATAGGTCGAAGGATTAGACCGCGGTGTGCGGCCAATAGGTGCCTGATCGATCTCGATCACTTTATCAACTTCTTTCAGACCTGTGATCTTTTCATAGGGCAGCGGTGTTTTCTTAGCTCTGAAAAAATGATGGTTTAAAATGGGATAAAGGGTTTCGGTGATCAGGCTCGACTTCCCACTGCCCGAAACACCGGTTACGGCAATGAATTTACCCAGAGGAAAATCGACCGATACGTCTTTAAGATTGTGCCCGGTAGCTTTAATGAGCGATAGCTGATGGCCATTACCTTTACGGCGTTGTTCGGGTATGGCAATACTTTTCCGGCCATTCAGGTAAGCTGCCGTCAGGGTATCGGCAGCTAAGATTTGCTGCGGTGTTCCTTTGGCCACCACCTCGCCGCCATGTTCGCCGGCGGCCGGCCCCATATCGATCACATGATCCGCTTCAAGGATCATGTCTTTATCATGTTCCACCACCAATACCGTATTGCCCAGATCTCTCAGGTTTTTCAGCGCCCCGATCAGGCGCTCGTTATCCCGTTGATGAAGCCCGATACTTGGCTCATCGAGAATATACATCACATTCATGAGCTGTGAACCGATCTGCGTAGCCAGACGGATACGTTGGGCTTCACCGCCCGAGAGCGTGCGTGCCGTACGGTCTAATGACAGATAGGTTAAGCCTACATCAAATAAAAACCCGATCCGGGCTCTGATCTCTTTCAAAATTTCGCGGGCAATGATCTGCTGCCGCCCGGAAAGACGTTCATCGACATGCGCAAACCAGTCTCTGAGCTGCAGAATATCCATTACCGCCAGATCAAAGATATTCTTACCATCAATTTTAAAATGCAGGCTCTCCTTTTTCAGGCGTGCCCCATGACATTCCGGACAGGTCTTCAGTTTCCGGAAAGCATCCATATCATCGGCGCCGCCGTCACCTCTCCGCTCCTGCTGCTCTTCCAGCAATTTGATGATCCCGTCAAATGTGATCTGGTAATTCTGTACATTCCACTTGTTATATTCAACAGCTACGGTGAGCAGATCAGGGGTTCCGTTTAAGATCAGGTTAATATTTTCTTCATCCAGTTTTTCAAGTGGGGTGGATAAGGAAAAGTTATACTTTTTAGCTAAGGCTTTTAATACCTGAAAAAGCCATACCTCACGATATTCGCCTAAAGGTGCCAGCCCGCCATTCATAATGCTAAGCTTCATATTCGGCATGACCGATTCCCGGTCGACCACAAAAATATAACCTAATCCGTCACAACATTCGCAGGCACCATAGGGCGAATTAAACGAAAAACTGTTAGGCTGGGGTTCATCATACGAAATACCGGTGGTGGGGCACATCAGGAAGCGGCTAAAATGCGCTACGTTATTCGATTTATCACTGATTTTTATAATGCCTTTACCCAATCGCATAGCCGTTTGGATACTGTCAGACAAGCGCTTGCTATCTTTTTCGTCGATCAGCAGCCGGTCAACCACGATCTCGATATCGTGAATTTTATAACGGTCGACCTGCATTTTTGCCACCAGATCTTTGATCTCGCCATCTACACGTACTTTTACAAAACCCTGTTTGCGGATCTGCTCAAAAAGCTCCCGGTAATGTCCTTTACGGCCTTTCACTACCGGTGCCAGGATGTTTACCGGCATGCCGTCAAATTTCTTATAAATATTCTGCAGGATCTGGTCTTCACTCATACGCTCCATACGCTCGCCTGTTTCGTATGAAAAAGCATCGGCCACACGGGCAAATAAGAGCCGCATAAAGTCGTAAATTTCGGTGATGGTACCTACGGTTGAACGTGGGTTTTTACTGGTGGTTTTCTGTTCGATCGCGATAACCGGGCTAAGTCCCGACACCTTATCGACATCCGGGCGCTCCATACCGCCCATAAACTGGCGTGAATAGGCACTGAATGTTTCCATATAGCGGCGCTGCCCTTCGGCATAGATGGTATCAAAGGCCAGCGATGATTTACCGCTGCCGCTCAAACCGGTTACCACCACCAATTGATTACGCGGAAAGCTAACATCGATATTTTTCAGATTGTGCACCCGGGCACCATATACTTCTACCTCTTTTTGCTCGCCCAGATCGATGTTATTTTTACTCATAGGGTAATTGCGTAATACGTTAAAAAACAGCCTGCAAAATTAACGATTTTAACTTAAAAAAGCTACGATGCGCAAAACCTTTCGTGAAGTGATTTTTGTTTTGGCCTGTCCCACCTTTTAAAGCTATTTCAGGTTAAATACAGGTTTCAACAAGCTCAGCCTGACAAAGGTTTTTTCTGTATCAAGCAATCCTTGGTACGGAGTTAATTCGGGGTTTGGTCGGAGTTTGTTCGGACTTGTGACACTTGTAGCCGAATAAACTCCGAGTAATCCCCCTCTCAATTCTAAACTAAATCTGTTTTTATGATTAATCAAATCTCCTTTAAATAGTAAGCAGGTGTATGGCGGTTTAAGGGTTAATTAAAAAAACCTAAAGTATTAATCCTAAATAAGCCTTATCTTCGTTACGTATTAGCTTATAAAATTATGATCATTGAACCCAGAATGCGAGGATTTATATGTTTAACTGCACATCCTGAAGGTTGTGCACAAAATGTTATAAATCAAATTAACTACATAAAATCGAAGGGACCTGTAAACGGGCCAAAAAAAGTACTGGTTATCGGTGCCTCCACCGGCTTTGGCCTGGCTTCGCGCATTACCAGTGCTTTTGGTTCGGAGGCAGCCACCATTGGCGTGTATTTTGAGAAACCGCCGCAGGAAGGAAAAACAGCTTCACCGGGCTGGTATAATACGGCCGCTTTCGAAAACGAGGCGATAAAGGCCGGTTTATATGCCAAAAGCATTAATGGCGATGCTTTTTCGGATGCTGTAAAACAGCAGGTGATCGATCTGATCAAGGCTGACTTAGGCCAGGTTGACCTGGTCATTTACAGTCTGGCCTCACCGGTAAGAACCCATCCGAAAACAGGTGTGCTGCACCGCTCTACCTTAAAGCCTATTGGCGATACCTTTACCGATAAAACGGTCGATTTTCATACCGGTATCGTATCACAAGTGTCCATCACGCCGGCCAATGAAGAAGAAATTGAAAATACTGTAGCCGTGATGGGTGGCGAAGACTGGGCGATGTGGATCGATGCTTTAAAAGCAGAGAATTTATTGGCCGACGGATTTAACACCGTGGCCTACTCTTATATCGGGCCGGCCGTTACCGAAGCCGTTTACCGCAAGGGCACCATCGGCCGGGCTAAAGATCATCTTGAAGCTACGGCACACGACATTGATAAAAACCTGCAGGATATAAACGGGCATGCTTACGTATCAGTGAACAAAGCCCTGGTTACACAGGCCAGCTCGGCCATTCCGGTCATTCCGCTCTACATTTCATTGCTGTATAAGATCATGAAGGCCGAAGGTATCCATGAAGGTTGTATTGAGCAAATTCAGCGGCTATTTGCCGGGCGCCTGTATACGGGCGGCGAAGTACCGGTTGATGCTGCCGGGCGTATCCGTATTGACGACTGGGAAATGCGTGATGATGTGCAGGCAAAAGTGGCCGAACTCTGGAAAAAGGCCGATACCGATACATTGCCGGAAATGGGTGATCTTGCCGGGTATCGGAGTGATTTCTTAAACCTCTTCGGTTTTGAAGTGGACGGAGTAGACTACGCTGCTGATGTAAATGAAATGGTGGCTATTCCGGGTCTGGTAACGGCTCCGGAAAACGAATAAACAAACCATGTCGAACATCAAACTCATTATCGAGGAACGACCGGGCAACATTGGTAATTTTATGGTGGGCCGCCTCCTGCCCTTTCGTGAAAAGCGGATGGTAGGCCCTTTTGCTTTTATTGACCATATGGGACCAGCCGCTTTGAGCGATCATGAGAATTTTGATGTTCCCCCGCATCCGCATATTGGCTTATCGACACTCACCTACCTTTTTGAGGGCAGCATTATGCATCGCGACAGCCTGGGTACCGAAATGGAAATTCTTCCCGGGCAGATTAACTGGATGACAGCCGGCCGGGGAATTGTACATTCGGAGCGCACCCCGGAACATTTGCGCCATAGCAACAAAAGTCTGCACGGCCTGCAGATCTGGGTGGCGCTGCCTAAAGACCTCGAACAAAGTGAGCCGGCATTTTTTCATGCCGACGGCCCGCTCCTGCCGCAGTGGGAGCAGGATGGCGTCCATTTTAAACTCCTGGCCGGTGAAGCCTTTGGCCGAAAATCGGCTATTCCGGTACATAGTCCGCTGTATCTGATCGAAATTAAAAATACGGAACGCAAAACGCTGAAAATTGGCGAAGACCTCTATGGCGAGAGCGGCATTTATATTCTGGAAGGAGGCCTTGAAAGTGAAGGGCATATCTTTACCCCACGGCAGCTGCTGGTGGCCAAAGACAGTTCTTTATGTGCATTTACGCTGCCCGAAAACAGCTGTATCTATATTTTTGGCGGCGAGCCTTTTCCGGAAGAACGCTTTATTTACTGGAATTTTGTAGCCAGTGATAAAGCACTGATCGAAGCGGCTAAGGAGCGCTGGCGGCAGCAGGCTTTTGATCCTGTTCCCGGTGAAACTGAATTTGTACCCTTACCAGGCACTTCGTAGCTATTCCCACACAATCGTGGTCCCATTCTCGGTGGGATGCCCCGTACAAATCAGCACCCTGCCTCTGGCCACTTCTTCGTCGGTGAGTACTTCATTATAGTCCATCCGTACACCGCCTTTTACGCAGGTGGCTGCACAGGTACTGCATACACCACCGCTGCAGCTATAGGGGATATTAATCTTATGCTCCAGGGCCACATCGAGTATCCGTTTCGGGTAAGGCACATCAAAGGCATATACTTTCCCGTTAAAATGGAGCATTACATTATAGGTATTCCGATCAACGATCTTCACTGTAGTATCATCTTCGTCTACCTCATCTTCCGGCAGCACAAAGGTTTCGCGCCGCACCTGCTCCGGCCTAAATCCTGCACTGAGCAGGGTAATACGGCAAACATCCATATAATCCACCGGCCCGCAGATATAGAACAAGGCGTCATCACGATGATCCTCCAGCTCTTCCTGCACCAACGCATTGATCAGCGGGCCGTTTAATCGGGCCCGGCGCAGATTACTGGAATGACTATACAGATGTATTACCCGGAACCGTTCCGGATAACGTTTTTCCCATTCCGCTATTTCGCCGGCAAAAGGCGTATCATCTGCAGCCCTGCTACTGAAAACCAACACGATCTTTGAATGATGCTCACGCACCAAAGCCGTTTTAAGGATAGACAGCAAGGGAGTGATCCCTACACCTGCAGCAAAGAGGAACACCGTTTTAGGCTTTGCCGGTTCCGGTTCGTATATAAACTGGCCGTTTGGTGCCGCCATCTCCACGATATCGCCTACACGAAGCTGATGATGCAGCATACGTGAAATTTCACCATTCTCTACCAGTTTAACCGCAATAGCTAATGGCTCATTTACATCGGGTGAGCTGCAAAAAGAATAGGAACGTCTTAATTCCTTTCCCGAAGGCTGAAAAACAAGTGTTAAAAATTGCCCGGCCTTGTAGACTACCGGTTCTCCTGAAACGGTTTCAAAGCTAATTTTGATTACCTCTGCCGGTTGTTTTTGCAAGCCAATAACCCGAAGCTGCTGTGTAGACATGCCACGAATTTAACAATTTTATCCGGCAAACAGGATCATTCCCTGTTTTCAGACAGCGTACCGTTATAGGCCAGCAGTGCTTTCTGCCCACGATATCCGTTACGCTCCGGATTTTCCAGAATTTCTTTTACAGAGATCAGCTTATATACATAACCACCGGTTTCACGGTTTAATTTCATTTTAAAATAATTGTCCTGATTTTGCCGGTCGATCTGCCGTTTTAAATGTACATCACCCACATTATACGCTGCAGCCACTAAGGTCCAGCTATCAAAAATAGCATAGAGTTCTTTCAGGTATTTACAGGCAGCAATGGTTGATTTGCGCAGATTTTGACGTTCATCGACCTGGCTGTTCACTTTTAACCCGTACATACGTGCCGTAGCCGGCATAAACTGCCACAAACCGGCAGCACCCTTTGGCGATACGCCTTCCTTGAGGCCTGATTCAACCAAAGGCATGTATTTGAAATCATTCGGAATACCATAGGCAGCCAGAATAGGCTCAATGACCGGGAACCAGGCTTCCGCTTTACGGTGTAAACGGTGGGTTTGTAACTGTTCATAGCCATATGAGGCTAAAATACGTGTCATTTTACCTGCAACCTTCTCATCGCCTAAAGGCAATGTTTCGTCGGCAAATTCTAACTGATGTATATTAAATGCTGTTTCCCCTTTTTCTTCTTCTGCGGGGCGGAACGTATTATTCTTTAGATCTGTTTTTTCATTCGGCAGTGTATAAGCAAACACTTTGGCCATCACCAGTAATACAACCATTACCGATAATGGAATGAGGTGTTTCTTTATCATCTTCCTCCTTCTTTTGATGAATAATTATAAACAAGGGGGCAAAGATACAATATATTAATCTAATTATCAAATAGTTATCCGATTTCATTAAAAACACCAGCTTAAAAGCACGATAAGCACCGGCTTTTTTCGGGTATTTTTACCGGAATTAATTGCCGGTTTTTTCTTACTTTTGCATTTGTATAGTATACACTTAAATGATAACATCGTCCTTTTCTAAAAGCCTTGTACAAAGGCTTTTCATATAAAGGGCTTATACGATAACCGATGAACAAAATAAACAGGAACAGTCGGGACGACAAATCCAAAACCGGTGGACCAGGCAAAGGCCGCAGAACCACTACAATCTCTCCGCGTGAACGTCAGGAGGACAAAAGCAAAAGAAAACCATATCATAAAGAAAAGACGCATAGCAAAGATACCCGTTCATCCGAAAAAGACCCTAATCTGCAAGGCAAACGATCTTATGTAAAGAAAGACACCTTATCATCAGATGATAAGCGTTCATTTTCAGGTAAAAAAGCGAGCACCTCAAAACCGGCCGACAGCCGGCCATTCAGGAAGCGGGGCGAGCAGCCCTCAAAAGCAAAAGCCGACCGGGGCGAGCGTGTTAGCCCGACATTGCGAAGCCGGAAGGCTACAGCGGCTAAAGATGATGAACTGATCCGCTTAAACCGCTATATCGCCAATGCCGGGATCTGTTCCCGCAGAAAGGCCGATGAACTCATTGAAGCCGGCCTGGTGACGGTTAACCAGGTACTGGTGACCGAACTTGGGCATAAAGTAGATCCTTATAAAGACGAGATCCGTTATAACGGCGAGTTATTAAAACGGGAAAAGAAAGTATACGTACTACTGAACAAACCCAAAGATTATATCACGACTACGGACGATCCGCAGGAGCGGAAGACGGTGATGCACCTGGTGGATAAGGCCAGCCGCGAGCGTATTTATCCGGTCGGCCGTCTTGACCGCAACACTACAGGCTTATTGCTCATGACCAATGATGGCGAGCTGGCCGACAAACTCTCCCACCCTAAACATGGTATTACCAAAATTTATCATGTCGAATTGAATAAAAATTTAAGCCAGGGCGATTTTAATAAGATCCAGTTCGGGCTGGAACTGGAAGACGGACTGATCAAACCGGATAACATATCCTATGTGGCTGGTGCCAGCAAGAAAGAAGTGGGCATCCAGATCCATAGCGGAAAAAACCGTATTGTACGACGCATATTTGAACACCTGGGGTATGACGTGATAAAACTCGACCGGGTAGTCTATGGCAATCTTACCAAAAAAGACCTGCCACGAGGCCGCTGGCGTTATCTTACCGACCAGGAGCTTATCCAGATCAAACATTTAATTAAATAGTGAACAAATACCTTTTTCTTCTTTCCTTCTTTCTTACAGCACAGGCAAAGGCGCAATATCCGCTGCTCATCGGCACGTATACGAATAAAGGAAACAGCGAAGGGATCTACATTTATCTTTTTGATGCCAAAACCGGAAGCAGCAGTCTTAAAAGTGTTGCAAAAAATGTAGTTAACCCCAGCTATCTTACGTTTTCACCGGATAAAAAGTACCTGTACAGCGTTAATGAAAGCGGAGCGGGCAGTGGGGTAAGTGCTTTCCGCTATGATACCGGTAAAGCAGAACTCTCTTTTTTAAACCGGCAGGAAGCCGGCGGAAACGACCCCTGCTTTATTATCGCCAATGCACAACATATTTTTTTAGCCAATTACAGTGGCGGCAGTATTTCGGTTTTCAGCAGGGCTGCTGATGGCTCCGTTGGCGAGCTGAAACAACTCATCAGGCACACCGGGAGAAGCATTGATCTGAAACGTCAAAACAGTGCACACGTGCATCAGGTACAGTTCAGCCCCGATAACAGGTATCTGCTGGTAACCGATCTTGGAGAAGATCAGGTATACAGCTACCGGTACCAACCCGGAAACACTGAAAATATCCTGACCCCTGCTGCTATTTTTAAAACTAAAGCCGGCAGCGGTCCGCGGCACCTGGCATTTAGCCCTAACGGAAAATTCGCCTATCTTACCCACGAATTGGATGGCCGCATTATGGTTTTTGACTATAAAAACGGTACGCTACGCCCTGTTCAGGAAACAGCAACGACACCACAGGATTTTAAAGGTAAAATTGACGGAGCCGACATTCACATTTCTGCCGATGGGAAATTCCTGTATCAGACTAACCGGGGCGATCTGAATACGATCAGCGTATTTTCGATTCTTCGCAACGGAACATTGCAGCCCATCGAAACAATAAGCACTTTGGGAAAAGGACCGCGTAACTTCTGCATCGACCCTACCGGCAACTTCCTGCTGGTCGCCCATCAGCATAGTGATGAAGTGGTTATTTTTAAGCGAAATAAAACTACCGGCCAATTGAGCGATAGCGGTCAACGGTTAAAAACGGGAGCTCCCGTCTGCCTGCTTTTTGCAGAATAGCTTCATTCCGGTCAGCATAGCTTACCTGTACAGCCTGCGGCCTGTAATACTTCATTATAATATTCGATATACAGGGGCAGTATCTTTTTAAGATCGAAGTCTTTCGCCCGCAAAAGCGCATGCTCTTTAAATTGCTTCAGCGTTTCGTCGTTCTCAAGAATACGGATCGCATTTTTAGCCATATCATCAATGTCGCCGACATTGCTCATAAATCCGCAATAGCCATCTATATTAAGTTCGGGCAATCCACCGGCATTGGTCGAAATAACAGGCACTTTACAGGCCATCGCTTCTAAAGCAGCCAATCCGAAGCTCTCCGACTCTGACGGCATCACAAACAGATCAGACACCGACAAAATTTCCTCAATGGCATCCTGTTTCCCTAAAAACCGGACGTTCTCACAAATATTTAATTCCCGGCACAGCTGTTCATTCGCCGTACGCTCCGGTCCGTCGCCTACCATCAATAATTTGGAGGGTAATACTTCCTGTACCTTCTGAAACATGCGGATCACATCTTCGGTACGTTTTACCTTTCTGAAATTGGACGTATGAATCAGTATCCTTTCGTTATTAGGTGCGATTGCTTTTTTGAAATGATCTTTAGGCTGCAGGCTAAAGCGGTTAAAATCAATGAAGTTCGGGATCACCCTGATCTGCTTATGAATATCGAAGTGTTTATATGTATCTTCTTTCAGATCGTCAGAAACAGTGGTTACGCCATCGCTCTGATTAATGGAAAAAGTAACCACAGGCTTGTAGGTTGCATCTTTTCCCACCAGCGTGATATCGGTACCGTGCAGGGTAGTTACAAATGGTATATTAATACCGTATGTGGCCAATATCTGTTTCGCCATAAAGGCTGCCGACGCATGGGGGATCGCATAATGAACATGCAGCAGGTCGAGCTGCTCAAAACGGACCACATCCACCAGCTTACTGGCTAAAGCCGATTCGTAAGGTGCATAATCAAACAGGGGGTAATCCCTGACGGATACTTCGTGATAAAATAAATTGGCCGAAAAAAAATCAAGCCGTGCAGGCTGGCTGTAGGTGATAAAGTGGACCTGGTGCCCTTCATTGGCCAGTGCTTTTCCTAATTCCGTAGCGACCACTCCGCTTCCGCCAAACGTAGGATAACAAACAATGCCTATCTTCATTCGAAAAGAACCTGTGGTTTACGACCGTTTAACTTTCCTTCTTCAATCCGGATATCGCTTCGAATACTTTCCACCTTTTTGAGTTGTTTGTTATAGGCCTCAAGCGCCTTTTGCGCATCATTCATATCATTTTTAGCCGTTTTAGCAATCTTTTCAATTGTTTTGGCATCTGCAGTGCCGGCAATCTTTTTCCCGATATCACTATTTTTAGCTGCCGATTCCTTTGCCCGGGCATTGGCTGCAATTAACCTGACCCGTAATTTTTCGACATCACTCTCCTCTTCTGATTCTTTAATTTTAAGTTCATTTAATTTCAGGTGTGCTTTCAGCATCGTTACCCGCTCTTTAAGCACATTTAACGAATCTTTAGATACATTCGGAGTATAGCTTTGCGCTTTTACAACCGTTGAAAATGAAATCATGAGCAGGGCTCCCAGGCAAACAGATTTATTCTTCATAAACATCAATTTAAATGATAAAACACACCGGAATATCAGCTTCTCATTTCATGCTGTATCACCATATACATCTCATTGGGCCGCTGCGTTCCGATAAAATATTCCAAGCCATCGCGGTCAGTCAGCACAATGGCATCTTTACCGGACGAATAAAAGCGGATACTCCCGTTTTTATGGAGATTATAAACGGGGTTATTGAACAAATAATTGCTATACGTGTCTTTACGTACTTTTACAATACTGTTTAAATCGATCTTTACTTTTTTCGCTGTCCAAAGCCCGTCGATGATTACGCTTTTATTTTCGATGCGGATTTTATACTGAATAAGAAATAGCAGCACGATCGAAACGGCGATAATACCAAAACCCACGACAAGAAAAAGGTCAACGGTATTATCCCTGTCGCGTTCATACACATAGGCTGCAAAACAAAAGGCCGCCATAATGAGACGAATACAAATACGGATATAATCACGCCCGATGTATTGTTTTTCGATATAAACGTGCTTCTGTTCCATGCTTATTTTAACAGTTCGAATATAGCAACTTTTTTTGTGGTTATACTTACTTTATACCGATTATCCTGCCGCAGGCCGCCTACCCATATCATTTCTCCGTTCCCATTGATCAGCAGGGGAATTTTATGCTTATCCGGAAGCGGCACTTTCCGGTCGATCAGAAAATCGCTCAGCTTTTTAAAATGCCGCATTCCTAAAGGCATAAATCGATCACCATCCTGTTTAAAACGCAGTACCAAAGGAAATATCAGCTTATCGGCATCCACAAAGGCTTTATCCGGATGCGCCTCAACGTTAACCGCTGTGCTGATCTTCATTTGCACCTGATGTTCGCCCAGGCGAATCAGCCTGTCGGCCGGATGGATAAACACCCTGTCTTCGGAGGGTCGTTCTTCCGCTAAAGGCGAAATAATAAGGTCTTTCCGGTTGATCACCGCGCGCCAGCGATGACTATAAAAGGAGGTGCCGCTCTGTTTATCGAATGCGCCGAGAATTTCATCAACCACTGCCGATGTAAATTTATACGGTTTCAGCAATTCAAAAAACAGCAGTTTGCGGGGTATTAATGCCTTTATATCCTCTACAGAAAAATAGATATCCTGCCCTTTCATGGTACTTACCTGTTTACGGATCTGCTCTACATATTGCTGCAATACCTGCTCCGTTTCCGCAAAGCGTAACATATTCTGTGTGAATGTTTCCTCAAGGTTGGGATTTATTTCTTTTAAAACAGGTACTACCTGATGTCTGATCCGGTTACGCACATAGGTATCGCTTTCGTTTGAACTGTCTTCCACATAAGATACAGCATGTTCATACACGAGTTTATCGATCTCCTGGCGCGACAAAAACAACAGGGGTCTTACCCAAAATGCTCTTTTCGGAAGAATGCCATGCAATCCGCTGATACCTGTTCCCCGTGTCAGATTGAGCAACAGCGTTTCTATAGAATCATTGCGATGATGCGCCAGTGCGATATAATCGGCGTGAAGCTGTAGCCGCATGCTTTCAAACCAGGTATACCGCAGTTCGCGTGCGGCCATCTGGGTCGACAACCGGGTGGTTTCGGCATAACTTTTCGTATCAAAAGAGGTCACATAAAAAGGCACATCCAGAGATCTGGCCAATAGCTTTACAAAAGCCTCATCACGCTGCGATTCTTCGGCCCTCAAATTAAAGTTGCAGTGTAAAATACTAAAACGGAAACCGGCGAGTTTAAATAGCTGTGCCATAAGTACGGAGTCTTTTCCTCCGCTTACCGCCAGCAGGATATGATCACCTGGCGAAAAAAGGGCGTTTTTTTGAATATAAGCGATAAATTCGGCGACAGGTAACATCATTCCAAAAATACGCAATTTAAGCCTTATGCCTGTATCATTAAAAAAATTAAACTTAACTTTGTATCGTGCAGAAATTTAGTTGTTTTTTCCTCTTCCTGTTCGCATTCCCTCTGCTGATACATGCCCAGCAACGCACCAAAGTTGTGCTGCAACACTCTGAAGTGGCCGAAATTGATGCCCGCACAAAAATAAACCGGGTAAAAAAACCGGTTTTTGAACATGACGGTGCTATCCTGACCTGCGACAGCGCCCGGTTTTGGAGCGAACTTAATTATTTCGAGGCCTTTGGCAATGTACACATTAACCAGGGGGATACGATCCATATTTATTCTGACCTGTTAAATTATGACGGCAATGCTAAAATGGCACACCTGATTAACAATGTACGGATGCACGACCGTACATCGACTCTTACCACCAACATTTTCGACTATAATATGGCCACCCGCGTCGGCAATTATATTGACAAAGGAAAAGTGGTGAATAAAGAAGCGACCATTACGAGCAAAAGAGGTTTTTATTTTGCGCGTAGCAACGATGCGTATTTCAGGTACGATGTTGTGGCGGTTACCGATCAGGTTACCATTACGTCTGACACGCTCCGCTATAATACAGCCACCGATCAGACTTATTTCTATGGCCCTACGAACATCAAAGGGAAAGACGACAACCTGTATACGGAAAACGGGCAGTACAATACCAAAACGGAAAAGGCTTTTTTTGGAAAGAATAATCTCTACACAAAAGATACTCAAACGCTTAAAGGCGACAGCTTATTTTACGACGGCAAAAAAGGATACGGCAAAGCCGTTAAAAATATCGTCTTTCATGATTCAAGGGATAAGCTGTTATTGGAAGGTCAGTTAGGTGAATATTATAAAGCGGACGAACGGGTAGTGGTCACCATAAATGCCTATGTGGGTCTCGGCACCTCCGATACAGTTACCGTAAAGGATGTTCGTGTACCGGACACGCTATGGCTGGGGGCCGATACGCTCGAAGCGCAGATGACCCTGCAGCACACCTTAAAGTTAATCGCAAAACCGGTGGTCTTAAGCGATGATGAAGTTGGCGAAGAAACCTCACCTGCCGACAATGGCAATGCTAAAAACGGATTAGTGGTTGAAGATCCGGTAGTGGCCGACAAGCCATCGACTACGGCGAAAACCCTTCCGGATGATAAAGCATTGCGACCTGTGTCCGGCAATACTTCGAAGCAAACCGGAAAAGAACCGCCACCCGAAAAAACGACCGACAGTCTTGCAAATGCCGGACTGAAAAAAGCGCCGCCTGATAGCCTGCAAACCACCATAAAGGGAAAAGACAGTAGTGCCGTGCATCCGTCTGACAAGGTGCCTAAAAAGACCGACAGCCTGATTACAAAACCAGATCCCGGTATGGCTAAAACAATAGTTAAAGAAAGTATTCCCGAAAATCCGGCCGATACCATCAGAACACGGACCATTAAGGCTTATCATAAGGTAAAAGTATTTAAAACCAACCTGCAGGCCAGGGCCGACTCCCTGTTCTTTGCGGCTGCCGACTCTACGCTTCGGTTTTATCAGAATCCGATCGTATGGTCTGACAGTACCCAGCAAACTGGTGATACCATCCATGTGCAGTTCAAAAACAAAAAGATCAACAGTGCACAGATCTTCCAGAATGCTTTTATTGCCGATCAGGAACCTGATACTACGAAATTTAACCAGATCAAGGGCAAAGTGATCACTGCCTTTTTCAACGACGGTGAAATTAAGAACATGTATGTCGACGGCAATGCCGAAAGTATCTATTATGATAAAAAGGCCGACGGACAATACCAGTTAAATCAAACCATCAGTGCCCGGATAAAAATTATATTTCTGGATAAAGAAATGAATACGGTAAAAGCGGTAAAAGGTATTGAGGGCGTATTTTCAACGAAAGAAAGTGAAAAGGAAAATATTCTCAGCGGTTTTATCTGGAAGCCTGAATTACGGCCAAAAGATAAGGCCGATGTGATCGGACCACCACAAAAGGCTGCAAAACCGGTAAAGCCTAAAAACCCGGCACCGGTTGTTAAACCGAAACAAAAGAAAAAGGTTTAATGGTGCTATTGTTTTATTGTTGAATGGTTCAATGGCAGCAATAATTAATCCGCTTTCAGAAAAGCAATTAACTGCTGCATAGCCTGTGCCCGGTGGCTGATCTTATTTTTTTCTTCCAGGCTCATTTCCGCAAAGGTCTTGTCGTAACCATCCGGCACAAAAACCGGGTCATACCCAAAGCCACTGCCACCAGAAGGTGCTGTACGCAGCCAGCCTTTTACCACACCTTCAAAAAGGTAATGCTGACCGGCTATGATCAGCGAAATGACGGATTTAAATTGTGCACTCCGGTTTGGCACTCCCTGCATCCTGTTCAGCAGGAATTGAAGGTTAACAGAATCACCCCGTACGCCACTGTATCGTGCCGAATAAATCCCCGGTTCATTATTCAGTGCTTCCACCTCCAGTCCGCTATCATCCGAAAAACAATCCAGATGATAGTTTTCATATACATACCGGCTTTTTATCGATGCATTTTCTTCAAAGGTAAGCCCCGTTTCAGGAATATCTGTTATGCATCCGATATCCGTAAGGCTAAGGATCTCATATGCCGGAAGCATGGCGCTCACTTCTTCTTTTTTATGTAGATTATGCGTGGCAAAAACCAGTTTGTTCATTTTAATATCTCAATAATTTAATTGTTGAAGGCTTGCCCATAGTGCTTTCTTGCCCGCTATATCCTGGTGCAGTTCGTGCAAATTCAGGCTGAACAATATCCGGATCTCCTCATACAACGACAGTTCATGCAGAGGATAATCAGGCAGCCCGAGTGCAGCAGCCTCTACACCAAAGGCCAGCACTAAGCGGCATTTAAAAAAACGTTCCAGTTCATGGAGGGCTGAAGGTGCACAGGCCGCATAATTGACCAGTGCAAAATCGTTACCGGTCAACCCTACCGACTTCACAATGTTTCGTAAAAGTACTGTCCCCTCCTCACTGCTCACTTCATGTTCATGATCGTTCACCAGGATCAGAATATGCTTTGTATTTCCGCCTTTAAACGTAAATGTCCTGGGTATTTCAGCCTCCTTTACAGGAGACGCTGCGGCCGGTGTTTCCGGGACTTCAGGCGCCTCCATAACGGCTTCCGGGGCCGCATCAGGCCTGTGTATTTCTTCGCCGGTTAAATAAACGTCGTCTGTAAAAAATAAACGAAGTACTTCAGCGTTATTGGTAAGTTGGTTAGCCATGACCGTGCGATAAAAATTTTCTGTTAAAATTAGTTAAATATCTTCTTATCGACCGGTAAATTATTATTTTTATCCGTTAAACCATAAGTCGTTGTCTTTTGTGAGAAAAGTTTGTTGTATTCTCTTACTATGTGGCACAAATCTTTTTACTTATGCGCAAAATGTCGCATCAGTAAACGGTAAGCCTATCAGCAGTAAAGAATTTATGTGGGTCTATAAAAAAAATCGCAACAGCATGGCGCATGCCAGTTACCGTGATCTCTCGGACTACCTGAACCTTTACATTAACTTTAAACTTAAAGTGGCTGATGCCCGTGCTGCGGGAATGGATGCAGATACTGCCTATAAAGCCGAGATCAACGGATATGAAAACGCCTTAAAAGCACAAAAAAAAGCTTCTCCTAAAAATCCGGAGTACAACTTCATTTTAAATGAATACCGGGAAGGCGTACTCATGTTCAACATTTCGGAAAAGAAGATCTGGAGTAAGGTTTCCGAAAATGAAACGGCATTACAGGCATTTTATCATGTCAATTCCTCCAAATACAACAAAAGCTATGATGAAGCAAGAGCACAGGTCGTTGCCGACTATCAGCAGGACTTAGAAGACGAATGGATCAAATCATTAAGAGTAAAATATCCGGTAAAAATAAACGAGGAAGAATTAAGGAAGTTAGCCCGGCAGTAAAATCATACTTTAGCCGAATAATGTTACCTTTGCACCGAACCAGCATCATGAAGAAAACACTATACGTAGCCATTACACTTTTATGCGCATTCATCAATACACATGCGCAGTCTAAAAATCTCGATAAAGTTGTTGCCGTTGTGGGCAGCAACGTTATTCTTTTATCTGAATTAAACCAGCAATATGCGATCTATCTGAATCAGGGTAATCCGGCCGACGAGCGGGTAAGATGTATGTTCTTACAACAGATGCTTATCCAGAAGCTACTCAAACAGCAGGCTGAGATTGACTCGATCGTGGTGGAAGAAAGCCAGGTAGATGATGAGCTGGATAAGCGGATGCGCTATCAGATCCAGCGTATGGGCGGACAGGAACGTCTGGAACAATTCCTGCGGAAGTCTGTTCTCCAATACAAAGATGAAATGCGTCCGGATGTGAAAGAGGGCTTAATTGCACAAAAAATGCAGTCCAAGATCACGGAGAACGTGAGCGTTACACCGCTCGAAGTCAAAAAATATTTCGAATCCTATCATAAAGACAGTCTTCCTGATATTGGTACCGAGGTAGAAGTGGGTGAAATTTCATTATATCCAAAACTCACCAAAGCGGAGAAACAGAAATATTTCGACAAACTGGAAGAAATCCGCAACCGGATCAAGAATGGTGAAGATTTTGCTTTTTTAGCTAAAAGTTATTCGGAAGATCCTGGTTCCGCATCTGAGGGCGGTGATTATGGCTTTATTGACCGGAGCACGATGGTAAAAGAATTTACGGCCTGGGCCTTTAAACTGAAAGCCGGGGAGATCTCTCCTGTTTTTGAAACCGAATATGGCTATCATATTGTACAGGTGCTGGAACGCCGGGGAGAACAGGCGCATGTGCGGCATATCCTGATCAAGCCTCAGACTACTCCTGAGAGCCTTACACGCCTTAAACTGAAAGCCGACAGCATTTATAAAGACCTTACCGATAAGAAATATCCTTTTTCATATGCGGCTTCTACTTATTCCGATAACCGGGAAACCCAGTATAACGGGGGGATGATGTTATACGCAGACAATGTAACCGCCCGTACAACCTTTATTCCGGTAGAAAAATTAGATCCGGCCGTTTTTGTTGTGATCGATACGATGAAAGTAGGCGAAATCTCACAGCCTGTCGCTTTCTCCAGCCCGGAGACGGGAAAAGAAGGGTATAAGATCTTTTACCTGAAATCTAAAATTCCGCCGCATAAAGGCAATCTCGAACAGGATTATCCGAAATTTAAAGAGCAGGCACAAAAAGAAAAAGAAGACCGTATTGTGAGTCAGTGGTTCGAAAAGCGAAAAGAAACGACCTATATTAAAGTGGACGATGAATTTGCAACCTGCGACGAGATGAAGCTTTGGTTTAAAAAAGATAAAAATTAAAGGACATGTCGTTCGAAAATGAAGCCAAAGCGGTTGATGCCCTGCATCAGTCGTTCAAAAAAATACAGGCAGAGATTGGCCGGGTAGTCATTGGCCAGGACGATATTGTGAAATCGGTGCTGATCTCCATTTTCAGCAACGGGCATTGCTTACTGGTTGGCGTTCCGGGGCTGGCTAAAACCCTGCTGGTACAAACCGTGTCCAATGTACTTGATCTTTCCTTTAACCGGATACAATTCACTCCCGACCTGATGCCAAGCGACATCACAGGCGCTGAAATCCTGGGCGAAGACCGGCATCTCAGGTTTATTAAAGGTCCTGTCTTTTCGAATATTATTTTAGCCGACGAGATCAACCGTACACCGCCTAAAACACAGGCCGCCTTATTGGAGGCCATGCAGGAAAAAGCCGTCACGATTGCCGGGCAAACGCATCAGCTGCCGCAGCCTTTCTTTGTGCTGGCTACGCAAAACCCCATTGAACAGGAAGGTACTTACCCCCTGCCTGAAGCCCAGTTAGACCGCTTTATGTTTAACATTCAGCTGGATTACCCGGCATTTGCCGATGAGCTTACCATCGTTAAAAACACCACCGGCAATAACGATATCCGGCTTCAGAAAATTATTTCTCCGCAGGAGATCCAGTATTTTCAGAAATTAGTACGAAGTATCCCGGTAACCGATCATGTGCTGGAATATGCCGTAAAACTGGCTGCCCGTACCCGGCCAGGTACCGAACTGGCTTCGGCTGAAATCAACACTTATGTAAGCTGGGGTGCCGGGCCGAGAGCATCACAGTTTCTGGTGCTCGGAGCGAAATGCCATGCCGCCATCTCCGGAAAATATGCCCCTGATATTGAAGATGTACAGGCTGTAGCGGAGGCTATTCTGCGCCATCGCATTGTCCGTAATTACCGGGCGGAAGCCGAAGGCCTATCCGTAAGCCAGATCATTAAAAACCTGTTCTAAGCCGTCATTACGGGAATAGCTGTATTTTTATCCACAAAATAATTGTATATTTACAATTGTTAATCTGGTTTTTGGGATGAAAAAGAGCATTGCATTTTATATTTTAGCTGTTGTTCTCTTTTTGGGCTGTTCAAAAAAAGAAGAAGCCGATTATTTTCAATCGCCGGTAACCAGTGGGAACAAGGTTTTATTATTAAAAGTCGATTATCTGACACATACGTTTGAAGGCGGAACAGAATTTGAGTTCCCGCAACCTTCGGCGACGTTCACCGTTAGCTACAATTATAAAAGTCCCGGCGATTTCGGGAATATTACGCTTTTCTATAAAGAATTGAATGAAAAGCTTTTCGACGGTTCGATTATCTGGATGGGTAAAGGTGAGATGAATTTTCCAAAAACCCTGCTTAGCCCAAAACAGTTTGCCATGGCAAAAACATACGATCTGATACAGCCGGCCGGTTTTGAAAATATTTTTGACAGCAGCAGCACGCCTCCTGATTATACCAAAATATGGATGCAGGTACAGCATCTGGCAAGAGTGAGAGCCTATTTAGCAGCAAATCCTAAACAAGCTGCGAAATTCTTTCTGTATACGCCCAGTGTAGGTATAGGTAATCCGGCGGATTGGGACTGGTTTATTCTCCTGAAAAATTAACGTCCTGCTTCAGCAACTCCACCTCAAGTCCACCATAAGTCCACGGTAAGTCCACGTCAGGTCCACGGTCAGCGAAGTGGTCCATAAAGGATACGGGCTTGCGGCCGGCCTATTCTAACTGTTTCATAATATTCGGATAATCAGTAATGATCCCATCTACACCCAGGTTCATAAAATACCGGATGTCTTTGGTGGAGTTAACGGTCCATGGAATGATCTTTATCCCGAGTGCATGGCACCGGTCGACCAGCCCTTTCCCCACCAGAATAGAATAAGGACTATAAATGGTGGGACGGAAACCTAATTCGGCCAGGTTATTTTCCAGGTCTTCTTTTTCATCAATGAGCAGTGAGGTACGGATGCCCGGATATTTCGCATGCACATAACGCAATGCCCGCATATCAAACGACTGGATGATGACCCGTTTTTCCAGCTTCTTTTGTTTAACGATCTGCATGATCAGATCGACATGCGTAACCGGATCAGGCTGAAATTCATTTTCGCCATTTCGGATCACACGGGCCTCAATACTATAGTCCGGCTTCGGCAGCCGCATCCGTTTCACAACGTATTCTACCGAATCGATCGTTTCACTGAGCAGCGGTTTATAAACTTTAAATTTCTGCTGCCCCGGAAAACGCGGATGGGGTTTGCTGCCAACATCATATTTTTTAACCTCTTCATAAGTCATTTTATAGATGTTATATTTTTTTTCGTCCTTAAATAAAATGGGCTTTCCATCAGGCGTAAGACTGATTTCATGATTAAAATAAGGTTCCTGTGACAGGATCACCTGCTTATCGCCGGTAATTACGGCATCCATTTCGAGGGTGGTAGCGCCAAGTTCAAGTGCCCTGATCATACCGGCTATGGTATTTTCGGGCATGATACCACGGCAGCCCGCTTTTCCCTGTACATCAAATTTCTGTGCAAAGGCTGCAGGTAATGAAAATAAGGTAATTATTAAAAGTATATAATACTTCATCGGCTAATTTTTCTGTAAGATCAATATATAAGATATGACATCTTTTATATTAACGCTAATAACATCCGAATCATATAGCGCGGTTAACAGGCTTCATATTTTATCGCTCCTGTTCTTGTTTTTATGCCGGTTATATATTCCAATTCCATAAGCAGGCAGTAAAGGCAGTACAAAAATCACGGAAAGACCGGTGAGTAAATAAAAAAAGGGCTCTGGAATTACCGGAACCCTTTAGGTTTATATTAAGTTTGGTTTAACGTTCTGCTAATGTATAAATTTGTAACCATATATTCCAACTAAAATCGGGTTGACGTTCCCATATATATAAATAATTGAAACTTTCACGCAGATCTGTCTTATAATCAATGGTAGCAACGCCGTAAGAATAGGCAAGATCGCCGCCAAGTGCCTTGTCGGCAGCGGTTGTTTTCAGACTGATCTTATCGATCATCCGGTTATTAAAAGCCTGAATACCTTCTTTCCCGATAACAGGCTCTGTTCCGGGAAACAAAAGGCGCGAATCAGCACTCAGGAATCCGGAGAACGCATTTGGCCCGTAGCTTTTCAGTGTAGTATTGAGGGTTTTCTCTGTCGTATAGATCACATCGCGGCTCACTTTTAATTCTTTCTCGCCGGCGAACATGGGCTTGTACCTGTCTTTAGGCTCTACCACCTGGGGCTCTGTCTTATTCAAAGGTTTATGGGTTTCGACTCCCATATCGACGATAAGCTCCCACTTCCCATCCCGTTCACGCCATACCGACACATACTGCCCGTATGATTTTTTCTCGCCGTCAACCATATACGGGCCTGTGGTAAACCCCCAGTCGTGGCTCCTGGAAACACGGGCATATACCGGCGACCAGGATAAATTCTTCATATCAGGTGCTGTCGAATAAAATTGTCTCGCGTTGACCACATTAGGCCTGAATACGATACCGTCGGCTGCGGCAAACGTTTTAAAGGCATCGCTGGTACCATTTTTCTGCGCATATGCGGAGAAGGCCTTTTCGGCATTCACCAATGATTTCGCGCTGCCGTCTGATCGTTGTGCAAATACGGCAAAACCCGGTGAAAGAAGGAACAGTATAAAAAAAACTCTTTTCATCGTATAAATATATTAAAATTTAACCCTGCATTAAAGCCTGTTTCATTTTAAGTGGATGGCCCTTCCCGGTATAGTACTTCCAATACAACCTGTCCTGCTGCTTTCAGTGTATTCCGGTCTATGTTGGCCATATTATCAAACCGGGTATGATGGTTTACATAAAAACCACCTTCATCGGTAAAGTGAATGATATCAATAGCCGGTATACCCGCCTGGTTTATCCAGTAATGATCATCGATAAGCCTTCCGGAGTTCAGGTTAATAAAGTACGAGGAATAACCGATCTCCGCTGCAACACTCCATACCTTTTGTACGATCTGCGGGGCATATTGTCGTGAAATCTCATCCATGGCAAACTGGGCATTTGCTCCGCCCACCATATCCAGGTTAATGGCATAAAGCGGCTTATAACCTTTTACCGGCGGGTTTTTCACCCAGTATTGCGATCCGAGGCACCACGAGGTATCGTCGGCCGTTTTATCATCCGGAGTTCCATAATCTTCAATATCCCACAAAATAAAATCGACTCCTACCTCAGGGGCTTTTAATTGAATTTGCCGCGCTATTTCCAAAATTACGGCAACCCCGCTCCCTCCATCATTAGCGGCATCAAATGGCTTATTCCGGTTCGCCTCATCCGGATCCTTATCCGAGAACGGACGGGCATCCCAATGGGCTGTAATCAGAATACGCTGTTTTTTTTCCGGATAAAAAGCGGCGATGATATTCTTCAGCTGGTGGGTCTTTCCATCGTAGGTTTTCACCGGTGCGGTCTGAACGAATACCTCTCCGCCAAACGATTTCAATTTACGTTCAAGATACAATGCACACCGGGCATGGGCTTCGGTAGACGGAATACGCGGACCAAAATCGACCTGGACCTGTGTATAGGCAAAAGCGCTGTCGGCATTAAACTCAGGTGCTACTCGTTTTACAGTCTCCGTATCTTCATTTCCTGAGCTCTCCTGCTTCTGATTCGACTGACAGGCCCCTAACAGGCATAAGAATACGAAGGGTAAAGCATATTTGTTTGACATATTCTTTCGATTAAATTATATTTTATTCCAGGTAGTTCCTTCCTTACTGTCTTTTAACTGGATACCCAGGTTTTGCAGTCCTATGCGAATCTTATCTGAAGTCGCATAATCTTTATTTTCTTTTGCATCGCGACGAAGGCTGATCAGCATTTCCAATACTTCATTCAGGCTACTGTTGCCGGCATCTTCGTCTTTTAATCCAAAGATATCAAATACAAAATCGTGCATCAGTTTTTTCAGCTTTTCCAATTCTGCCGCTGAAATTCGTGCGGTGCCATCGTTCAGCGTATTGATTATTCTTACCGCCTCAAATAATTCGGCAATGGCCACAGGGCTGTTAAAATCATCATTCATCGCATTGATGCAGCGGATGCGAAGCGGCTCAATCTCGATGTCACTGCTATCCGAAGCCACCAGCTTTGGCAGCAGGTTTACCGCATTCATCAATCGCCGGAAACCTTTTTCGGAAGCATCCAAAGCATCGTTCGAAAAATCAAGGGTACTGCGATAATGTGCCTGAAGCATAAAGAAACGCACCGTCATAGGGCTGTACCCTTTTCGCAGCAGCGGATGATCTCCGCTAAACAGTTCCCCTGGTAAAAAACCATTACCGGCCGACTTCGACATCCGCGTTCCGTTTACGGTAAGCATATTGGTATGCATCCAGTATTTTGCCGGCTGATGATGATTACAAGCTTCCGATTGTGCAATTTCATTGGTATGATGTGTAGCGGCCAGGTCCATGCCTCCGCCATGAATATCAAATTTCTGTCCGAGGTATTTTGCGCTCATGGCTGAACATTCAATATGCCAGCCGGGAAAGCCCTCACCCCAGGGCGAGACCCATTTCATCAGGGTTTCCGGTTTAGCCTTTATCCATAATGCAAAGTCCAGCCGCCCCCGCTTATCATCCTGCCCGCCTAACTCCCGGGTATTGGCCAGCATCTCTTCGAGATTGCGATTGGTGAGTATAGTATAATTATATTCCTTATTATATTTCTCAACATCAAAATAAATAGTTCCATCTACCTCGTATGCATATCCGTTCGCCATAATCGTTTTGATCATTTCGATCTGCTCAATGATATGGCCGGTAGCTGTAGGCTCTATGCTTGGCGGTAAAGTATTAAACAGGCCTAATACCTCATGAAATCCTAAGGTATATTTCTGGACTACCTCCATCGGTTCGAGCTGTTCCAGTTTTGCTCTTTTTGCGAATTTATCGTCACCCTCATCCCGATCGCCCTCCAGGTGGCCTGCATCGGTAATGTTACGGACATAACGCACTTTATAACCACTGTATTTCAGGTAGCGGAAAATCAGATCAAAAGAGATAAATGTTCTGCAATTGCCCAGGTGAACATCACTGTATACGGTAGGACCGCAAACATACATGCCTACATGGGGGGCATGGAGCGGCTCAAATATTTCCTTTTTCCTCGATAGGGTGTTGTATACCTGCAGGTTTTGTATCATGATGCAAATTTAATACTTCACAGCACATTTTTATGGTTTTCGTGGTCAGTTTACCTGATTTTTCAATCGCAGATCACTCCGCACAGGAAAGTGATCTGACAAACGGGCTTTAATAATTTTATAGTTAACTACTTCAATGTCTTTTGTGCAGGCAATATAATCGATCTGAAAGTTCGGGAATTTGCCATTATACGTTTTTCCAAACCCCCTGCCCTTCTTAAAAAAGGCATTGTGAAGTGAATCGGTCATTTGCGTCACCACATACGATGCCGGGGTATCATTAAAATCACCGGCAATAACATAGGGAATGGGGCAGGCCCTCATATGGGCTTTCATGACATTCACCTGCTCACTGCGTTTTTTAAAGGCACCTCTTAACATTCTGACGATACGCTTTGAAGGATTGATCTTCGGATCCATCTCCTTCGTGACCTGATCTAAATAACGATAGTCTTCTTTCTCAAAAGAAATGGATTGTAAATGCACATTATATATTCTGATCAGCTTATTTTGGATAAACACGTCGATATATACCGATGAATTGCCTATGCTGTTCTCAAACTCGATGAGACCTGTATTTTGTATCGGGAAACGGGAAAAAATAGCTATTCCGAGTGCTTCCTGCTTACTTTTCATCGTCGGCTCGAAATAATAGTATTTCATATTCAGTACTTTCTTTAAACTGTCGATTGTATCGTAAGGACCCTTTTTCCGGGTATAAAACTCCTGGAAACAAACAATATCGGGCATCTGCCCGGCAATAACCTGGAACATTTTTTCTTTTTCAGAAATGGATATCTTTTCCCCGTAAGGTTTAAAATTATGTACGTTATAGGTCATTAGCCTTAGCAAAGAAGCATCTTCTTTATGATCAGTGCCCTCGGTTCCCGTAAACCCGAATGTGGCAAAGAAACTGCGCCATCCAAAGCCGGCCACGATGAGGATAACGAATGCTGCCGGCCATTTTCTGCGGAATAACCAATAGATCAGCAAGAGCACATTAGCGATCATGAAAAAAGGATAGGCAAGCCCGAAAAAAGCGATCAGCATGTGTGCACGCGGATCGTGCGTACCGGCAAGTATACCCAGGACCATCCCTGCCACAGCCGGCAGACTGATCAGGAAGATACATTTATCCAGGAAAGTAATGCTGTTCTTTTTCTTCATAGAAGCTTACTCTTTACTCGCTTTAAACAACGTTTCTTTTTCCTCCTTACTTAGCTGTTCATAGCCTGATTTTGAGATCTTATCCAGAATAGCATCGATATCTTTCTGGGCAACCGGCTTCCTGCCCGTTTCCGAAGATTTCGGCCGCACGACTTTCAATGTTGGCTTTCGTTTAAAAAAACGGCTCCAGTCCGTTCCCTGTTGTAAAAATTTAATATATAAAAAGCCAAACAGGGCACCGCCCAGGTGGGCTACATTACCACCGGCATTCGTACCATCTATCCCGATCAGGTCGAGCAAAACATACGCGATGATCAGGTATTTTAATTTGAGTTCCCCGATCAGCAACAGGCGCATGCTGTAATCGGGTACGAGCGTAGCCGTAGCCGACAGAATAGCCATAACACAGGCTGATGCTCCGATCAGGGTGGCTTCATGGCCTGAAAATACCGGCACACTGTGAAATAAGATTAAGAAAGCAAGGGCACCTGTAATTCCGCCGCCCAGGTAAACGAAATGGAACTGCCTGGGTTTCAGAAAATCCAGAAAGATCTGTCCGATCCAGAACAGCCAAAGCATATTAAAGAGAAGATGAAAAAAACCGGCATGAAAAAAGGCATAGGTAATAACCGTATAAGCGCGTAGCGGAAATTGATCTAATGAGGCCGGAAAAGCCATATATTCCTGGATCTGCCGGTTTAGCCAGCCCGGGTGCCCCGACAGGGTGAATACAACTCCCAAAAGTGCCGGGATAAAGAACAACAATACGTTCAGCCCGATATATAGCCGTGCCGGATTTCCCGACTTAAAAAATTTTAAGTACAGATCACGCCACATCCCTTTATTCATAATAATCGTAATACGTATTTTTATTCCGCCAGAGTTTAACCAGAATATAGCCGATCAGCGCCCCTCCTAAATGCGCAAAATGCGCCACAGAATCACCTTCTATTTTACCAACACCTAAGAACAATTCGATCGCAATATAAACCGGAACAATATATTTTGCTTTTACCGGCACCGGGATAAACATGATATACAATTCCAAATTCGGGTACAACATGGCAAATGCCACCAGCAGGCCAAAAATGGCACCGGATGCGCCTACCATGGGTCCGCCGTAAATTTCATATATCGTCTGGTTACCCAATGCTTCCAGAGCTGCGATCTGGTTAACAGCAGAACCGGTGATCTGATAAACTTCAATCGCCTGAACGGCCCATTGCAGCGCTAAGGCGCCTAACCCGGTAATTAAATAAAAGTTTAAAAAGCGTTTTCCGCCCCAGTGCGCTTCCAGAATAGAGCCAAACATGTATAAGGCATACATATTAAAAAGAATATGCATCATGTTGGCATGCATGAACATATAGGTTACAGGCTGCCATACCCGGAAAAAAGGGGAATCAAAATAATAAACGGCAAGATACTCTGTAAAAGGGATACCCTGGGCCTGGAAAAGCCAGGTAGCTGCAAAAAGCAGAATATTAATGATCAATAAATTCTTAACTACCGGTGTGATATTGTTCATATGCTAAGTTAATATTAAAAAGCTGTTACCGCTCGAATTTTTGTGCAATTTCGCTTAAAGTAATGGTTTGAATAATCGCCTTTCCGTAAATGCTTATATTGGGCATATTACAGGCGAAAAGTTCTTCGATCAGGGTATGCATTTCCTGCTGGTCAAGTACTGTTCCGGCTTTAATGGCACTGGTTTTGGCCATACTTTTGGCCAGTGCATCTCGTTTATCCAGCTTCAGTTCCTGCTGCGAATTTTTATACCCTTCTATCAACTGCTCAAACAAACGCGTTTCATGTATACTGCTTCCGCCCAGATCAACCGGTATCCCCTCAATAACCAGGGTATTTTTACCAAATTCACGTACATCAAAACCTAAACTCCGGATATCATCCAGCAGACTTTTGGCCAGTTCATAGTCATTCGGCGTTAACGTGACGGTTTGCGGGAAGAGGCTTTGCTGTGAAATACCTTTTTTATTTTCCAGGTGCAGCAAAAACCGTTCATATAAAATCCGCTCATGCGCGGCCTGCTGATCGATGACCATTAATCCTGACTTAATTTGTGAGATGATATAACGGTGATGCAACGACATAAATTGTTTCTGTACCGGGGCGTATTCCTGGTCGGCCTGGTCGTCTCCCCATTGCAGGCTGGCCTGCGATATTTTTTTTTGCTCGGTAATTTCATAAAGGCTTTCCCAGTTCGCATTTCCGGTTACCGGCGATGCTGTATATTTTTTTGCGGCGCTATAATCACGTCTCGCCGGTGTATCCGCAGCAAAAGGATTAAAATCAGGATTAAAGGCGATCGAAGGCGGTACAATATCTTCCTGGGCCTTCGGGGTGATCATCTGACTAAAACCGGTTTCCTGGTCAAAATCGATCGTAGGACTAATATTATATTTCCCTAAAGATCTTTTTACGGCCGAATGGAGAATGGCATAAATTGATTTTTCGTCGAGGTATTTGATCTCGGTCTTCGTTGGATGTACGTTCACATCGATCTTCGCCGGATCGATATCAATAAATAATACATACAATGGAAAATGATCATCGGGCAGCAGCTCTTCGTAAGCTTTATTGATCGCATGATTGAGATAAGCATCCTTTATAAACCGGTTATTTACAAAAAAGAACTGCTCTCCGCGTGTTTTTTTTGCGAATTCCGGCTTACCGATATATCCTTTCAGGTTAATGATCGATGTTTCTTCTTCTACCGGGATAAGACGTTCTTTATAAGGACTGCCTAAAAGATGGACAATACGCTGTTTAAGCGCCGATGCCGGCAAACGGTAAATTTCGGCACCATCATGATGCAGGCTGAACGAAACACCCGGCTTTGCCAGGGCTACGCGCTGAAACTCATCCATAATATGCCGCATTTCAGCCGGATTACTTTTTAAAAAGTTTCGCCTCGCCGGTGTATTGTAAAAAAGATTTTTAACGGCTATACTTGTTCCGTTAGCCGTGGCCACCGGTTCCTGCTTCACAAATGAAGCACCTTCGATCTGGACCAGTGTGCCTACTTCATCTTCATGTCTTTTCGTTTTCAGCTCGACCTGCGCAATAGCAGCAATAGAAGCCATGGCTTCGCCCCGGAAACCCATGGTACGAATGGCAAACAGGTCTTCCGCCTTGCGGACTTTAGAAGTGGCATGGCGTTCAAAACACATCCGCGCATCGGTTACACTCATCCCGCATCCGTTGTCGATCACCTGAATCAAAGCCTTTCCGGCATCTTTTATAACAAGTTGTATTTTATCTGCTCCCGCATCAACAGCATTCTCAAGCAATTCCTTTACCGCCGAAGCAGGTCGCTGTACCACTTCACCTGCTGCAATTTGATTGGCTACACTATCGGGTAACAGTTGTATAATATCAGACATGCTTTTATGAGATAAGGTCGCTAATTTAATGAAAATTAGCCTTATCCCGGATGCTTGTTTTTATAATATTGAGTAGCAAGTCGTTAGTAGCTAGTACCTAGTAGTAAGTAGCTAGTACCTAGTAGTAAGTACCTAGTAGTAAGTAGCTAGTAACCGGCAGGCAGCTTTAGATTTTCGGGATAATTGATACTGGGTACTAAATGTTGACACCTGACACCAGGTACTTGATACTTGATACTGAGTACTTGATACTAAATACTTTTTATATCTTTAAAGCACGAAATAAATTTATACGGATGAAACATTTTTCTTTCTTTCTGCTGCTGCTCTTTATTCTGACCGGATGCAGCAAACAAAAAGCCGATCTGATCCTCTATAATGGAACGATATATACGGTTAATGAAAAATTCGATGTGGTGGAAGCCCTTGCCGTTAAAGATGGAAAAATTATGGCTACGGGGACAAATGATGAGATCCGTTCGGCCTATAAAGCTGCAGAGATGCTGGACCTGCAGGGAAAAGCCGTATATCCGGGCTTTATTGATGCGCATGCACATTTTCTGGGTTACGGACAAAGTTTACAAAGTGCCGATCTGCGTGAAGCGAAAAGCTGGGACGAAGTCTTACAGCGCCTTCGTGAATTTGCCCGTACACATCCCGACGGGTGGCTGGTAGGCCGCGGATGGGACCAGAACGACTGGCCGGGTAAACAGTTTCCCGACAATTCGCAATTAAATATCCTGTTTCCTGATCGTCCGGTCTTTTTAGAGCGGATAGACGGCCATGCGGCCATGGTAAACAAAAAGGCCTTTGATGAAGCCGGGATCAATAAATCATTCACGCTTACCGGAGGAGATATAGTGGAAGAAAACGGGAAGTTGACCGGGTTACTGATCGATAATGCCGTAGGACTGGTTCAAAATAAAATTCCGGCACCTGATGCCAGACAAACAGAACAGATCTTATTAGATGCCCAGAAAAATTGTTTTGCCGTGGGATTAACTACGATTGACGACTGTGGTTTGGATTTCGAAATGGTGGATGTGATCGAAAAAATGCAGGCAAAGAATGCCCTGAAAATGCGTTTATATGTCATGCTGTCGGATACGGAAAAGAACTTCGATTATCTGTTTAAACGCGGTGCCATAAAGACCGACCGTTTACATGTAAGAGCTTTTAAAGTGTATGCCGACGGTGCTTTAGGCTCAAGAGGAGCCTGCCTTCTTCATCCCTATAGCGATATGCCTTCAAAAAGAGGTTTTCTGTTAAGCGAAAAGAAGCACTTTGAAGAAGTGGCTAAAAAGATCTATGATCACGATTTCCAGATGTGTACGCATGCCATCGGCGATTCGGCGAACCGTACCATCCTTAAAATTTATAACGACGTTCTGGGTGGAAAAAATGATAAAAGATGGCGTATCGAACATGCCCAGGTGGTGGCTCCTGCTGATTTTCATTTATTTGGCAGCGCCAGCGTAATACCTTCCGTTCAGCCTACACATGCGACTTCAGATATGTACTGGGCAGCCGACCGCCTGGGACCGGAAAGAGTGAAAGGCGCTTATGCCTATAAGCAGCTCATGGACCAGAACGGCTGGATCCCTTTGGGAACGGATTTCCCGGTAGAACAAATTAATCCTATGCTTACCTTTTTTGCAGCGACTATCCGCAAGGATGCACATGATTATCCTAAAAACGGATATCAGATGGAAAATGCCCTGAGCCCTGAGCAGGCGCTCCGCGGGATGACCATCTGGGCGGCAAAGGCAAACTTTGAAGAAAAAGAAAAAGGAAGTCTTGAAACCGGAAAATGGGCCGATTTTGTAATTTCCGAAAATGATATCATGAAAGCAAATCCTCAGCAAATTTTAAATAATAGTATTATAAAGACCTATATTAACGGAGAGAAAGTATATGAACGTAAATAAACCCTTACAGCTGCTTGCTTTTGCCTTTTTTATGCTGATCACTTTAAGTGCCTGTGCGCAGGAGCATGAAAAAAATGAAAAACGCCTGAAAGCCATTCAAACCATCAGTAAAAATGCCGTTCTCTTTAATAATCAAAAAAAGCTGATCCCTGTTACAGGGCTGAGCGATAAAAAATTCGTATCTGTAGGCTTAGGCTTTACCTGGCAGGCTGCATTCGATAGTTTACTGAATAAATATGCTGCAGTAGCCACGCTGAATGCCGATCGTTACCGTGATTCGACCACGCTGAATGACCTGGAAGATGACCTGAAGTACTACCATACCGTTATTATTGCCATGAATGAGGAAATGACGACAAACGGCAGGTATTTCAATTTTCTTAACAACGTCGCTAAAAATAAACAGGTCATTGTGGCATTTTTCGGTGAAGGAAAAGCATTAAGCGCTTTTGATCATGTTACTTTCCCTATCGTGTGGACCTCAGAAGTCAGTGAAGAGGCAGCCATGGTAACCCCCCAGATCATTTTTGGTGGTATCGCAGCGCAGCATACCCTCACTAAAAATTATTCGCCCCGCTATAAAATCGGTTCCGGCTATAAAACAACCGTTACGCGATTAAAATATACCGTTCCGGAAGATGCGCAGGTGAATTCAGATGACCTGAACGAAATTGAAAGCATCGTAAATGAAGGTATTAAAGGTAAGGCTGCCCCCGGCATGGTGGTATTGGTAGCCAAAGACGGCAAAGTTATCTATAACAAAGCCTTTGGTTCACACACCTATGAGAATATAAGACCTGATAAGGTGACCGATATTTTTGATATGGCTTCGGTCACAAAAGTAACGGCCACTACCCCCAGCGTGATGCGTTTAGTGGAGCAAAAAAAACTGAAACTCGACACCAATGTTGCGGCCTATATCGCCAAAGCACGAAATACACCAATGAATGGTATCAACGTTCGTGAGGTCATGTTGCATCAGGCGGGTTTTATTCCGTATATTCCTTTTCATAATTATATTAAAGAAGGAGATTACAGTCCTGACTCTTCAGCGGCTTACCCAACCAAAGTAGCCGACGGTTATTATGTTAAAAAAGGATTTTTTAATGATTTCATGTGGCCGAAGATGCTTAATTCGCCCATCAAAACCCGCGGAAGCTATGTTTACAGTGATATCAGTATGTATGTCATGCAGGATATTGTGGAGCATATTGCCGAAAAACCTTTGGATCAGTATGTGCTGGACAACTTTTATACACCGCTGGGTATGCAGACAGCAGGATTCCTGCCGCGTAACCGCTTTGCCAAAGACCGCATTGTACCTACCGAAGATGATAAAGTGTTCCGTAAAACCTTATTAGAAGGGTATGTTCACGACCAGGGAGCTGCTTTAAAAGGCGGAGTGGCCGGTCATGCCGGATTATTTGCCAGTGCGAACGATCTTGCTATTTTCTACCAGCTGATGCTGAACAAAGGCACTTATGGTGGTGAGCAGTATTTTAAGCCGGAAACCGTTCAAATGTTCACGACCAAACAATCACCGGTAAGCCGCCGTGGACTGGGTTTTGACCGTTGGGATCCCGATACGACTAAAAAATACCCTTCGCAGCTGGCTTCACCACAAACTTTCGGGCACACGGGCTATACCGGTATCGGCGTTTGGGTTGATCCTTCCCGGAATTTAACCTATATCTTTTTATCAAACCGGGTACACCCTACCGTGAGCGAACAATTAGGCCGGCTGAATATACGCCCCCGTATTCAGGACGCGATTATAAAAGCGGTAGATAAAGGGAAAAAGAAATATGGCCATATCCCCCTTAACCAATGAACGCAACATCCTGGAACAGATCAGCCAGGGGAATGAGCGTGCTTTTACGAAGTTGTTTTTCTGGTACGCCAGGCCACTTGCAGCGTTTGTACAGAAACTAACCGGCACATCAGACCTCACGGAAGAGATTATTCAGGATGTATTTGTGATTATCTGGCAACGGCGGCAAACGTTACAACAGATCGAACATTTCCATAACTACCTGTTCATTCTGTGCCGCAATCATACCTTTGCCATACTAAAAAAAATGGCGGCACAACGTGTTCATCAACTGGGGATTGAGCACCAGCAACGGCTTCATGCCGAACTGGAAACATTTGATAACCCCGCAGCCCATTACCGTGAACTCATCGACCGTATCGTCGAAAAATTACCGGAGCAGCAGCGCCAGGCTTATTCCCTCAGCCGCTATCAGCGGCTTAAACACAAAGAGATCGCTCTGCAAATGGGGATATCGGTGGAGACCGTCAAGAAGCATATCCAACTATCTGTGCAAACCATTAAAAAGGAACTTGGAAGCCATGATATGATCGTCATTATCCTGACCGCTTCCCTTGCACTTTCCTGATTTCTTATTTTTTTTTAATTCATTACCCCTTTTTATCTGCCTTTTCACTCTTTAGCAGAAAAAGCAGATGAACGACGAACGTTTTACCCGGTTATTCAATTTATATTATCATGGAACGGCAACGACACAGGAACGGGATGAGTTCCTGATGATGTTACACACTGGGAATTATGATGATTTGTGCCATAGCCTGATCGACCGGTATTATGCACAGTTTAGCCCTACCACCAAAGTATTCACCGATGAGCAGGAATTCCGGCAGCTCCGGCATGTGTTTGAATCACATCCTGCAGGTTTGCGTGTATCAAAACCGCGCCCGCTGTTTCGCCGCTGGCTACCGTATGCTGCTGCCATTTTAATGATTCTTGGCGGCACCTGGATCTTTTTCGGAGACCGGCTTCACATAAAACCAGAAACCACAGGCTCCGTTGCCGAAGAAATTCCTCCGGGTGGCAACCGGGCCACCCTTATTTTAGCCGATGGCCGTACCGTTGATCTAAGTACCGCACAAAGCGGTATTGTGGCAGGCGACGAAGTTAAATATGTGGACGGAAGTCTGATATCAGGCCTGCAGAATGCACCGGAGGGACATGAACGCTCTGATTATAATACCCTTACCACCCCTCGTGGCGGTACTTATCAGATTATTCTGCCTGACGGCACCAAAGTATGGCTTAACTCGGCTTCTACACTACGATATCCTTCCCGCTTTACCGCCCGTGAACGTACGGTTGAAATTTCAGGTGAGGCCTATTTTTCAGTCGCTAAAGATAAGGACAAACCTTTCAGGGTATTCAGTAACGGGCAGAAAATCGAAGTATTGGGAACACAATTCAACCTTTCAGCGTATCCGGATGATGACGATATGAAAACCACACTCGTAGAAGGATCGGTACAGATCGAAAACCTTAAATCGAAATTTATGAACCGCTTAAAGCCAGGTCAGCAGGCTGTTGTGCGTGGCGGATCACTGGATATACAGACGGTAGATATCGAACCCTTTGTGGCCTGGAAAGACGGCTATTTTTATTTTTCGGGTGAGCTGCAAAATATTCTTCAACAGGTGTCGCGCTGGTATGACATCAAAGTGGAATACGAAACTGATGCACATACCCATATCAGCTTAGACGGCCGGGTATCACGCCGGTATACTTTAAATAACCTGTTAAAATATCTGGGTGAAGCAGCCGGGAATGTACAGATCAGTGTACAGGGCACTCCCGGGGAAAGGAGGATTCTTGTGAAATAACGTTTCTCAAAAAGATGATTTTAGTTAAAAAAAAGCGGCCTCAGGTCTGGAACCCCTGAAACCGCGAATGCTAAGTCACGACAAGCCTAAACAAAATGAACTAATCGTTTAAACCAAGCAACGCAAACTTAGCCAAAAAAATGAAGAATGCGTTGTCCTAAACCGGACATTTTATGAACCAAATGATACCCCCGGCTGGCGGGCAGTCCAGTCAACACCTCAAACTCAACTATTGGATGATGCGTTTATTTCTCACTTCACTGCTTATAAGTGTTGCGCTAATCAATGGATTTGCGTACCGGGGTGCAGCCCAGGTGGTTACCCTGCGGGAAAATAATACCCCTTTACGGCGCATCCTGTTGGAGATCCGGGAACAGACCGGCTATAGTTTCCTCATCCGTGAGGAACTGTATAAAAAGACCAAACCCATTAGCATTCAGCTTAACAACACGCCGCTCAACGATGCATTACGGAAATGCCTTGACGGGCAGAACCTGGCTTTTGTCATCCATGATGAAGACAAAATGATCGTTATCAGTGAAAAAATTTTATTCAGGGACAAATCAAGACCTGCCGGAGCAGAAATTTTGGAAAACGCCGCTCAACGCGACTCGTTAATTACGGTTAGCGGATCTGTAAGCGATTCAACCGGCCAGTTTCTCGCCGGAGCTACGGTAAAGGTGCCGGGCCGTTCCATGCAAACGATGACTGACGGACAGGGAAGATTCATCCTTCAGCAGGTACCTGCCAATGCCTTTCTGGAAATCAGCTATCTGGGATACAAGACCGAACGTATACGCGTATCGCCCCGAATCAGCGTACGCTTAGGCCAAAGTGCTGAATCCATGAAAGAAGTGGTCATTACCGGGCTTTTTGAACGTAAAACCGAAAGCTTCACCGGATCGACCACCACTTTTTCACAAAAAGAACTGTTACAGGTTGGAAATCTGAACGTCTTAAAAAGCTTAAATAACCTTGATCCCTCTTTCCGCATCATGGAGAACCTGGAATTTGGTTCCGACCCCAACCGGTTAGAGGATATCCAGTTGCGCGGACAAACCGGATTACCGGACCTGAACAATGAATACGGCACGAATCCTAATCTCCCGCTCTTTATATTAGACGGTTTTGAAACAAATTTACAGCGAGTCAAAGACCTTGATATTTATCTCGTAAAGAGCATCACGCTGTTAAAGGATGCTGCCTCAAAGGCGGTGTACGGGTCGAGAGCAGCGAATGGCGTGGTCGTTATCGAAACCATGCGTCCGCCGGCAGGCCGATTGCAGATTAATTATAATTATAACCTGAATGTAGAGTTACCTGATCTGAGCAGCTATAACCTGGCCGATCCCATGCAAAAACTGCAGATCGAAATGATGACCGACTCCAGGCTGAGAACCCAGAACGGCGCATTAAGCTTAACGCTTGATACCTGGCGGGAATATGATGCCAAACGGGAAGAAATCTTACGCGGTGTAAACACATACTGGTTAAGCCAGCCCTTACGCAACGGGTATGGGCAGCGGCATTCGCTCACCCTTGGTGGCGGACGCGATGAGTTGCAATATTCGGTAGAAATGGGTTATAATGACATAAAAGGCGTTATGGATGGCTCTCAGCGTAATGTTTATTCAGGTGGTATTCAACTGGCCTACCGTAAGAAAAGTATATCGGTCAGCAATACGCTGCGTTTAGGATCCAGCCGGGGCGACAATTCACCTTATGGCAGCTTCCAGCTCTTTGCCGATCAAAACCCTTATATGCGTTTAAGAGGAACTAACGGGAATTATGAGTTCAGTAGTCCAATGTACAATGGTACAGTAGGTGTACAGGACTTTACCAAGGAAACAAATGTCACGAATAATACTGATCTGGTCTGGAATATCCGTTCTTATTTACGCCTTAACGGCCGTCTTGGTCTCACCCGCGCGGATAAGGGCACAAACATTTTCCTGCCGGCCTCACATAACTCTTTCCCGCTGGCTAATACTTCAGGTTACTATGATTCGAATACCGTGCTCCGCGGCAGTTATACCAGAACCAATGCCATTCAGAACCGGTTGAACACGACACTGGGTCTGAGTTTTAATAAAGCTTTTGGCAGGAGTACCGTATATGCCAACCTGGGAGCCGATGCTAATTCGGCCTCGACAGAAGATTACGGCTTTAAGGTGGTCGGTTTCCCGAATGCCAACCTGAATTTTCCGGCTGCAGCACAGCAATATGCGCCTAACTCCCGTTTGAACGGTACAGAGAATAAGACCAGGGATATCGGCTTTTACAGTGCTGTAAACTATGCATATGACGACCGTTATCTTGCCGACCTTTCGTGGCGTACCACCCGCTCTTCCCAATTCGGATCAGACAGCCCTACAGCTGAATTCTGGTCGGCCGGTCTGGGCTGGAATATCCACAATGAAGCCTTCATGAAGAATAATGGCGTTTTCAATGTGCTGCGTATTACGGCGAATACCGGATTCACGGGCACACAGCCGGTGAACGCTTACCTGGGTTATCCGGTTTACCGTTACCAGTTAGACAACCTGTATTTCGGACAGTATTCTGTTGAGCTGGTGGCCATGGCCAATCCGCAGTTAGGTGCACAACGCAAGCAGGATAACAGCGTCAGCCTGAATATGACCTTATTCAATAACAGGCTTAATCTGACAACTGATTATTATGTTTCCTATACCGATGGATTGCTGATTGATATCAATTTGCCTAATTCGACCGGTTTCAGTTCTTTTAAAGCCAACCAGGGAAAGGTAGAGAACAGAGGAATTGATTCACGTGTTAATTTTCAGGCTTACCGTAATACCCAAAAAGGCGACTTTGTATCGGTTTATGCCACCATTGGCCACAACAGAAATACATTAAAGGAGCTGTCGAATACGTTGATCGCACTAACCTCCAGCCAGGATAAGGTGATGAGTTCTGCCCTGAAACAGCGTTTTGAAGTGGGCTCGTCTTTAAATACGATCTGGGCTGTAAAATCGCTTGGTATCGACCCGGCTACGGGTAAAGAAGTATTTCAGAAGAAAGATGGCAGTGTTACGTACGACTGGGATGCTGCAGACCAGATTGCCGCCGGCGATAATATTGCCAAACTATATGGTAACATAGGTTTTAACATCCGTTTCAGCGGATGGCAGCTGAATACTTCTTTCGCCTACAATCTGGGAGGGTACAAGTATAATACGACCTTACTGAACAAGGTTGAGAATATTAACCGGGCTAAAAATGTAGATGCAAGAGTATTTACCTCCCGCTGGCAGAAACCCGGAGATGCGACTTTCTTCAAAAGTATCAATGATCAGGGAACCACATATCCAACCACCCGTTTTGTGGAAAAATGGAATGAGCTCACCATGGCTAACATTAACCTTTCGTATGACCTGGATCGCCTGGATTTCGTGAAACGTGCCCATGTACGACGGCTCAGGGCTTCGCTGGTAATGGATACGCCATTCGTGCTTTCAACAGTGGGCATGGAAAGAGGAACGTCTTATCCGTTTGCACGTACCTTTTCATTTACCTTACAAACTAACTTTTAACCCCTAAAGCTATGAACCTAAAAATATTCAATATAACGTCATGGCTACTAGCCTTGTTATTATTAGCCTCCTGTAAAAAGTGGACGGATATAAAACCCTCTATCGAAGTCCGCGGTGAACTGATCTTTTCAAATGAAACCACTGTCCAGGAAGCATTGAACGGTGTATATGGCCGCATGACACAAACAGCCGGTTATGGCCGTAATTTAACCTGGGGCTTTGTAGATATCATGGGTGGTCTGTACAACACCGCACGCCTGCAAAGCTTTGAAGCCGATGCCGCAGCCGGGAAATTCGGGAACAGCAGTGCAGAAAGTATCATCGAACAGCTATGGAATAATACCTATACAGCGATTGCGAACGACAATAATCTCATCAGCAATATTGATAAAGCCGATGCAGCCATTTTTAGCGGTAACAATAAGAACCTGATCAAGGGAGAGGCCCTGGGTTTGCGGGCTATGCTGCATTTTGATCTGCTTCGCCTTTTCGGCCCGGCAGTGAACAGCAGCGGCTGGAACCAGCCCATGCTGCCTTATGTTACCCTTTACAGCAGTAACGTTACAACCCGGTCTACAGGGCCTGATTTCCTCGCTAAATTACAGGCCGATCTCTCACAGGCCGAAGAATTGCTTAAAGAGGATAAGATACGAACTTCGGCCGTGGCGGATGAACTCCGTGCCCGGAAAGTCCGGTTTAATTATTATGCGGTAAAAGCATTACAGGCAAGGGTATATTTGTGGGCAGGTGATAAGGTCAAAGCACAGGAAGCCGCCATGGTCGTTATCAATGCCGCCCCTTCAAAATTTCAGTGGACTGGCGCCTCCGGAATAAGCAGTCTGGGCACATTTTATGACTACATCTTATCATCAGAAAATATCTTTTCATTATATGTAAATAATTTAAAGGATTTTATTGCCGGTAAACTGGTGAATATCTCTACTACCGGTACGGTAACCCAGGATCTCCAGCCCCATTATGGAATTACCGAAGCGATACGGCAGGAAATGTATGAATCGGGCAGTGTAGGGGTAACGGATTACAGAAGTATTTATATGATTGGTACAGAAACCAAAGGTGCCAATACGACGGTATTATATAAAAAGCTGCATCAGAGCGGCGGATTAACCAGTTCGGGTGAACAAAAGCCATTTGGATATGCTGAAAACCGCATTCCGATGATGAAAGTAGCCGAAATGTTCTATATCGCCGCCGAATGTCTGGCCGATACTGATCCTGCACAGGCGGTGAGCCTTCTGAATACTGTACGTACCAACCGGGGCATCAGCAGCCCTCTGGCCGCAAGTCTGAATGCCACACAGATACATCCGGAAATCCGGAAAGAGTATCGCAAGGAATTTCCCTGCGAGGGCCAGTTCTTCTATTACCGCAAAAGAAGAGGCGAAGTCAATTATATCTTACCAGTGCCGAAACGGGAGCTGGAATATGGTTTGTAATTCAAAAAATTAAACATGATGAAGAAAATAAAAATACTTGCTTCGCTATGTGGCGTGGCGCTGTTGTTTGCCTGTAAAAAGAATGAGCATAGCACCAGTTTTACAGGTGAGCCTAAAATATTTTTCGCACCCAACCTGTCTTCTGATTCTTTACTTCATTCATTTGCCAATTATCCGGCAGTACCTGAAAAACAGCTGTTGCTGCCGCTGCAGATTATGGGCAAACTTGAAGACCGCGACCGTACGGTGCAGGTGGAAATTGATCCTTCAGGTACCACTGCCGCCGCAGGCGAATATGAACTTGGACAACATATTGTCATCCCCGCCGGGTCGACAAAAGGCAATTTACCCCTTAAGATCAAAGTTTCTCCCCGTCTTGAAACGGGAAAGGTACAGCTTACCTTAAGGTTAAAACCATCAGCTGATTTTGGTGTGGAACCCGAAAAGTCTGGAAAAAATAATGAACTGGTTAAATTCAGGGTCATCTGGACCAATATTCTGGCAAAGCCCACCGACTGGCCTACGACATTATGGGGCGGCTATAGTAAAGTAAAACACCGGCTGGTTATTGACCTGACCGGACAAAGTCAGTTCTCAGGTACGCAATGGACAAGCTCTGGTATGGCATACAGCATCATGGGGGTCTGTAACGAATGGCTGCTGGCCTACAACAACAGTCATCCGGGAGCTCCATATCTGGATGAAAATGGTAAGGAAGTACGCTTTTGTCCAACCTGTAATTAATTTTTAAACATTTTAAGTTTTATAATTATGAAATTTAGCTATATCAACCTGTTGATTGCCTTTGTCATCATAACGCTATTTAGCATGTGTAAAAAGGATTTGGGCAATTATGCTTACCAGGGAATACCCGAATTACGTATCGATACCACGGGAACATCCGGCCCTTTCACCATAAAACAGAGTATACAGGAACTGGTTATCCATCCTAAAGTGGCCTATACAGGTAACAAAACCCTCGATTACTATTGGGTCTGGGGCGATACATTTAATGACACGATTGCCCGTAAAAAAGATCTGCAGGCCACATTAAACTGGCCTATTTCGCCTACGGCTTACCGGCTTACCTTTCAGGTAGTAGAACGTGAAACCGGGAACATGTCGGCCGTTCAATACATGGTGTATATAACAGGTTCAACCGGCAGAGGCTGGATGGTAGCCCATGAAAAGGACGGTACCGCCGATATCGATCTGATCAACACGCCAACAGAGGCACAAAGCCCGGTTTTACGGAATATTCACGCCACCATAAACGGCAGCAGGCTTCCCGGAAAAGTGACTGGTTTAGGAACCGTAGGCGACAATAACCTGTTTATGTTTATGACCGATAAATCGATGAGCCTGATGCGTGCCGATGGTATGGTACGGCAATTTGCGGATGAGGAAGTATTCGGATTGCTAAAACCGGATGCTTTTAAACCTGAAGCATTCGCATTTAAAGCCGGAAATATTAATTATTTAATTAACAACGGACAGTTGTATCAAAATCTTATCGGCAATTTCTCTCCGGGATTAATGACACAACGGATCGTTACTGCCGACGGGTCGGACTACAAGCTGGCGCCTGTATATATGATGCCGAATACCAAAGGCGGCATCTTCGTGGATCTGTTAGGGAAACGCTTCCTGCAGGTAGGCGCCGTAACTACCAATACTTTTCTGCCTGTAATAGCGGCAAATACAACGGCAAGGTTTTCATTAAGTCGTCTCGACCGGAAATTCTTATTCGGTAAAAAAGGGTTCCAACTCTATACAGGGTTTCTGGAAACGCTCAGCAATACCACATTATATGCATTTTTTGCCGACGAAAGCGGGCCGGGCAGGTATTTGTATGTGGCTGGCATGGAAACACCTGCGGCACCTGACTTTGCGATGATTGATATCAGCGCTGCGCCGGAAATTCAGAATGCCTCATTTTACGACGTATTCGAATCCTCACCCTGCGTATACTATGCTACCGAAAATAAATTATACCTGCTCCAGGTCAATCCCGGTGGTAATTCATATGTGAATGGGGGCGTGCAATTTACGCCACCGGCCGGCGAAATCATCACCTGCATACGGATAGACCGTGTGGGTGCCGTTAACCCGCTGTTTTATTATATCGCCACCTATAACCCGGCTACAGGTCAGGGTACGGTTTACCAGTATTCGATTGCTACAGGAACAGGTGTTTTATCGGCATCGCCGGTGAAAACCTGGACAGGCTTTGGTGGAAAAATCACGATGATGGACTGGAAACGTTACTAAGTTAAAAGCAGCATAAAATGACAAGAAGAATAATATTCATACTTGTCCTGGCTGGTATAACACTGGCAGGCAAGACCCAATCGGTACGTACAAAACCTACTCTTACCGTGGGTGATCCGGTTCCTGCACTGGACGTACAGCACTGGCTGAAAGGAACACCCGTTAAGCAATTTGAAAAGGGGCAGTTATATGTGGTAGAATTCTGGGCGACCTGGTGTGCACCCTGTAATGCCGCGATGCCACATCTGAGCGAGCTGGCCCGGAAATACCAGGATAAAGTCACCATTATTGGTGTCAGCGTATGGGAAGACAAGAAAAAACCTGTTCCTGATCTGGCGGCTATGCAGGCTTTTGTGAACAGGAAAGGAAAGGATATGGATTATATGGCAGCCATGGATAATCCGGCGAAAGGTACCGTAGCTGACACATGGCTGAAGGCAGCCGGCATTGGTGGTATTCCGGCAACATTTGTGATCGACCGTAATGGTAAAATTGTCTGGATCGGGCATCCGAGTTATCTTGCACCAGTGTTGGAGGCCCAGGTAAATGCTCCCGGTAATTTTGATCTTCATCAGGCCCGGGAGCAGCATCAGAAAGATTTCCAGCGGAATTTTATATTCGAATCAGCAAAGCTGGTGCGCAGCCTGCTGGAAGAGAAGAATTATGGGCAGGCATGGAATGAAGTACAGCGATTTGTAAAAGAATATCCTGATTTTGAAAAGGAGAATTTTTCATCCTTCATAAGTGCCTACATAAATTATGACAGCAAGGCTGCCATGGCTTATATCCTTGAAAAGTCGAAAGACGGCAGCAGTGAGCGCCTCGATGAATTTGCAAGAATAGCAGCGGTACAGCCCGGACTCGATCCCTCGGTATATTATATGGCCGTTGGCCGTTTAAATAAGGCTATACAACAGAAGCCGGATATCGCCAATCTTTGGTCTATACTGGCACAGGCCTATGCCCATCTAAGTGAATTTGATAGTGCCGTCTCCGCTCAGGAAAAAGGAATAACCGTTTTTCAGGATCAGCAAAAATCTGTTCAAAATGATCTGCAGAAAATGTTAAATGAGAAAGCGCTGGAAAGGATGAAGAATCTTCTGGCCACGTATAATGATCTTAAAGAAAAAAAACACTTTAACAATTTAAAAAATTAAACAATGAACATAAAAAATATATTCTGTTTTTTGCTGCTATGGGTAACACTGGGTGCCTACGCACAGACAGCTCCGGTTAAACCCACCCTCTCGCTTGGTGATCAGGCACCGGAATTAGCAGTATTTCAATGGATCAAAGGCACACCGGTTAAGGGCTTTGAGAAAGGCCGGGTATATGTAGTTGAATGCTGGGCCACCTGGTGCGGACCCTGCATCGCAGCTATGCCACATTTAAGTGATCTGGCCAGGCAATACCGTGATAAAGTTACCGTAATCGGTGTGAGCGTCTGGGAAAGCAGCAGTAAGCCGGTTCCTGACGCTGCCGCCATACAACGTTTTGTGGATGGAAAGGGAAAGGATATGGATTATACCGTAGCAATGGATGATCCGGCAAAAAACAGATTTGCAGACACCTGGCTCAGGGCCGCAGGTTTAAATGGTATTCCGGCAACATTTGTGATCGACAGGGAGAGTAAAATCGCCTGGATGGGTCACCCGCTTAAAGTAGACAGTATTTTAAAGCTTATTGTAGAAACGCCGGATAAATATGATTTGAGCCGCACTAAAGATCAATATAATAAAGATCAGATACAACTGGCTAAAAGGCAGGCGGCACAATCGGTACTGGGTTATAGCCTGTCAAGAAATCATGGTATAGCCTGGCAGCAGGCACAGAAGCTCATTAAAGAAGATCCCAAATTTGAGTCGGAAAACTTTTGGATAGTCGTACGCGCCTATCTGAATTTCAACACCAGTCTGGCGCAAACCTATGTCGAGGGAAAATCAAAGGACAATACTTTTTTAAAAGCATTAGGCTACGAAAATACGGAAGCCGGCGGAGGTCAGAAATTGTTAGATATCTTTGCTTCGCTGGTTGCGCAGGAACCCGGCTTTCCTCCGTCCATGTATTATATGGCTGCCGAAAGACTTACGAAAGCCATGCAGAAAACGCCGAACAATTACATGACTTTGTCGGTCCTGGCACAGGCCTTTGCAAACCTGAACGAACCTGAAAAGGCAATACAGATTCAGGAAAAGGTGATTACACTTTTCCGGAACGATACTTCGAAGGCTAAAGAAGAAGCGGAAAAAGACATGATTGCCAAAGCCGGTGAAAGGTTAACCAAAAAGCTGGAAGAATATAAAACATTAAAAGAAAAAAAGGATATTCTTTTACAATCCCTGTCGCTCAATTAGTGTTTCCGGCTATAATATTAAAAATGGTTAGTTAAGGAGCTCCGGCAGGTACTTATACCGTGCCGGAGTAATAACAGAAAACCGGTGTGACCAGATCACATCCGGTTTTTCTTTATGTAATCATTTTTAATTTATGACTTTGGCAAAATACTCAACTCAATGATTATTAAGTGTCGCACACCGAATTTCTTTCCCCATTGTTCGGGCGGTGTACCATCAGCTGTTAAAGCGCAATAAAACAGGTAGCCCGGCTGCTTAGGATCTTCATATGGCAATGAATACACTAATAACGGAAACGCTTTCCCTAAGGGAACTTTTACCGCCTGCCCGTTTGAATTAATGGCATCGCGCAGGCTATAGGTATTCACAGGTTCTTTTTTAAACACCTTTTGAAAACCCACTTTACTTAAATTAAATGCAAATTTAATGCTATCGCGCTCTTTAGGCTGCGCCATAATCTGGAAAGTTAATGCTGTATCCTTTTTATCGTAGCTTACCCATTCCCGGGTATCTTGGGTCAGCAATGTATCTGTACGGGTTAATTTCTCGCCATGATATTCTTTTACTGTAAACAAAAAATAATAATCCTTTAAATGCATATCTTTCGAAGTGATTTTGAAATAATCAATATTCTGCATCCGGAATAACTCCATGAGCTCGGTTACTTTCGAGCCGTAATTAAGGGTCAGCGTAGTACTTTCTTTGGTGTTTTTTTGGGCAAATAGACTGTTTGCTACAAACAGGCAGATGCCAGTTAATAAATATCTGTTCATTTTAGTTTAAATCGTTTCGACAAAATTAACCGTACACCACATGTGCTTTGGTTATAGACCGGTTAACGAATGTTATATTATGTTAACGCTCTGTTCATCACACGGGAAATATCTAATTTTGAATATGCGGACGAAATTAAAATGGCTCACGGCTTTATGCCTCATTACGATCCTGGCGTTGATAGCCCTTCAGGGATATTGGTTCCGTAAATATTACCAGCTTACTACCGATATGTTTACACGTGAGGTGAATATGGTTTTTGAGGATGCCGTAAAAAAAGAATTCAGCCTGCGTGCTGATACTATTCAGGAAGCCATTAAGAACAAGCTGTTAGACACTAACGTATTTAACATTAAAAGCCGGTATAATGAGAAGTTTAAAAAAATGGTCTATACCATTCAAAGTAAAGCTAAGTTAACCGACATTTTCAGTACTTCTTTCTCTCTGCAATCCTATGATAAAGCCATAGGAAATGACAGCGTTCGTATTTTTATTGCCAACAGGCTGGCCAACATGCTTCGTAATGAAGACCTGGAAAATCACATTATTTACTATCGCACCCAAACATTGGGAACATTCATGTCGGACATAACCGGAGAAATGCAGTTCGATACGACCCGGCTCCGGCCTGTACTGGATGCGATGTTGGATAAAAGAAATATCCATGTTCCTTATGCTTTTTTAACCCGGAGCAAAGACAGTACTTTTCACGAAAGTAATTTTCCTGATTCCTTACTTAAAATATACCCGGTGATTACCCGTTCACTGCCTACATACAGCAATATTTCCGGACAGGAATATGTACGGGTGATGTTCCGCAACCCGTTCTTCCACATCCTCCTGAACATGCGCCTGGTGCTGACAGCCGCTGTTTTATTGTCGCTGCTCATGAGCGGATGCCTGTATCTTTTATTAAGTAGTTTATATCGCGAAAAGAGACTCAGCGTCCTGAAAAGCGATTTCATCAGCAACATTACGCATGAGTTTAAAACACCCCTGGCTACGGCAACGATAGCTATTGAAGCCATTCAGACAGATGAAACATTCACACATCCTGAAAAAACAATACGTTATCTTAATCACGCCCGGAATGAGCTGGAACACCTCAGCCATTTGACTGATAAAATCCTGAAATTAGCACTATATGAACGTGAAGACCAGGTGATAAAAAAAGAAAAATTAACCCTCCTGCCCTTGCTTAACGATATTGCAGACACTTTCCGGTTTAGCCCGGAAGCCGTAATTCACATCCACAACGAAAGCGGAACGGAGTGGCTTACAGCCGATGAAACCCAGTTTCGCCATGCCATATCAAATGTATTAGATAATGCGCTGAAATATGGCAGTCGGGAAATCGATATCCGTCTCTCACTACTTTCTGAAAAAGAGAAAATGTTACTGATCAACATCCGCGATTTTGGCCCGGGCATCCCCGAACACGCTCTTCCACATATCTTTGATAAGTTTTACCGGGTGGCCGGTCAACAGGCAAAAGGTTATGGCCTCGGCCTTCATTATGTGCAGCAAATTCTGAAATTACACCATGGGTGGTGCAAAGTCCTACCTGAAAATCCGGGATTAACCATTCAACTCGCATGGCCGGTATGAATATCCTGTTTGTAGAAGACGAGCCTGCCCTGGCCGAAATCGTAAAGGAAATGCTGGAACAAAAAGGCTTCCAGGTCACACGGGCGAGCAGTCTGGCCGAAGCCTTAAAACAAGTGCAGCACCGTCCTTTTGATTTATTCGTCTTTGATGTGATGTTACCCGATGGCGATGGTTATACGCTATTAAAGCAAATCCGCCGGCAGGGTATTACGACACCGGCACTTTTTCTTACGTCACGATCCCTGCCGGCCGATGTGGTACAGGGTTTTGAAAGCGGAGCAAATGATTATCTTAAAAAACCTTTTGGCATGGAAGAGTTGCTGGTACGTATTAAGGCACTTTTGAGACTACTCCATCAGCCTAAAGATGAGATAAACATACTTCATGAACTGAGTATCGGTGAATATACTTTTCATTACCCGCAGGGCATACTGGTAAGACAGGGAAATCAGCGAAAACTCACTTTCCGGGAAGCAGAAATCCTGTTTTTCCTGATCTCAAAAAAGGCGCAGATCATTTCCAGAAAAGAAATGCTGTTAAAATTCTGGTCGAACGATGATTATTTCTCCGGACGTAGCTTAGATGTGTTTATCACCAAATTACGCCGGTACCTGGACAAGGACCCCGCTATTGCTATTTTAAACTTCCGCGGACAAGGATATAAGCTGATTTATTAATCGCTATTTTTTCAATCCGATCTCTCTCAGCCGCTCATCTAAATACTCACCCGCGGTCATATCGGTATACGCCTTAGGATGGGCCGCATCGATAGTGGAAGGCAGACAGGTCAGATCCATATCGCTTCTCGGATGCAAAAAGAAAGGCACCGAATATCTCGATGTTTTCATCAGCTCACGCGGTGGGTTCACCACCCGGTGTGTAGTGGACTTCAATTTATTATTCGTCAAACGCTGCAGCATATCCCCTACATTCACAACAATATCGGTATGGTGTGCTTTAATCGGCAGCCATTCATGGCTACGGGTCAGCACTTCCAATCCGTCGGCACTGGCACCGATGAGCAGTGTAATCAGGTTAATATCTTCATGTGCGCCGGCACGTACCGCATCAGCAGGGATTGAATCCGGGTTTTCGATCGGGAAATAATGGATACCTCTTAAAATCGAGTTCCCATTATGCACATGTTTATCGAAATAATCGATCGGTAATTCCAGATAAGTGGCAATGGCCCTTAGCAGATGTTTACCGTTTTCTTCCAGCTTTTGATAAATCTCACGGGTAACGGTATTAAAGGCCGGAATTTCTTCCAGGACTTCGTTATCCGGGTATTCATTTTTAATCGGATCGCCATCAGATACAACCTGTCCGATCTGCCAGAATTCTTTCAAATCGGCCGTCTTAGCCCCTTTAGCCGTTTCCTTTCCGGCACTGGTATAACCCCGCTGGCCGGCTAACTCTGGTTTTTCGTATTTACGTTTTATATCAAGCGGCAAAGCAAATACGGCTTTAATATTTTCATAAAGCTTATCGATCAGCTCCTGACTCACACCATGATTCGTAATGGTCACAAAACCCGAATCATTAAAAGCTTTACCTAATTCGTCCGAAAACTGCTTACGCTGCGATTCATTTCCATGAATGTAAGTACCTAAATCAAGGCACGGAATATACGGTGTTGACATCATTTTATGTTTTTATGTTATAAAAATAAAAAGAAATGTTAATAAAAGTTAACATTGCATACCTTTATTATTTAATATTTTAACAAACAAAAAGTTAAGTTATCCACAGCCAGGTAATTCGTTGCATCCGGATGATAAAACTATCAATAATAATAAGCATATTCGGAAGAGAGAAAAGCCTGTTATTGAAACGATCATGATTCACAAAACATCAATCTTTATACTGTTCTTCATCTTACTTACTATGGAAAATATAAATGCGCAACAAACAAAACTACAAAAAGCAACATTTGGCATGGGCTGCTTCTGGTGTTCGGAAGCCGTATTTCAACGATTAAAAGGTGTAAGTAATGTACGCTCGGGTTATGAGGGCGGAAATGTGCCTAACCCTACTTATGATGAGGTATGCAGCGGCAGTACACATCATGCTGAAGTGATCGAAATGGAATTTGATCCCGCTAAAATAAGTTATGAAGAATTACTTGAAATTTTCTGGAAAACCCACGATCCTACTACATTAAACCGCCAGGGCGCGGATGTAGGCACACAATACCGCTCCGTCATTTTTTATCATAACGAATCGCAAAAGCAATTAGCGGAGAAATATAAAGCACTGCTGAACAAAGACAATGCTTTTGGAAAACCGGTGGTTACCGCTATTGAAAAGGCCTCGGCCTTTTACGTGGCGGAGAATTATCATCAGGATTATTTCAACAGAAACGGTGAGCAGCCTTATTGCCGCCTCGTAATCCTGCCAAAAGTAGAAAAACTGGAAAAATTATTTAAAGCAAAGCTGAAGCATTAACCTTCGTTCACGACGCCCATCGAACAGAATTTTTCAATACGGGCAGCAATCAGCTTATCGGTATTCTTTTTACCCAGTTCGGCAAGGTCATGCACGATCTGCGCTTTTAAAGTTTGTGCCATAAGCTCCGGATTCTGATGCGCACCGCCTAAAGGTTCTTTGACCACGCCGTCGATCAGCCCATTTTTAAACATATCATCTGATGTCAGTTTCAGACATTCGGCAGCTTTTTCTTTAAAATCCCAGCTCCGCCATAAGATAGACGAGCAGGATTCAGGTGAAATGACAGAATACCAGGTATGCTCCAGCATATATACTCTATCGCCAATGCCTATTCCCAGCGCGCCTCCGGAGGCGCCTTCGCCTACAATGAAACAGATGATCGGCACGCGCAGCACCGACATCTCCAGTAAATTACGGGCAATGGCCTCTCCCTGTCCGCGTTCTTCGGCCTCAAGCCCGGGATAAGCACCCATCGTATCGATCAGGGTGATGACCGGTTTATTAAATTTTTCTGCCAGCCGGATCAGCCGAAGGGCTTTGCGATAACCCTCAGGATTTGCCATCCCAAAATTACGGTACTGACGTTCTTTTGTATTTTTCCCTTTCTGATGGCCGATGATCATAACGGTTTGACCATTAATACTTGCAAAACCACCTACAATAGCTTTATCATCACGTACGGTACGGTCACCATGCAGTTCAATGAAATCATCACAGATAGCGTGTATATAATCCAGTGTCTGCGGCCGCTCGGCATGGCGGGAAAGTTGAACTTTTTGCCAGCCACTAAGATTGGTGTACAAATTCTTCTGCGTTTCCGCTACTTTTTCATCAAGTTCTGCCAATGTAGCCGACATATCTACTTTCGTTTTCTCAGCAATCTGTTTTACCTTCTCGATCTGCTGTATCAGATCTGCTAAAGGTTTTTCAAAATCGAATGATGTTTTAATCTGTTCCATATACGGGGCAGTAAAAGTACGGAATTATTTTTTTAACCACATAGTGCCACAGAAAAAACTATGTCACCATGTGGTTTATCTTTCCAGATAATTAAAACTTCGCTGCTTCGCCCGGTTTTGGTAATGATTTCTTAATAAATTCCCGGATATGATCATTTCCTGTCTTCAGATCGGGTTTGCGCAGATACATCATGTGCCCGCTTTCATAGCCTTCCCAACTCATACGATCTTTCAGTTTTCCGCCCGGATCCATTTGCCACAGGTTATATTTAGCATTGAAATAATCGCATGCGCCATCGTAATAGCCTGATTGCACCAATACATGCAGGTAGGGATTTTGCGCCATGGCAGCCCGCAGGTTCTCACCGGTACGATCGCCGGTATTATCCCAGGGGTGTACCGGACCGAACATATTATATTTAAGGTCGGTTTTATAATTCAGCTCATTGCGGATATACATATTAATAGCCGGTGTAAATGAATGCAGCCATGAGGTAAGTTCTGCGTTATAATCCGGACTGTTGCCTCCGTCTGATTTATCGATACCACGGTAGCGGGAATCTAATCTTCCTACGGTAAAGCCCTTATCGCGAAGCAGTTCTTTCCAGAAAAGGTTGGTCGATATATCCAGGTTATTTCGCAAGATTACACCTTCTGATAAACCGGAGTAACGTGCCATTTTTGTGGCAATCTTCTGTTTTTCAGCTGCAGGTAAAAAACCGCCCCGGGTAATAGCAGGAATCAGTTCCTGAATAGTAAAATTCTCGACTTCAGGCAACATATCCTGTAATTTTTTATTTTGCAGATCAGCAGGCAATACTTTATGATACCAGGCTGTTGCTGCAAAATAAGGCAGGCGAAGGGCGGCATCTAATACAGTACCGCGTTCGATACCCAGCTCCGTTGGCGATACCAGGATAACACCATTCAGATACATCCACTGATTACTCTGCAGCTCCAAAGCCAAACCCGATACCCGGGTAGTGCCATAGCTCTCACCGATGAGATATTTAGGTGATGCCCATCGGTTATTACGGGTCACAAAAGTATTGATCCATTCGGCAAGATAACGGATATCGGCACGCACACCAAAAAATGTACTTCCCGGAACGTCCTTACCCGTTGCCCTGGAATAACCTGTATTGACCGGATCAATATATACGATATCGGCAATATCCAGAATAGAGTGTTCATTTTCTTTGTAACCATAGGGTTGAACAGGATACCCTTCATCATCAATATTCAATACTACCGGCCCGGTATACGCAATGTGCATCCATACCGAAGCCGAACCGGGGCCGCCATTGAAGGAAATCACCAGCGGACGGCTGTCTTTATTCTGGATGTCGGTACGTTCATAATAGGTATAAAATAATCCGGCAATGGCTTTTCCTTCTGAATCCCATACCGGTAAGGTACCCGTTGTGGCTTTATAAGGAACCGTTTTTCCTTTAATGGTTACCGTATGATTGGTAACGACGGCACTTTCCGGAACAATGGTTCTCGAATTAATCCCTGCCGGTTTAGCGGTTGTTTCGTCTTTTGTGGCCGGGGCTGTGGAAGCCGGGGCACCTGCGGGGCGCTGCCCGCCTCCACCTTGTCCTCCCGGACGCTGCTGGGCCTGGGTAAAGTCTGCCACACTCCATAGAATGAGTGCAGCCATAACATATTTCTTCATGATGCTTGTTTTTGGTTATATACGTAAATATCAGCAATGAAATGCATTATTCACATCCACACACGAAATTGTTACTTCGCGAAAGAATAATTTATTTAATGATTGGTAAAAGAACATTTCTTTTTCCGTCAATTTTATCTGTATAATCTAATCCCAGTAATTGAGCAATAAACGGATAAAGGTGTATATTTTCAAAAGCCGGAATTTTTAATCCTTCTTTTAACTGAGGTCCCCAGGCATAAAAAGTAGCCCGCATATCTTCACGTCGGGGATCAAAACCATGTTGCCCCGGATCGGGCTTAATGCCGTTTATACTAAATACTTTAGGCAAATGCGGTATTAAAATCATATCCCCAATCCGCTGGTAACGGTCTTCTTTTCGATTATAGTGCCACGCCCGGGGAATTTGTTTTGACAGATAAACATCAAACTCTTTTGCTTCGGCTTTCAGTGTTTTATACACTGACTTTACATCAGCCTGATCACGGGCATATACGTGCAGCATTGAACTCCCCGGAGGCACGATAAATCTGTCGTTACGCAAAGGCTCAGGCAAAGGAAGCGTATTTTCACGATCAATGGTCGTCATGCCATGATCGGAAACCACAATAAAGTTGACCGGCAGTCCCGTTTCTCTGGCTGCTGCCACAATCTTTCCGATAGCCTCATCCACTTCCTGCACTGCCGCACGGGCCTGTTCTGATTCGAGCGTATAAAGATGGCCGGCTTTATCGACCTGATGAAAATAAATAGCCAGGAAGTGCGGCCGCCTTTCGGCCGGGAGCTGAAACCATTCCTTAATAATCGCTATTCTCCGGCTCACCGGGATAAGCTCATTATAATGATAATAGTAGGTAGGACGTATACCATTCATCGAAATTTCTGATCCCGGCCAGTAAAATACTGCGCTTAACATCTGCTGCTCTTCGGCCAGTATCCATAAGGGCTTCCCTTTATACCAGGAGCTGTCGACAGCCATTTTTTTATCTGATTTGCGGTAAATAACCGATCGGTTCTTATCATAAAAAATATTATCCACCACGCCATGATGCGAAGGGTACAGCCCCGTCACGATCGTATAATGATTAGGAAAGGTAAGTGATGGAAATGAAGAGCGCATATATGCCGCCTGAACACCTTTTTCGCGCAGGGCAAGCAGGTTTTTTGCCTGGTACTTATCAGCCAGATCCCAGCGGAGACCATCAACCGAAATCAGGACCACATAGGGTTTCTGTTGTTGCTCAGGACTATTGATCCGGGTTGGATTGATTTGTTGCAGCGTATCCGTTTGTGCGCTTACGTTTGCAATAAAAGCCAATAGAAATACAAAAAAGGAAATACGTTTCATGATCGCTGAAGAAGATTTAACTTAATGCGTTGATACATCGTTTGCTGATCGAGAGCTTGTTCCAGCTCATTTAGAACGTCAAGCAGATTTGCATGTGCACTTTCAATCCACCTCTGGTTCTCAGCTTTAATTCCGGCCAGTACCGGTGCCAGCTGATCGAGTGTTTTTCTTCCGGCCAGGCTTAATGAAACCATACGCTTGCGGGCATCATTTTTATCTGTGGCTACTTTAACAAGCTTTTTAGCACTTAATTCCTGTACCATCTGTATGATTGCCGGATGACTAAGCTGCAAAGAATCGGCAATCTCGGTGATGGCCATTAGCTTATTCTTTTTTAACAGGGATAAGATCAGAAACCAGCGGGCTTCAAAATCCACATCCGATTCTTTATAAATTTTACTGACATCAGCCGAAAGCCGCTCACTTAACCGTTTTAAGCGGGTGGCAACAGCTAACGCTCCTAATTCTTTTACCAGGTCCATTCGTTTTCTATTTTCAACGAAGTTAAAAAATTCAGCAAAATTAATTTGCTCTCCTTTTCTCTTCATCCGCAGCACCGGTTCTACGTGAGGCTGCCACCTGCGATCTGCCCATACGGTAACTAAAGCTCAATGTGCCAACACGGGTATCCCGACTTTGATAAAACTGTTCGCCATAACCGGTTAAGCGGGTATATGCATCCGTTTTTGACGTATAAAAAATATCGCTCACACTGAATTTCAAGGTAGCTTTTTTATGCAGCATTTGTTTTTGTACACCTGCGGTTAATGCCCAATTGGCTTTAATATCTAATGGCCCATAATAATTCCGGCTCTGATAGCTGGCCGTTACTTCGGCAGATATACTTCCATTAATCTTAATCGTATTATTTGAATTAAAATTAAAACTTACACGACCATCGTTCAGATCAGTATTAGCCAGGTTACCGCTATAAACACCGTAATACGCCAGGGCATTATTTGTGCTGTTTAACCAGTGTCCGATATTTAGCGGAAAACCAAAACTAAGACTGTAATAATCATATTTAGCGAGGTTCAGGTTGGTCTGAATAACCGAATTAGGCTGGTTATCCGGAAAAAGGACGGTCAGGATATTATCCACCGTACGGCTGTAGCCCAGCTTCGTCATATATTTTTGTTTAAACGTATGGGTCAGTTCAAACGAATTGCTTAATTCGGGTTTTAAATAAGGGTTTCCGGTAGAATAGGTCAACGGATCGAGGAAAACTTTAAACGGATTAAGCTGTCGGTATGAAGGGCGATTAATCCGGCGGCTTAACGACAATCCCAGCGTATTGTTTTCATTGAAGGTATAACCGATATAACCACTGGGAAAAAGCTGGCTGTAATTCCGTTCAAAACGGGTCTGATCGGTCACCTGGAGGCCGTCGGCATTGGTGTTCTCGAGTCTTAAGCCCAACTGCAGCGCCCATTTCTTCCATGTTCGGGCAGCATTCACATAAGCGGCATTAATATTTTCATGATAAATAAAATGATTACTTTTTGCCACATCCAGCACGGGGCTGCCACTGCTCAGGTTATGAAATTGCACATCATTATCTGATTTTACCCAGCTGCTTTTCACACCCAGCTCCAGTTTAGCGTTGATAGCTTTCAAAGGCTGCAGGTAATCGGCCCTGAACGAACGAATGCTCAGATCACCGCTTAAATCGCCTCGTAGCCGGTAAGGACTTTGTGATTCACTTCCGGCAGATGAATAATAACGGGTTAAGTTATGTTGTATTTCGTCAGAATTAAAAACAGCATAGTCGAAATCGGCCGATAATTCTTTGCCTGTTGTATCCAGCTTATGCCGGTAATTGAGGTTCAGACTATTATTTTGACGATCCGGGGTATTTGTTCCGTCCGTTTTAAAGGAACCCGTATGCTGTGCCTGACCATTAAACGACTTTGCGAAGCTGTTCGTTGTAGCAACGCCCGAATTATAATTTCCGGTAGCCGAAAAGCCGATGACAATATGCTTATTCACATAAAAATCGCTGCCTATGCGGGCATTATGATTATTGAACCGATATTTAAAATAGTTGTTATAGTTATTGCTACCGGTAATCTGGTTAGCCGGAGAATAAAAATCGCGAAGAATATCCAGTTTATTGAAATTCTGGTTAAACCCATAGCTATATGATCCGAAAACATTCATTGTTTTTGTACGATGATTAAAACTAAATGAAGGGTTAATTTTTGAATATTTCCCTTGCCCCATACTCAGATTAACATTAGCATTGGTTCCAGCGTTCAAGCCTTTTTTCAGCCGGATATCAATGATGCCGGCATTCCCTGCAGCATCATATTTAGAAGAAGGATTCGTGATGAGTTCAATTTTATCGACCTGACTGGCCTGCATACTCTTCAGGAGATTAGCCAGATCCTGCCCGGATACCGGCTGTAATTTACCATCGATCATAACCATAACGCCCTGTTTTCCACGCATGGCAATATGATCATTCTGATCGATGGTAATACCCGGAGCTTTGGCAAGAACCTCTAACGCTGTACTGCCTGCCGCCGAAATGGACCCGGCTACATTCAATATGGTTTTATCATACTGCTGCTGTACCAGCGGCCGCGTAGCCGTAACATTCACTTCTTTCAGGTTTTTCGCAACACTTTGTAAGGTAATGGGACTTAATTCGATGTCCCGGGTTAAGGAGATCACCGCCGATTCATAGCGGGAATAATTCATACTCTGTGTAAGTAAAATATAATTCCCCGCCGGAATTTTTTCAAAGGTAAATGTACCTTCGGCTGTTGGATATTCTATTTTGACGAGCGATTTATCAGCTGCTTTAAGCAGATGCAAAATAACCTCATCCGGCTTTGCCTGCAATGAAGTGGTTAATTTCCCTCTGATCGAAAAAGAATTTGCTGATTGCGCAAATGTATTTATGTAAGCATTTACATAAATAAACAGAATACATATTTTTAAAAATACAGACCTAAAATTCATAATATAAAGACTTTTTGTGTGTTTTTATTTATTAAGATAAAAGAAAATAAAAATAGTTACATTTTTTTTATATTTAAACAAAAGCCATCCGGAAAAGCAGTAAATTAAATGAATGGATATTTTTTTTTGCTAACGAGACAAACGGCTATTCATTCGGCCTTCTTAATCTGACCCGCAAAGGCCACCATCAATTGGAGGCCGCCTTCAATGAAACATTAGGTGCTACGCTGAATTACAAAAGCGGAAACCCGGGATTATACAACCTTCTTAAATTCGGAGCGGCACTGTCTTCAACCGCGCAACGCTACAGCGTTGGCATAGGTTATGGCAAAGATATTCCCTTTTCAAACCTGTTTTCGTTCAATCCGGAATGGAGTTTCCATTATATTTATCAGGGAAACTGGAGTAAAGTTAATCTGCTGCAGCAGTTAGAAACCTCATTGGCAGCAAAAATAAGCAAGCGCCTGACCTTACGTACAGGCCCTTCATTTAACGTATACTACACCAACCAGTTTGTTCCTTCAGCAAACTTTGGCCTGTTAAAGGCAATAAAGCCGGCAATATCTTCCCAAAAGGGGGCTTACGGAACCCGGTTGAGCTGGAGCACAGGATTGGCTGTATCCCATTAATAGTTTGACGCATAACCGGTTACATCATTTTCCTAAAAACAGAAAGCCCCTCCGGGCAACCGGAAGGGCTTTCAAGAGATTAGAAAAACTTACCAGCTGATCAAACTCACGGTATCTCCCTTATCGTCTACGAATTTAGGATCATCGCGTTTGGTTTGCGCCTTATTCGTCACATAGGCATTCCCGGTTCTCTTATCGACCACTACCGTATTCGGATACGTGCCGGTTTTAAGATCGGCTACCACTTTAAAGCTTTCTGCATCAATTACCGTAACCGTACCCGACTGACGATTGGCTACAAACACCCGGTTCTTCACCGGATCGAAAGTAACGCCCAGAGCACCTGCACCGGTTTTAATGCTTTGTACCACTTTACGGGTGTTCAGATCAACGACTGTAATATCGGCCGATTTCTGATTGGCCACAAACAGGCGGTTATTTTTCACATCGAAAGCCAGATTAGTAGACCCTTCTCCACCGGTAGGGATCGAATCGATCAGCTTATTTTGTTTCAGATCGATCACACCAATCTGGTTGCTGCCCATATTCGTTACATATAATTGCTGTGCTTTTTTATCGATCACGATACCGGTTGATGTTTTTCCGGTATTTTCGATCACCCGTTCCAGGGTGTTGGTTTTACCATCAATGACCCACACCTTACTGCCTCCGCCTACATCCGTGATGTAGATCTTATTCAGATCCTCATCTACGGCTACTTCACGGGTATGTGCTTTCCCGGCAGGTACAGTAATGGTATTTAGTACTTTTTTAGTTTTAATATCAATAGCACTTACCGAGTTATTACGCGTATTCGTGGTATATAAGATTTGCGTTTTTTCATTAATACCAATGCCGAAAGCAGGAGCTTCATTTACCGCTATACTATCCGTAACGGCCAGCGTTTTCGGATCAAGCTTATAAATGGCCTTTGTGCCTACCGAAGCTACAAATACGCCATTCGCCTTTTCACTGTATACCAGTTCGTAAATTCCTTTTCCAACACGCGCTGTTTGTTTAACCGTTTGCGCATATAAGCCTGTGCCCGTCAGCATAATCAGTACTGCTACGGCGGTTCCTTTAGTGATTGATTTTATTGTTGTCATAATATATAGAATTAGGGTTAATGTGTTATGGTCAACCAGTCATAGAATTCCGCAAAGGCACTTCTCCAGTACCAGGCGCCATGACGGCCTTCAGGGTTAATAGAAACTTTAATGCCGGCTCCCGATTCTTTAAATTGGGCCACTGCTTTCTGAACATCGTCGTTCATCTTTACAAAACTGCCGTCGGGCTTTGTACGGTTTTCATTTCCGCCTCCATAAAAGAAATAGCGTTGCTGCTTAATTCCGGGCTGCTGTATTTTTTTACTGATCTCGGTGTTGATATGACCATGATCCAGCCATATGGAAGGTGAAAGCACACCCAATGCACCAAATACCTGCGGGTAATTCAGCCCGGCATAAAAGGTCAGCAAGCCGCCCATGGAGCTTCCCGCCATAAAGGTATTCGCCTTATCGGGTAGCGTACGGTACTGTTTATCGATATAGGGCTTCAAGGTATTGACGATAAAGTCAAGGTATTTTTTGCCTTCAGTATTAACCTGATCAGGATTATCATAATAAAAATATTCCTGTACACGTTTCAGCTTATCTTCGTCATGTTCTACTGCTACTACAATACATTTTTTCGCAGCTTTATCAATCGTTTCATCCACGCCCCACTCTAAAGGACCGATCCGGCCCTGTGAAGTCGCCTCATCAAACAGATCCTGCCCGTCGTGCATATATAATACCGGGTAACGCGCTTTATTTTTTGCATAGCCTTCCGGCAGGTAGATCCATATTTTCCGTTTCAGTCCCAGTTGCGGCACTTCAAACGCTTCTGCCAGCAAACTTACCTGCGGAGAGGCCGTCGATGCCGGGAAATCATCACGCCATCCTTCGATATGCACATAAATAAGGGTATCCTTTGTGATGATCGCCCGGCGTGGTGCTTCTAAGCGCCCTTCTTTCGTACTTTCAAGGGTAGTCCAGTGACCACGGGTAAACTTGAATTCTAACAGGCCGGGTTTCACATTCGTGATGACGTAGCGTTGTTTCCCGTCTGTCGACGTACTCAACACGGAAGCAGAATCGCCGGGTGCCCATTTGTTAAAGGCCCCTGTGATATAAACGGCATCCTGCCGGTGCAGCACAGGTTTCTTTTGCACCACGACCTCTACCTTAAACTGGCTTTGCGCCGTAAGATGAAGGCCAGACAGTAGAAAAATAAAAAATGCGCCGCGCATATTACAGGGTAATTTTGTAAAAACCGGATACCGATCCGCCTTCGGTTACATTAAATAAAGGTGTAGCCGAAGTGAAAGTGCTGTTTAACTGATAGTAACCATTCAGATTTGCCGACGGTGCATTTACCCGGAGCAAAAGCTTATCATCGATCTTAATGGTTCCGAAGGCGGCTCCCGGATTGGTCACCAAAGGCACACCTGCAATTTTAGTCCGTGTTTTTGTAGCCACATCAATGGTATAATATTCCCATATTTCGGAGAAATTAATATTTCCGGTAGGACCGCCGGTTAATGCTACTGTAGGAATAACGGTAATGAGCTTTCCATTACTGGCATAGATGTTCACAAATTTACCGCCGGTCATGATGTCGTCCATCTTCATCTCCCAACTGCTATCGATATCCGTATCTGCAGCCTTAATACGGGCAATTTTTGATTTGCCGCCGGTAGCGCTTCTTCCCTGCGTTACGATATACAGGTCGCCGTTGGTGTCGAAGCAGTACATATTGTTATCGTTAATATAGGCAATACTTCCGGTATCTTTTATGGTAATGGTTTTCTCATATTTACCGGTAGCCATATCAATAACAGCAATATAAACATCGTCATAGAAATCGTCCCAAAAGCCTTTCTGTGTACCATTTGTTTTAGCATACGTAATATTGGCAAAGAGTTTGCCTCCTTTTACCGCTAAAAATTTCTGACCTATCGAGCGGTATAAGATTCCGGCCTCGGCACTGCCTCTTTCGTTTACGGCAGCGGTCAGATCAATTTCGCCTGTTCTCGATAGTGTAGACGGATCGAACTTCTGGATCTTTAAAGGTGCCGAGCCATCCCAGTAAAAACCGGTCGTTTCTGTAGCAATAACAAAATTCCCTGAACCGTTCGTGGTATTATCGACCGATTTTAAAAATTTATCAACCGCCACTTTATTAGCCGTGTTAACCGTAAGCCGCTCAATGCCCAGCTCATTTCCACTCGTGTTAAACATCTTTAACAACGCATTGCCATAAGGTCGCCATCCGCCCATGCCCATGCCTTGCAGCGATGAGGCATTGATATTGGAAACATTCCCTGACGGAATCGCATCAAACGCGCTGACATACCCGGGTTTGGTAAGCACGTTTTCACTCATGGTCATCAGCACATATTTGCTGGTTTTTGCCGGTTCCGGATCCGGATCTTTTTTCTTGCTGCACGATGAAAAAGCGATCATCGCTGTCATGGCTACACATAAGCCTTTGAAATATAACTTGTTCATTTTATGATATAATTAATTTTTACATGAAAACTCCTGCCGGCCTTTTGTATCCGGTAATTATCGTACAGATCGTTGTTGAGCAGGTTTTTAACTTCAGCATGAAGCGTTAGCCGGTTAGCGGCAGGTGAATAACCCGCTCCGGCACTTAATAAGTGCTGATCAGGAATAATCAGCAGACTATTAACTGCCGCTTTACCACCCAATCCTAAAAAGCCACCCGGCTCCAGACGCTTAGGGATCGTTTCGAGATAATAAGCCCTTACAAAGCTGTAATAGCCATACAGGTTAAAGCGGGAAAGGCTATAATTTATTCCGGAATTTGCAAACAAATAAGGTGTATTCCGGAGACGGGCATCGTTTTTATCGGCACCGCCATTCGTTATGGAAACATCAAACAGCCGCAAATTCTGCCAGGTGACATTGGCATTGACACGCAGTTTTTTAACCGGGTAAAGGGTTCCGTCGAGCTCAATACCATAACCCCGCACATTCTCCTGATTCTCAAACCGGGCATAAGGTGCCTGAACAGGTACCAGCAGGATCATATTTTGCGTACGCCGGTAAAAAGTATTCATTTCAAAGGTGCCTTTCAATGCCTGGTTATACCGGTAACCGAGGTTAACGTTCAAACTGCGTTCGGGTTTAAGTGAAAAATTAGGCACAATAAAGACAGCGTCACCAAACAATTCATTCTGATCAGGAAGACGGGTGGCATACTCTGCAGAGAGGCGAAGCATGCTGCGGCTGCTGATTTCGTATTTTAAGGCATCAGCCAAACCAAAGCTACGGCCATACACGGTCTTAACTTCACTACTGAAAACCGGCCGGGCTTCATAGGCTTCGATTCCTTTTGATGAATAATGGAAAAATTTAGCCATCAGCACATGGTTCCAGCGCCTGTCCTGGAAATCAGACGAAAGCCCCAGTGCACCTACCCATTTCCGGTAAGCAGACCGGGCGGTCAGAATATCAATCGTGGTACCCGAAAACCGTGGCCCCAAAGGGTCATGGCCCTGCCGCGAAGCATCCGTATATACCGTATTAAATTCCAGTTTGTGGTTTTCGTTAAGGGCAAAAGCGATGTTCGTCCGGCTGACAAAATATCTGTTTTCGATGTCCGACAACGATGGCTGCCGGCTCTCTCCTACTTTATACGGATTAGGTGTAAAATGGCCAAACCAATCGTACTGTCCATGCAGCGTATCAATCCGGTTTAGGGTTAAACGACTGTAAGCCACAAACTGCTGCAGGGTTAAACGTCCGGCAAAAAATGCTTTACGATAAAGAACGGAGGGAATAAGCGACGATTGCTTACTGGTAACGGCTCCATACGCATCGGTCATCAGTGCCGGGTGCTGCTGTTCGCGATTGTTATGAAACGTGCTGATTTCCAGCTTAAGCTCATCTGCCCAGTCCCGGTTTTTTACCCCCGTATAACCCTGGACAAAATATCCGGTGTAAGCATTATGGAACAGCGGTACCCGGGCATCATATTGATTTCGTGTATCCGGATCGGTTGCTTTGACGAGCGCTTTATAATGATTATCGGAATGATTATAAAATGCATCCGCACCGGCAAACCAGGTTTGGGCCGAATCACTGTAATAACTGTTTAAATGAAGCCGGTGTGTATTAAACGAGGCCAGCTCATACCCGGTTTCCAGGTATCGTCCCGCAGGCCGGCGACTGATCATATTTACGGCACCGCCCAATGCATCGGCACCCAAAGTAACCGGCAATACGCCTTTATACACCTCTATGCGTTGCAACATATTGGCAGGAAGTGCCGAAAGCCCGTAAGCATCTCCGAGGTAATCGAGTGGGATACCGTCTTTAAAGTATTTTATTGATTTACCCTGAAATCCATTTAAAGAAACATCAGCCGCAGCGCCCAGCCCGCCGGTTTGACGGATCCGCACGCCTGAAGTACGGTTCATCAGTTCCGTTACCGTCGACGGTTTTGCATAGGCTTCCTGCATATCAATAACCGTAGTTTTTATGGCCTGCTCCTTAAGTTTCTGCGTTTCACTTTTTGCCGTAATCGTTACGTTAGCCAGCTGATTTACCGTTTCCTGCAACACAAAATCAAAACTACGCTGTGCGGCGCTCACTACGATCTCTTTTTCCAGGGGTTCGAAACCTATGCTGTTCAGTTTTACCTGGTATGTTCCCCAGGCCGGAAGCAGCAGGGTAAACTCACCCTGCGCATTCGTGGTGCTCCGGTTGGGCAGGTGATGTAGGCTGATGCTTACACCGGGCAATGCCTGGCCCTGCAAGTCAAACACCTTTCCGCTGATGCTCACCCGCTGCTGCGCAGGTGAAGGTAATGCGGCACATAGCATCACGATCAGGATATACAGAAATCCTGCATATGCATTCATTTTTTTCGTCCGTATAAATTTGTTTTCCATCAGGCGTCGACCATAATTTGCAAATACCCATTCGAACAATTTTCTACTCTTGCCTCCACGTCATACACTTCTTTCAGCATCTGCGGCGTAACCACGGCAAAGGCTTTCCCCGAATTATAGATCTTTCCTTTACTTAATATGACCAGGAGATCAGCCCAGCGTGAAGCCAGGTTCAGATCATGCAGCACCATCATCACGATATTTCCTTTTCCGGCATAGGCACGGATCATTTTCATGACCCGGATCTGGTGGCTCAGGTCTAAGGCGCTGGTAGGCTCATCCAATAAAAGCACTTCCGGCTGCCTGACCATGGCCTGTGCCAGGCTGGCCATTTGCCGTTGCCCGCCCGAAAGCTGGCGTAGCGGCGTCAGGGCAATATCGATCAGGTCCAGCTGCTCAAGCATATCAAATGCTTTTTTCTGCGTTTGTACCGATGTTTCGTTATGATCAAGCGGTGATACTTTAAGGGCCGTAATCAGGGCCTCCACCACCGTAAGCTCCACATCAGTTTTCTGATGCTGGGGCATATAGCCGATAATCTTTGCACGTTCTTCGGGCGTTAAATGCAACAAATTCCGGCTACCGAAACTGACTTCGCCATGCACCTGAATTAAGGCGGCAATGGCTTTTAATAAGGTCGACTTTCCGGCGGCATTCGGCCCTACAAGAGCCACCACGTTTCCGGCTTCCATATCGGTCACATCAAAATGCTCGAATATCCTTTTCTTTGGATAGCCGGCAGAAAGATTTCGGATATTTAATGTAGCACTCATGATTTCCGGTCCTTTCGGATAATGAGGTATAGAAAAACAGGAATGCCTACCAGCGCTGTTACCACCCCTACCGGAATTAATGTTCCCGGCACAATGATTTTACTGGCTACCGAGGCCAGCGACATCACTAAGGCGCCGGTCAGTAAGCTTGCCGGAAACCAGTAGCGATGATCTTCGCCGATCAGCATCCGGGCAATATGCGGTCCCACAAGACCAATAAAACCAATGGTCCCCACAAAAGATACGGCCGTTGCCGACAAAAAGCTGATCCGCAACATCGAGTAAAAACGCAATCGTTTTACATGAATCCCGAAACTCTGCGCCCGTTCTTCGCCCAGGCGGAGGGCGGTCATTTTCCAGGATGTCAGCATGGAGAAAGGCACAATTACAGCAATCACAATGGCGAGGATCTGCACCTTATCCCAGTTCGAACGGGAAAGGCTGCCCATGTTCCAGAATACCAGCTGCTGTAAAGCTTCGGGCGTAGCAATAAAGTGAAGCAGGGCGACCAGGGCGTTGAACGTAAATACCAGGGCAATACCAAATAATACCAGTACATCGACACCTGCACCACGCCAGCGGGCAAGTGCCTGTAAGAGTAAAACAGAGCCGAAAGCAAAGACAAAGGCATTGGCCGATACGAGCCAGTTAGCCGATAAAAAAGGAATACCAACGCCCAGGATGATTGCCAAACCTGCACCCAGTGAAGCTGCCGCCGATACGCCTAAGGTAAACGGGCTGGCCAGCGGATTGTTCAGAATAGTTTGCATCTCTGCCCCGGCCAGCGATAACGCCATACCTACTAAAACCGCCATGACCGCATAGGGCATCCGCACTTTCCAGATGATAATCTCCGTTCCTTTAGCGACTGATGCGGGCGAAAAAACGCCTTTCAGCACTTCGCCAAATTTGAGCATAGAGGGGCCGGTTGAAATGTCGAGACAAAAGGATAACAGGCAGCCTATGGTCAGCAACGCTAAAATCAACCATCGTTTTGCCAGCTTTCTTTCATAAAGCTGCTCCATCGCCTTCCGGCCGGTATTCAGGACAGGGATGGTTGAAGAGTTGCTATCCATGTTATTTTAAACTGATAAAATAGGTTCCTGTCATCGGAACCGATAGAAATTTCTGATTTAGTTCTTTAAGTGACGCTTCAGGGCTGACATCTTTAAAGAGCTCAGGATGTGTCCATTTGGCGATGGCTTCAGCCGCCAGGATGTTGAATGGTGAAGCATAGAAGAGGTGCCATAAGCCATATACCCTGCCGGTTTTAACGGCAGTAAGCTCAGAAAGTACAGGATCAGCCACATGTCTGGCAATACTTTGCCGGGCTTCGGCAGCCGGAATATCTTTTCCTAAAACGACCCCTTTTCCGCGAAAGGCATCGACGCCGGTCGCGATATATACTTTAGGATCGCTGGTTAAAATATATTCCAGATTCAGTTGCCCTAAAGGGGCAGGGATCACATCTTCACCAATATTTTTCGCACCGGCAAGTGTAATAAAGGGGGTAAGGTTACCTTTTCCGGCCGTTGAGAACTGGTTTTCTGTCGTACCGGCCTTCATATCAATAAAGATTTTCGGACGGGCGGGTTTTGCTTTGCCAATACGATCGGCAATACGCTTTTTCTTTTGCTCATAAAAGCTGATAAACGCATTGGCCCGGGCCTCCCGGTTTAAGACCTTTCCTAAAATACGGATGCTGGGTACCGTATTTTTAAACGGGTCAGTTCTGAAATCAATAAACACCACCGGTATTCCTGCGCTTTGAAGCGCAGCAATGATTTCTTTATGCGTCTGGCCCGGTCCATGACCTTTAATGCTGAAAATAGCTACTTCCGGTTTCGAAGCGATCGCCTTTTCGACTGAAAAACTCTCCGCATTTGTACCAACTACCGGTACCTTTTCGATGGCAGGAAATGCAGCTTTATAATCAGCATATTCCGATCCTTTTTTAAAATCGGCCGACCATGCCGCCAATAGTGAAACCGGATCAGTATCTAAGATATTTAACGTGATCAGATCGCGGCCTTCACCAAGCAACACTTTTTTTGCCGGCTTCTTCAACGTTACCGTGCGCCCTAAAACATCTTTTATAATGACCTGTTGTGCACTTCCACTCATAGAAATCCACACTAACAGCGCGAGTATCTGTATATGTTTCATTTGGCAAAAATACATTATTTAGACTAATTATAAATAATGTATGCCATAGAATTTCACTCATGAGATTAAAATGACTTTATAAATTACATGCAGAGTTCCCGGTAAATATCGAGCATGCGCCGGGTATTGGTATGGATATCATGATCGCGTTCGGCTGTTTTACGGGCCTCCTCTCCGATCTCACGCCAGCGTTTTGGCTGGGTAATACACTGCAATATAGACCGGTAAAATTCGTCGGGTGTATTCGCAATAAGAATATCTTTGCCATGCTTGCAGTTAATACCTTCGGCAGCCATAGATGTAGCGATAATGCATTTTTTCATGGCCATTCCCTCGATAATCTTTACCCGCATACCACTGCCCGACAATAATGGAACGATCATAATGGCTTTTGAGTTCATAAACTCTACGGCATCGAATACTTCGCCCTCCACAATGAGATTCTCCGAATCGTATTCAAAGAACTGTTGCTGCATTTTCTTCCCGGCAATATAAAACCGAAGCTCACTGCTTAACTCTTCAATATCAGGCCAGATTTCGTCCAGAAACCACTCTAATCCTTCTTTATTCGGTCGCCAGTCCATAGCTCCTAAATGAAACAGCGTTGGAAAGCTGGTTTTTTGAAGATCTGCTTTATACTTTTTAAGGTCAATAGCGACCGGAAAAACATCAATACGGGTCTGACAGCCTAATTTTAACATATGTTGTCTGTCCTGATGGCTAATCGCAAAGACCTGGTGAAAACGGTTTAGCTGCTCACTTTCATAGGCTTTTAACCGGCGTGATAAAAATTCGAGGTATTTACGGCGGGGCGTAAACTGCTCGCGCATAGCGAGACGTTCCCAAACATCAAACTCAATATTATGGGCCCGGTAGATCAGTCTGGCTTTGCTGTATTCTTTTACAAGATCCAGATACGGTACGACGAACAGTCCTTCAAACTGAATAATATCAAAATTATGTTCTCTTAATATATTTTCGAGCAGGCGTGCTGCATCTTCATCATAAAAGCGCGAAACATTATACGATTCATTGGAGAATATATTAAAGAAAGCACCCCATATATTTACTTCCGTATCGACCGGATATGTATAGAATTTTATCCGTTCAAACAGTGGGTCATAAATATCATCTACATCTACTTTATGCTTGCTGGCATTCAGGCTGAACAAAGAAATATCCACGCCCTGATTAAGCAAGCCGGTAATCGTATTATATACCACAATAGGATATCCGCTATTGGGCGGAAACGGGATTCGGTTTGTCAGAATTAAAGCCTTCACTACGGCTCAATTTACAAATTATCCTTCGTTTTCAAAAGAAATAAGGAGTTGAGGGCTGTTCATGCTAAAGGTTTTGCGGTGAAACGGCGACAGCCCGGTTTCAGCTACAGCTCTCCGGTGTTCCAGCGTTGGATAGCCCTTATTTTTTGCCCATTGATACTGAGGGTAGTCCGCACTGATCGTAGTCATAAACTCATCACGGTGTGTCTTTGCCAGTACAGATGCGGCAGCGATATTCAGATACTTTCCGTCGCCCTTTATAATACAGCAGTGTGGAATTTCAGGATAAGCCTTAAAACGGTTTCCGTCAATAGCCAGAAAGCCAGGCCTTACACTTAATTTTTCAATTGCTCTGTGCATAGCTAAAAATGAAGCGTTCAGGATATTGATCCGATCAATCTCTTCATGATCAACGAAGGCTACAGCCCAGGCAATCGCTTCATTTTCGATCAGCGGCCTCAGTTTCTCACGTTGCGCATGGTTTAACTGCTTAGAATCCGTTAAACCCTCTGCATAGAACCCGGCAGGTAAAATAACAGCAGCAGCAAATACAGGACCTGCAAGGCAACCCCGGCCGGCTTCATCACAACCTGCTTCCGTAAATTCAGACTGATAACAATTTAATAACATCACTCTTTTTGATCAAGCCCATTTTTTATCGCATATACCGCCAGGCCGACACGCGACTTTACACCGAGCTTTTCGCATAAGCTGTCGCGGTACGTTTCAATGGTACGATGGCTGCAAAACATTTTATCGGCGATCTCTTTATAACTCATCTCTGTTACACAATAACGTAAAAAAGTAATTTCCCGTTCGCTGATATCGATTTTTTCTTTTTTAGCCGGACTTACATCTTTACTGATGCTGGCAAACACTTTATGAGTAGCCCAGTCGGGATAGTAGTGTCCTGTCCGGACCAGTGTGTTCAGTGCATTTTCCAGTTCAACCGGATGCACATTTTTCAACAGATAACCTTTTGCCCCGCATCTGATCATTTTAATGAGACTTTCTTCATCGTCCTGCATACTCAATGCCATCACCAGCACATCAGGATGTGTTTCCCGGAGCCATTTTGCCGTTTCAAATCCATCCATTACCGGCATACTGATATCTAACAATACAATGTGCGGAATATTTTTTTGATGGGTGCACTTCTTCTGGAGTTCCAGCCCGTTTTCACATTCATAAAGCACCTCAAACTGTTCAAAATTGGCCAGAATACCGGCTAATGCTTTGGCAATCAGCATATGATCATCTACAATTACGATACTATACTTCATTCCTGTAAAGCGATTTCAATGTTTACTGTTGTACCTTTATGACGATGACTTTCCAATAAATAAGTCCCCCCTATCAGTTCTATCCTCTTTTTCATATTTATCAGACCAATTCCTTTATTCTTTACATGATCAGCATCAAAACCTTTTCCATCATCTTGTAACTTTATTTTCAGCAGATGATCCTGTTGTATCAACTGTATATCCATCGTTTTACATTCAGCATGTTTCATGCTGTTTTGTAAAAATTCCTGTATCACCCTGATAATTACATTCTTAGTTTGATAAGCAAGATTCAGTTCCTTAGCCGTTGTAATGGATAAGTTGACCTGATATTTTTTCAGTTTTTCTATTCTGGCGACCTCCTGCTGCAATAAACCAGTCATATTTTCTTTTTCGATCCTTTTATCCGTTAAGGATTGTGAAAGATGACGAAGTTCGGTCAGCGACTGGTCTATTAGCGCATTGACCTGTCCGATCTGATCATTAGCACCCGGAGCCTTATTTTCAAAGGCCAGTTGCTGCATATATAAACTGGCCAGTGTTAACTTCTGTCCTACATTATCATGGATTTCTCTGCCAATATGCTGCATGGTTTGCGTTTGAATTTCGATTTCGGCGGCCAGCAATTCTTTCTGATGAAGAATCTCCTGTTGTATAAACTGCGCCTGACTTTCTCTTTTCTTATTCTTATACTGTACAACAAAGGTAACAGCAGCAGCAATAAATGCCAATAAAAAGAAATTAAATACAATAATGATTAATATGTATTCGGTTTCCCCCATGTAAAAGCTGAAATAAACAATAAATACATCACATGATTAGCCATCATAAAGAATGTATAATAATTAAGCCATAATGCCTTATTTTTCAGGATGAGACCATAAAACGAAAAAAAGGGAAGCGTGCCGATATAAAAGATCATGATCCCGATATTGATATAAAACATGAAATTTTCTCTGAAGAGAAGGATTTTATCGGACTTAATTTGTTTAAGGATCTCGAGAAAAACCAAAACCATCAGTAATACATTGCCTACGGTATAGCTAAACGAATATACAATATTTCCTTTGGCAAACAACGTAAAGTAAGGTAAAAATGAGACCAGGTAGATCATCAGGCATCCCAGGAATAAGCGTTTGCTGGCTAACGATTTGGCTGCATACAGCCAGTAAAAAAATAAAAACTGTATAGGGATGCCTAAAAAGTCATATAAATACGCCCTGTATTCCGGATGTGTTTTTAATCCCCACCGGCTAAAGGCTTCGATGATAAAAATAGTGCCCAGATAAATGATAAACCATTTCCAATAGGTATTTCTTAACCTGTTCCAATGCATCAGCGCTATAACGGCGGTTATAAACTGCAGCCCGATCAAAGTAGTACCGAGCAAGACCTGAAAACTGCCCATATTTTCTAAAACCCCTCACCCTGGTTACTTGCAGGCGGGATAAGCTGTCCGTGATTCAAGCCCGGGATATCGGTCGTATCGGCCGGTGGCTCACTGAACAGCCGCATTCCGGTATTCAGCCTTTTAGGGAAGCCCTGATAGGTAGATTTATCCAATGGATTAAAATCGGCATAGATGCCTTTATTATTTTTTATAACCGGAATCAGGATCAGCGTATGCTTCCGTTCATATTGCTTTGTAATTTCATCATCTAACAATCTTTTCAGATCCTTGTAACCCGGCTCACCCCATTTTGTGTGAAGCGGATATGCGGCATAATACATTCTTATTCCTAACTTAGCATGGGCATCGTTCTGTTTTGTAGCGCTTTCAATATCATTCAAAAATTTCTTCAGCGTATCCAGGTCGAATAAAATAGACCGGGAATCATCCTTTACAGCATCCGGTCCGGCATTTTCAATGGCTCTTAACTGCGTTTGACGGTAATTTTCGACCATTTCACGGATCAGGCTCACCCGAAGTGTGCTGGGTTTTATGGTACTGTTATCTGATAAAAGAGAACGGACAGCGGAATTGGTAGTGTCGTTCACCGGCGGGTAATTATAGATATAGATGCCAAATGCAATAGCCAGCAGGGCGATAATTATAAATAAGTGCTTCTTTTCCATAGCGTTAATTTTTTAATTCAGATATAAATATACTTTTTCCTTTACAAAAGAGCTATGCTTTTGTAAAAAAAACCATCGTGAAACCCCCATTTTTTTTCCGGGAAATCACGGAAAAATTTACCGTGAAAACCCCATTAAAATAAAACCATAGCATTTTATTTTGGCGGGTTAGACTATATTTTATCCGCGCTAGCAGATTTATTCCTGTCCAAAAACAGACGATGTATACCAACAGTACATATACTATAAAATGCTATATAAAGCAAGTAATAAACATTCTTCCAATAAGGGGTTCTCCAGATATTGCTAAAAGACCCGAAAATGCAAATATCCGCTATCATAATTGCCATACAGATGATTACCTGTTGAGTATAGGAAAGACTTTTATTACGTATCATAATCAGGTTGTAAGGAAGCAATACAAACATCAGCAGCAATAGCGGCAAAGTTAAAAAGATGTTTATACTTATAATCGCCATATACTGTAAAAAGGTTCCGCTATAAACAACTTGTTTTCCTGTACCGGCAATTTCAAAAAGATAATAATTATATAATATGATGGATATTGGCGCTATTGAAAACGCTAATATAATATTGATAAAAACTCTTTTCATTAGTCAGGGCAATTTTTTGTAAGTTTACTTAAGGGTTGTCTTCCAGCAAGCACATCTTTTACCATTTCCCAGTTTGGTCTTAAAATTTCTGGGCTATTAATATAAGCTGCTCCACCATTATTATTTACGAATGCGCGGATATTGGTTTGAAAACTCGTCCATAAATCATCCGCAGCGCTAAAAGGAATGTTCGCTGCTTGTTGAACAAAAGTACCATCCCAACTTGTTAACCTATCCACTCCACGAGTATAAAAAGTAAAGCTACCATTTGAATTTACAACGAACCCAAAATCACGATGTCCACTAACAGGATGTTCCCCATACATAGGTTCATAAACTGTTGTAAAAGTCCAAGCATTTGCAGACGAAAATGAAGTAATTACCGTCCCATTATCAGGCCCAGGCATATCAATTTTCACCAGTGCTCCTTTAGGGTTAACAGAGTTCCATAAACTAGTGTCGTCTACTCCATTAGCATTATAGGGGCTAAAATCTGCACCATCGGTAAAGTCATTTACATTAATACGTATGTATCGGTGTAATTGTTCTGGTGTTAATTGTTGACCATTAACAGTAGGCAATGTAGTAACTGTAACAGAAAAATAATCCATATTAACAACCGTGCTATGGGCATCATTTATTGATTGTATAGCTGCTATTCTATCAGAAAGCGTACCATAAAAAGGAGTAATCGACACTGTCCCTAATTTATCGATGATACTTTGATCGACCTCATGTTTTGCCAATGCAAGCCACTTTTTTAAGGTAACACAGTCAACATCATCGAACAAGGCAAAGGGTCTATTTGCGATTATTGATTCGACTTCGGAATTTGATGGTGGAACAGGAATTCCACCATTATTCTCTCCTCCTGGATCACCCCCACCATTTGGATCTTCAGGATCAGTCGGCGGATCATCGTACCAAACTGTCGCACAAACCTCCCGCATTTCAAAACGATTTAGTTGCCAGTATCCATAACAACTATTCGGTTCACTACAATCAGGACTAAAGTATATAGTAGGTACGCCTGGGCACATCGAAAAGAACTCACAAAATACCTGTTCCCAATTGCATTCCTGTTCCCAATAAGAAGTTCCTGCACCTGCTGATTTAGGTTTTTTAGATATGAGCCGAAGCTTTTTATATGCATCGCTAACACTTCCATTATTATAATCTAACAAAAAGTTTCGTTTGCCTTGTAAACTCATTAATAATAATTTACCAGTAAACTTACCCATAATGGATTTGGCAGTTTGCATTTTGTTCTTTTGGTCTGCGGGTAAATAAAAAGCCCTATAAAACTCCCTTTCATTCTTTACCATCAAATAGTTGGCACCTCCTAATTGTTCAGCTTCAAGCAATTTTCCATCCTTTTTGACATTGGCTTTTAAACGATAAAAGACATAGGAAATACTATCATTAACTGTTTGAATTTTTGGTTCATTCCATTCAGGCTCCCAAAATATACCTGTATCGTCCTTTGGTGCAAAAACTGCATTCAGCTTTAACGAATAAAAGCTGCTTCTAATATTATCTAATCTAACCGAAAGATCCTTAGATTTGCTTGAAAGTATTTCCTTTATCTCAATTCCTGAAGAAATAGTCCTCTCTTCATATTCTTGTGTATTATTCTTTTTACAAGATGTTGCAATTAAAAGCATTATAAAAAAACTACATACTGCTTAGTCTTCTTCCCTAAAGCTTGAACATTAAAATAGTGGTGCGTTTTCATATTAGATAGTTAATTTAAAATAAAAAGATATATTTATTTACTTTAGATATATAGCTTCAAGCAATATAAAGTAATCAATTAGGTATCTATTGCAGGTACTTCTTCGTAGTTTAATAGACTTTCTGCTGAACATAAACCAGATATTTCCATCCTTTCCGACAACTTGGTGTCTGAGCCAAAAAGATATACTCAAAACCTCCAACCTTTTTATTTTCAAAATATTATTGGATATAATTAACAGTTGTTATTTTTTTATTTTAATCGCCCTAATGCAGAAGTCAGGTATCCGGCATTTTCAATGGCTCTTAACTGCGTTTGACGGTAATTTTCGACCATTTCACGGATCAGGCTCACCCGAAGTGTGCTGGGTTTATGGTACTGTTATCTGATAAAAGAGAACGGACAGCGGAATTGGTAGTGTCGTTCACCGGCGGGTAATTATAGATATAGATGCCAAATGCAATAGCCAGCAGGGCCGATAATTATAAATAAGTGCTTCTTTTCCATAGCGTTAATTTTTTAATTCAGATATAAATATACTTTTTCCTTTACAAAGGAGCTATGCTTTTGTAAAAAAAACCATCGTGAAAACCCCATTTTTTTTTCCGGGAAATCACGGAAAAATTTACCGTGAAAACCCCATTAAAATAGGGCTGTTTGCCCATTTCGAATTTAAAAAACAGTTTGCAAATTTGCTTAACAAGAAATTATTGTGCTTCAATGCAGGCAATATTAATTATGAAACGGATTCAATATTTTCTTCATGCTATTCAGCTACAATTAGCGTTTTGCAAATCTATTCTTCAAAAATTATAATGAAGTATGACCCGATCTACCTCAGAAAGTTTGGTGTTGGTTACCTGTTCTATTTTTAGACAGGTAACCTTTTTTAAAAAAAACTTAATGACTGATGTAGCATTTTATATACGGCTCTCGTATTAACAGATAAGCGGAGTGAAGCCGCTTTAAATTTAACTCTAAAGTAAACCCTCTGTTTTGGAACAAGCAGAGGGTTTTTTATAGCACGCCTCTATATACCTGCATTTTGTCCCTTCACATCAAAAGCATCTCTCAAACCAATAGCCAGTACATTGAATGCGTATACCGTTAGCATAATAGCCATACCAGGGAGAACGGCAAGATAAGCAGCATCCATAATAATATAAGCATAATGTTCTTTGATCATACTGCCCCAGCTGGGCATGGGCGGCTGTGCGCCGAAGCCCAAAAAACTCAATCCGGTCTCTAATAAGATGGCCGAAGCAAAATTAGCCGAGGCCACGACCAGAATAGGCCCTGCAATGTTGGGCAATATATGACCGACAATAGTTCGGGGTGTGGAAAACCCCAAAGCTTTGGCCGCCTCTACAAATTCCACTTCTTTTAAGGCCATGACCTGTCCGCGTACCAAACGCGCTACATCTATCCAGGTGGAGAGACCAACCGCAATAAAAATTTGCCAGAAGCCCTTACCTAAGGCGAATGAAATAGCGATCACCAGCAACAGTGAGGGTAACGACCAGATGACATTCATAAACCAGCTGATCACCGCGTCGGTCCGACCACCGAAATACCCGGCAATGGCACCGAGACTGATCCCAATGAATAATGAAATTAATACAGCCATCAATCCTACCGACAGGGAAACGCGGATCGCAATGATCAGGCGGCTCAACAAATCACGCCCATACATATCCGTTCCCAGATAATAGGTCTGATGATAAATATTTTCGGCTACAAATGTCTTTTCTCCTGCCGCTCCCGGTTGGCAGCTCCTGCAAAGTGCTTTTAGCGGATAAACCGTTTCATCGGCCTGCTCATCATCGCCAATATATTCCCGAATGAAGATCTTGTCGCCCGCAAAACGATACGATGTAATGGGAATACTTTTGAATGAAGCCTCCTGCCCATAGAGCATCTTTTCAAAAAAGCCAGCCGGCTTCACCTCCTTCCGGCTTATCACCAGGAACTGGAACGTTCTGAAGGGTTTCTTATTGCTTAACTGGAGATGCATACTATTGGCATATGGCGTTTTATCAGGTGTAATTAAATAACCCGCTATACCCATTACCACCAGGATCATAATAAAAACCATACCGGCTATAGCCAGTTTATTTCGTTTAAACCTGTTCCAGATTTTTTTTGAAGGGCTGTTTGTATTCATTGTGTCAGGGCCATTGCCAGGCTATAAAACTAATAATTGTTTTCGTATGTGACTAAATTTTATGCTTCGAATGTATATTATTGTTTAATATTGCTGTATGTTGGCACAAAAAAAGGAACGCATCGTTATGGGTATTGACCCTGGTACAGCTATTATGGGCTATGGGGTTATTCTCGAGAGGGGAAATAAACTGGAGCTCCTGAGTTTGGGCGTCGTAAAAATGGCCCATATCGATGACCATTTTTTAAAATTACAGCGTATTTTTGAAAAAACTACACTGTTGCTTGAAGAATATAAACCTGACGTACTGGCGATTGAAGCTCCTTTTTATGGAAAGAATATCCAGGTTATGCTTAAACTCGGCCGGGCCCAGGGCATTGCCATGGCTGCCGCACTGGCCAGAAATATTCCCGTTAGTGAATATGCCCCCAGAAAGATAAAACAATCCATTACCGGTAAAGGGACAGCCAGCAAGGAACAGGTAGCAGCCATGCTACAGCAGCTGCTGAACTTTAATGAAGTGCCTGAGTTCCTGGATGCTACTGACGGACTGGCCGTAGCCGTATGTCATTCTTTTCAAAAAATAAATCCGGGAATTAAAGCAAAATCGTATACCGGCTGGGAAGCCTATGTAGCCGATAACAAAAAGCGGGTACGCTAAGGTGTTATTTTGCGTTCAGAATTTTAAATACCCCTTTACAGGCGATCACGGTACCTACGGCTAAAATAGCCCAGGATATCAGCGATAAGGTAGTCGAATCATAAGCAAAACGTAGAAAAACACCTACAATACCAATTACAGTACCCATTAAAATTGTCCAATACGAGGATGGCGTGTTAGCCGTGGCCATGCTATGATCTCTTTCTTCTGATGCGTTCATGCTTTGATTTAATTTTATGTTGTGCAAAATTAAACTTTATTCTCTAACAATACAACAACTAAAAACTTTTCAACCGTTGTAACCGTTGTTTCGCTTTATCGGCCTCATTGAGTTTATCGCCTGTATAAAGTGGTTTTTCCCAATCACCATACATCGGGTTAGGCAGTACAATAAATTTCGTCCCGAATAATTGCTGCACGGCGTCTACCTGTTGTTTGGTATCTTTTCCTTCCCGGTAAAAAACGTTCGAGAAATCGCTCAGATTGTCACCGCAAAGCAGCAAAATATTATATTTTTCGAGGATCTTCTGCCGACGGGGTTCTTTATCTGATGTATGACCTTTTAAGAGCAAATGTGCATCATCAGCATTCGGGAAGCCAAATTTTTGCAGATTTTTTAATGTACCGGCACGATCCGCCTCATCTCTGTTCGTGACATAAAATACTTCTACCTTTTTGGCAGCCGCAAATTTCAAAAATGAAAGCGCGCCAGGAACGGTGTCGGCTGCTGCCATGGCTGTCCATACTGTCCAGTCGGACGGAACAAAACTCACTCCCTTTTTGATTTCATATCCCTGAAAAGAAGAATTATCCAGTACAGTTTCATCGGCATCTACAATGACACAATTCGGCTTACCGTTGGCCTGTTCCCATAGTGCTTCCTTTAAGGATAAACGGGCAAAATTATAGGCCTGAAAAGCCAGCGCCCGGTATTCGCCACTGGTCTGCTGCCATAATACGGCATTGGTATAATCACGTGCAGGTGTTAATGCCTGTGCAAAAAGGAGAACGGTACTGAGTGATAACAATAAGGTAAAAAGCGATTTCTTCATATGACTATTTATTAAGGAATAAACGGATTTCACTTCAAAGTAAATCAATAATTTTGGATTACAACCCATACCTGCATTAAAAAACCCCTCATCTTATGACTGAGGGGTTCAATATCATGAAACAATCCTGATTGTCGCTATCCGTTCAGTGCTGCAGCACCACTTACGATCTCCGTTAACTCGGTCGTAATGGCAGCCTGACGAGCCTGGTTATAGGCTAAACGTAATGATTTCAACAAATCGCCGGCATTCTCGGTAGCCTTATCCATAGAGGTCATCCGGGCACCGTGCTCAGAAGCATGTGAATCTAATACCGCTTTATATAACTGGATCTTGATCGACTTTGGAATAAGCTCCTTTACGATTTCGTCCTGCCCCGGTTCGAGGATATATTCTACAGTGGATGATTTTACTTCGACAGCATTTTCCGTTTTTGGCAAAGGCAACAATTGCTCACTCGTTAATAGCTGAACAGCTGCATTTTTAAACTGGTTATACACCACTTCTACCCGGTCAAAATCACCGGCAACAAAACCGGCCATAATAGCTTCCGTAATTTTGGTTACATTTTCAAACGTTAAGGCCGAGTACACCTCATTATTATTACCTATTACCTTATAATTACGCTTTTCATAAAAGTCCTGTGCCTTTTTACCGATCGCTACAATACTTATATTACCATGCTTAAGCTGATCCGCATATTTCTCCGCAATTAAATTATTTGCAGTTTTAATTGCATTCATATTAAAGGCTCCGGCAAGACCACGGTTCGAACTCACCACCACGATCAGCACCTTATTCGGTTCACGTTCTTCAATAAAGGGCGAAGAACTGCCTTCAAGGCTTGCCGAAAGGTTACCTAAGATCTCTTTCAGCTTGGTCGCATACGGACGTAACTGAACAATAGCATTCGTAGCACGCTTTAACTTCGCCGCCGAAACCATTTTCATGGCTTTAGTGATCTGCTGGGTAGATTGTACCGATGCTATACGTAATCTTACTTCTTTTAAATTTGCCATCTGTTTTTAGTATTAAGTAGTTAGTAGTTAGTATTTAGATAAGCTGATCTAACGACTAAATACGACTAAATACGACTAACTACTTCATCTAATTAATATTTACCCGAAATCTCTTTTGCAACAGTCTCTAAAACCCCGGTGATTTCATCATCAAATTTCCCGGCTTTCAGTGCCTGTAAAGTTTCCGGATGACGGAGTTCCAAAGCCTGTAAATATTCGGCTTCAAATTCTTTTACACGGTTTACAGGTACATTACGTAATAAGTTCTTGGTACCGGCATAAATAATCGCCACCTGCTTTTCAACGGTCATTGGCGAAAACTGACCCTGTTTAAGGATCTCTACGTTACGTGCACCTTTATCCAATACGGATTTAGTAGCCGCATCAAGATCAGAACCGAATTTAGAGAAGGCCTCTAACTCCCGATACTGTGCCTGGTCTAACTTTAAGGTACCTGCCACTTTTTTCATCGATTTGATCTGTGCATTACCCCCCACACGTGATACCGAAATACCTACGTTAATGGCCGGACGGATACCCGCATTAAACAGGTTTGATTCTAAGAAGATCTGTCCGTCGGTAATCGAAATAACATTGGTCGGGATATAGGCCGATACATCGCCTGCCTGTGTTTCGATAATCGGAAGCGCCGTTAACGAACCTCCCCCTTTCACGACACCTTTTAACGATTCAGGCAAATCGTTCATATTTTTCGCGATCTCATCGTTAGCGTTGATCTTCGCAGCTCTTTCCAGTAAACGGCTGTGCAGGTAGAATACGTCGCCCGGATAAGCCTCACGGCCCGGTGGACGGCGTAATAATAACGACACTTCACGATAAGCTACCGCCTGTTTTGATAAATCATCATAAACGATCAGTGCCGGACGACCGGTATCACGGAAGTACTCACCGATCGCCGCACCTGCAAAGGGCGAATAAAACTGTAATGGTGCAGGCTCAGCCGCTGAAGCGGAAACCACTACCGTATAAGGCATGGCACCGTTCTCTTCCAGGGTACGCACAATGTTCGCTACCGTACTGGCTTTCTGACCGCAAGCCACATAAATACAGTACACCGGATTTCCGGCCTCATAAAATTCTTTCTGATTAATAATGGTATCGATACAAACCGCTGTTTTACCGATCTGGCGGTCGCCAATAACCAGTTCCCGCTGACCACGGCCAATCGGAATCATACCGTCGATCGCTTTAATACCGGTTTGTAAAGGCTCATTTACCGGCTGACGATAAATTACACCCGGGGCTTTCCGCTCCAGAGGCATTTCATAGGTCTGGCCCTGGATAGGTCCTTTACCGTCGATAGGCTCACCCAGCGTGTTTACCACACGGCCCAGCATTCCCTCACCTACATTGATCGAGGCAATCTTTTTAGTCCGTTTAATCGTATCACCTTCTTTGATCTCGTCGCTTGGTCCTAAAAGTACCACCCCAACGTTATCTTCTTCAAGGTTTAAAACGATACCCTGTAGTCCGTTAGCGAACTCTACAAGTTCGCCACTCTGAACTTTAGTTAAGCCGTAAACACGTGCAATACCATCGCCTACCTGCAAAACGGTACCCACTTCTTCAAGCTCAGCTTCTGATTTAAAGCCCGACAATTGTTGCCTGATTATTGCCGAAACCTCATCTGGTCTTACCTCTACCATAATTTTATTTTGAAAATGTAATTTTTAACGCTTTTGTTATTTATTTACGTGCCTGCTTATCGTCTGCTGCTTAAGCTACACCTTGTGCAAATTCTTTTTTCAGTTTATCCAAACCGTTGGCTATGCTGGCATTAAACTGCTTATCACCCACTTTTAAGATAAACCCGCCAATGAGCTTCTCATCCACTTTTTCTTTGACCACAACCTCATTCGCATGAAGGCTATTTTTTACTAAACCGATGATCGCTTTCCGGTTCTCATCGGTAAGGGCAATTGCCGAAGTCACTTCCGCATTCACGATACCTTTCAACGCCTGATACTGGACAATGAACTGCTTAGCCGTTTCAAATAAAATCGCCGAACGGCCTTTGCTTACAATCAGTTTAAAAAAGTTTTCGGTGATCGGATGTACTTTTCCTCCGAAAAGCCCGTTCAGGATACCCTGTTTCTTATCTAAAGGTACAATAGGGTTTTTCAGAATGGCTTCCAGCTGACTGTTGTCATCAACAACCTGTTCAAACTGCACCATATCCTCTTTAACCGCCTCTAATGCCTGATGCTCTGTGGCCAGATCGATCAATGATTTCGCATACCTGCCTGCTGCTTTAATTGACATATATTCTTAAGTTAAAAGTTGAAAGTTAAAAGTTGAAAGTTAAAAGTGCTAAACACATAGGCATCCGCTACTTATTACTTGCTACTTAATACTTATTACTTAATTCAATTTCACTTCTTTTAAAAGGCTCTCTACCAGATCCTGCTGTTTTGCTTTATCATCAAGCTGGCCGCGTAAAACGCGCTCCGCAATATCTAAAGATAAGGCCGATACCTGCGCTTTTAACTCAGATAATGCCGCTTTTTTCTGATTTTCGATCTCAATGCGTGCTTTCTCGATCAATTTGGCACCTTCAGCCTGCGCCGAAACTTTGGCCTCATTCACGATATTATCCTTTAACTGCTTCGCTTCTTTCAGGATTTCATCGCGTTCGGCACGTGCCTGTTTCATCAATTCCTCATTCTGGGAAGTTAAACGGGCCATCTCCTTTTTAGCCAGCTCTGCTTTGTTCAGCGCATCATCAATCGAATTCTCGCGTTCTTTAATCGCCGCTAAGATCGGTTTCCATGCAAATTTCTTCAATAAAATCAACAGGCAGATAAATGCCACTGCCGTCCAAAAAACCAATCCGATACCTGGGGTTACTAATTCCATTTTATAGCAATCTTAAAATATAAATTCTTTTAAAACAGGGTAGTTTAACCAATCGTTAAACCCCCTGTTTATTTTTTTCACTGTCGGATTACTGAGGATTGTTACCCAATAATGCAACTACTACACCGAATAAAGCGGCACCCTCGATAAGGGCAGCAGCGATAATCATTGCAGTTTGAATTTTAGATGCAGCTTCCGGCTGACGGGCAATACCTTCCATTGCTTTGCCACCTACCTGACCGATACCGATACCGGCACCGATTACTGCTAAACCGGCACCAATTGCCGCGATTGAACCTACCATAATTGTTTTAATTTATATGATTTGTGAAAAATAATTTAACCTTTAATGATGCTCTTCTACAGCCATACCAATAAATAAGGCTGTAAGTAATGTAAAAATAAATGCCTGTAAAAATGCCACCAGTAATTCCAGTACATCCATAAAAATAACGAAAGCTACCGATACAGGGGCAATAGCCAGTGTTTCAAAAATAAAGATCAGTGAAATTAAGCTCAGCACAATAATGTGACCTGCCGTAATGTTCGCAAACAAACGGATCATCAGGGCGAATGGCTTAGAAATGATACCGATAAGCTCCACCGGGATCATGATCGGATATAACCACCAGGGCACATCAGGTACCAGAATATGTTTCCAGTAATATTTATTTCCATTAATATTTACAATAATTAAAGTTCCCAAAGCCATCACGAACGTTAAGGCAATATTACCCGTCACATTCGCGCCTCCCGGAAAGATCGGGATCAGGCCCATGATGTTATTGATCCAGATAAAGAAAAACACCGTTAGCAGATACGGCATGAACTTCTCATATTTATGACCGATATTTGGTTTTGCAATATCGTCTCTTACAAACACAATAATAGGCTCCAGGAAAGACTGCAAACCTTTAGGCGCTTTACCCGCCCGTTTTTTATAAGCATTTGCGATCGACACAAAGATCACCATAAGTACGATAATCGATAAAAACATGGCCGCCACGTTCTTCGTAATCGAAAAATCCAAAACCCCGGCGCTGGCGGCTTCATCCACCTGACCATCAGCCCCCACCACTTTAATTTTATCTTCTACCAAACGGTAAGTTTGATTTTTTCCGGTCACATCATGTTCGCCATGATGAAAATGACCCGATGAAAAGATCTCTAATCCGCCATTCGATGAATATAGAATGACAGGGAGTGGTAAAGAAGTATGCCCCCAAAGATGCCAGACATGCGAATCAGCGATGTGCTCCATGATTACTTTTGTTGGCTCAAATTTCTCGTCACCATGCTTTGCCCCATGACTTTCGGCATGTGCTGCCGTTACGGCCACAGAATCATGTGCCGAAACCGCTGTATCCACTTGTGCGTTTACACGAAATGAAGTGAGTAAAAACGCTGAAAAAAGCGTAAAAACAACAATTAACCTCTTAAACTTAAATTCAAAAACGGGGCTACAATCCATTTGCTCGCAGATTTTTACTTTTTATTTTGGTCGCGCAAGTTACGCAACAATGCGTATATTTCAAATAGCGTAAACAATAAATATATAGAAAAAAAATTGATTACAAAAACAAAGCCTCTTTCCGGCTGATTTAAACTGTAAATCAGCACAAAAGCCATTGAAAAAAGCAGCTTTATGGTAATTGCCCCCATTATAGCCTGAATGCCGGTTTGCGGATTTCGTTTTATCCCTGTAAAAGCCAGCAAACAAGCCACAAAAGTAAGCCCGCTCATGAAACCAAAGATCAGCCAGAATTTCTGAGCCAGTATTTCGGCCATCGGAAAAAGATGAGGTAACAGCAGCGCGATCCCTCCCAGGAGAACGGTGTACAGAATATAGTAGAAAATAAACTTTTTTAGGGACATACTTTTTTTCCGGTAAAGGTAGGGTAAAAACCTCAGTTCTTCAAAGCCCGTACCACCTGTATAAGCGCTACCAGAACACCTGACAGACCCAAGAGGGCCGTAAAGAGCGGTGTATGGCTCCCCCGGTATTGATCTATTTTATATCCTGCAAACGTAAACAGCCCAATACTGACCAGCATTTGAAAGGCCAGACCACTGTATCGGGCAAAATCACGGTATCGTTTTTCAGGGGGTTGACCGCTCATATAACAGGTTGTTGTTTAACCAATAAAAATATCGTTATTTATAGAGAATTATGCCACTAATAAAATATTTTTGCATATATATTGTTATATTATTTATCCATTACTGTTATTCTTGAAGAAGTATCTGAAAAATTATCGCTATTCCGGCTTTGCAGGCCTGTGTATCCTGCTGCTCTATGCCTGTTCCACGCAGCAAAATACTGCCGTAAACCGGCGATTGCAAAATTTATCTGCCCGGTATAATTACATCTATAATGCCAATACCCTCCTCCAGGAATACCAGGATAATCTTTCACAAAACCAAAAGGATGACTACAGTCGTCTGCTGCCCTTATATATTGCACCGGATGCCGGCAGTATGGTCAATGATCATAAGGAATTAGACGACATTTCGCAAAAAGCCCGCGCACTGATCAACGAAAAGAATTTGAGCAATTATTTAGATGAGGCCTACATGCTTCTGGGCAAAACAGATTTCTATAAAGGAAATTATTATAATGCTGCTGAGTATTTCAGTTATGTGGAAAGGGCTTTCCGCAGACACAAAAGGGTATACCTTGATGCCCTGACCTGGAAAGCACGTACGTACATGCAGCTAAATAATGAGAAAATGGCTACCCGGCTGCTCGATTCGGCAAAAGTAATGCTCGATTCGGTAAAACGTCATAAAGCAGAAACCTATGCCACACTGGCACAGCTGAGCCTAAACGGAGGCGACTATAAAAACGCTATAAGCTATCTTAAAAAAGCAATCAAAAAGCCCGAAAGCCGGCAAAATCTTATCCGCTGGACCTATTGCCTGGCCCAGCTCCATGAACAGGAGGGTGATCATGAAGCCGCCTTAAAGCACTATCATCGTGTAGAACATAGCAATGCGCCCTTTGAACTATATTTTAACGCCCTGCTCAGTAAGATCAGGGTAAACGACCAGTTAAGGCCAAATACATTTAACCGTACCGATGAGCTCTTAAAACTGGTTAAAGATGACAAAAACACCGATTATACCGATCAGATCTATTATGAAGTCGCTGAAGATTATTATGCTGCAGGCGATTATACCAAAGCGGCACATTACTTTAAGCGTTCTGCTGCCGAAAGTACCGTTAACCCCATTCAAAAAGGATTGGCTTACCTGAAGCTGGCCGATCTCCATTTTAAGGAAAATAATGAATATGTAACCGCCAAGTTATATTACGATAGTGCACTGGTCACGCTCCCTGAAAGTTACCCGAATTATGAACAGCTTTCTAAAAAAGCACAAAATTTAACTTATCTAAGTGATCGTTTCCGCATCATCCATACACAGGATACACTGCAATCACTGGCGGCCATGACTGAACAGGAACGTCTTGCGCTCATCACACAACGCTTTACACCAAAAACTGAAGCACCGGCTCCTGAGCGCCAACCGAACGTTAACACGAACCGGAATACTCCGCTCAGTTCGTCTAAAAACAATACGTTCTACTTTAGCAATGTCACAGCCGTAAGCCGTGGTTTTACCGACTTCAAAAAACGATGGGGTAACCGCATACTGGAAAACAACTGGCGGCAAAGTGTAAAATCATCGAATGCACTGTCTCTGCAGCAGCCGGGAGAAGGCCGGTCTGCTGCAGAGACAGGCACAGATGCTTCTCCAAAAGAAAACATAGAAGATCAGATCAGGATGTATACGGCCTTATTGCCCCTAACACCCGAACAGTTAAACCGGTCTAACCGCCTGATCAGCGACGCTATGTTTGAAATTGCCGTCTTCTATCAGCAGGTGCTGGAAGATCAGCCGGAGGCCATAAAAATGTATGAAGCCTTATTAAAGCGTTTTCCTGAAAACGCTCATCTCGAAACCGTTTACTATAGTCTGTATTTAGGCTATAAAAATATTGACCCGGAAAAATCAGCACGGTATAAAGACCTGGTATTAGTCCGTTATCCGGCATCAGCCTATGCCAAAACAATTCTTGATCCGGCATACAGCAGCCGGAAAAATGCACTGGAAACCGAAATCAATAAACAATACAACGCCACTTTCGAACTGTATGCGCAAAAAGCCTATGAGAAGGTCATTGAAAAAGTAAACGAAATTAATCAGCGTTTCCCCGGAAATTCGCTACAGATCCAATCCGATTACCTGAAAGCGATTGCTATTGGCAAAACATCAAATGTCGACAGCCTGCTGATGGCTTTCCAACAGATCATCCGTCAATATCCGGCTGATTCACTGATCACGCCCTTAATAAAAGATCACCTGGCTTATATTAACGCGAACCTGAATACGTTCCGGTCACGCAAAATTGCCCTGTTGGATTTTGACGAAACTGAACCCCGTTTTGTGGCCCAGCAACCTACACAACCGGTTAATGTTGCGGCAGCAAATACAGCTCCTGCCGTGAAAATGCCCCCGCCGGCAATATCGGCTATGCCGGTCACGACCCCTGTAACTACTACCCCTCAGGCACAGCCGCCAGCCCCTGCCGCAAGTACCCCTAAAACAGACGGACTCTTTAGTACGGCCGCATCTGAGGTGTATTACTATGTGATCAGTGTAGCCACCATGGAAACAAGCCTGAGCTCGTCGCGTTTTGGAATAGGGCAGTTCAACCGCGGAAACTATGCCGGAAGCAACCTGAAACATAATCTTATTGATCTCGATTACGACCAGGTGATCTATGTCGGGAATTTTAGCAACCTGAACGAAGTGCATACGTATGCCGATGAAATTAAACCGCAGTTAACGAAAATCATGAAAGTTCCTGCAAACCTTTACCAGAGTTTCTATATTAGCAGAGAAAATTTTGATAAAATTAGAGACCGGGTCACCCTGAACCGTTATCTTGCATTTTTTAAAGCCCATTACGAATAACCAATGCGTACTACATTAAGCCCGGAACTGATCAAAAAATATAACCGCCGTCTATGGATCGCGTTATTTGGCGGAATAATTGTCTTTGCCTTATTTATTATCAGTATCGGTTTTGGCCTTTTCGGCGAAATTCCTTCTTTCCGGGCCATTGAAAATCCGAAAAGCAATGAAGCCACCGAGGTGATCTCGGAAGATGGAAAAGTGCTGGGTACATATTTTGTAAAGAACCGCTCTAATATCGGCTACGCACAAATATCGCCCAATGTGATCAATGCGCTTATTGCTACAGAAGATATTCGCTTTAAATCGCATTCGGGGATCGACTTTAAACGGACTTTTACCATCTTTGCCTATGCCTTAATGGGTAAAAAACAAGGCGGAAGCACCATTACCCAGCAGCTGGCCTTAAACCTGTTCTCTGAAGAAGGAAGGCAAAAAAATTATCTGAAACGGATCATACAAAAGTTCCAGGAATGGGTAATCGCCGTTAAGCTCGAGCGCAATTATACGAAAGAAGAGATCATTACCATGTATCTGAATACGGTCGATTTCGGCAATCAGGCGTATGGTATTAAATCGGCTGCCAGGGTGTATTTTAATACGACTCCTGATAAGCTCACCGTACCGCAGGCAGCTGTGCTCATCGGTATTCAACGGGGTATTACCCGCTATTCTCCTACCCGCAATCCTGAACGTTCATTAGCGCGACGCAATACGGTAATGGCACTCATGGTGAAAGCCGGTCTTTTGAGCGAAGAAGAATTCAGTATTGAAAAAGAGAAACCGCTTGATCTCCATTTCAGGCCGGCCACCTCCAACGACGGCATCGCCCCTTATTTCCGGGCGGTGGTAAAAACAGAAGTGAAGCGTATTCTGGAAGAGCGCAACATTACCAAAAACGGTGTACCCTACGATCTTGACCGCGACGGCTTAAAAATTATCACCACGCTGAATTACGACATGCAGGTATATGCCGAAGAGGCTCAGAAAGAGTACATGAAGATCCTGCAAACCCAGTTCAATAACAGCTGGAAAGGACGCAATCCGTTTAAGGGGATGGAAGCACAGATTGATCAGGGCATAAAACGTTCCGACCGGTATAAAGCATTGAAGCTGGAAGGAAAATCGGATGAAGAGATCATGGCTGATTTTAAGACACCCACACGGCTAACTATTTTCAGTTGGAAAGGCAATATTGACACGCTGATGAAACCTGTTGATTCGGTGAAGTATTATAAATTGCTGCTTCGTAATGCCATGATGGCTATGGATCCTAAAACCGGGTACATCAAAGCCTGGGTAGGCGGCATTAATTTCGAGCATTTCAAATACGACCAGGTAAAGACCGGAACGCGGCAGGTTGGCTCTACGGCAAAACCTTTTACCTATGCTGTAGCCATTGAAAATGGCATTTCCCCCTGCCAGACCGTACCTAACGTTCCGGTAACCATCAGTAATCCCGGCAGTCCCGACTGGACACCAAAATCGTCGGGTACCTTACCGGGTTCCATTACCCTTCAAAAAGCGCTGGCCTATTCACAGAATTATATTGCAGCTTACCTGATGCGGGAAGTAGGTCCGGATGCTGTCGTGAACGAGATTAAGAAAATGGGCATCACTACAGATGTTCCGGCTGTTCCCTCCATTTGCCTGGGCACTTTCGATGCTTCTATTTATGATATGGTGGGCGCCTATGCGGTATTTGCCAATAAAGGTGCCTGGATCGAGCCCACGTTCATTACCCGCATCGAAGATAAGAACGGCATTGTGCTGTATGAAAGCAAGCCATTGGTGAAATTAGTCATGAATGAAGAAAACGCCTATGTGATGACCCGCATGCTGCGTGGCGTAGTGACTGGTGGAACCGGATGGCGTTTAAGCGGAAAATACGGTATTCATACCCCAATTGGCGGTAAAACCGGCACTACACAGAACAATTCTGACGGCTGGTTTATGGCCATTTCACCGGATATTGTAGCCGGCGTATGGACCGGCTGCGAAGATCGTGCTTTTCATTTTACCAGTACACGCGATGGTGAGGGCGCCAATTCAGCCCTTCCTGTTTTTGCCGGTTTTATGAAACGGGTATATGCCAATCCAAAATTAAACATAAGCCGGGCCGATTTTGAACCTCCGAAAACCGGTGTAAGCATCATCTTCGATTGTGATCAGTATGTGAAGCCTGATGAGCAGGAACAAACCGAACTGGATAAAAAGTTAGGTTTTTAATTTGCCTTTCTGAGCTAATTTCGTACTTTTAGTGCTCTTAATGCACGCTCTCATGAAATCAATAAAATGGTTATTGGCCATCTTTTTCATTTTATTTACCGTAAAAGTAAATGCCGCTGATGGTTGTATAGTTGATGGTACGTTATATACATCCTTAGACAGAACCTCCTCAGGAATACCCTATTATAAAAACAGCCCGGCGATACCCGCTTCAAATTATTGTTTATACCCCGGATCCGGAACCGTTACCTGTAAAGTAGGTTACTGGCTTATTCCTGTTATCTGGTGGATAGATCAGGGAACTGGTGTAAGGGGTGATTATGACCCCCTTTATTGTCCTATTGATAATGAGGTTATCTACCTGGCATTTCTTACAGCTGGCATAGGTATAGTTTTCATCAGAAAGCATTTTGCTACCCTCTATTCAATAGCATCGTCCTGATTTATCTTCCCTCCATTTGCAGAAGACTTTGGACCAGTTCTTTTAATTTTGGAGAGGCCGGCGAAGGCGCGTCCGTAACCAGCACATCTCCGCGGTTATTCAAAATGATATACCGGGGTATGGTCGGAATATCTAACGCTTCATCCAGAACTTCTTTATATTTTTCCACTAACAAATAGCTGTTGTCAAGGCCTAAGGTCTGGCTTTGTGCTGCCCAGGCATTGACATTAAAGTCATAAGATAAAAAAACATAGCTGACTTTTTTATCTCTGGCAAACGTTTTCTGCAATTTTAAGGCTGATGGGATTTCCTGGAGACAGGGTGCACACCATGTTGCCCACAGGTCGAGAATCAGGAGTTTGCTCTCTGCAAAATCCGAATACTTAAAAGGCTTTTTATACGGGTTAACCGCCTCAATATCCAACCTGACAGGTTCCGAATCCATGCGCCCTGCTCTGGCCAGGCGTTTAGTAAACGTTACGCCATAAGGATGTTCCAGGTATTTTTTTTCCAGCTTTTGATGAATGTACTGATAAAAGCCTTTATTTTTATGAATATCCGGTGCTTCCGACAAAAGATAAAGGCTCAGATAGCTATTGGGCTTACCTGCAATGGCACGATGGATATGTTTGAGATTTAATAAACGAAGCGCCTTTTCATAGAGACGTATCGAATCGGTATACCGGGTGTACGCTTCATCATTTTTTTGAACTAAGGCACTATCCTGTTTTAAGGTTAAATCCGAAAGATGAGACTTTAAAACTTCGTATTCAGTCTTTTTAGATGCTCTATACGCATCAAATTCCTTTTGACCAGCAGATGTTGTTGTTATTTTATACGTATTATACAGAATCTCATCAGGGCTGTTTGCTTTAAACCTGTAAAATGCACCATCTTCTACAAAGATATCAACAGCGTGAAGCCAGTTTACCTTTTGCTTGTTTTTAAGAATGGGTTTATCCGATTTGAAAACCACCTGGCATAACCGGTTATCCCATAATACACCATGAAGTGAAAATTGGTTGTTTTTAACTACGGTACTGTCCATCACCTGACCGTTTTGCTCTAAAAGAACAAGGGTACCGTTTAAATTTAACACTTCCCCTTTTATCTCAAAATCAGCCAAACCCTTCTTTTTACAGGATAAAGCCATCAGAGTAACTAAAAGCAGGAGAAGAATGTGCTTCATAACGATTCCAAGTTAACACCAATATCGGTCGAAAAGAAATTTTAAAGGAAATAATAGCACCGCATTTTGTTGTAGGTGAACATTTGTTTAGACATTCTCTGTTCTTTAGCACATATTAAGCTACCTTTTATAAAGGACAAACAGTAATCTGACAGGGATCCTACAGGGGTTATAGAGGGATTTGTACCTGTTAACCCCCTGTAGGATCCCTGTTAACTCCCTGTCAACCCCCTGTTAACCTGTGTTTAAGTATAGACGAAATATAGCCCAGGTGTCTCGCCGATACATCACTCCAACGAAGCAAATATTCGTTCAATTCCGTAACTTTACAGCTTCATGGCCGTATTTGATCACAAAAAAGCTTTAGCCGATATTCCCCATAAGCCCGGTGTCTATCAGTATTACGATGCCGATGATATCCTCTTGTATATTGGCAAGGCCAAAGATCTGCGTAACCGTGTAGGCTCTTATTTTAACCAGGAGAAAAGCCTGCTCAACGGTAAAACACGGGTACTGGTCAGCAAGATCAGGCGTATTCATTTTACAATCGTGGATACCGAGATCGATGCCTGGCTGCTCGAAAACAGCCTGATCAAAAAGCATCAGCCCAAATATAATATCATGCTCAAGGATGATAAGACCTATCCCTGGATCGTGATTAAAAAGGAGCCTTTTCCCCGCATCTTTTCCACCCGAAAAATGATCAGAGATGGTTCGGCCTATTTTGGCCCCTATGCTTCGGGCGGGATGATGCATACCATTCTTGATCTTATCAAAGAGATTTATCCGCTCCGTACCTGTAACCTGCCCTTAACGCCGCATAACATTGATGCCGGTAAGTTCAAAGTATGCCTTGAATATCAGATCGGAAATTGTAAGGGGCCCTGCCAGGCGTACCAGAGCGAGGCCGATTATCAGCAAAATATAGATGAGATCCGCGATATCCTGAATGGTAAGATCGGAAATGTCATCAAAAGCGTAAAACAGGTGATCAAGACCGCTTCTGAACAGCTCCAATTCGAACTGGCACACAGCTATCAAAAAAAGCTGAGCTTCTTAGAGAAGTATCAAAGCAAATCGACCGTCGTGAACAGCGCCATCACCAATGTGGACGTGGTGAACATTGCTTCTGATGAGCGGTATGCCTTTGTGAATTATCTCAAAGTCGTGAATGGCAGCATTATCCAGACCCAAACCATGGAGCTTAAAAAGCGTCTGGACGAAACGGACGAGGAACTGCTCAGCATGGCCATTACCGAATTCCGGACTAAATTTCACAGCACCTCCAAAGAGATTATTGTACCCTTTGCGATGCGGGTGGCTGATGATCAGCTGAAATTTACCGTACCTAAATTGGGGGAAAAGAAAAAGCTGCTCGAGCTTTCAGAAAAGAACGTATTATTCTTCAGGAAAGAAAAACTCAACCAATATGAAAAGCTAAATCCGGATCTGCGTACAGAACGCATTTTAAGCCAGATGAAAACAGACTTACGCCTTACACGCCTGCCGCAGCATATAGAATGTTTTGATAACTCCAATTTCCAGGGCAAATACCCGGTTTCGGCCATTGTGGTGTTTAAGGATGCCAAACCCAGTAAAAAAGACTACCGCCATTTTAATGTAAGGACCGTAGAAGGGCCAAACGATTTTGCCACGATGGAAGAAGCCGTATACCGGCGGTACAGCCGCATGTTGGCCGAAAATGAAGCGTTACCTCAGCTGATCATCATTGATGGTGGAAAAGGGCAGCTATCATCAGCCTTAAACAGCTTAAAGAAATTAGGTATTGACAAAAAAGTAACCGTTATCGGTATCGCCAAACGCCTGGAAGAATTGTATTATCCCGGCGACAGTTTGCCACTTTACCTGGATAAAAAATCGGAAACGTTAAAGATCATCCAGCAGCTGCGGGATGAAGCCCACCGTTTTGGCATTACGTTTCACCGTAAAAAAAGAGATCAGGGCACCTTTAAAACCGAGCTGGAACAGATTGAGGGTATTGGTAAAACCACTGCCGAAAAATTATTACTTCATTTTAAATCCGTAAAACGGATCAAAACAGCCAGCCCGGATGAACTGGCCATCATATTGACTAAAAAGCAGATGCAGACGCTAAAAGCGTATTTTGAAGCCTAATACTCCCACAAACCCTGTTCAAAATCAGAAAGTGCCTTTTTAAAGCGTTCCGATTCGAATAGCCGTTCTTTAGGATTAGGAATATAATCTTCAATCCGCTCATCAGCCGCATTCGACCATTTGGTGATATAGCTATAGAATAACCGGCGAACAAAAACATCGTCGAAGTTAATGCCTGAATTATCGTTACCGTTATTAGCAATTTTTGTGCGCACCAGAAACTTCCGTAAATCGTCAAAATAAAACCAGCCGGCCACTACCCGCATGGTATCTGCTCTGACCGTATTCGTAACCGGATCCGTCACCGGATTTCCATTCTGATCGGTTTGGGTCTTAATATCGATCCGTACCGGCGCAATACCCACAATGCGGGGCTCAAAAATACCGCGTTTAATATCCAGCACCCAGTCTTCTTTGATACGGATCGTTGTATAACTGGCCGCAAAAAACTCATTATTTGCCCGGTTTATTTCATTAATGGCCGGATTAATGCCTAAGAAGGCCGTATCTGCTGCTGTAACACTCTCCGCATTCAAATCCCGGCTTTTCTGTTCATTATTTACCGGCTGGCCTTTAAAACTTTCATCATCGGCGGCATACATTTCCAGTTCACCGCTTTTCAGGGCGTCATACAATACGCCAATCAGATTGACCTTCGGCGAGGCCAGAATAGCATTACCCCGGTCGCGAAGGTCAATTTCACGCCATACCCGTTTCACATATGCTTTATCTTCATCATTAATGACTGAAAAATGTACCACCGTATCCGTAACACTGGTTTCTGTTGAAATATAGCCATCCTTTTTCGGAGCGAACTTTTTCTTTACTTCAGGTTTCACATCCTGTGCAGAAGAAGTGCCGCCCTGTGTCTGGGCAAAAACTGATCCGGCCATACACATGAAAAAAGCTAATCCTATTATTCTGTTCATCTTTTAATCGTTTAGGTTAACACATGGGCTTATTGAACGGTGAATACCATTGTATTTAATGTAGGCGTACGACCATCAGGCATCTGCGCTACAATATTATCAATATACACGACCGAACGGGATGGTAAATTGGCTAATGCCGCTCTGGCCTGCGCGTTAAAGGTATCGCCCGTGCAGTAATACGGCTGCGCATCCTGACGGGGTTTTACTACGGTTACGGTAAACTTGATCACTTTTATGTTAATATCAAACTCGAAGTTCTCCATTACGGCACTCACTTCATGATCAGCGAGCCGGTTACCCGAAATAGGACCGCCCATCTTCCCGGCAAACTTCGCTACCGGATTGGGAACAGGCTTTACCCGGAATACATTGCTTCCCAGGCTCAGGGTCTTTCCATCGGTAGTACCCGATACGCTGATCGTCACTTCCTTTCCGATCAGGCTGCCCGGTACATTCACCATATATTTCCCGGCCGATCCGGATAAAGATCCTCCTGATATACTGGCTTTAAGGCTCTCCAAAGAGAAACCGGGGGCAGATATCGAAAACGGATTAGGAATACCGGCATAGATCACGTTCAGATTGGTAGATGAAACGGTTGCCGATGGTTTGGCTACCTGATAGGTTATTGGCTGTGTTTCATAGGTCTTTACTTCACCATCAGCCTGTTTAACCCGTATGGTACCTTTCCAGGTAAATGACCCGACCGAGTTGGTGGAACCGGTATAGGTGCCCACACCGTCTTTTACTGTTAACGGACTTCCGTTTACACTGATATCGGCATTCGATTTCGAATCGCTCGCAGTTAAAAAAACTTCTGCTTTATAGGGTTGTCCCTGAATAACGTAGCTTCCCGATGGAACAGCTACCGCCTTAAACCGGTCTAAGGTCATCTGATTAGGGTTTAAAGCGCTAAACAGTTTCTTTACCACCTCTGCTTCCGCGTTTTTAAGGTCGGACTGGATCTTAGTTAAAATGGTATTTGCGGCGGTTAAAGGTGTACCCTCACCAAAATTAACTTCTTCCCAGGTATTTTTTGCGCCAATGGGCTTTGCCGGATCCTTAGCTTCTAAGGAGAACGAAACGCTTGCACGATCTTTTTCATCCAGTAATTGAATGAGTTTATGACGCGTATCATTGATCCTTGCTTTCAGCTTATTGCCTTCCTTTTTGTTGATCATAATATCCTGAGCAATATCCATGTTCTCTCTTAACACAAAATCACCGGTTTCTTCACTGATACCACCACCCGCAGTTTTAAATTCGTCTTTCAGCCGCTGAATTTCTTTGTTCAGTTCCTCTGCATACGCCTTTGCCTGATTAGCTTTATCCCATAGCGGCTTTGCACGCTCAGGCTTATTCTTTAATTCCGTATTCTGAAAGGCACTGAATAACTGATCCAGACCCGAGCTCACATTGGAGCGCGAAGCATCCAGACTATCGTTAATATTCTTAAAAGCATTTAATATTGTATCTGAAACGTTTAATGCCAACATGGCTAATAACACCAGGTACATGATGTTAATCATCCGCTGCCTTGTCGTTTCTCTTCCTCCGGCCATAGCTAATTTCTTTTTGTTTTACGGTTTAAATAAAAAATGCTATGCATTACGCGGCTGATTCATGGCCGTCAGCATGTTGCCGTAAATGGCATTCAATGATGCCAGGTTCTTTGCCAGCTTACCTACCTCTTCTTTAAACTGTTTTGAATCTTCCATCGATTCATTAAAGTTATTCATGGTTAAAGACAGGTTCTGGTAAAACTTATTCATCGATTTCAGATGAGCGCTCGAATCCTGCAGCTCTAATTCATATACCGCATTTAAGGCTGATAAATTCTTCGCGAGGTTATTTACCTGTTCATGATAGGCTTTTGAGTCAATATTGCTTTCGCCCATTTCGGCCAGCTGTGAGGTGGCTTTTCCGAATGCCGTGTTCAAAGCGTCGAAACTGGAAGATGCTGTTTTTATTTTACCGGTAAATTCCTGGGTGGCCATGGCGGCATCAGAGACACTGGAGATCGCCGATACTTTATCGCCAAAAGTACGCAATCCGGCACCCAGACTTTCGATAAGTTCAGGGCCTATTTTTGCATCGGCCAGCATTTTATCCATCGCAGCGGTAGACGAAAAACCAGACTGAGCGGCAGATCTTGCCGAAGCTTTAGGAAGTTCTCCTTTAAAATCATCACCCAGTTCCGGATATACCCTCTCCCATGGCAGTTCCGGTTCTGGCGGGAAAAATCCGGTAATAAAGAATAATAGCGCTTCAACACCCAAACCAATAGCGATAAGATAGTTCGCATATGATCCGCCCCAGTGTACGATTTTTGCCAGTGCACCGATAATTACAACACTTGCGCCCCAGGAAATCGCCACATGTAACCATCCTGGTTGTTTTTTTGCTGCCATATTTTATTTTGAATTTATGTTATTTAAAAATGAGACTATAAACTGCTCCCCGCAAAATCAGAAACACAACGGAAGCCGATATATGAACGGGCTTTATCCTGCATTTCGTAAGTAGCTACAGAGTTTTGAAGGAAAAAACCGATATCTTTCCATGATCCGCCCCGAACTACCTTATGGCCTTTAGCCGTATTGGTATAGTTGGGGTTAAAATCAAGAAGCAAACTGGTGGCCGAACGGTTATAGGCCGTACTGGTCCACTCGGCTACATTACCAGCCATACAATACAAGCCGTAATCATTCGGCATATACGACTTGGCATTTACCGTATACATACCGCCATCGTCGGTATAATTTCCTCTTCCCACTTTAAAATTCGCCTGAAGACATCCTTTTACATTCATGATATAAGGACCACCCCAGGGATATTTCGTTTGTGCATTCCCGCCACGGGCAGCATATTCAAATTCCTGGTCGGTAGGCAAACGGAATTTATTCCTGGAATTTACCGGAATACCCCGTGCCGCAGCCACATTGCTGTAAATCACCGAACGCCAGTTACAGAAAGCATTAGCCTGATCCCAGGTTACGCCTACTACCGGATAATCATCATACGAAGGGTGATTAAAATACGATTGTACCATCGGGTCATTTTGTGAATAGGAATAATCCATTTTCCACACCATCGTATCCGGATAAACATTGATCGAAGGGTGTTCATTGGGTTTTCCGGGAGTAGGATTATCAGTATAGGTTTCGATAAAATCCTGGCGGCTTTTAGCAGGATTGTTCCGGCCAGCAGCCACTAAATCAAGATTGACATAGCTGTATGCATACCGTAGCTTACGGACGTCAATTTCATTCCGGCCGGGTAAAGCATCGTTCCCGGTATAGTACATATCCTGCAAACGGGCTTTATACTGGCTGTTCTTACCCCATAACGCTCCCTTCCGGCTCACCGCCCGCCAGTTAATGTTCTGCTGCCCGGTGGGTGTGGCTCCCTGCGGTACCGGCTGATATAAGGCCGGCGCTCCGGAAGGCCCCAGCGATGTTACAGCGATCGAATCCCTGACCCAGTTTACAAACTGCCGGTATTCAGCATTTGTAATCTCGGTTTGGTCCATAAAAAATGCGGTAAAAGAAGTCATCCGGCTGGGATTACCCTGGTAAAAACTCATGTCTTCATCAGTCATCCCGATTAACGTTCTTCCCTGCGGGATAAAGACCATTCCCAGCGGAATGGTTTTATTTTTAAATTTCTTGTTATAAGCCCCGATCAATTCACCCTGCTGGCTGTTTTTTGAACAACTTATCATAAAGACAGAAACGCACAAAAAACCAAGAAAACAAATTTTCCTCATAAAATCAGTTATAGCAATATCAAATCTATAATAGAGCAATTTTATTGAAAATCATCGATATATCCAATATTTTGCTTAAATAAATCAAAATCCCGTAAAAATACGATGTCATCAATCTGCTAAATCGCTGACACTAAATTTTTTATTCCGCTTCTTTCCAAAAACAAAAAACACACTATTGCGGGTAGTGTGTTTGCTGCTGTTACAGGTTAACGAATAAAAATCAGATTTATTATTTATTCGATTTTTTGATATAATTTTCAATAGCCATGATCATAGACGGTGCTTCAGGACTTGGGGCTGAAATGTCGACGATCAGTCCGGCATCTTTAACGGCTTTATAGGTATTCTGACCAAAAGCCGCTAAGCGCGTTTTATTCTGTTTAAAATCAGGGAAGTTAATGTAAAGCGACTGGATACTCGACGGGCTGAAAAAAGCAATAATATCATAAAATACTTCCGCCAAATCCGACAGGTCGCTCACCACTGTACGGAACAACACGGCGGGCGTAACATCATAGCCATTCTTTTGCAGAAAGTTCATAGTATCTTCTGTGGCTACATCCGAACATGGGTATAAGAATTTTTCGGAGGCATGCTTTTTCAATACTTCTGCCAGATCAGCCGCCGTTTGCTTTCCGAAAAAAATCTTCCGTTTCCGGTATTGAATATATTTCTGAAGATATAAAGCCGTTGATTCCGAAATGCAGAAATACTTTAAGTCGGCAGGCACATCATAGCGCATTTCTTCACAAATCCTGAAAAAATGATCTACCGCGTTCCGGCTGGTAAATACCACCGCTGTAAAATCGGAGAGATTAATTTTATCTTTTCTGAAATCTTTAGCCGGAACCCCTTCCACATGAATAAATGACCTGAAATCTACTTTCAGGTTATATTTCTTAGCCAGATCAAAGTAAGGTGATTTTTCTGTTTCGGGTTTTGGCAATGTAACCAGAATACTTTTTACTTTAAGCATTCTATCGTCGTTCTTTTCCTGCATTTGAATTACTGCTTAAAATCCAATAGCCTTGATTAATATTAATATGGGGCAAATTTCGAGGGTGCAAAAATACAAAAATAAATACACTTTTGAAAATCGATTTTGAGATAGCACCGTAATTCCGGCCCTGATCAGCTGAAAAACGAAGATGATCAGCAAGAGTATAATGGCCATGGCTATATAGAATTTTCCATATGCTGCAGGCGATAAAGCAAAAGCAGTGACCAGCGGTATAAACAAAAAAGAGGCATTAAAATAACTCAGATACAGGATAGAAACATACTCATTAACCGGCTTCTGCACATTAAAGAAAAAACCGAGAAGCCTCAGCACGACGATCTTGAACGCATAAAGTAAGACAACTGCTGCCGAGAAACTGAAGAATGCCTTTACCCCCTGATCGTCGAAACCCGGCTGCTGCCGGGCGGCCAGATAAAGGAACAGGCCTATGGTAAATCCGAATTGTACAAATAAAAGCAGGAAAGGCCATGCCGTAAACAAGTTATCTTCTTTGTTTATATTGCTCAATACCCGGTTACTGAAGAAGGATTGCATGATCAGCGTGAGCTGTTTATCAAAGACCCGCTTTAGAAAGGCAAAAAAGACCAGCAATAAAAGGAGCGCCGTAATAATCCAGTGTTCACCCCGCGCAACAGCTGTACCTTCCTGGTATTGTGGAATTTTATCCGAACGACGATAATTAGCCATAGATTCCCGCAAATCGAATCCCGGATAGTGAAGTGTATTCTTCAGGCTGTCCTGGTACCGGAGCACTGCGGTTAATCCGGGCATCCGCACGCTTACAGGCGTAAGCGGATCGTAAATAATAGTATCGGAAACGGCCGAATCCGGTGTAACGATCAGCGAATCCGGCGGGGTAAATGAATTTATACTTTCCTGTGCACTCAGATCGTACCGCAGCAGAACTATACCGACAAAAATGAGCAGGAACTTATAATACATGATGCAAAAGTAAAAAGTGAAAAGCGGAAAGCCAACTCAAAATCCTACTTTTGCAGTATGGCCGGCATTTATATTCATATTCCTTTCTGCAAAAAAGCCTGTACCTATTGCGACTTCCATTTCAGTACCTCCCTAAAATACGCTGATGACATGATAGAAGCTATTTGCAAGGAGATCAGACTAAAAAGCACACGCTTATCCGGCCAAACTGTTGGAAGCATTTATTTTGGCGGGGGCACCCCATCCGTATTACCTGTAGAATCGCTGGACAAAATCATCCATACCCTGACCTCCGTTTTTACGATTGCCGGAAATGCGGAGATCACCATCGAAGCCAATCCCGACGATCTGGACCTGCCCAAAATAAAAGCGCTGAAACACTTACCCGTGAACCGCTTTAGTATCGGCATCCAGTCGTTCTTTGAAGAAGATCTGCGATGGATGAACAGGGCACATACTGCCCGTGAAGCGGAAAATTGTGTAAAACGAAGTCAGGATGCCGGTTTCGAGAACCTGAGCCTGGATTTAATTTATGGTTATCCGCTATTAACGGATACAAAATGGCAGCATAATATCCATACGGCATTAGCATTCGGGGCGCCACATATTTCGGCCTATGCCCTCACCGTTGAAGGACGTACGGCTTTAGCCCATGCCATCAGCCATGGCAAACAGCCGCCTATGAATGATGAACAAAGTGCGGCACAGTTTCAATATTTAAGTCAACTGCTTTGTCTGGCGGGTTTCGAACATTATGAAATTTCAAATTACAGTAAACCCGGCTGTTATGCCGTGCATAACACCAATTACTGGAAAGGCATACCTTATCTGGGCATCGGGCCTTCGGCACATGGTTTTGATGGAGCGATGCGTTATGCCAATATCGCTAATAATGCAAAATACCTGCAGGCCTTATCGCAAGGTCAATTGCCTGAAACGATCGAAATACTCTCCGTAACCGATCGATATAATGAATATATCATGACCGCATTACGCACCCAATGGGGAGTTGATCTTCATCATATCCGCGAACATTTCGGACAATCGTATGCCAATCATGCCGTAGAACAGACCGAAGCACTGATACATAAAGGCTGGCTTATCCGGTCTGAGAACAGCATTGTCCTGAGCGCTGAGGGCAAGCTGTATGCAGACGGATCAGCCGCTCAACTTTTTCTGGAAAGCGACGGATTTGATTTAACTTTTACGTAAATTTGTTTCTCAAATAATTTCCGTTTCATGAACGCCGAAAACTTCCTGAAGTATATACTCGATGTAGGCATACGCTACTTTTCGATTGCCGGTATTGCCTTTGTTATTTTCTACCTGCTTTTTTCCAGGCGCTTCAGTCATCTTCGTATTCAGAAAAAATGGCCAAAACCAAGCGACAATCAACGGGATATCTTTTATTCGGTTATTACGATTATCATTTTCGGCGCTTTACCGGTCATCTTCCTGGAAAACGACAAAATAAGACCGTATACATTATTATATACAGACATTCATGCATATGGATGGATCTATTTTTTCCTGGCATTTCCGATAATGATCCTTATCCACGATGCCTATTTTTACTGGACACACCGCATCATGCATCACCCCAGGCTTTTCCGCTTGTTTCATCTTATCCATCATAAGTCGACTAGTCCGACACCATGGACAGCCTACTCTTTTCATCCGCTTGAAGCAGTTGTCGAAACCGGCATCTTTGTGGTGATCATCTTCATCATGCCGGTTCACCCTATTCATCTGGCTGTATTCTTTGCGATCGTTTTTGTGTATAACGTATATGGTCATCTGGGCTATGAATTATTTCCGCCCAAATTCCATAAAACAAAATTTGGCCGCTGGGTAAGCACGGGAACTGCACACAATATGCATCACCAGTTCTTTAAAGGCAATTATGGCCTTTATTTCTTATTCTGGGATCGATGGATGGGCACTTTAAGACCCGAATACGATAAAAAATTTGGCATCGTGATGAAAGGGCAGTCTGTGGATAGTGCTAAAGAGCCCGAAAAAACGATCGTAAAAGAAGCGGAACATTAAATTATCATCTGCTTCACATTTTATTTATCGGCCTGTTTATTTTCAAATTTTAATTTACAATTTTGTATGCCGGATCGTGTTTTGCCCGTATCCGGCCTAACATAAATGAACATACTATGAGTTTTAATCTAAAACCTGCTGATGTGGTGGATACCATCAGCCCTGAAGATTTTAAAAAAAACTACATTGATCCCCGTCGGCCTCTTGTCATAAAAGGCCTGACCAAAGACTGGCCGGCCCGTGAAAAGTGGTCACTCGATTACCTGAAACAACTTGCCGGCGATTTTGAGGTTCCTCTTTACGACAATTCAAAAGCCGATCCGTCAAAACCCATTAACGCAGCGGCAGCGCATATGAAATTCCGTGATTATGTGGATCTCATCCAGCGAGAACCTACAGAATTACGTATTTTCCTTTTTAATCTCTTTAAGAAAGTACCCGACCTTATTCATGATATCAAAATCCCCAGGGATTTAATGGGTGGCTTTATTGAAAGTATGCCGGCCATGTTTTTTGGCGGTTCGAACTCGGTCACGTTCCTGCATTATGATATCGATATGCCTAATATTCTCCATACGCATTTTGGCGGCCGGAAACATATTATACTCTTCGATTACAAGTGGAAAGATCGTTTATACTGCCTGCCAAATGCAACTTATGCATTGGAAGACTACAAAGTTGACAATCCCGATTTCGAAAAATTCCCCGCCCTGAAAGGTGTTGAAGGGTATGAAGTATTTTTAGAGCACGGCGATACGTTGTTCATGCCTATCGGGATGTGGCACTGGATGAAATATATAGATGGTTCTTTTTCGCTGAGCCTGAGAGCCTGGGATCAAACCCTGAAAGGAAAAGCGGAAAGTTTGTGGAGTTTATTCCGGCACGGGGCGGTAGACAGTGCCATCAAAATGGTATTCAAAGAAAGTTATGCACAATGGCGTGAAAAAGCGGCCGTGAGGATCGCTGAAAAAGCCATGCGAAAAGGTTTACCGGTATAGAATTCATTTTTTTAACTTATCTTCATTTTGTAATCCAAACTGACGATGAGTATTTTAAAGAATTCCGGCCGGGTAAGAACCGGGCTATATGCAGCTGTTGTTGTTTTTCTGGCCTATACCATGATCTTCGGCTTTCGGAAATCATTCACTGTGGCCACCTTTGATGGCCTGACCCTGGGCGGCTACAGTTATAAAACACTGCTGGTGATTTCACAGATGCTGGGTTACCTGCTGGCCAAATTCTATGGCATTCGCTTTATTGCTGAATTGAAAAGAACCGGAAGAGGCAGGATTATTATCCGTTTAACCGCCTTTGCCTGGATGTGCTGGTTATTTTTTGCACTTGTCCCGCTCCCCTATAATATTATTTTCCTGTTCCTTAACGGCTTTCCGCTGGGCATACTGTGGGGAGTTGTTTTTTCGTATGTAGAAGGGCGCCGGAGTACCGATTTTATCGGAGCCACGCTGGCCGTGAGCTTTATCTTTGCTTCCGGTTTTGTAAAATCGGTCGGGGCATGGCTCATGGCTACCTTCGGTATCACCGAATTCTGGGTACCATTTTACACCGGCCTGGTATTTGCGCTACCCCTGCTGGGATTTATCTTTTTAATGGAAAAGATACCCCCGCCTAATGAAGAAGACATTCAATACCGGGCAGCCAGGACTCCAATGTTGCCTGCTGATCGGCGTAACTTTATAAAAACCTTCCTGGGTGGTATCATAGCCTGTGTACTGATCTATGGCTTTGCTACCGTATTTCGGGATATCCGCGACAATTTCAGTGCTGAAATGTGGAAAGAAATGGGTTATTTCAATCAGCCCGCACTCTTTTCTAAAACAGAAACTCCGATCACCCTGATTGTACTCATCCTGATTGGCAGCATGGTACTCATCAAAGATAATTTTATAGCACTTAAACTGGCCCATTATTTTATCCTTGCCGGGTTTATCATAGCCGGCGGAAGTACCCTGCTCTTTAAAAACAATGGCCTTTCCCCTTTCTGGTGGATGACCCTCACCGGCCTGGGGCTCTATATGGTGTACATCCCTTTTAATGCGGTATTTTTTGACCGTCTTATTGCCACCTTTAAATATGTGAGCAACGTAGGATTTCTCATTTATATTGCTGATTCATTTGGCTATGTCGGAAGCATCGGCGTATTGTTGAGCAAAGAGATCTTTAAAGTTCAGCTCAACTGGGTTGCTTTTTTCTCGAACAGTGTCATGTACTTGTCGCTCGCAGGATGCTTTATTACCCTATTCTCGCTGCAATATTTTTCCCGGAAGCTGAAAATACTGAACCAGGCGTCCCGCTAACTGCTATGATCCGCCACCACCTTCCAAAGACCGTCAATCTTCCGTAACATTAACGTAAAGTATCCTTTCAACTCGTCTTTCTCGCGCTTTAAATGCCAGCTGCCTAATACAAAGGCCTGGTTTTTTGCAATCAGGTCTATTTTTTTAATCCCGAATGTTAAAAAACCCATGGCCGCCTTATCGGGATAATTACGCTTATAATTATCCAGCGTTTTCTGCCAGCCGTAAGTGGGACCGTTTTTTCCGACGAACAAAAGACTGTCGTTCTTCCAATATCCTCTCATATAGGCGTCAATATCGCCCTTATTCCAATCGCTGCGCTGATCTTCAAGCAACGTTAAAATAGCCTGCCGGTCATTTTTTGACTGAGCCTGTACCGTAGCCCCTATAGCCAGGAAGAAGAAAATAAACAAATACTTATACATAAACATCGGATTAACTATTTTAAAATTACAGATATTTATGACATCTTTCTTAAAATATTCACGAAGCAAACTTTTACCTTCGGTACGACGTTATATTCCAATGAAAGGATTCAGGTTTTCTAAATTTCAGGATCACAACCTTCCGAAAGGCGGTTTCGATGAAATGCTTAAGCTTTTTACGCAATTGCTTCACTACACGGCGGGTGATGCAGGCGAAGCACTTGCCTGGATGAACGAATTGGATAAAAAATATAAATTTACCACCGGCGAATATGCTATGGGCGATTTCATCGAAGACCTGAAAACAAAAGGTTATCTGAAGGAAGAGAACGGTGAAGTAAAGATTACTGCAAAAACCGAACAAACCATTCGTACATCAGCATTGGAAGAAATTTTTGGCAAACTGAAAAGATCCGGAAGAGGAAATCATAACAGTCATATTTCAGGTCTGGGCGAAGAAAAAAATGCCGGTCGCCGGTCATTTTCGTTTGGCGACAGCCTGGATCAGATCGATATGACGGCATCCATACAAAATGCACAGATCAATCATGGTATTCATCATTTTATGCTCACGGAACGTGATCTCGAAATCGAAGAAAGAGACTATAAAACATTAACGTCAACCGTGCTGATGATCGATATTTCCCATTCGATGATCCTGTATGGCGAAGACCGGATTACGCCGGCAAAAAAAACAGCAATGGCACTTGCCGAACTCATCCGCACACGTTACCCAAAAGACACTCTCGATATTATTGTTTTCGGGAATGATGCCTGGCCTGTCCAGCTGAAAGATCTTCCCTACTTGCAGGTAGGTCCATATCATACCAATACTTATGCCGGACTGGAACTTGCGGCCGATATCCTGCGACGACGTAAAACCCATAATAAACAAATCTTTATGATCACCGACGGGAAGCCAACCTGTCTTAAAGAAAATGGCCGGTATTATAAAAACAGCATGGGTTTAGACCGCAAGGTAGTGAGTAAAACCCTGAATATGGCGGCCCAATGTAAACGGCTGAATATCCCGATCACGACCTTTATGATCGCTAAAGATCCTTACCTTCAGCAGTTTGTCCGGGAATTTACACAGATCAACGGTGGAAAAGCCTTTTACAGTTCATTGAATGGATTAGGCGAATACATATTTGAAGATTATATTAAAAACCGGCGAAAAACCGTGCGATAAGTAAAAAAGTAGCAAGTATAGAGTAGCAAGTACAGAGTAGATAGTTTTAAATACCTGATACTAAATACCTGATACCAATGAATGAATGAATAAATAAAGAATGAACCAGACACAGGCTAAAACATTAGGCGAATTAAAAGAAAGTAACTATCAGCCGTTAAGTATAAAAGATGAGCTTCGGAAAAATCTCATGCAGCAGCTTCGCATGAAGGAAGCCGGGTTTGAAGGCATTTTAGGTTATGAAGATACGGTAATTCCTGAACTGCAAACCGCTATTCTTTCCAGGCATAATATTCTCCTGCTCGGGTTACGCGGACAAGCCAAAACCCGCATTGCCCGTCTAATGGTCAACCTGTTAGACGAATATATACCTTATGTAGCCGGCAGCGAACTGTTCGATGATCCGTTTCATCCCATATCCTGGTTTGCCCGGAATGAGATTGCTGAAAAAGGTGACGATACACCGATCGCGTGGCTGCATCGCAGTGAACGCTATACGGAAAAACTGGCTACTCCTGATGTAACTGTAGCTGACCTTGTCGGCGATGTAGACCCCATTAAAGCAGCCTCTCTTAAACTGACCTATAATGACGAACGGGTCATTCATTTCGGACTCATCCCAAGAGCGCACCGGAGTATTTTTGTGATCAATGAGCTGCCCGATCTTCAGGCGAGGATACAGGTATCCCTGTTCAATATGCTTCAGGAAAAAGATATCCAGATCCGGGGTTTCAAGATGCGTTTACCGCTGGACATCCAGTTTATATTTACAGCAAACCCTGAAGATTATACCAATCGCGGAAGTATTGTCACTCCTTTAAAAGATCGTATTGAAAGTCAGATCCTGACCCATTATCCGCGAACTGTCGATATTTCAAAAAAAATCACTTTCCAGGAAGCACGTATCAGTCCTGAACAACGAAACCATATTGAAGTAGACGGACTGCTTAAAGACCTCATTGAGCAGGTTGCTTTCGAAGCCCGGAAAAGTGAATTTATTGACCAGAAATCAGGTGTCTCCGCCCGGCTTTCGATATCGGCTTTCGAAAATCTGGTGAGTACGGCTGAACGGCGGATGTTATTGAACGGCGAATCATCCACTTTTGTACGCCTAACCGATCTAAGCGGTATTATTCCTGCGGTTACCGGCAAAATTGAACTGGTGTATGAAGGAGAGCTGGAAGGCCCTGCCAAAGTAGCCTATACCCTGATCGGCAAGGCCATAAAGCATCTCTTCGCAAGATACTTCCCCAATCCCGAGAAAGCCAAAAAAACCAAAAATGCTAATCCCTATACCAAAATAACAGCATGGTTTACCGACGGCCATACACTCGATCTTACGGAGAACCTGAGCCTGAAAAGCTATAAATCAGCGCTGATGCAGGTCGATGGACTGAACGGACTGATCAAAAATTTCCACCCTAAACTAAGTGAAAATCAAACGCTCCTGCTCATGGAATTCGTTTTACACGGATTAGCCGAATTTTCACAGCTTAACAAAAATTATCTGGACCATGGTTTCGCTTTTTCAGACATGTTTGACAGTTTGTTCAGCATAGATCCGGAAGATGACGAGAACCTGCTATAATTAATTTATTTTTACATGAAATCTGTTGCCCTGCCTGTTCTTTGTGCCGTTCTGCTTTTGCTTGACCTTTACAGTTACAAGGCTATTTTATCGACTTTTCACAAGTGGTCTGAAAAAAGGAAAAAAAATTTCGGCTGGTTGTGGTGGACCGTTAACCTGTTACTCATTGCCGGTGTATTCTGCGCGATCTATCTGAATCTCTTTTTAGCCATAAGAGCTGTCATTCTAGTCGCTTTCTTTTTGTTAAGCATTGCCAAGGTCTTCATGCTACCCTTTTTGCTGGCGGATGATATACGACGTGCTTTAATTCGGATCAGTCATTTCGTAAAAAGAAAAAGACAGCCTGTTTCCCGTCAAAGTACAGGTGGTGAGCCTATCAGCCGGTCGGCCTTTTTAACAAAAGCCGGACTGGTGGCTGCTGCTGTTCCTTTAAGCTCGCTGAGCTGGGGTATTATTTCAGGGGCTTACGATTACCAGGTGAAACGGGTAAAACTTATTTTGCCCCGTTTGCCGAAAGCTTTTGACGGCCTGAAGCTGGCACAGATCTCCGATATCCATTCCGGAAGCTTCTATAACAAAACGGCCGTTAAGGGGGGCGTTGATATGCTCCTGGCTGAAAAACCTGATCTCATATTTTTTACCGGCGACCTTGTCAATAACCTGACGAGTGAAGTAAAAGATTATCAGGATATTTTCTCTAAAGTGAAAGCACCTCTGGGGGTGTATTCAACTCTCGGAAACCACGATTATGGCGAGTATTATTTTGGCAAAGAGCCTTCAGCAGCAAAGACCAGAAACCTGAACGATATGATTGCCACGCATAAATTAATGAGCTTTGACCTGCTGATGAATGAAAACCGCCGGCTGAAAGTAGACGGTGAAGAAATTGGCATTTTAGGTGTAGAGAACTGGGGTATGGGACGGTTTCCAAAATACGGTAAGATGGAGCTTGCCGTAAAAAATACAGACGACTTACCCGTGAAACTGTTGCTCTCTCATGATCCATCACACTGGCGTGGCGAGATACTTCCAAAATACAATGATATTGATGCCATGTTCAGCGGCCATACGCATGGTATGCAATTCGGTGTACGTCTAAAAGAATACCAGTGGAGTCCCGTTCAGTATATTTATAAAGAATGGGCCGGGCTTTACCGGGAAAAACAACAACAGCTTTATGTCAATGTAGGTTACGGATTTCTCGGTTATCCCGGGCGTGTGGGAATATTACCGGAAATTACGATATTTGAACTAAAGAGCTCCTAATTACCTGATAATGATTAAAAAAGCATTTTTCGCTATTCTGGATTTTTTGCTTTTCAGTAATCTTTTTATTGCTTTTTGTGCGGTAGCACAGGGACTGGTCACCTATTACCTGCTCAAACTCCCGCCGGATTACGATGTCCTGGCATTTTTATTTTTCTCGACCTTACTGATCTATAATTTAAGCATGCTTTTATCTAAACCGGCAGAGCCCCATAAATCGCCTTTTAAACGGGTAAGATGGATCTTCTCCCATCATCGCCTGCTGATTTCGATGACTCTCATTGCTGTGCTATGCATCGTTCCGCTCACCCTGCTTTATCTTAGTTTCCAGGCTAAATTGTTAATGGGATTCATCGGTGTTATTGCCATTGCCTATAATTTTCCATTCCTGTCTTTCAACCAGAAAAAAATAGGGTTAAGAAATTTACCCGGAATAAAGCTTTTTTTAATTGGCTTCGTATGGTCTGTAAGCTGTGTGCTGCTGCCGGTCATCGAGATTGAACACAGCTACGGATTTTCGATACCCCTCAGTGAAACCCTTTTACTGGTCGCAAAACGTTTTTTATTTATCTGTGCCATTACGATCCCTTTCGATATTCGTGATCTCTTTCAGGACAAACTGTATGAGCTTAAAACCATCCCGGTGATATTTGGCGAGAAAAAGGCCTGGATGATCTGCCAGGCTATGCTACTGGCTTATCTTGCCCTGTTGATCTTTTTTACGCGTACTGTTAATCTTGATGTAGTCGGGATTGCACTCACCATTTTCCTCACCGGATGGCTGATCTTTAAATCGAACCTCAAAAGAAATGAATACTATTATTTTTTCTTTTTAGACGGCACTATGATCCTGCAGTTTCTTATCCTGGCAGGCTGCCATGCTCTTTCGGGAAGTTAATGTTTCTGATACAGGAACTCGTCATCCAGGATCCTAACCTACATTAAAGCGGTATCCTATTCCTCTAACCGTTTGCAATAATTGCGGGTTATCAGGGTTAAGTTCTATTTTTTTGCGCAGACGTACAATATGCATGTCTAAAGTCCGTGTATTCACATCTGAATTATAGCCCCATACCACCAGCATCAGCTCATCGCGATTGATCACTTTATTCGGGTTACGAAGAAAATAAAGTAAAATCCGGTTCTCCAGAATAGTGAGCTCTATTTTTTTACCTTCACGGAAAAGGGTATGTATATTCGGGTGGTGTTCCATATTCCCGAAGCGATGTACTTCAGAGCGGTCGTTGTTTAACAGAAATTTCACCTTACTTTCGAGCATAGCGACCAGCACATCCATATTAAAAGGTTTCGTGACATAATCGGAAACCCCGAAATTATACGCATCGATCTTATCGACATCCTGTGCCTTAGCGGTCATCATCACAATCAGTCCCTCATACCCTGCTTTACGTACTTCTCCGCAAACTTCCGATCCTTCTTTACCTGGCAACATCCAGTCTAACAATACAATATCCGGTTTTTCCGTCAGAATGGTTTCTACAGCGGCAATTCCATCGCTATTTTCAAGCACCTGGTAGCCTTCAGCCTGTAAACGGTGAACCACTAAAAAACGAAGATTTTCATCATCTTCAACGATTAATATTTTAATTTCTTTCGACATATTTTTAATGTTAAAAGGTCAGGCAGCCCATTTCACTACTCAACCACTATATGGCAATACAATTTTAAATTCTGTTCCTTTATTCACCACACTCTTCACCGAGATCTCACCGTTCATAAAGTTTACCAGCTCTTTACAGAATGCCAGTCCAAGTCCCACGCTTCCGTTCTGGTTATAACGGTTTTGTACCCGGTAAAATTTCTTAAAGATATTATTTATTTCTGAGGATGGGATACCGATCCCCTCATCTTTAAAACGAAAAACCACTTTATCTTTAATCAGGCGGGCCGTAATATGTAATTTCTTCCGTCCATCCGGTGAATATTTATACGCATTTTCAGCCAGGTTGTCGAACAGGCTTCCCAATAGCACCGGGTCCGTCCGGAATTTGGAAAACCCCGAAATCTCGTAGCTAAGATTAAAATCGGGGTACTTTAAGGTATGCGATTCTACAGTGCTTTCCATAAAATCCTCGATGTTTACTTCTTCCCGGTTCAATACAATAGCCTTATTCTCAATTTGAGTAAAAGCCAGCAGCTTATTCATCAGACCATTCAATTTATCGGCTTCTTCATCCAGAATACGGCCATACATCTGCTGCTCCCTTTCAGTAATCGCTGCGGCACTCTTAATATTATTTCCGGCAATTTTAATCACACTTACAGGCGTTTTAAACTCGTGTGTAAGATTGGTCACAAAATCATACTGAAGCTTAAACATTTTATGGTTAATATTCAGGTTACGGTAGATCAGGAAAGCGATCAGGATTAAAACGGCATAAAAAAAGAGCAGTACCAGCGCTATGGGCAGGAAATAACTCAGGATTTCTTTTTTAACAAACGACTTCGACGACATAAAATAGAGCTTATATCCCGAAAAAGCGCCCCCAAGCGTAATCTCCCCGGTAATATATTCTGATGATGTGTCCAGAGGGTCATAGCTGATCGGCACAATACGAATATCCTGATACAATAGAGGCCGGGTATTCCGGATCCTGATCCGGCGCTGATCGAGCTCGAACGAGAGCATATCCTGCTGGTAAACCGGCTTAGCCGGCAGGATCTCTGTAACCATGCGTTTATATGTCTTTAGTAATTCAAATCCGGGAATGTTAAAATAATCGATGTGATTAGGCTGAACATTCGTAAAATTGCTGAAAAGTTCTTCCGTCGACGGCACTTTGGTGGTATCCAGTTTCTGGATAAACGTAATCAGCTTTAAAGAAATCGCATTAAAATCGCCTGACCGCAGCTGGTACAGATGCTCATTTTCATCAAAAAGCCGGATTGAATCTTTAAGAACGGAAGGGCCGAACTGGTAAACGCCTTTCATGCCGATGGCAAAATAACCCGCCTTTACACCATAATCCGCATAGCTTTGATTTTTAACTTCCGTATCATAAAAAGTAATTTTTGAAACAAAGGGATATTGTCTTAAAATGGTATCTGCAAAATGAGAGGCAGTAGCCGAGTCGAGGTATCCGTTATAAAAAGAGATCTCTGGCAGCTTATTAAAAAAGAAATCGTTATAGGGTTTAAGGCTTTCATCCAGCACGGTGGCTTTTGCCGACACGAAATCATTTTCAATATTCTTCTTACTGAAGTTAAAGGCCAGGAAAAGGGAAAGTATAAATACAGCGGAGATGAGTACAATGAATGTAACAATCAATGAAAAATTCTTCCGGTAACCACTTTGCTTTTCCGGTGCCATTTTAACGGGGTTTGCTATTTTTTCTTCAGATTACTTTCCAGGAATTGCTCTAATGCTGCATACACCTTCTGCCGGCTTTCTTCCCTATTCAGGGCTGAGCTTACATCTTCTTTCTGATAGTAAGTGACGGCAACATTACGTTTTTTCAATTCTTTCACCAGACGAATAGCATCGCTGGCATTGATCCGCGGGTCTTTGATATTCTGCGTAATAAAAACCGGCATATTAATCTTATCGGCATGAAATACCGGAGACGCCTGGCGCATATAGTCAACATCTGTATCCGGATTGCCCACAATATCATAATACATTTGCAGGTTCGACCGCAAAAACGGCGGGATAGAAATGAGGTAATTAAATAAATTAAGCACACCTGAATTGGAAGCCACACACTTATAGAGCTCCGGGCTTTTAATGGCACTGTTCAAGGCTATAAACCCGCCAAAACCTGTTCCATAAATAGCAATCCGCTTAGGGTCGGCAATTTTATTCCGGATGAGCCATCGTACACCATCGTCGATATCGTCCTGCACTTTACCTCCCCATTGTTTAAAACCGGCTGCATAAAAGTTTTTTCCATAGCCTGACGAACCCCGGTAATTGACCTGGAATACAGCATACCCCCGGTTGGCAAAGAATTGAACCTCGGCATTATAGCTCCATGTATTCCGTTGCCCCGGGCCGCTATGCGGGATAACGATTACCGGCAGGTTCTTTCCTTTCGAATGCAGCGGCAGCGTTAAATAGCCGTTTATCTCCAGGCCATCAGCGGAGGTATATTTTACCGGTTTCATTTCGCACATCTGCGATTCGTTGATATCTGAATTAATATCGCTCAATTTTCGTAATGCACCTGATACGGCATTATACAGGTAATAGGATCCCGGATTGCGATCTGTAAAAGTCCGGATAAGGTACATTTTCTCGCTTTTATCCTGATCAATGATCCGGTATTCGGTATTCGGCAGCAGTTTGTCCAGCTTTTGATAAAAGGTTGCAGCAGCCGTATTCAGGTAATGCTTCTGTTTTTTCCAGTTCTCATACACTACATAGTCAATCGTACCGCTGTTTCGCGAGTATTTGGCATCGACCACATTCAGGGTATCATTAGCAAATAATATATTTCGCTCTTTTCCGCTTTGGCAATCAAGGGCGACCAGGGCCGATTTGTCCCGGTCCACATCTGAGATCACATAAATAAGATTAGGATCATTTTCAGCAAAGGCCACCGGCATAATCGTCGTTTTGAAGTTGATCGTCACTAATGGCTTGAATGCCTGGTGCTCACTTTGCCGTACTAAAAGCGTTTGATTTAGACCATCATTGGCTACGGCCAGTCGTAGCTGGCCTTTATTATCGGTCATCCAGCCACTGATATTGCCCGGATTACGGCTTATCATCTCCATTTGCCCATCGCGCACATTTAAGCGATATACATCTGATACCGTCGAATCACGTTTATTAGAGAGCACCAGCAGGTATTTATTATCGATCAGCTGATCGTCTAATACGCGGAGCCTCAACTTCTCGCTGGCACTTAGCTGGCGTTCATTTTTACCTTCTTTGTGAATAATAAAAAGATCCGCCTGCCGTAACGCGCCTTCTTTCTCTTTATAATAAATAAGCTCATCATTACTTACCCACGAATAAAAACTAATGTTCTTTTCCAGTAAACGGGTAAGCTGTACTGTTTTTCCGGTGGTCAGATCCTCTACGAAAAGATTTTGTTTTTTATCCTGCAGCTTCAGATAAGACAGGCTTTTGCCATCCGGTGAAATACGGTAAGTAGCCTTATCCTGTAGTTTAAAAAAGTTATTGACAGGAATAACAGCCACCTCCTGCTCCTGTTTACACGAAAACAACAGCAGGATGATCATCATCCAAATGTATCTCTTCATAGCGGCCATACCCATTATTAACGCAAAAATACGTATCCCCCGAATGCAAACAGCTTTAAATATTAACATTGTTACTTACCTGGCGCGGCATTCGTTCTCAATGTAGCAAGATTGCCTTGTATTCAAAATAAAATATGCGTAACAATTAGAATACTGTACATCATTTTTTCGTTTTATAGCTGTGCGTGCTTTTGTAAATCCTGATCGTTTCGCTACTTTAGCAGGATAAGATCTTAACCGGCGCCCCGTTTTATATGCAGTTGAAGAATTTTATCCTGTTATTTTTTTTCAGCCTGACCGCCTTAACGCTCAGTGCACAGACAGCGGTTGATGAAGCATTAGCCTATCAGTATTATCAACAGGGAGAATATGATAAAGCCTCGGTATTATTAGAAAAACTCTTTGATAAAAATAAAGATGACCAGACATTTGAATTGTATTTCACTTCTTTAATACGGATCAAGAAATATGATGAAGCGGAAAATATAATCAAAAAGCTGATCCGGCTCTTTCCTCAGAAGCCGCTGTATAAGATCGCCTTAGGCCGCGTTTATCTGGAAGACGGGAAAACCGACGAAGCGGGTAAACTGTTCGCTGATGCTATCCGACACCTTCCCGACAATGAATTCGCCATTCGCGAAACGGCGAATTATTTTTTCCGCTTCGAAGCTTACGATATGGCTATAAATACTTTTCTCCAGGGTCGGAAAGTGCTGAACGATGATAAAGCCTTTACCTATGAACTCATTAGCGTATACCGTTTCAGGAAGGATAAAATAAAGCTGATCGAAGAATACCTGAATGTGCTGGCGATCACACCGCAAATGCTTCCACAGGCACAAAATGCATTTAGCGTGGTGTTCGAAGATAATACGGATTATCAATTATTGCAATCGGCATTATTAAAGAAGATCCAGAAAGATCCGAATGTGGAGATTTATAACCAACTCTACATCTGGCAGCTGTTACAGCAGCAGGAATATGAAATGGCACTACGCCAGCTCATCGCACAGGATAAACGCACTAAAGACGACGGTGCCCTGCTGTATAATACGGCCGCTTCGTTTGTAACCAATAAGGCATATCCGACAGCCGTAAAAGCATTCGAATACCTGCTGACCAAAGGGAAGGAAAACCCTTATTACCTTGCATCTCAAATTCAGCTGGTGAATACAAAATTTGAACTCACGCTGACCGGAAAATATGATCTGCAGGAGATCAGCCTTTTGGCCGGACAATTTAAAAGCATTGTAGAGGAATACGGAAAAACCGCACAAACCTTGTTTGCCCTTCAGCGTTGGGCTTATTTGCAGGCCTATTACCTGAACGATCTGAAAAAAGCAGAACAGGCGCTTGAAGAATGCCTGTCCATTCCTTCTATAGCACCGTTTGATGCCGCCCGTATAAAACTGGAACTCGGCGATACCTATATTTTAACACGGCAACCCTGGGAGGCCTTCCTGGTGTATGAGCAGGTGGCCTGGCAATACGAAAATCAACCGATTGGCCAGGATGCTAAATTCCGTTCTGCTAAACTCTCTTTTTACCAGGGTGATTTTGAGTATGCCAAAGCACAGGCTGATGTACTAAAGGCATCTACCTCACAGCTAATGGCTAATGATGCTTTAAATCTTAGCTTATTGATTTCCGACAATCTGCAAAGCAAACAGGACAGCCTGGCATTGCTTGGGTATGCGCGTGCTGAAATGACTCTTTTCAGTAACAAACCCGAATTAGCACTGGTCAGATTAGACAGTATATCACTGATGTACCCGGATAATAGTTTAAGCGATGATATTCTGATGAGCAAAGCCCGGATATACCTCAAAATGAACGAGCTTCATAAGGCATCAGAAGCATTAAGCAGATTAATAAATACCTATACCGACAGTATCTGGGCCGATGATGCCTTATTGATGCTGGCCGAATTGTGGGAAAAACAACTTAATGACCCCGGGAAGGCAAAGACATACTACCAGCAACTTATGGATAACTATCCTGACAGTCTCTTTCATACCGAAGCCCGAAAGCGATTCAGGAACCTTCGCGGGGATCATTCAGGGATATAATTGCAACACAATTATATTGCATATACATGGAATTTATCTAAGTTTGCATATGCTATTATATAATGTAACGCTGATACTCGAAGAGGATATTGCCGATGAATGGCTGAGTTGGATGCAGGAGGTCCACATACCTGAAGTCATGGCGACTGATAAATTCGTTTCCAGCCGTTTATTAAAAGTAGTCGATTCACCGAATGAGGGGGTTACCTATTGTGCCCAGTATATTGCCCGGAGTGAAGCCGATTATAATGATTACCAGGCGTTTCATGCTCCTGCACTCCAGGCTAAAACACTTGAAAAATTTGAAAATAAATTTGTGGCTTACCGCAGCCTGATGGAATTTGTAGATTAACATGCAATTCATAGAAACCCCTATCCCTGATTTATGGATTATTGAACCCAGGCTGTGGACAGACAGCCGGGGCTATTTTTATGAGAGCTTCAGCGCCCAATGGTTTGAGCAGAAAGGCATCAACGCTACTTTTGTACAGGATAATCAAAGTCTCTCGCAAAAAGGCACCCTAAGAGGTCTGCATGCGCAGGCACCTCCTTTTGCACAAGGCAAGCTGGTACGTGTATTACAGGGTAGTGTATGGGATGTTGCCGTCGATATCCGGAAAGGCTCACCTTCCTACGGGCAGTACTTTGGGGTAAAGCTCAGCGCGCAAAATCACCGGCAGCTTTGGATACCACCCGGTTTTTTACACGGATTTCTGACATTGGAAGATCAGACGATTTTTACGTATAAGGTTACAGCCTATTATGATAAAGCTTCGGAGATTGGTGTCCGGTGGAATGACCCGGAACTGGCCATTAACTGGCAGCAGCAGTCTACCGAAAGTACGGCATTACTGTTATCCGACAAGGATCAGGCACTCCCGGCGTTTAGCACCTTAAGCAGTCCTTTTTAGGATAGACAGCACACACATTTCCACAGGCTGAACTTGAAGCTTACTGCTTGATCAGGTCATACAACTCATCCAGTTTCGGCGAAAGCACGATTTCGATCCTCCGGTTTTTACTCCGGCCTTCTGCCGTCGCATTGGAACCCAGCGGTTGAAACTCCCCTTTTCCGGTAGCTGTCATCCGGACACTTTCCACTTTTTGCTCTTCGGTTAAAAAGCGGACAACTGATGTGGAACGCAGCACACTCAGATCCCAGTTGTCTTTGATCTGGCCGAGGTTAGTTATTTTTTGTGAATCGGTATGTCCTTCAACCGCAATATTGATTTCGGGCTGCTGTTTTAATACATTAGCCAGCTGCGTTAAAGCCTGCTTACCTTTTTCATCAATAATGATACTTCCCGATGGGAATAAAAGTTTATCCGTTAAGGAAACATATACTTTTCCATTCTTAATTTCTACGGTCAGACCATTTTTAGTAAAGCCTAATAGAGCCTCCTGCAATTTTGCCTTTAACTGGTTTGTGGCCTCATCACGTTTACGCAATATTTCTTCCACTTCTTTTAAGCGTTGCTCACGTTTCCTGAGGTCGTCTGATAATTTATCTAGGTTGCCCGACAGTTTATTGATCTCACTGGAACTATTACTTCTTAATTTAGCATAATTGCTCTCCATATCCGCATAGCGGGATCTCAACTCGGCAAGATCACCGTTCAGTGTTGCCGTATCCTTCCTGAGACGCGCAATAAGCTGTTCCAAACGTTCGCCGCCTTGCCTGGATTCTTCCCAGCCGGCATATAATGAATCTTGTTTGGCCAATAATGCTTTATACTTTTTGGGCGATAGCACCACACAGGAGCTCAACAGGGAAGCCGTTAAAAAGGCCGTAAGGGCCAGAGAAGGTTTATTCATTTAGTGTATTATATTTAAATTATCGCATCAGCAACTAACTGCTATATTCACTTTATGCGGATGTCGCTTTCCGCAAAAATAAAACAAAGGGTTGAACAGCCTTAAAAGCAGTTTTCAACTTATTAACGATTGAAGGGTTAAAAAATTCTTCTTCGTTGATTTTATAGATGGCGATCATGCTCTTCAATTTGAGCCATTCAAGCAGAGGATGATCATTTTCGTAACCTTTAGGGGCTTTTTTCAGTTTATCTTCGGTACTGACCGTATAAAATTTTTTAAAGTCCTTATCCCCGATAATGGATAAAAATTCATCAGCATTATAATCGATCTCTTCACGGATCATTTTTAGGATCTGAGGTTCCGGTTGCCAGAATCCCACACCAAAGAAACAATTTCCCGGCTGAATATGCAGGTAATAGCTGGGGGTATTCGGTCCATAGCCTTTCACATCGAAAGCGATACCATAATTCAGCTTGTACGGATCTTTATTCTTGCTGAACCGGACATCACGATAAATACGCATCAGTGCTTTCTTAGGCTCCGTATCGGCCGGATATTGCGGGTCTATTGCTGAAAATTCTTTAATCAGCCGGGCGATCATTACAAAAAGATCGGCTTTGGCCTCCTCATAATCATGTTTGTTGGCCATAAACCATTCCCGGTTATTATTCGCCGCTAATTCACGCAGGAAACCAAGGGTTTTCTCCTTTATCATGTTTCAAAAAATTAATACCGGGAAGTTAAGGCTTTAAAAAGAGAAGTCAAAACAGGACAAACGGTTAAGCCGGGTTTTCGACAGCCCTTTTCCGATAATTGCGGTACCAGATGACACCTACGCCGGCTACAAGCACGTAAGGAATGGCCAGCAGGTAAAGGATACCATTATTTAACCCCTTACCTTGTGTATTCCCGTTTTTGGTAGCCTGTTCGGCATTTAAAGAGCACATAGAGCATTGTGCCTTCGCCGGTGCCGAAAACACCATACTTAGCGACAATATACATAAGCCGATCAGAAAGGTACGCTTAAACATCTGGACAAAGATAGAGATAAATTTTAAAGGGGGATTAAAATTTGCGTCATAAAAAAACCTCCGGTAAGTTCCGGAGGTTTTTTTATGAGAATATAGAAAATCAACTATAATGTTCCATAAATAAAGGAACTCGCATCCGCTGTCCTGTAAAGACCACCGAGGAGACCAACATTAGGCGTTGTACTGGAAACCCAATCTATCCTGAAAGGCCCTGTAAGCATATAATCCGCCAATGGCTTGATTTCATTTGCACGGGTTGGCCAGTTCACATTTCCTACCGGATTATTATCAAGTGTAATCACATCGCCGTTCCGGGTATATCCATAAGTTGCAGAAGCAACAAAAGCTGATGTACCGGAAATGTAGTTAATCGTAACTTCAAAAACACTGTTACTGGTCAGCGCAAAAGTTGTAGACGAGATAGACCGTCCTGTTGCCACAAACTTAGAAACCATCGAATTGTACACCGCTGTAAATCCTGAATTTACTCCTGAAGGAAGACCTGCAGAAGATATCGTTAATTTCCGGTAAGCATAACTGCTTGGGAAACCAAACAACATAGGTAATGGAGTTAATGGTACCGGGTTAGACTTAACAATGTATTCCTTATTTGCTGAATCATACATGGCCAGAGTAGTGGCGTCTTTCCAGGCAAACTTCACAAAAGTAATTCCTTGAAAAACCAGGCCTGTTGAAGTCATAGAAATCCCATCCGTCGTAAGAGCTATTTTATTAGTGGCTGAAACAACTGTTGTACCATCAGCCATTAATCCCGTTAGGGTAACTCTTTTTCCACTTGCCAGGACATTCGTAAAATTAACATTTAAACCTACTTTAAGCGTATTACCGCCTGAGGGCACCTCAATATAAGGGTTTGCCGTATTGGTAAAAAAGGCTTTAAGTTTATCTGAGGATGCCTTAAGACCACCAGAAGTATAAGCCGCTTTCTGTGCGGCACTCGCTTTTACCATTGCCAATGGCTGACGATAAGACTTACCAATAAAATACAGACTATCAGCAGTAGAACGCACATAAATGAACTCTACATCGCTTCTAAACCCTGTATTTCCGGAACCTCCGAAAACACTGTTATTCGGATCGGCCAACATCGAAATATAGTTGTACGTATCAAAGATCAAATCAGCGCCAAGAGCCGCCTTTACCCTGTAGGTAGATTTGCCAGGGTTTGTGGCGGTGTTATCATTCAGATCACCATACATGGTCACATTTTGATCCGCATCAAATGTCATATAAAACCCATAAGCACCTCCTACATTGGTAGGTAAGGTTACGATCCAGCCATTAGGTGCCGAAGTCAGCGCAGCATTAATCTTTGCAATCGATTCTGCCATTCTTTCTTCCGGCTTCTGATCAAAATTAGAAACGAATGAGTCTTTTTCACAACCTGCCAATACCAGGCAAGTCAGAAATAAATATAATATCTTCTTCATAAATTAACTTTTTATTGGCCTAACACTCCATAAAAATAATTGCCGGGTGTTCCGCTTTCATAAAAGCCGCCATAATTATTAAAATTAGCAGCATCTATATTCGCAGGCATCCAGTCTGCAATAAAGGTATACCCTGTAAAATAATTGATTAGTGGTTGTACCCCCGTTTGAATAACCGGTGCGTTTGTCCATGGTGTGGTTGTACCCCTTGCCGCAGCTGCAGTAAATTTCGTTTGCCCTGTGGTTGAATTAAAGGTCATATCTAATGCATATAAAGCTTCAAGTGTACTTCCGGCGGAGTTACTATAATTCACATATAAGTTAGCCTGCGACGTGGAAAGAAACTCCAGACGAATAAAGTTCAGCTTTCTGCCAGCTCCGCCAACTGCAGCAATTGCGGTTATCGCGTTCTGATATGCCGTTTTGAATTCATTTGAAATTCCAAATTTGTCATAGGCCAGATTCGAATTTAAATCAATAGTCATCGTTTTAAATAAATTCTGACCCATCCAATACGGGAAACTTACCTGATTCCATTTATAAACGCCTCTGACCACATTCTGAACTTCTTTTTGTAACGCTCTGAAATCTACGCCTAAATTAATGGTAAAATATTGTACAACACTGGCTTCTTTGGCTTTAAGCGCGGCTTTACCTACAGCTGTAGATGCATTCGCCCGGGCATCAAACCATGCTTGCCCAGGTACTAATAAATGGGCTACAGTCTCTGCAAAATCCTCGCCAGGCTGACTTGACGCATAAGGCGATACATAACCCATATCACGGGCAGACGCATCACTCACCGTCGTCCAGGTAGCATTATAGGTAGATTTAGTAATCGTTTGAAAATCAGTAGGCATAGCAACCAGCTGATTTAAAATATGCGTAAACTCATGATGGATAGTCCGTAGCTTCCTGGTTACAAGATCTGCATTATTAGCATTAAAATTATTCAAATCATAGATCGTAACCCGTTTCCCGGCAGATGCAGTAGCCAATATCATAGAACCATCAGTTTGATAAGCACCTGAACCAAATAGTATCCATTCTTTAGGAAGCATTTGCTTGATAAAAGTCACACCGGCCACCGTTTTATACGGGTTGATGAAACCTTCCAGAACGGTTTGCATCTGAGGCTGCACACTGGCCGGATTAGCAGGGCTGACCACCTTATCGTTGTCTTTGTAAAAATCGCTGTAGCGATATATCACATCCATATTATAAGGATCCAGAAAGGTTGTTTTCAGCCAATTATCCAGCGCGGTATTAGCCACCGGGTTATCCACATATTTGGTTAAATCAATATTAACCGGATCTTCTTTTTTACAGGATATTATTGTTAATAATAAAAATAATACACTGAATATTTTAATTACATTTCTTTTCATAATATTTTATTATTAATTATCTGGGATTTAAAGGAACACCTGAAAGTTTTGCTTCTTCAGGAATTTGGAACACCCTTCTGTTATCATCTGCAGTCAGCTCTATAAAGGTCTCGTTGCCCTGAGCATCGAATACATTGTGTTTCACTGTCATTCGGGTGCGCAAAATATCGAGCCATCTCAAGCCTTCCTGTAAAAACTGGGCTTTCTTTGTATCTAAGATAAGCTTAATAACACCTTCTTTCGGATCCGTTATACCATAATACGTAGCAATTTTTGCTAAAGTAGCCGCATCGTTATTGGTATAACCTCTAACCGTATTGGCAAGGATGATATTTATATCGGCTAAGGCCTTATCATACTGTCCTAATCGTGCATAGGCCTCAGCCCTGTTCATTAAAGCTTCATCGGTGGTAAATGCCGGTGACATTAAATACGTGATACCAATATTTGAAATCTGATTGGTGACATAAAAATATTCCTTATGCTTATACGTAGTATAACTCGGAACCGTATAATAAAGAATTTTATTGGCAAAAGCTTTTCCTGTGATATTAGCACCTGTTCCGAACATTTTAACCAGGGTAGCTCCATATCCATATCTCGGAGAAGTTAATCGCTGATAGCTGGAATACAGGTTAATAAGCAATAAATTATATTTCTGATCAGAACGGCTAAATGCGGCATTATAATCAGCAGAACTCATATCATACAGCGTTGTATTGATAGGTCTGACAATACTGGCAAAACCTTCCGGTGAGATAGCCGATGCATGATCTACTACTTTTTGCCAGTCGCCTTTAAATAAATAAAAACGGGCAGCAAATGCATGAGCCGCGGCTGGAGTGAAATGGTACTTCGGAACCTTATAAGCCGATGCCGAAAGCAGGGCCATACCTTCCGTTAAATCCTTCTCTATTTTCTCATACGTAGACGCCACGGTACCTCTGTCATATTGTTTAATTACCTCCGTTTCAGGTTCAGTTACATACGGAATACCCTGAGCATCGTTTGCACTTCCCGGTACATAGGCTTTTGCGAAAAATGTAACCAGCATAAAATGAGCATAAGCTCTTGCTACTAAGGCTTCGCCTTTGTAAGGTAATACAGCTGTACCAAAGTTATTTTTGTCAATCGCCTCTAATGCCTGATTAGCTGCTGCAATGGCCTCATAACATTTGTTCCAGTAATTAGATGGTGAGCCTCTGTCGGCACCTAATACATCTTGCCAGTAATAAGGTTTGCTGGAAACATCTGATATCGTTCCCACACCCGATCCTTTATCTTCGGCATTATCAGATGCAGCTTCCGCAAATGTATAATAATCACCCTCCGGGTATGCTGTAGCAACCAATTGTGCTACTTTCTCAACAGAATTAATTTCTGTTCTGTTGTCAGGTACTGTATCTAAATATTTCTTGCATGATACCAATATACAAGCACTAAAAAGAACAGCTAATTTTAATTTATTAATTTTCATGATCGTATATTTTTAAAATCCAACCTTCAATGATAGTGTATATTGTTTAGGTATTGGCAAAGCCACACCGCCGTTTCCAAAAAACTCCGGATCCTGTCCGTTCAGTTTTTTGTCAGAATACAATAAAGCAATATTATTACCTACAAAAGAAATGGAAGCGTTAGACATACTTAATTTAGACGTGAATGCTTTAGGCAGATCATAGGTCAACGAAACTTGTTTAAACCGTATAAAATCGCCTTTTGCTACACGTTCTGTCGAAAAATTATAAATATTGTAAGGATAAACCGCAGACGTTGTAGCGCCCGTGGCATCTACAACCAGTCGAGATGCGGTGTACGGATCTAAGATCGCCGGGACTGTGGTATATTTCTCATCCCCGGGCTGAACCCAACGGTTTAACATTGATTTTGTCATCGAGTAAATATCGGGATAACTTGACGAAAATTCTTGTGCTAATCTTACATAATTTCCAGCTGCGAAAGTAAATAAAGCAGACAGCGTAAATTGTTTATACTTAAATTGATTATAAAATCCTCCCGTCAATTTGGGATCGATCGGGCCTTCATATTTCAAATAGGAAGTTTTAGTGCTCTGCAGATATACGTAAGGATTTTTCCGTCCGCTTTCATCAATAAAATATGGGTAACCATAGTTGGGATCTAAACCTGCAAACTGGATGGAAAATAATCCGCCTTGTGCATAACCTACTATAGAGCCCCCATTATCACTCACGAGATCAAGAATTCGTGGGGTATTTTGTAACTCTGTGATCTTATTTTTATTATAGCCCATATTGAACTGGGTTCTCCATTTAAAATCGGTATTGTTAATGGCATTACCACCCAGCGTAACTTCAATACCTTTTGCTTTCATCTTTCCATAATTGGCCGTTTTGGTGTACTCTCCGCCAATTCCGGAAGTTTTAATATTGCCTATTAAATCGAAGATATTCCGTTTGTATAAATCAACTGTTAAATTGATCCGGTCGTTTAAGAAGGTTAAGTCAGCACCTAAATTCGTTTCTTTTAGCTTTTCCCAGGTTAATTCTGAATTGGCTAAGCTCGATATATAGGTCACGGTTTCTTTTTCATTCTCGTAAGGTCTGCGGCTTAACATATTATAAAAAATAGCCGCCGAATTATTGGCATTACCAATATTAGCCACTAAACCATAGGTAGCTCTAACTCTGGCTGAAGATAAAATTTTGTTTTCAGACCAAAAGCCTTCCTGATCAATATTCCATGCTCCGGAAACGTTCCAGGTTGGTAACCATCTGGCATTTCTGCTTTTGCCCATTAAGTTAGAACCATCATACCGTGTGGTCGCATTAAAACTATATTTATCTTTATAAGAATAGGCACCCCTTAAGGCGAAAGCGGTAAAACGGTCATAACCATAACCCATACCAAAGTAGGGTGCATTTGACTCCTGAGCCTTTTTAAAATATAAATAGTTAGCATTCACAATTCCGCCATTATCGTACTGATAACCTACACCGTCGAATTTAGAATTCTGGCGATCAATATAACGTACCTCCATCGATCCAAAAACATTCAGGCGATGATCCTTATTAAAAGTTTTATCAAATTCGAGGTTCTGTCTGAAATAGTAATTTTTTAAGGCATCAAAGGTAACATTATAAAATCCGCCTTCCGGTAAAGTGACCACCGGCAATTTGGTCAGATCGTCAGGATTGGTATATAAAAACGGGTTACTACCAACTGTTGTCGCATCCTGGGCAGCTCTAAAGGCTAAAGCCATATTCGAGTTTTCCATGATATAATGCCGGCGATCCGTTTTTGCGTACCGGTAAGCGCCATCCACCGAATAGGTTAAAGATGGAATGATTTTATATTTTAAACCCGCCTGAACTTTAAGGTCAATCTGACCTAATTCTAAATAATTATTATCCAATTCATTAAGAATGTTAAACGGAGCATAATTCCGGTTGAAATATTCCAGACTGCCATCTTCATTATAGGCTGTCATTGCACGGCTCGTATTGAGTGCATAAGAGTATGGATTGATATCAAAACTACGGGAAAATGTTCCGTAAACCGGATCTGAAGTACGGGTTAATGTACCAGGAGCCCGCTGGTCACGAATAGATCCGTTAATTAAAAACTCACCGCTTAACCTATTACTCATCTTAAAATTAGATCGTAGGTTAGCGGTAAAACGGTCTACATCATTACCGATAGTCTGCCCGTTATCATGCAGGTAAGACGTTGAAGCATAGGTTTGAAATTTCTCCGTACCTGAAGAAAAGCTTACAGAATGCTCCTGTAGCAATGAGTTCTGAAATAAAATATCAAACCAGTCTGTATTCGCATTCGCATACCGGTTTAAAAATTTTGCCCGGTCCATAGCCGTATTCTTTAAAGAATACGTATCCGTAACCGGATCATAGTCATATAACGCATTATACATTTTATAAAAAGGTCCGCCATCAGACCCTCTTGAAGCACTCGTATGCTGAAAATAACCTTTGTTTAACATTTCCATCATTACCGACATCTGATCAGCCGAATTCAGAACATCAAATTGGTTATAATTAGGTTTCAGATACGTCGTAAAATTACTGGTGTAACTGATTCGTTGAGTGCCTTCAGATTGACGTCCTTTTTTTGTTGTCACCACAATTACCCCGTTCATCGCTCTTGCACCATACATCGCCGTGGCTGCAGCATCTTTCAGGATATTAAAGCTTTCAATATCGTCAGGATTTAAACCGGCTACTGATGAACCAATTAAGGTATTGGCGTCACCTGTAGATAATGCCGCATTTGATATGTTGACAACGTCCTCTAATATAATACCGTCAACTACCCATAAAGGTTTGTTGTCGCCCGAGATGGAAGTAGCCCCACGAACACGGATCTTTGGTGCAGCACCAAATGTACCGGAAACATTCTGTACGGAAACCCCGGCTACCTGGCCTTCTAACATACGGCTTATATCCGGAACGCCGTTACGTTGCGCATCCGATGATTTAACCAATGTCGATGCTCCTGTAAATAACTTGCGATCGATATTCTGATAACCTGTCGATACTACGTTTACCTCTTTCAGCTGGCTGGCATCTTCTTCAAGGCTAACGTTGATCGTGGTTCTCGAACCCACGGTTTCTTCTACGGTCTTATACCCTATAAACCGGTATACCAACACTACTGATGCATCTTTAACCGAGATCTGGTACTCTCCCTTATCATTGGTAGTCGTCATGGCAGCACTACCTTTTATGACAATGCTCACGCCCGGAATACTGCTTCCGTCTTTTTTATCTTTTACCGTACCTCTGATAATGATATCTTTTCTGACGGCCTTTTCTGTTACCGGCTCTACTTTTAAGATCACCTGATTACCTACCTGCCGGTAAGCAATATTCTTCTGTTTCAGTGCTTCTAATGATTCCTGAATGCTTCCCATTTTATCCGGAACATCCAGAATCATCGTTTTGTTGATCTCATTGGCATCATAAACAAAACTTACTTTATAAGTCTGTTCAATCTTCTTTAAGTAACTTTCCAATCTTTCGGGCTTGATTTTGCCTTGCTGCGAATCTGCCTTAGCTACGAAAGCCCAAAAGATGGCAGTAATAAGGACTGCCTTCCGGCAAAACCCTGCCACTGCTTGTCTCCTGTGGTAGTTTTTCTCCATAGTAATTTTTGTGGTTTAATTGATTTGTTTAGGTGTTATTAAGTTAATTTTAGTGGGTTCTTTTTTTACTTTAAGATTATAGGTTTCGGTTAATACCATAAGTACATCTTCGAGCGGCTGGTTTTTAAAGTGAGCATTCAGCTTTTTAGCTTTATGTTTATGATCATCCAGTTCAATTTCAATCCCGTAATAAGCACTAAGCTGTTTACATACCTCATCTAATGAAGTATCGACAAAGATCAATTCACCTTTTATCCAGGCATCCTGATTTTGCACACTTCTCGCCTCTAACTCCTGTCGTTTTACATCATAGGCAATGGCCTGACCGGCTGTTAAAATAGAGGCAACAGCATTCTTGTAGGGTAAAAATTGCACTTTACCCGTTTTAACGCCTAATACAATGCTCGTATCACTTAAATGAATATTAAAAGATGTCCCTAAAACCGTCACATTCGATTCGTTCATATTCACTTTAAAAGGATGTTTTTTATCCTTTGTAATTTCAAAAAAAGCCTGCCCTTTTATTAAGGCGACTTCACGGGTGCTGCCGTTGAACCGTGCAGGATACCGAAATTCGCTGTTCTTAGCGATCCGCACGAGCGATCCGTCACTTAACTTTACCGAGTCCACATGATTTCCGGTGATCTTACTTAAATACTCCGGTGTTTGATTTTTCTGATACAGCCAGTAGCCAAATGCTAACAGAATTAAGGAGGCCGCCAGGTTGCGCACCCATATAAAAACAGACTTTGGAGATTCTGTATTTTCCTTTAATACACGTTTAAAACGTTTTGAAACCTCCGACTTATGCATATCGGAAAGTGGTCCGGCCTTTTCGGCATAGTCCCATACGTTCTTTATCTCGATAAAGAATGCTTCATTTTCAGCCGACGCCTGACGGAACGCATGGAGTTCCTGCTGTAAATTTTCATTTTCAGGATCATCCAGATAACGTGTGATTAGCGATAAGGCTTCCTCCGTTTGGGCCATAACTTTAATGTTCGTTTATTTTAGCTATGACAAACGGAAATACAAAAACCCCTATATGATTTTATTTTTTATTGAAGAAAAAACCAAACGATCAGTTTCCGTTGTCTTGGTGTATAACCAGGCCTTTTCTCCAGCATTGATTTGCGTAAGATCTTTAAGGCATAAGCAATATGATTTTCAACCGTTTTTTCCGAGATCTCGAGCATCACGGCTATTTCTTTATATTTTAATCGCTCGAAACGGTTAAGTCTGAAAATCTTCCGGCATTGCGGAGGGAGTTTCTCAATCTCCTGGTTAAGTAACACGACCAGTTCATTTTCTTCATCCAGATCGATCACATAGGCCTCCGTAAGATCAGAAGCCAGCTGATGATGATGATGCTCAATCGTGCGCTGACGGTTTAGATAATTAATCGATAAATTGATCACCGATTTATATAAATAAGGTTTCAGATTTTGAATTTCTTCAAGGCTTTCCGCATTTTCCCAGATCTTTAAAAACACGTTCTGTACAATTTCTTCAGCGACAGTCGTGTCTTTTACATACTTATGCGCGGTGAGCAGCAGACGCGGAAAAAAAAGCGTATAAAATTCCGTGAAAGCCGCCGTACGATTTTCCCTTTTAAGCGTTCCTAAATCTTTTCCGGTATCAATTATCACCTTTTTACCAATCTATTCACATTGTTACATTCGAAGATAGGCAATATCTCAAATAATGGGTAGAAATAAGTGATTTTTTAACAATTTTTATACCCTAATGCACGTAATAAGGTGAGATCATCAGATATACGATCACACCGGTCACGGCCACGTAAAGCCAAAGAGGAAAAGTGATCCTGGCCAGCTTCCGGTGTTTATCAAAGCGTTGTGCCAATGCGCGCACATAGGTGATCAGCACGAAAGGTATAATGACCACTGATAAACAGATATGTGTGATCAGGATAAAAAAATAAAGGTAACGGATGGCTCCTTCACCACCATATGATGTCGATTCGGAGGTCATATGATAAGCTACATACATAGCCAGGAATAACACAGACAGACATATGGCTAATTTCATGAGGCGTTCATGAAGTATCCGCTTATTCTTTTTTATAGCCCATACGGCAGCCATCAGCATACATGCTGTTAGTCCGTTAATAGTAGCATAGATAGGTGGTAAAAAAGACAAAGGTTTTACATCGTAGCCCAATTTTCTCAGATTAACCCCAAATAATAAGGCAACCACCAACGGTATGACAACGGATAAAAGAATGATCCATTTATTATATTTCTTCTCTGTTTCTGTAATGCTTTCCATTTGATATTGATTTAGCGGCCGTCGTTCTTATTCCGCAATTCTTCTACAATAAGTACCTTGATCTCATCATCTAATTTCGACAATGCTTCGTCATTAACGACTTCATAATAACCCCTTATACGATGGTGGCTATCCGTCAGTACAAGAAGATTACTGTACGTAAACGTTTTTGGTTCGTTTCCCGCAGCCGGAAGAGCATCCAAAAATAAACCCTTCCGAATAAGGTTGTAAACCGTCGCACTATCGCCCGTTAACAGATCCCATTTGCCTTTCGAGGCAGAAAGACGTTCTGCATACTGCTTAAGGAGTGCCGGTGGCTCTTCTGAGGGATTCACGGTAATGCCTATAAAGTGAAGCAGGTCATTCTGCGCATACATAGCAGCATACTTTTGCATAACCCTGCTCATGTGATCCGGTCGACTATCACCGGCACCTGCCCTGAAAAGACCAAACAATATGATCTTACCTTCCAGATTTTTAAGACTTACGGGCGTATTAAACTGATTGGTTAAATTAAAATCCTGAAGTGTATGATAAATTGTATCCGGAATGCGCTCTCCACGTACATGATGAAAGGTAGAAGCAACCGTTTTCGGCCCGAAAACAGACAGAGGTCTGTACCGGTTTTTACCTTTTTCCTGGAGCAAATAATATAAAAATCCCGGTACCGCTAAAATGGTGACCAGGATTAATATTTTTTTGAACGGAGTGGAATTCATCAGATCTAAAACATATGATCGTGAAGATAATTTCCTTCAATGAGCATTAATATGATCAGATAAACAATAAAGATGAGTGAAACAGTAATAGACAACTGTAAGCCTAACTTCTCAAATTTTAAATGCATGAAATAGGCTACAATATAAAAGGCCTTTAACAGGGTAAGTACAATATAGACGTAATTCCCTACATGCTGGCTCATATGATGGTTAGGGATAACCCATAACGCAATGATAAACTCGATCACTGTGATCAGTAACAGCACGCCAAATACGGCCCAGATTTTCTTTTTTGTCATTCCTGCATGCTCATCATGTACATGCTCTTCTGAATGTGTATGTTGTTCTTGTGACATATTGCTTTATTAAAATAGGATTAAACCAGATAAAAGAATGTAAATACAAATACCCACACCAGGTCTACAAAGTGCCAGTATAAACCAACCTTTTCAACCATTAAATAATGACCGCGTTTTTCAAATGTACCATTCATAACGAGGATCAGAATAATGATATTAATAATTACCCCGCTGAATACGTGAAAACCGTGAAAACCGGTAATGGTAAAAAACAAATTAGCAAACTGTTGTGCAGCTACAGGTGATACTTCTCCGTTAAAGAAATGCGACAAATGCTCCTCTTTAGGAATACTACCCCACCAAAAGCCTTCATGATGCAGATGTGTCCATTCAATAGCCTGACAGCCCAGGAACATAAAACCACCGATAATCGTAGCGATCATCCACCAGATAACCTCTTTCTTAGAACGGCGATGACCAGCTTCTACAGCTAAAACCATCGTCACTGAACTCATGATCAGAATGAACGTCATAAGCCCTACGAAAACCAAAGGATACCCATGATCAGCTATTCCGGGAATAGACTGAAACACCAGGTCCGGATCGGGCCAGGTAAATTTCGTGAATCGCTGCGCGCCATAATATACGAGTAATGAAGAAAAGGTAAAGGCATCTGATAAAAGGAAAAACCACATCATTAATTTACCATATTCTACAGACCATGGCGAGCGCCCGCCAGCCCATGCGGTAGTTTTAATTCGATCTAATTTCGATAATGAATCCATCTAATAATCGTGTAATAGTTTGTTAAAAAATACTAACTGTTCAAAAGTAAAAAAACATATAGATATATCCATAAAATATCTATAAAATGCCAAAAAATTGAGGAAATTTCCTGACGGTAAACGGCCCTTTCATGTGAAAGATTTTGATATGTCCCAACCAGGCTGCTGATGATCATGCATAAGCCTGCAACGATATGCAGCAGGTGAAAACCGGAAACAATATAAATCATCGAGATCGCTGCATTATTATTCACTAACACGGCCCCGCTGCGGTATAAGGCCGACCACGCATCGAATTGCAGATAACCAAACCCCATGCCCAATAACAGGGTCAGCCATAAGAACAAACGCTGTTTCAACGTATTCTGATGTCGCAGCGACCGGCTGGACAGAAACAGGGTGATACTGCTTAACACCAATACGATAGTGCTGTATATGAACATATCCGGTAAAACCAGCCCGTGTCCTTTTCCTTTTGATGCTGAAAACACGATATAATAACTGGTCCATCCCCCGAACATAATGGTTGATGATACCACAAATAACCAAACGATAAATTTCTTTGGCCGGGCATCAAATTTCACATTTTGTGATGCTGTATATTCCATTTATAAAGTTAAATTAAATAATAAAATCAATTGTACAGCCGGCAGGTAAAAAAAAGAGCAGAACATAACCTTCCGCGCATCGGCAAGATCCATTTTCTGCACAAGTTTAAACGCATACCAGCTAAATAACAGCCCTGCAATTAAAGATACACCGGCCATATAATAACCGCCAAACCCATAAATCAACGGCAGCAGGCTCACCGGAATTAAAATTAATGTACTCAGGAGGATGCTTATGGCACTCGTTTTATCTTTCTTTTTAGTAGGCAGAAGCCTGAATCCTGCCTTCTTATAATCATCATCCAGCACCCAGGCGATTGACCAGAAATGCGGGAACTGCCAGACAAACTGTATTAAAAATAATATCCCGGCGATCTGATAATCGACCGTCACAAAAATAGTCGTATTACCTAAAGAGGCCAGGTAACCAATAAGCGGTGGTAATGCTCCCGGAATTGCCCCCACAAATACGGCCCACGGTGATTTCCGTTTCATAGGTGTATACACAAAGGCATATAATAAAATAGAGATGACCGAGATCAACCCGGTTTCAAGATTTAATTTTTTGAGCAGCCACGTACCCGCAATCGCCATGACAAGTCCCAGAACCAGTCCCTGACCTGTGGTCATCCGGCCGGCAGGCATCGGGCGGTCTTTCGTTCTTGACATCAATTTGTCCAGATCCTTTTCTAACATTTCGTTAAAACAGTTTGCCGCCCCGGTAACCAGGAAGCCTCCTGCGATCAGGATCAGCCAGTTTGTCCAGTTAATTTCATCGATCATGGCCCTGGAAATCTGAATTTTTGATCCGATCAAAAAGGTTACAGAAGCTGAAAAGACCACAAGAAAGGTTAACCTGAATTTAATCAATTTAGAAAAGTCTGCAAAAAAAGCCTTCAAGTTTAATCAGTTTTGGGTTTATAAGTAAGAGTCCGGTACACTAAAAGGTACAAATAATATTGCAGGCTGAACAGTATCATTGAAAATAAAATGTGAATAGCCTGCGCATAAGGAGGCAACGAAAAGTAAGCCAGCATAAAACCGCTCACCAACTGCACAACCAACACCAGCATAATATAATTAGCCGTAAGCAAGGGGGCTGCCTTACCGCTAAAACGGTCAATGACCATTTTATAAACAACGAAATTAGAAACAGCCACTAATATGGCCAGGTCACGATGATAAGAGAAAACAGCCCCGACCCGGCTTATCCAGGTCCCTCTTTCTGCAAATTGAAGTGATTTGGCAATCTCATCAATATGCTCCCGTACTTCAGTGCCCAAAATGATCTGCAGAATATTCAGGATAATCGTGAAAGCGAGAAAACCCTTTAGCCAGCCCACCCGATACATAATCACACTCGGTTCTTTATGTAGCTGCCGGGCATAATGATACGTATAGATGGCTATTCCCAAAAGGACGATCGCCAGCAGCATATGTACGGTAACGATCCATTGCGTCAAATTCGTAGAAACGACGATCGAACCCAGCCAGCCCTGGTAGATCACCACAAAAACATTCAGTATGCTTAATGCCACAATACGCTTTGCCGTTTTGCGGTAAGCAAATGAAAAGATAGCCGTCAATACCATGCATATGCCCAGGGTAGCCCCCGATAAACGGTTAATATACTCCGTCCACGTTTTAGCGGCATTAAATTCTTCCGGTTGTGCAATGCTTTTATCATTTCGTATCTTGCCGGCAAGAGTTGTTTTACCCATTCGTTCAAGATATTTTGCAAAACGCTCATTCTTCGCCAGCCGGCCGGCTACATATTTTTCTTTATAATCAGCCGGTAACTGGGAAACATGTGTAGGGGGAACATACTGATCAAAGCATTTCGGCCAGTCCGGGCAGCCCATCCCCGAACCGGTACTGCGCACAATACCCCCTGCAAGGATAACTACCATCGTGACCACAATGGTTATAAAATTTAACCTGATAAACCGTTTTTCCGATTTAGCGATCATGGGGACATCATTAAAAAGGTACCTGAGGGTGTGATACACCAGCAGATACCCTTGTTTATAAATTTATACGGACCTGGTCCGGTTATTCTGCTGATGGTGTTACTTTATTTTCCGCATCCCAGGCTTTCTGGATTTCCTCAGCCTCGGCATTTCCTTCAAAGTCATGCGGTAAATTCGAACTCATCGTTTCAGAGAACGGTACCGTTTGCGGAATATGATCTAACTCCGCACCAGGCTTACTATAATCATACGGCCAGCGATAAACGGCAGGAATTTCTCCCGGCCAGTTTCCATGGATACGTTCAACCGGTGCCGTCCATTCCAATGTATTCGCTTCCCATGGGTTTTGTACTGATTTCTTTCCTTTAAATATAGAATAGAAGAAATTGAAGAGGAAAGCCACCTGTGCAAATGCAGCAATGATAGCCGACCAGGTCACTAATACGTTAACGGTCAGCCATTTTTGCATAAATTCAAATTCGGTGAATGCATAGTAACGACGTGGCACCCCGTCTAAACCTAAAAAGTGCAATGGAAAAAATACCAGGTAGGTACATACAAATGTCACCCAGAAGTGCAGATAAGCCAGCTTCGGATCCATCATACGGCCAAACATCCGCGGGAACCAGTGATACACACCGGCAAGCATACCAAAAATCGCTGCCGAGCCCATAACCAGGTGGAAGTGAGCCACAACGAAGTAGGTATCATGAAGGTTAATATCTAAAGAGGCATTACCCAGCCAGATACCGGTTAAGCCACCTGAAATAAAGAAAGATACCATTCCGATGGCAAATAGCATGCCCGGGGTAAAGCGGATATTTCCCCGCCATAATGTGGCCAGCCAGTTAAATGTTTTAACTGCCGATGGTACAGCGATAATAAGTGTAGTGATCATGAATACACCACCTAACCATGGATTCATACCTGTCACAAACATGTGGTGACCCCATACGATCAGAGATAGCGTAGTAATACCAATCAATGAATATACCATGGCATGATAACCAAATATCGGCTTTCTCGAATTCACGGCAATAATTTCAGAAGAAAGACCCATGGCAGGCATAATAACGATATATACCTCCGGGTGTCCCAGAAACCAGAATAAGTGCTGCCATAAGATAGGCGAACCACCCTGATTAGGTAAGATCTGCGTACCCAGTACAATATCAGACAGGTAAAAGCTTGTCCCGAAACTACGGTCAAATATCAGCAGTACCACACCGGCTACTAATACCGGGAAAGACAGAATACCCAAAATAGCCGTTAAAAAGAAAGACCAGATCGTTAAAGGCATTTTCCACAGATCCATGCCTTTGGTACGCATATTCAGAATAGTCGTTACATAGTTAATACCGCCCATTAAAGATGAGGCCACGAACAATACCATACTGATTAACCATAAGGTCATTCCCAGTTCTGAACCCGGAATGGCTTTTGGCAAAGCCGAAAGCGGCGGGTAAACCGTCCATCCGGCACTTGCAGGACCTGTCTGAATAAAAAATGAGCTCATCATAATTACACAGGCCAAAAAGAAGAACCAGTATGAAAGCATATTCAGGAATGGCGAAGCCATATCTCTTGCACCGACCTGTAATGGAATAAGAAGGTTACTGAACGTTCCGCTCAAACCTGCAGTTAATACAAAGAATACCATAATGGTACCGTGAATAGTCACTAACGACAGGTAAAAGTCAGGTTTTATTCTGCCTCCCTCAGCCCAGTGACCTAAAAAGGTCTCTAAGATCGGAAAGGTCTTATCAGGCCAGGCTAATTGAATTCTGAATAAAATAGATAAACCCATTGCGATAACTGCCATAATAATACCAGTTATTAAAAACTGCTTGGCAATCATCTTATGATCCATACTGAAAACGTACTTGCTCAGAAACGTTTCATGGTGATGCCCGTGCGCATCATGATCATGGTTATTGTGGTGATGTGTATCGTGTACTGATATCGTTGACATAATAAGGGCTCTATATTATTAGTTTTTTAAGGCTATTTGATTTGTTTTTGCAGTCGTATCTTTAGCAACAGTATCGGCTGCCACAGTTCCGGCTTCCGGCACTAAAGGAATATTAAATGCCGCTCTTAAATCGTTCGTTAAGTAGAGCGATTGCTTTGCTACCCATTCGTTATACTCGGCTTCCGGTACTACACGTATCGTTCTCTGCATATTATAATGGTTTGTTCCACAAATTTTTGCACAAAGCAGAATATATTTGAACGTAGGATCATTCGTCTTCGCTTTCATTTCTTCTGTCGTGATCGTAGGTGTAAACTCGAAGTAAGAATTCATGCCGGGGACAGTATTCATCTGTACCCTGAAATGGGGCAGGTAAAAGCTGTGAATAACATCTTTACTGGTCAGGATAAACCGCACAGGTTTATTTACCGGTAAAACGATCTCATCAGCTACCTGGTCATCCAGACTGTTCTTATCATTAAAATCGATACCCAAACCATTTTTGCTGGTCACCAGTTTATAATATCGTCTGCCGACCACTCCGTCTTTTCCGGGGTAACGGATATCCCATTGAAACTGTGAAGAAGTCACCTCAATACTGATAGGTTTATTCTTAGGATCTTCAATCTTATAAAAGATCGATCTCCACGTTAAAAAGCCCATCAGTACCAGAACGGTTAACACGAATGCAGGAACAATGGTCCATATACGTTCAAGGGCATTGTTATGCGGATAATAATAGGCACGACGATTCCGGTTATATCGGTAAACATAAGCGAAGATAAACATGACGATATGCGTAGCGATGAAAACAATCGTCGTCAGGATCAGAGTAAGATTGAACATCTGGTCGATCTTTGCACCATGTTCTGAAGCGGCTTCCGGCAGGATCATCTTTCCATGTACCGTATATTCCCAGTACACACCGTATAAGCCTACGATTAAAAATACTGCAAATAAAACAGCATTGATCCTGTCCCAGTTAATTGCCGAAGCCTTACCCTCTGTTTCACGGCTTAACTCATATACTTTTAAGGCTTTACCTATGATCCCAATAAATAAACACAAAAGCAGGAATAGCAATACATAAAACACGGTGGTTTTATATACAGGTACCATATCTACCGGTTTATCTGTAGCGGCAGCAGCGGCCTCCTGTGCCCATGCACTTGTATTTGAAAATACGGTAAACAATACCGCTAAGGCTGCTATTGTTTTATTACTTATCAATCTTCTTAAACTCATTTTCTTAAAAGAGTACTATGTACTTTTATATTAAATTTATATCTGTTAAAATCTGATCTGCTATAGATGATGATTTAAACTCTCTTGTAAAAACGGATGATTTTTGGCAATCAACGGTTTTTTGCTCAGTCCGCTTAATACGGTAAATGTAAATAAACCCACAAAACCTATAGCAATTCCGATCTCTAAAATACCAAAACCACTGCCGCTCTCTGTTCCTAATTCAAAAATACCCGGCATAATCATTTGGTAATAATCTACCCAGTGTCCTACCAGTACAATAATGGATACGATTAACAGCTTATTTGCACTCCTTTTATTATCCCTGTCCATTAATAATAATAACGGCGCCAGAAAGTTAAGGACTAAATTCAGGTAAAACCAGAACTCATAACTGTTAAAGCGTTTATAGAAATATACGGTCTCTTCCGACATGTTCGCATAATAAATCAGTAAGAACTGTGCAAACCACACATAGGTCCAGAAAATGGAGAAACCAAAAATCAGTTGTCCCAGATTATGAAGGTGACTGTTGTTCACCCAACTCATATAGCCTGCTTTCTTTAACAGGATCAGGATGACCGCGATTACGGCCAGCGAGCTCACCCACATTGCGGCAAAATTATACCACCCGAACATGGTAGAGAACCAGTGCGCTTCTAAGGACATGATCGTATCAAAAGCGAAAATAGGGGTAGTGAATCCATAAATCACTAAAAATATACATGAATATTTAAAGCTCTTACGATACGAATTCAATCCTCCTTCCAGGTCTTCCTTGTGTGACCACTTTGCTAAAAGAACCGCAAAAATACTATACGTACCCAGAAAAATCACCTGGCGGCTCATAAAGAAAGGAATATTCAGAAAAGTGGATTTCCCGGCAATGATCTTATCATAATGCGGCGAATTCGGATCCGTAAGCCCCTCAGCATTCCAGTGATGATATAAATTATGTGTATACAGACCTAAGGCCATGATCGCGATCAGGATCACCACTGCAAGTGGTAATACTTTTGCCATAGCCTGGGGTACACGCAATATAGAGGCAGACCATCCGGCCTGTGCTACAAATTGAACGGCCAGAAAAAAAGCAGCCGACATACACACACAGGCAAAGTAATATGCCATTAGCAACAGGTTCGCAAAAGTACGCTCATGCGCATCACTCATAAAACCATAAGCTATGCTCAGGACCCCGATAACGATCCCCAGTATACTCAGGATTTTAGCTTTCCCTGTAAACTCAAATTGTTCAGTTAAATTATAATGATGAGTTCCCATTTATATCTGCTTTTCTTATTTTGTTTTCTGTAATTGTTGAACATACATCACTACTTTCCAGCGCTCTGAAGGCGTAAGTTGTGAAGCATGTGATCCCATGGCATTGTATCCGTACATGATGGTTTGATAAATCCTTCCTGTAGAGAGTTCGCTCATCAGGCCGCCTCGTGACGATTCTTTACCTTCTCCAAAAAATGCCGGTGCCGTAATCCCCTTTTCAAGCAGGGTAATCGGGCCTTGTCCATCACCTTTTGCACCGTGACACAGACCACAGAACACTTCATAATAGTGCTTTCCTTCCAACAGGTTTTGCTCCGTAACCGGAAGCGGATTAACCAATGTCGCTTCAGCTGCTTTTAATCCTTCAGGAGTATTGGCAAACTCATAGCGTACAAAACCCACTGGATCTGTATTAGGAGGAGGAGTTTGTGCCGTCTGACCATTTGCAAAATTCTTATTCGGCTGGTCCTGATTATATGCAATCGGGTCATACATGTTCCGGGCATATTCTAAACCTGTACTCTTCTTATCTCTGCAGGCCGAAAGCATCGCCACAGAAGCAGCCGTCATCCATACGGCTAAAACCAAATTCTTCTTATTCATAGCTAATATACTTCCTTTCATTATACTTCACCTCTAATGCACCTGCGCCCTTTAACAATTCATCAATTTTACCATGATCGGCATTCTGACGGGCATCAATAGCGATCACAAAACGATCGTTCGTAGCGCGTAGGTCCATCACCCTTGGAGCTCTGCCCGGAAATAAATGAGTAGACGCATAGTATGAACCGACCAGGCCGAAAGCACAAAACAGAATAGTCAGCTCGAAGGTAATCGGAATAAAATCGGGTAAGGCAAAATAGGTCTTCCCACCAATATTAATGGGCCAGTCGACCACAGTGGCCAGATAAACACCGGTCAGCATCGTAATTGTACCGGTAATCCCGAAAAAAAATGCAGCTATATCCAGTCTGGATCTCTTCACACCTAATTTTGCTTCGATGCCATGAATAGGCATTGGCGTATATACATCATATATTTTGATGTCGTTTTCCTGCAGCTTTTCAATGCCATGCATCATTTCGTCAGGATCGCCAAAACTGCCTAAAATATATTTGATATTACTCATTGTTATATTTTTGCGTATTCTTCTTGTTTAACACTATCAAATTTCTCTAAAGACTCTACATATTCTTTCACCTGCTCCGGATCCAGGTGGCCTTCTTTGATCAGCTTCATCTTCGACTGCTCACTTGAGCTTTTCAATATCAATTTCACCTCAGCAATCGCGATAGACGGCAACACACGAAGGAATAATAAAAACAGGGTAAAGAAAAGACCGATGGAGCCTACAAATACACTCACATCAACCCAGGTTGGCGTGAACATCGTCCAGCTTGACGGTAAATAATCACGGTGTAAAGAGGTTACAATAATTACAAAACGCTCAAACCACATCCCGATATTCACAACGATCGATAAGATCCAGGTAGCAGCAATATTTGTACGGATCTTTTTGAACCAGAATAGCTGCGGAGAAATTACGTTACAGGTCATCATCATCCAGTACGCCCAGGCGAATGGCCCTGCAATACGATTCTGGAAAGCATACAGCTCATATTCCGATCCTGAATACCATGCAATAAACAGCTCGGTCAGATAAGCCACACCTACAATCGAACCGGTTAAAATGATGATCTTATTCATGGATTCGATATGGAACATGGTAATATAGTTTTCCAGTCCCAATACTTTCCGCACGACCAATAACAGCGTTAATACCATAGCAAAACCAGAGAAGATCGCACCGGCAACGAAGTATGGCGGGAAGATCGTGGTATGCCATCCGGGAATAACCGAAGTAGCAAAGTCCATGGATACGATCGTGTGTACTGAAAGTACCAGTGGTGTCGAAATACCGGCAAGGATTAAAGATACGGCTTCAAAACGCTGCCAGGTCTTTACGCTGCCTGACCAGCCGAATGAGAGTACGGTATATATTTTTTTACGCATACCGGCTGCACGGTCACGGATCGTGGCAATATCCGGTAATAAACCGGTATACCAGAACAAAAGGGATACAGAGAAATAAGTCGAGATCGCAAACATATCCCATACCAGCGGTGAGTTAAAGTTCACCCATAGTGAACCGAACTGGTTAGGTAAGGGTAATACCCAGTAGGCCAGCCAGGGGCGCCCCATGTGGGATACGACATACGTTGCGGCACAAATAACGGCAAAGATCGTCATCGCCTCTGCTGAACGGTTAATGGAGTTACGCCAGTTCTGACGGAAAAGTAAAAGTACGGCTGAGATCAGTGTTCCGGCGTGACCAATACCTACCCACCATACGAAACCGGTAATGTCCCATGCCCAGCCTACGGTTTTATTCAACCCCCAGGCACCGATACCATACCAAAATGTATAGCTTACGGCAAATACCCAAAGCAATGCTCCGCAGAGTGAAAGAATAAAGCCAATCCACCAGGCTTTGTTCGGCTTATTTTCAACCGGTAATAAGATCTCATCCGTAATTTGCGCATACGTAATGTCTTTACCGGTAATTAATGGTTCTCTTAAAATTGATTCGTTATGTCCTGACATAATTTATATTGCTGTAAATATGGCCTAAGCGTGTACTTCTTTAGTTTCTGAATCGATATTTCTAATCTTGGTCATGTAACCAATACCTGGCTGCACGTTAATTTCCTCTAAAACATAGTAAATACGTTCACTCTGCAAGGCTTTGGAAACTTCTGAGTTCGGATCGTTTCTGTCTCCAAAAATGATCGCATTCGCAGAGCAGGCCTCCTGACAGGCCATTTTAATATCTCCATCTTTTAACGCGCGTTTCTCCATCTTCGCAGTTAACTTCCCTGCCTGGATACGCTGAATACACATCGAGCATTTTTCCATTACCCCGCGTGAACGTGTAGTTACATCCGGGTTTAACACTAACTGGGTAAATTCGTTGTTCAGGTAATTATCAAAACGTGAATCATTCCAGTAATTAAACCAGTTAAAACGGCGCACTTTATATGGACAGTTATTTGCACAATAACGTGTACCTACACAACGGTTATACGCCATGTGATTTAAACCGTCTGAAGAGTGTACGGTAGCCAGTACCGGGCAAACCGTTTCACAGGGTGCATGATCGCAATGCTGGCAAAGCATCGGCTGATGCACTACCGATACCTGGTCAAGATTATCCAGGTGAGCAATCTCTTTCTCTTTCGTAACTTCATGACCGGCCTTCTCATCATTAAAGCTATAATAGCGGTCAATACGTAACCAGTGCATTTCCCGGCGACGGCGCACCTCATCTTTTCCTACAACAGGAATGTTGTTCTCTACATTACAGGCCACGATACATGAGCCACAACCTGTACAGGCGTTCAGGTCGATAGCCATAACCCAGTCATTCCCTAATTTCTCGTGCTTGTCTGTTGTCCACAGGTCATACACCTTGTGCTTATGATGATTGCCTGAACCAGCCGACTCATCTTTCAGATAATCCTTAAATGAGGCTTCTCTGATAATATTTCTACCCTCAAAAGAATAGTGGGTTTGCGTTTGCGCTAATATTTCCCGGTCGCCGGTCGCTGATAATTTAGCGGTAGTGGCATACTGCAATGTACCGTTCGTATAGCTTACGAACGGAAAAGCATTTTTACCGACATTATTACCGGCTTTTCCTGTTTTAACACGACCATAACCCAAAGCAATGGACGCTGTTCCCATGGCCTGTCCAGGCTGAATGAGTACAGGAAGATCTACCGAGTATCCGTTCTCTCCTTTAATATTTACGATGTCGAACTCTTTAAAGCCTAATTTCTCAGCCTGTTTCGGTGCCAACGCAATATAGTTATCCCAGGTTACCTTCGAAACCGGATCCGGCAGCTCCTGCAGAAATGCGTTATTGGCATTTTTACCATCACGCATCGGAATACTTTCATAAAGATGTAATTCAATATCCTTCTGTAATACTTTGCTTGTAGCCGCAATAGAAGCTGCTACGGCATCCAGCGATAAATTGAATGTATATGAACCTGCCGTTCTCGCCGTTGAAGTGACCACACCTAATTGCAGTAATTCATTCCAGCTCTTACCGGTTACAGGCTGGATATTCTTCTCGTAATAATTACGTACATATTGATAATAATCCTGAACTACACCATCCGACCAGATCAAAAGGCTCTGCTCAGCCTGACGGGAAGTAAATACCGGGTTTATGGTAGGCTGAACAATAGAATAATAACCTTCATAGCTATTGGCGTCACCCCATGATTCTAAATAGTTCGGTGTAATAGCCACTACATCGCAAAGATCAGCTGTCTCATCCGCACGATCTGCAAAGGATACGGTAAAGCCTGACTTCGAAAGCGCTTCAGCAAAAGCTTTTGAATTTACCGCGTCATATACCGGGTTACTGTTCAGGAAGAACAATGCCCCGACTTCATCACGGTTCATCTCGTTGATCAGTTCAGCAAAAGCGGCATCGTTACCTTCATAACGTTTGCAGGGATTATCCAGATCAATCGTTGTTCCATAGTTACCCAAAGCTGCATTAATAGCATTGATCAGTATTTGTGTGGAAACATCATTTGAACCGGCTACGACCAGCGATTTACCTTTATGCTGGATCAGCTCCTTTGCAACTAATTTGATTGCCTTATCTGCATAGGTATTATTGGATAATGATGCCCCGGGTAAATTATTTCCGGTAATAGCATTATACAATGCGATAATGGCCGGACCTTCTTCTGATAATTTTACCGGGATACGTGTATCGGCATTGGTACCGGTTAAACTCATGCCTGTTTCAAACTGGAAATGCCGCGACATTTTTTTGTTCTTCAGCGATTTATAATCACGGTTTGAAACATATTGAGCCGTAAATTCTTCACCACTGATCCAGGTACCCAGAAAATCAGCAGCGAAACTCACGATCAGGTCTGCTTTGTCAAAATTATATTTTGGCAATACGGCTTTTCCAAAGCTGTTTTCGTTCGCTTTAATGATACCGGTATACGACACCGGGTCGTATTGAATATGCTTAGTATTCGGATATTTCGCAATAAAATCAGCAATAACACTCTTTGCCGACGGGCTGTTCAGGCTGGACGAAACAATGCGGATCTTTTTACCCGAAGCCTGCACTTTGTTCAGTTCTCCTTTTACAAAGGAGTCGATCTCGCTCCAGCTGGCTTCTTTTCTTTTCAGTAAAGGTGTTTTTAATTTTGAAACATCATACAGGTCAAGAACAGATGCCTGGGCCTGCGCATCGGTACCACAATTAAAGGTGCCGGCATTCGGATTCGCCTCAATCTTAATAGGTCGCCCTACCACCGTTTTGACCAATACAGGGCTTCCCTTATAGGTAGAAACATAATAGTTAGGAATACCCGGAATAACCTCTTCCGGTCTGATCAGATAAGGAATAGACTTATGTACAGGTGCTTTCTGACATGCTGCCAGTGTAACTGCTCCCAAACCAAAGCCCAAAGCCTTTAAAAAATCCCGGCGCGGGGTAACGGTACTTAAACCTGCTTCACTTAAAACATCTTCTATTGGAAGTGGCTCTGCAAATTCGTTTTTATTATTCTCCACGAACTCAGGTGTATTATGATACTCCTCCAGGCCTTTCCAGTATTTCTTATTGCTTTCCATTTAAGCTATATATAAGTTTATCGAACGTTTTTTACTAAACTCTTAATTATTAATAGTGACATTTGCCACACTCCAGACCGCCCAATAATGCCGGCGTAATCTTCTCGCCTTTCTTAATCTGCTCATGGGCTTTAATCACATTGGCATAGAATGCGTCATTTTTCTTGTTCGAAATGTCCGCTTCTTTATGACAGTTTACACACCATTTCATGGTTAACGGCGAATACTGGTAAATTTCTTCCATGGTATTTACCGGTCCGTGACAGGCAAAACATACCGGATCAGTCGGTTTTAAACCAGCCTGCTTACGGATCGCCTCTTCACCCACTACCACGTGCTGCGCATGGTTGAAATAGGCAAAATCAGGAAGATTGTGTACGCGCACCCATTCAATCGGTTTTTCTTTCGTCTTGTCATACGTTTGCGTAGCCGGGTCATAACCGACAGCGTTGTAGATCTTCTGGATTTCAGGTGAGATCGAACCGTCAGCCTGTGGTGCCTGTACGGCCTTATGGCAGTTCATACAAACATTTGCTGAAGGTATCGTGGCATTTTTGGATTTAAACGGTCCATTATGACAATACTGACAATCGATCTGGTTAATACCAGCATGCAGCTCGTGCGAGAATTTAATTGGCTGTGTAGGCTGGTACCCGGTGTGAACACCTGTTTCCCACATGCCCATCCATCCGAATGAGCCCAGAATAACCACCAGACACAATACGGTGAAAAATACAAACTTCTTATTCTTAAATAAGCGGCCCATGCCCACAGAAAACGGCACGCTTTCTTCTTCTACAACTTCAATTCCCTGTTTTTGAAGAATTAAACGCTCCAGCATTTTCACTGCCCGGCCTAATACCACCAATACCACAATCGATAAGATGATAATAGCAACAACCCCGACAATCGATAAGGTAGACGCCCCTTCATCTACTGCGGCTACGGCACCGGCAGCAGCTTCTTTTTTAGGCTCACCTTCTTTTGCATAAGCAATGATATTACGGATCTGATCATCCGTTAACCTGGGGAAGGTTCTCATTTCGGTAGGCGAAAATTTCGATGCCTCAATGGCCTGTTGATTACCCGAAGCAATTAAAGCCAGGTTATCTTTAATCCATGGGATTAAAAATGCCTCATCCAGCTCACGGGCTTTCGGACCTACTGCCGGACCGGTAGAATTCGTTTCCAGGTTGTGACAGGAAGCACAATTATCTTTGAATAATTTCTTTCCCTCGACTAAATCCTGAGCCTGAACACCAGCAACGGTTAAAAAAGACAAAATGGCTAATACACATACCGACTTCCACACCTTTCTAAAATTCAATGAGATATTCCTCATAATGAGTAATTTATGCTATTTTTTGAAAAAACTTAAAAATTGGCCGAAGTGCGGGCTTTCACCGTCCGGCAATATTTGAACAAAAGTAGGATTAATTAAGATATCAATGACACATTAATGACATAGAAATACAATTTATAATCATTCTAAATTGAAGCGTTTTTCGAGGTTTAAAGGGCAAAAACGTCACCTTTTAAAGCGCCTTTATTACATTTTCAGTATCCAGGCAAAAATTAATGGTGCTACGATCGTTGCATCGGATTCGACAATAAATTTAGGGGTATGAATATCCAGTTTTCCCCAGGTAATTTTCTCATTCGGCACAGCACCAGAATAAGAACCATAGGATGTTGTGGAATCCGATATCTGGCAGAAGTAACTCCAGAAAGGAATATTTTCCATTTCCATATCCTGGTATAGCATCGGCACTACACAAATAGGGAAATCGCCGGCAATACCGCCTCCGATCTGGAAGAAACCAATCCCCTTACCCGATGAATTGGCGATGTACCAGTCGGCCAGCCAGCCCATATATTCAATACCACTTTTCATGGTCGATGCGTTAATTTCTCCTTTCATGACATAGGATGCGAAAATATTACCCATGGTCGAATCTTCCCATCCCGGCACTACAATCGGCAGGTTCTTTTCAGCAGCAGCCAGCATCCACGAATTTTTAGGGTCGATCTCATAATACTGTTCCAGATCGCCGCTTAACAGCATTTTATACATAAATTCATGTGGAAAATACCGTTCTCCGGCGCTATCTGCATCTTTCCATAACTTATAAATATGTTTCTGCAAACGGCGAAAGGCTTCTTCTTCCGGGATACAGGTATCTGTAACACGGTTATAATGATTCTCAAGCAGATCCCATTCATCCTGAGGACTCAGATCACGATAATTCGGCACCCGCTTATAATGGGAATGAGCCACCAGATTCATAATGTCCTCTTCCAGGTTAGCACCTGTGCAGGAGATAATCGACACCTTGTCCTGCCGGATCATTTCGGCCAGTGAAATACCTAACTCGGCGGTACTCATCGCACCAGCCAGGGTGATCATCATTTTTCCGCCTTCATCAAGGTGAGCTTCATACCCTTTGGCGGCATCCATCATTGCCGCAGCATTAAAGTGGAGATAGTTTGTCTCCATAAATTTTGATATCGGACCTCTGTTCATGCTAAATATGCTTTTGTTTTGTTTCGGTGCAAAAGTAGCAGTTATTGCGCAATATCTGCTGTCATCGTTAAACTTTATGAATTAGTCAATATTTTTTATCAAATTTGGGCATCAAGCCTTGTTTTATGAGATTATTTTTGTTTTTATTCCTTTTTGCCTTTTCAGCCGCCGCACAACCCTTCCATAGCACGGAAATAACAGCTTTTGAGCAACAGGCTAAGCGCGTACAGATCATCCGCGACCAGTGGGGCATTCCGCATGTATATGGCAAAACGGATGCTGATGCTGTTTTCGGGCTTCTTTATGCGCAATGCGAGGATGATTTTAAACGAATTGAGCTCAATTATATTGAAAAATTAGGCCGGCTCGCCGAAGTTAACGGCGAAAAAGACATTTATAATGACCTTCAGATACGGCTTCTGATCGATTCCACAGAAGCAGTCGCCGATTATCAAAATGCACAGCCCTGGTTAAAAAGCCTGTTAAATGCACATGCTGCCGCTATAAATTTTTATTTATACAAACATCCGGAAGTAAAACCGGTATTGTTAAAACGGTTTAAACCCTGGTATCCCTTATTATGGACAGACGGAAGTATCGGTGCCATTAATACCGCCAATTTAACGGTAGCTGAACTAAAAAAATTTTATACCGGCGATTTTACACCGGATATGGCCCATACAAAAGTGATTAAAGATCAGCAGAGCGGCTCGAACGGGTTTGCCTTTGCTCCGTCCATCACTGAATCGGGTAAAGCCATTTTATATATCAATCCGCATACTACCTTTTATTTCCGGCCTGAAGTCCAAATGCAGAGCGAGGAAGGCCTGAACGCCTACGGTGCCGTAACCTGGGGGCAGTTCTTTATTTATCAGGGTTTCAACGAATTTTGCGGCTGGATGCACACCTCCAACAACGTGGATATCGCCGACATGTATGCCGAGAAAATACGTAAAACGGCAAATGGTCTTTTTTATGAATACGATAAAAAGTTAATACCTGTAGGTCAGAAAAAAATTACCATCCGGTACAAAGACGGAACTTTGCTAAAAACAAAAACATTTAACACCTATTTTACGAAAAACGGGCCGGTTATGGCGATCAGGGAAGGAAAATGGATCAGCTTACGGTCAAAAAACCGCAATACGACCAGTTTAATTCAAAGTTGGGTGCGCACCAAAGCTAAAAGTTTTGAAGCTTACCAGAAAGCCATGGATCTGAAGGCAAATGCTTCTAACAATACGGTTTATGCCGATGCCAAAGGGAATATAGCCTACTGGCATGGGAACTTTATCCCTATCCGGGATAAAAAATATAACTGGGCCCAGGTGGTGGATGGCAGCACATCAGCCACTGCCTGGAAAGGACTGCATCCGGTAAAAGAAAGTGTCCATATTTATAACCCGCCAAACGGATGGTTACAGAACTGCAACTCTACCCCCTTTTCGGTAGCTGGCACCAATAGCCCTAAAAAGGAAAACTATCCGCCATATATGGCACCTGACGGCGAGAATTTCAGAGGTGTGAATGCGGTGAGGCTGCTCAGCCGCCCCGAAAAATACACGATGGAGAAGGTCATTACCATGGGATATGACACCTATCTTCCTGCATTTGAAATCCTGGTGCCTGCATTGATCAGGGCCTATCAGCAACTTCCGCAAAGTGATCCCTTACTTCAGGAACTCAAAGAACCGCTTGCTGTACTTTCTGCATGGGATTACCGGAGTGCCGAAAATTCGGCTGCTACCACATTAGCGTATGAATGGGCACAATTGCTGAATACCTCCATCCAAAAAGTATATATTGATCAGGGCGAGAAAGATCAGGTGCAGCAAACCCTGCAATTTGCGACCACGGCACGACCAAATGAATTATTAGAGCCTTTAAAAACAACGATAAACAAACTGAAACAACGCTTCGGCAAATGGGACATCCCATGGGGAGAAATTAATCGCTTTCAGCGTCTTACCGGTAATATTACCGAAAAATATGACGATCAGGCGCCAAGCCTCCCCGTTGCCTACGGCTCTGCCCTTTGGGGGCAGCTTCCTTCCTATCGAAGCGCGGCCTTTAATACCGATAAACGTTACGGATACAGTGGCAACAGTTTCGTATGTGTCGTTGAATTCGGCGACCGGATAAAAGCAAAATCTGTGCTGGCCGGTGGAAATAGCGGCGACCCGAAATCAAAACATTTCAATGACCAGGCGTTCATGTACAGCAAAGGCCAGTTTAAAGATGTTTATTTTTATAAAGAAGATGTGCTGAAACATGCCGAACGAACCTATGCACCCGGTCAGGATTGACCCGGCAATAGCTTTCGCAGATGGATTCTGCTTTTAACTTTGGACTTTAATATATCACTTGTATCTTTGAGAATGGGTAAAACGGCAGATGATTTTTTGATAAAAGCGGATGAAAAAGCCTTTGATAAGGCACATCGGAATACGATTAATTATAATATTGGAAAATACAATACCGCCGTTGAACGTGGCCTGTCAAGATTTGAATATTTAGACCTGTCCAAAAAGAAGGCACATGTGGTGAAATGGCGGGTGATGGAAAATCTGGATAAATTTCTGCCCGAATTCGAGTCGAATTTCACAAAACGCGGCGGCAAGGTGATCTGGGCAAATGATGCTGCCGAAGCGCAGCGTGAGATCCTTCAGATCATTCAGAAATGCAACGGCAGAACGGTCATCAAATCAAAATCGATGACTACAGAAGAAATTCACCTCAACGAGTTTTTAGAAAAACAGGGTATTGAATCGTTAGAAAGTGATCTCGGTGAATATATCGTTCAACTCCTGGGCCAGCCTCCTTATCATATTGTCACGCCGGCTATGCACCTGAGCAAAGAGGAGATTGCACAGCTATTTCATGAAAAGTTCGGGACACCTCCGGATGCCACACCGGCACAGCTTACCCAAAAAGCGAGGGAGCTGCTCCGTGAAAAATACCTGACCGCCGATGTGGGTATTTCAGGCGGGAATTTTTTAATTGCCGATACCGGCAGCATTGCGTTGACAGAAAACGAAGGAAATGCCCGGTTATGCACCACTTTTCCTAAAATACATATTGCCGTGGTTGGGATTGAAAAGCTTATCCCTTCGATGAGCGACCTCGACCTGTTCTGGCCCCTTTTAGCCACGCATGGAACCGGCCAGAACCTCACCGTATATAATACCATTTTAAGCGGACCGCGTCAGCCGAACGAAACGGACGGGCCTGAGGAAATGTACGTTATTCTTTTAGATAACGGCCGCACCAATCTTCTGGCGCAGAAAGAGCAGCGTCAGGCACTTTATTGCATTCGCTGCGGCGCCTGCCTCAATGCCTGCCCGGTTTATAAGAACATTGGCGGGCACAGCTACGAAACAACGTACAGCGGACCAATAGGCTCGATTATTACCCCTCATTTCAGGGGGATGCAGGAATTTAAGCATCTGAGTTATGCTTCAAGCCTCTGTGGTAAATGCTCGGAAGTATGCCCGGTAAAAATCGACATTCATAAAATGTTATTGCTTAACCGGCGTGATGCGGCAGCGGCTCATGAGAATAGTAAAACAGAAGAGATTGGCTGGAGTTTATGGAAAAAGGCCATGCAGAAGCGCTCACTGATGGATATGGCCGGCGGCCGTATGAAAAACTTTTTTCTCCGGAGCTTCTTCAAAAAAAGCTGGGGTAAATATCGCTCCATGCCTGAAATTGCGCCAAAGTCGTTTGCCAGGCAATGGGAAGAACGAAAAGATAATCCTGATATTTAGCCGATAGAATTTACAACATGCATTTCAACCGAAAAGATAAAGATGATCCGTTTTTGCTGGATCTCTATAAACGATTACTCTACCCCCGGATGGTAGAAGAAAAAATGCTGATCCTCCTACGTCAGGGGCGCATCGGCAAATGGTTTTCCGGTATCGGGCAGGAGGCCATCGCCGTAGGCAGTACCCTCGCGATGCAGCAGGATGAATATATTCTGCCCATGCACCGTAACCTGGGTGTGTTTACCAGCCGCAATATTCCGCTTCAAAAGCTCATGGCCCAGTGGCAGGGTAAGATAACCGGCTTTACCAAAGGCCGCGACCGCTCTTTCCATTTCGGCACACAGGATTATAAAATTATAGGGATGATCTCCCATTTAGGCCCGCAGATGGCCCTGGCCGACGGTATTGCCCTGGCCGATGTCATTTCCGGTAAAGAAAAAGCAACCCTTGTTTTTACCGGCGAAGGGGCTACCAGTGAGGGCGACTTCCATGAGGCTATCAATGTGGCATCGGTATGGAAATTACCCGTGATCTTTCTGATCGAAAATAATGGCTATGGTTTGTCTACACCGGTTAACGAACAATACCACTGTAAAAACCTGGTCGACCGCGCGATCGCGTATGGTATAGAGGGCCATCAGATCGACGGGAATAATATTCTGGATGTATATGATACATTGAATGCCTTAGCCGCTGAGATCAGGCTTAACCCAAGACCGGTGCTCGTAGAGTGCCTTACATTTCGTATGAGGGGCCATGAAGAGGCCTCCGGCATTAAGTACGTACCGCCGCAGCTGCTTGAAGAGTGGGCACTAAAAGACCCGGTAAAGAATTTTGAAGATTACCTGTTGGCCGAAGGCATTTTAAATGAGGAATTGATCGCACATTTAAAAATGGAGATAAAGAAAGATATTGAATGGCAGGTGGAACAGGCCTTTGATGAAGAAGAACCACAGGCCAGTGCCATAAGCGAAGAATCCGACATGTATTTTCCTTACCGGCAGGAAATCCATGTCCCACAGGCCGCATCCGTAGAAAAACGCTATCTCGATGCCATCAGTGAAGGTTTACGGGAGGGCATGAAACGCTTCGATAACCTGGTGATCATGGGGCAGGACATTGCCGAATATGGCGGAGCTTTTAAAATTACGGATGGCTTTGTTCAGGCGTTTGGTAAGGCGCGTGTCCGCAATACGCCGATCTGCGAATCGGCCATTGTCGGAGCGGCATTAGGACTATCTATAAACGGCTATAAAGCCATCATGGAAATGCAGTTTGCTGATTTTGTCACCTGCGGTTTCAACCAGATTGTGAACAATCTCGCCAAGACCCATTATCGGTGGGGTGAAAAAGCGGATGTCGTAATCCGTATGCCTACGGGAGCAGGCACCGGCGCAGGCCCTTTCCATTCGCAAAGCAATGAAGCCTGGTTTACGAAAACACCGGGGTTAAAAGTAGTTTATCCGGCTTTCCCTATCGATGCCAAGGGTCTTCTGCTGGCTGCTATAGAAGATCCTAACCCGGTCATTTATTTTGAGCATAAATATTTATACCGTAGTCTTTCAGGTCTGGTGCCCGAAGGGTATTATACGATCGAGATCGGGAAAGCAAATGTACTTCAGAGCGGGCATCAGATCAGCATCATTACGTATGGATTGGGGGTACACTGGGCTTTGGAGTATGCCCGGGAAAATCCGCAACTCTCCGCCACCATCGTCGACCTGGTAAGCCTGCAGCCCTGGGATAAAGAAACGGTACGCACTGCCGTAAAAGCCAGTGGAAGAGTGCTGATCCTTCATGAGGATACGCTTACATCAGGCTTTGGCGCCGAGATTGCCGCCTGGATCGCCGAACATTGCTTTGAAGCACTCGACGCTCCCGTGATGCGTTGTGCCGGCTTAGATACGGCCATTCCGATGAACAAGGTATTGGAAGATGACTTTATGGCAAAATCGAGGCTGGCAGAAACGGTCGAAAAGTTATTAAAATATTAACTTCCGGCTAAGCGTACTTCGGCCAGCGGATTAAACAGGTAAACCCTTCCGGTATTCAGGCAAACACAACGGTAACGTTTCCTGACCTTCTCTTCTTTGCGAAACAACCGCCCGTCTGAAATGGAAAAAACTGCAGCACGGGGAACTTCTTCAACATGGAGTGCCGTTGTATGCTCATCATATCGCTTTAGGGCTCTGGCCAGGTGCAGATCTGTACAGCTCGATGCAGCCGGATTATGCAGATACGTGATAATGACCTGCTCCATTTCGGAAGGAAAGATCTTTAAATCGAAGAAGGGTTTCATCATACGCTTAAAGTTATGCTTCCATTCCGGGCCATGCGGCTTTACACGATGCTGATGATCGTTCCAGGTCAGGAGATGCGCAAACTCATGTACGGTGGTGACTAAAAAGGCATAAGGGTTTAAATTGTTATTTACAGATATCTTATGCCCTTTTCCCTTAAACGGATGCCTGTAATCACCCAATTTAGTCGTCCGCCGTTTCGATATCGTAAATTCACACTGAAAATAATCGATCCATCGGGAAATCACCGGAGCAGCCTCCGGCGGCATATATTGTGCTAAAACCGACGCTTTATCCATATCGCTCAAAGATTACCAGCAAAGATAGGTGCCCGGTATGCAAAATGCAAGCCAGGTCATTTCAGCAGCTGGAAAGCGATCAGTGCCGCAACATAGGCCAGAACGGTCATATAAACCAATTGAATAAGCGGCCATTTCCACGATTTGGTTTCCCGATATACAATGGCTACAGTGCTCATGCACTGCATCGCAAATGCATAAAACAACATTAACGACAGCCCCGATGCAAAGGTAAAGATCGGCAAACCGGTTTCCGGATTCCGGGCACCGGCCAGTTTCTTCCGTATGGTCAATCCCTCCGCATCATCGCCTTCCACACTATAGATCGTCGACATAGTCCCTACAAAGGCTTCACGTGCGGCAAAAGAAGTGATCAGTGCAATACCGATCTTCCAGTCATACCCCAAAGGCTTAATGGCCGGCTCAATGGCCTGCCCTAAAATTCCGGCATAGGAGTTCTCCAGCCTTTCGGCCGCTCTGTCTTTTTCCAGCTCGGCGATCTCCACGCTGTCTGTTAACGTCTTTTCTATGGCATCGTACTTCTGATCAACCTGTTCAAAGCGACGCTGAGGGCCATACGTGGCCAATACCCATAAAACAATGGAAATAGCAATAATTACCTTTCCGGCTTCCACCACAAAAGCTTTCGATTTTTCGTACATCGTATACAGTACATTTTTCCATCGGGGCATCCGGTATACCGGCAGTTCCATAATAAAATACGATCGTTCTTTTGCCTTAATGATAACTTTCATGACCCAGGCCACCAAAATGGCAGCAATAATGCTGATAAGGTACATGGCCATCAGTGTTAGCCCCTGGAGATTGAGAATGCCCCATACCATCTTTTGTGGCACAACCAGCGAGATCAGCAGGGTATATACCGGTAAGCGGGCTGAACAACTTATCAAAGGCGTAACCATGATCGTAATCATGCGGTCTTTCCAGTTCTCAATGTTCCGGGCACTCATAATCGACGGCACGGCACAGGCAATACCTCCAATCATCGGCACGACCGATTTACCGCTCAGACCAAATTTCCGCATGAGCCTGTCCATCATGAACGTTACCCTGGCCATATAACCCGTATCTTCCAGAATGGAGATCAACGCAAATAAAATAGCAATCTGCGGTATGAAAATGACAATACCCCCTAATCCGGCCAGTACACCATCGAGCAATAAATCAGTCAGCAATCCTTCAGGCATATGTGCATGCCCGTAGTCGGTTAAGGCCGTAAAACTGGTTTCGATGAGGTCCATGGGATAGCTTGCCCAGGAAAAGATCGCATTGAAGATAAAGAGCAGGATTAAGGCAAAGATCAGCAATCCGCCTATTTTATGGGTCAGGATCGAATCCAGCTGATCACTGAATTTGAACTTTTTACGGGCTCCGTCATCTTTCAGCGTATCGGCCAGTACCGTACTTAAATAACGGTAACGGGCACTGGTTTCTGCAGCCTGAAGGGCATTACTGTTAAAATGATACTGCTGTTCTATAGCCTCTATACGTTCCTGCTCATCCGTGCTGAAAAAGCTTAAATGCTCATGCTGGTGCAATACCTGTAAAGCATAATAATCATTATCGGTTTTGATCGCCTGCTTTACAGCCGCAATGGCTTCCGGCGCTAAGCTTGTGATTGTTATATTTTTTTCCTGTGTACAGACAGGGGTAATATTTGAAAGTGCTTCTTTCAGTTTGCCGATACCTTCATTTGCTCTTGCCGAAATGGCCACCACCTGCACCCCGAAATGCATGGCAAGCTTGTCTACATCGATGTCAATGCCCTCTTTCTTTGCCATATCTGCCATATTCAGCACCAGAATGACAGGCAGCCCGAGATCAGAGACCTGCGAAAACAATAATAAATTCCGGCGGAGATTTGTCGAATCGGCAATAAGTACGACCGCATCCGGATGGCTGGGGTTTTTAGCATCAGCCAGTACCTGGAAAACAATCTGCTCATCCTTGCTTTTTGGATACAGGCTGTAAGTGCCCGGAAGATCTACAATTTCAGCTGTCTTTCCGGAGGTAAGCCTGCAATAGCCTGTTTTTTTATCGACCGTTATACCCGGAAAATTGCCAATCTTCTGGTTTAACCCGGTAAGCAGGTTAAAAAGGGTAGACTTTCCGGTATTCGGATTACCAACTAATGCAATTCTGATATCAGCCAAATCTTATTGAATTAGAATAACGGATGCCTCGCTTTTACGCAAACAAAGTTGATAACCGGCTACGCGGATGGCTATAGGATCACCAAGCGGCGCATAGCGCTCTACTTCCACTTCTTCACCCGGAAGACAGCCCATTTCCATTAATTTCACCGACATTTCCAGGTCGCTGAATGCCAGAATAACACCCCTTTCGCCGGGCTTTAACTGTGAAAGATTCATAGACGGCTAAGTTAGCCTTTATTCATAATAATTCCAAATAAGGACAGAGGCTGTTAAAAATTAAAAAGTGTACCGAGCGGGCTTACCGGGGTGGTTTTCTCCCCAAACTTCCGGAGACGGTAATTTAAACTGAACAGAAAATACCGGCGCATCCCCATGTTCACACTTTCCAGGATGTACGTGTCACTTGAAAAACGTGAAGTATTCCGGCTGTTATTGAATACATCTGATACCGATGCCTTAAACGTTAATGTTTTATTCAGGAATAGTTTCTCCATACTTACATTGGCCATGTGAACGGTGGTATTATGATTCCCCAGGGTTACATTGGCATTATAGTTCAGGTTACTTGACAATACAAAGCGAAAATTATAAGGCAATGATACGTTTAGATTCAGGTAATTTGAAATCGTCGTAAAGTCCTGATCCGCCAGGTTATTATAATCGTAGCTTACCACACGCCTGCTAAAATTAATCCTGTTACTGAACTGCAGGTCCGGGCCTAAAGCATAGCTCACCATTGTTCCTAAGCCAAGATTTTTAGTATGAGACGATACGATCGCGCCATTTAAAAAGGATCTGTTCCTGCCCAGGCCGGCATTTATGTTCGGGTTCAGGGAAATACTTTTGATCCTGAACCCTCCACCTAATCGCATACCCAGGTTATATGCCCCGTTAATATTATCATAAAATGTAGTCTGGATACCGGTCTTCGGATCCAGAATGGTATTATTAATGATCCGGTTGTCGCTGCTGTTCGCATTTACACTCATATTAAAGCTGCTCCCGGCTGTAGGATTAAATTTATTGTACGACAGGTTAAACGAATTTTCACCGGATGGTTTAAGGTTAGGATTTCCGGTGGTGATTTGTAAAGGATTTGAATTATCGGTTAGCGGCTGCAACTGGGTTATATTCGGAGTATTCGTATAGCGGGAAGCACTAACCGACAGACTCGATGTGCGATCCAGCTTATACGACAGGATAAGATTAGGATCAAATGTAAAGTAATGGTTGGCGACTTCTTTTCCATTCATCGCATTCCGGCCGCGCAGACTTACAATCTTTTGACTACTGTTGAAGGTAAAGCTATATTTAGGATCTGGTATATAATTAAAACGTATACTTACACCATTATTGTCGTTAAAATTCTGAAGATCTCTCGACAGTTCTGTATTGACCAGATTGTACTTCGCTACACCGGCATCATAATCATACACCACGCGGTCAATAAGATCAGCTTTCCGGTTATAATAATAACTTAAGCCCAGTGTAATCTTCTTCGTTAACGGCTCCGAGAAATCGAATGAAAGACCGTAACTGTTCACTTTTCCCGTTTGATCGATCAATTGGTCTAATACCGTGGCCGATGGCACTCCGTTCGTATAAATGGTTACATCCGAAAAATTCAGGCCGTCTAAAACCGAATGGCTGTAATTTCCGTTCATATTAAAAGAAAAGCTTCTCCCCCGCTTTTTAAAGCGATGGTTAAAGATCAATTTTCCACCAAAGGCAGGAGCCCGGCTGTCATTAGACGTTAATGAGTTTCCGGTATTAATGGGCTGCAGGCTGTTTTGCGTATAGGAATTAAAGCCGGCTACATTTTGATTATCACTGCCACTAAACGCAAAATTCGGTGATATCTGCAGCTTATTTGCCGAATCAAGTGGAAGATCAAGGCGCATGGAAAAACGGTGACGCACCGTTGTTGTGGTCACATCATTATCCCTGTCGTTAAAAAAACTTTCTGCACCCAGCAGGTTCAGCCGGCTGCTTAAACTTTGCTGTACCCCGTAATTGCGATTAACCATATAATTTAAATTCACTTTGTTCAGGTACTTCGGATCTTTACCCCATTCATCATTATAGTTTAACCCCAGTCCTTTGTTATCGTTGATCCCACCGCCCGAACTTCCAAATGAGAACTCATTACCACCCACGTCAATAGACATACTCCCGCCTGCACGTATGGAAATACCAGTCACCATGCCGGAGCCAAACAGGTCGCCCCCCATAAATTCAGTCAGGTCGTTAAAGGAAAAAGCAGATTTATTGATATTGTTCGCCATGCCGATCACCGAGAACTGCCGTTTTTGATTAAACCGGTTCAGGTTAAATGAAGCATCATATAAGGCGCCGTTTCCTATGCCACCGCCAATATTGCCGAAATAACCTTTCTTTTTATCCTCTTTCAGGGTAACGTTAAGTATATTTTCACGCTTTCCGTCATCAATCCCCTTAAAGATGGCCTCATCCGTTTTCTTTTCAATCACCTGGATCTTATTAATAATCTCCTTCGGAAGATTACGGGTGGCCATTTTCGGATCATTGCCAAAAAAATCTTTCCCGTCCACCAGTACTTTATCAATCTTCTTCCCATTAAAGCTCATATTCCCGTCCGGATCTATTTCCATCCCGGGAATGGTCTTCAAGGCATCTTCCAGACTGGCGTCGGCCTGTGTCTTAAATGCATCCGCGTTGAACTCGATGGTATCTTTTTTGATGATCATCGGTAAAAGGTCGCCTTTCACTAAAACACTGTTCAGCGTAATGGCTTCTTCTTCCAGAAGCACATTTCCGAAATCAACAGCCGGCTTTTCCGGACTGATCTCGAACAGTTTAAGAACCGGTTTATACCCGATAATCGCCAGATAAAATTTATACTGACCTGTTTTTAAATTTTTAGCGGAGAAAACCCCTTCTTTCGTGGTCGCGCCCATAGCGGCTATGGTCGAATCTTTTACATTTTTTACGGCAAAAGAGACATATTCGACCGGCAGCCTGCTTTTGCCGTCAACGGCCTTACCGGTTAAGCTGCCCTTATGCTGCTGTCCGTAAGTGGCAGTGCTCATCAGGCATAACGATGCGAAAAACGCTAAAATAAATGATTTCATTGGGTTTATTATTTAACATTTCAAATTAACTAAATTTTTAGTACATAACAACTAATAGAATAGTTAAAATATGTTAAAGCCTGACACCTAAAGAAAAAGCCGCCTCATCTGTGGATAGGGCGGCGATAAAGTATTATTCTGATCGACGATTACATTCCGCCAATCCGCATCATCTGGCGCTGCCCGCCCATGCCTGGCTGCTGGCCACTCACATTACGTCCGGCAACACGATTAAGGGAGTATGTAAAAGACAACATGTAATAACGTTTCAGGACATTAAACCGCATATCAGTGATCGTATTTGCCGATCCCGAACGGCTGATGCCGGTGTTCTGATTTAGCAAGTCATTCACCGAGAGCTTGAATGTGCCCCTGCTCTGGAAAAACTGACGGCTGATATAGGCATTCATCAGTGTATATTCCGTATCATAACCTGCACCGCGACCGGTTAACTTATTATAGGTTAAATCCGTTTGTAAACGGATGTTACCGGGGAACAGGTAGCTGATATCAATATTCGGAGCAATGGTATAATAACGTGTATTCTGGGCGATATTCGCTGAATATTTATCGCGGTTCAACGTTCCTGAAATACCCGCAATCAGGTCTAACTTATCGAGATTCGAAACCAGTTTATAACCGTTATTCAGCATATAGCTGGTAGTCACATTTTCGGCAGCGCCTACAAAGCCTTTGTTTTCCCCATAACTGCCTCTTAATTCAATCTGTAAATTCAGTTTATTGTTCCGGATGATCGGCTGGCTGAGGTTACCGAACATAGAGGCATTAAAGTTACCGTTTACATTGACACTGGTTTGCGCAATTTTACCATAATTCGGATCATTCTGATCGGTGATCAGGACCGATTTTGTAGAGAAACCATTGAAGGTTTGTGTCAAAAACGCCCCCACGAAGAACGAGCGGAAACTGGCAAAATTGAAATTATTAAAGAACACATTCAAAGAGTTTGTAAATGACTGCTTTAAATCCGGGTTTCCGATCGGCACGGTCTGCGTATTGGTATTGTCCAGGATCGGCGAAATCTGTCCGATAGATGGCTGGGCTGTACGTCCGTTATAATTGATGCGTAAGCGTTTGCTCTGGCTAAAATTGTAACGGAACTGAGCTGTGGGTGTCAGATTTACATAACTGCGCTTAAAGGTATCATTGTTCGTGGCATCAAAACGTTTCTGATCTGTATGCTGTACACCTAAACCAATATTCCAGTTATATTTTTTCTCATTCTTATTGAACGAAAAGCCCAAGGTATTTGAGAAAGTGCTGTTCTCAAAATCATTACTGTACAAACTGTTTAAAATATCATATTTCTGTGTCAGGGGATTAAAATCATATACGGCCCGTTCCTGATTATCAAACGTATATCCATTCGTATAGTTTAATTCCACGCTCAGGGTCTTCGAGAGCGGCTCCGTATAGGCCAGTCGTGCGGTATTGGAGATCGACCGCGCATCCTGATCATTCAACTGGTCGGTAACAGAAACGCTTGGCGTACCCCCTGCCATCCGGTCTTCTGAGATCTGATTATAATTATCCGCATCACTGTTGTTAATATTCGTATTCACATTTAAAGACAGGGTACGGCCACGGCGCTGAAACTTCTTACGCAATAAAAGATTATTGCTCAGCGAAGGCGCAGTAGAATTGCTCAGATAGGTTTGCGAACCGTTGGTCAGGCTGTTCAATGCCGGTACCGTGCGTTCGTAGATCGTCCGGCTATCCCCGTTATTATCCGTATAGCTCAGATTGGGTTGTAAGCGGAACGATACAGAAGAATCGATCTTTGCATCTAATGTAAAGTTTAAACGGTGGTTTAACCGTTCGGTCGTGCTTTCCAGGTCGCTTTTGTTCGTCGTAATGGTATTCCCCAACAAATTTTGTGTGAGGCTGTTCTGCGTATTGTATAAAGAGGTTTTATTAAAATTATAGCTTGCATTGAACTGGGTACCGTTCTTATAAACATTTGCATAATTCAATCCGGCCATATTGGTCGTCGTAATACCCATTTGCGGGCCGCCACCACCGCCACCGCCAAAACTAAAGCTACGACCACCGCCGCCAAAACCTCCCATACCGCCGCCAAAGTTTTGCTTATTCACGTTATTGAACTGACCGATCAAAGAAATCTGTTCATCATTTTTGAACTTATTTACGTTGATGTTCACATCATAACGGTCTTTACTGTCGCTATCCTGACCATATCCGGCCGTACTGTTCCCGAAGAAACCGTTTTTCTTGTCCTGGCGGGTCGTAATGTTAATGATCTTCTCCCGGTTACCATCATCCATACCGGTAAATTTAGCCTGGTCAGACATATCATCAATGATCTGGATCTTATCGATCATATCCGCCGGCAGATTCCGGGTGGCGATTAAAGGGTCGTTCCCCATAAAATCCTTTCCGTCTACCCGCACCTTTTTGATGGTTTCGCCCTGGGCCGTAATCGTACCGTCTTTAGCCACATCAACGCCCGGAAGCTTTTTCAATACATCTTCCACTACGGCATTTTCTTTTACCTTGAAGGCTGCCGCATTGAACTCTACCGTGTCCTTTTTGACCACAACTGGCGGGATCTCACCTTTAACTTCGATCCCTTTCAGATCTACACCTATATCCTCCATCACCAGATCACCGAAGTTGATGCCCGGTGATGCAACCGTTAATTCAAAATCTTTATTTATCGTTTTCAGACCCAAAAAGGCAACGTATAACCTGTATTTTCCCGGATTGATGTTGGCAATCGAAAAAGTACCCTTATCATTTGTATTTGCTGCACCTACAACCGCCGAATCACCATATAACTTTTTAATGGCCACGGATGCATATTCCACAGGTGTCTTATCTTTCTCGTTCAGCACCCTACCATTGGCCGTACCGGCTTTTGTCTGTGCCGATGCCGTATAGCCGCTCCATAAAACTATTATAAATATCGCTTTGTGTAATAATCTGTTCATTTCTTAAAATATATAATTCTGCAAAGTTACCCTATCAGACTACAAACAGCCCAAAAAGTTTGTTAACGAGTGTTAAAATATGGGTAACATTTTAAATACAACTAACTTTATCGTTACATTGCCAGAACAAAACCGCTGTGCTAACCGGCGGCTTTTAGAGGAAGTTAAATGTTTAACTTAACGTTTAAACGATGGTCCTGAAACCTTCGGACAGTTACAGGAATTACGGGATGCGCTGCAGGCCGCTACGATCAGCGTCAGCAACAGTATAAACCATATCGGGCTAAATCTTCTGTTCATGATGATTGGCTATATAAAATGCAAGATAAGCAAATATTCCCATAAACGTACCTGTAAGGTCACAGGTAAAATCCCACCATTCTGCAGAGCGAAACGTAAATATCCACCATTGCAGAAATTCAATAGTGCCGCCCAATAACGCCGAAACGGCTATGATTTTGATCAGGGTTTGTATCCGGAAATGATCGTTTCGCTGCTCCCGGACTTTACCGTAAAACAGCAGTACCGTTAAAACAAAGAAAAGCCCTGTATGGGCCAGTTTATCAAATCCCTTAAAGAAAAACCCTCCCTCGCCTTCATGTTGAGGCAGGGGAAGGTTGCAGAGTACCAAAATGAACAGCGCCCAGGTTATAGCCCAGCGCTGGCTTTTTAGCACGTTCATTGGTTTATGTTATGCGCCAATCAGGCTTTTATAATCATCGCCGGTTAACAGGCCCGCTGTCTCTGCAGCGTCAGCCAGTGAAATTCGTACCATCCAGCCATCGCCATAAGGATCGGTATTCACCAGCTCCGGACGATCATTCAGCACCGGATTTACTTCCAGGACCGTACCGCTTAACGGCATAAATAAATCGGAGACCGTTTTAACCGCTTCAACCGTACCGAACACTTCTTCTCTGGCCACTTCAGTGCCTAAGGTATGGATATCTACATATACAATATCACCTAATTCACGTTGTGCAAAATCAGTAATTCCGACTACAGCCTCACTGCCTTCAATACGAACCCATTCATGGTCTTTCGTATATTTTAATTCTGATGGAAAATTCATAACCGTTCTTTTATATTCGTTGTTATTCGCTTAATAGAATTTAACGCGATTGTCTTTGATCTCTGCTTTATCCTGTAAGGTCTGGAAAGCAGAACCCAGTGAACGCTGGGCAATGTTCTCCATCATGGATTGTTTTTGCTTAAAGGTATTGCCCATAGGCTCAGGATTGGTAAATCCATCTACCACAAATGCATAAACGCCCACAGCACCTTCAATAGCTTTTGATAACTTCCCTGCCGGTGAACCGAAAACCGCGCCGATCAGTTTGTTTTCCTGGGCAACACCCGGGATAACCGGATTTGCCAGTACAATATTCTGGATCGGGTTAACCGTCTGACCGAGCTTTTGCGCCACCTGGTCGATCGTAGTTGAACCGGCTAAGGCCTTGTTGAGTTTCTCCGCCAGCATTTTACCTTTCTTATCTGTTCTCACCGCACTTTCGATCTGTTTTTTTACATCATCTAATGACAGCTGACCTTTTGGCTGGATACCGGTAACATGTGCAACCACATGGCCGTTTTCCATTTTGAACACTTCTTCCAATACGGCACCCTTTTTAGCACCGTAAACAGCCCGGATCAGGGGCCGTGGTTCGTCTAATCCGGCAATATAGCCCTGCGAAGCAGTTACCCTGTCAGCCACACCTACCACATAGCCATACTTTTTAGCCACAGCCGAAAAATTATCCGGTTTTACCTCAGACAGGAAAGCATTTGCTTTTTTAAAGGCAGCGTCACTTGTTTTTGAACTTGGTGCCAATGTTTTTTCGATATAAGCCAGTTTAGCCACTTTTGACGATCCGACCTGTTTCTGTATATGGATCAGGTGTATCCCAAACTGTGTCTTCACAATACGATAATCACCGGTCTTACCATTAAATGATGCATTTTCAAATTCCGGCACCATAGCTCCCCGCCCGAAAGTACCCAGCTCACCGCCGCTATCTTTTGATCCGTCCACACTGTATTTTTTGGCAAGCGCTGCAAAATCACCGCCTTTCTGTACCAATGCTTTTAAGGAATCGGCCAGCTTATACGCTTGTGTCTCACCACCCACCTTAACGGGATCGATCAGGATATGCCTTGCCTTTACCGAATCAGGTGAAAAACGGCTGTCTACCACTTTGATCAGCTTATACGAATTTCCAGAGAAAACAGGCCCGTAATAACTTCCTGCCGGATAATTGAAAATCACCGAATCAACGGCCGGATCAAGTTTTCCTTTACCAATGTACGTGAAAGGCACTTTCACATCCGAATTATTGGCTGCAAATAACGAATCGTTCGGCGTCGTTTTAAAGTCAGCTGCCATTTTGTTCACCTGCTCTTTTAAAGCAGCCGAATCAGCTGCAGTAGGTGTTACACTGAAATTTACATATTCAAAACTCCGTGTTTCAACCGGGTTATTAAAGATCGACTTACGTTCATTATAAAAAGCCTGGTAATCGGCATCTGTAAGCTTTACATCCGCATCCGAAACGGTATTATAATTCAGGCTCACATACCTGAAGTTAGCCAGTTTATTCCGGTTGATATAATCATCATTCGCTTCCAGCGAAGTGACGTAAACAGAATTACGCACAAGATTTGCATATTTTTGCTGCAAGGCCTGTTTTTCTACTTCCTGCTGTAATAATGTCCATTGTTCTTTTAACTGCGGATTGCTATTCTGTGCTTTTAAAGAACTGATCACCGCAGCACGGTCGAACTGACCGGTTTGAGGATTACCAAAATATTGCAGAATAAGCGGACTCGGATTTTTACCCTGAAGCAGGTCAAATAATTCATCGCCTGAAACGCTTAACCCTAAACGGTCGTATTCTTTGGTTAGCAATACATTCCCCATTTCAGCCTGCCAGGCATTTTCTACGGCCATCGATTGCATTTGCGGATTAACCGAGCCGCCATATTGTTGTTTAAACTGTGTCAGACTTTGCTCTACCCGCTGGCCAAATTCGTCGATGTTCACATCTACCCCGTCAATGGTTCCTACCACACGTTGAGAAGCGGCCCAGAAAGGCTTTCCCGAGTTAATCACGTCACCAACTATAAATGCAATAATTGCAAAAGCAATCGCTCCAACCAGAATATAGCCGGCGCGGTTGCGCAAAAATGTCATTAATCCCATGTTATTTTATACTTTTTTATATTTTTTTAAGAGGGCGCAAGATACAAATTTGCAGGTAAATAGAAAATATTAAAAAAACTTTTGTAAAACAGCTACATACAAAAAGATTTTTAGCAAAAAATCATGCCTGATCAGGGCTGAATATCGCCTTTAACGTAGCCCGACCCGGAAGCGGTTAAAATTTTATAGCGGCTAAAATCCTGCGGTGCCGAAAACTGTGAACCCGTAATAATAGTACCTTCCTTAGTGATCACCGTACCATAAGGGGAAGTATACAGCTTCTTGTTTTCATCCCAGATCAGTTCTTCGGTGGTAAAGGTAAGCTGGTCGTTCACAACAACTACATTTTTCCGGAAGATCGTGATCTGCGTGGTTTCATTATTAATGGCATACTTTGATGTGATCGAACCTGTAACACGCATCTGATCGTCATAAAACTCGATCTTCACCCCTTCAGGCATCTCATTATATTTATCGCCCTGTGATGGTGTCACCTTATCGTATACCGGTGCATAGCCCTTGGCCTTTACAATGGCCGAATCACTGTAGATCACATCCATACCATAGGTACGGTCTTTGGTGAGGGTAATTTTCTTTGAAGAAACCACCGAAACATTCTTCATATCGTCCCGTCCGCAGGCCATAAACACGCCTGCCAGCAAAAAGGGCCATATATGCTTTTTGATAAACGGCATTAATCCAGTCTGTAGCGCCGGCCCCACGAAGCGTCGTTCAGGGTAAAGCCAATATGGAAATTCACATAACGTTCCTGCAGCAGGCCATTGGAAACGGAGCCCCGCCGGCCGATCTCGGCAGCGATATTGGCTCTATAAAAAGTACCGCGCGAATAGGATGAAAGCGGCAAGCCTACACCAAACGTAAAGGCGGCCTGTTTTATATCCTGATTATTGAGGCGGATATAGGTTTTATCATATTGAAATCCTAAGCGGTATTCAACCCGTTTCAGGTAACTGCTTATGGAGCTGTAATCCGGCACAAACTGTCCGCCTACCGAGAAACCGTAGGTATCCTGCAGACCCTGGTTTACATTATTTATTTTCATATCTGCCCATTTGCCCAGGCGGTAATCGGCACCGATCATCCATTTATCGTTCTTATGCAGGGCAACACCGAATTGGTGCTGTAAAGGCAGGATCAGGTCTGTCTTTGCATTTTCTGTCGTAAACAACGTGTCGATCGCCGGGTACTCCACCCCATCCGCATCGATCTTATACTGGGTCACGTAACTGGTAGTGGTCGACCCCAGGGCAGAGGATGCACTTCCCGAATAACCCAACACCAATGATGTCTTACTGTCGAGCTGGAGCTGGTACTGCGCCCCATAGGAATAGCCTAATCCGCCGATACTTTTACTGTCCTGCATCCTGGAGCTCATTGCCCCGCCATCATTAGGGATCTGGGTAGAGCGGTTTTCAGAAAGTTTGCCAAAAAGATACTCAATATTAGCACCTAAACGCAAATGATCGCCGATACCTACACCATAACCAAAATAAGCCTTCGTAAGACCGCCTTCTCCCGTGTACAGGTAATCCACATCTTTCAGGTTACTGGCGTCTGTGCCAAGCTTGCCTGAGCTTTTAAAATCATAACCCAGTTCTGAATAGGGTAATATCCCAAAACTGATCCCTGACCGCCGGCTGACATTGAACCCTAAGGCAACATGACTCAATGCCGCATTAAATGTATTCTCTGTTAAGCTTTTATTCTTCAATTGCGCAAAGCTTCCGCTTAAACCGATATCCAGTACGGCCGCATCAATACCCGAATAAGTAGCAGGGTTTTGCATATTGATGTTATTGAAAAACGAATTTTTATAAACGCCGGTAGAAATCCCTCCCATAGCTCTCAGCTGCGGCAGCAATGTACCTTTAATATTTCCGATACCGAATTTTGAATATGGCGACTGTACCGTAATCTGTGCATTGGCCATCACTCCACTCAGGCACAGGCATATCACCCATACATTTTTTAATTTTTTATACATATGATAATGTAATAACTTCATTTAATCCTTTTAGCACCAAATACGGGTCGTACGTGATTTGGCTTGCAAAGATGCTATTTTTTAATGGCTCTGTCAAAAAATCGGCATCACCACCGGTGAATAACACCCTGAGCCCTTTATTTTTTTTGCTTTCTGCAGCAATGATGCCCTCTACTTCACAGGCTGCACCCCGGAGTACGCCTCTGCGGATAGCCTTTGAGGTATCGGTCCCCTCCGGGATGCCCGTCGCTTTATCCCATTCTACCAGGGGCAATTTTCGCGTATAATGATGCAGCGCCTCAAAACGCATCCGTATTCCCGGGCTGATGCTGCCCCCCTGGTATACCCGATCGGCGGTTAGCACATCATACGTGATGCAGGTACCTGCATCGATCAGCAGGCAGCTTTGTCCGGCATACAAACATTTTGCCGCAATAACCTTTGCCCATCGATCAGGCCCGAGTGTTTCAGGTGTCGTATACCGGCTGATGATCCCCGCATCGGTTTGTGTCGAAAACGGAATATACCGGCACCTCTCTTTTAAGAAATTCACCAGCGGCTCCACGTCAGCATTCACACTGGAAATCGTAAAATAGTGAATCTCGCAGGCGGTGGCTATTTCTTCCAGTTGCGCCAGGCTCAGGTTTTCCAGGCGCCAATGACTGATCAACGCACGTTCATGAAAAACAGCCAGTTTTACATTTGTATTCCCTATATCGATAACCAGACGATGCATGCGCAAATTCTAAGCAAAGCTATTAATCTTTGGAGAGTTTCAGCATTTCAAAATGTTAAAAAAGGTTAAACAAAGAGAAAATACTGAATGCTGATCACTAAGAGTGCAAAGAGTGTTTCATAAAACCAGCGCTTACGGGCATTGGAGAAATAATAAGCCAGTAATACCGCACCGGGAGGCACACTCAGTAAAAAATGGTATATCCTGAAATCGTGTTTGGTATAAAAGCTCACAAACGTGATCAGAAACATAAAAAACAACATTTGAAAAGCTTTTCGCGTGCTGATAAAGCTCCTGAAAAAGTTTTCTCTTAGCTGAAGTGCCGCCAGCGTCATGATCACGCTGATGGGGATAAGTACCAGGTAATCGTTATAATTAATACCTAATACCGAGGGAAACTTATTGGTTAGCGGCGCCCATATCTTCATAAACTGGTTTAAGTTATCATTCCAGTAATAGAAGACCGCTAAGAAAAAGAAGATGGTCAGAAAGCCGATAAAACCGGCAATCCACTCCCGCCAGTTGAACGAACGGTAGAGCATCAGGCTTAACCATAATAACAGGAGAAATACGATAAAAGGGAAATAGATCAGGGTACCCAGTGCAATGAGCATCCCGATATCGAACATCATCATCATGGCGCTGGTACTTTTTCCCGTTTTCAGAAACTTATCCATCATCCAGATCAGGATAAAATTACAGATCAGCGGCGGACTGATGATCAGAAACTGCAGGAAAAGGCCTGACGCGGTTACATATAGTAAGGCCGGAAGATAGCTTTGTTTAGCCAGCAACCCATGCCTGTTGACCACTACATTAAATAATATGGCCTGGATGATCACCAGCACAGTGGCCGTAATCACATTTGCGAGCGGTGAAAATGAACCGGAGGCCGGGATACGGATAAATAACCGGGTATATGGCTCCAAAAATTCAAAGTTAAGCTTTTCAGGCAGGTGAATAAAGATGGCCATTCGCATAAAAAATGCAAAAAACACCAGCAGCACCAGGTTTACGGGGTTTAAATTGCGAAACTGATTGATCATATGCCCTCATCGGCAAAGTAAAGAAAATTATCTGGAAAATTCAGCGACTACACGTTCTACAATACGTGCGGTTTCATCGGGAAAATGAAAACGGCAGGACTGCTCTTCACGAACAAAGCGCCGGATTAAGGGAAGCCAGTTCGTATGGCCCGGCCAGGCTACAGGAATACCAAATTGCTGAAGCGCATAGGCATTGCATTGCTGTTCGTATTGAAATCGCATCGGAGCTACCAATAGCTTTTTTCCCAGGAACAATGCCTCGGCAGGGCCTTCAAATCCACCGCCGGTAAACAGGCCATCACAACCCGACAAACTTTTAACGAATGCTTCGTTCTGCACAGGATATACGTTAACGTTCTCCTGCTCGTAAGCATAAGGCGTATGCTTGGAAAATACCTCCCATTTTACTCCCTGAACCTGCCGCAATAATTCGATGAGATACTTATCGGCAACAGCCGGAAGATAAACGGTATAATGCCCCGCATTCGATGTTTTCAGCGCTCTGATCTCGCTTCGGATCACTGGCGTGTAGATATGTTCATCATAACGGTCAAAATGAAAGCCTATATGATGTGTGGCAGGCGCATAATGGTTTAAGATGTGCTTACCCCAGTCGATCTTTTTGGGACGGGGAACGTTTGCCGATTTAAATGCGGCCTGGTGACTTAAAGAAACACTTTCTTTCTTCTTCCATTTACATGCCCAGGCGGTTACCGGTTCAAAATCATGAATAATAAGATGATATTCTTCCAGAGGCAGCGCCCTCATCTGGTTTCTGAAACAGGCCATATCCATATTTTTCCAGGTCTTATAATAATCGACCCCGCCTTTACGGCCAAAAATAAAGCTGAAGCCATGAAACCGGTATTTTATCTCCTGCTGAAGCCCGATATCGACCTGGGTACCGGAAATGAGCAGATCTAATTCACCATATTGCTGTAATAGCGGGATAATTTCACGCGCTCTGCTTATATGGCCATTTCCTGTTCCCTGTATGGCGTAGAGTATCTTCATTCCGTAACAGCTGCCGTTAATCCTGAGCAGTGCTTATTTTCTGAAATAATAAATGAACATCCAGCTTATGCTGCAGGTTCTCCCCGTCAGAAAGAAGCCCTTCTTCCTCGTAATCATTTTCAAAAGCTTTGGCATCATAATAAAAGATATCCCATTTCCCTGCGGCATATTCTAATGCGGTCAGGCTTTCCACCCAATCACCGCTGTTCAGATAGGTCACCGTTCCTTTCCGGTTTCGGATAATGCGCTGTTCAGCCTGATGGATATGTCCGCAAACCACATATTCATAGCCATTCTCAATAGCCAGTGCTGCCGCGGTCTCTTCAAAACGGTTAATAAACTTAACTGCATCTTTAATTTTGGATTTAATCTTCCGCGAAAAACTCAGCTTTTCTTTTCCGAATCTGGTCAGGCACCAGTTTACAAAGCTGTTCAATAGGATCAGGCTATCGTAGCCTACCGCACCCAGCCGGGCCAGCCATTTCGAATGCTGCATCGTAATATCAAAGATATCACCATGAAAGAACCAGGTCTTTTTCCCGTCGAGTTCCAGCACCAGCTTATCTTCCAGCCGGAAAGCCCCTAACGTTAACCCTGAGAACTTCCGTAATAACTCATCATGATTCCCGGTTAAGTAATACACTTCTACACCTTCGACCATGAATTTCATCAGTTTCCGGAGCACTTTGGTATGTCGTTCAGGCCAGTAATTTTTACTGAACTGCCATATATCAATAATATCACCATTCAGGATGAGAATCCGGGGCTGTATGCTTTTCAGGTATTTCAACAGCTCGCGGGCATGACAGCCATAAGTGCCCAGGTGTACATCAGAGATTACGGCAATATCTAACTCCCGCTTTTTCATCCGTATAAATTGGTTTCCATCTGCCTATTGATCGTCTTCACCTCCACGCATCTTTAAGTCATAGGGACTGAAGAAGAAAGCAACAACAGCAATGATACTGGCTAAAAAAAGGACTTCATACATAGCGGATCTGTATTATTTTACAGCGACAAAAATGCGCATTCAAAATAACCAGAACATTAAGGGAATATGAATAAATTACATCTTGACAAGCACAATCTGACAACCTGCCGAAGCCTCTCTCTGTTAAGCGCTTTTCTTTTTCCGGTCGCTATAAAAACCGAACCCTAAAAATGCCAGTAAGAGTACCGAGCCGGCAAGTGATATCTTTTCGCCCATATAATACGACTTCGGTTCAAAACGGAATTCTACTTTATGATTACCTGCCGGAAGCTGGGCAGCCCGCAGCACATAGTTCGCCCTGAAATAAGGTTTTTTCTCTCCGTCAACATACATATTCCAGCCCTTATCATAATAGATCTCCGAAAAAACGGCCAGTACATCGCGCGGGGCACTATAGGCATACTCGATATGATCAGGATGATATTTTTCCATTTTGATAAATGCACCCGGATCGGCACCTAAACGTGTACTGTCGATAAGCGATTTATATTGCACATCCACAATAGCCACATTTTTCGGGTTGAAGCTGCTGATGGCTTTCATTTCTTCGTCGGCATTCCTGACAAAATCGACACTGTTTACCAGCCACACATTTCCCAGTGCTGTATTATTTCTTGACATTTTATACGACTGGGTATTCGGGTCGCGGGTAATAAAATATTTTGCATTCAGCATATCAAGCACATCTTCATTAATACTGGTTGTTAGCTGGTTCTGGATCAGCTCATCAAAACGTTTCAGTTTCGCAGCATGATAACCACCTATAGTTTTATGGAAAGAAGAGGTACTGGCATTGCTGAATGTATTGATCGATTGATCGTAAACCCTGAAATTCGGGGTCTTATCCGCCATAATGAAATTATCAACATCGCGGGCCTGGATAATATTGGCCAGCTCATATTTATTCTTAAAGTTATTATTATTCAGGTAACGTTTGTCTACCTGCCACATATCAATAAGGATAGCGAGACCTAACAGACCATAAGCCAGCTGTGTATTTATTTTCTGATAAATAAGCGCCCGGATAATCCCATAGGCAATAGCAATAAACAAAAACGAACGGAAAGCATCGGCACGGGCAATACCAATACGGTCATCAACCAGGGCATCGGCAATTCGCTGTGCCAGACCGGCATTATTCTGAAGCGCCTGGGTAAGCGCCTGTACAATTTCAGGATGATTAGCCGTTTTAAAACTGAAGAACAGGGTTGGCAAAATGGCAACCAGCAGGGAAAACCCGCCGGTAATAACAGCCGACCAGGTCAGCTTTTTAGTCAGTTCTTTCCGGTCTAATGTACTTTCTTTCAATTCTTTTAAGGCCAGTAGCGCCAGCACAGGCACCATTAAGCCTACCACAGCCAGGATCGACTCTACGGCCCTGAATTTATTATACAATGGAAAATAATCAAAGAACAGGTCAGATACCAGCGGAAAGTTCTTCCCCAGCGATAAGAGTGTAAATAAAACGGTTACCGATAAGATCCACCACTTCATCCGGCTTCTGACGATGAAAAGGCCAAACACAAAGAGAAAACAAATGACCGCACCAAAGTAATAGCCTCCGGAGGTTCCCGGCTTTTCACCCCAATACTGCACCATATTAAATTGTCCGCCCAAAGAACCTATGGCCTGTTGGGTATTGACCGGGTCACCGCCGGTCAGCGTTTCGGAAACCACTTTATAAAGATGACTTTCCGGAAGTACCAGCTTATCTACACTGGTAGCACCACCATACAGATCAGGGATAAGGACACTAAGCGTTTCGCCAACACCCTGGCTCCACAAATACGCATAATCTTTGCTCATGCCCTCGGTCTTTCCGGCCGCATTGGTCAGGTTAGATTTACCCCGGTTCGTTTCTTTAGCATATTCGGAGGTGGTCCATAATAAACTGGCGTTCACCATCACACTCAACAGCACGGCAATCCCTAAAAAGCTCAGTGCTTTTCCATACGCCGCTAAGGTTTTATTTTTATAGGCCTGGTAAAGCTCAATACCCATATAGATCAGCAATGCCAGGAACAGGTAATAGGTCATCTGCACGTGGTTAGCCCGTATTTCGAGAGCCAGGAATAACGCGGTTAAACTTCCTCCCAGCCAGTATTTGCCCCGCATGGTCAGAAAGATCCCGGCCAGGATAGGCGCAAAAAAACCAATGGCCAGCGCTTTATTGCTATGGCCGGTAGCGATCAGTACAAAATTATAGGTGGTAAAGGCAAAGGCAATGGCACCTGCAGCAGCCAGCCAGGGGTTAATCCGCAGCACAATAAACAGGAAGTAGGCGCCGCTCAGCAACAGCAATACCGTACCTACCGGGTTAGGGAAGGCCTTCGTAATAAGTCCTATACCATACGTAGCTGCATTATATGAATATTCCACCCAGATCTGGTAGGCTGGCATACCGCCAAACATCTGATTTGTCCAAAGCGGACCCTTACCCTCCTTTTCTTTATATTCCATGATCTCCTTCTGCATGGCTTTAGACTGGATAACATCGTCCTGTGCAGGTCGTTTACCCTGTAATACCGGGCTGAAGTAGACGAAACAAATAATGACAAAAAATGCAATAATGGCAACATGAATGCCATTTTGTTTAAACCAATTATTCATGGAAATGAATTTAAAAAAATGTACGCCTCAAAAATAGAAATTTGAACGGGATAATAAAGGGGAAATAAAAGAATTGGCTTTATACCTACTGGTGTACAATGCTCTGACCGTCAAATGCACGGTCATCAGGCCCCGGGTTTAGCATCCCTTTGGCAATAATGGTATAATAACGGCCGGCCGTAAATTCGGTATCGGTCAATGTCGCTTTAACCGTACCGGTAGCGGCATCCTTTAACTCAAGGGTCTGGGTTTTCGCATCGATCAGGGCATAAGCGCTTCCGTTCTTATAGGTAACTCCTTTGAACAGGCTGGCACCGTCTTTAACGGCCAGGTCAAGTGCCGGAGCATCCGGGCTCACGTTCACAAATTTGACAAAGGCCTGTGTAGTAGAGGTCTGGCTGGCTTCGTCATTAATCATTAACGTTTCAAGCTTATCGCCTGTATTCACTAAATATATCGAATAAACCCTGGCATTTTCTGTCGAAATCGATTTGCTGAGCAGTGCTGTGGTATTCGATGCCGATGTAAACTTAATTTCGTGTGTTCCTGTTTCATAACGCATAAAGGAAACCGTACCGCCAAAAGGAAGTGCACCTGAGTTGTTCACTTTAGTTCCGTCAATATATACATTATAGGTGGCATATGCAGGTGATGCATTAATAATACGAATATGCGCGCCTTCCTGTTGTTCAACTTCATTTTTTTTGCAGCTGCTCAATGCAGTAAGACATAAAAAGACTACCCCAAACCATAAACGTGTATACTTCGAAAGAAACATGGCCATATGCGTATTAAAATTCGTTATTCCTGCAAAGATGAAATTTATTTGCAAAATAAATCGTTAAACTTTGTTAAAAGTTTCGATAAACCCTTATACAGTACCTTAAATTACTATTTTATTTCTTCGAAATCAACAAAATCGCCCAACTTATCTGAATTTCCCTTTTTTTCTTTTTCAGGAATATAATCGATCGAGATGGACCCCTCCGGCCGTTGTGGGCGCTGTTGCTGACGGGCATTAGCGGCCTGCTGCTGCATATCGCCCATCATATTTTTATAGGCAAACGGGAAAATGGCCCGGATAAATACTCTGAAAATCCAGAGAAGAAAGATCGTGATGAAAATAAATTTTATAATGACCATCGGCAAATACTAAAAATGGTTAAACACAAATATAGACGGCCTGATTCATTTTATGTTACTGTCTTTTCAGATAATTGCATTTGAATTACAAACGCTGTAACTTTTTCTTTTTGCACCTGTCTAAATTCAGGAACTTATATCTACTTTTACGCACCGCACACAAACCCTATGAAGAAAATACTTTTCGCTCTTTTTCTTTGCCTCAGCTATACGACTTTATTTGCACAACATCCCTATACCATACGAGGTATCGTACAGGATACCTTAGCCGGGCAAAAACTTCGTAATGCCACTATCAGCGTATTGAATGCTAAAGATTCAACACTGTATACATTTACCCGGGCGGCCGAAAACGGCAGCTTTACCATAAGCCCCATGAGGGCCGGAAATTTTATACTGCTGCTTACTTATCCCGAGTATGTAGATTATGTGTATCCATTCCGTCTGGATGAAACAAAGCGGGAAATGGATTTTCAGCACATCAATATGAAGCTTAAAGCCACCCTGCTTAACGAGGTACTGATTAAAGGGCAGACTATTGCTATAAAAATTAAAGGCGACACGACGGAGTTCAATGCGGCAAGTTATACCATACAGCCTAACGACAAGGTGGAAGATCTTTTACGAAAATTGCCCGGCATCCAGATCGATAAAGACGGAAAAATAACAGCCCGCGGCAAAACGGTTCCAAAAGTACTGGTCGACGGGGCAGAGTTTTTTGGCGACGATCCTGCGCTGGTCACTAAAAACCTGCGCGCAGATATGGTGGATAAAGTACAGCTGTATGAAAAAAGCAGCGATCAGGCAGCCTTTACGGGCGTCGAAGACGGAGACAAAGTACAAACCATTAATATCGTTTTAAAAGAGGATAAAAAGAAAGGCTTTTTTGGAAGTGCAGAAGCGGGTACCGGTACTGACCGGTTTTATAATGGACGGCTGCAGCTTAACCGTTTTACACCTGACCAGAAATTCTCTCTTTTCGGAATGACCAATAATAATGGCAGCGATGGCGGGTTTGGCGGCGCTATGATGATCTCTTTCGATGATGAATCAGATTTTGAGGGCGGAATATCGATCAGTGAAGATGAAATGGATATGGATTCGTTTGGCGGTTTCGGCGGCGGCGGAGTACCCACGGCACGTAACGGCGGGATACATTATGATGTACGATGGAATAAAGACAAACATACCCTGAATACGAATTATAAGATCAACGATGTACGGCGTAAAGAAACCGGGAACGTCATATCTATTCATAATCTGCCCGGCGGGATGATCCATAACACGTCTGATCATAGGGGAAACCAGTATAATTTTGGGCATAAAGCTGATTTCACATATCTGGTTAAAATAGATACTTCCAGTAACCTCAAAGTAGCTTTAAGCGGAGCCAAAGGGCATAGTGATGCCGAAAATTATGATTATTCAGGAGCAAAACGTGCCGATCTTTCCCAGTTAAATACAGGCGAACGAAGCCTTAGCAATTGGGGTGATAATCAGTCGTTCCGGGTTTCAGCGCTGTACACTAAAAAACTAAAAAAGAAAGGCCGTAACTTCTCTTTAAATGTAACCCAAAATTCAAATAAAAGTGAAAGAGAAGGATTCCTGTATGCAAAAAATATATTCTTTGATGAGTTGGGTACCCTGACCAGAACCGAGATCACGGATCAGCTGAAGACCGGTCTTTCTACCAGTGCAGTTTTCTCCGGGAATGTAACCTATACGGAACCCCTGGTGAAAAATGTAACGGTCGTACTCAATTACGGGTTAAACCTGAACAACAGTGATGTGGAACGCCAATCCTTCAATGCTTCCATTCCCGGCCGTTATGACGTATTGGATTCACAATACAGTAACCATTTTGTAAGTGAACAAAGAGCCAGTCAGGCCGGTGCCATATGGAGCTTTAAGAACAAAAAATCATCCCTGAACGGTGGTGTGCGGATGAAATCCATGACATTCGACCAGACCGATCAGTATAAAGATATTCATTATCTCCGTTCATTTACGAACTGGATGCCGCAGGCACGCTATCAATACCGTTTTTCGCAATATCGCTCATTCAGCATGAACTATAACGGCAGTACCGGTCAGCCTTCTGTTGAACAGCTGCAGCCCGTTAAAGTCAATGACGATGTGATGAATATTCCCATTGGAAATCCGGATCTGAAACCTTTTTATCAAAATAATTTTGACCTGAGCTATAACTCGTATAAGGTGATGTCTAATTCTTCGTTATATGCTTATGCTGGGCTGGGTTTTGTAAACGATCCCATTGTAAATAATACCACAACGGATAATGAGACCGGGAAAACACAATATCAGTTTATTAACCTGCAGGATAAAAAACCACTGAATTATCATGCCAACGTTTACTTTTCCAAGTCACTCAAAGCCCTGAGTATAGATTTAAACCTGGATGCAAATATAAACGGAAATACCTCCTACAACTTCATCAACAGCCAGCTGAACAAAACATCGGGCCGCAATTACGGACTGGGCTTAACACTGAGCAGGTACGTCGAAAAGAAGGTCGATTTCAGCATCAGTTTTGAACCGCGTTATACCCGGCAACGATCATCGGTAAACCCGGAGATCAATAACGATGGCTTCAATTACAGCGGAAGGGGTAATATCAGGATATTCCTTCCCGGAAACGTACAGCTCAGTGCCAATGCACGTCATAGTTATAATGCAAAAACGGCATCATTTGATAATAGTTTTTCACAAACCATCATCAACGGGTCATTAAGCAAGACATTCTTTAAGGCCGAAAACCTGAAGCTCAACCTCTTTGTGAACGACCTTCTCAATGAGAATACCGGCTTCTATCGTTATGCCGATGCAAACAACATTACACAATCGGTGAACAACACCATCAGACGGTATTTTATGTTGTCTGTGGTCTGGGACTTTAATAAAATGGGTATTTAAAAGATGAAATCAACACGCTTCACATCGGTTTTGCTTATCGGGATGCTTTGCCTCATAACCGGCAGCAGCTATGCACAGTTCAAACGCTTTCCGGAACAGGGGATCATCACATTTGAAAAGAAAGTAAATATGTACGGAATTATTCGCGATCAGATCCGGAAAAATCCGAAAGACGCCTTTCTGGCTTCCCTCTTTGAACAATATCAGAAAAGCAAACCCCAGTTCGAGACGTTGAAAAGTACACTGGCTTTTTCGAAAGATCTTACGTTATACACGCCTGTTGAAAAAGAAGAAGAAGAAGAGGGTTTTTTCGGATCGGCCGCTACGATGCAAAACAACATTATTGCCACCAATGTACGTACGCGGACCAGTATCACGCAAAAGAATGTATTTGAAGAGCTTTACCTGGTGAAAGACAGCGTCAGGAAGATCAACTGGAAGATTACCGACGAACAACGCGACATTGCCGGTTATGAGTGCCGGAGAGCCAATGCCCTGATCATGGATTCAGTCTATGTAGTGGCTTTTTATACCGATCTGATCCCGGTTTCAGGCGGACCCGAATCGTTTACCGGTTTACCGGGAATGATCTTAGGCGTGGCCTTACCCTATGAGCATATTACCTGGTTTGCCACACAGGTGCTCGACCAGCCTGTACCGGCCGCAAAACTGAAAGCACCCGATAAAGGGAAACCGATGAACCATGCCGGGCTGGTAAACACCCTCAAAACCGCCCTGAAAAGGTGGGGCGATTATGCCCAGGAAGCCCTGAAAGCCTTTTTGCTCTGAGCAGCTAACTCGCCCTGCTATCCAACTATTTTGTTAGTATTAACTTTTTAGTTATATTAGTAGCAAACCCGTCCTATAGAATGAAGAATATATACCGTCTGCTCCTCCTCTCTTTTTGCTGTACATTTTTATCTATCCCGTCTTTACATGCCCAATCGCCTTTTTCCATTAAGGGAACCGTAGTCGACACAAATGCCAACGCGAAGCTGTATCTGGCGAGTATCAGCATACTAAATGCAAAAGACTCAACTTTGGTTAAATATACCTGGACTTCGGAATCAGGAATGTTCAGTATTGCCCCTTTAAAGCCAGGAAACTTTTTGATGCTGCTTGCCTATCCCGATTATGCCGATTATGTGTATCCGTTTAGCCTGAGCCCTGAGCAGCCTGCCATCGATTTAGGGCGCATTAACATGACATTAAAAGCCGCCTTATTAAATGAGGTGATTATCAGAGGGAAATCTGCCGCCATTAAAATTAAAGGCGATACAACCGAATTTAATGCCTCCAGCTATACTATACAGCCAGGTGATAAGGTCGAAGATCTGCTGGCGAAAATGCCCGGCATCCAGATCGACAAAGACGGAAAAATTACCGCCAGAGGAAAAACGGTACCCAAGGTATTGGTAGACGGCGAGGAGTTTTTTGGCGACGACCCTACCCTGGTGACGAAAAATATCCGTGCCGACATGGTCGACAAAGTACAGTTGTATGAAAAGAAAAGCGATCAGGCTACATTTACCGGGGTTGACGATGGCGAGCGCACACAAACCATTAATATTGTGCTGAAGGAGGATAAGAAAAATGGCTTTTTCGGAAAAGTGGAGGCTGGTGCCGGCACCAGTGATTTTTATACCGGCCAGCTGATGTTTAATAAATTTAAGGCCAAAGAAAAAATCGCGGTATATGGCATCCTTGGCAATACCGGAAAAATTGGCCTGAACTGGAATGAACAGGGTAAATACAGTGGCATGGCCGGTGAGGTGGAAATAATGGATGGCGGCGGGATAATGATTACCGCGACCGGCGATTTCGGCGGCCTGGATTCATTTTCAGGGAGCTATGACGGACAGGGCATTCCAAATGCGCGAAACGCCGGGGCCCATTACGAAAATAAATGGAATAACGACAAGCAATCCATCAATGTGAATTTTAAAACCGGTAAGATGGAGGTCGATAAAACCGGCAAAGTGCTTACCCAGCAGAATCTGCCCGGCGGCTGGCTTTTCAACGATCAGCAAAGCCAGGGCAACAACACGCTGTCGAGGCAGGGCGCGGATGTCACCTACCAGATCAAACCCGACTCGAACAGCAATTTAAAGATCAGTTTTAACGGCTCCCTTAAAAACGCAGACGCCACCAACACCTATCAAACCCTCCGGCAGCGGGGCGACCAGTCGCTGCTGAATACCGAACGGCGCAGCCTGAGCAATAACGGCGACGAACAGGCATTCAGCTCCTCCCTGTTTTACACCAGGAAACTGAAAAAAGCCGGACGGAACTTTTCCGTACGCCTGAACCAGAGCTTTAACGAGAAAATCAGTGATGGCTATTTATATGCTAAAAACATGTTTTTCGATACCAACGGACAACACTCTTCGACCGAAGTGACCGACCAGCTCAAAACAAATAATGCGTTAACCCATACCTATTCAGGAAATGTGACCTATAACGAACCCTTCAGTAAAACCGTTTCATTAGTTTTAAATTATGGCTTAACCTACAACTCGGGCGATGCCGACCGCAAATCCTTCAATGCCTCCGCACCAGGGCGCTATGATATTTTAGACCCGGAATACAGCAATCATTTCATCACAGATCAGGTAAGCTCCAATGGCGGCGCCGTATTAAGCTATAAAAACAAAAAAACGACCCTCAGCGGCGGCGTGAAAATGAATGCTACCCGTTTTGACCAGCAGGATGTTCATCAGGATATCCGCTATAAACGTTCGTTTCTGAACTGGATGCCACAGCTGCGTTATCAATACCGTATTTCACAATATCGGGGCATTTCGTTAAACTACCGCGGCTATACCAGCCAGCCCAGCCTGTCGCAGCTCCAGCCGGTAAAAGTGAACGAAGATGTCCTGAATATTCCCGTCGGAAACCCCAACCTGAAACCTTCTTATGATAACAGCTTTAGCTTTGACTACGAATCCTATAAAGTGATTTCCAGCACGTCATTCAACGTGTATGGCGGCATAAGCTTTGATCATAACCAGATCGTCAATAATACCACTACCGACCTGCAAACCGGGAAAAGCACTTACCAGTATATAAACATGACCGATAAAATGCCCCTAAGCTACGATATATACATTTATCAGTCGACGATGATCAAAGCGATCGACATGGCGTTAAACCTGAATGTAAACACCAACGGCAGCAATTCGTACAATTATGTGAACAGCCAGCTGAACAAAACCACAAATGCCAATTACAATCTTTCAGCCGGCCTAAGTAAATATAAAGAAAAGAAATACAATGTCAGCTTCAGCTTCGGACCTGCCTATAATGCGCAGCAGTCGTCGCTCAACAAACAGGTAAACAGCAATGGCTGGTCGTATAACGGAAATGGTGCTGTCCGGGTATTCCTGCCGGCCAAACTGGAGATCGGCGGCGATGCGCGATATACATATTCGCCCAAAACCAGTGCTTTCGACCAGCATTTCGAACAGACCCTGATCAATGCCGGACTGACGAAGAAATTCTTTAAAGAAAGTAACCTGGCCCTCCGGCTCACCGTAAACGACCTTTTGAATCAGAATACCGGATTTTCCCGCAATGCCAGTGCCAACACCATTACCCAATCTGAAATCAGTACCATTAAACGGTATTTCCTCTTTTCGCTAAGCTGGGACTTTAGTAAAATGGGGGGTGCCGTAAAAAAATAAACCGATGAACATCCTGAAACGATATCTTTCCATTGCCCTGATCTTCGCGGCCCTGCCGGGAGCCTACGCACAGTTTAAACATTTCCCCCGCCAGGGGATCATTACCTTCGAAAAAAAGGTAAACATGTATGCCCTCCTGAAACAGGAGCTGAAGCGTAACCCCGACAATACATTTATGAGTGCTTTTGTGGAAGATTACCAGAAAAAGCAACCCCAGTTCAGAGTGATGAAGAGCACACTTGCCTTTTCAAAAGATCAGACCCTGTTTAGTCCGATGGAAGAAAGCAGCTCGCCGCAAAACAACTTTTTTTTCAATTTCCCAATAGCCGGGCAGCACAATATCATTGCCACCCAAACGGAGGAGGGTACCAGTATTGCCCAGAAAAAAGTATTCGAGCAATTGTATTTAGTAAAAGACAGCACCCGTAAAATTAACTGGAAAATTACCGATGAAATGCGGAATATTGCCGGTTACGACTGCCGCCGGGCCAATGCCCTCATCATGGATTCGGTTTATGTAGTGGCTTTTTATACCAATCTTATCCCGGTTGCCGGCGGCCCCGAATCATTCACGGGGTTGCCGGGTATGATCTTAGGTGTGGCATTGCCTTATGAACATGTTACCTGGTTCGCCACTTCAGTACAGGAAACTCCTGTGCCGCCCGAAAAGTTAAAAGCGCCCGTTAAAGGAAAACCGCTTGACCATGCCGGGCTGCTGAAAACATTAAAAGAGGCCGTGAAGAACTGGGGTGAATCGGCTTCGGCTTCCATGAAAGCCTTTTTGCTCTGATCCGTTAATTCACCAGCAGCTTATAGCCTTTCCCATGTACGTTGAGTATCTCTACTCTCGGATCTTCTTTCAGGTATTTACGCAGCTTGCTTAAGAAAACATCCATACTGCGCCCGTTAAAATAGTTATCGTCATGCCAGATGCTCAGCAGCGCCTCTTCACGGGTAAGTACCGAATTCTTCTTCAGGCAAAGCAGCTGTAACAGGGCCGCTTCTTTGGTCGACAGCTTTTGTTGCTGCCCGTTGAAATGAATGATCTGACTGGTATAATCAAAGGTATATTTACCGATCTCAAACTGGGTCTGCACCGGTTCCTGTGAGGCCGTATCTTTCGACACCCGTTTCAGCAGGGCGTTAATGCGTAAAAGGAGTTCTTCGATCCGGAAAGGTTTAGTGATATAATCATCGCCTCCGAGGTCATATGCCGAAGCCTTATCTTCCATCATGGCTTTAGCCGTGGCAAAGATGATCGGGATATGCTCATTCACTTTCCTTATTTCTTTTCCCAGGGTAAAACCATCTTTCTTTGGCATCATCACGTCGAGTATACACAGATCAAAAGGCTGCTTTGAAAAAGCCCTTAGCCCTTCCTCGCCGTCCGTACATAAAACAACCTCAAACTTGCCTTTTAACTGCAGGTAATCCTGTAACAGCAAGCCCAGGTTGGGATCATCTTCCACTAATAAAATTCGCTTCATATGTTAATGGTTATGTTTAAACGGGATGGTCATTTCGAAGGTCGTACCCTTGTCTTTTTCGCTGTGTACTTTTATGCTTCCACCCATTTTATGAATAATATCCCGTACGTAGTTCAATCCGAGGCCAAAGCCTTTTACATCGTGCAGATTGCCGGTGGGCACACGGTAAAACTGGTCAAATATACGTTTTGTCTGTTCCTTGCTCATGCCTATACCCTGGTCTGAAACGGTCAGGACCAGGTGCCGCGATGTATTACGGGTACTGATGCTGATCTTCGGTGAATCAGCACTGTATTTATTCGCATTATCAACGAGGTTATAAATCACGTTCGACAAATGAAGCTCATCACCCATCACCACTGCCGGATGCGCATCCAAATGCACAAGCACTTCTGCTTCCCGCTTCCGCAGCTGAAGCTCCATGCTGTCGAGCACGGCACTCACCAGCTCATTCATATCCACAGGCGCCTTGTCCAGCCTGATCTCATTCTTTTCAAGCCGGGCTACATTCAGTACACGTTCAATATGATTTCCTAAGCGTACATTCTCATCATAAATGATCCCCGCCAGCCTGTTAATGCGTCCGCTGTCGCTCACAACCTCGGGATCTTTTAACGCCTCACTGGCAATCATAATGGTGGCCACAGGCGTTTTAAATTCATGGGTCATATTGTTGATAAAGTCCGTTTTCATCTCCGATAATTTCTTTTGCCTTAAAATAGCAAAAATGGTATAGGAAAAGATAAAGATTAAGACCAGCAATAAGGCCGCCGAAGAAGCCATCGTGGCAAAAAGATTTTCCATAATTGCCGAATTCTTGTCCGGAAAACGGATATACAGCATACCAGGGTCCCGGATCAGGTCGTTGCTGAACAGGCTGTGCTCATAAGTATCTTTAGCGAGTACCCCCTCCGGCTGATAAGCGGCATTCTGATAAATAATATCCTTTTTATTTTTAACAGGGGTAATCCAGTAATGATAGGGAATAGAGATATTTTTGTTGAGCAGCTCCTTTTTGATCAGCGTATCTAAGAATTCTTTTGAAGGAACCCGCTGTTTTAACGGAATATTCGGATCACTCATTTCCGAAGCCACGTCTTTCAGCAGGGCTAAACTTTCATCCGGATAAAGATCTAACGTATCGCCATACAGACGCTTCAGTCCCATCTGATATTTACGCTCGGCCTTGGCGTCTTCAATTTTAAATTTAGCGATCAGATCGGGATCCTGACTGGGGAGGCTGATCAGTTTCGGGAACATGTCTACCGGCGAATAAGCCAGGTAACGGATCGTGTCCGGCAATCTGTCCATCAGCATATTCAGCTTCACCTGCGGACCAAACGGCGTTACTTTCCGGCCCAGTAATTTCCCGCTTTTCTTATCGCGGTAATCCTCAATGCCCAGCCCGATCTCCTGTGGATTCTGATTGCTGGAATATAAGCGGTATTGTTCTTCGCTGAGTATAATCGGCGAAATAAAATTGGCACGGATCTCGCCTTCCTGAAAATTCAGGTAATCCATAATTTCCTGCTCCTGTTTCAGCTTACGTAGTGTCTCACTCTCTTTAAATTTGAGCTTAAATGCCACAATCGAGTCGGTCCGGCTTTTGATATCATGCGCCTTTTTTTCCTGGATCTCGGTATCTTTCTTATTAATAAAGACAAAAGCATTCCGTTTTTGCACCTTGTTAACCACCGCCGCAATAGCAGAGTTTACATTCTCATCAAACAGCTCTGATTTTAGCTTATACGATTCCCGGATATAATACAACTGCATGACGAATACCCCCAAAAGGGCAAAGGTCATCAGCACCATGATCATTAAAAGACTGCCTTTCTTCATCCCAAACTATCCTATTTCATTCAAAAATAGTCGATTAAGCGTTAAGAAGCGCGGCTTTAACACTTTTTAACAATCCTGATGATGCACAAACGACCGCTTAAAAAGAATGGCCGAGACTAATTCCGCCAAATGGCAGTACTTTTTGTAAATCCGGTACATAAAACCACCCCCCGGTTTCTGATGGCGATAACCCGATTTTCATAGCAGGAATAGAAATCGTGCGACTTTGAATAACCCTTGAGCACAAGCAGAACAGGCCGGTAACCGTGGACCTGACGTGGACTTGTGGTGGACTTGCTGTGGACTTAAGGTGGATGGAATAAGTGATAAAAAAGGAAATCCCTCTCGATGATGGCTCAGGGAGAGGGATCCGTATGTTCTAAAGGACGACCTTAAAATGGGAGATCGTCATCTTCTCCGGCACTGGTATTCAGATCAACTACCGGCGGCGCATACGCTGGTGCTGCTGCCGAAGCCGTAGTATTCGTCAACGCGGTAATACGCCACACCACCAGACTATTAAAATAAGAGGTAACGCCTTCTTTATTTGTCCACGGGCGACCGCGTAAATTGAAAGAAACCTCTATCTCATCACCCGGCTTCAACGAATCGAACAGGGCTGTTTTATCTTGTAACGCTTCAAACCTGATGTATTCAGGATAGCTTGGATTTTCGGCATATTCTACGATCAAATCACGCTTTTTAAAGGTGTCGCTCACCTGTTGGAGGGCGCCTACCTCATGCACTTTTCCTTTAATTTCCATATCTGATATCTATATATTACTGATAATCAAATTTCCATATTTTTTTGGATAAATAATACAGACATTTCATGAAGTTTTCCACAGCTTCTCTGCCGCTCCCTGCTTTAAGCCTTCGGCTTTAGGCTTTAAGCTAAAAACCCTACCTTTGCCCTATGACGGATGTATTTCAAACCAGGAGCCGTGTCGTGGTGACCTGCAATAAACGGCTTTCACCTTATCTGCAGGAGGAGATTCAGGCCTTAGGCTACCCCATGGAGCGAACTTTCCCCACGGGAGTAGAATTGCACTGTACCCTGAACGAGTGTATTAAGTTAAACCTCAACCTGCGATGTGCCAGCCAGATCCTTTATCATCTTAAACGTTTTAAAGCCCGTACACCCGACGATGTGTATGCTGCCGTAACCGCTATGGAATGGGAAGAACTGATTGATTTTTCAGGCTACTTCTCCGTCACCTCCAATGTGGATAATCCCACCATTACCACCCCGCTGTTTGCGAATTTAAAGGTTAAGGATGCGATCGCCGATCGGATTAAAGCAAAAAAGGGCATTCGTCCTAATTCAGGTGCCGAGGCAAATAAAGCGGTGGTCCACCTCTATTGGAAAGACGATGATGCCGATCTGTTTATCGATACCAGTGGTGAAACATTAGCGAAACACGGATACCGGAAAATCCCTGGTAAAGCGCCTATGCTCGAAGCCCTGGCCTCGGCCGTCATTTTCGCCACAAAATGGGATCAGCAGTCGGCCTTTGTGAACCCCATGTGCGGTTCCGGAACACTGGCCATTGAAGCTGCACTCATCGCCGGAAACCGCCGCCCCGGATTATTCCGGATGAATTACGGCTTTATGCATATCCTGGGTTACCAGGAGGAGGTCTTTTTCGCCGAACGGCGTATCCTTAAAGACCAGGTCGTGAAAAATCTTGCCTTCCCGATTATAGCGACCGACCTCTCGGAAGATGCTGTAGACGTAAGCCGCAAAAATGCAAAGACCGCTGGTGTCGACAGCCTCATTACATTCCAGGTTTGTGATTTTGAAGAAACACCCGTCCCGGCCGGAAACGGCATTGTGGTGTTCAACCCCGAATATGGCGAACGACTGGGTGTACATCATAAGCTGGAACTTACCTACAGACGGATGGGCGATTTCATGAAGAAAAAGTGCAAAGGTTTTTTCGGGTATATTTTTACCGGAAACCCGGATTTAGCTAAAAAGATAGGACTGAAAGCCGACCGCAAAATTGAATTTTATAATGGCAAGCTCGACTGTCGATTGTTGGAATATGAGCTATATGACGGGAGTCGACGGGCAGATGAAGACCGGCCAAAACGTAACGATTAAATCGGATAAAACCATCTGCCGTTTTTTTTGTTTAATCCGTAGTATGAAAACAAGTTCAACGGTCAGAATCAGGAAAATTGTGTCGGGTATCCGAAAAATACGGATTGCCCGGAATTATTCGCAGGACTATATGGCCGGGCACCTGGGAATCTCCCAAAATGCCTATAGTAAAATGGAGCTGGGGTATAGCAAGATCACCCTGAACCGCCTTTTTCATGTTGCCGATATCCTCGGTGTAGAAGCGACCGAACTTTTACAGCCGGGTGCCGGAAAGAAATAAATTCCTGCTACCTTTGCCGGCATATTTCATACGTATGCAGGCGATTATTCAAACCACCATTCACTATGTAAAATCGGCACTTGCCGGAGCCGAGGCCGGACACGACTGGTTTCATATCGAACGTGTCTTCAAAACAGCATTGACCCTTAATGCCATCGAGAAAGGCGACGAATTGGTGGTATCCCTGGCCGCCCTGTTGCACGACATCGCCGACCCGAAGTTTCATGGCGGCGATGAAGCCATCGGCCCTGCAACGGCAGCCGCTTTTTTAAGCGCAGAAAAAGTACACCCTGCCGTCATTGATCATGTGGTACAGATCATACAAAACATGTCGTTCAAAAACAGCTTTGGCGAACATCTGTTTAATTCCAAAGAATTACAGATTGTACAGGATGCCGATCGCTTAGATGCCATGGGCGCTATCGGGATTGCCCGTGCTTTTACCTACGGAGGTTTTAAGAACAGGGTACTGTATGATCCGGCTATAAAATCGGTCGAAAATCATTCTAAAGAAAGCTATAAAAACACGACGGCCCCGACCCTAAATCACTTTTATGAAAAGCTGCTGAAACTGAAAGACCTCATGAATACGGAAGCCGCCAAAGCCATGGCGGCCGGACGGCATCAGTTTATGCTTCATTTCCTGGATCAGTTTTACCAGGAATGGGAAGGAATTCGCTAAACACTCCGCTCTAAACGTCAATTATATTCCGTAAATTAGCCCTATGAAATTGCGTGTATTGGTATTGATCACAGCGCTGGCCGTAGGACTTTCGATCGGATTGGTAAATTTTCATTTTCAGGGAAGCTGGTATTACCTGCTGATCTCCTTTTCCATATCGTTCGTCACCAGTTTTCTGGTATTTTACTACCTGCTTGAAAAATATATTTATTCAAAGATCAAACTGATTTACAAGCTCATCCATAACCTTAAACTGGGTAAGGACCTGAAAGAAGCGCTGGGTGAGTATGTCAGCTCCGACCCTATCAATGATGTGGAACATGAAGTAAAAGAATGGGCCGGACAAAAAAAGAAAGAGATCGAATTGTTAAAAAAGCAGGAACAATTCCGGAAAGAGTTTCTATCGAACGTTTCACATGAGTTTAAAACGCCGCTTTTTGCCATTCAGGGTTATATCGAAACCTTACAGGATTGCATAGCCGACGACCCGGATACAGCACTGAAATTTCTTAAAAAAGCAGAAAATAATGTAGAGCGGCTCAGCTACCTCATTAACGACCTGGATTCGATCGCCAAACTCGAAACCGGTGAAATGCCTATTCAGTATGAGAAATTTGACTTTGTGGTACTCGCCAAAGAGGTCATGGAAAACCTGGAAGATCATGCCGCCGACCATCATATCCGGCTTACCTTCAAAGAAAAATATACAACACCTACGCTCGTTTATGCCGATCGTGAAAAAGTACGGCAGATCCTGATCAACCTGATCCAGAATTCCGTGAAATACGGCAATGAAAAGGGTACCACAGCGATCAAGATCTTCGAACTGCATGACCAGTTTTTAATTGAAGTTACAGACGACGGCATCGGTATCGAGGAAAAGCATCTTCCCCGCCTCTTCGAACGCTTCTACCGTATCGATTCACACCGTTCCCGGAAAGAAGGCGGCACCGGATTAGGACTGGCCATTGTAAAGCATATCCTCGAAGCGCATCAGCAAACCATTTCCGTGCGCAGCACACCCAACATCGGTACTACCTTTGCGTTTACACTGGCAAAAGCAGATTAGTATATACCCTCTTGCATTTCGTTTTAAATTAGGCTAATTTTGCAGGCAAAACGTATACGATTGGATTTCAGAGATTTTAACTTTAACGCCGGGCTTTTAGAAGGCTTACTGGCCATGGGATTTAAACAGGCCACCCCCATTCAGCAACAAGCTATTCCCCTTATTTTAGCCGGAAACGACCTGATTGCCTGTGCGCAGACGGGTACCGGAAAAACCGGCGCTTATCTGCTGCCGGTCATGCATCAGCTTACCGGGATGAAAAACCGGCATAACACCGTGCTCATTTTAGCCCCTACGCGTGAGCTTGCACAGCAAATCGATCTCCAGGTTGAAGCGCTCTCCTATTTTACCAATATCAGTTCGCTTACGGTGTATGGCGGCGGTGATGGCGTAGCCTACGATCAACAGAAACGCTCTATGCGCGAAGGCGTAGATATGATTATCGCTACACCGGGACGGCTCATCTCACATCTTCTTTCAGGCACCTTAAAAATGGACGACCTGCGTTTCCTCATCCTGGATGAGGCTGATCGTATGCTGGATATGGGTTTCTACGACGATATCATGAAAATCGTTAACCAATTGCCCCGCAAACGACAAACGCTGTTATTTTCAGCCACCATGCCACCTAAGATAAGGACACTGGCCCATAAAATTCTGCATCAGCCGGAACAGATCAATATTGCCATATCAAAACCGGCTGAAGGCATTAGCCAACAGGTCTATTTTATATATGATGAACAAAAGGTGCCCCTGCTCATGCAAATCCTCAAATCTACCGACTACAAACGGATCATTGTGTTTGCCGGCCGGAAAGAGAAAGTAAAAGAGCTGGGCAAAGTATTTAAAAAACTGGGGCTTAAAGCCGCTGCCTTTCATAGCGACCTCGAGCAGAAGGAGCGGGAAGCCATCATGCTCGATTTTAAAAATGCCAAAATAGATGTCCTGATTGGCACCGATGTATTAAGCCGGGGCATTGATGTGGAAGGGATCGATCTGGTTATTAATTACGATGCGCCTCAGGATCCGGAAGATTATGTACACCGGATTGGCCGGACAGCCCGTGCGGCCAGCACCGGAACGGCCATCACACTCGTCAATAACAGGGATCGCCGTAAGCTCGCCAATATTGAAAAGCTCATCGAAAAGCAGATCGAAAGAATGCCGCTTCCTGAACAGCTTGGCGAAGCACCGGCAGCGGATGCTGCACATGAGAAAAAAGCACATCCCCGCAAAAAGCGTTTTTTTAAAAAGAAAAAACCCGCGGCAAAGGCCTCTTAGATAACGTTTGAGATAAAGGTATTAGCAAAGACCCTTCGTTCTGCACCAAGCCGGCCTTTTATTTTTCGCTGGCTTTAACTGTTTTCAAGGGTGCTCAAGAGGGCTACGCCGTTTTTCGGTATGCAATAATTTGCCTAAGTACTGTCTTTCATAGAAACCTGCGGAGCAAGCTCGAAGACCGTTAAAGATGTAACATACATGAGAAAATAAGCAGCCGGGAATTTTTGTTTCTTTTTGTGGTCAACCTGCGAAGCAAGCTTGAAGGCCGATGAAAATAAATGCTACTGAAAAAAAGAAAAAGGAGTATCTTTAGCACATGTTGAACCTCCCCCCTTTAGCCGAACGCATGCGCCCGCAACAGCTGGACGACTATGTTGGGCAAAAGCACCTGGTGGGTCCTGATGCTGTATTGCGCAAAGCGATTACCAGCGGACAGTTACCCTCGATGATCTTCTGGGGACCTCCGGGTGTAGGAAAAACCACCCTCGCCAATATTATTGCGCAAACTTTAGACCGCCCCTTTTTTAACCTGAGCGCCATCAATTCGGGCGTGAAGGAGGTGCGGGAGGTGATCGACAAGGCCGGTGCCTTAAAAGGCGGACTGCTGGGCATGCCCATTCTCTTTATCGATGAGATCCATCGTTTCAGCAAATCACAGCAGGACAGCCTGCTGGGGGCCGTTGAACGCGGACTGGTCACCCTGATTGGCGCCACCACCGAAAATCCCTCGTTTGAGGTCATATCCGCTTTACTCTCCCGCTGCCAGGTATACATCTTACAGGCATTGACCGAAGAAGAATTGCGAAGCCTGTTAGAGACCGCCCTTCGTAAAGACGAGATACTCAAAGAGAAGAATATTCAAATTAAAGAGTATGAAGCCCTCATCCGGTTATCCGGTGGCGATGCCCGCCGTTTGCTGAATGTACTCGAAATTGCCGTTAACGGGATCGGCGGGAAGAACATTGTTTTAACAAATGAAAATGTGCTTAATCATGCACAGCAAAACCTGGCACTCTATGACAAAGCGGGCGAACAGCATTATGATATCATTTCGGCTTTCATCAAATCGATCCGCGGCAGCGATCCCAATGCTGCCGTTTACTGGCTGGCCCGGATGATCGAAGGCGGCGAAGACCCGCTGTTTATTGCACGCCGCTTAGTGATCTTAGCCTCCGAAGATATCGGCAATGCCAATCCTAATGCACTCTTGTTAGCCAACAATTGCTTTTCGGCTGTAAATGTGATCGGTTTCCCGGAATCCCGTATCATCTTATCTCAATGTGTTACCTATCTGGCCTCATCAGCCAAAAGTAATGCGGCCTATGAAGCCATTAATAAAGCCCAGGCTTTAGTGAAACAAACCGGCGATCTGCCGGTGCCGCTTCATCTCCGCAACGCCCCGACAAAACTGATGAAGAATATTGGCTATGGTAAGGACTATGCCTATTCACACAGCTATGAAGGCAATTTCACTGAACAGGAATATTTTCCCGGGCCCTTAAGCGGCACAAAACTCTACGACCCCGGAAAAAATCCGGCTGAAGAAAAATTACGTGAAAAATTAAGACAAAACTGGAAAGACAAATACCATTATTAATATGCTGAGCACTTTTTTAGATCATCAATGGAAATCGTTCTGGCGCTCCCGAAATCGCGGAGGCAGTATTGCTTCGCAGGTTATCCTGGGCCTGTTCATGCTGTACTTTCTTGCTGTAGCCATCGGGGCCGGACTGGCCATGCACCCGATCCTGTCCAAAATGTTTCCGCAGCAGGACGTGATCAAAAGTTTTAACGGCCTCATCCTGTACTATTTCGCATTTGACTTTATCATGCGTATACAACTGCAGGAATTGCCTACACTCAGCGTGGTGCCTTATCTCCATCTGCCCATAGCACGCCATACCATTATCCGTTTCCTGAATGTAAAGGCCCTGTTCTCGGTATTTAACCTGATCCCCTTATTTGTCTTTCTTCCCTTCTGCTTTATGCAGATCATGCCGGTCCATGGTTTCGTGGTGATGAGCATGTATATCGTCGCTATTCTTTCACTTACCTTATTCAATAATTACCTGATCCTGTTCCTGAAACGGAAATCGATCACGAACATGGCTTATACACTGACCGGGCTGGTTCTGATCGGTACCTTAGCGGCCCTTGAATATGAAAAAGTCATCTCCATCGCCGCGATATCCGATCGTGTTTTCAGAGCTGTAATCGCTTATCCGTTTGCCGGCCTGGGCTTTATTATTCCGGCTTTTGTCATCTTTCTGATCAACACCTCGTATCTGCGCCGGAACCTGTATGTGGAAGAGTTAAGCAAAAGGCAAAAGAAAAAAGCAAGTACTGATTATGCCTTTCTGAACCGTTTTGGACGTATAGGTGAACTCACAGCGCTCGAGATTAAACTGATCCTCCGGCATAAGCGCCCGCGTAATTCAGTCATAATGGGCGTGTTTTTGCTTTGCTATGGATTCCTGTTCTATAAGGAAAAAGCGATCGCTACGGATGCTTTTGCCACGATGTTGTTCGCTGCAATCTTTATGATCGGTTTTACCACGATGATTTACGGACAATTTGTATATGCCTGGCAAAGCGCTCATTTCGACGGGTTGCTGGCCAACAAAGTCGATTTAAAAGAATACCTTAAAGCGAAGCTCCTGTTATTTAATCTGATGGCAACCATAGGCGCATTGCTGGCCAGCTTTTATGCTTTTTTAAGTGTTAAACTCCTCTTATTGCACCTGGCCGCTTATTTATATGTAATCGGTTTCAGCACTATACTGGTCCTTTATATAGGTACATTCAGTTATAAACGGATCGATATCAATGCCAGTGCCAACTTTAATTACCAGGGTGTAGGTGCCGGTCAATGGCTGCTTATGCTTCCTTTCATTGCCGTTCCGTACCTTATTTACTGGCCTTTTGGCGCGATGAACCAGCCTTACCTCGGACTGGCGGCTATTGGCCTGCTCGGGCTGATCATGCTGCTGACGCGCAATTTCTGGATCGATCTGATTTTAAAACGATTTGAACAACAACGATATAAAATAGCCGAAGGCTTTAGAGAATAATCATGATGATTGAAGTAAAAAATTTAAAGAAAGTATACGGTCAGAATACCGTGGTTAACATTGAGCATTTAACCATTCAAAAAGGTGAAACGATCGGATTAGTAGGGAATAACGGCGCCGGGAAAACTACTTTTTTCCGGATGCTGCTTGATCTGATCCGTCCCACCGAAGGCGAAATTCGTTCAAAGGATAAAAATGTGGCTGCCGGTTCCGCATGGAAAGATTACACGGCATCCTTTTTAGATGAAGGCTTTTTAATGGACTTCCTCACGCCCGAAGAATATTTCATGTTTATCGGCAGCCTTCATCAGATGAGCCCGGCCGATGTAGGCAATTCTCTTAAACAGTATACCGAATTTTTTAACGGCGAGATCCTGAACAGCGGCAAATACATCCGTGATTTTAGTAAGGGTAATCAGAATAAAGTGGGTATTGCCGCAGCACTGATGCAAAACCCCGAGATCCTGATCCTGGATGAGCCATTCGCTAACCTCGACCCCACCACACAGATCCGCCTTAAAAAGATACTGAAAGAACAAAGCGGAAATATGACCACGTTTATTTCGAGCCACGACCTGAACCACGTTACAGAAGTATGCAACCGCATTATTTTACTGGAAAAAGGCAGGGTCATTAAAGATTTTATTACGAACGAAAATAGTTTGAAAGAACTGGAAACCTATTTTTCGGACTAATGACTACAACCAACAATCTAATCACCTAATCACCCAACGCCCAGTCAACTGTACACTATACTGGTCACTCTGCTACGTCCTCCGGATCAGAAATCAGCCTTTAATTACAGGGTAATAAGCCCTGTTCCTGTTTTTTTAACAAAGAAATAACCTCCATGGCAAGGCTGGCATTTTCTTTGAACAGAATCTGCTGTGTAAAACTAAAACATAACAGAATCATGACTTCAAAATTTAAAATAGGAACATTCAGTATCGCTTTAGCCGTAACCGCAATGTCTTTCCAGGCCTGCAACAGTTTAACCAATACTCAAAAAGGAGTAGGGATCGGTGCAGCTGCCGGTGGTGTTATCGGTGGTATCATTGGTAAGAAAGCCGGAAATACAGCGGTAGGTGCTATCATCGGTGCAGCCGTAGGCGGTACAGCCGGCGGGTTTATCGGAAAACGGATGGATAAGCAGGCTGCTGAAATTCAGAAAGCTATTCCGAATGCCGAAGTAATTCGTGAAGGTGAAGGAATCATTGTAAAATTCGACAGCGGTATCCTGTTCGACTTTGACAAATTTGCTTTAAAAGATGCCGCGAAGCAAAATATCGAATCCCTGGCAAAATCATTAAACCAGTATCCCGGTACCGACATTAAAATTATCGGACATACCGACAGCCGTGGCACGGAAGAATATAACATGGGATTATCCGAACGCCGGGCTGCCGCTGTTAAAGCGTATGCCGTAGCCCAGGGCGTTCCCAGCTCACGCCTCATTACCATGGGTAAAGGCTATGCCGAACCCATTGCCGACAATGCAACAGATGAAGGCCGTGCCCTGAACCGTCGTGTGGAGATCGTCATTGTAGCCAATGAGCAATTAAAACAGGAAGCGGCTACCCAAGGCAAATAGAAAATATCTATCATCTACTTATAAAACGTAATGCCCTGTAGTTAGACATAACTATGGGGCATTCGCGTTACAGCCCCCGCTGCATGTGATTATATATGACCGTAAATATCCCCGAAATAAGAAACCGCCAGCCCTTTCAGGAGCAATTCCTGTTCTAAAAGGGTATATGCAGGAATAGGTTTTACCAGTTTCCAGTGTGGCCAGCCATCCTGATCTAAGCCTTCCAGCTCATAAAAGCCCATCTCGCTTAACAGGCGGCAGGTAGCGATATGCATCAGTTCCTCTTTTTGCCGTTTACTGTATTTTTTAGGCCCCTTGCCAAGTTCCTGAACACCAATTAAGAACAAAACCACCTTCAGATCTGGGGCCTCCGAATCAAAATCAGCAGCAATACTGTCCTGCAGCTGCTTCCATCGGGTATGTATTTCGGCGGGTTTCATTTTGCTTACAAAGTAAGCAAAAATAGAGTCCATATTTTAATTTCAACGAAAAGGATTAGGCATCACAATGTCAAATTTTTAACTTCGTAACATGAAGTCGAACATCAATACCGGTTTACTGGCCTATGGCATGTCGGGCAAAGTATTCCATGCGCCTTTTATAGACGCCCATCCGGGATTTACGCTCTGTGCGGTAACCGAACGGCATCATAAACAGGCACAGCAGGATTACCCTTCTCTAACCAGTTATGATACGATAGACCATCTGCTGACCGACCCGCAGATCGACCTCGTGATCGTGAATACCCCTAATTTCACCCATTTTGAATATGCCCGAAAAGCGCTGCTGGCCGGGAAACATGTCCTGGTCGAAAAACCGTTTACAGCGACTTCGGAACAGGCCGCCGAATTGTTTGCTTTAGCCCGGAAGACGGGAAAAAAAATAATGGTGTACCAGAACCGGCGCTATGACAGCGGTTTTAACGCCGTGAAAAAAGTAATCGAAAACGGTGTATTAGGCCGGCTGGTGGAAGTTCATTTCCGCTTTGACCGCTACCGGCCTGAAATCGGGCCAAAATATTTTAAGGAGGATCCCGCTTATGAAGCCGGCGGACTGCTGTATGATCTGGGACCTCACCTTGTTGACCAGGCCGTGTGCCTGTTCGGGAAACCGCTTGCCTTTCATAAAACACTGGCAAAACATCGCGAAAACACTCGTGTAGATGATTATTTTACCATCCACCTGGAATACCCCGAAGCGCTGAATGTATTTCTGACGGCCAGCCTGCTGGTAGCCGATATCGGCGATGCCTTTGTGTTAAACGGCACGCAGGGTTCCTTTCGCAAAAACCATGCTGATGTACAGGAAAGTCAGCTTTTAAAAGGCATGAAACCCGACGATCCTGCTTATGGCATGGAACATCCTGCCGACGCCGGAAAGCTTACGCTTGTCCAGGCCGACGGCAGCCGGAAAACAAGCACGGTAGCGTCAGAAAAAGGACATTACATGGGGCTGTTTGAAGCGGTTTATCAATATCTCGTTCATGATGTTCCCTTTCCGGTAACGGAAGAAGACATTTTAACACAGCTGCAGATTTTAGGACACTGAGTTTCCACTTTTATGCCTACTTTTGGGCTCCAGATACAAACACATGAACGGATATGAAATCGGATCAGGGCCTTTATCGCTTGCCCTGGTCAAAAATCTTATTGAACAGCGCAGCCCCATACAACTCTCTGCCACAGCAACCGCCAGCATTGAAAAATGCCGGGCGTATTTAGACCGTAAACTCCGTGCCCACGAACATCCGATCTACGGTATTAATACCGGCTTCGGCTACCTGCAGCATGTAAAGATCGACCCCGAAAATCTGTCGCAGCTCCAGCATAACCTGCTTTTATCGCATGCCTGTGGTACCGGACAGGAAGTTCCGCAACCCATCATCAAACTGATGCTGCTGCTTAAAGTACAATCCTTAAGCTATGGCCATTCGGGCGTAGCCCTAAGTACGGTACAACGGCTCATCGATTTTTATAACCACGATATCCTGCCGGTAATTTACACACAGGGTTCATTAGGGGCATCGGGCGATCTGGCCCCGCTGGCCCATCTGGCCCTGCCTTTAATTGGGGAAGGCGAAGTATGGTACAATGGTGAGAAAATATCGACAGCAGCACTATACCGGCAACTGAACTGGCAGGCACTTTCGCTGCAAAGCAAAGAAGGGCTGGCCCTCATTAACGGCACCCAGTTTATGAGTGCTTACGGTATCTACAATCTCATCCAGGCACAACGTCTGTCGGCATGGGCTGATGCCGTCGGGGCCATGGCCGTAGATGCTTTTAACTGCCGTATCGATCCATTTTTATCACAAAGCCACCTGATCCGCCCCCATCAGGGACAGCTTCATACGGCAGCCGCCATTTGCGACTGGCTGGAAGGAAGTGAGCTTATCCGGCGGCAGGACAAGCAAACGCAGGATCCCTATTCGTTCCGCTGTATTCCCCAGGTACATGGCGCCAGCAAAGACAGTATCCACTATGTGCAATCCGTTTTCGAAACCGAAATGAATGCCGTAACCGATAACCCGAATGTCTTTCCTGATGAAGACATGATCATCTCGGCCGGGAATTTCCACGGACAACCCTTAGCCTTAACTTTAGACTTCCTGGGCATGGCTTTAGCCGAACTGGGATCGATCTCCGAAAGAAGAACCTTTCAGCTGATCTCCGGCACACGTAACCTCCCCGCTTTTTTAGTAAAAAATGCGGGGCTCAACTCCGGCCTCATGATCAGCCAGTATACCGCCGCATCCATTGTAAGCGAAAACAAACAGTTATGTACGCCCGCATCGGTCGACAGTATTGTGAGCAGCAACGGGCAGGAAGATCACGTGAGTATGGGTGCCAATGCCGCCACCAAATGCCTGCGCATTGTCGAGAACCTGGAACGTATCCTCGCTATAGAACTGCTGACAGCAGCACAAGCATTAACACTAAGAAGACCAGAAAAATCATCCCCAAAAATTGAAAAATTATTAAAAGCATACCATCAGGTTGTTCCGTTTAATGATGCCGACCGCCTGCTGGCGACCGACATCCGTGCCAGTGTACTATTTATACGTGAATCGTGTGAAGCGATGAGGAATAAGTGTTAAGCGTTTAGCAAATGTTCCCTCCTCGCTAAACGCTCTTCGCTCACCGCTTATATAGCTGATTTAGATTTACAGCCTGCATCCCTGAAATCCGGGTACCGTCAGAAAAACTACCCGAACATTGTTCGATCTTTACATCTCCGATCTTTACGGCCACGTTATCGGACGTGTTAATGTCGAGGTGCCTGATCGTATAAGCCTGTGCATTTCCGCCATCCGTACCGATCTGCAGTTCGGCATTGCCGGAAGCTTTTAAAGACAGCCTTTCAAAGGAGCTTTGTGTTGCGTAAAAATTAGCACCGCCTGTTTGCAGATCACAGCGCTGAATACTGACATTATGGAGCGATATCTCTTTCGTATCGACAGCTTCTACACGCAACTGCGCCATGGTCGTGCCTGGTGCCAGCCTAAACGCTGCCGTATGATGCACGTTTACCGTCAGGGAATCGACACCCTGCCGGGTGGCCAGCTCCACATCACTTGCCTTTTCGATGTCAAAGGTATGGAAAGCCGGGCTATAGATTACAATTTGCCGGTAATCATTCTGACGACCTTCCTTCAACGCAATATGCAGACAGCCCTGATCATCCACCTGCAGCGTGATGCTGCCTTCTATGTCTTTCGGGACCCGGACACCTGACTGCGCGTCGTTGACCAACACCACAGAAAATGACATAGCGCCCGATTCATCGATCTTTACCGAGGTAAAAGGCCCCATCGCCTTACTGGTCCATCCGCTCACCGGCGTATTGAAATGGCTGTACCGGTTCTCATTGGCGATCTGCCGGTCCTGATAAGTGCCTTTTTTATAGTTTACCTGCGACACGTAAACCATCCCCACTAAGGGAATTAAAAAGAGGGCGGCCGCAAAACCCGCTAATAGTTTGTTACTTCTCTTCATTTGTTTATAATTTGGACGGTTCATCATTAAAAGTGATTTGGATATAGCTTTGATAACGGGGCTCAAGCTCCCCAAAGCCAATGTTCAATAAATACATATTCCGGAATACCTGTGGCAGTTCTTCATCCATGAACGCCGTTTTCCGGTAACTTTTCACCTGGCGCAAGGCATCGTCGGCCACAAAAAAGCCCACTCCTCTTTTGTTGGTGATAATATTTTTTTGCTGTAACAGCTCATAGGTGCGCATTACGGTATTGGGGTTTACCTCCAGGTTTACCGCCATTTCACGTACCGAAGGTACTTTTTCATCGGCTTTCCATTTCCCGAGCAAAATATGTTCGCAGACGTATTCTGCAATCTGAAGATAGATAGCCTTATTTTCTCTGAATTCCATAATAATACCGGTTAAAAATTAAACTTCTTTTTCTTTAAGGCGCAGGTAAGAGACCACCCAGAAGAAAACGGCAAACAACATTAACAACGCTGCAGCTCCCCACTCGGCCAGATCCCGTGAATTGGTCGTCCTAAACACAGTCTCTTCCTGTTCTACCGGGATACGCCCTTCAAACAAGGCCTGACCGCTATTCACCACAACGAGAGTCCATAACCCCGAAAAGATCATGATCACCAGCAGGGCCTTAATATAATGGAAGCGGTTAAAATACACCGAACCTAACAAAAACATGCTGCTGACCAAAAATGGTATCACATATACACCTTTAAATATTTTACCGATTGAAGGATAGAAATACGCCAGGTTATCGATTACCGTTACTTCCCTGTTTAATCCGCTCACCGATTCGGTTGTGGTAGTCGTAGTGGCTGACCCGAATATGCTTTTCAGTTTGATTAAAAACCCCAGGTCAACGAGATAGAAAATAAACAGATAACTCATAAAGCTTAAGAGTACGGTAAAGAAAATGCCGCTCAAAAACTTTTCCCATATTGACGCCGGGATTAGCAGATCAATGGCAGCCCTCGATTTTTGTCCCATATGAGCAAAATAGCTACTGGACACAATGCTGATGAACAGCAATCCGCAAATGGAGAAAAGCGGTATTCTAAATGTAAGTGTATGCTGGGCTACCATCCGTTTACCTGAAAGTTCATCACTTAAATTCAGGAAGTAAAATACAGCAATAATACCGGCTACGACCAAAAGGCTGATGAGGTAGATCCGGCCAAATTCGAGCCACTGCCGTTTTAACAAAAGCCCGAAACGTTTTATTTGAAATGTATTGTTCATATCCGCTTAATTAAAAATGGGTTTCAGTTTATTCTTCTCCGTCAGCACGGCATTAAATAGCAGCTCCATGTCCAGCTTGCTGTCTTCCTGATGATAATTCGGCATCAGCGCATGGTAACCCGCTAAAGAAGGTTCGGCATAGATCACGGTCTCGTCCAGTTCTTTCACCTGCTTAAAGCACAGCTTATCGGTAATCTCATCCACCGAAGCCTTGAGCGCGATCTTACTGTCATCGAGCATGATCACCGTATCGATCAGGTTATCCAGGTCACGCACCTGGTGAGTTGAAATGATAATATAACAATCATCAGTCATGGCCGATGCCATAATTTTACGGAACTGTGCTTTCGACGGAATATCCAGACCGTTGGTAGGTTCATCCATCACGATCAGCTTAGCCCGTGTGGCCAGTCCGAAAGCGATAATCACTTTCTTCTTTTGGCCGTACGACATGTTGATCAGCTTTTGTGCCACCGGAATATCAAACTCTTTTAAAAGTTCGGCAAAATAGGCATGATCAAAATGCGGATAAAATGCCGCATTCGCTTTTATATAAGCATCGATCTTTACCGCCGGCAAATAGAGCTCTTCCGGAATAAAGGCGATCTGCTGTAACAACGAGGGTTGCCGTCTCGACGGGTCATGCCCTAAAACGTCTAATTTACCGCTTTGCGCATATACCAGACCGGTTAAGTTCTTGAGTAAGGTCGATTTCCCGGCACCGTTTTTTCCGAGCAGACCATAAATATGGCCCGGACTTAGCTGCATACTCATATTTTCAAAAAGCATTCGCCCTTTCCGGTAACCAAAGTAGAGGTTTTGAATGGTTATCATATTACTGTATTAGTTAAATAATACACTAAGATAGAATAACAGAAAGCATATCCACAAATTTTTTTTAATAAAACTTCACAATATATTGACATTCAGGTTTTTAATTTTTATAAAATCGACACTCTTTATATTCAATAAAGGCCTGCTTTATACTTTGGCTATGCTTAAGCACCCTTTTAAAAAGATCATACACAGATATAACAGGGACTCTACAGGGATTACAGAGGGATTTGTCCCTGTCAACCCCCTGTATGATCCCTGTTAACCCCCTGTCAACCCCCTGTTAACCCATGTTAAAGTATAGCGTAAATACCGTCTGTTATCTTATAAAATGTATTACGGGGGCGTACTACAAATTCTGTTTTTTTTATTAATTTGCAGTCTCATAGAACCATGGCTGACTTTACCCTGATAATAGCCCGTCCCAGTTAATCGGAATGATTCGCCCTGCTTTCAGCAGGTGCATGAATAATGTATGTATTTACCGGCCGCTGTTGCTGCTGCAACCTTTGCCATAGCACCCTTTTAACATGGAATTTACCCCGCAAATCAAAGAAAAAATTGAAAAGCTTCAGGAAAAATATGAAGCCATGGGCCAGGATATGGCCTCTTATTTAGACGGCCTTTTATATGCTGATTTTTTAACCTATTGGGATTATATCCACCTCGACACCCTGTTGAGCCTGCAAAATCCGAAAACCCCATTCCCCGATGAGGAGGTGTTTATTATGTATCACCAGATCACTGAACTCTATTTCAAGCTGGCCCTGCATGAATGTAAACAGATTGCCGCTAAGGAAAATCTAACGGCTGTTTTTTTCACAGAGCGTGTTAAACGCATTAATGCTTACTTCAATGCGCTCACCGCTTCATTCGATGTCATGGTGAACGGTATGGAAAAAGAACAGTTCTTAAAGTTCAGAATGTCATTGTTACCGGCAAGCGGCTTCCAGTCAGGGCAATACCGCATGATCGAGATCTATGCCACTGATTTTATCCGCTTAGTCGACAAAAGCCGGCGGGAGGACTTAAAAGATGCCGGTATTGATGAACAGTTCGAATATATCTACTGGAAATTCGGCGCTACCGAGCTCGCCACGGGAAAACAAACACTTACCTTAAAACAGTTTATCCACAAATATGCTACGCAATTCCTGGATTTAGCCAAATCCACACAACATACAAACTTTTCGGCCCTGTACCATCAGCTCCGGGAAAAAGGTGAAGACCTGACCGCATTAGAAGACGAATTGCGGAAACTGGACCTGTTTGTGAATGTCGACTGGCCGCTGGTACATTATAAATCAGCTGTCCGTTACTTAGAACGCGATCCGGTCGACATTGCGGCTACCGGCGGCACCAACTGGCAAAAATACCTGCCACCCCGTTTCCAGAAGCGGATCTTTTATCCTTTTCTCTGGACTGAAGAACAGCAGGAAGAATGGGGGAAAAGCTGGGTGCTTAGTGTATTAAAAACACTTCAGAAATGACCTTAAAGCCTGTTTTTTAGGAAAATAAATTCGGTTTCCCGGTAGTTTTTCGTAACTTTGCGCTTCACCAAACCCTTACATTGTGACGGCTACTTTACCCATTACGACAACGCTGACCAGCCACTCGCGGCTTGCGGAAACCGATTTTACGAACCTGCCTTTCGGTAAAACATATACCGATCATATGTTCATGGCTGATTTTGAAGGCGGCGAATGGAAAAACTTTCAGATCCTCCCGTATGGTCCTATTTTAATGAGCCCTGCTATTTCTGCACTGCATTACGGACAGGCCATTTTCGAAGGTATGAAAGCCTACCGCCTGCCCGACGGGAATATCAGTGTGTTCAGAGCGGATAAGAACTTCATACGATTTAACCGTTCTGCCGACCGGATGGCGATGGCTACTCTCCCTGAAGAGGTTTTTATGGAAGGTATTAAGGCGCTTATTACGGTAGACCGCAGCTGGGTACCGGATCAGGAAAACTATTCCTTATATCTGCGACCGGTCATGTTTGCGACCGATACTGCCTTAGGGGTGAAAGCCAGCGAAAGCTATAAATTTGTTATTCTGGCCAGTCCAACCGGCCCGTATTATAATAAAGCACTCAAGGTTAAAATAGAAACCCGTTATAGCCGTGCTGATGAAGGCGGCGTGGGTTTTGCCAAGACTGCCGGCAACTACGCCCGTTCACTATATCCTTTCGCCCAGGCACAAAAAGAGGGATTCGACCAGCTGATCTGGACAGATTCGGCTACACGGCAGTATGTGGAAGAATCAGGAGCCGCCAACCTCATGTTTGTGATCGACGGTAAGATCGTTACCGCGGCTACCGGTGAGACCATTTTAAACGGCGTTACCCGCGATACGATCATACAGCTGGCCCGTCAGGAAGGTATTCCCGTTGAAGAACGCAAAGTAGCCATCAGCGAGATCCTTTCCGGTATCGAAAGCGGTGCGCTGACAGAAGCTTTTGCCGTAGGGACGGCCGCAACCGTTACGCAAATCGTTACGATCGGCTATCAGGATAAGCTTTATGACCTGAAAAATCCAGGCGGGCAAAGCCTTTCCGCAAGCCTGGCTGCAAAATTAAATGCCATCCGCTACGGATTAGCGGCCGACACTTTCGGCTGGAACTGGATCCTGTAAAACACCTGTAACTGATAAATTTAAATGCCCTCTTGTTCAGGGCATTTATTGTTTTCCCACAATAACCAAACACGCAATAATGATGATCAGCAAAAACCTTATGACATGCCTGCTCTTCGGAGGAATTTTTACCCTCTCCGCACAGGCCCAGCAAAAACGATTAACCCAGGCCCAGGCATTCGGCACACAGCCTTCCTTAACCAAACCCATGAATGCCGTAACCGGCTGGAGCGATAATACGCATTATATTGAATTTAATGTCAGCGAGCGGAAACCCTATGCCGTAGATATTAAAACAGGCGAAAAGACGCCTTATACCCCACCGCCTAAAAGTGATGTAAGCGTCCGTGTACAAAATAACGATGTATACATCCAATACGGGCAGGATGCACCGAAACGATTAACGAATAACAGCGATGAGGAACAAAATCCTACCTTATCGCCTGATGGCAAATATGTGGCCTTTACCCGGAACAGCGACCTGTATGCCGTTCATGTTGAAAGCGGAAAAGAGATACGTTATACGACAGACGGCACAGATGTTATCTATAACGGATATGCTTCATGGGTTTATTTCGAAGAGATCCTGGGAAGAGCCACCCGCTATAAGGCTTTCTGGTGGGCACCCGACAGCAAGCATATCGCCTTCATGCGTTTTGACGATACCAAAGTACCGATGTTCCCGATCAACGGCTCTGCCGGACAGCATGGATATGTCGAAAAAACACGCTATCCTAAAGCCGGCGATCCAAACCCGGAAGTGAAGATTGGCTTTGCCGCAACCGAAGGTGGAAAAGTAGTCTGGGCAGATTTTAATGAAAAAGAGGATCAGTATTTCGGCACACCTTACTGGAGCTTCGACAGCAGCAATATGATGGTGCAATGGCTAAACCGCGGGCAGGATAACCTGAAGTTTTATGCCGTTAACCCTTTAACCGGTACCAAAAAAGAGATCTATGATGAAAAACAACCCTCGTGGGTCGACCTTGATTTCGACGGCAGGATCGAGTACCTGAAAGACAATAAGCACTATATCCTTAAAAGTGATAAGACCGGATGGGCACATTTTTACCTGTATACACTTGATGGCCGGCTCATTAACCCGCTTACTTCCGGAAAATGGCAGGTCACCGATCTGCTGCATGTGGATGAAAAAGCGAAAGTGATCTATTTTACAGCACGGAAAGAGGTCAGTACCCGTACCGATCTTTACCGTGTCGACTACAGCGGTAAGAACCTGAAGCGCCTCACCTTTGGCGAATATTCGCACCAGGTACTCTTATCACCGGATGGCAAAAACTTTATCACTACCTATTCCAATGTAACTACGCCGTCTAAACGGGCACTATTGGATAACAACGGCAAGCTGATCAAAGAACTGGGCGATAGTAAAGCAGATGATTTCGACCAGTATAACTATGGTCGTACCGAAATGATCACGATTCCTTCGGAGGATGGCTTATATCTACTACCTGCTGTCATTACTTATCCGGTCGATTTCGATAAAACGAAACGTTATCCGGTTGTATTCAGCATTTACGGCGGACCAAATGCCGGCACGGTAACCAATACCTGGAAAGGAACTGCCAACCAGTGGTGGGCGAACGAGGGCATCGTTCAAATTGCGGTTGATCACCGGGCTTCAGGCCAGTTTGGAAAGGAAGGCGTAGCTTTCATGCACCGGAATTTAGGAAAATGGGAGATCATCGATTACAGTACCGTTGGCAAATGGCTGAAATCACAAAGCTGGGTAGCACCTGATAAGCTGCTTATCACCGGCCACAGCTACGGCGGTTATATGAGTGCGCTGGCGCTCACCAAGGCAGCGGATGTATTCGATTTCGGTTACGCCGGCGCACCGGTAACCAGCTGGGAGCTGTATGATACGCACTATACCGAACGTTTTATGGATACGCCGCAGGAAAATCCGGAAGGATATAAAGCAGCGTCGGTATTAACCTATGTTGACCGGTATAAAGGATTATTACGCCTGATGCACGGCGATATGGATGATAATGTACATGTACAAAATACCATCCAGCTGGTCGATAAGCTCACCAATAGCAACAAGCATTTTGAGCTGATGATCTATCCCGGCAGCCGTCACGGTTTCGGGCCGTCAAAAGCAGCCCATGATCGTGCAGAACGCATCCGGTTTTATTATCAGCATCTGCTCAGCAAACCGGTACCGGCAGGTTTAATTCCTTAACTGAACCGCTCTTCAAACACCTTTTCAAGGGCATACATCTCATCCCGCATACGGGCCGCCAAAAGAAAATCCATCTCTTTGGCGGCTTTTTGCATATCTTTCCGTGCCTTATCAATGGCTTTCTGCATTTCGGACTTCGTCATATACTGCACCACCGGATCAGCAGCGATACTGGCCTCATCCACTTCCACATAGGCTTTTCGGTGGGCTGCATTTTCAGAGAAATCCAATACCGAGCTCTGCTCAATAATCTCGGCTTTCGATTTACCCACTGTTTTGGGTGTAATGCCATGTTCAAGGTTATAGGCAACCTGTTTTTCGCGGCGACGGTTGGTTTCATCCATGGTACGCTGCATCGATTCCGTGATCTGATCGGCATACATGATCACCCTGCCACGATCGTTACGCGCTGCCCGGCCAATGGTTTGAATCAATGCGCGGTCTGAGCGCAGGAAACCCTCTTTATCGGCATCCAGGATAGCCACCAGGCTTACCTCCGGCAGATCCAGGCCTTCCCGCAGCAGGTTGATCCCTACTAAAACGTCAAATTCACCTAAGCGCAGTCCCCTTAAAATCTCTACCCGCTCTAATGTTTTTACTTCAGAGTGAATATACCGGCAGCGGATATTCAGGCGGTCCATGTACTTGGTCAGTTCTTCAGCCATACGCTTGGTCAGCGTAGTCACCAGCACACGATCGCCTGTTTTCACGGTTTTATCAATTTCATCTAACAGGTCGTCTACCTGGTTCACGGCCGGACGTACTTCAATCAAAGGATCGAGTAAACCCGTTGGGCGGATCACCTGCTCTACGACTACGCCACCCGACTTTTCAAGCTCATAATCGGCCGGCGTAGCACTTACATAGATCGTTTGTGGGGCCAGCCTTTCAAATTCTTCAAAATTCAGCGGCCGGTTATCTAAGGCTGAAGGCAGGCGAAAACCATATTCGACCAGTGAAAGCTTACGGGAACGGTCGCCCCCATACATGGCTCTGATCTGCGGAACGGTCACATGGCTTTCATCAATCACCATCAGGTAATCATCAGGGAAATAATCTAACAGGCAGAAGGGCCGCATGCCGGGTGGGCGTCCGTCAAAAAAGCGCGAATAGTTTTCAATGCCGGAGCAATAGCCCAGTTCTTTCATCATCTCGATATCGAAATTCACGCGTTCTTCCAGGCGCTTGGCTTCCAGCAGCTGCCGGTTGTCGATCAGCTGGTTTTTACGGGCCTCCAGCTCTTCCTGAATACCCCATATCGAGGCATTGAACTTTTCTTTCGGCGTTACAAACAGGTTGGCCGGATAAATGGCCATATCTTCTACCTTCTCCAGTGTACGGCCCGTTACCGGGTCGATAACCGATAGTTCTTCGATATCATCGCCAAAAAAAGAAATACGGTAAGCATCATCCAGGTAAGCCGGGAAAAGATCAACGGTATCGCCTTTTACCCGGAACGTGCCGCGTTTAAATTCGGTCGTGCTGCGGGCATACAGGATCTCTACGAGGCGGTGCAGAAAAGCATTGCGGCTGATGCGGGTGCCTACAGCAATACGAAAAACAGAACGGGAAAAATCTTCCGGATTTCCCATACCGTAAATACAGGAAATAGACGATACCACGATCACATCCCGTCGCCCTGACATCAGCGCCGATGTCGTCCGAAGCCGCAGTTTTTCAATTTCCTCATTGATGCTCAGGTCTTTTTCGATATAGGTATTCGTGACCGGCATATAAGCTTCCGGCTGGTAATAATCGTAATACGACACAAAATAGTTCACGGCATTTTCAGGAAAGAATTGCTTAAACTCACCGTAAAGCTGTGCCGCTAACGTTTTATTGTGGCTCAGTACCAGAGTAGGCTTTTGCGTCTGCTCAATCACATTGGCTACGGTAAAGGTTTTCCCTGAGCCGGTTACCCCTAACAGGGTCTGGTAATGTTCTCCGGTCTGTACACCTTCTACCAGCTGGGCAATAGCCGATGGCTGATCGCCAGTGGGTCTGTAATCAGACAGCAATTTGAATTTCATAAAATACGCGCGCTATTTTCCTTTTTTCTCTAACTGCATCGGATTAGCCCCTACCGATTGGCCGCGGGCAGGTGCCGCACCGCTCCGGGCCTTAAACAACTGGAATTTCGACGTGGCTTCGCCCCCGCCCCAGGTATTATTGCTTTCATCAATATCGGCTGTTTCACGCAGCGGATCAAGTTTTATACTCGCTACTTCCTGATCGTGCACATAAAATTTAGAGGCTTGTTTTTCATTGAGCCGCCATATCTGTGCCGGAATACGATCAATGGCCTTGCTTCCGTCTTTAAACGTAAATTCGACAATAATAGGCATAACCAGTCCGCCTTTATTTGAGAAATTCAACTCATAGAAGAATTTATGGGCATACTTTGTCTTTTCCTCTTCGGTAAATTCTTCCATAGGCAATCGGGCCGACTGCGTATGCTTAGGCAACAGGGTAGTATCGATCTCTACCAGTCCGCGGCTGTATTTCCAGTAAAAATCTCTGGCGGCAAGATCCTTATCCGTATAGAACTTAATGTTCTTATCTTCACGGTTCCTGATCTTAGAGATATCTTCAAACGCATTTACCGCAGGCGGGTCTACACGGGGCGGCTGATTGTCTGTATTTACCTGATTTCGGCGATCTGCTGTGCCTGAATAAGCCGCTTTGGCGACCCGCACACTGTCTAGTGCAATATCGCAGGGATCTGTTCCATAGAACCATCCTCTCCAGAACCAGTCGAGGTCTTCTCCACTGGCATCTTCCATCGTACGGAACAAATCAGCCGGTGTTGGGTGTTTAAACGCCCAGCGTCTTGAATATTCTTTAAATGCATAATCGAATAATTCACGCCCCATAATGGTTTCGCGTAAAATATTTAAGGCTGTAGCCGGTTTAGAATAAGCATTCGGACCAAAATTCACAATATTCTCCGAATTCGACATAATAGGCTCCAGCTGATCTTTCGGAAGCTTCATATAAGGCACGATCGTATGTGCCGGTCCCTTTTTACTCGGGAACTTATTATCCCATAGTTCTTCCGTAAGATATTCGACAAAAGAGTTCAGTCCTTCATCCATCCAGGTCCACTGCCGCTCATCACTGTTCACGATCATTGGAAAGAAGTTATGGCCTACTTCGTGAATAATGACACCCAGCATCCCATTTTTGGTACTTTCGCTATACGTACCATCCGCATCGGTACGGCCATAGTTAAAACAGATCATGGGGTACTCCATACCATTGGCGGCCTCTACACTCTGCGCCACCGGGTAAGGATAAGGAATGGTAAAATCAGAATATGTTTTTATGGTATGCGCCACTGCACGGGTCGAGAATTTGCTGTATAAAGGGTAGGCTTCTTTTCCGTAAAAGCTCATACACAGTACATTTTTCCCGTTGATGGGTTGTGCCATGGCATCCCACACAAATTTCCGGGAAGAGGTCCAGGCAAAGTCGCGCACATTACTGGCCTGATACACCCAGGTTTTCTTTGCTACCGATTTGCTTTGCTCTGCTTTTTTAGCCTCTTCAAGCGTAACAATCTCTACAGGGGCGGTGGTATTGGCTTTGGCTTTATTATATCGTGCAAATTGTGTTGGCGTAAGTACGGCGCTATAATTCAGGCATTCGCCGGTCGAGCCCACCATATGATCGGCGGGAACGGTCATCTGCACCTTAAAATTGCCAAACGTTAAAGCAAATTCACCTCTGCCGGTGAACTGATGATTTTGCCAGCCCTGGAAATCACTGTATACACATACCCGCGGGTACCATTGCGTCATCGTAAACAGGTAATTTCCATCCTGCGGGAAAAATTCATAGCCACCACGGCCACCCATGGTTATACGGTCGGCTATTTTATAATTCCAGTCGATATTGAAGATAAATTGCTGGCCTGACCGCAGTGCCGGCACCTCAATACGCATCATGGTTTTATTAATGGTATAAGCCAGTTTTTTACCTGTAGCATCTGTTATACGAAGGATGCTAAACCCATAACCATTATCTTTCGGATTTGCTGAAAAGCGCATCTGGTCTACCTGTGTGTTACTGACTTCTGCAGGCATTTTCGTGCTGGTCTGGTAGTTGGCATTGCGCAGGTTGCTATGTTGATTTTCATCTAACTGGACCCAGATATAGGTGAGCACATCGGGCGAATTATTATAATAGGTAATCGTTTCACTTCCCTTTAAAAGCAGTGCTTTTTCATCCAGTTCACATTTAATATTATAATCAGCCCGTTGCTGCCAGTACTTTACACCCGGTGCACCGCTGGCGGTACGCTGTTCATTCGGCGTGGGTAAGATCGTGCCTAACTGCTCGAACTTATTCCCGTGGTTGCTGCCCGGATTATGTAAGATCTGTTGTGCCCACATTTGTGATGCCATGAGCATGAAACCGGCAAAAAATATATTTAATTTCTTCATTTGTATGAGGTAAAAAAGATTTTAAAAAGGAATACGTTCCAATGCCATTTGTAAAGCCAGGCTGAAAACGGCAGCCGATATAAAGATGACCCATTCCCTGCGCTTTACATGAAACATAGAAAGGCATAGCCAAGTTACACATAAAATCAGAAACACAAAAAAGAGCTGCCCCACTTCAAGGCCAAGATTAAAGCCAAATAATCCCCAGCCAATATGCTGATCACTGGCCAGCATCATGCGCACCGAATTGGCAAAGCCCATACCGTGTATAAGACCGAAGAATAATGCCAGGTAGTAATTGGTTTGCATATTCTTTACAGAAAAGCCATTTTTAAAAATATTACTCAGCGCTGTCATAAAAATGGTACAGGGGATCAGAAATTCGACCCATTTACCCGGAAAACGAATCACATCCAATACGCTGAGCAATAAGGTTAATGAATGACCAATGGTAAACGCCGTCACCAGGATTAAAACCTGTTTTATATTTTTGGCGGTGTAAACAGCCATGAGTGCCAGAATAAACAGCTGATGATCTAAGGCATCAAGGCTCACAATGTGCGACCAGCCCAGCTTAAAATAAAACAGGAAATCAGATAATGCCATTTTTACGTTTATTTAAAGAAAAGGCTCGTACCTTTGTATTGTTAAAATTAACTTTTTTTGACTGTTTAGAAGAATTTTAGACCCGATGCCGGCAATCTGCGCAAAATTGTTACCTTTCCTGTGGCTGCTAAGCTGGGCAGTGCCCTCAGGTCATGCGCATATTGTTCATCCCCTGCATGTAAGCACTACGGAAATCGGCTTTAACCCGAAAACAAAAAGCCTGGAGATCAGCTGCCGTATTTTTACAGACGACTTTGAGCAGATCCTGGCTAAAAATTACAAAACAAAGATCGACCTGAGCCGTGCCGATATGCAGAAAGCTATGGATGTGGTGGTCCGGAAATATATGGATACCCATCTTTCGTTTATGGTTAACGGCAAAGGGGTAAAAGCCGGCTATATCGGCTTCGAGATCGACCACGAAGCCACCAATGTATATCTTGAAATAGAGAACATACAGGCCCTGCAAAATCTAACGCTCCATAACAGCCTGCTGTACGATCTTTTCGACGACCAGATGAATATCCTGCATGTGGAGAACAGGGGATCGCGAAAAAGCGCGAAGACAGAGTACCCTGCTGCGCAACTGAAAATCGCGTTTTAATTCCTATCTTTGCGCATATGATGACCATTTTACTTTTGGGGTCAGGCGGAAGAGAATGTGCTTTTGCCTGGAAAATGAGCCAATCGGCTTTATGCAAAAAACTGTTTATTGCGCCCGGTAATGCGGGCACTTCCGCTTATGGAAAAAATGTGCATATCAACCCGAACGATTTTGAGGCACTGAAAGCTTTTGCCTTAAAGGAAGGTGTAAATATGGTGGTGGTCGGCCCCGAAGAACCACTGGTAAACGGGGTGCACGATTTTTTTGCAAACGATGAAGAATTAACACACATACCCGTGATCGGTCCTAAGCAGGAAGGCGCCATCCTGGAAGGAAGTAAAGATTTTTCGAAGCAGTTTATGCTGCGGCATGGCATTCCCACCGCCCGGTCGAGATCATTTTCTGCAGATAACCTGGATGAAGGTCTGGCTTATCTGGCACAACATCCGATGCCGGTGGTTTTAAAGGCCGACGGGCTGGCGGCTGGTAAAGGCGTATTGATCATCGATAATGTGGTTGAGGCCCAGGAAGAATTACAACTGATGCTGGACGGGAAATTTGGCCAGGCGGGTTCAACCGTAGTGGTCGAAGAATTTCTAACCGGCATCGAATTATCGGTTTTCATCCTGACCGACGGCCGCAACTACGTGATTCTGCCCGAAGCGAAAGACTATAAGCGTATCGGCCAGGGTGATACCGGCCTGAATACCGGAGGTATGGGTTCGGTTTCACCGGTACCGTTTGCGGACGAGGCCTTTTTAGACAAAATTAAATCACGTATCATTCAGCCTACCGTAGAAGGTCTGGCGAAAGAAAATATTGATTATACCGGGTTTATCTTCTTCGGATTAATTAAAGTGGGTGATGATCCGTATGTAATCGAATATAACTGCCGCATGGGTGATCCCGAAACGGAAAGTGTTATTCCGCGGATCGAAAACGATCTTGTCGAGCTGTTTATGGCCTGTGCGGAAAAAAAATTAGCGACATACCCGATGCGCATCAGTCCTAAACATGCGGCAACGGTGATGATCGTTGCCGGTGGCTATCCTGGCGATTATGAAAAGGGAAGAGCTATTTCGGGTATCGAAAACATACGTGACTCGAGGGTATTCCATGCCGGAACCATGCTTGAAGGCGGTGTTGTAAAAACCAATGGCGGCCGGGTGCTGGCCGTTTCCAGCGTACAGAACAGCCAGTTTGAAGCCTTACAGGCGGCAACGGCTGATGCTGCCCGCATTTATTTCGACGGAAAATACTTCAGGGAAGATATCGGTTTTGACCTGATTTAACATAAAAAGAGGCTGCACCGGTTTATGATGCAGCCTCTTTTAAGAATATAATTTAAGCTGAAAATTATTTTGCTTTATTACCCAGAATTTCCTGCAATCTGTTTTGCAGATCTTCGCCTCTCAGATTGCGGGCAATGATCTTTCCGGCCGGATCAACCAGGAAATTAAACGGAATGGCGCTGATACCATAGTTTGCCCCTACTTCATTCTGCCAGCCTTTCAGGTCAGACACATGGGTCCAGGTCAGTTTATCATCTTCTACGGCTTTTAACCAGGCTTCTTTTGTAGTTCTTGTCGTTCCGCCGTCAAAAGAAACACCTAATACAGTAAAGTTTTTATCTTTAAATTTATTGTAAGCTAATACCACATTCGGGTTTTCAGCACGACACGGACCGCACCATGAAGCCCAGAAATCAACCAACACATATTTACCTTTAAAATCAGATAATTTAACCGGCTTACCGTCAGGATCATTTTGTGTAAAGTCGGTTACTACACCAATAGCTGTTTTCTTAGCGCCATCGATCATCTTCTCGATCCGCTTGCCATCAGCCGTAGCCCGTACATCAGCAGAGAATTTCATAAATTCAGGTTCTACGGTTTTCGCATCAATATCATAACCGATATACGTACGATACGCCAATAAACCGATATACGAATCACGGTTTTCTTCTGCAAATTTCTTATTGATCGGACCTCTTCCTTTGTTCACCTCATTATATTTATCCATGAAAGGCTTCATGAATTCTTTATCTTTCTTTTGCTCGTCAGTGTAAGCCGCATACTCTTTCATGTATTCTGCGATCTTATCATCAATCGGTTTCATTAACGCTTTATACCGGGTATTATCCTCATTAAGCTTTGACCCAGATATTTTGGCATGTTTAATCGAATCACTGGCGGCTAAAGTAATATTTGTCCCTTCAAGATAAAGGCTCAGGACATCTCCGGGTGTGCGTTGCTTCGGATCCGGATTTGGCGGCGTATTATCGTGTTTTACCCTAACCGTTGCCTGAACAGGCCCGCTTACGGTACCTTTAAACGCAAAACCTCCGTTTTCCAGCACTGCTGAATCGGCAACTGCCGTAGTGCCATCCCGATAATTTAAATAGGCCTTTGCGGGAGCATTTAGCGAACCTACTTTACCCTGAATGGTAAATGGTTTTTGTGCCATCACACTCAAAGGCAGTAAGCAGGCGGCAGATAAAATTAATTTTTTCATCGATTTAAAATTTTAATCGTCTATGTTTAAATAAGTTAATAATCAAATATACGTAATTGACGGGAATTCCCATGCTATCTTATGTAAAATTAACATAACTTTTGATAAGTACGCCACCAAAGATCAGGCATTTCGCCATTTACCGCGATGTTATAATCTTCATAGCGGCAGGGCACCAGGTGATAACGTTCATTTTTAGAATGCCCGGCAGGATAAGGTACCTGCATCCACCAGCGATCAGAGCGTTTGCTCTTTACAAAATTCATTTCTCCTGATCCGTCTTTCAGGCTGGTCCGGTAAATAATGTATTGCGATTTAGGGCTAAGCGGGAAATCCTGTTTCCGGTTATAATAACCTTCCATAAAATACCAGACCATTTGTGCCAGTAACATAGCGGTCTGGCCGTTACGGTCGTAGGCCGGATTGAATTCATAAAAACCGATCGAGCTTAGCTTATCGTTCATACCGGCATAGCGGGCGATCCGGCAGGCATCCTCCCCGTAAAAACCATTTGGCCCGGCATTCGCATTCGCACAGGCATCGGCAGCACGGATAGCCCCCATATCAAAACTGACCATAGTCGCATTGCGCAGCAGCGGCTCTGTTAACGAAATATCATCCGTAAATTCACCCAGGCGATGTACATCGAAATAAAGCTTATCCATCACTTTCAGACTTTCCTGGTTGACCAGGTAGGTCTGATATCCGATATTACTGAAATTAAACAAAAAATTCGGCTGATGAAGAAAGATCCGGCTCAGGTAAGAACCTGATGTGGTCGCTATATGCTCATGTTCATCTTCTTCGAGGTCAAATTTCGAATCCACAACCACCAGGTCTACTTTCTGTTCAAGGTGCTCATAGGCCATGTACTGGGCATAGGTAAGGTCCTGTCCGCCACCGATGATGACCGGTAAGATGTGTAGTTTTACCAGTTCCTCGACCACTGTTTTCACGGCGAAATACGTATCGGATATTTTATTGCCGGCCTTTATATTTCCCAGGTCCACGATCCTACTGGTAAATGCCCCTTCATTAAGCAGGTAAAACTGACTTCTAAAATGTGCTGCGGCCAGTGAGCAGCCTTCATTATTCAGTGCTCCGCGATCATCATTTACGCCAAACAGGGCAATATCATAGTTTTTTTCTTCCAGTTCCGGGAACCGATCGGTGTAAAAATGCGCTTTCAATCCCAGCTGGCTGGTCAGGAACCCTTTCTGCGGACTAAACTTTTCAGGGTCTACGGGTGAAAAAAAATCAGATAAAGACATGGTAAGCTTAAATGTTTGCCCCCAAATATCTATTTTTGAACGCATATATTCATGAACATCCTGAAAAAAATGAAATGATACTTGTCACGGGAGCTACCGGGTTTTTAGGCGCAGAGCTGATTTCTCAATTAACGGCTCAGCAGCTTCGCGTTCGCGCTTTAAAACGGGAATCATCTGCTATTCCCGCTTTGCTTCGTAACCATCCGCTGGTCGACTGGGTTATTGCCGATATCAATGACCCTGAGACCCTGGCTGATGCTTTTGATTCAGTAACACAGGTATTTCATTGTGCGGCATTCATCTCTTTCGATCCGAAAGACAAGGCGCATCTGCTGAAAGTAAATATCGAAGGCACATCGAATGTGGTAAATCTATGCCTGGAACATGAGGCCCGCCTAGTGCATGTAAGCTCTGTTGCCGCGTTAGGTAATGCGCGTAAAGGGGAACTGATCACGGAAAAGGATTTTTGGGAATACGATCCGAAAGCACATAACTATGCCATCTCTAAATATGAGGGCGAGATGGAAGTATGGCGGGGGATAGCCGAAGGTCTGGATGCCATTATCGTTAATCCGGCAGTCATTATTGGTAAAAATGCCGGTTTCGAAGGTAGCGGGGCTATTTTTAAGCTGATCAAAAACGGATTGAATTTTTATACCAGTGGCGCTACAGGTGTGGTCGATGTGCATGATGTAGCGAAGTGCATGATATTGCTCATGAACAGCCGGCTGAGCGCTGAACGTTTTACGCTTTCTTCTGAAAACTTAAACTATAAATCTTTCTTTGCAGAAATAGCGAAAGGTTTTAACCGTAAGCCGCCATCCGTAGAAGCCAAACCCTGGATGTTAGGTATCGCCTGGCGAATAGCAAAGCTGACGGCTTTCTTTACCGGAAAATCACCTTCCCTTACCCGTGATGCCGCCCGCAGCAGCTTTAATCATAGCTACTACAGCAATAAAAAAATAAGAGAGACCTTAAATATCCGCTTCAGGCCGGTTGCCGAAAGTATCCACGACATCTGCGTTGCCTTAAATAAAAAATGAGCCTTAAAAATTATTATATCATTGATTTCGACAGCACTTTTACCCAGGTAGAGGCGCTTGACGAATTAGCCCGCATCTCCTTACACAAAAGAGCCGATAAAGAAGCGGTATTTAAACAGATTGAAGACTATACCAACCTGGCGATGGAAGGTAAGCTTTCCTTTTCAGAAAGCCTGGAAAAACGCGTAAAGTTGCTTGAAGCCACTGAAGATCATCTTAAAAAGCTGATTACCCGGTTAAAAAAGAAGGTATCCTATTCCTTTTCGAGAAATGCAGCCTTTTTTAAAAAACATGCCGACGAAGTGTTGATCGTTTCCGGCGGATTTAAAGAGTTCATTACGCCGGTGGTAAGCCGGTATCACATCAAAAAAGAAAATATTTATGCCAATACCTTTGTCACCGATCGCCACGGAAAGATCACCGGTTATGATCATGACAATCCGCTGAGTAAAGAAGGCGGAAAGGTTATCCTGCTCCGGCAGCTGCAGCTGAACGGTCATTTATATGGCATTGGCGATGGTTATTCGGATTTTCAGCTTCGCGAAAGCGGACTGATCCGGAAATTCTTTGCATTTACTGAAAATATTGCCCGCGAAAGTATCCTGTCAAAAGCTGACCACATTACACCGAGCTTTGATGAATTTTTATATGTAAATAACCTGCCCCGCGCGATCTCCTACCCGAAAAACCGCATTTTATGCCTCGTGATCGGGAATGTTCCGGAAGAAAGTATCGCCTTGTTGAAAAAAGACGGTTTCTCTATACGTCATAAAACTTCTTTTGAAGAAAAATATATAGCTGACGTAGGCATGCTGATCCTGGCCGACGGCGAGAAAATAGACGCTGAAAAGCTGAAAAGAGCCGTTAAGTTAAAAACGATTGGTTACCTCGGGAATAGCCGGAACCGGCTCTCTTTAAGCACCTGCACCGAAATGGGTATCGTGGTTTTCGACGATCAGAAGAACAATCCGCGAAATACGCTTTTTATTCCTAAACGGGTGATCGATTTTATGAATAAGGGTACTACGCACCTGAGCACAAACTTTCCGCACCTGCAACTCCCGGCGATGGATAAGGCACACCGCTTAATTCATATTCATAAAAATGTGCCGGGCATTATGGCACAGATGAATACCATTTTTGCCCGGCACAATATTAATATTGTAGGTCAGTTCCTGATGACCAATCCGCAGATCGGTTATGTGATTACCGATATTAATGCGGAATATGATAAGCAGCTCTTCAAATCGCTGAAAAAAATCGACAATACGATTAAATTCAGGGTGCTTTATTAGTTCACGGGCTGACTGGCTGACTGGCTCATTAAATTAAATCGGAATATTGATACCAAAGCTGATATTTCTGCCAGGGTTGTATATACCTGCCGGCTTATACCGGCTCATGTGATTGAAGTAGCGCTTATTCCCCAGGTTTTGTCCGCTGATCCAGACACTGATCTTTCCATTTTTCAACCTGAATGCACTTCCGATAGCGGCATCAATGAGTGTATACCCGGCTGTTTCGGTCTCAAAGCTGTCAAAACGGCCCTGTTTAAAGACATTATTCAAGCCAATCTTCACAAAACCATCTGTAAAACCTTTGATTTCCGGTTCAAAGCGCAGCTCATTGTTCAGGCTTGCCGCAGGAATGAAGGGCAAGGGCAGGCCTGTTGCCCTGTTCGTGCCCTTTACATACGAAAACGTATTTTCAAAGTGAACAGACTTTACGAGGTGAAAATCAACAGAAGCCTCTCCCCCGATCAGATCTGCATTGGTTTGTACAAAGCGATATACCGGCAAAGTAGACGACATGCCGTCTTCATCCTCAAAATCAATCGTTTCCTGGTTGAAATTACCGGAATAGATATAATGATAGATCCGGTTCTTATAGGCATTTAACCCCACTGTAATACGTTCTGATGTATAGGTTAAACCCAGGTCGAATTGCAGACTGGTTTCCTGTTTTAATCCCGGGTTACCAATCTCATAGCGAAAAGTCCCTTCGTGACGCCCGTTTGCACCCATCTCTGCAATATTAGGCGCCCGGAAGCCCGAACCGGCATTTGCCCTGAAGATCAGCTTATCACTTAATTCATACGACAGTCCGACAGAACCGGACAGGTTCGAAAAGCTGTTTTCAAAAGCAGAAAAAACTTCTTCACCTTCGTCAATAAGCTGTTTTCCGGTAATGTTTTTATAATCGTAACGCAAACCGAAATTCACGGCGCCTTTATCAAAATTCCGTTTCAGGTACGCAAACAAACCAATGTTATTCCCCGTATAATCGGGGATCAGGTATTCATCACCATGATTTACATTCTGCTGGCTCATTCCCTGCAAACCCAATGTAGGTTCCCACTGACCCCTGGCCGGGAAAGAATATTTGAGATCATAGGTAAATGAACGCAGGTCCAGATGTAATCCTGGTTCGTCTTTGCTTTCTTCAAACTCTTTACGGATATTATCCTGGAAGCCAAAGGTACTCTTCAATTGTCCGCCGCCCAACAGGATATTACTGTTCAATGCCAGCCGGTAATGATGAATGTTCTGGTAAGGAAGTTCCAGGCTTCGCGATCTGGCCGCTGCATTCGTCACCACATTTCCGTCTTCATCTACGTAATTGCCATCGGCATCCGGACCTTCTTCCACTAAGCCGATATTCGTATTAAAACGGGAGAAATTGAGATGTGTGTACCCCCATGATTTGTTAAAACCCAACATGCCGCCTACCGTTGATTCATTAAAACCTGAATTGGGAACGGTTTTGCCTTTATAGCCAAATCCATAGGCATTTTTATAGGAAACACGACCGCGGTAAACAAAACCATCATGATTTCCCTGTAACATCAGCGAAGAGCCTGAAAGACCGTTATTGGTGGCATAATTGGTAGTAAACTGTCCGCCAAAACGGCCTTCTTCCGGCACCAGGTCGTCGATAATATTGATCACACCGCCCAACGCGTCCGATCCATATAATAAACTGGCTGGTCCTTTCAGGATTTCGACCCGCGCTGCCGAGAATTGGTCGGCTTCTATACCATGTTCATCACCCCATTGCTGCGCTTCTTCCCTGACACCGTCTACCATGGTCAATACACGATTATAGCCTAATCCGCGGATAGTAGGCTTGGATATAGCACCGCCAGTAGTCACCTGCGATATGCCGGGTACTTTAGCAATAGCATCGACCAGATTCGTGCCGGCGCTTTGGGCTAACTTTTCCCGGTTCACGGATACCACGGCAAGGCTGTTACTCTTATTGTTCGCGCTGAAAGGGGTCCCGGTGATCACGACCTCTGCACTTTCAATAATGGAGGGTTCCAATTGAAATTGCAGGGTTTGATTTTGGCTCAGATCAATCCACTGCGAGGTGGTCTTATAACCTAAATATTTGACTTCCACTAAAAAACGACCTTTTGCCGGCACATTTTTAATTAAAAATTCGCCGTTGGCATTGCTGATGGCCGTGGCTTTTAAATCAGATATATAAATGCTGGCGCCGCTTAAAGGTGCCTGCGTAGATGCATCGGTCACTTTTCCTCTGATTTCTGCCAAGCTGCCCGCCGAAGCGCTGACATGCATGGAAATCATCAGAATAAGCACCCAGAAAATGTGTATGTGCTTCATCACTGTTTTGGATAGGTTGAAAGACATCAAAAGACATGCTGATGCCTTTCAACGGTTAAAATTAAATGCTCATTCGGAAGGAGGCCACATTATTCAAAAAGACCGGCCTCCTGATAAAAAAATTAAGCAGAAAGGGGCGGACCGCGGAGTGCAGTAGCAATTAATGCTTCATATCCCTGTGAGCAGGTAAAATCCTGATGTTTTAGCGGAGTGTTCTCTACGAAAATCAATGCAGGTATCTCCGCAAGGGTATAGTTTTTCTCGAAATGCGCCTTACAGATGAGACAGTTCTCCTGCTGTGCGCTGACATGCACTTTATGCGTACAGTTTGTTTCTTCCGGCGCATGCGAAACCGGGGGGTGATCATGAAAAAGACCCCAGGGCATAATCGCAAGGGTAAACACCCAAAGGATAATGCCGGCAAGATACCTGTTGATATGTGAAGATGCTTTTTTCAATTTCGACAACAAACCTAATCAAATAACATAAAATTCATACATTTGGCTTTGTAACATTGCGTTGATATGACCACACAAACTTTAGAAACCTTGAATTTATCCGTGAAACAAACTCCGAACGGCACAGATCTAACCTGCAAAGGGTGGATCCAGGAAGCTGCCCTCCGGATGCTGTTAAATAATCTTGACCCGGAAGTAGCCGAACGCCCCGAAGACCTGATCGTTTACGGCGGCCGGGGTAAAGCTGCCCGTAACCGGGAAGCATTAGCACTGATTATCAAGGCTCTTCAGCAACTGGAAGACGACGAAACCCTGCTCATCCAGTCGGGTAAGCCTGTTGCGGTTTTACCCACGCATAAAGACGCACCCAGAGTGCTGATTTCTAACTCACAGCTGGTTCCAAAATGGGCTACACAGGCACATTTCGACGAACTGGAAGATAAAGGCCTGATGATGTATGGCCAGATGACGGCCGGCTCATGGATCTATATCGGATCGCAGGGTATTGTGCAGGGCACTTATGAAACTTATGCCGCATTGGCGCGGAAGCATTTCCAAAGTAACCTGAAAGGCACCTTAAACGTAACGGCTGGTTTGGGGGGTATGGGAGGTGCGCAGCCCCTGGCCATTACCATGAACCAGGGAGTATGCCTGGCGGCAGATGTGGAAGAGTGGCGTATCAAAAAACGACTCGAAACCCGCTATATTGACGAAATTGCATACAACATTGATGAGGCGATCGATAAGGCGCTTCAATATAAGAAAGAACATAAAGCCATTTCGATTGGCGTGGTCTGCAATGCCGTAGAGCTTTTACAGCGCCTGATCGACCGGAACATTACACCGGATACACTCACGGATCAAACCTCTGCCCACGACCCGCTGATCGGGTATTTCCCTGAGGGGCTTACGGCAGATGAGGCCGCCGCCCTGCGCAGTACTGATCCGGATGCATATGTAAAACGATCGTATGCTACAATGGCAAAACATATTACCCAGATGCTGGAATTGCAGCGCCGGGGTGCCATTACGTTCGATTACGGCAATAACCTGCGGGGAAGAGCACTGGAAGCCGGTGTAAAAAATGCATTCGATTTCCCGGGATTCGTGCCGGCTTATATCCGGCCGTTGTTCTGCGAAGGGAAAGGCCCTTTCCGATGGGCGGCCTTAAGCGGCGATCCGCAGGATATCTACGAAACAGATAAACTGATCCTGGAGCTGTTCCCTGAAAACGAAAGCCTCCGGCAATGGATCACCATGGCACAGGAACGGATTGCTTTTCAGGGCCTGCCGGCACGTATCTGCTGGCTTGGGCAGGGTGAACGGGAAAAAGCCGGACTGGCCTTTAATCGCTTAGTAGCTGAAGGAAAGGTAAAGGCGCCGATTGTGATCGGTCGCGACCATTTAGATACCGGATCGGTCGCTTCGCCAAACCGCGAAACCGAGGCGATGTTAGACGGCTCAGATGCCGTGGCCGACTGGCCCATACTTAATGCACTAATCAATACTGCGGGCGGAGCCAGCTGGGTATCGCTGCATCATGGCGGCGGTGTGGGTATCGGTTATTCGATACATGCCGGTATGGTGATCGTAGCCGACGGCTCGGATGATGCCGCACGCCGTTTGAAAAGAGTACTCCATAATGACCCTGCCATGGGCGTGATCCGCCATGCCGATGCCGGTTATGATATTGCTAAAGATACGTTGCGGAAACACCGCTTAGGGATAAAGGCTGAGGGATAAGATGCGCGCTCCGCACGCTATTTGAGCAGTGCATCAATAGCCTTTGCCGCCGCTGCATCAGAGGGCAGCGGTGCATTCATATCGGCTATGTTGAAACTTTTATCGATCAGCAGACTTCGCGGAATACCTACAATATTGTATGCCTTCAGTTTTGTACGGTTAATGAGCCATTGCTCCCCGCCAGCTTTACGCTCAAGCAGACTTGTTTTCCATAAACCCTGATGATCATCAATAGACAGGGAGACAAAAACGACTTCTGCGTTAGAAGCATAACGCTGTTTCAGACTTTCAAAAGCCGGCATCTCTTTCATGCAGGGACCGCACCAGGTGGCCCACAGATCCACATAAATGACTTTTCCTTTCAGGCTGCTCAGGCTTACGGGGTTCCCTTTTGCATCTATAGCCGTAAAATCGGCCGCCGGATCACCTTTCCCGAAAGCCATTAAAAACTGTAGCATTTTATTTGCAGCATCCCGGTAACGCACTTCCTGAAGCTGTTCAATTTCCGGCTTAATTGCCGCCAGCAATTGTTTATCATTTTCCTTCTGCATGTTTCTAACCAGCTTACTCACGGTGTAATAGGCTTTGATCTGTTGTATATCCTCTGCACGGCCTCCATATTTTATCAATGTACCGGCCACATCACGATATACCACCAGCTTCATCAAAGAGGGGTCGACAAAATCCTTACAATACGTCTCAAGTGCCTGTGCAGTTGCCTGCTTATATTTCACTGAAAAAGCCTTCTCTGCTTCATCACTAAGCTTTAGCATATAAGCACTGTAATCCTCACCCATGATAATGCTGTTAATCAGATCCGCTTTGATGCGGGCGCTTTCCAGGCGCCTGAATTCGGCACTTACCTGGTGCACTGCGGCAAGTTCTTCTTTTCGTTTAGCAGCCATAGCCTCCATGTTTGCCAATGTAGCTTCAGGAGTACTTTTCACCTGATCACCAGCCTCAATGTATGAACCTCCCTTGGGAAAGGGCGTTCCTTTAAGATAATTGTTTGCCTCAGCCCCCTGTCCCCTGAAAGTAGCGCGCCGCGGATCCGCATAATCAATAAATACGGTTAACTGATCACCGGGTGAAAGATATAAGGCATTTCTTCCCAGCCTGAAGTAGTTTGGAGCACTCAATTTAAATCTGATCTCAAAATTTCCGGCCGTATCCGCCACGATCATACGTTCTGAAGTAGGGGGCAGCAGATACTGAAATTCCGACATATCTTCCACGTTCACCTGGTTATTGAATCCTTTCAACGTTCCTTTCAACGTTACCCAGGTTGTTTGCTGTGCAAAAGCAGTAGCTCCGATAAGGAAGATCAATGCGATAACCGCAATAGCTGATATTTTTTTCCGTTGCATGTCATGAATATTTAATGCACTAATTTATCAACTAAATTTTTAATAGTTGCTTGATTTGTCGATTGTCACTCCTTTTTTACCAGATGAAGGGTAAGCATACGCTCATCACCCTTCTAAAACCTGAACATGGTTTCACGTCCGCCGACCTTTCCGCCGAAATTCTGAATATTATACGTTAAGGTGACCATTCCAAACCGGCCCAGATAATTAGTACTAAAATCTCTTAACGTATTTTCACTAATCGACAGGTATCTTCGGGCGCTGGCATTTAAAATATCATTAAAAGCACACTTTAGCTGTAATCTGTCATTCTTCATAAAAAGAAATGTAGCTGCAACATTCCAGACCTGGTAATTATTGTTCATTCCGGCCTCCATCTGCGTATTGTATTGTAACCGATATGTGGTTTCCCAGACAACCCGCTTTGGCAAACGAATAATCAACTCACTATCACTGCTATGGGTACGGTAAAGGATGTCTGAAAAGAAAGGATCACTATAACTGCTCTTACCAAAGGTTACACTATAGGATTCGTTGAATTCTATCTTGTCATTCAGGTTGATCCTTCCTCCCACCCTCGGGCCAAAGGTAAAGTTATGGGTATAGCTATTCACACCGTTTACGATCACAAATCCACGATTATAGTTCGACCAAAAACCTGTATTTACGGTAAATTGCCGTTTGTTGTTCTTAAAATCCTTAGACAGATTACCATTCGCATGGAACTGCCAGATCCCGTCTTCATTTACCGGTGTAGAGGTTTGCACCCCGTTACTCCCCACTACCCTGGACATGACCACACCGTCATTCTGAATACTTCCCCCTAAGTAGGCATTATAGCTTAACGTTCTTTTGGTATCATATTTATAGATATTCAGATTGATCTGATGCGTTTTGGACGGACGCAGATCAGGGTTTCCATTCTGGATAAATAAAGGATTGGTATTATTAGCCACAGGTTGTATATACCGGATATCGGGCTCCCGGAAAGATGGTGTATAACTAAGATTCAAATCTTTATAGCGGATCGTCAGCTGGGGTGCAAAAAAGTTGAAATGCTGCTCAAAGCTGGTGTTGTTCCGGAAGCGGTTCTTTAAATCAATCGTATTGAACACCATACCGGGCTGAATATTCAGATTCTTGTTCACTTTCCAGCGGATACTGGCTCTGTTATTTGTTTTATAACCACGCTGCATAACCGTTTCACTCAGCGAGGGAATCGCCATATCATAGGCCTGATTAGCGGGGTTTTTATAAAATGTGATCAGCGCATTTTCGTTATCTAAGTAATTGCTGTTGGTGGCCAGATTAAAACTGAGCGACTTACTGATCGGTTCATTATAATTACCGTTAAAATTCACATTAAAGGTATGAATATTGTTATCTCTCAGCTGATCCAGCACAGCGTTAGATGCAGGGTTGAAATAATTATTCTCTGCCGTATTGTAACTGTCTGTTAAATTATCCCGCTGGCTGATGTTCAGGCTAATGTTTACGCTGCGGCCGGCTTTTTTAAAATCTTTCCAAAGGTTGGATGACAGACTATACTGCGTATCATTACCTTTTAATCGTGAAAGATTCCGGCCATTATTAACCGCATTCTTACTGCCATCGGCACTATTCGTCTGCATCATACCTTTGTTGTTGGCAATACCCTTAGATATACCCGGTTCGATCGTTAACGTAGTTAAACTATCTAATTTGCTTTCTATCCTGGCTCCCAGGTTATGGCTGTAACTTCGGTTGGTTTGTTGTGAAGTGGAATGGGTAAACAGTTTATTGTTGCCTAAGGTTTGCTCCACATCCGTAAGCTGATCCAGAAAAGTATCGGTATACCCCAGAAAGTATTTACCATTAATCTTAGTTCCTTTTTTGGTAAGCGTATTGAAATTAGCGCCGGCACCGGCCGATTGCTGTATACCCCCCGACATCGATCCCCCAAACGAAATGCCATTCAGGGCAAACCCTCCGTCAGAACTCACCATCATCGAATTTACGCCTGCTCTTGAAAAGCCACCAATCCGCATGATATCGCTCATGTTAAACCCCGGCTTATTAATGTTATTGCCATAGCCAAGAATACTGACCTGTGTGGTATCCCTGAAGAAGTTCATGATCCCCCCTGCTTCAAAAAGTTCCCTTTGACCACCGCCGGCATACAGTTTTCCGAAAGCGCCGCTCTTAATCGCCTTCTTAAGCTTTAAATTAATAACCTGAGGAACATTACCGGCTACAATATCCGGATCCCTCCGCCTGGCCTCCGGATCATCCGTAAGCTGCACCTTATCAATGATATTAGCGGGTAGATTCTTCGTGGCAATTTGCTGATCACCGCCAAAGAATTCTTTGCCATCAACCAGTATCTTACTTACCGGCTTCCCATTTACCTCGATAGTTCCATCGGTACCGATCGATACGCCGGGTAGCTTTTTCAACAGATCTTCTACCACTGCACTCGGCAGGGTCTTAAACGACTCAGCATTGAATTCGATCGTATCTTTACGCACTAATATTGGCGGTCGCTCTGCCATGATCACGACTTCGTTTAATTTGTTCGTAGCCTGTGTTAGCAGTAGTTTCCCCATATCGATGTCAGGCTGCTCTTTAGAAAGTATAAACTCCTTCCGGAATACATTATATTGCCATGCCGTAACGACCATGCGATAAGGAACACCGATCGCTAAATTCGGGACCTTAAACTGTCCTTTATCATCCGATAATTTATAGGTACTCAGGATGCTGTCGCCGGTCTTGTACAGCGAAACGGTGGCAAAGTTCAGGGTACGTTGCTGTGAGGCGCTATCCAACAAAACACCTCTGATACTGCCCTGTTGGGCATGAGCATTAAAAAAAACAAAAATCAGGAATAACGAAAACAGGAGCTTCTTCATGTAAAAAAGGGTTTAATCATTTGCAGGTTTTCAATGTGGAGCGAATATCCGGATTAGAGACGCAGCATTTCAGGAAATGTGACAGAACACCACAAAAATGTGACAAAGTATGGATTGGATGTCGCAGGACGGGTTCAATAAATAAACTTAATTCAGTAATTTAGACAACCTAAATGTAATATATGAAGATCCGTAGCTTATTTCTGCTTTTCCTGGCAGGCCTCCCGCTTTTGGTACAGGCACAAAGCCGCTCTTTAACCTCCGGAGAGATCGCTGCAGGCATTGCGAAGCTGGGTATCAGCGGCCGCGTATTATATCTTGCGGCACATCCCGATGATGAGAACACCCGTCTGCTGGCTTACCTGGCCAAAGAAAAGAAGGTTAGGACTGGTTATTTATCTTTAACACGCGGGGATGGTGGTCAAAACCTCATTGGCAACGAACAGGCTGAATTATTGGGCCTTATCCGTACCCAGGAACTGTTGGCTGCACGACGTGTTGACGGAGCAGAACAGTTTTTTACACGTGCCAATGACTTCGGTTTCTCGAAAAATCCGGACGAAAGCTTTAAGATCTGGGGTAAAGAGCAGATCCTGGCGGATGTGGTCTGGGTGATCCGCAATTTTAAACCCGACATTATCATTACCCGCTTTCCCGAAGATGCCAGGGCCGGACACGGTCATCATTCCGGCTCGGCCATCCTGGCCAGGGAGGCATTTTATGCGGCGGCTGATCCTTCCCGTTTTCCGGAGCAACTGCAGCAGGTAAAACCCTGGCAGGTTCGACGCCTGGTCTGGAATACCTTTAATTTCGGCGGCAATAATACGACAGCTCCTGATCAGCTAAAAATGAACATAGGCCTGTGGAATCCATTATTAGGGATGAGTTATGGTGAGATCGCAGCCATCAGCCGTACCCATCACAAAAGTCAGGGTTTTGGCAGTGCCCTGCAGCGGGGCGAAGCCTTCGAATATTTCAGTCCTGTTGCGGGCGAACCGGCTAAAACCGATCTTTTCGAAGGCATATCTACCGTCTATACCTGGAAAGAGAAGGATGCGGAGAAAACCTACCTTGATCTCGTAAAGAATTTTAATCATCAGCAGCCTTCGGCTTCCCTGCTGCAATTGCTGAAGCTCAGAACACAGGTAAAAGATCCCGCCTTTAACCATCCGTTATTAGATGAGCTGATCCTCGCGGCAGCCGGTATCTGGGCAGATGTCAACAGCCGGGAAAGCAGCTACGCTTATGGGGAGGATGTGCCTGTAAAAGTTCAGGCTATCCAGCGCACCGACGCTGGAAGCCCGGTCAGTATAGCCCTGTCTGTGGATGGAAAAGCAGCGCAATCCCTTGCATCCAATCAGCTTTTTACACAGGATATCACCTTTCCAACCCGTGGAAAAGACGTGACCCAGCCTTACTGGCTCAAAGAAGAACATCCTATCGGCCAATATCATATAGATGCACAACAATGGGTAGGGGCACCTGAAAACCCCGACAAACCTGCCTTAAAACTGGAATGGATCCTGAACGGGCAACGTATAAGCACCTCCGTTCCGGTCACTTATAAGTATACCGATCCCATACGGGGCGAACGCTATCAGCCACTGGTGATCGCACCGCCGGTAACAGCTACCTTAAGTGAAAAAGTTTATCTCTTTACAGGTGATACTTCCCGTACCCTGGAAGTGAACGTAAAGAACTTTAGCCGCCAGTGCAGAGGATCTGTTAAACCCGTGCTGCCGCAAGGATGGACCTGCAATCCTGCGCAACGTGATTTTTCGTTTTCCCGGAAAGGCGACGAAGAGATCATGACGTTCGACATTATCCCACCCAAAGGAAGAGCTGGCGGGGAGCTGACCCTGGAAATTTTAGTAAATGGCGAAAAAACGGCTATGGGTCTGCGCACCATTCATTATGATCACATTCCCACCCTGACGCTTTTCCCACCGGCAAAGGCACGCCTTGAAAAAACAGACCTGAAAACAGCCGGCAGAAACATTGCCTATATTGAAGGCGCCGGTGATCTGGTGGCCGATGCTTTAAAACAGATGGGATATAACGTAAGCCTGTTAACGGTCGATCAGCTTTCGAAAGCGAACCTTTCCGCCTTCGATGCCATCGTTACAGGTGTGCGCCTGTACAACATCCGTGAAGAAATGAAAATACAGCAACCCCGCTTATTGCAATATGTAGAGCAGGGCGGAACTTTATTGGTGCAGTATAATGTAAATAATGGCCTGAAGGTTCCCGATATAGGTCCCTGGCCTTTTAAACTGGCTAATAAACGGGTCACCGAAGAAGATGCACCGGTCACGTTCCTGAACCCTGATGATGCGGCGTTAAACTACCCGAACAAGATCAGTAAAACGGATTTTGAAGGCTGGATACAGGAACGCGGCCTTTATTTTGCTTCAGATATAGATCCGCATTATCGCACACCATTGAATATGGCCGATACGGGTGAAAGCCTGTCGAATGGTTCATTACTTGTTGCCGATTATGGAAAAGGGAAATTTGTATATACTTCGCTGGTATTCTTCCGGGAATTGCCTGCGGGAGTGCCGGGAGCCTACCGTTTATTTGCTAACCTGATTGCACCCAAACCTGCATCATCCGATGAAAAACCCGGAAAATAAGGAATTACCACCTTTTGTGAAGAGCTGGAGGCAGTTTTACCTGCTGCTGGTTTTCTGGCTGCTGCTGCTGATCCTTTTATTTTACCTGTTCACCTGTTATTTCGAATGAGCGTAACCGACTGGACCGTATTAGTGCTGACCTTATCAGGTATTGTAAGCTATGGCATATATAAAAGCCGGGGAAGCCGGAGTATGGATGCTTACCTGCTTGGCAACCAAAGTATGCCCTGGTATACCGTTTGCCTGTCGGTCATGGCTACGCAGGCCAGTGCCATCACGTTTTTATCGGCCCCGGGGCTGGCCTACTCTTCCGGAATGAGCTTTGTACAGTTCTATTTCGGACTGCCGCTGGCCATGATCGTATTGTGTATCACCTTTGTACCTATTTTTCACCGGCTGAAGATCTATACGGCCTATGAATATCTTGAACAACGTTTTGACCTGAACACCCGGGCATTTACCGCATTTTTATTTTTGATACAGCGCGGCCTGTCCACCGGTATTACCATTTATGCGCCTTCCATTATCCTCTCTTCCATTCTCCAGATCAACATTACCTTTACTACGCTTTTTATAGGCTGCCTGGTTGTTTTTTATACCGTTTACGGCGGTACTAAGGCGGTGTCCTATACGCAGCTCCTGCAAATGACCATCATTTTTTCAGGATTATTCATTGCCGGAATCATGGTGGTACACCTGCTGCCCGGCGACATGGGCCTGGGCAGGGCGCTTTCCATTGCCGGAAAAATGGGGCGAACAAATGCAATCGACTTCAGTTTCAGCTGGAATAATCCATATACCGTTTGGAGTGGTATTATCGGGGGATTCTTTCTTCAGCTTTCCTATTTTGGAACCGATCAGAGCCAGGTAGGCCGCTATCTGACTGGCGCCTCGGTTGGGCAGAGTCGTTTAGGGCTGCTCATGAACGGACTGGTAAAAATTCCGATGCAATTTTTGATCTTACTCATCGGGGTGCTCGTTTTCACCTTTTATCAATACCACAAACCACCCTTATTCTTTAATCAATATGAGCTGCATAAGCTGGAGCAAAGTCCTTATCAGGCGGAATTGAAAAAAATAAACAGCGATTATGACCGGCACTTCGAAAACAAAAAGGCGGAGCTTATAAAGCTTGACGACGCCTTAACCCGTGAAGATAAAGCCCGTATCGACCTGCAGCGTAAAGTGGTTAAAAAAGCTGATGAGGAAGGAAAAGCTATACGGGCAAACCTAACTGCGCTGATGCAGAAGAATGATCCGAAGGCGGGTACGAACGATAACAATTATATCTTTTTGAGCTTCGTAACGGAATACCTTCCTAAAGGGCTGATCGGATTACTGGTGGCCATTATTTTCCTGGCATCGATGGGCTCAACGGCCAGCGCCTTAAATTCACTGGCATCAACCACAGTCGTTGATATTTACCGCCGGCTCCTCCATAAAGGAGGCAGTGACCATCATTATGTAAAAGCATCGCGCTGGTTTACGTTCTTCTGGGGAATAATATGTATTCTGATGGCTTTATATACCAGTAGGATCGGCAATTTACTGGAAGCCGTGAATATCCTTGGTTCGTTTATTTACGGCACCATTCTGGGCATATTTGTCGTCGCTTTTTATGTGAAGAAGACAGGTGCCAAAGCCGTATTTACCGCGGCTGTACTGGCAGAGATTATCGTTTGTTTTCTTGGCTTTAATGATGTGGTCGCTTATTTATGGCTCAATGTAATCGGCTGTCTGCTGGTGGTTATCTTATCGCTGATCCTGCAGCAGCTCATTAAAAAACCTGCCCTTGTTCAAAGGGCAGGTGAATAATATGTATAGGTTATTATTTTTTAGCTTCGGCCAGTAATTGTGCATTCAGACGGATATATTCTTCGTTCTTCTGTTCTTTGGCCAGGTCAAGTCCGGCTTGTGCCGTAGCCTGTGCACCGGCCTTATCGCCCATCTTCAACTGAATACGTCCTTTCCACAGGCGGACATGGGGTGCCTTTGGCGATGCTTTCTCCGCCTCATCCATCCAGCTTAGCGCCGTATTCAGGTCTTTCCCATTTTCGAAATAATATTGTGCCGCCTGGAAATACGGTTTTCTATCGCTTTTCATCGCCGCATCAATACTTTCCATAATACGGGCATCAATGTCAGCAGTTAAAGACAATTCAACCAGTGTATTTTCCCAGCTAAGCTGAAGTCTGGCCGAAGTAGGCTTCACATCGGCTAACTGAATGGTAAACGTTTCGACGGCAGGTTTTACGGCCTGGGGCTTTACGACAAACCGCGCAACATCATCTGCAGCATTATACGTATAGGCGCCCCATTGTTTAGCCGTTTTATTCAGGATAACCGTCCATTCTTTAGGATTAGGAATGGTAAACAGGCCGTATTCACCGGCAGGAATAGTTTTCCCCTCGATGGTCACATCATCAGTGAATTTCAGAACCGTAGCCGAGTTAGCCCCGGTACGCCAGACCTTATCATAAGGCTCCAGCGCTCCGAAAATCTTTCGTCCCTTCATATTCGGGCGCGAATAGGTAACGGTGATTTTTCCAAGCGCAAAATCCTGTGTAAAGGTCTGCGCGGTGCTGGCCTGCGGGATTTTCACCTGCGCATGAGCCGCTTCCGGCTGCATAAAAAATGCAGCAAAAAGAAGGGTTAAAAGTTTAGCTGTTGTCTTCATACCTGCTTTATTAGGTTTTATATTGAATTAGATCCTGTTTCAGGGATAAGCCCTGAAATATACAGGTAAATGTAATGATTTTTCACGTAAAGTTATCGTATCCCGGAGCGAATTGACAAACCTCGTTATTTCATTAAGAAGTGACACAGCCCCGGGCACTACAAACTATTTTTTTATTTTTGACGCTACATTTGGGGCGATGACAAAGAAACGAATAGGTATTTTAGGTTGCGGGTGGTATGGACTGGCTATGGCAAAAATATTGCTTCGTAAAGGCTATTCTGTAAACGGCTCGACAATGAGCACACACAAATTACCGGTATTACGCAATACGGGTATCCGGCCATTTCTGATTGATCTGAGCGACAAACATCAAATTGACCCCGCTTTTTTTGACTGCGATATCATCATCTGTTGTATTCCGCCGGCAGATGCCGAAAAATTTAGCACTTCAGTTCAACACCTTATCCACGAGCTCAAAACAGCCGGGGTCAGGCAGTTGATCCTGATAAGCTCTATTGGGGTGTATGGTAACCGGAATAGTATCGAAACCGAAGCTACCCCGCCTCAACCGGATACGGAAAAAGGACATTTATTACTTCATGCTGAAAATGCCTTAAAAGGTCAGCCTGATTTTACCACAACGATCCTCCGCTTTGGAGGGTTGACAGGACCGGAGCGCGACCTGAGCCGGTACTTTGCCGGGAAGAAAGATCTTCCTGATGGCCTGGCGCCTGTAAATCTTATTCATTTAGATGATTGTACAGGGATTACAGAGGCGATCATTGGCAGAGAAGCCTTTGGACATTGCTATAATGGTGTTTTTCCGGCACATCCCACCCGGGCCGGTTTTTATAGCCGGGTATGTGAAAGCGCAGGGCTTGAACCACCCGCTTTTATCCCCGAAAAGAGATCCTGGAAACAGGTCGACAGCATTAATATTCCCCGCTTTTTAGCCTACCGATGGCAAACGGAGCCTGGTTCACGCTGAACTTTATTCTTTACTGAGTGGTTGCTTATTTACCCATAATGTAATATCTTCAATCACCTTTTCGGCCACATTTGCCGGTTTCTGATATTGCTCGGTCGTTCCTTTTTCTGCCTGCGAAGTAAGCAAATGATTTAATTCCGGATAAAAACGCAGGGTTACGTTTTTCTTTTTATTTAAAGCTGCATCCCACATATCGTAATCCTGCCGGGAAACCTGAAAATCATTCCCACCCTGCAGAACAAAAATGCGCTTATTTAACTTTTTAGCCGTTTCGACCTGGTCATAACTGTTCAGGTCGGCCCAGTAAACAGCAGGCAAACCCATCACGAGTGAGTCAGGCTTCATACCTCCCAGCTGCGTAATACGGCTACGATCCATATTCTTTATCGCCTCATCAAATTGTTTTTTTGAGGTTTCGGTCGTATCATTCATCCGGGCGAAGAAATACTTATTCTGTTCTACGATAATATCGGTGAGTTTTCTGGCAGGGGCAGCCGCGAGAATAATACCGTTAAGCTCGGGTGTCAGCGTGGCCAGGCGTGGTGCCAGCATACCGCCTAAGCTATGACCAAAAACATAAATTTGTTTCGGATCGGCACCTTTAATTGTTTTAGCCATCTGGATGGCTAAAAGGGCATCGTCAGTCACTTCCTCTTTTACGGTAAAAGCTTTATTCGTAAAATCACTGGCATATAGCACGGTTCGTTTCACATAACGTAAACTGGCGATCCCCTTTGCAGCGAGGCCCAGCGCCAGGTCCTTAAAAGGTTTGTTCGCACCTACGGTTTCATCCATATCATTCGGTCCTGAACCATGTACAAATACGATCACAGGGAAGTTTTTTGCCTGTTTTGGGATGGTGATTACGGTAGCCAGCTGCCGTTCTTTCGGCCCTATATAAACGGATTCTTCCCGGTAGGCGGCCGTATCGGCATAAGACGGCAATGTATATGTGGCTACTTTAGGCGGCATGAAGAGCCCTACTAAAAATTCCTGCTTATTAAATGCGAGAATAAAATTCTGATCATCATGCTCAAAATTACCCTCTACAATGACCGAGAAAAAATCGCCCTGTACCTTACTCTGGATCGCCCCGATTGATTTTGGCTGGCCTAATTTGGCCTTAATTCCTTCCCAGATCTGTTTCAGCATGGCCGGCGTAACCTTAGCCTGCTCTGATGGGTCAAAATACAAATGCGCACTGTCGTACTTCGCTTCTTCCAGATAATAGAAGAAATTATTCGCTTTATTGAACAGGCTTAAAACATTCTGGGAAAAAGCAGCACTGGTTGCAAAAAGGAGTGCTGTAAATAAAAAAAATTTCTTCATAAGATCTTTTATACGGCAATGGAGGAATTTCAAAGGTAGCGATAATTTTAACCTTTTATTGTTAAATTTTGTGAAATTGCACTATCGCCGGATGGCATTTATGACGGATTTTAAAAGTCAGATGGCGTTTATCGAAAGCGATGCTGCGTTTATCGAAACATTAAATATCTTTGTGACAGCAAAAACCTATACATCTTGGCAAATTCCGAAAAACGTTTTAAGAACATCCTGGTCATCGAAGATAATCATGCCATTCTCGACGTGATTACCCTCATTCTTCAAAGTGAGGCCTATAAGGTGGCGGGGCTGAACAAAGGAGCAGATATGCTGAAACATATCGATGCTTTTCAACCTGACCTCATGATTCTGGACATTATGCTGCCGGATGCAGACGGGCGTGAATTACTGACGCAACTTCGTACCAATCCGGGAACTTCTGCAATTCCTGTACTGATGATCTCTGCAAAATACACCGCTGAGACAATCCGCCACACGCAGTATAAACCGAATGGTTTCTTAGCCAAACCTTTCGATATTGACGATCTGCTGGATAAGATCGAAGGCCTGCTGGCCGGTAAAAGTTATGATTAACCGGCTAAGAGCAGCTTGATGATCTCTCCGATTGTGAGCTGCTGCTGCATGCCGCTCTGCATATCTTTGAATGTTAACTGACCGCTTTTCATTTCCTCTTCACCGATCAGGATCACATAGGGAATATGTTTAACATCAGCGTAGGTCATCTGTTTTTTAAGTTTGGCGGCTGCCGGATATAACTCTGCGGCAATGTTTACGGCTCTTAACTGCTGTATCAGCGGCAATGCATATGCCTCTGCCTGCAGGTCGAAATTGCTGATCAGAACCTGCGTGCCCTGCGCCGTCGCCGCAGGGAAAAGATGAAGCTCTTCCAGTACGTCATAAATCCGGTCGGCACCGAATGAGATCCCCACGCCGGTCAGGTCTTTCAGGCCAAACATTCCGGTTAAGTCATCGTACCTTCCGCCTCCGCCAATGCTTCCCATAGCCACTTCATTGGTCTTTACTTCAAAAATACAACCGGTATAATAATTCAGTCCCCGGGCCAGTGTAATGTCTAATTCCAGATTCGATATTGTCCGGTCAAGGCCGGCTACATAGCGGAACACCGTCTCTATTTCATCAATACCTTTTAGCCCGGTTTCCGATAAGGCCAATACCGTTTTCAGGCTGCTCAGCTTTTCCGTATTTGTGCCTTCCAGCAGGATAACCGGTTTCAGCATATCGATATCTGCCCGACTGAAACCCCGTTCGAGCAGTTCATTCGTCACGCCTTCAAAACCGATCTTATCCAGTTTGTCGATGGCTACCGTCATATCAACAATCAATTCCGGCTTCCCGATGATTTCGGCAATTCCGGATAAGATCTTCCGGTTGTTTATTTTAATGGTAAAATCCTTCAGGCCAAGCCGGCTTAGGGCTTCATGATAGATCAGCACAAATTCGGCTTCATTTAAAAGGGACGCTGAACCCACCACATCGGCATCACATTGATAAAACTCGCGGTAACGACCTTTCTGCGGGCGGTCAGCCCGCCATACCGGCTGCATCTGAAACCGTTTAAAGGGAAAGGATATTTCATGCTGATGCATCACTACATAGCGTGCAAAAGGTACCGTAAGGTCATAACGTAATGCCTTTTCGGATATCTTTGGCGTAAGAGCACCCGATTGCTTTCCGGTTAGCAGGTGCTCATCAACCTTTGTCAGAAAATCACCGCTGTTCAGGATCTTAAAGATAAGTTTATCCCCTTCATCACCATATTTACCTGTCAGTGTCGACAGATTTTCCATGCTTGGTGTCTGGATCTCTGCATAGCCGTATTTTTTGAATACCTGCTTAATGGTATCGAAAATATAATTTCGTTTCACCATTTCTACCGGTGAGAAATCGCGGGTACCTTTCGGCAAACTGGGTTTCATTACAGACATGCCGCAAAAGTACAAAAAGTATCATGATTTCTTTCCACTCCAGAAAATTACAGCGCCGGACAAGAGACCTTACCTGTACAGCGGTTATACCTTTAGTTACAACCGTTCGTTTTCACAACGTTACAACATACCTTTTATTTCATTTGGCTTCCGGTTTTTGAAATAAATTATGTATTATTGTTGGAAATTAGCATAAGACTATACATTAACCATATTCGGATCCAAATTATGAGGAAACATCTACTTCTATGTTTATTATGTTTTGCAGTCATCAGCTGTAAAAAAACACCAAAACCGGCAATCCCTCCTTCAAAAGCGGTTTTATCCCTTCCGGCGAATAATGAAGCCTGTACTTCCGGCACGATCGTTTCACCGTTACTGAGCACCATAGTATTCAAATGGAATGCGGCGCAGAATGCCGATTCGTATGAATTAACAATAAAGAACCTCGAAAGCGGTACGACGACCACACAAACAACCAGTGCGCTGGAGCTTTCCGTATCGCTTACACGGAATATGCCTTATTCCTGGTTTGTGACAGCAAAATCATCAAAAACAACAGAAACCGCACAGAGCGACACCTGGAAATTCTATAATGCAGGTGAAGCAGCCAGTGCATATGCACCTTTCCCGGCAGAGATCACAAGTCCGCTGATGGGCGCCAGGATCACACCGGCAGCAGGGAAAATAACCTTAAGCTGGACCGGCAGCGATGTAGATAATGACATTGCCGGCTATGATGTTTACCTCGGCACGACCAGCAACCCCGCCCTTCTGAAAGCGAATCACAGTACAGGCTCTCTTGCCGATGTTTCGGTCAATGCCGGCAGCACGTATTACTGGAAGGTCATTACCCGCGACAGCAAAGGCAACACCTCTGATTCAGGAATTTACATCTTTTACACGAATTAATCAATCCGTTCACTATCCACCTTATTAAGACAACGATGTTTAAACGTAATTTAAAAACATATATATTAAGTTTAGTCTGCGCTTTGACCCTTGCTTTACCGCAGGTTCTTAAAGCACAGGGATTGAATCAATCCGTTGTAGCCAGAGGGCCTTTTGCCACAACCTACTATTTTACCAACACCGACTTTGACCTCAGTCCGATCATCTATGCATCATCAGGCTTACCGGTGATCTACTCTTCCGATAATCCGGCAGTAGCGACCATTGTCGGCAATAAAATACATCCGGTAGGTATCGGTTCCTTTGTGCTTACCTTATCCCAACCCGGCGATGCCACCTATAATGCTGCACCGGATATGGTCGTGACCATTACGCTTGTAAGGGGCTACCAGAATATTATATTCCCTGAAATTCCTTCAAAAGCATCTTCCGCTCCTGATTTCGATCCGGGAGCCACTACCGATTCAGGATTGCCCGTAACGTATACGAGCAGCAATCCGGCCGTGGCTACTATTGTTGGAGGAAATATTCATGTTGTGGGTATAGGAACCACCAATATTACTGCATCACAGGCAGGTGATGCTAATTTTCGGCCGGCCACCAGTGTTACGCGTACATTCAGTGTAAGCCCGAACACTCAAACGGTCACCATAAATCCGATTAACAAAGCCTATCTGGATCCTAACTTTACGCCTGCGGCCAGTACAAGCTCCGGTTTACCAATCTCCTATTATACCAGCAGTAACCCGGCGGTAGCCACCATTATCGGCAGCAGCACGATACGCATTATGGGCGTAGGTACAAGTACCATTACGGCATATCAGACAGGAACCACCACTTACCAGGCAGCGAGTGCCAGCACTACGCTGACCGTTTCAAAAGCCAGTCAGAATATTTTCTTCACCTCATCGGCAACCAAATCTTTTGACACCCCGGATTATGATCCGCTGGCTGTGGCCAGCTCGAACCTGCCGGTTACTTACAGCAGCTCCAATCCGGCTGTAGCGACTATTGTAGCTAATAAGATCCATATTACCGGTGCCGGAACGACCGTCATCACCGCATCCCAAACAGGTGATGCGCTCTACCTGGCGGCACCGAATGTAACCCAAAACTTAACCATTACCAAAGCAAACCCCGTGATCACATTCCCGGACATTGCTTCCCGACCTTTAAGTACGCCTGATTTTGACCCCGGAGCAACATCTTCATCCGGTTTACCGGTCATCTATACCAGCAGTAATCCGGCCGTAGCTACAATAGCCGGCAACCTGGTACACATTGTAGGGCTGGGTACCACCGATATTACGGCGAGCCATCCGGGTGATGCAAACAATAATGCCGCCGTATCGGTCACAAAAACCTTAACCGTAAGCAGTTCGGCACAAACGATCAACTTCCCGGCCATTACGCCTAAAGTTTTGGGAACCGCTGATTTTGATCCCGGAGCAAGTGCTTCATCAGGCCTGCCGGTAACCTATACCAGCAGTGATCCGGCCGTAGCCACCATTGTAGCGAACAGGGTACACCTTACCGGCGCTGGAACAACCACCATTACCGCTTCGCAATTAGGAAACGGAACGTATACCGGCGCCACAGCTTCTGTCGTGCTTACCGTAAACAAAAAAGATCAGACGATCACATTTAACCCGATACCGGTTAAATTAAGAAGCGATGCCGATTTTACACCGGAAGCTTCTTCCTCTTCGGGATTAACCATTACGTATACCAGTTCAAACCCGGCCGTGGCCATGATTGTTGACAATCAAATTCGTCTTGTAGGTGCCGGCACAGCAAATATTACCGCTCATCAGGCAGGTGATGCTACCTATAATGCTGCAGCCGACGAAACACAGGCCCTGACGGTTAATAAAGGAAATCAGGAAATCATATTCCCGATTATTCCACCTAAAACCATGCTGGATGTTGATTTCGATCCGGGATCGACCGCCAATTCCGGCCTGCAAACCATCTATACCAGCAGTAATCCGGCCGTAGCCACTATCGTGGGCCGGTTAGTCCATATTGTGGGAATAGGCAGTACTGAAATTACAGCCTCACAACCTGGTGATGCCAATTATAACCCGGCGAGTACAAAACGCCTGATGATCGTTTCGGCTATTCAACAGGTGATTAATTTCCCGGCTATCGCCAGTGCCGCTATGGGTGATGCCGATTTTGACCCGGGTGCGACCGTAAACTCACCGCTTGCCATCACTTATACCAGTTCGAATCCGGCCGTAGCCACTATTGTAGCCGGCAAGATCCATATTGTAGGGGCTGGTACAACCACCATTACCGCTTCACAACCCGGTGATGGTGTATATGCTGCCGCGGATAGCCGTGTTCGCCAGCTAACCGTTACAAAACGCCTGCAGACGATTACTTTCCCGGTTATCCCTGTAAAAACACTGGGTGATGCCGATTTCCCTACGGGAGCAACTATCAATTCGCCGCTGACCATTAGTTACGCCAGCAGTAACCCGGCTGTGGCTACAGTAAGCAGCGGGGTCATTCATATTGTGGCCGCAGGTACGACCACCATTACCGCTTCGCAGCTTGGCGACAGTAATTATGAAGCAGCCACCAGTGTAAGCCGAACGCTTACAGTAAACGGAAACGGTGTGCAGACCATTACCTTTAACCCTATACCAGACAAACCGTTCAGTACGCTTGATTTTAATCCGGGCGCAGTAAGTAACAGCGGATTACCGGTTGTATACACCAGCAGCGACCCCGCTGTGGCCACCATTGTCAATAACAATGTACACATGGTAAGCGTAGGAACAACCACGATCACAGCGACACAGCCCGGCAGTATTAATTATGCAGCAACCAGCGCTTCAGCAACCTTAAATATTATCAAAGGAACGGCTACCATTACATTCCCTGCCATTCCTCAAAAGGTAGTTAATAATGTTGATTTCGACCTTTTTGCAACCAATATCGCCTCATTACCGATCACATACAGCAGTGATAATCCGGCTGTGGCCACCATCGTTGCCAATAAAGTACATTTAGTGGGTGCGGGAACGGCTGTCATCACAGCCTCTCATGCCGGAAATGCAAATTACAATCCGGCAACAGCCGATCAGCCTTTAGTGGTGAACAAAGGTTTCCAGATCATTACGTTCCCGGTTATTCCGCCGACATTACCTTCTGCAGCCGATTTTGATCCGGGAGCAACGGTAAATTCAGGCTTACCGATAACGTATACCAGTGATAACCCGGCCGTGGCCACCATCGTTGCCGGAAAGATCCATATCATTGGTCTCGGAACCGCTACCATTACAGCCTCACAGCCCGGCGATGCCAATTATACGGCTGCTGTAAATGTAACCCGTACGCTGACGGTAGGAAAAGGTACACAGAGCATCAGCTTCCCTACGATCACGGCAAAACTGTTAACTACGCCTGATTTTGATCCCGGAGCAACGGCAAGTTCAGGACTGGGAGTCACCTATACCAGCAGCAACCCGGCCGTAGCGACTATCGTGGCTGGAAAAATTCACATCGTTGGATTAGGAAGTACAAACATTACAGCTTCTCAGGCTGGAAATGCAGATTACCAGCCGGCACCGGATGTCACGCGCTTACTGCATGTAAGTGCAAATGCGCAATACATTACCTTTGATGCGACCCTGACCAGACAATATGGCTCGCCGGACTTTACACCGGCTGCCACAGCAAGTTCGGGTTTAGCGATCGCCTTCACCAGCAGTAATCCGGCAGTAGCTACTGTTATTGAAAACCGCCTCCATATTACAGGTGTGGGATCAACGGTGATCACGGCTACACAAGTTGGTAATGAGCTATATGCGGGAGCCACTGCGGTCTCTACTTTAACGGTTACCAAGGCCGATCAGGTGATCAACTTCCCTGCACTCCCCGTTAAACAACGGAATGATCCTGATTTCCCGATTGGCGCTACCTCTTCATCGGGATTAACCGTATTCTATATCAGCAGCAATCCAGCCGTAGCCTTAGTGATTGGAAACCGTATTCAGATCACCGGCGTGGGAACGGCTGTGATTTCAGCATATCAGCCCGGTGATAATAATTACAATGTAGCATCGGTGGTCAATCAGCCGTTTACGGTACTTAAGCCGGCACAAACCATTACTTTCCCTGATCTGCCGATAAAATCGCTCACAGATGCCGACTTTGAACCGGGGGCTACTGCAAGCTCAGGCCTGACCGTTACGTATACGAGTTCAAATCCGGCAGTAGCCACGATTGTAGCCGGGAAAATACATATTACAGGGATTGGAAACAGCACCATTACGGCTTCACAAACCGGTGATGCCAATTATAGTGCAGCACTGAATGTAAGCAAAGTATTTACGGTTCGCGGCATGTCACAAACCATTACCTTCAACGCCCTGCCGAATAAAAAAGTAGGCGATGCTGATTTTGATGCAGGCGCCACCGTAAGTACCGGACTTCCGCTCACCTATAGCAGTTCCGACCCGGCAGTAGCGACTATCGCAGGCGGAAAGATCCATATTGTTGGAGCAGGCACAACCACGATTACGGTGAACCAGGCCGGCGATGCCACTTATGCGCCTGCCAGTGCATCGGTAACCTTAACTGTGGAACTGAATGCGCAAACGATTACTTTCCCGTCCATCAGTACCAAAGAGCTGAATACGCCAGACTTCGATCCGGGAGCAACGGCCAGTTCAGGCTTAGCGGTTACCTATACAAGCAGTGATGCTTCCGTGGCGACTATTGTTGCCGGAAAAGTCCATATTGTTGGAGCAGGTGCAACCACGATTACGGCATCACAGGCCGGAAATGCAACGTATGCCGCAGCAACTCCGGTAGCCGTGACTTTCCTGGTGAATAAGGGCAACCAAAGTATCAGCTTCCCGGCCATTCCGGTTAAACTCCATACAGATGCCGACTTCGATCTGAATGCCACAGCAAGTTCCGGTCTGGCAGTTACCTATACCAGTTCAAATCCTGCCGTAGCTACCGTAAGCGGAAATAAAGTACACATCGTAGCATCCGGCTCAACGGTAATCACCGCTTCGCAGGCCGGAAACAGCAACTATAATGCAGCAACGAGTGTGACCCAGGACTTAACGGTTAGCTATGTATTACCGGCAAGTAATTACAGGGTAAGAGCTACCGATGTTACCTGTAAAGGAAGCAACAACGGAGCTATCTCGATTACGGCCACACAGAACCTGAATTATACAGCCACCATCACAGGTAATAATAAAACCACCCCATATCCGTTCAATACTACCCTTACGGTGAATGATCTTCCCGCCGGAAGCTATACGATAACCATTAGCATAGCCGGACAAACGGGATACAGTTCACAACCTTTCAATGTGGTGATTAAAGAGCCTAAAGATCTGGCGGTATATGCCACCATGAAACCTGATGGTAATACGGTATTATTAAAGCTGGAAGGTGGTGATGTTTACCACATCAACCTGAACGGAAAAATGATTACCACTTCAGACGATGAGATCGTACTTCCTTTAGTTCAGGGAAATAATGTCGTGAAGATCTCTTCCGATAAAACCTGTCAGGGTGTCATCGAGAAGACTTTCTTAAGCTCAACCAACATTTCACTGTATCCAAATCCGGTGAAAGACATTTTGACCATTAATACCGGTTCACTGGATAATCAGCAGGTTAAAGTAGAGATCAATGCGCTTGATGGCAGACGTGTACACAGCAGCCAGCAGGTTGCCCAATATGGCCGCATCAGTGTCGACCTGTCGAAACTTAACCGTGGTTTATATGTATTAACACTTACCATAGGAAATCACAAAACTGTCCATAAAGTGATTAAAGACTAATCCTCTTTATCATTTATTACAAAAGGGGCTGTATCCTAATCGATACAGCCCCTTTTTTACGTTACATAAACTAAAAAAAGCCCCGGCAAATGAATACCGGGGCTTTCTATATGCTAAATAATAAAAAATCAGACTAACAATCTGACCGGTTCTTCCAGCAGCGCTTTTAGGGTTTGAAGGAATGCTGCTCCGGTAGCGCCATCCACCACGCGATGATCGCAGCTTAAGGTCACTTTCATAACATTTCCGGGAACCACAGCACCATTTTTAACCACAGGAACCTGTGAAATACCGCCAACCGCTAAAATGCAGGCATCCGGCGGATTAATGATTGCGGTAAATTCATCAATACCGAACATCCCTAAATTGGAAATGGTAAAGGTACTTCCTTCCCAGTCGGCAGGCTGAAGTTTCTTAGCCTTTGCCCGTTGTGCAAAATCTTTCACTTCGGCCGAAATATGCGATAATGATTTTCCATCCGCAAAACGAACTACCGGAACCAGCAAGCCATCTTCTACTGCTACGGCTACACCAATGTTCACATGTTCATTATACCGGATTTTATCCCCCAGCCACGATGAGTTTACGGCCGGGTGTTGTTTCAGCGCAATCGCGCATGCCTTCAGCACTAAATCGTTAAACGAAATTTTAACAGGGGCATAGGCATTGATCTGGGTACGTGCGGCAATGGCACCATCCATATCAATACTCATGGTCAGATAGAAATGAGGCGCTGTAAATAAGCTTTCCGATAAGCGTTTGGCAATGGTCTTGCGCATTTGCGTAACCGGTTTCTCGGTATATTTCTCTTCGCCGATATATATCGGAAGTGCCGGAGCGGCAGCAACGGTTTCTGCTGCTGCAACGGGCTTAGCCGTTCCTGCTGCAGGTGTAAAGTTCTCGACATCTTTCTTGATGATACGGCCACCTTCAGCACTGCCTGATACCTGACTTAAATCGATACCCTTTTCTTTGGCAATACGTTTGGCTAAAGGCGAAGCAATAATACGTCCGCCGCTGGTATGATTTGAAGAGGCCGCCGGGGCAGTCTCCCCGACTGTTTTAGTGGTTTCAGGTGCTTTAGCAGGTGCATCCGATGCAGCCGCTGCCGGAGCTGTTCCGGAAGCTAAAATACCGGACACATCGGTTCCTTCCGGACCCACAATGGCGATAATGCCATTCACTTTTGCTGCTTCTCCCTTCTTTACGCCAATGTATAATAAGGTTCCGGTGGCATAGCCCATCACTTCCATCGTGGCCTTGTCGGTTTCCACATCAGCCAGCACATCGTCGTCTTTCACTTGATCACCTACTTTTTTATGCCATTCCGCAATCACCCCTTCCGTCATGGTATCGCTAAGTAAGGGCATCCGGATAACCGTAATTCCCTTTTTACTTAATTCTTCCTCACTTAATCCGGATGCTGCCGGAGCCGATGCTTCAGCTTCCGTTTTGGTGTCCGCTTTTGGCGATGCTTCTGCATTCTCTGCTTTTGCCTCACCGCCGGCTGCATCTAAAGCCGCTTTATAATCTTCCCCTTCCTTACCGATCACCGCAATGACGGCATCCACAGGAACGGCTTTCCCCTCTTCTACGCCGACAAATAATAAGGTTCCATCCCAGTACGATTCCAGATCCATCGTGGCCTTGTCGGTTTCCACTTCGGCTAAGACATCGCCGCTTTTTACTTTATCGCCTACCTTTTTATGCCATTTCGCCATTACCCCTTCGGTCATGGTATCGCTCATCTTGGGCATTTTAACTATATCAGCCATTATTTAAGTCTATTTTGTCGGATTAACAATTAGTATTGAAATGCATAATCGCTCTGCACATATACATCTTTATAAAGCTCGGAAGCATCCGGCCATGGCGATTCCTCAGCAAATCTGACTGATTCTTCAACCGTGTTCTTTACTTTTTCTTCAATCGAAGTCATCCAGGCTTCATCAGCATATTTTTCTTTCAGAATAACTTCACGCACCTGCTCAATCGGATCTTTGGCCTTATACTCTTCCAGTTCTTCTTTGGTACGGTACTTTGCCGGATCAGACATGGAATGCCCGCGATACCGATACGTTCTCATTTCCAGGAAGGTAGGTCCCTCACCATTACGGGCCCGTTGAATAGCTTCATCCATAGCAGTATGCACAGCGACCGGATCCATACCGTCAACCGGTGCACAGGGCATATCGAACCCTAACCCGATCTTATAAATATCAAGCATGTTGGTGGTCCGTTCAACGGATGTACCCATGGCATAACCATTATTCTCACAAACAAAAATCACCGGAAGCTTCCACAACATGGCCATGTTAAAAGCTTCATTTAAAGCCCCCTGACGAACGGCACCATCACCCATATAACAGATGTTCACATGTTTTGTCCCTTTATATTTTTCGGCAAACGCAATACCGGCACCTAATGGGATCTGACCGCCCACGATACCATGCCCGCCATAAAAATGATGCTCCTTACTGAAAATATGCATAGAGCCGCCTTTTCCTTTTGAGCAGCCTGTACTCTTACCATACATCTCGGCCATAATACTGTTTGCACTTACACCTAAAGCCAGGGCATGTGCATGATCACGATAAGCAGTGATCATGGAATCACCAGGTTCCATAGCTGAAATTGCACCGGCTACAACAGCCTCCTGACCGATGTATAAATGACAAAATCCGCGTATTTTTTGCTGTCCGTATAACTGCCCGGTTTTTTCTTCGAATTTGCGCATCAGCAACATCGATTCAAACCATTTCAAATAAGTATCCTTGTTTATTTCTACTGCACTCATGTTCAGGTATTGATTTTTTAAGAAAGCAAATCTACTCTTTTTTCTTGTATATTAAGGTACTTTTAAATGTAAAATCAGCATAGTTATACCTGCCTGTTGATGATAATTTTAAATAAATAAGTAGGAATTTTTATGCCCAGCACTCATAACAAATTAGTTTTCATTTTTATTTTAAAGCTCAGAATTTTATTCTGCTAATACTCTACATATACTTTTATCCTAAAATTAGGATATCACACAAGTAAAAAATAAAAGGGATGAAAAGCCAAAGTACGTATTGTACTAGTACTAAGAGTAATGTAAGTACTTTAGCTTATGAAGATAAAAGAAAAAATATAAACTAAAAGGCATGGTAAATATTTGAAATAAAAAATAATAATTTTTATTTTCAGAAAAAATTTAGCTCCAACAGTATTGTCTTCAAATCAAAAGAAAACTATAGTACCATTGTGGAACGGCAGTTACACCAAAAAGCATAGTAATGGTTTCATTTCTTTAATTGTTCCTACAGAAAGTTCGATTTAGCAAATCCGGACCTTGATAATTTCGGCTAAACAGAGTGCTGGAAATACAAATGCTATCATAGGAATCGGGTAGTGCCCCCTAAACGCTATGTGCAATTAACCTGATGCATTAGCACAACATTGAACTACCAGAGGCAGGTTGAATATAATTCATAGCAATTACATACTAATGAAAAAAGAAATTTATACGGATGAAAAAGAAATTTAAAATTATTATCATTTCAGCCTCGATCATTATTTTTTCAAATTTACCCATAGTCAGAAGTATTTTCTCTCTCTTTTTAGACGAAGATCTTTACAGGTATAGCAATGCCAACGGGAGTATGACATTTGTGCAAATTAAAAGCCGTGATTTGGATATGTTAAGGCATTGGCATGAAGGGTGTTTAAAAACCGTTGGGAAAGACAAAAATATTTATAGACTATTTGCAAAAAATCCTTTTGCATTTTGGCGCTGGTGGAGCTATTTTTACGATGAGAGATATCATTTCCCCTATAAAAACTGGGAAGAGATAAAAAAAATAAGAGATACTATGAAAGTAAAGACTTGTTCTACTGAATTTTGAGGTAATCATAGCTATCATATTATAAACAGATATGCTAAGACAATTCTCTTTCTTTAATTACGCAATAATATTTCTTCTCAATACAATATTTATTAGCTGTGAATTTGCAAATAGAAATATCCAGATTCCCCCTGAATAGAGTAAGCGTTTAGTTATTTTAAACTATGCGATTTAATTTTTTACGCATCAAATGATAACGGGAATTTTTCCATTAATTACAGGTAGTAATACAATATGAAGAAAAGAAATAGAAAATGACTCTATACCAGCTAATTTATTTCTCTAACCGGTTTGACAAACTATAACTATCCAACAAAAACAGTTTATGATTTTATATTAGGAATCAGTCAAAAAAACATTTGGATAACCGGCACAAATAACATACCTTTGGTAGCCAAACAATAAGCCCGGGTGGTGTACGTTTAAGTGTAAGTATTTTAACCCAAACTTAACAGTATAACATGACTAAAAAGTTTTTGTTTTCGTCTCTCATCATTTTATGCAGTTTTTCTTCTGCATTCGCTCAAAGTAAAACCAAACAGGAAACCAAGCTCGAAGATCCTGATAACTTAGCCTCGCAGTATTTTTCGCAGATCATGGGTGTTGCTGTAAATGCCACTTCGAACCTGAAGCTTTATAAATTCATTTATGAGTGGATCGGTACGCCTTACAGCTTCGGCGGAAATACAAGCCGTGGGATCGACTGTTCGGCCTTTGCCAAAACGATCTACGAAAAGGTCTTTAACACGACTATTTTACGAAACTCGCGGGATATTTTCAGCATGACCGATCCGCTGTCAAAAGACGAGCTTAAAGAAGGCGACCTGGTTTTCTTTAAAATAAAGAGCCGCAGCATTTCACATGTAGGTGTTTATCTGGGTGATAACCGTTTTGCGCATGCCAGCTCTTCAGGTGGTGTAAAGATCAGCAATTTAAACGAGCCGTATTACAGCCGTTATTTTTATAAAGGCGGACGAATTTTAGAATCCGCTAAAAAAGATTTTATTGAAGAATAAAAGACATCCATTGTTTTTTTAACTTCTACATGTATAATCCTCCGCATATCAGGGAGGATTTTTTTATGCTTCCCATGAAAAACACATTGCTCATCCTTTTTTTAGCCAGCGTATTATATGTGCTGTCCGGATGCCAACTGGCGCCGACACCACTCCCTCCGGCAAAAACGATATCGACTGAACCTGCCGCTGCAAACGACACTGTTCATATTACGGCTGTGGGCGATATCATGATGGGCTCGGCATTTCCCGGCAAAGAGAGTCTTCCGCCTGATGACGGCCGCCGTAGTTTTACAGCTGTACAGCCCTTTCTCCGGGGCGATATCGTGTTTGCTAATCTCGAGGGCTGTTTCCTGGATACCGGGTTGTCGAAGAAATGTAAGCACATCCGGCCGCAGCACTGTTATGTCTTCCGGATGCCTGATCGTTACGCCGGCCTTCTGAAAACAGCTGGTTTTAATGTATTGAGCCTTGCCAATAATCATATCGGTGACTTCGGAAGCAGGGGCGTTAAAAACACTGCACGTATTTTAGACTCGCTGGGTATTTATCATGCCGGCCAGCTTCAGAACCCCTTTGTGGTGTTTGAAAAGAACAAAGTCAGATATGCTTTTTGTGCTTTCGGTTTTAGTGCCCATACGCCATCCATCACACAAATTGCGGCAGCAAAAACCATGATCCATGAATTAAATAAACAGGTCGATATCGTGATCGTTTCTTTTCATGGCGGCGGCGAAGGCGCTTCCTATGAACATGTCACACAGAAGACAGAATATTTCCATAAGGAGAACAGGGGGAATGTGTATGCCTTTGCGCATGCAATGATCGACGCCGGTGCCGATGTGGTACTCGGCCATGGCCCTCATGTGACGCGTGCGGTAGAAGTCTATAAAAACCGGTTCATTGCGTACAGCCTTGGTAACTTCTGTACCTACGGGGCTTTTAATCTTTCCGGCCCAAATGGTTATGCTCCCCTCCTTCAATTAAAAACAGATAAAGACGGCCGTTTCCTGCTTGCGGATGTGCTTTCGGTAAAGCAGGATAAGCAAAACGGTCTTCAGATCGACACCGGGGCAACCGCGTTTAAAAAGATCGTCTCCTTAACCCATACGGATTTTAAAGATCATCCGCTGCTTTTCTCAGATAAACGCAGGATCAGTCTGAAGCCCTGATCCTGCGTTTTCAGCTTTCATCTTTGGTATTTCTGACGAGGCCAATTCCGGCAAAGAAGAAAATGACCCCGATACTTCCTGCCACAAGCAGCTCACGGCTGTAAAGTGTATGCCTCACGTAACCTGCTCCCGCATAAATTAATCCGGCTATACCTAACAGAGTCAGTATAGTACCGAAAATCCGTTTTACATTCATGATATCGTTTTGGATATAACAATGTATCACAGCACTTTGTTTTATTGCTTACCAGACCACCAGCCGATTCTCCGGTGCACGATATAATTTGGTTCCCGGCTTAATATCAAACGCTTTATAAAAGGCTTCCATGTTATATACTACACCATTTACGCGAAATTCTTCCGGCGAATGCGGATCCACCTGCAATCTTACCCGCATCGACTCGTCGCGGTCTTTAATACGCCATACCTGGGCAAAGCTCAGGAAAAAGCGCTGATCGGGACTAAGGTCATCAATTTTAACATCACCTTTCCCCTGTTCGGTAAGCTTGAACGCATCGTAGGCAATAGCCAGTCCGCCAATATCAGCCAGGTTCTCCCCTAAGGTAAGCTGACCGTTCACATGCTGCCCCAACAGGGTGAAGCCATTATAAAGATCGACTACTTTGGCGGCTTTTTGCTTAAAGAGGTCTGCATCCGATTTAGTCCACCAGTCTTTCATATTTCCTGCAGCATCATACTGACGTCCCTGGTCATCAAAGCCATGGGTCATTTCATGCCCGATAACTGCACCGATCGCACCATAATTGATCGCATCATCGGCATTCGCATCAAAGAACGGGAACTGTAATATACCGGCCGGGAATACAATCTCATTGAAGGTCGGGTTATAATACGCATTAACCGTAGGCGGAGTCATAACCCATTCGGTCTTATCTACCGGCTGGTCGATCTTTTTCAGATCTTTATTAAAGCGATGGAGCCTGGCTGCCCGCGCATTTGACAACAGATCTTCACGCTGAATATCCACATCATCAAAACTTTCCCATTTTGACGGGTATCCTATCTTCTTCAGGAATAAATTTAATTTTTCAGTCGCCCTGGTTTTCGTCCCGGCACTCATCCAGTCCAGGTTTTTAATACGGGCGGCAAATACTTTCTGCAGGTTATTCACCAGTTCATCCATTCGCTTTTTAGCTTCAGGGGTAAAGTATTTTTCGGCGTATAACTGTCCCAGCAGATCGCCCAGGTTCGCATCTACACCCGCCACCATACGCTTCCAGCGGGGTTCCATCTCTTTTTGGCCACTAAAGAGCTTCGAAAACTGAAAGCTCTCCTGCACAAAGGCTGAGCTTAAAAGCCCTGCATTCCGGCGTATATAATCATACCTGAATTTCAGCTTCCAGTGATCCAGTGGTTCTGATGCCAGCAATTCACTGAATTTTTTAAAGTAGGCAGGTTGCCCGACATTTATGCTATCTGTTTTAATACCGGCTGAAGCAAAGACTTCTTTTATATTCAGGTTTGGTGCCAGTTTCCCGAATGCATCCGTACTCATTTTATGATAATTATTCTGCGGGTCGCGCAACGCTTCCGGGCTGATATGCGATGAGGCCAGGCGGGTTTCGAGGGCCAGCACAGCCTGCGCCTGCTTCGCTGCCGATGCCGTATCGCTTCCGGTAAGATGAAATAAAGCCGTTGCATACTTCAGCATACCGTTACGGGCAGCTTTTGAAGCACTGTCGCTGCGTGTATAATAAGCACTTTCCGGCAGCGAAAGTCCTGACTGGTAAAAAGACAATATATTTTTAGTACTGTTCTTTTCATCAGCACCTACCGACATCCCTAATATGCCACCTTCACCGGTTTTCAATAAAACGGCTAATAAACCGGTGAGTGCCCGGCTGTCTTTTAACTGGTCGATCTGTTTTAATACCGGTTTTAGCGGTTCGGCACCCAATTGTTCAATACGGGCCGTATCCATAGCACTGGCATAATAATCGCCTATTTTCTGTTCCGCAGAACCTTTCCCGGCTTTCGCATTTTGTGCATCTTCCAGGATTCCTTTTAACCGCACTGTATTTTCTTCATATAATTCATAAAAGCTGCCCCATCCGCTCTGGTCATCCGGGATCTTTACCGTCTTATACCAGTTCCCGTTGGCATACATAAAGAAGTTATCACCCGGATTTACGGTCGTATCCATACCTTTTTTATCAAAAAAAGTAGTTCGCTTGTTCGTCTCTGTATTGTTTTGCCGGCAGGCCAGCATAGATGCCCAAAGCAGGCACAGAATACCCATTTTTGTGTTCATTGGCTTATTCGATTAAAAATGTTTAGCTAAATTTAGCTTTTTAACCAATTATTCCGTATATTAAAAAGAAAAAATATGAACCCAATCCCTTACATTTTTCTATTTCTATGTCTTGTCCTGCTGCTGAGCTCTTTCGTCACCGTAAAGCAGGGCACGATCGCCGTAATTACTGTTTTCGGTAAATATCGCCGTCAGCTTACACCGGGCTTAAGTTTAAAAATCCCGCTCATTGAACAGATTCATTCCCGTATCTCGATCCAGAACCGTTCTGTGGAACTCTCCTTTCAGGCGGTAACCCAGGACCAGGCCAACGTCTATTTTAAAGCAATGCTGCTGTATTCGGTGCTTAACCATGAGGAAGAGACCATCAAAAATGTAGCTTTTAAATTTGTGGATTCGAATAACCTGATGCAGGCTTTGATCCGTACGATTGAGGGCTCGATCCGGGCCTATGTGGCCACACAAAAACAAACAAATGTGCTGGCACAGCGGAATGAGATCGTTGATCATGTAAAACATCAGATCGACCAGGTGCTGGAAAGCTGGGGCTATCACCTGCAGGACCTGCAGCTTAATGATATTACGTTTGATGAGGAGATCATGCGCTCTATGAGCCGTGTAGTCGCCTCTAACAACCTGAAAGCTGCTGCCGAGAACGAAGGACAGGCTTTACTGATCACGAAGACAAAAGCAGCCGAAGCTGACGGAAATGCCATCAAGATCGCCGCAGCTGCCGAACGGGAAGCCGCTCAGCTTCGCGGACAGGGTATAGCCTTATTCCGTGCCGAAGTGGCCCAGGGGATGACTAAGGCAGCCCTTGAAATGGAACAGGCTAATCTCGATATTTCGGTTATTCTTTTCACCATGTGGACCGAATCCATTAAGCAGTTTGCCGAGAACAGCGATGGCAATGTGATCTTCTTAGACGGCTCCACAGAAGGCATGAATAAGACGATGAAAGAGATGATGGCCATGCAGATGGCGAAATCACAAAGTAAATAAAAAAAGGCCTCTGCTAATGCGGAGGCCTTTTTTGTTAATTCACTACCTGGGTTACTTTCTGGTCGGGATTACTCATCCGCATAAAATCGACCATGACCTGCAGACATTCTTCCTGGATAAAATCAGCAATTTCTTCTTTGGTTGGTTTATCGCCTTTTTTCAATGGGGCTAATCCTCTGGCTTCTCTCAACCGGTTCGTTCTGGCTAATAAGCGGGCTTCACTGGCATCGCGCTCAGCCTTTAGTTTCGCTTCGTTCAGCGTGATCGTCGTTTCATTTTCCCGCTTCTTGCTTTCCGCAATATCTTCATTCAGGATTTTGTAATCCACTGAACCGGCCATCCGCTGATCGTGCAATTTTACCAATGCTGTTTTTATAGCCGACAGATCAGCAACCGGCTTATACGTTGTCGGACTGATCACATCAAAAGGCAGTGCTGAAGGCTCTGTATCTTCGCCAATCTTATCCAAAGGATAAACAGACGGGAAGTTGATGTCCGGAATGACACCTTTATGCTGCGTACTGCTGCCATTGATGCGATAAAATTTCGCCATCGTCAGGTTAATCTGCCCGAATTGCACAATACCGTCCTTATCCGTAATTGTAGTTGACTTCCCGTTCGATGCCACGTCGGCCTTCGCTTTTAAAGCGCTTGATAGTTTTTGAAGAAACGACTGGTCGAATAAGCGGTTCATATCGATCGACGACTGTACCGTTCCTTTTCCGAAGGTTTGCGTACCCATGATCACACCACGGCCATAATCCTGTATGGCACCGGCAAAGATCTCGGAGGCCGATGCGCTTAAACGGTCTACCATCACACCCAGAGGGCCATCCCAGGCCACACCAGGGATTTTATCTTCGTTCACATCCGTTGAACGACGGTCTTTTACCTGTACTACAGGTCCGCGGTCAATGAACAGACCGGTCAAATCAATCGCTTCCATGAGCGAACCGCCGCCATTTGCCCGGAGATCCATGACGATCGCATCCACCTGATCTATATTTTTCAGACTGTCGATCAATAACTTCACATCACGGGTCGTGCTCTTATAGTTCTTATCCCCGGCATTAGCCGCCTTAAAATCCGCATAAAAAGCAGGCACATGAATAATACCTATTTTATATGGTTTTCCTTCTGATGTTACCGTCTTTACGGATTTCCTGGCCGACTGATCTGCCAGTATTACCTTTTCTCTGACCAGCGTAATCACTACCGGCTTTGTCGAGAGGTCTTGTCCTACCGGGATGATTTTCAACCGGACAGTGGTTCCTTTAGGGCCTTTAATTTTAGAAACGGCATTGTCAATGCGCCAGCCCACAATATCCACAAATTCTCCATCAACCCCCTGTGCAACGGCCACGATACGGTCGCCCGGATTTAACAGCTTACTTTTAAAGGCCGGTCCGCCAGGTACGATCGATACAATTTTAGTGACTTCATTTTCCAGTTGGAGTGTAGCCCCGATACCCTCAATAGACCGCGACATTTCCTGATTGAAAACCTCGGCATTGCGCGGGTTAAAGTAATTGGTATGCGGATCAATGGCCTCCGTGAAAGCATCCATGACGATCTGGAAAACATCCTGGTTATTGAACTTTGCCGCCTGCGATTTCAGGTTTTCATAGCGCTTTTTTAGCGTCTCTATGTTCTTCGCCTGATCGGTGCTGGCAATCTTCAGGTTAAGCAGTTCATATTTTACCCGTTTCTTCCATACATTATCCAGCTCCGTAGTACTGGTGATCCAGGGCATCTTTTCCCTGTCATATACATAGGTGTCGTTTTGGTTGAAGTCGAATTTACTTCCAATCTGTGCAATAGAATAATCGATCCGGTCATTATAGCGCTTCAGATAAACATTAAAGATATAAAACGGCCCGCTCAGATCCCCAATACGGAAAGCATCATCCAGCGTAGTCCGGTAACGCTCAAACTCCTTAATGTCGGAAGCTAAAAAGTAATATTTGGAGGGATCCAGCGACTTAATATAGCGGTCTAAAATAATCGAAGAGATCGAGTCATTAATTTTGACTTTCTTATAATTATAATTTTCAATCAGCCCCACCAACTCCTTACAAACCAGCTGCTGTTGCTCATCCGGCTTAATATTTTGTACACCTTCAACCATTTTCTGCACATCGGGTGTTGCGCTGCAGGCCAGTGTGGCTGCGGTAAAGGTGATGAATAAAATTCTTCTTAACATCTCTTTGAATAATTTAAAGTCCATTTCTGATAAATCGTGCATCCAATATGATACCAATTTTTTAAATAAACAAAAAAGATACAGCTTTTCAGTGTATCTTTTTTGTAATATTTATGTTTTTTAGCATTAACCGGCGATGACCTTACTTTTCATCGCCAGAATGACCAGGCCGATCACGCTTTTTACTTTCGTTTTTCTGAAAATATTTTTCCGGTGTGTTTCTACGGTTCTTTTACTGATATCCAGCCGTTCGGCAATGTCATTATTACTAAGTTCCTGCGTGATTAATTGCACAATTTCAACCTCTCTTTTACTTAACAGGTGAAAAGGGTTTTTTGAAGCTTGCATAATCTGGTATGAGATGGTTAAACACAAATGTGTTAAATTCAATCACCCTCTGCAATACCAGTATATGGGTATATTTATCTACGCAATTATCCTTACCTCTTAAATAATCTTATGCTCATAGGCATATTTCAACAAGCCGACAATACTTTGCGTTCCTGTTTTCCGGAAAATATTCTTACGATGGGTTTCCACGGTGCGCTCACTGATGAACAACATATCTGCTATTTTTTTATTGCTGTATTCTTTTTCAATAAGCCGGATGATCTCTACCTCCCTGTTGGTGAGATGCACACTTTCTTCATCTACACGGAAAGTCTTCATCAATTCGCGCGTTACTTCTTCTCCAAAGAAATTTTGTCCGCAGGCCAGCTTGCCCAGCGCTTCCAAAAGTTCCTGTTTACCGGTATTTTTAAGAATATAGCCCGAAATTCCGGCATCAATCATTTCTCTGACGACCTGCCGCTCTCCAAACATAGAAAGCGCGAGTATCTTAATTTTAGGGAATCTTTTTTTAACGTTCCGGGTTAATTCCACGCCGCTCATCCCGGGCATATTGATATCGGTCAGCAACAGATCCACATGTAGCTCTTCAATCAGCCCCAACACCTCCTCAGGGCGGTTACTGCTGCCTACGATCGTATATTGATCCTCCTGATGGAGTAACGATTTCAGACCATCGATAACCAGCTGATGGTCGTCTACAATAAATAAATTCGTTTTGAGCGCGTTTTCCATGAAACGAATTTACAAAGGAATATGGATAGCTACAAGGGTTCCGGAGCCGTTTGCAGAAGAAAAATCAACCTGCCCTTTAAGATACTCCACCCTGCTCCTGATATTTTTTAACCCTATACCTTCCGACCTGCCCGGCAAATCCGGGTCAAATCCTTTACCGTTATCTTCGATCATGGCGTTAATACCCTCTTCATCCCTGACCAGCTGGATATCAAGCGTATTCGCGCCTGAGTGCTTAATCACATTATTTACAGCCTCCTGGATTACCCGGTAAAGCACGATTTCCACATTCTGATCCAGGCGCTCCCGGAGCCCTACCGTTTCCAGGTTTATTTTTAATTTCCTGGAATCAATTTTTTGAATAAAATCGCGGATGGCCGTCGCCAGGCCTGATTTCAACAGCACATTCGGCGCCATCTGATGCGCAATGACCCGCACTTCCTTACAGCTCTCATCCACCATGGCCAGGGTTTTTTCAAATGATTCCTCACTTTGGCCAGTCTTAAATTCAATATCTTCTGCGATGGCCGAGAGGTTCATCTTTACCGCTGAAAACAGCTGCCCAAGGCCATCATGCAATTCACCGGAGATCCTTTTCCGCTCATTTTCTTCGGCCTGCAAAACCGATCTCGTAGCCATATCCTGTTGCTTCATGATCTCCTGCTGCAGATTCGCATTTTCTTTCAGCTTTATATTTTTTATACGAAGATAAGCAATGGTCAATACCGTCAGCAATACCCCGAATACAATGCCCAGGTATAAATTCCGTTTTGCAATCGTTAATTTCTGAATTTCATTTTGCTTATTCAGCAATTCGATCTGCTGATTTTTCTTCCCGGTTTCGTAGGCGATCTGGAGCTCATTGATCTTATTTAATGCTTCCTTACTGTAAATACTGTCCTTCAATGCTACACTGCCTTTAAAGGATTTAAGGGCACTTTCATAATCATTCTTCTGTTCATACAATACCCCTAACAAATCATAAGCCTCCCGCAGATAATCTTTTGCCTCCAGCTCTTTAAATAAAGCAATGCTCTGATCGATATACTGTTCAGCGGCGGCATAATCCTTAAGCCGTGTATACACCGCTCCTATGTTCTTATAGCAGCTTGCTATGCCAAGCTTATCGCCCATCGCCTTTCTGATCTTTAATGCACGCTTGTAATAGGTCATGGCCGCATGATCATTTCCCAGCTTATCATAGGCCTGCCCGATATTATTATAGATCGCTCCCAGATCACTTTGCATATTTAACGCAGTGAGGTATTTTTCAGCAATAAAAGCCTGTTTTAATGCCTCCCGATAATTTTCCTGATGATAATAATATTTAAACAATCCGGAATAACCGTTTGCCAGGGAGGAGGCCGACTTTGTCTTTGCTGCTAACGCAATAGCACGCCGGTAACTGTTCCGGGCAGCATCGAACTTCAAATAGCTCATATAAACATTGCCCATATTGTTCAATACTACGGCCTGCCGGGCTTCGTCGTTAAAGTCTTCATAGATCTTCAGGGAACGGTGCATATATTCCAATGCCTCTTTATAGTTTCCCAGCTGCTTATAAATAACGGCAATATTCGAAACAGATCCCGCAGCCTGCGCTTTTAAACCCAGTGCCGATCGTAAGGTATACGCTTTAAGGTGATATTCGAGCGCCTCGTCAAGCCGGTTTACACGCGTATAGGCATTCCCGATATCACTGTGTGCAAGCGCAATGGCCGTCGAATCCTTTAACTTCTCTGCTAACTGGAGTTCGGCCTTCCCGAAATAAAGTGCTTTGTCAAAATTCAATGAACCGTAACCCCAGCACAGATCGCCCAGGAGCTTAAGTTTTAAGCGGTCGTCTTTCGTATTTTCAACCACTTGCGTTAAACTGTCCAGCACGCGCTGACTTTGTGCCCGGCTTTTAGACCAGAAGAGTGACAGGCAACAGAAAAGCAGGACTACATATTTCATTCAAGAGCGATTCTATAGCCTCAAAAGTAAGGGTTTTAGGGTAGCCAGGCATACCCATTATTGGGTATTTTATGTTTTTACCCTGGCCGACTGGCGCTCGGCAATCAGGGCGCGTCCTGCCCTGATCTGCTGGTTGTATTGGCTGATCTTAAATTTCTTCGCCAGCGTTTCCGCTTTATTCAGATCGGTTAGCGCCATACTGTATTCTTTCTTCTTAATCTTCACCTGCGCAATACCGATAATCGATTCAATATGTGACGTGTTATTGCCCATTTGCTGCGCCAATATGCCCTGCTGCGAAAAAAACCAGAGCGATTGGGTAAGCTTGTTATTTCCCAGGTAGATTTTTCCTAACTGTCCGTAAGAAGCCATCTGCCCGATCCTGCTGCCAATGCGGGAATAGGTTTTCAGGGCTACATTTAAAACGATCTGCTCCGCTTCATTATAATGGGAAAGTAAATAATGAATATGGCTCATGCGCAGAAGCGCACCGGCATATTTAGTCGTTTTTTTACTGCTGTTATACTCAAAGGCTGCTTTTCCGAACAGGGTAAGCGCTTCATTAAGATCACCACGCCGCTCATTCCTTTCTGCATCGGCAAAGTACAGATCAGCTTCGCTTTCTTCCTGGTGAAATACTGAGACGTTAATTGCAGGGCCATACACCGATACATCCTGGGGACCGGAGCTACCGGTTTGTGCCAGGATGGTAAGGGGTGTCCACAGACATACAAATGCCACTACCATTTTATTCATACCCTAAAGATATAAATAAAATTTTACATAAACACCTGTAAATTAGTATCGAATGATGCCCATACCATCGTAGGATGCGAATCGCAGTGATACATATCACCATTGGCAGCAATACCAATGACCCCGGCGAAGCCATCAAAAACCTTCAGTTCATCGAACGATTTATCGCAGGCCGCCTTCAGGGTAAAGCCGTCGGTCACCCTGGTCACGATCTTTGCCGCCAGCGCAGCACTGACGATATCTTCACCCACACCAGTGCAGGATATACCGGCACAGGCATTCGCAAAATTACCCGCTACGGTAGCCGAATCGCTTACACGGCAAGGTATTTCAAATCCCTTTCCCCCGGTTGATGTGGCCGCAGCGATATTTCCCAGGCGGTCTAAAGCCACACAGCCTACGGTACCCTTTCTGCCGGCGGCTTCAGCTTTCATTTCATATTCATGACGGCGCTGTGCGGTAACCGGATCAAAATAGGCATGCCCCTTCTTCCGGGCAAAGTCCTGTGCCCCTTCGCCGCTTAGCACCCTGTCATCATACGCCATCAGCTGTGCCGCGACCTGAACAGGGTTTTTCACATTTTCCAGATTAATAACACCGCTAAACTTCTGTGTTGTACTATCCATTAATGCAGCACTCAGGCGCACCCGGCCATCACTTTGGATGTGTGAACCCAGACCGGCGTTGAATAACGGATCATCTTCCAGTAAGCTCACGGCATACACGACTGTTTCTGCAGCGGTATGCGTTTTCAGATAATGCCAGCTCTGCTCTGCGATATGCGAAAGCGAACGTTGCTTGGCTCGTTTTGTTTCCGGATCGGTGAGGGATTCGCCGATAAAACCACCATGTATAATGACCTTCATGCTGCTATCATTTATGCTGTTGGCACGACTTTCGGGTGATGGATCACCAGCTGATGATTCACCAGGTCATACATATCGCCATCGCACATCACATGAACGATCATATTTTTAATGGAAACAGGCTGGCCCATTTCCACATCGGTAAGATTCGTATCGCTCATTTCACGCCCGTCAACCAAAATGACCATGCCTGAACCTATGGCTTCCATGGTCTGGTTATGAATGTATAAGCCGGTATCTTCACCTAAGCCGATACCTAAAATTCCCGGATTACTGGCAGCAGCATATAACAACCGTCCGATACGGCCCCGCTGTACAAAATGCGTGTCTACGATCACATCGTCAATAAAGCCTAAGCCGCCGGTAATTTTAACCTCTCCCTTCAGCAGGGCGTCTTTACTGCTTCCCTGGTAGATCATATTTTTTGAACTGGCCGCAGCACCTGCCGAGGTGCCGGCAATAACAAAATCGGTATGCATGTATTTATCCAGCAGGATACGATGAATGGCTGTCCCGCCGAAAATAGACGAAAGCCTTAGCTGGTCGCCACCGGTAAAGATGATCACATCAGCGGCTTTTATACGCTCTACATGGGCAGTATCACCCGCCTCTTCCCGGCTCGCAATATTTAAAACACCCAGGTTATGTACATCTAACTGTGCAAAAGCCCGGATGTATTCTTCACCAACCTTATCCGGTACAAGCGAGGCCGTCGTGACAATTTCAAATCTCGATTCATGGCCTTTACAGGACTCCTGCGTGATCCGCTTTAAGATGCCCCGTTCAAAAAAGTTCATATTCTGTGGCAGGCCGAACTGGGTTTCTGCAAAACTCCCGGTATTTATCGCTCCGCCAATAATAATTAATTTACCCTTTGGAATCATTTTTTATGGTATTCTCTTCAGGCCAAAGATAGAGCATTGCACCCTGGTTTAACATTATTTTTATTAATATTTAGCTTTTAATTAACAAATGAGCGGTAATTTTTCCAATTATATTTTTTTATCCGGCAGGAAAAGAAATCAATTTTTTTTTCTACTTTAATTTTCGCATTGCTTTTTTGTACAAAAACAGGCCTTAACCGTAAAACTAAACACCACCCCATATGAAAATCTTAGGCATCCAGGTCCTGCGTGGCCCGAACATCTGGTCGATCAGACGTAAAAAACTCATTCAGATGCGTTTAGACCTGGAAGATCTGGAACAAAAACCGACAAATGTTATTCCCGGCTTCCGGGAGCGTATTGAAAAGCTCATTCCGAGCCTGCACAGCCATCGCTGTTCAAAAGGCGTGGCCGGCGGCTTTTTAATGCGTGTAGAGGAAGGAACGTGGATGGGGCATGTGATCGAACATATCGCATTAGAGATCCAGACGCTTGCCGGTATGGATACCGGCTTCGGGCGTACACGGCAAACGAAAACCGATGGCATTTACCATGTCGTATTCAGTTATCTTGAAGAAAAAGTAGGCGTTTATGCCGCCGAAGCAGCTGTTCGCATTGCCGAAGCACTGATCCATGACACCGAATACGATCTGGATCATGATATTCACCGGATGAAAGAACTTCGTGAGCTGGAACGCCTCGGCCCGAGTACGGGTTCAATCGTGGATGAAGCCATCTCGCGTGATATCCCCTGGATACGTTTAAATAAAGGTTCGCTGGTACAATTAGGCTATGGCAAGAACCAGGTCCGTTTCAGGGCTACCATGACCGAAAGAACCAGCAGCATTGCCGTGGATATTGCAGGCAATAAAGATGAGACCAAACGGCTGCTGGATGATGCCGCCATTCCTGTAGCCAAAGGGGTAACGGCAACATCACTGGAGGATGTTTACGAAGCCATCCGGAAAGTAGGCTTCCCCCTGGTGTTTAAACCACTCGACGGTAATCATGGGAAAGGGGCAACCATTAACGTTAAAAATGAGGAAGAAGCCATCGCCGCCTACCACTATGCCAAAGAATATTCAAGAAGGATCATTGTGGAGCGCTTCATTTCAGGGCATGACTTCCGGGTGCTGGTGATCGACCATAAAATGGTGGCAGCGGCACTGCGTGTGCCGGCTCATGTAAAGGGCGACGGAAAACAGAACGTACAACAGTTAATTGACCGCGAGAATGAAGATCCGAGGCGGGGTTACGGGCATGAAAATGTGCTGACCGAAATTACGGTTGATCGCGATACCTTAGATCTTTTAGAGAAAAAAGGGTATACCCTGGAAACCATTCCGCCGAAAGGCGAAGTGGTCTATTTAAAATCGACCGCTAACTTAAGTACCGGCGGCACATCCATTGATGTGACCGACCAGGTGCATCCGCAGAACATCTTTATCTGCGAACGCATTTCCAGGATCATTGGTTTGGATATTTGCGGCATCGATATTATGGCGAAGAATCTGACCGAGCCCCTGACGGAAAATGGCGGCGTTATCCTGGAAGTAAACGCCGCTCCCGGTTTCCGGATGCACCTGGCCCCAAGCGAGGGGCTCCCCCGCAATGTAGCTTCACCGGTGATCGATATGCTTTATCCACCGGGCAAATCAGCGCGTATCCCTATTATTGCCGTAACAGGAACAAACGGAAAAACCACCACAACAAGACTAATTGCCCATATCTTAAAGAACAATGGCAGCCGTGTAGGTTTTACGACTTCAGATGGCATTTATGTGCAAAATACCATGCTGATGAAAGGCGATACGACCGGACCCTTCAGTGCTGAGTTTATTTTAAAAGACCCTACCGTAGAAGTTGCCGTGCTGGAAACGGCACGCGGCGGCATTTTGCGGGCGGGCTTAGGCTTTAATATCTGCGATATCGGGGTGGTGACCAACATCCAGGAAGATCATCTCGGCATATCCGATGTACATACGCTTGATGATCTTACCCGTGTTAAATCGGTGGTGATCGGCGCTGTAAAACGAAGCGGGTGGGCTGTCCTGAATGCCGATAACCCTTATTGCCTGAAAATTGCCGCACAGGCCGACTGTAACATTGCTTATTTTAGCATGGATGAAAAAAATCCGGCTATAAAAGAACATTGCAAGGGCGGTGGTATAGCGGCGATTTATGAAAATGGTTTCATCACGATCAAAAAGGGCGACTGGAAGATCAGGGTTGAGAAAGCGACCCGCATTCCGCTCACCTTTAACGGATCGGTTGAATTCATGATCCAGAATGTACTGGCAGCCACGTTAACTGCCTTTTTATGGGGATATAAAACCGAAGATATCCGGATGTCGTTAGAAACCTTTATCCCGTCAGCCGCACAAACACCGGGACGGATGAACATCTTCAAGTTTAAGGAATTCCAGGTACTGGTCGACTTCGCACATAATCCTGCCGGATTTAACGGCGTTAAAAGCTACCTGGAATCGATAGAGGCTACAGAGCATATCGGCATTATTTCCGGTACCGGCGACCGTCGTGACGAAGATATTATGGAAACGGCACGTATTGCCGCCCGGATGTTCGATAAAGTGGTCATCTGCCAGGAAAAATATCTCCGTGGCCGGCAACAGCAGGAAATCATTGATCTGTTGCTCGCCGGGCTTCACGAGGTTAAGCCCAATATGCCGGTAGAGATCAACAACCATGGCGATGAAGTACTGAAAAAACTGGTCAAAACGGCGAAGCCGGGTTCGTTCATCACCATCTTAAGCGATACGATCGACAATGCCATTCATAAGGTAAGCCTCTATCTGGATAAGGAGCTGGACAGGAAATAGGTGATCTCACAACCGGTTTAAAGGCATATAGCCTAACCATAGTTCATCCTCAGACATTTCAGGCCCGGATGTCCGGAACCGGAGGGTATAGCGTTGCTTTACACTTTCGGGCAATATATCCTGTATTTCAAAAACATCATCTACATCCACACCGTAACGATCGTCGATATGCGAGGGTGCATCACCAAAACCGGTATGCTTATAGAAAGCGGTTTCTTTAGCCTGCTTTATGGCTACAGCTTTTTCATCACTTACCACCAGCATTTTATAATGGGCCTCTTCAAATTCACCTTCTTTATAACCGCCCAGGTTCAGGAAGAACAAACCCGGCGAACCTTCAGGCAATCCTTCCTCCCGGTGTACCACGTCCACCCGATAGCCGCCCACTTTATGGACTACCCGGTAAGCATCGATATGTATTTTATCTTCAGCTTCCGGCCAGAATGCCTTCATGTCAGGGACTAATGCTTCTAACGATTCAGCAATACCGAAAAAAACATCATGCTGTTCAATATGCCGGCCTTTGGGCGTTGCACCCAGTAAGATCATAAACAATTTCGGTTGTTTCATTGGCTTATTCTTTAGGATGATTTTTGAAGCTGCTGCAACAACCGGCGGCACCGGGCTTCGATCTCATTAAAAACAGGTTCAAACAGATGATCATGGTAATAAGGGTCGATCACTTCCCCAAAATCGGCTAAGAAATGATGTACCTTATCCCGATGGCTATCGTTTTTAACATGCCGCATGACATTTTTATAATTATCCTTGTCCATCACAAAAATATAATCATAGCGGTCAAAAAAGGCACTGCTGAACAATTGTGCCCGCTGTGCCGAAATATCGTAGCCCTTTAGCTGTGCCACCTGTATACCCCGTGCATCCGGCGCTTTTCCCACATGCCAGGGTCCTGTACCGGCCGAAGCAATTTCCCAGTCTAAGCCCTGCTCCTTCACCAGCCGGCGCATGATGCCTTCAGCCAGTGGCGAGCGGCAGATATTCCCTAAACAAACGAACAGAATTTTCAAGATGTATATTATTGATAAATATCATTTAAAATCTTCGCTAAACGAACGCCGCCTTTTAGCAGCTGACTATTTACCGTACCGATCCAGTCAAAATTATAGCGATAGCTCAATTTATCATCGTTCTTAATGCCTGTAGCATAGATCTTATTGCAGATATCATACGATTCATATACACAATCTTTAAGACTTGCCCCCTGCCATGCTGCGATCTGCTCACGCGAGGCGTGATTAATGGCTGTGGTATATTCGGTATAACTCAGCTGCTGAAAATCAATAAGCTGCTCATCCCATACCCGGTGCAGGTTCGATTTTTCATTGAACCAGGTCACATATACGCGGTTACCACCCAGATCTTCTTTTCGTGCCGTATGCATGGGCTGATGCATATCGCCTACGAGGTGAATAACCATACGCAAAGCCAGTTTTTTCTGATCAGGTGTACTTTGGCTATTCTTTAATACGGCAATCATTTCATGAAGCTTATTATAAATATTAGCACCCTTTTCCTGCTCCAGGAAATTAAATACGCCTTCTTTCGACAGGTTTGCAGGCAGGTTTACATAATGCCAGTTGCTCAGGTAATTATAGGCCGTGTCTGATTTGATAAAATCAGCCCAGTTTGCTGTCATCGCCATACTTTCAGTGCCTAAGATCTGCTGCACCGCCTTCCTGGCTTTTTTGCTGATGTATTTATCGGCAATTTCACCAACGATCCGGTGTCCCAGCACGCCCCAGGCATGTCCGTTAAACGGTACGGCGAAAATGGCCAGGATAAGCAGCGTCTTTTTCAGGTTTAATACATACTTTATCATATACGATTATAAGGATTTTGGAATACAATTTATTTTTTCTTTTAAATTTAATACACACTCCCTGTGATCACTCAGGTTTTCGAACACCAGGCGGGAAGCACTGGTTTGCCTGATTTTAAAATTAACTAAATATTGGCCGTTCCTGTAACATCCGGATACTTTCTGTTTGTAGTTTGCTTTTGTAAATGTACCCCTTAAAAATAAAGTATCGTTCCTGACCACATACGTTCCTTTTGCATATTCTTTCCAAAGCCCGTTATTAAAGCAGGCTTCTTCATAATAATTCACTTTGGCATGGGTCGTGATATCCACGTAAAACGAATCACAACTGAACTTAAACTGATGCTGTGTATAACTTAACAGCTTCGCTGCATGCGCCACGCTATCCTGATTCCACCGCCCCTGTAATAAGGCTTCGCCCTGTCCCTGAACGTTTGGCAGGCGGGTACAGGCACAGAGTGATAAGAGGAATGCGATAAGCGATAAGCGATGTGATAAACAACACCAGGCGCCAAACGCCAAACGCTCCATCCTGTACCTGGTCTGCATTTCTTTCAGCACAACCTTATTTTAACGATCCTACCATATCCTCAGGCCGCACCCAGGCATCAAACTGTTCGGCCGTTAAAAGACCCAGTTCTATAGCGGCTTCTTTCAATGTTTTGTTCTCTTTATGGGCTTTCTTGGCAATTTTGGCCGCATTCTCATAACCTACATGCGGGTTTAATGCCGTCACCAGCATCAGTGAGTTCTGAAGATGTTTCTTAATTTCAGGCTCATTCGCTGTAATACCCCCGGCACATTTATCATTAAAGGATACGCAGGCATCGCCGATCAGACGGGCCGACTGCAATACGTTGGCCGCAATAAGCGGCTTAAATACATTTAACTCAAAATGACCGGCGGCTCCGCCAACCGAAACAGCCACATCGTTTCCGATCACCTGCGCACACACCATGGTCAGCGCTTCGGGTTGTGTCGGATTTACTTTTCCCGGCATGATCGATGAACCCGGCTCATTATCCGGGATGATGATCTCGCCGATACCGCAACGCGGGCCTGAACTTAACATCCGCACATCGTTTGCAATCTTCATTAAGGCTACAGCCGTCCGTTTCAATGCCCCTGAAAGTTCCACCATCGCATCATGTGCAGCCAGGGCCTCGAATTTATTTGGCGCCGTCACAAAAGGGAGCCCGGTAAGTTCGGCAATTTTTTTTGCTACCAGCACATCATAGCCTTTTGGCGTATTTAAGCCCGTACCTACCGCTGTTCCGCCCAAGGCCAGTTCGGCCACCATTTCAAGTGCATTTTTCAACGCACGGATACTGTTGTCGATCTGCTGCACATAGCCCGAAAATTCCTGTCCGAGCGTTAACGGCGTAGCATCCATAAAGTGTGTACGACCCGTTTTGGTGATGTGGGCAAAGTCCTGCACTTTTTTAGCCAGCGTATTCCGCAGTTTTTCCAGGCCCGGGATAGTGTTCTCCACCGTTAGCTTGTAGGCGGCAATATGCATCGCCGTGGGATATGTATCATTGGATGACTGTGATTTATTCACATCATCATTCGGATGAAGCACTTTTTGAGCATCCTCCAGCCGGCCACCATTGATGACATGGGCGCGGTTGGCAATCACTTCATTTCCGTTCATGTTGCTTTGTGTACCCGATCCGGTTTGCCAGATCACTAAAGGAAACTGATCATCCAGCTGTCCGGCAATAATTTCATCGCAGGCTTTCGCAATTAATTCCGCTTTCTCTGCCGACAAAACGCCCAATTCGTGATTGGCTAAAGCTGCGGCTTTTTTCAGATAGCCAAAAGCATGTACAATTTCTTTTGGCATAGAGCCTTCCGGTCCTATTTTAAAGTTATTTCTGGAACGTTCAGTCTGGGCACCCCAGTATTTGCCGGCAGGCACCTGCACCTCGCCCATCGTATCGTGTTCTATTCTGAAACTCATGTTATTGCTGATTAATTTTTTTCGGTCAAATTTAACTTTTTTGACCGTTAAAGGCAATTTTTTATGCCGAGAATTTTGTAAAGAGCGTGTGAAGAAGAAAGCGGGAAAGGACTGTGCTTAGACGCCTAAATATGGAGGCAGCGTTATATTTTCTTTGAGACGGGGAGCGCGTTTTCTTCGGAACAGGTTCTGGATAACTTCGTGTTAAAAGGCTAATGAGTCCAGTATAAGTCCAGTATGTATCCAGTATATGTCCGGTATGTATCCAGAAAAAGCTGGAAAAAATCCGGATATATACTTTATTTTATTTAGATTCATTCTTTAAATATATACTTTCAATCCCGAATTTGTCCCGAAGCAATCTAAGACGTAAAGAGAACAAACTCCCTATAACAAGCGAGATTGGTTATACGGATATGCCATATTCCTGGTGATATGCAAATTCCTCCCCGAAAACAACAGCTTACTAATTTAAAATGTCCATCTGCTGTTTCATGATTTTTTAAATGGTACTATTGCATCAGTTTTGGATTGAAATTAAATCTGAAATCAATTACAACCATGAAGAAAATCGTATTCCTTGTATGCCTGTTTCTAGTAAAAATGAGTTTTGGTCAATATGACCGGCAGGAATTTGAACATCCCTTTGGTCAAAAAGACACGATTGCAATGCACTATATCGGCGGTGCCGACAACCTGGGTATCTTCCTGAGCGGTGATCACGCTGCCCGGAAAATGATCATTAACGACCGCATCGCCAACGAAACCAGAAAAGTGATCGTTTACCTTGACGGTGCTACCGATATCTGGCTAAAAGCCGAATTTATGTATGGAAATGACAGGGTAAAACCCGGGGCAAATTATCGTATTAACATCATAGAAAATGACACCAATGTCCTGGTGAAAGATATGCTGGTGAAAGACAAAAAATTCCTGGGCTATTTTGATATCCGCAATAAAACATTGACGGTAACGGTTCAAAATATGAACAATCATACCCCAAAGGAAGAAATTATCATCTATAATAAACCCCTTAAGCCGGTAAAGATCGTCGAGGCACACCTGACAGAAGTGGTGAGCAAGACCCAAACCGAAAACCGGAATATGTTATATGACGGGCCCATTACGATCGATAAGAAATGGAATTATGCCGAAATAGCGATAGCGCCAACCGATCTGATTTCTTTTTACTCGGTCGTGCTCATCCGGAATGAAAAAAACAATGCCGAAATCACACATCTTCATGAAACCTGGTTTTCTAAATATGGGAACTTAGCCTATCGTATCGATAAGCAGTATTTTTCGAAAAGCGGTGCGTACACGCTGTACATATTTCCCAATACAGGCGATATTGACCTCGATAAAATGCCTCCCACCGCCCGAAAAATAAAATTTACCTTAGTGAAGCCCATTTGGTACAAAGACCGCGAGCAGCTGCTGTCTATCGTGCTTGCAGGTCTTGTGCTTACGCTCTTATCCGGATCGGCTTTTTGGCTGTACAGCCGGCAACAGGCAAAGCGGCAAAAACAAAAGCTGGCCGAACAGGAAAAGCAAAAGAACATCGCTAAATGGCAGCTTAGTTCGGTCAGGGCGCAACTGAACCCCCATTTTCTGTTCAATGCCTTATCCAGCGTACAGAACCTGATGAACAAAAACGACATTGATAATGCCAACCGCTATCTGGGCAAATTTGCGCGCTTAACCCGCAATGTATTAGAAAACAGTGATATAATCAGCATCGGGCAGGAAGCGGCCTTATTAGACGACTATCTGCAAATGGAACAGCTTCGTTTTGGCTTTGTTTATAAAATAGATATCCGGTCGGGAATAGACCGGTCGAACACTGAAATCCCCGGTATGCTGCTGCAGCCTTTTGTCGAAAATGCCGTTAAGCATGGCATCGGCGGTTTAGGCCGGGAAGGCCATATCGAAGTTAGCTTTTTAACAGAAGAACACAACCTGATATTAAACGTAAAGGATAATGGAAAGGGTTTTGATCCGAAAAATGTGAAGAGCGGCATGGGCCTGAGCCTGAGTAGGGAACGGATTGACCTGTTAAACACCATTTATCCGGAAAATACGCTTACTTTGGAGATGATTTCAAGTGAAAAAGGAACAACTATAACGCTAACCCTTAAAAACTGGTTATAAATGATCCGGGCTATTTTAGTTGACGATGAAACGGGAAACCTGGAGAACCTGCGGGCACTCCTGCAACGGCATTGTCCGCAAATAGTTATCGTATCTGAAGCGACTACGGTACCGGATGCCGTAAATGCCATTACCCGACATCAGCCTCAATTGCTGTTTTTAGATATCCAAATGGACACACAAAGCGGGTTTGATGTGTTAAGGGCTATTCCCAACCGTATGTTTGAGGTGATCTTTGTAACCGCTTTTGACCAGTATGGCATTCAGGCCGTAAAATTTGCAGCGCTCGATTACCTGCTTAAACCGGTCGATATTGATGAACTCATAGCGGCCGTACATAAAGCAGCGCAAAAAATAGGGTCATCTTTACATACACGTCAGCTTGATTTTTTATTGCAGCATTTGCAGCACCGGGAGCATCCTGTTAAAATCGCTTTGCCCATGCACAACGAAATCCGGTATATGAACATGGCTGATATTGTACGTTGTGAAGCCGATAATACCTATACCCATTTCTTTGCAGCAGGGGGCGAACAGCTGCTCGTATCCAAAACCTTAAAAGAATATGCCGACCTGCTTCAGCCCTATGGCTTTATACGGCCGCACCAAAGCCACCTGGTCAACCCGGCATTTGTAAAAAGCTGGCTAAAGGAAGACGGAGGGGCTTTGCTTTTAACGGATGGCCATAAAGTCCCGGTGTCAAGGATCAATCGTGAAGCGATTAAACGGCTCCTGCTCCGGCGTTATTAGAACCAAATGTTTAAAACTCTTTTACCGATAACCTTCCGATAATGCTTATTTTTCGGGCTTTATTTGATTTTAGCTCATTACATGAATTTTCGTTTCGTATTTACCTCTTTTGCGCTCTTTCTCCTAGTGATCATTTCCTGCTCAAGCCGGGAAGAAAAAGCCGAAAAGGCAGAAGCCGATAAAAAAATCCGGGTTGCCAATGATGATGCTGCCGATCAGGCACTATTAAAATACGATCCGAAAAAAGAAGATCCCTGGATTGCCGGTTTTGTTCAGAATTTGCACCGCAAATCGGGGTTTAACGGCAACGTGCTGGTAGCCCGAAAAGGGAAAATCCTGTTTCAAAAAGCAGTAGGCTGGGCGGATTACCTGCATCGCGACAGCCTGAAAATAAATTCAGAATTTGAACTGGCCTCGGTGACCAAAACATTTACCGGCGTAGCCATTATGCAGCTGGTAGAAGCCGGCAAATTAAAGCTGACCGATAATGTAAAGAAATTCTTTCCTGACTTTCCTTATGAAGGCATAACCGTTGAGCTCTTACTCACGCACCGCAGCGGGATGATGAACTATGTCTATTTCATTGACGATATCTGGCGGAAAGAAAAGCGCGATATGAAAAAGGGCGTATCCAATCAGGATGTGATGAAGATCATCGCTGAACGGAAGCCGAACCGCTACACCAAACCTGACGACCGTTTCCATTATAACAATTCCAATTATATGGTGTTAGGCGCTATCATCGAAAAAGTAACCGGTAAAACCTATGCCGAATACATGATGGAGCATATCTTTAAACCGGCAGGGATGAAAAATACCCATGTGTATTCCACTACAGTATATCCTAAAATCCCGGTGGATGTGGTGGGGCACGACCGTACGTGGCGCTATTCGGTGGTACAGAATTTCTTAGACGGTCCCGTAGGCGATAAAGGGATCTACAGTACCCTCCACGATTTACTCTTATATGATAAATACCTTAAAAACGGGCGTCTACTCACCCAAAAGAGCCTTGATTCGGCTTATAAAGGCCGGAATAAACCGGTAAATGGTCATTTTAACTATGGTTACGGCTGGCGTATGTTCGATGGCAAGGGAATGGATAAGGTGGTTTACCATACCGGATGGTGGCATGGGTTCAGGCATATTTATATCCGCAATCTCGATAAGGATATTGTGGTCATTTTCTTAGGCAATTTAACTAATGGCAGCCTGCTCCACCTTGATGATCTTTTTAAATACCTGAAAATGCCCATCATCCGTAAAGGGGCTTATTCAGGCTCAGGATCGGCGCCCGGTAGTGATGAGGATTAATTAAGAGATCTTATCAAAAGCAATGGCACGCGTACGCCGTTCTAAGTAATTTTTCAGGGACTGGTGTTCAGGCTTGTCAAGCATGGGATCATCTTCAAACAACCCGATCACAGTATTTCGGGCTTCCTGCAGGATAATCTGGTCTTTGGCCAGGTTGGCTACTTTCAGTTCTAATACGCCACTTTGCTGCGTCCCGGTAATATCGCCCGGGCCGCGCAGCTGCAGATCGATCTCCGAAATCTCAAAGCCGTTGTTCGTCTTTACCATGGTCTCGAGTCGTAACCTGGAGTTCGGCCCCAGTTTGGCAGCCGACATTAAGATGCAAAAGGATTGTTCAGCACCCCGGCCTACCCGCCCCCGCAGCTGATGTAATTGCGACAATCCAAACCGTTCAGCATTCTCGATAATCATCACCGAAGCATTCGGCACATTCACGCCTACTTCGATCACGGTGGTCGCCACCATGATCTGGCTTTTGCCTTCAATAAAACGCTGCATCTCATACTGCTTATCCGTATTGCTCATTTTTCCGTGTACAATGCTGATCTGATATTCCGGCAGCGGAAACTGGTATCGTAATTGTTCAATACCGGCTTCGAGATGTAATAAATCCAGCTTCTCGCTTTCACTGATGAGCGGATAAACCACATACACCTGCCGGCCTTTGGCGATTTCCTGCTTCATAAAGCCAAACATCCGCAGGCGCTGGCTTTCATATAAATGCCGTGTCTCAACCGGTTTACGGCCGGCCGGCAATTCATCAATGACCGACACATCCAGATCGCCATATAAGGTCATGGCCAGCGTGCGCGGTATAGGGGTGGCGGTCATCACCAGCACATGCGGCGGAATACTATTCTTCTGCCATAGCTTTGCGCGTTGTTCCACACCAAAACGATGCTGCTCATCGATCACCACCAGGCCAAGATTTTTAAACCTTACTTTATCTTCAATGAGCGCATGGGTGCCCATCAGGATATCAATTTCTCCGGCTTCCAGCTGTTCGTGCAGGAGATTTCGCTGCTTTTTTGATGTATTCCCGGTGAGTAAAGCCACGTTCACCAGACCGTCTTTCACCAGCGATACAATAGATTGGTAGTGCTGTTGCGCCAGGATCTCGGTAGGTGCCATCATACAGGCCTGGCAGCCGTTATCATTGGCCAGCAGCATGCTCATTAAAGCCACCACGGTTTTCCCGCTGCCTACATCACCCTGTATAAGCCTGTTCATCTGCACCCCCCGCTGGGTATCCTGCCTGATTTCTTTGATAACCCGCTTTTGCGCCCCGGTAAGCTCAAAAGGCAATACCTCCCGATAAAATGTATTCACCTTACCGCCCACCTGATCAAACCGCATCCCTTTAAATTTCAGGTCCCGCAATTGTTTATGATAAAGCAGCTGCAACTGAATAAAGAACAGTTCTTCAAATTTCAGCCGGCGCTCGGCCTGCTGCAAAGTTGCTGCATCGCTGGGAAAATGAATAAGCCTGATCGCATCCCTGCGGCTGATGAGTTTATATTTTTCGAGAATAGCTGCCGGCAGGGTTTCCCTGATCTCCTGCACATGTAATTCCAAAATCTGCTGAATGAGTTTCTGAATGCCTTTGCTGTCCAGAAAATTCTTCTTTAGCTTCTCGGTGGAATGATAAACCGGCTGCAGGGTCATATTTCCTGTCATACCGGTTTGACGCGGATAGGGCTCCATATCCGGATGCGAAATGCTGAAACCCTGATTAAAGAAAGCAGGTTTACCGAAAGCGATATAGGTCTGCCCCCGCAGTATATGCTCTTCTACCCATTTCAGGCTTTGAAACCAGACCAGCTCCATGGTACCGGTATCGTCGCCAAATTTCACGACGATGCGTTTCTTATGCTTATCGCCGGTTACTTCCTTACTCAGCACCTTACCGGTGAGCTGCACCAAAGGCATATCCTCACGAAGCTCATTAATTTTATAAAAACGTGTACGGTCAATATAACGAAAAGGATAATGCTCCAATAATTGCGCATAGGTTTCTGCGCCCAATTCTTTTTTTAAAAGTTCGGCACGTTTAGGACCTACGCCTTTCAGATAAGCCAGTGATGTTTCTAAGTTCGCGGCAAACAAAACACGTTATTTTCTTTTAAAAGTAATGATATCTTTTATCATGTTCCAATTAAATAGAAAAACAGCAAAAAGCAGAAGCAGGTAAGCCAGGAGCTGGGGCAGGCTGATCTTCTCATCGAAATAGACGACCGCCACCGTAAAGGCAATAATGGGATTGAGATAAATGATAATCCCCAGGGTAGATGACGGAATACCGATAAGGGCATATAAGCTCAGGAAAAGGGGTATAATGGTGAACAGGGTAGCGATGATAAAGATATTCCCCCAAAACCACCATCCCTGTGGGAATGCTTCGTGCTGATGAAGATAGAATGGTAACATCAGCAATACGGCACAGGTAATCTGGATGGCGAGTACATTTAATTTATCCAGCACCTGCATTTTCCGTTGGATGATGAGGTAAAAAGCATATAATGCGGCAATGATCACCGACCACAATACTTCTATAAAAGAGCCCCCGGCCAGCATGATGATGCTCATCAGGGCAACACCAAGCGCTGTTAGCTGTAGGCCTGACAAATGTTCTTTCAGGATGAGAAAACCACCGAAAGCCGTGATCAGCGGACAAACCATATAGGCAAAAGCAGCTGATTTGAGACTTACATGATTGATGGCATAAATAAAAGTATACCAGTTCAGGGTGAGCAGCAGCGTGGCCCCGATGATCTGGTAAACAATTAAATTACGTTCCCGCTTTGAAACGGTCTTTATGTAAAGCATATCCGCCCGGAGTTGCTTTCGCCTGAATAAAAGAACAGCCAGTCCTATAACCAGCAGCGAACTGAATATACGGTAATATAAGATCTCTTCCGGACGATAGGCTTTTAAATTTCTTAAAGGGAAGGCAAAAAAGCCCCAGATACCTACAGAAAGGAAAGCCGCCAATAAGTAACGCGATTTTGAAGATGGCAAGATCAGGCTTTGTATGCGGTTACCGAGATCTCTACATTTACACCTTTTGGCAGGCCCCTTACCGCGACAGTCTCCCGTGCCGGGAAGTTTCCGGAAAAATAAGAGCCGTAAATTTCATTGACTTCCGCAAATAAGCTCATATCTGACAAGAAAATAGTGGTTTTCACAATATCATTGAATGTATAACCGGCTTCCAGCAGCACGGCTTTCAGATTACGCATCACCTGGTGTGTTTCTTCGTTTAATGACGAAAGGTTCAGCTCATTATTTTCGGGATTGATCGCTACCTGCCCGGACACGAACAAAAATCCGTTTGCCGCTACCGCCTGGCTATAAGGCCCTATGGGAGCCGGCGCATCTTTAGTATGAATAATTGTTTTCATGTATGATAATATAATTACTTAAGCCACTGTATCAGTTTCCAGATGATGCCCGCCAGGAACAGTATGATGGCCAGGGCATTAATAAAATGCATTACCTTTAAATTAAAGTTCGTGGGCCGGTCTGGATCTTTTTTCCTGAAAAAATACATATACAAACTTAGATATATTCATCTAACTCTCCTCTTTCCTTGAAAACTTTTTTTACAGCGTGAAATACAGGGATAAAAAAAGAGTCCCGGCAATTGCCGGGACTCTTTTATATAAAAACCTAAGAAAGATTAGTTTCTTGCTGTTTCAACACGACGGTTTTTGATACGACCTTCTTCCGTATCGTTCGAAGCAATCGGATTAGCTTCGCCATAACCTTTTACTGTGATCTGGCTAGCACTAACACCAGAGTTCACTAAGTATGTTTTAACAGAGTTTGCTCTGTCTTTTGATAATTTCAGGTTATACGCTTCAGTACCTTCGCTTGAAGCATATCCTTTAGCCACAATTTTACCACCGTTTTCACGTAATGTAGATGATAATTTATCTAATACAGGATATGATTCTGTTTTTAATACAGAGCTGTTGAAATCAAACTGAATAGTTTCCCATCCGGATACAGCAGCAGTGTTATCTACTACTACAGGAGCAGGTGGAGGAGGAAGCGGACATCCTGAACCGTCTACTTTAGTTCCGGCCGGAGTACCTGGGCATTTATCAAACTGATCAGCAACGCCGTCACCATCTGTATCTTTTTTCAGATCATCGATAGCTTTTTCTACATTAGATACACGGTTTTTCAACGCTTCTAATTCCTGACGTAATGAAGGATCTTTTAATTCATCATACATCATAGCAAGCGGGTTAACCCAGTCTAAGTTCGGTTTTGCTCTTGAACCTAAAGAAAATTCTAAACCAGCAGAAGCATAGCTGAATTTATCGAAGTTAGGGTTTGCCAAAGCATTTACCACACCATTCACATTAAAGTCATCTACAAAGCTCATGGTGTAGTTTAAGTTAAATGATACATTATCCGAAACTTTAAACTTCACACCTGCACCCACAGGAATGTAAGCGCCTTTGTAGTAATCATCACCGTTAATTGGTTTTTGAACATTCTGGGTATTGTTTGCCAGCGTTGTGGTAGGCTGATAAGCCAGTAAACCATAACCTGCACTTAAAATGAAATTCACAGAATTCTCACGACGTAAAAAGTCAACTGTAGCGACGTTCACCACACCTCTAAGGTCAGCGGCATAACCGAATTTGGTTTCAAACGATTTAACACCGTTAAGCTGACCACCGGTAGCATCTTTATTGCTTCCTGAGATCTTACCTCTCATGATGTTTGCTTCTAAACCAAAAGCATGACCTAACTGCTTACGAAGCGAAGCACCATAGCCTAAGTTTACTTCCCAGTTAGTAAAGTCGTTACGACCGCCTAATAATACAATCGGTGTAGTTACACCCGCATTTACACCAAGTGACCAGGTTCTGTATTGGCCTCTCCCGCCAAATACCTTGGCTGACGAAGAAGGGGCTGCATCCTGAGCGCTGGTAAGAGAAGTTACTCCCATTACTGCTACTAAAGAGGCAACAAGACCCTTTTTTAATGTAGAATAATTCATAATTTTCTTTTTAATGGTTAAACAAATAGTATTGTATAATTTTTTGATTTTCAAAATTACACATTTTTTTTATTATCTTCCAAATACTAAACAAACTCCGTTCCAATCTCATTTTTTATTTATTTCCTGCCTTTAAAAGCATAAAAGCAAAGTTAAATACATACTTTAAAGTTAAACGCTCCGGTTGTCACCTGGCCAACAGTCCTCTTTTTAGGACATATTGCCTGTCAGTCGCATCATTGTCCGGTACCAGACGCTTTAGCCATGTAATCTTCAATGAACCGGTAGAGATTAAATCCGGATGTGCGGGATTCCCGTTCCAGCATATGGCTTAGTGCTGCTTTATCAATATCGCTCATCCGGCGATGCTGAATGATCCGGTAGGCTTTATCCGCCAGTAAAAGAGCTTTATGAACCGATGCGGTCTCTGCTGGCGCCGTTAACCATTCGGCTAACGGCCTTATGCCTTCATGCTTATCGGCAACCGTTCTGAACACCGGGATATCCTGATGCTGTTGCCGGAGAAGTTTATGCAGATTATTCGCAAAGGCCTGTGCTCCCTCCCTGTCGGCTTTATTGACCACAAAAGCCTGTGCAATTTCCATCAGGCCTGATTTGATATGCTGGATTTCATCTCCGGCTTCCGGCACCAATACCACTACGGTTTTATCGGCCAGCCCGGCAATCTCTACTTCCGACTGCCCTACACCAACGGTTTCCACGAAAATAAGGTCGAAGTCTGAAGCCCTGAGCACATCACACATTTCGAGCGTTTTTGCTGAAATACCACCTAAAGCACCCCGGGTGGCTACTGAACGGATAAATACACCCGGGTTATTGAAATGTGCCGACATGCGCACGCGGTCGCCCAATAAGGAGCCAAAATTAAATGGCGATGTCGGGTCGACCGCCAAAATGGCAATTTTCTTTCCTTCAGCTGTCAAAAGGGTAACCAGGGCATTGACCAGCGTGCTTTTTCCGGCACCCGGCGGGCCTGTAATGCCAATGACCGGGACTTCAGTACGGATATCTAAATGCTTAAGTAATGCAGATGCAGGTGAAATATCGTTCTCTACATAGGTTAATGCCCTGGCTAATGCCCGGTAATCGCCTTTTCCGATCGCTGCTTTCAGTGCTTTATCGTCAGTCATCATCCTGCTGTTTATCACCCGTAACAAACTTAGATATATTCATTTAATTCTCCGCTTACCATTGAAAACTTTTTAACTTTGTCTCTTATTTCATTTAAATGAAGACCTATTTCAGATTATTATCGTTTGCCAAACCAATTGAAAAATTCGCTATACCTTACGTTATCGCGACTCTGCTATCGATCATTTTCGGCACTTTAAATCTTACGCTGTTGATCCCGCTTTTTGAAACGCTCATGCCTGAAGACCCCGATCAGGCAAAAACCATTGGCGATACGGCTTCCTCACTTTTTGACATCACCGGTCATTTACGCGATTTCGTAATGGACTCTAAAATTGCACATGGCGAATCCAAAACCTTAGGTTATGTCTGCATTGGCATTATTGCTTCCGTATTTTTATCGAATGTGTTCCGGTACCTCTCGCAACGCTATATGGAGGACTTACGGGTGCATACGCTGCTTAATCTCCGCAAAAGCGTATTTAACCGGGTTATGGATATGCATGTCGGGTTTTTCAACAATGAACGCAAAGGTGATATTATTTCGAAGGTAGCTTCCGATGTACAGGTAGTACAGTTTACCGTGACAAACACCCTTCAGGTAGTTTTTAAAGAGCCTCTAACGCTTATTTTTTACATTCTGGTTTTACTTTCCATTTCCGTGAAACTCACCTTGTTTTCACTTATGGTCATCCCGCTTTCGGCCTTTATTATTAGCCGGATCGTAAAAAGATTGAAGCGTCAGGCCAAAGAAGCTCATGAATCGTTTGCCAAGATGATCGGTTTTTTAGATGAGGCTTTAGGCGGTATAAAGATCATTAAAGCATTTAATAATACCGATAAAGCGAAAGAGCGTTTTCATCAGGAAAATGTTTTTTATTCCAATCTCAACCGTAAAATGATCCGGCGACAGCAATTAGGCTCACCGGTTTCAGAATTTTTGGGCGTATTAATGGTTACCGTTATTGTATGGTATGGCGGTAATCTGATTATCAGTAATGAACCCGACGCCTTATCTACCAGTCAGTTTATCGGATATATTGCTTTGTTTTCACAGGTGATGCGACCCGCTAAAGCCTTAACGGATTCATTCAGCGGCATTCATTCAGGCATCGCTGCCGGCGAAAGGGTACTGGAATTGATTGATATGAAGCCCGACCTGGCCGATCAGGCTGATGCTCACGCTCTTGTTGCCTTTGAAGACCGGATCGTTTTTGAAGATGTTTCTTTCTATTATGACGAAAAACCTGTGCTTAAGCATATCCATCTCACCATTAAAAAAGGACAGACCATCGCCTTAGTCGGACCATCCGGAGGCGGTAAAAGTACATTAATGGATCTTATCCCTCGTTTTTATGATCCGAAGAGCGGTCGTATCCTGATTGACGGACAGGATTATAAAACCCTCCAGGCAGAGAGTATCCGCTCTAAAATGGGTATTGTGAACCAGGAAAGTATCCTGTTTAATGATACTATTTATAATAACATTGCTTTCGGCTGTCCTGACGCCAGGCCTGAGGTTGTCGAGGCTGCCGCCCGTATTGCCAATGCCCATGAATTTATCATGCAAAGCGAAAATGGCTATGATACTCTCGTGGGCGACAGAGGCAATAAATTATCGGGCGGGCAAAAGCAACGCATTTGTATTGCCAGGGCCGTTTTAGCGAACCCGCCGATCATGCTGCTGGATGAAGCGACTTCGGCATTAGATACTGAATCGGAAAAATTAGTGCAGGAAGCCCTGAATAACCTGATGCAAAACCGTACTTCGGTCATCATTGCGCATCGTTTAAGTACGATCCAGCATGCCGACCTGATTGTCGTGATCGATAAAGGTGAGATCGTTGAAACCGGAAGCCACAGCGAATTGTTAATCAGGAACGGATTATATAAACGTCTGATCGAGATGCAGGCCTTTAATGAGTAATGAATGAAGAAAGCCCAACATGACCGAACGGCCAACGCCGGAACTTATCCATTCGAGTTTTCTATCTGTACCCTCGTTACAAATCAGGATGAATATCAGGAAATGCTTAGTTCTTTTGAAGCAGCAGGCTTTAACCGGCAAATTTGTGAGTTTCTGCAACTCGATAATACCGTTGAAAATAAATATGATGGCTACTCGGGATTAAATCTTTTTCTGCAGCAAGCCAGAGGTAAATATATCATCCTGTGTCACCAGGATGTCCTGATAAATAAAGATTCCATTGGTGATTTAAGAGCATCAATCCATGAATTAGATCAGACAGACCCGAAATGGGCATTGTGTGGCAATGCAGGAGCAGCAGGGCCTAACCATATCGTCTACCACATTTCGTACCCCAATGGCATTCACAAGAGCAAAGGCCAATTGCCGGCAAAAGTATCTTCTTTAGATGAGAATTTCATTCTATTAAAAAATGAGGCCGATCTTTCGTTCTCCGCCGATCTCTCCGGTTTTCACCTATACGGAACGGATATTTGTTTAAGAGCATACCTGAAAGGGCGAACGGCCTATGTCATCCCGTTTGATATCACTCATAAGAGCAGAGGGCAGTTATCGCCTGCATTCTTTTCTGCCCGGGAAACATTTATAAAAAAGTATAATAAAATCTTCAACGGAAAATGGATCCAAACCACCTGCACTGTCTTCTACTTATCGCATTCCTCCTTTAGAATGCTGACCGGGAATAAATTCGTGTTATTCTTCGTCCGGTTAAAAAATGGTCTCTTTAAAAAAGCCTATCCATGAGACAAAAAAGACCTTTAATTTCGATTGCATTATGCACCTACAACGGCGAACGTTATATTCAGGAGCAGCTGGTTTCAATATTAAAACAATCTTACAAAAATATAGAGGTAATTATCCTTGATGATTGTTCTATCGACCGTACCTACACCCTATTGGAAGAATTCCGGCTGGCCGACCCGAGAATAAAATTATTCAGGAATGAAAAAAATATCGGGTATAATCAGAATTTCAGTAAAGCGCTGACTTTAGCAGGGGGTGAATACATCGCAATTGCCGATCAGGACGACATCTGGGAGAAAGAAAAAATAGAGTTGTTGCTGCATGGAATCGGAGATAATCTGCTTTTTTACCATGATTCGGTTTTGATCGATGAAGAGGGCAGGCTGATCGGGAAAAAGATATCTGATCTTCACCGGTTTGTAAAAGGGAATTGCAGCGACCTGCTTTTATATCATAATTGTGTATCAGGACATGCCAGTTTCTTTCATAAAGATCTGTTAACCTATTGCCTGCCCCTCCCCGAAGGGTTTTATTATGATTGGTGGATCGCATATACGGCCAGCTGTACCGGAAAAATTAACTTTACCAGACAAGCGCTTGTATTCCACAGACGACATGTACACAGCGCAACCGGCAAAGATTGTTCCCGGGTCACCAGGAAATACCGGATCGAGATCCTCAACCATTTTAATCAATATCCGCACACTCCGCCAGCGACTAAGAAATTTTTGGGAAGGCTGTTAGAAGGTTATGCAGAATTACAGGAGAAAAAATTTTCATTTAAACTTTTCTTCTTCTTACTGGTCAATGCAAGAAAGCTTTTTTTTACCAGAAAGAAATCCATTTTCTCCATGATAAAATTTGGGATAAAGGAATCATCAGGATAAAGAAGATGTAAAACGAATGCCTATGAAAAATAAGATCAAAGCCATTGCTTTGTACCTCCCGCAATATCATGAAATCCCCGAAAATAATGAATGGTGGGGTAAAGGATTTACGGAATGGACGAATGTGCGAAAAGCTCAGCCCTTATTTAAGGGTCATTATCAACCGCATATTCCACTAAACCAGGTATATTATGATCTAAGCGACAGCCATGTCCTGAACGAGCAGGCAGCCTTAGCTAAAGCCTATGGCATTTTTGGGTTTTGTTTTTACCATTACTGGTTTAATGGGCGTTTACTCCTCGAGAAACCCATTCACCAATTCTTAGCTTCAAAAGAACCGGATTTTCCGTTCTGTTTATCATGGGCGAATGAAAACTGGACCAGAAGATGGGATGGTGCAGAATCAAAAGTGCTGATGGCGCAAAATTATAGTTTAGAAGACGACAAGGCGCATATCGATTACCTGATCCCGATATTCAAAGATGAGCGATATATAAAGATCGAAGGCAAACCTGTATTTCTCATGTACCGGTCTGAATTACATCCAAATATTTATGAAGCGACTGAACTGTGGAGACAGGAGGCAAAAAAAGCAGGTTTCCCTGACCTGTATTTAATACGGATGGAGAATTTTACCCAAAACCTCCAGCCCGTATCGCATGGTTTTGATGCCGGAATGGAATTTGCACCTGACGGCACGTTAAAGGGGAAGAAAGTAACTAAAAAACACCTTCTGTCCTATTTAACCGGAAAACTTCTGCACCGGACAGGTCTTATGCGCTCAGCTATCTATGAGAACGGCATTTATTCTTACCCCGAAATGATGGAAAATATGATCACCCGGTCAGCACGTTCATACAAATATTTCAGATGCATAAGTCCTTCATGGGATAACGCTGCCAGGCGAAAAAAAGATGCACTGATGTATATACATTCTACCCCGCAGTTATTTTATACCTGGGCAGAAAAAATGAAAGCCTATACACTTGAGCACTTCCCTGAACATGAACAACTACTCTTTATTAATGCCTGGAATGAATGGGGTGAGGGATGCCATTTGGAGGCTGACGAGAAATGGGGGTATGCCTACCTGGAAGCATTACGGGATGCACTAAATTAAAAAACGAACAGGTATGATTCCTCAAAAGAAAACAATTAATTACGATTTTATCGATTCATTACGGTTCATTTCGATCATAGCTATTGTCATTGAACACAGTTACCTTTATCCAAAAAATACTTATTTTAGTGAACCGGGTGAACAAATCATTCAGGCAACCGCTTTACAGCTATTCAAATTCGGGACGATCTTTTTTTATATCCTGGCCGGCTTCCTGATTGGCGATAAGATAAAAACAACCACTTCTGTAACCTATTTAAAACGACGATTTGATAATACCATTAAACCCTGGTTGTTCTGGATCGTTATTTTTATAAGTTTGCGTTATATCAATTTTTATGTGATCTATCATAAAAGTGGTACATCTGATATATTTAGCGAGCCGCTTTATGGTCTTGCAGGCCAATTGTATTATATTATTTTCGATACCAGTTTCTGGTTCATCCTGAACTTCCTGATCTGTATAGTCCTGCTATTAATCTTTAAAAAATACCTGTACAGCTATAAATTGGGTTTCATACTCTTACTTTGCTCCCTGTTCTATTCGCTTAATCTCTATCACGGCTGGATCATTACACGGCATACTACCGCCATGTTTGGTTTCGTTTTTTACTTATGGCTTGGTGTACAGTTATATCGTTATTATGATGTTTTCAATATCTGGATCAAAAAACAAAAAGCAATAGTACTGGCTGCAGCCACACTGATTTGTCTTGCCCTGGCATGCTATGAAAGTATATACATTATGAATACCGGCTTAAAGATCGATCCTTATAATACCCTGCGGATCACGAACATTATTTACTCTCTTGCTGCTTTTTTGTTCCTGTATAAGATCGCCGGCAATTTAAAATGGATCAGGAACTTAAATCCGAGGAGCACTACATTTGGCATTTATCTTATCCATTACCTTATTGTAGCGCAGATACTTCCCATGATCTTTAATCCTTTACATATTTCCGGCCAAAGCAATACCTCGCTCGAACTGGTTGGAATTCAATATATCCGGTTTTTGATTGTCTATATTTCCAGCTATGTCCTGGTGTATCTCATCCATAAATCAAAGCGTATGAAATGGGTTGTTGGGCAATAAAAAAAGCGGCATTAATGCCGCTTTTTTTATTTATGTTAAAATTAAACCGAAGATTATAACTTCCGTTTTACTTCTACCTGTTCGTAGGCTTCTACAATATCGCCTACTTCAATGTTATTAAAGTTCTGGATGTTCAGGCCGCATTCATAACCTTTCGATACTTCTTTCACATCGTCTTTAAAGCGTTTCAGTGAGGCTAACTCGCCGGTATAAATTACTACACCATCGCGTACCACTCGTACCTTGCTGTTTCTGGAGATCTTACCGTCCAACACCATACATCCGGCAATGGTACCCACTTTCGATATCTTGAAGGTTTCGCGGATCTCTACATTCGCCACGATCTTCTCTTCAAATTCAGGTGATAACATACCCTCCATCGCGGCTTTAATCTCATTGATCGCATCGTAAATAATCGAATATAAACGAATATCGATCTGCTCCTGTTCGGCAAGTTTACGCGCATTGGCCGAAGGACGTACCTGGAAACCTATAATGATCGCATCCGATGCTGATGCTAATAATACATCCGACTCTGATATCTGACCTACACCTTTGCTGATCACATTGACCTGAATCTCTTCGGTCGATAATTTCAATAAGGAGTCGGCCAATGCTTCGATCGATCCGTCCACATCACCTTTGATGATGAGATTCAGCTCTTTAAAGTTACCTATGGCCAGACGACGTCCAATCTCGTCTAAGGTAATATGTTTCTGGGTACGTAAGCCCTGCTCACGCATCAGTTGTAAACGCTTATTGGCGATTTCACGGGCTTCCGATTCGCTTTCCATCGCATTGAAACGATCGCCGGCTGTTGGTGCCCCCTGCATCCCTAATACCTGTACCGGCACCGAAGGACCGGCCTCCTGTACTTTGGCACCCCGCTCATTAAAGAGCGCTTTGACTTTACCGCTATAGCTACCGGCCAGGATCGGATCACCGATCCGAAGAGTACCTCCCTGCACAAGTACCGTGGTCACAATACCTCTTCCTTTATCAAGCGTAGCTTCAATAACTGTACCTACAGCACGTTTATTCGGATTAGCCTTAAGCTCTAATAACTCGGCTTCAAGTAATACCTTATCCAATAGCAGGTCTACATTCAGACCACTCTTACTGGAGATCTCCTGCGACTGGAATTTACCACCCCAGTCTTCTACCAGGATATTCATTGCCGATAACTGTTCTTTTACACGGTCTGAATTCGCCCCGGGCTTATCAATTTTGGTAAATGCAAATACCAGCGGAACACCTGCAGCCTGCGCATGGTTAATGGCCTCACGCGTTTGCGGCATCACTGCATCGTCGGCCGCAATCACGATAATGGCGATATCAGCTACTTTAGCACCTCGGGCACGCATTGCAGTAAAAGCTTCGTGACCGGGAGTATCTAAGAATGTGACCTGCTTTCCGGTACTGGTGGTTACTTTATAGGCACCGATGTGCTGTGTAATTCCTCCGGCTTCACCGGCTACGACATTCGCTTTTCGAATATAATCGAGTAATGATGTTTTACCATGGTCTACGTGACCCATGATCGTCACTACCGGAACGCGGGGTTCTAAATCTTCGGGTGCATCTTCCTCTTCGATCAGGGTGTCGGCCTCTTCATCCGCTTTTACAAACTGTATTTCATAGCCAAACTCATCCGCTACAATGGTCAGTGTTTCGGCATCGAGCCGCTGGTTGATCGAAACGAACATCCCTAAGCTCATACAGGTACCGATAATTTTAGTGACCGGTACATCCATCATGTTGGCCAGTTCATTTGCCGTAACAAACTCCGTAACCTTCAGTACTTTCGATTGCAGTTGCTCTTCGGCTGCTGCCTCTTCGGCACTCATGGCCACATCGTCACGTTTCTGCCGGCGGAGTTTGGCCCGTTGGGCAAACTTACCTGATTTACCGGCACCGCTTAAACGGGCCAGTGTAGCTTTGATCTGATCCTGTATTTCTTTTTCGCTTGGTTCTTCTTTTGGTGCTACACCCGGTTTGGCATGTCTGAAATTGCCTTTACCGCCGCCATGCGGATGACCTCTGAAATCACCACGGTTCGCACCCTGTCCATCGGTCGCCTGACCTGGTGTTGTGTTCGGACCTGCGGGTGTCTTTTTGCGTTTGCGTTTGCGTCGTGCTGCTTCACTTTCTCCGGCGGATGAAGCCACCGGCTGATTCCGGCGATCATGCGAAACCGGCAACTCAATTTTACCGACAATATTCGGGCCTGATAACTTTACCGAACGGGCTTTGATCACTTCATCTTCTGTTCCGGAAGTTTCTGCAGCCTCCTTAACAGGAGCGACTTTATCTTCTTTTGCCTTTACAGGCACTTCTGTTTTAGGTTCTTCGGCTTTTTTCTCGGCTACGGCAGGTTTTTCTTCTTTCCTTGTCTCTACCGGAGCAGGTTCTTCTTTTTTCGCAGCATGTGCTTTGTTCAGATCATCCAGGTCGATCTTTCCGACCACTTTCACACCTGGCAATGCCGGTTCTTCAGCTTTCTCAGCCGGGGCCGATGTCGTTGCAGGTTCTTCCACCTTAGGTGCAACCTTTTCTGCTGCAGGCTTCTCTGCAGGAGGTGTATAAGAATGAAGATTCTTAATTAAGATACTTTCGTTTTCAAATTCCTGCTTTTTTCTTGGGATATCAGGGGCCTTTTCAACAGCCTCCGGTTCATCACGACGAATTTTGCCAATAACAATCTGGTTAGCCTCTTCTTTTACAATTTTATCACCCTGGAACTCCCGCAGCAAGACGTTATACATCTCGCCTGAAAGCTTGGTATTAGGCTTATTATCCACAACATAGCCTTTCTTAGCCAGGAATTCTACCGCAGTAGCCAGTCCTATGTTAAGCTCCTTTGCTGCTTTTAATAACATTATGGTTTTGTCGTCTGACATCTATGATCCTCTTTTTTACTAAATTCTATACAAAAGTAACGTTTATTCTTATTAATTCAAGCATTTACCGTTTATTCAAACTCTGATTGCAGAATGCTGATTACCTCTTTGATCGTTTCTTCTTCCAGGTCGGTCCGTTTTACCAGCTCATCGACTGAAAGCGCCAAAACACTTTTCGCCGTATCGCAGCCAATCGCTTTGAGCTCATCAATGATCCAGCTGTCGATCTCATCTGAAAATTCTTCGATGTCCACATCCTCTTCTTCTTCACCCGCCTCACGGTATACATCGATCTCATAACCGGTTAATTTACCCGCAAGCTTGATGTTGTGGCCGCCGCGACCAATCGCCAGTGATACCTGATCAGGTTTTAAGTAAACCGAAGCACGCTTCGTCGTATCGTCCAGTTTGATCGATGTAATTTTCGCCGGGCTTAAAGCACGCTGAATATACAGGGAGATATTATTGGTAAAGTTAATAACGTCGATGTTTTCATTTTTCAATTCACGTACAATACCGTGAATACGGGACCCTTTCATACCCACACAGGCGCCTACCGGATCGATACGGTCGTCGTATGATTCGACCGCCACTTTGGCACGCTCACCCGGTTCGCGGACGATCTTTTTAATCGTGATCAGGCCATCGAAGATCTCCGGTACTTCCAGCTCAAACAGACGTTGTAAAAACTCGGGAGCAACCCGTGAAATGATAATTTTCGGTGAAGCATTCAGCATATCCACTTTAGAAATCACGGCACGAACACTATCCCCTTTTTTGAAATAATCAGCCGGGATCTGCTCTGTTTTAGGCATGATCAGCTCATTACCTTCATCGTCAAGCACCAGGGTTTCTTTTTTCCACACCTGATACACTTCTCCGGTCACGATTTCCCCTACACGGTCTTTGTATTTCTTAAAGATCTCGTCTTTTTCCAGTTCCAGTACTTTGGACACCAGCGTTTGGCGGGCAGCCAGAATAGCCCGGCGGCCAAAGCTTTCCAGCGTGATCTGTTCAATATAATCGTCGCCAACTTCCAGATCCGGATCCAGTTGCTTCGCTTCAGCCAGCTCAATCTCGAGGTCGTCATCTTCCGAAAAACCGTCTTCCATAACCTTACGGGTACGCCAGATCTCCAAATCCCCGTTATCGGGATTCACAATAACGTCACAATTCTCGTCGGTACCATATTTTTTCCGCAACATGCTGCGAAATACCTCTTCCAGCACACTGATAACTGTAGGGCGATCGATATTCTTGAATTCTTTAAATTCCTGGAATGAATCGATTAAATTAATATTGCTCATTTTATTTAAACGAAATTAAAACCTTTGTTTCTACTATTTGATTAAACGCCACAGGGGTTTCTACCTGCTGCGCTTTTTTTCCTTTTTCTTTAACTGTGGTCTCTACTGTAATGGTATCATCATGCACCGACAGCAGCTTCCCCTCCATTTTCTCACCGTCATGCCGTTTCACACTCACGGTGCGGCCAATATTTTTAACATACTGGCGTTGCAGCTTTAAGGGCTCTCCCACACCCGGTGATGATACTTCCAGGTTATAGGCTTTATCCATCACGTTTTCTTCTTCGAGATGAAAACCCACATGCCGGCTAATGGCTGCACAATCCTGTATACTGATCCCCTGGTCACCGTCGACATGTATAATCAGCCGCTGATTGGGCAGCAGTTTTACATCGACCAGGAACAGCTCCGGGCGGTCTGCAATTTTCTCTTCCACTAATTCCTGTACTCTTTTTTCTACCTGCATATCAAAATTCTGAAAAATAAAAGAGGGGACATGGTCCCCTCTTTTTCTCAATTACTCCACAAAGGTAAGAAATATTTTTGTCAAAACGAAATCACATTATCAGGCAGTTAAGCCACAGCCCTTACAGGCGCTGCACTACCGGTTCAGGATTACGGTTTGCTGTTTCAGCTGTTTTCCCATATCGCCTTTTAATACATCGGCTGTACCGCCAAACCAACTCCCCACCGGGGTTTGTACCTGGTAACTTTTGCCTTTCACAAATGGTTGTTCAGGCATGAAAAACAAGCTGTCGTTTTTCATCTCGAGCGTTCCCGGATAAACAACCTCCATACCCGTACTGTCATCATCGGCGATGAGCTGCACCACCGAAACCAGGCGCTGCGTATCCTGCTGCTCTTCAAGATACTTTTTTAACTGCATCTTTCCGGCTTCATCTATCCCCGAAATGAAGATCGAAGTGCTATCGTTTACAAAACCAATTTGAAGTGATTTTTCCGCGGCTGAAAAACGGCAGCCAAAATGAATACCACTAACGAAAATAATGATTAACTTTAGGTATCTTAACATTTAACAAAAATAGTGAATTATGAAGGTAATTGCTGAAATTTTATTAATGGGCTTAGCCATGCTGATTGGCGCCTATGTTGTTCCCGGCGTACAGGTTGACGGTTTTATGAGCGCGGTCATAGCCGCCGTACTGATCGCCTTAGCCAACGCTACGATTGGTTTGATCCTGCGTATTTTTACATTTCCTTTGAACCTGTTAACACTGGGACTGGTTTCTTTTATCATTTCGGTGCTGATGATCTTACTTGTCGACCACTGGATGAGCAGCTTTAACACCAGCGGCTTCTTATCGGCAGCGATACTGGCTATTGTGGTGGCTGTTGTAAAAATGCTTTTGGATTCGATTTTTGGCGTCAAAAAAGACTGACTATCTTCCAAATGCCAGCGCTACTGAAAGACTGAGTATCCGATTTTTTTGTTTTCCGGATAAAGCAGGAAAAAGGTCATTAAATCCGGCACTGCTTCTCAGCGAAAGCTCTATGGATGATTGACCAACATCGCCTATATAAGCAGCCACACCATACTGGATACCGATATCGTTTTTATGAATAGTGCTGTTCGTACCTGAAAGGAACCTGCCATAATAAGGGCCGGCAAGCACCCGGTAGCCGCCAGGGAGACCTAACAGTTCTCCACGATAAAAATTTATGCCTATATCCACAGGCAGGCGAACATAATGTAAGTGCTGGCCTTTCATTCCGGCACGGATATAATGCAATTGCGGAACAAAGAACAGACGTTTCTTTTCGATACGCAACCCTGTCTTAAAGCTGAAAGCAAAAGCATTGGCAGCTCTGTATCCGGTCACATGGCTATATCCTGCCTCTACGCCGGCAAGAGGTTTAAGCTGCCATCTCTCCGGCTGATTTTCCACAGATGGTATATTCAGTATTTTCAAGTCAACAGGAGTCTGGTCTAACCGGAGAAAGGAAAGGAATTTTTCACGATCCGTATAGCCTATAAGATGACGCAAACGCTGTTTTGCGGTATCCAGAATAAAAAAATCCGGAACCCCTTTTACGGCAAAATCGTTCATCCAGCGTTTAGCTGCCCATGCATCTATATCTACTTTAACGGCAATATAATGGTTGTTCACCATCTCTGCCACAGCATGATGCGGGAATACTTTCTGCTCCATAGCCCGGCAGGGCCCACACCATTTGGCTGTAAAATAGACCAAAATATGTTTATGTGCTGTTTTTGCCTTTATAATGGCTTCATCAGGAGAAATATGCTGCCAGTAAATCCCTGTTTTACCTGTTGAAAAAACGGTTAAGGATTCCATTCTGATCGTGTCTTTATCCAGATTCTGAGCAGATGTGTATGATGGGGCAATGAACAGAACACCAATGAATCCGTAAACAGGCTTCGGGAACCTCAGCCTGACAAAACGAACCAAACAAACAAAAGCGAACAAACGAACAACCTGATGAACAAATGGACCCACTACGCCAAAATACTCCGGCTGATCACCATTTTCTGGATTTCGGAGGTGCCTTCATAGATCTGTGTGATCTTAGCATCCCGCATTAAGCGCTCTACATGATATTCTTTCACAAAACCATAGCCTCCATGCACCTGTACGGCTTCGACCGTAACCTCCATGGCGACCCTGCTGGCGTAGAGTTTTGCCATCGCAGCTGCTTCTGTATAGGGCTGCCCCTGATCTTTTAACCAGGCTGCTTTATACACCAGAAGCCGGGCAGCTTCGATCTGCGTGGCCATATCGGCCAGTTTAAAGGCAATGGCCTGATGTTCGGCAATTGGTTTTCCAAATGATTTACGTTCTTTAGCATAGGCTAATGCCAGCTCATAAGCCCCGGCAGCAATACCCAGCGCCTGGGCCGCAATACCGATCCGGCCGCCTTCCAGCGTTTTCATGGCAAACTTAAACCCAAAGCCATCTTCACCGATGCGGTTTTCTTTAGGCACTTTCACATCATTGAACATCAGCGAATGCGTATCTGAACCACGTATGCCCAGCTTATTTTCTTTCGGACCCACGGTAAAGCCCGGCATTCCTTTTTCAACAATGAATGCATTTATACCTTTATGCCGTAACGACCGGTCGGTTTGTGCAATCACTAAATAAATACTGGCTGTACTGCCATTGGTGATCCAGTTCTTGGTACCGTTAAGCAAATAATAATCGCCTTTATCTTCTGCTGTGGTGTGTTGGGAAGTGGCATCCGAACCTGCTTCCGGCTCCGATAAGCAAAAGGCGCCGATTTTTTCACCCGAAGCCAGCGGTTTTAGATATTTCTCTTTTTGTGCCTCGCTGCCGTAGGCTTCAAGACCAAAACAAACTAACGAATTATTCACCGACACGACTACTGAAGTCGATGCATCGACTTTAGAAAGCTCTTCCATCACCAGTGCATACGAAACAGCATCCATCCCACTGCCATGATAGGCCGGATCAACCATCATCCCCAGGAATCCCAGTTCGCCCAGCTTTTTTACCTGCTCAGCCGGGAACTTCTGCTGTTCATCACGTTCTATAACACCGGGTTTCAATTCCGTTTGTGCAAAATCACGTGCCGCCTGGCGAATCATTTGCTGCTCTTCACTTAGCTCAAAAAACATATCTCTATTTAAATTTGGTTAGACCCGCCAAATTTAAACATTTATCCTGCAAATTACTATGCAGCCATAATATTTTTTATGTAAAAGATGAGATACTTCGTGTATAATTCCGGTTATTTCAGCAAACGGTTATGATCATCAGGGAAAACCAGAATAGGCTTGTATTTTTTGGCTTCTTCTATCGGCAGACTGCCATACGACATGATAATGAGAATATCACCCACCTGCACCTTCCGGGCGGTTGCGCCGTTCAAACACACTGTTCCACTGCCCCGTTCACCACGGATAGCATATGTTTCGAAACGTTCACCGTTATTGTTATTCACGATCTGCACTTTTTCATTGGCAATAATATTCGCCGCATCCATCAGATCTTCATCAATGGTAATGCTGCCTACATAATTTAATTCGGCCTGCGTTACCTTAACCCGGTGTATTTTCGATTTTAAAATCTCGATTAGCATAGTGCAAAGGTAGTAATTTTTTAGCAGAGTGAGGAGCGCAAAGGAATGCTAGCCCGCTCCACGCTTAACACTTAATGCTTAACGCTCAATATTAATCCAACAGCATATTATCAATTAACCGGGTTTCGCCCACCTTAGCGGCTACCAGGGCAATAGCCTTACCGGTTCCCCTGCGGGCGAGCGGCAACAGGGTTTCCTGATCCGCGATGGTAAAATAATCGAGCTTCACACCCGGCGTAGCTTCGATCATGATTTTTGCTTTATCGAGCAGCTCCTCAAAGCTATACAGCTCATAATGATCTTTCACCTGCTGAAGTGCCCGGCTTAGCACCAATGCATGTTGCCGGTCGGCCGGCGAAAGATGAATATTCCGGGAGCTCATGGCCAGTCCGTCATCCTCCCGGATAATCGGGCAGGAAATCAGTTTTATCGGGAGCTTAAAAAAATGAACCATATTTCTGATCATCAGCACCTGCTGAAAATCTTTCTGTCCGAAGAAAGCCGCATCCGGCATCACGGCATCAAAGAGCTTCTTCACAATTTGGGTTACGCCCTGGTAATGACCTTTCCGGAAAGCGCCTTCCAATACAAATTCAGCCGGACCCAGATCTACATGCCAGTCTTCAGGCTCGGGAAATGTGGGGTACATCTCTTTAACCGAAGGCATAAAAACAATATCACAGCCCGCATCGGTCAGCATTTTAATATCATGTTCCAGCGGTCGCGGATACCGTTCAAGATCTTTAGGATCAGTAAACTGTGTGGGATTGACAAAAATACTGCAAACCACCACACCGGCCTGTTGCTGCGCCATTTCAATTAATGACAAATGCCCTTTATGCAACGCTCCCATCGTAGGAACCAGGGCTACTTTTACCTGATCATGACGATAAGACAAAAGCAGGTCTTTCAAGGCCTGAGTGGTGCTTATGATTTCCAAATTAACCGTGTGTAGTGAACATGATACATATGTCCAAAGTTGAACATTTCTCTAAAACTTACAAAGCCTGTTGCGCATTTATTGATAATTGTTAATATTTTTCGTACCTTTGCCCCTTGATAATCTTTAAATTAACATCAATTAATTTTTAATATGGAGATGGCAAAAACGAAGCTACTGATTGTTACACACGAGATGTCGCCTTTCCTCGAACTCACTAAAATTTCAGAAATTACCCGTCAACTTCCTCAGGCTATGCAGGAAAAAGGATTCGAAATCCGCATCCTGATGCCGCGTTTCGGAAACATCAACGAACGGAGAAACCGTTTGCATGAAGTGATCCGTTTATCGGGAATGAACATTATCATCGACGACAATGATAATCCTTTAATTATAAAGGTGGCCTCTATTCCATCGGCACGGATGCAGGTGTATTTCCTGGATAACGAAGATTATTTCCAGCGTAAATATGTTTTCAGGGATAAGGAAAATAAATTCTATACGGATAATGATGAGCGCGCGATCTTTTTCTGTAAAGGTGCGCTCGAAACGGTTAAAAAATTAGGCTGGGCACCTGATGTGGTACATTGCCACGGATGGATGACCTCACTTGTTCCTGCCTATATCAAAACCACGTATAAAAATGATCCTACCTTTAAAAATGCAAAGGTGGTATATTCTGTTTATGAAAATTGCTTTACCGAGAAGTTAAACACAGATCTTCATAAGAAAGCATTGGCCCAGGGAATGACCGAAGAAGATACCAGAGCCTTCATTCCTTCAGACTGTAACAGTATGCATATCGGTGCCATCACACACGCTGATGCCGTTGTTATTGCTGATGAAAATGTCGATAAAGATGTGTTAAAATTTGTTAAAGATTCAAATAAACCAAGTTTAGCCTTTAATTTAACCGAAAATTACGAGAACTACTTCAGTTTTTATGAGGAGATCTCGAACGAAGAATTGATTTCAGTAGCATAGACCGGTTTTATTTTATCACAAATATGAAATTTTCAAGAATAGACTTATTAACGCTGTTGATAAGTCTTTTTATTTTCGCTTCCTGCAAAAAATCATCCACCATCGGGATGGAGATCAATACAGAAAGTGTTATTAAGGGAGAGTTCAGCGATACACTTACGATCGCTTCACGAACCGTCAGGGATGATATTGCGCAAACAAGCTATCTGACACGCTATCCATTTGGGTTTCTGAAAGACCCTGTTTTTGGCAGTACCGAGGTCCGTTTAGCGATGACTGTAGGAATCCCCAGTACCGACTACAGCTTTGGTGATTCAGCCCGGCTTGACTCGGCTGTACTGGTTTTAAAATATGCCGGTGAGTTTTATGGCGACAGTACGTTGAGTTATACGATTAACGTCCATCAGCTTAGTACTAATTTGTCTGATATAGATGCTTTCCCGAGCAATAAGGAATATCCGTATGAAAACCAGATCATCGGCAGCAGAACGGGACGCCTTTTCCCGACTACAAAAATTAAAGTGCTCGATATTGTAGCCGGGGCAGCTGATACTTTTAAAAATGAAGAGCCACAGCTTCGTATCAGGCTTGATCAGGCATTTATCGCCGACAATATTGTAGGATTGCCGGCCACTTCACTGAAAAGCGCAATAGCTTTCGAAAATGCATTTAAAGGATTGCATGTACAGGTCAATAAAACGAATGTGACCGGGAAAGGTGCCATGATGTTCTTCGATCTCGCTAATGCCGGCTCTTATGTATCGCTGTATTATAAAAAGAAAGGCACAACTACCACCGATACGGTAAATGCCCTGTTTCCGATAGGGAATAATGTTTACCCGGCGGCAGCTACCATCAAACAGGATTACACCGGAACAGTGATCGAAAGTCAGCTTAACCAACCCGGTAAACAGTTCCAGGAAACCTATTTGCAGCCCTTAACCGGTTTAAGAAACCGCATTGCTTTCCCCTATATCGACAAATTCAAAGAGAAGGCGGGAAAGATTGTAGTCAATAAGGCAGAGCTGGTAATTGATGTCGCGGCAGGAACAGATCTTAGTCCTTTCGATGCTGCTCCCCGTCTGTCATTATATCGTTATGATATTGCCGAGCAGCGCGCAAATCTTCCTGATAACAGTCCGACAACCGACCCCAGGGGCTTTCAGGATTCCCGCATATTCGGCGGATATTTTAATGCTGTTACACGGCAATATGTATTTGTGATTACCAGCTATATCCAGGATCTGGTTAGCGGAAAAACGAAAGACTACGGAACATTTCTCGCACCTATTCCAAGCAGTGAATTCCTGGTTACTCCTTCACTCGGAAGCGCGGCACGGGCTGTTATCAGTGCACAAAAGAAAAATCCGGCAGCCGGCGAAGGTACAATGAAACTGAACATTTATTACACGAAGGTAGAATAAGATATTCCAGACTTATACTTTAAAATCCCCTGATTATTATTATTTTCGGGGGATTTTTATTTACATCTATATGTGTGGAATTGTAGGTTATATTGGCCATCGCGAAGCCTGGCCCATTATCATTAAAGGCTTAAAACGCCTTGAATATCGCGGATATGACAGTGCCGGCGTGGCATTGATCACCGACAACAAATTAAACATTTATAAGAAAGCAGGGAAAGTCAGGGAACTTGAAAATTTTGCCGAAGGCAGGGATCTTTCCGGAACGACCGGAATGGGGCATACCCGCTGGGCTACGCATGGTGCACCGTCTGACCGTAATTCGCATCCTCATACATCTGACAATGACAGGCTGAGTATTATTCATAACGGGATCATTGAAAACTATGCTACGTTAAAAGAAGAATTACTACGTCGCGGTCATACTTTTAAGAGCGATACCGACACTGAAGTGTTAATCCACCTTATCGAAGAGGTGTATAAAAATGAAAATATCGACCTCCTTGAAGCCGTCAGACTCGCGCTGAACAAAGTGAACGGAGCCTATGCCATTGTGGTGATGGATCAGGATCAGCCTAACCAGCTCATAGCCGCGCGAAAAGGCAGCCCAATGGTAATTGGCGTAGGAAAAGGCGAATATTTTATTGCGTCTGATGCGACTCCCATCATTGAGTATACAAAGAATGTCATCTATTTAAACGATAATGAGATCGCCTACCTGCGAGCCGACGAACTCCTCATCAAGCGCTTAGACAATGTTGTGCAGACTCCCTATATCCAGGAACTGGAATTACACCTTGAAATGTTGGAGAAAGGCGGGTTTGAGCATTTTATGCTTAAAGAAATTTACGAGCAGCCACGGTCGATCAGAGATTGTATGAGGGGACGCATCTACCCGGATGAAGGAAAGGTACAATTAGGTGGAATTAAAGAGTTTGCCGATAAATTAAAGAATATTGACCGCATTATTATCGTGGCATGCGGCACTTCGTGGCATGCCGGCCTTGTAGGTGAATATTTAATTGAAGAGTATGCCCGCATCCCTGTCGAAGTAGAATATGCCTCAGAGTTCCGTTACCGTAACCCGATCATTACCGAGAAAGACGTGGTGATCGCCATTTCACAATCCGGTGAAACGGCTGATACGATGGCAGCCATTGAGATGGCCAAAGAAAGAGGTGCTACTATTTTTGGCGTTTGTAATGTGGTAGGTGCTTCCATTCCCCGGATTACTCACGCCGGTGTCTATACCCATGCCGGTCCGGAGATTGGTGTGGCCTCCACGAAAGCCTTTACTGCACAGGTTACCGTACTTACTTTAATGGCATTCTATATGGCTCAGCAAAAAGGTACGTTAACCAATTCCAAGCTGGTGGAACTGCTTACCGAGCTGGATCAGATCCCGGAAAAGATACATCTGGCCTTAAAATCAAATGAAATGATCAAATCTATTTCAGAAAAATTTAAGGATTCGCGGAATTGTTTGTTCTTAGGCCGTGGCAGTGGTTTCCCTGTAGCCTTAGAGGGCGCTCTTAAATTAAAAGAGATCTCCTACATTCATGCTGAAGGTTATCCGGCAGCCGAAATGAAGCATGGCCCTATCGCTCTGATTGACGAAGAAATGCCCGTTGTAGTTATCGCCACTCAAAATTCTTCTTATGAAAAAGTAATCAGCAATATTCAGGAAGTAAAGGCCCGGAAAGGGATTGTATTGGCTATTGTGACCGAAGGCGATACGGCAGTGAAAAAAATGGTCGACTATTGTATTGAGATACCCGACACCAGTGAGGCCTTCCTCCCCCTTATTGCCACTATCCCATTACAGCTTTTATCATATCATATTGCTGTGTTAAGAGGCTGCAATGTAGACCAGCCCCGTAATCTGGCAAAATCTGTTACGGTAGAATAATTTATTTCAGCAGGTTGTCAGATTGAGCTTGTTGAAATCAATCTGACAACCTGCTGAAGTTTTAAAACGGAAGATCGCCATTCTCTTCTACCGGGTCCTTATCGGTATGGCCCAAATGCTCGTCGTCTTTAACGGCACTCATATCCTGGGTTGATGGTTGTTCGAAATCACTTTTACGGCCTAACATTGTAAAATTCTCGGCCACAACTTCTGTTACATATTTTTTAACTTTTTCTTTATCTTCAAACGAGCGGGTTCGCAATTTGCCTTCGATATAGACAAGCTTACCTTTCTGAAGATATTTGGATGCTACTTCAGCCAGCCCTCTCCACAATACAATATTATGCCACTCGGTTTGTTCTACGCGTTTTCCGTCTTTATTAAATGTTTCGGAGGTAGCCAGGGGAAAACTGGCAACAGTTACTCCTCCCTCTAAATGACGAACTTCAGGATCTTTACCCAAATGTCCTACTAAAATAACTTTATTAATACCTGACATACATGCTTTAATTTATGATAAGTACACTGCTACAAAGTCGCTGATTATTTTAGGATGAGGTAAAGATTTAAATTCCTGCAATAATACCGACTTAATTTCTGTCTGTAAATTAAAGTTAATCATATAATTTTCTAAAGCAAAAAATTGAGCATATATAATTTGGTGACTTAAAACCTGTTTCTGCCGGCTTAAAAACCGCAGGCTTACGTCTTTCCCAAAGTGTTCTTTCATCTGCGCTGTAAAAGCAGCTTCCTGATCATCCGGCGATGTGGCACTTTCAATAAGTGGAAAATCATACAATTTACCCCAGATATCACCGGGCTGACGCTGCTTCATATAAATATGTCCTTCATTTTGTAGAATAAAATAGGTAAACCAGCGTTCGCGGGGCTTGCTTTTCTTCACTTTTCGCGGCAATACAGCCACTAAGTCTTTTTTTAGCGCTCCGCATCCCACAGCCACGACACAAGCGGCACAATCAGGTGATTTCGGCTTACATTGCAAAGCGCCGAATTCCATAATCGCCTGATTATATACAGCCGCCTGCTGGTCTTTAACAAGATCCGAAGCCAGCTGCTCACTGATCATCCTCCCGGCCTGACCATTCACCGGCTCCTCTATGGCAAAATAACGGGCCAAAACGCGCAATACATTTCCATCAACGACAGCTCTGTTCTCATTCGAAGAGAAGGAGGAGATTGCTGCGGCTGTATAAGTACCGATGCCTTTTAACCGGATAAGCGCGTCATAATGGTTCGGGAAAACACCATGGTATTTGTGAACAACTTCCCTGGCCGTAATTAACATATTTCTTCCTCTCGAATAATAACCCAGACCCTGCCAGAGTTTCAGAACCTCATCTTCACTCGCTGCCGCAAAATCATGAACCGTAGGAAAGCGGGCTAAAAACTTATAAAAATAAGGCAAACCCTGGTCTACCCGTGTTTGCTGAAGAATAACTTCTGAAAGCCAGATAACATACGGGTCGGTTGTATTTCGCCAGGGAAGATCCCTTTTATGTGTCATATACCACCCGACGATTTCGTTTTGAAAATTCATTAACTCAAAATTACAATGTAATTGGATTTAATGGAGAAGAAATATGGATAATATCCTTTTTTTCAGCAGAAAGCCTGAAGATGATTTTTTTATTGCAATTTATATCAAATATATTTTCCTATCTCATTAAAAAGCAGTACTTTTGCAACCCCAAAACAGTTATAATGTATCACATACAATCATTTAAATAAATAAGAAAACATGACGAAGGCAGATATTATTTCAGAAATATCATCAAAGACAGGTATTGAAAAGGTAGACGTGCAGGAAACCGTTGAGGCATTTTTCAAAGTCATCAAAAACAGCATGATCGGTGGAGAGAATGTATATGTTAGAGGTTTTGGTAGTTTTGTGGTAAAGAAAAGAGCACAAAAAACAGCCAGAAATATTTCTAAAAATACTGCGATCATTATTCCTGAGCATTTTGTTCCCAGCTTTAAACCTGCAAAAGTCTTTGTAGACAAAGTAAAAAACAGCTCTAAAAAAATTAAAACAGGCGCTTAATTCTCATGTCGAACAACACCCGTACAAAACAGATCATTTTGGTGAGCCTTTCCATAGGCTTAGCCGGCTTTTTGTTTACGCGTGATGTAAAAGGACTAATTCAGCCAAAAGAGGAGACGCAAATGGAAGCTGCCCGGCCGGCAGCACAGGCACTAAACCTTGACGAAGTCTCGGCTACGGCAAAAAACCTCATCGGATTAAATGTTGCGAAAGAGATCTCTGCACTTGAAAAGGCATATAAAGCAGCTTCAGGTACGGAACAGACTGAAAAAGCCAGGCAGCTGGCCCAGAAATGGGACGACCTGGAACAGACTGCTCCCAGCGCATTATATTTAGAGATTATTGCTACTAAAGAGCCTGCATTCCAAAACTGGCTGGCCGCAGGCGACCGATTCCAGAAAGCATTTGAAAACACCCGCGACAGTTTAATTCAGCCGGTGATGCTTCAAAAAGCACATGCTGCCTTTACGAAAGCCTTAGCCCTGGATTCAGGAAGTACCGATGCGAAAACCGGCTTAGGCATCACCATCGTAAATGGCATGGGCGCACCTATGCAGGGTATTACGATGCTGCGCGAAGTGGTAGAGAAAGATCCTAAAAACTTTAAAGCAAATATGAATTTAGGGGTATTTGCATTAAAATCCGGGCAGTTCGATAAAGCGGTCATCCGTTTTAACGACATTATCACCCATATTAAAGCCACCCCTGAGGCTTACTTCTATCTGGCTACAGCTTATGAGAACCTCGGTAAAAATACGGAGGCTATCGAAGCGTATGAGAATAGTAAAAAACTGGCAGCTAATCCTACGATCACCAGCTTCGTGGATAAGAAAGTTGCTGAGTTAAAAAAATAAAACGTTAATTAACCGATTAATAAAAATATTTAAAATTTAAAATTATGCCAAGCGGTAAAAAAAGAAAAAGACATAAAATGGCTACCCACAAACGCAAAAAACGTTTAAGAAAGAACAGACATAAGAAGAAATAATTCTTTTCCTGTTTAAGTCCAAACATCTATGCTGCAGTTATTTGCTACCTGCATGTATGTTTGGATTTCTGTGTTTTTTGTCCACGTGTTAATAAGGTATTTATTACCTTAAAATCTTATAGCTTTTGGTAAAAGAATTAATCATCGATTCAACTCCTGCGGGAGTAACCATAGCTTTAATTGAAGACAAACAACTTGTAGAGCTTCACAAAGAACACATCAACAATAATTACGCTGTTGGCGATATTTATTTAGGCCGCATAAAGAAGATTATGCCGGGACTAAATGCTGCGTTTGTTGATGTCGGTTATGAAAAAGATGCATTTCTGCATTATTTTGATTTAGGCCCTCAGGTTCAGTCTCTGATAAAGCTTACTAAAATTAAGCGCAATGGTACAGCTAACGGAACTTTATTAGATCATTTTAAGCTCGAAGCGGATATTAATAAAGCAGGGAAAATTTCGGAAGTAGTGAGTAAAAACCTGCTCCTCCCTGTTCAGATCGCAAAAGAACCTATTTCTACTAAAGGCCCGAGGCTTAGCGCAGATCTTTCAATTGCAGGAAGATACATTGTCCTTGTCCCTTTTTCGAACGTCATTTCTGTTTCGAAGAAGATCAAGAGTAATACGGAACGTAATCGTTTAAAAAAGATTATTGAAAGTATTAAGCCGAAAAATTTTGGTGTGATCATCCGAACCGTTTCCGAAGGAAAGGGTGTGGCTGAATTGCAGAAAGATCTGTTGGATTCGGTTTCAAAATGGGAGAGCTTCATCCGGAAGCTTCCTGATGCCGAGCCTACTAAGCGCACCTGGGGTGAAATGGATCGCACCTCTACTCTTATCCGCGATATCCTGAATACGGATTTCGCCAATGTCTATGTAAACAACCCGGATGTTTTTGAAGACATTCGCGCTTATGTTCGCGAAATTTCGCCCGAAATGGAGAAGATCGTGAAGTTGTATAAGCATAAGGAGCCCATCTTCGAGCACTTTGGAGTTGAAAAGCAAATCAAAGGCGCATTTGGCAAAACCGTGAATTTAGCAGGAGGTGCCTACTTAGTGGTTGAACATACCGAGGCTTTACATGTGATTGATGTAAACAGCGGTAACCGGACAGCCAGTAAAGAAAATCAGGAAGAAAATGCGCTCCAGGTCAACAAAGAGGCCGCAAAAGAAATTGCCCGCCAATTAAGGCTGCGTGATATGGGCGGTATCGTGGTAATCGATTTTATCGATATGCATAAACCGGCCAACCGCAAGATTCTCTTTGATCACCTGCGCGAACTCATGCTGCTTGACCGTGCCAAGCATACCATCTTACCGCCAAGTAAATTCGGGCTCGTACAGATCACCCGTCAACGGGTAAGACCGGAAATGAACATTGTAACAGTAGAGAAATGCCCCACCTGCGATGGAACCGGCGAGATCAAGGCCAGCATTGTGCTGATGGATGATATTGAAAGTAACCTGGCTTATATCCTGCGCGAGCAGAATGAGAAACATATTACGCTATGTGTCCATCCATACATTTCTGCCTATATTCATAAGGGTCTTATTTCATTACAATGGAAGTGGTTCTTTAAATTTGGCCAATGGATAAAGGTAAAAGCGGTTTCGTCTTATAACCTTACCGAATTCCGGTTTTTCTCCTCCAAGGACGAGGAAATTAAACTTTAAAGATCTTTAAGAACCGGGGTTACCCCGGTTTTTTTATGGTTTAGATTTTACGGCATACTGCGTCTTGTACCTATAAGGTTGTTGGCAAATTTATGCGCTGATGAAACCGATTAAAATGTAAATTTGAATGCCTTAACTGATGAACAATCCAAATGGCTAAAACAAAAACTGCTTATTTCTGTCAAAGTTGTGGTTACGAATCAGCCCAATGGCTGGGAAAATGCCCGTCCTGTAATCAATGGAATACACTGGTAAAAGAGATCATCGGAAAAGCAGGTACTGCAGTGCCTGCATGGCAATCCGGTAGAGAGACAAAACGCTTTCAGGTTCCCAGCAGGGTGCAGGATATCGAAACGGTATCGGAAGACCGTATCTTTACCGGGGATGCAGAACTCGACCGTGTTCTTGGTGGCGGACTGGTCGCCGGCTCGGTTACGCTCATCGGCGGTGAACCGGGAATTGGGAAGTCGACACTGATGTTGCAGCTGGCTCTGCAGATGACCGGACGTAAGATCCTCTATGTTTCAGGCGAAGAAAGCGAACAGCAGATAAAAATGCGTGCCGAACGAATTACGTCCGATCCTAAAGCATCCTGCTATATTTTAACCGAAACCGCCACGCAGAACATCTTTAAACAGATCGAAGCACTTGAACCTGAAATCGTTATTGTCGATTCGATCCAGACCCTGTACTCTGCCCATATCGATTCTACGCCCGGCAGTGTTTCGCAGGTCAGGGAATGTGCGGCTGAATTGCTGAAATTTGCAAAGGAAACCCATACACCGGTATTACTGATCGGCCATATTACTAAAGACGGCGCTATTGCCGGACCAAAAGTATTAGAACACATGGTAGATACGGTACTGCAGTTTGAAGGCGACAGGCATCATGTTTACCGTATTTTACGTTCCATTAAGAATCGTTTCGGCGCCGCTGCCGAATTAGGCATCTATGCCATGCATAGCAGCGGATTAAGAGAGGTGTCCAATCCCTCTGAGATCTTACTTTCACAACGGGATGAGCCGCTCAGCGGTGTTGCCATTTCTGCCACATTGGAAGGTGCACGGCCTATGCTTATTGAAACACAGGCACTGGTAGGCATATCGCCTTATGGTACACCACAACGGTCGGCTACGGGTTTCGACACCCGTCGTATGAATATGCTGCTTGCCGTTCTGGAGAAAAGATGTGGTTTCAGGCTAAATGCAAAGGATGTGTTTCTCAATATTGCGGGCGGCATTCATGTCGAAGATCCGGCAATTGACCTGGCTATCATGGCTGCCGTCATTTCATCACATGAAGATATTGCCGTCTCCACAAAATGCTGTTTCGCTGCTGAAGTAGGTTTATCTGGCGAGATCAGGGCTGTTAACCGTATTGAACAGCGTATTGCTGAAGCCGAAAAATTAGGATTCGAACAAATCTTTATTTCCCATTACAATAGTAAAGGACTTACATTCGATAAATTCAGAATAAAAATTATCACCGTAAGCAAAATTGAGGATGTCTTTTCTTTACTTTTTGGTTAAATAAAATACGTTCTCATTCAATATAGCATCTTTTTCCCCGCATGATGCCGGCAATGGGTCATCTTTTCCGCTCTCTGCCGCCGCCTGTATTCACTGATCAGCACAACCAGAAATCTTACTAATTTGACAATCAGCAAGTTGACCTATGTCCGCTGTAAATGGACAACAATTTGCATAACATAGCATAATGCTTGGGGATAATGTACCGGGCTTTAACAGGGATGATTGGCTCCATTGCCGGATGGTAATGGAGCTTTTTACGATTCCGTAGTATAAAATTCTTATTTAGAAAGATTTTAAATACTTTTGTATTTATATTCTGTCAATTAACAACATTATGAATAAAACAACTATGAACAAATTTATTTTAAGTATTGCTTTATGCCTGATGAGCGTATTTGCCTATGCGCAGGATTCTTTTGAAGGTAAATCTTTTGGCGACGGCGTTAAAAAAGGTGATGTTATTACTACCGCCGAAGTAGATGCCAAATTAGGAAAAAGAACAAAGGCCGATATGAAAGTTACCGGTACAGTGACCCTGGTTTGTCAGAAAAAAGGCTGTTTCATGAACCTGGCGATGCCTAACGGCGAAACGATGTTTGTGAATTTCAAAGATTATGCTTTTTTTATGCCAAAAGATATTGCTGGTAAAAAAGTCGTCGTTGATGGTTTTGCACAACGTAAAGAAACTTCTGTTGAGGATCTGAAACATTTTGCCGAAGATGCTAAGAAACCTGCCGAAGAAATTGCAAAAATTACAAAACCTAAAAAAGAAATTGTGTTTGAAGCAAAAGGAGTTGTAATTTTGGACTAATTGAAAAGGTTCTCCTTTTTAATATTGGATTGATTGAACCCTGCCCGCTCCCGGGCGGGGTTTCTTTTTGTTCATATATGTAACAGGAGCGTATTTTTTTCATCTATATCCAAAAATTCATTATTTTTATAGAAAACATCAAAGAACCACATGATCATCGTCCTCATCATTGCCGCTGCCGTACTTATAGCCGGGATCGGTATTTACAACAATTTAATCAGCAAAAAGAACCAGGTCGCAAATGCTTTTTCAGCGATTGATGTAATGCTAAAAAAACGTTTTGATCTCCTTCCTAATCTGGTCGAAACGGTAAAGCAATACATGCAGTATGAGGGTGATATCTTAAACCGCATTACAGAATTGCGTAGCAGGGCCTCAGGAGCCGGAGTATCTGAAGCTGACAAACTGGCTTTGGATTCACAAATCGGGCAGGCGGTAAAGGGACTGATGGTCAACGTAGAAAATTATCCCGACCTGAAGGCCAATCAGAATTTCATAAATTTACAACAAACCTGGACAGAAAGTGAGGAGCAAATAGCAGCAGCCCGCAGGAATTACAATTCATCTGTTACGGTGTATAACAACGCCGTGATGATGTTTCCGGGCAATATGTTTGCCGGAATGCTGGGTTATCAGCCGCTCCAGGTATTAGAAACGGCAGCTACTGAACGGGAAAATATCAGCGCCAAAGAACTATTCAACCGTTAATGCCGCAAAACACGATATCTGGAACAGCTGTCCGTCAAGTGATAGCAGAACTGGAAACCACGCGTAAAACGATCCTCTTCGGACAGTTCCGTGGCTGGGCAGCTCTGATTGCCGGAATAGGTTTACTTCTCGTTTTACTGCCTCTTGCCAATGGATTTATCAGCTTCGCCGTATTTGGCATAGCATTAACATACGGACTTATTACGCTAAACCGGGTATCGGGCACTAAAACACAATATAAATCGCGTTATAAACAGGAAGTGATCGCTGCCTTACTTCGCGAGTTCAGTCATGACATCCGCTTTTCTCCAAACCAGGGCATTTCGCAGGCGGAATTTACAGGCTCGCAATTATTTAAAACCCAGCCCGACCGTTATCATACCGAAGACCTGATTTTGGGAAAATTAGAAAAGACCCATTTTCATTTTGCCGAAGTTCATGCCGAATATAAAACCGAAACACATACCAAACATGGTCGTCGCGAGTATTGGCATACTATTCTTAAAGGGGTGGTGTTCGTGGCCGATTTCAATAAGAATTTTAATGGCATTACGGTTGTAAGACCTAAAGACCTCGGAAGCTCTTTAGGCGCGTGGTTTTCTGAAAATATCTATTCATTTAGCAACAAAGAAGTGGTCAGGCTCGAAAATGAAGCATTCAATGGAAACTTTGTTACTTATAGTACGGATCAGGTAGAAGCCCGATACCTGCTTACACCCGCCCTGATGGAGAAGATTAACGAGCTGAACCAACGTTCATCGCACTGCATTTCCCTCTCGTTTATCCGCTCTTCGGTATATATTGCCTTTCCGCTGAGCCACAATTATTTTGAACCACCTCTCTTTAAAAGCTTATCGCGGGAAGACCTCTTGGATAATGACCTGAATATTTTACGTTTTATGTTCGGAATTGTCGACGACCTGGATCTGAACATCCGCATCTGGACAAAAGACTAAAATTCAATCCGGGCAGACGATCGTTGTTCGCCCGCCCGAATGCATTATTTCGATAAGTACATGGACTTATCTTTATATAACTTACGGAAAAACGGATCTTCCAGGTCTTTAATGAAGCGAATAGCCTCACCGGTTGACTTCATTTCCGGTCCCAGTTCTTTATTGACTTCAGGGAATTTTTCAAAACTGAATACCGGTTCTTTGATCGCAAAACCTTCCAGCTTTCTGATGATGTTAAAGTCTTTCAGTTTATTCACACCTAACATGATCTTAGCGGCAATATTAATATAAGGTACATCATAAGCCTTGGCAATGAAAGGGACAGTACGTGAGGCACGCGGGTTAGCTTCAATCACATATACTTTATCATCTTTTACGGCAAACTGGATATTTAATAAGCCGATTACCTTTAAGGCTTTCGCAATTTTGCGCGAGTATAACTCCATATCGGCAATTACCTTTTCAGAGAGACTGAATGGTGGCAATACGGCACTCGAATCGCCGGAGTGAATTCCAGCCGGTTCAATATGCTCCATTAAGCCGACAATGTGTACTTCTTCGCCATCACAGATCGAATCCGACTCAGTTTCTTCAGCACGGTCCAGGAAATGATCGATCAGCACGCGATTGCCGGGCAGATCACCCAGAAGCTTTACCACTGCTTTTTCGAGATCTTCATCATTGATCACAATGCTCATCCCCTGTCCGCCTAACACATAACTTGGCCTTACCAGTACCGGGTAACCTACTTCATTCGCCACCTTAATAGCTTCCTCTGCATTTTCGGCTACACCATATTTAGGATAAGGAATGTCGAGCTCTTTTAAAAGGTCGGAGAAGCTGCCGCGGTCTTCGGCAATATCCATATCGTTATAGGCCGTACCAATGATCGGAATATGATGCTGATGTAGCTTTTCAGCCATTTTCAGGGCTGTCTGACCACCTAACTGTACGATAACGCCAATGGGCTGTTCCAGGTCAATAATTTCACGGACATGCTCCCAGAATACCGGCTCAAAATAAAGCTTATCGGCCATATTAAAATCCGTTGATACCGTTTCCGGATTACAATTGATCATGATCGCCTCGAAACCGCATTCTTTCGCGGCTAAAAGACCGTGAACACAGGAATAATCAAACTCTATACCCTGCCCGATACGGTTAGGGCCTGAGCCTAATACAATGACTTTCTTCCGGTTTGAAGGTACCGATTCGTTTGTTTCAAGCGCATCACCTGCCGAAACGGCTTCTGCATTACCGGCTGTCAGTTGAGAAGGTGCTTCTTCAAAAGTAGAATAGAAATAAGGGGTTTGGGCCGCAAATTCGGCAGCACAGGTATCCACCATCTTGTATGCACGACGAATACCCAAAGCTTTACGACGTTCATAAACCTCATCTTCGGTTACATTCCCCAACACCCATGCAATCTGCACATCTGAGAATCCTTTTTGCTTTAACGTGAAAAAGAAGTCGCGCGGAATATTGTTTAGCGAATAACGCTTCAGCTCAGTCTCTAAGCTCACCAGTTCCTGGATCTGTACCAGGAACCATTTATCAATTTTGGTGACTTTGCGGATGGACTCCAGCGGAACACCCATACTCATTGCATCCTTAATAAGGAATAAACGATTCCAGCTGGGATGCTCCAGGCCATGCATAATTTCTTCAATATTGCGCTTCTGACGACCATCAGCGCCTAATCCGGCACGACCGATCTCTAAACTCTGACAAGCTTTCTGCAAGGCTTCAATAAAGCTACGGCCAATGGCCATTACCTCACCTACGGCTTTCATCTGCAAACCTAACTCGAGGTTGGCTCCTTTAAATTTATCAAAGTTCCAGCGCGGGATTTTTACGATCACATAATCGAGCGTTGGTTCAAAATAAGCAGAAGTGGTTTTTGTGATCTGGTTCTCAATTTCATCCAGGTTGTAGCCGATAGCCAGCTTTGCCGCAATTTTTGCAATCGGATAACCGGTAGCTTTACTGGCCAGAGCTGATGAGCGCGATACCCGGGGATTGATTTCGATCGCAATAATTTCATCATTATCCGGATTTACAGAGAACTGCACATTACATCCGCCGGCAAAATTGCCAATGGCCCGCATCATCTTAATGGCCTGGTTACGCATCTCCTGGTAACAACGATCAGAAAGGGTCATCGCCGGGGCTACGGTAATCGAATCACCTGTATGAATGCCCATAGGATCAAAGTTCTCGATGGAGCAGATGATAATAACGTTATCGTTACTATCGCGCAACAATTCCAGCTCATATTCTTTCCAGCCAAGCACTGCTTTTTCGACCAATACTTCATGGGTGGGAGAAGCTTCGAGGCCACGTTTTAATGCCGCATCAAAATCTTCTTTTTTATGTACAAAGCCTCCGCCCGAGCCTCCCAGCGTATAAGAAGGCCGGATCACTAAAGGGAAGCCGATTTCCTGTGCTGCCTCTTTTCCTTCCAGGAAAGAATTGGCAATTTTAGACTGGGCTACACCCACGCCGATATCCACCATCAGCTGGCGGAATGATTCCCGGTTTTCAGTTTTATCGATCGCTGCCACATCTACACCGATGATGCGAACATTATGCGTTTTCCAAAGCCCTCTTTCTTCAGCGTCTACACAAAGATTCAATGCCGTCTGGCCACCCATAGTAGGTAAGACTGCATCAATGGTGGGCAGATCGGGTGAGTTGGCGTGAACAGTCAGGATTTCTTCGATCGACTCAATCGTTAAAGGTTTCAGATAGACATAGTCCCCAATAACCTTATCGGTCATGATTGTGGCCGGATTGGAATTAATGATCGCTACGGAAATTCCTTCTTCTTTTAAAGAAAGGGCCGCCTGTGAACCTGAATAGTCAAATTCGCAAGCCTGACCGATAATAATGGGTCCTGAACCGATAATAAGTACTGAACGTATGGAAGTGTCTTTAGGCATTGTGGGATTTAAAAAGGCTAAAGTTATCTAATCTGACACTTGCCCGGGAAAATCCTCCTGTAAGACATGAAAAAGACCCCGATGCTTCTGTCGGGATGCAAAGATAGTTGCTTTTGATCGAAAAATAGTCTGTTTATCGAATTATTTTTAAAAAAAAGGAGAATGGTTTCATTCTCCTTTTCTGATCTTTACTGCGTGCTATTGCTCTAATCTTATTTCGCCCACATCTGTTGTCGTGCTGTCAGTAACCGCTACATTCTCAACGGTCGTATCTTTATAAGGGGCGTTCGCCTGAACCCAAAGGGTATAGGTTCCTTTTCTGACATTACTGAAAACAAATACACCATCACTCAATTGTGAAGTCAGGGTATCTGTTCCTGACGTCGCAATTACCGCTTTTACGCCTTCAGAAGGTGTTATTTTTCCCTGTATTCCGCCTTCTTTAACAGACGCGAAGGCAAATAATCCTACCAATGCGATAATTAGCCCTAAAAAACTCCAATTCGCCTTTTTCATAACATTAATTTTTAGTTTTTAATGGTAATGAAGCGATCATGATTAATGTATGCCACAGGGCTACTGTAAATCATGATGGTTTCATAACATTAATTTTTAGTTTAACATTTATTTAATTAGCGTAGTGTTTTCTCATTCCTTCACCCTCTTTAACGAGATAAACAACACCGCTTTCTTTTTGTTTTAAGAAATAATTATCGCAAAGGTGTATGGCCTTAAGGTCTATTTTAATTTGATGTGTATAGAAATCGAGACAGGCTAATACTAAAAACAGTGAATACCGGTTTTGTCCGTTTACAGTGCATTTGCCCCGTTAAACTGTCTGGAAGTCATGCCAGCGTCAAGAAATAAGGCTTCAAAAATTATTGGCAGCAATCTTGTACTTAACACCTCAAATGCCCGTTTTATAAATAACTATACGGGAAGGCTGAATTAAAAGCTTCCTCAGTTCTTGAGGATATTCTTCATAAATAGTTTGTTTGGTTTATTATCCGGTAGGGGTTGTTCCCTACCGGATTTTTTGTTTCTATATTAAATCTCCTACTTTTGAGCCATGTTATTTATCGATGCTTTTAAAGAAAGTGTGCATCAGTTTTTGTTTGGTACCGGTGCATTAGAATGGGCAGGTGTGTTCACAGGGATTTTGTGTGTTTGGCTGGCCGCTAAAAATAATATCTGGAACTGGCCCGTAGCTATCGTGAGTGTGCTCATTTATATTTTCATTTTCTTTGAAAGTAAGCTTTATGCCGATATGGGATTGCAATTCTATTTTTTTGCTATGAACATCTACGGCTGGTATTACTGGAGCCGGCATCGTAATAATCCGGAGGCCTCCCGCCCTATCCGGGCTATTCATCAGCGTGAAATCCTGTTTTCATGTATTGCCGTCATTTTTTTTACGGCTGTTCTGGGATTAACCCTGCATAAAAACACAGATGCATCCTTTCCTTTTATCGATAGTTTTTGTACCGCATGCAGTCTGATTGCACAGGTATTCCTGGCCAGGAAAGTGATACAAAACTGGTTAATATGGATATTCGTGGATATTATTTATGTGGGTGTTTATTTTGCTAAGGACTTGTACGCAACCGGATTAATGTATCTGTTATATGTAGGTATCGCCACTATGGGATATGCCGACTGGAGAAGAATTTACCGTGAACAAAAAAATTAAGAAAATAGCCATTGTAGGCCCTGAAAGTACCGGGAAATCGACTATTTCCCAACAATTGGCCAGGCATTACCGCGTGCCCTGGGTACCTGAATATGCACGGTATTACTGTGCGGCATTGACGGCTCCCTGCACCCTTCAGGACGAGGCGAACATGTTTTACGGGCAATTGGCACTTGAAGATGCTGTTCTGGCCATGGCAGATACTGATTTCATCATCTGCGATACGACTTTTCTTACCGTTAAAATATGGAGCGATGAAATGTTAGGCGAAACGCCGCCGGTGGTGTTAGATGCACTAAAGAGCCGCTTATACGATTTTTACATATTATTAGATATCGATCTCCCCTGGGAAGAAGACCCGCTGCGTGATTTTCCACACCTGCGCGAACATTTTATGCAGATATGGCATCAGGAATTGAGCGCCTTACATGCTGATTATGTAGTGGTCGGCGGCATAGAACACCGTTTATCGAATGTGATTGCTGTTATTGATGCTTTTTTAACCCGTCAGCATAGATAAAAGCAGCCCTTCCCGGAATACATTTTGTCAAATTTTTAGCTGTACTTGATTTTCTTTTAACTTTTGTTTTACCTTTGTTGTATCAATAAGGGGTGCCTTGTTTTGTAAAAAACACAAAGAAAGGCTGAGAACATACCCATTTTAAGGCAGAAGGCGAAAGGTAAAAAGGCGGAAGACATTGCAATGCACAAGTCCTCAGACCCTAAACCATAAACCCTCAACCTTAAATGCACCTGATCCGGATAATGCCGGCGGAGGGAATGGTTTATGGAGTTTAACTAAGGTCGGTAGTACCCCTACTGCCGATAAGTTTAACTAAAAACAAAAAATACATTGAAAAAATTAAAACTGGCCGTATTCACGGCCTTGTGGTGCCCGCTGTTCGCGATGGCACAATTCACCATCACAGGAAGAATCACCGGAGGAGATCAGCATTTAGCCGGAGCAGTTATCCGCCTGAAAGGTAAAACCACCAGTGTAACAAGCCATAAAGACGGCTATTATGAACTAAAAAATTTACCTGCCGGAGAATATACACTTATTGCCAGCTTTATGGGCTTTAAAACCGAAGAAAAAAATATCCGTCTGCAGAATCATTTAACGGTCGACTTTCACCTGGCTCCTTTTATATTTCTGGCCGATGAGGTGGTGGTGAGCACCACGCGTGCCGCTGCAAATACGGCTGCTACATTTAAGAACATCGATAAAGAAACGATTAAACGCAATAACTTTGGCCAGGATCTGCCTTTTATACTGGATAATACACCTGGCGTTGTCGTCACTTCCGATGCCGGCGCGGGAGTAGGCTATACCGGTATACGGATCAGGGGTAGTGATGCCACCCGTGTTAATGTTACCTTAAACGGCATCCCTTATAACGACAGTGAGAGCCAGGGAACATTCTGGGTGAACATGCCTGATTTTGCTTCTTCCGTAGATAATATCCAGATTCAACGAGGTGTGGGTACATCAACTAATGGTGCCGGTGCTTTTGGCGGAAGTCTGAATATCCAGACCACTGCCGGTGAAACCGATCCTTATGCGGAACTGAACAATACTTTCGGTTCTTTTAATACCTGGAAGAATACTGTTAAAGTAGGTACCGGCCTCATCAACGATAAATGGAGTTTTGATGGCCGGCTATCACGCATCACATCTGACGGGTTTATTGACCGGGCGGCTTCCCGATTAAAATCTTATTTTCTTTCAGGGGCTTATCATGGTAAATCCGATCTGCTCCGGATAAATGTTTTTTCAGGAAATGAAAAGACCTATCAGGCCTGGAACGGTATTCCCGAAGCCCGCTTACATGGAGATATGGCCGGTATGCAGGCTTACATTGATCGTAACGGATTAAGCGCGGCCGATGCCGCCCATCTGCTGGAATCCGGCAGCCGCACGTACAATAGTTTTACCTACCACGATCAGACCGATAACTATGCGCAGGATCATTATCAACTCCTTTATGCGAAACAATTCAGTGACCGGTTTTCGTTTAATGGTGCCCTTCATTATACTGCCGGAAAAGGCTATTATGAGGAGTTTAAGGAGTCACAAAAATTAGTGAACTATGGATTACAACCTGTTGTGATCGGGGGCTCCACCATCAGCCGTACAGACCTCATCCGGAGACGTTGGCTGGATAATGATTTTTATGGTTTTACTTATGGTTTTACCTATAAGCCCGTTGCAGGGTTAAACATGACACTGGCCGGTGGATATAACAAATACAAGGGCGGGCATTTCGGACAGGTCATTTATGCGCAATATGGCAGCAATGGAAATAATGATCGTCATTATTATGACAATACCGGATTTAAAACCGATTTCAACACCTATCTGAAAGCCGGATACCAGCTATCTGAACAACTTCATACCTTTGCAGACCTGCAGTACCGCCATGTTTATTACAAAGTAACCGGTACCGAAAAGAACCTCAATTCACTGGCGGTAAAAGACGGGTTAAATTTCTTTAATCCCAAATTCGGATTTAGTTATTTTATCAACCCGCAATCCAATCTTTATACCTCATTCAGCATCGCCCATAAAGAGCCGGGGAGAGATGATTATATTAATACTAACACCGGCATATTGCCTAAACCCGAAAGGCTCAATAACCTGGAAGCCGGTTATCGTTTACATAGCGGGAAATTAAGCGGAGGTCTTAATCTATATGGCATGTGGTATAAGGACCAGCTGGTGATTACCGGGAAGATAAATGACGTAGGCGAATATTACCGTCAGAATGTGGCCGAAAGCTACCGAATGGGGATTGAACTGGATGCTTCATGGAAATTGAACACTCAGTTTTCATTGTTGGCCAATGCTTCGCTGAGCCGGAATAAAATAAAGGATTTTACCGAATATATTGATGATTATGACCAGGGCGGACAACAGGAAAACGTGTACCACAATCCAGATATTTCCTTTTCACCATCATCCATTCTCTCGGCTGAACTGATTTACCACCCGGTTAAGGCACTGGCTATCAGCTGGCAGATGAAACGGGTAGGGAAGCAGTATTTAGATAATACAGCAAATGAAAGCCGTAAATTAGACTCATATCTGTTGAACAATGCCCGAATTGGGTATGATCTGACCATAAAAGGGATTAAGCAGGTAAGCCTGGCATTATTACTAAACAATGTATTGAATGCGAAATATGAGAGTAACGGCTATACTTTCGGTTATATAAATGGGGGTACCTTAACAACTGAGAATTTTTATTTCGCTCAGGCTGGTACAAATGCAATGTTAAGTTTAAATATAAAATTTTAGAAAAGACACCTCACCCGGAGGTTACCTGTACAGATACATTGTAAACTCCGGGGTGAGAGGTCGAAAACAAATGTTCTATGAAAAAATATATCGAAAAACTCCATTTCATTACACATGATCATCCGGTTCACACCCATGCACAGCAGGTACAGCAGGTTTGTGAGGCAGGAGCAAAATGGGTACAGTACCGGTGCTTTACCAAAACGGATGACGGGCTGCTAAAAGATATACGACTGATTGCGGAGATCTGTGACGACTGGGGGGCTACTTTAATCGTTACCGATCATATTCATCTGAAAGATAAAGCAGATATCCAGGGTTTTCATATTGAAGATATGGAAGCCGACTTTAAGGCGTTGCGCCGTCAGCTGGGCGACAGCTATACTTTAGGCGGTTCGGCCAATACGATTGGGAATCTGATCCGACTGGCAGATGAAGGTGCTGATTATGCCGGTTTTGGTCCGTTTGCCATCAGCACGACCAAGCCCAACAATTTTCCATTGCTGGGTATTAAAGACTATGAACTCGCCGTAGAGAAAATGAAATCGCTGGCTGTAGACCTGCCGGTTTTAGCTGTAGGCGGTGTTACATTAGAAGATATTGATCCCTTATGTGCAACAGGAATTTATGGCGTAGCTGTCTCAGCGGCTATCCATCAATCTGAAGATTTAGTGCTGGCCTATAGTGCGTTTTATAAAGCTGTGATGTAACCGATAAATACCCGCGTATTGCTATATTAGGTTAAATAGTTTAGTTTTGGGTTAAACCGAAAACTATGGCATCAACAACCCATCCTGGGGCACATCATGCGCAATGGAGTTTCCTCAAGAAATATAGCTTCAGGACTTTCATTATCCTGTTCGTTCTTTACATTACCCTGAGTAATAATGGCGCATTCCCGCATTTTCAGATCGTAGCTTATTACCCCGTTCAGCTCATGCATCAGTTTATCCCCTGGTTTTCTGAACATGTAGTAGGTTATACATACGACTATAGCATATTCACCAATGGCAGCGGAGATACAAGTTACGATTACGTCCTCCTGCTTTTCATGATTTTATTTTCTTTAAGCGGGGCTGCGTTATGGTCGGCAATTGATTATAAAAGAAAAAATTACGATCAGTTATACTATTGGTTACTGGTATTGGTACGCTTTTTTGTAGCATTCACGTTAATCAACTACGGTATGGTTAAAATTATCAAGCTGCAATTCCCTTACCCTTATTTAACCCGGTTAACCCAGGCCTATGGTGATTCTTCGCCTATGGGATTAGCCTGGACATTCCTTGGGCTCTCTAAAGGATATAATATTTTTATGGGCGTCATTGAAGTCTCCGCTATATTCCTGCTATTCCGTCGGACTATGGTGGCAGGTGCTTTTTTAAGTCTGGCTGCTTCCGTACATGTCATGAGCATGAACTACTTTTATGATGTACCGGTTAAGATACTTTCAACAGCACTGGTGGTGATGTGCATTTTTATTTTAGCCCCCTATCTGCAAAGAATAGGCCTATTCTTCTTTAGTGGAAAAGCGACAAGCTTACAGGTTATTGAAGCACCTCATTACAGGAAGAAGCCGGTATTCTACGCTTTGTATACGTTCAAATATCTGGTTATTCTTTACTTTGGGATCATCGTTATCACAGGCTCTTTAAGTGCGGCCAAACGGTATGGTGAAGCTGCCCCTAAACCGCCGTTATATGGTATTTATACAATAGAGAAATTTACGGTTAACCAAAAGGATCTGCCTCCTCTTACCACCGATAGCATACGATGGCGGGAACTGATTATACAATATCAAAACGGAGCCCGAATAAAAACAATGAACGATTCTACGAAATACGTTACGTTCATGGTGGATACGACAACCAAACAAATTAAGTTTAACGACAAAGCGAGCGATACTACACAACGAACTACCCTGAAATATAATATCCTGGCAAATGAAAGAATGTTATTAAGCGGTCATATTCATCAGGATTCTGTCTCAATCATGCTTAAAAGGGTCGATTTGAAAAAATATAAACTGATTAATAGAAAATTTAACTGGGTAAACGAATTTCCATATAACAGGTAAAATTCTATTGATCATTTTCTGCCTACCCTTTAATTTATCTATTTTTATAGAAATTATTTCCCTTGGAAAAACAACCTGTCATTTTGGAGAAAAAGGATCCATTTGCCGCGCTGCGCTATAAAGAATTCCGTTCGTATATTGGCATCCGGTTTTTCTTTACATTCGCTTACCAGATGCAGGCCGTGGTGGTAGGCTTTCATATTTATCAACTCACCAAAGATCCGCTCGCCCTGGCATTTATCGGCTTATCAGAGGCCATACCGGCCATTGGCATTGCTTTATACGGTGGTTATGTGGCCGACAAATCGGAAAAAAAAGGGTTATTACTTAAAATATTTTTCGGCGTTCTTCTGTGTTCACTGATTATGCTGATCTTTACCAGTGACCGTATGCATCACTATCTGCCCACATCTTATATCCTGGGTATCATGTATGCCATGATCTTCTGTATCGGCCTGGCACGCGGCTTTTTCGGCCCGGCAACTTTCACGTTAATGGGACAGATCCTGCCTAAGAAATTATATCCTAACGGTGCCACCTGGAGCAGCTCAAGCTGGCAGATGGCATCGATTTTAGGCCCAATGACCGGCGGTTTGATTTACGGCTTCTCCGGGATTACAGCCGTATATGTTGTGATCGTTTTCTTTATTTTGCTTGCACTGGTATGCATCTTTTTTTTAAATAAACATTCACCGGTATATATCCCTGCAGAAAGTATACGAGAAAGCCTGAAAGCAGGAATTCAATTTGTTTTTAAAAGTAAGATGATGCTGGGTGCCATGAGCCTGGATCTTTTCTCTGTGTTTTTTGGCGGCGCTGTTGCCCTATTACCTGTATTTGCCGACGAAATCTTAAAAGTAGGCTCCGAAGGTTTAGGATTTATGCGGGCCGCGGCATCCGGCGGAGCCGTCGTAACGATGCTGGTGATGACCAGGTTTCCGCCAATGGAGAAACCCTGGAGAAACCTGCTCATTGCGGTGGCAGGCTTTGCTGTCAGTATTATCTGTTATGGCTTATCGAAAAATTTTTACCTGACCTTATTCTTCCTGTTTTGTGAAGGTGCATTCGACAGTGTAAGCGTGGTGATCCGTTCTACGATTATGCAGCTGCTCACGCCCGACGAAATGCGGGGCAGGGTTTCAGCCGTTAATAATATGTTTATCGGTTCTTCCAATGAGATCGGCGCTTTTGAGTCGGGTTTAACAGCTAAGCTGATGCGAACTGTTCCGGCTGTTGTTTTTGGCGGAAGTATGACTCTGGGCATTGCCTTTGTCACTTATCTTAAAACCAAAAGTCTTCTTGTACTTGGTCTGAGCGACATCAGGCCTGCTGAAAAAAATGAAGTCCAGGTGTAAGACCGGGGAAAAAACGATGATTATCTGATGTAAAAAGGACAAAAAAGCACTTAAAAAGCCGGGGGCTTAACATAGTTCCGTTTCAGGAACAGATAAATGATGCTTCCCAAAAAAGGGGCGAGCACGACCAGAATAAGGAATAGCAATTTTGTCTGCTGATCTTTAAAGCTTGAACGAAGGATGTCGATCACACAATAAATAGTAAGCAGGAAAGGCGCGGCAAATGCCAGTAACAGAATTATCTCTGTTGTTCCCAAACCGGAGGCTAATATTCCCATGTAGCATGCAAATGAAATTAAAGATAACTATTTTATATTAATGATCCAATCTTTCCCCTACCTGCTGACGCCACATAGCATAATATAAACCCTTCTCATTTAACAATTCTTCATGCTTACCCTGCTCAATAATATGCCCTTTCTCTAAAACATAGATACGATCGGCATGACGAATGGTCGATAGCCGGTGTGCAATAAGGATCGTGATGCGGCTTTTCATATCTGAAACTTCACGAATGGTTTTGGTGATCTCTTCCTCTGTGATCGAATCTAAAGCCGATGTCGCTTCATCAAAAACAAGAATATCCGGGTTTCGTAATAATGCCCTGGCGATTGATAAACGCTGTTTTTCGCCACCCGAAACTTTTACGCCGCCTTCTCCAATAACGGTATCAAGACCTTTATCGGCACGTGCCATTAACTGCTGACAGGCCGCCTGCTGTAATACCCGCATACATTCTTCATCGCTCGCATCAGGTTTTACAAACTGTAAATTCTCACGAATGGTTCCCGAAAACAATTGTGTATCCTGCGTTACAAAGCCTATTTTTTCCCGAAGTTGATTTAAGTCGATCGCTGCTCCTGAAATCTGATTATACAATACCTGTCCTTCTACCGGCTGATACAGGCCAACCAACAATTTCACAAGAGTCGTTTTTCCCGATCCTGACGGGCCGACAAAAGCAACCGTCTCGCCTTCGCTGGTGGAAAAAGCCACGTGACTAAGAGCGTTGTTTTTACCCGATAAGTGTCTGAAACTTACATCTTCAAAAGATAATTCACTTATTGCAGATACTTTAACGGGGTTCTGGGGTCTCGGCTCCACAGGTGTATTTAGAATGCGTTTAAAATTGCCCAGTGAAACTTCGGCTTCCCGCCACGCCAGAATGACGGTGCCGATTTCCTGCAAAGGTCCGAAAAGGAAAAAAGAGTAAAATAAAAAAGAAAGGTACTGCCCGGCGGTAATATCATTTTCAAAGATCAGCATTAACAGCACGACGATTATGGTACTTCTGACCAGGTTTACTGTTGTACCCTGTACAAAGCTCATGCTTCGTACATATTTTACTTTCTTGAGCTCAAGACCAAGAATTTTATAGGTGGTATTATTTAAACGTTTGATTTCCTGGTCTGCCAGCCCCAGACTTTTCACCAGTTCAATATTCCGTAACGACTCTGTCGTGGAACCGGCCAGTGCAGTGGTTTCTGCGATAATAGAACGCTGGATCGCTTTAATTTTACGGCTCAGAAACCAGCTGATAAAGCTGATTACCGGAATGGAAGCCGCATATACCAGCGTGACTTTATAGCTGACCGAAAGGGAATACACAATTACAAAAATCAGACCTACAGAGCTGATAAAGAGAATATTAATAAATGTGGTAATAAACTTTTCACTATCGGTTCTTACCTTTTGCAGAATCGACAGGGTTTCACCGCTGCGCTGATCTTCAAATACCTGATAAGGCAGCTCAAGTGAATGCTTTAATCCGTCGGCATACATCTTTGCTCCTACTTTCTGAATAATAATGCTGGTAAAATAGTCCTGGAAATTTTTGGCAATCCGCGAAACCATGGCTACGCCTATGGCGTAACCAATCAGGGTGAGTACACCGGTGATATAACCACTTTTATCGGCCTGGTAGAGGTGCGCTTTCGTAATATAACGATCCAGTAATTTTCCGGTGATGGCCGGATCCATTAAGGAAAAGCCAATATTCATGGCGGCCAGAAAAAGAGCCAGCACCACCATCCACTTATGGGCCTTAAGATACTTTAACAGTAAATCCATCTGCAAATTTATTTTGGGCTGCAAAAATAAAAAAAGGGAATGATTTATTACTCATTCCCTTTTATATGACATTTAATCCATATATGAATTAAATGGTCATGATATCTCTTTCTTTCGCTTCGGCATGTTTATCGACTTTCACAATATAAGAATCGGTAATTTTCTGCACTTCCGCTTCACCTGTTTTCACTTCATCATCTGAAATACCATCTCCCTTCAGTTTCTTGATCCTCTCGTTTGCATCTTTACGGATGTTTCTGATCGTGATCTTTCCGCGTTCGGCCTCTTCTTTTACTTTTTTAACCAGTTCTTTCCGGCGCTCTTCCGTAAGGGGCGGAACAACAAGACGAATAATCGACCCATCGTTTTGTGGGTTTATGCCGATATTGGCTTCCATGATGGCGCGTTCTATCGGAACCAGCAATTGCTTTTCCCAGGGCTGAATAATTAAGGTACGGGCATCCGGTGTATTGATACCGGCTACCTGTGCTAAAGGGGTAGGGTTACCATAATATTCTACCATAATCCCGTCCAGCATTCCTGCTGATGCTTTTCCGGCTCTTATTTTAGTTAATTCCGACTCACAATGGCTGATTGCCTTTTCCATTGCATTTCGGGCATCGTCTAATTGTTTCTTAATAAGGTCGTTCATAATGTATTTATTTATACAAAAATATAAAATTCCGGGATTTAACCCTGAACCAGCGTTCCTATTTCTTCACCGCCGGCAATTTTCATAAAATTGCCTGTTTTATTCATATCAAAAACAATAATCGGCAACTGATTTTCTTCGCACAGGGTAAATGCCGTCATGTCCATCACATTTAATCCCTTATCATACACCTCTTTGAATGTGATTTGGGTATATTTCGTAGCAGCCGGATCCTTTTCCGGATCAGCGGTATAAATACCATCTACACGGGTGCCTTTAAGTACAACATCGGCGTTGATCTCAATGGCTCTTAAAGCCGCTGCCGAATCGGTCGTGAAATAAGGATTTCCGGTACCAGCGCCAAAAATCACGACCCGCCCTTTTTCCAGGTGACGAATAGCCCGCCTGCGTACAAAAGGTTCACAGATCTGTTCCATTTTTATTGCCGATAATAAACGGGTTTTTATGCCGACTTTCTCCAGCGCATCCTGTAAAGCCATACTGTTGATAACGGTGGCCAGCATTCCCATATAATCAGCCTGTGCCCTGTCCATGCCTGATTTCTCTGCACTTAAACCCCTGAAAATATTTCCGCCGCCGATAACAATAGCAATTTCCAGGCCTTTATCATGAACGGCTTTGATATCTTCTGCATATTGCCCGACGCGTTCATTATCAATACCATATTGCTTATCGCCCATTAACGATTCGCCACTCAGCTTTAGTAAAATCCGTTTATACTTCATGGCCCCAAAAATAGGATAATTGTTCGGCTATGCCAAAATCTTTTCGCCTTTAAAGTAAACCTGTTTAAGCCCGAGCTTCTCATCCAAAACCAACAGGTTAGCCTCGTTACCGGGAACAATACTTCCGATGCGGTGTTGTTCATCAATAAGTTTTGCCGGATAAAAACTGGCCATTTTTATCGCCGCCGATAAAGGTATTCCCGCATGTTCAACACAGTTTTTCACGGCCTGCAACATCGTTAATGCCGAGCCTGATAAGGTGCCGTCGGGCATTACAAATTTATCGCCCGCCAGCTGGTGTTGATAGGGTCCTGTTGCACATTCGGTTACGGCATCCGTAATAAGAAATAACCGTTCTTTTAAGAGCTTATAGCTAAGCTTTATGATCTCAAAATCCACATGGTGGCCATCGGCAATCATACTTGCTCTGGCCTTATCATGATTAAAAACAGCTGCCGGAATACCCGGAGCCCGGTGTTGCAGGGGCGACATGGCATTAAAAAGATGTGTTGTACTTTGTACACCCTGATCATAGGCGGCTGTGGCTTCTTCAAAAGAGGCATCGCTATGCCCCAGCGACAACACAATACCATGATCAAGCAAATATTGAACAACCTTCTCATCCTGCAGTTCAGCAGCAATAGTCATCATTTTTATAACACCATCACCAAAATCAAGCAGGGCTTTTATCTCATCGAGCGTAGCTTTCCGGATGTATTCAGCCACATGCGCTCCTTTTCGTTTGGGGTTTAGGAAAGGACCCTCGAGGTGCAGACCCAGACAGTTTTTAGCAACGGCCCGATGTGCCTTTGCGGCAGCTATACCCGCATGGAATACTTCGGGCGTATTGGTAGCCATACAGATCAGGAAACCGGTTGTACCTGTGCGCAGTAAAGTATCTTCAATAGTGCTTAGCGTTTCGACCGAAGGGTCGGCTGAGAAAAGCTTTCCGCCGGCACCGTAAATCTGCAGGTCAATAAAACCCGGGACAACCAGGCCATCCTTTACGCTTTCTGAATCTGCCGGAATAATCGCCCGGATCTTTTCACTTTCTATTACCACCTGCTGATTTACATTCAAAATTTCATTTTCATAAAACGAGCAGTTAGAAAGGTAGTGCGGCATATATTCCAGTTAATCTTTTCAAAGATAGTTATATTGCATTTAAAAATGAATATTGCTAAGTTTGGCTGACTTATTCTAAACCAACACACTACATGGAACCCAAACAACATCATCTGAAACGTCGTAACTTCCTCAAATCAGGCCTTACGCTCGGTGCGGTGAGTCTTCTGGCACCTGCAGAAGTAAGCAGCAAAATAATTGCTGAAGAAGAATTTAAGATCGCATGTGGCCCTTGTCTTCAAACGAGCTTCGGAAATAACATCAGCATTTTATGGATCACCACTAAAAATGCAGCCAGCTGGGTCGAGTACGGCCTCTCTGCGGATAAACTGGACCAGAAAGCTTATGGAAAATCAGCGTATGGTCTTCGGCCAACCGGGAAGATCAATGTGATAAAACTGCAAAGCCTGCAACCGGGATTCCGCTATTATTATCGTATCGTTTCAAAAGAAATTGTTGATTTCCAACCTTATAAGCTAACGTATGGGAAGAGCATAAATTCGGATGTATACAGTTTTGTAAATACGGATACCACAAAAGACGATGTCCGTTTTGTGATGTTGAATGATATTCACGACCGGCCAAAGTCTATCCCCTTTCTGTTGGATTTAGATAAGGAAAAAAAGAATGATTTTATATTCTTTAACGGCGATATTTTTGATTACCAAACCAATGAGCAACAGATCATCGATCACATGCTGCAGCCTTGTGCTGATGCGTTTGCGAAAGAAACCCCTTTTGTATATGTACGTGGCAATCACGAAACCCGGGGTAAATATTGCCGTGAATTTCCGCAATATTTTGAGAATGTAGGTTATGATGCATTCACCGTAGGCCCTGTTCGCTTTGTGCTTTTAGATACCGGCGAAGATAAAGAAGATGCGCATCCGGTATATGCGGGTATTGTTGATTTTGATGCCTATCGTTTACAGCAGGCTGAATGGTTTAAACAGGAAATGGAAAGCAAAGCTTTCAAGAAAGCTAAATTCAGAGTGGTGCTGATGCATATTCCGCCCTGCTTTGGTGGAAATGCGCCTGGCGAAAAGCATGTAAATTCGGTTTTTAATCCGTTACTGAATAAAGCGAAAGTGGATATTGTATTAAGCGGCCATACCCATCGTTATATCATCCGTAAGCCAAACGAAGGCGAAAATAATTACCCGATCATTGTGGGCGGCGGCCCTACTGAAGGAAAGCGAACAATGACTAAAGTTACGGCCGATAAAAATCAGTTGAACGTCGTAATGCTGAATGATAAAGGTGAAGAAGCGGGAAGCTATACCCTTAAAAAATAAAAAAGCCCCGGGTTTTTATTCCGGGGCCTTTCTATTAAAAATCCTTAACGATTAAGCACCTAACTGTACACGTTTAAATGCCGTTACGGTTAATCCTTTTGAAGTTTCGTCTAAGAACTTACGTACATCTTTTGATGAATCTTTAACAAACTCCTGGTTTAATAAGGTATTCTCTTTGTAGAATTTATTTAATTTACCGGCAGCGATTTTTTCTACCATTTCTTCAGGTTTACCTTCGGCACGGATCTGCTCTTTGGCAATTTCCATTTCGCGCTCAATGGTAGATGAATCAACATCGCCTTTATCTAAAGCCACAGGGCTCATGGCTGCAATCTGCATGGCCACATCTTTACCAGCTTCTTCAGCACCGGCAGCATCCTGATTTAAGGCTACCAATACGCCTAAACGATAGTTTCCGTGGATATAGGCTACTACTTTCTCGCCTGATACGACTTCATATTTAGAGATACCGATCTTCTCACCGATTTTACCGGTATTCTCCACGATAACATCTTCTACTTTTGAACCGTTTAGCGTTAAAGCTAATAAATCAGCCAGTGAAGCCGGGTTTTCTGCAATAGCAAGATCCGCAAACTGCTGACCTAACGCTACAAAATCTGCATTCTTAGCAACGAAATCGGTTTCGCAGTTTAACTCAATGATTACACCGCGTTTGCCATCAGCTGTTGCTTTAGCAATAACCACACCTTCGTTACTATCTCTATCCTGACGGGAAGCAGCAACTTTAGCACCTTTTTTACGTAAATAATCAACAGCAGCTTCAAAATCACCGTTCGATTCGGTTAATGCTTTTTTGCAATCCATCATACCGGCACCGGTTTGCTGACGCAATTTGTTCACATCTGCTGCAGAAATTTGTACTGTAGACATTTTCTTAATTTTTATGAGTTTTGTAAATGTTTCGGGTTACGTGTTACAGGTTGCAGGTTTAAATCCACAACACATAACGCGCAACCCGTAACTGAATATTATCCTTCTGTAGAATCTTCTGCTGAAGCATCAGCAGTTTCTTTTTTAGCGGAACGTTTAGCAGGCGCTTCAGGGGCATCGGCAGCAGCTTTAACCGCTACAGCTTCTTTTTCTGCTTCTTCGTCTTTTTCGCGTTTACGTTCATCTAAACCTTCTTCAATTGCTTTGATGATCACATCCGTAATTAAAGAAATTGATTTCGTTGCATCGTCGTTTGCCGGGATCGGGAAATCAATATTCGACGGATCAGAGTTGGTATCCACCATTGCAAAAGTAGGGATGTTTAATTTCATCGCCTCTGCCACAGCAATATGCTCTTTTTTAACGTCGATTAAGAAGATTGCAGCCGGTAAACGGTTTAAATCTGCAATACCGCCTAATAAGTTTTCCAACTTGATACGCTCACGTTGGATCATTAAGCGTTCTTTTTTAGAAAGAATAGAATAGGTACCATCTTTTGTCATTTTATCGATAGTAACCATTTTCTTGATCGATTTACGAACGGTCGCGAAGTTGGTTAACATACCACCTAACCAACGCTCGGTTACGAAAGGCATGTTTACTTTTCTGGCCTGATCGGCAACAATTTCTTTAGCTTGTTTCTTTGTAGCTACGAATAAGATCTTACGACCTGATTTTACGATTTGTTTGATCGCAGAAGCAGCTTCCTCGGTTTTAGTTAAAGTTTTATTTAAATCGATAATGTGGATCCCGTTACGCTCCATGAAAATATAAGGAGCCATTTTTGGATTCCATTTGCGGGTAAGGTGACCAAAGTGTACACCTGCATCCAATAAGTCTTGATATGTAGTTCTTGCCATTGTGATTGTCTCCTTATAAGATTAACGTTTACTGAATTGGAATTTCTTACGTGCTTTTTTGCGTCCTGGTTTCTTACGCTCTACCATACGCATATCGCGGGTCATTAACCCTTTTGCACGTAATGCCGGTTTTTTCTCAGCATCTAATTCAACAATCGCTTTAGCAATCGCTAAACGAACGGCTTCCGCCTGTCCTTTTACGCCACCACCGTTTACATTTACGGTTACATCGAATTTACCGATAGCGTCCGCTACTTCGAACGACTGGTTTACAATGTACTGTAAAGGTAAGGTAGGGAAATATTCTTTATGATCTTTACCGTTAACGGTAATAGTGCCGTTGCCTTCTTTTAAATAGATACGGGCAACTGCAGTTTTTCTTCTTCCTGAAGTATTGGTAACTGACATTTCTTTTCTCCTTTAATTAAAGTTTAATGGTTTTTGGTGATTGTGCCGCATGTGGATGCTCAGCGCCGGCGTAAACAAAAAGATTGGTATACAATTTTTTGCCTAAACGGTTTTTAGGTAGCATCCCGCGAACTGCCTTCTCAATAACACGAGCAGGATGTTTCGCCATTAATTCTTTCGGAGAAGTAAATCTCTGACCACCCGGATAACCTGTGTAAGAAGTATACACCTTCTCTACCAATTTGTTTCCGGTTAATTTTACTTTGTCTGCATTAATAACGATCACGTTATCTCCGCAGTCTACGTTTGGGGTGAACTCAGGCTTGTGTTTTCCTCTGATAATCATTGCGATCTTAGAAGACAAGCGCCCCAAAATCTCTCCTTGTGCGTCAACAACAACCCACTGCTTATTCACAGTTTTTGCATTGGCAGAGACAGTTTTGTAACTTAACGTATTCACTTGCTTTTATTTAATTAGTTAAAAAATATTTTAATTCCCTCTTTTTTAGGGACTGCAAAGATAGAGAGAAAAGTTTAATTAACAAAGCGTTGCAGTAAAAAATTAATGTGCGACTTTAAAATACCCGGGGCCAAACCTACAAATCATCCGGTTTATACCCAATCCGCTTTCTCGGTTGTGCTTTCTTTTGAACAAGTTCGTCAAGATAGGTAAACACCAACTCAATATTTTTATCATGATTATGCAAATGCTGTTTAATATCGGCAATTTCCAGCTTCAATTCATTGTGACTATCCAGGAGTTTACGTAAACGGGTAAATATTCTTACAATCTGAATATTTACCTGGATGGCTTGCGGGCTATTAAGCACACTGGAAAGCATCAGTACGCCATGTTCGGTAAAAGCATAGGGCAATTTTCTTCTGCCTCCCCAACTTGAAGTCGCAATTTGCGACTTCAAGTTTTGCCACTCTTTTTCACTCAGTTGAAACATAAAATCATCCGGAAACCGGTCTGCATTCCGGTTAACCTGCTCATTTATTCTTTTCGTGGGCACTCCATAAAGCGCTGCCAGATCGCTGTCGAGCATTACTTTCTGCCCTCTTATTTCGTAGATATTGTTCACTACGGTTTCATCCGCTAAAGCAGATACCTCATTTTTATTCTTCATAAATTTTCCAATAAAATGATATGCGGGGATAAAAGGGAGTATATTCAAATATACATAAAAGAGCTGTCCTCATCTTTATTTTATGGGAATCGTTTATAAACAATCTGCCGTTTTTATTGTTATACCTGAAATCGTATTCTTATGACAAAGCAAACAAAAATAGTGGCCGGCGTATTGGCGGGCGCAGCGCTTGGCGCCACCCTGGCATTCGTATTCAATGCGGATAAAAACAGCATGTTAAAAGAAAAAGCAGCCGACTGGTTATGCGACCTGTTTTCACGTTCAAAAGACACACTTGCCTCGGCAGGGAATAAACTGAAAGACAATATTGCTAAAGTAAAAGGCTAAATTTTGTAATTCGCCATACCAGGACTATCTTTGGCCGTATGGATGTTTTTGGCCAGGCACTTTCCGATTTCTACCAGACAGGGCATGCGGATACTCTTTGGCTTTACAATTCCTATGATGAGCCTGAAGAAATGCCTGTCGATGTTTTTTTCCGGGCAAAAACGGATATGCCTGTGCTCGAGCTTAAAGCGCTTTCCCTTTGCCGTGGAAAAGTATTAGATGCAGGTGCAGGTGTTGGAAGTCACGCCTTACTCCTGCAAGAAAAAAACATGGATGTCACGGCCATTGATATTTCACCGGCGGCAGTACACATTATGAAACAGCGGGGTGTAAAAAAAGCCTTCTTAAAAAATGTATCTGATGTTAGCGAAAAGTATGATTCCCTTCTGTTCCTGATGAACGGCATCGGCCTTACCGGAACGCTTCCCGGCCTGCAGCACTTCCTGCACCAGGCAAAGCAATACATCCGGCCCGGCGGACAGCTCCTTTTCGACAGCTCAGATATTTCGTATTTATATGAAGACCTTCCCCGCCCGAAAGACCGTTATTTTGGAGAGGTCCGTTACCGGTATAGTTACAAAGAACAACCGGGCGAGTGGTTTGACTGGCTATATATTGACCCCGAAACCTTAAAGCATATCACACGTTTCACCGGCTGGCAATGTACTATCGTTGATGAGGATGACTCCGATCAGTATCTGGCACAATTAACCCTTTTAAAATAAACTGCACCGATCAGGCTTCTTCTTCCCAGATGCAGGCAATATTAATGATCGTCTGTACCGCTTTTTCCATATCCTGTACTGAAACCCACTCCTGCTTACTATGAAAGGCATGTTCGCCGGCAAAGATATTCGGACAGGGTAAGCCCATAAAGGATAACCTTGAGCCATCTGTTCCGCCTCTTATACGTTGTCTTTTAGGTATTATTCCCGCCCGTTCCATGGCTTTAATTCCATATTCAATAAGCTGTGGATGCTGATCCAGTACGCTTTTCATATTCCGGTATTGTTTAGCCACCTCAAACACGTAATGGGAACCCGGATAAGCGGATATGACCTCCTTTACAACAGCTTCAAGTTCCTGCTCATGCACCAGCAGGCATTCATCATCAAAATCGCGTATAATAAACTGTGCTTCGGCATATTCAGCCTGGCCGTTTATACTTACCGGATGAATAAACCCCTCCTTGTCCGAAGTGGCTTCGGGGGTAAGCCGGTCTTTCGGCAACCTGTCTATAATAGCCGCCAGGATCTTTATGGCACTCTCCATTTTCCCTTTTGCAAAGCCCGGATGCGTACTTACACCATGGATCATCAGCTTAACACCATCCGCCGAAAATGTTTCATCTTCGATTGAGCCTAACGTTTCGCCATCAACCGTATAGGCAAAATCAGCTCCCAGCTTTTTCAGATCTGCCTTATCTACTCCCCGCCCGATCTCCTCATCCGGCGTAAAAAGGATTTTTAGCATGCCATGCTTTACTTCCGGACTGGCCATAAAGAAAGCTGCAGCCTCCATAATCTCCGCTAAGCCGGCTTTATTATCTGCTCCCAACAAGGTTGTTCCGCTGGCAGTGATAATATCATTCCCGATTTGAGCGTTTAAATCAATATGCTCACTCCTCCGCAAAATAATAGCCGGATCGTCGGGCAATACCAGGTCCTGACCCTGATAATTATAGTGAATGCGTGGTTTTACATCTTCACCGCTGCAGTCAGGAGAAGTATCCATATGCGAGCAAAAACAGATAACCGGCACTTTTTTTGTGGTGTTTGCAGGAATAGTAGCATATACATAACCAAATTCATCAACATGTGCATCCGTAATACCCATGGCCAGGAGTTCATCTGTTAAAAGCCTTGCCAGATTTTTCTGCTTTTCCGTTGAAGGACATGTAGCTGAAGCCGGATCGGATTGTGTGTCTATTTTCGCATAGCGGATAAAACGCTGCTGAAGCGCCTGTTTTGAATTATGATAAGTGGTCATAGATTTCAAATTTAGCATAAAAAAAGGATATCAAATTGTAATTTTGCCTTATCCGATACTTCCTGAACCTATCAATCCATAGCAGATGCCTTATTTCAATCTCATTTTACGAAGCGCTCTACTGATCTTATTGCTATTTCAACATGATGAATTATCGGCACAAACCAATTTTTACAGACTTAGTACCGGCGCTTCCTTTGGCTTAACCCGCACCTCGGCCGGCGATAAGAAACCGGATGTAAGTCTGGCCGGTGAAGTGAATCTCGACTATTTCCTGTTCCCCTTTCTCACCTTTGGCACTGCCCTGCAAAAAGGTACATTGAAAGGGGGTGAGGGCTTAGATAAGTATACTAATCATTATTTCTATGTTAACCTGAACGGGAAACTACATATTGGCGATTTTTTTAACCCGAAAGAAGACAGTTTCCTTTTAAATACCCTTCAGGGCATTTATCTTGGTCCCGGGCTTGGCCTGATTTTCAGCGATGTAAATTTAGTTAACCGGAAATATAAAATTCCGAATAAAGAGATTATCATGCCCGTTAACATCGGTGTGAATTTCGATGTCAAAAACCGCTATAACTTTAATCGTGTGGTTTTTAATTTAAACTACCAGGCTGTCCCCTTCCTCGACAGGGGGATGGATGGTGATTTTCGCCCTGAAAATATGGTATTCGGCTATTACAATTACTTTTCTGTCGGACTGAAATATAATTTCGGGGCGGAACGGTTTTATCGATGAATAAATACTAATTTAGTGCTGTAAAGCATTCTCATGAAGAAATTATACTTTTTATTATTTCTCCTGTTCCCGGCAAGTGTCATGGCACAAATTACGCCTTACGAACGAAGTCACAAACAGGAAACCACCACTTATCGTGAAGCCATTGCTTATTATGAACAACTGGCAAAGGCCTATCCCCAACAGGCAAAGTTATTCAGCTACGGCAATACTGATTTTGGCAAGCCGCTGCATCTCCTGGTATTATCTAAAAGCAGCGTGTTCAACCCGCAAAGCATCCGGCAGCAAAATAAACGTATTTTCCTGATCAATAATGGTATTCACCCGGGGGAGCCCGAAGGTATTGATGCCTGTATGATGCTGGCCCGCGACCTGTTAAAAGGGAATAAGCTGCCTGACAATGTGGTGATCTGCATCATCCCCATGTACAATATTGATGGAAGCCATAATCGCAGCGGTACTTCCCGTGCTAATCAGAATGGTCCGCTGGCCTACGGATTTCGCGGAAATGGCCGGAATTATGACCTGAACCGTGATTTTATTAAAACCGACTCTAAAAATTCACAGGCTTTTCAATTGATCTTTAACACCTGGCAGCCCGAAATCTTTGTCGATACACATACCAGCAATGGTGCGGATTATCAGTACACGATGACCCTCATTCCTACGCAGAAAGATAAGCTGAACCCTGTTTTATCGGATTATCTGACGAAGATCATGGTGCCCGACCTGTACAGCCAGATGAAAAACAAGGGCTTTGAACTCATCCCCTATGTAAATTCAGCCGGCGAAACACCTGATGGCGGAATTACCGGCTTTATTGAATCGCCCCGCTATTCTACCGGCTATGCCGCGCTGCACAACGTGATCGGCTTTATGCCCGAAACGCACATGCTTAAACCGTTTGATAAACGGGTCGAATCGACTTATAAGTTATTACAAACGTATATTCAGATTATTGCACGTGATGCAGCTGTTATCGGTGAAAACAAGAAAAGAGCAGATGCTTATACGGCGCAGCAGCAGGAATTTCCGCTTGACTGGAAAGTGAACCGGAACAGCGTAGACAGTATCGAATTTAAAGGATATACGGCTAAGCAGAAACCCAGTGACATCAGTGGCTTTGATCGTCTGTATTACGACCGGCATGAGCCTTACACCAAAAAGATCAAATACTGGGATAAATTTGAACCGGCTGTTACGGTGACCAAACCGGTAGCCTATATCATTCCAAAAGCCTGGGATAAGGTCGTCAGCCTGCTTAAACTGAATAATGTGAAAATGAAGCAGCTGGCTGCTGATGCCAAACTCCCGCTGCAAATGTATTATATCGGGGATATGAAGACCGGCACACGCCCTTATGAGGGGCATTACCTGCATTCCGGTGTAGTGCTGAACCCTGTCAGACAGGAAGTACAATTTTTTGAAGGCGATTATGTTGTATATGTGAATCAGGCAGCAAATCGTTATATCGTTGAAACACTGGAACCCCAGGCCATCGATTCGTTCTTTAACTGGAATTTTTTCGATTCAGTGTTAGGGCAGAAAGAAGGTTATTCATCGTATGTGTTTGAAGATACCGGTGCCGAATTGTTAAAAAAGGATCCTGAACTCCGAAAGAAGCTGGAAGCGGAAAAGCAGAAGAATCCTGACCTGGCCAAAAGCGGGCGCGCACAGCTGGATTTCGTATATAAAAACTCGGATTATTTTGAAAAAACCGTTATGCGTTATCCGGTAGGGCGGATGATGGAAGATCTGAAATTAAATCTAAAATAACATGATGCCTTACCTTCAACAAAGCCCTGTGGCTTCTGTAATTTTCATTATCACCCTGATCACCAGCATTTATGCCTTTAACAACCAACAGGTATATGGTAAGTTCATGCTGCATCCGTATTCGGTTAGCCGCCATAAGAATCTCTATACCCTGATCAGCAGCGGTCTTATCCATGCCGACTGGATGCACTTGTTTTTCAATGGCTTCACCTTTTTTGCTTTCGCTTTTAAACTCGAAATGTTATTAGGGCACTGGCAATTTGCAACACTTTATTTCGTAAGTATGGTGCTGGCCGATATTCCTTCGGTCGTAAAACATAAAGAAAATTATGCTTATCACAGCCTGGGTGCATCCGGCGCCATCAGCGGAGTGGTCTTCAGCTATATCTTATTCTATCCGCTGTCATCCCTGATGATATTCCCGCTGCCGATACCTATCTGGGCGATTGTATTCGGCGTACTTTATCTGGTATATTGTTATTTTATGGCAAAGCAGGCCAGGGATCATATTAATCATGACGCACATTTTTTTGGCGCTTTAGCGGGTATTATTTTAACCATACTTTTAGTGCCGGGTATTATCCCTCACTTTTTTGAGCAGTTAGGGCTGGGCCGGTAAGCAGGGGTCATCAAAATAACTCAACGGTGCATAAGGGTCTTTGATGATCTCAAATAAGGTATGACCCCAGGGCTTCCAAAAATTCTCCAATACCTGTGCATAGGTTTTATGCGACCAGGCATCAAATAAGGCTTTATTGATCGTGCCTCTTAGGGGCATTGCATCAACGTAAACTTCATCGCCAACTGGCATTACGGTATATTCAGGGAGGCGGTTAAACAGGTAAGCCGAATAGAAAAAGCGGGCTGCTATTTCCTCAAATTGCTGTTCACTTAATCGTTTATCTTTTACCTGCTCCAGGAGCTGGTGATGATACCGTTTGTTGGTGCCATTATCCTGCAAACAGGCAATGATGCCAAAATCTTTAAATTTTAAAGAGAACGTAAGGGTGTTGATCTCATCACGAAAAGCAAAAGGCGTTTCTTTTTCTGCGAGGGGTACGATGATGATCGACCAGGGAACGAAGTTCTCAAAAATGACTTTTCGATGGATTCCCTGGATCATGGTATGCAGATTGCTGAATTTATGCATCAGACCCTGCGACATGTTTAATCCGTCGCTGCTCAACTGTTTAAGGCGGATAGCGCCCTGCATCTCGATATATAAAAAGCTATACAGCAGCTTGCCGATCCAGTGAAACAACTCCTGCTCTTCGAGCGTGCTCACCCCCTTATAGCCATTCTCAAAAGCATGGGCGATCTTCTTTTCGAGGGGTTCCAGGTCATTTTTAAATACATCCGGGTTTACCGGAACTTTCAGGCTCTTATAGGTCCGGATGCTCTCGTCTAACAGTTTGATCTGCTCATTGCCGCTCAGCCCGGCCATGGTGATCAGCCAATCGGGTATAACGGAAGCGGATATGACCGGGGTATTTCCGCTCAGGAAACAACATTCATTTTTAAAATCAAAGTTTTTAAATGGCTGATACAGCGCTGAGGGAACCATGCTGCAAAATTAGGAATAATATTCAGGCTAATCGTTGTAATAACATAGCTAATTGCATTTTTCAGTTTTACAAAAAAAATTGATGATCAATGGTTTACAAAATGTTTTCCGGAATACGGTCTTTTTTTGACAGATTTATGTATATTCGATTAAACCCGCCAGGGTGTTTTTCCAGGCAAATTTATTATTCAAGTCCACGGTAAGTCCACTACAAGTCCACGGTAAGTCCGCTACAGGTCCATGGTTATCCCAGTGGTATAGGTATGGCAGTTATCAGATTTGTGCGTAAAACCGGCTCACTTCATCGACCAGCTGGCTATATATCGGTTTCGTAAATTCTACAAACAGCGTTGCAGGTGGCGGAGGCACCACTTCTTTCCTTTTCGATAAGGCTAACTGATCCTTGCTCAATGCCCTTTCATCACCTTTATAGCTTGCCCACTGATCTTCCCACACATAGGTGCCGGCTATTTTTTTCTGACGGATTACTTTGCCTGTATTCCAGTCGGTTACCCGCAGATCTAACAATCCTGATGAAGTGATCTGCTTACTGAAAACGCTTAATGTCGCTTTTACTTTACCATATATCGGTCCGTCGGCCCGGGTTTCACCAATCTTAACACTGTCTTTTTCCAGCTTTTCCACTTTTTCCTTTACATAGGTCTGTCCTACCATAAAATCATCAAACTGCATTCTTAATACCTGGTCGGGTACGATCCGTTGCTGCAGGGCCTCTTGCTGATCATAAAAACGGACGAATTTATTCTGCTGATATGCCCTCATCCACTCGCTCACTTTCTGCTGAAAATATTGATTGCTCAGCTCATAATATTTGCTGTTCACCAGCGCAGGTTCTACCACTACGCGGATCAGTGCCGACTGATAGGCCTCATTCATCTTCTGACGGCTGTCTTTATAATCCGGATAGAGGTACTGTGCTTTTTCAAAATGCTGATACGCTTTTCGGGCACTTAGCTTGTCGCCATCGTTTAAGAATTTCAGGCCTAAAGCGTAGCGGGCTTCTGCCGCTTTTACCTTGCTCTCGTTTAATTCGACCGCAAAGCGTTTCACCTCAGGAAGTACGGTGAGGCAGGAAGGGCAACGATTAATTTCGTCGCTAAGCCGGTTAAGCTGTTCATATTCATAGATCACCGTTTCCCACCGTAAAGGATCAACCGACTGTATGGCCTCATCAATCCTGCGTTGATGCGCGTCTAATGAAAACGAATAGGCCGACATTAATACCTGTACAGCTTCTTTATTTTGAGGAGCGCTTTGCAGGCGGTTTACGGCTTTTAACAGCGAAGCATCGTAATCCCCTTTCTGCAATGCATTTTTTCCGGTGGTACATCCAACAATTAATATGGATAAATAAATAAAATACCGTAATCTTGATGTCGTTTCCATAACCTTAATTTTTAAAGCCTCTTTAACCTTTAGACGTATATACATGAAGATTAGTTGCAAACCTTTTGAATTAATTTTAAAGCACCCGTTTTCGATCTCAAAATTTACCCGTAACAGTACACCTTTAATGCTGTTAAAACTCGATTATGAAGGCTATACCGGGTATGGAGAAGCCAGTATGGTCCCCTATATGGGCGAAAGCTATGAAAGTGCTAACCGGTTTCTGCAACAGGTAGACTGGAGCCGCTTTCAGTATCCGTTTAATTTTGAAGAAATTATTGCCTGTCTCGACAGTATAGCACCCGGACAGCCGGCCATAAAAGCGGCCATTGATATTGCCCTGAACGACCTTCATGGAAAAATAACGCATAAACCCTGTCATGCGATTTATGGCGCCCGGCAGGAAACCATGCCCCTTACTTCCTATACGGTGGGTATCGATACGCCGGAAGTGATCCGGGAGAAATTAAAAGATGCCACGGCATTTAAAGTAATCAAAGTAAAACTGGGCAGGGATAATGACCGGGAACTCATTGAAACGATACGAAGTGTTACCGATCTGCCTCTTTTTGTGGATGCAAACCAGGGTTGGACCGATCGAAAACAGGCGATTGATATGGTGTATTGGCTGCATGACCAGGGTGTGCTTCTGATCGAGCAGCCGATGGATAAAAATAATCCTGACGGGAATGCCTGGTTAACCGAAAGAAGTCCCATCCCGATTATCGCTGACGAGGCTGTACAACGGTTAAACGATGTGGAATCTTTAAAAGGTGCTTATCATGGCATCAATGTGAAACTGATGAAAAGCGCGGGCATGTATGAGGGCCATCAAATGATTATGAAAGCCAAAAGTTTAGGCATGAAAGTATTGATCGGCTGCATGAGCGAAACATCGATCGCTACCCTTGCCGGAATTGCGCTGGCGCCGCTTTGTAACTGGGCTGATCTCGACGGCCCATGGTTAACGACCAATAATCCTTTCGATAACCCGGAAATGAAAGACGGGCGCTATATGCTAAACGACAAACCGGGCTTAGGCCTGTCTGCTTTAAAGACGGATATTTTTGAAAGTTAAGAACCTTTTCTGACTCCTTTGATCAGCTGTATCTTGAAATACAGTACCGCCGCAAACACGCCGGCCAGAAAGGCACTGATCAATATACTGTCGTTCCGGTAAGCCCACACCATACCCCATACGGAGAGGATCAGCACCAGGTTATAAAAGACATTTAAAGCGATCTTTTTCTTCATACCGGGTACACTTAGTAAACCGGCATATTCGGATCAAAAGCCTCCTGCCAGGCTAATATACCGCCTTTAAGGTTGTACAGGTTTGTAAACCCATGGATCTGCTCTAATTGCATAATGGCAGCAGCACTGCGTTTTCCGCTGCGGCATTGTATAATGACCGGCTTATTGGTCGCGATCTTATCGGCTTCAATTAAAATACCTCCCAAAGGAATATTTTCACCATCCAGGTTTGAAACCTCGTACTCAAAGGTTTCTCTTACATCAATAAGCTGAAAATCTTCGTTATGATCTATTTTCTGTTTTAATTCCTGTACTGAAATCTCTTTCATTATATTGCTTTTTTGCAAACTTAGCCATATTCATTTTCATATCCAATAAAAAACCGCCTACTTCGCCGCGTTAAGTTGCTGAAGCGGAAGTTTTATGCGTTGTATGGTTGACGTTCCCTCCCGGAAAGAAACATAATATAGCATCTCTGTTCTTTCATCATAATAGGGGCTTAATTCAAAACTCTGCCCGTTGATTTTCGGCCCCAGATTTTTAGGTTCCGACCAGTTTTTCCAGGTATCATCCAGACGGGTACTCACATACAGGTCGAAATCACCATAACCGCTATAGCCGTTCGATGCGAAAATCAGGGTTTTATTATCGCTCAATAAAAAAGGGGTGGTTTCATCAGCGGCTGTATTCAATCCTTTTCCCATGTTCTGCAGAATGCCATAACTGTCTTCATCTTTCGGAATGGTAAAATAAAGATCAAAGCCACCCTGGGTAAGATCAGACTCCAACGCGAATAAGATCCGCTTGCCATCCTTCGTTAAAAAAGCATCAGCGTAATCTCCGTAATTACTATAAGCCGTTATTTTAAGGGGCTTCTTACGGATGTAGTCGCCATTCTGATAACTGAAAAAATCAAACCCCAGCGGACTGTCCTCCCATCGAAAACGATTTTCACTACCCGCGAGCACCGTTTGAGTCTCTGCCGCATAACCCAGTATAAAATTCAGGTTCTTTTTATTTTTGATCTTCTCCGTAACATCTGTAATGTGGTTGGGTGAATTCAGATCCACCGCGTGTATCTCACCGGCCTTTTGGTATAAGCTAATGGTATAATACAGCGTATTATCGATAATGGAAACAGCACTGATGTCAAATTCACTACCGGGGGCATAAATGATCTTCTCCGGATCGCCAAGTTGTTCTGCTCCGGGCAAAAGGTGGATTTGCGGAAGCACAGGCTCTTCACTGTCGGAAATGGCAATCGCATCCACCTGCTTTTGACCAGGCTTACTGCCGAAATTGAATTCTACCCGTACAATCTTAATATTATCTTCGGGTTTTTCCAGGAAAAAGTATTCGATATCGGCATTGTTCTCCACATTTGGGGCAACTTCTATTTTGCGGCGTTTCTTATTGAAATAATAGGCTCTGTCTGTATTGGCTTTTGCCTGCATATTGTTGAGCCAGCTTCTGAAGTTGCCAACCTTTTTGTTCACCGTATGCAGCTTACCGGAAGCATCGCCAACCATAACGCGGTTTACGCAGCCCCCGTTCAGGTTTTCGAATACGGCTATCTGTCTTACTGTCTGCGCCTTTTCAAACTCCACTTCCACATAAGCGGTGCCCAAAGCATCTTTTGATACCCAGGCATTGGCACTCGGTCCGCCCTGCGGGAAAGCATCAGGCTTGCCCAATATACGTTTCACGCTATTCAGTTTCCCGCCCAGGTCAGATGAGTATTTCAATACTTTTGATGCATATTGTACCTGCTGAGCCTGCAGCATGGCAGGGAATAGCAGCAGGCAAAAAAGTAACTTTTTCATTCCGGTTATGTTTTCATAAAAAACGGCTGCAGGCGAACCTGCAACCGAACCATAAACAATGTTGCTTGCACAACTAGTTGTTAACTTTAATTTTTTCTACTTTTTTCCCTTTAAAAGCGAAGATAAATTCGCCGTCGTCGGTAATATCGATACCATCGCCAAAACGGTCGCTACCTCCCTTACCTTTCGACTCTACTTTCCCTTTCATCTCACCGGTTTCCATGTTTATGCCATAAATCACATTTTTGGAATTTCGCTGATCGCGGATGAAATAGTTCCCACCCAGTTCATAGAAGAAGTCGCAGCCGGGAATACGGTCAGAAGCATAATTCCGTTTACCATCGGCCTTTTTATAACTGGCCAGGCCTTTCTCCGACATCACCACCACATTGTCTCCAAAATTGATCACATCAAAGGCCTTACCTACACGGGCATCATTATGTTTTACATCAAACAGCTGTTTACCGGTTTCAATATCGTATGAATAGAACTGATCACCGTCGCCTACAAATACGGTTTTATCCTGATGGACGATCATATCCGTAATGCGTTTGTCAAAACGCTCTGAACGCCATACGGTTTGCCCGGTTTTATCATCCAGCGACAGGATACCGTTTTTCTGATTTACATAATCCGTATAAATTTTATATTCTGTTTCCGTACCATTGGGCGTCCGGCGGGTAACAATCTCCTGCACTTCCACTTTACCGCCTACCTGTACCATCACACGATTTCCTGTACGATAAATGCGCGGCATCGAAAATGCGCCGGCAATTTTTTCGGATGCCCATAACAGTTTCCCGGTAGCCAGATCATGTTTTTCTACATATTTGGTACGGCTCCGGTTCGCGAAGATCACAATATAAACGGCATCGTCGGTAAAGATAGGATCAGCTAATGTACCATACACACCCTTCTGTGTTTTCATACCCAGAATACCCAGTCCGCCCGATTTGGTCATGTCATTCTCGTAATCCACCTCCCATATTTTCTGTCCGTTATCTCGGTTAAAGCATTGTAAACCATCTAACCACAGATATACTTTATCGCCTTTAACATCCAGGCTAACCAGTGCTTCTCGGGTAATGAGTTTCTTTTCGATTGTTCCTCTGAAAGTGGCATCCCATAAGATCTCGCCATTTGCGGCATTAATCTTCACCAGCTGGTTTTTAAAGCCGGAGAATAAAGCGGCCAGGGAGTTCGGTTTATAATTGATCATAACAATCTCATTTTTGGTCTTGTCATACACATATTTACCTACGCTGCCTTTAAACAGCTTAGTCTCCCATATCTTTTCGCCGGTTTTGGCTCTTACCATATTCAGGCCGTCTTTCTGTGCGATCATGAATGCATCCAGCTCATTAATGTAATTTACCGTTTCTACCGGACCACCACCTTTGGGAAGCAGGTTCTGGTATTGCTCCGTGTTCCACATTTCTTTTCCGGTTTTTACATCGATAACGGCTATACGGTCGGTTCCCAGTTTACGGCTGTCGAACAAAAACAGATAACCGCCATCTTTGCTCTGAATATAATACTGGAACTCAGCGGTATTGGTTTTATTCGTGGTCATCTTCTTATAATCACCTTCCCATAACTGTTTCCCGTCAACGTTAAGTGCAGTGGCCGAATTTCCGTCTGTTCCCAACACGTAGGTCCCTTCGCGGTTTATCATCGAGATCACGTTAGCCTTATTGGCAAATTCCGATTCCCATACGGTTTTAAAATTGCCCGATTTTTTCTGGGCCAGGGCGATACTTCCGCTTATACCGAGAAGCACCGATAACATAACTACTTTTTTGTTCATGGTTTTTTATTCTATGTTTAATGTCTGTCTCACTTTATAGCGCTGCTGCTTTGGCAGTTTAAATTCAAATTTTTGCCTGAGCAGCAAATCTGAAAGGTATTCGATAAAATCGATGTTCTTAATATCGGAATCGACCTTAAAAAAAGAGGATAGCTTACCATTCTGTACCACGGCGATATCGACGATGATATAACCTTTTACATCGGCATACTTTTTATTTTTCTTTTTTAAGAAATCCGGGCTTTTGATGAGGGCATCCACTTCTTTGGTAACGGCTTCCTGCACCTGTTCTTCATCGGTGAGTACCGGTCTTTTCTGTGCCTGGGCAGAAAATGAAATTCCGGTTAAAAAAACAAAACCAACCAGCAGGAGCGTACTCTTTCTAAAAAGCGTTTTCATCATGGCATTAAGATTTTTATCCTCTTTCAAAGGTGAGGGAAAACAGCACCGGATGAAATACCTTTATATCGGTATTTTGATATACCCAATAACCCGTATGCGTCCTTAATTTTTTAGCGGCTTTTGTAACAACTGTTCATTTCAGGCGTTTAATAATAAATTTTTATTATTACGCTGAAAATGAATCGCATTACCCGCTTCTTCTGGTTTTGTTCGGGTGTACATCAGGAAACCCTGAGTAAGCATCCTACAGAAGAGAATAAATATATCGGCATTGGTGCCACTATCTTTTTTACCGGCCTTTTTGCGGCACTTTCGGGGGGATATGCGATGTACTTTGTTTTCAAAGGCGGCAGTATGGCCTGGTTATTCGCTGTATTTTTCGGACTGATCTGGGGGCTGGCTATTTTTAACCTGGACCGGTATATTGTTTCGAGCCTGGATAAGAATGCCTCTGCCAACCGGCAGTTATTACAGGCAACCCCGCGTATTCTTTTAGCGATCATGATCGGGATGGTCATTTCCCGGCCGCTGGAACTGAAGATCTTTGACAAAGAGATCAAAGAACGTTTAAAAGTCAGTTACCTGAACGGACAGCGGGCGAAGATCGACACGTTAAATAAGGCTTTTGATAAAAAATACACTATCGAACTAGGAAAATTAAACGACCTGAAACAGCAGCGCGATTCGATGGCAGCCACCATAAAAACCGACCGGCAAAAGTTAAATTACGAGATCTTCGGCAATAAAACTACCGAGACGTCGGGCATTATGGGTTATGGCCCCTATGCCAAACGGAAGGAACAGGAGCTTAAGCAGCGGGAGCAGAACCTGGATACACTGAATGCCGATATCCGGACCATGGAAAAATTTGTAGACGGGCGCAAACAGTTTGACGGCCTGATGAGCGAGCGGTTATATACCTCCAAAGAGCTGGACAGCCTGAGTAATATTGCCGGTTTTGCCGACCGCAACTGGGCTCTTGGGCAACTCAGCTTTAATCCCGATGGCACCCGCGATACCACAACGGCTATTGCCGTAACCTTTATCGGTCTGTTATTTATCTTCTTTGAATGTCTGCCGGTGTTTGTAAAGCTGATGAGCAGTGCCGGCCCTTACGATAAATCGATCGAAAGTGTTGAAAGCGTGCAGATGCATCAGGCTCAAAAAGACAAGGATTTTGGCATAGAGGTTGCCGATGGCATCCATGAAACCCGCACAGGAACCGCTATTGAAAAAAGGAAGATGCAATTCCGTAATGGAGAGGTATAATAATTCCCTCAATCGATTTAAGTTCCATTTCAAATTCTGTTATCGTATATAATTCTTTTTAAGGCTTTAACAGCATCTCTATATGTTCAATGCCGTCTTCCAGGTAGATTTCGCTGGTTTGCGCAAATCCAAAGCTTTCATAAAATCGTTTTAAGTAATACTGTGCGCCAATACGAACAGGCACCTCACCATAGTGCTTCCTGATTTCGCGGATAGCGCTTTCCATCAGCTTTTGACCTAATCCGCTGCCCCGGTAATCCGAACAGGTAATTACCCTGCCAATGCTGCATTCGGGATAGGACACACCTGCCGGCAGCAGGCGGCAATACGCGGCCAAACGGTCACCATCCATCGCCATCAGATGCATCGCTTTCAGATCTTTCCCGTCAATATCCTGGTAAGGGCAGTTCTGTTCGACCACAAAAACTTCATTGCGAAGCCTTAACAGCATATATAGTTGTGCCGTAGTTAGTCCGGCAAAAGCTTTGATTTCCCAGCTGATTTCCATATCGGTTATGCTAAATTCCTTCCGGCGTTCACAATACCATAAACCGTCCGGATAGCCAGTTTCTCATACAATTGCCGGTTAGCGGTTTCATCCATATGCCGCAGCTTTTCGAGTGCATAATGCTGGATCAGTACCAGGGGAAGCACAATCTTTTCCCGTACAGCGATCGACAGCTTATCGACCGGGTAATTCTCCATCAGCAGCTGATGTCCGGCTAATTTTAAAAGCATCGTTTTAGAAAGTTCAAACTCAGCATTCAGCTGTTTCCAGAAAGCACCAAACTGTTTGTCATCAGCCATATAAGCGGTGATCGAGAAGTCAGACTTGCTCATCGACATCATACAATTATCGATAATGGTCTTAAAATATCCCGATTGCTCGTAGGTTTTTCGCACCTGCTCCCAATGGCCTGCATCCTCCTGGTTCTTTAAAGCCGTACCTATGCCATAAAAGCCAGGGATATTCTGCTTTAGCTGGCTCCATGCGGTCACAAAACTGATCGCCCGTAAATCATCCAGTTTCAGTTCCCCTCCTGCATTGCGTTTTACCGGGCGGCTGCTGATATTAATACGGGAAAGCAGCTTGAGTGGCGAAAATTTCTCCAGATAAGGCAGGAAAAAAGGGTCTTCGCGTAAGACCATAAAAGCCTTGTAGCTGTCGTTCGCCATCTGTTCAACGCCTTTGAAATGCGCTTCATCGAGCAGTACATTATGCGTCTCATTCATGCCGGTCGAAATACCTGCATTAATCAATTGGCGGATATTAAAAGCGGCACTGTCTGTAGACCCGTATTGTGAGCTGATCGTCTGCCCCTGAATGGTAAGCTGTATATTTTTATTGGCAATTTCTTTCCCCATGGCCGCATAAAAACGATGCGTTTTTCCTCCACCACGTGCAGGAGGGCCGCCCCGGCCATCAAAAAAGGCCAGTTGAATATGATGCCTTGCCGCGATTTCCGTTAAGGCCACTTTAGCTTTAAAAATAGACCAGTTGGCCATTAAATAGCCGCCGTCTTTGGTACTGTCTGAATAACCCAGCATGACATCCTGCCGGTTTCCGCGTTTGAGAAGATGCTTTTTATAAAACGGATGTGCATAAAGAATATCCATGATCCCAGCGGCACCGGCTAAGTCATTCACCGTTTCAAACAAAGGCACAAAATCAACGGTAAGCTGGTCTTCCGTCCAGCCGCTCCATAAAAACAGTTCGATCAGCTGCAGGATATCACTCGCCTGCTGGCAATTGCTGATAATAAAGCGATGGCAGGCTTTTTCTCCATTATTTCGTTGAATTTGCCGGATCTCATTGATGGTGTGCATGACATCGAGCAATAAGGGATCGTCAAGGCTACTGAAATCGATCGCTGCTTTGGAGAACAGCAGGGATTTCACTTTTTCGGCCTCGGACAGGGTATCATACATCGGGGGAAACAGGGTTTTCAGAGACGGATGCTGCCGGCAAAAGGCATGTGCTTTCCGTAAAACACGGCTATCCTGACGGATATCCAATGAAGCAAAATGACATCTGAAGAGTTCTACTTTGCGTAATAAGTCATCCACCAGCGATACAAAAAGACCTTCATGATCGTTTTGGAGTACATCCCGGATCTGGCGCAGTCCGCTGATCAGCTCCGCTGAAATATCGGATGGCTCCAGGTTACTGTCGAAAGCATTTTTATACAGAATATCCTGCAATACAGCCATCACATTTTCTACTCCCCTGAACGTGATCCGGCGTTTCACCATCCGGAAATCGCGATAATAACAACGGAATAAGATCTGCCGAAGCATTTTTGACACTAAAAGCGTCGTTTGCGTATCCACATTCGGATTACCGTCGCGATCGCCGCCAGGCCAGAAGCCCAGCTCAATGAGCTGCTTTGCTTCTATACGAAACTCGCTGAGCTGCTGATTGATCCCCGCCTGGATCTCTGCCGCTGAAAAGTAAAAAACATTTTCCAGGTACCAGGCTAAGCTCAATGCTTCATCGGCAGGTGTTGGCGATTTTTTATTAAAAAAAGGGGTTTTCCCTAACTGCTGCAACAGCTCATGAATAGCATCAATATCGTTTGTTTTAATCGCTGCGGTCAGGTCGTTGATAATAGCAAGGACATTTCCCGGATAAAATTGTGTGGGATGTGCCGTTAAAACCAATCTCAGTGAAAAGGCCTCTATCAGGTGCCGGGCCTTTTCCCGAAAGGTCTTATTGTCGGCCATCTGATACAGCAATGTCCGGAGTGCACCCTGCTCATACCGGTTATTCAGCTTATTAAAGGCTGAATCTTCTACGGCATCAAACAGCACCACCTGTCTTTCAATATACTGGATAAACCGGAAAAGCTGATTATGGATCTCCTCCTCATCCTGCTGATGACTGTATTTTTCAAAAAAATTTTCAATCAGCTGCGCCGGTGTTTCCCGGTTCTTTACGCCTTCCTCGCAGCTCTTGATAAAGAGTGGCAGCAGGGTTCCCGTATCTTTAATTTTATAGAACGGAAGGGTCAGAAAAAGGCTATTGTAAAGTTCAAAACGCGAAATGACCTCGTTATTAAAAATCGATGTCCGGTTGCTTGGCGGGGCTTGATATGACATGTGTTTCGGGCGGGGATAAATACCTATATAACAAAAATAATATATAATGTGCTAAAAAGAGTATGAATATGATTTTTGTATTTCCCGAAAAAAGTACTTATCTTGTATCGTGCAAATTTGTGTTAAACAGATTTTCTAAAAAAATATGGGATTTCGCTGAGCAGAAATCCTGTAAAAATTGTTAATTTTTTGGGAAAAAACAGTCCCGGCAATTGCCGGGACTGTTTTTTTAATGGGCATCTACCGGCACATTTACATTCTTCTTAAATTTCTGAAGATATAACAGGGGAATGGAACATAACATCACGATGCCCACTGCCCAATAGGCATCACTATAGGTTAACAGCAGGGTTTGTTTCATGACCGTGCCCTCAATAGCTTTCATCGCCATAAGCTTCGCATCGATAAAAGATGCCCCTTTAGCCATAAAACCATGTATAAGTGTATTCAGCCGCTCGGTAAAAGCAGGATTATACTCATTCACGTTGTTTAATAATACGCTCCGGTGAAATCCCTGTCGCGTATGAATAAGCGTAGTCAGGGCGGCAATACCAAATGAGCCACCTAACTGACGCATCATATTATTTAAGCCCGACCCCTGTCCGATCTCTGATCCTTTCAGGTCCTGAACCGCCAGCGTGGTTAACGGCACAAACAGCAGAGCCATGCCAATACCACGAATAACGAGAGGCCAGAAGAACTGCTCTGTTCCTGATGACAGCGTTGATGTGCTTAGCATATGACAGAATACAAAAAACAGGAACAGGCCTACGGTAGCCATAAACTGTGCCGGAATCCCTTTTTTCAGAAACATCCCGATAAAAGGCATCATAGCAATGGTGCATAAACCTCCCGGGAATAAGATCTTACCCGTTTGAAGTGGTGTAAAACCCAATAAATTCTGGCAGAATACAGGGAATACAAATACCGATCCATACAAACCAAAACCCAGCACGAACGATGTGAACATCCCTATGGAAAAACTGCGATGCCGCATGATTTTAAAATTAACGATCGGGTGATCGGTACGGAGCTCCCTCCAGATAAACAGCAAAAGACCAAACACCGAAGTCACGGCAAGCACGATAATATAACCGGTGGCAAACCAGTCTTCACTTTCACCTTTTTCCAGGAGGGTCTGCAAGCTGCCTACCGAAATGGCCAGCAATAAAATACCCCACCAGTCAACCGGCAGGCCTTTTCCGTCTTTGGGTGTTTCACGGATAAAGGTATAAGTACAATAGGCGGCCAGAATGCCAACCGGGATGTTCACATAAAAGATCCAGGGCCAGTCGGCAATTTCAAGAATATAGCCCCCTATCGTAGGGCCTACGGTGGGGCCTACCACTGCTCCGAGACCAAATAAAGCGGTCGCAATACCGACATCTTCACGTGGCCAGGTTTCTAACAGGATAGACTGAGCCGTAGAAATCAATCCGCCACCGGCAAGGCCCTGTAAAATACGGAAAATGATCAGCTCATTTAAAGAAACAGCATTTCCACAAAGAAAAGAAGCTATGGTGAAAATAATAATAGAGGTCAGGAAGTAGTTTTTCCTTCCAAAGCGGCTTCCCAGCCAGCCCGACATGGGTAAAATAATCACATTGGCTACAGCATAGCCGGTAGACAGCCAGGCAATATCTTCTAAAGTGGCCCCTAAATTACCCTGAATTTGCGGAATAGCCACGTTTACGATGGTCGTATCAATCAGCTCTAACAGCGATGCTGTGATGACCGTAAAGGTAATGATCCACTTTTTTAATCCTGTTTCAGCCATTTTATTGCCCTTAAATGGATACAGAAACTTTCACACTCATCCCCGGGCGCAATTTCGCCGCCAGTTCCTGATCATTCGCATGGAGCTTTATCTTTACGGGAACCCGTTGTACGACTTTTACAAAGTTACCGGTAGCATTATCCGGAGGCAGCAATGAACCTTTCGCGCCTGTAATGGGTGCAAAACTGTATACCTCACCTTCCAGATCTTCATCAGGGTAGGCATCCACCACGACCTTCACTTTCAAACCTGGTTTCAGCTTTTCCAGCTGCGTCTCTTTAAAGTTGGCCGTCACAAAAAGATGCTGATTATCCACAATGGAAAACAACGCCTGACCCGGTTGCACTAACTGTCCTTTTTGTACATTTTTTTTCGATACGATACCCGTTGCCGGTGCGCTAATGTGTGTATATGACAGTTGTAGTCTGGCAAAATCCACATCCGACTGGTGCTGCGTTACGCCTGAGCTGCTCACATTTAACTGCGATCTGGTGGTGCCCACCTGTTTAACAGCTGCATTGTACTGGTCAACAGCTGCCGTATAATTAGCCTCTGCCGTTTCTTTCTGAGCTTTCACCTGATCATAGGCCTGTTGTGTAACTGCACCATCTTTAATCAGATTGCTATAACGGTCAAAATCTTTCTGCGCCAGGTTGAGCCGTACTTTAGCGGCTTCAATACCGGCCTTTGCCGTACTGATATTGGCGGTCGTCGCTTCGATCTGTGCCTGCGAAACACCTACACCGGCATGTGCTCCGGCCTGACCGGCCTCTGCCTGTTCAAGCTTAATTTTATAATCACGATCATCCAGCGTAACCAATTCCTGCCCTTCATTCACTTTTGTATTCTCTTCAAAAAGAATATCTTTCACATAACCGCCTACACGGGCAATCACCGGGCTGATATCGCCATCGATCTGTGCATCGTCGGTATCCACATGTTTACTGAAATAGCGATATTCATTGAATCCGAAAATAGCGCCGCCAAGGATCAGTATTCCGAGAATTACCGGAAGTGCTTTATTTTGTTTTTTTGCTTTCTTTGTCATTTTGGTGCTGTTATTTTGAAATTTTTCCTGTCGATTTTAATAAAGTATAGTATGCCAGACCCGCATCGGCTCTGGCGATTTCGAGGTTGATCTTTGCCTGGTACAATAACGTTTCGGCATCGATCCGGTCAGTTGCCGAGGCCATATTGTTGCGGTATTTTGAGGCCAGCAGCCGGTCGTTTTCTTCGGCCTGTGCAACGGATGTTTGCAAAACATCGATCTTCTGAACGGCCATGCGATAATTCTGATAATCTTTATTGACCTGCGTTTTTACCTGATCGCTAAGCATATCTTTCTGAATGCTTATTTCCTGCTGCTGTATATAGGCTTCTGCCTCCTTATGCTTATTTTTCCAGAGATTAGCCACATTCCAGGACAGGGTAGCCCCAACGGTAACCGGCACAATAAACTGGTTTGCCGCCGGGATAAAGCTGCCGCCCGGATTAATATAATACATATTCGCTCCGATACCTAATGTAGGCAGCTTATCGGCTTTAATCGTTTTAATATTAAGATCAGCCGCTTTATGCTGTACATCAAGCTGCTGCAGTTCCTGCCGCTCTGAAACGGCCATCGTCATGTATGATGCCAGGGGTTCAAGTGGCTTTAAGGTGATATCCGTCTCTTCAATACGGATTTCCGTATCCTCCGGTAAGCCTAATAAAATATCCAGATTATAATTTACAATTTTCCGGTTATTTTCAATTTCGAGTGCCGTTAGCGATACATTTGCCTGCTGCAGCTGAAATCGCAGCACATCATTTTTAGTCACAATGCCCTGGCTAAAGAATTGCTGTGCCTGTTTCAATTGTCCGGCAATAGCATCCAGGTTTTGTGTTACGACTTTTCTGCTTTGCGCCAATTTGTACAAGGAGAACCAGGTATTGATCACCACATAGCTGACCTCTTCTTTACTTTTCTCAAAATCAAGACGTGCCAACTCAGACAGCAGCTTTGTAGACTCTTTTGCATACTTTAATTTTTGACCGCCATAAATCAATTCTTCGATACCTGCCGTACCTACAAAAGCGTCGGCGCGGCCGGGTAAAGTGATCGGTTTCCCACCACCTATACTTAATGTATGGGTTGGAATTTCGGCATGATTATATAAGAAGCTGACCGAAGCATTTGGAAGTGCATTATCGTTAATGACATCAAGCCGGGCTGCGGCTTCGGTTAGTTTATGCTGTGCTAATTTTAAATTCCGGCTATTGGCAATTCCCAGCTCAATGGCCTCGCTAAGGCTAAGCTTTTTCACCTGCTGCGCGTGTAATGCAAACGGGAATAAAACAACCGCTAAGATTAACCGGGATGTATTCTTTATCATTTCTTGGGGGTTAAATGCGTTAACAATAAATCTTGTAAGTGCGTAATCAGCCTTTTGCGTAAAGCATTCTTATGGGTTTCATTGTCCATATCAAAACCAGCAAAATCACTTACCCGTTCCGGTGAAGTGGCCAGAAGATGAATCGTTCCCATGATGCTGGCAATCGTCATTTTCACATCAACAGGTCTGAAAGCACCTGTCGCAATACCCTCCTCCACGATCTCCTCAATCACCCTGCGGTTAGTGGCCATTACGTCTTTTACTTTACTGAACACTTCAGGGCGCTGCGACAATGACAGTTCACGGTGCATCATTTTATGAAAATCAATATTATTGAAGATGCGCGCGGCATACTGATCCATCACTTTCACCAGCTTTTCTTCAGAAGATACCGGTGCATTTCTGATCGTATCGAGTTCCGATCTGAAACCCGCGATCCGGCTTTCCATAATCTCCATGAACACCCCTTCTTTGCTCCCGAAATAGTAATTGATCATGGCCATGTTGGCGCCTGAAACTTTAGCGATCTGCCGGGTCGATGTACCGTCGAAACCCAACGTAGAAAATAACTGCTCGGCAGCGAGTAAGATGTCCGTTCTTTTGTCCGTTTTCTCCATTTCTGTTTTTAACGCGGCAAAATTAATCAATCGATTGATTAACAAAAGAAGGTATGGTGTAATTTACTTTTTCATGATAATTCTTATCTTTAGTCTTTCTGTATTTTATTTCCTTTCCCAATGATGAAAGCCATTTTTTTAAGGTTATTTGCGCTGCTTGCGATCTGTTCATTATCTTCTTTCTTACCTGAACCTGCCGACAACAGTAATACCTGGATCAGGATAAACCTGCTGGGCTATCAGCCGGATGCCATAAAAGCAGCTGTATGGGCCAGTAAGCAAGGCGCGCTTCCGCAGCGCTTTGAGCTCGTGCATAAAGAGACCGGGAAAGTGGTTTATACCTCTTCTCAAATCAAAACCTTTGGTAAATATGGTCCTTTTAAGACGACGGCCCGCTTAAATTTCAGCGACTTTAAAACACCAGGCAGGTATATCCTTCGGGCAAACAATATTTCTTCGCCCGAAATCCTGATCGGCCCGGATGTTTATCGCCATACTGCCGATTTTGCGCTCCGGTATATGCGGCAGCAACGCTGTGGCTTTAATCCTTTCCTGAACGACAGCTGCCATACACATGATGGCTTTGTTCTGTATGGTCAAAAAGCCGGAATTAAAGACAGCACCCATTATGATGCTACCGGCGGATGGCACGACGCCAGCGATTACCTGCAATATTCTACCACTTCTGCCAATGCCACCTATCATCTTTTAATGGCCTACCGTGATTTTCCGGGGGCCTTCAACGATGAGAAACAGGCCAACGGACTGGAAGGGGCCAATGGTATTGCAGATGTACTTGATGAGGCAAAATGGGGGCTCGACTGGCTGCTGAAAATGCATCCTTCTGCAAAAGTGATGTTTAACCAGTTAGCCGACGACCGGGACCATATCTCGATGCGCATCCCTAAAGAAGATCATCAATACGGGAAAGGTTTTGAGCGCCCGCTTTATTTTATCGACGGCGAACCGCAGCAACGGGGCAAGTTCATGAACAATACAAAAGGAACGAGTTCAACAGCAGCTAAATTTACCAGTGCATTTAATCTGGGTGCCCGTATGTTTAAAAAGAATAATCCGTCATTTTCGGCATTATTAGATAAAAAGGCCATCAGTGCACTTGCCTACGCCAACCGGAAAAGGGGGGTCACGCAAACGGTCTCTGTCAAATCGCCCTACATTTACGCGGAAGATAACTGGGTGGATGACATGGAGCTGGCTTATGCTACCCTGCAGAAAAAAGGACGGCCAACCGGTATCGATTCCGCCATCGCTTATTCTGGCCGGGAAAAAATAACCCCCTGGCTCATGTCGGATACTGCTAATCATTATCAGTGGTATCCTTTCCTGAATATCGGGCATTATGAACTGGCCAAACAGGTAAAATCTCCGGCAAGATCAACACTTATATCCTATTACAAAGAAGGCATAGCGCATGTCTGGGGACGTGCAAGGCAGAATGCCTTTTACCGGGGAGTCCCGTTCATCTGGTGCAGCAATAATTTAACCGTAGCGTTTACCATGCAGTGCTACTGGTATAAACAACTGAGTGGTGACCAAACCTTTTCTGAACTGGAACAGGCCAATTTCGACTGGCTGTTTGGCTGTAATCCATGGGGTACCAGCATGGTGTACGGGCTGCCATCCTGGGGCGATACGCCGGTTGATCCACATTCCGCTTTTACACACCTGAAGAATTATCCTATTGATGGGGGCCTGGTCGACGGTCCGGTCTATACCAACATTTATAATAGCCTGATCGGCATAAAATTATCAGATCCGGATGAATATGCCGATTTTCAAAGTGACCTGGCCGTATACCATGACGACTACGGCGATTACAGCACCAATGAGCCTACCATGGATGGTACGGCTTCTCTGGTTTACCTTCTGGCTGCATTCGATAGCCGAAAGGCTGAACCTCAAACCCATCAGGGTGCCATCATCCGCGGAAACCGGGCCACTAAAAAAATGGCTATCGTGTTCACCGGTGATGAATTTGCCGACGGAGGCGAAAGCATTGCTTCTACCCTGACATCGACACAAACGAAAGCCTCTTTTTTCTTTACCGGCCGCTTCTATCGAAATCCGGCGTTTAAAGCGCTCATCTCCGGGCTAAAAAACAATGGCCATTATCTCGGTGCTCATTCAAATGCGCATTTATTGTATAATGACTGGACAAAGCGCGACAGCCTTCTGGTTAGCCAGCCGCAGTTTACCGATGATCTGAACGCCAATTATTCGGCTATGAAAAAGTTCGGCATCAAAAGGGAAAATGCAACGTACTTTCTGCCGCCTTATGAATGGTATAACCAGCGCATCGCAGACTGGACGAAAGAAATGGGCTTACAGCTTATCAACTTTACCCCGGGAACACGCTCTAACGCCGATTATACCTACCCCGAGATGGGCAAGTCGTATCGCAATAGTGCTGAAATCTATGACTCTATTTTACAGTATGAAAAGGAAACCACGGATGGGCTGAATGGCTTTATTCTGCTGCTTCATATTGGCACAGACCCCAGAAGAACTGATAAATTCTATGATAAACTGCCCGAGCTGATCCGGCATTTAAAAAATGAAGATTACAGGCTGGTCACTATAGAGGAATTATTGCAAAACCGCCTTTAAACATTTTAAAATAATTAATTACCTTTGATCCAAATTTTAAACGAATGCATACAGAAGAAAATAAAAATAGTTTTGATTGGGTTTGGTATGTCATGGGCATATTAACCGGGATGTTAGCGGTTATTGCGGTAACTTTTCATGTGGGATATATCCTGTTAGGTGGAATTATCGGCTTTATTCTGGCGGCGGTATTCTTAAATGGCATTGTAAAAGGCCGCGAATACTAATCCTGTTCCCGACCCCGATCGTTACCAACTCTTAAACGTATGAAGAAACTAACTTTGATCGTGGCAATCGCCTTATCGGCACTGATGGTGAATGCACAAAAGCAGGCCCCGGTAAAATTCCCACCCCTGGATGCCAGTCCGATGGATGTTGCCTATTACCCTGCAAATATCACAAAAGTGAAAAAAGACGATACCACTATGCCGCTTATCCGGGTGCTGTATTCCCGTCCGTCTAAAAAAGGCAGGGAAATTTTTGGCGTATTGGAGCAGTTTGATAAAGTATGGCGTTTAGGGGCAAATGAAAATACAGAAATTGATCTCTTTCATCCGGTCACTATCGGTGATAAGAAAATAAAACCGGGCCGTTACAGTTTATTTGCCATTCCCTCAAAAGAAAGCTGGACGATTATCGTGAATAAACAAACGGATCGCTGGGGCGCATTCAACTACGACGAAACAAAAGATGTTGTCCGCGTAACTGTACCGGTTACCAAACTTGAAAAACCGCTTGAAGTGCTCTCTGTCGTTTTTACAGAAAGGGCCGGGGGAACAAATATGATCATCGCCTGGGATACGACTCAGGTTTCGGTTCCTATAGCATTTAAGAAATAAGTGCTTTATTTTTTATTCTCAAAACATTGTCATAACTTGGTATACCAAAGTGTTATACAATGAGTATACCCCAACCCAACCGTCTTCTTTCGCTCGATTTCTTCCGCGGTCTGACCGTGGCGGCTATGATCTTAGTGAATAACCCGGGAAGCTGGAGCCATATTTATGCTCCCCTTGAACATGCCGAATGGAATGGATGCACACCCACAGATCTTGTTTTTCCTTTCTTTCTTTTTATTGTAGGTGTTTCGATCACCTATGCCATGGGAAGTAAAAAAGAAGATCCTGCATCGCATTCCAAAACCATCATGAAGGCTTTCAAACGTGGATTGATCCTGTTCGGACTGGGATTTATCCTGGCCTTCTTCCCCAGGAACTTTAAGGATTTCGATGTTATAAATGCATTGCAAAATGTGCGTATCCCGGGGGTACTGCAACGTATCGGCGTGGTCTTCTTTATTTCTTCTATCCTGTTTTTAAAGCTCTCTACGAAAAATATTTTCCGTACATTTATCCTCATTCTGTTCGGTTACTGGCTATTCATGACCTTCATCCCGGTACCGGGCACAGGCTATGCTAATTTAGAAAAAGAGACCAATCTCGGCGCCTGGCTCGACCGGACAGTCTTAACAGAAGCCCATTTGTGGAAATCTGCAAAAACCTGGGATCCGGAGGGGATATTAAGTACATTACCTGCTGTAGGGACCTGTCTTTTTGGTATTTTGGTTGGCGTTTACCTCCGGCGAAAAGATGTGGAAACGGGCCATAAAATGGCCTGGCTCTTTTCAGCCGGACTTACCGCTGTGGCTTTAGGCTTATTATGGGATCTGGAATTTCCGATCAATAAAGCTTTATGGACCAGTTCGTATGTTCTTTATACCGGTGGATTGGCCACCCTTATTCTCACACTTTCCTATTGGATCATTGATGTGCATGGCTATAAAAGGTTCACTACACCTTTTGTGGTCTACGGTATAAATGCCATTACCGTATTCTTCGTATCCGGACTACTGCCCCGCTTATTGAACATGATCAAAATAGAGCAGGATAACGGGGAGAAAATCGGTGCGCTTACTTCATTTTACCGGAATTATTTTGTTCCGTATTTTTCACCTATAAATGCCTCTTTAGCGTATGCTATTTTTGTAGTGCTGTTCTTTTATGTGATTCTCTGGATCATGTATAAAAAGAAAATCATTATCAAAGTTTAACACCCTATCATTAGAAATAAAACAAATGAAAAAACACTTCCTATTCCTTGGATTGGCTTCCCTGCTGACCGTATCCCCCGTATTAGCCCAACAAAAGAACAATACACCGAAAGCGGTCAAACCTGCTTCCGCTACGCTTATTCCTGCTGATCCTGACGTTAAAGTCGGAAAACTGTCAAACGGACTTGTTTACTATATCAAAAAAAACACAGAGCCTAAAAACAGGGCCGAGCTTTATCTGGCCACGCGTATAGGCTCTTTAATGGAGGATGATGCCCAGCAGGGTCTTGCCCATTTTACTGAACATATGGCTTTTAACGGTACAAAGGATTTTCCGAAAAACGAGATCATCAACTACCTTCAGAAAGCAGGTGTACGCTTTGGTGCCGATCTGAATGCCTATACAGGCTTTAATCAAACTGTTTATCAGCTTCCTATTCCGACAGATAGTGTCCAGGTATTTAAAACAGCCTTTAAAATATTAGCGAACTGGGCAGGAAAAATAAGTATGGAAGGTGCTGATATTGATAATGAGAGAGGTGTTATTGTGGAAGAGGACCGTCAGCGCGGAAAAAATGCGCAACAGCGGATATCAAATCAGCTTCTGCCGCTGCTTTTGGCGAATTCGCGTTATGCCGACCGCCTCCCGATCGGAAAAGTAGAGATTCTGAACTCGTTTACGCATGATAAGATCCGTTCATTTTATCATGACTGGTATCGCCCTGATCTGCAGGCCGTGATTGCCGTTGGCGATTTTGACATACAGGAGGTTGAAAACCAGATTAAGGAGAATTTCTCCGGCTTAACCAATCCGAAAAACCCAAGGCCACGTATCTATTACAGCCTTCCCGATATTGCCGAACCTATGGTGAAGGTCGTTACCGATGCGGAACAGCCTTATAATGTGGCGCAGGTGATTTACCGGCAAAAAGGAAGTGTTGCCAAAACAACCGCCGATTTCAGGAAAAATATCATTGTTAATATGATTAACAGTATGTTTGCTGCCCGTATCCAGGAAATCACCCAGAAAGGCAATGCTCCTTTCCTGTTTGCACAGGGTGCTTTTGGCCCTTATCAGGGCGGTATGGTATGGGGTAACGATGCGTTCACGTTAGCCGCTGTATCCAAAGACGGAGCCAGCCTTAAAGCCGCTTTAGCCGCCGTAATCGCCGAAGCGGAACGGATGAAACAGTTTGGTTTTGTAAGTTCAGAGTTCGAAGCAGCGAAAAAGAATGTGGCAGCCGCAAATGAAAAACGCTATAAAGAAAAGGATAAAACATCCTCTTCTTCCTTCGTACAACGATATCTGAACCACTTCCTGGAAGGTGCTGCCATGCCTTCCATCGAATATGCTTATACGCTTACCCAAAAAGAGCTGAACGAGATCAGCCTGGCCGAAGTGAATGAAGTTGCCAAAACATTCATGACCAGTAATAATCAGGTCATTATTGTACAGGCTCCCGAGAAAGAGAAAGGGAACCTGCCCGGCAATGACGAGCTGTTAGCCACTGTTCGTAACGCAGGCAAAGGTATAACGGCTTATGTAGACAATCGTATCGATAAGCCCCTGCTGGAAAAGATTCCGGTTGCAGGGAAGATCGTTAGCGAAGAAAAGAATGATAAAATTGGTATTACCACAGTCAGACTGAGCAATGGCATCAGGGTAGTCCTTAAACCTACCGATTTTAAAAACGATCAGATCCTTTTCACTTCTTTCGCCAAAGGCGGAACTTCGTTAGCCGGTGACCAGGATTTTCTTTCGGCCGATAATGCCAGTATGATCGCTTCCAGCGGCGTTGGTGCCTTCAATCCTTCACAGCTGAACAAATATCTGGCCGGCAATACAGCAAGCGTACATGCATATATCAGTACACTGTATCAGGGATTTTCAGGAAGTGCAGCACCTAAAGATCTGGAAACGGCTTTCCAGCTGATTTATGCCTATGCTACCCAACCCCGAAAAGACACAGAGATCTTTAACAAAAATATCGCCGATATGCGGGTGATTCTGGCGAACAAAAACGCAAATCCGGCCAGTGTTTATGCCGATACTGTACAGGCCATATTATCAAACTATCACAAACGTGAAATGCCGCTTACATTAAGCGATATCGAAAAAATTAACCTGGACAAAGCATATGCCTTTTACAGGGACCGTTTTGCAGACGCCAGCGGACAAACCTTCATATTTACCGGGAATTTTGAGATCGGGAAAATAAAACCGCTGCTGCTTACATACCTGGCGAGCCTTCCTGCGCTTAACCGCAATGAGAACTTCATTGATCATGGTATTTATCCTCCAAAAGGTAAAATAAGCAAAACGGTGACCAGGGGGCTGGAAGACAAAGCCTCTGTTCAGCTGTTTTTCCATGGGGACTATACGTATAGTGCTGAAAACAACATTCAGCTGGATGCCCTGAAAGCCGCTTTGGAAATTAAGATCCTGGAACGTCTGCGGGAAAAAGAAAGCGGAGTATACAGCCCGGGGGTAAGTTTAAATTATTCCAAATATCCGGTGGGTCATTATTATTTCACCATATCCTTTAACTGTGCGAAGGCAAATGTAGAAAAGCTGATTGCCGCTGCTTTAGACGAGATCAATACTTTTAAGCAGAGTGGTGCTACAGAAGATGATCTTCAAAAGTTTAAATCCGAAGAGCAACGCCAGGATGAACTCAACCTGAGAAATAATGGCTACTGGCTGAACTATCTGAGCACACGCCTGCAATACGGTGATGATGTGAACCTGCTTTTAAGCAAAAAAGAACGGCTAAACAACGTGACAACAGCCAGCAGCAAAGCTGCGGCACTCCAATACCTGAATGGAGAACACTATATCCGTGCCGTATTGGTACCTGAAAAGTAATCTTTGATCGTTCTGATTAAAAAATCCCTCATGATATCATCGTTATGGGGGATTTTTTATTTGGCCATAACGCCTACCGGATCTGTACCTTCACTTTCATTCCGGATACGGTCAAGTGCGGTGACCATATAACTATATCGTTTTCCCTTTTCAGCCTGCGTATCTATAAACGAGGTAAAATCTTCAAAACTGATCTTCAGGATATGTCTGGCATGAAGTATACCAGGCTTCTCTCCTTCATCAAAACGGTAGATGACATAACCTGATGCCGTTTCACCATCTTTGGCCTTTAACGGTTTTTCCCATTTCAGGTACACCCCGTCATCTTTGGCCTCCGCTGTAAAATGCTGAGGTTCATTCGGCACAACATCATCGATCCATGGCATTTGCGGTGGCAAAGCCGGATACCGGTAGAAATCCTGCTGTAATGAATCGGCTAAGCTTTTAGCGACGGTCGACAATGATTTTGAGCTGAAAAAAATACTGCCCTGTACCCGGCCATTTGACCGGATACTTCTGATCTGGTTAGGAATTTCACTGTATACACCCCATGCGGCTTCGCCTTTAGCATAAGGGCTGTGCACAAGGTAGGCCGCCTGGCCGATATATAAATGCCGGCCATAGGTATTATTACTCCACCAGTCTAACAGCACGCCAAAGGGTGCAGCGGCACGGCTGAATGTAAAATAGATCTGCGGATTAATATAGTCTACCCATCCCTCCTTAATCCATTTTCTGGAATCTGCATACAGTTCATGATAATTCGATAAGCCGTTCGTTTTAGACCCTAAGGTATCCTCCCGGTAGTTTTTCCATATCCCAAAAGGGCTTACGCCAAATTTGACGTATTTTTTATAATGATGTACACTGTCGTTCACCATTCTGATCAGCAGATCGACATTGTTTCTTCGCCAGTCGGCTATATGGGTAAACCCATTCGGATACTTTGTAAAGGTGGCCTGATCATTGATCTTCTGGCCGGAAATAGGATAAGGATAAAAATAATCATCAAAATGAACACCGTCAATATCATAACCTTTCACCACATCCAGGATAACCTGTACGATATATTCTCTCACCTCAGGCAAACCCGGATCAAAGAGCTTTTGCCCGCCATAAGTATAAAACAATTCCGGTCGCTTGCGGGTAATATGATCCGGACTTGTTACCGCAGCAGCATTCATGGTAGCCCTGTAAGGATTGAACCAGGCATGGAGTTCCATCCCCCGGAAATGCGCTTCTTTTATGGCAAATTCCAGCGGGTCAAATCCTCCGGCAGGAGCAAGCCCCTGTTTGCCGGTAAGCCAATGGCTCCACAATTCTCTTGATTTGGCATAAAATGCATCTGCGGTAGGTCTTATCTGCAACATAATAGCATTTATACCCATCTTTTGATGTCTCTCTAAGATACCGATCAGCTCCTGTTTCTGCTGGTCGACCGTTAATCCCGGCCTGGAAGGCCAGTCGATATGGGTAACGGTAGCCACCCAGACCCCTCTGAATTCCCGCTTGGGAGATAATTCTTCCTGATCCTGTGCTCTACTCCGGCTGCAAAAACCCACAATACTCAGGAAAGTAATAAGAAAATATTTAATCATTAAGTTGTGTTAAAGCGTCATCATTTATTCGTTAACATATCATTAATGTCAATTTTGAACGTTATCTCTAAAACGCGTTTTTCAAAATAATCATACAAAAGTGCTATATTTTTTACACTTATCACTTTTTTATGCTAAGTTAGCATGAAAAACGAGCCAAATTATCCGTAAAAATGCAAGAACAAGACCCTGTAACCAAGGTAGACCGGAATAAGATTTATTTTTTAATTATTGTTATTGCTGCTCTCTTAGGTATAAATGCGTATCTGTATTTCAAAGATAAACAGCAGAGCAGCCGCTTCGTAACCGTCAGCACCGAAAAAGACCGGTTGAACCTCGAAGTTGAAAAAATTGAAGTGGAGCTGGATAAAGTAAATGCCCTCAACGTCACGCTCAGTGAAAAGCTTCAGCAGGAACAGCAGCTGGCCAGAACCAAAATTGCAGAATTAAAACAGGCACTACAAAAAGGTAAATTAACGCAGGGCGACCTGGATAAAGCCCAGCAGCAGATCGCCGAACTTAAAGAATTTGTAAAAAATTATAACGATAAAGTGGCGACCCTTGAAAAAGAAAATGCCTACCTTAAATCGGAACGCGACAGTTTAAAAAGCACGACCGAGCTCATCAGCCGGAAAGCCGATGAGTTAGAAAAGCAAAACGAAAACCTGAATGCAAAAGTTAAAATAGGAGAATTATTAAAAACCAGTAATATCCATGTTGCTGCTTATAAAGTGCGCAGTAATGGTAAAAACGTTCAGGTCAGCAAAGCAGGCTCAGCCAATAAATTAGTGGTCAGTTTTAATATTGCCGCTAATCATCTTGCAGAGAAAAACTTCCGGAAAATATTCCTGCGGGTATTTGATCCGGCCGGAAACCTGATTGCCAATAACAATGATTTTTTTGAAGCCAACGGGCAGCAGATGCAATACAGCAACCGGATACAGATCGCTTATAACAACGATGACACGACCTATAACATCGACTGGACAAATCCTAAAGAATTCATAAAAGGTATCTATACCGTGATCCTTTATTGTGACGGTGCGGAGATGGGAAAATCACAGATCTCCCTGGATTAGTGTTGCCGGACTAATCAGCGGGAAACTCAGGTAAAACAAGGTACCCTGACCCGGCGTTGACGTAAAATACACCGAGCCGCCGGCGTTTTCAATAGCCTGTTTTACGAAAGCCAGCCCAAGTCCTGTTCCTGAAGATTTGGTGGTAAAGTTAGGCGTAAAGATCTTCTCCTTTAATCCGTCATCTATCCCCTTTCCATTATCTTCGACCTCTACAAAGGCAAATTTATCATCATTGTATATCCGTATGGTAATGATCCCGCCGGGCTTGGTCTCCGTTGCCTCAATGGCATTCTTCAGCAGATTATTAAAGCTTCGGAGCAACTGGTCTTTATCGCCCAGGATCAGCAGGTTACTCCTTACCTGGCTTTGCAGCATGATCTCGGCATTATCGGTCGTATTAAATACCCGGATCGCCTGTTCGATCACGGGCAATAGTTCCAGGTTTTCAAGTCGGGTATCCGGCATTTTCGCAAAATTGGAAAACTCAGAGGCAATGGTTGCCAGACTATCGATCTGCTCAATGAACGACTTGTTAAAGCTGGCAAATTTCTTTTCAAAATTCGGGTCCTGCTCTTTCCATGCCCGTTCCAGCAATTGTACACCCAATTTTAACGGTGTAAGGGGATTTTTAATTTCATGTGCCACCTGCTTGGCCATTTCACGCCACGCACTCTCACGCTCTGAACGGGCCAGCTTCATCGCGCTTGTCTCTAATGCCGTCAGCATCTTGTTGTATTCCTTGATCATCATCCCGATCTCATCCTGCCGGTGCCATACAATAGGCTGATTGCGCTCGCCAAGCTTTGTTTTCCGGATCACTTCCTGTATAAAGGTTAAGGGATGTGTGATCTGGTTGGCCAGAAAAACTGCTAATACACCAATCAATACAAAAACAAGCGCATAAATATTGATCAGTGTATTGATAAATAACCCGATCTTTTCCTGATAATCGGTCTCATTTCTGTAATAAGGCAGTCCGATATAGGCTACCGTTTGTTTCTTCGCATTCCGTACAGGCGCATAGCCGGAAGCATATACAAAAGACCCGATCTTTTCTGCAGGATTGATAAATTCCGACTTCTGGTTCACATGCATATTGACAAATGCTTTAGCACCCATTTTCGGCCCCATCACGCCATATTCATACATCTTCGGCAGCGATGTAATATAGATATTTCCCTGCAGGTCATACAGATTCAGAAAAGCAGCATTTACATCGGCAAAGCGGTTAAATTCATACACGGCTTCATCGTCATTTCTTAGCCCTTTTTCACTGATGATCTTTTCATAAGCCAGCTGCACTTTACGGGTCTTTTCCCGTATCTCATCTTCCTGCTGGCTGGTATACTCGTTCCGGATATAATAAAAGGTGGTCCAGCCGACGATCAGTAAGGTAGCCACCACTGCCAGCACGATCGTTACCTGTATACGTGTTTTATACAGGATCTTATTGGCATTGATCATCAGATAACGATTTACATTGAACCAGCCGGATTGTTTATTCAGAATATTATTGAATAACCACAGCAAACAATATAATGTAAGGCTGAATACAATAAATACCAGGAAAAAGAAAGAAAGGATTGCCAGGCGCATCGTATAAGGCATCCGTTCTTTACTGATCACGATCACCTTCGATTTATCCTGACGGGAAACAGCATGGCTGTAATCCGGATTATATTCATTTTCAAAGATCACCTTATCCGGTTCCCCGGTAAAACGCCTGGTAATGGTTTCATACGTATATTTGCCGGACTGGCTGAAAAGCTTATTATCTTTATAAAAGGCGAATGAATAAGGACTGTAATCTTCGTCGCTTTTTAATTTTCCGTCGATCAGTAATTCGGGAAAATAAGAATTGATATCGTAAGGTTGTGAAGTAAGCTCGATGACGATCGATCCCAGCATATTCCGGTGTTCAAATATCGGGATGATCCCAAAATATTGCTGGAAACCAAACGTGTCATTGATCCGGTAAAAGTAATCCGCATCCTGAATTTTCAATGCCCCCGATTGGACCAGGGATTTATAATCTGCCAGCAGTGTACCTTGCTGGGCTTCAAGGGCCATATCATGGTTATTGTATTCGAATATCCGGTAGTCAAAACGGGAGAGGTAGCCATCGAGATAGTTTTTGATCAGATAATTATGGATCTGGAATGCCTCCATCCGTCCGGGATCTTTAAAATAGCTGATGATCAGGGTATCATTTGAAATCTTATGTTCAAATGCCGTGATTGAGCTGATCACTTTCGGGTCTTCTTTCCGCATCAGCTTCTGAGCAATTCCCTTTCGCAACGACCGTTCCTTAATATCAATGAACTTTACATATTTCAGGGTGGTTAAAAAGGCCATACAGAAGAACAGCAGAATATACATGCTGATCGAAAAACGGTTTTCGTACACGTAGCTGTTCCATGCCAGCACAAAGATAAACAGGGCATATACCAGGAAGTAAATCGTGAAGCTATCTGTTAGCTCGTATATAAAATAAACGGCCAGGCTGATCACGAATATAATCAGTTTCTGACGATGGCTTATCTTAAACTGCTTACTAAGGTCGATCAGGATATGACACAGCAAAAACAGGTTAAACCATGCGAGATACAAAATAAGAATACAGATAAAGCCTGTAAAGCTCAGATTAACAATATTGGTAATATCAAAACTAATAATCGAGTTATTGATCAGACCAAAAAAGACATCTTCCATCAGGAAACCGATCATTCCGAGCATGATGAGGATCAATATCATATAGACAATCCCTGCAAGACGGTTTTTGCCCAGGCGTTTAGGGATCTTAAGCTTATGACGATGAATATACGCGAACAGGAATACCCAGGTTAACGCCAGTATATTTAAAAGAAAAGCCCCTAAAGAAGGAAGCAGGTCGCTTTGTGCATATACAGACGGGCTGAAGATCTCCAGGTTAAACTGGCGGTTAAGCCAGAAATATTTCAGGTCGGAAAGCCGGAAGGCACCAAAAAAGAGCCCTAAAACCAGCATACCGGCAAGCGGCTTTCCCCTGCTGACCAGCCATGTACAGTAGGAATTTACAAAAAGACAGATGGCCAGCAGGCCGGTTATCCAAAGCCACAGCTGCATGTGAGCATAAATACCCCCGGTATAGGCATCATTTAGTTTAACCGGGAACAGATAATCTTTATGTATGCTAAAAATATTCCGCGTGTCCTTATCCGTGAAACCGGCCAGCACAAGACTGTTTCTCGGGAGAAGTTCAGGTGCGATCTCATTCCTGAGGTACTGGTTTTCGATTTCATATTGTGTTTTTATCGTAATAATGAACACAAAGGCATAATTTCCGACGTCTTTGCGGATCAGTTCATAGCTGCCGTTTTTATTGACATAAAATGAGGGGCCTTTCCGTACTTTTTCAAGTACAGGATATATTTTCGAAGAGCTCCAGAATTGCAGGACCTCATCTTTATACACCAGCAGGTTTATTCCCTTGTTGCGGTACTGATCAATAAAGGCCAGGGCAGCGGTACCATTCTTCGGAAATGACTGTACCTCATGGAGCTGAAGGCTGTCATCAAGGATATCATATACCGCTTTTTCCTTCAGATGGAGGTTTTCCTGTAAGCGGTTCGCTTCGTGTGCCAGCAGGTCGGCCCGGGTAATGGCATGATGAAGGGATATTGCTGTAATGATACAACAAACACCTAAAATCAATAGCAAAAACCTGATTTTACCGCCTATACTCACACGCTTATTTCCATTTTATATGACAAAAGCCCTGAACAGGCATCCAACTATCCGTTTTCCTACCAAAAATCCAGCCAATAAATGGCGGGTATTGCTTATGCTAACCCGGCACTTTCTGTCCGGACTTCCCGGTTTACTTTCTTTACCAGCCCCTGTAATACATTTCCGGGTCCTACTTCTATAAATTCATCGGCGCCATCGGCCAGCATATGGATCACCGTTTGCGTCCATCTTACCGGGCCCGTAAGCTGAGCGATAAGGTTTTCCTTAATGACTTCCGGGCTGGTTGTTGGCCGGGCATTTACATTCTGATAAACCGGGCATACCGGTACGGCAATTATGGTCTGCTCAATCGCTTTCTGTAATTCTATTTTGGCAGGCTCCATCAGCGGCGAATGAAATGCGCCGCCTACATTTAATTTTAAAGCTCTTTTAGCACCCGCTGCCGTTAATTTGGCACAGGCTTCATCAATCCCTTCCATACTTCCGGAAATAACCAGCTGGCCAGGGCAGTTGTAATTGGCCGGAACCACAACTTCCGGAATGGCGGCACATACTTCTTCTACCACTTCATCGGCCAGGCCCAAAACAGCAGCCATGGTAGAAGGCTGCATCTCGCAGGCCTTCTGCATAGCGTTTGCACGCGCCATGACCAGACGTAATCCGTCTTCAAAGCTTAATGCATTTGCTGCAACCAGAGCCGAGAACTCTCCCAAAGAGTGCCCTGCGACCATATCCGGCTTAAAGGATTCGCCTAAAACTTTTGAGAGAATAACGGAGTGCAGGAAGATAGCCGGCTGGGTCACTTTGGTTTGTTTAAGTTCCTCGTCGGTACCTCCGAACATAATATCACTGATCCGGAACCCTATAATGGCATTGGCTTTCTCAAATAGTTCCTTTGCCTGAGCGTTCTCATACAAATCTTTACCCATTCCTGAAAATTGTGCACCCTGTCCTGGAAATATATATGCTTTCATCAATCTATTCTTATATTTTATACGGTTTAATTTTTTAATGAAGACCTGCTGTGATCAGTCTTAGAAATTCGGCTCTTGTTTTATCATTCTTCATAAATTCTCCTGTAAATGCCGAAGTGGTAGTGACCGAATTTTGCTTCTGAACACCACGCATGGCCATACATAAATGCTTACATTCAATCACAACAGCCACTCCTGAGGGTTCCAGCGTATCCTGAAGACAATCTCTGATCTCATCGGTTAAGCGTTCCTGTACCTGCAGGCGGCGGGCAAATGCATCCACTACCCGCGGAATTTTACTGAGGCCAACAATGTGTCCGTTCGGAATATAGGCAATATGCGCTTTTCCGAAAAATGGCAGCATATGATGCTCACACATGGAGAAAACTTCAATGTCCTTTACCACGACCATCTGATTATAGTTTTCCCTGAACATGGCCGAGCGTAGAATTTCATCCGGTTTGATATCGTAGCCATGCGTGAGGTATTGTAATGCTTTTGCTACCCGTTCCGGGGTTTTAAGCAATCCCTCCCGTTCCGGGTTTTCGCCTAACTTTTCTAAAATATCTTTATAATGATGGGCTACTTCTGCAATCTTATTATCATCATAACGATCAATTTTCTGGTATCCCAGCACATCATCGTCGGATTCGTATCGGTCAATATTCATCTGTTCTTATCCAAAATATTCAACGTAATTATTCTCGGTTTCATAAAGCTTTATGCAATGCAGCTGTACACCTGCAGTATGTAGCAGGGGTGCCAGGATATCCCAGATCGCAATGGCCAGGTTCTCGGTAGATGCCAGTTTATCTTTCATAAAATCGACATCTAAATTTAAATTTTTATGATCAACTTTATCGATAATATGGGTATTTATAAGCTGCTTCAACCATTTCAGGTCAACCAGGAAACCCGTTTCGGGATTTACTTCGCCTTTAACGGTCACATACAACGCATAGTTATGCCCGTGCCAGTTCGGATTAGCGCACTTCCCGTAAATTTCATTATTTTTATCCTGACTCCAGTCGGTTCTCGACAACTTATGCGCAGCATTAAAATGCTCACGTCGGGTAATATAAATCATTGTAATATAAAATAAAAAGCAAACTTAGATATATTCATTTTTATATGCAATTTAATTCCATATCATGAATACAAAAATCCTGCTCGTTGCCGCTACATACGAAGAACTACAGCCCCTGTTTGTGCAGGCTGGCGGGGAAAGAGCAAGCCTGCTATGCCTGCCTGATCTCGATATCCTGATAACGGGTGCCGGCATTGCGGCTACCGCCTTTGCGCTCGGACGACAATTACATACGCCTTACCGGCTAATCCTGAATGCAGGGATTGCAGGCAGCTTTACCCGGCAAATTCCTTTAGGAAGTGTAGTTCATGTAACAGGCGATACGTTTTCAGAATTAGGTGCCGAAGACGGCGACATGTTTATTCCGATCGATACCTTAGGTTTTGGAAAGTGTACCTATACACCGCCCCCGGTTTCGCACCCTGATATTGACAGCCTTCCTAAAGTACAGGGCATTACCGTGAATACGGTACATGGCGATGAAGCCAGCATTGCCAGGATCAGCCGAAGGCTTAAGGCACAAACCGAAAGTATGGAAGGAGCTGCTGTTTTTTACGCTGCCGAACAATCCGGTATCCCGGTTCTGCAGATCCGGAGCATTTCAAATTATATCGAGAAACGAAACCGTGACAACTGGGAAACGGGCCTGGCCATCCGCCATTTAAACCAATGGCTAATAAAATTTCTGGGTATCTGATCCAAAAAACGAACAAACCAAAAAACAATTAGCATCTTTGTCGTATGAAACTTTCTCTGGGTTTTTCACCATGTCCCAACGACACGTTCATTTTTGATGCGCTTATTCATCAGAAAATAGATACCGAAGGATTATCTTTTGACGTTTCTTATCATGATGTGGAAACCCTGAATCAAAAAGCTTTCCAGGCAGAGCTCGATATTACCAAACTCAGTTTCAACGCATTTGCCCATGTAGCCGATCGCTATGCATTGCTAAATTCGGGAAGCGCGCTGGGCTTTGGTGTAGGGCCGTTACTCATCTGTAAAAAAGAGAATGCCGGTCAGATCCGGCTTGCGCTGCAACATCAGAAATGTACGCTTAAGGTCGGTATTCCCGGTCAATATACGACCGCTAATTTTCTGTTAGGCATTGCCTTTCCGCAGCTCCTGCATAAGGAGGAAATGGTATTCAGTGCGATTGAGCAGGCCTTACTCGACGAACAAATTGATGCCGGATTAATTATTCATGAAAACCGGTTTACGTATCAGGACAAGGGACTGGCCAAAATTACGGATTTAGGTCAATACTGGGAAGAACATACCGGCTGCGCCATTCCTTTAGGCGGCATTGTGATACAGCGCCGGCTCAGCCAGGATATTCAACAAAAAGTAGACCGTCTAATCCGGAGGTCTGTCGAATTTGCTTTTGCCCATCCCCAGTCGGGTATAGATTTTATCCGCCGGCATGCCCAGGAAATGGAAGAAGCGGTGATGTATAAACATATTGAACTTTATGTCAATTCGTTCTCTGTAGATCTGGGTAAAAAAGGCCGGGAAGCGGTACAGCAATTGTTTTCTATCGCTAAAGAAAAAGGACTTATACCTTTATTTAAAGAAAATATTTTTATTGATTAAAAATGTGCCCCGCAAAAAAAGCATGACCGGTTATTACTGCGCGCATGGCCCATCGGGAATATCTTTGCTGATCCTGATCAGCCTGGTCACCACCATGGTCGAGTCATAATTGGCAGAGGCCGCAAGAGTATCTGATTTTATAAAATGATATTCAACTTCAATATATACCGGCACATAGGGCTTCTCAAACCCTAACTGATGATAAGCCAGCTCTAATGTTTTCGCACTATCGGCCACCCAGTACTCGCGACCGTCTTCACAATCCGTAAACGACTTTATTTCCGGGCCAAAACTATAAAGTCCTTTCGCGATCAGCGTTTCTTTTTCTGCATTGTCTTTTTTATTGCCGGAGCAGGCCAAGGCGAAACACCATGCCATTAAGCCGAATCCTAAAACTAACCTGCCTTTACTCATTTCTAAAGTTCTTGATTTAATTTATCTATTTTCTTTACACTTAAATTTGAAGCCAAAAATGATGCCATCAATGAGAAGGCCGTCACGGTAACAAAGACTAACAGAAAATCAGTCCATTTTAATCCTATAGGATAGGCATTCTCATTAAACACGGTTGCCTCTCCCATTTTAATCATCCCATATTTCTGCTGTAACAGGCAAAACACAAGCCCGACAGCCAGTCCAAAAATACAACCCGAAAGGGTGATCATCATACCTTCCATTAAAAAAACTTTTCTGATCAACCGTTTTCCTGCACCCAGACTGTGAAGGATCGAAATATCCTTTAATTTTTCGATAACCAGCATGGTCAATGAGCCGATGATATTAAATATAGCAATAACGACAACAAAAGTCAGGATAATATACACCATCCATTTTTCTGAGCCTAATACATTATATAAGGCCTGATTTTGTTCGATCCTGTTTTTAACGATATAGGATACACCTAATTGTTGTTCAAGCGCTTTTTTTAAGGCCCCGGGATCTGCATTTGCCTGTAAATTGATCTCGATCGAAGATACTTCTTTTTCAACGCCGAATAAATCACGGGCAAATGCAAGAGGTACGATTGCCGTATTATCTAAATCCTGCTGCATTTCAAAGATACCGGATACCGGTATTCGAAGTGTGGTAAAATCATCCATAGGATTTAGTGACGGTACTTTTATTCCTCTTTTGGGAGAATAAATCAATAGCGTCTCAAAAGGGTCGCTTGGATTTACCTGTAAATACGCCTGCAGCGCGGCGCCGATAACAGCATTAGGTCCGGCAGCATTCGCCAGCACAAAATGTCCCTCCACCGTAATGCTGTCTAAACTCTTATTCCGGAGAAATCCATCGCTAACCCCTTTTATAAGGGCCGGCGACTGTTTATCTTTATACCAGATCAGTGCATTTTCGGCTAAAACCTCTGTATAGGAGAAAATATCTTTATGCTGCTTCAGATGCTGTAAGGCCGGTATATCAGGATTAAATGTTTTTCCTTTTGCCGGACTGATCAATAGCTGAGGGTTAACCGTGTTCACCATTTTTAAAATGGTATTCTCCAGGCCATTAAAAGCCGAAAGAATGATCACTAAAGCAGCCGTCCCCACAAAAACGCCCAGGACAGAAATTGCCGAAATAATATTAATGGCATTCGTAGACTTTTTTGCAAAAAGATACCTCCGGGCAATATAGAATGCGGTATTCACCAGGTAAAGATACGGATTTAAACAAGGAACGGATTGTTTAATTTCTCAAAACCAATGTGGGTAGAAGGCCCATGGCCCGGGAATACTTCGCAATCGTCGGGTAAAAGAAAGACTGTATTTTTAATACTGTTGATCAACTGCTGATGATTGCCTCCCGGCAGATCGGTACGGCCAATGCTTCTGTAAAATAATACATCGCCACCGATCAGAAAGTTTTCAGCCGGAGCATAAAAACAAAGGTGAGCAGGTGAATGCCCCGGCGCAAAGACCAGGTTTAACCTGCTCTTTCCAAAACTGACCGTACCGCTTTCAGGCAGGAAGAGATCAGGCTCAGGCGAAAGTTCATAATGCATTCCCATTTGAGGCGCATATCCGGCAACGGCATGTAAAAGCGGGAGCTCTCCACGGTGAAATTCAGGCTTCAACCCCCACTGATCAAACACGAACTTATTCCCGAGCACGTGATCAATATGACAATGGGTATTCAGCAGGCGTTGGGGCTCAAGCTGATTCCCCTTTATAAAAGACACTAATTCGTCTTGTTCAGCGCCATCGTACATACCGGGATCAATAATGACACAATCCCCCTGCTCATCATAAAGCACATAGGTATTTTCCTGGTATGGATTAAATGTAAACTTTTTTAAAGATATCATCCGTTTTATTTATTCTTCCATTTAAACGTCTCGATCAGATGATCGATATCCTTTCTGATAAATTTAATCACTGGCTGGATCGAATCATAATTAGGTGCTTCATTAAAATACAATGCTCCCCTGAAATAGTGTTTTGCACTATCGGTTAAAAAAAACTGTATCGAAGAAGCAGCATTTCCTTCAATACTATAATAGATGCCGTATACTTTCTTATCGGGATAATGAATAAGCCGCTGATCGATGGCACTGGCCTTAATGGTATGCTTCATCGCCAGTGTTCGCGCAGCTTCTGTCATCCTGTTATAGTTTTCAGGTGAGAACACCCCATGATACGTAAGATGCAGACGCCCGTTAAATTGCGGAAAATCCAGATTGTTCCAGAAAGGCTGTGCATTTCGGTCTGTATCTTTTGATAGTGTAGCATAGTCGGGATAATCAAACGTAAACGGTGCATCAGATGCATATGCCCGATACTGTTTCTCCGGAAATGTGATCCGGAAATAACCTTTGGGCTTGGGTGTATTTACCGGGTCGCTGCCGCATCCCATGACAGCCATCCATACTCCTATAACTATACAATGTATTCTCATATCAGGAATTCCAGATCTCCCATGAACGTTCAGCCTGAAGGTATAACATTTCCAGTCCGTTTTTAGTTTTTGCCCCCTGCTCTTTTGCTTTCTGCAAAAAAGCTGTTTCTTCCGGATTGTAGACCAGATCATAAACCAGGTGTTCCGATGTTAAACCTATATAGGGTATGGGCGGAAAGCTTTCGGTATGCGGCGACATCCCCAGTGGCGTGGTATTAATGAGCAATGTATATTCTTTCAATATATCCGGCGTAATATCACTGTATAATAAGGCCCCGGGAACAGGCTTTCGAAGTACGGAAAGGAAAGGAAGATGCCATGCTTCAAGTACATATTTCACGGCTTTTGCCGCACCGCCATCCCCAAAAACAAGTGCTTTCCGGTGCCCGCTTTCCAGAAGCGGCTTTAAGGATTCAGCAAAGCCATAAGCATCCGTATTATATCCTTTGAGCGATAAATGGTTTCCCTGCCGCCGAATAGCGATACAATTTACAGCCCCGATACGGGCGGCAGCATCATCCATTTCATCTAAGAGCGGAATAACGGAAACTTTATGTGGAATCGTCACATTCAGGCCGCAAAGTTCCGGATATTGTTTCAGTAATGAAAGCAGTGCAGCGGCTTCTTCTATGGGGAACAATTCATATCGGCATCCGGAAATCTGTTCTTTTTCAAATTTCGCCGTAAAGAACTTCTTTGAAAAGGAGTGGGATAAGGGATAACCTATTAATCCAAATATTCTCTGCATTTTTTCATCAGGTAATATGCCTGCTCTTATTCCTTATTCAGAAAAAAATCAAATGTATCACCCCTAAGTCCCAGCCGGATGGTTTCGAGCGGTATAACTTCGGCCGGAGCAATATTGCCTAAATTTACATTCGTGCCGATAAGTTTGATAAACCATACCTGCTGCTCTTTCTGAGGAGCTTCCCAAATGATCTTCTCCTCCGGGATCTGGGTCAGGATCTCATCCACCAGGCCTTCTCTTACTTCACCGGTCCCCCGGTAAATACCTACATTTCCACCTTCACGGGCTTCAGCAATCACCTTCCATGAACCGGCTTCAATTTCTGCCTTCATTAAAGCGATCCATTTATAGGGTGCAAATATTTTGGTCGCATCCTTTGATCCTACTTCAGAAATAACCGTGACCTGACCTGCCAGCTTCCGGATGTATTCGCATTTTTCATCATGCTCAATATCCATAGAGCCATCTGATACTTCCGCATATTCCATTCCGAAATCATCTAATACTCTCCGGTATTCGTCAAACTGGTTACGAACGGCAAAGGCTTCAAACAAAGTACCTCCGAAATACGTGGGGATACCGGCACTACGATACAATGCCAGTTTTTCTTTTAAGCGGGGCGTTACATACGAGGTGGCCCAGCCCAGTTTTACAATATCAGTATGGACACCTGCACAATCCAAAAAGTCTTCTACCTGTCTGAGGCTTAATCCTTTATCCATAACCATCGTGATACCTTTTTCACGGGGTTTCACAGATCGTTCCGGAACGTTATTTAGTTTAAAGTTCATATGCTTGCAAAGGTTAAAAAACAGCGGGATTTTTTAAAATAAACCTTCATATTCTATCGGATATATTTATTAATAATGTCGATAATCAAGCCGTTTTCCTGTAACTGCGGAAGATATTCAAACAATACATAATGTTTTTCCGGATCGGTTACCAAAGCAGTTTCAAGATAGACCATAGCATCATTGGTACGGCCAAGCGCAAAAAGATAGGCGACCATACGGTAATACAGCTCGGCGGCTTCCGGATTATTTTTAATCGCTTCTGAAATAATTTCTGTCGCCGCCGGAAGTTTTTCCTGCTCATACAATATGGTTGAATAATCAAGCCATGCTTCCACATCAAGCGGGTTGTATTCCAGCACCTTATCATAAGCTTCTATCGATTGGTCGATCTGCCCCAGTTTGTAGTAAGCATCGGCAATCGCAAACCAGAAATCAGGATTTTCTTCATCTAATTCCAGTGCTTTTTTATAAAAATGCAGTGATTCAAAATAACGTTCTTCAAAATTCAACGTCACTCCTATTCCAAACCAGGCATCGGCCATTTTGGGATCCATTTTTACCGATTTCTTGTAATACGACCGGGCTTCATCCATACGGTCAAGCTTTTCATAGCATTCACCGATTGCACAATAGGTATCGGCATTCGGCTGCTCATACTCAAAGGTTTGCTTATAGACTTCGATCGCTTCGGCATATTTATCCAGTTGTACCAAAGCATTTCCTTTATTATAATAAGCCGAAGCAAAATTCTCTTTAATCAGGATAGCATAATCATAGGCGTCTATAGCCTTTTCAAATAAATCAAGCTTGTGGTAGGAGTTTGCCAGATTATACCATGCCGCATACGAATAGGGATCATTATCAATATATTGCTGATAGAACTGTATACTTTCTTCCTGCTTATCTAAAATATCATAGCAGAAAGCCAATTCGTAAAGCCCATCCTTATTTTCCATATTTTGTTCCAGGCTTCTTTTAATGTACTCAATAGCACTTTCATAATCGTGCATATTTTGATACACGTAGGCCATTTGCAATAGAATATCGTCGGTGGTTTCGGCCAGTCCCAATGCTTTTTCGAAGTTTTCCAATGCTTCGGCATATCGCTCGAGGCTATGGTAAATACTCCCCCTGATCATATAAATATCGGCCTCTGATGGTTCCAGCATTTCTGCTTTCTCTAAAGCCAGGAAGGCCTCTTCAATTTGATTGGTGATCAGCAGCAACTGCGCTTTCTTGATATAGAATGTAGCGGCATAGGGGTGTTGTGTTAAGGCATAAGACACGACTTCCAGGGCCTTAATAGGATCACTTTTTTCTATGTAATTTTCTATGATATATTCAAAAGCCTGCGCATCAAAGAAATACTGGTCATGATTTCGGAGCATTTCTTCGTAACGCTCTACCGAGTTTTGCGCATCTTTATTAAAATCATATTCAAATTCTTCTTCCATAATACAAGTATTTAAAGAACACCACCTATTGATAAATACATGATAAGTTTACACTTTTTAGCGAAGGGGTTGATGAGAAAATTATCAACATCCACACACATAGGAAGATAAAGTCCTAAAAATAAAACAATTAAAAAAAATCGGGTGTGAATGCGTGCTTTTGTCAACAGGCGTTTTCTAAAATGAATACAAAAATAACGTATATTTAGTTCACTTTCTGTTAAATTCAGGTCATGAAAATAGCAGGCAACCATTCATTTTCTCTTTTGCCCGTGCAGGTCTGCCTGGGAAAAAATTGCTTCATATTCATCAAAACGGTGTTCACGGACGGGCTTTACACGAGGTTCTGTGGAGAAATACAATAATAAGCAGGGAGAAATATCTTTATAACGCTCCACATATTCGTAGCGAATAAGTTCTCCGTTTTTTATTCTTTGTTTGATTTTATTGTGGTATGGATACATTATCGGTTTTTTGTGATGGTTGTACGACATTTGTCGGTCACCGTATTCATTCTATACAACCTTTGTAAAACGGGCTAAAGGGGAAAATCTCCGTTTTGAAAATTTCATTTTGAACAGCCTTATCTTTTGTAATTAAAGTTTTTGCTTCATTCTCGTCTCTTACTTTCAGGATAATCATCCCTTTGTCGCTATAACGACCGCCTATATCAATTTTTTTACTTTTTCTCAATGCTGAAAGATGTAACGAATGTTCTTTAAAATAAAGTTGTTCATGTGCTGGCTTGGTCGTGTCCCAATTTGCTCCGATAGTATAGAGCACTACAAAATATTCACTGCTCTCTTTGTCTGTCGTATCCTGCGAAAAAACAGACAGGGCAAAAAGAATTGAAATAATTGTCAGGAAGACAGGTTTTAGATTTATTGTTGCCATATTATTGAAGCTATTTAGCGTAAATTTACACTAAATAGTTTGTGTTTTCACGACATACAGGATATCAAAAGCATTTGTATTCCTCCGCACAAATACTGTATATTCGTTCTCCGTCTGTTCATTTTCAAGTCATGAAAACCGTTAAAATCATTATTATCCTTATTTTTTGCCTGTATGGCAGTGCCAAAGCACAGCAGATTTCGCCGGAAGAAAATGCCATAAAGGCTGCCGTCAATTATTTATTTGATGGCATGCGAAATGCAGACACCAGCCTGATCCGGAACGCTTTTGCCTCAAAATGCATCATGCAGACCATTGCACAAAGCAGAGACGGAAAACATGTGGTCAGAACCGAAAGTGTGGATGCTTTTATTAAAAGTATCGGAGCACCACATCCGGAGAAATACGATGAGCGTATTGTATTTACAAAAATATTAGTGGACGGTCGCCTGGCCAGTGTATGGACGGATTATAAATTTTATATTGGTGAAAAGTTTAGCCATTGTGGCGTAAATTCTTTCCAATTGTTTAAAAGCGAAGAGGGTTGGAAGATCATTTATCTTGTCGATACCCGGAGAAAAGAGAATTGTGATCGTTAGCCCGGCGTCATCAATCATATAAATAGTTGGTTTAACCCCTTATTTTTTGTTGATTTGTGGTGATTTGGCTAAACACAGAACAACATGAGTAAAACAATCGATTCGATTTTACAGCAATTATCCATTAAAGCCGTAAATCCGGCATACAGTACAGGAAATAACTGGGGAAGTGCATCAGAAGATCAACGGATTTCCAGCTTTTCGCCGGTCGACGGAAAAAAGATTGCCGATGTCTATGCGGCAACTCCAACGGATTATGATACCACCGTAAGAGCCGCTCAGGAAGCATTTTTGACCTGGAGAACGATCCCTGCACCTAAAAGAGGTGAAATAGTACGGCAATTCGGTGATGCCTTACGTTCACATAAAGAGGCATTAGGCACTTTAGTTTCGTATGAAATGGGGAAAAGCCTTCAGGAAGGATTCGGTGAGGTTCAGGAAATGATCGACATCTGTGATTTTGCCGTAGGTTTATCCCGCCAGCTTTACGGGCTCACGATGCACAGTGAGCGCCCTAAGCACCGGATGTATGAGCAATGGCATCCTATGGGAATAGTAGGCATTATCTCCGCTTTCAATTTCCCGGTGGCTGTATGGTCATGGAATACGGCACTGGCATGGGTTTGCGGTAATGTATGTATCTGGAAACCTTCTGAGAAAACACCTTTAACGGCTATTGCCTGTCAGCATATTATAGCAAACGTGCTTCGGGCAAATGATATGCCTGAAGGGATCTCGAACCTGGTGATCGGCGACCGCTCCATCGGAGAACGGATGAGTAACGATGTGCGGGTACCTTTAGTGTCGGCTACCGGCTCCACACGGATGGGTAAAGCCGTTGCGGCGGCGGTAGGTCAGCGGCTGGGCCGCAGCTTACTGGAATTAGGAGGAAACAATGCGATCATTATATCCGGAGATGCTGACCTTGACATGTCGATCATCGGGGCTGTTTTCGGGGCTGTGGGTACTGCCGGACAGCGCTGTACGACTACCCGGCGCTTAATCATTCACGAAAGTATTTATGATGCCTTTGTCGCTAAACTGGTCAAAGCATATGCGCAGCTGCGTATTGGCGATCCGTTGGATCAGCATAACCATGTAGGCCCGCTGATCGATAAAGATGCGGTAAACAGCTACCTTGAATCGATCGAAAAATGTAAAGCACAAGGCGGTAAATTCATTGTTGAAGGAGGTGTACTGAATGGTGAAGCCTATGCCTCCGGTTGTTATGTTAAACCTTGTATTGCCGAGGTAGAGAACCATTTTGCCATTGTGCAGCACGAGACCTTTGCGCCCATCCTGTATCTTATTAAATACCGTGAACTCGAAGAAGCCATTGCCTTGCAAAACGGTGTACCTCAGGGGCTGTCGTCGGCCATTATGACCCTGAATTTAAGGGAAGCCGAGTTATTCCTGTCGGCCCAGGGTTCAGACTGCGGAATTGCCAATGTGAACATCGGCACTTCCGGAGCGGAAATCGGGGGAGCTTTTGGTGGTGAAAAGGAAACGGGCGGCGGAAGAGAAAGCGGGTCGGACGCCTGGAAGGCATATATGCGTCGTCAGACCAACACGATTAATTATTCGAATACGCTGCCATTGGCCCAGGGCATAAAGTTCGATCTGTAAACTAGTAGTTAAACAAGAAGCGTTCGTATCAACGTCGTATTGTGGTTGGGACAGCCTGAAGACAAGCTCGTAAACCGGCCGTCTTTTTACCGCCTTTTTATCGTTTCCTGGTCGCCCTTTTTCCCTCTTCTTATCGTCATTTGTTCGGCGCCGCTTCGTCTGTCGCCGAACCGAAGGCCCATTAAGAGAAGATCGTTGATTTTAACGCCTAAAAAAGGTCTTGTAAAGAAACCCAAGGTCTGCTATGTAGCAGCAAAAAGCAGCATAAAAGTCAGTGCCTGCAGCAGGGCAAAAAATTTTGTAATTTTAGCATTCAGGAAATCCTCATGAAAAAATCAACCTTAATCGTTATCCTCTTCTGGCTGGCTGCAGCCCTTATGGGGAGCTGCAAAAAAGAAAATGGTCAGACCGTAACCCTGATCCGGGATTGCACCGGAACCTATTTGCGCTGGAATGAAAAAGATTATCAGGTTTGTAATCTTGAAAAGGTCTCGGCATTTCCGGACGGATCAATCCTGTCTGCTGCCTTTAAAAGAATACCAACCTGTAAGGGTTCAGCCGCGAATGCTATTGTTTGTCATATGCTCCATGCCAACGAAGGCTGGATAGAAGTCATTGAAATCAAATAAGAATAGTCGTTATTCTTACTTATTCACATACATCACTTCTTTTACCGCTTTCACTACCCGCTCTGCATTCGGTAAGCTGGCTGCAATTAAAGTAGGCGCATAAGGAAGCGGCACGTCAGCACAGGTAATTCTTAAGATCGGCGCATCTAAATGGTCAAAAGCATGTTTTTGAACATTAAATGTAATTTCGGAAGAAATCGAAGCCAAAGGCCATGCTTCTTCTACAATGACCAGGCGGTTTGTCTTTTTAACCGATTCAATAATCGTGGCATAATCGATCGGGCGCACGGTACGCAGGTCGATCACTTCAGCATTTATCCCTTCTTTAGCCAACTCTTCAACAGCAGGATTAACCGCGCGGGTCAGCATTTTTCCAAATGTAACCAGGGTAACATCTGTTCCCTGCTTTACGACATTGGCTTTCCCCAGTTCCAGGTAATATTCGTTTTCCGGCACGTCACCTTTATCGCCATACATCACCTCCGATTCCATAAAGATTACCGGATCAGGATCGTTTATGGCTTGTTTTAATAAACCTTTAGCATCATATGGCGTGGCCGGGACTACGACTTTCAGTCCGGGGCAATTTGCATACCAGTTTTCAAAATTCTGAGAGTGCTGTGCTCCAAGCTGACCTGCATTCCCGGTTGGTCCACGGAAAACGATCGGCACGGAAAATTGTCCCCCGCTCATGGAAAGTATTTTTGCAGCACCGTTAATAATCTGGTCTATCGCTACCAATGAGAAGTTAAAGGTCATAAACTCTACAATCGGGCGCAAGCCATTCATAGCAGCTCCTATGCCAATACCGGCAAAACCTAATTCAGCAATAGGGGTATCGATCACCCTTTTATCGCCGAATTCAGCTAACATCCCCTGACTAACTTTATATGCCCCGTTATATTGAGCAACTTCTTCGCCCATGATGAAAATATTCTCGTCTTTGCGCATCTCTTCGCTCATGGCTTCACGAAGGGCTTCTCTAAATTGGATCTCTCTCATTGTTTCGTTCAAAAATTACCGGTGACAAATATACGTATTGTATCCTAATTTTAAAGTCTGTTTTGATGACGTACAAGCTTGTTACACCAGGCTGACCAGGATAGATTATGCAATTTTTTCACCAAAGTGAATGATATTCCCGTTGTTATCCAGAACAGAAAACTGGCGCATCCCCCAGGGCATATCTTTCAGTGAGCCTTCAGGATGAATAACATGCTCTGCTTCATACCGGGCATAGAGTTTATCCACTTCACTGACATTCATATAGCAGCCGGTGTTCTTTGGTATTTCCGGATCGTTTGTAGGCCAGAAATGCAACTGAATATCGTCTTTACTGAAGATAAGATAACCATCCCACTCGGAATGAAAAGTAAAACCCAGCTTTTCTGTATAGAATTTAACGGTTTCGGCTGCATCTAATGAAGCCAGAATAGGGACTGCAGATTGTAACATACTTATCTTATAAAACGATAAAGCTAATGAATTTTATCTGGAAATCTGTTTAACATAATACGCCGAATCGATTTCTTCGCCTTCAAAAACCATTGCTTTTTCTTCTAAACGATCATAATAGTATCCGTTGCGCAGCAAAACTTTGCGTGAATTTTCATTGCGCGGATCTATTTTGGCTTCAATTTCTTTCAGCTGCAATACCTCAAAACCATATTGTTCTACCCATGGCAAAGCTTCGGGCACATAACCCCTCCCCCAGTAATCCGGATGCAACATATAACCCATTTCCGCTTTTTGCACTTCAGGATAAAAATTAACATAACCCATAATACCATATATTTCAGCCGGGTTTTGGATATTGCAAATAGCCCAGTTAATGGATTTCCCTTCTTTAATCCCATTGGTTAACATATCGATCACGGCCATGGCATCTTCTGCTGTTTTGGCCCGCGGTCTGGGGATATAACGCATAGCGGCTTCATTCCCCCTGATTTTCATTACGGCGTCAACATCTGCCGGGAGCAACTGTCTTAACCGTAACCGTTCTGTTTTAATTTCCGGAAATGGATTGAAATTCAGGCTGAGCATGGTCAAAACAATTCAACAGTAAAACAATTCAACACTAATTTTATCCTCCGAACAACGTTTTATAGATCGAATACGTATAATTATCCGGTACCTGACTGACCCTGAAAGGCACATTCACATCAAACAATTCGGCCACCTTAGCCTGCAGTTCTTCTAAAAATACAGGTTTTACTTCTTCCAGATACGCTTCAGACAGCACAGATTTCCGCGAACGAAAATACACATTTCCGTCAGCCATCGTTTTTACCACAAAAAGATTGGGTTCTACCCCTGTCTTTCCCGATTGCTTTTCATAAGCATACGTATAGATTAACGTTTGTATCAATGCTTTATTAATGTGTTTGCCGTCCGTATTAAACAATTTGCCGATATCCGAAAAAGTCAGTTTATCACTTCCCGTTTTATAATCAATAATACGGGTTACCCCCCTGCATTCATCTATCCGGTCTATAAAGCCAAAAAGCCTTACCTCTTCTTCCTTACCGTTTAATTCGAATGTTAATGTGGTACTGATTTTCTCTTCCAGGCTCAGCATCGTAAAGGGTGCATCGGCTTCATCCCTGTTGAGAATGATATCGGCATACGCTTCTACGATCGCCAGAATTACTTTTTGCATCCCTGTATATTCGAATGTACTTTCTTCCTTATGGGTCATCACATCATTAAAGGCCTTTACCACTAAACCTTTAACGCCTTTTCTTTTTAGCCTGATCACTTCCGCAGTGACTTCCCTGCTGATCTCGTCTTCATAAAAATACTCCATCGTCCGGTGCAGGATAGAGCCGATCTGGTTGGCTTCTATAACAGCTGTTACCTCTTCAGGCTCTTTAATTTCGGCAATATAGCGAAAGAAGAAATCGACCGGATTGGCAATATACATCGTCAATGCAGAGGGTGATAAAACTTTCTCGCCATTTAAATACTGCCGTAAAACCTTTTGAATATGTGCGGCTTTTTTGTCAATTTCGATGCTATGCTGAGGTGCTGTGCTAACGGACAAATGGAGCGACTGATAACGGAATTCAAAGTCACTTTCATATTCTAACTGCCTTAATATGCGGCTAACCTCTCCCGAATTATTTTCATCCGTTAAGCCATTATAGACAAAACTGATATCTTTAGCCCTTTGTAATAGACGATACACCATATAAGCTGAAATTGCATCTAAATTTTCCAATACAGGCAGCCCATACGCTCTGCGAATATTATCCGGAATAAAACTGTTCCCGATAGCCGTTTTAGGGATAATGCCCTCATTAAATCCAAGGAAAACGATCTTATCAAAATTAAGATTACGGCTTTCCAGTAAGCCCATGAGTTGTATACCCTTTAACGGATCACCACTCAAAGGAACGGAAACACTTTGCAGCGACTTTTGTATCAGTTGAACAACGAAACCGAACGCCTCTTCTTTCAGAAAACCGGTTAGTGTGTCATTTAATCGTGTAAGTTCGGCTATCGTTTTCACAAACAAATCGGCATCAATCTTTTTTAATGCTTTTTGTGATGATAAGCGGGATAACAGGAAGCGCATCACGTCAAGCAATTCGTTGACCAGGGCGGCCGGTTCCTCCACCTTATGATAGAATTTACCAAAAATACCGCCCTGTTTTTGCAGCCGGGCCAGATCAATGCTCACTACATTATCTTTCAGCAGCGCCTCCTGTATATTAGCCTTCATTTTTGTGCTCAGGCCGGTAAGCGGATGGGTCACAAAAGCTTCCAGCGTCTGGTAGGCTATCCTGTTGTTTTCCCTAAGTTCTGATTGCGTAGTTAACCATAAATCGGCCAGGCCAAAAACGGCAGAACCGGCCAGTGCAAAACCCATGGTTACATTTAAATCGATATCATCCCCTATCGTCTGCAAAGCAGGCATGAGCAGGCTTTCATCGGCCAGAATAACAGCCGTAGTACCCACTTCTCCGCCTTCATTCTCCTGTATATCCAAAACCTGGTTTAATATCTTCGCCTGTGCACTTTGTCCCTGCACTTTGTAAACCGTCACCCTGTGCTTTTCTGAACGGAAATAGTCGCCATGGCTTTCAAAAACATTTTTCAGGCCTAATTGATATAGATTTTTACGTAGAAACAAACCTGCTTCCTGCAATTCATCGTCTACATAATAGCGGTCGGTATCAAAATAAAACAACGCTTTTTCACTTTCCTGCAACTGCATAAACACATTTGCTTCAGCACGTGTAAGCGCATTAAACCCTACAAAAATCAGCTTCCCTTTATCAAAAGACCGGATAAATTCTAATGCGGCCACATCGGTACCGGCCAGGTAGCGATACACTTGTCCGCTTGTTGTATAACGCTGCGCTTTTAATTCCTCATGGAAACGATGGTATAGCTTTGGCATTCTACGCCACATCTTCATGAAAAGTTCCTGCTGTTTCTTATGCTTCCCTTCGCTGTACGATTGCCAGAATTGCGCCAAAAACGCGTATTGCTCTTTGGAGAGATAATCGAATTCTATGCTGATCTGTGCTATATCTTCCATTTCCCGGTACAGTTTATCCGCATCGACCAGATCATTATCGATCTGCGCAAAATCACTTAATATAATCTTCGCCAAAGGGAAAAACTGACTGCTTTTCATCACCGGCCATCCTTCTTCAGCCAGCAACTGGTTGTACACCTTTAACAAGGTAAAAAACTGCAAATAGAAGTCGGCTGTTTTTTCCTTCACACTACCGGCAAAAAACTGTTGTATAGTGTATATCGCCGGACTAAAAAATGGTTTTTTAATGCTTTCTGCTAAATACCTGCGCAGGTAAGCGGCAGGCCTGTTGTTGTTAAAGACAATGGCACAATGCTGTAAATCATCGCCAAACCGCATGACCAGATCCTGAGCTACTTCTTTTAAAAATGGAACCATTTTAATTTTACTTAAACCTTATTACTGACTCTTTAAACAGCTCTCAACTCCTGTGTTAAGGCATAAAACAGGTAGCCCTGCACATGCTCAAACCCCATCTGTTTCAGCAGATCTTTATAATCTGAAATCTGCTCTACATGCTGCCGCGTTTGCTCTAATGTAAACTTATAGTCGATAATGGTTACACGGCCGCCATGCATCACAATCCGGTCGGGCCGGTGTAGCTTACCGCCAGGATCTATAATATTTTTCTCGATAATATTCGCTGTAGATTGCGCTAAAAGGACTTTTAATTCCGGATGATGAAGTACATCCATCACATCTTTTTTCAATATATCCACTTCGCCGGCAGCAATCACACCGTCAATCAACATGTCGTTAAGACAGCTTTCTACTTCCTGTAACGTCGCGGCATTCGCCAGGATCTCATGCTTAATGGATCCTAAACGACCTGACTGTTCAATGTGAAGCACATGCTGCAAATGTTTTTCCTGCGAAGGTACATAGAGTGCCGATAAGCGGTTGGTTGTGGGATATTCTTCCAGTTCAAAACCACCGTGAGCTACGGTTTTTATCTCTTCTAAAACATCGTCTGTCATTTCATAGCGATGGGTTGCTGCAAAACCTTCTTCGTAGGGATTTAGCTGAGCCACCACCTGGGCCACCGCATCGCCCACCGTTGTGATTACTGCAGAATCTTTTTTCTCCATCACCGACAGATAGAGGTAATCCCGGGCACGTGTTGTCGCTACATAAAGCATATTCAATGCATCTAAGCTACTATCCAAAAGTTCTTTATAATAAGCCTTAGCTACGGCAGAGCGGCTTAATTCTTCCGCAAATTTTAAAGGGATGCCGCCAAGTTCTTTATAAACGGTGTCAGCAGCCGGAACCCAGAAAACCGCATTGGCCCTCGTTTTTAAATCCCAATTGCAAAATGGCACAAAAACAGCCCTGAATGCCAGTCCTTTCGATTTATGAATGGTAATGATCTGTACGGCATCGGCTTCATCCGGCGACGGCAGCGATTTTTTCACCCCATCTTCACGCCACCAGGTCAGGAAACTGACAATTCCTTTTTCACCCAGGCGGGTGGCACTGGCGATCAGATCTCTAAAGGCCAGAAGGTAAGGAATTTGCGGTTTCAACCCTGACAGCTGATAAGCTTCCATCAGGTTCTCTACCAGTTCGATGAGCGGCAATTGGGTCCAGCTTTGCCAGTTTTCACAGAGTGATGGCGGAAGCAAAGCCGAAAGGTCCGTGAGCGACTTTCCGGTTAAGCCCAGCCAGGCCGTTGGCGATATTTCTTTTTCCTGTAAACGGGCATAAAGTGCAATACAGTTTGCCTTGTAAAGGGCCGTTTGTGAATCGATCCCGACCAGAACGTGGAGGGTGTTAATGATCAGATCAACGGCGGCACTGTTAGCCACCATTAACGCTTCGCCTGATAAAACCGGGATTCCCTGCTCCATTAACCGCGATACACACAGCATCGCTTCAAAATTTGAACGTACCAATATGGCGATATCTTTAGCCTGATACTTTTTCCCGGCTTTCAGCACATTTATTTCCGAAATGACATCCTGCAATGCAATTTCCCGGTATATCGTTTCGGAGAATCGGTCTACATCTTCTGCAGCATCGGCTTTGCCAAAACGCTTTACTTTAATCGTGCCGCCGGCTTTGGTAAAAGGTGATAAACGTTGCTTTGCGTTGTTATAAACTGCCGTTACCATATCGCTATAGCCGTTTTCATCCCACCATTCCAGGAGTTCGTCCGATTTTTCTGCAATGCCCGCATTCAGCTGATTTTGCACCACTATGGGCAGCGACTGATACAGATAGTTATTAAACAGGATGATATTTTCGGTACTACGGTAGTTCTCTTCCAAAGTGTCTTCCACCACATGGTCTGCCCCGATTTCGTGTTTAGCCTGCTGGTGCAGGATATTCCAGTCGCCGTTGCGCCATCGATAAATAGATTGTTTGGTATCGCCCACGATTAAATTATCGATGTGCTTCCGGCCTGGCGAAGCCATGGCATTGGATAAAATGGATCGAAAACTCTTCCATTGGCTTACGGATGTATCCTGAAATTCGTCGAACAAAAAATTACGGTATTTACTGCCCACCTTTTCCCAGATAAACGACGGGTTTTCACCGGCATCATCGGTAATTCCGGTCATTAATTTTTGCGCATCACTAATGAGCAGGTTGTCGTTTTCATGACGATATTCACTTAATAAAACGGCCACTTCCTGCATCAAACGCAGATAATATAGATTCTTATTAAAGGCTATGGCTAAACTGTAACCGGCCAGGTTTTGTTCGTAATACGTTTTGATGGTTTTCATCTGTGCATTTAATGCCTCGTAAAACGGTGGCAGCTCCGCTCCTTTCTGGAACCATTCCGCCGGCTCGTCTATCAGTTTAAAAAACGCATCCAATCTGGAAAAATCACCTTGCGATACAGGATGTATTTTTAACAGGCCATTGCGTGATTTCCCTTTCAGCTGATCGACCGTTATGCCGTAATTTTCAAACATTTGCCAGGCTGCCTCAGCCAGCGCTTTTAAGCGATCCTGAAAATTGTTGATTTCTGCTTTGGTAATATGGATATAGTTCTTGAAAAGTGCATCCAGGCTATCCAGTCCCAGCGCATTTACAGCGGTTTCAAAAACTTCATAACTATCCTTAAAGACTTCATCAATTAAATGGATGAGCTCGTTTTTGTAGTTCCAGCTTTTATTTTCACCAATCCGTTCAAGGGCCAGATCAATGATCCACTGCAACAATTGCTGATTCTGATTCAGGCTTTCGTCCAGTTTCTGTACCAATTCATCTTTTACCTTATCATAGTTCATTTCTAAGGTATAATCCGCATTTAAACCTAATTCAAATGCAAAACCCCGGATTACTTTTTGCACAAAGCCATCGATGGTACTTACGGCAAAGCGGCTGTAATCATGCAGAATCTTCCGGTAAACCTTATCCGCTTTAAGCTTTAGGCTTTCGGCGTTAAGCTCCGGATGCGCCGCCAGAACGATCACCCGGTAATCGTCTATCTTTTTTGAAGCATCGCCCGCGGCAAAGCCTTTGAGTACCTCGAGGATACGCGTTTTCATTTCCCCGGTGGCTTTGTTGGTAAAGGTTACCGCTAATATTTCGCGATACTTATTTTCGCCGCTAAACAGCAAGGTTAAATAATGCGCCGCCAGGCTAAATGTTTTACCCGAGCCCGCCGACGCCTGCAATATTTTAAGGGGTTTTGGCATGATATTAAATCCGTAACATGATCTCTGTTATACGTTATCATGCAAAATCCATATTTTTACACACATCTGCAAGTGTAGTTATAAACACTTCTAATCTGCAGCATCTCTTACATACCACGCCGCCCAGCTGGTGGGTGTTTCAAAAAGTTTCACGGAAAATAAAGAAAGTCCCTTTGCTTGGAGTGCCGGATCCAGATCATTTTTAATAGAAAGCAGCAGGTTCTCACAGGTGGGCTGAAAGGGTGTAAAGATCACTTTTTCCGTCAGTGCAAATGCACAGGCGCGTAGGGAGGCAGGAATATGCGTATTCAGGACCAGTGCATGATCATAGGATTTGATGATCAGCTCATGAACTATCGACTTTAACACTCCAAAATCGACCACCATACCCGCCGACTTGCCGGATACAGCGACCTCGGGGCTACCCAAAACCGTTACTTCTAACGTATAGGTATGTCCGTGAATATTTTTACAGGGGCCTTCATAGTCATAAAGCGCATGGGCCATATCGAATGTAAAAGCTTTGGTAACGCGAATGATCTCTGTTTGCATGCCGCTAAATTAGCAACAGATCACCTTCATAAAAATGAGCCCCGTCATAATCACCCATAAATATTTCTGAAAGGATAAGATCAGGATGTACGGTCTCCTTTTTTAGTCGCGGAGATCCCCTTTTTCCGGATCCGTTCCGGCCGTTTTTCAATATCCACTTTATAGCCCAGCAAATCCCGGATAACCACCGATGCACACACTCCGCCAAAGGCTGCCGGCAGGTAGGAAATCGTGCCATAGGCAGAGCGTTTAAAATTGCTGCCGTCGGTCATGATCAGTGATTCTTTCATCACTTCCTCAATCGAAAAAACAGCCTTCACTGTACGGGCATTGGCGAGTTTCTTAAGCCGTTTACGTACATATTGGGCAAATACGCACTGGTATGTATCCGTCAGATACGTCACACGCAGTTTAGTCGGATCTACCTTACCCCCGGCTCCCATCGAGCTCACCACAGGGATGTTAAATTGCAATGCGGTTGATAATAAGATCACTTTGGGCGTAATGCTATCGATACAGTCCATTACATAATCAAACTTCACGGCCAGGATCTCCCTGCATTTTTGCGGCGTTAAAAAATCCTGTACCACATGCAGTTTCAGATCAGGATTAATGGACAGCAGACGTTCACGCATGATTTCAGCTTTCGCTACCCCATGATTGGTGGCTAAAGCCGGCAGCTGCCGGTTCCGGTTGCTGGGATCGACCACATCACCATCCACGATGGTCATTTCCCCAATACCGCTCCGGCAGATAAATTCGGCCGCAAACGAGCCCACACCGCCTAAACCGATCACCAGCACATGCTTTTGCTGCAATTTTTCAATTCCTTCATCACCCACCAGTAAGGCCGATCGCGATAACCAGGATAAATCAGACATTTTTAAAGTAAAAAGTTTAAAATAGAATGTTGAACATTTAAAGCAGCAGGCATCATATCAGCCCTATGGCTTTCCAGCTGTCAAAAATACGATCTTTCAGGTCTTCTACATTTATTTTCTTTATTTCTGCAGCATATTTATAAAGTTGCGCTATGGGAATGGCGGCATCATCGGTTTCCAGAAAGAAAGGTGAATTCATATCCTGTATCAGCTGCCTGAGCTCATCAGAGGTTTGTAAAGCAGTACCAAAAGACAAATAAAAGCCATGCCTGATCAGTTGCACAGCCAGAGCTGCCTTCTTTTGAAAGCCGTGGACGATCATAGGAACCTGAGGGTTCAACCGCTTTTTCAGACTGATTAGCTCTTCAAAAGCCTTTACACAATGAATGAGAACCGGTTTCCCGAGTTCTTCTGCCAGACGCACCTGCCTTTCAAAAATATGCAATTGATTTTCCAGGCATTCACCCTGCAGCTTATCCAGACCGCATTCACCAATCATTTTTACATTCGCCTGGCGGGCTAAAACGGCCATATATTTCATGTGCAGATCCAGATGCTCCAGCTTTGCATACCATGGATGCAGGCCAATCGAAACCGGCTTTTTTTTAGGCATCGCCAAAAAAATATCGCTGGTAAGGCTGAGGCTCTGAATGCTGATCACGCCGTTTTGCTGCGCTGTTTGATGGGTATGGATATCCAGATAAAGCATAGCAGTTAAATTCGTATAAATGTAGTGTTTCTGTAAAGAATTTATGAATATTACCTGTTTTTTGAATGTCTGCGCGTATCTTTAGTTAGCGTTTAAACAGATCAAGCAAAATTATATATGAAAAAGATCACTTTACTTATCGCATGCCTGTTCATGGGTACCATGGTATTTGCGCAAAACACTGCTGAACCTAAAAAAGAGGCCGTTAAGATCTATAATCCGAATGCGAATGCGCAAGCCGATATTGATGCTGCCGTGGCTAAAGCTAAAAAAGAGAAAAAACATGTTTTTATTCAGGTAGGCGGCAACTGGTGTGTCTGGTGTATTCGTTTTCATGACCTGATAAATGCAACTCCCGCACTTAAAAAATTGCTGGACGATAATTATGAAACCGTGCTCTTAAACTGGAGCCCGGAAAATAAAAATGAAGCCATTCTGAAAAAATTCAGCTATCCGGGACGTTTCGGATTTCCGGTATTTTTGATCTTAGATGGCGACGGCAGGCTGATCCACACTCAAAACTCGGCCTATCTGGAAGAAGGTAACGGACATAGTATAAAGAAAGTGACCGAATTCCTGAAACAATGGAATTATGCCGCTATCCAGCCTGAAAATAACAAATACTAGTCTCTCTGCATGGACCTGCTTACAGACCTTCGCCGTATTTAAAAAACGGACTGGCCGTAACAGGCAATTTACCGGTCGTAATCAATTGGTTTTTGAAAACCGAAGCTGCCGATCTTTGCATAAACACTTCTTTCTGATAAGCGACTAACAATGCGCCTGCTTTTTCAATACCCGGCATGGCGGCCAGATTATAAGGATTGGCAAATAATACAAAGGCAGCTCCTCTACCCGCCATCTCTGTAATGAACGATTTAAGCTCCGTACTTAAGGGCATGTTATTTCCCGGACGTGTGCGTGTGTCGTGAATAGCGATAATGATCTGATCATTGGGCTCTAAACGGCTCATCAATGCAGCAATATCAGCAGCGGTTGTATTTTTCCCTAAACGCAATGCCAGCGAATTTTTGTAAAATCCCGCCATCTCCTGTTGAAATACACTCGTTTCATTCAAGCCGATATCGATCATGACGGTACGTTTATCAGGTGTTAATGAGGTCACGTAATCCCGTCCCCGGAGCAACGTCATACTGGCATCGGCCAGCTGCTGTACCAGTGCCTGACTTTCAGGGCGGTTCACGCCCTCAAATACATTCTCCAGGTCTACATGCGGTTTTGTCCGTAAACCCGCCCAGTATTTGGCCGTTAATATTTTCTTCACACTCTCGTCGATACGCTCCATACTGAGACGCTGGTCTTTTATAGCCTGACGTACCATCTTAACGGCTCGTTTGCTGTTTTCCGAAAGCTCTAAAATATCATTACCGGCAATGATCCCCATCACATCCGCCTCGCCATCTTTAAAAAATTTCACCACGCCCTTCATCCCCATCGCATCCGAAATAACGATGCCTTCAAATTTTTGCTGCTTTTTTAAAATATCGGTAACGATAGGTTGTGACAACGTGGATGGCATATTAGGCGAAGCATCCAATGCCGGAATGTTCATATGCGCGATCATTACGCCAGACGCGCCCTGCTTAATCAGTTCTTTAAAAGGATACATTTCCAGGCTATCCAGCCGCTCCCTGGTAAAGTTTAACTGCGGCAGATCATAATGCGAATCCACATCCGTATCGCCATGTCCGGGATAATGCTTAATACTGACTAATAAACCACCATCCTGCATCCCTTTCATATAGGCTGCTGCTTTTTCAGTTACATTATATTTATTTTCACCAAATGACCGATAATTAATCACAGGATTCTTCGCATTGTTATTCACATCCACATCAGGTGCCAGGTTCATGTGCATCCCGACACGCCTGAAATCCTTAGCCACTTCCAGTCCCATTTTATAAATCAGCTCTTTATTCTGTACCGCCCCAAGGGCCATCTGATAAGGATAAGAAATGGTACTGTCTAAACGCATTCCCAAACCCCATTCACCATCCGAAGCGATCAGCAAAGGGACACGTGCCTTTTTCTGGTATTGATTCGTTAAAACACTTTGCCGGCCGGGACCACCCTGAAAGAACACCAGACCGCCTACTTTTTCTTTTTTAATCACTTTGGCGATCGAATCGGTAAACCGCTCGCTTTTATTCGAATAAGCTGCCACAAAAAACATCTGGGCAATCCGTTGTTTTTTACTTAATTTCCGGAAAACCGAATCCACCCATTTAGGCTGCTGCTTCAGCATTTCCAGATAAGAGGGCTGTTGAGCGTTCACCGCCAGAGAGGAACATACAGCTGTCAGCGTAATTAAAAGAAAGGTATATCGTTTCATTCAGGTATTATTCTATTAAGCCTCAATAATACTTAATTTCCTGTAAAATACAGCTTTTTTTGACTGGAATGTATTAAATTTAATACACTTTTTGGCCTTCCCCGCTGCTGTTCATAAAAAACGACAATCGCCTTAAATCTTTTATAATTCTTTCATTTTCAAGTCAAAAACAAGTTTTTTGTTTCGGTTGGCCGTAAGGTTTTTTTGGCTTTGGCACGTTTATTTAACAGACTTAACCGAATTAAATAGCGGGTATCTTCGTGAGTGACCGCAAATTAAAATGACAACCCTTATGAAATATCCATGATTGCCTAACGCAAACACGAAAGAAAGTAATCCGGATATTCCATGTGACCTTTAAAAAACAATATTTACAGATGAAACCATCATGATTTTTCAAACCACACAGTGGTATGAATAAATCTGATAGCTTCATCACCAAAGAAAAACAAAATTTAAACAGATGAAAAAACTATTTATTATCGCAGTTGTCCTGTTCAGTACAGGGCTTGCCAAAGCACAATCTACAGACAAACCTATTGCATTAGGTGTTAAAGCCGGGTTTAACTTTTCGAATATCATTAAAGATGATGGTAATAATAATTTTAAAACCGATTATCTGACCGGCTATCATGCAGGGATCACTTTAGATATTAAGCTTCTGGACAATCTCGCTTTTACGCCAGAAGCCCTATATTCTACAAAAGGATATAAATCGAATACGACTTTTGGCGATTTTACCCAAACGACACATTTTATCGATATCCCGATTTTAGCCACCATTAAATTAGGCGGCGGCTTAAATCTTGTGGCCGGTCCGCAGGTCTCTTTCCTGATGTCAACGACAAATACTTTCGAAACCGGCTTCGGTACAGCTGAACAGGAAATCATTGAAGATGATTCCGACCGGTTTAAAAAGAGTCTGGTGGGCGGCTTAATTGGCTTCCGTTATGATTTCAGTAACCGGGTAGGGCTTCATGGCCGCTATGGACTAGACTTCCAGAAAAATAATGAAAACGGAACCTCACAAACGCCTGAATTTAAAAACCAGGTCTTTCAGGTGGGTGTAGGTATTAAATTCTAATTATAAAATAAATTAAGAAACGATGAAACGTCTATTTAATATAGGCCTGGGCGTCGTATTGACGACCCTGAGCCTGACCACTTCTGCTCAAACGGCTACCCGTGTAGGGATTAAGGCCGGAGCCAATCTGATGAATATGGGAAAATTTGAGTTTTTAGGCTCTACCTATTCTTCCGATTATATGCCAGGCTTCCAGGCGGGATTATTTCTTGATCTTCCACTAAGCGAACAGTTATCGTTTATGCCTGAAGTACAATATACGCAGAAGAGCAGCAAAGTGAGTGCTACGGTAGCCGGAAATACCGGCGAGCTTAAACTGAGAACCGGATATATTGATGTACCTGTACTACTTTCTTTTCATGCTACTCCCGAGTTTAGTATTATGGCCGGAGCGCAGGCTTCATTCCTGCTCAGCCAGTCGACCAAAATCTACACTAATGGCACCCTGGCATCTTCATCAACCGATAAAGATGATTTTCGGAAATCAATTGCGGGCGGTATTGTGGGATTAGGTTATAAAATAAATCCGAATATGAACCTTAGCGCACGCTATAATATGGATTTTCAATCGATCGCCAACGATGATATAAACCAGGATAAGTCTAAATTCAACGGCTTCTCCTTATCGTTAGGTTTTGGATTTTAAGAAAAGTCTGGTATTAAGAGTGAAGGCATCCGGTTTCCGGGTGCCTTTTTAATTCACGATTACCCTGAATTCCGTTCTCCGGTTCTGCTCATGCTGTTCTTCGGTGCACTTTACCCCATCCGCACAGCCGTTCAGCAATCGGGTTTCCCCATAACCTTTTGCCATAATCCGATGTCCGGAAATACCTTTTCCTGTTAAGTATTTCAGCACTTCTTCTGCCCGGCGTTTGCTCAGCTGCATATTACTTTCAGCACTCCCCCGGCTGTCGGTATGCGAAGCGACCTCAATGTTTACAGACGGGTTATCTTTCATAAACAGGACAAGGCGATCCAGATCAGAAGAGGCCTCCGGCCTCAAGGCACTGCTGCCGGTGGCATAATAAATGTTATTCAGCCGGATCGTCTTGTCGGCCCGGGCCTCTTCAATGCCCAGTAACAGCTTAACATATAACGTTGCTGAACGGTTCAACCCCCTCGTGCTGATGTTTTCAATATTTGAGATGTAATTGGATCTCCGCGCCGAGAGGCTAAAGTCGCTCGCAGGCTCCAGCTGGATATTAAATTTACCATCCAAGCTGCTTTCCACCTGCCGGATTTCGCCGTTTGTTTTATCGGTAATGCGAACTACAACTCCGCTTAGTGGTGTATGGCTGCTTTTATCTTCCACTGTTCCGCTCAATGTAAACCGCAGGTCGTGGTGGGTAAGCGTAATTTGGAGTGGTACATCTGCTTCTTCAAAATTACTTTTTTGTAAAACACTACTATTTGTATTTATTCCGTTCAATGTACCCTTTAAGGTATAATCACCGGCAATAACCTGTTTAAATACGACTTCCCCATCCGGACCCGAAACGGCCGTAATAGCACCCTCTGCTCCGCTTAAAAGCACACTTACCCCCGGCAGGGGCAGGCCCGTTTGCGCATCGGTTACCCGGATGTTCAAATCCCGGTATTTCTTTTCTACAAGCACCGGCTTTTCGGGAACCGGCGCCACCAGGGGAAGCTCAGCCGGCACCGGCCTGGCCTTCTTCGCTTTGCCAAGCGCCGTGCCTGCGCCTATTGCATAATAAAAGTGATGATTAACGGCGGATGTAGCCGCAAAGCGATACTGCAGGTCGGTAAGTATAAATGCTTCATTAAATAAATTAAGCCTCAACCCCAAACCTGCCGGGAAATACAAACCTGCTTTCCCCTGATACCATGATGCCCCTGCTCCGCCAAACACATATGGTACAAGGCTGTTTGCAGGGTTGACAAGCTTAACACCCAGACCGGCATTTGCATCGACCAGCAACTTACTGCTTCCACTATTGGTCCCATCCCTGAACAGGTAATCGGTTGCGCTGCCATCTAAAGTGGCCATAACGTCGAAGGCCGGACGAATCGTCTTCCGAAAATTCAAGCCAAAGCCCATTTGCATGGCCCGGAGGGCTGTCCATTTCCCATGCTTCAATACGTCGCCTAAGGAGCTGGTTCTGATAAGTTGGGCCGTTTTAAAATCGGTATAAAAGACATGAAAAGCAATGGATTTTGGTTTCTCTACCTCCTGGCCTCTCATCTGCATGCTTAAAAATAATAAGCACAGGCCAACGATCAACATCCTGTTCTTTTTCATTTCTCTCCCTCCTTCCGGTTAATATAAAAAACAGCAGGGCTACTCCTCCCCTGTATGCCGGCATCCATGCCCTGTACCGGACGACCTTCCCGGTCGAATGTCTGGATCGTCCATATAAATTGCTTATTGGCGGTGCTGTCGATCATGGCTAAGCCGGGGCGCCACACATATTGGGTGGTTCCCCGGCGTATGCGCTCGTTTAACAGCGGCTGATTGGAGCGGAAGGCCTGCATGGGCGTTTGCCCCGTCAACACTTCAAACACCTGAATGTTATAATCGGGAGGGCCGGGTAAGCCGGGGACAAGGCTTGTCCAGCGAAAAACAATCGTATTTTGAGCGGTATGCGCATCAAGCATACTCCCATCGGCCGGACTCATTAATACGGGAAGCTGATAACTGCTTATCGCAAATGAACGGGTTTGTCTGCCCCGCACCACATCGCCGGCAGCATTCATCACCTCAATCGTGACTTCATAAAGACCCGCCTTCAGGCGGCCGGTACGTTGAAGTAAGGTCTCCGTCTGCCCGGAAAATCTCAAATTCTGTATTTGAAAAGCATCGGCCATGCTGAATAAATTTACGCCGTCTTTCAGCGTATATCGCTTTGCTGCAGCCATATTTGAACTGGCAATGACCGTACTCCCGTCACGCAACGTTGTCCGCAGTTTCACATCAGGATCGTTTACCGCTTGCGGGATATACGAAATCACCAGCTGGCCGTTTACCGGGTTAGCCCAATCGGCCGGCCAGGGTTGCATCCGCCCGGTCAGGGCCAGATTAACCGTGATCTGGGCAGAAGTTAGAGAGGCCATTAGCAGCAGCACTATACATAATAATCGTTTCTTTCCGGTTCTCATCTGTTTAAAATCTATAATTTAACCCGGTCCTCACGGTAGTTTCAAAATAGTGCGGCATGCCCGGATATGGCGGACTAAGCGTATTACCAGGCAATTCTGTTCCATAATGATAAATGTTTGCTGTCGCTGTAACCTGCCAGGTTAGTTTTTTATATATTGGCCAGTCAAACCCTCCCGTGGCCAGCAGGTTTTTATTAGCGGTAAATGGTTTAACGGTATTTAAGCTGTATTGCAGTTGTCCTTTCAGGCTCATTTTCTCACTAACTTTCCAGTTTACACCAGCCGATGCGCTCCACAGGGTGAGCACAAGCGGCATGGCCTTATTATGAAACCACATGATATTAAAGTCAGGGCTGGCTTTTTTCCCTAAAAATGTAGGCACATACAACAGCAACGCGGTTTGCGTATTGTTTTGCGTAGTGGTTAAGGGGGGTAGCAATACCGTTTCGTCGTATTTGCTATAGGTATAGGTTGCACTAAGCAGGTGGCTCATCTTAGGCCCGCTCCATGTATAAGCAGGATTGAACTGGATCTCGTTACTCACATTTTTATAGCCCGAAACGCTGACGGCATTAAAGCCATAATTATTGAAGCTTGCCGTTAAGCTCAGCTGGTCATTAAACTGGGTAAAGGTATTGATGTTGGCAATGAGCTGACGGGTAAGTTCAGGGCCGGCCATGCGGCTTAGGTTTCCAAACCGCTGCCCTACACGTGCAGTAACGTTCGTTTTCTTTTTAAAAACGTTAAATCGCATGTTGGCCATATATTCAAGACGGTCAGTCTGCATAAACGGATAACCGGCCGTATAGTACCCGGCGCCAAAATAATTAAACCGGATGCCTGCCTCCCAATCGCTGCCTTTTTTAGCCAGCTCAGCCATTACTGCATGGTCTTTATTGGAAGATGTGCGCGCTTTCATAAAAGGCATGGCATTTTCCGTAAGTGTCGTAGATAACGGGGTATTTAGATCCCGGGTAAAAAAACTCTGCCCCAGTTCAAGATGATATTTCCAGCCATTAGCCGTAGTGGCCCTGGCCAGAAAAGTAACTACCATATTTTCCTGCGGCGTAACCGGCAGTAGTGGCGGTGCACTGACCGAACTCCGGCTATCCGCCGATTTCACAAAATGAAAGCCGGCAAAATACTTTTCCTCCTCTTCCAGCCCTAACTGTGCCATCCACTGGTTACGCTGGTAAGCTCCGGTCACGCCATTCGGCGGGAATTGTACCGGCGATAAATAATCGACTGGCCGTTGCGAAACGCCGTTAAATACTTTGAGCCTGAATTTGCCTGGCGAGAGGTTAAGCCCATAGCCAAAAACGCTCAAATCGCCGGTACTCAGCTCACTATACTGAAGGTTTTGCGTGCCTAACAGGATTTCGGCAGGGCCAATTTTAGGCCGGATGCCTAAGTTATTCACCGGGTTGGTGACATATTGCCAGAGGCTTTGCTTCTTTCCTGTCGGGGAGGTCGTAAAATTTCTTTGCAGGCTGCTCAGGCTCACATTCAGCGGGATCGTCCATTTGCCCACGGCAAGGGTGGGGCTAAACGTATATCTTAATAAATTCCAGGGCTTTCTTGCCGGATAGAAATCGGGGCTTGGCGCATCAGGGCTTTTATCCAATCCATAGGCTTCATACCATATTCCCATATCGCCCTGCAGCTTTACCGTGTTCTTTTTCTCCTGTGCTCCGGAGATCAACGGAAAGCACAACCATAAGCAGAGTCCAAAATAACCGCAATATCGCATCATTGTATTTTTATGACCAGCTCATCACTATAATTTGAGCTGTTCTTATTTTCATCGATTAATCGAATCATGTAATAAAGAACCGGGTAGTCGCTTCCGGCATGCTCAGTAAGCCGCATCCCCGGCTGATATGCTATAGTTTTATACAGTTTCCAGCCCGACCGTTCGTCCGGCCGCTGATAAAGTTCAATGCTGATCTTCCGGTTTTTCAATTTTTCATCTACCTGAAATGTAAGCTCAGCCTGCTTCTGTGCGGCCATATAAACCCCTTTCATCACCGGGGCAGGCAGGCGGTTATGGAGCCGTGTTTTTAAAAGTATACTCCGTGAAATCTTCGAAAACAGGCCCCCATCATCTTTCGCCATCATCGCATATTCGTAGGCTTTACCACCGCTTATTTTAAGGTCGGTAAACTGTCCGATCGAAACATCGGTATTCACATATAGGGTATCGAACTTTGCCTTTCCGCTTTCCCGCCGTAAAAGATAATTCCGCACGGCGTCTTCACTGGATGAGTTGGCAAAAAAGATAACAACCGATGTGTCTGTGACGTTAAAATCGCGGATGAGCGGACTTACCGGCGGAATAGTATCCCTCTTTTTCAGTTCTATGATCTCGGAAGGTGCCGAGGGATTAAAATGGGTATCAAAAGCGATAACTTTATAATATATTTTTTTTGTTAGCGTATTCAGTGTGGTGGAATCGGTCAGCGTGAAGGTGCTACGCCCCAGGCTGTCTTTGTAGGTTTCGGTAACCACCGAAAATTCATGATCTTTTGCGTTGGCTTTAAGCAGTTGATAGCCCATAAAATCTTTTTCGGCCGCCGGTTTGATGCGGATAAGCACTTTGCCAGCGGTATCGATTTTGGCCAACGTAATAACGGGTGCCGCCGGTGGAACGCTATCGATCAGTGTTACATAGGCCGGAAAAGAATGACTGCTGTTCCCGGCCGTATCTACCGCTTCCACGATATAATAATTTGAACCATCAGGATCAAAACTTTCATCGATATACCGGGTAGACGAAGCCGGAAGTATGGTTTTTGACAGTAACTGATATTTGCCGTTTTCCTGTGTTCCGCGGTGAATGGCAAAGCCCCGCAGGTCTTCCGACCCCTCTTTCCTGATCTCCCATACTAATTCTACCTGCTTGGGTTTGATATGCGTAGCGGTTTTAAGAAATGGTGCCGGCGGCGGCGTCAAATCACGAGGCATGGCACTTACCTCGGCAAGCAATAATTCGTCAGCAAAATAGGTGGATACCCAAATGCGGTAGTGGTATCGTTTATAATTGATCAGCGCAGTATCGCCATAAGCAAAGTCCATTGCCCCGTTAAATCCAACCGGCCTGATGTTCATTTCTCCAACCCGGTTAATGCGTTGCCAGGTTTTCCCGTTATCGTCCGACCGGTCTGCATGAAACGCATAATAATCATCGCCTTCCGGAAAAGAGAAACGAATTTCGCGATCTGCTTCGGTTACTTTAATCTGTTTATCGTTACGCAGGTATCCGGGGTCAAAGTTCCCGCAGGTCACTTTAAGATAGGCTGCCTCCTGCTGCATGTTGGCAGAAGGCTTATTGATCGCCACCCGGTAAACATAGATTTGCCCCGGTTTAACATCCGTATCACTTAGCTTTAAGGCCAGCCCCTCCGCAGCGTAACTGCTTTTATTAGCGGCAATTAAGGCATAGCCGAACTTCATGTCGGCAGCAACCTGTTGCTCTTTAAGTGATGTTAACCCCTCTTTCAGGAGATCACCACCGGAGCTACCCTCATCCAGCGCTGAATAGGCCATGGCTAATCCGAGGTATTTCGCTTCCAGCGTATCACGGCTTCGGGCAGCACGTATTGCTCTTTCCCATTCATCGTCCGGCCAGCGTTTAAAAGGCGAATCTTTTACCGGTTTATAATTCAGTTTTTCGTTGGATATCCCCTTTATAAAATCAGCCCGTTCCACCCGGTATCCAAAGCGGTTTCCCTGATTAAACAGAATGGGCGAAGCCGGCATGTACCGTAAAACGATATGATCAGCATAGCTGCGTGCGCTTAGCGATATACCGGACTGATCTTTAGTGAGCTGAGCATAAGCCATAGTGTGCATCAGCATAAAAAAAGAGAGGATATGTGATTTCATGACTTACAGTTTCTTTAGGGCAATACTGGTAATGGATGCGGTATGATTAACCGGTGTCGTTACATTGGTGGATTCATTATCTGTTTTAAAATAGACGTATTTCGTCTGCATAATGGGCTGCTGGGTAAGCGGATTTCTAACCGGTTGCCAGGTATTGTTAATTTTCTCTTCGAGGCGACCACTGATGGTAAATTTATAGCTTGTTGTTGACCGGAGCGGGTTGGTCTGGATACCGGTTTTGGTTAATTTATAGAGCCTGGCACCTACTGCATCGTAGCCGGCACTCACCACGGCAACAAGATTGGGATTGGATGCTGTAGGGGTTGCCGTGCCAGCCTGTTTCACTGCACTGGAAAGGGCTATGGTTTTTGTGACGACATTTGCGGAGGAGACAGACACCGAATCGCGAATAAGCGATGGCGTATAGACGGCCCTGAACGTTCTTACTTTTAACTGGCCACTGGACTGTTGTTCTTCAACAGAGAACTCTTCATTGTCGGGGTAACTTAATTGTACCGCAAAGCTTGTGGTTCTGGAGGTGCCGCTGCCCGCCGCAGGCGTAACAATGGCCTGGATCAGCGTTTTATTCAAATCTTCGGCAGCGTTTTCCTGGACATATACCACATCAGCTGCTTCAACAGTTGTGCCGGCACATTTTTCACCGGTTTTAAACTCGGCATTAAAGCCAAAAGAAATTTTCTTGCCGATTTTTACGTTGCCAGAAAAGCTGCCCTCCGCATAAAAAGGGTTTGGAAATTCGGCATAAGCAAAGGCTCCGAAACCAAGTGAAATCAGGTTTATTTCATCCGAAATGCCGGCAATCTTATAATATCCCTTACCGGTAAGTTTGGCATAAACCGCAATTCCCGTTGCAATACGCCAACCGTCACCAAATCCGGCACAATTCTGATATTGCAGTAAAGAGGCGTTGATCTCACTGCCAATATCAAACGATGCCCTGATTCCGGCCTCCCAGTTTTTACCGCCTAAGATTTTTTTATCCTGCTTACCATCCGTATAAACACCTATTCCAAAAGCAAAGCCTTTGCCGGTTTTTGAGGTGCTGCTGTTTGCCGTCTGGCTGAAGGTGGGCAATGATTTGCCTATGCTGGCAAACCCATTAATGGTGCGTGGCATAAAGCCTGTTGGCACGGGTATTTTATTCCCGAACATCAGGTAGGTACTCACATCCACTTTATTGAACAGGCGCACCGTATTTAAGGTGTTTACATTCGATGAAGGGTATCCCGAAGTAAAGGCCCACTCATTTTTGATGCCATCGATATAAAAATGGGCATTCACCGGACCGTAAGGGGTAGTGACCGGATCTTTATTGAAATTGATCTGAAGGTTCGTGCTGAACTTTTTTAAGGGGAAATCATAGGCAATGTTCAGCGCTCCGCTGGCAAAAGCCTTACTCTCCTGCCCGATGGCCGCTCCGCAATTAAACAATCCGTCTATCTGGATATTATTAATCCCCCCCGAACTGTTAAACTGCGCACCAATGGCCACACTTCCGTTAAAGGTTTCTTCTTTTGGCGTAGTCGCTATAATGGCTTTGGCCTTAAAGCCCATCTTTACCGTAGCATCGGGGGTAAACACCGCCCCGCCAAAGGTACTGGCATTAGCCTGTGCCGGATTGAACGTAGCCGGTGGTGTCATTTGCATCCGGCTGTAAACCCCGGCGCCAAAACCCCGGAATGCCAGCCCGGTTAAAAAGACAATGCCCGGGGGAGGGATGCTCACCTGTGCCTCCACTTTCCAGTACTTAAAGCCGTTACCGGTATTTCCGGGAATATACTTCGTATTCCCAAAAATCGCACCCGCCTGTATGGCCATGTTCAGCGTCGTAAATTTAGCCTGCAGATCACCTTTAAACCCATTACCATATACCGGGTGCTTTTTATAGAAATCAATATCCCCCTTTATGCTTAATGCCGGCATGGTGGCATCAATGTGAATACGCTCTACTTTTACACCGAGGTATTTAGGCTTTAGCTGCGTCAGGAATCCAAAATCCTGCTTTACCGCCGCAGTGAGGGTATCTACGTTCGTGGTTGCACCTAAAGCAAGGGTAGCCGATTGTGCCTGGGCCACATTTAACAGCTGCGCATTCCCCGAAACGTTGCCGGCGGGCGGCGTATACTTTGATGATTCAATCGCTCCGGTTAGGGCAATCTTCGTATCGCCGCTAATGTTTACCGACGAGTTTTCACTACCCACATTAATTTTCGCTACAAATTCAACACCGCCTTTAAATAAGTACTGCTTTTCACTCCCCCCCGTAACCGGGTCTATTTTAGCCTTTACATCGGTAATGGTAAACGCAAAGCCCGACAGCTTTTTCTGCGGACTGGCGAACGACCAGTGACCCGGTTGGAAGGTGAAGGTTTCTTCAGTAGCTTTTATATAATGCAGACCGATATGCTCAAAATTACACGATAAATCCAGATCGAGCGGCACGGAGCTTCCGATATCCATAATGTTGCCGGCGGGATAATACAGCTTCCCATTCAGATCCACATCCAGATAAATAGCCCGTTTATTTGTTGTTGATTTAGACAGGATGAGGCTCAGGGAGGAAGTCGGACTAATCTGTATCTTTCCATCCCCCAAAAATCTGGAAGTAATATCCTGATCGGGGTTAAGGGTAAAAATAAGTGAGGAAACCGTTGTATTTCCCGGTCCCGGTGCCGAAGGTGTAAACAGTGCGGAATACCGGATGCCATTAGCCGCCTGATCCGAATTGCTCAGCGGCAGGGTAATCTTCCCTTCCATTTTGGCCGTCGTCAGGGTGCTGTTATTCAGCACTACGCTCACCTCATCAATACTGGCGCCCAGATTACCTACATTTGCTTTAGGATAATTCAGCACATTACTGGCCAGAATCTTACCGGTAATACCGTCTTTATCGATAATTAAATTTTCGGCAGCAACCGTTATCTTCTTCGTTGTATCAGCATAGCTGCGCAGCTGGTCGGGCAGGGTAAGTTTAAATGTTTTCAGATAAAACCCTGTAAACATCGCATTAGTGTTTCCACTATAACCCGCCGGGAATACCATATTTGCCGCATTGCTGATGGTCGAATGGTCGTACGTAATGGAACCGGCTTCTATGCCCAGGCCATTGGTGTTCGGAATTATACTTTCCGGCAAATTTCCCTGCAGCACAAAATTATTCCATTCGGTAATTTCCGACTGGAAGTTCACATCTACATTGGTTTTCGCCGGATCAGCCGGCAACAGCCATTGCTTTGGCAGCTGAATATTGAAATCTAAATTGTATTTCCAGAATTGATTGGGTACAGGGCTAAATACAATACCATTACCAATGTGACCATTCGCTTCTTTATTAAAGGTGAGTTTAAGGTTTTCTGTTCCGCTATTCGCATAGGAAATCACCAGTGGCTCAACCAGCTTAATCGCACCGGCCGCTCCGCTCAGGCCCGATCCGGTAAAATAAATGCCGGATCCCCGCAGCGCTACCGCATTCGTTTGTGCCATCCCTGTTTCTTTGAAAAGCTTCTCTGTATTCAGGGAGGCAACGGCTTCAAACTCGGCATGGTCAGGTTTAAACACCATTTCGGTAAAACCGATAGCCGTATTTTGATCCATATCTTTAAAGTAGCCAATGGGCATGCTTAACGGAACAGGCACTAAGGCCTGGTTAACCTGGTCAGTGGCTTTTACAAGTGGCTTTGTTAGCTTATGCCCCTGTATCCAATCCGAAACCGCATGCACTTTGCTAATCGTCCAGGCACCAATATTGGTATTATTCATCACATTGATGGTCCATTGGGTAGGATAATCCTGACCGGCATCCGTTTCCGTATATACTGCCCCCTCACACAGGCGGTTGTCACTGTTTACTTTAATCGCCTTAAACTTTACTTTCAATACCCCCAGCCATTTTACATAAACCGTACCCGTGCCCGTTAAGGCGGCATTGCCTCCGGTAGGATTAGCATTGAGCTGCATGACAAATCCGTCTGAGAGTTTGATCTCGTCTCCGCTCACAAAATTCTTTGTCGAAAGTGTAGTACAGGCCGTACTGCCTGTGGAGGCAGGCGGAGTTTCCGGAGCCATCGAAAAGATGGTGGGGCTGCTAATGCCATTATTCATCCCTACCGGGTTACCGTCGGCGTTCAGGGCCTGCACTGTCCATATAAATTTACAGAGGTAAGGTGCCAGGCAGGGGCCGCTAATTAAATGCTGAACCACCGTTTGTGTAACGGCATTTACATCTTTTGTAACGAGCGGCATATTGGCATTCATGGCCTGAACGGTACTCTGTCCGACCATAAACTGCCACACTTTTAAACGGTATTTTACCGGGGTGGTTTGAGCGGTGCTTACCGGTGTCCATTTAAAAATAAGCGGGGCCGACAGGGCAGCCTGTGTAAACAGTTGTTCATTTGAGGGCGCTATATTTACCGGTGCCTGTATAGACATGGCATTGATGGTAAAAGGTTTCGTTTTTGGCTCACTCAGGGCCACCGTCATTCCGTTTTTACTTCCAAAAAACTGAACCACTACCTCGTAGCTCCCCGGGGCTAAGGTGCAGGCTTCGCCCAACAGGGAAATGGCCTGACTTCCGCTCCAGGTTTTTATGGCGGAGGTAAAGCCTGCTAAAGGAGCTGTACCGGTATTAAACGTACCGCAGGCCTTAATCCCGTTTTTACGGATAAAGACCAGAACCCTGGCGGCCTCAGCATCATTTGCCACCCGCCCGTTTTCCATTTTTGCATTCGCAGTGATAGCCAGCATCGAAAACCCGGTGTTCCAGTTAGCCGTATTCGCATCCGGTACAGATGGCAGTATAATGTTTATACCGCTAATGGTATTCTGCCCGAATGTCTGAAAAGCAAATGCAACCAAAAAAGTAAATAATAACCTCATGCGTCCTGAATTTAGGTACTCTACCGGCGGAAAACCGCGGTGTAAAATGCCATAATACACCTTAAAGTAGCTGTAAATTAGAGCATTGACAACTTACAATGAGCAACGGTACAACTCCACTGTGTCAGGATTTACTTTTAGTGAGTAAAAGGTAAAACGGTGATTAAGGAAATTAACCGGTGCTTAAGTCCGGTGCTTTGCCCGGAGCCAGGCCGGGAACAGGGCTGCCGGAATGCAGAGTGTAATGCGATTGCCGGGGTTCTTGCGGCTTTTATATGCCGGTTCCATCTCCATGGTAATGGGCGGAGTGTCGAAATTACCTAAGGCGTTGATCCGCTTTCGGATCAGTTCCATTCCGCTGCTTTTATGTGTACTGCCGGCTTTTAGCGCCTTACTGTTCGCCATGCCGATACCATTATCCTGAATGTGGATCAGGAGATGATGATGGATCAGCTTAAAGCGGATATTCAGCTTCCCGGGAAGCGAAGAAGGCATAATACCATGGAGGAGCGCGTTTTCAAGGAGCGGCTGTAGGATCATCGTCGGGATCATCCAGTCTTCCACATCCAACGCTTTATCGATCGTGATTTTATAGTCAAACTTCCCGGCAAAACGCATCTGTTCAAGATTCAGATACAGCTTCATGTTTTCCACTTCTTCTTCCAGTGCGATAAACGATTCCTGGGCGGCTTCAAAGTTCTTCCGTATCAGCGAGGCAAAATCGCTTAAATAGCGGTTGGCATTTTGCCGGTCCTGCACATTAATATAATACTGGATGCTGTTCAGGGCATTGAACATAAAATGCGGGTTCATCAGCGAAGTAAAGGCCTGTTGCTCTAAGGCTGCGGTTTGAACAGCCGTAATTCTTCGGGCCAGCTTCGCTTCCTTTTTCTTTTTCTGATGCTGGCTGATTACGTAGATCAGAATGAGCTGAATGATGATTCCGGCAATGAGCCAGAACCAGGTATTTAACCAGAATGGAGTGGCTACATCAAATCGCAGCAGCAGCTGTTTATCGCTAACATTGCCATTCACATCCACGGCCCTGACTTTTAAGGTGTGCCTGCCGGCGCGTAACTGGAGCGTAAGGGTATTACCCTGAAGTTTTGACCAGGATCTATCTTCATCCAGCTGGTATTGGAAAAAGCCGAAAAAACCGCTCAGGTCTACTCCCGCAAAGCGCATCCGCAAATCGCGATGGTCATAACTTAAATGATAATGATCAGCGAGAATGGTGTCACGCTGGTTGATATCCATTTCTACCAGATAGGTGCGAATAGCTGTTCCTGGCGCAACATAATCGTCAGGCACTACCGAAATTCCATTATTGGTGGCCACATACATTTTCCCCTCATGATAGGAAATTTCCTCTACTTCGTTTCCTGCTAAGCCGTCCTTTACGGAAATATTGCGGCTGGTATAATGCATTTTATTCGCTTTCCAGCTATAGCTGATCACTTTAATGCCGTTCGAAGCCGAAATCCAGAGCTGACCGGCTTTGCCCCCGGTAATCTGTTTATTGGTGCTGTTTGAAAGTTCATTATCCGGAGACAGGCTGAATATTACGCGATCATTTTTTAAGGCCAGTAAGGTATTATCCGCCTGCAACACCCATAATAATCCATCGGCAGCATAATATACCGACGAGACCCTTTTTGCCAGCCGGGAATCGCTTTCAGAAAGAGGGATATAGCCGCTGTTTGTTTTAAAATTATACTTATATAGTCCTTTTATGGAACCAAAGTATACCTGATCTCCTGCCATGGTTAAGGCCGTTACCCGTAGCAGGGTTGAATTCAGTTCATAGAGCCGGTTCGTTTTTGTATTCAACCGGATCAGGTTACGGTTAGTGGCAATCAGGATCGTGGTATCATTATATTTTACCGCCGTTTTCCCAAATGATAATCCTGTAGCCGTAGGATCAGGAAGCCTTGTTTTAAAGTTACAATAAATGCCTTCCTCCGAAATGGTATACACATTTCCACCGGCCACGAGAATCTTCCGGATGCGTGCCGGCGATTTTTGAATAATGGCATGTATTTTCGTCTTTCCCGGCCTGATCTCTACCACTTCTCCATTATAATTCCCGGCCAGAATGGTGCCATTGTTCAAGGGCAAAATACTCATAAAATTGAGGTGGGTAAATGAGGCTGGCATGGGCAGTGGTTTTAGCGCAGCATTCCTCGACAAGATCAGCCCTTTATCGATTGTTGATATCCATTCATTCCCTTTACTGTCATTAAAATAGGAATTTATCAACCCTTCGCTGTTAAGGGTTTTTACGGGCTTCAACGTATGCCGGTCGTAAAGAAAGATCTTTCCTGATTCGCCAATCACGGCCAAACGATTGGCGGTAAAAAAATAATTGATATGCGGTTCGGGGATAAGCAGCGAATCGGTTTCCCAGCGGATGGGATTAAGCTGTATATTGGAATAAATGTAAAATTTATTCGCACTTTTAACCCCCAGATAAATATTACCTTCATTCATGTATATCCCATGAGAGAACAGGACTTTTTTAAGTGCCGAGAGTGAGCCTTTCAGGCCGGGGATATACTGAACCAATAAGGCACTGTCTTGTATCCGGTCTTCTTTAATGTGATACAGCTTTATCTGATAATGGCTGGAGTGGGCCGGGTTATACACGCCTTCACAAATCAGCGTACTGCCGTCAGGAAATTCCCTGAGGGTAGTGCAATGTGTCATTTTGTTAATCAACGGGCTGCTTTTTTTGTATTCGCCGTTTTTGAAGATAATCGACTTGTCGCGGTTGGCATAAATAATCCCCCCATCAGGCAGGGGTCGCAAATAGGTTCCAAGGGTATTGATCATTTTGGAAGCCAGCGCTTTTTCCAGATAAGGCACCACAAAGCGATTTTGCTTTTCATCGAAGTAGGCGGGTATCTGGTTAAAACATTCCACCCAAATCCGTCCGTCTTTTTCTTTTACCACACCGAACACTTCATTATCAGGCAGCCCGTCTTTCGTGGTAAACACCTGAAAATATTTTCCATCAAAGCGGGCGACCCCGGCATTGGTGGGTACCCATAAAAAGCCTTTATCGTCTTCAAGTGTGCGGTAAATATAATTGCTGGGTAATCCATCATCCACCGTAAAAAACGTTTGCCTTTTTTCCTGTGCAAAACTTAACTGCGTATTCCATAAGCCTGCGAGAGCAATCAACAGAAAACGCGCATACCCCCTCATCTTTTATTTCGATTTTCCGAACATGACCGTGGCCAGTTTCATCTTTTCCAGAAAGGTATCCAGCTGCCGCCGGCTTAAACTCCATTGATTCCCGTCACTCATTTTAACCACCCCCCCATCCATTGTACTGTATTCTTTAACATGATGGAGGTTAACGATGTGCGATTTATGAATTCTTACAAACACCGTTTCATCTAAAAGCTCTTCAAAATCTTTCAGTGTTTTGCTGATCACCATCTTCTGCATGTCTTTAAGATGGATAATGGTATAGTTGCTGTCGGCCTGTAACGACACCATATCCTCAAAATCGATAAAGCGGATACTGCCCAGCTGTGGTACAGCAATCTTCCGGACAGGCGTTTTCTGGTTAATAGAATCGAGTAAATGCTGAACCAGGTAGCTGTTCTGTTCATTGGCCAGCGGGTTATTTACCGATAAGCTTATTTTTTCGACTGCTTTACGAAGTTCATCGATATGTACAGGTTTTAAAATATAATCCACTGCACTGGCTTTAATGGCCTGCAACGCAAATTCATTGTGGGCGGTTACAAAAACCACCTTCATATTTTTCACCGACAAGCTTTTTAAAAACTGAAAACCGTCTTCTTCGGGCATAGTAATATCGAGGAAGATCACATCAACCACATTTGATTTCAGCCATTGGCGGGCAGCTTTAGCGCTTTTCGCTTTATAAGCCACCTTTATTCCCTCACAATCGTGATGCAGTAAAAATTCGAGGCTGGTTAAGTTCTTTTCCTCGTCATCGACTAATAATGCGTTCAGCATAACTAACTTTTATCGTACTAAATATACGAACAAGCTGTGGAAATCACTTTATGCACAGCATAACATTCTGCAATTATTGATTGTACAGCAAAATGGCTGAGTAAACGGTTTGATATAACCTGTCCATGTACAGATCGTGCTTTAAAATTTTACATTTCCCAAACAAATTAGTTGTCCTATATGTTTTCTGAGAAGGGAAAATATTCATTTTATTTTATGATCCGTGTCATAAAATAAACGAATTACGTGGCATACATTTGATTGAACATTAAACCATTGAAACGAACTTTCATGATCCTGCGCATACCTTCAGGACTGATCAGCCGATCATGAGGGTTCATCACTAAAACAAAACTTATGCGAATGAAAAAGAAAATTACAATGGCCTGTTGTGCAGCATTTGTGCTGATCATGGGCGCATGCGGCGGCGGGAACAATTCAGCACCGGAACAAAATACCGAAACCGCTCCGAAAAGTATGGTCGATGAGGCCAGTTCTTATGATCCTAAACGGGGGGAAGGTAAATACGATGCCAGCAATGTGCAGTTAGGTGCTATTGATGCGACGATGGCCGCCACCGGAAAGACCATTGCCGAAACAAAATGTTTTTCCTGCCATAAAACTACCGACGAGAAGTTGGTTGGTCCGGGATGGAAAGGAGTTACCGAAAGAAGAACACCGCATTGGATCATGAATTTCATTACCAATCCTGATCCGATGATTGATAAAGATCCGGAGGTTCAGGCACAATTAGAACTCTGTCTGGTACGTATGCCTAATCAAAATCTGCAGGAAAATGAAGCCCGCAGCATTGTCGAATTCATGCGTCAGAACGACGGGAAAAAATAAGCTAACGTTTAAATCAAAATAGTATGTCACGTAACACCCTATTCATTAGCCTGATGGCGGCCGGAGCCCTGCTCGCCTCCTCCTGTAAGCCTAAAAATGCCGGATCTGCCGTAAGTGGCGATGCGGCAGCAAAAACCTATGTTGCACCCGGAAAATACGACGAGTTCTACAATTTTGTCTCGGGCGGATTTAGTGGTCAGCTGAGTGTATACGGCCTGCCGAGTGGCCGTTTACTACGTGTTATCCCTGTATTTTCGGTTGATCCGGAAAAAGGATGGGGATATAGCGAAGAAACCAAACCTATGCTGAATACTTCACACGGTTTCGTTCCATGGGATGATCTTCACCATGTGGAAATGTCGCAAACCGGTGGTGAACCCGATGGAAAATGGGTTTTTGTAAACGGGAATAATACACCCCGCCTGGCCCGTGTTGACCTGAAAACTTTCCGTACTGCCGAGATTATTGAGCTGCCGAACAGTGGCGGTAACCACAGTTCACCCTTCGGAACCGAAAACTCTGAATACATTGTGGCCGGTACCCGTTTCAGCGTACCCGCTGATGGCGAAAATGATGATGTCCCGATCAATACCTATAAACAGAATTTCAAAGGACATATCAGCTTTGTAAGTGTAGATAAGAATAGCGGTAAGATGGATATTGCGTTTCAGCTGAAAACGCCTGGCGTAAACTTCGACCTGGCCCGTGCCGGTAAAGGCAAATCGCATGGCTGGTTCTTCTTCAGCTGCTATAACAGTGAACAGGCCAATACATTATTGGAAGTAAATGCTTCACAAAAGGATAAAGATTTTATCATGGCCGTAAACTGGAAAAAAGCCGAAGAATACATCAAAGCCGGAAAAGGTAAAAAGCAAAAAGTAAAATATGCGCATAATACCTACAGTGATGAAACCCATAGTGCTAAAACGGAAATAAAAAATGAAGTAACCGTATTGGATGTTACCGAATTCCCTGACATCGTGTATTTCATTCCCTGCCCTAAATCGCCACACGGATGCGATGTGGATCCTACCGGCGAATATATCGTAGGCAGTGGAAAACTGGCCGCCCTGTTGCCGGTATTCAGCTATGATAAAATTCAGAAAGCGATTGCCGATAAAGCATTTGAATCTGAAAAATTTGCCGGTATTCCGGTGATAAAATATGAATCAGCCCTGTATGGTGAAGTTCAAAAACCAGGCTTAGGCCCGTTACATACCGAATTTGATGGCAAAGGAAACGCTTATACTTCATTTTTCGTATCATCAGAGGTCGTAAAATGGAACATCAAAGACCTGAAGGTACTTGACCGTCAGCCTACTTATTATTCTGTAGGGCACTTAATGGTACCCGGGGGCAATACTAAAAAACCTTATGGCAAATACCTGGTAGCCTATAACAAAATTACAAAAGACCGTTATCTGCCCACAGGCCCCGAATTATCACAAAGTGCACAGTTATTTGATATCAGCGGCGATAAAATGGAGCTTATCCTCGATTTTCCAACTATCGGCGAACCGCATTATGCACAGGCTATTCCGGCTGACCTGATTAAAGATAAACAGTTAAAGATCTTTGATATTAACAAAAATAAACATCCGTTTAAAGCTGCCGGCGAAGCCGACACGAAGGTGGTACGCGAAGGCAATAAGGTACATGTGTACATTACCGCGATCCGCTCGCACTTTTCACCGGATAATATTGAAGGTGTAAAATTAGGCGATGAGGTTTACTTCCATGTCACCAACCTGGAACAGGACTGGGATGTACCTCATGGATTTGGCGTAAAAGGTGCTGCAAATGCTGAATTGCTGATCATGCCAGGCGAAACGCTTACCCTGAAATGGATTCCTGACCGTACCGGAATTTTCCCGATCTATTGTACGGACTTTTGCTCGGCTTTACACCAGGAAATGTCAGGTTATGTCAGAGTATCCCCTAAAAACAGTAATGTTCCGCTGAGCTACGCACTGGGTGACAAAAAAACGGCTAAATAGACGCTCTCTATTCGTCTGTCAGGTTGCGCCAATATAATGTGTGCAGCCTGACATTGTTTCATTACATCTAAAATATAACCGATGAACAATAGAATTTCCCGGCTATCGCGATTGTTGCTTTGGATATCAGCCCTGCTCCTTATAGCCTCCCTGTTTGTACCCTTATGGCGGATCGATCTGGATGCCCCTCAATATCCTGAAGGACTGCGCCTGCTGATATGGCCGAATAAGATCGCCGGTGATGTAGATATTATCAACGGGCTTAATCACTATATCGGGATGAAAACCCTGCATACCGACGATTTTATAGAATTCCGGTTACTACCTTTCCTGATCACTGCTTATGCGCTGCTTTTTGTCATCGCAGCTTTAAGAGCGCGCAAAGGATGGCTGTATGGTGCTTTTATAGCCTTTGTCCTGTTCGGCATCATTGCCATGGTTGACTTCTGGAAATGGGAATATGATTATGGCCATCATTTAGATCCGAATGCAGCGATCCGCGTTCCGGGGATGGCCTATCAGCCCCCGCTTATCGGGTTTAAACAGCTGTTAAATTTTGGAGCCTACTCCATACCTGATGTCGGCGGATGGCTGTTTGTGACTGCAGGCGCTCTTTTACTGGCTGCCTGTCTCAAAGAAATATCCAAAAGCAAACGACGCTTAAAAAAAGGAAGCTATGCAGCGCTCATCATGCTATGCGCGGGGCTTTTCAGCGGATGCCGTACGGACAAAGCCGAACCTATTGTGCTTCATAAGGATGCCTGCGATTATTGCCGGATGGGTATTGCCGACGGCCGTTTTGCGGTGGAGCTGATCACCAAAAAAGGGCGGGTATATAAATTTGATGACCTGCATTGCCTTTCGGGCTTTATAAAAGAAAAAAAACCGGAGACCAGATCATTTTTCATTAACGATTATCAGAAAGACAACGAACTGATCGATGCCACCACTGCTTTTTATGTGCAGCATGAAACGATAAACGGCCCCATGGGCGGACATACAGCGGCATTCCGTACAGAAGAAGCGGCAAAACAATTTTCTGCCGGCCTGCAAACCGGCGTATCATCATGGGATGCGATCCGGGAAACCATGTTGTCGGACCAAACACATGATGAGCCTTAAAAAACCATTATTTTTCTTTTGCATGCTGGCCTTCGCTGCCCTGCCTGCTGCAGCCCATGTTATTCATGTGGGCAAAAACCAGCCGGTGAACCGTATTAAAGTAGCGTTAACGCTGGCTAAGAACGGCGATACTATTCTGGTGCATCCGGGTCAGTATAAAGAAGGAAATATCCTGGTGAACAAATCCGTAACCCTGCTGGGAAAAGGAATGCCTGTACTCGACGGCGAAGGTAAATATGAGGTACTTTCGATCAGCAGTGACCGGGTCGCCATTAAAGGGTTTCGCATTCTGAATTCTGCTAAAAGCGCATTAAACGATCCCGGAGGGATTAAAGCCTACCGGGTTAGCCACCTGTTGATCGAGGGTAATGAACTGATCAATAATTATTATGCAATCTACCTGCAATACAGTACGCATGTGGTGATCCGGAACAATCGCATACAGGCGGCCCAAAAGATCGAAAGCCAGTCGGGAAATGGTATTCACTGCTGGAAAGGCGATAGCCTGCAAATTATCGGGAACCATATTGAAGGCCATCGCGATGGGATTTATTTTGAATTTGTTACCGGATCGGTGATCTGGCGTAATATCTCCAGGAACAACCTTCGCTATGGATTACATTTTATGTTCTCTAATGATGATGCCTATATCGGAAATTATTTTAAGAATAATGGCGCAGGAGTAGCGGTAATGTTCAGCAAAAGAGTGAATATGATGAATAATACTTTTCGCGAAAACTGGGGTGATGCCGCTTATGGCATCTTATTTAAAGAACTGTCAGACTGCCATCTCTCGGGAAATACATTTGAAAAAAATACTACAGGCATCTTTTTCGACGGGTCAAACCGGATGGTCGTTGAACGTAATCTCTTTAAAGCCAATGGTTGGGCTATGCGTATCCAGGCCAATTGTATGGATAATCACATCACCTTAAATAACTTTATGGGCAATACTTTTGATGTAACGACCAACGGCACGCTTACGCTTAACCATTTCGATAAGAATTACTGGGATAAATATGAGGGCTACGACCTGAATAAAGACCAGATCGGTGATGTTCCGTTTCGTCCCTTAAGCTTATATGCCCTGATTATCGAACAAAACCCACCGGCAATGTTACTTTTCCGGAGTTTTATGGTGGGGCTTCTCGAACGATCGGAAAAGATTATTCCGACACTTACGCCTGAAAATTTCATAGACCGGCAACCGCTCATAAAACCTTACATATGATGATCCGGGTAAAAAATATTCAAAAACGTTTTGGCCGGCTGGAGGTCTTAAAGCAGCTTAGCCTGGAGTTAAACGCCGGTGAATGTATTGCCCTGTTAGGTCCTAATGGTTGTGGAAAAACCACCGTCATCAAATCGATCCTCGGGATGGTGCTGCCGGATGAGGGGCAGATTACCTTTGAGGGTACCGACATCCGCCGGGATAACCTGTATCGCCGGCATATCGGATACATGCCCCAGATCGGGCGCTACCCGGAAAATATGACCATCAGGCAGGTGATCCGCATGATACGGGGTATCCGGGAAGAGAATCATGCCATTACAGAGCCCCTCTATGAGCAGTTTGGTATCGAAAAGATGCTCGATAAAAAAATGCGTACCCTTAGCGGAGGAACCACACAAAAAGTAAGTGCCGTGCTGGCTTTTATGTTTAACCCGAAAGTGCTGATCCTTGATGAACCCACTGCCGGCCTGGATCCGGTAGCCGCCGAGATCCTGAAAAAGCGCATTATAGACGAGAAAAATAACGGCCGCCTTATTCTCATTACATCCCATCTCCTTAGCGAACTGGAAGAACTGGCCAGCGAAGTGGTTTTTATGCAGGAAGGCCAGGTCGTCTTTCATAAGAAAATGCCTCAGCTTAAAGCCGATACCGGGCAGGAAACCCTGGCCAAAGCCATTGTAGCCCTTTTAAAATCAGGCATATCATGAAGCAGCTGTTAAAATATGTGATCATCGACATCTTAAAGAATAAGATCGTTATCGCCTATACCCTGCTCCTGGCTGCTTTTTCATGGAGTGTTTTCGGACTTGAAGATCATGCCATGAAAGGCCTGCTCACCGAGCTTCATCTGATGCTGCTGATCGTGCCGATGGTATCGATCCTCTTCTCTACCATTTATCTGTATAACAGCAGCGAATTTATTGAACTGCTATTAAGCCACCCGGTAAAACGAAATGTACTCTGGAAAGCATTGTTTTATGGCCTTTCCTCCAGCATGAGCCTGGCTTTTCTGGCAGGGGCCGGTATTCCGGTACTGCTTTTTGCTGACCCTTTGTCGGGCGTGATTATGGTGCTGTCCGGCACCCTGTTATCCATTATTTTTGTAGCACTCGCCTTTTTATGCAATATCTTTACACCCGACAAAGCAAAAGGTATTGGCATTGCCATCCTGTTATGGCTCTATTTTGCCCTGCTTTTTGATGGGCTGGTACTGTTCCTGCTTTTCCAGCTGGCTGATTACCCGGTAGAGAAAATGATGGTGATACTCAGTGCCCTGAACCCGGTCGACCTCTGCCGTATACTCATTCTCATGCGTTTAGATGTCTCGGCCATGATGGGCTACACCGGAGCGATATTTCAACAATATTTTGGCAGTTATGCCGGGCTGGGCCTCTCTTTCCTGCTGCTAAGCCTTTGGGCGATCATTCCTTTCAGCTTGTCGCTGCGAAAATTTAAACGAAAAGACCTTTAGGATGATCCGTAAGCGGATCATAAAAGGTGAGCACAAACAGAATTTTTAATTTATATGGATATGAAACCGGATATCAGTAACCGCCGCGATATTGAAAAGCTCGTTCATCTCTTTTACGAAAGACTGAGAAAAGATGAAAAGCTCAATTTCTTCTTTTCTGAAGTGGTGAGCATCGACTGGCAGAAGCACGAACAGAAAATGTGTGCCTTCTGGGAAAATATTCTTTTTTATACCGGCGAATATGAAGGTAACCCTTTAATTACGCATCGTAAGTTAAACGAAAAACATCCTACTTCTGCCCAGCATTTTAAACGCTGGTTTTATCATTTTAATCAAACCATTGATGCGCTTTTTGAAGGCAGGAATGTGCAGCGGATGAAAGATCATGCCCGGCGGATTGCCGATATTATGCAGCAAAAAATAAAATGAAGAGGTTATTCATGCGTTCCGCGGCCTTGTTTGAAGGCCATTATAGTGGCACTGCCCCACAATAAAACGGCAGCTGCAAAAAGCATCGGATGAATATAAGGAATAGGTACGTAGGCAAATGCACCAAAACCCTGTATGGCCAATAAAAGTTCATTGAGCACTACACCGGCTAAAAAAGCCATGGCGCCCGCCCGGAGTAGCTTTGACGAATGGAGGTAACGTTTAGCGAATAAAAACCCAATAAAAAACAGGCTGTATACGCCTAACAATACCAGGTGCAGATAAGCAATTACAATAGGCCTGAAGCCAAATACCAGCTGACTAAGGGAAGGAATGGCCGAAATGGCCTGTAAAATAAACTTCAGGGTAATGGCCAGTGCTGCAGCATAAAAGAATACCTGATACCAGGGCTTGACACTGTTCGTACGCTTAACAGCAGGCCATACTTTCATCATCAGGCCGAACCAGGCTAATAGCTGCACAATAGCCGCTATTAACGTTATCCCATATAAAACGGAAGGTAAACGAAGCCATAGGGTAGAAAGCAGGTAAGCCGGAATACAACTCCATAAGAAAAGCCGGAAAAAACGGGTTAACGGAATATTCATAACCGGAAACTGGCTGATGATAATAGCCATAGTACCAAAAAAGAACCAGCCATTATATTGAAAATGCAGATAATAATACACAGAAGCCAGGTACACATCCTGGTGGATATTCCTGGTGGCCATCATGAAGGCTAATGTAAAAGGCCCTGCTGCCGAAAGCACATTGAACCATATCCCTGCAAGTGCCCATGGCCGGGCCGGGTATGTTGCCGGCAGGTATTTCACATCACGCGTAAAACACCAGGCATAAGCTACCGCTACAACGATGCTCAGCGTAGAAAACAGAATGGAAACCGCCTTATAGCCCTGGATAGTAAATGCGATGAGCATACCTGCTGCCATGAAAAAATTAAGGGCGAGGAGGATAGGATATTTTTGACGTCCTTTAGCCCCTAAAAACGGCATGATCATGAGGCCCAGACCGGCATAAAGCAGCTGGCTGATCCACCCGGCGAAAGCAAAATGAGAATGGGCATGAAGCAGGTTCCGCTGATCAAAAAAAGGAAAATCGAATGCAATTTTATACCGCATCAGGGCTCCGTAAAGAGCCACTACAGCAAGGCTGAACAAACTCAGCCTGAACCAAAATCCCAGGTTATTCTTTTCCATCTTCTTTTAATAGTATACTTTTCTATTAATGATTTTAACCTTTCCTTCACGATTCATACGGGTGAGGGTACGGATGATGGTTTCAACCCGGAGACCGGTAAAATCGGCCAGCTGCTGCCGCGTATAGGGAATAAGCACTTCGGCATGCTTATCCTGTTCATTTTTCATGCGGTTAAACGCACTTGTTATTTTTGCCTCCGGACTTTGAGCTACCCACACCTGTGCTGATTGCGCTTTTTTATAGATCCTGTCGGCAAAGGTAAGTAATAATTGCTGACTTACTTCCGGAAAGTCATACAGCATATGCAGAAGTTTCTCTTTCGAGATCCTGATTACCACGGTATCTGCGTTTGTTTTGGCCGTGCTGGGATAGGGCCTGCCCAATAGCAATGGTGGTTCACCAAAGCTCTGGCCAGGCCCGAAAATACCCTGAATGAGATCTTTTCCCTCTTCATTACTTGAAAATACGGTAACACCCCCGGCGATGATCTGATAAAAATAAAGCGGATAGTCGCCCTCCCAAAAAATCACCATGCCCTTTTTTAGCTTTTTGGCTACACCGCCATAAGCAATAAGGATGTCATCATCGATCTGCATACAGGCATATACAAAACTATTCCACGATAAAAGTGCCTTTCATCAGGGCAGAGTGGCCGGGAAATGAGCATAAGAATTCGTAAGTTCCTTTAGCCGGAGCCGTGAATTCAATGGTATCTGACTCACCCCCGCCAATAAGCTTGGTATGTGCAATAACTTCATTGGTGCCTTCAGGAATATAATCTGTCGCTTTTGCCTGAATAGCTTTCGCTGCAAAATCGGCAAGAGACACTCCCGAAGCCAGTAATACAAAATTATGGCCCATGGCATCTTTTGTCAGTTTACCGGTATGTCGCAGCGTGATGCTGACCTGTTCGCCTTCTTTTACCCTGATCTCGTTAAGATCATACTTCATATCATCGCCGGCATTTAACGTAATCTCGTTACCCGAAGTTTCTTCCTCGGTCGTTGCTGCCGCAGTGGTACTTTCTGTCTGCGCTTCGGTGGAGTTGCCGGAATTGTTGTTACATGAAACAGCCATGAATGCCACCGCTGTTAAGAGAAGAATTGTTTTTTTCATTTTGATTAATTTTTGTTTTTTATTCGTTATTAAATCCTGCTTCCATGGCAGCTGCCTTTGGAAAAAGAATGTTGTTTTCAAGATGGATATGCTTATGCAGATCCTGTTCAAATTCCTGGAGCATGGCATAGGTTACGCGGTAAGTTCCGCAGGCATCCTCAGGAGGAGTGTATCCTGATGTAAGTTCTGCTATTTGTTGCAAACGCCGGCCTTCACTTTCATGCTCGTGCTCCATCATCCGGATCGGGTTATTTACGGTACCAAAAGGCGAAGGCTGTAATGACTCTCCTTTTAATCCGGCCTCGACCATCCGGGAAATGTAAGGGAAAAGGATATGTTCTTCTTTATACATATGTTGTGCTAATGCCATGGCGCACTCGTTAAACAAATCGTTGATTTCGAAGAGTTCCGGATGCCTTTCACCGTGTACTTTACATAGCTTACTAAGATACGGAAGCAATGCTGAGGTCTTTTCAACCACATAACGATGATGCGTTTTTACAATATAGTCGGCCAACAGGTCAAGCGGCCAGGCATTGAAATCAATCTGACTGTCGGCCTGTACCCGCATTACGGCATCAAGCGCCGCTTCGAGCTCCGCCTGGTTTATATTTTTTACCGCACATACTTCCCGTATCGTTTTATGTCCCCCGCAACAGAAATCGATCTTGTTCCTGGAAAAAACAGCTGCCGTCCTGAAATCACGGGCAACAACTTCGCCGATGGTTTTTTCTTTTAATACTTCCATACTCATTATCATTTAAAATATATTAATACCTTTTTATCTTTTAATTACTCAAAAAAAACTCAGCGCTTCAGAAAGGTCAGACTTTTCTCTAACGCATCGGTAAATTCTCCCAGCTTCGCTCCTTCCAACAGGCATTGAATGTCTTTTCTGATCTGTTTAAATTCATGGTGTATAGGACATGGATGCGTTTCTGAACATTGTTTAAGTCCTAAGCCACAACCGGTGAACAGCTCATCTCCATCTACGGTTTTCACGACATCGGCCAGCGTAAGATTTAACGAATCAGCATTCAGGTAAAAACCACCGTTCGGCCCTTTGGCTGATTGCACAATTCGCTTACGGCTCAAATCCTGCAGGATCTTGGCAATGAAATGTTCGGGCGAATCAATCCCTTTGGCAATATCTTTGATACCTACCCGTTGGCCGGATCGCGTATGCTGTGCTACATAGATCATTGCCCTGATGGCATATTCACATGTTTTTGAAAAGATCATCGTAATTCTATAAGGCAAATATACATATAATTCATAAATAAAAGATAAAAAACTCTTTTATTTATGAATTATTTTCCGAAAGGACCTCCAATAAGATGATGGCCTGGTTTAAATGCGGGTCTTTAGCCGCATAAAGCAGGGTAACCGTCTGTTTTCCGGCTATCGCACGCAAACGGTTCAGTTCATCCTCATGCTTTTTCAGCTCCAGCTGGTATTTGATCCTGAACAGGGAAAATCGTCCGGGATCATGGTTAAACCATTTTCTCAGGGCGGGCGATGGCGGAAGGATCTTATTCCATTCATCAAGCCGGGCATCTTCCTTTTTCATACCCCTGGGCCATAGCCGGTCTACCAGCACACGATAACCATCGGTAATTTCCGGTGTGTCATAGATCCGTTTTATGCAAAAATGCAGCATTCTGTTTTACCTTTTTCCACGAAGTGTGGTGATGTAAATGTCATCAAAAATAAACAGCATTCAAAACAGGTACCGGCTGAACGTATAAATACGTTTACACATACGTATTTGTTCCTGAAAATAAATTTGAGGGAACTATTCGCTTTTGAAATCGTTCCATACCTGATAATAGTATATTCTGATAACAACATAAGCAACTCATGAACATGCATTCAAACCCGTCAGAAAAATATCCGAAGCCGCCTTTTCCATCAAAAAGACAGGCATATCCCGGCACGGAAGATAAAATGAACCCAAAAGCCGATCATGGTGAAGAAAGCTATACCGGTTATCACCGTTTTAAGGACAAGAAAGTCGTGATCACCGGTGGTGATTCCGGAATCGGGCGCGCCATAGCCATTGCCTTTGCCCGCGAAGGTGCTGACGTACTCATCAGTTATCTTGCGGATGCTGAAGACCAGGATGCTGAAGATACTGCCGGCTATATCCGCGACGCCGGACGGGAAGCGATACTGGTAAAAGGCGATATTACCGATGAAAAGGTCTGCAAAACAATCGTAGAAAAAGCTGTTAGCACGTTCGGGAAGATCGATGTGCTGATCAACAATGCAGCATTCCAGATGAGCAGGGAAAGCCTGGAAGATATTCCTATGGATGAATGGGACAGAACATTCCATACGAATGTTAAAGCCATGTTCTGCCTGTGCAAGGCAGCACTACCCCATATGCCTGAAGGAAGCAGCATCATCAATACAACCTCGGTAACGGCTTTTGAGCCTTCCGATGATCTGTTACCTTATTCCGCCTCTAAAAGTGCGATCCTTAATTTTACCTCCAACTTAAGCCAGATCCTATTGAAACAGGGGAAAGGAATTCGCGTCAATGCCGTAGCTCCGGGACCGGTATGGACACCGCTGATCCCGTCCACTAAATTTGGTTTAGAAAATTTCGGCGCCAATACCGCCATGAAGCGCCCCGGGCAACCTGTAGAAATTGCACCGGCCTACCTTTTTTTAGCCTCAGCTGATGCCAGCTTCATTTCCGGAGCCACATTACCGGTTACCGGCGGCCGGCTCACGGTTTAATGAATTTAACGGGGTGGGCTGGTTTTTTCGGTGATCCGGGCTCCTATAGCGGCTATGGTTTTAGAATCCAGATCGCCCCATAACTGTTCCCATTTGCCATATATTTCTTTCCGCAGCTGGGTGATCTCCTCTTCACCAATGAAGCAGGCGTAATAAGGAATGCCATCCGTGGTTTCCAGGGTTTTTACCCGGATATCTTTTTCGTCTCCGTTAATAGAAACACGAATATAAAAATCAGGGGCCGGTGTATTCATGATTATCTTCTTTATTATCATAACACCCGGCGGGCCATTTGGTTTTCCGACCGGGATTAATAAAAACATCTCCCCTCTAAAAATTGTTATGTACAAAACCACATATATGAGAATAACTGTCTGCCGTAAACCTGTTAAAGTATATCCCGACCCCAGAAGAGTGATCGCCCGTTTTTTCTATAATGGCGACGACCGGGCGAAAGAAATCATTTCAAAGGTGACATCGCTCAGTGAAAAGGAAGTTTTTGACATCATTTCACCTTTATTGCAGGAGTTCTCCAAACGGCACAGGAACATCACCAAAGTTTTTTTACGTCATTGCCGCAAAGTAAAATGGCTGATAGAAGATATGGGGCTGGACTACCGGAATATAAGTGAATTTAAGAAATACCTTATCGGTTCTTATTTTACACATGAGTATTCCATAGAATCGGCTGCTTTCTTTAATCCCTCCATTGTGGAAGATCCCGATCAGACCAACCTGGTAGAAGGTGAAAAGCGGGTGATCATCAGCTTTAGAGCAGTTGGAGAAGGCCATATCTCATCGGTCGTTTTCCGGCGGGCGCTCATCGACTGTGATAATAACATTACGGTAATGCCGGCAGGGAATTATATTGATGAAGCCGAGATCGTAAAAAATGCGATCTATAACAAGCGGCTTTTTCTAAAGAAAGCCGCTGATGCGGAGATCTCTCTCAATGTTATTGCCGATATCAATACGCACTTAGGCGATAAATTTGACTATGCCCAATTGAAAAAACGGGTCAATGAAGCCAAAGAACAGGAAAACGACGATCAGGAAAAGCTGGCTTTCGACCGGGTACTCTGGCTGTCAGACACTTATCATGAAATCTGTTTTTCCAAAGATACCGACATCTCCGACCGGGTTATCTTTCCCATTTCCGAATTTGAGCGGAAAGGCATTGAAGACGCCCGTTTTGTCCGTTTCACGAAAGAGGATGGCAGCATCATCTATTATGCTACCTATACCGCTTTCGATGGTGCATTCATCATTCCTAAATTATTGCAAACCTCGAATTTCTATGACTTTAAAGTCAGCCCTTTGCATGGTAAAGGTGCCCAGAACAAAAACCTGGCCCTGTTTCCACGAAAGATAAACGGCAAATTTGCCATGATGTCGCGTATCGACGGCTGGAACAATTACCTCATGTATTCGGACCGGATCACTGTCTGGGATCAGCCTGTAAAGCTTCAGACTCCCCTTTATCCATGGGAATTTATGCAAATCGGTAACTGCGGATCACCGATAGAAACCGAAGCCGGCTGGCTGATCATTACACATGGTGTAGGCCCCATGCGCAGGTATTGCCTCGGGGCAAGCCTGCTGGATCTGCATGACCCTTCTATAGAGATCGGGCGCCTGCATGAGCCCTTATTAATGCCTAATCCTGATGAAAGAGAGGGCTATGTGCCTAACGTATTGTATTCCTGCGGTTCAATGATCCATAACGGCGAATTAATTCTTCCTTATGGCTTATCTGATTATTGTTCTTCTTTCGCCACCGTAAACCTGCAGCGTTTATTGGAGCGGATAGCAGAAGGTTAAGCGTTAAGACTGATACTGCAGCTTATTGCTTTCAGGCAGATAACGATATTCGATCTCCAGAGCCTTAAAGATGACCAGATGAGAGATTAAATAGGCTAAAGTGCTTTCTGCTCCCTGATTTCTGTTCACGCCATACGTTTGCAATCCATCGGCGCAACCTTTGGTTTCATGATCATAAAGCGGCAAATTTAAGCTATTCTCTCCCAGAAACCATTGATAGCTCTGGTACAGATCACGCAGATACTTTTCTTCTTTGGTGATTTCATAAGCCTTAAAGTATACGAGTACCATGGCCATTGTTTCGATCGCCTGCTGATCGTATAAGGCCATTGGGCTGCCTTTTTCAAGCCAGCCTTCATTGCCCACCGGGTTTAAATAACCCGAACGCAAGGTTTGCCCGGTCAGAAAATCAAGTGCTTCCAGCGCAATGCTCAGCGATTGCGGGTCTTCCCTGATCTCGTAATGGCATAAAAGTGCCAAAGGCAACAATGCATTATCATAGGTCATCTTTTCTTCAAACCAATGCCAGTTTTCTTCTTTATTCGCTGTATAGGCATGAACGAGCGACATCGCCAGGCGGTCCAGCTCATCTGCAACCCGGTGATCATACGAATGGGCCTTAAGATAATGATGAATACCAATCATGGTATTTGCTTTACCTCTTAAAAACTGCAGCTGTGAAAAATGAGGCACTGATTTTATGAAAAGCTCATAGGCAAATTCCCTGTAAGAGTTATTAGGTGCCTGGTTAATCAGATAACCTAACGCCCATATTGTTCTGCCAAAGGAATCTTCGGAGCCCACCTCATCTAAATACATACGGTTGAAGCTCAGAAAGTTTCTGAAGTTTCCGTCTTCCCGTTGCATATAGTGAATATAGCTGAGGTAAATCGGTAAAAGATCAAGCGCCTCTTTGCTTTTATACTGTTCAAATGCCATTAACGACATGATCAGAGCCCGGGAATTATCGTCTAAACAATAACCTTCTTTCAAATTGGGGATACCATATTTAGCATGCTGCACAATGCCGGTATCATCTGTTAAGCGTCTTACATGGCTTAAATCGAAAGTAGGAATGCTATCGACATCAATAATACTTTTATTTTCAGGCAGTGTTTTTTCCCATGCCGAAATGGCCTTTCTCAAAGCGTCAATATAGATCTTCCCGATCGTAGGCCAGCGTAGAGAAAGACCATACTGGTAAGCGTTATATTTTAACTCATTCCTTTTTTCCGGGTGTTCAAGCAGATCATTTACCAGGGCGGCTAACTGAGTACTGTTCTTAAAGTCAAACAGCAATCCGCGGTGATGTGCCAGTAGTTCCTGCGCGTGCCAGTACGGAGTAGAAATCACCGCCGCTCCGGCACCCACTGCATATGATAAAGCACCGCTGGTGATCTGTGCCTCGTTCAGGTAAGGTGTAATATAAATATCGGCAGCTGACAGGTAATGATGCAATTCGCGTTCATCTACAAATTTATTCACAAAGATGAGATGATCCTCTACCCTGAGCTTTCTGGCCAGCCGTTTCAGGCTGTCGCGATACTCCTCACCGGCACTTTTAACGACCCCCGGATGCGTATTGCCTAAAACAACATAAACCACATCAGGATGATACTCGATAATGGCAGGCAGGGCTTCGATCACCGTTTCCAAACCTTTCCCTCTGCTAATCAGCCCGAACGTCAGCAACACCTTTTTATCTTTAAAATGAAATGTATTTTTAACCGGGTTATTTGCCGCAGGTTCCAGATCAGGCACTCCATGCTCAATATATTTTATCTTCTCTTTGGGTACATGATAAATGCTGGTTAAAAATCCGATCGCTTTCTGGCTCATGACCACAATTTGCGACGAACGCCGGGCAATCTGCTGGATAATCGTTTGCTGGATATAATTCGGTTGCCTCAACACCGTATGCAGAATGGTTACGACAGGCTTATTTACCCTGGCCAGTAAGGTCAACAGGTATAAGCCGCTTTCTCCGCCATAAATACCAAATTCATGCTCAACAATACAAATATCAGCCTCACTGGTATTAATGTGGTCTGCGGCGCGCAAATAATCTTTCTGATTATTTTTCCGGATAATAAACCGCACATTATCCGGATAACGATAGGTTGTCAGATCTTCGGAATCACTTAGGGCGATCACAAAACTATCTTTAGCCACCGTGCTATGCTGGTTAATAGCCAGTGCAAGATTAGCATTAAAAGTGGCAATTCCACATTCATTGGGCAGTGAGGTACTGATATAAGCTATTTTCATTTATTTGAATTGTTTTTCATTCGGGTTTTGAAAATCATGGTGCCAGGAAAATCAGGCCATTACATTGGCTTCCGACATGGCGATATCGGTCAGTTTAACATCGGTCTCTTTCTCCTGAGCCAGTGTGGTTTCTAATAATTCTTTTGCCTCATGATGTTCCATCAGGGTGGCATAGGTTACAAGACAGCCATAGCTGGCGATTTCATAATGTTCTACTTTTTGTGCCGCTGCAATCAGCGCGGCATCTAATGCCGGATCACCCTCAAACTCTTCTATAATCTCGTCCGCTTCATTCAGAAGCCCCTCCATAGCTTTACATTTCTTTGCTCTCGCCGAAAGGCCTATACTACTGAATACTTGCTTTAGGCGTTCTATTTGCTCTTCTGTTTCTGCAAAATGCTGCGTAAATGCTTCTTTCAGATGATTCCCTTCTGCTTTGTCGGCCATTTTCTTTAACCCTTTTAAAAGTTGCTTTTCTGCGCCTAAAATATCCCGTAGTTCATCTACGAACAGGTCATGCAAATGGCTGTTAGGCATAGAGCCGTTATTTTTTTCCGTTTTCATAATTTTTTGTTTTAAATAAATGCTTTGGATTGTTTCGCACTTATAAAAAGAATTTCTCCGGGAATTTGTTTTGAAGGAATATAAAACACGTATTTTCCGGGCTTCTTTAAACGATTTATACGCTTTTTGGTATTTCATTCAAACAATTAGCTCTTTATAAATGTACCTGATACAATAATTGTTTAATATGTATCAAAAATTTTAAAGGATATGGCTAAGTATTCTGAAAAAGCTGGCGAAAAAGTAGAAAAAGCCATGCATGAAATGAAAAAAGGGGAGCTCAAAAGCGGCAGCGGGAAAAAAGTGACTTCCCGGAAACAGGCAGTGGCGATTGGTTTATCAGAAGCCAGAGAGGCCGGCGCAAAAGTGCCTAAGAAAAAGAGTTGAGCACGGCAAGGAGGGATAAGCGAAGAACAATAAGCGTTGCCTGATCACAAATTCTCTTCGTTCTGCCTGGTTTTGTCCATCTTTAAAAGACGTTCGGCACGAGCCTTAAGCTCATTAAATTTTGCCGAGGTAGCTCTATACCTTTCTTTTAAAGCCTTCGATTTTTTCAACAGGCCTTCAGTAATCTCATTTTGTTTATTCGGTTTTTCTGCCATGCTGATTGTCATTTAAATCAAATATAATAAATGGCGGCGGTTTAGAATCATCGAATAAAAAAAACGGGTATTATTACTCAAAATAGTGGATAAATACCTGACATCTAACCGCTTTAACTCCAAAACCTGTTTAATCCTGAATGATGCCTTCTTCTGTAATTGCCCATATTGCTTACCAGAAAGAAAAGAAATCCCTTATTGTCGTATTTCTATCAGGCCAGGTATATGCTTATGAACAGGTCCCTGAAAAGATATACCGGGAATTTAAAGCGGCCATCTCCAAAGGAAATTATTTAAACCGTAAAATCAAGAAGCTGTTTAAAGGCAAAAAGGTAAGCGCTTCATTTGCGGTAAATACGCCAGCCTAAAAACCAAATACCTGATTCGAATGCTTTTAAAACTTTTTAGTGCTTTTAGCGATTTAATCCATAATGCTTCATTGAAATAAATGATCAAAATAAAAGTACAGATGAAACCATCATCATTGAAACAAATTTTATACAGATGAAAAAGATAATCATAATATGCATCGTGACCGTCAGTGCCTTTGCATGCAGCTGCAATTCAGAAAACAAAAGAAATGACATGACCGATTCGCTGTCTGATACCAGCATGATCTATACCGATACCTCCAGTATCACGGATACAGCCGGAATAGACAGCATGTATCGCGACACTTCACGATTAAATCAGCCGGGCTCCCGTTAACCTTAAATGTTAAGCTATGGAAATTCAATTTGAACAGAACAGGAATTTTAACCAGTTCCATCGTGATCGTAAATATGATCTGAACCGCAACGATGATGTTGATCACAACGAAAATCATCCCCGGGCAAACATTAATTTTGAGGAAATAGATGATGAAAAGATCATACCGGGCATGCAGCCAGGGCGTAACTTCTGGAATTCGGTCACGTTTGACCATGACGACCTTATTTCAGGCCTGCCGCCTCTATAAAAGCGGTTATAAAGGAAACTGAATACGGATAACGGTTTGACGGCGTGAAGACGTGATCGTCATTGTACCATTCAACAATTTAACTTTAGATTCAATCGTTTTAAGTCCAATTCCTTTTTCTTTTTTTACGGTATTTTCAAACCCGATGCCATTATCCCTCACCTTGATATGCATTTCCTCTCCGGCTACGGCAATGTGGACATGTGCAATACTGGCCTGAGCATGTTTGACAATATTAAGTGCCAGTTCCTGTACGATACGATAAATAGCCAGCTGCAGATACTTTTCTAAAGAGATATCTATTCCTGAAAAAGTACAATTAAAACGAGTCTTCCCTTTAAGCTGTGTGCAAATATCTTTGATGCCGGCTTTTAAACCGAAATCTTCCAGGATGGATGGCATAAGCTCATGTGCAATTTTCCGGCTTTCCTGGATACACATTCCTAATAATGTTTTGGATTTATGCAGGATCTGCATATGCTGCCGCTGCGATGTTTCATCAGACAGTTTAAGCTGCTCTAATGTAGTTTTAACGCCATAGAGGACCTGGCCCAGACCATTATGCAGGCTTTCTGCGATACGGGCCCGCTCTTCTTCCAACGCATTCAGCGTAGCTTTCAGGATTTCTTTCTGCTGTTTTCTTTCCAGCTCCCGGCGTTCACGGGTGAGCTGCCGGTTTTTTTCTTCCAGTTCTTTTTGTTGGGTAATGTCTTGCGAAATGCCAACAATATGGGTAGGCGTACCTGCTTTATCCCGGATATAGACACTGCTTTTAGTACTGATCCAATGTACTCTTCCCCCGGCATCGATCAGCCTGTATGTTAGGGATCGGGTTTCCTTTTGTACACCGGTCCTTAGTTCATCCAGATGGGCATAAAAATTACGCTTATCACCGGGGTGTACAAACTGCTCAAAAAAATCACGGCCCATTTTCCGGATCTCCGGTTGAGTTTTAGCGACTAATTGCTCGATGCGATAATTCGAGTAAAACTGTTGTAAAGTCTCTAAATGAATGGCATATAACATGTCGGGCGCCGAGTTAGCAATCCCCTCAATCATGGCAGAGTTTTCTTTAAACAGCTTTTCAGCGATCTTACGCTCGCTGATATCCAGATTAGTGGCCAGTAAACTATCCCCCATCTTTACAAACATACACGAATACCATTTGTTAAGATCTTCATACGGATAGAAATATTCTGTCGTCACCGGTATTCCGTTTTCCATTACAGTAAGCATTTTATCGAACAGGCCTACCTTTTTAATGCCGGGATATTCTTTTGCATAAAGTTTCCCGATCAGATCTGTTCGCCCGGTTTCTCTTTCCAGGGCATTATTGGCCAGTACAATTTTAAAATCAATAATCTGATTATTTTCATCCCTTACTGCATTTAAAACTGAAATGGCCATTAAAGTATTGTTATAAATGGCCGCCAGCTCATCCCGGCTATCCTTCAGTGCCCGGGTCCTGATTTCTACATCCTTTTCCAGCTTGGCAAGATACCTTTCGTCGGCCTCACGGAGCCGGTCGGCCTCATTCTTCTTGCCGGTAATATCCCAGTGGATACCTCTGACTTCCAGAATACTGCTATCAGGATGATATATACCCTTGCCCCGCTCCTCGATCCATGCTATCCGGCCGTCAACAGGCCGGATAATGCGATACACATGATGAAATTCGTCCTGTGACCGGCTGGCCGTTTCCAGTGTCTTTCTATGCTTTTCCTGATCGTCGGGATGGATCAGGTTAAACCCCTCCTGATCCCGGTCTTTAAGGCCGAAAACATGAGGCGACAATGGAGAAACGATTTGTGTTCCATCTTTTGAAAGCCAGTGAAAAGTACTCATGTTCGATGCGGTTAATGCTACAGAAAGTTGGTCCTGTGACTGGTTCAGGGCCTGCATAACTTTTTCGCGTTCGATATATGACCATGTCCGTTCTGCTGTTTCTTCTATAATGTTTATTTCGTCGGTTGTCCATACATGAGGTTGTGCATACTGGACCATTAATACGGCCATTTGCTGATCTTTCCGGATAAGCGGAACAGCTGCCCAGGCGCAAAACCCTGGTATTCCTTTTTCCTGATACCGATGCCCTTTCTGCACGCGGTCAGACATGGCTGTTTTACCCTGTTTAAGAACTTCGATCTCCTTTCCGAACCATGAGAAAGCATAGTAACCCGGATTAAGCGGTGTTGCGCCATCTTTCTGATACAGTCGCTCGGCCTGGATACCGGCTTTCTCATGAAGAATAACCACATCCCCGTAAAAGGCAAGGTCTGCCTTTAGATAATGAACCATGATTTTTAACGCTGTCATTTGAATGGCTGCGGGATCTGACAAAAAACGGATCCCATCGGTGAGCTGTAATAAATAGACTTGCCGCTCTTCACTCTTTCTTAATACTTCTTCTGCCTTTTTCCGATCGGTAATATCATTGAAAAGTACGCCAAGCACACCATATCCCAGTTCCTGAATAGGAAAAGCCTCCACTTCATACCAGCCGTTGATCAGCTTTGATGGCAGTTCGAAGTGCGCAGGTTGCCCGGTTTTCACGATTTCACCATAGGTTCTGAACCAGTGATTTTCATGATCCGGACATATTTCTTTTATCGTTCTGCCCAGATAATCCACAATACCGGTTTGTTTTTGGAAAGCAGGATTCACTTCCATAAACCGGTAATCAACCGGCTGGCCATAACGATTCCAGATCATCTCAATGATACAAAAGCCCTGGAGAATAGAATTAAACAGAGAAGTATATTTACTCCGCAGCATCACATCAGGCAGGATGGTCGCTTCTTTATCTGGCATGTAGCAGGGATAACTTTAAAGTTTAATTAAAAACATCGGCTACTCCGGTTTAGTTTTACATAAATCCTTCTTTTCTAAGAATTTTAAAACAAAAGCAATGGTTTTTTCTTTATAAGAAAGTATTAGTCTGTATAATCCGTACGAAAATGATAAATATTTTATTGGCAGAAGACCATAATATCGTGCGAAATGGCATCCGGGTGTTGCTGGAAGCCGATGAGCGAATCCATGTGGTGGCTGAAGCCGTAAATGGCGCACAGGCTCTGAAGCTCATCCCTGCACAACCCGTAGACATCGTCATTGCTGATATTAATATGCCTGAGCGTGACGGGATCCAATTGCTTCAGGAGATAAAATCAAAGTATCCTGAAATCAGGGTCATGATTCTTTCCATGCACGATCATGAGAAGTACATTATCGAAGCCTTTAAAAATAATGCCGATGGCTATCTGCTCAAAAATATTGGTGCCGATGAACTTGTCTTTGCCATCAAATCGGTATATAATGGCCATAAATATCTCTGTACCGAATTAACCATGAACCTGGTCGACAAATGGATCCATGGTCATCACGGGTTGGGGGCGGTGTCGGATAATGAAATTGATTTCTCACTCCGCGAACTGGAGATCATGCAACTGATCGCCGATGGCTTAACGAATCTGGAAATGTCTGAAAAACTTTTTCTCAGTAAACGGACCATTGAAGGTCACCGGCAAAGCCTTTTAGATAAAACAGGCTCTAAAAATTCGGCTGCATTGATCCGTTACGGAGTCATGCATGGGCTTATTCACTAATAGAATGTACAATTATGAAAGCGATCTGGGCAGGGGCCATTGGGTTTGGCCTGGTAAATATTCCCGTCAAATTATATTCCGCTGTACAAAACAGCAGTCTGGACCTGGATATGCTTGATCGTGGCGACCTGTCGCGGATAAAATACCAGCGTATCAGTGAACGAAGCGGGAAAGTTGTTCCTTATGAACGCATGGTAAAAGGGTTCTTATTTAAAGACCGGTATATTCTTCTCGAAGATGAAGATTTTGAAAGTGCAATGCCTGAAAAGAACAAGCTTATTGAACTGGAGAATTTCGTAGAAATGAAAGATATTAATCCCGTTTATTATGAAACATCGTATTATGCCAGACCCGAACCTCAGGGGAAAAAAGCGTATGCATTACTTTTAAAAGCTCTTCAAAAAACGAAAAAGGCAGGCATTGCCCGCTTCGTGTTGCGTAATAGTGAGCATTTATGCGTCATCCATTCCATAGAAAACATGATTGTCATCACCCGGATACGCTTTGAGGAAGAAATAAGAAAACCCGAACGCATAGACATCGACGATATTTCTATAAAACCCAAAGAACTGGAGGTTGGCATGGCCCTGATCAGGCAATATACGGCTCCTTTCGACATCTCAGCGTTTAAAGATGAATACACAAAGGCCTTAATGAAGACCATAAGAACCAAAGCTAAGGGTAAAAAAGTAGTGGTCAAAAAAATGAAACCTCACAAACCGGTAAGTGACGATCTGTACGAACAACTCATGCAAAGTCTCAACAAGAAAGGAGCATAAGTCTACATGGATATCAGCCGCCGATTTAAAGAAAATCCTCTATTAAGCCCCGCCGACCTGGCACCAAGCGCGTCGAACTTACAGGTGCGCTGTTTATTAAACCCTGGTGTGTTTTCGTTTAACGGCAAAATATATCTGCTGGTGAGGGTTGCTGAAACGGTCCACCCCATTGAAAACAAGCTCTTTATTCCACTTCGAATGGCCGATGGGGCCATGGATATCCTGGAATTAGACCTGAACGATCCTGATCTGATCAATACAGATGTACGCATTATTAACTATAAAGGACTGGATTACCTGACCACACTTTCCTACTTAAGATTATTCAGCAGCGACGATGGTATTATTTTTAAACCCGAATCACTTTCCGTTCACGGGAAGGGTAAATATGAACAATTTGGCATTGAAGACTGCCGGGTAAGTCTGTTGGGCAATATCTTTTACCTTACCTATACCGCTGTTTCGGAGCATGGCGTGGCCGTGGCCTTAAAAACTACGAAAGACTGGGTAATTTTTGAAGATCATGGTTTAATATTCCCGCCACATAATAAAGATGTGGCTCTGTTTGAAGAACAGATCAATGGCAGGTTCTATGCGCTGCACCGGCCCAGCAGCAAAGAAATCGGCGGAAATTATATCTGGATAGCCGAATCGCCCGATGGGCAGCATTGGGGTAACCATCAATGCATTGTAAAAAGCCGGCCGGGTTATTGGGATAGTGCCCGCGTAGGTGGCGGAGCAGCCCCCATCAAAACCGATCAGGGATGGCTGATGATTTACCATGGTGCCGATTATCAGCATCGCTATTGCCTGGGTGCGGTATTATTAGACCTGGAAGATCCGAGCAGCGTATTAGCCCGTACAGAAGAGCCCATCATGGAGCCGAAAGAAAATTACGAATTAAACGGCTTTTTGGGCGCTGTGGTCTTTACGAGCGGGCATATCCGCAACGGCGACCAGTTAACGATCTATTACGGGGCGGCAGATGAATTTATCTGCGGTGCTACATTCTCTATCACACAAATTATAGCTCAATTACGTTTTTTTCGCTGATGACTTTTTCCGGAGCTTTTCTTCTGCGGCTTTCACTTCGTCTTTTTCGGCAAGCGGCTGCTCTGTTTTCAATTTCGGCTTAGCGCCCCCTGTATCTTTTTGATGCTTATTTTTAGGTGTTTTCATAACGGTATTTTATCCTATAAACAGTTGCATTTCTGTTTTGTTGTAATAAAACCACCGGGTTTTCGTAAGTTTGATTTTATTTAAAACTACCGGCTATGCATAATTCTCCCGAACGTCATCACTACGATACCCTTAGCGAGGCCGTAAACGACCTGGTAAGAAGAGGGTATACGACCGATTTCCTGGTGCATGACGAAAAAGACTGTCTTTTATGTGCCAATAACTCTCTGGAACTTTCGCCCGAAGAATTTACCATCGATGAAATTTATCGCTTTGAAGGGATGACCGACCCGGCGGATGAAAGCATCGTATTTGCGATATCATCGGAGAAACATGGTATAAAAGGCTTAGTGATTAACAGCTTCGGTGCTGATTTTGGTTACCGTTCTTCAAAACTGGTTGAACATTTAAAAAAACATCTTTAACAGGAAAGATGAATCCGGATATTCAGCCTGTATTAGAAACCGACAGGATCATTCTTTATCCCTTACAGGAGCAGGATTTTGAACTGCTGTATGCCGTAGCGGCAGATCCTGCGATCTGGGAACAGCACCCTAATAAAGACCGCTGGAAAAGAGAAGTATTCCGCACTTTTTTTGAGGGCGCCATACAAAGTAAAGGTGCTTTTAAGATTGTCGACAAAACCAGCGGAAAGGTAATCGGCAGTACGCGGTTTTATGATTATCATGAAACGGAAAGCCGTATCCTGATCGGCTATACCTTTTATGCCACGGCCTGTTGGGGAAAGGGTATCAATCATTTGGTTAAAACCCTGATGCTGGATTATATTTTCCAGTTTGTGCGCTGCGTATATTTCCATATTGGCGCAGACAATATCCGTTCTCAAATCGCAATCAGCCGCCTGGGCGCTATAAAAACCGGCGAGCAGGAAGTGGCTTATTTTGGCGAAACCTCAAAACTAAATTATGTCTACAGGCTGACAAAGGAGAAGTGGTCGGGATGAGTCCAGGCTATATTCTTCAGGAGTATTCCTGCAGCAACTGCCGGTATGCCGTTAGTATGGTCGATTTGGAAAGAAAGCCGAGAAAACGGCCCTGATGATCGGCTACGGGCAGGTGCCAGGTAGCCGTTTGATCAAATCTGGCCAGCGTTTCGGCCATACCATCATCTAAGTGGACGAGATACGGAGGTGCTTTTATCACTTGCTGTATCTGCAATTCATGGATCTGGTTCCGGTCAAACAGCAGTGGGCGGATATCATCCAGGGTGACCACACCCTGCAATTGCTGCGCTTCATTGATGACGGCAAAAATATTCTTTTTACTATGTGCAATAACCGCCAACAGATCCGCCGGATCACTATCGGGTGATAAAAATTCCGTTTGCCGGTCTACCAAAGGGGCGATGCTCATGCTGTTCAGCAGGTTGCGGTCATGCTCCCTGGTCAGGATCTTGCCATCGTCGGCTAAAGCCTTCAATTCCGGAGAAATGGGTGAAAACCATCTGGCCATCAGGTGTGCGATAACCGAAACGATCATTAACGGAATAAAAAGATCATATCCATGACTGGATTCGGCAATCAGGAAGATGGCTGTTAAAGGTGCATATAAGACCCCGCTCATTACACCAGCCATACCTACCAGTACCAGGTTAGCCACGGGGGCGTTATGAAAGCCCAGCAACAGGCAAACCTGGGCAAAAAGATAGCCAACGGTACCACCGGCAAAAAGCGATGGCGCAAAGTTACCACCATTGCCACCGCTGAAAATAGTGGCTGAGGTGGCAAATGCTTTTAGCAGGCATACCAAAAGCAGAAAAATGACGATCGTCCACTCGCCCGGACTCAGGTACCGGAACAGGCTGTGGTCTACCAATAATTGCGCCTGCCCGTTATTAAGCGCTTTCACCGCTTCGTAACCTTCTCCGAAAAGCGGCGGAAATAAAACGCAAAGTACAGACAGTATTGAGCCGCCCAGCATGGCCTGTTGAAGCTTGCCCAGTTTGAGGCGATGAAAAAAATGCTCCACACGACGCGAACACAGCAGAAAATACCGGGCATACAAACCCGTAATCAGCCCTAATGCAATATAAAATACGATGTTATGATAATCAAAAGATTCACGGCTATGAAACATGAACAATACATCTTCCTGAAGTAGTATTTTAGACACCAGGCTACCACATACGGCAGCGACTACAAGCGGAATGAAATCGGAGAAAATTACACCGGTCAGCAAAATCTCGAACGCGAATATCATCCCTGCAATGGGCGCATTAAATGCCGAAGCTATCCCTGCCGTGGCTCCCGAAGCCAATAATAAGGTACGTTCGCGATAGCCCAGGTGGTAGGCCTGTGCAAAGTTTGAACCAATGGCTGCACCCGTTACGGCAATGGGACTTTCCAAACCGGCCGAGCCCCCCAACCCTACCGTTACGGCACTTTGAATAATCTGGGAATACATTTTTACTTTAGCCACAATGCTCGAATTCCGGGCTATTTCATAGAGAATAGCACTTAACCCTTTTCGGGCTTGTCCTTTATAAAAATAGATCACGATCAGGGTGGTGAGCGTAATACCCAAAAACGGAAATACGATATAAAAGAGCGATTGATATTCGAGGTGTACTTTCTCGGTAATTAAATAGTGGATATAGTGTACCAGCGTTTTGAGCAACACACCGGCAAGCCCTGCGGTAATGCCTACCAGAATGCCCGAAAAAATCAGAAACTGGTTTCTGCTCAGGTGTTCTTTGAGCCAAAAGAGCACAATCTCATAGCTTTTTACTTTTTTTAAACTATAGCGCTGAAAATCTCTTTTAAACTTCAGGAAACTGTGGTACTTTTTTTTAGTGTGTATTCTCAAAATTTAAGGCGGTTCTTATTTCTTGTTTAGATGAACAGGAAAATGCCAAATACAGCCAGCAAAAAGTAGGCCACCAGGCCTGCTGCACCCGCATAATCTTTGGCGATACGCTGTCCTAAAAACAAACACAGTAAACTGAAGGCCGATACCTGTAAACCCCATAACAATGGGATTTCGTTTCCGGTAAAAAGACAAACCGTGCCCACAGCGCTTAACAAACCTGCGGCCGTTTCAAGCAGGGTAATCATCATGAAAAGTAAAAAAGAAAAGCCTTTTAAAAACGTTTTTTCGAAAACGCTTTCTATATAACTTCGGTTTCCGCTAAAATTAAAAACCTTATCCAATCCCGATTGCAGGAACAGGATGCTAAAAAACACGCCGATAAGGGCTTGTGCCGAAATAAGTATCATCAGGACAAGATAGGAAATTTAAGGAATATAACGAAAGGCAAAGGTACCCGGGCCTGATATATACCTGTTGCCGTGATTTTATCGCTCTATAAATGTGGTTTGAAGTGGCTTATACATGCGCTATATTTGAGCTATACTTTAACAGGGGTTAACAGGGGGTTGACAGGGATCATACAGGGGGTTGACAGGGGGTTGACAGGGACAAATCCCTCTGTGATCCCTGTCAACCCCCTATAGGTTTCGTGTATGTACTTTATAAAGGGTAGTTTAATACATGTTAAAGTATAGCCCAGATGTAAACCATACCTTGCCTGTTGATTATTAGCGGCCGTTACATTAATATGCCAAATTATTTTTACATTGGCGGCTTTTAAATTAAACCAGCAACATTCTATTTTAAACAGGGTGTTCAAACAGGGTCTCACATTTAAGATAAGGGGTTTAGAACACCTTTATTCAATCTTCACTTCGGTCATAACTATCCGATAATCAATGAAAAAGGTTGCTCGAAACCGAACAACCTCTTACTGATTTTAATGATTTCTCATTCTGCGGAGAGTGAGAGATTACCTCCACTACGTTCCGGTGATCGCCGGAGGGGTGGTTTCAAAGGATAAAGAAAGGTAATCAGATGCAAGTTATTAATATGCCTGGATCAGAACCTCTGCAGGAATATTCAGTATTTCAGTTAGTTTACGAATCATCGATAAGCTTAACTTCCTTTTTCCCGATAAAATTTCTGACTTTCTGGAACGATTACCTAAAATATTGCTCAACTCGTTTTCAGATAGATTCATTTGCTCCACACGAAATTTTATGGCTTCCAATGGGTTAGGATAAGCAACAGGATAATGAATTAGTTCATATTCTTTTACCAATATACTTAATATTTCAAGTTCATCAGAATTGGCAGAGCCTTCTACAAGGTCTGTTTGCATCAGTTCATAGACGCGTGCCAGTGCATCATTGTATTCATCCTCTGTTTTAATTGGTTTTAACATAACTTATTGTTTTAGCATTTATTTTGTCATATTGTTTATGCGTTCCAAACCAAACAACAAAAACAATTTTTAAACGGTATTCGATATCAACAATCAAACGATAGCTATTACCATGAATATTAAATACCACTCTTTTTTCATTTAGTATAGAAGCATTTCTATATTGAGCCTTTAATTCATTCGGATTGCTCCATAAGGCAATTACTGCTTCTTCATGCCAGCTGAGTAAAGCCTGTTCGGCCTGATGAAATTCAGCAATATATTCCTTTAATGTTTTTATAGCTATCACCCGCATCTTTACAAAGATACAAATATGTTACCAAATTGGTAACGACAAAGTGGATTTGTTAGATAAAATAAAAAAGCCTTGCAAATTTAATTACAAGGCTTTAGGTGTTCTAATAGAATCTCAAGCGGAGAGTGAGAGATTCGAACTCTCGATACCCTTTTGGAGTATACACACTTTCCAGGCGTGCTCCTTCGACCACTCGGACAACTCTCCTTAATAAGTGCGCAAACATACTGCTTTTTGCACAGATTTAAAATCTTACGAAAACTTAATTTTCGTTCATCCCCGGAAACGAATCAAATATTCGTTTCAATTCAGTTGCTTTTTCCGGAAAACGGCTGATCACATTATACCGCTCACCGGGATCCTTATCCAGATTAAACAACTCCCGACTCGCTTCCTGCGATTTTCCGGAAGACGTATTTACACCCGCCGGAACTTCACGGTATTTCCATACACCGGTCTTTACCGCCTCCACTTTTCCATTGTTTACCAGGTAAACAGGCCGGTGTTTCGTTTTTAGGGCTTTACCAAACCACAAGGCACTGATATCCTGCCCGTCGAGTGTTCGTCCCGCAGGCAATGCTGCACCGGTGATGGTCGCCAGGGTTGGCAGCAGGTCAAGATTGGAAATGGAAGAATTTAACACCTGTGCTTTAATCTTATCTTTCCAATATACAATAAAAGGCACTCTTACCCCGCCCTCATACGATTGCCCCTTCGATCCCCTGAACACACCTGCGCTTCCCACATCCCAGGCGGCTGTAACGCCATCAGCAGCCATACGTGCCGGAAACTCTATCCAGGGGCCATTATCACTTGAAAAGATGAAAATTGTATTTGCAGCCAGTTTTTTCTGTTCCAACGCTTTCCACAAAATGGCGAGATCGTGATCCATTTCTGTGATCACCGAACCTAAAGCCCCTCCCGGAACTGTTCCCGATTTACTTCCGGCCGCGAAAGCTACCGGTAAATGCGGCATATTATAGGCCAGGTACAGGAAAAATGGTTTTTTCGTGTCCTGCTGTTCAATAATAGACAAGGCTTCTTTCGTGTATAACGCAGTTAACGTCGAATCGTGCGGTGCAAAATGCTCTGGTTGATGATTCCTGAAGATCTTTATCGTGGTATCGGTCTTTACATACGGCGCCCGGTAGTCGTGACTGTATAACATCCCATAATACGAATCAAAACCCTGGGCCATGGGATGATGAAAGGGCCGTTTATCGCCTAAGTGCCATTTCCCTACCATGGCTGTCCGGTAGCCGGCTGTTTTCAGCATTTCGGCCAGGGTTACCTCTTCATCAGGCAGGCCAAGCGGCGAGCCGGGCGCAATAGGACTGGGTAAACGATATCTCGAAGCATAACGACCGGTAAGCATGGATGCCCTGGAGGGCGTACATGAAGGGCTTGAAACGACATAATTTGTGGCTTTCAGCCCATGCGACGCTATCCCGTCCAGAAAAGGAGTCTGGATAACCGGATGCCCGTAACACGACAGGTCGGCATAGCCCATATCATCTGTAAGCACCAATACAATATTAGGCCGTTGCTGCGCATACAAAAAGCCATATCCTCCAAACAGCACACCAAGGAGCAGGAAAAGTTTTTTCTTCATCTGTCAAAAGCAGCCCTGAACAGCCGCCCGACTAAAGATAGTTAAAAATCAGTCAACGATTGTCACTTTGAGCATATTCGTTTTACCCTTTATCTCCATGGGTATAGCAGCAGTATTGATAATGACATCTCCTTTTTTGATCAGTTTCTTCTTCCGGAGAAATTCATTTACTTCGGTGATCGTATTATCCGTGCTCTCAAATTTATCATAATAAAAGCCTCTTACGCCCCACACCAGGCTTAGCGTATTGAGTAGTTTTTCATTACTGGTAAAAATAAAGATCGGCGCTTTCGGACGATGACTGGAGATCTCAAATGCGGTATAACCGCTCAGGGTCATCGAAACGATACCCACAGCACCGGTTTGTTTAGCCAGGAAGCAGGCCGAATCGCAGACAGCATCGCTTAGAAAGCTCTCTACTTTAGGTTTAAGAAATTTCTCACTATGAAACGGATAATTGTTATCTTCTATATTGGAGATAATCTTCTGCATGGTTTCGATCACGATGAGGGGAAATCCGCCTACTGAGGTTTCACCACTTAACATCACGGCATCTGCGCCATCCAATACGGAGTTGGCCACGTCATTCACCTCCGCACGCGTTGGCCGGGGAGTAGAGATCATACTTTCCAGCATCTGCGTAGCAATAATCACCGGTTTTGAAGCCGCTTTACATTTCTGTACGATCATTTTCTGCAACAGCGGTACTTCTTCCATTGGCATTTCCACACCAAGGTCGCCTCTTGCCACCATGATTGCATCCGAAACCGCAATAATTTCATCAATATTGGCAATAGCCTCCGGCTTTTCAATCTTAGCTACCACACGGGCTGTACTTCCCTTCTCGCGGATAATGTCTTTCAGTTCGGTAATATCAGCAGCATTCCGGACAAAGGATAAGCCCACCCACTCCACATCATTCTCCAATACAAAATCCAGGTTAAGGCGGTCTTCGGCTGTAAGCGACGGAATAGAAACCTTCGTATTAGGCAGGTTCACACCTTTCCTGGACGTTAATATACCGCCATGCACTACCTCACAAAGCACCTCATCTTTATAATTGGTTTCCAACACCCGCATCTGCAGCTTTCCATCATCAAGGAGAATAATTTCGCCGGCCTTTACATCCTGCGGAAAATTATCATAAGTAATATAAATGCGTTCCTCACTTCCAATGCATTCGGCCGTTGTAATCACCGTACGGCTGCCATTAACCAGGTTAATGCCTCCGTCTTTCACTTTTCCGATCCGAATCTTAGGCCCCTGTAAATCGGCCAGGATTCCTACATTATATTTATACTTCTTATTGATACTGCGTATGGTATCTAATACTTCCTGATGATCGGCCTGCGAGCCATGCGAGAAATTAAGGCGGCATACATCCAGGCCGGCGTTGAACATGCTGTATAAAACATCAGGTTTTGACGATGCCGGACCTAAAGTGGCTACAATCTTTGTTCTGGAATGAAATGGTTTCATTGACTACATTATTTTTCAGCAATCCGTTCGTTTTTTACAAACGGCGCTTCTTTATTTTCAGATTAAGCTTCAAATATAGTGTATTTTATACACGAGCCATATAAAATTTACATTATGAGATTTTCCTTTGATTTTAACTTATAGGGATCAATTTGTGCAGCTACCTGTATATCAGGCAGTTTATTTAAACGACTCAACACCGTATTCAATTCTTCTTTCGTAATGAACTGTTGGATGATCATAAAAAAGTCGACCTTATTCATCTCCGGTACCAGGAATCCTTCAGCGTTCCGGTTGCTGACCAGGAAATAATCGACTTCCCCTTCCTCCACAAAAAAATGATACTTTGAAAAGCTTAAAGGTGCTTCGTCTACATTAAAATAAACTTCATGGTCTTCTTTTTGCCGTACAAACTCAAACCCGAGGTTTTTATTGATCTGATGGCAAAGCATGTAATCTTTCAGTGATGCCGTTATCGCTATTAAAACAAAATCAAGGTCGAGAGAGAGTTTTAAGTAGGTTTTGTTCAAAACTGAATATTTTTTTAGGAATACAAAATTATAAAACTAAATTTACATTAAGTTTGAAATAAAAACATTAAACTTGGGTGAGAAATAAAAACATTGGAATTTGTTAGAATTTTATTTTTCTTTGCACAGAATTATTTAACCATTAAATTATAAAAATTATGTCGGATATTGCTTCAAGAGTTAAGGCTATTATCGTAGAAAAATTAGGTGTTGACGAGAGCGAAGTTACGCCAGAAGCGTCTTTCACAAATGACTTAGGTGCAGATTCATTAGACACCGTAGAGTTAATCATGGAATTTGAGAAAGAATTCAATGTAGCCATCCCTGATGATCAGGCTGAAACAATTGGTACTGTTGGTCAGGCCGTTGCTTATTTAGAAAAAAACGTTAAGTAAAAATACGCTTCCATACAATACTTGTAAATGGGATTGAAAAGAGTAGTCGTTACAGGTTTAGGCGCACTCACTCCGATTGGGAATAACGTTCCGGATTTCTGGGAAGGTTTAATTAACGGGGTGAGTGGCGCTGCGCCAATCAAAGGATTTGACACCGAAAAGTTCAAAACGAAATTTGCCTGCGAGGTTAAAAATTTTAATCCGGAAGATTTCCTGGATAAAAAAGAAGTCCGCAAGTTAGACCCGTTTGTACAATATGCCCTGGTTTCCACTGCCGAAGCCGTAGAAGACGGCGGGTACGACTGGGAAAAGATCGATACCAACCGGGTAGGTGTGATCTGGGGTTCGGGAATCGGAGGCTTCAAAACCTTCCAGGAAGAAATGAAAACATTCTTCCTTGGCGACGGTACTCCCCGGATTAATCCATTTTTTATCCCTAAAGTAATTATCGACATTGTTCCGGGCCATATTTCAATTAAATATGGCTTAAGGGGCCCGAACTTTGCGACGGTCTCTGCCTGTGCATCGTCTACCAATGCCATGATCGATGCGTTTAACTATATCCGCCTCGGTATAGCCGATATCATCATCAGCGGCGGCTCAGAAGCCATTATCAATGAAGCCGGAATTGGCGGTTTCAATGCGATGCATGCGCTCTCTACCCGGAACGACGATCCTAAAACAGCTTCCCGCCCTTTCGACAGGGACCGGGAAGGCTTCGTAGCCGGAGAAGGTGCCGGAACCATTATTTTCGAAGAGCTTGAACATGCCAAAGCCAGAGGCGCTAAGATTTATGCCGAGATCGTTGGCGGCGGTATGAGTGCCGATGCCAATCATATCACAGCTCCGCATCCGGAAGGCTTAGGCGCAAAAATGGTGATGTCTAACGCGTTAAGAGACGCCAAAATGAGCACTTCGGATATTGATTATATCAATGTTCATGGTACATCTACCCCACTTGGCGACATCAGTGAGAGCAGAGCTATCGTTGACCTCTTCGGTGAAGATGCTTACCAGCTGAACATCAGCTCTACCAAATCAATGACCGGGCACTTATTAGGCGCAGCAGGAGCCATTGAAGCTATCGCTACGATCCTGGCCGTCCAAAATGACATTGTTCCTCCTACCATTAATCACTTTAATGACGACCCTGAGTTTGACCCGAAATTAAACTTTACGTTTAATAAAGCTCAGAAGCGCCTTATCCGGGCAGCGCAAAGCAATACATTTGGTTTTGGCGGCCATAATGCATCTGTCATTTTCAAAAAATACGAGGAATAATATTAACATCTATCTTTGTGCATGGAGGTAAGGGTTAAAGCGCCGTACCTCTTTACTTTTATTGTTGTAAAAGATTAATGCCATTGTTTAATTTATATAAACTTTATTTTTCGAACGACAAAGTCTTTATAAAGAAGCTGAAGAACATGCTGGGCTTTGTTCCCGGCAATGTACGGCTGTATAAAATGGCCTTTCGTCATCGCTCGGCAGCCACTGTCTTAAAAAACGGCAGCCGCAGCAGCAATGAACGGCTTGAGTTTTTAGGCGATGCCATTCTGGGTGCTGTCATTGCCGAAATGCTCTTTAAAAGCTACCCTTATAAAGAAGAAGGGTTTTTAACAGAGATGCGCTCCAAAATTGTAAACCGGGCTAATTTAAACCAGCTTGCCCGGAAAATGGGTTTCGATCTCCTCATTATCTTCGATCAGAAAACCGTTAACCTTCAAACCCGGCATCACGCGATGCTGGGCGATGCTTTCGAAGCGCTTATTGGGGCTATTTACCTGGATAAAGGATATAACTTTACACGAAGCCTCCTTCTTAAACGGATTGTTGACCCGCATATTGATGTGCACACACTGGCAGAAACCGAAACGAACTTCAAAAGTAAACTTATTGAATGGTGTCAGAAACACGGGAAAGACATCTCTTTTGACATTGCCGAGAATGCCGAAGGCGAGAGCTCAAAGATGTTTACGATCCACGCTGTTGTTGACGGTGAAAATCATGGTATAGGCCGTGACTATAATAAGAAAAATGCCGAAAAAATGGCGGCTGAAAAAGCCTGTGAATCCCTGGCTATTTAGTTTGAGATAATAGACATTATTTGGTTTTTAGTTGATATATTTATATATTGATAATTATATATCCCATCTAATGAAATTTATTTTTACAGTTTGTCTTATATTTTCGTGTTTTTTGGCTTTTGCATCAGAAGAAAAACCTAATATCTTACTCCACTTCGAAAACTTACAATCCGACTCGGTTATCGTTGCTTATTCTTCATTTGCAGATCCAGACAATGAAATTTCGGATACAACGATTTTAAAAAATGGATCATTAGCCTATCATCTTGATGTAAAGAGTTTTAGCAATATTGTAATTCTTCCCTTAAGCTTAATCCATAAGTTTAAAAATGGCAAGAAATTTTTTCTTCAAGGATCCTTAATTATCTTCTTTATGAATCCTAACGATCATATAACAATTAAAGCAAAAATAGAGGATGGATGTGTCAATTATGCTCTGTCTGGAAATAAAATTTCGATGCAATATGCAGAATATGCTCGTTACAGTTTAGATATGAACAAGGAAAAGGTGAGGTATGAATTTAAATTTAATGAGAAAAAAGCAGCTGAAAATTCAATCACTGATCAAAAAGAATATGCTTTGAATAGAGCTAAAAACGATTCCACATTCCAAGCAAGATCACTTGCTTTTTCTGCTGCGCATCCTGATTATGAAGTTAGTCCAAGATTATTGATGTCCGTAAAAAACAAGGAGGAGGTTATTAATAATTACAATAAGCTCAATAAGGAGATAAAGGAAAGCTATTTTGGTAAAATAATGGGGACAAGGATTAATGGTTGGTTTGCAACAGCTCCAGGGAAAACTCTTCCAAGTTTTGAGACCTCTACACTTGCTGGTAAAACATTTAAATTAAGTGAATTAAAAGGGAAATATATTTTACTTGATTTTTGGGGAAGTTGGTGTTTACCTTGTTTAGCTGAAATTCCTCAGCTAAAATCATTTTATGAAAAGAATAAAGATCGGTTAGAAATTGTCGGTTTAATTTGTAATGATAGTAAGGCTGGTGCGCTAAAGATTGTAAATGATAATGGCCTAACTTGGACGCAACTTTATAGTGAATCGACTCAATTCGCTCATTTATTTGGTGTGACAGCTTACCCGACTAAAATATTGATTGACCAAAAGGGAGCAATCGTAAAAGTTTTTGCCGAAAATAAAGAAGGAACAATTGGAGAAATTGATTCGTTGATTAATAAATAAACTATCTCTTCCCCGCGGTATCCGAATACTTTTTATATGATTCTTTTATCCATTTTAATCCATAGTACATATTCCAATTTTTAGATTGCTCGTAACTTGGGCGATAGTTAATCATAAAATGATCTAACTCCTTCCCTGATAATCCAGTATTATTACTAATAATTGATTTGTTGAAAAAAGCATCGATGTGGGTCTGTTGTATCTCGTTATTGTAATAGTTGTTAAATCTCCTGGCATTTCTTGGCGTCCGGCCAACCAGTTCATAAATAGCCGTTATAGGAGTAAATAAAAAAGACAAAAAAGACGGTTTTCCTGCATAAAATGAACCTTTATTCTTAAAATCCTGCTTAATAGCATCTAAAGCCTGTTTCTTGCTTTCCCCACTAATCACTACCGTATTTAATGTAATCCCTCGATTTAAATAAATAATTAAATCGTTAGCCGATTTTACCACTACTTGCTGATCGTTAAAACCTCTCTTAATAACAAGAAGTGTATCGCCAATACTTGCATGAATCGTAAACAGACCAATGTCGTTACTTCCTACAACATATCGATTACGTTTATTACTGATTTCGGCCAAGGCAATTCTCTGTTTCGATTCCTTATCAAATACTACTCCACTTACCTTAAAATCTTGGGCACGAAGTCCAGAGAAAGGGACATGGGGTATTACGAAAAATAGTAAAAGAAATAAACTACGGCACACCATTAGGGTATCACATATTAATTTTGTAAACTTAAGGAATGTTAATCCATATAATTAGTTAAAAAACGTTAATTAATGTCTAAAGTTTTATCAGCATTATATTTGATATATACAGGAATCATTTTTATTATCCTGATGTTCATTACATTGCCATTTTTTTTAATCGCTACTACCTTATTCAAGCCTCTTACAGGAAAAAGAGTTGGATTATTCTTTTTGCGATGCTGGGCATGGAGTTTTAGCCTGCTTTCTTTCTATTGGATACGTACTAAAAATGTAGATAAAGTTAATCATCATACACCACATATTTATGTAGGCAATCACGGTTCTTATCTCGACGCCGTTGCTGTTTGCATTAGCATACCTCAGCCATTTAGTGCTTTAGGTAAAATAGAAATGGCTAAAGTTCCTGTTTTTGGATGGATTTATAAACGTATTGTGGTAATGATAGATCGAAGCAGCAAAGAAAGCCGTGAGCAGTCTGTTTTATCTCTAAAAAAAGAAATTAAAAATGGGCAGTCTATTTTGCTTTTCCCAGAAGGCACGATGAACAAAACTCCTGCACCACTGAGTAATTTTTACGATGGTGCATTTAGGATTTCAATCGAAACACAAACGCCAATCCAACCTTTCGTTATCCTAAATAACAGGAAGTTATTACCAAGAATTAATCCTTTAACTGCTCGGCCAGGGATATTGACAACGGTTTTTCTTCCAGCAATTGCCGTAGAAGGCTACACCATTAACGAAGTGGAAGTATTGAAAAAAAAGGTATATGCCCTGATGGAAGATGCTATTATATCGTCTAGCCTTAATTAGCAAATGGGCTAATTAGCTAATTTTGTTATCTTTGCACATGATAAAATCAATGACAGGTTTTGGACTTGCCGCCACCGCAAATGAAAACATGCGCATTACGGTAGAGATCAAATCGCTGAACTCCAAATTTCTGGAACTAAATCTAAAACTCCCCAAAGCCTATTCTGAAAAAGAAGTTCTGCTTCGTAATACCTGCAGCAAAGAAATAGAGCGGGGAAAAGTAAGTGTATCCGTAAATATTGAACAGGCTGAAGAAAACCGGAAAGGCGCGGGTATAAATACGACCCTGCTCACGCGATATTACCGTCAGCTGGAAGAAATTAATACATCATTAGGTGCGAATACACAGAATCTGCTCCAAATTGCCTTAACCTTACCGGAAGTGATCACTTATGTGGAAGATGAGATCAACGAAGATGACTGGGAACAGGTATGGCAGATCTTTAACCTGGCCTTAGCCAATTTTAACCGTTTCAGGGCCGATGAAGGTCTTGTATTAAAAGCCGACCTGGCTTTGCGCATTGAAAACATTATGGGCTTCTTTGCTAAAATTGACGAAGCCGACCCGCTTCGTGTTCCACAGATCAGGGCAAGACTCACCCAGGTATTGGAAGAAACGGTAGGAAAAGCAGCAACCGATCAGAACCGCTTAGAGCAGGAGTTGATTTATTATATTGATAAACTGGATATCACAGAAGAAAAAACACGGCTGAAAAGCCATTGTGATTATTTCATGGAAACCTTGAACAGTAAAGAAGCCAATGGCAAGAAGTTAGGTTTTATCTCGCAGGAGATTGGTCGTGAAATTAACACCATGGGTGCCAAAGCGAATGATGCACAGATCCAGCAATGGGTAGTCGGCATGAAAGAGGAACTGGAAAAAATTAAAGAACAACTCCTGAACGTGCTATGAGACAAGGCAAGCTTATTATCTTTTCGGCTCCCTCAGGCGCAGGAAAAACCACCATTGTTAAACACCTGCTAAAGAAATTTCCGCAGATCTGTTTTTCGATTTCGGCCACGACACGCGAGCTGCGCGGCAATGAAGTGCACGGACGTGATTATTATTTCATCAGCAAGGAAGATTTCCTGCATAAAGTGGCTCATCAGGAATTTGTTGAATTTGAAGAAGTCTATAACGGTACCTTTTACGGCACCCTGCGGGCTGAAATTGAACGTATCTGGGAAGAAGGCAAACATGTTATTTTTGATATTGATGTGGAAGGCGGCCTGCGTTTAAAACGTAAATATGGCGACATGGCCCTGGCCATTTTTGTGCAGCCGCCGTCATTGGAGGTACTGAAAGAACGCCTGACCGGCCGTGGTACCGACAGCCTGGAGAAACTACAGGAGCGTTTCATAAAGGCCGAAAAAGAATTACAATATGCTGATCGCTTTGATGTCGTGCTGAAGAACTTTAATCTTGAAACGGCCTGTACGGAAGCAGAAGGACTGGTCCATGATTTTTTAGACTCCTAATCCCATGCACACCGGCTTATTTTTCGGTTCTTTTAATCCCATTCATGTCGGGCATCTTATTATTGCCAGCTATATGGCGAATTTTACATCGTTGGATGAGGTATGGCTGGTGGTTTCGCCTCAAAACCCATTAAAGAACAAAAAAGGATTAAGCCATGTATACGACCGCCTGGAAATGGCTAAGCTGGCCCTGCAACAGGCAGACCGCGTAAAGGTAAGCAGCATTGAACTGGAGCTGCCTAAGCCTTCCTATACCATCAACACGCTTATTCATCTGGAAGAAAAATATCCGGAAAGAACATTTCATTTAATTATGGGAGCCGATAACCTGGTTTCATTTAAAAAATGGAAAAATTATGAGGTCATCCTCCGGAATTACCACATTTTCGTTTATCCAAGACCAGGCGCCGATATTGCGGAATGGAAAGATCATCCTGCGATCACCTTTACGGAAACGCCGCTGATGGAAATTTCCTCTACATTTATCCGGGCAGCGATCAAAGAAAAGAGGAGCGTACAGTACTTTGTACCCGACCAGGTACTCGACTTCATTGAAAGTAAAAACATGTACCGCTAATCGCGGTATAGCAGAAAGATCACTGGTTTTTTATGCAGATCGGCCTTTTCCTTTTTCCATTCAGCGATCCGCATGGTCTTAATGACCTCTTCCTCCCCGTTTAGATGACAGGCTATGCAAAGCCGTGTTTGAGGCTGTGCATATTTTAAAATATCGTCAAGCAGCTGGTTATTCCGGAAAGGAGCTTCCATGAAAAGCTGGGTTTGCCGGTGCCGGGCCGAAGACTGCTCTAATTCTTTGATTCTTTTGGCCCGTTCAGGCTTATCAATAGGCAGATAACCATGAAAAGTAAAACTTTGTCCGCTGAGGCCAGAGGCCATGAGTGCCTGGATCATGGCGTTCGGTCCCACCAGAGGTACCACTTTTATGCCTCTTTTATGGGCTTCATTCACCAGATCAGCTCCCGGATCGGCTACACCCGGGCAACCCGCCTCGCTCATCAGTCCCACATCTTCACCGGCCATCAGTTCTTTAAAATAAGGAGCCAGGGGTTGATCACGCCGGTGCTTTCCATAATCGTGCAACTTTAATTCGCTTTGCGGAGTTTGGATTCCGGCCTCCTTTAAAAATTTTCTGGCCGTTTTTTCGTTTTCAACAATATAAGTCTTTATCCTGTTAATGGTATCTACCAGGAAAGGTGTAAATGATTTATGCGCTGCATTTTCAGCAAGGGGTACAGGAATTAAAAAGAGGGCTCCGGGCATACAGACAAAGATAAGATAACCATTCGACTTTGTTTTATTGTTCAATTGTTTTATGACTCAATTGTTTTATTGTTCAATTGCTGTATGGTTAAATCCAACAATGTAACAATATAGCCATTGAATGTATTTAAGGAATAGGTTTCTACGGCCATAGGATTGTAGCAAATTTAGTTCCGCCTGACTTCTTTTTTACACATTTTTATTTGTCTCAGGACACGTATTTATACCTGAAAGAAGCGCAAAAAAGGCCAAAAGAATAACATAACAACCATTGTGATAAATTGTTTACAATATTTTAAAAAAACTGGTGTCTAAATTGATATACAACAGACGTTAGGTTAATTATATAAATTTAAAACACACACAACCATGAAAACTATGATTAAATTGCCGGTGATCTTGTTGGGGGTTTTCCTCTTCTTTGCCGGAACCACGCAAAAAGTAATGGCACAGGGTGAGGATATCTCACTCCAAACCTTTTACGACGAGTTATCGCCATATGGTGTATGGATCAAAGATCCGCAATATGGCTATGTATGGCGGCCTGATGTCGATCAGGATGAATTCCGCCCCTATTATACGAACGGCCGCTGGGCCATGACCGAGTATGGTAATACCTGGGTATCGTATTACGATTGGGGATGGGCTCCCTTCCATTATGGCCGTTGGGTATACAACCGCTATAATCAATGGGTATGGATTCCGGATACCGTTTGGGGACCGGCGTGGGTGACCTGGCGCAGCGGCGGTGGTTACTACGGATGGGCTCCTTTGGGACCAAGCATCACGATTGGCATTAACTTTGGCCGTTACGGTTACCGTATCCCGGATATGTGCTGGAACTTCGTTCCTTATTCTTCGATCTATTATACAAGTTTCCCTCGTTATTATCATGTCAGGAACCGTATTTATATCCAGAAAACAGTGATCATCAATAATACTTATGTCCGTAATAACCGGACCTATTATACCGGTCCGCGTGCCGAGGAGATCAGACGTACTACCAACCAGAATGTGACCGTATATAATATTAACCGCAGCAGCCGACCCGGAGCTACCCGTATCGACAATAAAACCGTTAATATCTATAACCCACGTCCTGAACGCGGAAGTGCAAACACGAATGCCGCCCCGCGGAATGTGATTGAAGGCAGTATTAACCGTGGTACTGTAAGCAGGGATGGAAATACCGTTTCGAGAGCCGACAGGGGCCGGTCAGATGCTGTCTATCAGGCCGACCGGAATATGAACACCCGTCCTTCGAGAGAAGGCCAGGTTAGCGAGCCGGTAAGATCCGGAAGGGGTATCGAAAACCGGAATACGGAAGCGCCTCAGCGCGTGGAACGTGGAAATTTTCCTGCACAGGAAAGAAGCTCAGGTATGCCTGAGAGAGCAACAGAGCGTAACCGGGAAATGCCACAGCAGCGAATGGAGCGACCACAATCGCAGGAACGTAACGAGCGGGCATTGCCGCAGCAGGCACCACAACAGGCGCCACAGCGGATGGAAAGCCGGCCACAACCGGCAGCACCGCAACGTAGCGAGAGTCGTCCACAGCCACAACAGCAGGCGCCACAGCGCAGCGAGCGTGCCGAACGTCAACAATCTGCACCACAACGTGTAGAGCGTTCTTCATCCGGTTCTTCACAACGAAGCAGTGGTGGAGAAAGCAATCGTAGCCGCAGCGAAAGCAGCGGCGGAGGAAGAGTGAGAGGGGGAGAATAATTCAGAAAACCGGGAACTTTGGTTCCCGGTTTTTTTATGCGCAGTCCATCCGGCAACCACTGCATTTCAGCAGATTTTCCTTATCTTTGCGGCCTTATATATCCAGCAACAGCTGCCCATGCTTAATCCCGAAATAGAAAAACGCAAAACCTTTGCCATTATCAGTCACCCCGATGCCGGAAAAACAACCCTTACTGAAAAGTTTCTGCTATTCGGCGGGGCCATTAACACTGCCGGGGCCGTAAAGCGGAATAAAGCCAATCAAAGCAATACTTCTGATTTTATGGAGATCGAGCGCCAGCGCGGTATCTCGGTAGCCACATCGGTCATGGGTTTTGAGTATAGCGGAAAACGGATTAACATCCTCGACACCCCCGGCCATAAGGACTTTGCTGAAGACACTTACCGTACTTTATCGGCGGTCGACAGTGTTATCCTGGTGGTCGACTGCGTAAAAGGTGTGGAGGAGCAAACGGAGAAACTGATGTCGGTATGCCGTATGCGGAATACACCGGTCATTATTTTCATTAATAAAATGGACCGTGAGGGGAAAGAGGCTTTTGACCTGCTGGACGAAATCGAAAATAAACTCAACATCAGCCTTTGCCCGCAGTCATGGCCCATTGGGCAGGGACATACCTTTAAAGGGGTTTACAGCATTTATCACCATCAACTTAACCTGTTTCATTCCGATAAAAGCAAGGTGACCGATTCGGTGGTCAAAGTAAGCGATCTTAACGATCCGGCGTTGTTAGATTATCTGCAGGAAAAAGAGGTGAACACCTTAAAGGATGAAACCGAACTGGTGCATGGGGTATACGGTGATCTGGACACGTCCCTTTATAGAGAAGGCCTGTTAGCCCCGGTATTTTTCGGATCCGCGATTAACAACTTTGGCATTAAAGAATTGCTGGATACCTTTATTGAAATTGCTCCCAGTCCGCGGCATCGCGAAGCTGAAGAGCGGGATGTATTGGTCGAGGAAAAGAATTTCACGGGTTTTGTGTTTAAAATCCACGCGAATTTAGATCCTAAACATCGTGATCGCATCGCTTTCCTGCGCATTTGCTCTGGTAAATTTGAACGTAATAAATTTTACTATCATACCCGCCAGGACAAGAAAATGAAATTTGCCAACCCCATGGATTTTATGGCCAATGAGAAAAGCCTGGTGGAAGAAGCCTGGCCCGGTGATGTAGTAGGTTTATATGACAGCGGAAACTTTAAAATCGGCGATACGCTTACAGAAGGCGAAAAATTACAGTTTAAGGGTATTCCGAGCTTCTCGCCTGCCATTTTCAAGGAGGTGGAGAATATGGATCCGATGCGCTCCAAACAACTGGAAAAGGGTATTGAACAACTTACCGATGAGGGTGTGGCGCAACTTTTCGTGATGCAGCCCGGAAACCGCAAAGTGATCGGTGCCGTAGGTGAACTGCAGTTCGAAGTGATCAACTTCAGGCTGGAACATGAATATGGCGCTAAATGCCGCTTCCGTACCTTAACCTACAGCCGCTCCAGTTGGGTACACGCTGATGATAAAAAGAAGCTCGACGAATTTGTAAAGCGCAAACAACAGCATATCGGCATGGATAAGGAAGGAAATCCGGTATACCTGGCCGACAATGAGTTTATGATCAATATGACCATGCGCGACTACCCGGATATTGAATTTTACCGCACCAGCGAGTTCAAATAATTTTCTTATACGCCACACCCCCCGGAGAAGGCAAAGGCTATCTCCGGGATGTACGACGATATGTTACTATGTCAATTGCTGCAAAGCGGCTTTGATCCTTGGCATCATCTGCTGAATATCTTCCAGTGAACATCCGCCTACCGAAGCCCTGAACCAGGCCATATTTTCTTTATTGCCGAAGGCTGAGAAGGGAACCAAAGCCACCTGCGCTTCTTTGATCAGGTAGAAATTCACATCCGCACTATTCTTTAATACATCGCCAGACGGGGTCGTCTTCCCGATATAGTCGATTTTCAGCGTAAGGTAAATGGCGCCCATCGGTACAATGGCATCAACGGCAAAGCCCTCATTTTTCAATTCCTGGAAACCCTGATATAACGCATCAAGGCTGGTTTGAACCTGTGCTTTAAATTGCGAAAGATAATCATCAACTGTGCTCTTGTCTTTAAAGTAGCCGGCTACAGCTACCTGTTCGGCTTTTGGTGCCCAGGCGCCGATGTGCCCTAAGATCGCTTTCATTTTACCGATCACGGTGGCCGGGCCAAATCCCCATCCCACACGCACACCGGTGGCCGACAGGCATTTCGAAATCCCGTCAATATAAACCACATAATCTTTCAGTTCAGGCCGCAAACTCACCGGATTCACATGTGCTTTTCCAAAGGTAAGCAGCGAATAGATCTGATCATACATGATATATAAGGGTTTTTCATCGGCACTACGCGATTTATTCTCTTCCATGACCAGGTCGCAGATCTCCTCTAACTGCTCCTGTGTAAACATGGTGCCTGTAGGATTTAACGGCGAGCAAAGCGCCAGCAGGCTGGCTCCTTTCAGGTGCGGTTTTAACTGTGCCGCTACCGGCATAAAATTATTCCCTACCGTGGTCTCGATCGCCACGCCATTCGCCGATGAAAGGTGGCAATAGTGGTTATTATTCCAAGATGGTGCCGGATATAATACTTTATCACCGGGATCAACAACAGCCAGGTAAAGCGCATAGATCAGCGGCCGTGAGCCACCGGCAATAAGGATATCATTTACCGTGTAATCCAAACCATACCGGTCTGCCAACACATCCACTACGGTTTCACGAAGCGGCAAAATGCCATCGGCCGGCGGATAATTGGTATGTCCATCCTGATAAGCCTTTATGATTCCCTCTTTAAGTTCCTCAGGAATAGGGAATATAGAAGAATCAAAGTCGCCGATTGTTAAATTCGCGATCTGTGCGCCCTTACGCTTCATATCGTTCACTTCATTTCCGATTTTAATAATTTCCGATCCGATAAGGGTACTGGCTAAGTTGGATACTTTCATTTGATACAGGTATTTCTAATTATTTAATAAGGTCTTCAATCGCTTTATCGATCTTCTCAAAATGGAATTGTGCGATCACAGCATCCATCATCTTTTCGATCTCCGCATTGCATAAATTTCCGATACTGCCTTCATGCGTATGCTGAAGTGTTTTATTGGGAGTGAACTCCCCTTTTTCGATCGTTTCACCAATGATTTTATAGGCTTCGCGAAAAGGGGTGCCATTCAGCGCCAGCTCATTTACCGCATCCACACTGAACAGGTAATCGTATTTCGGATCGTCCAGGATAGCTGATTTTATGGTGATATGCTGTAACATGAAGGTCGTCATTTCGAGGCATTCGCCCAGCGATGTGATGGCCGGAAAAAGGTTCTCTTTCAACAGCTGCAAATCCCGGTGATATCCCGACGGCAGGTTGGTCGTCATCATGGCGATCTCGTTAGGCAGCGCCTGAATCTTATTGCAGCGGGAACGGATCAGTTCAAACACATCGGGGTTTTTCTTATGCGGCATAATACTCGACCCGGTAGTTAATTCATCCGGGAAACGGATAAACCCGAAGTTCTGGTTAATGAACAGGCATATATCCATCGCCATTTTAGCTAAAGTTGCCGCCACGGCCGACATGGCCTGGGCCAGTATCCGTTCGGTTTTACCCCTGCCCATCTGCGCATATACCACATTATAGTTCAGCTGCTCAAAGCCTAACAAACGGGTGGTCATCGTCCGGTTTAGCGGAAAGGACGAGCCATAGCCTGCAGCCGAGCCCAGCGGGTTCTTATTGCATACTTTATACGCGGCCAGCATCAGCTCCATATCGTCGGCCAGGCTTTCGGCATAAGCGCCAAACCATAAGCCGAATGAGGAAGGCATGGCGATCTGTAAATGGGTATAGCCGGGCAGCAATTTGTCTTTATGTGTATTACTCAGCTGAATAAGCTGCTTAAACAACAGGTGTGTCTGTTGTACCATCTCTTTTATACAAGACCTGAAATACAGTTTCAGATCCACCAGCACCTGGTCATTCCGCGAACGGCCGCTGTGAATTTTCTTCCCGGCCTCGCCAATGCGCTGTGTCAACAGCCACTCTACCTGCGAATGTACATCCTCCACCCGCTGATCAATCGTAAAATCGCCGGCTACAATTTCTTTATAGATCTGCTTTAAAGCTGTTTGTACCTGTTCCAGTTCTTCTTTCGTCAATAAACGAATACCGGCCAGCATTTCAACATGTGCCAGTGAGCCCAACACATCAAAAGCCGCCATCTGCAAATCTAATTCACGGTCTTTGCCAACCGTAAAAGCTTCTATCCCTTTATTAACCTCAATATTCTTTTGCCAGATTTTCATATGCGTATAATTTCGTTTATTGAAAGTATCTCTATTTTTAACGGTATCAATGAGCTCGCAAGCCCGGTTTAATGGCCATCTGGAATATCCAGATGATTTTCATTCTTGTTTGCGTTAGGCAATCATGGATATTTCATATTCAATACAGCGTGAGCAGGTTGCAAAAGTACAAATAAATCCGCTTTTTCAGGCTTTCCGTTTATCCGATTACAAGACGTAATGCTCAGGGTCATATTGTTCGTGTTCGCCTGCTGGTTATGGTGTTTTTATTTATGATTCGGGATTATTGACAATAAAGTCTTATTTTGCGGCAATAAACCTTTAATGATGAAGAAGTTAAATTTTATCGTAGTGGCCTTTTTGCTGCCGCTCTTTAGTTATCAGGCATATGCCCAGCAAAAGCCTGCTCTAACCTGGAAAGATGTATCAAAATGGACCTATAACCGGGGCAATGCCCTTTCCGCCGACGGGCAATGGATGGCCTGGGCGAGCGGGCCTACCGAAGGCGACCTGAAGATGACCCTCCGCAAAACCTTCGATACACTGCATTATTCGTATCCGATCGGTGCTACGGCTAACCCGCCTTCCTTTTCCAAAGATTCGAAATATGTTGCGTTTAAAATTTCGGCTAAAGATGCAGAAGCTAAGGCAGCACGAAAAACAAATAAACCGGTATATGATAAGCTGATGGTGGTTTCACTGGCCGATAACAAGCAGACCACTTTTGAGCGGGTCAGAAGCTTTAGTTTTTCAGGTGAATCCGCTTCATGGCTGGCCATCCAGTTTATGCCATTAGAAAGCGCCCCGAAAGATCCTGCCGCTCCTAAAGGAACGGATCTGCTGCTCTATAACCTCAGCACGAAAAAAAGTTTCAACCTCGGCAATGTGGCTGAATTTTCTTTTAATAAAGCCGGAACCCTAATGGCTTTCATTATCGATGCCAATGGCCAGAACGGAAACGGCGTATTTGTCCGTGATATGAAAACCGGCTTAACTACCGCGCTGGATAATGATAAGGCCAGTTATAAAAGCCTGAACTGGAACGAAGAGGGAACCGCCTTTGCCCTGCTGAAATCCAACAAAAACGAGAGCTATAAAGAAGATGTGTACAGCGTGATCGGTATCAGCAAGATCAATGGCGATCTGACACAAAAAGTGGTGTATAATGGCCTGGATGACGCTTCTTTTCCAAAAGGCATGGGTATTAGCAGTAACGCCACACCGTACTGGTCTGACGATCAGGGCATGCTTATTTTCGGCATTAACACGCTTACCAAAAAAGAAGATAAAAAAACCGACAGTGCCTCGAAAGCAAAACCTGAACCTAAAAAAGAAGATATCGAAAAGCCGGATATGATTATCTGGAACTGGCAGGATAAACGCCTGCAATCGGCACAGCAAACCCAGGAAGCCCGGGATAAAATGTTCAGCTATACCAGCGTTTACCGGGTTGCTGACCAAAAGTTTACGCAATTAGCCGATAGCAATATGCGTTCGGTGATGGTGGCTCCCAAACAGGTATATGCCATTGGCTATGATAATTCCAATTATGAATTAATGGGTAATTTAGACGGACAAAGCTATACCGACATCTACCTGATCGATCTTAAAACAGGAGTCAGGAAGAAGCTTTTCGAAAAAATGTATGCCTCTAATGGCGGACGTTTATCGTTAGCACCCAACGGCAGGATAGCCAGCTATTATGCAGACGGGGTATTTTACAGTATTAACCTCGAAACCGGTGCTACGGCAAACCTTACCGGAAATATTAAGGCTTCTTTTGTCAACGAACTGGATGATCATAATATAAGCAAGCCCTCGACCGCAAATTATGGTTGGTCATCGGATTCGAAATATGCCCTTATTATGGACAATTATGATCTCTGGAAGATCTCGGCCGACGGAAAAAGTGTGACCGCCCTTTCCGACAACTGGAAGAGCGGAAAAACGGCTGTAAGCGGCCGGTTAAGGATCTATCCGGATGAAAAAGGTACCGACCTGAGCAAAGACCAGTATTTTAATGTTTTTAACATGAAAGATAAAAAAGCCGGAATTGGTCTGCTGCCTGCCGGTAAAAATAAGATCACTATCTTATTCATGGACGATAATTCATATGGCAGCTTTGCCAAAGCAGAGAAAGGCAATGTGTTTGTCTACACCAAAAGCAATTATGAATTGTCCCCGCGTTATTTTGCCAGCAATACCGCAAACTTAAGCACTCCAAAGGCGGTGAACACCAATACACCTGATCAGGCTAAATATGCATGGACATCAGGTGTGAAGTTAATTGATTACGTCAGTGCTCACGGCGATACCTTACAGGCCGCTTTGTATTTACCCGCCAATTATACGCCGGGTAAGTCCTATCCGACCATTACCTATATTTATGAACGGCTTACCGATGGATTAAATAACTATTCGATGCCGGGTTTTCCGGGAGGTGGCTTTAATAAAGCGATGTACCTGAGCAATGGCTATGCCGTTTTAGAACCGGATATCAAATATAAGCTGAATGACCCGGGCATGTCGGCTGTAGCCTGTGTGGTGCCTGCCGTTAAAGCGGCTATTGCCACGGGCGTAGTTGATGCAAAGAATGTAGCTATTCATGGCCATTCATGGGGTGGTTATCAAACCTCTTTCTTAATTACACAAACCAATATCTTCAAAGCAGCAGCAGCAGGGGCACCGTTAACCAATATGATCAGTATGTACAGCCTGATCTACTGGAATAGCGGCGGCACAAACCAGGCTATATTTGAAGCCAGCCAGGGTCGTTTAACACCCGGATACTGGGACAACTGGGATGCCTTTACCCGTAACTCGCCGATCTATCATATTAAAAAGGTACAAACGCCGCTGTTATTGCTGCATAATGATAAAGATGGCGCGGTTGATTTTACGCAGGGAATTGAATATTATAATGGCTTGCGCCGTTTGAATAAGCCGGTGGTGATGATCACCTATCGGGGCGAAAATCATGGTATCGCTAAACTGCCTAACCGTAAAGATTATGCGGTGCGGATGATGGAATATTTTGATTACATGCTGAAAGGAAAACCGGCGCCTGAATGGTGGAGCAAAGGTATTAACCGGTTAGACATGGAGAAGCACTTAGAAGCGAGAGCATTTGAAGAAAGCGATAAAAATTAACATGGAAGAGGGTGTTCTAAAAAAGCACCCTCTTTTTATCTGACCACGGGAAGTAGCATGTTAATGTAGCCTTCAATCCCTTCCCGGATTTCGTGCACATACAGAAACTCATCGGCCATGTGTGAACGGCCGGAAAAACCCGGGCCACATTTTAACGAGGGAATGGATAATAAAGCCTGATCGGATGTAGTGGGTGAGCCATAGGTTGTTTTTCCTAAGGCTATTCCTGATTGTACGATAGGATGATCCTTATCTATTTTAGAGGGTTTTAACCGTACAGAACGGGGTTTTACTTCGCAGCTTACATGCTCTTTAATGATTTCCACTACTTCCTCATTGGTATAGGCATCGGTTACGCGTACATCAACCGTAAATATACAATTAGCCGGTACGACATTATGTTGCGAGCCGGCATTGATAATGGTAACGGTCATTTTTACCGGTCCGAAAACCTCCGATACCTTAGGGAATTGATAATTCCGGAACCATTCGATGTCCTTTAATGCCTTATAGATGGCATTTTCACCTTCATCACGGGCCGCATGGCCAGCTATCCCATGTGCCATACAATCGATCACCAGCAATCCCTTTTCGGCGATGGCCAGATGCATTTCTGTAGGCTCGCCCACAATGGCAAACTCCAGTGCGCCCAGATCGGGAATAACCAGCTCTAACCCATGATTGCCCGATATTTCTTCTTCTGCGGTGGTAGCCAGGCAAAAATTATACTTCAGGTCGCCCTGATCGTAAAAATACAGGAATGTGGCAATAAGTGAAACCAGGCATCCGCCGGCATCATTACTGCCCAGCCCGTAGAGCTTACCCTCTTCGATGGCGGCATCATAAGGATCGCGGGTATAACCGGAATTTGGCTTTACCGTATCATGATGCGAGTTTAAAAGTATCGTTGGTTTTTCAGGATCAAAATGCCTGTTATATGCCCATACATTATTCAGCTTCCGATGCACCTTTATTCCTCTTTCGGTTAAAAATTGTGCAATAATATTCGCTGTCCGGTCTTCCTCTTTACTAAAGGATGGCGTACGGATAAGGGTTCTCAGTAATTCTGTACTTTCCTGTATAAGTCTCTCGATCATTTCCTGTTTCGGTTTACGAATTTGTTATTCGTTATAAAGTCCACCGGCTTTTTTTGCCGAAAGTTTAATTCCTTTAATAAATGCCGAGCTAAAGCCGTTATGTTCCATCTCATTTAATCCGGCAATGGTGCAACCCTTTGGCGAGGTTACTTTATCAATCTCGCCTTCCGGATGGCTTTGTGTAAGCAACAACAGATCGGCAGCACCTTTGGCAGTTTGTACAGCCATTTTTAAGGCATCGTGGGCATGGAATCCGATTTCGACACCGCCCTGGCTGGCTGCTCTGATACTCCGCAAAAAGAAAGCTATTCCACAGGCACATAACGCCGTTGCCGAAGTCATGAGATCTTCGTTAATGGTCACCACAGCGCCAACGGTCTCAAACATCCTGATCATCTCGTTCAAACTCTCCTCTGTCGCATTATCTGTGGCCATACAGGTCATGCTCTGGCCAATAGAAATAGCCGTATTCGGCATAGCCCTGATAATTTGTTTATCATTGCCTAATTCTTTTTTAATATCGGCACAGCTTACTCCCGACACCACTGATACTACAATTTGTGCCGGTGTAATCGTAGAGGTAAGTTGCTCCAGCACTTTTTTTAACTGCTGCGGCAAAACAGCCAGCACAATCACTGAAGCACCTTTTACAGCTTCCGGATTATGATCACTTACCTTAAACCCAAGCGCAAGCTCGGCGCTCATCTGCTTAATATTTCTCCGCGTAAGCGTAATGTCGGCGGCCTGGCAATAGTTTTTGCTGACCAGGCCCTTTGCCAGGGAAAGGCCGATATTACCGCTGCCAATGATGGTGATCTTTTTGCTCATAAACTATGCTGTTGATTTGAAAACCTTATTTTAACATCTTAGTACCAAATATTCCTGAGGCGAGTTCATGAAGCTCATCCGCCTTACCAATATATACCGCACGCACGCCTTTATGAATGGCATCAAAGGCATTTTGCAGTTTAGGGATCATTCCGCCGGCCACCGTTCCATCGGCCTTAAGCCTGCCGAAATCAGCGTCCTGTATATTTCTAACCACACTGCTGTCATCATTCACATCTTTTAAAACCCCCTTTTTCTCAAAACAATACACCAATTCCGTATCATAATGCGCAGACATGGCTACGGCAACAGCTGAGGCAATGGTATCCGCATTAGTGTTGAGCAGTTGTCCGTCTCCGTCGTGCGTGATGGCACAAAGGACTGGTGTAAAACCGGCATTCAGGAAATTACAGATCGAGGCTGAAGATACCGAATGCTCATCCAGATCACCCACAAAGCCATAATCAATTTCCTTAACCGGTCTTTTTTTCGCTTTTATAATATTGCCGTCGGCTCCGGTAAGGCCGATCGCATTATTTCCTTTCACCTGTAATTGGGCGACCAGGTTTTTATTGATCAGGCCGGCATACACCATAGTCACTACCCGCAGTGTTTCAATATCCGTAATACGACGCCCGTCTACCATTTTCGATTCAATACCCAGTGAAATACCCAGTTCTGTAGCTACTTTTCCACCCCCATGGATCAATATCTTTTTCCCGGGCAATGCTGTAAAATCGTTCAGGAACGTATGTAATGCTGCCGAATTATCGATCACATTTCCGCCTATTTTGATGATGGTGAGCTTTTCCATGAATTGTTGGAGGATTGGGTGATTGGTTTGTTAGGTGATTAGTCTGTCAGGTGTTCTAATATATTTTTTAAAACCGCCTGTGCTGACCATAAGCGATTTCCGGCTTCGTGGATCACCAGCGAATTGGGGCCGTCCAATATTTCTGATGCCAGTTCCAGGTCACGGCGCACAGGCAGGCAGTGCATCACTTTAGCATTATGCGTAAACTTCAGCTTCTCGTTATTCATCATCCAGCCGTCAGGGTACGTCAATACTTTTCCATATTCCTTATAGCTGCTCCAGTTTTTCACATATACATAATCAGCACCCTCTAAAGCTTTATCCAGGTTATATTCAATTTTAGCGCCGGGCGTAAAATCTTCTGAAAGCTCATACCCTTCAGGCTGAGCGATACTGAAATCGATCATTCCCTCTGCTTGTGCTTTACACATCCATTCGGCAAAGGAGTTCGGAACCGCCTGCGGCAGGGCTTTCACATGGGGTGCCCAGGCTAAAACCACTTTAGGCTTTACATTCGCACCCACTTTCATCGAATCCCAGGTTTCGTGAATGGTGATGATATCGGCAAAACTCTGCAGCGGATGGCGGGTAGCACTTTCCAGGCTTACCACCGGTACGCCGCAATATTGTACAAATTTATTGAAGAAATCCTCACTGTAATCCTCTTCAAGGCTCTGCAATTTCGGGAAAGAACGTAAGCCCAGGATATCACAATACTGTCCCATTACCGCTGCTGCTTCACGGATATGCTCCACAGTAGAACCATTCATCACCACACCGTCCTGTGTTTCCAGCGCCCAACCCTCCTTATCCATATTCATCACCATGACATTCATCCCCAGATTAAGCGCGGCTTTTTGTGTACTTAGCCGTGTCCGCAAGCTGGGGTTCATAAACACCAGGCCTAAGGTTTTGTTTTTACCCAGATGTGCAAAAGCATAAGGATTAGCTTTTAAGGCTAAAGCCTCGTTAACCATTTGCTTAATGCTTGGGATATCATGTACAGAGGTGAATAGTTTCATTTTGCGCAATAATTATAATTATTTAACTAATTTACCAAAAGCGGCTAAAAATTCGTCGGCATGTGCTTTGGTTAAATTCAAAGCGGGTAACAGGCGGATCACGTTAGGTTTGGCTTCGCCGGTGAAAATATGATGCTCAAATAATAAAGCTTTCTTCACATGGCTCAGTTCTTCCGGCAAATCAATACCGATCATCAGGCCGCGGCCGCGCACTGCTTTTACCTGTTCAAATTTTTTCAGTTCCGCCATTAAATAGGCTCCCACTTCTCTGGCATTTTGCATCAATGAATCCTGTTCGATCACTTCCAATACGGCTAATGCTGCAGCACAGGCTAAGTGATTTCCACCAAAGGTAGTGCCTAACTGTCCGTGCCAGGCTTTAAACTTAGGGGCTATACTAATACCGGCTACGGGAAAACCATTGCCCATACCTTTAGCCATCGTATATACATCGGCATTTACGCCGGCCCAGTCATGCGAATAAAACTGCCCGGTACGTCCATAACCACATTGTACGCTATCTGCAATGTAAACGGCATTATATTCGTCGCATAGCGAACGTATTCTTTGCAGGAAACTTTTCGAGGCTTCCTTAATTCCGCCCACCCCCTGGATACCTTCGATAATGACCGCGGCAATTTCGTGCCCCTGTTGGGTAAACGCATCTGCTAATGCCTGCTCATCATTATGCGGTAGAAAAATCACATTTTCCGTTTCATTTACCGGTGCTACAATTTTAGGATTATCGGTACAGGCTACGGCCAGTGAAGTGCGTCCATGGAATGCCCCCTTAAACGCGACAACCTTCTTCCGGCCATTATAGAAGGAAGCCAGCTTTAACGCATTCTCATTCGCCTCCGCGCCCGAATTACAGAGAAACAGGCTATAATCGGTTCTTCCTGAAACCTGTCCGAGCTTTTCAGCCAATTGTACCTGCAAAGGTATCTTTACCGAATTCGAATAAAACCCGACTTTCTGAAGCTGGTCATTTAGCCGTTGCACATAGTGCGGATTCGTATGACCGATGCTGATCACAGCATGTCCGCCATACAGGTCTAAATATTGTTGTCCATTCGCATCCCAGACGTTGCTGCCTTTGGCAGTCGTAATGGTGATGTCGTTGAGGGGATATACGTCGTATAAATTCATTTTTTATTAAAAATTTGAGGCCTTTAATTGTAAACCGGTACGTTCATCAAGGCCAAATAACAGATTCATATTCTGAACGGCCTGTCCGCTGGCACCTTTCAACAGGTTATCCGTAATGCTGATGATAAATAATTTATTTCCATGCTTCTCTAAATGAATAAGGCATTTATTGGTATTGACTACCTGTTTCAGGTCGATATTTTGCCGGCTCACGTGCGTAAACGGATGCTCCCGGTAATACGCTTCATATAACAGATACGCTTCTTCTTCACTCAGATCACATTCGGTGTACATGGCGGCCAAAATTCCACGCGTAAAATCGCCCCGTTGAGGTATAAAATTCAACGCTTCCTTTAACCCGCCCTGCAGCTGAATAAGGCTTTGACCTATTTCATGCAGGTGCTGATGCTCAAAAGCCTTATACACGGAAAGGTTATTGTTTCGCCAGCTAAAGTGCGACGTTTTACTCAAACTTTGTCCGGCACCGGTTGAACCTGTAGTAGCATTGATATGCACTTCATTTTGTAAAAGCCCTTTTGATGCAAGCGGCAATAAGCCCAGTTGAATACACGTGGCAAAACATCCGGGATTGGCAATGTTATGGGCGCTGCGAATGCGATCGCGATTTAACTCCGGTAAACCGTAAATGAAGTTGCGGGTTGTATGTTGTGCATTGTGTGACAACCTAAAATCCTGTGATAAGTCGATGATTTTAATACGCTCGTCAATGGAATGGGCATCTAAAAACTTACGGGCATCGCCATGACCTACACACAGAAACAGCACATCAATATCTTGTGAAACCTGGTCTGTAAATTTTAAATCCGTATCACCGACCAGATCGGTATGTACATCCGAAATTAAATTCCCGGCGTTGCTATTACTATGTACAAAAGCAATTTCGACCTGCGGATGGTTGACCAGGATACGGAGCATTTCGCCTCCGGTGTAACCTGCGCTGCCTATAATACCTGCCTTAATCATGAGTGCCTCCGTTTACTTTATGCCAGATCATCACCTGGTTGCCGAAGATCTTCGAGAAACCTTTCACATCTTCGCCTGTCCAGGCGTTGTTCATTTCGCCATAACTACCAAATTTACTGCTCATCAGGTCGTTCGGGCTTTCAATACCCACAATATGGAAACGGTAGGGCAATAATTCAACAAATACTTTTCCGTTAACCGTGCTTTGCGTGGAACTTAGAAAAGTTTCGATATCCCGCATCACCGGATCGTGAAACTGCCCTTCATGCAGCCAGTTTCCATAAAAAGAGGCCAGGTTCTCTTTCCAACTCAACTGCCATTTAGTTAAGGTATGCTTTTCCAGTGCATGATGTGCTTTTAGAATGACCATTGGCCCTGCCGCTTCAAAACCTACACGTCCTTTAATGCCGATGATGGTATCGCCCACGTGGATATCACGGCCTACGCCAAAAGGTGCAGCAATAGCCTGTAACTTTTGGATAGCCCTAACCGGAGCTAATGTTTCGCCGTCAACAGCTACCAATTCGCCTTTTTCAAACGTCAGTTCAACGTTGCGCGGCTCAGTTGCCGTTACCTGGGTTGGCCAGGCACTTTCGGGCAGGGTTTGGTGAGAGGTCAGCGTTTCGGCACCGCCTACCGATGTTCCCCATAAACCTTTGTTGATCGAGTATTTCGCTTTTTCAGCCGTATATACCACACCATGTTTAGCCAGGTATTCGATTTCTGCTTCTCTTGATAATTTCAGGTCGCGGATAGGGGTAATGATCTCTACATTCGGGATAAGAATATTGAAAATCATATCAAAACGTACCTGGTCGTTACCCGCCCCGGTACTGCCATGGGCTACATAATCGGCACCTGTTTTCTTTACATAATTAGCAATCGCTGTTGCCTGGCACACCCGCTCGGCACTTACCGATAACGGGTACGTTGCATTTTTCAGCACATTCCCATAAATCAGGTATTTAATACTGTCATTATAATAGTTCTCGGTTTCATCAACCGCGGCATGTGAAGCCACGCCCAGTGCATAAGCTCTTTGCTCAATTTCTTTAAGCTCTTCGTCCGAAAAGCCACCGGTATTTACCACGACCGAGTGTACTTCCAGGTTTCTGTCTTTGGTTAAATGGATGCAACAGAACGAGGTATCTAAACCTCCGCTAAATGCTAAAACAACTTTCTTCTTCATGTTATGATGACGGGGTGCTCCCCTTTATTTATTGAATAAGGTAAATAATAAGAATAATGATTTCAGATTCGATTTAGACTTCGATTTCAACACTAAATGCTGTTTAATACGCATAAACCGTTCATAAAGTTTAGGCCGCTTCTGCAGTTCTTCCGCAAACTTTTTGGCTTCCTCATGTTTTTTCTCGGCAGGGTCGTACAGCATTGCCGTACACATGCAGTTTTTACGTTCTTTCATCTTGAGGATGTCAAAGTTCACACAACTCTGGCAGCCTTTCCAGAATTCTTCATCCTGTGTAAGTTCCGAATAGGTGACCGGCTCATAACCTAAGTCTGAATTAATTTTCATCACGGCCAGGCCTGTGGTTAAGCCGAAGATTTTTGCTTTTGGATATAGTTTTCTCGAAAGCGAAAAGATTTCTTCTTTGATCGCTTTGGCCAGTCCGGCTTTACGATATTTCGGGCTTACAATCAGTCCGGAGTTGGCCACAAATTGCCCGTGGCTCCAGGTTTCGATATAGCAAAACCCGGCCCAGCTGCCATCTTTATGAAAGGCAATAACAGCTTTCCCCTCCTGCATTTTACCTGCCACATATTCGGGTGAGCGTTTAGCGATACCTGTTCCTCGTGCTTTGGCCGATTCGGCCATTTCTTCTACGATTTCTTCAGCAAAAACACGATGTTCAGGAAGTGCAACCTGCACTATAAAATCGTTAATATTCATTAACTTTTTAACGAAAAAATAGGATATTCTTGTTAATTGGGTTTTTAGTGAGGATCAATTCCTCATGGGTTTAAGTTCCCTGCGGGCAAGACTTAAATCCGCGGCGTAAAGAGTTGCCGGCTTGTGGTCATATAGAATACCGGTCGTAAACGTTCAATAAAATAGCTGTTTGAAGCCATATTCTTCGCTTCAAATGCAGATAATTTATGCAGAACCTGTTTACTCATTTTTTATAAAAACCGATGGTATTGAATCGATTGTGGCGCAAAGGTTTAAATAAAAATCGAGTTGTGCAATAAGAATCGCATTTTTTTACCGTATGTCTGATTTTTTAACCTGAAAATTGCATTTCGTTTACAGGCGTACATCAGGTGTTACGTGACTTTCTCCTATTGCTTATGTCTTCATCCTACGTTTATATAGCTGTCGATCTCCGACTGATCGCTCCGATGACCGGGTAATGTTACCGCCCAAAACGAAAGAAATGTGACAGCAGATCGGTTTTACCTTTTATCTGATTTACGATCATATTGGCTCCCATTACAGAAAACGTGATCCCGTTACCGCCAAAACCCAGGCAGAAATAACTGTTCGGAAATTTTTTATGGGTGCCGATATAAGGAAGGCCGTCTTTTGTTTCACCAAAGGTGCCACACCAGGCAAAATCATCTATAAAATGAATATCGGGCAGGAGCCTGCCTATGGCCTGGAGTAGTTTTTCTCTTTTACGATCCAGTAAGCCGTCGCGTTTTTGCGGATTCCGGAAGTCTTCATCTTCACCGCCGATCAGGATCCGGCCTTCAGCGGTACTCCTTAAATATAAATAAGGGCTATCGGTATTCCAGAATAACATTTTATGTAATTCGGGCGGTAAATCCGGTATCTTCTCGCTGACGATCGCATATGTACTTTTCAGATTCACGATCTTTTCAGGAAGAAAGCCCTGAGTTTCATAACCGGTACAATAAATAATATACTTTGCTGAAACAGACGCTTTGGTGTGCATATGAACAAGCGCTCTTCCGTCCTTATACCGGATCTTATCAACCGCTGTTTTATCAAATATCCGGAGTCCTTTCTGATGATTATAGTGCAGTATATCGTGCGTAAATTGAAAAGCATCTATACTTCCGCCATCAGCCGAGCATATTCCACCTTCGGCCACCAAACCATACTGTTCCTTTATGGATACCCCCTCAAGCCAATCTACCTCAAAGCCTGCCTGTCTACGGTGTTCGTATTCTGTTTTGAGCCAGCCAATATCTTTTTTCTTACCGGCAAAATACAGGGACTGTTTATATTCAAAATCACTGGCTGATCCGGTTTCTTTTACTAATGCTGCAATTTCCCCTATGGATTGCCGGCAGGCTTCATAACCGGCCACCGCTCCTTCTTTTCCAATGTGCCTGCTTAAGCGATATAAAGGGATGTCTATTTCATATTGCAACATGGATGTCGTAGCTGAAGTACTGCCATGTGCAATTTCTCTTTTATCGACTAACACGGTGTCAAAACCGTTCTTTATACAGGCATGTGCCATGAGGGCACCGGTAATACCACCACCGATGATCAGGATATCGCACGACAGATTCTCCTGCAAGGAGGGGTAAGAATACAGAATGCTTTTTTTAATTAAGCCAAAAGGCTCATTCGAGCGGATATTCATAGATCAGCGTTTTACGGTAAACAATAAAATGTTTAAAATGTTTGAAAAGCTGGTTAATCCTGATTTCTATACGCCTTTGTTCCTCTTATTTAGAATTGTTCAAAATAATTTGGAAAACCAGAGATTTCATTGTTAATTTGCACTGTTTAGAATCAGTCTAAACATTCGTATTTTTTAAATTATCATAATTATTATAATGAAAGCATCTTTACTCTTTGTTTTTCTGATCTCGGCGTTTAGCGTACATGCACAAAACAAATTCGATCAGGATCGTGAAGCCATTAAATCACTGGCCGGCACCTATAAAGTAACCTTTAATTATGCCGAAACTTTTTCGCCCGACAGGCAATATAAATTCCATGACCGGCATCGCTCTTCTGCGAAGGAACTTGCCCTGATCATTGAAGACTCGCCTAAAAAAATTGTTATTCAGCATTTGCTGGTGATTCGCGACAGTATGATCATTAAACACTGGCGTGAAGACTGGACTTATGAGGATCCTGAGATCCTGGTATATGATAAAGATGATACCTGGAAAAAAGTAACACTCTCTGCGAATGACACCAAAGGGAAATGGACCCAAAAAGTTTACCAGGTAGATGATAGTCCGCGTTATCAGGCCATCGGTACCTGGGTGCATGTAGATGGCCGGCATCAATGGCAAAGCAATTCCGATTCACCGCTACCCCGCCGGGAACATTCAGAACGAAGCGATTACAATGTCCTTAACCGTGGGAATAACGTTTATCTGACCAAAACCGGATGGATGTTTGAACAGGACAATAAAAAAATCATCCGTGGTCCTGAGGGGGATAAATTGCTTGCCATGGAAAAAGGACTCGAAGAGTTTACCAAAGTTGGACCTGAGGGCTTTGAATATGCCCAAAACTGGTGGAAAGAGAACGAGTCGTTCTGGAAAGATGCACGGGAGGTATGGGATACCGTTGTTGCTGAAAATACCATCCTTAAGTTACCGGCGAAGAAAGACAATAAAGCCCTTTATGAAGAGTTTTTTGCATTATCAGAACGCTCAGCCAAATCAAAATGGAATTCAGCAAAAAATAAGGAGCAGATCAGGAAGCTGATTGGTGCTTACCTGGCCAAAGGTTAGGCACCTGTCCGGAAAATTATTATCAGGCCGCACAGTGCTTTACATTGTCAATATGTAAAGCACTGTGCGGCTTTTTTATTTCCTCTTCTTATCTTGCAGGTAAAACCTGAACATATGCGAATCGTATTTTGCCTGCTGTTTATGCTGATCCATAGCACAGGCTATACACAAGACCTCCCCTATACCCGTAAAATGCTTAACCAGCTTACGGCGCCTGCATTTTGGGGTCGGGGCTATACCAAAGACGGGATGGCAAAAGCAGCCGGCTTTATTGAAAATGAATTTAAGAAAACCGGGCTAAGCCCGATGACTGCGGCAGGATTTAAACAACCCTTCACTTTTCCGGTGAACACTTTTCCCGGATTGATGAAACTTTGGATAAACAGGAAAAAGCTTATCCCGGGTAAAGATTTCATCGTGAGCCCGGCAGCGAAAGGGCTAAAGGCCTCCGGGCCGCTTATCGGAACTGACAGCCTTCATTATAGCGCCGGCGGCGGAAGCTTAAACATAACACTCGAGGAGAAGCTTACCTGGTCTGTAGCCACCCGGGAGGCTCTGCATACGGAAATATTCGTCAGGAAAGACGCGCTTTCTTCCCCGCCTAAGCAATTTAAAACGATCATCGAAAACCTTTTCATTCCTGAGTTTACGGCCGTGAACATCTGCGGTATGGTCAGGGGAACAAAACATCCGGATTCGATCATCCTTATTACAGCGCACTACGATCATCTTGGTGGGATGGGCAGAAACACGTATTTTCCCGGAGCCAATGACAACGCCAGCGGTGTTTCCTTTTTATTAAGTATAGCCAGGTATTATGCTAAAAATCCTCAACCCTATACGATTGCTTTTATTTGTTTCGCGGCCGAAGAAGCCGGACTTATTGGTTCCAGGTATTTTACGGAAAACCCGCTCCTTCCGCTTGCGCACATCCGCTTTCTGATCAACCTCGACTTGGTAGGCACCGGCGAGCAGGGCGCTACTGTCGTGAATGCCACCACATTCCCGACTGAGTTTAACCTGCTGACCCACATCAACGATAGGGAAAAATTGCTGGTTAAAATAAATCCGCGCGGTAAAGCCGCCAACAGCGATCATTATTTCTTTTCAGAAAAAGATGTTCCGGCCTTCTTTATCTACACCCAGGGCGGTATCAGTGCTTATCACGATGTAAACGACCGGCCCAGAACCCTGCCATTTACCGTTTATGAAAACCTTTTTAAACTCCTGCTGTTTTTTAATCGTTCCCTCATGGGCTTATCCTGATTAACCATAAATAAATTTTAATAGCGTGGTTATTTTATAAATTTGCAGACGAATTAATTCATAAAACCGATCACAGGCATGTTTGATAAACTTATGGCAGCACAGGGTATGGCTGCTGAAATTAAAAAGCGACTGGATACCATTTCGGTATACGGAGAAGTAGAAGGCGGAGCTATAAAAGTTACAGCTACTGCGAATAAAGCCATTACCGGAATCGAAATTGGAGAAGAATTCTTTAAAGAGGCCGGTCGTGAGGAATTAGAAGAACTGTTGTTGACCGCAGTGAACAAAGCGCTTGCACAGGCCGATGAGGTAAGTGCCGCAGAGATGCAGTCCGCTACCAGGAATATGCTTGGCGGCTTAGGCGGGATGTTCGGGGCTTAGCTTTGTTTTACGGCTAAAAAATATAAACCATGAAATACACTTATTACGGGCAATCCTGTTTTCTTCTGGAAACCGAGACCAAAAAATTCCTTTTCGACCCTTTTATCACGCAAAACCCTTTAGCGGCGGCCATCGATATTTCAAAAATTGAAGCCGATTATATTCTGGTAAGCCATGGGCATGGGGATCATGTAGGCGATCTGATTACGATCGCCAAACAAACCAACGCGATGGTGATTGCCATCCCCGAAATAATTGGCTGGATCATGAAGCAGGGCATTGAAAATGTACACCCGATGAATTTTGGCAAATATACGTTCGATTTCGGCACGGTACGTATGGTTTGGGCCACACACTCCTCAGGTTTGCCTGATGGAAGCTATGGTGGGAATCCGGCGGGTTTTGTACTCGAGCTGGAAAACCGGCAGATCTATTTTGCCGGCGATACCGGCTTAACGGTAGAAATGAAGCTCCTGGCCGATCTGTATCATTTAGATTATGCCATTTTACCCGTTGGCGGAAATTATACCATGGATGTAGATGATGCGGTGATCGCAGCGGGATACATTGAATGTAATCGCATTATTGGTGTTCATTTCAACACTTTTCCAGTCATTGAAATTGATACGAAACGGGCCATAGAAAGCTTTAAGCGGGCACAAAAAGAACTTTTATTGCCGGCTATCGGCGAAACCATTCTTCTATAACTAAAGTACTCTGCTTTAAGCCCCTTAATGTTTACTGTTTTTTCTTTGCCGGTTTGGCGGCCTCTTTATTGGCTTTATAACGCATATCCGGTGCCCCGTCTTTTTTAACCGGTCCGGCTGGTTTAGCGGCAGCTTTGTTGGCTTTATAGCGCATATCGGCCGTACCATCTTTCTTCGTCGGGCCCGCTACCGGTGCTTTTGCGGCAGGAGCTTTGGCTACTGTTGCAGGTTTTGTTGAAGTGGCTTTTGCAGCCGGGGTGCTTTGTGCAAAAGCAGTGCTTAAGCCGAATAAGGCTATTGCCAGAAATCCAATAATTCTTTTCATCTGCGAATTCATTAATAATCCCTGCATATACAAGGCTATATAAAGCTAATCAATTTATTGGATAGAAGAAAAATCAAAGGAAAAAAGTATTTCATCCTGCATATCCACATCTTCACCTAATTCCCGACCAGCAATCCATTTACCCGATTGTTTAAATGCCTTTATTAAGGCCCTGTTAAATGCTGGTGACGGGCCGCCTTCTACCGCTATATCATACAACCACCCTTCGCGGCTCACCCAAAATCTCACCTTACAGCTGTTTTTTAATTCTGCTCTAAAAGGGTCCATCTGTTTTACCAGATAACGGCAAAATACCTGTTCTCCTTTGGGATAAGATGGTGGAATCAGCACCTCGCTCCGATGAACACTATCACCCTTCTGATCAAAGTACAATCCCATTAAACGTAATCCGGTAGTTTGATATATTTCATGCAGAGCTACCCTTCCATCAGGATAATATAGTCGCCACATTCCTGATTTTTTACCATTCATATAATCATGATGTGCTTTTTCCTTTCCGTTTTCCCAATAACGAATGGCACTACCATTTAATTTACCCCAGGTATAGGTCGTCTTTTCTTTTAATTGTCCGCCTCCATAATAGCTTTTCCATTCGCCCACCTTATACCCTTTATCGTAATAACCTTCGAGGAAGAGTTTTCCTTCGTGATATCGCCGGTATAGTCCTTTTCTTTCGCTTAATTCTTTATCGGCAAATGGAATCTCTTCCTGCACCACTTTTTTATCAAAAAGTGAAACGATCCAAAAGTCTCCTTCCTGTTTTACCTCTTTCCTCCATTTTGACCGCACTGGATCTGTATAAAATCCATTGCTACGCTGATAAAGGGTGGTCGTATCCTGATGATAGTTATCTATCTGCTGTGCAAACACTACCTGAAGGGATAGCAGTGATAAAATTACGGCGATAAAATACGATTTCATTGGCTTAAGGATTAGTGTGCCTCCAGCCAGTTCATCCCTTCGCCAATTTCAATTTCGATCGGCACCTGGGTTTGTATGGCCGTTTTCATACGATGTGTAATGATTTCTTTCATCGGATCAATCTCTGTCCTTAAAACGTCAAAAACCAGCTCATCGTGCACCTGCATGGTCATTTTCGACTGTAATTGCTGCGCTTTCATATCTTTATGGATATTGATCATGGCAATTTTAATTAAATCGGCAGCAGAGCCCTGTATAGGGGCATTGATCGCATTTCGTTCTGCAAAACCTCTGACCGTCATATTTGCCGAATTGATATCCCGTAAATATCTTCTCCGGCCCATAATTGTTTCTACATAGCCATTCTCCCGGGCGAAATTCATGGTATCATGCATATACCGTTTTATACCCGGGTACTGGACAAAGTACTGCTCAATAATTTCAGCGGCCTCTTTGCGGGGGATGTTCAGGTTTTGTGACAGGCCAAAGGCTGATTGTCCGTAAATAATACCGAAATTAACGGCCTTGGCATTGCGGCGTTGCATAGCATCTACGGCAGAAATATCGATACCGTATACCCGCGCAGCGGTGGCTGTATGAATATCGATCCCTTTATAAAAAGCATCGAGCATATTCTCTTCTTTACTGATTTCGGCAATGATCCGCAGCTCAATTTGCGAATAATCGGCAGACAACAGGATATGATCGTCATCGCGGGCGATAAAAGCTTTCCTAACCTCCCTCCCCCGTTCGGTTCGGATAGGAATATTCTGCAGATTGGGATTATTGGAGCTTAACCTTCCTGTAGCAGCAACCGCCTGATTATAGCTGGTATGCACCCGGCCTGTTTTCGGATTAACCATGAGCGGAAGTGCATCTACATAGGTCGATTTCAGTTTCTGCATCTGCCTGAAATCGAGAATATCTTTTACGATATCGCTTTTATTGGCCAGGGCCATTAACACATCTTCTCCGGTCTGATATTGCCCGGTCTTCGTTTTCTTCGCTTTCGGGTCCAGCTTTAAATGGTCGAATAATACTTCGCCTAATTGTTTCGGCGAAGCCAGGTTAAAACGCAGTCCTGCTTTTTCATATACCCGCTGCTCGGCTACGGTAATTTCCTCCTGTAAGGCGGCCGAATACGTTCTAAGGGTATCCATATCGATCCTTACCCCTTCCTTTTCCATATCGGCCAACACATAGATCAGCGGATTTTCGATCTCTGAAGCCAGTTTTATGGCATTCCTTTCCTGTAATATGGGCCTGAATACATTGGCCAGCTGTAAGGTTATATCTGCATCCTCTGCCGCATACTCTGTTACGGCCTCAACCGGTACATCGCGCATATTGCCCTGGCTTTTTCCTTTCGGCCCGATCAGGGTCGTGATCGATACCGGGGTATAGCCTAAGTAATTTTCAGAGAGCACATCCATATTATGGCGGGTATCGGGGTCGATCAGGTAATGCGCCAGCATGGTATCGAACAGTTTTCCTTTAACATGGATATCGTACCATTTCAGCACCAGCATATCATACTTAATATTCTGCCCGATCTTTTCGATCTGTTCATTTTCCAATACCGGTCTGAATTCTTCCAGAATAGCCTGTGCCTCCGTGGTATTGGCCGGTAACGGTATATAATAACCTTTCCCGGTTTCTATGGCAAAGGACAAACCCACCAGTTCAGCCTGATTAGCATCCGTACCTGTGGTTTCTGTATCAAACGAAATTTGTTCCGCAGCCAGCAACCGGTTGATGAGTGCCTGCCGCTTCTCTGCAGTATCGATCAAAATATAATCATGCGGCGTATTTGAAATATTCTTTGCATCTACCGGCACATCAAACAAAGTAACCTGCTCCTGGATCACGACCTTTACCGCTACCGTATTGCCAAACAGGTCTTGTTGCCCACCGGCCGGCTTCGCTTCGTTAACACTAAAATCATCACCGAAAACCCGCTTACCGATTGTCCTGAATTCCAGTTCGGCAAAGAGTGGTTCCAGCAGCTCGCGGCTTGGCGTTTCCAATTCGAGGGCTTTCTCATCAAACGCAATCGGCACGTTCAAAATAATGGTAGCCAGCTTTTTAGAGATCAGACCCTGCTCAGCAAAGGTTTCAATATTTTCGCGTAGTTTCCCTTTGAGTTCATGGGTATGGGCAATAATATTCTCTACACTCCCGTATTGCTTAATTAACGTTTTCGCTGTTTTTTCGCCAATACCCGGGATACCCGGGATGTTATCTACCGCATCGCCCCATAAGCCCAGAATATCAATAACCTGCTCTACGCGTTCTATATCCCATTTTTCGAGTACTTCTTTTACGCCCAGGATCTCCATGTCATTTCCCATCCGGGCCGGCTTATAAATAAAAATACGGTCGCTTACCAGTTGGGCGAAATCTTTGTCCGGGGTCATACAAAACACGGTATAACCTGCACACTCGGCCTCCTTAGCCAGCGTACCAATAATATCGTCGGCTTCATAGCCATCGAGCGTAAGTACAGGAATGTTAAATCCTTCAATTAAACGAAAGACATAAGGGATGGCGGCTGCGAGATCTTCGGGCATGGCCTGCCGATGTGCTTTATAGGCTTCGAAATCGGTATGGCGTTCAGTAGGAGCCTCGGTATCAAATACCACAGCAATATGGGTAGGTTTTTCCTTTTTCAGTACTTCCAGCAGCGTATTGGTAAACCCCATTACTGCCGATGTGTTGATACCTGTAGACGTAAAGCGGGGGTTCTTACTTAACGCAAAATGTGCGCGGTAAATTAGCGCCATACCATCTAAAAGGAAAAGTTTTTTATTGTTCATACGGTTGCCTGTTTATTAAACCTTATGCATAAGGTGGAATGTAAAGTTAAAACTTTTTGCGTTCTTTGTATCATGAAAACGACTTGCCTGTTCTTCCTTTTTCTCCTTTTTGCTGTCCGGTTACCGGCGCAGGATGCCGTTATCATTCGCGAGGGAAATTTTGTACGGGGCCTGATCAAAGGGACAGATTATACAGTGGTAGTCCTGCAAAAAGACGACCAGACCATTGCTCAATATGATGCCAGGGCCATCCATTCTTTTATATGGAATGGCGAAACCTATATAAGCAAACCCGTTGTTGAGAAGAAGAAAGCGGTTTACCGTTTCTTTAAACTACTGGAAAGCGGGGTCGTAAATCTTTATTCGTTAGGCGACAAGAACGTGACACCACAGCCGCAACCGGCGAGAGTAAAAATGAAACCTTCATTCGGGGTAAGCATGGGCACGGGCGGTTTTGGCGGGATGGGTGGCGGAATAAGTATTGGCACGGGTGGCAACCGGGCACAAACACCAGAGGCAGGCACTTTTGCACCTATCGGAAAAGTTTTTTATTTTATTGAGAAACCCGGGTCGGGCCCAATGGTAGAGATTGTGCCGGAGAACACTGCTGCAATGAAAACGATATTGTTGCAGAAGTTAAGCGGCGATGATGACCTTACCGAACGGATTAAGGCTTCCGACAGTTTTACCGATCTTAACCTGCTGGCCTATATAAAAGCGTATAACGCCGGACAGAAGTAAGGTGTTATTCACCCTCGTCGTAGAGGCGGATATTCAATTTATGGCCGCCTGTAGCGTTTAACTCATTCTGGTAAAACAATCCGTTTCGTGATCGTCCACCATACCGGTAGCCTGCATAAAAGCATAGCAGATCGTGGTTCCGAAAAACTTAAATCCTCTTTTCTTCATGTCTTTGGCAATGGCATCCGAGATCGCTGTACGTACAGGGAAATCGCCTCTTTTGAAATGATTGATCAATGGTTTACCATCCGGCATATAGGCCCAGATATAATTTGAAAAAGAACCGAATTCTTTTTGAACAGCGATAAAGAGCTGTGCATTTTTTATGGTGGCATTTATCTTTAAGCGGTTACGGATTATGCCTTCATCCTGCATTAATCGCTCCACATCCTTTTCTGTAAAGGCCGCCACCTTCTGCACATCAAACCCTGCAAAAGCTTTACGATAGCCTTCGCGCCGGCGTAAAATCGTAATCCAGCTTAACCCGGCCTGCGCGCCTTCCAGGATCAGAAATTCAAAGAATACCCGATCATCATAAACCGGTTTACCCCATTCTTCATCGTGATATTGTATATAAAGCGGGTCTGAGCCACACCAATGGCATCGTTTTAGTTTCTGGTCCATATTTAAGCCTGCTTCTTGTTCAACTCATCCCAAAACTCTACAGCACGACGGTAATGCGGAATAACAATCGAACCCCCTACCAGGTTTGCGATCATAAACACTTCATTGATCTCCTCCTGTGTAACCCCTTCGCCATGGCATTTTTCGAGATGATATTTGATACAATCATCACAACGCAAGACCATGGAGGCTACTAAACCCAGCATTTCCTTTGTTTTGACACTTAATGCCCCTTCAGCATAGGTGGTCGTATCTAAAGCAAAGAACCGTTTAATATTGGTGTTGGCCGTTTCCATGATCCGGTCGTTCATCCGTGTACGATACTGATTAAATTCTTCTGCTAATTTTCCCATGATAATCCTGTTTATTCATTTTTTTGGGTTGTTTGGTTTTTTGGAGTGGTTTAAATCTCCTTTAACGGATCCCAGAAAACACGTTTAAAGTCTTTTATTTTATCCTCTTTTACAACAACACCCTCTTTTTCCAGCAGCTGCTGCATCCGTTCAGGCGGCGAGAAGTGAAACTTGCCGGTCAGCAATCCACTGCTGTTCACCACGCGATGCGCCGGCACTTTTGGATGCGCGGTTCCGGCATGGCTCATGGCATACCCCACCATCCGGGCCGAGCCGCCCGCACCTAAGGCCCGGGCAATAGCGCCGTATGAGCTCACCCGGCCTCTTGGAATGAGCCTCACCACCTCATATACCTGGTCATAAAAAGAAGAGTCCATCAATCAAATGAAAATTGAATATAGTTAATATTTTTATCCTGCTTCAGGTATATACGCTCATAATGAGTCTTGATCGATAACACAGCGTCGGCAAATTCCGAAACGTATAAATTATCCGTATTCTTATGCACGATAAGCTGATGTTCAGCCACCTTTTCACAGGTATATGTATACAATCCGTCATTATCGGTCTTTAAATTCACTTTGCCTCCCGGCGACAATAAACGTCTGTATTTCACCAGAAAATGCGGTGATGTTAAACGTTTCTTTTCATGGCCTTCCCGCGGATGGGGGTCGGCAAAAGTGATCCAGATCTCGTCAATTTCACCATCCGCGAAATAATCCATGATATCTTCAATCTGTATCCGTAAAAAAGCCAGATTGGGCACGCTTTCATCCACACCGGTTTTAGCCCCCCGCCATAACCGGTTTCCTTTAATATCAAGACCTATAAAGTTCTTTTCCGGAAACAGACGCGCCAGGCTTAAAGCATATTCCCCTTTTCCGCAGGCCAGCTCCAATACAACCGGACGATCATTCTTAAAATGCTGCATAGCCCATTTTCCTTTCAGCGGCTTACCTTCTTCCAATTGGTATACATTCGGAAAAGTATTTATTTCGGAGAACTTTCTTAATTTGTCTTTACCCACGATCTGTTTTTTTCAGGTACAAAAGTAAGATTAATCCGTCAATATCGTGACGATACCGGAATAACGGCCGGTTTCATCGTAATAATCTTTATATAATTTATTTTTTCGCCGGTTAAGCGTTAACTTCAAACATTCATTTGTAAAGCAGGCCCGCCGTTGAGGATGTCACCCGCTTAATCAGAAAACCAATCCGAAAATGAACAGAAAATTATTAAGCTTTACCTTTCTTTTAGCCTCCCTGTCGGCGTTTGCACAAAAAGAAATTCACTATGAAGTACGCTTTCCGAACGTGGTACATCATGAGGCAGAAATTACCATGCATATTGCTGAAGTACCTGCCGGTCCGTTAAAAATACGCATGAGCCGCTCTTCACCCGGGAGGTATGCGACACACGAATTCGGAAAAAACGTATATCATTTCCAGGCCTTCGATGAACAGGGTAAAAAGCTCGGCATTCTTCAGCCTTCCGGCGATGTATACACCATCCCGACCCACGGAAGCCGTGTAAAAATCTCGTACACTCTTTTCGGAAACTGGATTGACGGCACCTATGCCGGTTTTGATGAAACACATGCCCATATGAGCATACCGGCAACTTTTGCTTTCCCATTGGGAATGGATAAGCGCCCGCGTACTGTAAAATTTGTCGACATCGAAAACCGTAACTGGAAAGTGGCTACCCAGCTAAAACCTTTAGAAAACGGCCTGTATTATGCCCCGGATTTCCAGTATTTTATGGATAGCCCTATCGAGTTAGCCGCTTACCACCGTTCGAGCTGGACCGTGAAAAACCCTGACGGAAAAACACAGACCATCCACCTGGTTTCGCATTCTAAAGATAACCAGCAGACTGTTGACCACTTTGCCGGCATGCTGAAAAGAATAACCGATGAGCAGGCAGCAGTATGGGGAGAATACCCGGTATTTGATTACGGGCATTATTCCTTTTTACATGATGTATATCCTGAATATGCCGGCGATGGTATGGAACACCGGAATTCGACCGTGATTGTGCAGCGTACGCCAAAAATTGAAGGCTATGAATCGAATCTCCTGGGCACTTTCTCACACGAGTTCTTTCACAGCTGGAATGTAGAGCGCCTGCGTCCCAAAACGCTTGAGCCGTTTAACTTTGAGCATTCGAATATCAGTGACGAGCTTTGGTTTGCTGAAGGATTTACCCAGTATTATGGAAATTTACTGCTTACCCGTGCCGGTTTCCGTACAGTCGACAATATAGCGCAAACATTTAACGGCATCATCAATACCGTATTAAACTCGCCGGGTGCCCAAAGCTTCTCACCGGTACAGGCCAGCCGCTATGCTGTTTTTGCGGATGCAGGTGTAGCGATCGACCAAACGAACAAGGGCAATATTTTTACCTCGTATTATACCTATGGCGCATCGGTAGCCCTGGCACTCGACCTCCGGCTGAGAACGGAGTTTAAGCTTACGCTCGATGATTATATGCGCGCCCTCTGGAAAGCTCATGGGAAGCCTGAAATTCCGTATACTATTCCCGACCTGGAAAAAGTATTGGGCCAGGTCACCAGAAGTCCGGCATTTGCAACGGCATTCTTCAAAGATTACGTATATGGAACCGCCAAAAACGATTATGCAAAACTTCTGCTCCATGCCGGATTTGTTTTACGCCGGTCAAATCCCGGGAAAGCCTACAGCGGCCTCGGCCGCCTGACCTTCGAAAACGGCAAAGCGCTTGTCGGACAAACCAGCAAAGGCTCTCCGGCGTATAACGCCGGGCTCGATGCAGGAGCTTCCCTGTTAACCATAGACGGGGTAAGCCTAAACGATCAGGAGACACTTAACCGGGTTACCGAGTCACATAAACCCGGGGATCAGGTAAAAATCACCTGGCTTTACTATGGTGAGGAAAAGTCAGGAACACTTATCTTTACGGAAAACCCGGCGCTTGAAATCGTTTCTGTCGAAAAAACGGGAGGTACATTAACTCCTGCCATGGAGGCATTCAGAAAGGCCTGGCTGGGCTCACAACTTAAAAACAATTAAACCTATATTATGCTAAGAAAATCTATTTACACCTTACTGTTGTTCCTTTCGGCGGGTTTCGCTTTTGCGCAGGACATCAATACCATCATTACGCGCGATTATGTGGATCACCTCATTAAAACGCTGAGCAGCGATGAGATGCAGGGCCGGAGAACATTTACGCCAGGCATTGAAAAAGCCGCCACATTTATCGAAAATGAATTTAAGCAAATCGGGCTGAAACCTTTAAAAGGTGAAAAAGGGTATCGCCAAACCTTTTATAAATACCAGTTAACACCGGCTTCAGCCAGCGTGGTGATCGACGGGCAAACCATTCCTGCAGAAAACGTACTGGTATTGGGCAGCAATAGTGAAACCCTTTCATTTGATCATACCAATAGCGACGGATGGATAAAACTGGACCCTGAGAAATCATTTATGGAACAATACCGCAACCTTTCCCGTGCGGGCAAAAAGCAGTTGGTTTTGGTGGATCCTAAATTTACCAGCGACTTCAACCGGTTTAAAACCATGGCAACAAGAGCCACTATGCTCGACCAGGTGAATCCGGATAAAGCCGCTGCAATGGTTTTTGTATTGGGTAAAGAAAATGCTTCCTCTTTCCAGGTTAACCTGAAAAACAACATCACTAAAATGCCTTTATTTAATGTGGCCGGTATTATACCGGGAAAATCAAAAGCAAAAGAGCTGGTTATTTTTTCCGGTCATTATGACCATATGGGTATTGTGAAACCGAAAGAGGGCGACAGTATTATGAATGGCGCCGATGATGATGCTTCCGGAACCTCAGCCATGATCGCACTGGCTAAATATTATAAAGCACTGAATAATAATGAGCGAACGTTGATTTTTGTGGCTTTCACCGGCGAAGAAATGGGCATGTTCGGTTCAAAATATTTCTCGCAGCAATTAAATCCGGATGAAGTCATAGCCATGTTTAATATCGAAATGATTGGCAAAGACAGTAAATTTGGTAAAAATACGGCTTTCATTACCGGTTATGAGAAATCTGATTTAGGAAAGATACTGCAAAAGAACCTGGAGGGTACAGAGTTTACCTTCCATCCGGATCCTTATACCGCGCAGAGCCTATTTTATCGAAGTGATAATGCCACACTGGCGGCCTTAGGTGTTCCGGCACACACGATCAGTACCGATCAGATCGATATTGATAAGCATTATCATCAGGTGACAGATGAATACGAAACCCTTGACGTGGAAAATATTCTTTCGACCATTAAAGCCATTGCTAAAAGCGCGGTAAGTATTGTAAAAGGCATTGACACGCCTTCGCGTATCCCTAAACTTAACCCTTAACCAATAAACTCATGATCAGATTAAATTCCCGGCCCCTATCAGGCCTCTTTATAGCTGCACTGTTCGCCGCAGGAACAGCTTCAGCACAAACGAGTGAAACTTTATTATTAAGAACACCCGTGAGCAGCGCTACGCAGATCGCTTTTGCCTATGGCGGTGATATCTGGGTAGCGGATAAGAACGGACAGAACCCCCGGCGGCTTACCGTGAATCCGGCAGTAGAGCAGAGCCCTGTTTTCTCGCCTAATGGCAAACTTATTGCCTTTACCGGAAATTATGACGGGAATACCGATGTCTATGTCATTCCGGTTGAAGGCGGCGAGCCGAAAAGGGTAACCACCCACCCCAGTGCTGATATCATACGGGGCTGGCTGAATGATGATGAGGTCTATTTTACCGCTACAAGAGATTATACTTACGCTTTAAGTTCGCGGCTGCACAGCATTCGCCTCGATGGTACGAATGAAAAAGCACTGATCATGCCCGAAGCTACGCAGGGTTCGCCTTCGGCTGATAACCGCTATTGGGCATACATCAAAAATACCGACCCCTCAGAGCGGGCCAATGTAGCCTTTAAGCGTTATCGGGGTGGAGGCATGCCTCAGATATGGATTTTTGATACGCAGACCAAAAACACAGAGATTATTCCCGGCAGCGGCGCAAATAATGTAAAACCGCAATGGCTGGGCAATAAGGTTTATTTCCTGTCGGATAAAGACCTTACGCTCAACCTCTACAGCTTTGACACCAAAACTAAAAAGATCGAGCAGCTGACTAAATATACAGACTTCGATATTAAGTCGTTAAATGCCGGCGGCGGTATCCTTACCTTTGAGCAGGGCGGTAAAATACATTCCTACGATCCGGCAACAAGTAAAGTGAATACGTTAACGATTTCCTTAAATGCCGATGCCCCTTACAAGCGCCAGCGATACATTGACATGACCAGCGATATCCGGAATTTTAATATCTCACCTAAAGGAGTGAGAGCGCTTTTCGAAAGCAGGGGTGAAATTTTCTCGGTACCGAAAGAAAAAGGCGATGCCCGTAACCTCTCCAATTCGCCGGGAAGCTATGAAAAATATCCGGCCTGGTCGCCCGATGGCAAATACATCTCTTACCTGTCTGATAAAAACGGCCATTATCAGTTAGTGCTTCAAAATCAGGTCACCAAAGAAGCACCTGAATATATTGATTTAGGCACATCACATTTTTATTTTCAGCCGATATGGTCGCCCGACAGTAAGAAGCTCTGCTATAGCGACAGCCATCTTAACCTTTACTACATTGATATCGACACCAAAAAACCGGTACTCGTTAAACAGGATAAATTAGGGTCACATACCAACCGCACCTATAATCAACTGCAGCCGGCCTGGTCGCCTGATTCGAAATGGATCGCTTACATGGCTACATTGCCAAATACGGTGAGTGCTGTTTTTCTTTATCAGCTTGATAAAGGCACGCATACACAAGTTACCGACGGCATGAGTACCGCGGTACAGCCCACCTTCAGCCGGGATGGGAAATACCTGTTTTTTATGGCCAGTACCGACATCGGCTTAACCAACAGCGGCCTGCATATGTCGGCCTACCAACGCCCGGTTAGTTATTCCGTATATGCTCTTATTCTTTCCAAAAAAACGCCTTCGCTCTACAAAACGGAAAGCGATGAGGAAAGTGTTAAAAAAGAGGAACCGGCTGCGCCTAAAAAAGAAGAACCGGCAAAAAATGATAAGAAGGCTGCCCAGGCAGCACCTGTGGCTGCTGCCAAACCCGCTGAGGTTAAAAAAGATATTGTTATCGATCTTGATGAACTCAATAATCGTATCCTGGCATTACCAATTGGCAGTGGTGTATCGGGCATTGACGGCTCCGTTGATGGACAGTTATTATATATCCGAAACGGCGAGTTAAGCGCGCTTGATCTCAATAAGATGGAATCGAAATCACTTATTCAGGGAATTAACGGCTTTGAAATTAGCGGCGACGGAAAAAGCATGATGTATGCTCAACGTGGAAGCTATTATATTGTGCCGGCTGCTCAGAAGCCGCCTACACCCGAAACAGGAAAGCTGAAATTAGATGGCATTAAAGTGCTTATTGATCCGGCTGCCGAATGGAAACAGATGTATGAAGAGGTATGGCAAATGGAAAAAGAATACTTTTATGCCGAAAACATGCATGGTGCCGACTGGCCGGCCATAAAAGCAAAATATGTTAAATTCCTTCCTTATGTGAACCACCGTTCTGATCTGGCTTATGTCTTTAACGAGATGATGGGCGAAATGGTGGTCGGTCATAATTATATTTATCCCGGCGATGAGCCCACAGCACCGGCCGTAGGTGTAGGAATGCTGGGTGCCGACTATGAAATCGAAAACGGTTTCTATAAAATCAAAAAAATATTCAGCAGGCTAGACTGGAACCCTACTTTTAAGGCGCCTCTGGCTGAGCCCGGCTTAAACCTGAAAGAAGGCGATTATCTGGTTGCCGTAAATGGCATCCCGCTTACGGCAGCCACATCTATTTACAGCCTGTTTGATTTCACAGCCGGAAAACAGGTCACTTTGAAAGTGAACAGCAAACCTTCGCCGGAGGGCGCACGTGAGGTAGTGGTCGTACCGATCAGCTATACTGCAGAAATGGATCTGAGGAAGATGGACTGGGTAGAAAGAAACCGCAAACGGGTGGATCAGCTTAGCAACGGGCAAATCGCCTATGTCTATATGCCGAATACCGGGCCTGACGGCTACACTTACTTTAACCGTTATTATTTTTCACAGATGGACAAAAAAGCGCTCTTAATGGACGAAAGGAATAATGGCGGCGGCTGGGTAGCTGATTATGTGATTGACCTGCTTAGCCGTGAACTGATCAGCTATTGGGGCATCCGTGACGGAAAGAGTTTCACTACGCCCGGAAATGGCATCTTTGGTCCAAAAGCCATGCTGATTAATGAAAATGCCGGGTCAGGCGGTGATATGATGCCGTATATGTTCCGGAACAAAGGCCTTGGCAAATTAGTGGGCCGCACAACCATGGGTATCTTAGTCGGTATCAGCGGCTATCCGACCCTGCTGGACGGAGGCCGAATAACCTCACCAAACTTTGGCATTTACGATACCCAAGGCAAGTGGATCATTGAAAATGAAGGTGTAGCACCGGATATTTTTGTAGAACAAATGCCTAAGGAGCTTCTGGAAGGCAAAGATCCGCAACTTGAACGTACCGTGAAACAATTGCAGGAAGAAATGAAGTCGTATAAATACCCGGCAACAACCCGTCCGCAGGATCCGGTCAGAGGCCGGAATTAAAGCGGGCGCTCCATTACATAATCATTCATAAAGAAACCGTTACCGATATCGAGGTCAACGGTTTCTTTAATGTTAAAGCCTGCTTTCAGGTAAAAATCCTTTGCTTTATTATTGCGGTTTACATTTAGTTGTAATGATTTCCCGCCCCTTTCCGCAGCGAGACGGGCCACTTCCCGGATCAATAATTTCCCTACCCCTTTACCATGCATTTCAGGCAACACATATAGTTTATGGAGCTTATAGACCTGTTGCCCGGGATCGATCAATGAAAAACCGGCAAAGCCCACATCTTTTTCTTCTTCAGATGCGATCAGAAAAGTATGGCCGGCCTGCAATTGTCCTAAAAGCTCTCCCCGGCTATACATCTTGTCTAACATATAACGCAACTGGGCTTCGCTGATATAAGCACTATAGGTTTGCGGCCAGATCTCTTCAGCCAATGCGCTGATGATGGCTATATCTTTTTCTTTTGCTTCTCTTAATAAGATCATAAGGGTTCGCTGATAAATAAGTAACGACTGGTAAAATTAAAGGTTACAAAACCATCCTTTATCACAACCAGATGGCCGTCAGGATCAGGTCTGAGATTACTCGTTTCAAAATAAGAAATGATATCCACCCGGAAAATACTGCCCTGCGGCTTCCAGATACTGAATCCGGATTTTATCGCATAACTTTTTTCCTTTTCGGTAAACAATACGATATTTATTTCAGGCAGGTAAGGTTCAAGATCGTCAAACCTGGTCTCATTTCCAATAATATTCACGGCAGTATGCTGTTCAGTGATCAGGTATTTTACGATCTCGGGCAATGCTTCACCCATATAAACAAAACGGGTATTTTCCTGCATGCCGGCCTCACCGGTGGTGCCGGCCACGATATCGATCTTCACACCAAGTGACAACACTTTTTCATATTCACTGGCCGCTACAATCAGCACAGGGCTCCACTCCAGCAGCTGGCCTAAGCTTTCTTCATCAAAGGCTCCCAGACGATGAATATATAAGGCCGGCTCCTGCTTTTCACGGATAATATGATGGGATGACATGGATGTATAACTCTATCCGGCTAATATAAGATTAGGAAAATAAATATTAAAATCCATTGTAACACCCGACAATTAAAATTTTTAGCACTTATCACATTATATCATTATACTTGTTATTAAGTATAACCCATGTCAGTTTCTATTTCAAATAAGGCTACTTTTGATTTTATATTTTTAAAATATCATAAGCCCCTATGCCTGTATGCCATGAAATACGTGATCGCGGCAGAAGATGCACAGGAGATTGTGCAATCGGTTTTTTTAAAACTTTATGAAAAAAATATAAAGCTCGATAGCCAGGACGACTTACGGTTCTTTTTATACAGATCAGTGTATAATGCCTGCCTGAATTTTCTACGATCTAAAGCCAGGAAAGAATTAAGAGATAAAGAATATTACGCTGAATTATCCCTTAAAGCGCAGCCGCCGGTTTATGATATTCTGAAAGCAGAGCTCGTCGCTATTCTTCAACGGGAATTAACATTCCTTCCTAAAATACAGGCTGATGTGATTAAGTTATGCTATTTAGAAGAGTTATCAAATGAGGAGGCAGCCCAGGCTTTAAACCTATCCGTACAAACCGTAAAGAACTATAAAAATCAAGGACTGAAAAAGATCAGAGCCAAGTTTCCTAAACGTTCTGAGTGGTATAGTGCAATTAGTATGTTATTAAATTTTATTTAATTAAGTACTTTTTTCGTTTGGCGGTGTTTTCCCTGTAAAAACACCAAAAGATGTCTTTAACTCCGCAAAACCTAAACCATATCATTCAATTATTTGAAAAGCTGCAAAATCTGTCTATTACCAGGGGAGAATATGAAGAGCTAAAACAATGGGCATCTGCATCTGAAGAAAATAAACAGGTCTGGGATGACTTTCATAACAGCGAAAAAATAGAAAGCGACCGTTTGTTATGGGAATCTTTTGACAGCAGACTGGCGTTAGACAGGATTAAAAGCATCGCCAAAAGGCGATCATTATTTCGATATGTGGCTGCAGCAGCGGCGTTATTTATCATATTTTCATTCTCTCTTTATTTTATGGCCTACCGGAATGCACCGGCAGCTAACCCTGATATGTTAACCAGCAATGATATTTTACCAGCGGGTAATCATAATCATGCAACATTAAAATTTTCTGACCATCAAACCATTGTTTTAGACAATGCACAAAATGGCATAAAGCTTTCTCAAAACAGCATTGTTTATCAAAATGGTGACCTGGTAGCTCAGGGCAGGTCAGATACCAGAGTTAGATGGGTCACCCTGAGTGTGCCTCACGGGAGTAAGTATTCGCTTACACTGGATGACGGGACAAGGATCTGGGTAAATGCAGCCACAGAACTTAGATTTCCGGAAACCTTTTCAACTTCCGGAACCCGGGAGGTGGAATTGCTTGGCGAAGCTTATTTTGAAGTCGCCCATAACGCTAAAAAACCGTTTAAGGTAAAAATGGATAATGAATGGATAGAAGTGCTGGGGACTTCGTTTAACCTCTCCAACTATAAATCGGATGAAACGACCAGAGCCACCTTATTTACAGGTAAAATAGCCCTGACCCTTCCTGATCCGTTACATAAAAAAACGATTCTTTCACCAGGACAACAGGCCGTATATCATAAACAACAAAATAAACTGGACATTTTTAATGTCGACGGAAGAAAAGAGCTGGCCTGGAAGAACGGAGATTTCCTGTTTGAAAACGATCATATTTTAACCATCATGAAACAGGTAGAGCGATGGTATGACATTGACGTCGTTTATCAGGGTGATTTTAAGCAAAGTTATTTTTCTGGAATTGTGTCCAGATCTCAGCCATTATCGGCTGTTTTAGAGATGTTAGCTACCACAGAAAAACTTAAGTTCAAAATTAACAAAGAAAGAAAGGAGGTGATCTTAACAGCAAACGAATACTGAAGAACAACCAAACCATCATCTATTGATGATCCATCAAACTAAACCAATAACCTAAAACTATTTTAAATGATTAATCTAATCCATAAGACTATTCGTAATCTACCTATAATTTTTATGGTGGCCGTGTTAACCACCGCGTTTAACACGACATATGCTCATAGCCAGGTCATTACGATACAAAGAAAGGGCATAAACCTGAGCGAACTGTTTAAAGAACTGCATGTAAAATACAACTATGATTTCTTTTACGCAGAAGGCCTGTTAGACAATTCTAAACGTTTTGACATTGCCGTAACCAACGGTACCATAAATGATGTTTTAAATAAAACGGTACTGCCTCTTTCATTAGAATACCAAATTAACAAGAATATTGTAGTGATTAAGGCCAGTTTAAAATACCAGCAAAACTCTATTCAGGGCCGGATTGTAGATCAGGACAAAAAGCCTTTGGGCGGAGCCAGTATTTTACACGTAAACAGCCGGCAAAAAATAACCTCAGATAACAATGGGAACTTTAGGTTTACCAATGTAAAGATCGAAGGGAAAATCATTATCACCTACATCGGATACGAGACTGTCGAAATAAATGCCACTGCTAATATGGGTGATATCAGCTTAAAGACGGCCAGTTCGGGCCTGCAGGAAGTAGAAATAAATGTGGGTTACGGCCAGCGTAAAGCCATTGATTTAACCGGGTCGGTAAGCAGGGTTACTGAAGCTGAACTGGAAGGCGCACCTCCTCATGCCGATATTGCATCGATGATACAAGGTAAAGCCGCTGGTGTAAATGTAATGGTCGCTAACGGTGCGCCTGGTGCCGGTGTATCGGTAATGATCCGCGGAACAACCTCATTAACCGGTAACAACCAGCCTTTATGGGTAATAGACGGGGTGCCTCAGTATAATGCAAACGGAAGCGAGATCGGGCAGGTGCTTTACGATTATAATATTAATGATATTGAGGCTATAGACATCTTAAAAGACGCTTCGGCCACAGCCATTTACGGCTCAAGAGCAGCAAATGGTGTCATCCTGATCACCACTAAATCCGGTAAGAAATTTAAAAAACCACAAATAGACGTCTCCTATAATCAGGGTATACAAACGCAAAGAGACAGCTTCAGAACACTGACTACGGATGAATTTAAACAAGTCATTACGGATGCAACCCGGAATTTTTATGCTACCGGGGGCACGGCGGGTTCAGGAGGCATTTTAACAGTGTTAGACGCCAGTAAAGTGGTTTCGGGAACAGAAATCGACTACATGTCGGCCCCGTTTCTATCTACTGCTTTTTTTGACGGGCAAACGAACTGGTGGAAAGAGTTAACCCGGAATGCCGTAGAAAGAAAGCTGGACATCTCATTAAGAGGCTCGTCAGAAGCCTCCAATTACTTCATTTCCGTAAGTATTCCGCAGCAGGATGGTATTGTATTGGGCAGCAGGCGGACAGGTTTTACAGGACGCATAAACTTTGATTCTAAAGTGTCCAATAATTTTATCATGGGGATAACGCTGAATGGCTCTAACTCCAAAATTGATAATAAAGACAATATGGTAGCAAAGATCTGGGATTTCAGGCCAGACTTTCCGATGTATGGCGCTGACGGTAAAATCTTTGATCCCGGCTATAATGAAGAAAACCCGTTAACCACACTCAAAAACAGAGATCTAAGTACACGGAAAGGGCTTAACGGATCTGGTTTCCTTCAGTTTACCCCTATAAAATCATTAGTATTCCGGTCGGCCATATCGATAAATTATAGCCAGACTGTAACGGACAGATTTACCCGCCAGGGTACGGCCTATACCACACATAACGGGCAGGCGAATATCTCCCAAAATGAATCCAGCAACTGGGTATTCGAAAATACGGTTCGTTATAATAAAATCTTTAAACAAACGCATGACTTAGAGTTATTAGGTGGTTTTTCGATGGAACGAGGAGCTTATAGTGTATTCAGTGTGGGTGTTCAGAATTTCCCGGATCAGGATATCATGACGAATTTAACCAGTGGAACTACACCGCTTAAGCCAACATCGTCAAAAACATCCATGGCGTTGGTTTCGGCTTTTACCCGTGCGAATTATAAATTCAAGGACCGGTATCTCGCTACCTTTACGTTCCGGTCAGACGGCTCATCGAGATTTGGGCCCGACAGGCGGTGGGGTTTATTTCCTTCCGGTGCACTGGCATGGATTATCACGAAAGAAAGCTTTATGCAAAACGTGAATAAGAATGTGTTCAGCCTGCTGAAATTAAGAGGATCTTACGGGCTTTCAGGCTCTCAGGTACTAGGGAACAATGATTGGAGAACGCTATATGGGGCCGCGCAATTTGAGGAAACACCTGGCTTTGCACCAAGCCAGTTAGGAAACAACAATTTAGTATGGGAGCAAACCTTAACCAAAGAAGCCGCTTTAGATTATGGCCTGTTTAACAGCAAACTAACGGGGTCGATTGGTGTTTACGACAAAAAGACAAGCGATATTATCTATAATAAGAACATCCCTTCCAGCAGTGCATTTATCAGTGTTAAAGAAAACATTGCCAATATCCAAAACCGGGGTGTAGAGTTTTTTATCGATTACAATATTTACCGGAAACGGGATATGAATATATCGTTCAACTTCAATGTTGCCCACAACGTTTCGAAAGTAACCCGTATAAACGGGGTCGACAAATTTATTGATTTATATGGCGGCAATTCTTTAGCGATACGGATGCAGGAAGGGCAACCTATGGGGCAATGGTTTGGTTATCGCTGGAGCGGCCGCTATTACCAGTCGATGGAAGAGTACAATCTGCTGTCTACTCAAAATCCAGCCACCGGTGCAAAAATCTGGTACCAGAACGGCTTATCGACCATCAGACCGGGTGATCTGAAATTTGATGATGTCAATGGCGACGGGGTGGTGAATAATGACGATCGCGTTCCGCTTGGAACTTTCCAGCCTAAGTATTTTGGCGGGTTTGCAGCCAATTTTAGAAAAGGCGGATTAAGTATGAACCTGAACTTTACCTACAGCACCGGAAGTTTAAGATATTGGTATACTAATTCTGCAAACTGGTATGGCGTAGGTCTTTTTATGAAGAATTATCCGGAGTACGTGTTAGACAGCTGGAGTACAACGAACAGAATATCGCAATGGCCCCGTATGGCATACGGACAGGGATCATCCAATACGTTCTCGGATTTCTGGTTGTCGAAAGCCGATTATTTACGCTTATCGCAGGTACGGTTAACGTACCGCTTTCCTGACAAATGGATACAAAGCAAGATCAACGGAGGTTTAGATCTGTCGGTATCAGCCTCTAACCTGTTTACCCTTACCAATTATAACGGTATTGACCCGGAAGGTAATTTCAGGCTCTCAGGTGGTGCCACAGGAACAGGAACGGATTATGGAACCTACCCTTCCATCAGAACATATAACCTGAGTATACGCTATTCATTACGATAAAAAATAAGACCATGAAATTTATACAGATAAAACATACACTATATCTATTTATTGTGGCACTCGCTATGATGTTCAGCAGCTGTGAGAAATTCATTACGCAGGAGCCCCAATATCTGTTAACGCCGGAGGTCGCTGTAACTGACGAAGCCTCGGCAAAAGCATTACTAAATGGTGCTTATGCCGGGATCAGTACCAACGACTGGACAGCACGTTTTACCGGGGGCTTTAGCTCGATGCTGGGAACCATAAGCTATAACAATTCGGCTTATACTTTTAACATGACGGCCACCGGCGATAACGAAGCTTTATGGAAAGCTTTTTATGTAGCCATAAATAATGCCAATGCGGCCATAGAAGGTATTAGTTCCTTATCCGACGATAAATTCTCTTCTGCGCAGGCTAAAAAACAATTGATTGGCGAAGCGCATGGACTAAGAGCATTTGCACACCTGTATACCTTATGGTATTTTGCCAGGTGGTTTGATCAGCCGGATTCAAAGTTCGGCATTATATACCGGGATAAACTCTCGCTATTAGGCAATGTTTACCAGCCGCGGTTGAACGTAAAAGACAGCTATGATGCCATCATTGCCGATTTGGACTATGCTATTGCAAATGGGCCCAACATTTATAGCAATAAACGTTTTTCGAAACAGCTGGCCAAAGCCTTAAAAGCAAAGTTATTGTTAAACCGGGGCTGGGGAAATGATTATGCAGATGCCCTGGTTTTAATAAATGCAGCGATTACGGAAAGTACAGGTTTAGGCGTGGCACTTGAACCGAGCCTTTCGCAATTATATCAAAACAGCTGGGATTCAAAAGAGCTTTTATTTTGCCGCTACCGGGAAAAAACAGATGATGTAGTCTCGGCTTATAATTTTACCTATGGATATAATTATGCCACTTTAGGTCTGAACAACATTCCAGGAGCGGCCATCATTAGTTCAGACCCCCGACATCCCGAAGGCTGGGGAAATGTAAAGTCGCCCATTACCGGTAATAATACCTTCAAATGGGCACCCAAAAAATTGGCCAGACAGGGCAGGCAGGTCGGAGGTGATAATGATAAGTATACCGTCTATCACCTGCGCCTCACTGAACTTTACCTGATGAAAGCAGAATTATTGCAAAAAACGGGAGCAAGCTTTGCCCAGGCTATGGAACCGATTAACCTGGTAAGAAGCCGGTCTAATCTGCCCGGCTTATCTGTCAGCAATAAGGTTGATTTCGAAAAAACACTATTTAGTGAAATACTTAACGAATTAAATCTGGAAAATGAGGCTGACTGGATGTCTTCGCTAAGATTAAAAAACAGTGCGGGCATCTATCTTCTGCAAGATTTCAGAGGCACTGCTACTGTGCTGGACCAAAACAAGTTTATCTGGCCTATACCGACCTCAGAAATGAAGTTTAACAAACTTATTACCCAAAACCCGGGCTACGAAAATCTAAACTATTAAAACGATGAAGAAGAATGCATACATTGCCATTTTCCTGGCATTCATAATCGGTACGTCCTGCAAGAAAGATAAAGAAATGGATAAAACGGTATTTCTACCTACAGACTTGTTGTTCGAGGATCTCCAGGTAGGCCGATTCAGCCATGTTATTCCTGCTGCTGATTTTACAAGCTCTATTGCAACCTTTAATGTAGAGCATGAAACGAACGATTGGAGCGGCTTTGCCATTTCGAGCAGAAATCACCGGAATTTTGTAAAAACGGCGCAGGGCGTAGACTCGACACGGTTCAGTGTATATACCGTACAGCCAAACGCAGGAGGAAACTTTCTTGTCGTACGACCAAAAGGGGATAATGCTTCTATGACCCTGTCAAAACCCATGGAAATTGACAAAATATTGGTGGCGAATACCACACAGGTGTATCAAACCATTATGTATGGTGTAGGAAACGCCACGGTTGGCAATACCTTTGCCCCCGGCACAGTCGTAATGTCCGTAGCCAGAAAAGACAACTTAAAAATTATTATCAAAGGCTTTTTGGGAAACACCGCTACCGGTACGGTTGAATTTCTGTTAGCAGACAGGCGTTCAGATGCCTTGCTCCGAACCATAACGGTAACCGATTGGATGCCGGTTTCATTGGCTACACTTGGCAAAGTAGATAAGGTAGTGTTTTACCTGGAGTCGACCGATAAAACGAACGGTATTATGAATACCCCCAATTATTTCTGTTTAGACGGAATACGATTTAAAGAAAATATTAATTAAAACTAAAATTATGTTACGAAAACCATTAACACGCATAACCATGCTTCTTCTTGTGATGTATGGCTTTGGCACTCCCTTACATGCACAGAATAGAAAAGTGGATTTAAAAGAAAATCTCCTTTTTGATGACGTTTTAAAAATGGCCAAAGAAAAGAATAAATATATTTTTCTTGACTTTGGTTCGATCACCTGTAAACCATGCCTGTATATTAAACATGAAGTACTTACCTTAGATAGTGTAGCCGATTTTATTAACGAACGCTTTGTAAGTGTGGATTATAATTTGGGAAAAGAAAAAGACAGGTTAAGAAAACTATATGATGTAGTCGGTGAGCCAGTACTATTAATTTTAGATCAAAACGGTAAGCTTATGCACCGTATGGCCGGGAAAATGGAAGGGGATCAGATTATGCAGCGCTTTAAACAAGGGCTTGATGTTAAAAACAATTATGTGGCGCTGACGGCTAAATATGCCTCCGGCAACAGAGATCCGGAATTTATATTGCAATATCTGGAGACATTATATGCGGCATCAGAAACGGATATCATGAACAATGTAACCAAAGAATACCTGCAGGGACCTGTTGAGCGCATTAAGGACCCTGGAATTTGGAAAGTGTTTTATCGTTACAATCAGGATCTGGCGAGCAGGGAAGTCATGTATATGTTTGAAAACAAGGAAGCGTTTTACAAATTATTTGGTAAGGATAAAGTAGATGCAAAAATCAATAAACTGTTCTCGGAGAAATCGATCTATTACCTGTATGGCCATAAACCGCCTATTGAAGATCCAAAGTTTACGATCATCTTAAATGCGTTGAGAAAAACCGATTATCCCAAAGCAAGTGAATGGCTTTGTTATTTAGTACCCGCACAACATAAATACAAAGACTGGAATAAGCTTGGGCAGGAAATTGATAATATTTATTCGTTTAATATCTTAAAGGGGAAAGCAGGAATTAGCTTTAAAGATATGATGCTTACTCAATATTCAATGTATTGTGATGAAAACACAGCCTTTAAATATCCTGTTCGCTGGTGTGATGATCTGATACGTACGGCAGACACCGAAGAGCAAAAGAAAAAATACGAAAAAATTAAAGAAGGATTTGTACAAAAGGAAAAGAGCCCGAGCCCGGAAAAGTTAAATTGGTCTAAGATGTAAAAAGTAAAACATAAGCCCCGTAACGATGATGTTATGGGGCTTATTATGCCGTTACTTTATACGCCTCGTCTTTTCCGAAACACTGGTAGACCTTGCCACAGCATAGATAACACCGCCTGCAGAGATCTGGTATCCGGTTGAAATCGTATAAAGTATTTTTTCCATGATGAGACCGGTAGCATTATCAATGACATAAGAGCCATTTTGATTACTGTTTAAAAGCCTGGTACTTATCTTACTATTAAATTTAACGATCGTTACTTTTTCATTAACATCCTCTATCCAAAAGCGGGTAACAAGGCGCTGCTTATCAATTTCAACCGAATCTGTCCATGAAAAGTTCTTTTTCAGATCGGGATTATAGGTAAAATCGGCCAGGATATTCATCATGGTTCCCTTTTCAAAAGCTTCCGGCTGAATACCCGCAAAGGACACCAGTGTATCGGTAGCCATCTCGGCCTTATAATCCGTATAGGACTGGATAATACCATAATTATTTATTTGTACATCTACCGGTTTATTGACCATAAAATCTAATGCTTTTATGATCTTAGATGTTGAATCGTTTTTTATGGCAGAGTTATACATTAATTTAAGCCCCATAGCATCGATCTCATTCTCCATTTTTTCAATCTTCACATTGAATGTTGTTCCCCGCTCATTCGATAATTGAACGCTATAGCTTTTAGTCAGCTCGGATACGGTATTTATTTTCAAATTCTGTTTCCCGCGCTGTACAACCGCGTTAGAATTGATCAGGATTTCTTTCTGGTAAACCTCTCCGGGTTTAAATTTAAATATACGATGTCCTTCCTGAGCCATTCCGGCAATGCCCGGCAGCATCAGCAACAGCCACAAAGCCGTTCCTCTCCATTTGCTATTTTTTTTGTTATTCATGAATGACATTTAATCAGCCTCTATTTTTTTGACAGGTTAACATTAGTCCTTATCTTGATCCGATAGGTAACCTTACATCCGGCATAGCGGGTATTGGTGGAACCGGAGGTAATACCGGTACTAAAGGAAGATTTAATGTGGTCGTAAACGTAGATACCGGAGGCAGTGTTCCGATCGGTGGAGCAGGAGGCGGAGCGGGAGCAGAAGGTATGGAAGGCACAGCGCCCACGCCCGCATTAATGACTCCCGGTGTATTAAGTGTTTGTACGGGCGGCGGCGTAGGCACATTCAATGCCGGGGCATTGATGGCGTTTACACCAATACCGGGATTAGCCTGCGGTGTTGGTGTTGTTATCGGAACCTTATGATCAGATGCTGCGCTTTGTGCCAGTGCATGCTGCACATACCCGGTCATGAAAAACAACAGGGTACTTAAAACTAATTTTTTCATTTGCATACTTGACTAGTTCTTTTATTACTTTATTCTTTATTACCTGATAATTAACCCATTCTCTCCACCTCTGAACCCAATGGGCGTCTGCTCTGATTGCTGCCTTTCCCTACGCTGTTTCCGGTTTTCAATTTTCTTATCTAATAAGATCGGAATACCCAGTGAGCCCATGTACTGCACCCGGTCACCGGAATAGTTGGTTAGGTTAAACACACCAAAACCAAAGGTCAGCGCTGAACCCCGGATTGGCCTTACGCCACTGGAAAACCCCAGATTCATTCCCGACCATTCAGCATTAATATTGATTTGCCTGATAATCTCATAAGAAACATTGGCAAAAAAACCGGTACCGTATTTTCCTTTTCCTTTAAATATATCCATCGGGCTCATGTGCAAAAATCGGCCTGTTCCATAACCAATGGTATAACTCAATCCTGAGTATCCATTTGTCCTCGACCTTATACCCTGGGCAGCATGACTAAAGGCTATATAGTAACTGGCCTCAGGTGCATCTGAAACCTTCGGTGAAGCAAAAAGCTGCAATGCCCCTACCGAAACACTGCTTCCTTTGAGTATCTGCCGGCTTAAAACAATATTGGCCGACATGTCGCGTAATTCACTTACCCTTGTAATGTTCAGACTAAGCGACAAATTGACGATTTTACTGGAGTTTCCGGTGCTGAGCCCCACGGCAGCCGCCAGATCCGCTTTATTAGGAGTCGTATACAAGGCCGGGTAAACACCCCCCACTACGCCAAATATATAAGTAGAGTTTCCACCCCCCCAGCCTGTAGGGGTCATAATACTCTGAACACTGTTGTTGGGAAGCAATATATCCGATTTTGAGCTTACACGCGCCCGTTCTGAAATGAGTGAATCTATTTTTAAACGTAAAGCCTGCTCAAAACCATTCTGGCCTTTTGCACGGCCACACCAGAGAAAAACAGCACCGGATACTAAAAAGTACTTGATCAGAACAATCTTAAAGTTCGCTACCTTGGCCATAAAAAACGGAATATACTATTTATTTCAGTTAAATTGAACTTTCTTATAAAGATATTATTATTTAATGGTTTTTAAATGCCATCGCAAAAATATAAATCCTATAGGAAATTACATTCCAAATCTTATACCATTTTCTGTCCGCCTGATAATTTTCATGGGTTAAATTGATATATTTATGCCCTGATATGATCCTGATGATATGACCCTCGTTCAACTCGAATATATTGTAGCCGTTGATACTTATCGCAGCTTTGTTATTGCTGCTGAAAAATGCTTCGTAACACAGCCAACATTAAGTATGCAGATCCAAAAACTGGAAGAATCCTTAAATGTAAAGATCTTTGACCGGAGCAGACAACCGGTAGTACCTACCGAGATCGGGACCATGATCATCACCCAGGCCCGCCAGACCCTGCAGGAAAGCCAGAAAATAAAAGAGATCATCCAAAGTCAGCAAGAGAATATCAGTGGTGAACTGAAAATAGGGATCATTCCCACTGTGGCGCCCTATTTGCTTCCTGAGGTCATCGCAGCCATGATGGAAAAATACCCTGATCTCCGCCTCATGATCTGGGAATATACCACCGAAGAAATTGTTCATCATTTAAAGACCGGCGTTCTCGACTGTGGAATCCTGGCAACACCTTTAGTAGATGTCAACATTATTGAAAGCCCGCTGTATTATGAGAATTTTGTAAGCTACATCAGTAAAAACAGTAAGCTTTATAAGAAAAAATCACTGGAAGCTGATGAGCTGGCCGATGAAAATATCTGGTTATTAGATGAAGGGCATTGTATGCGTTCCCAGGTATTGAACATTTGCCGGGCCACGCGTAATAATCGTCTTGCGGGGTTAACGTATAATACCGGCAGCATAGAAACCCTGATCCGGATGGTCGATTTAAACGGAGGTGCAACACTCCTGCCTGAATTATCCATCAAAGAGCTTAGCGACAAACAGTTACACAAAATACGTTATTTTAAAAGCCCGGAGCCGGTAAGAGAGATCAGCCTGGTTGTACATAAAGGATTTATCCGGCAACGCATGTTAAATGCCCTTAAGGACGAAATCACGGCGACCATTCCAAAGTCTATGAAACAACGTAAGAAAAAAGAAGTGATCGGGATTTAACGATTACCACTTTTCAGCCCTTCTATACCCACGACCTTCTCTTCTTCTTCACCTTTTTTCTTCTTTTTCTTTTTTGAAGGATCAATGCCGCTTAATCGTTCTTCGATCACTTTATCATATTCGGCAACCTGTTCCGGTTTTAAAACAGCCTTTATCAGCTTGTTGGTTTCATTCTGCAGGCGATAATATTTCGTCATGTCTTCATCATTATACCCGGTGGCCTGTTGCTTTTTAAACATATTCATCTGCTCTTTTGCCAGTGTATAGGCATAATTATAGATCACGCTTTTTTGAGTTGGACTTAATTGCAGACGTTTTTCCAATTCATCTATATTCTTCTTAGCCACTTCTTCTATTGTGGGTATTTTTTGCGCATTAACTGCAAAAATTACCCCAAAAATCAACAAGATTGTTAATATTCGCTCTTTCATCCGTATCAGGTTTATTTGCTCAAATTTAATCATTCGCTGCGTTATTCAAAAACGCATAAAAAAAGGTGCCATCAGGCACCCTCTTTAGATGATTATAATGCTTTTTTATAGCGTTCGGCAACAGCATCCCAGTTCACAACGTTCCAGATGGCTGCCAGATAATCCGGGCGTTTATTCTGATATTTCAGATAATAAGCATGTTCCCATACATCAATTCCAAAGATCGGTGTACCCTTTACTTCGGCAATATCCATCAGCGGGTTGTCCTGATTAGGTGTAGAAGAAACGAATAATTTCTTATCGGCACCTACTGATAACCACGCCCAGCCAGATCCGAAACGGGTAGCACCTGCTTCCTGGATTTTCGTTTTAAAATCAGCAAAAGAACCAAAGGCTTCCTGAATGGCTTTCGCTAAATCGCCGGTAGGTTCGCCACCTTTATTAGGCCCTAATACTGTCCAGAACAACGAGTGATTATAATGTCCGCCACCGTTATTGCGTACGGCCGCAGGGTATTTAGAAATATTTTTGATGATATCGTCCAATGCCGCATTGGCTTCCGGTTTACCTTCTAAAGCCTTGTTCAGGTTAGTCACATAAGCCTGATGATGTTTGCCATGATGGATTTCCATGGTAAGTTTATCGATATGAGGTTCTAATGCGTCGGTAGCGTACGATAACGCCGGTAATTCAAATGCCATAATATATCTATTTAAGTTTAAAAATGTTAACACACAAATATAAATCAGAAAGGCCCGCTTTTATTCTTTTATTTGTCATATTCTTTGCGTTTTGCCCTGAAGAAGGCTGTCATCAATGCTCCGCACTCTTTTGCCAGAACTCCCCCTTTTATTAACGTTTTGGGGTGTAATATGTTTTGACGGAGCTGCGTAAACCCTCTTTTTTCTTCATTGGCACCGTATACCAGGCGCTGTAGCTGGGCCCAGTAAGCAGCGCCGGCACACATGACACAGGGCTCAATAGTGACATACAGGGTACACTCTTTCAGGTATTTCCCGCCAAGGGTTTCGGCCGCCGCTGTAAAGGCCTGTATCTCAGCATGCGCCGTAACATCCTTTAGCTGCTCCGTGAGGTTATGACCCCGGCCAACGATCTTTCCGCGGCAAACGACTACTGCCCCAATAGGGATCTCCTGCAGTGCTTCAGCCTTTCTGGCCTCATTCAACGCCTGTTGCATGAAGTATTCATCTTCCTGCGCCGGATCAGCATTTTCTTCAAAATTATAATAATGCATATCGGTTTCTCAAATTAATTTACTTCCATCAGGTACCGCTTTATCTACTGTGGCTAAAACAATAGCTCCCGTGCTATCGGCAAAACCGGTGATCAGGAATTCGCTCATAAACTTACCGATCTGTTTTGGAGGAAAGTTGATAACACCTATAATCTGCCGGCCGATCAGGTCTTCTTTGGTATAATGTACCGTGATCTGGGCACTGCTTATCTTTATGCCAAATTCACCAAAGTCGACTTTTATTTTATAAGCCGGTTTTCTGGCCTCCGGGTAATCCAGCACGTCGATAATCGTACCGGTACGCAGTTCTACTTTTTCAAAGTCCTGCCAGCTGATTTCTTCCATTTCCTGATCTTTCTGAATGTACAAAAATACAATTTTATTACCTTTGCCACATGGTCGAAATCAAGCTTAAAAAAGGAAAAGAAAAAGCCGTCTGGCAACATCATCCCTGGGTATTTTCAGGTGCTCTGGAAAAGGTTAAAGGACAGCCTGAAAATGGTGATGTGGTACGTGTCCTGGATTCACAGGGCGATTTTTTAGCTTATGGTTATTTCAATGACCAGTCGAGGGTAGCTATCCGCCTGCTGGAATGGGACGAGCAGGTGCCCATCGATGAAGCCTGGTATCAGCAAAAAATAAATACAGCCATCCGGCTTCGGAAAGACCTTCTTTCTGAAGAAAACACCACAGCCTGCCGCCTGATTTTTAGTGAGGCTGATTTTTTACCGGGCCTGATCGTTGACAAATATGCTGATTTCCTTTCGATACAGGTTTTAAGTGCCGGGATCGAAAAGGTAAAACCGGTCATTATTGCCGCACTGTGCGAAGCGTTGAAACCAAAAGGCATTTTCGACCGCAGCGATGCGGGTGCACGCGAACATGAAGGGATCAATACCGAGAACGGCCTGCTTTGGGGCGAAGCACCTCCGGCCTTTATCGAAGTGAAAGAGAACGGGATCGCTTATCATATTAATATTGCCGAGGGGCAAAAATCAGGCTTTTACTGTGATCAGCGGGACAACCGTAAACTACTGGCCGGTTATACTGCCGGAAAAAGCGTGCTCGATTGTTTTTGTTACAGCGGCGGCTTTAGCCTGAATGCTCTTCAACATGGTGCAAAGGCAGTAACCAGTGTCGATAGCTCAGCCTTAGCCATCTCGACCTTAAAACAAAACCTTTCGCTTAATCATTTTGCCGATCGGGATCATACAGCTATCCAGTCGGACGTGAACAAGCAATTACGGGCATTTAAAGATGCCGGGCAAAAATTTGATGTCGTCATCCTCGACCCTCCTAAATATGCTCCTTCACGTTCGGCATTAGACCGTGCTGCAAGGGCGTATAAAGATCTTAACCGGCTCGGATTATCGCTGCTTGAGCCTGGGGGCATACTGGCAACGTTCTCCTGCTCAGGAGCCGTAGATATTGAAACCTTTAAACAAATCCTGGCCTGGGCTGCACTCGACGCCGGAAAAGAACTACAGATCATCCGGCAGTTCTCACAACCCGAAGATCATCCGGTACGTTTATCATTTCCTGAAGGTGAATACCTGAAAGGCCTGTTGGTCCGCGTCGTTTAAATATAGCTCATTCATCGGTTTCGTGGTCCTTTTCATATTCTCCGGATAAAGCATAACGTCCAAAAATAACCAGACCGGCGGCAATAGGAATAAAGATCAGCAGAATAATTCCCCATTGCAGGGCCGTATTGGTTTGCGCGATGCCTGCCGGTGCCTTTTGGATCTTATCCCAGGCTTGCATAAACATCAGTATTACCGCTACGGGTCCCAGTATGATCCAAACAATCCCCAGTATTTTCTTTAGTGTGTTCATGTTACTTATCAATTAATCATTTACAGCTTTTACTTTTTTCCCGGTCAGATAAACGGCACCAATGATAAAGCTGAGCGCAGCAATACCTATCGGATACCATAAGCCCGAAAGTGGCGTAGACCCTGAAAAGCTTGCGATCAGCGTAGCGATAAAAGGCACCAGCCCGCCGAATACCCCATTACCCACATGATAAGGTAATGACATGGAGGTGTACCTTATCTTTGTAGGAAACAGCTCCACGAGAAAAGCAGCTATCGGTCCGTACACCATAGTGACCAGAATGATCTGGAAGAATACCAGGGCCACAAAAAGCCAGAAAACCGGTGTACTGAGCTTTTTATCCTTATAGACTAACGGAGCGCTTACGGGCGATTTGGTGATGTCTGAAAAAAGAGTATCCGTCCGGACCAGGATAAAAGAAGACCCGTCTTTATGCCTGAACTGCTGCGACGACTGCAATAACGTATCGTTACGCAATTGTACCTGTATCTTCGTGACCTGCGGATCGCCCACCGCAACAAGCTGCTCCTGCTTCACATGGGTCATATCTGTTTTATCCAGGAATACCTGATAAATAGGCCTGTATAATAAAACACCAAGCAGCATGCCCGTGAGCATGATCCATTTACGGCCAACCTTATCACTCCAGGCGCCAAAAACAACAAAGAAAGGTGTGGCAAAAGCGATAGCCCAAAGTAAAATATAGCGCGAATCATTAAAGTCAACCTTACAGGTATTCTCGATAAACGACTGTGCATAAAACTGCCCGGTATACCAGATCACTCCCTGGCCCATGGTAGCACCAAAAAGCGCCAGCAGCACCATTTTAAAATTCCCTTTATGACGGAAACTCTCTTTTAGTGGATTTTTGGATACGTTACCCTCCGTTTTCAACTTGGTAAACAGGGGTGATTCGTGCATTTTAAGACGGATATAGATCGATACGCCTACCAGAAGAATAGAAAGGAGGAAAGGAATACGCCAGCCCCAATCAGCGAAAGCTGTTGCCCCCATCAGGTTTTTCACCAGCACAATTACACCCAGCGATAAAAATAACCCGAGCGTTGCGGTGGTCTGTATCCAACTTGTAAAAAAGCCTCTTTTACCCTTTGGGGCATGCTCGGCCACGTACGTTGCTGCGCCACCATATTCCCCGCCTAAGGCCAACCCCTGTATCAAACGCAGAATAAGTACCAAAACCGGCGCAGCATACCCTATCGATTCGTAAGAGGGGATAAGCCCGATCAGAAATGTAGAGCCACCCATTAAGACCAGGGTTAATAAAAAGGTATATTTCCGGCCGATCAGATCGCCCAGACGACCAAATACCAATGCCCCGAAAGGCCTTACAATAAAACCGGCAGCGAAAATAGCTAACGTATTGATAAGAGCCGAAGCGCCGGCATCGGCCGGGAAAAGCTGGGCTCCGATAATCGTGGCCAGACTTCCGAAAATATAAAAATCATACCATTCAATGAGCGTTCCGAGAGAGGAAGCGCCGATAACTTTAAAAATGCTGTTGGATGGGGTTGCAGAACTCATATATAATTTAAAACTAAGTGTTTAAATATTTATTTACAAGAGCTGCCGCAAAATACATTATTGTTCGTCGCGGAAGAATACTTTGTAATAGTTCATGGCCTTTTCCTGATCGAAACCTTTTTCAATGAGTTCCTTGTTACCGTGGATATAGATATGGAAATTCTTATCCAACTTTAAAATGCTCCTGAATATGCGGGCCTGCTTTTTAACAGCCGCCTCCGAAATGTCAAAGTTATCGGCTATAGGCGCACTAAATTCTTCCTCATAGCTCTTTTTATAGTCTTTAAAAAGTGCTATCCCCTGCTCATTCCCGATCACTTCTTCCGAGAACTCATCAAGATCAAACTGGTCTTTTTCTTTAAAATATTTCATGGAACGGTTCAGCAGGTCGATCTTATCAGTTTTAGAGATTTCAAATTCTTCATCCAGCTTTTCGCTTACAAAACGCTTATAAACGCCTAAAACATTCTGCGTCTGATTAAATTCGTCATTCCGGACACTTAATTTCAGAAAGGTATCCTTCCAGCTATTTTCACCGCTCCTGCCGGAAGTATCGATCGCCGCTACTTTAAACCCCGTCTCTTTTCCGGTATTAAAAATAAGACAACCTTTATCGAGCTTATTCAGACTGATACCCTCCTGTTCATAACCCAGCTCAAAGCCGCCCTGTACGGGAGCAATTTTCAGGAAACTTTCTTTTGATTCGGATTTAAACAGGCCAATAGCCTCATGCTGTTCACCCTCGATCTGCAGATTACGGAAATAGGCTACATAGAGTTCGCCGGCTTTACTTTTCGGATGAGCCGACGCTTCGTATAAGTAACGTGCAAAACGGCAACTGCCTTCATGAAAATCATCTGTATTTGCAAATAGGGCAGTGGCAACCTGGTAAACCTCATTACCGGCAAACTGCTCATCAGCGTCCGAAAAGTGATATACTTCATTCGTTTTTTCAAAAGGCATTAAAAAATATTGGAGCAGCATCCGTGCCAGCACCTCATCGTTTACGATGACCGGCTTTTCCGACAAGACCATATATTCTCCCGTCTCTTTATTTCCGATCCGGTGTACGGAAAGGGCAGACAGAGTCCCTTCTGAAAAAGTAATCATATTAAGCTGCTATCCTGATTAGGCGTCCTGTTTCTCGTCACTTTCCGGCACATTACGAAGTTTTACCGGATTTCTTTCATTTTTCTTCATCCGCAGGTTCAGCATCTCAACCAGCACAGAGAAAGCCATGGCAAAATAGACATATCCTTTCGGGATGTGCTGATCTAAACCTTCGGCCAGCAGCGACACGCCAATCAGTAATAAAAAGGAAAGTGCCAGCATTTTCACTGTTGGATGCCTGTTCACAAAACTGCTGATAGCACCTGCTGAAGCCATCATGACAATTACGGCAATAACCACGGCAGCGATCATGATCTCGATATGGTCGGCCATTCCTACAGCAGTAATGACAGAATCCAACGAAAATACAAGGTCCAGAATTAGGATCTGAATAATGGTGCCGGCAAAAGAATGCACTTTAACTTTCCCTTCATGCTCTTCTTCGCCTTCAAGCTTATTATGGATCTCATGTGTACTCTTATAGATCAGAAACAAGCCCCCGATAAGTAAAATGAGATCACGGCCGGAGATCGCCAGCTTTTCCAGCCATTCGGCATCGGATACTCCTATCCAGCTTCCTATATTAAATAAAGGGGCTGTAAGGCTCATGACCCAGCTTAACGACAGTAACAACAGTACACGGGTAATCATCGCTAATGCCAAACCCAGCTGTCGTGCTTTCTTTTGCTGTTCAGCAGGGAGTTTACCGGAGAGAATCGAAATAAAGACAATGTTATCAATACCCAGCACGATTTCTAAAACGGTAAGGGTCAAAAGCGATATCCAGGCTTCGGGAGTAGCTAAAAATTCCATATCATATGAATAAAGCACGAATATAAAAAAAGCCCGTCGAAAAAGATCAACGGGCCTGCTTTTATTTGTTTGGTTATTAATTGAACGTTACAGAGCCATAATCTGCATGCACGTTCACCTGTGCCTGACCTCCATTGCCGATCTGACCGGAATAAGCCTTTGAAGTACTGCCCGGACGCTGGCCTTTCTGTTGTTCGGCAGATACCCGGCTTCCATATTTAAAGCCGCTATAATTTGTGGCCACATTGAACACACCGCCATAATTGGTATTAAAGCCTAAGGTGATATGTGAATAGCCCCCTCTGATGTTTACAATCTTTGATGCCCCGTCAATGTTTTCAATCCCCAAACGGCTATACTGGAGACTTCCGGTAAACGTTCCGCCCAGCTTTTTCAATTTCACGTTGGTGTACTGCGCCGTTAGGCTCAATGTTCCGGCATAATCGATATTTACACCTTTACCATACTGATGCTTAATGTTTGCCGATCCTTTTATGGTTCCGATCTGGACAGTTGTGTATTGCGCTTCAAGCGTAAGATCATTAATGCTGACTAAAGTTAATCCGTCGCCATATTGATGGCTAATCTCTGCAGCATTCACATTTTTTAACGCTGCTTTTCCATATTGTACAGAAATACGATTATTGGAATGGTTTAGATTACCCGCGCTGAGATTTCCATATTGCACTTTCAGAGATGTTGGGCCTGAAAAATCATCCATCGTGATGTTTCCATAGGTTTGTGATGCCGTCAGCGCATTTTTTGCCGGCATATACAGGGTAATGTAAATCTTTACTTCCCTCCGCCATTTTACGCCGTTTTTAGAGCCTCTCCCCCAGTTGTTCCATCCTTTATTCTGCTGAATAATGGTTTTAAAGGAAGCCAGATCACCATTTTTAAGCGCTTCTATGGATACGGCATCCAGCAACTCCTGCGCGGCATCATTTGTGAGCGCATAAGCCTTAATATCCGCATCGATTTTTACCTCGTTCCTGTCCCAGGTTTTCAGGGTGATGCTGCCATATTGATTAACGATGCTTACCTTATCATTCCCGTCGAATGCAAAAGTCTTGGAAAAGGTTTTAGACTTCATCGGGTCGTCGCTATCCTGGACGCGCGGCTGTTTGACCGGAGTTTCCGGTGATGCGATTGCTTTTGCAGGGATGCTTAATGATGCCGGACTGGCCGGAACCGGAAGTTCGGGTACCACAGGGCTCTGTGCGCTTAGCAATGCCGGGAGCAATAGCATCCCCGACAAACTTAATACAATTGTTTTCATGTTGATTTTGTGTTCTCCTTTTTATATTGATTGATTTGATTGAAAATTTGAAGCTGCTGATGAAGAATGTTGGCCCTGATTTCGAGGTTTTTCAGCATCGCTCTAACCACACTTTCCCGGTCAGGACTCGTTTGCAGCTGTTTTTTCAGTATTTCATAGTCGGCATCGAGCTTATGAATATCACCTGTAAACTGCTGATAAAGAGCGGGGTTCTTTTCCGAATAAACCTGCAGGCTGTCTCTTTTCTCTTCGATCATCGAAGCCAGGTGTAGTTCTTTTTTGGCAAATGCCGGATTAACATCGGCAACAACGACGGTATTTTCCGCCTGCTGATGATACCGGGCCGCCCAATAGATTCCTGCACTCAGCAGCAGTAGCGCCGCTACGTTCATCCACCTGTAAAAACCCGGTTTTTTTCTTTTGCCAGATTTTTCCTGTTCATCTAAGGCTACGGCGATGCGGTTCCACAGCACATCCGTAGGGCCTTTCTCCTCAAATGCTTTTTTATTTTCCTTTACAAAGGTTTCCAGTTTTTCGTTCATCCTGCTACTCCTTTCATCGCTAACAGATTTAACAATTTCTTTTTAGCTCTCATGTACTGCGTACGCGAGGTATTTTCTGATATTTTTAAAATATGGGCAATCTCTTCATGATCGTATCCTTCAAAAAGATAGAGGCTTAGTACAACCCGGTATCCTTCAGGCAATTCATGTATCGTCCTTTTTATCGTTTCTACCCTGAATTGAATCGTGTCCTCATCCCGTGACACATCATCCGGTATGTCCACCTCATCCAGGCTTACCCATTCGGCTTTTCGCTTTCGCAGATAATTAATCGCCCGGTTAATCACGATCTGTTTGAGCCACAGCCCGAATGTTGTTTCCTGCCTGAAATCAGCCATCCGCTTAAACGCATCTAAAAAAGCTTCCTGCAATACATCTTCCGCCTCAGCCTCATCATTTACAATCCGCAGCGCCACATTATACATAGCATTCGCATACAATTTGTACAGTTCAAATTGCGCATTCCGGTTTCCCTGCTGGCAATCTTTTACCAGCGAAGCATGTTTGTCGACGTATACGGTTTCCAAATTCTTAAGCGTTCTGATTAAAAGACAATTTATTTTTTAAAACGTTGCATGATCGCAAAAGGAAATTTCGATAATTCGAATATTCATTATTCATGACAAACAAATATATCCCGATTAAACAAATTAAAGGCTGATATGTATTCCATGCTTCAGTTTGAAAACAAATCGGTATTTTTGCAAAAAATTTGAAATCAAACATGTTAAGAACAACCACTTGCGGCGCATTAACGCTGCAGAACTTAGGCGAAAAGGTAACGTTATGCGGATGGATGCAAAACTCAAGAGATCTTGGGGGGATGACTTTCATTGATATCCGCGATCGTTATGGTATTACGCAGCTTGTTTTTAACATGAACGATAATGAAACACTTTGCGAACGTGCACGTCATCTCGGACGGGAGTATGTCATCAAAGTCAGCGGAACCGTAGTGGAACGTTCCAATAAAAATAAAGATATCCCTACCGGCGATATCGAGATTAAAGTGGAAGCTCTCGAATTGTTAAGCGCAGCCAAACTACCCCCTTTCTTAATTGAAGATAAAACGGATGGCGGCGACGACCTCCGGATGAAATACCGCTACCTGGATCTTCGCCGTAACCCGGTACGTAACAACCTGATCCTGCGCCACCGTATGGCCCAGTCGGTACGCCGGTATTTAGATGAGCTAGACTTTATCGAGGTCGAAACACCGGTGTTAATTAAATCGACCCCTGAGGGTGCACGGGATTTCGTGGTACCCAGCCGGATGAACCCGGGTGAGTTTTATGCACTTCCACAGTCGCCCCAAACCTTTAAACAGTTACTCATGGTATCGGGCTTTGACCGTTATTTCCAGATTGTGAAGTGTTTCAGGGATGAAGATCTACGGGCCGACCGGCAGCCGGAATTTACACAAGTTGATTGTGAGATGTCGTTTATCGAGCAGGAAGATATTCTAAATACTTTTGAGGGTCTGATCAGACGATTATTTAAAGAAGTCCGAAACTATGATCTTCCGGAAGTGCCTCGTATGCAATATGCTGATGCCATGCGCCTGTATGGATCTGATAAACCTGATACCCGCTTCGGAATGTCTTTTGTGGATCTGACCGCTATCGTAAAAGGAAAAGATTTCCCGATATTCGACCAGGCCGAACTGGTAATCGCCATTAAGGCCGAAGGCTGCGCCGGCTATACCCGTAAACAGCTTGACGAACTGACTGATTTTGTAAAACGGCCTCAGATAGGAGCTGCCGGTTTAATTTACCTGCGTCACAACGACGATGGTTCATTAAAATCGTCGGTCGATAAGTTCTATAATGAAGATGAGCTGAAAAAATGGTCAGCTGTACTCGGCTCAAAACCCGGCGACTTAATCTTAGTGATGGCCGGTATTACGGATAAAGTACGTAAGCAGCTTTCTGAGCTTCGTCTGGAAATGGGTAACCGCCTGGGCTTACGAAACAAGGATGTTTTCTCGGCCCTGTGGGTGCTCGATTTTCCATTACTGGAATGGGATGAAGAGACCGGGCGCTATCACGCCATGCACCATCCGTTTACATCACCGAAACCGGAAGATATCGCGTTATTGGATACAACACCCGGCGATGTCCGTGCAAATGCTTACGATATGGTGATCAACGGCACGGAGATTGGTGGTGGCTCGATTCGTATTCATGATCGTGATTTGCAGGCCCTGATGTTCAAACATTTAGGCTTTAGTCATGAAGAAGCACAAAAACAGTTCGGCTTTTTAATGGAAGCTTTCGAATATGGCGCACCTCCGCATGGGGGTATTGCCTTTGGTTTCGATCGTCTCTGCTCTATTTTTGCCGGCTTAGACAGTATCCGGGATGTAATCGCATTTCCGAAAAACAATTCCGGGCGCGACGTCATGATCGACAGCCCGAGTACCATTGATGAGAAGCAACTGAAAGAGCTAAAGATCAAATCCGATCTGTAAGAGCTGGGTCAGGGAAACCTGTACACGAATGCATTGATATGCATTCCGGCACCTACAGAGGCAAACACAGCATATTCACCGGAAACTATTTTATAGCCTTCCACCTTCCCGTGGCGTACCAGGTCCAGCAATGTCGGTATAGTGGCGACAGAGCTGTTTCCAAGCCAGGAAATGGTCATAGGCACCAGATTTTCGGGTACATCCTGACGATCATACAGCCTGAACAAACGCTTCATAATGGCATTGTCCATTTTGCCGTTTGCCTGATGAATAAAAACAATCTTTATCTGTTCCAGAGGTACTCCTGATTTATCGATCGCCATTTTTACCACCTGCGGCACATGAACAACGGCAAACTCATACAGCTTTCGTCCGTTCATTTTCAGGTAGGTATTTCCATTACGTTCATTTGGATTATTACTCTCGCCCATCACCAGCAGGGAGGCATAATTTACAGCAAAAGTCTGTGTTTTATGGGCTAAGATACCTACGGGGGTATCTGACCGGTGCGCTTCAAGTATAACGGCTCCTGCACCATCCGAAAAGATCATACTATCCCGATCGTGCGGGTCAATAATCCGCGAAAGCGTTTCTGACCCGATTACCAGTACTTTTGCGGCATCGCCACTGCGGATCAGATAATCAGCCTGAATAGCCCCCTGCACCCATCCCGGGCAACCGAAGATCAGATCATAGGCTACACAATCGGGGTTGTTAATATTTAAGGCCTGCTTTACCTTCGCAGCCAGTGCCGGCAGAATATCCATCCGGTTCGAATGCAGCCGCACATCCCCGAAATTATGACAGAAGATAATATGATCTATGCTTTCCTTATCAATCCCTGCATCGGCAATAGCCCGCTCGGCAGCGATCTTCGCAATATCACTGTTATTCAGATCGGAGCAAACGTACCGACGTTCCACGATTTCGGTGATCTCGCTGAACTTATGGATGATCTCCGTATTCTCCTTATCAATCTTTACTCCGTTATCAAAAAATGAAGCGCCCAGAAAGTGGTCGCCTGAAATTATATTTTCGGGGATATAGCTTCCCGTACCGGTAATTACCGAGTATATATTATTCATATTTACATTGATCTGTTATACCTTATACTTATTCAGTCTTTGGTATGCGTTAATTTCAATAAAACCCAGATGTAAAAATTGTTCACATCGAGTTTTCCTCATCCTTAAGATGATGAAATTAAAAATAATTAATTAAAATCGTCTATTAAAAAAACAAATAGTTCTTTGGGACCATGAGCCCCCAGGATGAGGGTCTTTTCGATATCGGCTGTCCGGCTTGGTCCGGTGATCGTACTGATCATAGAGGGAAGCTGCTGCCCATATTTATTTTTCAGCAACTGGAAAGCATCTTTCAGGTCGGGCACCAGCTGACCTGTTCTGGCAATCACGATATGATGGTGTGGGTAAATGCTCAGCCGGCGTCCGGATGCCTGCTGATTACTGACCATCACTGAGCCGTTCCGTGCAATAAGTGCTTCACAAAGTGTAATACCCGCTTCAGCCTGCTCAAAATCTTTGTCCGTCTGGTAAAACGGAAATTCATAATGCGCCAGTAATTGCTGTAATTCCGGTTCCCAGCAATAAATTTTGCGCCATTTATATTTATCGGCCAGCTCCAGGATATTTTCGACAAAGTCAATGCCATTCTCACAAAAAATAAAGTTTCCTGATACTGCGCTGAGCTGTTCGGCAAAGAGCACTTCGAGCGGCTCTTCACTGGTTTTATACAGTTGCCCCTCTTCCAGATGAGGATAAGGATTGTCCCGTTTTTCCAACAGGGCCTTCCTTATCTTTTTAAGCATTAATTCTTTTGAAGAAATATTCTCTTTCATCTGTAATTTTCATGACAGCCCGCCAGGCTTTATGTTCAGCGTGAAATGCATTAATGAGATGGCTATTTCTTATGGTGCTTCTTCACCTGCCTGCGCTGTATTTGCTGCTCCCGGATCTGTTGCCGGCCCTACGCCTTCATGTACCAGTCCCTGTGCGGCAGGTGCCTGATCACCGGTTCCATTCACAAACTCATCATAAGTGGTCCGGTTATCGAATGGGCGCTTGCCTAAGATCTCTTCCAGATCGCTTTGAAAAAGAATTTCCTTTTCAATAAGCTTCTGTGCCAGTTTTTCCAGTCCCTCCCGTTTTTCCGTCAGCAGGGCTTTTGTTCTTTCATACACATTGCTGATCAGGGCGCGTACTTCTTCGTCAATCATTTCGGCTGTTTTCTCCGAATAGGGCTTATTAAAATTGTATTCGTTCTGCGGATCGTGGAAAGATACATTTCCCACATGGTTATTCATTCCGTAAATGGTTACCATCGCGTACGACAGTTTAGTGATGCGCTCCAAATCATTTTGCGCACCGGTCGATATTTTACCGAATACGATATCCTCTGCCACACGTCCGCCCATGGTCATACACATCCCATCGGTTAACTGCTCGGTGGTATAAAGGAATTGTTCTTTAGGCAGATACTGGGCATAACCCAAAGCCGCCACGCCGCGCGGCACGATCGATACTTTTACCAAAGGATCGGCATGTTCTAAGAACCAGCCGGCAATAGCATGTCCGGCCTCATGATAGGCGACGATTCGTTTCTCTTCAGGTGAAATGATTTTATTTTTCTTTTCCAGTCCGCCGATAACCCGGTCAATGGCATCCTGAAAATCCTGCATATCCACCTCTTCTTTATTCTTACGGGCAGCGATAAGTGCAGCTTCATTACATACGTTAGCAATTTCAGCACCTGCAAAACCGGGGGTTTGTGCAGAAAGTTTTTTCGCATCCACTTCGGCGGCTGTTTTGATCGGACGAAGATGCACTTTGAATATCTGTTCTCTTCCGGTCAGATCCGGTTTATCAATAGAGATCTGGCGGTCAAACCTTCCCGGCCGCATCAACGCTGAATCTAATACATCCGGCCGGTTGGTCGCGGCAAGAATAATAATTCCGGAGTCTGTACCGAAGCCATCCATCTCTACTAAAAGCTGGTTTAGCGTATTCTCGCGTTCATCGTTACCGCCCATCATGCTGTTTTTACCACGAGCGCGGCCAATAGCGTCCACCTCATCAATAAAAATAATGCACGGGGCCTTGTCTTTGGCCTGCTTAAATAAATCCCGCACCCTGGATGCACCCACCCCCACGAACATCTCCACAAAATCAGATCCTGACAGGGAGAAGAACGGCACCTGTGCTTCACCGGCTACGGCTTTAGCCAGTAAGGTCTTTCCGGTTCCGGGAGAGCCTACCAGCAGTGCCCCTTTTGGAATTTTGCCTCCCAGGTTCGTATATTTTTTAGGATTTTTAAGAAAGTCGACAATCTCCATCACTTCCTGCTTCGCTTCTTCGAGACCAGCCACATCGTTAAATGTGATATTCACCTGGCTCTCTTTATCGAACAGGGTTGCACGCGATTTCCCGATGCTGAAGATCTGGCCGCCACCGCCGGCACCTCCGCCGCTCATTCGGCGCATCATATAAATCCATAAAGCCACCAGCACGATGATCGGTAAAAATACCGGCAAAATATCAACAAGAATGCTGGATTTCGTCTCAGTCTCGACAGTTACCTGATTGGCCGGCAGAACTTTGGCCGCATCCTGTAATTCCTTTATTTCTTTTCTGAACGAATCAATCGAGGAGATATTCACCATAAACAGCGGACTACGCTCCGGATTGGAAAAAGCATTACTCGAAAGGTATTTCTTATATTTTGGATCGTTGAGCTTTTCCTTTTTGATATAGATCTCCGCTACAGCGATATCCTGCGATTTATAGGCTACGATCTGTTTAATATCGCCTGACAGTAAGATCTCTTTTTCAAAAGTCGCTAAACTGATCTTTGCTGAATTACCGTTACTATACATGAGCTGAACCGCGATTACACCAATAATGATGAGCGCATACACCCAGAAAATATTCGTTTTAGGCTTTTTTTGCGGCTTCTTCGGAATATTTGGCATCCGGTTAAACTGCTGTTTTGGTTTCGTTTCTGTATTCTGATTTTTTTTCATTCTTAATTCTGTTTGATATAAACGGCATATCGCCTGTCATCGCGCTATGCGCTTTTATAAATAGTGGTTTCTGCATCTCCCCACAGTTCTTCAATACCATAAAAATCACGCTTTTCTGTTCTGAAGATATGTATCACCACATCTAAATAGTCGAGAATGATCCAGTCTGCATTCTCCAGCCCTTCTTTTCGCCAGGGTTCTGTTTTTATCTGTTTATAGATTTCTTCTTCCACACTATCAGCAATGGCCTTTACCTGTGTTCCGGAGTCGGCATTGCAAACCACAAAATAATCGGAAACGGCGCTGCTCAGATGCCTGAGGTCTAAACGAACGATGTCATTTCCTTTTTTTTCCTGCATTCCATGCACAGCGATCTCTGAGAGGTATGTTGAGAGGTTCTTCCGGTTCTCTTTTACCATTAATTATCTTTAATTTTGGTGATTAACATCTTTAAAAAACAACTTTTGCAAAATAACATTTTTTCAACATTATTTGTAGGTCAAAATCTCATCAAATTAACACGCGTTGATTCGACCAATAATTTCCTGAAAAATTTATTGTCAAAATCCGAGCCATTACCCGAGGGAACTGTAATTATGGCAGATGACCAATTTGCGGGACGCGGCCAGCAGGAAGGGGTATGGAAAGCTGCCCCCGGAAAAAACCTGACGTTCAGCCTGCTGTTGAAGCCGGCTTTTCTTTCGCCTGCACATCAGTTTTTATTGAACATCATGGTGAGTGTAGCTATAAACCAGGTGTTAACGCGCATTTTAGGTAATGATGTAAAAATCAAATGGCCTAACGATATTTATTTTCAAAACAAGAAATTAGGTGGTATTCTTATCGAAAATAATCTAACCGGAAATGTCATAAAAACCGCCGTAATTGGCATCGGTATTAATGTAAATCAGTCCTCTTTTGAAGAAGATTTGGCAGACCGCGCCTGTTCTGTATTCCAAATTTTACAAAAAAATGTTAATTTAACCAGCTTATTGGCAGAAATTTGCAGGGAAATTGAAGGACTTTATTTAGCGCTGCGGGCAGGGAAACATAACAATATGGAGCAAAATTACGTTAATGAACTTTACCGGCTTCACACGTTAGCCCCTTACCGGAAGAATAATGAAGTTTTCGAGGGGATGATTACGGGCGTAACAGAAACGGGTTTGCTGAAAATGGATATTAACGGGCAAACGCATCAATTCAATTTTAAAGAAATTGTTTTTTTAAACCATTCGTAAAAAATATACTCATATAAATAATAAACAAATAGAAACCTTTAACATTTTAAATTCAGACATGAAACGAATTACTCTTATTTTAAGCCTGTTTTTTATCAGTGCGCTTAGTGCATTTGCCCAATTAGAAGATCCGGTAAGCTGGTCGTATGTAGCTAAAAAAACAAGTCCTACCGAAGCCACTATTTACATTAGAGCTACGCTCGAAGATAAATGGCATTTGTATTCGCAAACCACAAAACCGGGAGGCCCTACCAAAACCGTTTTCACTTTCGCGCCGTCAAAAGAATATACTCTGGTCGGTAAAACAATTGAACCTAAGCCCATTTCTAAATTTGAAAAAGTATTTAACATGGAAGTTCAGTACTTTGAAAATGAAGTTACATTTCTGCAAAAAGTGAAATTAGCCAAAGGAACCACTGTGGTCAAAGGGAAAGTTGAATATGGCGTTTGCGATGACAAATCGTGCTTACCGCCTACGGAAGTGGCATTTAGTATTCCTGTAAAATAAACGATCGGGTCTCCTGATCTGCTCAAAGGGCATTTGTACACGTACGGATGCCTTTTTTTATACAAAAAAAATCTTTAATTTCACAGCCTTTATGGTTATGAAACACACACACTGAACCCTTATATAAACCAAAAGAACAATTATTCTGATGAAAAAATTTCTCTTTTTTATCTTCCTCATTAGTTTTCTGGCCGGACTTTCCCCAGCTAATGTTTTTGCTGTTAAGCAACAGACCGATACCACGGCCACTATTCCTGACGACCTGGATTTCACACCTATTCAGCCGGAACAGGATACTGTCGCTGTCGCTGCAACAGCCGACACCGCGAAAGCCGTAAAAGACAGTACAGCGGCAGCAGCACCTGTCAAAGATACACAAGCACAAAAAACCTTATGGCAAACGTTTATAGAAGGCCTGTTAGGCGGCTTTCTGGCCTTTCTGATGCCTTGTATCTTTCCTATGGTGCCGTTAACCGTGAGCTATTTTACCAAGCGTGCGGGAAGCCGGCAAAAAGGCATTATGCAGGCCCTTATTTACGGCCTTTCGATCATCGTTATTTATGTAGCCGTTGGCCTGTTGATCACATTGCTGTTCGGCTCGTCAAAACTGAATGAGTTAAGCAGCAGCGGCGTCTTTAACCTCTTCTTTTTCCTGCTCTTAGTGGTCTTTGCCATTTCCTTTTTCGGCGCTTTTGAAATTACCCTTCCAGCCTCCTTTGTAAATAAGATCGACTCCAAGGCCGACAGCAGTAAAGGCTTAGGCGGTATCTTCTTTATGGCAGCATCACTGGCACTGGTTTCTTTTTCATGTACCGGCCCGATCATTGGTACACTATTGGTTCAGGCCAGTTCGAAAGGTGAGATTCTGGCTCCGGCCATCGGAATGTTTGGCTTTGCATTAGCCCTGGCACTGCCTTTTACCTTGTCGGCGATCTTCCCCGGCTTCTTAAACAGCATGCCTAAATCAGGCGGCTGGCTCAATAGTGTAAAGGTATGCCTGGGCTTCCTGGAGTTGGCGCTGGCCCTTAAATTTTTATCTTCGGCCGACCTGGTTTGGCACTGGGAATGGTTTGACCGGGAAGTCTTCCTGGTCTTGTGGATCGTTATCTTCGCGCTGATGGGTCTTTACCTCTTAGGGTTCTTACGTTTTTCACACGATAGTGTTTTAGCTTATATCAGTACGCCACGACTACTTTTTGCTATATTATCCCTGTCATTCTCACTATATATGGTACCTGGTTTATGGGGTGCTCCGGTAAGTGTTTTAAGTGGTTTAGCCCCCCCGATGAATACACAGGACTTTATTCTGAGTTCGGGCGGATCAGACGGCGGATCAGCATCTTCCGGCTTCCCTGCCTCCGTAAAATACGGTGATGTATTACATGCCCCGCGGGGCTTTAATGCTTTCTTTGATCTCGAAGAAGGTGTAGCTTATGCCAAAGCGACCGGCAAACCCATCATGCTCGATTTTACCGGACACACCTGCGTAAATTGCCGCCGTATGGAAGATGAAGTATGGGTAAAGCCATCTGTGGGGAAATTAATCAAAGACGGTTATGTGCTGATCCAGTTGTATGCAGACGACCGTTCCATAAAAATGCCGCCGGAAAAGGTACACTATTCTAAAATATTACGCCGTAACACAGACGATTTAGGCCGCTGGAACCTTGATTTTCAGGCTACCCGCTACGGCGCAAACTCTCAGCCTTATTATGTATTGGTGGATCACGACCTGAACCCGCTGGTAGAGCCGCAGGGCGCTATTTTTAATGAAGAACAATATGCTGCTTTTCTGCAAAGCGGATTAGATAAGTTCAAAGCGCAGAAATAAAGAATGAGTACGATTAAAAATATCGGTGTCCTCACTTCCGGGGGCGATTCACCAGGTATGAACGCCGCTATACGGGCAGTGGTCAGAGCAGGATTATATTATAATTTAACCGTTACCGGTATTTTAAGAGGCTATGAAGGCCTTATTCAGTCTGATTTTATCCCGATGAACGGACGATCAGTCGCCAACATCATTCAACGGGGAGGCACGATCCTGAAGACGGCCCGCTGCGATGCTTTCAGAACTCCTGAAGGAAGAGCGCTGGCCCATAAAAATCTTATTGATCAGGGAATAGATGCCCTTATTGTGATCGGCGGCGACGGAACGTTTACCGGTGCCGATCTTTTTATCAAAGAATTTAACTTTCCGGTGATCGGTTTGCCGGGTACCATTGATAACGACTTAGCCGGCACAGATTTTACCATCGGATATGATACGGCCATTAACACCGTAGTCGATGCGGTGGATAAGATCAGGGATACTGCCGAATCGCACGACCGTCTCTTTATTGTGGAGGTTATGGGCCGCGACTCGGGTCTTATCGCTTTGCGAAGCGGGATTGGTGTAGGCGCTGAAGCCATCATGATCCCTGAAGCAAAAATGGAAGTTTCAGATCTGATCGTACGTTTGGAAAACGGCCGAAAGGATAAAGCATCCAAGATCATTATTGTAGCCGAGGGTGATGAAGCGGGGGGTGCTTACCGTGTTGGCGAACAATTAAGGGATAAGTTTCCTAAAACCGACATCCGTATTTCTGTACTGGGTCATATTCAGCGCGGCGGTAAACCTACCTGCATGGATCGCGTACTGGCCAGCCGTTTCGGTGTGATGGCTGTTGAAGGATTATTAGAAGGTAAAAGTGGCGTTATGGTGGGGCAAATTCATCGGGAGATCGTGTTTACACCTTTCTCTCAAGCCATAAAGCATATTGATGCACAGGCTGTGAGTCCGGCCTGGTTAAGGCTGGTCGAGATCTTATCGCTTTAAGGGTATGGAGCATAGCTCCATACCCTATATTTATTTAATCTTCCAGGACCACAGCAGTTCCGCAGGCCGTAACCATGAGCATGCTTCCGCCGCTGCCTACCGTTTCATAATCCAGGTCTACCCCGATCACCGCATTCGCTCCCATGGCCGCTGCATATTGCTGCATTTCGTTTAAGGCCGTATTTTTTCCCTCCCGCAATACCTGCTCATAAGAGCCTGAACGGCCGCCAACGATATCCCGTATACCGGCAAACAGGTCTTTAAAGATGTTAGCCCCGATAATGGTTTCGCCGCTTACCAGGCCGATGTATTTCACGATACGTTTTCCTTCTACAGAATTTGTGGTTGTAATTAACATTGTCTTTCTTTTTTAGCTTTATATTTTGACCCGGAAAAACAAAAAATGTTACAGGAAACTCCGTATAAACCGGCGAGGTTAACCCAAAAGTTAATTCCGGCTGATACTGCCACCGGTTTGGGTGAGCACGCCTGTTGTCGTAAATGATACGGATGACTTCGTCCCTTTGTTATAGGTTCCCGCACTATAAAGCCCGTTAAATGCGGTTCCGTCAGTCACGCTGCCGCCGGTATACACCACGTAGCTGGTCGCGGCCTTTAGCTTCGGACTGGCAAAGATCAATGTGGAGTAGGCTTTGGGAGCCATGAAGGTCAGTGCTTCTATGCCATCAGCCGCCGTTTCGATATGAATAATGCTGTTAGCCTGTCCGCTGCCCATCACAACCGAGCGTACGGTTGAGCTGCTGCTGGGACCACTTGTTGCACCGGCTATTCCTATTAAAGTACCTCCGGTAATTTTAAAGGTACGCGCATCGCAATCAAAGCTGGCTTCAGGCTGGTTAGCCCCTATCGCCACAATAATACCACCGGTCACGGTTAAGGTACCGTTCGAGTCGATGGCATCGTTATTAGTGGCATACGCATAGATATTTCCGCCATTTATATAGATGGCTTTACCGGCATTCAACGCGTCATCATAAGTATTTAATGTGATATCGCCTTTATTAATTGTCAATACACCCTTACTTTCTATACCTTCTCCCTTTGACGACTTTATATTCAGCGTTCCGCCGTTAATGTTTACATAGGGTACAATTGTTGCATCCGTACCTTCATACGATGCCGCGATTCCATCATCGCCGGTGATGAACGTGAAGTTACCATCATTAATAATGGCATAGCCCTCTTCTACTTCTATCCCATCGCTCGCCGCCGTAATTTTTACTGTTCCGCCATCTGCAATAAAGGCATCATTGGTATGAATGCCGTCGGTAACGGCGCCGGTAACCGTAATATTACCACTGGTAATACGGATATAGTCGTCGCTGGCCAGGGCATGCTTATAATTGCCTTTTACATTCAATGTTCCGGTGCCGACGAAGATCAACTGACCTTCGCTAAAAATCGTTCCTTTCTGATCTTCGCCCGAGGCGGCATAGCTCGTCCCGTCGGTCAGATTGTTTACAGATCCGGCCGCCGATTCGATAAATACCCGCTTTGACGATTGAATATTTAATGCCGGGCCATCATTATTGGTTATGCTGACATTATTGAGGGTTACTTTAAACTTCTTTTCACTATAGATCTTTACAGACCCATTGGTCGTTGTTCCCGACAGCTGAAAATCGACTCCCGTGGCCGAAGAATTAATAATAACGTCCTGTCCGTTCTGGGTAATGGTCACCGTAGAAGATAGCGGGTTCGTAATACTAACAGAAGAACCGAAATTAATGCTCACCACAGACGGGAACGTTGAGTTGGCTAAAAGATCATCGGTATTCGCGCCCGTTTCGGCCGAACCTTCGGCCGTGCCTGAACTTACGGATGTGCTTAAAATAGTCGACGTACCGCCGCTGGTACCCGTGCCGGTTTCCGTACCTGTTCCGGTTGTATCGGGTTCTGCATTATCTTTTTTCGAGCAGCCGGCAAAGATCAATGCCAGGTATAGGACCACTGCTAATTTTAACTGATGTTTCATGGCTATGTGTTTATGGATATGGATACACAAAAATAGACCACGCATACCTGCCGCGTACCGATGTATCGATAAAAACACGGATTTTCCCGATGAACCGGCATTTCAGATTCGTAAATACAGGCCGGGATTACATGAGCATTATTTTATTGCGCCCGAGTTTAACCCTGCCCTGCATTTCCAATTGTTTCAATAACCGCGAAACGACTACACGAACCGTTCCTAATTCGCCGGCCAGCTGCTCATGGGTAATGGCAATGGTATGGTTCTTCGTCAGACCGGCTTTGGTTTGAAGAAGAGCCAGCAAACGTTCATCTACCTTTTTAAAAGCAATGGCGTTGACCACATCGAGCAATTCTTCAAAACGCTTATGATAAAGCCTGAAAATATAATCGAGCCATTGCGGATACATTCTGATAAAAAGTGAAACTTTCTCCATAGGCAGGAAGAGAATTTCCACATCTTCTTCTACTTCTGCTTTCACCTTGCTGGTTTCATTATGCAAACCGCCCAGAAAAGACATGATGCAGCTCTCACCGGCCCGAATATAATACAGGAGAATTTCCCGGCCATCTTCTTCGGTACGGATCACTCTTAAACTTCCGCTTATTACGATCGGAATAGAACGGATATATGCATCCGTATTAAGAATTATCGTACCGGATGCATATCGTTTCCGGATACTGTGCTCATAGAGCTTTGCCATCAGTTCAGGCGATGATTTAAATTCAGCGACCTGTAAGAGTTCTTCCATGCGGCAAAGATAAGAAAGATGTTCCATTACCCCGGTTCTGGGGTAATGGAACAGGTATTTCCGTTAAATTACACTCACCGGATGCTTATGCTCATCTAAAGCCACAAAAGTGAATGTTCCGCCTACAGCCTTTTCCCTTTTCCTGGAATACATCTCTTCCACATAAATACACACATCAACCTTTAGGCTGGTATGCCCCACATGATTGACCTGGCCAATGAGTTCAATGATCGTACCTCCCGGAATAGGCCTGGTAAAGTCAATCCGGTCTGATGAAACTGTCACCATACGCTTACGGCTAAACCGGGTAGCCGTAATAAAGGCAACCTCATCCATTAAAGCCATTGCCGTACCTCCAAATAAGGTGTCATAATGATTCGTAGTCCCCGGAAATACAGCCTTAAAGATGCGGGTTTCCGCAGCATTTATTTTGTCTTTGATATCCATTTTTTACTTAATCGTCATCATAAATTATTTGTTTCTTTCACAATCCGTATCTATACGTGCCCTGGCCTGCCGGGCAGCTTCAACCATGTTCATCAGTGCTGCCCGGGTTTCAGGCCACTTACGTGTTTTCAGCCCACAGTCGGGATTTACCCAAAGATGGCGTACCGGCAATAACGCCGATGCTTTTATCAGCAATTCACTCATTTCGTCTACCGATGGCACACGGGGCGAATGAATATCGTATACACCGGGTCCTATTTCATTAGGATAATGAAAATGAGCGAAAGCCTCCAGGAGTTCCATTTGCGAACGGGATGTTTCAATGGTGATCACATCGGCATCCATCTCTGCAATATGTCCGATAATATCGTTAAACTCACTATAGCACATGTGCGTATGGATCTGTGTTTCGTCTTTTACTCCGCTTGCCGAGATCCTAAAAGCCCTGACTGCCCATTGGAGATAATGTGGCCATTGCGTTTTGCGTAATGGCAACCCCTCCCGGATAGCCGGTTCATCAATCTGGATGATGTTTATTCCTGCCCGCTCAAGCGCAACAACTTCATCGCGAATAGCTAAGGCAATCTGCATAGCCGTAGTCTCCCGGGGCTGATCGTCGCGAACGAACGACCATTGTAATATCGTAACCGGACCGGTAAGCATTCCTTTCATAGGCTTTTCGGTTTGACGGGCGGCAAAACTACTCCAGCGAACAGTCATATCCGCAGGCCGGCTCACATCGCCGTAAATGACCGGCGGTTTTACACAGCGGCTGCCATAACTCTGTACCCATCCGTTTTGCGTAAATAAAAACCCGTTTAGCTGTGTCCCGAAATATTCTACCATATCATTCCGCTCAAATTCGCCATGTACCAGCACATCGATGCCAATCTCTTCCTGAAAGCGTATTGTCTCTGTAATCGCCTGCTCAATTCCTTCTTCATATGCTGCTTCCGTTAACGTTCCTTTTTTAAACTTTGTCCGGAGTAAGCGGATATCATCGGTCTGAGGGAACGATCCGATCGTGGTCGTGGGAAAGAGAGGAAGATTAAGCCGTTGCTGCTGTACCTGTTGCCGGAGAGCAAAAGGACTTGCTCTGTTGGCATCTGCTTCTGTAATCGCTGAAACGCGTTCTCTGACCTCAGACTGATGCACCAGGCCCGATAATCGTCTGATGTTCATTGCCCGGCGATTGTAGTCCAGTTCTGTTTCTTTTCCTTCTATAATGTGTTTCAGTTCGACTACTTCTGTTAATTTTTGCCTGGCAAAAGCCATCCAGTCTTTTATTTCAGGCGCTATATTCAGCTCTGCATCCAGATCAATCGGACTATGCAATAAGGAACATGATGGTGCCAGCAACACACGATCGGAACCCAGTTTTTCAACCGTTTTCCGGATAAGCGGAAGCGTTTTTTCATAATCATTTTTCCATACATTACGTCCGTCAACCACACCTAATGAAAGGCTAAGCTGGTCCGGAATAGATGAAAGGATCTGATCAAGCTGTTCGGGCGCGCGTACCAGATCAATGTGTAAAACGGCTACCGGCAAATGAAGTGCCAAGGAAGTATTTTCATGAAGTGCCCCAAAGTAGGTGGCTACCATTAGCCGGATGCCACTGGTTCTGTTGGCGATAGACCGGTAAGCAAATTCAAATGCTTCTTTTTCTTTGACCGAAAGATCAAGCGTGAGACAGGGCTCATCTAACTGAACCCATTTGGCTCCCATTTGTTTCAACCGGTTGATAATTTCGACGTAAAAGGGCACCAGTTTTTTGATCAGATCCACTCTTTCAAAGCCTTTTTCTTTCTCTTTTCCGAGCAGCAGATAACTCACCGGTCCGATCAATACCGGTTTTGCCCGATCACCCAGTACCTGCCAGGCTCCAATAAATTCACCAAAGATCTTTTCGGAGAATAAAGAAAATTCCTGATTTGCTATAAACTCAGGAACAAGATAGTGGTAATTGGTATCAAACCATTTGGTCATTTCCATAGCGGTGATATCAAGCCCGTCTTTCTGATAGCCTCTGGCCATCGCAAAATAAAGATCAATTTCCTGGTTCCCTTTTACGTTGGTAAGGATGGGATGGTAACGTTTTGGAATAACCCCCAGGGTAAGGCTCATATCCAGCACCTGATCATACAGGCTGAAGTCATTGCAGGGAACCAGATCGATCCCTGCTTCCCGCTGGATTTTCCAGTTTTCCTGTTTAATGTTCCCTGCCATCTGGTGGAGTACACTCAGACTGATCTGGCCTGACCAGTACTGCTCACAGGCTTGTTTTAACTGCCTCCTGCTACCAATACGCGGGTAGCCTAAGTTTTGTGTTAGCATGTTCTTTTAATGATAAAGTAAATAAATCGTTTAAAAGCACTTTAATCAGGCTTCCAATGTTAACACAAGAAAGAAATAAGGATGCAGGGGCAAACAGGCCGGTATATACCAACCTTTATACCATCAGATCAGACCCTTTGCTTTATTGCGCGAAAGCATTGTCCATCCGATAAAGGCAGGTCTCCTGGCTTGTAACATTTCTGCCATCCTTCCCATCCGCCGGGTGGCAGACAGTGGATCATCGTGACAGAAACGCTGGTTGTTACTTACAGTTGCGCGACAGCCCGTGATTTGCACACGGTTCCCTATTAATTCACGTTACGTAAAACCAATATCGTTTGATGAAGATGTGTAAAGAACTTGTCGACACAAAGGTAAGGAATAGGATGTTAATATTCAGGCCATATCCTTTTTTAACAAAAAAGCGGTGCCGGGCTATAAACCCAACACCGCCGGTTTGTTCTCAGAGAAGCGTTAGTTTACATTCCATCGCAGGAAATAGGCATTATTGTTGGCGGCTTTTAAGCGCCCTAAGGTTTGTATCCCCCCGTTAATATTACCTGTTTCATAATCCGCGTCAAAAGTATTCAGCGTTAAGAACTCATGGAAGGGTTTGATCTGGTCGATAAAACCATTGAGATTGTTATAGCTGCCCCCCGTTTGTTTGCTTACAAAGTCGGTAAATGTGATCCGGCCACTGTTTTCTTTCAGGATATATTCCTTATATGCATTAAAACCACTGCCGGAAGAGTTAATGTAACGGTAATTTACAATCACCGTATCAACCGCCCGCCGCGTAATTTCAACATACTGCAAACGGCGAGAGCCATTGACCAGCATATTGTTTTCAATCGTATTGTAGAGCGTAGCTCCGCTGCCGGTCTGATTATCCTTTTGTAGCCGTAAAGCAGAAAAACGATAAATAGAAATCCGCTCCGCAAAAGATTCCAACGGATTATTTTCGGCCCTTACCGGGAATTCTTTCCCGTCTTTATCAACCAGGTAAAGCTGGTTGCCGTTTTTATCTAACCTGATCTCGGCAATAGAAATATTACCGTTTACGAACAGGTTCTTAAGAATAAGCCGGTCTAAAGCCGTTGCAAAAGCCACCGACTGTTCTTTCATGACACCGTTTTCTTTCCAGTTAAAGGTGAGCATCCGGGTAGCCATGTTAAAGATCACGGTTGTACTATTCGTACCCGAAGTCTGATTTACATATAAGAATGGTCTTAATAGTGCATAGTCCTGGATATCCGTTTTCACCGCTCCATAATTATGCTGTTGCTCTAAAGCTGTCAGATCCTGTTGAGTGGCTTTCCGCAGCACCATCTTGCTTTTATACAGGTTTCCTTCAAACACAATGCTGTCGGCATACACTTTCTTAAAGCCAAATTCAAAATCAGAATAATAGCCTCTGCCTGCTTCCCCGCCATTAACATCGGTACTCGGATCGGCAAGGATATGAATATAGTTGAACGTGTCAAAATTGAGCGACGGCCGCCCGGTGATCTGAACGCTATATGCACTTTCCTTTTTAGAGAGCAGCGTATTGCTGTTATAATCACTGTACATAGCGACTTTACCATCAGCCGTGAATTTCATGTAGAATGTATATCCTCCGCGCGGATACGTGCTTGTTCCGGCCGGGTATACATAAGCCATCCAGCCTTTATCATAACTTACCAGTGCATCACGGTAATAGGCCAGGGACCCGGCCACCCGTTCTTCCGGTTTTTTATCGTCGATCAGCCTGATGCTGTCCTTTTTGCAGGCTGTCATTCCCAGGATGAGCCCTGCAAATAACAGATATAATATTTTTGTCTTCATTTTTTTTAATTATTAATCCTGAACTATTGCAATATGCCGGTTACAAAATTGGTTTGCTCCTGACCTGCCACATAAAAACCGCCGATCAGCGTACTGCTGCCCTGATACTCAATCTTAAAGGTATTGTTGCTTAAATAATTTCGCAGTGTAGGCGTGGCATTAAAGAACGAACCGCTCAACGGATCATACAGCTGTAGCTTAAAGGTATCGTTGGTGACCGGTATAATTTTAAAACGTAAACTGTTATTCGTGCTGCCGCTCGGATAGGTAGCATACATTCTTACTCTTAATTCACCCTGCACTTCATTAAAGTTAAACAGGATATAATCCAGAGCCCTCGATCCATAGCTGAACAGTTCTGTTTTTACCGCCGGCAACAGGCCGGCAAAAACGGCCGATTTTTTAATCGACGGATCACTTTCTACGAATTTGAATTCCACGAATTTTTTCTGATAACCTAACAGGGAAGCAAGCGTAGGCTCAGGAGGCAGCGCTTTTTGAATACGATCCTGCAATGAGCGGAAATCAATATTCCACAACTGGCGGAAATATTCAACGATCATCGCTTCTTTGGTCCGCAATTTCTTGGCTCCATCTACCCCGGCAACTTCTACGATATTATCAAAATAGCGCTGCCCGTATACCAGTAAAACGGCTGTCATCTCCGCAAAATCTTCATTCGGTTCGTTTCGCGCATATGCCGTTACAAATCCAAGCGGAAAGGCTTCGGCATCTGTATGATTTACCCATTCATCTCCCAGGTAATCAGCCGGAGCACTTACCGATTTATAATCAGGGCTGTAAATGGCATTCTGGTTTAAAATGTGTGTGAACTCATGATGTATGGTTTTTAATACCCGCAGCAATGAATCGCGGTTGTCGGGATTAAAAGAATTTAGCCGGTAAAGGGTAATCTTCTTCCCGGCATCGGCGCTTCCCACTGTCACCGAGCCATTGCTGTTGTATTCTGCGCTTCCTACAAAAACATATTGTTTAGGCGGATAGGTTTTAATAAAATAATCGCTTGATTCCAGGCCGTAAGGCTGCAGGAAATATTTCAGCAATGTTTCAGCTACCGGCTTCACTTTGCTCTCATCGATCGGTGTGATCGATTTGGTCAATGCCAGCTCTGATCTGTCCCAATAATACTTGATCTTAATATTATATGGTTTGGTAATGTTCTCTACAATCCAGTCGTCGAGTGCTGTAGGCTTTCTGAAGTCGCCGGAGAAATCCATTTTGTCTACCTGTGCCGTCAGGTCTTCGCTTTTTTTACAACCGAACCATACGGTTATCACAAGCAGTAAGGTATAAAAGAGGTGATATCTTGTTTTCATCTTATTTTTCATTTTTAAGGCCACAATCGGGTTATCTCGGATTCAGGTCAATTCCCGCCAGCTTGGCTTCGAATGGGATCTGGAATACTCTCCGCGGATCATTCTTATCCACTGTAATCGTATTCACTACATTTCCGGCACCATCTAAAACCGTATGGGTAACCGTAATTCCATGGCGCAGGATGTCGAACCAGCGAATACCTTCCATAATAAATTCCGACCGTTTGAAATCCAATACTGTTGCAACCATACCCTCCAGATCATTCGTGGTTTTATAATAATCACGGATCTTTTGAAGCGTGATCTTATTCGTTGTACTGTTATAGCCTATGGTACGGGTACTGGCGTACAGATCCATATCAGCCATCGCTTTATCATACTGGCCCGTACAGGCATACGCTTCTGCCCGGTTAAACAACACCTCTTCCATACACAATAAAGGCACAACATAAGTATCAGAGGTAAATTTATTATGCCTGATGTTGGTGCTGCTGTTATACGAAGATGTCCGCTGATCCCATACACCGCCGGTCACATTTGGCCAGCGCATCCGTTGCTGGTTTAGCTGGTAAGCCAGACCATAACGATACAGGTAATTACGGCTTCCCCAATGGGTTGTAGCCCGCACCAGTAAAATATTGGCCACCTCGCCCGAATTACCATAACGGTTTCTGATCTCGGCTGTTTCGGCAAGGTTATTATACTCGGTGATCCATGGACGAAGCGAACGGCTAAAATCGCCGCCGGTGGTTACCTGATTGGCATGTTCGATCACCTTATCATATTGCTTTTTAAACAGGTAAAACCTTGAGGCAAACGCATGTGCCGCACTAGTGGTAAAATGGAATTTCGGCACTTCATATACCGTGTTTTTGATCAGCTTAAGGCCCTCGGTTAAGTCCTTTTCAATCATTTCATATACATAGTCGACCGTTTTTCGCTCATATTTTGGCTGTACCTCTTTTTCGGGCCTGGTCACATACGGAATACCCGGCGAGGGATTCGGCTGCCCCGGAACATACGCCCTGGAGAAAAATGTAACCAGCATAAAGTGTGCATAAGCCCGGCATACCAATGCTTCCCCTTTGTAGGGCTGATATGCTTTTTTATCATCTGTGGCTTTTTCAATGGCATCTAAAGCATGGTTTGCCGCAGCAATCGCCTTATAGCAGGCGTACCAGTAATAGGTTGGCGAATCACGGCCGATCTCTGAATCCACATCTTTAAACAAATAAGGCCCTTCATTTATCGGATATAAAAGAATACCCTGTGCGTTCGGTCCTTTATCCGCCGCATTATCCGAAGCGGCTTCAGCAAATGTAATATAGCTTCCTAACGGATAGGCGGTAACCAGCAGGTCTTTTACTTTATCTACTCCGTCGAGGTTGGTTCTCGAATCGGGCGAAACATCTAAATATTTATCACACGACGCCAGAAACAGGGTCAGAAGGAATAACGTTATATTTTTAATTTTCATAATGCTCATCTTTTTGATTAAAAATTAAACTTCAATGAAAGTGAAGTTTGTTTGGCCATTGGCATCGCCACTCCCCCCGATTGGAAAAACTCCGGATCCTGGCCATTCAGCTTCTTATCGGCATAGATCAACCAAAGGTTATTGGTCACTACGGAGAGGCTGGCACTCTTTGCCCAGAAGCGTTTCGCAAAATCTGCCGGCACCTGGTAGGTCAGCATGACCTGTTTTAAGCGTACAAAATCACCTTTAGCCACCCTTTCGGTTGAATAATTATAGTTGTTATAAGGGTATCCGCTTAATGCATTATAATCCATAATACCTAAAAGCGCAGGAGTGGTTGTCTTTAGCTCATCACCTGGCAGCACCCAGCGGTTCAGCAGATTGTTTGATGTAGCATCCAGATCAGAATACGAAGCCTTGAACTTTGGATTAAGGCGTACATAATTTCCGGCGCTGAAGGTGAGTAATGCGCTTACTGAAAATTGCTTATAGCTAAGGCTGTTGAAGAAGCCGCCTGTAAATACAGGATCAACGGGCCCATGATACACCAGGTTTCCTAAGGAGGTGCTGGATGTGTTCACAGCCGATGCCCTTTTATTTCCGGCCTCATCAATAAAATAAGGCTGCCCGGTACGGCTGTCAAGTCCGTCAAACTGGATCGAAAACAGGGAACGTACCGGATAGCCGGTTAGCATGCCGCCTTCCTGCTTCACCATATCCCAAATGGTAGGAACTGCCTGCAGGGTAGTAATTTTGCTCTTATGAAAAGCCCCGTTGATCTGTGTCCGCCATTTAAAATCCGTATGATTTACCGGATTGCCGGAAAGGGTAAATTCCATCCCTCTCGATTTCATATCGGCGTAGTTCGCATACTTGGTATCTTCACCTCCGATCCCCGAAGTGCGGATCAGTCCGATGAGATCAAACCCTTTCCGGTCATACAGGTCAACGGTAAGCGTTAATTTGTTATGCAGAAAGCCTAAATCAACCCCTAAATTCGTTTCATATTGTTTTTCCCATGTCAGGTCGGAGTTTTCAAGGTGAGCAATCACAATCGAGTTTTCCTTATCCGACAGGTTAGGCCGGTTAGTGACCGAGTTTTCCAGTACAATAGCCGAGTTGGTGGCATTGCTGATACTGGCCACTAATCCATATGTTAAGCGTGCCCGGGCCTGGCTCAGCACTTTCTGGTGATGAAAAAACGGCTCCTGATCAATGTTCCATGCACCGCTGATGTTCCATGTCGGCAGCCATCGGGCTACTTTTAAACGCCCGAGCAGGTTAGAGCCGTCGTACCGCATAGTGGCATTTGCCGTATATTTATCATTATACGAGTATGCAGCACGGGCCATATATGCCAGGTAGCGCTCATTACTTTCTTTCATGGAGTAATAATCCGATCCGTTTACCGAGATGTATTTAAAATACTGAGGGTCAAAAAATACCGTTCCACCACGGTCATACTGATATCCTACACCATTAAAACCAGAGTTTTGACGGGCAATATAACGTAACTCGCCCAGGGCAAACACATTCAGCAGGTGCTTATCCATCTGCTTTGTCCATTCCAGACTATTCCGGACATAATAATTCGATAAGGCCACATTACTTTGCAGATAAAAGCCTCCATAAGGGAGCACCGAAACCGGAATTTTCAACGGATCGTCGGGATCGGTAAATAATAAACCGTTATTTTCCCGGATGCTTGAGTTATAGTCGGCACGGAAAGACTGCGCCATATTTGACTGTGCCGTGACCAGCTGCTCCTGTTTTGTGCTGGCAAAACGATATGCACCGTCAAAGGCATATTTCAGATCATTGGTCAGCTTATAACGCAGCTCGCCCTGGAGCTTAAAGTCCAGGCCGTCGGTATTCAGGCTATTGTTCTTAATTTCATTCAGAATATTAAACGGCGCATAGTTATTGGTATAATAGGCCAGGCTGCCGTCATCTTCATAAACTGACATCGTACGGCTGGTATTGGTTGCAAAATTATAGGGGTTAATATCGAACCGGCGACTGTATTGCCCGGCACTGGCACTGGATGTACGGCTGGATGTTCCGGGTGAGCCCTGCTTCCTGACAGAAGAAGTGGCCAGCAGGCCTAACTGCAGTTTCGGAGAAAGGTCAAAGTTTCCCCGGATATTCCCGGTATAACGTTTTACTTTATCGGCCAGTGTCCATCCGTTATCGTTCAGATAACCTCCTGAGAAATAAACCTTCGATTTTTCGGTACCACTGGTAATGCTTAGCGAATGTTCCTGCATAAGCGAGTTTTTGAACAGCACATCAAACCAGTCGGTATTGACCAGTGCAGCTCTTCTGAGGTAAGCTTCCCTATCGGCCAGACTCTGGGTCAATGCAAAGGTGCCGCTTTCCTCATCCACCTGGTACATCATATTATACATTTTTCCAAAAACACCTGTAGCTGATCCGTTGATCACCTTGATCGGGTTGAGGTAGCCTTTCTTTTCCAGTTCCAGATAAAAGGCCATCTGGTCAGCCGAATTCATAATATCGAACGAGCTGTAAGAGGGCTTCATATAATTGGTCAGGTTGGCTACATACGAAACCTGGGGTTGTCCCTGTGTAGCTTTTCCTTTTTTAGTCGTTACTACAATGACACCATTCATGGCCCGGGCACCATACATCGCCGTTGCCGCTGCATCTTTCAGGATCTGGAAGCTTTCAATATCATTCGGGTTAATTCCGGCAACCGACGAGCCGATCAGTGTATTGGCATCACCGGTAGATAACTGCTCATTCGAAATGTTCACCACATCTTCAAGTACGATACCGTCGATGACCCAAAGGGGTTTATTATCGCCGGTTAAGGAGGTAGCACCCCGTACTCTGATCTTCGGTGCCGCACCGAATGTTCCGGAAACGTTCTGAACAGAAACTCCGGCAACCTGGCCTTCCAGCATCCTGCTGATGTCAGGAATACCGGTACGCTCGGCTTCTTTTGCCGACAGGGAAGTGGATGCTCCGGTAAACAGCTTTTTATTCAGCTCCTGATAACCGGTAGACACAATAGTAACTTCTTTGAGTTGCGCCTCATCCTCTTCCAGCACCACGTTAACAGGATCTTTCCCGGTGATGACCCGCTCCTCCGGCTTAAAGCCGATAAAAGAGAATACCAGCGTGGCACCATCCTTTACCGTAATCTGGTATTCACCATTACCATTTGTGGCCACGGCATTCGAAGTGCCTTTCTCTCTTACCGAAACCCCTACAATCGCCTGTCCCGATTTATCTTTAACTTTTCCGGTAACTCTAATATCAAAGATATAATCGATTATTTTATCTATAAACGATTTCTCTTTGGGCTTAATCATAATGGTTTTGTCCTCAATGGCATAGGTAAGTTCTCTGCCACTCAACATTTTGTCCATGACCTCTTTAATGGAAGCACTGTTAAAATTGGCGTCCATCCGTTCCGAGCTTTTAAGGCTGCTGGTTGACAACAGCACGTCATAGCCGGTTTGTCTTCTGATTTCCTTAATTACCCGTTCAATTGTAACTTTCTTTTCATTCAGTGTTACCTGTTGACTAAAGGTGGCGGCACTTACCTGCATTAAGGAGGTAAATAATATCAGGGTAACTAATTTCATGATGAATAACAATTTTGGCACATAGCCTGGTTGTGTACATAAAATTTTAGTATATTTTTTATACATTTGATAGTCTGTATTAGCGAAACACAACATTTCATAGCAAAGCGAAATGTGTTTCGGGTGAGTCATAAATAATTGATTTTCTTCAATGTTCGGACTGGCAGATGCCGGAAAGGGAGAGTGTCCAGCAATCCCTTTCTTTTTTCTGCCTGCTCAATGTTTATCCGGAGCGGTTTTCCTGTTTCATATGGTTTGTTTGGTTAAGGTTAATAAGTGACTGGTTTATTTTATTTGGTTTTATTTTTATATACGATGATCTTTCGTCCATCAATTTCAAAACGCACTTCGCCGGTTTGCTGAAATTTACGCAGCACCTGTGATACTTTCTCAAAGCGGCTCACCGTCCCATAATAAGTGATCTGCCGGGCTTCCGGATCAGCATATTCCACATCTACATCATACCAGCGGGCAATTTTGCGCATAATGCTTTCCTGTTTTTCGTTATTGAACATAAAATAACCCTTTTTCCAGGCAATGGCCTCTTCCACATCAACCTTCTCTACCCGGATTCCTTTCGGCGATACAGAAGCCTGCTCCCCGGGCTGTAACATAACGTTCTCTGTTGAGGCAAAGCTGTTCACCTGCACACTTCCTTCGAGCAGTGTGGTTTCACTTAGCAGATCATCCGCATAAGCCGATACATTAAAATGGGTACCTAATACTTTGATATCCTGCCTGGCCGTTTGCACGATAAAGGGGTGCCCGGCATCTTTTGACACCTCAAAATAGGCTTCTCCGCTAAGTTCCACCCGGCGTTCTTTCCGACCTGAGAAAACGAGCGGATAGCTTAGTGAGGACGAGGCATTGAGCCATACCTGCGTACCGTCGGGCAAACGAATCTGCCATTGTCCGCCTGTAGGGGTCGAAATGGTATTCATTTTTATTTCCGTAAGCTGGGGGTCTGCGGGTGTTTCTGCTTCTGCAATCACGTATGAGAGCTGACCATCGGCCGTTTTGGTAATGGAGATTCCGGCTTCCCGGGCGATATCACCATTTGCAGCGTCAGTCAGGGAAATGGTTTTCCCGTTAGCCAGTGTCAGAACGGCTTTATTTTTACCGGGTGCAATATCGGCGGCAAAAATATTACGCTGCAACGTCGTGGTGACCCGGTAATGATAAAACCCGGCAAATCCAGCGATCAGTATCGCTGCCGCAACAGCCCATTTTAACCAGGTTTTTGAACTTTTCATCCCTTTTAGCGATGGCCGGTCTACCTGGACAATAGTGTTTAATATCTGTTCCCAGTTTATATTCCTTCCCACGGCTGCCGCGGCCTGGTGTAAAAGCGCACGATCGGCTATCCTTGCTTCAATGAGCGACGGATCTTTCTCCAGGAGGGCAAAAAGCTGCCTGCTCTCGTCTGCGGTAAGGGTTCTGTCTTCAAATTTCTTTAAAAGATCATCGATATGCTCGTTATCTTGCTCCATGTATTTCAATGCTTTTTATAAACGGCGCTCTTAGCTGCCTTTTATATAAGAAGCATGAAAATGTGATCAGGACTATTGAGGGAGAATATTTTTTATTTCAACTTAAAAACACTCATAATGATCAGCATGCTCACGGCGATGCCATGTTTCTCTAAAGCCTCCCTAATCGTTTTAAGTGCCGTTACCAGGGTATTCTTAACTGTATTTGGCGACAGGCCCAGGTTTTCGGCAATTTCACGGATATTCTTTCCCTGCATACGGCTCAGTTCGTAGATCTGTCTTCGTTTTTCAGGCATTCGTTGAAGGGTGGCAGCAATCACGCTCCGGATATCCCGCACATAGAGGCTTTCAAGTGTACTGTTCGTGCTTTCCGCCTGGCTTTTACCAAAGGCATCCCGCACCTGGTCATTACGTAATGCTTTACGCAGGTAGCTGAAGCATTCATTAGCGACAAACTTATATACATAGGCTTTGGGATTCTCGACCGCGGTCAGCTTATCACGATTTAACCATAAACGAATGAAGGCGTTCTGAATCACTTCCTGTGTAGCCTCAAAAGATTTTGTATACTTTAAAACAAAGGACTCGAGCTGAGGGATATAAGCATTAAATAACAGGGCAAACGACTGTTCATCGCCTTCCGATATTTTAATAAACAGCGTCTTTTCATCCTGTGTTTTGACCATTGTCTGGTAATGATCTTTCTTCCGCAACCGGAAAAAACTGATCCAGGATAAAGGTAGGTAGTTTTTTTATTAAGCGCAACCTACATTGCCTTTTTAAGGGCTTTCAGTACGGCACCGGCAATACTCCGGAAACCTACATCGGTTAAATGTGTCCCGTCAAGGGTTCCCTCATGATCAGAAAGCATAAATTGGTTTGCCGGAATATAATAGATGTTCTTATATTTTTCGGCCTTAAGCTGTTCATACGTTTTCCGGATATATTCATTCTGCCGTTTTACCGTCTCGCCTACCTGCCGGTCAAAATAACCATGTTCCCTGATCACACTTTCTACGATGATAATCGGTGTATGCGGGCGCTTTTCGCGCAAATACCTGATGAAAGGCAGCGACCGCTCGGCGACCTGATCCGGTGTCTGATTGGGGATGCAGTCGAGTACATAACAATCGGCATCCACGGTAGCCAGGTAGCGGGCCAGCTCCATTTCCATTTTGGCATTTCCGCTAAACCCCAGATTAATCACATCAATGCCCTGTTTCCGTTGCATAATAGCCGGATAAGCCATCCCTGGCCTGCTGGCCGAGGCTCCCTGTACAATGCTCGATCCATAAATAACCACTCGTTTAGATTTGTCGATATGCGGTTTTGCCGGCTTCCGGATCAATGCTTTTTTATGGATTCCGATCGCCAGTTCGGAGACCGAATTATACAATGGTAAATAAAGCATGAATTGCTTCATAGTCGTATCCATACGTCGTACAACCACCTGGTCCTGTACGATAAGACCCTTTGCCGGCCGGGCTACACTTACATATTGCCAGTTTCCATTGACCCAAGCATACAGGTCTAAGCCGCTATGGGCCACAGGGGTCATGTTTGCGTGATATTTATCTTCAGCCAGTTTCCAACGTACTGCAATAAGTGGCGAATTGCTTTCAAACAGGACCGCAATGCCTGCACTATTCATGGCTAATCCCTGTACGGCTTTTGGCATCGGCGCTGTTTCCTGTTTATCGATACGCTGATAAATGGCCGTTGTTTCTTTTGCCTTTCCCGTCAATATGAACTGATTTGCGTTAACGTAAGTAAGGCTGTCCTGGGCTGTTGCTGCACATGCCCATAGCATAAGGCACATCCATAAAGCATTTATTTTCATGGTTACTAATTTAACTATCTTTTTGGATGATAAACCTTACTGGCAAAAAAAAGACAGGCCTGTCCTTCAGACAGGCCTGTTCTTAACTAATCTAATTTATGGCATTTAAAGGCGTTGCGGTCTTTTCGCACATTGTTTTAATAAGTATAAGCATATGTAAGCTCGGTGCTTACCGTAGGGCTTACATAGTACGCGTCTACCGGCCGGCCTTTTCCTTCCAGTATAACTACGGGTGTGGTATTTAAGTTGCCGGTTGTTTTCTGAAACATCCGTATCTTATAGTTTTGTCCCGACTGCGTACCAATCATGACGTAGTTATAAGCATCTGCACCGGTAAGCTTACGGTGGCGGATAAAGGTAATTTCCTCATCGGCAGGAACGGTATATTGCAACTGCTCTACGTTACTGCTCAGGTTACGGGAGTAAACCTCTTTGCCCACTGAAAAATACAGCATATTTTCATCACCAATAAGTAGCCCATAATTCGTTGCATTAAATAATTTACTGCTTGTACTGAGGGTAACTCCGGGATTTAAAAGAACGCCATTGGGGCCTGCACTACCCACCTGGTACATGGTTTTCAGCGAAGGGTCTGTCTTATCCTGAAAAATAACATAACCCCCGGGCGCACCCCCGCCAGAGGAAGCATTTACCTTAGTGCCCATATACACCACCTTTTTATTGGCAACAGCAGCAGCGGCAGGCGTCACAGGCATATTATTAAGCATAGCCATGTTTATGGTTACCGCACCCAGGTATAGGCTACGATCTGTTCCGGCAACAAAGGCGCTATTCATGTCATCAAAAAAGTAAGCCGTTCCCGCTGTTGGCGTAATATGATATTTAGACAGGGAGTAAGGATTGTCATTGCTGGTCAATAGCTTCCGGCCTCCAAATACCCCTTCGCTTAATCCTTGTCCCACCATGCTGTACAGTTGTCCGTCGTTAATCAGGAAATATTTCAGAAAATCACTGGTAATCATTCCCATATTATGCGTACCGGGCGCAGCCTGAAATATATTGTTAAAATCACGGTAGGTTTGCAAATTGCTCAGATCCATCATGGAAATATCCCGTTCGGAAACCAACCCGAGTGATCTCGTACTGATATAGGAACCGTTAACCAGTGATTTAAAATTAACAAAAAAGGTAAGCATTACAGCCTTTCCATCCAGTTTTTTGCCATTCATGAGGCTATACACATTTTCTACTTTATTGTTGTTATTGGGCAGGGAACTGTTTGCGGGTGTCGTAAAAAAGTCCATATCGGTTTGGCTTCCATCGTCTTTAGGTACATACCAGCCGCGGGTATAGGGGGTACCTACCCTAACGGTCGATTTGAAGTATTGCGCATAGCCGGTTCTGGTATTGGTTACCCTGAGCATCAAATACCAGTCTTTTGCCGAACGATTTATTTGATACTCCAGTTTTTTGGTTCTGGCGATTGTATCCACTACCGGGTTTGTACCCTGTGTGCCGGTTTCATAAATGCCCCAAAGGCATTGCAGCTCGCCTGCTTTATTAGACGATACGGCGGGGTCTATTGAGATCACATCGGTTCCCGAGGTTACCTGATAAAGTGATTCTATGCCTGTTACCGTAATTTTTTCCGTTTCATCGTATTGATATACCGGTGTATATTTCTTACAGGCGCTGTAGGCAAACAAGAGCGCAACCGATAAGAGATATGCAGGCCATTTGTTTATATTTATTGTCTTCATTGCTTTGTTTTTTAAGGAAAAACGATCGGTTGATTGGTTACCTCATCTATGATGGGTTTGGTGGGGTTTGCTGCATTATAGGCTGCAAGCGCACTTTTAACCACACTCATCCAGTATTGCACCGGTTCGGTAATACCACCATTAAGCCTGCTCATGAAATCCTGATCCCATTTTTGTCCGGTAGCACTGATCATAAAACGGTGTTTGGCTTCGCTGTAAGCACCATAAAATTGCGACTCATTGGAACCTGACCAGGCGGCAGGCTTAATGAGTTTATCCGTAAATACTACTTTTCGCCATAGCAAACCCGGTTGCCCGAGTGCAAAGTCCCCATTTTCAACTAACCTGAATTTCAGTGTTACCTGGCTTGTTTTTAAACTGGCATCCCGAAATAAAATGACGGGAACTTTGCGGTGGGCAGTACCGGCCTTAATCACATAATGCCGGGAGACTTCGGGATTGTCGAAAGCTTTGTAATGTACGCCCGGCGCGGCATTAACCGCGCCTGAAACCTGCTCTTGCTGTAACACAAAGTTTCTATCCTTGCTGGAGGGAAGCCCCATGGTATAGATATCAAAATATACGGTATCGGTTAAAATATTGGTGCCCAGATAGGCGAAAGATTGATTTTTAAGCGTATCGTTATAAATTCGTGATGTTGAATAATAAACAGACGGTTCAGGGCCAAACTGCACCCTGGCTATATCGGTGTATAGCAGGGCCTGGTCTTTTTTGCAGGCTACGGTAAAGGTACAGCCCAAAGCAAGAATGATATAATATAGTCTTTTCATCTGTATAAATTTGTTTAAACTATTTTGTGTGATCCTGTTAATTAACTGCAGTTTCTGATTTGGGCAAAGGCGGTGTGTAGTTTACATCTATGCCTGCAGACAGAAACGTAATTTGTGCAGCCGTGGCATTCAGGCGCTTATAGGCATAAAATGCCTGCCCCTCTCCATAAAACTCTTTCCGGTATTCTTTTAACAGCAAAGTCTGCTTTTGCGAAGCATCGGTAGGCAAGACGGTTTGTGACAGGTTTCGTGAGGTCTGGAAAGCACTCCACCAGCTTTGGGCATCGGCCTGTGCACCTGTTTCAATAGCAATCAGGTACATCTCGCTGAGGCGCAACATGGGTATTTGCTTAGCATCCTGCAACAAATCTGTAGAGCTCTTCGTAAGATCGTATTTCCTGAACATATATCTCGAAACGGACGACTGTACATCGGTTGCCCAAAGACTACTTTCTCTGATATCTGTTCCGGTATTGCCATATAATTGCCCTTTAATAACGGTTGCATCTGTACCCTTGTAAAGTGTAGGCCCCGTAAATTTGGTATTGATGTTATAATCGTACAAACCAAAAATCTGTTCGGAGGTCAGCACGAAATTGTTTGATGCAAAATCCGCCGCTGTGCCGAGTCTGAATTTGGCTGTTGCATCAGGATTTTTGGCATTTATCACAAAAGTTGCCTGTTCATAGGCTTTTTGTGGCTCGTTAAACCAAAGGTAGGCCCTTGCTTTTAAGGCTTTGGTGGCATAATAGTTCATGCGCAGGTAACGATAGTTCACAAAGTTGTCTTTTGAACGGAAAGTACCATTTTTAAAGTCGGTAATGCTGTTACTGATGAACGGATCGGAAGTCGCCAATAGTTGTTCAGCTTCGTCCAGATCATTAAACAGTGCCGTTTTAAATCCTGTAAAACCTGGTGCTGCTGTTGCTGTTTTAGAAAAAGCAGTAACATAGGGCGGTAAACGATTGGCTGTGCTGGCCATAGCAGGCACAGGGCCAAACAGGCGGAGCATATCAAAATGTAACAGACCGCGTAATGCCAGACATTCGCCTTTGATCAGCGCATACATCTCCGGGCCAAGTATACTTCGCTTATTATCAAGCTGTTCGAGTATAGCATTGATACTTGCAATCGTTTTGTATTGTTTATTGAACAGGTTCTGCAAAATATTTTCTGCCCCTGCATCTGAATAATTGAAACGTCCCAATTGTCCGGCCGTTGTGGTTGCGGTTACATCCCAGCTCGATACAAGATGCTCCATCGTCGTCATCGTTAATTCCCTTCCATAAGAACCGTCTTCGTCCAATTGGATATACACGCCTGCTACGGCATCCTTAAACCCCGCCTCGGTAGAAAAAAGATCGTCATGAGCAACGTCTGTCTTGGGATTTACAGTCAGAAAATCTTTACAGGAGCTCCCAAAAATAAGTACCAGCAGCACTATGATTATTTTATTGAAATTTTTCATTGCGTTCTATTTAAAAAGTAACATTAACACCAAAAGAGAACTGTCGGGAGAACGGGTAGGCAATACCCCGCTCCTGCCTGATTGACGAAACGCGGAAAGGTTGATCCGCATTCAGAGTCAACTGCAGTTGCTGCACCCGTAGCTTTTGTTTCAGCGTTGCTGAAAGCATTTCGTACTGTAGATAGATGTTCTGGCAGGTTAAGGTATTTTCATCCTGCACAAAACGGGATGTTTTATACGTAGTGCCGGTTATCATTTTACCTTTAAACTGCACCACATCACCAGGTTTTGTCCAACGGTTTTCGTACACGCGCCGGTCTACATTGTACCTGTAATCGACATTTTCTACTTTGTTGATCAGGGTTTGGTTGTACAATTGCCCCCCAAGACGATAGCCAAACGAAGTGTTTAGCGTGAAGCCTCTGTACCGGGCCATAACGCTGAAATTACCCATATAATCGGGATCGGTATTGCCCATGGCCCTTAGATTGGCTCCGCTCCACTCATAAGTAGGCTGGCCATTCCGGTCAAGGTAAACTTCTTTACCGTTACTGGGATCTATACCCAGCGATGGCACTACCCAGATCGTATTGGTAGAGTAGCCTTCCACAAATAATGATGAAGGCGTTGTTTCCTGTGTCATCTGCCTGTTTTGTTGGGCATTTTTCATGGCTTGCGAAATAGAAAGAATCGTATTGCGGTTTTGTACCACTCCGGCGGTTATGCTGCCGTACCATCCTTTACGCCCCTGATCAATGACTACGCCTGTAGCACGAACTTCAAACCCTTTGTTTCTCATTTTGCCTATATTCTCTACATAGCTGGTAAAGCCTGTGGATGCCGGAATGGAGATCGAAGAAACAAGATCCCGGGTAGTAGACGTATAATAATCTGCGGTTAGTTTTAAACGGCTTCCAAAAAACTCTCCGTCAATACCAATATCATCATTTAAAGTCTGTTGCCATTTTAAATTTTCATTCCCCATGGCCAGCAGGTAGGCACCAATGAGATTGAAATAACGCTTATCGGTATAATAACGGTAGGTAGAGAGCGCCTGGTAAGCAGAGAAGTTCTGCGAACCGGTAATGCCGGTGGAGCCACGTAACTTCAGCCGGTTTATCACCCTGCTGTCTTTAAGAAAATCTTCATTGTGCAGGTTCCAGCCTAAGCCCCATGACCAAAAAGGCGCCATACGTTTTTTTGTGCCAAACTGCGATGATCCATCCATACGTACGGATAAATCGGTAAAATAGCGGTCATCATAAATATAATTCACGTTGGCGGTTATACCTATGGCATTTACTTCGCTTTCGGCTCCGCTTGGTTTTTGCCCCTGTGCATATTGCAGTGCCATAGAGATATAGTCGAATTTTGGATTGCTAAATCCTTCGGCCAAAAATCCGTACATGGAACTTTCGTTATGCCTGATGTTAAAATCAACACCCGTGAACAGCAGGTGCTTCTCTTTAAAACGTTTTGAATACTGAAGGTTCACACCACCATCGTAATTAAAACCGTTATTGATATTGTATTGATAATCACCTTTACGGAAAACATCATTGGCTGAATAGTTGGCAAATGCCGTATGGTCGGCAGAGCGGTATACATCCTGCTGTACGGTCGTTTTTCCAATACCAAGCTGGGCACGCAAAATCATGCCCTGCAATATCGTCCACTCGATCGAAGTATTATTGATCACTTCGGAATTTTTGGTTTTATTAAACCCATTTAATGTAGCGTTGTACATCGGGTTGGCGGGCAGGGTAGTCCAGCGGCCAATATAATAATTCTCTCCCGGGTCGCCCAGTGTTTTCAACACGCTGCCATCAGTATCATACGCACGCCAATAGGGGTTCATACGGGCATATTCGCTAAAACTGCCATATTGCGATTCCGAAAACCGGCCCTCGCTAAAGATCGTCTGGTTGCTTAACCGTACATTTTTTAACTGGTATGCCAGGTTGATCGTACCGTTAAAAGTGTTACGTCCGGAGCCTTTCATTACCCCTGCGATATTATTGACCTGTGCCGAAGCGCTGTATCTGAATGTGGATACGCCGCCCGAAAAGCTGAGGTTATGGCGCTGGCCAACACCGATGCGCAATGGCGCGGCCAACCAATCGGTATTCACCCCTTCATTTACCTCGCTTAACAAATAATTATAATATTTCTTAAGGTTGATGTCTTGCTCTATCATTGAACTGTTATACAGGCCTACGCTTTTTTCCAAATCAAGCTTTTCACGGGCGTTCAGCAAATCGTAACCGCTAAGGTCAGCCATTTCAATATTGGTATCACCGCGATAGCCAATGCGCAGAGCACCCGGCATAGGTAACCTGGTCGTAATAACAATTACCCCATTGGCACCCCTGGAACCGTATATGGCTGTAGCGGAGGCATCTTTCAGGATCGTTAATGATTCTACTTCGTTCACATTCATATCCAACAAACGTTGTAAAGTAGATTGAAAGCCATCCAAAATGACCAGTGGGGTATTCAGACCAACCAGATTATCCAGGTTATCTATATTGGGCAAACTGGAATTACCGCGTATCTGTATATCAGGCAACTGGTTTGGATTAGAACCCATGGTGTTGCTCTCCAAAATATTAAAAGAGGGATCGAAGTTCCGCAGGGAAACTAAAAGATTCCGGTTACCGAACTGTTCGAGTTGCTTCGCCGTAACGGTGGTCGACGATCCGGTAAAGCTTTTGTCTACTTTTTTAAATATTCCTGTGCTTACGATCTCTACTTCACGCATCTGGCTTTCCGCCGGTTCCATTTTAACGATCAGATCTGCACTGGCATTCTTTACACGCAGTTCTTTGGTTACATACCCTAAAAAGGAGATAACCAACATATCACTCTCATCTATATCCCGCAATTCAAATTCACCGTTAACATTAGTGGCTACTACCTTATTTGTGTTCTTTGATCTAATGTTGACGCCCATCATCGGCTTGCCGTTTTCGTCAATAACTTTACCTTTAATATCAACAGGCAGAGCTAAAACTTCAGGTAATGCGGCCGGCTTTTCTTTAACCACAATGGTACGGTTAATAATTTCGTAGGTGAGAGCCGTACGGTTAAGGCATTGATTAAGCGCTTCATCCAAAGTAACTTCTTTTAAGTTAAGGCTTATCTTTGGCGCATTTTTAAGCATTTTTACATTATATACAAAATCATAGCCGCTTTGCCGGCTGATCTGCCTGAACACTTCGGTAAGCGGTTTATTTTCCTCTAAAAGCGAGATGCGCTGGGCCAGACTTTTAGCGCTTACCTGCATGAGCATACCGAGTAATAGTACGGTGATGATTTTCATAACTAAGCCAAGTTGATGAGGTAATAACTTCCGTATCACGGAAATAAAGAATGTATAAAAATTCATACATTTGAAAAATTAAGTTTATACTGGACAGAAAGATTGTAAAGTGAGAACTTATTTAAGCCGGGGGGTACGTTGCAAGCGCCCCCGGTTTTTTTGTTCACTTTTTGGGGAAGAGGAGAGCTATTTCATCACAACGATCCTCCTTTCATTATTCGGATCCTGCCCGGGCAGGATCTTAAAGTTAATGGTTCCGGTAGCCTGAAGCACATTCAGCACTTCAGAAATATTTTTGTATTTGGAGATCCGCGCATCAAACTGCTCATTTATAGCGGGATCTTCATATTCGATTTGCACATTATACCAGCGCGATAATTTTCGCATAATAGACTGAATATCTTCATTCGCGAAAACAAAATAGCCGTCTTTCCATGCCAGCACATCCTGAATATTTACCTGCTGCACCCCCAATTTTCCGCCACTGATTTTTGCCTGCTCATTCGGCACTAAGCGGGCAGCTGCATTTTTGCCGGAAACATTTACCGAGCCCTCTGCCAGTGTTGTGGCACTATACTGCTCGTCAGGATAGGCATTTATATTAAAATGCGTGCCCAGCACTTCTACCTGCATATCTTTTGCATTCACCATAAAGGGTTGCCCTTTAACCTTGCTCACCTCAAAATAGGCTTCTCCCGACAGTTCTACTTTACGGTCCTTTCCGTTAAAAACGGAAGGGAACTTTAAAGAAGAAGAAGCATTCAGCCAGACGCGGCTGCCATCCGCCAGCACGATCTCGTATTGTCCTCCGGCGGGTGTTATTAATATATTCTCACCTGAAAATCCTTCCCCGGTGCCGGCCTTCGGATTTGTTTCAAAGACCAGCTGCCCGTTCATGGTCTTCTTTACAAGAATGCTTCCCATGTTAACCAGCACACCCGCTTTGACCTCGTCGAGCGGGATCGTACGATGGTTAGCCAGTTTTAATATCGCTTTATTTCCTCCCGGTGCTATATCGGCGGTCATTGCACTTTCCTGCTTGTCCGGAACCGGCATTTTACCAGGGCCCTTTATAAAGTATTGCTGATAAAAAAAGTACGAAATCACTAAAAGTATAGCGGCAGCAGCCGGAATTACCTTTACCCATTTCGAATTTAACCCCTTTATTATTGGTTTACGCCTTTGGATACGCTGCATAAGCTGATAATGAATATCCCGGCTTTGAGGTGTAGTAAAGAACGGGTCTCCGGCGGGCATTTTTTCCCATACCTGTGCCAGGAACTGTTCTGCCTTTCCGGCATATTCCGGCAGGGCCAGCATTTCTAATAACTTCCGGTGCGCTTCGGGCGTAATCGTCCCCTCATGAAACTGTATAATCAGGGAATCGATCGTTTGATGATTTTCCAATGGATGTGTCTGTTTTCTTATAAAGACACTGCCATGATGAAAAAGGAGATATGCTATTCTGTTTTTTTATAAAAATAAGGTGAAGAACAACATAACCGACTCGGGCACCCGTGTCTTCACAAACTTTTCAATAGCCTGCAAGGCTAACTGCTGATATTTTTTTGCCGAATGGGGTGAGATACCCATGGCGCTGGCGATCTGGTCATTTTTCATGCCCTGCTGGCGAAGGCGAAAAACTTTTTGTTGCTGCGGCGGAAGGCTTGATACCGCATCTTCCATAATCTGGCTGAGTTTTGCTTCCTGGTCAAAATTAAATTCCTCCTGCGACAAAGCATCTTCAAGCAGATAGTGTTCTACCGCCTCCCGATGCTTTTTCTCAACACCCTGTTTCCGGATAGCATTCAGTGTATAGTTCCGGGTAATGATAAAGATCCAGGCTTTAATACTGTTTACCTCTTTCAGCCGGGACCGCTGATCCCATACCTTTAGAAAAACATCCTGTACAATTTCTTCCGAAAACTCATAGGATCGGGTTACCGAAAACACATACTGGCCAATCAGATGGTGATAATCATAAAAAAGTGCAGTAAATGCCTTTTCATCTCCCCGGGCAATGGCCTCAAGAATATTTTTTTCAGTATGGGTACATTTCAATACCATGATCGACCCCCTGGCGCCGGATACGGTTAGTTAATTTATTTGGTTGCTTTTAACAAATTTAATAAATCGGATGGATATTTACTGTTTTTTTGGATGATATCCTCTTCTATTAAGAAGGCCTGCCCATCCAGGCAGGCCCGCTCCTAACTAACTAATCATTAATTTATGGTATTCAAAGGTGTGTGCGTTGTTATTTTAACTGTTTAACCCTGGTAATCTGATTTTTCATCATATGGTTATTTCTTAAAGGTGATTGTTTCTTTCTTACTGCCGTTCAGGTATTCTACACGGATACTGGTCTGTGCAGGCAGGTTCTTCAGGCTTTCCAGCATTTTAGCCTCTTTCAGCAGGCTCCGGGCTGTCATCCCGTTGATGCTGCTGATCAGCGTTCCGTTAGGCAGGGCCATTTCGC